>Ga0065704_10000184_pt1 | contig 889358 bp, 437 predicted proteins | sample SwiRhicommuniRL2_FD_59091 | JGI IMG/M metagenome (GOLD analysis project Ga0065704, IMG submission 59091) | Switchgrass rhizosphere bacterial communities from Rose Lake, Michigan, USA - RL2 v2 (version 2) | ecosystem: Host-associated > Plants > Roots > Rhizosphere > Soil | place: East Lansing, MI
TCTGGCCAACTATCTTACCAACTTTAGCTTTAAACAAAGCCTTAATGCAACCAGAAAGAAAAGAAAACATTAATGGTTGGAGTATTTCAAGATACGCATTCTTTTTCACTGTCTTTGCATCGTCTTTCTTGTACAACTGGTTCCCAACTTACCTTTTCCAAGCATTGTCTACATTCAACTGGATCACCTGGATTAAACCAGAAAACTTTAACCTTGCTGTCATCACTGGTTCTGTTTCCGGTCTAGGCTTCAACCCAGTTCCTACATTTGATTGGAATATCTTGAATTACAACAAAGCTTTGACTATCCCGTTCTATTCCCAAGCAAACCAATACATTGGTTCTTTGATTGCATTTATTGTCATTATCGCTCTTTTCTGGACTAACAACAACTGGTCAGCATATATTCCCATTAATACGTCTTCTTTATACTCTCAACTTGGTAAACCTTACAAGGTAAGAGATATTATTGATGAAAGAAGTTTGTTTGACCAAAAGAAGTTCCAAGAAGTTGGCCCACCATATTATTCTGCAGCTAACTTGGTAGTTTACGGTGCTTTCTTTGCTATTTACCCGTTCTCTATCATTTACGAAGTTTCTATGAACTACGCCCCAATGTGGAGGGCATTGAAAGGTCTCGGTGGTGCAATTAAGAACTTTAGAAAATCTACATTTGAAGGTTTTGATGATCCTCATACCAGAATGATGACTCGTTACAAGGAGGTACCAGATTGGTGTTTCCTTGTGGTATTGTGTGTCGCCATCGCATTTGCCATTATGTGTGTGAAGTTGTACCCAGCTCAGACTCCAGTTTGGGGTATTTTCTTCGTTGTCGCTATTAACTTTGTATTCTTAATTCCCTTAACTGCTATCTACTCTGTGACTGGTTATTCATTTGGTCTTAACGTTTTGGTTGAATTAATTGTTGGCTACGCCTTACCAGGTAATGGTTTAGCGTTGAACTTCCTTAAGGCATTGGGATACAATATTGATGGTCAAGCTCAGAATTATATCTCTGATCAAAAAATGGGTCATTACATCAAGATTCCACCAAGAGCTATGTTCCGTTGTCAAATGTTATCCGTTTTCATTCACTCTTTTATTTCCTTAGCTGTCGTTAACTTCCAAATCAGCAGTATTGACAACTATTGTGACCCAGACAACAGACAAAAATTCACATGTCCAGGAGCAACAGTCTTCTACAACGCTTCTATCTTCTGGGGTGTTATTGCTCCTAAAAAGGTGTTTGGTGGAATCTATCCAATTTTGCAATATTGTTTTTTGATTGGTGCTTTATTGGCTGTCCCATGTATTGTATTCAAAAAGTATGGTCCAAAGAAGCTTACAAAATATTTCCAACCAACTCTTATTATTGGTGGCTTCTTGGTTTATGCCCCGTACAATTTATCTTACTACACTGGTGGTTTATACTTATCCATCACATTCATGTGGTATCTCAGAAAATACTACTTAACTTGGTGGGAAAAGTACAACTATGTTCTCTCAGGAGCTATGGATGCTGGAATTGCCTTCAGTGCTATCATCATCTTTTTTGCTGTTCAATACCAAGACAAATCTATCTCCTGGTGGGGTAACGAAGTTCCATTCCTGGGTATTGATGGTGGGTTAAGACACGGTAGATTGAATGTTACAACACAAGCCCCAGAAGGATACTTTGGGCTTAGAAAGGGTAACTATCCATAGTACTATACAGTTCCCTTCTATTTTACATGATTAGTGTACAGTGGTTTTGTTTTCATTTCGAAGCACTACTGACTGTTCGACTCTTTCTCTTTAGTTATAAATACACTCAATCAAATAGTCTTTCAACTTCTAATATCTTATTTTAATTACCTGTTGATTATCGAATTTCAAAGATAACTTGATGGCCGGTTTTGTCGGTTGAAAATATTTTATTTTTTAAGTTTTATTTTTTAATCTGAGAATGTGCCGTTCATTCATGAGGTCAAAATATTTTCCACAGCAACTTGCATAAATGGGGTTTTGGGCGTTGAAAGAAACTCGGCTAAAATCAAACTCCCCAATTTATAAACGTATCGAAGTGTGGTGGCTCAAATGTAATATACAGAGGTATGTCTATCTAGAGTTGGACTTTTCGACTACCAACAAAAAATTGACTTCAAAGCTAAAATTAACGTATGAATACTAAATAGTTCAAGGTTACAAACAAAACTAAACTATTTCAACTTTTATATGTTCTTGAGAGACACTAGATTGTACAATGAACTCTAGGACTTAATTTCCATAATATCAAGGGGGTGCTAAGTGTTGAGCATAAGAAACTATCTTTCACAAGTTAATATTGCATAGGTTTAACCTCTTTTCATACGTATTAATGCCTCAAGATGACTTATAACTACTTTATCATCAGATTTATCATTTGAATAACTCTTCTAAACAAATATTGCTATCGTTTGATTGAAATCTAAACAAGAAAATTACTACTCTGTATCTCAGTTGACCATCCTTGATACCTTGTTATAAGAATAAACACATGTTATTAGAGTTCCCTTCTGAAACACGGTCTCTAAATAGTTAATTTTTGGGTCAGATAGGTAGCGACTTTAACTACAGTATGGGAATCTGAGGCAGCCATGACTAATTGGTATCACCAGGTATGTGAAGTCACATTTTAAGAAACTTCAAATTAAATGGAAATGCCACAACGACGTCATAAAAACTGGAAAATTGAGACCTATTCTTTGAATTGGTATATATATTTCAAATCTATTTAATAAATCGTGAATATTAATAATAATTGGATTGTAAATCTCGTTTGATAAACTGATAAAGTGCTATTCAGATTATGAAGTAATTATCGGACATCATAAGATATTATTCAGTAATAAGTAAGAGTATGCTGTCATGACGGAAAGAGTGATTAGGCAAAACAAAATAAAGATTCAAAGTATTCATTACCAAAATGACATATTGATATGTTCAGATTAAACTCCAAAGACATCTTTTGACAAGTTACTCAAAATTGTAGGAATCGTATGTTCCTGCGAAATCCCCTAGGCTAATCAAAAAGTGTCGAGAGCAATTTATTAAACCGTGCAATGTAGCTTAATAGGAGGAGTCTAATTTAGTTTAAACTTTATCAAGATTCATGATTAGGTAAAGTATATTTGAGATTTTCAGGTTTTCGTCAATTCTTGACAATAGCCCAATTAGGAAGTATTCACTTGCGTTATTACTCTAAACGAACAAGGGTTCCCACAAAAAAAACAAAATGCAGTCAATTTTTGAACTACCTAACACTCATTAAACTCGCAAATTGAGGGTAGAGATAGCTTATGTATTTCTTATCAATACTATGTGTATGATTTACTCAATGATTAACTAGATTCGAAGCTAAATTTTCCAAATAAAGGAAAATCGCAGCTTTTGTAGAACTAAAACAGTGGATTAAAAACAGCGAGATTTTGACTAGTCCAAAAATTTGAGTCACAATTCATGATCTAATTAGGAACGAATAGAAAAATGAGCCATGTTCAACCGATCGTGTTATTAGCTTCTACACATTCTATGAAACTTCATGACAACCATAGTATTTCATATTCTCTATAAAAATTACAACTGGTTGCTCTTTCATTTTCTTTTCAGTTTTTTCTTCTTTTAATATTTGACAAGTCATAGAGTAAACTGTTTCTTTGAATACTTATAGAAAAGAATCATGCATATTATTTTTAATAGGATAACTATAGAATATGTCTTTAATATTCTACTTGTGCATCTTATACTACAATCCAATTTAATGTAATGGAAATCGATTCTTTATATTTATCTTTAGTTTAGTCTCTGTCAAAAGGCTTGGTATAATTATGTGGGTGTAGGTAACTTTTAGTGAATTCTATTACTATAGACTTATTTTAATACACAGAGAGAAGAAATTTGCTGATTTTAGGTTAGTAAAAATTCACCAATCCTGACAATTAACCCATATAATTTCAGTGTCATAATACTAAATTAGTTCTTTTTTATGGTCTCCATAAATCGCTTTTGGCACTTGAGAAAAATCTTTTGTATGTAGCATATCCCTAAGAAATACCTAACTATTGGCTATGGAATGCAGTGATGTTTTGACTCTTAAATCGTATGTTCATTTTTAAGGTTCAGGTTCGTGTTGGTTCCATTTAGATTTCATGGTGACAATACACTTTCCGTGGAGGAAGGAAATTCTTGGCAAAGAGAACGTTGCTTGTCAAAGAAAAAATAATAAGTTCACTACAAGCAAGGGTCCAAGCCACATTTAAAAGACCACAGCTAGCACACGGTAGTTAATGACAGAATATCAAGCGCTAGGTTCAATATAAGAAGGGGCCCAAGCCACAACCACCACAATTGATACCAAATAATGAATGGCCAATCCGAGGAATTTTTTTTTTTCGTTCAATAATATTGCTTCGAAAGTCCATATGATATATTTAGAAAACTCCTTAGTGAAAATACTAATGTTAAGAAACTATCCAAACTCCCCATTTTACTTCAAAAATAATTAAGAAAGCATTGATTGGAGGTTAAATTATTTGTTATCTAAAGATTGATTTTGGAGATGATGTATTGAGTTTGGGGCCGCTTGAAGGAAGTGACCAATGATTAAATCGGTAAGTCAGCAATTGAAATCATTCACCGAATTTAGAATCTTGCGATAAAAAGTACCTTCTCAGCTGCATACGATAAGACCGATATTTTTCTATGCCGAACTTAAAGTGTTATCAGAAATAGTCAATTTGAGCCGGGTGCCGTATATCTGACGTGACGGCTTTAAAATGCTAATTTTAGTTGACACGCCACTACCTGCAGGAATAAATTTGTTGTAATTCGTTTTAACTAGCTCAAAATTAGAAGATATTCACCTGAAAATCGCGCCACAGGTAAAATGAGAGATGAATTAAGAAACTAAATATGCAGCTTTATTATTAGCTGAGCCAAAAGTTTACTGTTTGTAAGAAATTGGAGTGTTCCCCAGTTACATCACGCCAATTTCGACCAAATATTATCAACGGAAAATATTTTTTGAGAGATTACAAGCCGGATTTGGGGCCCTATCATCCCCGAAGCGCAATAATTTTTTGCAAGATAAGTATTTTATTCTCATACAAAATCGGGTATAAGGTTGGTGCGGCTTCTATGGACGTATCAATCAATGAAATCACATCATTCTTGTCTTGTCCTATTCGACATACGGCAGTGGTTGTCGCCTATCCTTATGACTTCACGAAATTCATATTTAAGAGCCCCAAATTCTCTATTTCTAGATGTTGTTAAACAATACTATCCTTGGACGTGAATACCATACATCACAATGGCTTCCAAAGAGAAAAATTCCTTGGTAGTAAATCCCCTTACTAGCATTCTTAGTACAGGAAATCGTTTGGATGTCGCTGATCATGAGATTGACTTGCAAGCAGTAGCTTCCCATGCTATTTCAATTGGTGAAATTGGGTTCAGCTTAAGTGCTGCTCAAAAGTATTTTATCTTGAAGAGAATTAACTTGGAAGGTTTACTAAGTTTGGATGACTTGCCAACAGTTGCCACATTTATGATTGAAAAGATCGAAAATTTATCAGAAGCTGAATCTGTGGAAATACTTAAAGAAGCGATTGTTGAGCATGATGCTGACGTCAACATCCCTTCCAATGATTACGAATTATTTCAAAAACTTGTTGAAATGGCACCTCAATTGATGGAGGAAAATGGTGTTAAAGACAAATTGAAAATTCATTTGGGGAAGGAGGAAGGAACCGAAAAGGTTCATCAAATTGGTAGTGACTCCAGTTCTAATTTAGAAAGTGCAGAGTTCCTCGACTCTGTTGTCGATTGGAGTCTTCAAGTTAGATTAGAAGCTGCCTTAATAGCGTACTGGTCTCCATATCCTGAAGTCAGATCTATTTCAGATCCTTTTGATGATCCTACGATTCCCGTTGAGACCATAAGAGTTTACATTTTAGGTCTTATTTGGGTGGCCATTGGTACTTTCATCAATCAGTTTTTCGCTATGAGACAACCTAAAATCACTTTAGGTGCATCAGTTGTTCAACTTTTCCTTTATCCATCTGGTAAAGCCTTGGAGTATATTCTTCCAAAATGGAAGTTCAAGGTTTGGAAATTTGAGATTGATTTAAACCCTGGCCCTTGGAACCATAAGGAACAAATGTTGGCGACAATTTTCTACTCTGTTGCTGGTAGTACCAGTTATGTCAGTTCCAATATCCATGTTCAAAAGATGTCTATTTATTATGATAACAAGTGGGCAACTTTTGGTTACCAAGTCTTATTGATTTTGGCTACCAACTTTATGGGTTTTGGATTTGCTGGTATTATGAGAAAGTTTGCCATTTACCCAATCAAGTCGATCTGGCCAACTATCTTACCAACTTTAGCTTTAAACAAAGCCTTAATGCAACCAGAAAGAAAAGAAAACATTAACGGCTGGACTGTTTCTAAGTATAACTTTTTGTTTATCACATTTGGTTGCTCGTTCTTATACTTCTGGGTTCCAAACTATCTCTTTGGTGCCTTGTCAACATTCAATTGGATGACATGGATTGCTCCAACTAATTTCAAACTTGCAGCAATAACTGGCTCTGTTAGTGGATTGGGTTTGAACCCAATTCCAACCTTTGACTGGAATATCATCAGCTCCAATAATCCGTTGGAAATTCCATTTTATTCTACAATTATGCAATATTTTGGTTCTCTTATTGCATTTTTATGTATCATTGGTATTTATTTCACGAACAATTTATGGACTGGATACCTTCCAATTAATTCTGCTTCCCTTTTCACAAACGAAGGAGAGATATATTCAGTCAGATCGATTATTGATTCAAAAAGTTTATTCCAACAAGATAAGTATGAGGAAATAGGACCACCATACTACTCTGCAGCCAACATAGTGACCTATGGAGCTTTTTTTGCCCTTTATCCTTTTGCAATTGTTTATGAATTTGGTACCAATTGGAAATCAATGTTAGGCTCTCTTAAAAGCCTAGGAAAATCCTTAAAAAACTTCAGAAAATCAACATATGAAGGATACAATGACCCTCATACAAAGATGATGTCTCGTTACAGTGAAGTTCCTGATTGGGTATTTTTGGTGGTTTTGGTTATCTCTATTGTATTTGCTATATTGTGTGTAAAGATTTACCCAGCTGAGACGCCAGTTTGGGGTATTTTCTTCACTATTGGAATCAATTTTATTTTCTTGATTCCTTTAGTATCCATCTATTCTGTGACTGGTTATTCATTTGGTCTTAACGTTTTGGTTGAATTAATTGTTGGTTACGCCATACCAGGAAATGGTTTAGCATTGAACTTCCTTAAGGCATTGGGATACAATATTGATGGTCAAGCTGAGAATTATATCACTGATCAAAAAATGGGTCATTATGTGAAGCTTCCACCAAGAGCTATGTTCCGTTGTCAAATGTTATCAGTTTTCGTTCTGTCATTTATTACCTTGGCTGTTATTAATTTTGAGATTACTAGCATCAAGGACTATTGCTTGCCAAGTAATCGACAAAAATTCACATGCCCAGATGCAAAAGTATTCTACAATGCATCTATCTTGTGGGGTGTCATTGGTCCCAAGAAGGTATTCAGTGGTCTTTATCCTGTTTTGCAATACTGTTTCTTGATCGGTTTCTTGTTAGCAGTTGTTTGTATTCCAATTAAGTTGTATGCACCAAGAAAGTACACCAAATACTTTCAGCCAACTTTAGTAATTGGTGGAATGTTGGTCTTTGCTCCTTATAACTTGTCATACTTTACTGCCGGTGTTTATGTTTCGATTGCATCTATGTGGTATCTTAGAACATATTTTACTACTTTCTGGCAAAAGTATAACTATGTTTTCTCAGGTGCTATGTCTGCGGGTATTGCTTTTAGTGGTATCATTATGTTTTTTGCCGTTCAATACCACGATAAGAGTATTAACTGGTGGGGAAATAATGTGATGTACGCAGGGGTAGATGGAATGGGTACTGGAAGTAGATTGAATGCTTCACTTGCGGAAGGAGGATACTTCGGTTTAAGAAAAGGTCACTTCCCATAATATATCATCCTTGCAAGGGTATCGATATTTATCTAAGTTTTCGAAAATAGATTGAATTATAATTATCTGCGTTCAAACAAACCCAACTAGTTGTTTTAAAACATTGTAAAATGCATTCGATGAAATTCTGTGACCAGCAAATCACTTTAGACATAAAAGGAACAAATCGATTTCCTACTATGAAGAATTTTCCCTAGTTATCAGCTCCAATTTTTCCCTCATAGAATCGATGGTTATTGCAAATTTCCTCCCAACTTTTCAATTGCAAAAATATCATCAAAATTTTGATAATCTGTGTTAGATTGGACCTGGAAAATCGAAGAGTCAATCTACAAAGGTTGAAGCTTATATTAGATACTTGTGTATGGCTCAATGGTCATATTACTAGGAAAATTAAGTTTCTTCGAATTATAAGGAACAATTCAGCCTTCATATTTTCACCTCCGCTGTTTTTTCCAGGATGATATATTTAGAGGTTGGGCGTCAAACAGCTCTGATTACTTTTGAATTGTATAGTTTTTAAAAGAATTATAATTCTTGGATATATCGTCGATAGCAAAAGATTTTCCCTTTGGACTGAATTGAAGACGTTCGAGATTGACCATAATTTCGAAGGATTGTACAAATGTTCGAATGCAGGTTGTGCTGCAGTTTTCCCGATTAGGAAATGAGAAATCAAGTCTAAAAAAAATATTTCTCACCCGAATTCTTTTTTATTTACCTGATAAATCAAGCTCCGTATTAGCCTCGAGAATCCGAAATAAAAGCTAAAGAATTGGGCCCTGACCCCAATTTATTTATAAGAACCAATAGTGGCAACCGGCAGTCAAATCTTTAATTGAACACTCCAACATCATGTTATACCTACAGTCATTTATTCCGAAGAATCAAGATTCAAGATATCTGGAGATATCGAAACTCTCATAAATGACGAGAATACTTAATATTAACTTCCATTGGATTTTCAGAACGCAAACTAACGTAAGACTACTTTCTCTTGTATAGTTAGAAAGACGACTTTCAGCAGATCACCTGTAAATGAAGGAAAGAAACATATCACGAAGTCTTCTAGCAACTGCAAATTAACACGTGATTGCTTCTAAGAAAAATCAAAGGGTATATTTTCCAGTTAATGAGATCAAAGATGGAGACAGAACTACTAAAAATTAAGGGGGAGTGAATATTGCAAGTGTTCAGATGCAAAAAGATGACTTCAAAGAGTTCAATTGTCGAAGTTTGAAGGATAATCAATCATTATTTTCACGGAGAGTGGAGTTCAATATCATTTCAACCTACAAAAAGCCTAATTGATCATGCCAAATGTATATAAATTTAAGATCTTCTGCTAGCCCAAATAATATATCCTTGAACGTCTTGAAATCTTGTGCAGTATATCCTTCTTGGTTGCCCTCAATTTTGAATAATCACATTGATTCACGAAGGACTTTAGAAGAGCAAAGATGTAGTATTATATTGTAAATGGTTTTGAGCTTGCAGTCTTGATATGAAGTCAACAGTTTCACTTACTATTGGAATGCAAATTAATTGCATATAAATTATATGAAGAGACTTGTCTTTGTTCAAATGTTCTCTGCTTCTATTTCTTAATCGTCATTTTTTTCGAAGATCCTTATGTAATCTATTCACCATCAGAATACTATTTGTAAGTATAAAATTAAAGCTTAGTTCGAGACATAGATATATGCCAGTATAGTAGCCAAGGTGTATTTGTTGAATTACAATAGACTAGCCAGTGGCTGCTATAGATATAGACTATATGTGTAGTTATTTAAAATGTAAACTCTACAATATCTTGATAGGCTATCCTTCGTTTTACTGGTTAGTATTATGATGATTAACTGGACCGAGAATAGAATGGGTTTATGGCCAAATAAATTTGCTACTTACTGGTGCAAAACTATTAATTCTTCGTATTATACACTTCCCATTTCATTTTGAGGAAATCTTGCGAAAGATAGATCTCCATTGTTCTAACCCATTCTTCTAGCCCTTGTATGGAAGCCGATATGTGATTCAATACTTCGGGCGAACATATTTCTAATATCTTCTAGATCCTTTAGTGTAATTTTCTGGGGTTCTATCTCTCGGCATCGCGAAGCTTTTAATTCAAACTTTCTTCCTAAATCGCAAATTAATAAAATCCTTGGAGATACCAAGAATTAGTTTATTGCAAATACGTCACAAAATATCGTTATCTGGAAGAGATTTGTAATCTATCTACTCAATTCTTGAGCTTTATCAGTGATTTGGTCTAATATTGGACACCACTTTGTACTACCCTCATAATCATCAACAATATTCCTTTATGCTACATTTGAAATAATGTGGTCAACTCCAGGTTTCACTAAAAATTACAATTTGAAAATTATGATACTTCTTAGGAGAGGTTTTGTTCTCCACACAATGCAAGAATGACCGTTACACCGACAGCGGTGAGCGACAAATAGTGACCACATCGTAAAAGTCATCAAACTATTTATATCTTCTAGAATCATTGCGGACTACACATCGATCTCCAGTCGACCGTAAACTATTTCACATATAAGTCAGACTGTACTCCTAATCAAAAGAATTCATCTCGTTGTTAGTTCGTATACCATACCTTCGAGTATAACGTACCAATTGGTGACTGAACTATCAATTGATAACATATGCGACTAGCCTCTTAGCTGATAGCATTTATATTAGTCCTACAAAATTTCGCAGTCCACTATCCTTTGAACCATACCGCACGTGAAAAATATTCTGCTTCAAGGAAATACTCCTTAACAGAGAGTAGAGTTACAGAGCAGAGCATAATGTGTAGCATAATATGAGAAAACCTATTTGACCAGAATTTAATATAGGTAAAGTTATATTTTAGAAGAGCTTAGAGTGAACAGGGTATTTCTGTTGCTAGTAGAGTATCTGGTCGGTTATTATATTCCAGTAGATTTAACCAATTTGTGACTTGATGATTTCGCAATTTTGGCCAAGACCAAAAAACCCTATTCCAAAACGACACACGTGACTTAAAAAACGCCGCCTCCGGAAATCCACGGACAGCGGGATTAATTACGATTTTATCCGGTAATCAGTTACCAATCAAACGGTAGCCAGGATAGGTATAATTTGAAAAATAGCGTATACATATATCCAGAATCAAAGAATAACAATATCAGGTACGTATGTGGAAGATGACTAAATAATTCTATAGAGTTACCCCATGTTCCAATATAACAAGTCTTCCTCCCACTTAAAAGGAAGATTAGATACTGAACGCTGATTGGACGATTGGCTCTGCCGGTTAAATTGCTGCCACAAAAACTCAAGCTGCAAAATAGCTTCACCGATAACGAGGACGTAAAATGAGTGGTAGAATGTGACTAAAAAAGAAAAAATTTTAAAATTACCACGATATGAAATTAATGGCGTAGAGTGTAAATAATATATAGCGAAGAAGATTCCTGACAAGTGGCTGACTCAATATTTCGTTATAGAAACTAAACTTCAGAAAACCTCTAGTGAAGAAATGTACGCATCTGTTGGTACGATTGAGAAACTACTAAATAGAAGAGATATCTTCGCCCAAGATAAAGAGTACAATGAAACGTTCGTTGTGCTTTTCACAGTAGCATCCTCCATAATCTGGATCATGGTTCCAGGTTTGGCATTTTTATATTCTGGATTGGCTCGTAGAAAGAGTGCATTGTCTATGATTTGGATTGTGTTTATGTCCTCATTCATTGGTATATTTCAGTGGTACTTCTGGGGATATTCATTAGCATTTTCAAACTCGTCCAAGAACCCCTTCATTGGTGATTTACACAACTTTGGATTCAAGAATGCTTTGTCAATATCTGGTTCCGAAGGTTCTCAATATCCGGAAATAGCGTTTGCCCTTTTCCAACTTCAATTTTTATTAGTCACCTTGGCTATTATTGCTGGTGGTTGTGTCGCAGAACGTGGAAGATTCTTGCCTTCAATGGTTTTCTTATTCTGCTGGGCTACTATTGTATACTGTCCCGTTGTTTGTTGGATTTGGGGAGGCGGCTGGGCCGCTTCTTTTAAGGGCGGTGTGCTTGATTACGCTGGTGGTGGACCAGTCGAAATTCTTTCTGGTGTTTCTGCATTCGTTTTCAGTGCCTTCTTAGGTCGTAGAAACGAAACCTTGATGATCAACTATCGTCCTCACAATATCTCAACCGTTTTCTTGGGTACTTGTCTACTTTATGTAGGGTGGTTGTTTTTCAACGGATTCTCATGTGGAAATGCATCCATCAAGGTTCCTTACTCAATGATGAATACTCACATTTGTGCTGCATTTGGTGCTATTGGATGGGTATTGCTTGATTTCCGTTTGGAAAAGAAGTGGTCAATGGTGGCTTGTTGTTCCGGATGTATTTCTGGATTGGTCGCTGCTACTCCTTCTTCTGGAATGATCCCATTATGGGCCTCAGTAATTCTTGGTCTTACTGCTGGAATTGTGTGTAACTTGTCTACTAAAATCAAGTACATTTGCCACGTTGATGACTCTCTTGATGTTTTAGCTGAGCACGGAATCGCTGGTGTTGTTGGACTTATTTTCAACGGGTTGTTTGGTCTGTCCACGGTTATTGGATATGACGGCTTTTCTGAACACGACGGTGGATGGATCCACCACAACTGGAAACAACTTTACATTCAAATTGCATACATCTTGGCCACTGCCGCATACTCCGGTGTGGTTACAGCTATTCTTTGTTTCGTTATAAACAAGATTCCAGGTCTCCACTTACGTATTGACTACCAGGCGGAAGAGGCTGGTGTGGATGAAGATCAAATCGGTGAATTTGCTTACGATTACGTTGAAGTAAGAAGAGATTTCTTGGACTGGGGTACTCCTCAAGATCGCCAGGGACACGAAGAAGAAGAAGAAGAAGAAGCTAAGCATAGCTCGAATCCTAAGGACGCAGAAATTTATAATGCAGTTGATGCAGACTCATCGAATGCATCATCAACAGCACCCGGAAGTCAGGAAAAACCTGATCCTGTTGAAAAAGAATAGACTTCGATCATTAATAATAAACATATAGATAAAACCCATTTATCGTAGCAATATCACGTGGAATATTGGAATTGCGCCTGTTCAGAAGAATGAACTGAATGTAGTCTCGTTATAATTATAACCCCCATACCAATACATTACTATATCTATTCGGTTATTCTCCGGAAGATCATTGGAGTCTAGGAGATCACCGCCGTTCCTTTATCGCATTTTTTGCATCCATACACAGTTGTATGCACGCAGAGTTCTATAAACTCTAAATAACTTCCAGGCATTACAGCTAAATAGTATTTACTCAACGGTTGTAGCAAGACAAGGCAATTTATCTGACAAATTATCAGGCCCATATCTTTTCTTCCATCAATCGTTCGTAAAATTGGGCTAAAAAGTTGAAAAGGTCCGAGAACTGCAATTTATAACTTCTAGAACATAATAATTTCAAGATCATCGAGTGAAGTCTTTCATACTCTCCGAAACAGGCGGCTGCTCTTCAACTCCATGGCCCATCTGAGCAAGCAATTATCACCAAAAGACTCAAACTATCAAATCTATAGGCAAATCAAACCCCAGAATCAAACTAAGGTGATTTGATATTTCACACTCACACGACTACCCGCTTGCCCGGTCGAAAATTTTTTTATGGAGATTTTTCATTCCGCTTTCGCTTGCGCAGCGCTCATTGACTCATACAGGTGGTGAAAAGTCTGACCGTTCGGTATACATTTATATTTGTTCCTTTAGCGTCTTCTTTTTACTGAAGTTTACAAACTTATAACGAAATGTTCTCCAAACAGTTAAAGAGTTCTAGAAGTTGCCAGATGGCAACAAGGTTTGCCAGATCAGCTATAAGATCATCTTCGAGAAATATCACTAGTACAAATTTACAGAAGGCGACAATGACAGCGAATGTTACCTCCGGTGCTGATAAAGTAAGTGCTGCAGGTTCCATCAGACCCAGCCCTTCTCCTGCTTTCGACACGGAAGCTACACCTGTTGTTGAACCAGTGGCTGCCACCAAAAGAAACGTTCAAATGATGGACGATTCGTTTATTGGATTAACTGGTGGTGAAATCTTCCACGAAATGATGTTGAGACACGATGTTGACACTGTGTTTGGTTATGCCGGTGGTGCTATCTTACCGGTATTTGATGCCATTTACAACTCTGATAAATTCAAGTTTGTCCTTCCTAGACATGAACAAGGTGCCGGCCATATGGCTGAAGGTTATGCCAGAGCTTCTGGTAAACCTGGTGTTGTCCTTGTGACGTCAGGTCCTGGTGCCACTAATGTCATCACTCCACTTGCTGATGCTTTGATGGACGGTGTGCCTCTTGTCGTGTTCTCTGGTCAAGTCCCAACTACCGCCATCGGTACCGATGCTTTCCAAGAAGCAGATGTCATTGGTATTTCGAGATCATGTACAAAATGGAACGTTATGGTTAAAAATGTCGCTGAATTGCCTAGAAGAATCAATGAAGCCTTTGAAATTGCCACCTCCGGTAGACCGGGTCCAGTCTTGGTGGATTTACCAAAGGATGTCACCGCTGCCATCTTGAGACAATCCATTCCAATACATTCAACCTTGCCATCTAATGCATTAGGACAGATCACCAGGAAAGCTGCTGGAGAATTCACATTGGAAGCAATCAGAAGATCATCCGCCCTTTTGAACAAGGCAAAGAAGCCTATCATCTATTGTGGTGCTGGTATCTTGAACCACGTAGATGGTCCAAAGCTCTTGAAAGAGTTGGCCGATAAAGCCTGCATCCCTGTCACAACCACTATTCAAGGTTTAGGTGCTTTTGATCAAAGGGATCCAAAGTCCTTGGATTTCTTGGGTATGCACGGTTCTGCTGCTGCCAACACTGCTATGCAACAAGCTGATCTTATCATTGCATTAGGTGCAAGATTCGATGACAGAGTTACCGGTAACGTACCAAAATTCGCCCCACAAGCCAAGTTGGCTGCTCAAGAAGGAAGAGGTGGTATTATCCATTTTGAAATTTCTGCTAAAAACATCAATAAGGTCGTTGAGGCCACCGAAGCCGTTGAAGGTGACGTTACTTCCAACTTGAAGAAGTTTTTACCTTTGGTAAATGCTGTCGCTGACAGACCTGAATGGATGGGTAAAGTACAAGAATGGAAAGAAAAGTACCCATACTCTTACCAAGTAGAAACCCCAGGCTCCAAGATTAAGCCTCAAACCTTGATCAAGGAAATTTCAAAACAATCCTCCACCTACGGTAAGGAAGTTATTGTCACAACCGGTGTCGGTCAACATCAAATGTGGGCAGCCCAACATTTCACTTGGACCAAACCTAGAACTATGATCACTTCCGGTGGTTTAGGTACGATGGGGTTCGGTTTACCCTCAGCAATTGGTGCTCAAATTGCCAAGCCAGATGCTATTGTTATTGACATTGACGGAGATGCCTCCTTCAACATGACATTGATGGAATTGTCCTCTGCCGTTCAAGCTAACGCTCCTGTCAAGATCTGTGTCTTGAATAACGAAGAACAAGGTATGGTTACCCAATGGCAATCCTTATTTTACGAAAACAGATACTCACACACACATCAAACTAACCCTGACTTCATGAAATTGGCCGATGCTATGGGTTTGCATGGTATCAGAATCAGCACTCAGGAAGAATTGGTGCCTGGTATCAAGGCTTTCTTGGATGCAAAGGGACCTGTCTTATTAGAGGTAATCGTTGAAAAGAAGGTTCCAGTCTTGCCTATGGTTCCAGGTGGTAACGCCTTGGACGACTTCATTCTTTGGGACGCTGAAACTGAAAGACTTCAAAATGAATTAAGAAAGGAAAGAACCGGCGGTAAGCACTAGATTTCTACATGAAATCATTGCATACATCCTTTCTACATTCAATTCATCGCATATAAACGATTGACGTCATCTCACTTTTAGTATAGGTGCCTACATAAAGGCTTCCTTAATTCATTTCTAACTCTTGGAGTTTTTTTACCTTGGTGCTTCCTCTTCCATCGTATTTAAAATATATACTTAAAAAGACGTTTTCATCATTTGATCCGTAATTCTATATGCGCAAAAAATGGCTGCAAAATGTTAAACTTTTACTTTTAAAGAAGTTCTAATGGAAGCAGATGCTTTAATTTCCTACTTGTAGTTGCTGGTGTATACTTTTTAAAAAATTTTTAATAAAAAAAACGTGAATGTCATGAAGAATAATGCCTGAATAGCCTACACTATGGTACTTGTGAGTTCATTGATTTGGTCGTAGACGTTGGTACCGTATATAGTGAATGAAAGAGACTTGTCGGTAGCTCCGTATGCAGTACCATATTTGAAGGTACCAATAACGTTGTTCTTTTTATTTCTATAGGGGAGCTAGAATCCTCAATATTTCAATTCATCAGCTTCAACTAACAATGATATATTTCGTTTAAATATTTTTGATTTTCAACTCATGTTACAGATACCCCCATAGGACCATATTAGACAGGAGGTGACTACCGGTATGGAGATGTGTCATTTTCCGAAACACAGAAGATCACACATCGGGCCATTGCTATTGACGGATCGATATAATATGCCTAGACGAGTCTACTATGGAGCAAAAGATCCGTGCCTACATTAGAGAAGGTCAGTCACCCAACAGATAATGCGCATCCATACCTTATCTGCTGCTTTGCACCTTATAAGTGCAAACACCGATAGCTTTATCGATCGTTGGCAGCTATATTTCCACAACAGTGCTCTACCATAAACCTTATCATAACCGAGAGTCTGAATCAACTCGTATCCAACAGGGCGGTTGGTGTAGTGGTTAACATATTTGCCTTCCAAGCAGGTGACACGGGTTCGATTCCCGTACCGCTCATATTTTTGCATCAAAATAACATTTACATGCAGGAAATCACGTACATCTATTTTTTACAATTTGTAAACAAAAATGATCCACGTAAAATAGTACTATTCCACTATACAAGATGGTTTCCAGCAGCCATCATGCGAACAAGCCAACTCTCACTTCCATACAGAAGTTCTCTTCGATAGATGAGATCAGTTCAGCAATGAGCCATGTTTTCCAAGACGCCCAAAGTAATCTCTCTGGGCATCGAAAACTAGTGGTGGTGATGAGAAACATTTTTGATAAGGCAATAGAATTAGGTTTGGAGGAGAATTTTGCTATGATATTCACCAAGCTTATTAATAAAATGCTATCGTTGAAGAAAGGTGAACAGGTGGGTGATAGAATCGCCAAGTTCTGTTCTTCTTTCGTTGCGAGTTTGTCAAAGCATGAGTTACTTCGTAAACAAGAACTTGAAAAAGACAGAGTGGACGAAGAAGATATCGACGAGGATGAAGAGGAAGATAGTTTCGCCAGCTTGTTTATAAAATATCTTATACATCACTTGTTGAGGGGAATTGAAGCCAAGGACAAGAATGTGCGGTATAGGGTTGTACAGCTTTTGGCATACCTCGTTTATTACATAGGAGAAATTGACCATGACACATTTGAAGCTTTGTTCTCGTCACTCAATCGCAGGATGCTCGATAAAGAGGCCACCGTGAGGATTCAAGCGGTGGTTGCAATTTCTCGTTTCCAATCTTTCAACTTCGATTTTGATGAAGACGAAAATCCGTTCAATATCCCCATTAGCAAAGATATAATCACAGAGAAAATAATAGTCTCGATCAAGAATGATGAAAGTGCAGAAGTGAGAAGAGCAGCATTACTCAACTTGAGTAAGAATCAAACTACGATACCACACCTAGTTGATAGAGCCAGAGATACAAATCCAATCAATAGAAGATTAGTATACTCACGTATTTCACGAGAAATGGGAGACTTTAAGAATTTTGATTTCGATATCAAGGAAAATTTATTAAAATGGGGTTTGCATGATCGTGATGAATCGGTACAAAAGGCAGCAAAAAAGATGTTGAATACCTATTGGTTTGAGGCAGTAAATGAGGATATTCTAGAATTGATAGATTACTTGAAGGTGACGGAGAGTAAAGTAGCTGATACCGCCATGTATATTTTTTTTGAGACTAGACCAGATAAGCTTTCTAATATCAAAATCGACGAAGCGTATTGGAAAGCGCTTACTGTGGAGAAGGCGTTTTTGATGAGAACCTTCTACTACCATTGCAGCAAGAATAATATCTATGATTTAATTGAGTCCAATTTTCCAGAATCCATTGATTTAGCACAGACCTTGGAGAAATATTTACAATTGAGGATTAAATTTCTCGACAACAACGATACCATCATTAAAGAATATGACATACACGAACAGCGCTTAGAATTCTTGAACAGTCAATTATTTACCATTGAAAACTCACTCTCTCGTATCAAATTTGAAGTTGACATATACAAGAAGAATTTCAAAGAAACGAACGGAATGGTGTCTGATTATGAGACCATACTCACCCTTATACGTAAAAGGGTAAAAAAACTAGATGCCGGAGATGAAGACACAAGTGTGCTCATTGATGACGACAACGGCCACTTAGTAGAACAAATTGTGGAATTCACCACAGAGGAGTTGAAACGGAAAGTAGTAGAGATCAACGACGCTTTGGACAAATCCAGACGCGACTTGAGCAAGTTGGAAGAAACGGTCTTTGAAAGTGAATTGAAATTCAAGCAGGGTACGGATAAGTATCATGTCTTGTTGCAGGAAAGAGCCGACGAGATAAATAGATTCAGTGAAGCCACAGGAAAAGAATATACCCCGTTCGGAGAAGAATTGAAAGAATTGGAATTTATTATCGAACAGCTTTTATTAGTATCAAAAGAATTCGACTTTAGTGACGAAATTGGTAGACGTAAGATGTTACAAATAATCCGTACGACCTTAACTGAAGATAAACTACCACCTAGTTTGATTTTGATTGGGTTGAAAGTCTTGAGAAAAATATCCATCAACGAGAAGGATTTCATCACAATGGCTACGGAAATCATCACTGATATTAGAGATTCTTACGAGAATGAAGATTTTCATTCTGCAATTTCAGGTTTTGAAGATGATGACGCTGATAAAGAAGATGAAGAAGAAGATGATGATGACGAAGAAGACCTTACAACTAGCACTACCGGCAAATCCAAGAAAAGAAAAGTGGAGCCTAAACTTCCACCGGACGAAATTGTCATTCGCTGTTTGATCACAACACAATTTGCATTGGAATTGATCGAAGAACCTTTAGAGAGTCATATCACGTTGGGATCTATATATTCGGGATTGGTTAACTACGCTATCAACTTGAACACCAAGTATACTCTTCACTTGCAAGGATTGAGGTGTTTGGGATTATTTGCATTGATTGACAAGTCAACGGCCCGAGATGCAATTAGCACTTTTTACGCTGCAATGAGAAATTCCGGAGAAGAGGTTAGGGTGATTGGTATGAGAGCCGTAGTGGATATTCTTTCTACTTATGGGGTTTCGATAATGGACGCCCGAGTGTTGTACCAATATGGAAAATTATTTTACAAGGCGTTAAATTCCTTCGAAATGCCCAAGCTACAATGCGTGGTAGCTGAAGGACTTTGCAAATTGTTTCTTGCAGACATTTTCAACGATCCTATAACGTCATCCAACGAAGATGGTGAAACACCCGAGTTTGAGACTGAAAAGCAATTGTTTGAAGCTATAATTTTGAGTTATTTCCACCCCTTGGCCCAAGAAAACCAAGAGTTACGACAAATACTAGCATTCTGTATACCGGTGTACGCGTTCAGTCATCCTAACCACCAATTCAGATTGGCGTCAGTAAGTGGTGACTGTGTTTACAGAATGTTCAATGATTCTAGCGAGCTCGCACAATATGACAACGTCTTATCGTCAGCGACAATAATTCAACAGTTAATCGATTGGTGTAATCCTAATCATTTGGTCAATGTGACTCCAGAAGAAATTAAGAGCCAAACGTCACATATGTGGCAATCTGTGTATTTCTTGCAAGTAGTGGAACAGGATACGCCAAAACTGGTCAAGAAAGCGATCATCAATAACTTGAGTAAGTTCTACATAACCGAGGAGTTAGATACCAAAGTATTGAAAGGGTTACTTGAAGGGATCTCGGGGACATGGGACTGCTTTGAAAAGAATTCTGGTAATTCTGATTTTGTGTTCGACAAAGCGACGATAAGAAACTTTGAAAATTTCGAGCTTTCCATGAAGGAATTGTTTGACAAGTCACACGAGAGGGAACAAACTGCTGAGGCAAACAAATCCCGTCACAGCAGATCAAACTCAATCTTGGATGAAAGCGAAAGCACAAAGGATGAATTATTGGAAGACGGCTACAAATCCGCCGATGAAGAGATGCACACAGCTATTGAGACGTCAAAGGAAAACACGAGGATCGATGAAGATTTGGTGGAGGACGACGTTGTTGATGAAGTGGATATGGAGGAGGCTGATGTGAATGATGAAAGCCATAAAGGAACAGATATAGCCAAAGATTCTAATGCAATAACATCACCGAAGAAAAAAAGCTTGAAACAACAGCAAATTGATGCAAGCCTTGAAGAAATCGATCAGATGTTAGAAGAAGAAGATGAAGTGGATTATGACATATCCATGGCCGACGATTAGTAGTTAGTGCGGACTTTGAAACATATTGCATTTACCTAGAACGGAATTTGAGTTGATACGCAAAACCAAATTTGGTGCGGTTGCAAAATTCCAAAACAGACTTCACAAAGCACGAAATGTGACAATTCCTCGATTCCGAAGCTCCTCAATATATGAAGTACTGAAAAGTCTTGTCTATACTGTGGTACTGATTGTGACTTACAGTTCAGGATATTGTATTACTTTGAAACGCAATAACTCAAAAATGTGGGACTGCGCTGGTTTGGAAAGTAGAATTATCTTCTAGAGAGACAACATTTGCCATATATCAGCATATTTTCCTGATACTTTGCTAATTTATATTCTACATCAAACATCAATTATATGGCAGCTCAACAAAGTTCAACTACTTCACCTAAAAAGACCCAAGACGGAACCAAAGACAACCACGCCTTCAGAGTCAAGAGTGGATTTTCCCCAACGGTTGTACTATTGTCTGATCAAGAGGCCATCTGGTATTCCATAAAAAATAAAAAGAGTTATATATGGAAATATTAATAAATATCCATCATGTATACAAACCCATGCAGGAGAAGTAAACCCGGAGAACTTCATACGGAGAATTCATAAATATCTACTGGTAAACTTTGAAGTCATACAAATAATCATAGTCACAATGTAGAATTGAAATAAAATATTCGCTTATGTCATTATCTGATAGTACCAGATGAACCGAACAAAAATATATAATTGAAACTAGATATAAACCCTTCCTATCATTCATAAATGAAATATAATTTTGAGACCGTTAACGCATTATGAGCTTGCTCTAGCAATTGAGTCCGTTTACTACTCTTTAACGCTTTAGTATGGCGCTTTGCTCGAGCAACTGGTTGACATCTGCAGAATTTATAACCACACCTCTCTCAGAACACTTAGCCTTTGACTTCAACTCATTACACAAGCCGTCAATGTCGATCTCGGTATACTTAGGATGGGCCGTTATTCTGTCCCATATTTCTGAGCACCTAATGGCGTGTTCTGGAGCTGGCACAACAGCATTATCGTCGTCATCATCGTCATTATTTTCATAAGGTAACGTTGTGTATTCTGCGTCACTCTTCTTCGATGTGATAGAATGTTCAGTAGCTTGCTTTGGTTCGGTAGGCTTCACAAAGTCAGTGAAATTGAAACTGTCCACCAATGGATCGTAAATAGACTCCTCCGTGATCAAGAAAGACAAAGGATCAACTTCATCCACATTAGTGTGAACAGGGGCATCATCTGGTGTACTGCCCTGGTTGTTATTGCTCATGTGCGTTGGATTACCAAATGCTATAGATACATCAAAATTGGTGTCATTCAAGAACGATAATGGATCTTTAGAAAAGTTTAACTCAGATGGAGTAGAGTCTGCATTTGGTATGGCAGTATTTGTAGAATTCGTGGAGGTCAAGTTCGTGGATCCATTGAAAAATGGGTCGTTAAGATAGTCGATATTACCGGAATTTGTGGAGTTGGAATTTGGAGTTAGCAAATTCGAAAAAGGAGAGTTATATTGTTGGATTTGGTCGTCAGTGAGTTTGGCTATACTTGAAGCATTTGAGCCTCTGGAATCTTGTCTTTTGTATTTGGGTACAGGACATTGTTTTGTTCCGCAAACTTCATTCAATTGAACGCAAAATGGGTCCAATTGTTCCTCAAACTTCGAAGTAAAATCCAAGTTATTAGAGTTTGGATTGGACTTAGATACAGCACTCGACGACACTGACGAGTCAGGAGAGACTAAAATATTATCATTTAAAGGGGATGTGGATGAGGAAGATCCAGAAACCAAATCTGGAACTTGCTGCGCATTAGATTGATGAAGACTATTCAAATTGTCTTTGGACCATGGAAAGTCCATGGAAAATTGATTAGGCGAAGTTGTGTCGGAAGATACGGAATTATGATTCGACACAGACGTTGCTGAAGATTTATGAGAATTTGACGATTTATTGGACGTTGAAGACGCTGGAGAATCAAAAGATGCAACGTAGCCTCCAGTTCTTGGATTTGATAATTTACCTACTTTGGTTGGCAAGTTTAAGTCAGAGAAGTCAAAGTGTCCTCTATACCTTGCTAATTCCATCTTCAAAATGTCAACTTGAGCTTTAAGAAAATCTGCTTCTGTGGCAGCTTGTACATTTTCGCCTTCCAAATCCTTTACTTTGTCTTCAAGGTCCTTTAATTTGCGTTCTTTACGTTCTCTGTAGGCTCTTTGAGCAGCTCTGTTCTGAGCAGCTCTCTTTGTCTTGGGTTCAGTTTCAGTCAACTTTCTACCTGGTTTCGTGTGAAGTTTCTTGTCATCATGGGAATCAGAGTAATCCAAGTTTGACGACTCAGAGTAGTCTTCAAGCGCATCCGCATACTGTCTTTTCACGTCAGTCATCATTTTAGTGAGTTCAGAAGAAGAGTTTTATCTTCCTTAGTCTTAAACCCTTGAAATTCTAATGGGAGGCAAAAGGGAGAATTACTAATCACTAGAAATTTTGGGTTTTGCACGTCAACAAAAACTAAATTTCTTTTTGATGGTAAAGTTTGCTGCTCACGGGGAAAAGTGAGACAATACAAGTGAGTCAGACGACGAGAGAAGAAAGGATCAAAGCGGGCGGCGGCGCCTATATATACCTACATATGTGGGAAAATCGTTGAATTGGTATCTTGTTTGGGCCGCACAGGAACTCGTAATTCTGTTTGCTTGAAACATTTTTTCCGTGAAGTTCCACGTCCAGAACATGGAGTTAGAGTGGAAATAACATGGAAATAAGGTTTATGGGTTTATGTGCATAACTTAGGGTAGGTACACGTTGTTGAATCAGTGACGAATCTGTGATTTGAGTAGTCCACGAAGTAGCAACCCAAATTGCTTTTCCGAGCTCGATAAAGCCTCAGGTTATGTGGGGATTAGTAGTCAGCCCCTTGGCTCTTTTGTGGGTTCGGAGCTTATGCGGACTGAAAGTTGACATAAAACTGTCGCGACAAACGATTTGGAGACTAATAGGAGACTATATGACGATATGGCTATATAATATAACAATGTAACCAATTATATAATTTTCAGACATCTGAATAACTTTCCCTATAAATCGAGAAACTGTGAGTTAATAACCATTAACTTATATTAGCGAGATAATGGATAAAGTTTCATTGGACAAATTCATGGTACTTATTTGATGTCTGGGAATGGTTCTTAATGTACTCAATCAACATAATAGTCAAGGAATCTTCAATTTATACAAGATGTCTGACAAATTAGCGACTAGTGACTAATATCTTATTGTAATATTTTCGCGACTCAAATTACTCGTTTGCGACATAACGATCTATACTTGCGACAAGTTGGAACTCGTATTATACGACATCATTTCACGACACACAACACGCGACAAGAAAAGTTTGATATCACTTTCAATATATACTGATCCACCACATAATGATACCCATAGGTACGTATTAATACTTTACAAGGCATTTTCTTCAAGAAACTAACATTTCAAGATCAATTGTTTCTAGATGACCAGAAATATATAGACATCACAGAAGAACTCTTTGCTAGCGTATCACGTTGTCCTAACAAATCGAATGTTGTCAAATCTTCATATTTCGATTTACTAGAAGGCACTCGGGCTATCGAGGCATTGAATACCAAATTGGATACCGGTCTCATTGAATTATCGGCTGAAGATCTATCTTTTGATTCCGCATCTCCTCAATCCATAGAAGAAGTTATTGTGATCCAGAATAAGTTGATTCTTATGTTTCTTTCATGGCTAAACAACAGTTCATTACCTGTTACTGTGTTGAGTTGTAGATACGTCCAGACTCTTCTTACAAATTATATGTCCAACAAATCTTCGACCATGTCCTTATTTGATATGTGTTCGTTTGTCAATCCTAGGTTACCTAAAACAGACACTCCATACGTCGAGTCTCCGGAGTATTCTTTGGTTCATATTGTTCTCAAGTCATTTACCATCGGTCTTTGTCGGTTCATAGGTCTCTCATTAAACATAGCCAGTAACGTCTTGTACGAGGAAGAAGATTTGACAACAAGAAATATGAACTTGGACTTCTTGTACAATGTCTCTGCTGAAGACACCATTCACGAGCTTAAAAGAGCTATACATTGGATTCAATGCCAGGACTTTCCACAGGCAAAAACCTTGATCCATCAACTCAATCTTATCATCTTTTTAAACAAGTCTGAGTCAGTTTTGTCGTTATCAATGCCGGTGTTTGAAAAGAGTGCTAGCGATCTTCCTATCGAGTTCTTGAATGATGCCATCGATTCTATAGAATACTTAGAGGAGCAAACTTATACCACCGCTCTTCCACCTGGATCCTTTTCGAAGTTTATTCAGTTAGATCTTGACAATAAAGTCATTCCGTTGGAGCTATACGAAATTCCTCAAAAGGATTCTTGGGACAACTTGAAGAACATTTTCTCCACCCTCCATTCATTTGTATCGAAGTCGTACAAACTCGAGAATTGCAACCGTTTGATCAATTTCCTTAAATTCGATATTGGAGCAGATATCGCCAACACGAATGTTTTGGCTCGTGGATTCTTCCAGTTATACCTTGTACGTGACGACAAATCAATCTTTGGCTCAACTAAGACCAACATTGGCGGATTATCTATAGACTTTGTGGAAAACATTATTGGAGTAAATTCTCAGGTATTCAACCCGAGTAGCTTTGCCAACCTCAAACCAGAAGTCCAGACTTCTGCCGACTCAAAACTCCAACAGTTGATGCAAGATTTGGAAGCAGCCATATATCATAATCTTACGATTCCTGCCAACAACGTCTGTCGTCAGCAACAACTCACTTCTAAAGGTCTTCTCGTCTGGGACAACTTGCAAGTTTCATGGGAAGCTTTCGAAGTCGAGATATTTCAACTCTTTCGTATTGGCGATGAACTCCCCAACGGTGACTTGGGTTTGTCTGTCAGTTCGTATGTTTACTACACCAAATTGAATCTCATGATTGAACTTTTACTCAATGGGTTTAATTTACAGCTCTATAAACCATTCGAATACTACTTGATATACTGGTACGCATCGTACCTTTATTCTCTTCAGGTAGAACACGTTCAAGGAAGGATTATTCCGATTTTGCAAGCAAAAATAAACTATATTGAAAAGTCATTTCCAAAGAAGATCAAGAAGTTGAAGGCAGGGCCAAAGAAAGAACAGCTAAAGGTCATACACCAGCACAACACAACCGTGGCATTACCATCGTTAACGCAGCAGCTCAATTATACGACCCTCTTCCTAGTACCCACGTTACAGGCAACAAGCGATTTGGTGGAGTCAACGAGAACATATCTCTTGGTACTTTCTTCGTTAGGGTTGATTGACTTCTTGTCAGGACCCAAAAACTCAGTCACTTCCTTTGAGTTCTTGTTCAAACAAAGATTAAAACCGTGGTCGTCCATTGGAGTTCCACAACTCCCCGAATTCCAACATTTCAAGAGTTCTCTCCACTTTGCCAGTATCAGAAGTCAAACCCTTAATTCCAAACCATTATTGAAAGGAATTCTCGACAAGTTACTGAAAAGTAAGGAAACCTTCCAGCAAATCCTCAAGGATATTACCCACAACGAACTCATTCAATCCCAGTTCTTCCAAAACGACAACCAAGCAATGATTTCTTGGTATAACGACCTCATTAAAACTGGAATTAACTTATCAATCGAAATCAAAAACTTGATCAAGTCGATTGATGACAAAATTCCTTTGCATGATTACAGAATTGACATTTCCGATGGGTATCATAGATATTTCCCCAAGGTGTGTTTAACCAAAAATAGTTAGAATGTACATAATAGAAAATTCGGTAGTCAGATAATTTGAGATAAACCCGTAGATAATTCAGTAGTCAGACAATTTTGTTGCCAGACAATTTCGTAATCATACAAATTCGTAGTCAGACAATTCGTAGTCAGATAGATACATAAAAGTCATTTCTGACCTGTTAGCAGTAATTTAGAGGGTCTGGAATCATCATTGTGAGCAAAGATCACATATTTTAAGGACAGACTAGTCAAGTCTCTCTTGGAAGGGTCTCATAATCACGACTATCTATATCTAAATCAATCAAGACTCTCTATAACCAGTTTTAAAGCCTTTGACTCCTCCAAGATCTGCGGATTGTTGACCTGGTGGACATTGTAGATATCTTGATAAATATTATCAGTTGCGGCCTTGATAGCTTGAAGAACCGATCTTGTCTTCTTTAGATGACTGATTTGTGAACTATAACCTTCAGAATCATTAGCAGTTGTGGTGGATGACGACATCCTTCAAGTAGTTCGTTTATGATTTTGAAGTCAAATTTACGCGTCAACTTTCACAGCCAAACTGGTGGCCCTGGTGCCGTTTATTTGGCGACAATTGATCAATTTGCATGCTATAAGAGCCAAGAGAGAAGATATACGAGTCTTACAAATATGAAACAAGTACCGAGCGTAACGAAGTATTTATGACTATTTAATAAGTGAATATTAGTGGAGACTATTGAATATCAGTTAAAATTATTGATTATTAGTGGAGATATATCTAATTTAATGATAACTCCCCTATTACAGATAATCAACATAGTAGTCAAAAGTCTTGCCACGGAGAGAATATTTCATACGTCAAATACTGAGCCGTAGCTCAGTATTCGTTAGTCTAGTCATGGAATGATAATATATTATACCGCAAATAGTTCGCTACGCTCAGTATTTGCTTCAGTATTTGCATACATTTAATAGTACATATTTACAACGATTAAATTTCATCTTCACCGAAGAAAAGTCCTCTGATTATAGCACGGGCACCATCTAGTTATTTTATGGTATTTGATATTTTTCGGTTCATTACCCCGTAGAGTCTTTCTTAGAAGTTGAATTTCGATTATTATAGAGAAATTAGCTGACCACTAAAATAAGAATCATCTCATCACTACCTAGAACAGATTTCTTCCCATATAATGTTCTACTTACTCATACCTAACTGAACTCCAGTTGGACTATTTCATGTCACGTGACCACATTTTCGCCCAATCATCAACTTGATTTTCTAAAGAAAAATAAGCAAACCAACAATACCATACAGACAACAGATCCACAACCAAGACCCATAATGTCTACTTCTATTGTCCGTACTATTAAAAATATATACGCCTCTGGTTTGAAGAGAGCTGCCTGGCAATTACAAGTCCACAACGATACCAAGAGAGGTTGGCTCGTGGGTGAAGATGACTTCGGTAACAAGTACTACGAAACCGATGCTCCTGAAGAAATTCACTTAAGAACAAGATGGGTCGAATACGCAGAATGGACTGTGGACATGTCAAAAGTCGAGCCAGGTTGGCATTACTGGTTGGGGTACGGTACCAATACCCCACCAGACAGATTGACTGGTGACCAAGTGGCAGTGAGAGCTTACCCAACCCCAGCCAAACATAAGATCAATATGACCAATACCACCGGTGCATATGTTCCATACAATACAGCCAAACCAAAGCACAGTGCTTGGATTCCCCAAGTTCAAGAAAGAGTTTAAATGGCTGGGCTGCAAGTAACTGAGCGAAGCGAAGTTGCTTGTGCGGTGTTCAAAACAAAGAGAGACCGATAACTCTACCCGAGTTTAGACAAATATTCTCTAGAACTTTCTGAGCGAAGCGAAGTTGCCTGTTGGTGGGCAATACGAGGACCTTTTCATTTCGTCATTTGGATCCTATTTGACTATAAAAGACTCCAACTGACACGAAATGATATTAGAAGACTCTAGTGACTCTAGACTGTTGATTCTCGGTATGTTTCTTTTTGAAATTATCAGATCATATAATTCTAATCATCAAATCCAACAACCAGGACTCACCACGGCCCTACATAACAATCCTAAACAAACATCAACCTCTTCGTTTCCATGCATTGATGAATTGCCCGGGAAACCGGATCTATTCATATTATATATCTATCTATTAATTTACAAATATCTCGATTTAACTAGCAAGAGCTAGTGAGAATAGTACAAGTAGTGAGAAATTTAAGAAAATCTAGTGAAATCTGGAGAAACCTATAGAGAATCTGGAGAAAACAAGGAAAATGAGAATGAGTTGGGATATCATAGGCCCCCGTGAGGTCTCATGAGATCTCTGGCAACATCTCTGGCGACATCCCGCCATTTACGACTATTCACGTACTTTCATCCCTATTAGCCGAACATCAGTTCTCCAAGAAGTTCTCAGTTCGATGCGACATTTGGCTGAAAATTTTCAAATCAATATTTATTAGCTAACTTATAGACATATACAAAATGAGCGGAAAGTTGCCAGGGTTAGCGTCAGATGCGGTGTTGATGAAGTCAGCACCAGTCCCTGACTCCTTCGTAGAAGTCAAGGGTATAGATTATAGCAAAGATGAGGCCTACAATATGAGAGCAGTCGACATGGTAGAATCCATGAAGAATATGGGGTTCCAGGCGTCCTCTGTCGGAAAAGCATGCGATATTATCAACAACATGAGAGCATGGAGAGGAAAACATATAGATGAGTTACCAGAGCATGAAAGAACCGGAGAATTCGACGAGGCAGGAATTCAGAAATCCACCATCTTCATGGGATTCACATCCAACTTAATTTCTTCTGGTTTAAGAGATACGTTGAGATTCTTAGTCCAACATAAGATGGTCAGTGCTATAGTGGCAAGTGCTGGTGGGATAGAAGAAGATTTGATCAAGGTATTGGCTCCTACTTTCATGGGTGAGTTTTCGTTACCTGGTAAAGGATTGAGAGACCAAGGTATGAATCGTATTGGAAACCTTTTAGTGCCCAACGACAACTACTGCAAATTCGAGGAATGGATCGTACCAGTCTTGGACAAATGTTTGGAAGAACAAGAAGAAGCCATGAAGACATTAGGGCCAGAAGGTTTAAACGCAGACTCTGCTGCCATCTGGACTCCATCCAAGTTGATCGACAGATTAGGTAAAGAAATCGATGACGAGAGCTCTGTTTTATACTGGGCACACAAGAACCAAATTCCTATTTTCTGTCCTTCTTTAACAGACGGTTCCATCGGTGACATGTTGTTTTTCCATACCTTCAAAGCATCTCCTCAACAGTTGAGGTTGGATATCGTTGCTGACATCAGAAAGATCAATTCCATGTCAATGGCAGCTTCCAACGCTGGGATGCTTATTTTAGGTGGTGGTTTGGTTAAGCACCATATTTGTAATGCTTGTTTGATGAGAAACGGTGCCGACTATGCCGTTTTCATCAATACTGGCCAAGAGTTTGATGGTTCTGATGCAGGTGCAAGACCTGATGAAGCCGTGTCGTGGGGTAAACTCAAGGCCGAGGCAAAAACTGTCAAGGTATATGCTGATGTTAGTGTAGTGTTCCCATTGATTGTTGCCGCCACTTTTGCAGCCCAGAAGCCACAAAATGCCTAAGCGACATTTCTTTTATATAGAGATTAGAATACAGTTTTCAGCCATAATCGTCCCGAATGCGGAAAGTCAATTCGGACGAATTCCGTACCAGGGCCAGCTCGCGCGACGGCGTCACCAAAAGTCAAGCCAGTCGTGACTCAGTCGACATTATAAATACACACACGTATCATCTAGATCCCGTAACCAATTCTCCAGAACTATAATGTCTGAAAACTCCCAAGAATTACAACAATTGCTCAGCGTATTCAAAACTGCGTTGGATAGGTTTGATGACGTCAAGGGCAAAACTCCGTCGACTTCATCAACTCCATCAACTTCATCGTCTACAGTCTCCAACTGTTCTAAAGATTTCTCTGACGAAAAGTTGCTCAAATATTCCCAGGAATATATCGACTTTACTTATGAGTGTCCAACAATATTTCATGTGGTTCAATACTTTTCAGACAAATTGAAGAAAGCTGGATTTTTTTATGTGTCTGAGAAAGAGTCCTGGTCTCACTTGAAACCAGGCAAGTACTTCACAGTCAGAAACGGTTCCTCTTTAGGTGCCTTCGTTGTCGGTAAGGATTGGACTTTTGACAGGGGTATCGGAGCCATTGGTGCTCACATTGATGCTTTGACTGTATTCTTGAAACCAAACTCCAACAGAAGAAAGGTTGATGGATACGAGTTATTAGGAGTCGCCCCATATGCTGGCACTTTAGGACAAGTTTGGTGGGACAGAGATTTGGGTGTTGGTGGAAGATTGTTAGTAAAGGATCCTGAAACAAAGAAGATTACCCAAAAATTAGTGGATTCCACCCCAAACCCAATTGCCCGTATCCCAACATTGGCACCTCACTTTGGTACTCCAGCAAATGGACCATTCAACTTGGAAACCCAGGCTGTTCCAGTCGTTGGTTTCTCCACCGAGGATGATGAACCTGCCACCGACGAGGAAAAGAAGTCTCCATTGTACGGAAAACACCCATTGAGCTTGATAAGATACATTTCCAAGCTCGCAGGTGTTAGTCCAGCTGATATAGTTAACTGGGACTTGCAATTATACGACACTCAAAAGGGAGCTTTTGGTGGTTTAAAGAAGGACTTCGTATTTGCACCAAGAGTTGATGACAGAATTTGTTCATTTGCTGCTCTCGAAGCTTTGATCGAAGCGGATGCAGACTCGTTATTACCTTCCGACACATTTTCCCTTGTTGGTTTGTTTGACAACGAAGAAATCGGATCTTTGACGAGACTGGGAATCAAGGGTGGATTGCTTGAAATGATTGTTTCCAGAGTGATTTCCACCGACCACTTCAATCCTGATGCCTTCGATGTTCAAGAACAGATCAGATTGGCTTACGCAAACACCATCATTTTATCTGCCGATGTCAATCATGCATTGAATCCAAACTTCCCTGAAGTATACTTGGACGGACACAAGCCTCTTCCAAACACCGGTCTTACCCTTGCCTTGGATGCAAATGGACATATGGCCACTGATTCTACCGGGGTCGCATTGGTAGAAGAATTGGCCAAGATCAACGGCGATAAGATCCAATACTTTCAAATTAGAAACGATTCTCGTTCCGGTGGAACTATTGGTCCTTCCATCTCCTGTCAAACTGGTGCTAGAACCATTGACTTGGGTATTCCTCAATTATCTATGCATTCTATCAGAGCTACTGTGGGCTCTAAAGATGTTGGGTTAGGTCTCAAGTTCTTCAAGGGTTTCTTTGCAAACTGGAGAAAATCATACGACCAATACACCGATTTATAGTTAGGTATAAAAAAATCAAGCATGAATAAAATGACATTTTCCAGGAAATCTGGCGGACCCCATTTAGTAGACATTTTTTTCGAACCGTTGTTTGTTCTGAAGCGTTCTGAAGCTCCATCAAACAGGTGGCTGCACTCTTCCCTAATTATGAAGAAGTTCAAGGAATCTCCACAGTCTTCGTGTTATTTGACTGCAAATTACTCCTAGTCTTGAACCAAACTCCTCTTCGCATACATGAATCTATATATTCATTTTTAAACAATCTGTTCACTCCATGTTGCTGCAAAGAATCGTCTGTAAATCGTTTTTGTTTACAACCACCTGCCAAAGCAGCTCCTAATAGTAGGGTGCAACATGAATTTGTCAATATTCAGTAGGAGTACTACTACCGGGATCCCAATACGCCCCCCTCTCTCTATTTCCTTCTGATTATCATATATCTACCTTTCACGTCCTAGAAGTTGAAAATAGATATTCCTGCATATACCATACTGTCTCGTGACCCACCATCAACGTCAATTTGTGATCAGGAAAAATCAGTAACACGTTACTTAAGACAGACTCCCTTCTAACTACTGCAATCAATTGCTTATACTAATACAAGTAATCAAGATTGTTGATATTGGAAAGTTATGGGTATGTATATTATCCGATGCGCCAATTGGAGCCAGAGATTGGTATTTGCAGGCGAGGCAATACCAAACAAACTATTGTTTTGAAACCCCAGGATTTGTACTAACTGATTAATAGCCCCACCTAAGAAGATGACATTGCAGGAGTTCTTCAGCGATGAATGTATGTATAATATACTACTATTCTGCTAGATTTTCTAGTATTATATGTAGTTTTGGTGAGACTTGCTCAATTTCCATATTACTCAATGATACCTCGTGCTCATGATATAATTGTCCCATAGATGGCACTAGTTGAAATACATTCCAAAGCATCTAGTAAAAATGGCATTTTGTACCAATGTTGCTAAAATGTCGATCTACACATTTTTTTTCGTATCCGTGGCATGTCAAGCAGAAAATAGAGATTTAAAGGATATGAACAATTACAATTTATCATTCTCGATGATTATCTTGAATAAATGTTCCCGACGACGACTAAAGTCCAGTATTCTCGGCGATTATCTCGAAACAACAATGTCAATTTATACTAACCAAACAGCGTATGGAGGCTCCTGGGCAGATGACGACATTGATATGGCGTCGATTTCAGTTCCTATTGAACGGCCTAGCCATTTCCACTCCCTGTACTCAGGAGATTCATTCTATTCAGGAGGTTCTGGAAACTTCTCAAGAGGAGGTGGGAACGATCCCGGACCTCCTTACATAGCCAAGATGGTAAACTTGCCTGTAACCGCTAGCGATTCTTTTATTGAGGATTTATTTAAAAGCAGATTCACAACATTTGTCAAATTCAAAATCGTCGTTGACCCTTCATCAAACATTTTGGAAACTCATATTATCAAAAAGGTTGCGTTTGTGGAATTGGAATCTTTCGGAGACCTTCAAAAGGTGCTTAAGTGGGTTGATTTATACTACAAAGCTAACAGGAAAGTAATTGTCGAGCAAGCTGACTTTCTTGATTTTCAACACTGCATCAACTTCAACAAGACGAAAGCTCAAGAAATCGACAAGATTCAACAAGAGTTTCTTTCAAATAAACAATTTGGACATGGATTCCCAGACCAAGATGATGGCCCTCACGCGCGCCATGCATTCCCGAGATCTCCGTTGAGATCCCACCAACCCTTACATTCAACTCCACCATTGAGAAGACCATCCTTCGGAGCAAATCATTTGTCCAATGCACCTCCTTTGGTCGCTCCCAAAAATAAAGCGAATCCTTTCGGTACTGCGAAGCCCGTAGATGTGTTATCGAAGCAACAAGAAATAGAGAAGAAGCTAATCAATTTAAACGGAACGACAGCACAGACCTTGGGACCAGATGGAGAACCCGGAGATGTCGAAACTACAATTAAGAAATTCCACGAGGCAGCTAATCCAAGAAGAAACTCCTTCAACAGTACAAGGAGAGCATCGCAATCAACGCCACGAAGACCTTCCGTTTCCATATTAAAGAGAATTTCGGTGCCTGATAGTCTTCCTAAAGAAGACGAACCACCGAAGTCACCACTTTCTTCAGCACCACCGCCTCCTTCGGTCTATGGAACTAATGGAACTGGTGGAGGAAGAAGTCTTGCCGAACTTTTGAGTGCCAAACCCAACGACTTCAAAGAATCTACTCCAGGTGCTAGGAACTCTCCAGCCACCAGCAAAGCTCCAATTGTTAAACCACAAGTTAGCAAAGCTGTTGTATTGAAGAAGAAGATACCCAGTCCACCACTGACCAAAGCTGAGTTGGCTACTGCACCAAAAGTGCAAGAGGAGAAAGAGAGATTCGACAAGGTGTCTACAGAGAAAGAACTTGAAATAGAAGACAAATTAAAAAAGATAAACGAATCGTTGTCTCATTCAGATTTACTTGAAAACACAACTGAAACCACAACTTCATCCCTTCCAGGTGCCTCTACTACAACTTCGATACCGCCTAAAACAGTGAAAAACGGGAAGAAAGAACCTCCAAGTGCTAAAGTTGAGAACGGATCCACAGATAAAGTTCCCGCAAGACCCTTTGACGACGACAGACCCGATTTTAAAAAGCATCTCAACGAGTTGGTTAAAAAACCATATGTGCCTAAAGAAAAACGTCCTCATCAACCAAACAAGAGTCATTTTCGGGGCAACTATCTGAATGTTGGTAGACGCAACTACAACAATAGCAATGCCAGTCATATTCAATCGTCGGGAGATCCAACCGCGAAGAGAGCTGACGGTACTGACCGTAGACCAACCCCGAGTCACTATGAAGCAGGAAACAGTGATGAAAAGTTCCGCCCCAGAAATCAAAGTAACCCAAGAAATCAAGGTAATATTCAAAGTGGTAGGTCAAGATCTCCCACTAAGTCTAAGAACAAAATTTACTCGAAACTCAACAGAGGACCCAACTCCAGCAATTCGAGCTTGCCAGAACTGGTTTTGGACACATCCAAGGCACCCATAAGCGATATCCAACACAACGGAAAACAGAACGAAAAACGTAAAGAGGCTGTTAAGGAAGCAAAGGGCAACGTTGAACCTATTAATTTGCAGCCCAAAGCAGTACGAGAAGTTGACTCAGCTAGACTGGAAACTGAACGTTCAGAAAATGACAATCCTACAGATTCTAGTTCAAGCAATACCCGCGGCCGTGGTAGGGGAGGTGCCCGTGGAAGAGGTAGTAGTAGGGGTAAAAGAGGAAGAGGAAGAGGCGGAGCCACAAATAGCTTCAACCTCCATTACGTAAGGCCCAAAACCAGCGACGAGTCGAAACCAGTACCTTCTCCAAGCCTTTAGCATCTAGAATAGCATCTAGAATTCTAGTCTATAGATGCACCCAGTCTGTATGACTACACATATAATGAGTATAAATGATTGCATATCTTTAGTTCGAACTTCAATGAATTTTCTTCCATGTACTGATGTGAATTATTACGTGTAGATATGGGTTTTTTAACACGTATCGATATAGATTATTAACTTACGTATAGATAGGCTTTTTATTACCATCTATAATATTATAAATTATATTCTAATCTCCTAAATTAGCTATTAAACTATGGAAATGCATTAAATGATCTTTATGATTTATTTCATATTAAATTTTTTTTTTGTTTATATATTTCAGAAAAAAAAAAAAGTAAAGGTAAATAATAAAAATTAAAAAATAAATTAAAAATTAAATTAGTGCATTAAGTTTATTTCAAATGAAGCTAATTTTGATATTTGATAAGTGCTATTAAAAATGCTAAATCAATTTTTTGCTTGTATAGATCCTCTTAATCAATATTTAATATTTCATTAACATTATATAATGGAATTATTTAACACGTATAGATATGAATTATTAACTTACGTAAAAATATATGGTGCTAATTTATTTTTCTTATCGATAGTAACACATATAACGAGAAGTGTATTCTATCTCAAAAGTCCAACCAAGGAAAGAGGTCCAAAGTGAATATTAATTAAGACATTAAAGGAATAGTTGAGAATCAGAAGATGCCTGAAAAGATACCACTGTTTTGAAAATTACAAGATACACACTCGTGAGAATCACAAGATACCACTGATCTGAGAATTGCAAGTTACCACTGTCTTGAAAATTACAAAATACCACTATCTCTTAAAGAGTTCTCCAAGATGGTTTCCTTGATGGCCGCAAAGACCAATTGAATATTAGATGTGTCTGTTGCCTGGGTGACGTGGGGGTATATGTTCAAGCCGGATCTGTTGACTTGTGTGAATCTCCAGAGAATGTATTTTGCGGCCTTGTTAATGTTGGCACCGCCAGTGTAGTCGGGGAAGTGATTTTCCAAAGGTGAGTATGGTAATTTGTCTGCAAAAACATCGATCTTGTTCAAAAACAAGACAATGGCTGTTCTGGCGAACCATCTGGAATTGACAACAGAGTCAAACAAGTTCAATGATTCTTCGAGTCTATTTTGACTGGTTTCTTCAAGCAAGACCTGGTCATATTCAGACAACGCTACACAGTAGATAATCAACGTTACATTATCAAAACAATGGATCCACTTTTTACGTTCGGATCTTTGTCCTCCAACGTCATACATGTGAATATTCAAGCCGTTACCCATTTCGAAGGTGCAATCAAAGATACCCGAGGTCTTTTTACGAGTTCTCAACACATCACTGACAGACGGCACATAATTTGAGTCTGAAATTCTGACAATATCCGACAAAAAGTATTTTGTTGAATCAATCAAGTAGAAATTACCTTGTTGGATCTTGATGAATTTTTGGACTGCTGGATTGTTGAATATTTGGTGTATTTTATCTGCCACATCTGAGCTAAATGGTTCGTCTGAGTCTATGGAGAATTCGTATTCCAAAATAAGATCCAAATCTTCTTGTTTGAGATGTTTGATGGGTTTTTCAACTGCCCCTTTAAATTCTTTCAAGCTTTCTTCGCTTTTGGTGTCGACATCGATGTCGTCTTTTTTGATCAAGTCTGGTTGTAATTCGATTATGGCATTGATAACGTTTCTGATGCAGTCGAGGACGTTTTTGTAGACAAAGGGTTTGTATTCGTAGAGTTCTTCTTTGGTGTATCCATCTTTATGTAAGATTTTCATTTGTTTAACAATGGTGGACTTCCCACTTTCCCCCGATCCTAGCAACAACACCTTGACTTCCTTTTTGGAATTCACATCCTGTGCTGCTGCAATATCCACTGGGTTTGTACCAATCCCATCTAGAGCCTTTTCAAGCCCATACGAGTCTGAGGATGTGCTATTCTGGGCCAGGGGCTTGCCATCTTTGGTATTTTCTTTATGGGCATTTGCTTTCAATGCCTGTGACTGTTCTTGACGCTTTGCTTGGGTTTTGCCTGCGTTCGTCGGTGTGGCGACCGCAGGTTCTTTTGAAGCACAAGACCCCATAGTTAAGTATGTTAAAAATTAGGGAGACAACTCCAGATAAATCGTTTTTTTTGGTGGATTTGCTGCTGATTGTAAGATGTTTGTTAACCAGTTCTAGTTCGCATCTAGTCGTCCTATACAACGAAGTTTATTAGCTGATGGATTTTATTTCCTTCTTCTTCATGACAAGGGTGTTGTCATTTTTTTATGTTAACTAATCAAAATCGTCTGTGACTGCATATAATAAATGGAACTGATTAATGTCCCCTACAACTCACCCCCTCCGCCATCCAAGGGTCCTACTGGGATAGTCAGGAGAATGCTTAAACGACGAGTATGATCTAAGGCTGAGCAGGGGTGATATCTCACTGAAAGCAACTTTCGTATAGGAGGGGAAGTGCTCTTTGGAAGTGTCAAGAACAATATGGAATTGTGTTGAGTGTGTTATTTCCCGGGTAAGAGTGCACCTGGCCTCCTGCCAGATCGGCATATTCTCTAAATGAGCCTTGCGACTACGACTCTCTCTCTCGCCGCTTACTCCGGGGCAATCGACCAAGCACACATTTTTTCGTGATCATTTCAAAGGATTTTTCAAGGTTGGGGATGCTTTGGTGAGCATTGCAGCCAGACGACGTCATGGAGGCTACGTCAAATTACCTCAATATTTTAATAGCAGTTTTTCGGAGTTTACGGTGTGATGTCTGGTGGTTCGGAAGTTTGAGGTCCTTCGCAAGTGCTTGACGAGGTTCGAAACGATGACCCCGATGGAGGATCTGATGAGTTCTTTAGAGACTGCACGTCAGGTATAGCCGATTCAGTTTCTGTGGACGATCCGATCTTATTTCAAGGACTCTTTGTGCACATTCTGGTTATGAGGTATCACAAAATTAGGTACGTAATTGAGTCTTCGTAAATGGATATAAATACTGAGAGTAGCGAAATCGATACTGAGCGTAGCGAAATCAATTCTGAGCGTAGCGAAGTGTTCGTTTGTTTGTGGGAGTACAACTATTTGTCAGTAGAAATCGATACTGAGCGAAGCGTTGATTTAATAGTAGAAATAAAGTATTTATAGTGGAGACAAGTATCTGTTAATGGCATTTATTGGCGGAGACAAGTATTTATTAGATCTCACTATCACTGAATCTCCAATATATACTTATATTAAATAAATCGCTAGGTATTCAAAACTGTTCTAGTTGATTACGTAATCAGATCTCCATCTTGAATATTGTGGGTAATACCTATCTAAAGTTACAGGGAATTCGTACATGGTGTAATGTGGCTATTTCAGGTTAGTCTGGATGTTAATTTAGTTGCCAGAGGCAATTTTGGCCACTATTCCTGTTGCTGAATCGACCTATGTTAATGTACTGCATATAGTATATATAGAGAATACCCTACTAGAACCTTAATTGTTAATATTTGCAGCTTTCAATACTGAGAGAACTAATCGCTTCGTTCGTACTTCACTCGAGGAGATAATAAATTACTGGTATTCAGTAACTTGTTGGATAGTCCACTACATCGCTATTCTCAGTTTCTCTCTCAGTAATTAGATATTTTCAGTATTAAATATTGAGATTCAATCGAGCGATAAACTATTTGTAGAAGATTATGTAATCCACACTCCATCTTTTATTTAGTGGGTAATTAGTAGTTACAACTACTGAGATTCATATATGGTGTGATGGGTCTATTTCAAGTCAGTCTGGACATTAAATTAGATTGTAGAGGTAATTTGGGACAATATTTCTCTAGCTGAATCTACCGATGTTGATATACTGCATATAGTGATTGAAATCAGTTAGCACATTTGCAGCTTTAAATGCTAAAATAACGAATCGCTCTACTCATAGTTCTCTTATGTGATTATTAGGGAGATAATAAATTGGTAACTTACTGAATAGTCCATTACAGTATTCTCCGTAGATATTCATCTCAGTCTATGGTTAATTTTTTCACTAAATCTTGCTAAAATCACCAAATGTCACTACTATTCCAAATCCCTTTTGTTGAAGATTATACAATCAATACTCCAAGTTGAATATTGGGTGACGTCTCGAATTAAACTTACTGGGAAGTTGCATATGAGGCAGTAGGGGATATACCAGGTTCAACTAATAATAATTTAGTTAGAAGAGGGAACTTTGATCAATATTCGACTAGCTGACTATAAATTCCAACATTCTGCATGTAATATATGATAGATTACATAATTAATTAAGAAAAGTAACTAATAGAGTCTCGATAGAGACCGATATAGTCACTACAGTACTCAATATCTACAGAACCATTCTATTAGAGTATTATTCCTATTGATTTAGCAATACTTATATATATATTAGTGAAGCTATATGCTATACCTGTGAGACTGACAAGTACTAGTTAATATTGACTAGTGGTCCTTGACTTGTGGTTCTCAATAGTGTGCTTTCTTGACTAGCGACTTGACTAGCGACTTAACTTAACATTCTCAATGGGCGTTTACAACTAGTGTGATAGCTTGTCACATTTCTATATTGACTCTGGCTCGGGTGCAGTTGGTGGTAACTTGTCACCCCCAGTGGTCTCAACATCTTCCCTGTCTTGTATGCTGTTTGAGATATCTTCATTATCCACTTTTGCTTTTGCCCGGGCTTCATCTTGTAACCTTTTACGTTCTGTTCTTCTTCTCTTTTTGGTTTCGAATTCATGCCATTCTCCCTTGATATCTTTCAAGAACGTCAAAGGTTCCGGTGCCGGGTCATTTGTAAAATATTCATGAGTTAATGCTTGTTCTGCGGTCAATCTTGATCTTGGGTTGAGGGCCAACAACTTCTGTGCCAAATCAAAACTTTGCGGCGACATAATCGTTTCATACTTTTGCTTGAATTGACTGGCAATGTTCACTTTAGGTTTCAACATTTCGAACCATGGCAAGTGCTCGATTTCTGGCCAATCCTCTAACTTAGGGGTCCCCATGACGTTATATATTTTACACAACTGTCCAACTTCGTCAAACCCTTGGAACGCAGCTATCTTGGAATATAATTCAATCAACAAACATCCAACTCCCCAAATATCTACCTCTCGTCCATAATCGGTGGCTCCTAAAAGTAATTCGGGTGGACGGTACCAGATCGTTATGACACGGTTAGTGTAATCAGGGCTCTCGCCATTGTTCACTATCTTCATGGTTCTGGCCAATCCGAAGTCAGCAATTTTCAATTGTCCAGTACTATCCAATAAAAGGTTGGAACCCTTGATATCACGGTGGATCACACGCTTTTTGTGCAAATAGTTTAATCCTTCAATCAATTGCTTGAAAATAAACTTACGATGACACTCTTCCAACTTCAAGTCTGGATGTGTCAACAAACCCGTCAAGTCATGATCCAAATAATCAAACACCATATAAATCTGGTTGTGCTCCACCATCATCTCAAGTAATCCGACAATATTTTCATGGTCAAACGACTGTAACAATTTAATCTCTCGCATGGCTGTTATTGGGAATCCTTCACGTTCGCTCTCCAACCTCAACCTTTTCAATGCAACAAAGTCATTTGTTATCGTATTAGTGGCCTTGTATACCTTCCCGTAAGTCCCTTCACCAACCTGTTGTACTCTCTTGTAAATTTCTGTTGGTTTTGTTATTTTGACTGAAAAAATCATAGACAGCTTTGACCCCCCTGCGGCTGGATCTGCTACTTTGCTTTTGGGTACAAACCGGGGATCCTTTACTGGAACATTATTACTTCTTGGAGGACCACTGTATTTGTCGCCATGATAATTGCTTTGATACCTATCGGGGCCGGAAGAAGCGAACTCTCTCTTCTTCCTATATCCTCTTGGTTCTGATGGTAGAAGTGGTCTTTTACTTCCAATTGATGGCTCTACTTCTCGTGAAGGTCCTTGAGGTGGAACCATTTTACTGGGTCCGGTTGGTACCATTTTGCTTGGACCTGCCGGTATCATTTTGCTAGGACCAGCGGGTACCATTTTGCTAGGACCCAAAGGTCGCCTTGGTGGTGGTTGGTAGAAGTCTCCACGAGGTCTGTAATTATCTCTATCTGGATATCTGTTGTCTCTTTCTGAGTATCTATGATCATTGTTGTCTCTCTCTGAGTATCTTGAATCTATATTGTCTCTTTCTGAGTATCTTGAATCTTTGTTTTCTGTAAACCTTCGAGGTCCAGTAGGCTTATATCCATTCCTGCTGTCATTTGTCTTGTACGATGATCGATATGAAGATGACGAGGACGAAGACTTGCCACTGTCATAATCCCTATTAGATCTCGGTCCAGAAGGGGGTGGTCTATATCTATCAGACATTATAGTAGGAATATGCAAAATTTACGACACTATCGAGAGGAGTGCTAAATTGGAATAGGAATGTTAATGACTTGACCCACAATACTGATTATATTCTTGTCTGAGCTTGTCCTTGTTGTTTCATCATTTTTTCGCTCTCTGCAAAGGGGAAAAATGTCGTGAAAATGGTTGGAGTTACCCGGAACAATACTTGCAATGCTGGCACCATGGTGGATGTCAATATCAAGGTCCAGAAACATGTTCTCTTGGTACTAAGTGACGAGGTCTAGCACCATGTTCGTTTAGGGTTTTTACACTTATAAATATTTAGAGTTTGGTTGTCTGGCAGCTGAAATATTCAGTCTGGTTGGAATTGTCAAACAACATTGAGATTAGCCCTTTCCTCAGATGATCTTAAACGAACAATACCTTTGTCCAAATGTTATGCAAAGACACATCTTGAATTTGAAAGGAGCTTGCTGCCAAAATTCCAATTTAGATTTACCCATATCATTCAGCCCCGATACCAGAGTTCTTGAATACCAATGTACTGAAATCGACAACCTGTATTGGTTATGGTTCCTTTCAGGACGACCTGTATTGGAAATAGTTTCTTGTTCTAGTCTTTAAACGTTACTACAAGTTTAATAAGAAAGAAACTAACCATGACATAACCCTGCCCTTGTCCCTATAAATATCGTCCACCACAACAACCTCTAGAATTGAAATATCACAACATATCATCACAAATAAACATATCTTCGTCAAAATAGGGAGATCTTAACTTCTCCGTAGAGAGTTTGTCACTTTTATGCTTAATTTTCTAAATTACTTCTGACTTCACTTCGTCAGCACTCCGTGTTTCCTCATCTTTTATCTTATTTGTTATTACACTAGTGTATTGATGGATCAATTTTCAAACTTTCTCATCTCAGATGTTTCATTTCAGATCTTTTGTCCACTATTCACTTCATATTAGTACGATGCCGTAGTCCTTGTGGGCTATAAACAACGTCCACCAATCTCAAATACGCTTGAGGAAAAATTTCATATCATTGTTAATTTTTTTGTGCCGGGTAACTTATTTGCCACCCCGTCTTAAGAGTGTTTATCTAAGAAAGACCATTTCATCTGCTACATTTCCTTCAACTCTTCCTTAACTATGGTAGTAAGTCTAGCTTCATATTATTATTGGACAATTACAGTACTAACTAGAATGTCTTGTTGTCGGCAGGATCTTGGAGCATTGCTAAAAATGCAGTATATCTTAGGATCTCACGACCACTTGTCTATTTACAGATTGGAAAAGTTGTACATATAACCGCTGATTTGGCGATAGTTTCTGCGTTTCTTGCTGGTGTCAAGAGAAATACCGGGTTGACCCCAAACTTTGATTCTATTCAAAGTGAAGATCTTAGATACTACTCCATGAAATACTTGGATGTGGGTGAGAAGATATTCGACTATACAGCCGCTTATTTAGGGGGATCCAGTTATTTCAAGCGAAAGTAGTGAATCACTTGGCCGTGTTAGGAGTACCTTGATAGTTGGTACCATTTTGGTATTATTTTAATATTTATGTGATATTTATGTGATGGAATTATCAATTGTTTATAGTAATAAAAACTATATATTCAAGTTCTGATGGTATTATTGAAGTGACTACTTCAACTCAATAATATTCCTACAAATTCAATTCAGTAATAGCAATTTACTACAAACTCAACTCTAATATTAAAAAATCAGGTAAATTCAAACCAAAACTCGTAACAGAGCAAACGGTGCTAAAACAATAAATAAAATAGATCACGAAGATAGCCAGGAATAGGAATTAATAAACATAACAATTGACAAAATATAGGATTGTAATTTTCTCAATTTCAGTGGGGTGGGAATAGGTTAGATGATTGGCAACTACTTAGAAGTAGATTTGGTGTTGACATCTAGACGAGTTAGTAGTTATCTACTCAACAGTGACAGACTTGGCCAAGTTACGAGGGAAATCGACATCAATTCCCCTGTTAACAGCCAACCAGTAACTTAACAATTGTAATGGAATGACATTCAACAAACCTTGCAAACAATCAACAGTTTCTGGGACTTCCAATGTAGCAAAGATCTTGTCTGAGAATCCAATATCTTCACGGCTATTACATATGACTATTGGTCTACCAGCTCTGGCTGTGACTTGTTCAATGGCTGACATAACCTTAGGAAACAAGGAATCTCTGGTGGCAAAGGCAATGATAGGTAACTTGTCATCAACCAAAGCCAATACACCGTGCTTCAATTCACCAGCCAATACACCTTCAGAATGCATGTATGAGATTTCCTTAATCTTCAAAGCACCTTCCAATGCAGTAGCATGTTGGTAACCTCTACCCAACAACAACAAGGATTTCTGATCATTCAAGGTGGAGTCACATAAGTCCTTGATTTGGTTTTCCAAGAGCAAGACGGTCTTGATTTGTTCAGGGATCTTTTGCAATCCCTTTATAATTTCCTTGTGTCTGTCAACTCTGGATATAGAGTCATTGGATAACGAAAGGGCACACATAACCAAAGCAATGTATTGGGAAGTGTATGCTTTGGTGGAGGCTACACCGATTTCTGGACCAGCATTGATATGGACACCACAGTGTGTTTGCCTAGACATAGATGAACCGACAGAGTTGACAATACCAACAGTCAAAGCACCTCTTTCCAAACAGTATTGCAAGGCCAAGATGGAATCGGCGGTTTCTCCGGATTGCGAAACAAAGATACATGTGTCGTCTCTGAATACAGGAGATCTTCTATCCAAGAAATCGGAAGCCAATTCGACAGAGACTGGGATTTCAGTCAATTCTTCAAAGATTGATCTGGTGGCCAAACATGAGTGGTACGAGGTACCACAAGCAATCATAATGATTCTTCTACATCTTCTGATAGTAGGCAAGAATGCCTTTAATCCACCCAAGTTGATTTTGCTGTTTTCAAAGTCGATTCTTCCTCTCATGGTGTTGAAAGTAGAATCCGGTTGCTCGAAAATTTCCTTTTGCATAAAGTGGGTGTATGGACCCTTCATGATTTCGTTTAATTCCATTTCCAAGGTTTGGATTTGTCTGGTGGTGGATTCACCAGCAGATTTCTTTGCTCTGTGAATATGTAATTCACCATCGTAGATATGGGCAATATCGTCGTCTTCCAAGAACAAGACCTTCTTGGTGTGTTGAATAACAGAAGCAGGGTCGGAAGACAAGAAGAATTCGACTGGCATTGGAATACCATCATCAGCCAAGAAAGCTCTGGATTGAGAACTTCTCAAGTTAGACTCACCTGGAGCGACCGGCATTAAACCCAATTCGTTAGAAGTGGAAGGACGAGCTTCAGGAGCGTTTTCAGGGAATTCAACATCAACGAAATCGACCTTCAATTTCTTTTCGGTCTTAACACCAACCAATAAAGGAGAACCCTTTCTCGTACCACACACTTCACCTGGGTAGTGGGAGGATTTGACTAATAACCCGTAAGAACCTTCTAATTCGTACAAGACTTGTTTAGTCAAGGCATTCAAATCAAGATCAATACCAGCGGCAACGTTGGTATCGTAAATGTGCTTGAATAATTTGGCAATACATTCGGAATCAGTTTCAGACTCGAATTTGAAACCTTTGGCGATCAACAAGGTTTGTAAGGCTCTGTAATTGGTGATAATACCATTGTGAACAACAATGAATTCACCAGTAGGATCTGATCTGTGAGGATGACAGTTTTCAACTCTTGGTTGACCATGGGTGGCCCATCTAGTATGTGCAATTCCAACGTGGTTGTCAAAAATGGCGGATCTATCAATCTTGTCGGCAATTATTTTATCCTTTAAGTTCTTGACCTTTCCAACGGTCTTTACAAGGATGTTTTCACCTTTCTTGTCGCCATCGATAGCAAGACCTGCTGAATCGTACCCTCTGTATTCCAATCTTTGGAGACCTTCAATAAGGTTGTCGACAATTTCACCTCTGGACTTGTCAACCAAGAAGTTAACGTAACCGAAAATACCACTAGATTGTTAGTAATCGTGTTGGCCAATACATGGATTTGAGCTAACTAATTTATATCGTTAGCATCGCGTTCACCACATCTCTATACATACCACATAATATATCAGAACTCTAGTTGTGTTTATAGCTTAATTGAGCTGATGTATTTCAAACTTTACTCAAGGTTGTCAAAATTTCAATTTCAAAAATGATACTTGTCAGCAGATTAAGTACCTCTCCAACTACAATGCTTATTTTTAGGAAGTCACTATGGATAAAATTTCTGTTTGAATTTATACAGGCGTTCGATTTTTGTACCATGAGAAAAACTTATTTGGACCCCTCTTTTCCGGATTGTTCAATCGTTTTGTTAGATGTGGTACTCATTTACGTAGAGGTGGGGAGGCAGAGAATATATGGTGGGGGGGGGGCAGTACTCATCTAATCAACATAGTCCATTGGATTAGCTCGATTTTACTGGACGAGCCCTTCCCATCTCAGTGGCTGGGTTTCTTAGACAGAATGTTTCGGATCAAAGAACAATACAAATCAGGACAAATCGATAATTACCTTTCCTAATCTGGCAAAAATGTAAATAAATACGAATTTCAAAGTTAGAATCATCTTGAGACCTGGCGAAGCCAAAGGGTCGTGACGGCTAGAACGTCACGAATGTTGATGTCTATTAGATGGAATTCTCAGGAATCGAGAAAGTTTGGCGTTAATTTCTTAGCGAGTCTTCGAAGCTGTGAATTATCACCGATGCCTTAACTCTGAAATTTCGTATGCTCGAGAACGCCGAGATACACAAATTGGGGCTGGAATTGGATTATCCGAACTATGATTTACAGCTTATCCTAATTGTATTGCAGCTTGTCTAGAGTAACGACCAAGATGATGTAGATTAGGAACTAAAAGCGTGCAAATTGATTACTAAGCGCCTCTTTCGTCTGTTATTTTGCTGATGAGCAGCTCTATTAATAAATAATTGACAAAACAAGTAACGGGTTCCGGCTGTACCTGAATCCGGAGCGTACCTGATTCAACTCTGGTGGGAAGGGACGGAAAATTTTGAACTAGGTCCCTAACGTTCAGAAAAATGCCTAGCACCTCACGGCCATCCACGCTCCTAGCTAACTCAAGGTTTCTGGTGTTTCATGAAGTATCGTACACCAGTGCTATGAAAATGAACTGAAATTTCAATCCAAACTCGTTTAAAATCGTTTCTTTAACGGTACTGAAGTGGTTTATAACTCTTGCTTATAACTCTTGCAACATAACTCATGGAAGATACCTAACCCATACTACTCCTTATGAGCATTGGTCTTGAGATGGTACGACGATTTTACATTATTCAGATCAAGACGCGGTCGTGTTCGGCTTTAAATTTTATTTGTGATTTGTAGTAGAATCTCTCACTAGTTATTGAGGATGCTTCGGTTATTAACTAAGCTGTATGGACGCTGTTTGGTCCCTAGAACAAGATTTGCTTCCAGTATAGCGGAATTGGTTCCCAAGAATGTGAAACCCGCAAAAAAGAAACCGGCTGTCCATAAACTACGCCAAACTGATCCTGCGTTTGTCCATGAATCAACCAAGTATATTCTCTCACTCTTAAGTGAAAATGGAGCTGCAACGAGGGATGGCTACTTTGCGACATCCAAAATGTTAGACAAGTATTTAAGCCCGGTAACATCGCTCACGGTGGGTGAATCAATCGATTTAAAGGCAGTGAAAGGAGAGGTGGTAATCCCCGATGAAGTGGTAATGACAAAATACGAAGGTCACGATGTGATGGTTTTGTCCAATGGTACAGTTGTGGGATGGGGGTTTACAGAATCAGAAATGGTCGACGCTGTCATACGGGGGAACGCGATAGAGGGATTGGTCGACCAAGCAGTAGTAGAGGAATACGAGACGTGGGAGAGTGAGGAAATGGACTGGGTCGAGCTCAATGTTACAACAAATGAACCGTTGAATCAAGGAAACTCATATTTGCAAGGTGAAATTATGGTCCTCCAAGGTCCAAAGAAGATCTTAGATAAAGCAGCATTTGCCATTGGAATGTCGAGACTGACGAGGTTGCTGGTACTAGAAAACTCTCTCGAACAACACCTTCAACTCAGCAAGAGTAATGCCGAACATTTATCCAAGGGTCTTCGTATAACTACATCCGAGCTGGCCTTTTTGCAATTAACAGGTAAATTATTTTTATTGCGTGGTCGTCTCAACTTATATCTGGAGTTAATTGAGACTCCAGACTTATATTGGACTGAACCCACCTTAGAAAAGATTTATGACTCTGTTTCCAAGACCCTCGATATCAACTCACGTATCCTGATTTTAAATCGCAAGTTGGACTACGCCACAGATGAACAACGTGCTTTTTTGACTGTCTTGAGTGAAAAGAAAGGAACGAGACTCGAGTGGATTATCATAATTTTAATTATGGTTGAGGTGGCATTCGAACTGTTCCATTTCTATGAAGATTACAAACATCGTCCAAACATGGAAAAATCAAAGGGAACGTCAATCCAATCAAGTACTGAAAAAAACTAGATAGATGCGTCTTTTGGAAGTCTCTTTTTGGTAGATTGAGCCATTCGTGTACTCCGGGTTACTACTTGAACTTTTGGTTCTTTCACTTGGGCAAATTTCCCCTTGGATGAGTTTCAGGCGGTCGAAATTCTAAATGAACTATATGCTGAATACGATGACCATGAAAACTTCCTCACCAAGTAACAATTCAACATTAATTTGTCGGATTGAATAGATAACAGCTACATGCTGTAAGCAAAAGTCTCGGGACGCTTATGTCGTGACAATCAGAATGATTCAAATTCAATCAGCGAAGCCACCAGTCATAAGAGATCGCAAAATTGTGGATCAGAATTTGTAAGTCAGGTTGGAAGCTAATCTCGTTGCATATTGGTCTTCCTATCCCAAGGATAGGGCTAGATGCGGTCTCTATGATGATCCGCCAATTCTTGTGAAATTTGAGGTCTACCTCTTGGGTATTTGGACAGTAATTTGGTTTTCATCAACCAATAATTTTCAGGAGAATTTCTTCTTTCAGATTGGTGGATCATGACTCTTTTACTTCTTTATCCAAGCCCTGGCTTCTTGAGTATAATGTTCTCCGATGTTTGGAAGAATAAAATAGAATTAAACCCAGGGCCCAAGAGTTATTCGAGATTATATTTTAGTGTTGGTGGTTCTTCTGTTTCAAGTATCATTCAGATACATAAATGAACCTCTCCTGCCCAGTAAGGTGAGCCAAATAAAGTCATCAAATATTGTTGAAGTTATCCTCCAATTTCATGGGTATAGGCTATGCTGAATCATGAACGTTTCCTGTTTATCCTGACAAATCTGTTTTGCCAACTTTGTTTCCAAATCTTGATGTGAACAGAACTACCGGTAATGTCAAGTACCGATATATGGTTCACCATTCTACGGAGATTGTTGGTGTATGCTTCTATATCAATTCGTCATAGCCCATAAATTGTGAGCAAATTCCAAAGTTATGCTGGAGGCAATACTAGCCCTCTGGAAATCATTAAATCCAACATTTGGACGATCTTACTGGTCGGATGATGCTCAACTATATGGATGTTCCTGATTATGTTATTCTTGTAGTGTCGGTAATTTCCATTCTGTTGGCAATTTCATGTGTCAAAATTTATGCTACCTACTGCAGTGTGGTGTATTTTCTTCATTGTCGGATTTGACCCTATATCGCTAGTCCCTTTGACGAATCATTTACTGGTTCAGGTATATGTGTGGAACGGGTTGGTGGAATTGATATCTGGATATGCAATTCCTGATAGTGGACGGCTCTTATATTTAAAGTAAACAGCATTTATCTTCATCGTGGATAGGCTCTCTTCTGTAACAGATCAAATATGGGCCATTATTTTACCTACAGCCATGTTCCTAGTTCGAATCCTTTCAATCTCCACAGGTTCGTCTTAGGATGGGCTGATATTAACTTCCGAATGACTAACATAATGATATTCTCGCAACAGTGAACTTTCTTGGCTTTGGGGATTTATTGGTTGCAAATAGATGTTAGAGTACTATATCCATTGCTCAATGGTGTCTTACATTGTGTTTTTACTTCCTTCATATTTGGTTTCAGAATATTGGGACCTAAGAAGAACAAAAAATAAGTACCCACGCTTGTCAATATAAGTTTCCTTAGTTGAACACAACCGATTGGTTCGATATTGTTAGAGGAATCTATGTAAGAAAGGGATTCTGGAAAATGTGCAATTTTATTCAGTCTGGTGTCTGGATTTATCGCATTTAGTGTAATTTATATCTTTTTGCAGTGTTACGATTAGTCTTTAAACTGGTGGGAGCCACCGATACCTGTGCTTGTATTGTTTCTGCTACCATTGGAAGTTCAGACTCCACTACTGCATCTACTCTAGACTTAGAAAGGGACATTTTTTTGAAGTAATAACTACCAGATAGAACTGATGAGAATTTTACAATTTATATATAGAGTCAATTGCAGATAATAAGCTCTAAATTTCTCGTGAAAACAATAAGAGTGAGTAAAGGAAGTGACAAACGTACTCCGAAGTACAATATAGTAAGACAAACCTTGAAAAACGTGATAATTCGGTAAATTGCAAGCGCAATTACGTATAAAGAGTAATGAATGCTAAATACATAGTACATACACTGGATTAAAGTTGGCCCGAAGTTATTGGAGCAATAAAAAGTTCTCTATAAGCTAAACCATTAAATTGTATTTGAAATTAGACAATTACTCTATTCTTGAGCCTAATTGGAGATCGCCGAACAACTGTGAGGCTCATCAACTAAGGGAAACGGCCTTTGTAGTAACAAAAAAGGTAATAAATTTCATACCAGTTTTAACAATTTTATGCACGCACTGTCATTTAAGATTCCTAGGTTGACCTAGTATAACGAAGCACTCACTAACACCATTAATATCCACCAACACCTTTTAATCTATTAGGTAATTTTGGGTGCAAAAATTTGCGTGTCCAAAATTAGCGCGTGTAAAACGAGCGTGTCTCCCTCAAGTTGGACTCAGTAGCGTAAAATGCAGCACTCAAAATGTCGACAAGTCATATGACTCACTCTCAATCGCAATCGGAGTCAGAAAGCACGTGGATTTTCCTCATAGCGGCATGTGAAGATATCAGATTTAAACGAATACGACAGGTCCAATATGCAGAAATGAAAAATTGTTGATCAATCTGGACGTCGTGTTAGCGGAAACGGGGACGGGGATCAATGAAAATTTTCGATTATTTAAGACCCAGGAAATGCCGCCAATTTTGAAATTTATATCCTTTTCTTTATCAGAACAACTATATCTCCATAGTTTTCTTAATAAATCACAATGGTTCAATCATCTATTTTAGGTTTCCCCCGTATTGGTGGACAAAGAGAATTGAAGAAGGTCACTGAATCTTACTGGCAAGGTAAGGTCTCTGTCGAAGACTTGTTGGCCAAGGGTAAGGAATTGAGAGCCCACAACTGGAACTTGCAAAAGACCGCCGGTGTCGATATCATTCCTTCCAATGACTTCTCTTTCTACGATCAAGTTCTTGATCTCTCTCTTTTGTTCAATGTCATTCCAGACAGATACACCAAGTTCGACTTGGCTCCTATTGATGTTTTGTTTGCCATGGGTAGAGGTTTACAAAGAAAGGCAACCGAAACTATTGCTGCTGTTGACGTCACCGCTTTGGAAATGGTTAAATGGTTCGATTCTAACTACCATTATGTTAGACCAACCTTTTCCCACTCTACTGAGTTCAAATTGAACACTGCTGCTGGTTTAAAGCCAGTTGATGAATTCAACGAAGCTAAGGCTTTAGGTATTCACACCAGACCTGTCATTGTTGGTCCAGTCTCTTACTTGTTTTTGGGTAAGTCTGACAAGGACTCTCTTGACTTGGACCCAATCTCCTTATTGGAAAAGATTTTACCTGTTTACAAGGAATTATTGGCCAAGTTGAAGGAAGCTGGTGCCGATCAAGTTCAAATTGATGAACCAATCTTGGTTTTGGATTTACCTGAATCTGTCCAAGCTAAGTTCCAAGTTGCTTACGACGCTCTTGTTAGCGCCGATGCTCCAGAATTGATCTTGACCTCTTACTTCGGTGACGTCAGACCAAACTTGTCTGCTATTGCTAAATTACCAGTTGCTGGTTACCATTTCGATTTCGTCAGAGTTCCTGAACAATTGGAAGAAGTCTCTGCTATCTTAAACGGTAAGCAATCTCTTTCTGTTGGTATTGTTGACGGTAGAAACGTCTGGAAGACCAACTTTGCCAAGGCTTCTGCCTTTGTTAACAAGGCCATTGAAAAGGCCGGTAAGGACAATGTTATTGTCTCCACCTCTTCTTCTTTATTACACACTCCAGTTGATTTGGAATCTGAAAAGAAATTAGATTCTGTTATCAAGGATTGGTTCTCCTTTGCTACCCAAAAGTTGGACGAAGTTGTCGCGATTGCTAAGAATGTCTCTGGTGAAGACGTCTCTGAATTGTTGGCTGCCAACGCTGCTTCCATCAAGTCTAGAAGTGAATCTTCTATCACTAACAACCCTAAGGTCCAAGAAAGATTAGCTACTATTAACGAATCTTTATCCACCAGAAAGGTTGCTTTCCCAGAAAGATTAATTGTTCAACAAGAAAAGTACAAGTTGCCATTGTTCCCAACCACCACCATTGGTTCTTTCCCTCAAACCAAGGATATCAGAATCAACAGAAACAAGTTCGCCAAGGGTGAAATTACTGCTGAACAATACGAATCCTTCATCGAAAAGGAAATCGAAACTGTCGTTAGATTCCAAGAAGAAATTGGTTTGGATGTTCTTGTCCACGGTGAACCAGAAAGAAATGATATGGTTCAATACTTTGGTGAACAATTAGAAGGTTTCACCTTCACCTCCAACGGTTGGGTCCAATCTTACGGTTCCAGATATGTTAGACCACCTGTCATTGTTGGTGATGTTTCTAGACCAAAGGCCATGACTGTCAAGGAATCTGTCTACGCTCAATCTCTTACCAAGTCTCCAATGAAGGGTATGTTATCTGGTCCAATCACCTGTTTAAGATGGTCTTTCCCAAGAGACGATGTCTCTGGTAAGGTTCAAGCCTTGCAATTAGGTTTAGCCTTGAGAGATGAAGTCAACGACTTAGAAAAGGCCGGTATTACCGTCATCCAAGTCGATGAACCAGCTATCAGAGAAGGTTTACCATTGAGAGCCGGTAAGGAAAGATCCGACTACTTGAACTGGGCCGCTCAATCTTTCAGAGTTGCCACTTCTGGTGTCGAAAACTCCACTCAAATCCACTCCCATTTCTGTTACTCCGACTTGGATCCAAACCACATCAAATCTTTAGATGCTGATGTTGTTTCCATTGAATTCTCCAAGAAGGATGACCCTAACTACATCCAAGAATTCTCCAACTACCCTAACCACATCGGTTTAGGTTTGTTCGATATCCACTCTCCAAGAATTCCTTCCACCGAAGAATTCATTGCCAGAGTCGAAGAAATCTTGAAGGTTTACCCAGCTTCTAACTTCTGGGTCAACCCTGATTGTGGTTTAAAGACTAGAGGATGGGTCGAAGTCAGAGAATCATTGACCAACATGGTTGATGCTGCCAAACACTTCCGTGCTAAGTACCAATAGATCATTTGATCTAATTTGTGCGTCACCCTCAAGTCTGCATTATTCAATTCTTCATTGTTGATGCTGTATCTTTTGACGATTACATTATTCAACATTAATGTAATTTTTTACTTTAATATCCTTTTTTTATCTATGTGATGATTTATCATCACTATTTGCTTTGTTTACGAAACTTCTAGATTTACGTTATGTTTTCTAGTATGAGGTTTAAAAATTTTGGGATTTCAACATCGGTTAATCATATATAAAAATTATATCTAATTTTTAACAATTCTGTAGTATGTGTAAGGTAAACTGGTGGAATTTAAAACTGGAGAAGTCTCAGAAACTGGAGAAATATCAGAAACTGATCTGATTTGCTGAGACTTTTCTTGAATGAACTAGCCTGACCTTACTGATAGTTACTAGCCTTATACTAAAAGTAGGTCCTTCTATTTTTACCTGGTGGTGCCACATCATTATTGATCTGGTGAGTATTGGATAGTTGGGGAAAACGTGCGTGTACCATTTTCGCCATTAGAAACCAAACTTTTACTACACTATTGGAAGAGAGAACGAACTACTAAGATAACAAAGCTAGAAAATGTCAGACCAGGATCAATTGATTGAACAGTTCATGAACGTAACCAGTTCTTCAAAGTATTTGGCTGAACAATATTTGAATAGAAACAAAAACGATGTGGTGAATGCAATCGAGGATTTCTATGCAAATCATAGTGTATCGGGACAGCAAACTCCACAAAGTAGTAGAGGAAACAAACCAAAATCGTAAGTATTAACTATCCAGAGTATTTGGTAGAAGCAGAGTCCACAAGCACAGAAATGGTGGTGGCTTCGTGGCCTGGGGTCGCCTTTCATACCATGAACGGCTGATACATAATTTACATAATTGGTCAAACAGAGGATCTCAACAGTTCATGGTGGAATAAAAGTGTGGAAGGGCCACGAGTTTGAAGAATTTCTAAAGATGTCTACAGATATCAACCATCTCATTGGATCTTGCTTATTTACTTATCGATTACATACTAACCAACAGGGGGGGAATCAGAACGTTCAGAGATTTGAATAACGACGACGACGACTCCGATGATGAAAAGACAAACAATTTCTTCACCGGTGGAGAGAAGTCTGGATTGGAAGTAGAAGATCCTAACAAAAAAGATAAGGGACAATCGGTTATTGACCAGATCTTCCAAAGAGCAAAGGAACAGGGTGAACAGCCTGACGATCGTCCTTCGGCACAAGATCCCGAACAACCAGAGCCTAAATTCACAGGATCTGGCTTTAAGCTAGGCGATGGCAATGAGCCATCTCAGGAAGTGGTGGATCCTAGCAGTAGTATCCAAAAGCCCACTAAAGTCACCAGAGAGATCACTTTTTGGAAACAAGGTTTTACAGTGGGTGATGGTCCTTTGCATAGATACGACGATCCGTCAAATGCCAGTGTATTACAAGAGTTGAATCGTGGAAGAGTACCAATGTCGTTACTTGACGTTGAGTTCGGCCAGGATGTGGATGTTTCAGTCTTCAAGAAAACAGACGAAGAATGGAAACCTCCCAAGAAAAGAGCAGGAGGATTCGGTGGACTGGGCCAAAGGTTGGGTTCGCCCGTTCCAGGTGAAATTATTACCAACAATCCAGCCCCAACGGAGCCGGAAGTAGCACAAGAAACCCCAAAACCAGACAATGGACACGGAGATTCATTGGTTCAAATAAGGTTTGCCAACGGAAAACGAGTTTCACAAAAGTTCAACTCTACCGACTCCATACAAACTGTCTACGAGTTTGTAAGATTGCATGCCAATAATGAATCCTCCAAACCATTTGCTTTGAGCCACGCATTTCCAGTCAAGCCCATTGAAGAGTCTCCAGACATCACTGTTGAGGACGCCAAGTTGAAGAATGCAGTGATCGTACAAAGATGGTTATAGATTTGTGCTTATGGCAATATATAGCAGATATAGCAGATATATCAAATATATACAGTTGATCTCATCAGTAATATGTAGGAAAAAATGTACAAAAATGTAATCCAAAATTTATCTAGACCAAACGATCTTTGACTTCATCTGTATTATACAAGCCAGACCACCTGTACATAGGCTCCTTGATACCCTGTATTATAGACTGCACAACGGAGCATAAAGATCACTACCGAGCTGATAAACACTATCACCACCTAACGAGTAGTACCTAAATTGATGGATATTTTCAGTTTTTACATATAAAATGTTAGGAATACGACACAGCTTTCGTCCATTCCGGCGTCACCCAATAACCATAGCACTGCTGTTTATAACATTTAGACCAGTCGTATCAATCACATCAATCACACCATTCACATCATTCACATCAGCACAAATTATACATCACTTATCCAAAAGAACTGTACGTCAGTTATCTACTAATCCAACAATTTCTAATACAAGTTTCAAGCCAGTGACAACTCATAATGATATTCCAATCGATAACCTTCGAGATTTCATAGACAACAAAGATGACGACCAAATTTGTCTCAAAAAGTTTGTACAACAACGTCAATTCTTCTCCAATTCATACAACACATATCAGTCCGTGAGCTTAGAAAATGATGTCAACAAAGACTCAATTTACACATATCCTCCCCAGACCAATATCAAAGAAATCATTTTCAAAAACGAACATAATTCGCCAGTCGTTGGCTCATTAATAGAATTCATAGACATCACCAATGAAACCAATTTTGGAATAGTCATAAGAGAACCACAGGCGATATTCAACGAAAACTTCAATAAGTCGGTAGTACTAACCATTGACAATGAACTCAAGTACGTTGCGTCATCCAGCATCAACTTCCATCATTTCAAAGTCTTAAACCCAGACTGGCTATATTCTTTGAATATTTTGGAGAATCGATTTAACGAAACATACCAAAATCGATTCGTGATTATTGATATTCTTAAACGGTTTCTCGAACAAACCATCACTGCATCCCATGAGATCTCATCTCAACTCGAAATTGTCCATGGACAATATTCACAACCACATACTGTAGCGAGCATTTCGCTAACAGAACTCATAGAGTCCATACGGTTTGATGACTATATGCTTACGAAATTTAATGAAAGCTACTTCGACCAATGTGTTCTACTCATGAGTCTACACTTGAACATGGTCCGGAATCCCATGTGGATGGTGTCATCCAGCCTTAATTTTAATAGACCTTCCAATATTCTTGGATCTGGATGTTCGAACGAAATTCCTTATGGTTCCACTTACTTTGTCAACTCATCGTCAAACTGTGAAGCGCTCGAAAAGTTAAGTCAAGTATCGAAACACAAAGTTTTATTTGGAAAGTTGAATACTCTTCTTAACCACTTATACTCACAACAGAATCGAGTTCCAAAATCCTTTGATGAGCTAAACATTTTCTTTACCATCTTTGAGGGAAGACATTATTGTTATTTGTTGGATGTGCTTAAGTTTCTGATCATTTATCCACATCCCAGTATATTGAATCAGCTTCACAAACTCGATGTGTTTAAGGAGTATGGTAAGATGAGTCCTCAAGTCATTTACGGGTTCTTGGAAGAATTGAAAATATATAACAATCCCAAAAATCCACTTACGGATATTTTGTTGTCTGCTAATATTATGGGTAAGTCTAGTCAAATTGCAACCTCTTCACCAGAAACTTTGGATGATAGAGATGTTAAAACAATCAATGGCCTTCGAGACAAATTCCCCCATTTGCGGAAAGACAAATTATACTACCAGGACCATGTTATTTATGGTCTCCCGTATGGTCCTGCTGGCTCAGCATTGGCGATTTCGTTGGAAAAAATCAATTCCCGAAAGTATCTTATCAATGTCCATATTCCAGACATCTCAACTAAATTGCCTCCAAGCCACGAACTCTTTGATATGAAGATTTCTGCAATGGAATTGTTGAAAAAGTTGGTTGGATCCAAAGAAAGTCAGACTCTTTTGGAAGTTTTCCAGTTCCATAGCCAGTACAACGAAGAGTCCAATGTTGAATGGCAACCGGTTGGCGATATGCTCAAATTAGATCCCTCAAAGCGTCGTCGGGGAAAGAAAATCACTTCTCTTACAATTTCGTTTACTTACAGTACTTATGATTCAAAACCTTTTTCGAATCTTGAGAGAAAGATCAAGATTTCATTTGACTCATTAGAGTCAGTCAAGATCAAGAATATCACCTGGGAAGCCTTAGAAGATTGTTTGACTGGAAAAGCAGAAATTTCACCCTTTAGACTCTTTCGAAGATCAAAAAATGATACAAAGAGTACAAGTACAAAATTGAACAGCGAAGATATTCATAATATCAGCTTTATAAGCAACGTGATGAAGAGTCATTTCAAGATTCGCAATATCAACGGGGCCTCATCCATCAATCCCGCAGAAGTCCCCGATTATGAAGATTCCTCGTCAATATCTAAAGAATTGAGTATAGCCAACAAGAACCAGTCAAATGAGAAAATCATCACCACAATTACTAGCCACAGAAATGACAAGAAAATGTTTACACAATCAATGTTCTTGATAAATGAAATAGAGAAATTTGCAGGAAATATGACGGCCAGCTTTTGCATTGATAAATCAATTCCTATATATGTACGCAACCAAGAGTTGGCTAGAGAAGACACTAGTGAAGGAACCAGTGAGGGAACTAGTGGAACTAACTCTGAGTCAGATAGTGTGTTGGTTGCCCATAACAATTTGCTCCTACCAAACTACAATGCCAGCTCATACTATCAAACATTGATCGCCAGAGACGCAAACGGATATGTTTCCACTGCCGCATACTTGATAGCCAGAAACTATTTGAATAAACCCACTACAGATATTCTCGTGGGTTCAGACCAGAGAAATATACCAATGGGCATGGCAAATGGATACGTGAATATCTGTAATCCCTTGAATGAGTTTGAATCGATGATAAACCAGCTCCAGATTCTATACTTTCTTCAGTCAGACGCTAGCTCGAAAGTACTTCAACAAGATCCTGACCAAATAAACTTGGTCAGAAAATTCGGATATCTCAAGGGCTACGGATACAACTTAAGCGGGCCGCTTCCTGTTGAATCGTTGAATGAACAGCTAACTCAAATTCAAAATGGAGCTAACTTGAATTCTTTCTTGGGGGTCTTTCACAAACGTTTTTGGACATTGAAAATGCTAGAACTGAGACTCACAGAGGCCCCATCGGAAGACTTTAGAGAAGATTCCGTCACTCTGTATAAATGTGTTATTACAAAAGTTGGCTCTGAAATTCCAGAGTTACAATCGAAATTGTCCACCGGATACAGTGAAGAGCTCGGAATAGAGGTACAAATTTTACACCCCCTCTCTTCAAGCCTAAACGTTGGAAGCATCGTTGCCTGCGACAAGGTACTACACTTGGACCCCATTGGAGGACTATGTATACTAAGAGAAGAACAGACAATTTGATAAAAACAACGTTTGGTGTGCATATAAGATTTTGAGATATTAGTCACTTTAAACATATTGAAATTTTTTAATACTTCCAATAAACTCCAACAACCGTCCAACCATGGTAGTAAGTAATACGTTATAGATGTTGAAATACACAAGCAGGAACTAACATTTTCATAGCAGCAAACTCAGCCTTCTCTCGAAGCATTGACCAAAATAATACAGAGTCAAGACTCCACTGTAGACAGACCTAACATATATCCGATTTACAAGTATGTTGCCAATGGAGATTTGACAGTACAACAAGCGTACCTTAAGTTGGCCAACTTGAATGATACCAAGCGTACATCGTCGTTTTTGTTTGAATCTTCGGTGATGGGTGACAAGGTGGATAGATACTCGTTCATCGGGATCAACCCGCTGAAAATCATCAAGACCGGGGACGACGAGACTTTATATGCTAAAGAACATCTCAACGTCGATCCAATCACCGTGTTAGAAAACGAGTTGAAGAACTTTAACCAAGCTCAGTTGCCAGGTTTACCAAAGTTCAGTGGTGGAGCTACTGGATATATTTCTTTCGATTGTATCAAGTATTTCGAGCCTAAGACCCGCAGACCATTAAAGGATGTATTACAGGTTCCAGAAGCAGTTTTGATGTTGTGTGACTTGGTTGTTGCTTTCGACCATGTTTATCAAAGATTCCAAATCATCAACAATATCCATCTCAACGAAGGTGATGATATCAGTTCCAAGTATGAAAAGGCCAGGCAAGAAATAGACGAAATTGAAAAGACCTTGAACTCCAACGTCTCGTCAGCCGAAATCAATCCAAAACAATGTCCAATCAAATTGAATCAGACGTTCACATCCAACATTGGACAAGAAGGTTACGAAAAGCATGTGACCACCTTGAAGAAACATATTTTAAAGGGTGATATTATCCAGGCCGTACCTTCTCAAAGAGTTGCAAGACCAACTTCATTACATCCATTCAACATATATCGCCATTTGAGATCGGTCAACCCTTCTCCTTATTTGTTCTACATTGATTTGCTTGACTTCCAGATTATTGGTGCGTCGCCAGAATTGTTGGTCAAGTCGGATGCAAAGGGAAAGGTTGTAACCCATCCTATTGCCGGAACGATAGAAAGAGGTCAAACCAAGGAAGAAGACGAAGCCAATGCCGATATCTTGAGGTCCAGTTTGAAAGACAGAGCTGAACATATCATGTTGGTCGATTTGGCTCGTAACGATGTCAACAGAGTTTGTCAGCCAACCACCAACAAAGTCGATAGATTATTGACTATTGAAAGATTCTCTCACGTCATGCATTTGGTGTCTGAGGTTAGCGGAACGTTGAGGGAAGACAAGACTCGTTTTGATGCTTTCAGATCCATTTTCCCTGCTGGAACTGTGAGCGGAGCTCCTAAAGTTAGAGCCATGGAACTTATTGGAGAATTGGAACAGGAAAAGAGAGGAGTCTATGCTGGTGCAGTTGGCCACTGGGGTTACGATGGTAAAACTATGGACACTTGTATCGCCTTGAGAACCATGGTTTACAAAGACGGCACTGCATACTTACAAGCCGGTGGAGGTATTGTCCACGACAGTGATCCTTATGACGAATATGTTGAAACCATGAACAAAATGATGGCCAACAACAACACTATAATCGAAGCAGAAAAGATCTGGGCCGAGAAAGTTGGCAAAATCGAGTAGATTGATGTATATACTGAATAAAAAACAAAATTGCAGTACCTAGCGATTGGAGAGTCTCTGTAAATCACTCTTGGCCTAACATATAAGGATCTCACGAGTGTAAACCTTAAAGTTGCGGTGTTGATCAACTTCAATGAAGAACCAGCAAGAAGTACCACTACGAGTTGTAAAGTATCCTGTGAAAAGGCTTCTCAGTATCTTATGAGCTGATAATTTATATTAAACTATAATATTTAGGAGGGTTCTTGAAGGTGGAGTTTTTAGATGTAAGTTGCGGCGTGGATCTTTTCCAACTCTCATCACGTGACCGAAATCACCAAAATGAGTAATGGACGTTCGCCGATGATCATCAGGTTCACAGCGGTTATCAAAACACTGAAAGGCCAATCAATTTTGGTTGTTTAACGAACAATTATCGTATATATATACATTCAATTATATACGACTGTGTATAGTCATCAGACTCAAGATCCACTAATTGACGATGAGTTCCACCCTGTCTAGAATCGAGGTAAACAGTCCATCTGGAAGCCAGTCACCCAATGAATCTGCAGGCTCTACTCCAAACACAGCTAAGAATTTCTCAAGGACTCCCACCTCATGGGATGCCGAGGACGATATACTATTGATGCATTTAAAAGATCAACAAAAATTGGGCTGGAAAGAAATCGCTAGCAATTTTACTAACAGAACGCCCAATGCGTGCCAGTTTAGATGGAGACGGTTGAAGTCGGGGAATTTAAAGAATCCACCCAAGTCAGCGTCAGCACTAGGAACCCAAATCAACACCAAGCCGTCGGCAGCGAAGAAGCCAAAGAAAACATTCAAGGTGGAAGCCGGGTCTCCACCGACAGGTTTCCAAGGTGCGTACTCTCCAATCGCAAATGCAACTTTCACAGGATTCGACAATAATGTGTCCAATGCTTTAGCTGGATTAAATGCATTATCAAACACTCCTTCGAATATCTCGAGTCCTCTACCAAATTATCATACAAATCCATCGACTCCTGGCGTAAACTCGCCCAATAATAATAACAACCACTTGAACCATACAAACTATAACAGCTCACCTAAATCCGAGGTGTCTCTAGACCCTCAGTCTCATAACAATGCACCAGGAAATACCGGCGGTGGTTATTACGCTGAGTTGTCCATTGACCCTACTATGAATCTTCCTCATAACCAGCCTCACCCCCATACTCATTCAATAACACCACGAAACTCGACGTCTCAAGCTTCTGGGGGTAGTTCCAACCATCAACAAAGTGCTTCAAACAACTCACTACATAGTAATTCGATTATACAGATTGTTAGAGATGAAAGAAACTCCGTCACCTCAACGAGAGCTTCCGTGTCTTCATTGCCTTCAAAATCAATGAACATTCCTCACCACCAACTGAATAACTCAGCATTGGCACATTTGCCCATTCTTTTCGGAGGAGGAAACAGTATCAGTGGACCATCGAGAAACCCAAGTATAAGTGGACCTGGAGGGATCCACCACTCAACTACAGTGTCGAGTTTGAGAAACGCAAGCGTGGTGAGCAGCAATCTGGGATACTATTCCAGGTCTGGGTCAGTAGTGATCCCGTTCAATGCCGAAATGAAGGAAGAAGACCCCTACAAAATGGACTCTAAAACCAGTGAGGCCAAAACCCCCAAAAGTCTCAAGAATAAAGTCAAGATAAAGACAATTTCGAAGTCAAGCACCCCAACTCCACCAGTATTTAAAATCCCATGGTCCATGGAAGAGGACGAGTTGTTAATAAACCGGAGAAACCGAGAATTGTCGTTTGCAGAGTTGTCGATATTACTACCCCAAAGAACAGAAGGTGAAATTTGGTCTCGTATAGATTACTTGGAGAAGTTGAGAAACGGTCACAGGTCTTCTGCGTCTCGAGACCATATGCGGAGGAGACAGTCTTCAATTGGGTTGGACGATGTAGATGATTTTTACGAGGATGTGGACGAAGTGATTGGAGGAATAGGTGTAAGCGAAGATGACGACGAGGAAGATGATGATGATGAAGTATTGGTAGATGTTGACGAGTCCATCTCCGGGTCAAGGAAACGACGGAAAAGAAGAGCAAGTTCTGCGGTAAATCCGTTGACAGTGAGCGAGTCAATTAGAAAACGGTTGAGGTAGTGAGTGGTGAAGGGAAGAGAGGTGGAAAATATGAACCTCACACCATGAGTCAATCACCACGATAAGTCACACCTCGATCCTAACCTTTTCAGTATCACAGTATTTATTCAACTTTAGTTCTTGTAATATTCCAAAGTATTTATTCCTATTTACGATTAAATGAATTTGAAACTAAACATTTTTGTACTCATGAATATAATTATGCGTATGTAGTTGGTGTACTGAGAGTATTGAGCTCGCTAAACGTAGAGAATGAACGATTTAAATGAACGATTTAGCGGTACTGACGTTCCATGGTACTGACTGTTTAGTAATAGTGAAGAATCTCTTCATGATACTGATTAATCTCAGTATGTATACTGAGTAACACTCTGTCAATATTTATAAGAAATGCCGAATTTGATCACTATTTCCATCAATACAACTTCAAACTTTCAGTGATTTGGTCGATAACCAACTTTGGAGCTGGACCTAATCCCAACACCGTGGCACTTCCAGCAGCAATTTGGGTTCTTCCAGCATCATGAACAATATAAGCGTTGACACCCAACGAGATGGCAAGGGCGAAAAGCATATCCATATCCTCCTGGTTTGGGACCTGTAACGTGATCTTGGCCTGGCCATTGCCGTACTTCCATCTCTCTACCATTTCAGGATTATAGGCAACAGATTCTGGGTTGGTGATCTTCTCATACAAAGCAAGTGTAGCATGCAGACACTGAGCAGCAGCCTTGCCCTTACCCATCTTCAAATCTTGACGTACAATGAGAGTCATGCGGACTTCACCAGGTACCTCGTTCAACAGCACGGAATTGACATCGATCCCCTCGTCGTCTGAGTCTTCTTCAAATGAGTCGGTGGATTCTTCGGACGACGACGACGACCGTTTTCTAACCGGAGGAGACGTACAACTTTTAGGAAACCAATGCTGACTGATATAGAACCCAGATGCAAATGATAGCACCCCGATCGTGAGGAGCTGAGTGAGGTTAGTTGGTGACATCATCATCGTTAGTGGTAGTAGTAGTGATTGATTTTTGCGATGCGAATTATAGAGTGGGCAGTGACCCAGAGAACAAGCGAAACTAGCGAGAGCTCTAGAAAGAAATGAGAGGACTAGAGGACTAGAAATCTGAGGCTAGCTCTCTGAAAGATATTGCAAGTATATAGTATAAAATGTATAGTAATCTCGCCAGATTATCTATCTACAAATAGTGGAATTTAGGAGGATCAATGATCTCTAAGAAGAGTGAGCAATATTACGAGAAATAGAGCCGGAAACGATTCTACAAGTCACGTTCAAGTGATTCAGGCTCCCCAGGTATCGTTATCACCAGGAATCTATTTTTACGCCTTTCTTTCTAGCGAATTTGCCATCGAATTAGAAATCTCAATGGTTTATTCACCACTCAGTAATTAATGACTCTCGTAGTTAAGCAGCATCGCATTTCCGAGACCATAGACAGTATAGAACGGTAATAGGACCCTGTTTCTACTATCAGTTGCCTTTTTTTGTCATATATTACAGAGAAGATAGTTAAGTTGCAAATTTTTTCAAAATTTTCAGCCAGAGTTTATTTGCAGCCATTACTGAGCTCGAAGTTATAGTAGCCAGAACTACTTCCTTTATTAATAGCTCCAAGATCGACCTTAATTTATGTTCTTTTAGGACGTTATATTTTTTGAGGACCTTATAAGTTTTAGTAAAGAATTTACCTTTGCAATCGTTAAATCTTTCGTAGAATAATCCATAATTTTACCCTAGGCATATTATTTGGGACCATAGAACTTAGTACGCGTCCCCAACTTGTACAGCTGAAGCTGAATCTTTCAATCATCAACCATATCTCCATCCAAACAATGAAAAGATTGCCTTAAAAGTATTCCGTAATACCATCAGTGTGAGCAATCTTCTACAAGTAGCTGAGGTTGGAGCACAATAACACGATCTTAATACACCAAGAAGGACATATGTGATATCCCAAACCGTTAAGATCAGTTCATAATCGAAGTTTATGACGTTTCTTGGAGGACTGAACAAATTTCACATTATTGGCCCGGCTAGTTGAAATTCCGAGAACTTTAACATCTTAAGAATGATATTTTCTTTAACAATATGGAAACTATCTCCAAAAAGAATTATAGGAGCGACCTTCAGGATAATCACCATTAATGTATTTCTCAGCAATTTGAGATCTCGAGTAGCTTGAAATCTCCGAGTAGTCCGAGAATACTATTTCCACCCAGGAGCAGTTATCCAAAACTCCCAAAATACGCCATGGTGAAGTTGTAAAGTGAAATTTAGCCCTATTTCACACTGATATACCAAGAAATCACCCACAGACGATCATCTAGATAGTTGGTTATTTGTAAGTTCAAAATCAACCGTCTAGGAAACTGGCAGCATAATTTAGATCTCCATCGGGAAAAGTTCACCACTAGAAGAAAACAATATGATTCTCTTAAAATTGAATCTCTAAAATATGATTCTCTATGCTAGCACATTCTTCTTTGTCTTTTTCTTCTTTTTCTGGACTTTTCCAGCATACTCTCTCCAATTCTGGACTCTGACGTCTCTCGCATCTTCCCATGTACTCTCCAACTTTTTCTTCAGTTCTGCCTCTTGTCGTTGTTTCTTTATCTCAGCGAATCTCTGTGCGTCTTGTCGCTGTTGGTACAATACCTCGATCTCGTCTTGTTTGATCTCTGATTTAAGGATTTTGGCTACTTCTTTCCGTATATCAGTAGCAGACTTGCATGCTTGGTAGATATCCAAAAGACGTTTCTTTTCAGTCTTTGCGTCGTCCTCGTTGTCTAACGGAGTCGAGAGAATCAATTCTGCTTTTTTGAGCCTAGCAAACGCCACAGGTGCTGATGGGTTCGTGGTCTTGTCTGGATGTATAAGTAACGTCTTCTTTCGATACACTTTCTTGACAGATTTCAAAAGTTCCTCTGGAGAAATATTCAACACGTCGTCCACCGCTATATCCAACACTGCAAAGTAATCTTTTTCGTAGACATCTAAGATCCTTTGGATTTCGTTATCTTTATTGAGGCCCGCTTCCTCTAAATACAACACTTTCTCCAACTCAGTAGACATAATGAATTATTGTACTAGGTCCAATGGTTATAGTAGTACAAATGTAGGAATCCACTAATCCAAACGTTTATATTCCAAATATTTATAATAGAGTCTTCCAAGGTCTATTCGAGTTGGTCTAAGTAGTAGTCTAGAAAGAGTCTAAGATGAGTTGAGTAAATTATATCACTAAAACGACGTCAAATTCTTATCCAATCCTAATACAGTCAGTTAGTCAGCAGGTTCCTTGGTTCGTCAATTGGTCAAACGACTGATTCTTTCTACCTTTTCGCAAACAATCGATTTCTGAAAAATTGTAGCTTCATCATGAAGACAGTTGGAGCAAAGATTATCAACATGACTTGTTCTACATGGAAACCTCGGTACTTCGATATCGGAGTCAACTTCTCAGACTCCATGTTTCAGGGTTTTTATCACCATTCTACAACCAGAAGACATCCTGAAGATATAGACAAGGTTATTGATAGAGCACACTTGTTCAATGTCAAGCGGATGCTTATCACCGCCAGCACCATTAAGGAGAGTGAAGAACACTTTCAGTTATGTGAAAAGTATCCAAATAACTTTACTTCTACAGCAGGTGTCCATCCATGCCTGGTAGCACAAGAATTCTATCACAATGAAGAGTTGGCTGATGATTACCAGGACAAGTTGGACCATCTCAAGTCAGTATTGGAGATTGGCCATGCTAAGGGATACGTGAAGGCGTTTGGTGAAATAGGGTTGGATTACGACAGACTTCATTTTTCCTCCAAGATACAACAGTTGACCATGTTCAAGAAACAGTTGGAAGTTGTTGCGTCGTTGAAACACTTGAAAATCCCGTTGTTCTTACATATGCGGGCTGCTTGTGACGATTTTATCTCTATACTCAAACCATTTCTAGACGACGGCTCTATTGAACGTGGAAATGGTGTTATCCACTCATTCACAGGAACAGAAGACGAGCTTCGCAAACTCCAGGAGTTGGGATTCTACTTTAGCTTGAATGGATGTTCTTTAAAGACCGAAGAAAACTTGGAGGTGGCTGCGTTGATCCCTATATCACAACTTATGATTGAAACCGATGCTCCATGGTGTGAAGTCAGAAAATCCCATGCCAGTTATAAATATATCACTCCTTATCCTAACAAATTCTATCCGATGATTGAGGCTAAGAAACCAGAGGAGGTGGAGGAACCCGTCCAGGAACCCGCCCAGGAGACCCAGAAACCTATGAAACAGAAGAAGAAGTCGCCTCCGCCAAAACAACAGATCAAACTCCATGAGCTCTTACCATTTCCAGTTATTAAACAAGAGAATTTCGAGAAACACAAAATTACCACCAATAAATTAATAGAGTCCCACCAAAATCCAGACTCCATAGACTATGCCACCGGAGAGTTTGCATACCCATTAATAAAATCAAGAAACGAACCTGTTTTTGTCGGTAATGTTGCAGAAATCTTATGTAAAGTTCACGGAATTACCGAGGATAGAGCTATAGAGGAGTTTATAGATATGGTGTATGAAAACTCATGCAGGGTTTTCAAGGTATGATTATTATACAATTATATAGTACAGCTAAAATACAGTTTGAAAGTCATAGAGTTAACCAAGAGAAGAACAGATCCAAAATTGAGAGTCCCGATCTGACGAGTCATAGATGAGATCACGATCAGGTTATATGTGACGTATTCATGAAGTGACTACCAGCGAATCTTGAAGATTCTCGGTTTCACGATCCATTGTGAGTCAATCTGCGAGAACTCCTTCTTTGGGGTTTATGATGATAAATGTCAGGATTAGTTCTTAGACGACGAGTTCTAGTCTCAAGAATTTCAGGTAATTCCAACCCACGGAGTTCTTTGCTACCAATGTGTCCGTTTCTTCCACCTCTTGTGTATTTGACCTCGATCGGTTCTGGGAAATCAGAATTTTGTTTAGTATTACCTTCATCTTCCTCATCACCTCCTATAGAACTTGATTCTTCTCCTTCGTCAAGATCCAGATCCAACTCAGATTTTTCATCTGCAGACTGTTCATCTGGCTCGGCACCTTCTTCTCCATCATATTCCACAACCTCATCATCAGAAACATCTTCAAACTCCTCAAACTCTGAGTCAACAATATTTCCATCATCTTCTTCCACTTCGTCTTCGAAAACGTCTTCTAATTCTTCAATGACTTCATTGGTACCACCAATACTTTCTTTGACTTCAATGGCCTGTTTGATCGGAAGTTTCTTCTTTATGACATATTGAATACCTGGATAACATAACAAGAAGTTATCCAAGTTTCCATCCGGACTCTCTCGAACGTTCTCACCATTTTCATGTTCTTTGTTTAGATCGCGATAACACTCAATCTCTTTGAACGCCTCTTCCTCAAATGAATATGGGTTGTTTATATCGTCCTTTAAGAAACTGATGATCAGTGCAATGCTGTTATGACTAGGGGCAGCAACACTTGGGTTGGTATTATTGATTGGCACAATAGTCGCTGGTGCAGAGTTTATACCACCAGATGGTCCGAACAACATTGGTTTCCATAATAGTTTAGTATGGTCCAATTTGACGTACTTTTTCAGCTCCCATTTATTTATCTCATGGTTGATCTTTTTCATATTGAATACAATGGCGTAGGAGTTTGTTTGTGGATTTTTGATCAACGAATCCAATTGCTCGAGCCCGACAATTACGTCAGACGGGATCATTCCCGAGAGTTTTGATATATTTTCAACAGAGACCGATAAGTTGGTGCAACGATCAGCCGCATTGTTCAAATATTTCTTGTAGAGACGTTTTAATGTATACGCCACAGAAACTCTCCAGTAGTTTCTGTAACTTAAGAGTCCTAGATCACTCAATGGCTTCTCCGGAGTTCCAAATCTGAACTCATTCCTACTCAATAGATAACTAAAATCAATCAACAAGTTTCCGTACCCTTTTCTTTGATAGATTGGCAATGTTAGGATGCAAGACACGTTATAATCTGAATTGTTTAGCTTTTCCTTCGAAAAGTATCCCACAAAATGATATGTAGAAGGGTTAATACTGTCAATTTCCGTTAGAATATAGAAGATAAACGGCTCCACGTCATAATATAACGTTTTGGAATTGAGGAATAGTTTGGCCAAAAGACAAAGGTTCTGACAGTAGTTGATATTTTTTCTTCCATCAACTTCCCAGATCAGAATTCTTGTTGCTGGATCCCTGTATATTTCGAGTCCAGGAGGATGATTGTTTGAAAAATTACAATTTTTGAGTTGATGACGATCATAAGATATAGGCGAGTTCATATACTTGAGACAATGCTCACAGATGTACAAGGTTTTGGAACGGGAATATTCTTCAGGATAAGGAGCTGTATACCAAGTATCAATTTCGAAGTTTCGAAATACTATTTTTCTCACCTGTGATTTCTGGAGATTGGGTTGGGTGGCTGGAATGGCAGGGGACTCTTCGCGATTTGAAGGAGTGGAAACGTCAAGAGACTCGTCGAAATACGAGCTGCGTAATTCTTTTCCTTTATTCAAAAGGTTTTCGAAACGTTCTCGATCCTTTTTGGTTGGTTCGGTATCATTTATAATACAATCTGGATAATTGAGCACCCCTTTGTATGGTAGTTCTGGTTTATGCTTTTTGCGTTGCCGTGCAGGATAGTTTGGCTTCAAAGTCAATGAAAGTTTTCTTGACTTACCTCGTACGGGGTTTTTTATAATATCTTGAGCTTTTGGATTTGAAATGTTGTAGCGAATTCTGACATATAGAGATCGAGGTTCTCGAGTAAACACCCTAACGGATGATATGTTTGGATCTTCATCCACTTGTAAAGTCTTAAGACTCATTCGCTTCAACGAATAGTCATTAGAAGGACGTTTTCTCTGCGATCGTTGGTTTGGATCTGGAGGCAGCACATTGGAGTACACTTTGTTGTTGGTGATCTTCAATTGATTTAGTAGATACAGACCCATTGTAACTGTATTTAACCAACGGTAAAACAGTCGTGTTTGCAGTCGCGTCTCTTCTGGATTATGTTCAGTACCAACTATTTACCATATGTAGCTGTTAGTTGTTGTTTTACAGTAGTAAACATTGTGTAACGACTTTTCGATTTGTTTGGGACGCGAAAAGTATATGCAGGTTGAGAAGACGAGATAAATAGATGGCTTACATTAGTAAGGATAGGATGCTAGCACTAGTAGAATAAGATGGCTAACACTAACCATTATATGCTCATAGGCATTAATAAGGAAAAATCTCGAAATCTAAAATAAAACATAAAGCACGAAAGTTTGCCAGTCTAAGACTAACTACTCACCTCATTACTATCACTTATTGCAGAATCATAATTTTCATTTAGTAACTAGGAAATGCTCAAAAGAGACTTAGTAAAAACAAACCTATAATAACAAGTATAGTTAGAAGAACAATAATAATAATATTCAAATACTTCAAAGTAAACATAAAATTAAATATAACAAAAAGGCAGATGGAAATAACAAAAACATGCGTGTACGTTCGTCTCGGAAGCTATTATGCAAAGTAGATAGTATAAAGATGCAAACAAATATAGCAGGCAGGCAGTTCTATATGAGACTATTCTTTGGAAGCATCCTCTTCATCTTCATCTTCCACTTCTTCGGCTTCAATGTGATTATCTTCAGCGTCTTCTTCTCCAGCACCTTCTTCAGCCATACCGAAATGTGCCAATAAAGACTGGGCTGACGAAGTGTCCAAATAGATGACTCCATTTTCATTAGTTATAGCATTGCTGGCTAATAATTTTTGTAATGAAATGGCACCGTTACCTGCAGTTATGTCACCGTTTTCTTGCGGTATGTCATCAGCATCATCGTTTTGAGAGTCGTCGAATCCAAAACCACTTCCGTTACCTTTTCCTTTTGAACCTTGAGATTGACGGCCAATCTCGTATCCACTACCATACATTTCTTTATATATGTCATCGTAAGGAGCTGAGATTGGGCCGTATTTGAATTGCTTGTCGTCTTCCTGAGCAATTTCGATTCTCTTGATTATTTTCTCGTACCATTGTTCTAAGGTTTCGTTATTGGCATGATCTAATAATGCAACAATAACAATAGACATGTTATCACAACCAATTCCAGATCCGTCACTAGTTGGAGCACAACACAATTCCATGATATCTTCACAAATCTTTTCCAAATCTTTACGTTCAAATATTCCTCGTCTAACACATTCAACACACTTTTGAGATGTCAAGCAATCCCAGATCCCGTCACAGGCCAACACAAGGAATTCGTCCTTAGAGAGATCTGTTTCATGTTGTATAACATCAGGATAACAGGTGACGATTTGTTCTTCTGCTGGTAAATTGACATTCTTTTTGAATTCAAAATCACCAATACCTCTAGATAAAGCCAAATTTCCATTAACTCTACCCATATCAACGTATCCTCCGGCAGAACAAATTCTTGCCTTTTCACCTTCATTAGATGGTTTATGGTCATAAGATAATGCCTTAGCATAACCATTGATAGACATTATACTTCTAGAGTCACCAGCATTACCACAAATGATATGCTTTGGACTTACAATTACAGAAGTGGCTGCACAACCACTGTCGTCGTCTCTCATAGAAGGCGAAGACAAAATGGCTTGATCACAGCTTAAATATCCTTCCTTGAACGCATTAATATAATCTCCTTTTTTGAATGCGTCGGTACATCTGATGATATTGTGCAAGTGCTTACCGGTATAAATGGCGGCCTTTTCACCTCCATGACCATCATATACACCAAAAAATGCAACTTGATCACGAGGAACACCATCTTGAGTCAACAAAATGTCGTCGTCCTCTTTTCTAGCAAATCTGTTGTCTTCTTCGTCGAAATCCTCAGTCTTGTTTTGTGATTCATATAAGTTCAAAATCGTGGCGTGGGCATCTTCCATTTGTATTCTCCATCCTTGCATACACGACAATCCATAAGCAAATCGCTCATCTTTTACGTTTTCTGAATGCTTTTCAGTGATTGGCAGTGAAAGAATTTGTCCCATATTGGCGGTTCTCCTTAACTAGTGTTGTTGAGATTGGGAATTCTTGATAATTGTCAGAAAAAAATCTACTCGTTGCTGGTTCAGTTCGGATTCTGTCTGGATCGTTGATTCCACGTCTGTATTGAGTATATTTGTATATACGTTATAAGTGTGTTGTCGTCGAGGTGTTGTCGTTAAGTTTTCCTGTCGAAATTTTCATTTCCTGATGGAAAAAGAAATTTGAGTGCGCGCCACTACTACTCATATATCCGTCACTAGTTGAGTGGTTATTGGGGTTCCGCGACCCTATGGTGGTTATATGGCCTATAGGCTCGGTGGACGAAGTAGGTCCTAAATTGATAGATTAGGTCCTCCAAGTCCGAGATTTTTGGACTATTAAAGCATAATTTTATAGTGCAATAGATAAGCAAAAGAGTACTGTATAATGTGTGAGGTGAATGGGGGTACGGGTTACGGGTAGAGTTAGTGGTGACACATTGATAATATCTCTCCGTGATATTGATGTAGTTACTATATTAAGTGGCCCTCCAATAGACTAACAACGTAGCGGCCAACGTGCTCTTAATTAATAGCTGGCCCTAGGATAGGAAAATCTCCTAGATAAGATTATTCTGTCACTAATTAAGAATAGAATGTTCTCTGAGTCGTATTATATATGAGGTCACTAATAATAATCATATTGTTCTCTGAGTGGAATTACTCGAGGTTAGCAATTCTGATCAAACTGTCACTATTAATGTTACAAGTTCACCAATTAGGGAATTCAGAATTCTATTAATTCTAATCATACCGTCTCTATTTAACTTACTAGCTCACTAATTATAATTATACTCACTATTTACATTCCTAGCTCACTAATTATGATCATACACACTTTTTAAATCACTAGCCCGCATTTATAAGGTACTTCAGAATTCTATTAGGGACATAAATATATAAAGAAGGGTTTATGGAGAAACCTCGTTAGTTAGAGGTGAAGGATAGAAAAAGAACAAAGTATGGAGATTTCCAAATTGTGGAGACTACCATCATTCGAGTAAAGTGAGTTCGTATAGGGATTCATAATATCGTTCAGAATAATACGTGGTGAAATGGTGGTTCAGCGTGACTGAAACGGAGATTCAGGGTAAGGTGAATGGATATTGATTCAGTTAGTAATTTAGACTAGACATTTCCTTCTTTCAATTGATAAATCGTAAAATTGAACTGAAGTGTCTGAATATTAGTCAGAAAGTGTCTGAATAAAGAATCAGAAAGTGTCTGAATAATTAACCAAAAGTGTCTGAATAAATTAACCAGAAGTGCAGGCTGAAACAATCACTTGCAATTGTGGAACGGTTGATTGAAAGTTTGCATTGAACAATGACGTCGAATCGGATAGAGTCGCTAGTCATGGGGTGAGGTTCAGAGGGTTTTGTTTTCGTTTTGGTTGCTCATGGTGTAAATTGCAAAACTAACCATTGCAACTTGTTATATTTTCATAATCGTAAAACATAATCGTAACGTGCATTAAAAAATGGTGAACGACACTGTAAGCGGTTGTTTTTAGGGAGATTACGTTGAAATAACGTTTACTTGGGACCCCAAATACCCGTCTTAGAATTGTCGTAAGCACTGTTGCTCAAGCTCATAGAGGTGAACTTGTTAGATAAGCGCTCGTTGGAATTGGCACCTCCACTGCCTTGAGCATTGCTTGCGGTGTTAGTATTAGAATATTCTTCCAATTGTCCCACTGACGCTGTTTGCTGCAACGAAGTGAAACTGCCTGTCAAATGTGAATGTTGACCAAATGGCTGGAACCTGGAGGAAATGTCATTAGATGACAAGGGGGTCGATGGTTGCGTGTTTGGTGCAATTCCTTGCCCTTGAAAGAAGTGTTGGTGGGAGTTACCATGGTGTCCTTGATGGTGGATATGATGGTGTTGAGGAGTAGGAGAGTCCGAAACGGAGCCAGGTTGTTGAGAACCGTGGCTTTGACTGTAAGAGTTGTTTAATGGTGGTGTAGCTCTGATATCGACATAGGATCTATTGTTTGAAGATCTTAACAATGCTGCTGCACTGTTAGATCCCATAGTTGGAGTAACCACTTGTTGAGATGTACCATTTACCTGTCCTTGTTGTGGAGGTTGTTGAGGTTGTTGTTGGTGGTGTTGTTGCGGCTGTTGTTGCTGATGTTGTTGGTACATGTTGTATTGTTGATTTTGAGAGTATGGTCTAGATTGCTGTTGGCTCGCAGAAATAGATTGGGGTGGGCCAGGAGGCATTTGCTGATTTTGTTGGTATTGTGGGAAATGTTGCTGAATAGGAGTTGAAGCTTGCTGTCTCAATCTTGGTAATGGTAATGCCGACTGTGATTGAGATCTCATTAATTCGGGGTGTGTTGGGGTTCCCATGGTCAATTGGTTCAAGTTCAACATAGATGATGAATGAGAAGGAGGCTGATTCTGTTGCTGTTGTTGCAGCTGTTGTCCTTGGGATACTAAGTTAGACTGTTGAGCAATGGATTGGACAATGTGGCCAGGTTTTCTTCTAATAATGATGATTCCATTGTCAAAAAGCTCTAAAAGGTTCAAGAAAGCACATAATGCAGACAAAACTTTTCTTTGGCTCAAGTTCAAGTTTGCAGGAGAAACAGCTAACTCGAAAATAGACTTGGGAATGTCATCTCTGTACAAAATCAATTGAGAGTACAACTCCAAGGTCTCCGAATCGTTGAAATTAAGATCACTAGGAATTGCAGGTAATATGTTATTGTTGAGAGGCAATGTCATAAACAACCTTTCCGTGGTACTTGCAGGGGTGGCGCCATTGACACTCAAGTTTTTGGTGGCAGCCGTGGTGGATGCTGTTGACAATAATGAAGCCAAAGACGCATTTGAATTTGAACGGTGTTGTTCTTCCAACTGACCTCTCTTCTCTCTCTTTTCCCTTTCGATTCTTTCGCGTTCCTGTAAAGGTAACATCTTCTTGTACTCGACTCTTAATTTCCGACCACCGATTTCTCTTCCGTTTAATTGGTTGACGACCATCGAAGTCTCGTCGGTAGAAGTAAAGTTGGCAAATGCTAAGCCTCTAAATACCCCGTTATCAAAGTGGTAATTGAATGCATATGGTAAAGGCAAATTCAACTTTGTCATGACGTCCAATAATTGTTCCTTTTTGATGGCAAACGGTATATTTTTAATGACAATGGCAGTGGGAATTAGTTCATCGTCATCATCAAGGTCATTAGAGTCTTCAATATCTTCATCCTTTGGGTCGTCAGCAATGACAGGAATAGATGAGTTAGAAGATGATTTGTCTTTTTGCAACGAGGACTCGATAGTCTTGTTATCTAAACTGTCAAGAGTCGATTGTTGTTGCTGCTGTTGTTGTTCAACCCATGGACCTACATTGGCAGCGGGCATATTTAAGTTAGATGATGAAGAACTCTGCTGATGCAACCATGAATTTTGAAGATTAAGATTATTTCTAGATGTGGAAGATAATCTTTGATTTGTTAGTTGGGGAGTAGTGTTTCCATTTACATTTGAAGAAGCACCACCATATGATGAAGAAGTATACCCCGAGGCAGACGATAATGAAGATAATGAAGGACGACGTTGCATTACTGATTCGAGTTGATTAGGAGTTGCAGACAAATTTCTTAAGTCCATTCTCTTTTAAATCTCTTGATAATACTTTGAAGTAATGAAAAGTTTGAAAGACAATATTGAAAAAAGGCTCGACAAAACTTATTTGATCCTGTGGTGACTATTGAATGAATATAGTGACACCTTTGGAAACGAAGATTGATTGGAGATTATTCAATCGAATCGAGAATTAATATTTTTCAGGCCTATTTGGAGATTAGATTCAATTTCTGGGCTAACAATAAGTTTAGCGCGTGTGAGATCCAGTACTGATACCAATAAAATGAAGATGATGAGGACTATGTAAGTATTTGAATCAGATCTAATTTGAAAATCAGCCAATGAAAGATCAAACAAAAACAAATATTACTAGACCAAAAAAAACGATAAAGACTAGGCCAGAAAGGTCAATAGTTGCTTTTAAAATAAGGAATCAATTAAAAAGAGTTGGCCTTAATTAACAGGAGCTCAATATAGTCAAATAAAATCAATTCCTTCCGCGTTCACCAAATCAAGAGAGCCGTAAGGAAAGAGTTAGTTATCAAGAGATTTTTTCCTCCTCATGGTTGGATTTTTGTTCAAAAACTTTTTTCCACCTGATCACGTGCGGATTCTGGACGGACGTTTCGCTCGCTGGAAATCTGAAAACGTATACGTGGATTGTATATTTGAAGGTGTACAATAACTAGGATAATAATGGTATGTGTACTTTATTGAAGCGGTATATGGGCGAGTTGGGATAACTAGCTAGATGGGACATAGTGCTATCTCTTTTTAGAGAGTTTCATGTTGAAATTACATTGAGTTGTTGTTTATCTCGCGAGAGAGCAATAGATTTCTGGTCAAGATTCTGTTGTAGATCGACGTGATAGTCGATCATCCACGAAAACTGATACCAAGGAACACTAATATAATACTTGAGTACTGCAATGATATCTCATAAATATCGCGAAGTTTATCAACCTCTTGATCGACACCATAATTTTGAAAGATATCTGGAAGCATATTTCATGTTTAGAGATTGATTCTTTATAATCTTAGACTGGACTCTTTGGACCTTGAAGATTCTAAGTCGGGATGAAATCTAGAAGCTCCTAGAAGTTATGCGAGACGTGTTTTACAAGATTGGAGTGATATACTTGGTTCAGTTGATGGGTCTTCATGAAGATATGGAATCGTGATATTTGACGTAGTATTTGCGTCCTTTTAGACCGATTATTTTGACTTGACGTGATTTTGATGTAATCCTTTACATTCCCAACTCAAACTCAAATGCCGTAACAACGTTATCGAGCTCTTACTAACATTCTAGTCATCGTCAGCTCCAGGTGGTTTAAGAAACGCAGTCAAAAGAAAGTCTACTGCTGATAAAAAGGCTCAAACTTCCAATGCCATGCCTTTATCGACCAGGGCTGCTGGTGCTGGTGGTTCTTCATCTACCATGATGAAGATCTTTACAGATGAAGCACAAGGTTTAAGAGTTGATCCATTGGTCGTGTTGTTTTTGGCCGTTGGGTTTATCTTTTCAGTTATTATCTTGCATGTTTTTGCTAAGATTACCGGTAAATTTACTTGAGAGTATATATTCTAATAAATTACGATTAAGAACCAGACACTGTTGTAGTCTCGTCGTTTTTGAATGTTTAACAAGATTTTTAATGCTAAAATTTGTTTGAGAACTGTTAGCACGTCATTTATATACAGAGTGTTCTCTTTATGAACTCATTGGACTACTTACATATCATGAAGGAGACTAGTAATGACTTCGGTCATACCGTCAATATGGACGAGATGTTTAGTGTCTCTTCCTTCTTCATCGTATTCAACTTCCCATTGAAATTCTTTGGTTTCGTGTAATTGTTTCCACTTCAATCCATCGTTTGGGGCGTATCTTTTACCTCTGATTTCAATTTCAATCATAGGATAACTTTTGCCGATGATGATTGTTAAAGGCACCCCCATCAAATGGGAATGACTGATTTTTCTTCCTAATCCGATTTTTGGACGGTTGTCTAGTCTGTAGTCTATTTGTGCTTTCGTCAATTTATCATAAACTTCTTCAAATGATTCCTTCTGGGCTTCCACAACAGTCACTGTCCAAGGAGCGATTATTTGAGGCCAAGTGAGTCCTTTCTCATCCTTGTTGATTTCACCAATAGATGCAATTAGTCTACTGACCCCAATTCCATAACATCCCATGAATAAATTCGTGCGCTCGACCTTTCCTTGAGAATTTGGAATGTCAACAGCACAGTTCAACGGTACTGTGTATTTATCCCCCAAGTAGAAAGTATGGCCTATTTCAATTGCTTTTGTCGAATGAAGAGTTCCATCTTCACATTTTCCACAAATCTCTCCCTCAACAGCAGAAACAATTGGGATATCTGTCAAAGTAGTAATTAGAGATCTGTTAATAAATGCTATAGGAAAGTCTGGGAAGCTTGAACGTGAGTTTAATCTTGAGTCCATGATCCTGACTATTCTCTTGGAAATAAGTGTTTCTTCGTTGGAAAACTCTGCAAGGATATTGTCCTGATCAGTATTCCGAAGGTCTAAGTCAGATATTTCATTTTTAATAAAGTTTGCTTGCAACTCTCTATCACTAGGATAATATGCACATATCAAAGTCGACTTCTCTGTTGTGGTAAAGTACTTTACTGACACTTGTTGAATAGGTTCTTCGGTACTTTGTGGATACGATAATGTTTTCTCCACATTAGAAATACTATCACAACTATCACACGTAAAAACAGTGTCTTCACCGGTATTGTGAATGTAATGCCATTCGTGACTCAACGAACCTCCGATTTCACCCGTATCAGCCTCTGCTTTGACGAACGGAAGTCGCAAATCAGTAAAAATCCTCGTGTATGCTTGCAAGATATTCTGATACGTTTTCATGGCGTTTTGTTCGCTAGTATCGAAAGAATACGCATCCTTCATTATAAACTCTTTACCTCGCAAGAGTCCACTTCGTGGTCTCTTTTCGTTTCTAAACTTATGATTGATTTGATAATACAACAATGGTAAATTCTTATAGCTCGTTATGTTGTTGGCAACATAATTTGTGATTTCCTCCTCAGCCGTAGGGATCAAAATGTATTCTTCATCTTTCAATTTGAAGAACTCGGTCCCCGTATCCCACCGACCAGTTTTCCTCCAAAGAGAATTGTGAGACAAGAGTGAAAGGCTCAATTCTTCAAAGTCGGCTTCCGACATTCTTTTCCTAATCACATCACTTATTTTATTTACAACACTCAACCCAATTGGAGACCAATGCACCAATCCTGCCTTGGGATGGTTAATGAAATTCAATTTAGTGAGTAGGTCATGTGTAGGAATGTTCTGGGAGTACTTGAACGAATCGATATTATTACAGTATAGTTTCGGTACTGTTTTGATATGTATAAAGCGCCTGGATATCATAGTTAAGTAAGAGGAATATTGATTTTAAAATTCGCGATCTAATTTTTTCTATACTAAATTCTCTATTCAGATTAGATAATACTACTGTACTGGTATGATGATACGTAGAATATATTATACTTAGCTAAGATATGTAGATATATGCACCAACGTTAGTTAAAAAGGGCAAGTCAATCGATTGCTAGTTCATTGGTGCTAGCTTATACTTATACTTGAGCTTGCATATCTGTGCAATCCTTACAGTTCACTATTCCTTACTAGCGCCAATTGAGTGTTATTGAACGCTAGAGTTTCTCGATTATCCACTAGAAGATCTAATGACGTCTGAAAGTGTTGTTCAATCTTTGGTTAATGTCATCTACAACCTCGTCTCCGTAAGATCTCAAGTTAGCCATGGAGCTGTTGAAATGTTCCTTGGCTCTTTGTAACTTAACGTCCTTATCAGTATCGGTTGATTTCATGAAATTCGAGGATAACTCGTCCAAGTTGGCTTTTGCGGCTTCGTAAGTGCTGATTGCTCTGTTCTTTTCCTCGTCGTACTTGGAAGCCAACTGATTCTTGGATTGTTCGTAGTTATCTTGGAATTTGGCCAGTTGTTTGTTGAGTTCGTCCTTTCCTTGGTCGTACTTTCTATTCAAATCCTTTGAAACCTCGTCTGATTTCTTAGATCCCCAGTTGACCCATTCATCCTTCTTAGCCTCTGCTTCGTTAGCAGCCTTGTCAGCCTTCTGGGACCCCCATTTAGACCATTCGTTGGCTTTAGCTTCGGCATCCTTCTTGGTCCTTTCGTATTCCTTACTGGCTTCATTTGACTTTTTGGATCCCCAACTAAACCATTCATCCTTCTTGGCCTCGGCATCGTTCTTGGCCTTGCCATACTCTTTTTTGGCTTCGTTTGACTTCTTGGAGCCCCAGCTGAACCATTCGTCCTTCTTGGCTTCAGCGTCTTTTCTGGTACGTTCAATCTTATCCTCTCTCGTGCCGAACCAGCCTCCAAACCATAGTTTTTCCTTTACTTCCACTTGTCCAGACATAGTGGAGTACGGAGTAGTCGTCTTGTTGGCGTCACCAATCGAATTCACCAAGTCAATGTACTTATCGACCCCACGGACCAAGACGTTCTTTTCCGAGTCTGGAGTAGTCGCTTCATCAAGTGCATCCTTGTATTCCTCGGCGTTAGCTGCAACCTTCTGATACAACGTAGTGTCCTTGATCTGTTCCTTCAAGCTAGGCTTCTTTGCAAGTTCCCTCTTGCCTTCTTCGATCTTATGGGAAATCTTCTTGGAAAGGTCCTGCTGTTTACGGTCAACTTTGTCTAAATCATGTTTGATTTGTTTCTGTCTAGGAATGATTTGTTGCACGTTCTGGTCATACAAGTATACCCCACCGACTAACGCAATTGTACCTAAGAAATATTTATTTGACATTTTGATTATTTACTTTAGACTGAAAATCTACGAGACACTCTCCGGTTTATATACTGCGGAGGGGTGAGCAATATGAATGATATGGAACACGGTTCAAAGGGTTGCTATTTAGATTACCAGATTGGGAGCGAAAGTGAAAATGGCTGCGAATGTCATAAAGAAGGATGCTGGAACGGAGATTAGAATAGTGGTCGCTAGAGACTGTAGTTATGTTAGTTCATATATATAGGGCTCGGTTAGATGCTCTACTAGAAGCTAACTCTTAAACTGGGGTAAAATTAAGTTCCTTCGAGTTCAATCCGTGTTTCTAATTTTAATTGCTGCGAAATCATCTTCGCTTAGAAATCACCCGCACTTTAGAAACTTGAAATCAACACTTTAGAGACCTCGTCCAAGAAGCAGGTCCAAGAAGTTGTCCAAGAAGTCTTCCATTATGTTTTTAGTCAGCAGTCATATCATAGTGAAATTCCCTGATGCCATATTTTTTCCACAATTGTACTAGCCCGCAATTTGCATCTGAAAACATTTTTTCAAGGGTGGAGCCTACGTAGCAATGTGAGCAAAACAATTGCAGCCACAAAATCCATAATGTTGCGGAATTGAGACGAGTAAAGAGGTGGGAAGACTCCAGAGCTTTCTACGGTATGACAAAACGGAGTCCTTCATGAAACGGATGAATTCTTCACTTCAAACGTCGTAACCCTCGTGGACCTTTTGAAGTCTAGAATCTCATTGCCGCACTATACGTTACAAGTACTCTAGAGATCATTTTGCTTGAGTTAGCTAAGTTTATGTAACTATCGAGAATTAATTGTAACGAAGTATAAATAGGGAAATAGCAGAATCAAGAGAATTAGAATTATCAGAATTATTTGATTTAACAGAAATTACAGAAATATCAGAATTATCAGAAATAACTTTTCATCTACTATGACAGAAACTATTAAAAAGACCAGCTAACTAGAAGTTAAGAAGAATCCAGAGAATTGCGAGAATTATGAATAAAAATAAACATTTAACATTGGAATTACATAGCAAACATTATTAGCAATTGCCCCAGGTTCACGATTTAAGCAAGCAATTTTGAAAGTGAGCAGGTCCTGCAGATTGTACGGTTAATAACTCATCATGAGACACAAAGTGGGATCCAGCATAGTCACAGGGAAGATGTCTAACAATCGTATTAGTGATAGTTCCACCATCAGTAGGCAAGTGATTATATGGGGGTATGTTAAGATTAATCCAAGGGGGCCAGATTGTCTTACGGAACCACCAAACGAATTGGTCTCCTAAGAAATTATTAATAATATTAGTTTTTGCACACTTGAGTAGACGGCGATGAACGACGAAACTTCTCTAACCGTTGGCTGCAATTATTAAATTATCAAATTATCAATATTATCAATATTATCACGAATTCTCCAGTCTGATACATATCAAGGTGGTAGTCTATTTTAGGGAGGTATAACCTGATCATTCTTGATCGTTCCACCTTGAAATCCACACTTCGTTCTTATCGCTCCCTAGTGGCTCAATCTACAATAGCATCCCACTTCCAAACATTGAATCATATGTATACCGCCTTGTATATCGCGGGATAGCGATTCCTTCTTGTTCCGGGCATGCATAGAATCTCATATTTCGGATAAACCCTCAAGTCCTTGACTATGCTTGGATATACATTATATGATATATTTATATAGATATAAATATGTAGCACGCTAGCTACTAGTCTACTAAGACGTATGTATCTATTATCCTAATCATTACGGCTTTCTTCAACCTCAACACCACCTAAATCTCTTCAAACGCATATCATCACCAGTCTGATGTTTTTTCCGGGATTTATTTTCCGCGACTCAAATTTTGCAGCTAAAATCAGCTAACAATCAGGAACCGACTCTATCCTTGCAATCACGGTTGAATTCGGAACACGTCTTGTCAAACAAAGTATATAAAGACCCTGGTCGGAAGTGTTTACAAATCTACACTCTATATCATCACAACTTCATACAATGCTTTCACAAATCTCCAGACAAATATTAAGAACCCCATTGGTTTCCCGATTATCGGTTCGTCAACTCAGCTCTAGCTTAACAACAATCTCCAACTTATCTTCTACTTCCAAGTTATTATTAAGTGTTGGTGGCTATATGATGGCCAGTTTGGCAGTCGCAAAGACTGCTGAAAAGAAGAACTTGGGCTATGTTTTCAAGCAATTAGGGTCTTGGTAATCTTTACTTAATGATCTATGAAGTCTCGTTACTTCACTTATTCTAATTGCCTCGCTGCTTATTTACTTTGCACGAGTTGCAACTACAGTCCAGAAGGACTTTTCCACTCATTCATTGAGTGTTTCTTTTACGGTTTTAAATAGAAGGTGATAGCCTAAGCTTATAGAATGCTTGGTATCATCTATGGGTCTCATTTTAATATATAATATGCATTTATTGGTTATCTGTGTAGAGAGTAGTTCGGATTATTTTTGTTCAATTGAAGAGGTATGATGAAGCTCTTAGACTAGTATGTCAAGATTGTTTCTCTATAGCCTCTACTGATTTCATTGAAATATTTGTGCATTTCTAATTACTTTTATAACTCTATAATGTTAGGACAGTCTTGTGACCTTATTGGATTTTTAGAGGAGATATTGTTATCTTAAGATGAAGAGTTATTCCCTTAGTGATTTATTCTTGTAAGTTCAAGAGTTGTTGAAGTTCGAATTGCTCTCCATAGTCTACTTTACTATTGGTAGGATCCTTTCTTCAATTTATCTGCTGCAAACCCTTCCCTGGTACTCTTCTCCAATATCTTCTCGTCTTTCCAAACAATAATTCTCTACTCAACTTCCAAACTTGGAGCAAAATCTCCTTTCTTGGAAGAAACTCGGGAAACACAACCTTTATCACGTTTTCGTTCTTCTTATTTATGGAATCTGATTTGGTCAAGATACACAAGTAGAAAATGACCTGGCCATAGCCATGAAAACCCTCGTGAAGAACCAAATCTATAATATTGCTGAGAGGAATGAAAGTTTCAACATCGTTCTGGAATCTCCACGCTTTTTTGGATACAGATTGTAAACCTATATCTTTCATGATTATAAAACTGTCCTCGGGTACTTGTTTAAGAGACAAAAAGAGTATCATTAATAAGTGAACTCCAATAATTCCAAGCTGATGGACCTTGAGATGCATAAGTTGATTCTCGAATTTTGTGAAATCAGACCCGATAATTGAGAGCATGTAACCGACCGTAACACTGGTGATAGTTACTAGTAAGGGTACTCTAAATTTAATCGCCGGATCATCCTTTTTGTTTCTCACTGTGAATTTGATCAAATTTGTTGATTCCACTTTGATTTCATCGAGTTTCGGCGTGATTTCAAGTACATAATCTTTGGGAGATGACATCACTAGAGAATGGTGAGTATACTGGAAATACTTTGAATAGTGAGACGGTCAATTCTAACTCTATCGATTGTAGTTAGTTTAGTATCAATTTGAGACGTGTCTTTATACAAACTTCTGAAATGTGATTATTACTCAAGATACTGATATACGAGCTTTGAAACTTCTAGTAACTGAGATCAACTGTCAGCTTTTGATACTGGTCCTTGTCTATAACTTCTAAGGATCTGTCTTAACAGATCGAGTAACTGGTGATGTTCTGAAGCAGGCCTAAGGCTTAAAATGCAATTCTTGGTAGCGTTGATTTGGTTATCTTCCTCTGTAGGCTTGATGTTAGGTATTATATGTTTTAAGGTGGTAGTGGGCTGCTCTTACATATAGATCATATCGTCGCTAAAGAGTGTGTTGGGTATGTTGACTCACGTATCTATTTCAAAGTTGAAAATTGACTCTTCTCTGACTCGCCTAAAAAAGTAACTATGGGGCACGTGAAATCATCTTATCTAAATTATTCAATCACATTACTACTGGTTAGCTCATATTTTAACGACCAGGCGACGCTCTATTTCAACATTTAGATCTTTGATTGAATTATAGAAGTCATTATTGTCTGGTGTGCTAGCTACATAAAGATCTAATTTCAAGTTTAAGTAAAGTTCTTATTTAAGTACTTCATTCTATAAGCTTAAAGACTTGTTACTCAAGGTGGTACGCTTTCAGATTGCTGTTTCTTCACCTCACCAACAGAACCCATGACTACTTCATTCTTACGTAATTCCTTAATCTTTTCAGATCTGGACATCTTCTTGGCTCCTGTTCTGATTTCAAACTCACGTTGTCTACTGGCTTCAGCATCTTCCTTCATGGCACGATCACGTTCACTGGCCATTTCTGCCATGCTTCGATCATGCTCAACTCTGAGGTTATTAAGTATCCCATTGTAGAATTCCAAGCTGGCAATCTCCCTGTTGGATTCCGTACAATACTTCTCGAAGTCCGCGGGCAACTTTCTGCGGAGAGCCATCTCTATCAACTGAGGACTGTTTTTCTCTTCCAAATTGAACTTGAGCTTGATTTGTTTTCTATTTCTGTAGGGAAAAATTTGTGAAATGAGTGAAAAATCGGTTCCAAACGTACTCAATGCCTCATAAAACTGGCCAACTTCTTTCCTTGTCCAACGATCAGTATGCCTTCTCTTTGAGTATGTGGACGACGTTATTGGGTTTTCGAAGGGGTTCGACTCTTCTCTTTCTAAGTTACTCAGATCAAACTTGCTATGTCTACTGACCAGCAATGAATCTGGATCCACAGATAACGTATCACCATCCCCAATAACCAATTGTAAGTTACTTGACACGGTTGTTGGTTCGTCGTCTCCATTGAGTAATTCGTCCCTCTTTCTTTTAAGTTCATCTTTATTATCGGTGTCTCCATTTCTAGCAGACACTTCTTCTAAAGATATCCTCTCGTCACGAGCAGCCTTTCTATCTGACTTTCTTTGCTTTTGCTTTGCTTTGATCTTGGATTCGGCTAACTTGACTAATTCAAAGTTGGAACTCACTTTTCCAATAGGCAACGTGGGCTTGCACAAATCTGCCATCGTCATCTCTGTCACGTCAAATCCTATATGAGCATATAACTCTAAATCATCATCTTCGATTATTTTGGGTAATTGTTTTATGGTTTTGATATCGCTAATTAAGCCAGGTGGGGCAAAAGGAACGCCATCTGCATCATAAGTCTGTTTGTGGCTTTGAGCTTGGCCCCTCGTTCTTGTAGAAGGAAGCGTTCCATCTTCTGATGACACTTCGGCAGGTGCTACCCTATACTTCTTCAACCTGTTACTTATAGGATCTATTCCAATGACATAGTCACCACTTATTGCGGTCAGAATACCTTCATTTTCTGTCTTTGGATCCTCTGGTACTGGTGATGGTTCTTTGGTTGTTGATATGGACTCTGTTCTCAAAATTGACCTCCTAACAGAAGCACGCGCTTGTGCCAGTGATCTTCTTCTCTTGATTTGTTTTGTAGGAGGAATCCCAATTTTCACCGGAACATGTTGATCATTTCTATCGCCAGCAATAGAACCAGACCTATTTCTGATGATAGATGGCGTAATCCCCGGTAATCTTTTCTGATGGTGAGAAGACGATTTCCTTCTACTCCGAATAACTTCCTCCTGCAATTTGAAGAGTTCGTCCTCTGAATTCTCTGCTTCTTTATCGCTATTTTGGTCGTTATAGTTATGGCTAGCTTCTTCGCTGACTTTCATAGTAGTATCCATAGGATCCACCACATCTTCTTGGTTTGTTTCTTTCCTGGATCGGTCGATTTCCTTACTTCTGGGAGTTAGGGTGAAATTGAAGCTAGGCTTGCTTTGCTGCGTCGCAGGGGGTGTACCTGGTTCTACTGCTTCATTCTCTTCCGCAATACTCTGGCTAAAGAGAGTTGATTTCTCTGAGTCAACCTGGGTAGAAGGAGGCGTCAAGATTGGTTTCACAACCTTTTTCTTGATAATCTTTTTCTTGACTTTAGGGACGAAATGAGTCGACTTCTTCACAATACTACTCATGTTGGCTTGTTTTACTAAAACGTCTTGTTGTTTATGGTTTCGTTATGTTTTGATAGTCATCCCGATTTGTGTGTTTACCAAATTTGTGGTTAAAATCTGATTTCTGCTTATATAATCATTCACTACATGTTATGTAAGATTTTTGAACTTATCGATGGGCATCTCTTGGGGTGCCCTAAATAATCTATACCACTTGTCGTTATCATGAGATCATTTCCAAAATACAACTGGTCGAGCACCACCCCAGATAATTGGGTATTGAAAATTGTGTATGTCCCAGAAAACAACACATTTATCACGTCAAACAGTAATGGATTTTTGGTAGGATACCTGGTTGAAAACCTTTCCGACGAACCAATATTCAAGGTTAAAGCCCATGAATCAAGTATTAATGATATTCAGAGAATCGATGCTAACACTTTGGCTTCTTGCTCTACTGATGGGATCAAAATCTGGGATTTAAGGTCCCCCACCAAACCTCCTATTCATTTATTAAACGCAAAGAACTCCAATTTCTTATCGTTGGCTTATTCAGACAATATGTTAGCAGGAGGAACTGAATTGCTTGGGGTAGATGCCGAATTGCATCTCTGGGACTTAAGAAACCCTGAGCAGGTGGTGAAATCATTTATTGATTCCCATCACGACGATATCACCCATCTCCAGTTCCATCCAACCATCTCCAACTACTTGATGTCGGGGTCTACAGATGGATACGTCATTATTCACGACTTAAACCAAGAAGAAGAAGAAGATTGCTTGCACCAAGTCATCAATTATGCCTCTGTACACTCGTGTAAGTTCCTTCAAGATACAAGAATCTCGGTTTTGTCGCATATGGAGACGTTGGCCTTTTGTGAATTAAACAATACCGATTACATAAACCCAGAAGAACCAGATCCAACAGACCTCGGTGACGTAAGACAACTCTGGCCCGATTGTGAATATGTTGTTGACGTGAATCCTGCTGGCTACGTGAGTTATGGAGCAAACTCCCAACAAAAACTCACTTTATGTCCTTTCAACTCCAAGACAGAAAAGTTTCAAATTGACAATCCAGTCTGGTTTCCTTTGGCTCATGGAGAAGAGGTTGTGAGAGATGTTTTTGTTATTCCAAATACCAAATCTGCATTGACATGTGGTGAAGACGGGAATATTAAACTCTGGGAAATGCCATTTTCTTTGGATACGTCAGAGAAAGCATCCGATGAGGATGTTTCGATGAGTGACGACGAACCAAAGGAAAAGAGGGAGAAGAAAGAGAAGAAAGAGAAGAAGGAAAAGAAGGAAAAGAAAGAAAAGAAAGAAAAGAAGGACAAGAAGGAAAAGAAGGAAAAGAAAGACAAAAAAGACAAAAAGGATAAGAAAGAAAAGAAAGAGAAGTCCAAGAAAGACAAGAAGAAGAAGGATGTCAGATTCAAGCCATATTAGAATTGAATTTCGTTTATTATGTACACTAGTTTATATATGTACTCATATAATTTTTCATTACTTATAATAATGTCAGTAGAAATAATGCTGAGAATTTACTAGAAGGACTCACAATTAAAAACGTCTAATGATATCGTCAACTACTTGTTGAGTAGTAGACTTACCACCTAAATCAGGAGTTTTGATGGTATCTTCAGATAAGTTAGCATCAACAGCTTCATAGATCTTGGCAGCAGCATCTGGGTAACCCATGAATTCCAACATCAAAGCAGCAGATCTGATGGTAGCAATTGGGTTGGAAATACCTTGACCTTCAATGTCTGGGGCTGAACCGTGACATGGCTCACCAATAGCGAAATCATCACCAACATTGGCAGATGGAACAACACCTAAAGATCCTACCAAGGCAGCAGCACCATCGGACAAAATGTCACCGTATAAGTTTGGTGCACAGACAACGTCGAATATTTCCGGTTCTCTGAACATCTTGTAGACCATGGAGTCGACAATTTGTTCCTTGTAGTCAATGCCTCCGTAACTTTCTGGGTTAGCGTCGTATACTTTACGACAAGTCTCACGGAATAAACCGTCGGAAACAGATAACACGTTAGATTTGTGAGTTACAGTAACAGAAGGCTTGGTGTGGAGACTCTGCAAGGATGGGTTGGCATCTCTGATTGCCTGTCTTTGCAAGGCAATATCGTAAGCCATCTTTGAGATATTGGTGGTTGCAGTCTCACTGATTCTCTTGATAGCCTCAGCAACCTTGGTTCCATCTTCTTTGGTGTATATCCTTTCTTCCTTGATGTATAAATCTTCGGTATTTTCACGGACAATCACCATATCAACTGGTCTGCCAATACCTGCGACGGATTTGACAGGACGTACGTTGGCGTACAAACCCATTTTCTTTCTCAAGGCAACAATTGGAGAAGAATATCCTTCAACCTTGGTGGAAGGAGAAGATACTGCACCAAAAAGAGCACCATCACATTCTTGCTTCAATACAGTCACGGTTTCTTCAGGCAAAGCAACACCAGTTTTTTGAAACAATTCAAAACCAGCATCCAAATGGACGAACTCGAATTGTAAATCATACTTGCTTGGTAAGTTTTCCAACACAGCTCTACCAGCTGGAATAACTTCACGACCAATCCCGTCACCGGGAATCAACCCAATTTTGAGGGATTTGAGGGCACTGCTCGAACTTGAAAAGGCACGACGGAAAACTGCTCTAGAGGACAACATTATAGGTATATACTCAATTACAATTGTGCTAGATGATAAATAGTTGGTGATCCCCGTATTTATAATAGTAATTTGAAAATTTCGGTGGCCGGTCGTCGGCCCACGACCTGCGGAGTTGTGAGATCTGAGTCATATAAGCGCGGTGAATGCCGCTCTAGATACTGATTGTGAGTAATATGGTGGGAACAATTTGGTATTGGTTTCTGATGATACTGATGGTACTAATGGGTGTCTGGTGATGGCATGGTTAGAAGTACTTGTATACTGATCTAGTGGTATAGTGAGCTACTGTTCCACCGATCTTTTGATCCACTAATCCATTGTTACTGATCTACTAATCTACTGATCTACTTACGAAACTACGTCACATGTAATTAACGAAACTAGTAGCCAAAGCTACTATATAAATGATACTAAGGTCTATGACTTTCGTATCTTGGATTCATATGTATATACAATTTCATAAAGTTGTGATTAAGGTACAAAACGTTAAAACATGAAGATTCAGAAACTGCCCCGGACAAGCTTGGGCCCGGGGTTTCTAATGATGTAGGATTCCTGAGGAGGTTTTTTTGTATTTACAAGGACATGTGCGGGCATTAGTTGTCACCTTTGACAAGACCAACCTTGGCAGGTCTCAAGACTCTAGAGTTCAAAGTGTAACCAGGTTGTTGAACGTGGAAAACAGTACCTGGTTCTTTGTCTGGTTGTGGGAGTTCAAAGGTGGCTTCGTGTTGGTTAGGGTCGAATTGTTCGCCAATAGGGTCGATTTTCTCAATCCCGTGTCTGTTCAAGGTCTTTTCAAAGATGTTTCTGGTCATATCTACACCTTCATACAAGTTTTTCACTTCAACATTGTTCTTTAAGGAGTCTTCGTGTACGGCATTCAAGGCCAATGCAAAGTTGTCCAAGGATTCTAACAAGTCCTTAGCAAACTTTTGCAAGGCAAAGTCTTTGGCCTTTTGCACCTCTTTCTTGGTTGATTCTTGTAAGTTACGGAAGTCAGCGATGGCACGAGCGTAGTGGTTCTTCATATCGGCTAAATCCTTGTCTTTTTGAGTCAAATTAGATTTCAACTCTTCGATAGGGTCGACTTCTTTGGCTTCTTCGACTGGTTCTTCCTTTTCTTGAATTGGTTCTTCTTTTTCAGCAGCACCGTTTGTGGAGGCAAAACGCATCATCTTTGGATATCCAACCATGGTTGGTCTGATGTTGGACATTCTGATGTTACGACCGACATTGCGTGCAGCAACGGTTCTATTTAATGGTGCGAGGAAAGCTCTGTGCATATTTGATATACTTTTGTGAAGTAGCTTTTGGTGGTATGGTCTTCGAAAATTTTTTGATCGTTGTTGGTGACAAATTGATTTCGCACGACTTTTGCACTTTGAGAAATCATGATGTCATGAAGCCAATGCTTTTTCCTTAGTACTTGGCCTTCAATGATTACTGGTCAAAAGTCTTCTAAAGTGATTCTGGCTATAGGCACACTAAACTCTTTGTGATATCTGTTAGTCCACTAAAATCTTGTGTTAGTGGGGCTTGTAACTCAACTACTTTGTCTTGGATGCTAATCTTGCCTTTGTCATTTGTGTAACATACAGCTCAAGATGTTGCTTACCCTCCATACTATACTTTTGATTGTTTGTCCTTTGTTTAGTATAGTAGTTTTCTCCTGCACAAATTTGTAGAGTGGTTTCTGATGGAAATTGGATCCTTGTGGTTTTTTGGTTAGGTTGGCCAACGATGTAATTTCCCAAACATCCTGAAATTCTCGGAAAAGGCCTGGCCTTTTCTGAATGCAAAGACACAATTGTATAGTCAAAGTACTCAGTATTATATCTATCTTCAGAGAAGACAACACTAGGAGTCTCAAATCTGAAGGACGTCGATTTTGAATCAATAACTGCACACTTTGTGGCCACGATCTCCTCCACAAGAACTTTCTGATATTCTGATCTCACTTTTATTCCTATTTTGTCAGATGGATATCCCAATAGCCTCATATATTGAAAAAGCAAAACACAGAATTCGGCTTCTTCGATGTTATCTCCTGTTTCAACGAATTGCATATTATAAGCAAATCCAGGGTTGAACTGGGGTAAATTCTCGCCGAAATGGACATTTAAGTTGTCCTTTTGCAAGAATTGTGATCTAATATTATACTTTTGTTGCAACTTCATTACTTCATATTGCTGCAAACCTTCAAACAAGTACCCACCTGCGATAACTAATCGTTTTATAGAAAACTCATTAACTCTCTCGATCACCGATAATGATTCCGCGTTTCCGTTGATTATAACAACATTGTCGAAAGGTTTGACAGTTTCTCCTTGACTCACCAAACCCAAGTAATCGTCGTAGGTTATAATTGAACTATACTTGTTCAAAAGATAACCAAAAACCTCAGAAGAACCCTTGGGATCTTTCAATTTCGTCCATATAGGAAACATCATCTTGATGAATTTGATATGCTGGATAATGGTTTTGTACATAGCTACAGATTCTTGAAATGTACCTGGAACAGGATTGAATTTGTTGGACAATTTTGGAATCACTTCTCTGAAAGGAAACTTGTCCAACAAGTCGTCGATGCAGTTTCGATTTCTAAGTAAATGCGCTTTCCATAGCTGTTTGATCTCTTTTTCGTAGTATTCTAATATTTGAGCATTGGTGATTTCTGTGTTGGTGTCGTCAAACATGCTCGTAATTATCAGAATTGAGTTTTGAACAGCTTCTTTACATGCAGCTTTTTCACTTTCCAAACCGTACTTGAAATAGGAAGAGGTCACAGAAACTTTTTGATCCAGAAATTGTCGCAAATATGCAGTTGAAGGAACAATCACCAACCATCTCTCTTGTTTGTGGAACTCGAGGGCAACTTTCAATATACTCCTCACCCCTGTTGATCGCTTGTAGTCAATTAATGTAATTTTGTTTGATCTTATCGAAGTTAAAACGGAATTTTGGTCTTTATTCAATGTCAAACCTTTGAAAGTGGTAGTGGAAGAAGATTTCTTAGGGACCTTTTCAGATGTTCTTCTTCTTTTATTTTCTGGCGTAGTTGAATCTTCGGTTTCACTGTCACGTTCAGTAATTTCAGTTTCTATAATTTCCTGAGATATGGACTTGAATACTGATTTGTATGGATCGTTCAAAGAATTTTGCAATACTTTTACTGCCTTTGTAGTGCTAGATTTAGGAAGAGTAACGATGAAATTGACTCTGTTTTCAAATGATTCGATTTCGACGGAATTACACTCTATAGTGAAATTCGATATCTTAGCTTTTTTATCAGTTGATTGAATACTAGCCACTCTGAGCAAATTAAGACCAAAGTCTCTTACTCTTGTAAATTTGGAAAATTTGTTCGGTTGTACTAGCTCCAAAATAAGAATAGTCCCATCGGAGTATTCCAAGGGAGTATTTGTAGATAGTTTGAATGTGTTGATATCTAGCTTATCAATGGATTTGATAGAGTGGAAGTATTTGCTGCTGCCTTGGAATTTGAGGGAACTGTCTATCTTCATTCTATTTAAAACTGTCAATAAATGAATATTCATTTCTTTCACAAACCTTGATTTCAAGTTGCTTTCTGTTCTTCTGGTGTAGTCTTGAGAAGATACACATATACAGTTTCTTATTGGCATTTGCAGCGGAATTAAATCTATGATGCTGGGAGTTTTTGGTTTGGTTTCAAAGTCATCGACAATTTCTACCTCTGTTGGTTCCTTTCCTAATCCACTAATATCATTGGGGTTGAGTATCTCTTCTAGTATAATACTGAGTAGAAGCTCCTTTTTATCAACACAATCGTCGTCAAGGAAGTCAGACACTAAAAAGAGACTCTTTTCCTGCAATATTTGAAGGCAAATATCGTATAATTCTGATTCAGAGAATTTTACATCAAGAAAGTCTCTGAGGGATGTTTTGGAATAGCTTTGACTAGAAGGTGCTAGAAAAAAGGCCAGTAATTTCGGGTTTTCTCTATGTAATTTGAAGATTATCTGTTGTAACTGGTAAAACAAATCTTGCAGAGAAGTTGAAGGTTTTGGAAGTTTAACAAAATACAGCAAGGTATCATTTAACTGCTGGATCCTGTTAAAATTATACACTTTCAGAGGATCAAGGGTTTTAATCGTTGCACAAAAATTCATTTTCTCCAACATCTCTCGTAAATGTGATGCTTGATCCTTGTTAGATATGAATTTTGCCAACGTGTAGAGTAATTGTTCCAGAAATTGCTGAAAATAAATGGTGTTCTTTGTGATTTTCTTATTCACAAACACCAATTTAAAGAAACTCTGAATCAAGGTTATAATCCATTTGTTCTTCAATAAACTATTGGCTTTCTCGGCATCATTGGGTAAGTTCTTCATTACGTTCACTTTTGTATCAATCTCTTCATTACTAATTCCTACTTCTTTCAAAATAGTTATGTCCCATAATAAGTTGAGAGAAGAAGCCACTGAGTGTACCTTACTAAATGAAGACAGCAAGATCCCGAAATACTTCAAGACAAGTGCAACCACCCTGAAATTGATTGTATCTTGAATTTTATACGTAATGCTCAATAATCTAGTAAATAAATCCTCAAAACGCTTGTCTTCTACTACCACTTGAATCAAACTATCTTCCATACTCTCGCTTATCTTCTCAAAATCATAGATTAAAACAGCCAAAATCAACTCGGTATGATTTACAGAGCTATCTGGATCGAATTTCCTCCATAGTACGTTTTCAAAGTAGTTGGTGTCAATCAATAAGTCAAGTAGTACTTCATCCACTGCTTCATTGAAGACTTGCTGATGAACTTTCGAGATCAATATATTCGTATCGAACTTTTTAGGTAGCTTGGGGTACCATTTTTTGGAGAGTGTCAGTAATTGACTCAATCTTTCATCTATACTCATAGTGACATGTATATTAGACGCTATCCAGTAGTTCCAAATAAATATATTACTGATGATGCGTGCACCGATTAATATTTAATCGTGCGCGCCCCATTTAATCTGGTTGATTTTTTCAAATTTTTCGTAGACACTATAGAAGCTATACACTAACAGTACTATGTTTGGGATTGCACGTTTCTTCTCTTCTGGTAGAGTGGTGGCAAACGCCGTTCCAGACAAAATCCACCCTTTGCTTGCAGCAAAACAATTTATAAAACCAGATGCATCTAAATCCAAGGCAAGAACCTTGAGGAGAAAAGAAGTTAGATTAAAGAAACAAATCATCAGAGATGTCAATAATTTCAAGAAACATACTTCTAGAAATGTCCAATTTCAAGTTGATCCTGTCTTGGGAGACCCAGAAAACGGTTTCATGAAACGTCTTAACCAAGAATTACAAAACCAAACCAGTCACTTAGCCCATGGCTACGACAGACAAGACTTTGAAAAGTTATTGTATGGAGCTGAAAAGGCTGCTTTAGCCAAGAGCCGCGGCACTGAAGTCTTGAATGAATCTTTACGTTTGGCTGAAGAAAGAAAGAAGAGAGCATTATTGACCATTCTTAGTTTGAGAAATACCGACTCTCAAGACAAGAGAACTTTGGCTATTAGATTAGCAAGAGAAGAATTTCAAAGAAATGACGGTGACACCGCATCTCCAGAAGTCCAAGCAGCCATTTTGACCGTGAAAATACATTTTGCCATGAACCACGTCAAGAATAACAAGAAGGATCATGCCCATACCCAAAGTGTCCGAGAAATGGTTCAACAAAGACAAAAGATTTTGAAATACTTGAAAGCCGACAAACCTGACGTATACTACTATACCCTTCATAAATTAGGTTTGACTGATGATGTCATAACAAGAGAATTTAGTATGAGCAAACAATATTTCCAAGACTACAAGGTCTGGGGTGATAAACAGTTGGTCATATTATCAGAGAAGGAACAAAAGAAGGTTGACAAGGTTGCTAACTTGCAAAAGAGAGTCACTGAATATAATGAGTTGGCCAAAGAGAATTTCCAAATTCTTCAAGACGAAGCTAAAAAGTAATCTTGACTCACTAAGTATAGAGACTAGACCAAGCAGAATATTAAGTCAAATTCACTGTGACCGATCTATAATATTTGGATATTTACAGCATAAGCATGCTTAGATGGACTCAATTATCCTTATACCAATATCCACTACATTCTCGGATCTCCATAACATGTACATATAATAACACGATTAACTATTTTACACTAAATTACATGTAGAGCAACACAATAGTTGCATTTTCTGCCCATAGACATTAAAATCCGTCGAGACAATCAGTTATGATAGGTGAAACCAGTCTCTGACGATTTAACTGTTAGTTTTGATCTATCAAGAAATCTAGATGAAATTCTGTAGTAAAGGCAACTTCTTTCATCCACAATATCCAAGAAGTCATAGTGTGAAAACTTTATACAGAGTGCATAAAGATTCTTCCACCCAGTAGCTTTACAGATCATGGTTAGTCGCTCATCTTCTGAATCAACTCGTCCAAATCAAATTCTGATCTTTCCAGATTAAGGGTCTCCATCTCTTTTTCCAACATTTTTAACAGGCTATTGATGTCGGACTTTATTTCTTCCCCTTCGACTGTCATTTGTTTCAATTCATGGAACAATTCCTCGTTATCAACACATAACTGATTATAGATCATGGTCAAGTTTTCAACCGATGGGCCTGACTCACTAACCACGGTTGCATCTATGATTTTTGTGGGTGACATCTTGTCAATATGTGATGGAAGCTCACTTCTTGCGTTCTTTCTTCGTTGGGCTAGCAGGATAATATCATCCAACTCGTTTAATTTTGTTTCAAGTTCTCGTTCGCTGAAGAGCAAGGCGAACTCTTTGGTGGAATTGGTCAGCCAAAAGTTGATAACCTGGTCTCTTGCTGCTTCCAATGATCCTAGTCCTTCTGGAGTTCTGGCAATAGTAGGGTAACATGATTTGATTTGTTCCAAACTAAGCGCCTTTTTCATGACTTGTTCTAGTGCCTTACGACATACCAAATTCAACCTCTCATATCGAATCTTGTCCTGTTTGGTCCCTATCGTCGACATCTTGACGATGACTTGGATTCTAACGTACTCCAGAAGTTGTGAAATCAAAACATCTAGTTGGCGTATTGGACTGTGCACGACTTTTGTTTGTCTTGACACTACCGAATATGAGATACGAAATCTCCCTGGACAAGTAACGGCTATAAAGACCACACCATGTCAGACCCTAGATCATTGATACAAGAAGCGGAAAAGTTGGCCAAGCCACAAACCGGATTCTTTCTGTTTATTACCGGCTCTTCACAAACTATACGCTTGGAAGATGCCACAGACTTGTATATTCAAGCGGCAAATCTGTATAGGTTGAACAAGGACTTTACCCAGGCCGGAAATCAGTTTGTCAAGGCAGCGGATATTCAAGAGAAGTTGGGTAATCATAACGATGTAGCCAACAACTTGATTGAAGCCTACAAATGTTTCAAAGGAGTGTCTCCTACCGATGCCATCAGTGCGTTAGCCAAAGCAATCCATATATTCTTGACCCAAAACGGACAGTTTAGAAGAGCTGCCAATTTCACTGGTGACTTGGCGGAGTTATATGAATCTGTCGGTGATGTCGAAAACGCTAAAAAAAGTTACGAACAAGCTGGTGATTATTTCACTACTGACCACGCAGAAGCATTGGCAAACAAATCGTATTTGAAATGTGCTGATTTGACAGCATTATCTGGCGACTATAAGAAGGCTTTAGAGCTTTACGATACTATAATCAAGCAACTGAATGGAAGTGCGTTGTCCAAGTGGAGTTTGAAAGACTATTTCTTCAAAGCCATATTATGTGTTTTATGCTTGGAAGATGTAATTGAAGCCCAAAAGAGATCGTCGGCATATTTGGCAGAAGATGCAAACTGGGACCAATCAAGAGAATATAAATTGGTGCAGGACATTTTTGAGTCCATTGACGAAGGAGATGTCCAAGGTTTCTCTGACAAAGTTTTTGAATATGACCAGCTTTCTAAGCTCGATAAACTCAAGACCCAGCTTCTTTTGAAAATCAAAAACACTGTTGTTGAGAAAGATGATGATGATGATTTGTTGTAATAGTTTTATCCAATAAACGTTGATATTTGTTTAGATAAATGTGATTCTGTAGATTAAGTGAGATGTTTTGGAGTAACTGTGATTTGAGTTCTGTTTTATGTAGTGATTTTAGGTTTCTGACTTGAATGTAACTACAAGGTAGCCCGTGAAATATGTGACCTGTTGGATCACCAAATCTAAGACATTGCTACTATTTCTTACTGAAAATTGACTATCTATAGAAACAAAATATCAAAGGCAGGATAAGCTTAAACACATTGAATACCTCAAAGGTACAGATATTGATACGAATGCAACAACAAAAACTGACATTATATTCAGTTATTACTGCTCTACATCAATAATTATTCATCTAGTGATCATTTTTACATACTACTGATGTTCGGAGCACTTCTAAATTACTTTTTACTCTAGTGGACCTTCGATATTTCTGTCCTCAAACAAATCAATAATTCATATTATTTTGAGAAAATGATTATTCTCAGAGGAGTTAACATTTTTATCTACCATTATTGTTTATATCAGAACCTTAAAATCGAGGAGAAGTAATTCTCCGTGTAAGAAAACGTCGAAATATCCAACTCAGTTTCTCGCAGTATTCAATTTGCAGCCATTTTGAATTACAATTTTACACCGGTTACTTATACCAATATTATCCTCTACTACTACACATAATACCAATTCATTATTATTATTCACATAGTTAGGTAATCTATATAATTGATCGCCTATAAACATTTAGGATATTCATTAATATTCATTAATTCTTCTTACCAAAGAGTTGTTTGATCTTTGTGATAATGATATCTTCATCATTCTTGTTAACAATGACAGTACCGTCGTTAGACTTGACGCCGTCCTTGTGGTCCAATTCTAAAGATTGAACTGCTTCCAACTTATGATCTCTCAAACACAAGGCCATACACATTAATGGAACACACAATACTAACCCAGTGATACACAAATATCTTTGAACCTTTGCGTAGGCCAACACCACTGCAATTCTTTCTGGAGTTCCCCAAGTATAAGTTTTTATAAATTCACCTAATGGGTCCAGGTATGCAATTAGGGCCACAGATTCGTCAAGACCAGCCTTTCTGAAGTTCTTTGAAATTTCTTCATAAATTGTGTTTGTCCAAATAGCACCGGAGACCGAAGCACCAAAGGCAGATCCAATGTTGTAAGAAGACAAATAAAGCGAAATTATCACAGCCATGTATTCATGATTGGTACATGCTGCAATGGATACTTGAGTAGCGTAAGTGAAGAACCCAGCACCGAAACCCATAAGACATAAAGATCCAATAACCCCATTAAGATACTTTTCACTTTCAATCCCGTTGTTTGAACCTCTGAAATGCATCAACATTCCCAAGGCAATGAACCAACAAGCAGTACCGAACACAATGAATGCCTTAACACGCTTACAAAATACAACAACTAAACCCAAAAGTGGACCAACGATAACAGAGACAAACGAATACAAAGATGTGATTCTAGTAGCTGCCTTGACACTCGCTCTCATTCCCACAACCAAGACGGTATACATGAAATCGTTAGGCATGTACCACACGAAATTGACTAAAACACCAATGACAAGAGCTGACCATACACCTCTATCTCTCATAAGAGGGAAAGGCAAGATTGGGTGCCTAGCATACTTTGCTTCCCATAATATGAAGAATGGAATTAGGACGAAACCAATCACCAAAGGTGCAATGGTCGATGCTTTCTTCCATGAGTCACTAGAGCCACCAGCAAGAGTGAATGGAACAAGAATAAGTCCAAACACACAGATAATGAAGAGAATACCTATAACATCCAATTCCCAGAATAAATCCTTCAGTATTTTGAAAGTTCTGGAAAGAAGAGTTGTGTAATACTTTATGGTGTTCTTTGGATAATTGTCATAGTGGGTCTTTTCTTCAGCAATCAAAGCGGCCCATTCGTTGGTCTTTCTTGCTCTCAACCAAATATGAAAGAAACATGCTAACAAAGGCACACAAGAGAGTGGGAAGATGAAAGCCCACATCCCGAAACTCCAGTTCCACGAATAGTTGGCAACCAAAGATGATGTGACGTTACCAGATACCCAGGTGTTGATAATAAAGGGTAAGGCAGGAACAAACGAAGCAGTCAATCTCCAGTTCAAAGTAGAGAAGTCAGCAATGATAATTTGCAACATGATCATGATCCCAGTGTATCCAATTTGGTACAAAACAGATCCCCCGGCGAACCTGTTAAAATCATAAGCTTGAGATTGGATAACCGTACCCATGGAGTAAAAAACCATGCTGACAACGATTAATTCTATACGACCAAACTTATCAGACATTCTGGCGTAGGCAGGTTGTGCAGCAGCTGCAACAACTGCTCTGATCACATTGACGGTGGATAATCTTGAATGGGTACCATAAGAACCCGTAGCATACCCCTGAAGGGTATATCTGACTGTACCATCAAGGGAATAAGTGTACGCACATAAGAATATGGAGAAGAATAACAAGACTCTTAAGGCAGGGTGCTTGTATTGGTCAGTCAAAAGCTCGACCTTACGAATTCCAATTGACTTGGTTGTGGATTTTGCAATAGTTGAGTCAGCGGACGAATGCGGTTCATAGTCGCTAATGGAGTCTTCCTTGTTTGAAATTCTTTCGCTGGACATCTTGAAGATTTTCAAAATAAGTCGTTAATTAGATGAGAAACTCCCGCTTTATATACAAAGATTGTTTGGCTCATAATATTATTGTCTACTTTTATGGTTGAGGTTTGTATCACTGCTGTTTGCGGCAACTGATTTCATTTCCGAAGTAGAATAAGGCGATTTATGCCCAGACACTTCTTAAAATGAAATGGATTGATAGCTACCAAGGCTGTCACGACTATACTACGGTTACATGTGATAGGCTACGAGACAGATATAATTAACATATATTTGTTGCTGACAACATGTACAAATGCTCCATCTGATAATTTTGATTTTTCAGATAAAAAAATTAAGGTAAAAATGTTTCAATTTTGTGTTGTATTTTTTTATCGCACATACTGAATTTACGGCCGTATTTTACTTAGAAAACCAGACTTTTTTGGGGATAAAAAATTTTGCTATACATGACTCGAGGTGAGCGTCACCATGTGAGTTATTATTGGGTATTATTCACTAGAACTGCGCCGTAATATAAAATAACAGTCCGTCTCGGCGAAAAGGTGAGCAATATTTGAGCTTTTCTTTTCGTACCAGTGCTTCATTTCCATCTAGCTCATCTTCGGCACGTAATTCACACAATTCTCCGTTTTACTATAGACAACGTGAATTTACTATATCACAAAGAGAATACTGAACTTGATAATAATAAGTCACTTTTGTTTTCTTCTATTAAAAAGGGTCTGTATAGTTCACTTCTTACAGATTATTTTCTCATTTCAAAAGTGCTTTACATTTATTTTTTCATTTTAAAAAGAGCTTTATTTATTTTCTCATTTCTGAGTAAAATTTCACCTCAATTGTAGTATATTAACTCAGTATATTAAATGGCATATTACATAACAAGTAACAATATTTTAAACCTAAGCTTTTCTAAGCATTTCTCAATTGTCCTTTTGTCCTGTATCAAAGTTGTTTTCCGATGCTCGGTTCTACTTACGGCTATGAGCTATGGTTTTTTCTGGTCAAAAACGGTGATTGGCTACACGCTTACCCCTTATCGATGACATGTTCTACATTGAATGAGCTATTTGTTACTATTGAGGTATAGCAAGTATATAACATGCACTGCCACAGATATAACAGAGATTGTGCTTAACGGTGATTCCAATATATATTCTGAAAGCCTCGACCCTCCATACATTTTGTGTAATGCGGTTTGGACGCATTTCCCTCTTTACAGGTTACATCTGAAAACGACTCTCGCTTACAGTTGATTGATTCTATGCAGATACATCTTTCCATCATTAGTCAATTGGGTTTCGATGCAACCTGCCAATTCTTGATTTCTCACTAATATTTGTCATTTGTAGGAGAAACTTGGTCAAACTTGGTACTAAATTCCGCATTTTCATATGATTAGAATGAAGTACACACTAAACACCTACTGAACTACCAATTGAAACATTGCAAAAATTCGTCACTGGATTCTGCCGGTTCTCATTCTCCTCGTTGAGCTCCTTTAATTCTTGTCATATACAGTTTGATCTTACTATCGCAGTTAATCGTTACTTTTATATTCATATTACACCTGGTCTATACTATACAGGCTTACCTCCGAGGAATTCACTCCATCTTTGTACTTCTGATGGAACAACAACATTCTCTGGAATAACATCGAATGTGCCCTTGTCAGCAATCTTCTCACGCAAACATTCGGCAAACAACTGTGACGTGTTTGGTTCGTTGAAGAGTGCAATACCAAAATCAATGGCATTTCTTCTCATGACATAATCTTGGTCAAGCAAGTCCTCAGCACGAGCCTTTGCCAAGTTGAACACAGTGGCTACTTGATGCTTTTGGAAAATCTCTCTTAATGCTCTCTTATCGGTCTTTGGGAAATCAATGATTTCAATTGGATCCGAAACGTATTTTTGCAAATAAGTAGCAACTTCTTGCGAAGCAGTACAGAAGTTGTAACCCAAGTTGGAGACAGTTTGTGCGACTTTACCGAGCTTGTCGTTGGTCAAATCACCACCAAAGAGAATACCTTGGCCTGGTTGTGGAACGACAAAGTTCATAGTGGATTGCATAGAAGTCCAGTAGGCATCGACCAAGTTTCTTCCGAAACAAGCAACTTCTCCCGTAGAAGCCATTTCCACTCCTAAGAATGGATCAGCACCGGCCAAACGAGTGAACGAGAATTGTGGCACCTTGGTAGCAACGTGGTTGTATTTCTTGTCCATCAAGTTGACAGGAGCTGGGACGTTTTCCTTGATCAAAGCCTTGACAGCAACGTCAATAAAGTTGACTCCCAAAACCTTGGAAACGAATGGGAACGATCTAGAAGCACGAATGTTACATTCAATAACCTTCAATTCACAGGAAGCGTCGTCTAAAGATCCGTTCTTATCGTCCTTGATGATTTGCATGTTGAATGGTCCAGTAATCTTCCATGCCTTGGCAACCTTATCAGAAATAACCTTCAATCTATCCATGATTATTGGTGATAAGTTTTGTGGTGGCAAGATCAAAGAAGCATCACCAGAATGAACACCGGCGTTTTCAATATGTTCAGAAACAGCATGTACCAAGACCTGTCCTTCACTGGCAACACCATCGATATCGATTTCTTGTGCACCCTCAATGAATTTGGAAATCACTACAGGGTGATCTTGAGAAACCTTAGCAGCGTTGGACAATTTGGATTCCAATTCACCAATGTTGTTGATAACAGACATGGCAGCACCGGATAAAACGTATGATGGACGAACTAAGACTGGGAAGCCTACTTCGTTGGCAAAGTTCTCGGCTTCAGCGATAGAAGTCAACTCCTTCCATTGTGGTTGATCAACTTGAATGGAGTCCAAAATTTGGGAGAACTTGTGACGATCTTCGGCCTTGTCAATGTCTTCTGGGTTGGTTCCCAAAACATTACATCCTTGGATTTGTAAGTCAAGAGCAATGTTTTGAGGCAATTGACCACCAACACTTACAACAACACCCTGGGAGGTTTCCAATTCATAGATATCCAAGACTCTTTCCAATGATAATTCTTCAAAGTATAATCTGTCAACTTCATCGAAATCAGTGGAGACAGTTTCAGGGTTGTAGTTGATCATAATGGTCTTGTTACCAGAAGCTCTCAAAGCACGGGCAGTAGCAACGGCACACCAATCGAATTCGACAGAGGATCCGATACGGTAAACACCTGATCCCAAAACCAAAGTACCATGTTCGTTAAATTCAATATCAGATGAGGTAGCATTATAAGTGGTGTACAAGTAGTTGGTGTCGGCAGGGAATTCAGCAGCCAAAGTGTCAATTCTCTTGACGAATGGTACAATACCAAAGTTCTTTCTAACGTGTCTAACTTCCAATTCCTTGGAGCCAACACAAAGACCAATTTGCTTATCAGAGAATCCCAACTTCTTGGCTCTTCTCATCAAATCACTGTTGATTTTAGTTAATTCTCCAACCGCTTCCAATTCACGGTACATGTTAACAATGTTCATCAATTTGTGTAAGAACCATTTGTCGATCTTGGACAACTCATGGACTTGGTCAACGGTGTAGTTTTCGTGGAGCAAAGCTTGTCCGACAGCCAACCATCTTCTATCGGTTGGGTTAGCCAATTCAAAGTCCAAGTCATCGAAGTGATCACCTTGGAATCCAACGTAAGAAGGATCGACTTGTCTGATAGCCTTTTGGAATGATTCTTCAAAAGTTCTACCAATAGCCATAACTTCACCAACAGACTTCATGGCGGAACCGATATCTCTCTTGACGTGTTGGAACTTGGCCAAATCCCATCTTGGGATCTTGGTGACCATGTAATCCAATGAAGGCTCGAAGTTTGCCGAAGTAGTCTTGGTGACTGGGTTTGGCAATTCAGGTAAGGTGTGGCCCAAAGCAATCTTAGCTGCAGTGTAAGCCAATGGGTAACCAGTAGCCTTGGATGCCAAGGCAGACGAACGAGATAAACGGGCATTGACTTCAATGACTCTGTAGTCTAATCCATCTGGTTGTAAGGCATATTGAACGTTACATTCACCAACAACACCCAAGTGTCTAATAATCTTAATAGCAGCAGATCTCAACATGTGGTACTCTTCATCAGACAAGGTTTGAGAAGGAGCAACGACAATAGAATCACCGGTATGGATACCCAATGGATCAAAGTTCTCCATGTTACAGACGGTAATACAGTTACCAACACGATCACGGACAACTTCATATTCAACTTCTTTCCAACCCTTCAATGATTTTTCAACCAAAATTTGTGGAGCCAAGGACAATGATTGGGAAGCCAAGTTCTTCAATTCAAGCTCGTTAGCAGCAAAACCAGAACCTAAACCACCCAAGGAATAAGCAGATCTAACAATAATAGGATAACCAACAGTTTCAGCAGCGGCCAAAGCATCATCCACAGTTTCAACAGCAATAGATTCAGCAATTGGAATATTGATTTCTTTCAAGGCTTGAGAAAACAAATCACGATCTTCAGAGGTTTCTAAAGTCTTGATTGGAGTACCCAAAACCTTGATACCGTATCTTTCAAAAACACCCATTTTTTCCAATTTCACACCCACGTTCAACGCAGTTTGACCACCAAAAGTCAACAAAATCCCATCAGGTTTTTCACGTTCAATAATATAAGTGATGTACTCAGCAGTAACTGGCAAGTAGTAAATCTCGTCAGCTAAAGAGTGAGAGGTTTGATTGGTTGCGATGTTTGGATTAATCAAAATCGACGTTTTGTTGGCCTCCTTCAAGGCCTTGATAGCTTGGGAACCTGAGTAATCGAACTCACCAGCTTGTCCGATAGATAACCCACCGGAACCAATAACTAATACTTTGGAAACATCAACTAAATTCTGAGAATTTTCGTCTGAGAATTGCTTCAATAATTCTCCTCCAGCATAAACAGGTTGTTTATTCAGTAAAGGTTTCAAGGTAGAGAATGTCTTTTGTATAGGTTTAGAAACACACTTGCCTAACAGGCTAGGTAATTGCCGAGGTATTAACCTTGATAAAATCATAGCAGTTCAACACTTGTAAAAATTAACTAAGAAAGAGAAAGAGTTGGTAAATTGCAATTTTATAAAGGAAACGGTGAAAAATTTTTGTCCCATAGGTTCTGTCCTAAAACGGCAATGAGTCAGAGTTAACCGCGTTGTAAGATCAGTAAATTCGTGCCGGGTAACTCTCATCGGAGAATTGATGTTACCCGGAGTCACCAACGACCACAAAACGAAGCATTAATTACACCAAGCATATCAGGAATACATCTTATCAGGATGGGTCTGGTTTGTGAGGATTGTTGTGATGAGTATGGTTCATAGTTGTTAGTTTGTGGAATCGCCACTTTAGAGTATAAGAAATTAAATTTTGGTTTTTGTTACCCGGACAACGTTCAATCATACATATAGTCCATGTAAGCATAGTATTATGAGAGCATTTCATTCTCAAAGACTATGGATAGTAGCGGATTGCTCTTTTTAAGATTCTTGTGCTTATCCGAGAACATTTTATCAAGTTTTAGTAGATTTTTAAGAATTTTCACTAAAAATTGCAGAAAGTTCAGCTCGAGAGAAACACAAGTAGAGAAACACGATCAACCGAGGTCTAATAGTTTAGTATAATTGCAGAGTAGGATATGTTAGAAACTTCTATATTTGAGTTATTAAGGTTAGAATGAAGAGTGTATGAATCCATTATCTAAACTCTCCATTTTCCATGTTTTGCAACATTTATTCAACTAGATCAACCAAATCAGCGCTTCTTGTTTCTATACATGGTTTCATGTGTTGTCGCTCCACAGCTAGCTACGATTTATAAACCATCTACATTCTCGCTAATTTTAAACATCTGGAGACGCATTCCATTTCTCTGTCTCAAGGAACAGTATTATTATACGATATATGCCCTGGAAATACAGCGTATTAAAGGTGGACCTCAGTTCCTAACTGGCCAATCGTCAAGCGTAGTATTGAGCTGCAAATTGTAAATATCACAGTACATTTTGTCGTAAAAGCAGAGTTCGAATCGAGAGCTTTATTTCTGTAAACTCTCCATTGAATTACGCCCCCCACGCAAGATGTCTCTGTAACGAATACAGTTTCTAGTCGCTTATAACTAATTCAATATGACAACCATAGACGCTTACGGAACTATTTCTAACGTGTTCCCACCTGTAATCTCTCAACGCACCGCACTTGTGTTTTTAGGGCAACTTAAGGCGGGCGTTTGCACCGATAAACCAATCCAAGGGAGGGTGTGTATGTAAGGGATAATCAAGAGCCAATGAGTATAGCATGATAAGCGAAAATAGACAGTATTGCTTACATCATAGATTCAACATAGACATTGTTGTTTGAAAATTATCACAACTAATCGTGGTATAATTTAACCTGCAAGTTTGAAGTAATTTGTAAAGGCATTCTTGAATCGTTATCTCGAGAGTTTTTCCAATTCGAAAATTTTTACCACCAAGACGAAGAACGATACCTTGACCACAAATCTAACTAGAAGAGGTTAACACGAGATTAAGTGAGTTAGAATGAGTGTTAATATCAATAATTATTACTCGAATTCGGATCCTCAGAATCCAGGGTCCGCTGGTGGAACTGGTGTCCCCTTGAATTCCGGGACATCTAATGCTGGAACATCGTCTGAAATGGCAGTCAATGCCAGAAACCGGAAGTTTTCAATTTCTGATGCATTGGCAGGCTCGTTTCAGAACAGTCCTAGTCCTTTTGAATTCGGTGGAAGAAGTTATGTCAGCATGAGTCTCAGACCTAGCATCAATTACAATTCTCCAGCGGTTTATTCTGGGTTGGAAATCCACGAGCAAACTGCCAACTTGGCAAACATCGGAGTCACAGATAATGACATCGACTCAGATATTCACCCGGAAGAACTGGATTTTGACCAGTATGGTTTTGATCATCCAGAACCGGTAAATTCACCACCTCCAATTCTATTTGGTGACGCCAAATCTTATATGAATAACGACAGTAATTCCATTGCGACCAACTCAAGTACTACTCCCTTGGTACCAAAAACGTCTCCTAAAAAGTTTTACACCGAAGACCTGAATGCTTTGCATAGTCAAGATCTAGAATTCGCCTCAGACATTTCCACCCATAAACAAAAGAATGGACATTCCGAACCGCTTCTGGTGCCTCAACCCAGTTTAATTCATCAATGCATCGTTAAGCCCATCAATTACATCCCGGCTGTGTTTCTTGGAACCTTGTTGAATATTTTAGATGGTTTATCTTATGGGATGATTATGTTTCCCATCAGTGAGGCAGTCTTTTCGTCGCTAGCTCCGGCTGGACTCTCCATGTTCTACGTGTCATGTATTGTCTCGCAATTAATTTATTCGTTGGGTGGCTCTGCATTCAAATCTGGTATTGGTTCTGAAATGATTGAAGTAACTCCATTCTTCCATACCATGGCTACGTCTATCATGATGGAAATGGCTGACGCTGATAAAGACGCCATCATTGCAACTACAATTACAACCTACGCCGCCTCATCCATCGTTACTGGTTTGGTCTTTTTTGCACTTGGTAAGTGTAAATTAGGTTCCTTGGTGGGTTTTTTCCCAAGACACATTTTAGTTGGTTGTATTGGTGGTGTGGGATATTTCTTGATAGCAACAGGTGTGGAAGTCTCTTCAAGATTAGAAGGTGGATTGGAATATAATATACCGACTTTTCAATATCTTTTCTACAATTACACCACCTTTCTAGAATGGACCGTACCATTGGTTTTGACGGTGATTTTAATTCTTTTGCATCAAAGGTTCCATAACTCATTATTGGTTCCCTTATATTTCATCGGTGTGTTCGTTCTCTTTCATCTTGTTGTGATGATTGTGCCTAGTTGGAATTTGGATCTCGCCAGAAATGCTGGTTGGGTATTTCCTGCTGTTGAAGATGACGAACCATGGTATGGATTCTATGAACTCTACAAGTTCAATTTAGTCGACTGGTGGTGTATTGTGAAACAAATACCTTCCATGTTGGCTTTGACTTTCTTTGGTATTTTGCATGTTCCTATCAACGTTCCTGCCTTAGCTGTTACCGTTGGAATGGACCAATTTGATGTAGACAGAGAATTGGTTGCCCACGGCTATTCCAACGTTTTGTCCGGTATGCTTGGTTCGATTCAAAACTATCTTGTTTACACCAACTCTGTATTGTTCATTAGAGCTGGGGCTGACGATAGATTGGCCGGGGTCATGTTGGCCATCGCCACCGGAGCAGTCATGATGGCTGGGCCGGTCGTTATTGGATATATTCCAGTATGTGTCGTTGGTGCATTGATCTACTTGCTTGGTTATGAATTGTTGAAGGAATCATTGTACGATACCTACGGCAGATTGAGAAAAATTGAATATACCACCGTCATTATCATTGTCGTCACTATGGGAGCACTTGACTTTGTTTTTGGTATATTTGTTGGTATTTTGTTGGCATGTCTTTCCTTTGTGGTTGAAGCAGCAAGAAGTCCAGTCGTTAAAGGAATTTATTCAGGGGCCGTTGCGAGATCGACCGTGTTGAGACATCCAAAACAACAAGAGTTCCTTAAAGATGTCGGAGACCAAATTTGCATCATCAAGTTACAAGGAACTGTATTCTTTGGATCTATTGGAGGAGTAGAAAAATCTATTCGTGATAGGTTTGAAAACGACATTTTCAAAATGAACCCCATCAAGTTTTTAATCATTGACATGAAGGGAGTTAGTTCGATTGATTTTTCAGCTGCCGAAGGGTTCAGAAGAATCTTGAACTTGACCAACGAATTCAATACCCAATTAATCATCTCCTCTGTGGCAGAGGAGGATGACATCATCAAGGGATTGAGGGATGCTGGTTTATGGGACGAGCGTAGCGAAGGAACTGCAATCCGATTATTTGGTACGTTGAACTATGCATTGGAATGGTGTGAAAACTCATTCTTAAAGACCTACAAGTCTATCAAGAGAAAAGAACAAAAGATCACCGTTCCACAAGATGGCACGTCATTATATAGACAACGTTCTATGAGTTCTACACCGGGTTCAGGCGGTGGTCCAACCACCAAACAATTAATGAGTCAGAACTTTATTGTTGGAACCCCACGTATTACCCAAGTCTACAAAGCTGCAACCAAGACAGTCTATGACGAACAAAAACTTCAAAGCAAGTACTATTCTACTTCAGATTCTTCTTTCAAGAAGCAACCTCTTCCATTGATCATGATCACGTTTCAAGTGTTATCCACCAAGGACGAAGAGTTCTGGAGTGGCTTGACGTCCTTCTTTGTTAAGGAAAAAGTTCCTGAAAACTACGAGTTCTACAACACAGCAAAGGACCGTCCTACATTTTTCATCGTTGAGTCAGGGCTTATTCGTTCAGTTTTCAAATTTGAAAGCGATGATCGTGAATTACATTCTAGTATCTTGCCCTTGACAGCATTTGGTGACTTGGTCGAGATCGGTCCTCATTTTAGAGAAATCACTTACACAACTGTGAACGACTCTGTGGTCTGGAAATTGACCGACGCAAAGGTGAGTGAGTTGTTGAAGCTACCAAATGGAAGTGCCATCATCAATGAACTCTTAAAGATTCAAACGAAGTTGGTGAGAGAAAGGTTCGACACTATGACTGCAAATCTTGTTATTTCAGGTTAGTGCAAGGGTACTATCTTGACTTGGGAATTAAACTGAATTTCCATCAAGCCAGCTAGACATGTATTCAATTAGAGCTATGTTCTCTATACAAGGCTTATGTTTTGAGGTATTTGTGCTCGGTCAACTCCGAATTGCCTTACCTTGCCAACTTCTCCCCACGCACCTCCATCCGTTCTCTTATCGAACACTAAAAGACTATAAACCAACTAATTTATTTCTTCACACTTAATATATGGCTAATATAATATGGCTACTATAATATATAGCTAATATAGCCTCCTAACCAAGCACAGTGGGCCACTGCCCCTATATCTTGTCTTTTTGGAGTCAATTAGCAATTCTCGTAGTTTTAACCCCACACGCACTATCAAAATCTGTAATCTGTCTCGTCATGCGAACCCCTGAAGTATAAATTGGAGGAATTTCTAGTTGCTCCAGCCTTACCAGTCTTAAGGTACCACATACAACACTTCTAGGAAGTATAATAACATCTTGCTGATAAAACTGCTAGTATGGTTTCTTTCAAAAACATTTTAGCCGTCACTTTGGCCTCCTCAATCACTGTCCAAGGTTTATCAATAATCCCTGGCCTTGAGCCGTACTTTGACAAAGCCATGAGTGTTTTGAATCTCAAGCAATCAGAAAACATCGTGGGTGAAGTTATCCAAACTTTCCCAGGTGCAGACGATAAGCCAGTTCCAGGCGACTCTCCAATCATCCAGTGTGAAGCCTCGGTGCCACAGCTTTTGGCCTTGCAAAAGGTCATTATCTCACCAAACCCTCCAGCTAGAGGCCAGAACTTGACCTTTATTGCTACTGGGTTCCTCAAAGAAGATGTCACTGAAGGAGCTTACGTCGAGGTGGAAGTCAGATACGGGTTTATCAAGTTGATCCACCAAACCTTTGATTTATGTGAGGAAATCACCAAGGTTGACATGGAATGTCCTATCAACAAGGGTGAACAGGTTATCAAGAAGGAAGTGGAGATCCCTGATGAAGTTCCACCTGGAAAATACAGTGTTATTGCCAGAGCCTATACTGCTGAAGACAAGTTCATTACTTGTTTGACCGCTAATATTGAGTTTCCAGCTGCATTGTAGGTAGACAGTAAGCCACCACAACAGAAATCTCAACATATTGAAACGGAATGTGGAGTTCCTCTTGACTCACGTGTAGGACGCTGTTGTTTTATTCGTTAGCGGAACAGTAACTAACCAAATATGTCCCTCTAGACCCATTGATTAAATCATGGAATACTTTATAGAATTTCATATATATTTGAATTAATATTAATGAATTGAGTAGTTTGAGCAGGTATTGTAGATGGAGGTATATCAGAGACTAGTTTAGAATTACTGAGAGAGAGGGTAAAATTAGACAGATCTACAATACAATTGCTAAGACGAATGGTTGCAATTATCCAGCTCAGAATTACTGAGCGTAGCGAAGCATTTGCTCTGATCGAACAGGTATAAGAATTCTATTCAGTATTCAAAAATCCTCTAATTCAAAAACCTTATAACTCACGAATACTTCCCTACGCTCAATATTTGCTCTGTTGGTTAAACTCCATGAATTCTATTTTCATGTAGTTTTGTCGTCCACCACTCTCTTTTGACCCAATAACACAAGTACAGAGTTCTCAAACATCAATACGGCCATAATATACTTATAAACCGGTACCAACAAGAAAGAGTGATGTGATTTTGTCCGATATCTTTGGACACAATTATAACAACATGATGTTGATTGCATACAAACATGCCAAATATGACTGTTGCGTGATTTTCCAATATCCCAGAATATGATCAGGTTCCGGCCAACTATAATAAAGGGACTCCACCGACTTAGATTCACGTTAGCCCTCGCCAGCCATATTTAACTCCCAACCACTAAAAATCACCTCTAGCCTTCACAAAACATTTTAACACCCACTTATCTTCTCTAACCAATATATATCTACCCCTACAAAACTCTCGTAGGCACAGAATACCATGGAGACCTAATTTAAGAGCGACTATTCAAGCGACTATTCGTCGTTTAGCTCACCGAGTCGGCTTTCTTTCGCTTTCCCCATATTTTCATAGGACCTCAGTGAATCAGAAAAAATATACTTTACTTCATCTTCTCTATAGATATTCTCCACTAAGTTTACTATCGCTAGAATAGTTAACTAGAGTACTGTTACGAGTCGTGTATATTTTGGTAGCCAGTTTCAGCTTTCTTTGGTTGCAAGTTGTCATATATTACTAGTCGTTGACGCTCACCGTTGTATATATTGGCGTTAACATCTACCAAACATTCATCATATTATCATATAAAAACATCTAACTAATCACAGTCATCATAATATAATGCAAATCGAGGACTACTTCTCGATCCAAATCTTTTTCATCATTTTTAGAGAGACGTTGGAGACCGCCATAATCATCTCGGTGCTTCTTTCATTCATCAAACAACGGTCACACGAACATCACGAACGGCCGGGCGAAAACTCTAGCAATAGAAATGATCGAATCAAGAAGTTCCAAGCTGAACAGTACAAGTTCAAACTACAAGTATGGGTCGGTGCCATCTTAGGGTTGGTTGTGTGTTTTGTTATTGGGTTAGTATTCATTTTATGCTTTTATCTTGTAGGTCAAGATTACTGGTCATACGCAGAGAGACTTTGGGAAGGAATATTTTCTCTTCTCTCGTCGCTCATTATTACCGTCATGGGGATTGGATTGCTTCGTATCAATAAGGTGATGAAGGTCAAGTGGTGGGTCAAGCTAGGCGACGCTTATGAAGAACAAGCGCATGCAATTGATTCTGATGAAGACATTATCGAAGATTTGGACAACGGTTATTCCTTAGAATCAATGAGAGCCTCTACCGACAGTAGAGAGCCATTGAAACGCAATAAGACCAAATCGAAATCCACTCCCAAAAGACAACCATTTACGAAAAAGTACTTTTTGGCCATTTTACCCTTGATCACAACTTTAAGAGAAGGTTTAGAGGCAGTAGTGTTTGTCGGAGGTATTGGAATGTCCCAGCCTTTAACCACCATTCCTCTTTCCGTCATTTCTGGTATTGCTTTTGGTGCCATTATCGGTTACGTCTTGTATAAAGGTGGTAACAAGTTATCTTTGCAATATTTCTTGATCTTTTCCACCTGTTTCCTCTATATGGTTAGTGCTGGATTGATGAGCAGAGGTGTATGGTTTTTGGAATTGGAAAGATATGTCCGTTTGTGTGACGGTTTGGATGTCAGTGAAACCGGTAGTGGACCTGGATCCTATGATATCGCAAATAGTGTGTGGCATGTAAACTGTTGCAATGGGTTGACTGACGGCTGGTGGATGGTTTTCAATGCTATTGTTGGCTGGACAAACTCTGCCACATACGGAAGTGTTATTTCGTACATTCTTTACTGGTTATTTGCCATCTCATGGTTAGAAATCAGATTATACGAAGAGAAAGAGGGCAGATTACCGTTTGTACCTGTCAAATGGCAATTGAAGAGAATAAAGAAGAAGGTCAAGCTCTACGAAACCAGTCTCAAACAACTCCAGGAACAAAACAAGAAGCATCTCGCCATTGTGGTCGATGAAGACCTCACTGAAAGAGAAGCAGAAGCAGAGTTACTTTTATCATAAAAAAAAAACTAAACAGAATGAATCTACCAGTACCATTTGATATTTCGAATGGATCATAAACATCACTCATATTTATTGTATGAATTTCAGTATATAGATTGTGTGCATAACTGTCCGTTATAATCTCTTTTTACTATAAACAGACATCATATATATCTCTTCTCTCCACATCTATGTGGTGAGAGTTAAAATCAGAGAGTCTAGAATCATATAGACTGTAGATTTCATGTAGTATCATTAGATAACTATTAGTCAAGCATTAGGTAATCTCTGGGGTGGAAACTCTACCTCAATACGACTAGTTACCGTTCCCTAACATCACTATCCATCCCCGTTACCTAAAATCACTATCTCAGGCTAGTCATCTCACAATTGTGATTTATCTTGGGCGAAATAACGAGGTTCGTCGAAAACATGGTACCTGTGACCTCTGACCCCGTCGCCTCTAAGCTTTTCAGGCATTCTCAAATCGTGATCGATGGTTTCTTCATCAACAAAGTTGTTTCCGTACAAGAACGAAACGTCATTATCGTTCTTTTCGTCTTCTGACAAAAGCTTGAACTTTGCAACCTGCAACTCAGTGTCGGTGATGGTGGATCTTGAGATTCTGGCGTAGGCAACTTTCTTTAATTCTCTGAATAAAATGTATTCACACCATCTGTCCCAGTCTGTGCTGTCGATGTCGTGCATTCGCGACTTTTCACTGACGTATGTGTTGTAGTTTCCTTCTAGTGGGTTGGTGACCAAGTAACTCAACAACACCAACGGTCTTGTGGAGTTGCCCATGATTTCTTGGATCCCCAAACTCTGGAGTCTCCGATCCTCGACGTCTTCCTCTTGACCAGAATGGAAAACAACCACGTCCACCAATTCTCCATAAATATCTAAAGTAGCATGGATCGCAGGGGCCAATTCACCGACTGGAGAAGGTAAGAGATGGTGAGTCGAGTTGATGATTGGAAATTTCGACAACAACGCCGCTCCCCAGGTATGCTTGTTAGGACCTGGCCCGTAGTCTGCGTACATACCCAATTCCTCGGCAATTGTCTGAGTGAAATCACGGTTTCCCCCAATCAATCTTTGAGTGTCGGTTTCCAACAATCCAATGATATCGACCTGGGCATCGTGGATCAATTCCTTCATTCTGATCTCGGACGACCACATATCATTGTCCAAACCAAAATGGACACACCAAATCCCGGTGGTGAATGAACGTGAGTCTTCGTTGTATGGGGTGAATGGAGTGGTTGGATATCTCTTGACAAACGCGGTGATCGAAAGCGCTAAAATAACAGTCAATACGGCCATGGCCTGCTTGAAGAGGCTTTTTCCAACGATATTGATCCTGGTGATACGAGAGCTCTTGATTCTCAAGTTATAGTTCCAGACACCGGCCAAAATCAGGACAAACGACGACCCCAAAACAATATCAGTTCTTTCTCTCAACAAAAATCCACCAGGGACAAAAGCGTATGCCACGATCCAAATACTGGATAAGCAAATGCAAATGTCGACAAAGAACCCAACAAAGAAAACGAGACTGGGATTGTAGCCAACAATAGATTGGAAGATAATCGGAGTAATCGAGGCCAAGTAGAAAGTGTAGAGCGATGCGCCGACATATCCTAACCAGCCCTTGAATAAATAGAGAGTAAGAGCACTTCCACCACCAATGAACAAGTTGTAAACTGCTCCACTCAATGAGTTGGGATGGACTTTAATGGAAACGAGAATTCCAACAATAAAGGCTCCAAAGTGGATCAACGCACCGGTCACAGGCGTAGGACCTCTGACTGGATATCCTTCCCATGCCCATAACGCCAAAGTGGACGAGTCACTCAAGTACGATTGGATGGCAAAGACGTATCCACCGAACCCGAGCGCGGACAAGAAAATCGACCCTCCTGTTCTTTTGGCAGAAGTTGTAACAACAGAACTGGTCAACGAAGGAGTAAAGAAGGCTCCTAACAAACCGATGAAAATCCCAATCTCATTATAACCACCGTTGTCCTTATTCATTACGGGCCAAATTGGATTGTTGGAATAACACAAGAATTTGAATACGGAAGTAGCCAATAAACCAGTGACGAAGGTAGTTGTGAAAGAGTTAAACTTCTTAGGCTGGTTTGACAAAGACCATGCTTCAAGGACAAATGAAACAATAGCAAACGAACTTCCAACAGTAATGATCAAGAGTCTGTCTTCTGGTTTTTCAATTTTATAAGCTCCAACACCAAACAAAACAGCCAAGGATCTCGTCAAGAAAGGAGCCTTTGCAAGAGAGTTTCTTATAAATGGAATAGCCAACAATAATGGCGAAAGAAAGTAGCACACGATGGTGGCCTCGTATCCTGAAATTCCCATATGCCACAAGGGAAAGTACCAAACACAGAGGAACAAGGAGGTGAGAACAGTCCAGAAAATGAATGAATTGATCAAGTTCACAACAAATTCAACAATTGTGAATTCATCTTTGATGGTGGAAGTGGCCGTGACCTTGGACGGTACTACAGGAGACAACTCAATTCCGTTGGAGAATATCCCAATATCTATACTGGCCAAGTCAATTATGGACCACGAGTCGAATCCCACATCAAGAAGAATCAAACTCCATTCAAAGTAGGCATAGATGGAATAAGCACCTGGTCTGATGTGCACTTTATGTTGAATAAACCAATAAACCAACGGACCCATTGTGCCAAAAAACGCAAGCGAGGTATAAAATCTACCCTTACGTTCGGTAGACAGTTTAGGGGACAACGTCGTGATACCAATGTTCCATGGAATGGTCATTACAATGTAGAGGATCATGAAGATATCATGCCAGTCGTGGTCGTCAGTAGAAGTAACATATACAAAACCACCACAAGCAAAGGTTCTCACCAATCCAGCTACCAATGTAATGTAGGGTACGACAGACCCTTTTTTGTAGAGTTTGATGAAGTTGAAGAGGATCAACAAGAACCTCGGTCCAGCAGTCAACGCAATAAGCAATTGGAAAATCGATCTCTCAGGATACCTATCACCAATTGAAGCGGACACACTCGGAAACCATTCATCTGGGTATCCAAACAGCGCATTTTGAACGATTTTATGATAGTGGAGCCAACTTCCAACAATCAATGCTGCTAAGAATGCTAGGTACGCACACACCATATGGGCATAAGCGAACAAACTGGCATTGAACTTGAATATCAATTGCTTGTCCTCAGATGCTTTGGAAGCATCAACCGGACTCTTGGACATTCTTGTACTTGTTAATTTGAGTATTAACCTACCAAGTTCGGGGTCGGACTGAAATTTCACCGTCAGTGTATTTTTGACGAAAGTCACGTGATAACTTTATTACTTTGATTCACCTATCAAACAAAATGAAGAAGAAGTTAACTAATGGAGAACTTAGAGAGTTCAGAAGAACTAGCTGGTATAAATTGTCATTGTGGGACCATTGGAGGACCCATTTTTGAGTCCCGTTGTCCCCGTTGTCCGACCCGCGTGTCTATTTCTGGTGTCCTCTCACAGGATAACATATCAACTATATATAAGCTACTTATTCAAAGCTGGTTGTTTCCGACTATTTAACCTACACTATCTCTAACACATTATATACCCTAATACATCTCAGTTCTGTGTTATATAGTCGGTATACATAGAGGTAGTTGTAGTCACGTGCCGTATTAACGTGTACTTTAACCAAAAACACCGAATTTTTCATAATATCCAACCAGTAAAAATTCACCTTTTTATCATCCTAACAAGATACACTAACAACAGAAGATGGGTATGTACAATCTACTGGAGAATGGATTACAACATTACTAACACCAATAGCTTTAGATAACTACGACAACCACAAAAGACCAGAGTTGGTTTCATTCGACGATATTGACTATGAAAAATTTCCAGAAGTCCAACAAGCCAGAACATCCATGTTAAGAGAACAATGGATCAGAACATATGCATTAAGAGTCACTCACGATGCTTTAAGAAAATGCAAACAATACCACAGAGATGATGCTCAAAAGAATTGCAGACCGTTGGTGTTGAAATACATGAAAATGCTCGAAGATCACCCATTACAAGGATACTTGGGTTACCAAAAGAACGATCCTTCAAAGTAATTAGACCTCGTCTCCAGCATTCAGTCCATGACTGATCATTAATATCGCATAACCAAGCTTTTGTATTTTAGAGAATAAAATTGGATCTCCATCTTCAACGTATCTTCTAAGCCTTGCTCAAACCTGATCGTCATCAAAACCATCACTCACATTCATCATGACGTATTCCATTCCAGACCTTACATGGTCCCCTATATTAGTTGCTCATATTTATTCTATATAAATGTTACATTAGATCCAGTATCTAATCCTATGAGGAAGAATTCTAGTAGCTGAAGAATCTTGTAGATTGAAGAGTCGTGTAGATATTCCCAGAAAGATAACTATAGACTAGCAAGAGAACTATAGATTATCAAGATTATTCAGGCTATATTCTTAACTACCCATAATAAGATTTACCATAACGGATCATACGTAAGGATTGGTAAGTTACAAATTCATAGTACATATTCATAGCACAGACTCATAAGATATCATAGTAAGGATTATTACTTCAAATCATCCTTCATCTAAGCGATTAATTGTCAACTTTATATAAATAGATACCAGAAATACTATTAACTACTACAAGTTCTACTCTCCATAGTCTATTCTAATAACTACTAATTCGCAAACATCCATTCCGCAACACTAAACTTCTCGAATCGTGCACTCGCACAAGTTCCGTACCGGGCCAATGAAATCGCACCAACCCTCGAAATCCGAAGGAAATCCATGAAGTGAAAAAAACCAACATAAAATCTACAACCGTTGTTTTCCAATCATTTGAATATCATAGAAGGAAAATGTTTCGTTTAGGTTCTACTCAAATTGCCCGCTCTGCTGGTGCAAGGTAAGTGTTTTGATTTGCCCAATTTTGGAGAAGTTTCGAGAAGTTGGACGTCGAGGCAAGACGACCAAAGGAGAGTCAATTGAACTCAAATGAATCAATTTTCTAGACTAAAGAGTGAATAATTGATACCAAGGACAAATGATAGAATAGAAAAGTCTTTGGTTTATTGCAAGGCCAGGGATTGGTGTTTAAAAATCTGTAATTCCAACTAATCTCAGTCTTGATCAATTTCTTTCACTCTCGATCACAAACTCTTGATCACAAACTCTTGATCACAAACTCTTGATCACAAACCCTCAATCACAAACTCTCCATCACACACCCTCAATCCCATACTAACCTCTAGAAACTATGCCACGTTACGTGAAATTGAAATGCGTCTTAAGTCCATTAAGAATATTGAAAAAATCACCAACACCATGAAAGTTGTAGCTTCTACTCGTTTGAACAAGGCCCAAAGAGCCATGACTGCCTCGAGAGTCTTCAACAAGACCGACTCTGAATTCTACGCCAACGCCGAACCTGAAAAGGGTGAAGTCGAAAAGACTTTGTTGATTGTTGTCTCCTCCGACAAGGGATTGTGTGGATCTATCCATTCTCAAATCGCCAAGGCTGCCAGAAAAAGATCTGCTGAATTAAACAACGCCGTTGACATTGTTGCCGTCGGTGATAAGATCAAGGCTCAATTATTGAGAACCCACGGTGAACAATTGAAGTTGGCCTTCAACGGTGTTGGTAAGGAAGCCCCATCCTTCACCGAAGTCGCTTTAATCGCCGACGAAATCCACAAATTGGGTCAATACGAAAACGTCGAAATCTACTACAACAAGTTCGTCTCCGGTGTTGCATTTGAACCAACCTTGTTCTCCATCTTCGCTGCCGAAGCCATTGAAAAGGCCCCAGGTTTAGCCAAGTACGAATTGGAATCCGAAGATATCACCCAAACCATCGCTGAGTTCTCCTTGGCCAACTCTCTTTTAAGTGCCATGGCTGAAGGTTACGCCTCTGAAGTTTGTGCCAGAAGAAACGCTATGGATAACGCTTCCAAGAATGCTGGTGACATGATCAACTCCTACTCCATTTTGTATAACAGAACTAGACAAGCCGTCATTACTAACGAATTGGTCGATATCATTACTGGTGCTTCCTCCTTAGATTAGAGAGGCTATCATCCTACTAGTCTTACGAAAATAATAAAATGAAAATTCACTTATATTAATGTAGTGTATATTTATGAATATGCAGAGTGTTGTAAACACATTTAGATGTCTATCAGGGAGTGTAGTGGGAGAATCTCAGGGAGAATATCAAATCTGGCAAGTATCAACTCAGAAATATCTACTCAGAAATGTCAACTAACGGACCAAATCAACTCTTAATCAACTTTTACAAAGATCCTTTTGATAAAAAACATCCCCGTAAGAACTCCAACGGCACCACAACCAAACCCAATCAAGATACATGCCAACGCCATATATCCGAAGTAGAATAGAATACTCACAAAATCCCTGATATTCAAGTAGAGCGTGAAGTAGTATATGGAATAACCATAGATATACCAACCAATGCTTGACCCTACTCTAAAACTCAACCACTGCCAGTTTGGATTGTTGTAGATCGCCAACGAAACGTAGATGGCCACAATACTCGATTCCGCAATGATGATAATCAACATGAGAGATGTGACAAATAAGAATCCATACATATAATAAAATGTTGTCTTCTCCAACCATACGGAATTGAAAATAAATAACAATTCAACATATACCACACCAAACGGAATCAAACCAAATATGAATATGCTCAAGATTGGGCTCAACACGGCAGCGGACCGTCCTCTATATTTGGAAGTGGATGTGTCCTTATTATCCGGCGAAGGTGACGTCAAGAATACCGACTTGCGAGTGAATTTGCGTTTGTTACCCCAGACACCCCCGGCAACACCCAAGGGTAATTCGATGATTAAGAATAAAAGTAATAATACAATAATTGTCCCAAATGGAAGAGCGTTAGAAGACTCCTTTGCCCATACAAAAAAGTTGAGGAATAGTACTACCAGAAGAACCATTGTTGGCAAAAACCCACCGAATAATACGGATAATGCCATAGTGGTGCTGAAGCTATACTCTTGATTCAAATGGTGGTTGTGGAGAACCTTATGAACAATGACTCCAAAGTACGATGCGATGACTGCTGAAGTCACCAAACAGAACAACGAATATGAAAAGAATGCACCCTGGTGATTGTTGAAGAAGGTCGCGTAAGAACTTGCATTGCTCATGTTGAACTTGGTATTAACGACAAAGATTCCAATGACTCCAATGGCTGCCACAAGCATTTGAATACCACTGGCAACAAATACCGACAAGCACAAGGCCATTTTGGGTTTGTCGTTGATATTGTTGATCAAGCTCTTCCATGAGTTTTCAGACTCTTTATCGTAATCGAGTGTGGTTGGTAAAGCAGGCGAGGATGACTGGATATCTTTTTTGAGAACACGCATCAATACCATGGCAACAATCAACGACACAAGGAAGATAAGAATCACAGAGTTGACAAACGATAACCAATGTATGTTATGGTTCTTGTTGTTAGACTCGTTTTCGTAGAATAAGTCCCAACGAGACTCGTAGTCGATGGTATTGTCTTCTCTCCAATAGACGGAATACGTATAAGGAATAATGGTCTTTCTAATCGCGGTCTTGTCCTTTGGCTCTTCCTTGGGGAAAAGCAATGGAAAGTTTTTGTAGTCCTTGGAAGATCCTGGACACTTCTCATTACTCACACTTTTAGGATAGACTTCGAATCCCACCACCGAACGCAAATCGGTGGCTTTATCACGATGGAATCGAATAACAAGCATCACATGGTTATAGATATAACTCACATCATCTTGCACAAATCCCAATGGAAACCCGGCGGCATAATACTTTTGTTTGTTGTTGAACGAGACAAAGGTGGTGGCTCCTGGAAGACCATCAATACTCCAATGAGCCACGTAGCCTTGTTTGATCAAGGATTCGGCCTTCCTCAAGCCCGAATCCCTCGAGATCAAGTCACAAAGCCTCATACATGGCATATCCATGCCGAATCTCAACTCATAATTGCTGTTCCATATTCTGTCTCCTTGTAAGACTTGTCCAATCGATAATGGTAAGGGATTTGAATCTGTAGGACATACAAAAGGCAACTTTGCATAACTATAAGGCAATTGTGTATTGTCAGATTCGATCTTATTTACAAGCAAATCGACCTTCTCCCCTTCGCTATAAGTCCTGGGTGTGAACCCCAAATCAAACGCATGAACTAAAGAAAGCAAACAAACTGTAACAACCAAAATTCTATTTCGGCTATTTAGTATCATTCTCATTGTGTATCCACGACAGTGACAGCCTATTTGGAGTTCTTATATTTATGGATATTACAACTGGTAAAGTTCGTTGACTCTGGTAATTTTAATGAGTTTTTATGATTTGTCGTGCAGATGTCGCGACACCAATAAATGTGTAATGTGATAATCGTAGAAATTATGTGTAATAGTTAATCGTATTCGAATATGTTCTATTGTATTAGTAAGACTGCATTCTAATTATTTATCCTTCAACGATTCCATAGCTTCTCTGATCAAGTAGTTGCCCTTTGGATCTAAGTTAAGGGCAATAGTGAATTCTCTTATGGCTTGGAACTTGTCGTTTTGAATATTGTACAACTGTCCGAGCAAGAAATGGACCGAAGCCTCATCAGGAGCCAAGTCTTTGAGAATTTCAAAGTGGACCAACGCCTGGGGAAATTGTTGCATTGAAAATAACAATTGTGCCTTCTTGAAAATCGGTAACGGATTCAATGGTTGTAGTTTATTGGCCAACTCATACTGTCTTAGGGCCAAATTCTTCTTGCCCAACTTTTCCAATACCATCCCTACGCAACAAATCAAAATTATATTGATTGGATTGATCGCAACTGCCTTGCGGAAGTGGTAGTCTGCTTTTTGGTAGTCTCCCAAGTTGATGTATACCATGCCTATTCCATAGAGAGCGTTGTAATGTCTGGAGTCTATGAGGAGACTGATTCTGAAGTTTTCAAGTGCCATTTCATAGTTATCGTTTCCAAAGTATTCATGGCCCTTTAAGGTGTAGGCATATGTAAAAGTGTCATCAAGTTTTGTGGCCTTACTGAAGCATTTGATGGCTTCGTCTGGTTCTCGAGTTAATGAAAATAAATTCCCAATGGCACACCAAGTTATGGGCGAATTGGGGTTTAAATCATGTAACTCGTTGGACAAATACGTCAACTCAACCTTTCTGTGTAAGTGCCACAATAATGTCGAATAGTATTCCATATCTTCCAACCTAGTTCTATCTAGTTGTCTTAATTTCACAAAGAAATATTCCGATTGTTTGTAGTTGACGATCTCGTAGTGTAACCGCCCCAACTTACTCAATACCCAAGGAGTCTCCTTTTCTTTCTCGGGAAGTGATTCAAGTATTCTGATTGCCTTGTAGCAATCATATTTAGTCATGCTTTTGAAACCCTTGGCAAATATAAGATAGAACTTGAGGAGGTATTGGTTACTTTTTTCTATTTCCTTGTTGCCTAGTATCGTATTGGGTTGTCCGTTTTTGTCATTTGGTGTTACAGGTACTATTCCCGTCGAGTTGTTTCTTTTCAACGAACTTCGTACACCGGTCTTCTTTGCTGGGGTGTCTGGAACCTTTGAAGACCCTTGTGTGGCCGAGGTGTCTGGATTATTGGGTTGCGATATCAATCTTGATGTGATCTTAGAATAGGTACTTTCTATTCTGTGTTTCTTGTCAATAGATGTAGAATCAGTGGGGAAATTTGGTTTAGTGAACTCAAAGTAGTTTGAATTACTAGCGTTGAGATTAGATTTCCGTAAAGGAGCATCGGGTACTGACGTCTGTTTCACTCTTGGTGTAGAGAGCGAATTATTAAAAGAATCATTTGAATGGATGATAGATTCTGTAGGATTATGGTTGTTTGAGTTTGTGAATGGGTTGGAAATGTTCTCAGTGGGTTCATGGGTAAAAGAATTGATCAGGTTCTCAACTAGACTTTCATTATGACTAGTAATGTTGCTATTAAATAGTTGATGACACCTATAAATCGATTTGGCTCGTACATTCACGCCCAATTTGCATAGTTCCTGGAACGCTTCGAAATCAAACTGATTAAACTTCAATGCTTGTGAATAGTTCAACGCACTATTCTTTATGTCGTTGACTCCCTTGTACAAATCGGCCAATAAATGATGTATGATAGAGGAGTCTGGATATATGCTCCGCTTGTGCTCATAGCTATACTTGAGTTGAGGAGTTGCAAAATAAAACGTACTTGAAGTTTTTGTATTCTTTCTATGTTTAGACTCCAATGATGTTTCATTATACATATGACTGAGTCTCACGAGCTGATAGATCCCCTCCTTGTATCGCTTCAACTTCAAACAACACTTTGCAAAAAGAAACGAACATCCAAGATGATTCCGTGCCAACAAGTTTATCAACTTACTATAACACGACTTGAACTTTGCTTGATGAAATAACGCCAAACAGTATAAATACACAGAGTCCAAATTCTCAGAGTCTAGAGCCAATAACCTCTCGCTTGCAAACTCAGCATTATTGTAGTTGAAGTTATCTATGGAATGTATAATGATTGATCTCAAATGTTGGTTGATATACATAATATCAGGCTGCTCGGGTAGCTGCAGACTAGCTGGTTCTGGATGTTGAGGTTGCATGGCGAGTACCACTATCTATGAAAAGAGCACTTTGAACGACGGCGTTTAATATGCCAAATATGTACAATTTAGCGTAGACTTGGGCCAACAGAATACCAGTTAGCGTTTATATTTTCCTCTTGGTGAACTTTAATAAGTCTCTAATTGCAATAGTTACACAGATACAATAAAAGTTCATAAACAACACATGGTTATATGCAGGAAATAAACAAACCTAAGAAGCACTAGCGAAACGAAGTCACTTCGGGGTGAGACCCACTATGAGTTTTACAGCATCTGTGAGACCCACTAAGAGTTCGGGACATCTATGAGTGTAAACTAGATTACCAATATGGATTATGTATGTATGGAGATATAACTAGAAGAGATTCAAGTGAGCCTCCATTAAAGATTACTGATATTGATAATGATAATGATACTAATTAATTAGATAATACTCAGAATTACTATACGTTATATGTCGAAATATAATACTGGTAATTAGTAGTAGTAATTAGTAGTAATAATTAGTAGCAAAAGAGTAAAATCTACTAATATCCAGGATCCCCTATTCAAAACGCTTCTGATTCACAAATAATAGTAGAAATTACTAGTGGTTCACCAACAATTACTAATAAAATCCATAGGGAACATCACTTTTTATACTCAAGGATCACTAAAAATCGCAAATTCAGTCACTAATGGTTGACACATTATATAAAATGGTAGCAAATAGATTGGTTACGTTTGGATTTATCATTTCTTACTCTTGATAACAAAATTATGATTACCAGAACCATCATTACTATAGCTGATCTTCCTGCTGCCACTCATTATTCTTCCGTTGCTATTAGAAAATACCGATTTTGGCGTGGTTTCTGTGCCAGCAGAGGAAGATTCAGTGTGATTATCATGGAAGTAGTCAGCAGATGATTTGTTCTGACTAGAAGTAGGAGTGCTTGCGGTTGACGATCCCATTCCACTATGACCCAGCTTAGGCGATAAGAGACCGGATGCCAATAAATATGGTGATGCAAATCCACCTTGACTGGAGTTTGTAGAGATTTGAGGAGTGGATGGAGTTTTAGTATACGCTTTATTGGACGAATTTGTATCAATCTTCAATTTTGGAAGTGCTTTGGAAGAGACGGTGGTGTCATCAGTCTCGTCAATATTTGGAGAAGCTCCTGACTCTACCGACGTTTGCAAATCTGCACCGAACTCATTCACAGAATTACCATACTCTTCATATTCCCTCATATAACTCTTTGTTCTTGATTCCTCGTCCTTTAACCGGGTTTCCTCTCTTGCCTTAGACAACAATTCCTGTGCTTTTGCTAAACTAACAGTTGGGGTGGAACAACTACTAACCACAGGGACCGAATCATCAATGTCAATAGTCGCGGTCATCAACGCCTTCATCCAGCCCCGCATCTCCTCTTGAGTATCAACAGCAAAATAGTGTGTCTTTGGTTGAGTAAATGTTAAGCCCTTTTTAAACCCGGGTGCAGGAGGAACGACCTTGAAGCAGTACCTTCCAAAACCGGTAGATGACGCATATAACGCAATATATTTGTCATTAGATCCTGGTGCATTGGCATCGGTATCGGTATTGATGGGTATAACTTTGTGGGCTGTGATATCTATCAAACCCTTCTCTTTCTTGTCCTTCAAAGATGTAAAGTAGGACAACCTTGTACCATGAAGAGTGAAATATCTTGATCTCCAGCTCAAAGTGTTGCCTGATCTCTTGGACATCCATCCACTGAAATTAGAACTCTTGATGGCTTCGTCAGGATTGATTTCTCGAATACCTTCTTGGAACGCAGAAGTTTTCAGTTTCTTGGAAGAAGTCAAATTACGGAAATTTTGAGTCGAAGTTGTTCTCAAGTTCTTCAACCGGGACACAGGACCCGCAGAATCAGAAGCAGATCTCTTTTCATCTCTGTCCATTTTTTCAGTCTGTTTGTAAGAGATGGATTTTGATTTCTTGGGAGAAAAATTGGCATTATCAATATCCAATTCATCTTCAGGATGGTCTAAATCTGGTGATTTTTGGTTAGGGGAGAAAAGTGAACTCTTTCTTCTTACTTTGGCGGGAGACGTTAACTTCGGTGTATTGTCAAGGCTTTGAAATAAATCATCTGTACCCTCTGAATCGCCATTCTCTTTGTATATATTAGTTGATTGTAATTTGTTGTTGCTGGGCTTTTGTCCCAAGGTCTTGTCATCATTTCCTGATAAAAACAGAAATAAGGAAGAATGCCTTCTGTGGTGAGTTGAAATAGCAGACGAGTTTCTGCGGTGATGGTTCGAATTTTGGGAGACATTTCGGTTATGGCTGACCATTGAAGATTCATAAATGGACGAAGAAGGCCTGCTCAATGCTGCTTGTGAGGCATTGGTACGAGTCACGTAGAGTCCACTTAGTTCTGGTTCACCAAACTTGAAATTGGTATTAATTGGAGTAGTCGAAGAAGGAGGAACTGGAGGCCTTCTTGGAGATGAGAACAATCCCTCAGGAGTCATGCTGTTTCTTTTATCAGATCCAGCGATATTCTCAAGCGATTGTGATCTTTTTCTGAGATGTCCTCTTTGATAGATAGTTCCATTTCTTGTCAGCTGGTTTAATTGGGCAGAAGGCATTAACAGGCCCTGAGTACTTGAGTCGTTTTGTAGCGAAGACGACAGTGATGGATCGTCATCAGAATTATTTTGGAAGGAGAACATTTTATTAGGAGAGGCGACCTTTGATCCTGGGGGGCTCACAAATTCGTCTTCTTTAGATATTTCGGGTATGCTGATTTGCAATTTATTGTTTGGGGTATCAAGTTTCTTTATAGTTCCTGCACGAGAAGTCCTGTGTTTAGCACCCCTGGAAGATATCTGCTTTAATTTTTCGATTTCCTTATGGACTTCAAAACGAGTACCAAAAGAAGCAATGTCCAATTCTTTCAAGTGACTCAAATCCAACTCAAATAAGATTGCACCAGTAATCTTATGGCGAGCAAACTTTCCTGCAACTTCCATGTCAAATCCCAAAACAATGGCGAAGTACGAAGATACTTGTTGAGGAGTCCATTCGGCTGCTTTCAATGGGTTCAAATCTTCGGTTAAAGATTGTGAAGATTCGTTTCTTACGTGACCCTTATTGGAGTCAAGAGACTTTTCCAATACTTCTTCAGAAAAGTCGTTGGAATTCATGGCGGTAGACGTAGTTGTGTCGAGGAACGACTCAGATTGTAGTTCATGGAGGGCCTTGTCTATGTCGTTCATGGTCGTTTTCACCTTGTTGTCATCCTTGTCCAAGATATTGAATTTTTCAATCTGGTCAGCTAATTTGTTAACCTTATTTATAGGAGTTGTTGGCTGAGAACTTGGATTACTTATAACTCTTCTTGACCTTGACCTTAACAAGGTTTTCTGGGGATTATTCTCTTGTAACTTTTGCGTGAACGATTTAGGATACAAACCGACATCGCTAGTTAGTAAATTCTTGCCCATATACCATCCATCATTATACTCGCTGTCATCAGCCAAAACCTCCACTTTATCGCCCACTTTCAAACTCAACTCATCTCCAAGTCTAGCATTGAACTGCTTTATACATAAATATACGGGGCCGTCTGTAGCCATTATATAGTGAGATTTGTGTAAAGGTTTTTTTGATGGTTCTTCAAAAGATTGTTTAAAGGTTGTTTGAAGGATGAATCTCTTAAAAAGGTTGTTTAAAGGATTCTTTACTTCTTCTCAACTTAAACTTCTTTATTGTTACGTTGTTCACAATGAAGTATCCGTTGGATTCAAGTATTTGGGTGGGTCTTTTGATTCTTTGTAAGCTTCACTCTCTAGCTTCAGCTTCTCTGTTTACTCCTTATTGTTGGAAGAACTCGCGATTTCCGAAAGTTAACAAGGAAAATTTAAACAATGAACACAATTTAGTAACCGGAAAACTGCCTGGAATTAACTGGATTTAGGGAAAGGAATTGGTACTAGTTTTAGAAGAAGTGCATAAAAGTGATGGATGGATTTGTTTTACAATGATATTTGTTTTTCGGGACATTTTCGTGAGGACAACAAAGTGTTTGAGAGTGCGCTTAAAAGACTCCAATTTGAGGTAGCGCGATTTGAATAGCACCAGTTTCCTGGCGGGGCCACTTGAATGGCCGGTTGTTAGTAGGTAGAAGTATTCGCGACATAACTAGTTTACGAGGACCTTTCGTAGTGACGATATTCGCATTCTCAGTACAATCGTTATATAAAATACTGGTGCTAGAGAGTACTACATTCGTTAGATAACTATAGAGAAACCAACTTAAAGTCAAAGTAATTATTCATTAGTTAGATAATTTGATTAGGTTGATCTATGATGTGATTGCTTGGTTATAGTCATATTGATAGGCATGAATTGTACCTTAGAAGTGCTTTTGTCGTCTATTTATCTATCTATCTATTTATCAATTTACCAAGATATCATATTCTGTGTGGGGAGGACAGTACTCAGCAGGGCCGAAAGAATGCAATCATAACTCCTAAGCCGAGTTTCACCAATACTGTTGATTCAGAATGTGACTGTCGCCCAAACCCCTGCAATCAACTAACTCCATATCATTATATGATCTCACATCATTTAGTCGTGCTATTCCTTATGCCAGGTGTACTCTTAACTACGGTTCCTGCGTGTACGCGGGAACATCCCTGTTGTGTCTATTTTACTTATATACATTCTAAACACACTGCCTTCTTCGCCACAATTCTTAGACCACATTTCTATGATTCCATAGCCATTCCCTACAACTACTGGGCAAGAATAGCTAAGCTAAGGCATCAATGTCGTATGGAAACTGCAGGGTTTAATCTACAATCTTGAATCTTGAATCTTGAATCTATAATCTATAAAGTGTATTCTGTGTCCTTGTATCTAATACTTCCACCTCTACTAGCACAACGGCTCAATCTAGATTCCTCCTAGCTTGGTTACGAATATTAGCTGGCCCTGTTGTGATAAGTAAATAGTTCTCATTTTGGGAGTCCTGTATATAGGTATCTTTGCGTATAACACTTCACCTTAAGTCCACTAGTTTCTATGCATGTCAATTCATCCTTTTTTCCCTAAAGTTACAGTAATAGTTACCAGAGATATATCCCTTCATTACCCTTAGATAGCGGTTCTGAACTTCAACTATTAATCTGGGCTAAGAAGGCCCCCTTCGCAATTTCCCTTACTTAAATCACTCATGCCGCCGTTCTCAACTCCAATTGATTCTGGTACCAATAGCAATGCCAACTCTTCTCCCAACCAAAATCCTCCTCGTCGTGGGTCTAACTTGCTTCCGTCACTAGACATTCTCGAACCTGTCAATCCGACATCGTCAAATGCTGTTGTTTCCTCCAATACTCCGGGAATCCGTTCTACAACCACTCCTGGAATTACTGGCGGAAGTAGGCTAAATACCATAAACATAATATCCGACCATTATCTCCGTTCAAGGTTTGATCCTCGCAGCGCTGGTTCGCTTGTGAGAACTCGAAACTCGTTTTCTCGTCTACCAAACTCAAATATCACTTACAATATCATTCCTTTCCAGCTTAGGAATTTTGCCGGCGATAGTTCTCGTAATCGTCAATCGTTTGTGTACGAGTCAGAAGAACGCGACGCTATAGTTAATGAAAATATGTTTGAGGGCTTTGAAGATCATTTGTATGAGACTGACATGGCATATTCTGAAGATGATGACGATGAAATTAATGAAGCTGCGAATATTGAAGATGATGGAGACGATGACGATGATGATGTTGATGACGATGATGACGATGATGACGACGATGATGATGACGATGAGGAAGAAGAAGAAGAAGACGATGTTGCAGACGCACCGGCAGGAACACTTCGAGGCCGCAACTTGCAAGATAATATGGAACTATCTCAAATGAATCTTATTTCTCCCCTGGACGTTCGTCGTCTTGAGTTCAGATCAGGCACTAACCTTAATATTAGAAGTGCCATAGAGTCCAATGAACGGCTATTGTTGAGTGCTGGTCGGCAACAATACACTCCAAGCTCGACGCTCCCAGGTCTTCCTAACCTTCCACATCCCTTCTATGCTCGCCATTTACATAATCCGTCTGGTGTACCACTACAACGCCAGAATGCTATACGATACCCAAGGCGAAGTATCACCAAAGATATGTCCTCTAATAAATCTGCAAACGCTACCAAAAAACGGTCCCAAAAGAGTTTGAGAAAAATGTTGAATGAAGAAGGTAACTCATTACATAAGGAAATTGGACATATACGAAAGTCTATAATGGAATTCAAGAATTATCAAGGTGTGTCCCCCTTGTTCACGAACTATGAAGAAGATATCAAAAAGTTTAAGAGTATGTTTTATTCAACATTAGATGCTACACAAGCTGAAGACATACTATTTCCGAATTTGGAGACTGTCATGGATGATTATTTGAATAAGAGAAGAAAGAAAATGCTTTGGCACGGAAATGTAGAAACATCTAAGACCAAGGTTGCCTACGACTCCTCATCACAATCAAGAAATAAAAGAAAACTTTCTTCAAAACCAGGGATGGATGGTTCTTCCAAGAAGCAGAAGACAGTGCCGTCTAAGGAAGAGGACTTTCATGTATTCGGACCTTCAAATACTAATTGCAAATACAATCCGTATGAGAACCTCACACGTGAAGAAAAAGACCTGATTCTCAGTGTTCAGTTTAGTTCCTTCCTTAAATCAGGTACAACGTTTTCAATCGATCTGGAATCGATGCAACAAAGTAGTGACTTGACATTTTCGGTGGTGGACTATGAAAATAAAACAATTGAAGGCTTCTTCCAAATACATGGGGCCATGCACGAAGAAGATCTGATGATGAATATCATTCTCAGATTGATCCACTACAAATATTTCTTTACGGGATTCAACGAGTATACCTGGAACTACCCCAAAAACACAATTCTTTTTAGGAAGTTGCTCATATTGGAACGACTCAAGAATGATAGCAAGATATTTGATAAGTTAGTGTTTAAGTCCTCAAGTAAGCTACAAGTGAAAGTTCCAATTCATGGAAATATTGTCGATTTCAAGAATACCGATTTAAGGTTTTTGTCACCAATGGAGGCCAGCGATAACCTTATACTTACAGGGTCGCTGTTAACAAGAAACAAGTCTAATAGAATCCGACTTCAATTACTCGAATGGATGAGATTACAGCCATTCAAGCAATTCAGGGAGTCGTATTTCTTGAATTATTTGGAAGAATTGCATAGAAATTTGGGGACCTTTGCTTCTGCAAAGACTACCAGACTGCAAAAACAAGAAGCCATCCACATGACCAAAGATTTTAAGTTGAATATTCATGAACTAACAAAGGACTTTTCGTTCCTAAAAGGAGGTAGTACGATTCCTGATTTGCCAGTACCCAATTATAAGGTGTACATTGGCGGAGACAGTCGTAACTTCTTCTTGAATGACTGGGAACGTTCAATGAGTCACTCCCTTAGTGAACAATTGACAGACAAGGACTCCACTGCATTGCTAAATATCCAATTGAACTATGTATTGTTCAACATGACGCTTGACGTTTCCAATTTCTTGAACGATCACATCAATTTTATTCTTGATAATTGTGAAACTCCAGACAATTCGACTTATGTGAATAAGTACAGAAAGGTTTTGGAAAGAGTACTAGCTGACGAGAAATCAGACACCTCAGAAGAAGGAAAAACCGTCACGTTGTTGTGTTCATTGAATAGGAAGTCAGGAGTGTTGGAAATGCACAACACTCTTCCATATACCCACTTCAAGAACGTGACATCAAGGAAAATACTAAATGTTTTCAATTCTAGGTCTGGTAGAGGAGGCATGGATTTGGGAACGTCGATGTACAGATCCACGTTGGCAACCGATGATTTCGAGGACTTTCCAGAGGCTGGAAACGTGGGCGATACAAACTCGTTGTCCAGGTGCATTCAAGAATTTGGACGATACCTCAATCCATATGAACATGAAGTGACTACAGAACTCTATGGTAAGATGAAAAACCATCGCACCAATAATTCTTTAGGAGGAGGAGGTAATCCAGATTATAATTTCGTGTAGCATATATTGTGCTGTAACGTTTATATGGAATATACTATTTACAATGATTCATAGAGGACTCTCTGTATCTGATTACCAGATTCCCCAACCGCCTCTTCCTTCTCTCTTGTCCTTCTTTTTCTTGTTAAAAAAGTCTTTGCGACATTCCTTATAAGCGTCGAAGAAGTCCTGACATACTGTTCTATCTTCAACGTTTCTGAGGATACATTCTAAGGACGCCTGTCGACTTTCTTCACATGGATCGTAGAATTTGGAAGCTTCTTTGTGTGTCCATCTGTATTTGTGTCTGTGATTTTCAGGGACGTCGGGGTAGAACTTGAATTCATCAACGCCACCTTTCGTGAAATCAACCTTGGATTTGTCGGTAATTACTTCATCAGTTCCCAAGTCAGTATTGGTTGCTGAGGATTTGTCAAAAGAGGGTATTTTCAGCGTAGGTTTATCTGACGCTAGACTGGGCCCTTTAGCTGCTCCCTCTGTTCTCGGCTCGAAACCGACTTTGTCCGGTTTTCCTTCTGACATGTCTGATGGTGTTGCTTTGATTTGAATCTATGCTTAGAGGCTCCAGATTTTGCAGGTTCTCGATTTCTAGGGTAATTGCAGGTTACGTTTTGCAGGTTGTGAATTTTATGATATCAGAGATGGGCCAAAAATTTATCGACCTAGTCATTACCCCAGATGAGTGATAATCAAGCCATAACTTACTTGAGTGGAGGGGACCAGCTCTGTCTGAGATGTAAGGTCGAAAGCGCCATTTTGATGGCGAGAAAAGAAGTATTCTGCAAATCCTGTTTTATCAGATTTGTAAGAGGCAAACAACGGAAGCAGATGCAAGATGATGTATACAAAGTCAAGTATGGACCGTTGATCGAGAAGCTTGGAGTCCAGAAAGTGTTATTAGCGTTATCTGGCGGTCCATCTTCGTTGGTGTTGTTGGATGTTATAGGGTCTCTACTCCAAGATCAATTTGAGGGACACAATGGTAAGCAAGGGTTTGAGCTAGTGATTTTAAACTTGGACGAGTTTGAATTAAATACGTTGAATAAAAAGATTCAGGACGTACTTCCTGCGCTAACGGCCCGCTATCCTAGCATTGGAATTCAGTACAAAGTTCTCTCATTAAATGAGTATATTTTAGATACTGAGATGATTGAGAGAATCATTATTGATAAAGAGTTCACGGGATTTACGCAGAAATTGCATCAAAAACACAAGTTGACTGATTTATTGGCCATGTGTCCTACCAAGAGTTCAGTTGAGGACTTGTTGACCATTGTGTATGACGAATTAATCTTGAGAACGGCGTATGTGGAAAAGTGTCAAACTATAGTATACGGACACAGTATGACGAGAATAGCCAATGAAATTATCGCCTTGACTGTCAAAGGTAGAGGGTCGATCGTCTACAAGGCTATCTCAGATCATTCAGTGAATTTCAGAGACCAAGAGTTCAAAATTCTCTTTCCTCTCCGTGATGTGTTGTACGCAGAGATAATTGCATACTATAAATTAGTTGAGTTGGATCAATATGAGGTCCAGTCGACTATCGCCAAATCCAAAATTACCAAAAACCTAACCATCAGAGACTTGACAACAAACTACTTCAATATGTTGGACTCAACAGGATATGCATCCACGGCGTCCACCGTTGTGAAAACAGGTGAAAAATTGGGCAAACCAAATTTCAACGGTGTTTTGGCCAATTGCAGAGTATGTGGAGTTGAAATTTACCAGGATCCTCGAGAATGGTTAAGAAGAATCACCGTGAATGATTCTGCTCCGTTAGAGACTGATGCAGAAATTGCATATTCAGAGTTATACAAGTCTTCCTTTCCCCCAATACTCGACACTACCCAGAGTACGCGGATAGATATCTGTTACGGGTGTATTGTAACTTTAGGCGGAGTGAAGCAGGATACAGGTTTTATTTGGCCATTAAAAAATGACGACGTCACTGGATTGACTAATAATTATATTGTCACCAACGACACTCAGCAAGTCTTGGATGAATACATATTGACGGACGATGAAGATGAGTAGATCATTTTATAGCAGTGATACTGCCACAGCATAAACGCTAGCATAAACGCTTTCGTACCACATATCCAATTAATAGAATACAAAATAAGCTGCTTGTAATTACAAGTATATGTATTTAGAGTTGTAATTGACATTATATAGTCTTTGTGATCGGAATGTCGTCCTCAGTGCTGACCCTAACAAACAAACTGTTAGTTCGACCTTTTAATTAGAGCGGGCTATAAGCTCCGACAACTTGTCACTACTCTTCACTACTTCTACTCCTCACTTCTTTCCGCTACTCCTCACTACTTCTATTTCTCATCTTATTTCCGCTATATTAATTTGCACCCATTTCTTACGCGAAAATGTTTTGAAATCCACTACACTATCTAACAGAGCACCTAACTTCCATTATCTAGCAGAGTACTTTATCAAATTAATATAAATAAAAGGAATTCCTATACCTCAGAAAGACTAGACTCTAACATGTATGCACCCAATCTCTTTTCGCATGACTTGTTTGCGTTATGGAATCAGACAGAGAATGAAGATAAACAACGAGAACAAGCGAGACGAAATATCAATGGAGGAAATGGAAATGGACCTGTTGGCAGCAATGGAGTTATAGGTAATAGCGGTAATAGCGGTAATAGCGGTAATAGCTCGGTCGAAGTTGATTCTCAGAGAAAGCAGCTTCGTCTGTTGTTTGCCCCACCATTACTGGCATATTCTGCCGAATATCCAGGCGCTAGTCTTGCCCAGTTGGAATATACAATTCAAACTACCGCATGTTTCAATGGGTCGTATAAGTATACAACATCTCCGTTGATTCAGCAGAAAATCGATCAATTGGAGCAGATCCGAAATACTGGCTATTCCACCATACGACCAATAGGTATTGAAAAGACACTTCAAGAAGTGGATTACGAAGAATCAAGACAAAGCCACACAAGCTACCAGCAGCTTGAAGAGCACTCATATCTCGACACCGCTGAAAATACTAATACTGAGGATCATAGCGTTCCTACACCTGGACCTAGAGAAGAAGTTGATTTGGATGCACAAGTAGTCAACGCTGACGAATCGCAAAATTTGGACGAATTTGAAGACGACGATGATGATGGGGGTGAGGGAGAGGTTCAGTTCCATGAGGACGAAGATAGCGAGATGTTGGAGAGTATAGAACATGATGTGAGTAATCTTCTTCATCGTCGACCATTACTCTTGACATTACTGCCACCACAACCATCAGAGCATCAGGATATGTTTCGCGACTCTATGGAGGATGAAGGGTTTATGGCAGACGAAGTGGAGTATCAAAATGACCATAGTCTAAACGCAGATTCAAACAGTATTCTGCACATGTTAACAAACAGTGGAACTACAACCTCGGCTACTAATATTAATTCAGGCGTAAGTATAGCCACAACAAACATGACAACCTTGCCGAGTTTTTTTGAAATTAGCAGTGGTCTGCCAAACTATAGGAGATTGGATGAAAATAGTGAAAACCACAATGAAAATAATGAAAATAATGAAAATAATGAAAATAATGAAACTGATGAAAATCTGAATGAAAATAATGAAAATCTGAATGAAAACGAACACCACGAAGAAGTGGATCAGTCGGAAATGGATATGATTATAGAAGATAACTAGGTTACGAGATTTCGTGAAAGTTGTATTTATTCATACCGACGTCTATCTAAGTTATTATAGCTACATTATGATGATAGCATAGACACTCTAGGAAGTGGATTCTTCAACATTTTCAGTTTCCTGGTGCTTCAAAGTCATTTTAGGAAGTGACTTTTTCAACTTGTCCACTTTTGCAGACTGTAAATGAATGGCAGGTATCATCCATTTTCCACATGAACATCTTGAACCTTTCCAACTATAGCCTCCAACCTTAGTGTCACATTTGGGACATTGAAACTTTCCTTCAATATGTGCATGGTCTAATTCCTTCTTCATCCAATAGAGAGGTTCGGTAACAAAATGGTGTGAGCATTTGGTACTTGCTTCCTCGGCCTTAACAATACGTCTCGAATTCGGGGCTGTCCTTATAAACTGCGATTGAAGAGAGGAAGCATCTGGAGCCTCGTGGGTATCAACATCGTTATCATTGGCTAGCACTTGTCTGCACCGTTTGCATCTCAATTCGTATGAAAAATCCTCCAAGTAAGATTTTGGTTTATCTGCAAAAACATTAAGATCACGAAGCGAGGAACCACTGGGATCAAGCTGAAGTGCCAAACTAATAAGATATTGTTTATATTCAGGGAATGTCAAATCGACAGTACAGTGCATTTTGGAAAAGAGTTCCAATTGTTCCATAAACGCAGTGTTGGGCTGGACTTCCGGACTCTTTCTCCTCACGGCATGAAGCGAGTTCTTCACCGAAAGAGAATAACTTTGCATGAGATACGCCATGATGACAGCTACGGACCTTGAGATCCCTTGGGCACAGTGGATGAGTATATTGCCCTGGTGTTTGCCTGTAGATCCAGAACCTGGAGCAGGGGCTCCATCAGGATATAACGCAGAATTGATAAACTCAATACATTCAGGAAAGAATTGGATTATATTTGTGGTTTCCTCGTCAGTAATCTCAATCTGTTTACAGGTGTAGTTTTCAGTGTAATATTTAGGGATGGGTCCTGGAATTACCGAGAGTATGTGAGTGATTTTATATTGTGCTCCAAGGTCGACTCCGCGGTAGAGTGGTTCCAGCGATGAAAGGTGAATGCCTCCTATTATTCTATGGATCATAGTTTGGTTAGTGATGTAGGCATTTACATTCATCGCGATGATGTAGATTTTCAGGTGATTGCGAAAAAGTTGATGCACTACCAGAATAAAGACGAGATATATTTATGGCTCCATTTCAGGGAGAACCACAAAGGATTATAAGCTTAGTTCATGGATGAACTGGCTGAAGCAGCCGTGAGTGTCAATGAGTTGAAGCTTCCATGCTTTTCCCTGTGTTGAAGGATATTATCGCCACACGAGACGTTTTCACAAGTTCTATTAGATTTTTGTGATACGAGACAATAATTAAACAATACGTAGGTGACTATTAACTTACAGAAAACTCACGAGTTTGTTGAATATTGAGATAAACTTTCATCATGGAAATATCTCCAAGCTACAAGGGCGTTCATGAAGAGCCTGAATAATCAAAATCTAGAATAAACTCCACCACGAGGAGTTTACACAGAGAACATCTAGAAGTATATAATACCTTCAGCTTGATACCTTACATTGGAAGATAATATGAAAATGTAGAATAAAATATAGATATGAAATAAAATATAGATATGAAATAATATTAGTGAAATATTATTAGTGTCGGAAGAATTGAACTTACATCTCTTGGCTTATTTAAAGGCATAAAGTTCCGATTTTTTCAACTACTGGTGGTGATATTTAAATAGTTGTACTCAATATCGGTAGTATTTGTATAGATGTTATATAAATGTATGAATCTGAGCCATTGCTGAATTTTAAGGTTGTTTGGTATATTTTAGGAGCTTCTAGTTTAGAATATTCTTTCAAAAGTTGCAAAATTTTAAAGTTTTATAAATATTTTGAAGAATTTGTCCTCAGAAAATGTATATCTAGTTGATATTCTTATGTATATTTGGTACAAACAAGGCTTCGGCAACATTCAATACAAGAATGAAGTCGATATGTTGCAGAGGAAGGAACGGTCGCTCAAAATGTAAGTTTTTGACCTCTAATAGTAGTGGATCCGGTTGAACCACTATCTGGATACTTGCCTGCAACAGCTTGTATACATGTTGATTCTTACTTTTATGAAGGTTTCGAGAACAATAATCCGAATAGATCAGAAAGAACAAGCATGAGCTACCGAATCTGAAAGCCTTTTACTTTTCCAGACCAGCAAAGTACTAGGTCGTGGTTTATCCATACCAATCTAAAGAATATGGAGATAATCATATCGACATAAGTTTTGGTGGATTCTTAATTCTAGGATCACCACAATATACTACAAAAGAAAATTCTGTTGTTGGGGCTAAGTAGATTATTTTATACTAGGTTATCTCAATCTCACCAACAATATGAAGCGAATGATTTCGCAGCCACCAAGGAAAAGGAGGAAAAGAAAATAAAAGCAAGAGAACAGCAGATAAAGATAGGCAAAAATAAGGTTCTGCTGGTGTAAAGAGAAACGCCAATAATGGTGGTTGGGTCCGATGGGTTGGAAATGATGATGGAAAACTGAAATCTATCAGAGCCAAATTTGAAAGATAATCCGAAAAGCCGAAGGTTTATCCGAAGTTAATCCTTCAATTAAGAGGTGATATACAAGAGGTCCGATGCGCCAAACTTATTGGAGATCAGTTGATTAGCGGAATTCCACACATCACCAACAGCCACAAAGAAGCCTGCTCTGGGTCCAACACTGGGTCCTCGTAAGGCAAGACAAGTGCCCACCGTACGCATGGATCAAAAATAGAATAATATATCACTTTCGTGATTCTATCACAACTGTGTTGTCCACTTATTTTCTAATTTACATCCAACTGCATAAATTGACATCTAATAGTTCTGGCTACTGCCAAAACTCGTATTAAGATTAGTCTGGATACATTTATTGTCAGTACAACATTCTACAAGCTAGTAGCATAATCTAGTAAGAAATATCAAACGAAAGATATTTCAATACTGACACGACAATAATCAGTGAATTGGATTGCATCTCATATCTACTTATCGCTAACCTATGATGCCTTCATCTCGTATAAACAATTTATTCGTCCATAAAATCTAGATCTGATAAAAACTTCTAGTAGAAAAGTTAATAGATAGAGCTGGTAATAAATACATTCACCGCCATATCCATGGATTCAATTACTCTGCGATCAAAGCCTCGGCCAATTGCGTTCTAGCAGTTTCGATATCAACCTCACTCTTATCTCCATAAGTCTGGTAGGTGTTGTAACCCTCATTGGAGTTTCCATAGGAGGTTGTTCTGTCGAACTCGTTCAACTCCCAACCTTGTTCAATTCTCTTGACAAGATCCGGGTTGGCGATAAAGTGTCTTCCGAACCCAACCAAGGTACGCCCATCGTCAGTTTCGGCAGGAAGTCCGCTGAAATCAGTCGAGCTACTGTGTTGGCCACCTCTGAGAACAACACCCTTCCAGATTTGCAAGAAGAAGGTGTTGTCGTAGGTTAATCCGTTTCTATCAGGTTGGAAACGACTTCCATAAACCAAACTGACGTAGGCCAACTTGTTTCCGGCATTGGCTCTTTTTTGCAACTCACTGGCGAGGTAACTGTAAATTACGACGGGTGAGATTTCCTCGTTCTCAGCCAACATACCTAGGTGTGAATTCCATGGAGAAAACCTCACGGCCAACTTCTCAGCGGGGACAAAGGTGAGCAAATGGTCAATGAGTTCTAACAACAATCTGGCTCTGTTTTCGATGGAGCCACCGTACTTGTCGGTTCTTTTATTGGAGCTTGGGTGCAAAAATTGTTCGAGCATGTAACTATTCGCCGAGTGGATTTCGATGAAGTCGAAACCAGCTTCGAGCGCCTTCTTGGCGGCATTGGTGTATTGGTTGTAGATTATATCGTGGATTTCTTCTTCGGTGAGCGATCTGAGCTCGTGGCCAATTTTCTCGGCCTCCTGTCTGGAGTCGTCGCTAGCGTAGATGGCAGATGGAGCAGTAAATGGAACGTTTCTTTCCTTTAGCACTGAAGGAATCGCAACACGACCCAAGGCCCAGAGCTGGACAGCAATTACAGACCCATTGGCATGAACAACGTCGACAATCTTCTTCCATGCAGCGGTATGTCTGTCGGTATAGATACCTGGAGCGTTAGGATAGTGGCCCAATTTGAAGGAGGCGTCTGTGGCCTCGGTAATCATCAACGTTCCGGGAAATGCAGATCTATCCTTGTAGTATTGGAGCTGCAAGTTGGATGGAGTACCGTCTTCGGTGGCTCTGAAACGTGTAGTAGGAAGCTGAGCGACACGATGGCTCAAAGTCACATTACCAACCTTGATAGGGGAGAATACAGAAGTATCTTTCAAGCCAGATTTAGTCATTTAAGTTATTTTTATGTAGTTGTAGTTGTAGTTGTAGTTGTGGTTTTAATTAAAAGGTCTTTTGTTCATCTTATATAGGAGAGTCAGAACATGCAAGCTTATTAATCTTTCCCACATCCATTCTCCGGATCGACCACATTATCGTGTGTCTTAATTTAATATAATTAATAAAATTATTAATATCTATAAAATTTATCGGAAGATGCATATTCATCAAGTGTAATTTTATTCCCGGAAATACGATGGTATTGCCGAGCAGATTTCGGTGAGATCCAGCACAGCCATGTCAGATAACCGCAATTAGCGATGTCTAATTAACGCAATTAGCCATGTCTAATAGCCGCAACTAGCCAAATAATAGTATTGAAGATTAGTCCTTGTTAGTGGAACCATAGTCTCAACTAGCTGAAATAGCTGTGTATCCTTATACCGGGAACACTCTTGAAACTCAACACTCCCTGAACTGTTATAGGTCTCGTCGCTGAATTACCTTGGTATTAGTTTTGTTTAGTTGTGAAACTCTATCATTCGTTCTCGCTTATAAATAACAGAAGGTCATATGAGAATGCATTAGAGAATCGATCCGACTGATTATAGAAAATAAAAAAAGAACCGTTAGAGAAAAGTCGGATCGCACTCCAATAGATATCCGACCTAATCGAGATGTAATTTGACGTTCCCGATCTAAATCGGATCGTATGCGGAGGAATTCTTCGGAGTCTACATATATAAGAAGTGATTGAGCGATTTACTCTCGGAACCATAAATTCCGTAGTTAAATGGGTTAGTTTCTTCTTCGATGTGTGTCTATAATCTCTCATGACCTCATTGTTCTGCTTTTGAGTCAACCCTTTCTACCTGCGCACCCCATGACGGCCAACCTTCGTAACGGCGACCAAAACCAAATATGTCAAAAAGGGCTAGACTTCTTTTTTGCATCCATTTTACAGCGGCTGGAAAGCAACCATTGCATCCCAGACAGAATATAAATAAACCTACATCTCTTGCAGTCTCAGAATTGGACTTATCGACAATGCCATCTATACTCAAGATAACTCAATCCCAACCTGCTACTATGTCGCAAATGCCCAAATCTACTTCAACGCCTCCCTCAATGACATTCTCGCAAACTTTTACCCTTGCATCCAAGGTTAGGTCCAAGTTGACTAGAGAATCTTCGTCTCGTAAGCCGAGCATGAGAAAACTTGTCTTACAAGCCAACATGTTGGACAATATTATGGACTACATATCGGACGAAACATCCAAAAAAGTTGCATTAAAGGCAGCCAGAGTTGCAACCAAAGCCGCCAATACCCAAGTTCACTTTGCAGAACCAATCGTACAAATTGTAAGCTCAACTTCGGTCACAGAATACGAAGTCGATTCCGAAAGCGACGACGACTCAGATTACAGCGATGAAGATGACTACTACTACTACTCCGACGATGAGGAACAAGATATGGATGACGAACTGGTCGTCAACTTGTCGACTAAACAAATACCTGTCTTGAACTTATCCGTCATTGAAGAGGAAGATGAAGTAGAAGATGACGTAATAGAATACACCCCAAGTTCATACAACCAAGATATCGTGATGTCTGAAGAAACAGGCGCTTCTCACGACATGCCAGAACTCTGTCGCACAACAACTCTCTCAGATGATGAGGAGGAATTGGCAGACAAGTCAAATTACTCCCTTGAAAGGGTTCATAGCAACTTGCCAGAAACCAGGTCAACACACAATATCCTTTATCCCAACAAATCCAAAAGCTCAAACATGAACACAACTTCACTATTTACAATAAACAACGACAACAAATTAGACCACCATAGGCAGAATGCCATTTATTCCATGTAGGATATATTTCAATGATGTTTACGGACAGCCAGGTGATGTTATGACTTACGATTATGCTAATTATTAATATATTTTCTACTAGAAATTAATGTAGTTACTGTAGGTGTAAAATGTGAAGAATGGTTGGAGAAATAGTCCACAACGTCTTTAAACTAATTATTTTAGAAAAGTATTGGCCAATAATTCCTAAGTGTTTTACATCATTTGTATAGATTAAGGAGAAAGCCGTTCACGCACTGATCAGGGGATTGTAAACAGAGACCACACAGAATAAACTATAAGAAAAGGGCAAATAGAACCCATTCCCAGCAGAATATCCTCAAGTTCGTACTAAAATGAAAACTCTAGATCTTTTATTGCGGCAAATCTTATCTGTTCAGACTATATCCGAAACTGGTAACGATACTAGTAGCCTTTACATCCGGATTGTCTGTATTAGAGCCCGCACTTTATGGACTAATACGATTATACGCTGCATAAGAGACATTAGCCGAAAGGTGGAGTCTTCTCGTGAATTAATAAGTAATTTATTTAAATATGAAAATAATCCTTTTGTAATAAATCTCTACATTGATATTTCTGCAAATTTCAGTAACTCTAATTTTATTATGATATCCTTCTCAAAATAAACTTTTGAGTTCCGAAATTCATGAATTTTATACTAGCTCGGAACCCGATGTTCTAGGTCTATATGTGTTATTTATAGATGTGTTTTCCTTGATTATGGAGCAAGTTTATTTTTACGAGAGTGACAGCAAGTTGCGAATCTTCTTAGAAAACCGATAGGAATGATTTGCTTGGTGGAGACGCCTAGCTAAATAGAGGGAGCCCTAGGCATGGTGATGTTTGAGTGAGAATCAATTTGAGAGTTTCTTTAGAAGTCAATACGAATAGTCGAGACCGGGTCAAGAAAAGCAGGCACGAATGTTTACGAACACCAACTTAAAGTACATAAACTTGAAACTTGCATCTTTACTGAACTTGGAGCACATTCCAAGCAGAGATGGGTTGATGCAGGAATTGATAAAGAGTCCATCTTGTCATATATTGATCCAATCATCATGGAACTTTATACTCTTATGGAAGGTAACTTCCATCCTCTGACTATGAAGGAAAATACCCTCAATATCTTCTAGGTATCCAAGCCGATGACGCCTACAATCCATACGTTGCTTCTATGAGCAATGCTGTGTTAGTCGAGACCGTTGAGCCGAAATTTCCCATCTTGGTAGAAGTCTCAGACTACCAAATTTTTCAATACGAATTAGCTATTTAGCATACCGATTCGTATGTCGCAGTAAGGAAATAGGCGTATGCAAGAAGATCGCAATTAACTTCAGCACTCGAAGAGTCTATATAATTGGAATGGCAGTCTGCATGATCTATGGATACCGGGCGTACCTCCCACTTGCTCAAAATTTTGCCTAGCACGTCTGGTCTCATACAATTTACCGACAACCTTCGCAGAGTTGCAAATGTGCTCATTCGCAACAAGTTGGCTATACAATTCAACAAGTGGGCCACCAGAAGTCGACTGACTGTTTTAATATCTATCACATTTTAGTAAACTCTTAGCCATATTTTAGTAAGCCCTATAAGTTCTCTCGCCAAGTGTCGTTTATCACTATAATTGTTGCATGAATGAAACTCCCCACGTAAGAATGGTAGGTGGGAAGAAATGTTTAACAAATGGAATTGAGTTGAGTACAAATATCAGTTTAACGAGGCCTCGTTTATAATCGCTTGTTTAGTAAAAGGATTTATCTCAATAAGCACTTTCCGAAAATTGGTTTCAAAGCCCGGTGATGATAATTCGGAAAACCTACTCCAAGGCAATTCTGAGGAATTCTTCTTCGCTTCGCTCAGAATTGTTCAGAATTGTTTAGCCCTCCTCCTCCGCTAAACCCGTCTTGCCCTCTCTCTGCCGGTGTACGTAATCACACTAATCTAAACTTCTATCTTATGTTCTCTTCGAACATATATCGTCGCCGAATGTCAATCTTCACTCGATAAACGTATCTTTCGTCACTGGCGTTCCATTGAATTTCATTTGTTCCTCCTTTTCCTTTCTAAATATTCTATCATACTCCTCTTGATTCTGGTCCAATATCTACTCCAACAATCGTTCTGTATCATCTGACCCAAAAGCAAATATCATTGGGACACAATTCGTGTCTTTGTTCCAACTTCTCTTCAATTTCTTAAGACTTTCTCCATCGAAATCGATCGACTCACTCAAATCCAATGAATTTTGAGCGGGATTTTGCATCTTCGTCATCCTCAGAATCGTCGCTATTCTTGTCGTCACTATCGGATTCCTCTTCTTCGTCCCCGGCAACTGTGATTTCCAATTCGGGACAAATTCCGGATAATCTGGTAAGTTCATGACATAGAGTTCGAGTACATGCAATATAATTTAGTTGGACTTCCTAGACGTATAATGCCAGACTACCGTAGCCACTAATTTATTCAAGATCTGCCGAAGCCATTTGAGAGTTTAATTATATTCCTGAAGTTAATGCTTTGAAATCTATACGAACGCCCAACTTTTCAAATTTATCCTTTCGCTCCTAAAGGTTATTCAAAGACTCCAGAAGATTGATCTGTAGAGTATCAAGATATGTCCTAGGGCTTTATAATTCTCAATAATCTTCACAAACACACATTTCCGATTTACGAGAAGGAGAAACCCGGGAGGGGGATCTTATGGAGATTAGAGCTAAACATCTGAAAAGTATTTTAAAAGTACAGAGAACAGAGTTGCTATGTATAGGAGTTTATTTGACCAATATAACTCGGATATTGATAATTGAGAGTTCGGCAATTTGCAAATAGTCATTTTGAGCAATCGAGCGTTCAACGAGTTCAAGATGAGTTCAATTATCAGATAAATGATTAAATCATAATACAAGCTGCAGAGGCTAATCTCAGATACGACCTAAGATTTCATCTCCGCAACGTTTAATCAGTAACATTTGATAATACCTGTGACTCAAAAATAATCAAATTGGTATTCTCGGGGGTAGACTAGCTTTTAATCAATCATTCAAGACATACTGCACGACGTATCCAGCCCCTACCGGTTGTCACCGGACAGGGACACAATAAGTTGCATGCCTGCATACGCGAGTATAGTAGAACACGAACCAGTTGAATATCGCCGATGTTCAATAATAAAATTAAGTATGATGCCGTTTATGGCGGAGTTCAACTCCCGCATGAGTCTCGATGCTTAGGGCATCCTAAATCTAGAGAGAAGAATCTGACTCTCTACATTTTCTGGTCCACCCGGAGTGGTCTTATGACCGTTGATAACTATTAGAATCATCATAACCACCCCACAAATATTAGCCGGAACTGTCGCGGATACAAAAATCATTCCCACTTTGTCCGGTCAGAATGTAACCAGAATTTCAATACTCCGAAATCTGGGGAACTCCCGAATTTTTGTGTAATGACCACCCGATTTTTATTGGATCGCCGATTAGTGATTGTGGTGACGGTTTTTTTGAACGTGATCAAGAATATTGGACTATATCAGCCAGCTAAGAAATTTTACCAACTAAACTATCCTATAACCCCCAGTATGAGTAGCCTAAGCAGTATCTACCCACCCCTATTCGCCGTGAGTATGGTAGTTAAGGTCCGAGGATGAGCTAAAAGTGCGTCATTTTTGAGCTCCGAAACACGACCTTCGAGATTATTATGGCACAAAGAGAAAAAAATTTGTGGACCCGAAACTGCGCACACTGTGATTGGCGTAGTTGGGTTTCTACGGAGAAGAAGGACATATTTAATTATTGCGGTTATGATCAAGTCAATCTTGTTGACTGGAGGCATATATAAAGAGACTAAATTCTTTTTCTTATTTTTCATTCCAAAATTTTCACAAGGGTATTACAAATTTATATTATGTCTACTTTAAGATCTTTACAACGTTGTAGCGTCTTCGCTAAGAGAGCTGCTTTGCAAACTAGAACCTTTGCAACTGCCGAACCAGTATGTTAATTTATTTGAATGCCAATTTGGAACTTTACTAACGAAAGCAGACTTTAAAGGCCCGTTTGGGTGAACTTTTACCAGGAATGGCTGAAGAAGTTAAGCAATTGAAGAAAGAACATGGAAAAACTGTATGTATATGATTATTAATGACCAATCAGGGGATATTTGATCAATTTTAGTGATCTGAGAATTTTCCTGGTCCACAACGGGCTCTGAAACATCCGGGGCAATCCTCTAAACTGCACGATACTTTAAATAGTTGTGAAATGGTTTTCAGGGGATGCTCGGATCCGTAGAAATCTCCCATGGTAACTTAAATATTTTTATGCCGCGACCGCACCTTTATGGGAATCTCAGGATCCCAAGGAAGCAATGTTTCCTCTCAAAGGATCTACAACACGAACGGTTGATACGATTATTTGAGTGAAATAGCAAATTGGAGAATTTTATACTGCGGTACTGAACTTTGTCGGAGTTGTGCACATTTTAAGAGGTCGCACATAAAATTTTTCGGATGCTTGTTTCAGTGTGGGGGAGGGGCTTGTCTGGGGTTAAAAACATAGTACTAACAATTCAGGTCATTGGTGAAGTCTTATTAGAACAAGCCTACGGTGGTATGAGAGGTATCAAGGGTTTGGTATGGGAAGGTTCCGTTTTGGACCCTATCGAAGGGATCCGTTTCAGAGGTAGAACCATTCCAGACATCCAAAAGGAATTGCCACACGCTGTAGGTGGTGCAGAACCATTGCCAGAAGCTTTATTCTGGTTGTTATTGACCGGTGAAGTTCCAACCGAAGGTCAAGTCAAGGCCTTATCTGAAGAATTCGCAGCCAGATCTGCCTTACCAAAGCACGTTGAAGAGTTGATCGACAGATGTCCTTCTCACTTGCACCCAATGGCTCAATTCTCTATTGCCGTCACTGCTTTAGAATCTGAATCCCAATTCGCTAAGGCCTACGCTAAGGGTGTCAACAAGTCCGAATACTGGAAATACACTTACGAAGATTCTATTGATTTGTTGGCCAAATTACCAAACATTGCTGCCAGAATCTACCAAAATGTCTTCCACGATGGTAAATTACCAGCTCAAGTTGACCCTAAATTGGATTACGGTGCCAACTTAGCCAACTTGTTGGGATACGGTGAAAACAAAGAATTCTTGGAATTGATGAGATTATACTTAACCATCCACTCCGATCACGAAGGTGGTAACGTTTCTGCCCACACCACCCATTTGGTTGGTTCCGCCTTATCATCTCCTTTCCTCTCTTTGGCTGCCGGTTTGAACGGTTTGGCTGGTCCTTTACACGGTCGTGCTAATCAAGAAGTCTTGGAATGGTTATTCAAGTTGAGAGATGAATTAAAGGGTGATATCTCCAAGGAAGCCATCGAAAAGTACTTGTGGGAAACTCTTAACGCTGGAAGAGTCGTTCCAGGTTACGGTCACGCTGTCTTGAGAAAGACCGATCCAAGATACACTGCTCAAAGAGAATTTGCCTTGAAGCACATGCCAGACTACGAATTATTCAAGTTGGTCTCCAACATTTACGAAGTTGCCCCAGGTGTCTTAACCAAGCACGGTAAGACCAAGAACCCATGGCCAAATGTAGACTCCCACTCTGGTGTCTTATTACAATACTACGGATTGAAGGAAGAATCTTTCTACACCGTCTTATTCGGTGTCTCCAGAGCCTTTGGTGTCTTGCCACAATTGATCTTGGACAGAGGTATTGGTTTACCAATTGAAAGACCAAAGTCTTTCTCTACCGAGAAGTACATCGAATTGGTCAAGAACATCAAGGCTTAAATATTACCCACCTCATGAAATCAATCACGAATGAATAGTCTTCTATAAAATTAGGTTGATCTGATATTTATATATTAACGCCAACTATTTATTTATTTATTTTAATGTTGATATTATTACCGTTGACAAAGAGCATGTTAGCACGTAGTGCCAAAAGTCTATTAGTAGTTTTATATCTACAAGCCTACATAAATTTTTAAATGAGTCTAATTTTTCAGGCTCGCGGTTTTGAAAATCAAAAATAATACATAAGTACGGTTCAGGGCCATGTTTCCGTCTACTAAAATATCTATAAGGACTCTTGCTACGCATATACCCCCAGCGCCCATAAAGAAAGGCTACTCGAATACGTTACTTCTTCCTACGACAAAATTCGGCCCGAAATTACCAACAGGTGAGGAACGAGACGACTTGATTGAAAAATCGTCACAGTCACTTTACGAATGGCAAGCTCAAGCAAAAGATGCTCGCAACTCATTCACTTTGCACGATGGCCCCCCGTACGCTAACGGAGACTTACATTTGGGACATTCTCTCAACAAAATATTGAAGGATATCATCAATCGTTTTCAGCTCATTCACTATGACTCTAAAATCAACTACCGTCCTGGCTGGGATTGTCACGGATTACCTATAGAAATGAAGGCCACTAACATGGAGGCCGAAATCAAGAAACAAAAGAGCAAATCAAAAGAGAACAAAAAGAACAAGTTGAACGACTCTCCAGCAAATATCACATCACCACAACTTCTGGCAGTCGAAATCAGAGCTGCATGCAGAAATTTGGCAGCGACGATGATAGACTCACAGCGTAAACAATTTAAGGAGTTTGCAATCATGACGGATTTTGAAAATCCATATGTGACCATGTCACACGATTATGAAATCAACCAATTGAAGATCTTCAGGAAATTGATCGAAAATGGCTTGTTATCAAGACAAATGAAACCCGTCTGGTGGGGGTGTGAGACTCAAACGGCGTTGGCTGAGGCAGAGTTGGAATATAATAATGATCATAAATCTACTTCCATCTATGTGAAGTTTCCTATTCATACTCCAGAATTTTATTCGTCTGTTCAGGAAAAGTTTGGTATAAAAGATTCTTTGAGTAAAATACACTTATTAATCTGGACGTCCACTCCTTGGACAATCCCTGCAAACAAAGCAATCTGCGTGAACAAGAATTTGGAATACACTCTTCTTCACAACAAAGAGTCCAATGAATACATGGTAGTTGCCCAAACATTAGCTGAACAATTATCCTTGTTGGAACCAGAATGGAGACCTATTGATATTGAAGTTAGTTTCAGTGGAAAATCTCTTGTTGGTTTGGAATACACCAACCCTGCTTCTAAAACTCAAGTTTTGCACCCAGTATTACATGGTGACCACGTAGTGGCATCAGCTGGGTCTGGGTTAGTACATACAGCACCAGCTCATGGTGGGGAAGATTATTTGATTGGGAAGAAAAACGATTTGAACATCGTTTCCTCAGTAGATGGCCAAGGTAAGTTCATCAGAGGAAATATTCCAGTAGGATTCGAATCACTTGAAGGAGGCAAGGTTACGGAATCTACTACTATTTGGAAATGTATTGATATCCTTAAGGAAAGCAATATGGTTTACAACATCAACAAGAACTTTAGACACTCATACCCTTATGATTGGAGATCGAAAACTCCCGTCATTCAAAGAGCCACGCCACAATGGTTTGTCAATGTTGAAAAAATCAAATCTACAGCTTTGAAAGCGTTGGAAAATGTCCAGTTCTTGCCTGAATCAGGAAAGAATAGATTACCCCTGTTTATCAACAACAGAAACGAATGGTGTATCTCTAGACAACGTACTTGGGGAGTTCCATTACCAATAATACATAACAAATTGACCAACGAGCCCATTGACGACTTGAAAGTTATCGACTATATAATAGCAAGAATCGACGAGTACGGGACTGATGAATGGTTTGTGGTGGAAGACAATGTTAGCAGATGGCTCCCGAAAGAATATGAAGATGAAGCACATTTATATACCAAGGGCCAAGACACTATGGATGTTTGGTTTGATTCAGGTACATCGTGGAGTACGTTAAGTAACGGAAACGACTTGGAAAGAGACATGAATTCGGAAGAACCACTTGCCGATGTGTATTTAGAAGGAAGTGATCAGCATAGAGGATGGTTCCAATCGTCATTGTTGAATAAAATCATAGCGTCAGGCAGTGGTGGAGAGGATTTCAAGCCTGTGGCTCCTTTTAAAAAGATTATCACGCATGGTTTTACCTTGGATAGCAAGAACGATAAGATGTCGAAGTCAAAGGGGAATATTATCTTACCCAAACATGCCATGGAAGGGGGAGGCAAACCATTCTTGCCAAAATTGGGTACGGATGGTTTGAGACTTTGGGTGGCTTCTTCCAATTATATGTCGGATGTGAATGTAACCAGTGAAGTGTTGACGAGAGTGTTCGAGAATGTCAAGAAATTGAGAGTGACTTTCAAATATCTATTGGGTAACTTGAATGATTTCCAAGATCCTGTTGCCTACCAGGACTTGAATCCTTTTGATAAGTATACTCTCTCTAGGTTATCTACGGTACAACGCAATTGCATAGGTTTTTACAACGGCCACAACTTTTCCAGAGTAGTTGGAGAGATAAACAATCACATGAATACGGACTTGAGTGCATTGTACTTTGATATTTCCAAAGATTGTCTCTATACCGATTCGAAGAACTCTCATAGAAGAAGAAGTATCCAAACAGTATTGCGTGAAGTCTTGCGCACGTATATTGGATTGCTTGCACCAATACAGCCTATCTTGACACAAGAGGTATGGGACCAAAGCAAAGGGATTTTTGGCCGCAGCGAAGCATCTCCTTTCATGGTTGGCAAATGGCAAGACTTTTATCAACTACCATCTGAATTTGAAAACATGGCTATAGAAAAAGACTTTGAATTAATATGGAGCATCCGTGATGCTGTATACATGGAACTAGAAGCTCTTCGTATCAACGGGGGACATTACAAAAATCGATTAGAAACCCAGATCTCGTTGAAGTTCAAGGACGACTCTCCGTTAAAACTCTTATTGCATACACATCTTGAATTCTTGGATGACTATTTCTTGGTATCCAAGGTCAACCTTGATCACGACTTATCTCAAAAGTACAGACCCGAATTCATTCATAATATCAATGGCGAAGATATTGAAATCCAAATCGGTTCTTCGTTACATGCAAAATGTCCCAGATGTTGGAAGTATAATGCTCCAAAGGAAGACCAATTGTGTCTGAAATGTCATTCAGTCGTACAAGTTCAATTACCCTAAATCCTGTAGAGTTAGATCCTGTAAATAGTCTTATAAATATCTACTTTATATTCTTATAAATATCTACTAGAGAACTTATAAATCAAGAATTGTTCAATTATTCTCCAATTGGTTTGGCTGCAAAATCTGCCACACTTCCGAATTTGGAACCGTTTGTCAGAAGAATGCAATATGGACCAAGAATAGGCTACACGTCCTACAATTAGGTTAATTGATCTTATTCTAAGGAATAAATACTTACATATTAATAAATATGAAGCTTCTAATAAAGCGAATCCTAGAATTGCTTAAGGGAATAATGAGCACATAAGGACACTTTCAAAAATTCCAATGAATTTGAAGACACAATAGTTGACGATGGGAACCTCTAGAATTCTAGTACTACCACTTCTGATTATGTTCAGATGGAACTTGTGTTAATAACTATCACAGTTTAATATGAAAAGCTAAATAGCTCTACTAGGGCAGTTATTACGCTCGTAGGGAAACTATTCCATCATTACAAAGCATTTCAATAGGACATTCCCAGTCTGTACTGATAGTTTCGTGAATAATTTCTTGAGATGTGTCAAAATTCAGCTCTCAATTGCTGAAGCTCAAATTGCAAGAAATCAAACTATACTAAACTTATAACTACTGACTTTCAAACTATATTTAACCACAAGATAGTTTCCTTCTTTAATTAGGCAAATTTGCATTAAATCTTGAGGAGTTGAAGAATTCAATACGCATCTCAATGAATACCCAAACTGGTCAGCTCCACTTTCTGTCTCCACGAGCTTGTCAGAATCTAAGAATTTAGAAATCTCAAATGTTCGAATAAAAACGAGACACTATAAACGTGGCACATCCAATGTTTTCATCAGCACATTGGTTAATTTGGGTACGAACCGGTAGCGACTATTTACACAGCCCCATGTTATCTTAAAACTTATCTTAATTCATATATTAGTACTTTTTTTGATACAATTGGCCAGGTTAACTATTTATCAAATTGGTTACGAGACGGTAATTCTCTAATAATTTTGGTTTACAGATCCATTCGCGTAATATTGTGACTTCTACCAGTCTCCATTTGTGAATGTCGGCGTGTACCAACCAATATCATCGTCAAAAAACTCGTTTTCAGAGATCAAAACACCGATTTGCGACCTTGATTCACAACGATTGTACAGGATTGAGTCGCTAGCGATGAGTGAAAATACTCCATTCGAACTCACACTCGCCAACTACGAGAACCAGAAATCATCAATAGCTGCAAAGTATAAATCATTGAAGGTTGTTTTCGAGAAGCTGGGAGTAAAGCTGGATTTCCACCATGACGCATTATTGCATTTAGATGAGTTGATTTACGAATATAATGTAATCACATCGTACATCGATGTCACGAAATCTGAATTGTCCCAAGAGGATCAGATTATTTTGGCTCAGATAAATGAACTTGTCATCAAGTTGGAAAAGTCTATTCTTAGTCAAGAGCTTACTTATCAGGCTAGAGATTTACCAATTATCAGAAAGCAATTAATAGATAACGCCAAGGAGGCAGCTACGATATTAAGTCTACAAGAAAATTCATCACCGCTGTCTAAACATTATATCGACTTTACATTACCGACTGCAAAAAGACCTACATATCCACTAGTACAGACATGGTCAAGAAACCACGTCAAATGTGTCTTTGATGCAATTCAAAATAGTAAACTGTCCAGCATGGTTTCTTTTGAGATCGAAAGATTGTTTATGACGCAATTAAATACCCGTATTGAAGCGGGCTTTGCCGACTACTTACTATTTCACTATGGAGTTCGAACACCACTAGGATTGACAAATACTTACAAGTTCAATCAACAGGTTGATCAGATCTATATGAGCCTCAGAGAATCTACTCTCCAGAGACAAATTAACGAAGTACGAAGTTTTAGTCATATTTTAACACGAGGAGAAGCTGAGATGGCTTGCAAATTCCGCAAACTCATTGTTAGCTGTTATAACAGTTTACCAGAACCCGAATCGAATTATCTGGGATTTTTCTTTACAGCAAGCCAAAGAGTAGACGAGGGCAAGGACAAGCCAATCCAACCGATTTATTCATCTTCCACATACTACCCTACAAATAGCGAGCTTTTCGCAAATAAAAGCTCAACGCACTCATCAAATGACCATACTACTAATGCAATACCTTTTCAAAATGAACCGCAATCAAGAATAAACAGATCAAACTCATTGAATGCAGTAAATCTATTTCCCAACCAAAATGCAAACCCAAGAGATTTTTCCACAAAACAACTTCAGAATTCTAGCCAACTTTCATCTGTGCAGAATACAAAAAGCATTAATCAAATACCTTTTCTGGAAAAAGTCCAAAGACTTAATAGCCCAAACAGATTCCCACAGACCTCGATTCCATCTACAGTAATTCCAAGTGGAATTCCTACCAATTCGAATTATTATTCTCCAAAGCGAGATGGAATCACAAAGATCACTCATCCCTTGCAAGTCGGATACACAGACAAACTCCACTTGAATTCACCACCTTTATCTGTAACGACTTCTCAAGATCCTGCTTCAAAAGATGACATTTCTTCAAAAGATGACATTTCTCCGGGAAACATCGGAAAATCCTTCAAAATGAATCAATACTCGAATAACGAAGGATCATCAGCGAAGAGGGCAGATTCTTTAGTACTAAAAAGGGATTCCAAATCTCAAAGCACAGCACAGTCTATACCACATAGAGGAACTCCACCTCTCGGTGGTAACAGAATGTCCCCATATAACCAATCAGTTCCTCTTAAGGTTGGAGTTTCTCCGAGTGAAAAAGAACCCGCTTCGGCCAAGGTTAGTATTTTTCAACCTCAACCCATTAAAGGGTCTCTGCAACCAGTTCCTTCTCCTCTAGTGCGAAAGAATCAAGTGTCTGGTGAGACAATTCTGGGTCTTAAATTATCGCAATCACTAAACCTTGGGTCGATTCAGTCTGGAGAAAACCATAATAATTCAAAAATACCAAATCAACCGAGCCAATCATCGAGGACTCCAGATAATTCGACCCATAGGTCTTCTCCAACAACGCAACCGCTTTATCATATCAATAAATCGATCGTTAGGTCTGGTTCACAAACACCTCCAACGTCGGATAAATTCATTGTACCACGTTCAACAACTCCATCACGAACCTCTTCTCCAGTAGAAGGCAGAAGGACGTCTTCTACTCACGATGTACTGCATGCCATAGACGCATACCCATTATCAAGAAACACCACTCCCCAGAAAATCAATGGTCCTCCATTATGGGACTCCCGTACCGAGGAAATCTTTCGAAAAGCCATAAAGGCCGTACCAAAAGTACCCAATCGATATGCAATAATGGCGAAATTCATAAGATCAATTACTGGAACCGTCATCACCGAAGCTCAAATAGTTCAGAGAATGGAATCGACCACTAATACACCAAAAGGTGCCACAGTTGAAGCTCCGGTTGTTATCAACGACCTCGGTGAAGCAAGTGAACCGGAAATCGACATAAACCTTCCCGTGAACACGGATCCTCGTCAAAGCAACTTGGATACATTAAGCAGCAAGATAATTCGGTCAAGCGTCGGGTCCAACGATTATTACACGTCCAAGTTTGTGAACTTGAAGGCCAGTGGATATTGGACGTTTGAATTGAACAAGATCTTGATGACTACTGTGGAATTCTTGACGATAGAACATCACGACGTAACACCGAACTTGATTTCGTTTGGCAGGTCCCACGTTATTGATATCATCATTTTACGATTATACCGAGAACAACGAATGTCTGTCAGTAAAGGATTGATTAGAAACAGGTTGAATACGATGATGGACCACGAAGTCTTTAATGAGGTTGCCTGTAACATGCTCAACAACTATATAGCATGGTGATCTGTAATAATAGCAACTACGTATGATTTGTAATAATAACGATTTTAGTATTTCAATACAATAAATATACATGGCCATTATATGGCCCGAACTTCTGGTGATAATTTGCCTAGCTTATGGACAATGATTTGTCTAGCATAGTGTACAATGGAGATTCAAGATGCTGGTCTTATCTCTCATATCTCATCTCTTTCCGCTCATTAATTGGGTCAACAACTGGGAGCTGGAAGATGGGTTGGAAGCAACAGCCAATGAGGTTGGGCCAGACGCAGATTGGGACTCCGAGGTTGGATAATTTGCCTGTAATTGGTTAGGGTTAGATGCGATTTTTGGAGCACCAGTCGAGGAAAATAATCCTGGAGGTGGTGGGGTTGAAGTATTGGTACGTTCAGCCATTCTCAACATATTAATTTGGTTCTGTTGGCTTTGTTGACCTTGTTGTGACACCTGCTGTTGTTGTAATTGTTGTAACAATAACTGTTGTTGCTGTTGTTGGGCAATACTACCCTCTGGTTGTGATTGCTGTGCGTCCAAAAGTCTCTTTTGTTGCTCTAATTGTAACTGTTGGAGCTGTGCAGCTTGGAATCCAGGGGTCTGCAGAGCTTGTACTTGCTGCTGACGTTGCTGCTGTTGTAATTGAGATTGCAATATCGATTGTTGTTGACTGATGGGATGATTTTGGTATGCAAGATGGTAGTTTTTTATTGGTTTCAAAATAAATCTTTCAATCACTTGACGTGCAAGAACGATCTCATCATCGAGTAGAGTATCATTAGAGTAGCTTGCGTTGGTGTTGAATGCAAATAATGGCAATCTATTGCCATCCAGAGCAACGTTTGACAAGTTCTTGAAATGAATGTTTAGCTTTTCTTTTCTATCAGCCAAGTTCTTCAATGATTCAGTAGTCTGCTCAATGAAGTTGACTGCTGAGTCATCATCGATATCAATATCATCTGGAAGCATGATACTGTCCTTGGTTGACTTTGTAGACTTAATCTTTTGTTTGCCATCCTTCTTTTGTTGTTTTTGGTCTCTGAAGATCTCACCCAAAGTAGGGAAAGCGGCCGAGTTGGCCAACGGAGTATTGTTGTTGACTGATGGCGAGTTGCTAGCGGATGCACTGCTTCCCTTTGCCCAATGAGCTGTAGCAGGAAGAACAGGTCCGCCATTCGATTGAACAGGAGGCTTTGATGTGGTTCCTTGAAGAAGTTGTGGTTGCTGTTGTGGTTGCTCAATTTCTTCTTCGGATTCCTCTTCATTTTCTTCTTCTCCACTGTATTGAGAGTCATTACTGGAGTGTGAATTGAAGTGTGTCCCGTGGATGTTAGAATTACTGCCTACACGAGATCCAGACAACCCCATCATGCCCATTTTAATACCCTGTTGTGTGGACAAGTCCTTTCTGGTGTAGGAGTCAGCTTCTTCACCTGGTTCATGCAAAAACATACAGTTTGGATTAGGACATGGATGGCCTCTCAAGTAAGACGAGCAGTACTTCGTGGTACCATGTGCAGCTCTCAAAATGCGACCGTCGCATAAGGTTCCATCCAACTCATTAATACATTTCAATGCATCCTCCTTTTTAGCAAAGGTGACGTATACTACCAAGCCGGGATTTTGGTGGTGGTGAGTTTGGGGATTAGGGGATTTCTTGTTAATGACGATCTTCAGAATCTTGCCATACTGGCCAAAGTATTTGTCTGATCTCAAGACAGTATGCAAGTCATCTGGATTGCACGGAGGATTCAAGCCTGTGACATAGACCAAATTCTTTTGCACGACGCGTAATCCTGCCAAATGCTTCTTGTTGGCCATCTCGGTCTCTTTCTTTTCTTTTTCACGTTGTTTCTTTTCACGATCACGTTTCTCTCTCTTCAATTGTTGTAATCTGTATTCTTCAGCACTTATTGATTTGTATTCAACGCTGTCGTCTTCGTAGAGTCTTCTACATCCGGGACATTTTCCATTCAATTCAGGATTCTGTCTAATGTTATTGTAACAGAACTGACAGATCTGGTATCCACAGGGACAAGGCTTGAAGTTCTTGTCGGATATGTCCATTTCCTCCACACATAATGGGCTAGATGTTAGTATTTGATTAAAATAGTCTGGGGTGTCATATGTTCACAATATGACTCTGACAACTAGTCGAAAGTGATTTGAGCATTGGCCAATACAGAAAAGACGTGTTTTGATACGTCACGTATATGATTACTATTAGATCATTTACCGTATCAAGTCTCGAGCAAATCAAACGACTCCACCATAACTACGAGTCTATCTTTGGACTAAAATGTGCTGACAACGTATCATCTCTCGTTACTCCAAAGGGCCGTCTGTATATGAAAAGTTGTTGACTAAATCTGATTTATACATACCAAAATTCTTCCTCGTCGTCGCTAATAAATGAATCGTCGCTTGGTACCATTCTAAATGTTTATGTCTATATTTTTATTACTGATGTTTCTGGAGTATGTCGGATTGCTTGCTGATTTTGAGGAGGCAAAAATTGATGTGCTGCATATAAAGGTAGTGTCAAGTAGACAATTTACAAGAGGTCGTGTCGTCGCCGAATACTTCAAAGATTATAAAGGCGACTAGACTTATAACTGATCAACGACAAGAGGTAATATCCCCAATTACAGATGGCGTTTATTACTGAGTTATGGGAATCTGTTCTCACCCCAGGCACCACACCAGCCTTAATTAAGGCGACCCATGCCTCATTTATAATGTTGATTATATCTTTGATCTCGTTGATCTTCCTCAGTGGCTCTATACATTTTGTGAATTTATTGGTGATTGCAGTTTTACTTTATGGTTGTGTGGTATGGTTTATAAATGAATTGGAGAAAGTAAAATTGGAGGCAAAAGAGGAAAAGGAAAAGGAAGGAGTTCCAGAAAAGACGGTTGAAGCGAAGGATGAAGTGAAAGAAGATGTGAAGGTTACTGCAATTCCATCTTCAAGCCCAGTTAAGAAGAGAAAAGTGTGAGATATGTTAAAGAGTCATGATCAGGGAGTGTCTAGAGATGTATGGTTCGAGATATCAGAGAAATATGATCAGAGACTTATGATATTTAGAGTATGATATTCCAACTAATATTTAGAGTGTGATATCACAGAGGATATTCAAGACATTAGATCAATTTATGTGTATACAATTATCATTATGAGAGGAATAGTGATTCCTTGGCCGGTCGTATGTCACAAAATGTTCACCATGTTAATAGTTAAGCTGATAATTTAATATATTCACCTTAATGATATATACTTGTGAATCTGCCTAAACGAGGAACATCTACTAGCAAATATCAACCATGACCTTTTATACACAACTTTACATTGCGGTGTTCCATGTTTCTAGTCGAGTACTCACAGGAAGTGTAGAAACAGGAAGAAGAGACCTGAGGTTGCAGGAGTAATTGTAGTTGTCTGTCTGGCTTATTAACCTGGTAAATATCTCAGACAGAAGATCTGAGCTGAATGTGATAGCTTGTTTGCTTGAGTTATCATAACTGAAAAGAACTGTGTCCTCAATACTAAATGGTCTTAGTTCTAATCAATAGCTGCGAAAAATGTGAGGGTTTCGATTTCACAATTTCCGGGTAACCGCATTTTGAAAAGTTTTCCTATAAAACCAACTCGAGAAACATTTCAACAATAACCCATCTTCACATAACTCACTTATACCAACCATAATATACATTTTCATTGAACCACTTTGTAGAAGACCATTGGATCCAATGGTTTTTGGGGATATATCATCACATACATGCCAATTCTAAAGATGTAGGTGTTAAACGAATCCCCGTATATTGAACCAAAACATCTGCAGAAGAAACGATACGCTTTTATAGTAACTTCCATGTATTACTTTCTTTTGATGATGTTTTACATCTCTTGACTATTTCGAATGGAGAAACTCATGAACTTTTCTGCCAACTATTTTGGAATCATCAAGTCCTTCGTTGGGAATCAAGCATTTTGTGGAGAACGTACAGTTCTTGCATTTGCTAATGTCTGTAGTGTAGTTGGGCTGGCGGTCACCGTTCCAAAATTTACTTGCCAGGCTTATTTGTAAATTCATTTCGTTGGAATCGTACTGATAATTGTTTGAATGGAACAACACACCAGTTTTTCCATTGTGGTATTCTACCCTTGTCTGATCGCCCACGAAATCGGCAAACAAAGTATAGAATTGATATGAACGTGCTGCAAAGTACCGGATAGTCGGTGGAACTTTCCAACTTGTGAGTAACTCCGGTGTCAAGAGTTTATGATAATCGAAGTCGTCTTCGTTGCACATTTGATCGATTTCTTGAGACCTTATCAATGATTGTACATCATAATCTTCAAATTCCGTATTTGTAGCATACTCATCAAACAATTCAAACCCAATAGGTTGTCCTTGTGCCAATTTGGTGAAATCATGATATAACAAGTTGTGGTGTTTTCGAAGAATAAGTACTAAAAATGTCAAGCTGATGGGTTTGTCAATATCCAAACCTCGAGTCTTTGCATTTTCAAGCAAGCTGTGGTAACCGAAACAAACGTTCTCTTCAGATGTCGGTTGTGCTAATAGTTCCAACATTCGTTTGTAGTAGAAGGTTTGGTATTTTGCTGCGTTTAAAATGGATGGTTGGTGCGGTGCTCTATTAAACGACCTTGTTTTGACATCACTGGTACGAATACTGTAGTTTTGGGCATGTTCATGGATTATTTCCGGAATATCCTCGAACAACTGAGTTAGATCTACAAGTCTGACACCATTAACATCTTCTGTGAATTCATACTCCATGTAGTCATTGACTTCTTGAAACATGGTAAGATCACGCGGATCTTGACGATTGGCTATTTGGAAATGATCCACAATCCCACTAACCAACACCTTGGATTCTTCAGCCATACCTGGACGAGTTTCAACAGATAATAACTCGCTAGTAGTATTGATAAAATGTTGTTCCTTAAGATTTAAATATCCATGAACGAGAACCTCTCGTGCTTGAGAAGTTGTGAGTAAAGAAAACATGCGACCGATGGCCTGGTTCGATAGTGACGCTGCAAACGCTCCTTCGCCAACATTTCCATAGGCCAAGTCGACGTATTTCGAGTAATTAACATCCTCTTTCAAGAGTTCAAGTCGAGAATTAATTATTCTTTCCCAGACTTGTGATAACGTAGTGGTATCAATATCGACATGTAATTGATGTTCCAAGTCTGTATGATGACCAAGGCCAAGTTCCACAGCTTTGGTCATTTGGAATGGTGGTGACCCAGCATAAAGTGTATAGTATTCTCTTAGTTCACACCATCGATCTGTGAGCAATTTCGTTACAGCCAAACGCGGTGTCTTGATATATGACAAGTCTGAGTTATATGTGGACTGGAAATGATATGGAGATATCGACGTGGGGTTGGTCAACGGCAAAAACTCAGAGTCAACCAACTTCCAGTTATTATATAGAGAAATCAACGAATCATTAGAAAGTGTTACAGGGGTTTTGGATTTACTAGACTTTGGATGGATGAACTTCTTGATGATCGAGTTGATCTCATTGAAGTTGTTGGTAGACTCAGGGATTTCAGACCCGGCGATTTTGGACCCAGGTTTAAGGGAACTATTCCATCTTCGTAGTATCAAGTACGGTACTCTCATACCATCTAACGATCAGCAAAATAGACTTATCTACTTAGTGATTGGTAAGGGGAATTTTCTATTGGACGCGTCACTTTATGTGTCAAATATATAAATTGCAAATCGTAAATAATCGAAGTTAGTTCTCTGAAGTGAGTTACATCAATGGTTAAGCATTAGACCGCAAGATCAAGCATGGTTGTGAGATGCTAAACTTCGTGATAGTATTATTGAACTGCGTTAGTATTAGTTATATTAAGTTAGTGAGAGTTTTTATATTAAGTGATATTAGAGTTATTACACAAGTTAGTGATGGTGTTATTACATTAAATTAGGATTCGTACTCTTTAGAGTCCTTTAATGTTCGTCTTGTCATCTCATCCTATCATCTCATCATCTCATCTTATCTTTCATCTCATCTTATCTTTCATCTCATCTTATCTTTCATCTCATCATCTCATCTTTCTGCTACTGTTTCACCACAAGGCATTTATTGAATCGTAAATAAAGGTGTATAAATGTATAAAGGTTTATAAATGTATAAAGGTATTAACACGTTATTCAAGGTCTAGAAAAAAAGAAACAAAAGAACTCCAGAGTATATTTCCTTAATAAGAACAAGACAAGAAGTGAATTCATGAAGGGTGGAGAGAAGAAGAGTCATGTGAAGGTACAGTATTCACCATTAGTGGATACCTCTTTTCATCTTCAACGACTCTCTCTTCTTTTCACTCAAACTAAACTGGTTTGGTAAGTTAATCTTGGATGAGTCAACAAGCATGTCGTTAGCGTTATTTCCGATGTTGATCGGACTTTCTGAAGCGGAAGAGTTACCACTACTAGTGTCTCCATGCATTCCAGCAAAACCATTGCTGAAGTAACCAAAATCCTCCGAAGGAGTGGTGGCAGACATGAATGGGGAGTCCAAGGCAAAGCCGTCCAAAGTTGTATTGGTGTTTGCTCTGGATGGTCCACCAGTGATACCATTCAACGCATTTAACGCCTGCATATTTGCAGAGTCGGTGTTAATTGTGAGTGGATGAGGGAAACTATTACCTCTTGACGAAGATCTCGATCTGACTTGTTGATGGTCGAGCCCAAAATCATCATCGTGGTTTATTCCATTCATTATTGAGTTTTGGATATGCATATTTTGACTCAGAGGAGGAGTTATAGATATGGATCCTTTGTTAGAACTTGGGGGAGTCTGGTAATCCATCATCATAGAATTATAGCTACCCGAAGAGTTTAGTTGGGCAGACCTATTAATGAACGATTGTGGAACACAGTCTGGAATCGATTGTAACGATTCTGTACTTGGGTTTTGATGTACAGTGAAAGCACCTGTGCCATCATTAGATCCACTTGTGGTGGGCCTAATACTCTTGATGTTCCCCACATGCAACCAATTATTATTCGTGTACGAATTGTTTCTTGTCAAAGAATGTTTTCTTAAATTCATCGACGAAGATCTGGATCTGTTTGAACTGGAACTACTAAAGCTTCCATTATGATTACCGTTATTGAAATTCGAGATATTCAAGTCTGTTAACGACAAGTTTGAGATCGAAGACAGCCTGATAGCCGAGCTTGATGCGTTATGAATCGAAACACCACTGGCAGAGGATGTGATTGAAACCGTGGTCGATTCAGGCAATTTCTGCGTCCCTACTTGGTTGTGACACAAGTCCATCAATCTCTTTCTAATCAACTGCAAGAAAATGGGCTGGAACGATTGTGTTTTGAGGTATTCCGAGGTTATAATACATTGTTGGTCGAAGATGGGTGGATTTGGTGACGTGGTAGAGTTCAAAAGGTTTGACATGGTTTCGTTGGCAACTTTACTGATCAACCCGCTGGGGGGTATGAATCCCAGGAATGGAGTAGTGGTTGGCAAGGAAAGGAAATGGGAGTAGACAGACAAAAGCAATTGGTCAAAGGTGGCGGTGAAGAAAAGGGTATAATTTTTGCAAGACTTGTGACCAGTAGGAGGTTCGTCGATATCTGTTAGAATGTCGTCGGATTCATTATATTCGGCATTGCTATAGATTGAATGTTTGGGTTGGGTAGGGGCCTGAGACCATGGAGCCCATGGAGCCCCAGCTCCTCCGTACTCGCCGCTCGGAGTTTTGACCATTTGATCCAACGGTGTGAACGGCCCTTCATTAGCCAAGTTGTTGATGCTCTTGTTGAGCTTGAGGGATAAGTTGAGCTTCTTATTAATCATCATAATTTGCTACTGTGACGACGAGTGAAGTTAGAAGACTCTAGTTTCGTATAATGTAATTGAGATTGGTTGAGCGAGTTAACACTCTTCGTTCTTGTGATTGCTTGTAAGAATATGCAATCGGGTACGCCTTGGTAGAAGTCGGATAGTTTTAATTTTAAAAATCAGTTTGCCCGAAATACTTTTGTTTAGGAATTATATCTAATATATACGCTTGGATTTTCCCTGGAATATGTATGGAGTTTGTGTTGCTCTTGGAAATGTAAGGACGTGTTTGTGGTGAATGAACTGTGAACTTTTCCAGATATTAGTGTGGAAAAAAGGGGGAAAGGGGGAGACGCGTCTGAAGGAGGTGCGAATATTCACTATCGGCAAGAGTGTGTGAGTGCGACAAGTATACTAAGAGAGAACTACGACACTTTATGTGGGGGGTAGAGAAAGTGTTGGGCACTGTGGGCAGAATTGGGTCAAACTGGATGGGTTTGGCAGGCCATTATGAATTCAGTGACTTGAATTTGTCTGGAATAGGCAAAAATTGAAGACACTGACTAAAATGGTTTGACTGTCCTGATTAGGTGAATTAGCCTCTTTGGATTTCCAGGCTTGCAAATTACTTGCATATTGTCGGCTGGAGCTAGTGGAGACATTCGGTAGAGATGGGAGAGATGGCCATTGAAGAATTCTGTCACCATTAGAAGCCGGAAACCTAGAGATTCGTAAACTGGGCTTAAATTGGGCTAGGCGACGTTTGAGGTTGCGTCAGAAACTCGACATTTTCGCACATATTAAAATGGTGCAAACTGCCGAAACCTCCGCACCCTTGCAGAACGTACCTACTATTATTCGACACTAACATTGTGAGGGGTTATTGTGACTGAAACAAAGTTTGAGGCTTTTGACAGCCTAACCTCGTATTGGAATTACGGGTCATAGTCTAGATTAGTTTGGTAGTAATGCTTTAAATTGCGAATTATAGATGACGTAGATATGGTTAGAAACAAGACGCGTGGAATACAACAATCTAGAGCTCTTGAGATTTAAAGTCTGGAGGTGTAAAGTTGAGATGTAGAGCCTTGAGATCTCGACCTGTGGGACCTCTAGAAATCTCGACCTCAGGAGTTTGATCTCTATAAATTTTGATCTCCATAAATCTCGACCTCTAAATCTTAATCTCCATTTTATAGAACCATCAATAATTTCTATAAAGAAGGTCCTTAAAACTACTTCTGGCTAATTGCTAATATTTGTGTACATTCTATATCCATTCATCACACCTGTATGTGTATCAAAATGTTTCAGATATTCAGATGTGTTAATGTGACATTTTACGAGACTAGCTATTGTCACAAATATTTGTGTCTTATAATATTCCCTGCAAGATGGAATGTGGATTACTCCTATAACAATAAGTGTTATTATTGTTCTAGTCTCTATTGAAGGAATAAGTGCCCAGGAATTATAGAGTCATCATAGTATCTGTACATCTTAAAGCTCAGAAGACTGTAGCAACTCGGAAAATGAACACAGGAAATTCTCTCGAAATTCTCTCGAAATTCTCTCGAAATTCTCTATCATTTCTCTATCAATTCTCAATTCTCGTCTTGTGATCTATATCCTAAAGGAATATGAGGTTATTATCGCCCCCAATGCCATCGTCGTCGAAGTTTGTGTCTTGGTCTATCGTATTTACAGCATTTTCGTCGTCTTCCTCGATATTGTGTTGATTATGCTTATTCCGATACTCCACGTATTGATCTAGATCGTCGTCCAACAAATACGAGTCATATCGTATATTGTACGGCAAAAGGTTCTCCAATTCTTGCGATGGCCGCACATCGTTGCCCTCAATATCTTCGCCATTTTCGTCCTGGGGTTTGTCTTCGATATTTATCAACACGTAGTCGTGATTATTGATGCTATTAAGATGGTTCTGGAATTGCTGAAACTTCTCTTGTGCAAGTTCCTGTGGAGTTTTGTTGGAATCTCCACGACGGGTCATCACCGGATGGAACTTCAAGTTGGTCTGGAACTTGAGGAATTCCTCATATAAACTTGAGTTGAAAAACTTCAAATCATGTCCCAACTTCAAGTCCTTTTCGATCAAATAATTGATCCATGAAAGGTTGTCTTTGGAAGTGATTCTGTCGTTCATGTCGTCATACATATCATCAATGTGACTGCTAGTACCATGGTCCGTCAATTTCAACTGGTTATAATAGTCCTGCCTTTCCTTATACTTTCTCTTCTTCTTTTCTTGATCGGTCTCTCCGTCATCGAGATCCAACTTCCTCTTTTCCATCAAGTTTTTGATTAACGAGCTGGGCAATTCGTTCAATTTTCTAGATAAACGAAAACTTTCACTGTCTTTGATCCAACCCACAAACGAATCCATCGATTGTGTGTTGTAGGCAGACTTCTTGACCTTGGTTAACGACGAGTTTGTATGTCGGGCGTTTTCGCCGGAATCTTCTAGTTTGAGGTAGTTTTCTGGTTTGATGGCTGACGTTAATATGAGAGCGGCCGTTAAATCTTGTATCTCCACAGTGTTGGACCTATTTCGTAATTGTGAGCACCTTAACGCTTGTTGTATTAATTTCTTCAAGTACTGAAGATATATATCGGTAACGATATTCAATGTTGAGGGTTTACATTTATCAAAACCATTAGCCTTTATTATCTGTGCTATCGATACTCTTAAGAGTGCAAAATGAAATGATTCGTCCATTGCAGGATCTGTTAGTAAGTGTGCTTAGTTGAAGTGAGTTTCAAACTATGAGAGTTTTTGATCAGTAAAAGGTCGTGCGCGCTACATATATATAACTATCACTTGGTGCAATAGTAATTAGTTTAGACTGACGTGATATATCGATTACTATATGGGCGAGAAGGATGGGGGATTGTATAACGGAACAATTGAGTATATATTGTACTTATTTGCTTGCTTAAGTGTCATTATTGCTACTGGTCACGTGTACACTACTAACTCAGGTATTCAGCTAACACTGTGATACAGAAGATCATATTCAATTTGGAGATAACACAGCCTCAACATCTTATAATAAAGATATCTCTCTTAATATAAAGATTTGAACTCAATAGCTATAGTCATTTTTATCAAGTATCTGAAGGATTCACCTGCGCTTACCAACTTCTTGAAATCTTATAAACCTTGTTGTAATCTTTCCCCAAGCTTAGTAGCAAAAGATAATGCACTATAGAAACTCTTCTCATTAATTTCAATTCCATGTGTAGCATTAGGATTTGGAGGGTTGGTGACTCTGCTAACAATAATTGCAGGTTCGATTTCGATTATAATCCCATCATCAATGGTTTCATCAATAGCCAAACTGACCATGTCGTACTTCTTCAATACTGTAGATTTGTCTATAGTGTTGTCTAACAAAATATTCAAACTTTCAAACAAGTTCGATACGAGGGAAAAGACCAACGATTCGTTTTCGTTAATCTTAGCAACAATAATGAGGATAATATCGTTGGACTGTTTATAAGTAATCAAGTGGTTGTCAAATAAGAGGACGTCCTGGTGGGCCTTATTTATCTTGGAAAAGACCGAGCTTTCAAACTTCAATTGTTGTGATACTGTTTGGAAGTTGACTTCTGGCGTATGGGTGGTTTTGGCCTCCTTAGGGGACTGTGTTTGGTAGTAGTTGGCATACAACCGCGAGCCCTCGTTATCTAGCAATAGGACGGCAGATATCGTTTGTAATGATATATTCAAAGACATTGTGTAGGCTGGTAGTTCTTAGATAAACACCGTGGTTGAATTTCTTGAGATTTTCTCAGGAGTTGTTGATTTGGAAATGGGTATATGCAGGATATTAAAATAGATCAGATTACGTATAAGTCACTTCAGTAAGGCTTTATTAGATAGTGATAGTTGTATTAGGTAGTTATGTATGAGCTACGTGCCTTAAGGACTAGATACTTTGAAAAATCAAAGTAAAGAAGTAACTATGAAAAGTTATTGAACCAGATCACTGACATACTGTTGGATGGCCATGTGCATGGAGTTCTTAGAGTAGAAGTCATCGTTGAAGTCTAATTTCAAGTTCTTCCATCCAAGAACAAAGTTGATGATGAGGGTAAGCATCAAAACACCGGCAACAATCAAAGGACCAACGACGTTATCCAAATGTTTGCCAGATCTTTCAACAATAATGCTTCTTCTTTGCATGAAGATGTAGTAACTCCAAAGACCCGAGAAGATAGTGAGACCAAAGTAGAAGTAAGCCAAGTAGTCAGAAAGTTCAGCAAAGTTGGATTTCTTACTGGAAGAGTAGACAACAAAAGTCAAGGTCGATAAAAGAGTAGTGACATGTAACCATCTGTTGAAGGTTCTTTCGTTGGCCAACCATACCTTTGGTTCAATCTTGAGAGGACCTGCATTCTTGATCCACGAGTCTGGCTTGGTAACACCAGCGGGAAGTTCGAACTCTTCATCCTCAGAAACAACGTCCATCAATTTGGAGAATTGATTTGGAAGACTCATGATTTTAGAAAACGCAGACTTTGGTCTAAATTCTTCTTCGTCTTCGTCGTCAAAATCAGAAGATTGGTCATCAGTCAATTGGCTAGGAGGAGTAGGAACGACTTCCTCGATGATGGTGCTTGGAGAAGCAACATGCTCCTTCTTGTTGGTATCAAGTAAAATCGAACCAGAAAACGACGAAGAACGAGGTTGGAAGTTCGAGGTGTTATTTTTCATAATCATAGACTTAAACTTAGACAAGTTATCTTCGTTGGTGATCTCATTGTCGATTTCGATGTCGTTACGTCTACGGTTTTTGTTCAAGTATAATTCAGGGTTGAAAGCCAAATCACTTTCCAACTCGTTGAACCATAACGGAATGTTGTCCAACTTATCATCTTCCAAGAACAAAGTAGCAACCCCATGAATAAACTTGGAAAAGTTTGGGATTTCCTTGACCAAATGAGAAGAGTTGATCAATTCGTTGATCCAGTTCAAGTTCTTGAAGTTCTTGACAGACGATTTTTTGATCTTGATTTCCATAGTGGAGTATGGGAACTTTGAAAATTCACCCTTTCTCAAGAACTGCGATGGGTTGGCAGCACTGTCGATGTCAGTTCTGTGCCAGCTGGCAGGATCTCTAATTGGCAACTGAGTATCAAAAGCATCTTCTCTAATAAAAGTCAAATTAGAGTCGATAATGATTCTAACCTTATCATCACCAGGAATCTGGAATGCAGTTCTTTTGTAAGTGGTTCTGAGGGCAGGTTGCAAGTCAAATTCTTTAATAAATTCAAGAACACTGGTAAGAGATGCATCATCATTGATCTTTCTCAATTTGGCAGGGATTTGTTTGCCAATAACGTATTGATCGATATACTTTTGTTTCAACAGAACTTTTGCGTCGATATGGAAGTTTGAGTTAACATCGAAATGTTTCTTTTCCAAAGCGATCTTTGGTTTGTCCAGTAATTTACTAATCCACTTGATTCTAAGAGTTGATGAGTTGTTAGATTTGGTTAATTTGTTGTTGTACAACTCAAAATGGTCATTATCGAAGTAAAGACAGTTGATGGTTTGATCACTGGTGTTAGACAAATTGTCTTCATCGTCGTCCTCGTCCTCGTCAACATCGTTTTTGTTGTTATAGATCAAAACTGGTAAATGTCTCAAGATGGTGGTCTTTACTTCCATCAAGTTTTCAGGATGAACCCAGAACTTGAATGATTGAAATTCGGTATTACTCGAAGCAGTGTCAGTAAAGGAAGATAATTTCGACAACGATTGATCAATTGAGTAGTTATCTCTCAAGAACTGAAAGAGGGTACCGATTTTATACAAGAGAGGACTGTAATCTTCTGAGTGGAACGGCAAACTCTTGAGTCTAACATTAAGCAAAGGCTTGACTGAATAGTTTGGATGGATTCTATCGTGCTTCTTGACAATTTTAATAAACCCAGTGTAGTTGATTCTTTGGAAATGTTCCAACTCTTGGGCCATGCTTAAAATCTCGTCCAAACGAGTTGAAAACTTGTCGACTTCGAATTTAGCCCCTGCTAATTCGGTTTGGCCCTGTAAAGAATTTAACTCTTCATTTAATTCTTCAAACTTCTTGTTTTGGAAAGTATATACCTTTTCCAAGTCTTGGTCCAAAGCTGCAACGAAGTTGGATTCATCCTTATCGTTCCAGTTATTTTGAAGAATTACCCCCTCTTTAAGAAGCTTCTTCAATCTGGTGTAGTTAATATAATACTCCTTCCATGGCTGGTAAATCTCATAGTCCAACTTATGAGAAAAGAGCATTTTAGACAGAGGTATCGTAGAAGACTCTTCTACCGATGTCATTCTTGGAGTGAATTAGAAATATTAGAATTTGCACAAAGTTCAATTGTTCACTTTATAAATGGAAATTTGATGTTCGGGTCGAATCCACGTGGGTGAATTTTGAGATTAGCGTACTGATTATTTTTGCAAACTTGAGGTGTCAAATGCCCAAATATATAGTGTTGTAAGCGACTGCCTTGGATTTTATCGAGATATGAAGCTACTGATTCGTTGATAATGATCGTTGTTAAGGGATGCGCTCTTGGGTAGCTAAATGTCGACTAATCTATATGACGTATATTTACGAGTGAGACGACAAAAGTTGTTGAAAATCTCCAGAAGTTACAAGAGAGGTTAGTAGAGGCTAGTAGAAGTTAGTGGAGTTGTATATTGTCTCTAGGTAGCAAAATTTTATTCTTTTACTTTGATATATCTGGTTTGACGTATGTCGTTCTGAGTTGGGTGCAATTAGATTACGAGCACGAACTACAGAAAGAATAAACGGCAAAGACGAAAAGTTGAGTACCGATAAGAGTACGGTCTATTGATTAATATGAGTAAGGGTATCATAGTTGTTTCTACATACCGTCTCAAAGCAATTGTCGCATAATGGTCTCAACACAATGGTCCCATTTCTCTTTGGAATGCCCTGTCTCGTTCATTTAGAGTTAGAGTCGTCGAAGGATATTATTGATTATATGCAGTACATTGATGAGATGTTCAAGCTTCCTCAGAATATACGAGGAAAGGTCTTCTGGATATATTTGGTTTTATGAGTTAAGATTTATGAGTTGAGTTTTATGAGTTGAGTTTTAGAAAGTTATATAATTGAAGTTCATCTCTGAAGTTTTATTGATTTTCGTGCTACTACTTGAATATGGCGCACCTAACAAGGTATTGTCGTAAAGTGATTGCGAATTTGCAGGGCCTCTTCCAACTTAGACCACCCTAATTGACTTCTTATTAAGTTATATGAAGTTTGATCTGAGTTAAGTTTGTTCTTGGGTCATTAAGAGTGTAATGCTCCATATATAAATATATTTTACAAATATTGGTCTTCAAATATTGGTCTAAGTTCAATTGAATATTTCTATTCATTAATATTCACTGGTCTCCACTAATATCACTTTTGATTCAATCCAAAGATTATGTAATTTCACTCCATAATATTGTATATATATAACTTAAATATCTGTACTCTCAATACGCTTGCAACTACGTTTGTCAGATATACAATGTATTGCAACTATTTGGCTATTTCAATTCAACAAACATAGAGAATTCCACTACAAACTTCTTATAAAACTAACCTAGATGGACGTTTTCTAGTAGAAACTTCTATATCTTCATTAGTTCAAGTCTCTGATAAATCCATACTCGGACGTGCCTTTACCAATCGCAAATTTAGTAGAAGATATTTGTAGTACCAATTTTATACATGTTACAGCAAATCTGTGATATGGACAGTCCCTTGCTAATACGAAATCGAGTGACAGATCATCGGTCTGACAATCGTGGATTTCATCGCTCGCTGTTTCCAAACCACCAGCCACAAAAGATTCTCAACTCAGACGAAGAACACCTCCAGAACCAAGAACATGAAGTCGAGCTTTCACACAAGCTGATTATCACATATATCTTGCAATTCCTTAGCTTTCCATATCTCTATACATTACTTGCTTATTGGAGAAGTCCTAGCAGGCCTGGAATGGAAAGTGCAAGAGTCGAGGCTTCCGAAGAACCCCCAAAAGACCCAGAACCTCCACAATCACCACAACCAGGAATATTAAAGTCTCATACTAACGTTACAAACGACTATCATCTAATATCAAAGAACCATGCTGCAGAAAATAGTATTTTGGTGGGCGATTTGTCGGATTTGCAGCTAGACACGCCTCCCCCACCATCCAGTATCATATCAACTCTTCTTCTGGAAGGAATCCTCGACCGCAATGACACCCCACTGTCGAGACAGTATGGAACAGATATCTCAGTATCCAAATCATACCTTAAGAGATCCAGGTACCAGAATAACTATTTCCCAGCAAGAAGAAATGAGTTGGTATTCCATGACTCTGACAGAGAACTCTTCAATCCAACGCAAAATTCAACATACCAGGAATCGATTCTTAATTTTTACCTTCCAGCAAAACCCATTTCTTCAGCAAACTATTCATTTGTTGATTCTGTAATCTCAAACTTCCAAATAGATCGGATCTCCACGTTATATTCCCAAAACCACGAGAAGATACAAAACTTCGTCACACACAAACGTCTCCAGTCAGCGTCATCTATAACTGCTCTAGACAAATCACAAACTTCGCAAGTCACACAAATATGGAATTCTCGTACAAATAGCATCATTGTCAGTAGCTTTCAAATCGATATGTCTGCTGACGATCTCAAAACCTTGCGGGATGGATGTTGGATCAACGATAACGTCATAGATTTCTACATCAATCTTATAGTAGAAAGCACCACAACTAAAGTTTATGGTTGGACAACCCATTTCTACACAACATTGTTGGAAAAGGGTTACCAGGGAGTAGCCAGATGGGCAAAGAGAAGGAAATTGAACGTCTTTGAAAAGGAAATCATATTGGTTCCGGTTAATATCATGAACACTCATTGGGCACTTGCCGTAATTGATAACATTAACATGAAAATCGAGTACTACGATTCACTATCTAGTCCTGGAGGCAATTCCACCGCTGTCAAGGTATTGGCTAACTATATGTCGCAAGAAGCTACACGTTTGGGACGAGACCCGTGTTGTTACCAACTTTCTCCAAATATAAAAACTCCCCAACAGCGCAATGGATCCGATTGTGGAGTATTCACTTGTACGGCTGCTAGGTTCATACTGGATAACAAACCATTATCCTACTCACAAAACGATATGAAAACCATTCGTAGACAAATGGTTTATGAAATCATAAATAAAAAGTTGATACATTAACTATATACAAGCAATAGATCAAATATATGTGATCAATTGTATTTGATTCCCAAGAACCGTTTTGACTCTGGCTCACTGTCAATCTTGCCAATCTCAACAATCTTTTCCTCTAAGGCAATGATCTTTGAATTGCTAACTTCAATCTTCTGTGCAAGGAATTGGATTCTTTTTTCAAGTCTGGCACCCATTGGAGAAATTGCAACCAACTCGTCTTGGACCTTCTTGATTTTATCGGTTTCAAGCTTTAACAAGTTGTTTAACAAGTCAACTTCGTAGAGCTTGTAGATTTTGAGATCATCAATCAAGTTCTTGAATGCAGCCTTGAACAACGGTCTTCCGGCTGTTATCTTGTTCAATATACCCTTGTCTCTCTTCAAAGAAATCAAGTCGTGCTTTTCCAATGTCGATAACGTGGCTCTTGTTTCGTTCGATGATTTGAAGAGAGGCGACTTGATAAGTTCGTCGTAATCGATTTGATCGTGTCCTGACAATAATTTCATCACATGCCACACTTGGGCAGTGTTCCAGTTATTGTCGTCTTGAAGTTTCTGATTGTTGAGGAAAAATGTCGTAATTTGTTCTGCTGCCTGACTGACCATTTCACTAAGAGCATCATCTGGTGATTCACCTGATTTGATACGTCTTATAAAGGCTTGTAAATCCAACATCCGTCCTCCTAATGGTTCTAAACATGACAGAACCGACTTGACGTCGCTCAATTTCAATTGGCTAAGTAAGTACTGTTGTGCACTACCACTAGAAGCATCTGAAAGAGTGATGGTCTTGAATACTTGGTTGGGTAAGGCATCGTTTAAGTGTTGGATGCTTCCCACATCAGATGTAATATATATCACATGGGCCATGTTGTTCTGGATTAATCCTGAAGTCCAGTCGGCAATCATTTGGTACATGAAATCGTTCTTGTTAGTGTCAGACTTTCTGGCGAACTTGTTTACAATAATAATTGGTTTGGCTTCGGGGTGCTGTTGCAAGTATTCGTCTTCCTTAAGCAATTCAATCTCCTCGCCATCCTTGAGCTTGCTATTTTTCTTGATCACGGCATTCTTGTACTTTTCATAATCTGCAAGGGCGATGTTTCTAATTGCCAGGCTTGTTAACAGGAACATGTTTTTCAACTGAGTTTCGATACTTTCACTCAATCCAGACTTTTGTCCAGTTAAACCTTGAACACCCAAATCGATAAACTGAGAAATGGAATTGGTCCATGTGAAAACAGGGAAATAACCCAATTGGTTGGATGTTTCACTAATCAAAGAATTATCTGATCTGCATTTGCTGATATTGTCGCAATCTATGTAGAGAATCCTTTGACTGAGCAATTCATCGTCGTGCAAAGTGTGGTCCAATACAAACTCTTCCTTTCCTGACCCTTTTGGACCCTTGACGATGATAAACGTATTTATATTTTCATAGATCCATAACTTCAACTGCTTTGATTTTTCGAACCTTTCACTCCAGAGTAAGTTTGAGTTTTGGCTCGAATCATCAGAAATGTCATCAGTGTCTTCTTGGAACTGAGTGATATGTTCGTCAATATAATCGTATCCATCTGTTAACCAATTGCTAATAGTCTTGTAAGGAATGTATACGAACTTGAACAACTGGTTGTCCTTGTAGTGGTCAAAGGTGTATTTCTTTGTGATTTTCAGTTCAATAGACCATTCACGAACGGGATCAAAGATTAACACTGCTACTGTAGCCAACAATGCCAAAAGAATTGGAATGGTTATTTTCTGGTGGTTGAGAATAAAATCTGTCACATAATTCACACGTTTAATTGGAATGTATTGCAAATGCAACACACTCTTTCCCTTATTCACCGAGATTCCTGTGACACAATTTTTAGCACAAACCGCGGATCTTAAGTTCCTATAGATCACTGTCGCCTCATCACCAGGCTTGATGTCAATTATTACACCATACCTTCTAAACAACAAGTACAACTCTTCTTCAGTTAACTTCTCACCCTCGAACTTGACTCTCAACCGAGAACTTGGAAACCGCCGGAGATCTTCGATCCAAGGAGTACCCTTGACAGGATATACTGCAGGACTCTGGTTCCAGACTAAATTGAGCACATACTTGAAGATTCCTTTGTTAAGTTCCTCGTCATTCTTCTTCACATTGGTCTGGATACATCCAACCACATCCCTCGCAGTAATTTCAGGAGGGAATTGAAACTTAATAAATGCACCGCAATCTCTTCTAAGAGGAACCAATTCGCTGATTTTAACATTCTCTGGTAGTGGTTCTGATATTTCCCGTACACGCTTTCCTATCTCTTCTGGTGAATGGCCTGGAAGTAATGGCGTACATATCATACGGAAATATTGCTTGAAGGCACTATTAGAAGTCCCTAGAGGATAGATATTATCATAATATAACAACACCTCACTTTGAGTCTTATCGATGACTCCTGTGGCAGATGCCGATATATCTGATTCGTTGGAATCCGATTCTTGCTTGATTTCTTCGATGTCCGTAGACAATTTCCTCAACCTTCCTAACGGAGGAAGCGACTGTTTCAAGGTTACTAGTCTTGGGCCCAATCTCTTGATCATAAGCATGTTGGGTAGTAGTGAAGAAGCAATGATTGAAGATTGCCACTTTCACAATTGCTAAAAGTGTTGTTCTGCGTGCGCAACCCAAAAAGTTCCCCGTAGAATAGAATATAACTCCCTAATGGTGCTGGTTATTGTAGCCGTATCATAAGAAGTACTTTAAAAATCTACGTTTGAACTACAGGCCAAATTAGGTCAAAACTCTTACAGTAGGAATGTATCAGACTAATTATCGCTAACAACCAAAGATTGTCAGTTCTACTCCATTAGCGTACTCAAATGTGACATACTGAGAAGTAAAAGCTAAATTAGTCGTGAAATATCGTCGTTCTGGGCCTCGCTTTGAATCATTATACCACGGTGTAAAGGTGTAAGGATCTTCGAAGAGGCCAGGTACTAAATTAATAGTAGATTACATGGAAAGGAATCCCTTGCACATTTGGATCCAGAAAGACAGTGGCAGAGCCATCTAATAGCCACTTGGAGTTCCGTAAGTACGTCCTGAAGTATTAATATATATTAGGTAGTATACACAAGTCCATGAGTGGACTTCGTTATAAAGAAAAGCGTAAATAAAGAATCTTAGACCTCTAAAATTTTTCATATTTACTTTGTTGACCAAATCCGGGTAACGCGTTTTTTCTTAGGGCTCTAGAGAATTTCTGTATTTAATCAACAGATGATGCTGGAATAGATGTCTTGATAAAATCAGATGTCTTTAAAGCTCTCACTGGTAAGTCGTCGTCTTCTCCTTTGTTAAGTTTACCACTCTTGTAGTTGTAATTCTCACGAATATATTCTCTCACAGGTAAGATAGCGGCTTCACGACACAACTCTCTCAAATCAGAACCACTGCTACCCTTTGTGTGTTTGACGACATATTCTATATCGAAATCAACGGGGTCTACCTTAGCGTCCTTTAATATTTTAGTCAAAATCGAACGTCTTTGGGCGGCGTCTGGTTTGCCTATAGCGAAAGTCTTTGGCAACCTTCTTAAAAATGCTTCATCGATGTCATTCTTTCTATTAGTAGCTCCCATGACCATGATTCTCCCATTGGAAGTCAAACCATCCCATAAAGTCATAAACTCTGCCTTCAACATGGCACTAACTTCGTGATCATTTGAAGATCTATCTCTCAAAAACGAATCAATTTCATCAATAAAAATAATACAAGGTTGTAACTTATTGGCTAACGAGAAAATGGCATCTGTTATTTTATTGGATTCTCCATACCATTTATCCATTATTGTTGACATCCGGATCAGCAAGAAGAATGCCCCGCTTTCTTTAGCAATAGCCTTAGCCAACATGGTCTTACCACACCCAGGAGGACCATGGAAAAGAACACCTTTTGGAGATTGGATCAAGCTCAGATGAGATGCAAACAATTCTGGTTCTGTCAATGGAAGTATAACTGCCTCACGAAGTTCGTCTATAATATCTTGCAAGCCTCCAACCTCTTCAAAGGTCACAGATATCTCTTCTGGGGTGACTAGGGAGTTCAATAACGATTTCTCATATTGATTAAAACTAACCTCTTTTAGTTGTGGATTACTCAGTTGTAGTTTTTTAAGTATACTCTTTCCTTTCTTCTCTGAGTCTTTGTTCTTTACCGAACTATCGACGTACTCATTGAGTATATTGTTTAAAATGTAATAAACAGATAACCCAGCTCCGGCCAATATAAATAGGTCGCCCAAGACTTTCAAGTCCAATTTGAATTTCCCAAAGTCAAGCTTAAGTCTATTCATTCTTAGTGCTCTCTAAATAAATTATATGTCTGGAATATGACTTGAATCCGAGGGGCGTACATTCTCATATTGGTATTGCCACGACTATCATATGGTAGCTCCAGAAAAAAGATGAGATGCGGTGATGTAGAGAACTGTTCAAGACGAGAACAGTACAAGTCACGACAACTATGGCTAGGAACGAGGACGAAGAACCACACGGGATCCGATTACCTCCACATCTACTTGAACAAATTGAAACCAAAAATGATAAAGGTGACTACGATGACGAAGACGATTCAAGATTCACCAAGTTTGCAACACCTGTAAATGGGAAGAAGAGAAAAGAAGTATCTAGAAAAGAAAAGAGACAAGAAGAGAGGAAATCAAAGAAGCAAAAGAAAGCGACTGCTAAGAAGCAATACATCACTAAAGAAGCTAAACAAACAAAGGTGCTCTCCAAGAAGCCTCCAACTAAACGTGTGATCGTACCGGTTAAAGACAAAATACAAGAGGATCCACTTACAGCATTGAAAGCATTGAAAGCAAAAATGGCCACGAAAAGTATGGAGTTGAAGATTGTCAAAGAAGACGATCTTGATGATGATGATGAAATGTCGGATTTTGGTAGTGATTTTGACGAACAATTTGAAGGTGAAGACTTTGACGACGAAGAAATGTCTGATCTTGACGACTTTGAAGGATTCGATGATGATGATGAGAATACTGAAGATGATCCAATTGCGAAATTGAAGGCGTTAAAAGAAGCAAAGAAAAACCAAGACCCATTAGCACAACTAAAAGCTTTGAAAGAAGCAAAAAAACAGGCAGAGGATCCATTGGCTCAATTAAAAGCATTAAAGGAAGCCAAAGCATCAAAAAACGAAAAGAAAGACTCGAAGAAGGACAAAAAGGACAAAAAAGACTCAAAGAAAAAAGAGGTTGAAGAAACAAGTAGAATCCTTGCTCCACAAGAAAGAGAATCCATGAGACGTGATGAAGAAGACATGAAATTCTATGCAAAGAAACTTGGATTGAAAAGCGGAAAGACGAAACTTTCAAAAACTGAAGATGATGATGTAATTGGTGGATTACTTGATGGACTCGACCTTGACTTTGGTGATGATTTCGTCAACGATGATATTGAAGAAGGGGTTGAGCCAAGTGATTTTGAAGATGAAGATGATGATGCAGAAAGTGGATTCGATAATGACTCAGAAAATGATTTTGATGATAGTGATACCTCAGAAGTGGAAAAGGAAAACCCTTATATTGCACCAGTACCGAAATCAAAAGACTCCCAAAAAAACTCAGAAGAAGGTGCCGCCACGAAATACATACCCCCAGCATTACGTCGTAAGTTAGCATTGGAAAATAGCGATGTTACCGAAGAAATACTTAGTTTAAGAAAATCCATCAAAGGTCCTTTGAATAGATTGTCTGAAGCCAACGTTGCTACCATTGTTAACGAAATTAATGGACTTTTCTTAAATAACGCAAGACACTCAGTGAATAACGAATTGACTGCCATAATCTTGGACAGTATCTTACAACAAGGCAGACTTTTGGACACGTTTGTTCACTTACATGCCACGCTTGTTTCGGCTATTTACCGTTTACAAGGTGTGGAGTTTGGTGCATACTTTATTCAAACGCTTGTTGAAAAATTGGAAAGTTTCCTTAAACTGAGTTCATCCGGAAAAGAAGCATCTAATTTGATTTCGTTGTTGTCTTCGATTTATCTTCTTTCATTAGTTTCTTCAAAGTTGTTGTATGATGTTATCAGGGTATTAATCAATGATTTAAACGAAGTCAACGCTGATTTGTTGCTTCGTCTTGTAAGAATTACTGGTAACCAAATGAGATCCGATGATCCAGCTGCTTTAAAAGAAATTGTATTGTTGATCAACAACGTATACGCTAGCTTGCCGAGCGACAAAATCAACACCAGAACGCAATTTTTGATTGAAACGATCACATCTTTGAAGAATAACAAGCTCAAGGTGAATAATGAGGCTACGCACCAATTAACTATACGGTTAAAGAAATTCTTGGGTGGCATCAATAATAATAAACTCAGTGATCCTATTCAAGTTTCCTTGGAGGACATCCACAATATTGAATCCAGAGGTAAATGGTGGTTAGTCGGATCTGCCTGGAAAGGACACGAAAACAATCCAGAGGCTACGTCGAATGCCAACCAAGTTATGATCGATGATATCTTGGACAATGCCGAACCCAACTGGATGGAGTTAGCCAGAGCACAACGAATGAATACCGATATCAGAAGAGCCATTTTCATTTCTATCATGTCCGCTAATGACTATATAGATGCAGTCACCAAATTGGACAAGTTGGCATTGAAAAGATCGCAAGAGAGAGAGATTCCAAGAGTATTGATTCACTGTACTGGAGTTGAGCCGGCATGGAACCCATACTACGGGATTTTGGCCAACAAATTATGCGACAATCACTCTTATAGAAAGACATTCCAATTCATGTTGTGGGATTTAATTAAGGACTTGGAAGGTACTGACGGAAACGAGTCAGACGACGACGGATTCCTTGGGTTTGACGACAACTCCGAAGACGACGACTCTAAATTAAAGAGAATCCTCAACCTCGGAAGGTTTTTTGGATTTTTATTGGCAGAAGGATCTTTACCATTGCATATACTTCGTACTATCAATTTCTTCACAGCTTCCAACGACACTATGTTATTCACAGAGGTGCTTTTTGTTACGTTCTTGGATCAGGTTGGAAAAAAATCACAAATCAACTCCGTTGGAGCTGGTTTGAGCAAAAAGGCTGCAAAGATGTACGACCAAAAGTTCGACGACAAGATCTTGATTGAAAGAACCATGAAGGCACAAGAACAACCAACCTTGTTGAAGGGGATCCAATACTTCTTGGAGGAAAAAGTTGTTTCCAGCACAATAATTAGTGGCAGAAAGCAGAAGAAGAGAATCGAATGGGGTGTCAAAGCCTTGGGTGACATTATAGACGAACTTTTGAAGAGTAAAGATTAGACGTAAATAGTAATCTACAGCATAGCATAGAGTCATAGAATAATTATAGGTTACTCCAAGTAGTACTATGTAATAGTCATAGAATATTACAGGTTACTCCAAGTAATGTGTTTTGTAATGGTCTATTTCAGTTATATACAGTTATTATAGTAGACTATTTTACACTTTAGAGATATATACAATTAGTCTATCAATTCCAATATGGCAACCGTTTCCACATGTCTGGTTTGTGGAAAGAAATCAAATCCCATGACTTCTCTGACTCTATAGTTGACGTTGTTCTTTTTACAGATCTCATGGAAGTAGGCCAAATCCCGGGCCTGGGTGAATACATTGCAACTCACATAAACGATCAACTTTGGTTGGAACTCAAGGAGCTGTTGCATAAAGAGTTTGGTGGATCCCTTTCTTGAAGGATCCATAATCACTACACTCTTATCACCCGTCATTCCAGCGTTTCTAAACGCACTGTTAGAAAACATACTGTCCGCCTGGCCCTCAACAATTTGCACTTTTGACGGTACTTCCAAGCCGTTCAATTTGGCATTATGGGTCGCATCCTCCACGGCACTTGGAGACAATTCTATACCAAAAATCTTTCCGTCTTTGTGAATATCTTTAGAGAGAGAGATTCCAAAGAATCCGGTGCCGCAATATGTGTCGACCAAGTATTTGAATTTCTCGGGGTTAAAACTCATGTGGTGACGAATGTAGTCCAACACATCAGGAAGAATAACATTGTTGTTTTGGAAGAAACTGTTGGCATCGAATTGAAATACAAAGTCGCCAATTTTCTCGGTAATCACCAGCTTATTGTTGGAAATACACACTCGATTGGCATTTCCTGTATCTTTATCGACCCTCAAACTTTCCCTAAAGAACAACGATTCCATTCTTCCTGCCTGGTCCTTTCCAGGGCCCTTGTTCAAGACTTGTTCTTTCTTATGCTTGTATCCCAGGTTCAAGATTTTGGTTGCAATTTTGCAGCTTTCCACATCAACCATTCCTTTACGTACTTCGACATGTTTAAAACCAATGTTTGGAATATCGACATCGTTTCTGGGATGGACTAGATGAGGAGTGATTTTCGTTCTATAAGCGTATTGAAGAGGCGATCCATTAACGACTCCAAACCGTGAGATATCGACAGATTCCAAGAGTTCGGGATGGAAAAACCTGTATGCTTTATGAATCACAGACTGTTTGAATTTAAGTTGATCTTCGTACGTCAACATTTGCAACTGACATCCCGAGCAATCGTGAAAATGGTCACATACAATCAACTCATCTTTCCGTGGACCAGATCTCGATTTTGCAGGAAGAACCTGTCTCAAAACTCCTTCAGCGTAGTATTTATAATGTCTCACCAATTCAACTTTTACTTTGTCACCAACAACAGTTTTGGGCACTATTACGACAGTGAACCGATCATAAAGCTCTTCGTCTTCCTCAACGTATGGAGCTGCATATAATGACTTTGGTATAAATCCGATCCCATCACCTTCAGACGTTTGGTAGATGATTTCAACACTTGGAATAGTCACACATGGTCTATTCTTGGAGAATAGAAACGCATCGATGAGAGAAGGCGAGTTTTCAATTGTTTCCAAGTTAATTTTGGCATGTCCTTTGAGAGCATCCTGGATCTCAAGGTGCCGTATATTGTCTTTACTGGTTTGATCGACGGTATCTTTCTTTGTCCGTTTGTTGGCCCGCTTAAGGTCTTTGTAGATTTTGTTTTCGTTTCGTTTTGGGACGTATGGGTCAAACTGTATGGTCTCAGTCACATCTCTTCGCTTAACCACAATAGATCTAGACGGTGATGAGGAGAAAAATCTCGGGAGATTCGATGCATTCAATGGATTTTGGATCTTCCATATACCTAGAAGAGTTTTGATATCGCTAGATACTCGAGATCTAGAACATCTTCGTATCATCACGTTAGTGATGTAAGCAAGTTTTAGACATTTTTCATTGGCGATAAATTTTCGCGACAGTGAGAGAGCTATGAGCGAAGCGAATAGCTCTTTCAGTATATAATGCTGCAAATAACCTTACAAAGAAAGTAACAAAGAATAACATTGAGGACTATTCTATAAACTACTGAATATCAAAAACTTTTTATCTCTCCAATAATCAGATACGTCGCTCATAGTTCTCTCAGTATTAAAAAAGCTGCAAATAATCGAGCTTTTGAGGTTCTCAGAGGGTTCTTTCTTATATATATATTATATGCAGTACATTAATATCAGTAGATTCACCAAGTGAAATATTGACCACAATTGCCTCTAATTCAGATGTTAACATTATACTAGCTTCCAATGTCCCCCATTGTGTCATTGACGGCTTTTCAGCAATTTTAACTAGTAATTACACACAATATTCAACATGGAGTGTAGATCAGAATCTAAGTAAATGTACTGCATATAATATATATCGGAATTAGATTATTTGCAGCTTCGCTCAGCGCTCTCTAAGTATCAAATAGCTAACTGGTTATCATTGAAATGGTTCTTCATACAAAAGTTAGCTACGTTAGTTAGCTTAAACAATCATTTGTTAAAATTGCTAATGAGAATTACCTGAGTGGAAGAACCTCACCAATATATGTAGTTATTACTATAGTCAGAAATTATCGACTTATTAGCGAAGGATCTTATACCGCTGAAAGATTCACTAACTTATCAGTAAAACCTCTTCTGAAATAATTACTAACCTCACTTGAGAAAGATCAAGTTTTCAAATACAAGATTTTGTATCTAAACTGTTCAAGTTCTTATAGTGGCTCCAGTTGAGCTGGTACCTCCTCTAACCCATCATAGGGAAAATTACCCCAGTTTACAAGAATAGTGTTTTAAAAGTTATTAGATTTACTTCGATCGTGTTAGTTCTGATACTTAGACCGTGGTAGTCCAGATACTTAGACGTCTTAGTTCTGATACTTATCATCTACTTAAATTTGTTTACTTGTACTAAAAGATAAAACTGGTGTATTTCTTCTATTTATTATATCCTTAACACCTACTCTACCCCAGTGAATACCATTCTGTCGTTATTAAGTTATACCATCCCAACCTACTAGTTCTTACTATGCTGGGATTGCGCTAAGAGGGATCTCATCCTCGGGGTATTCTCTCAAGTCAAGAGTAACTGTTTTAGAGGTGATTTCTCTCTGTTCTCTGTAGATACCAACCAAGGCATCGGACTTCTCAAACAACGAGTTCTTCAAAGATATAACAATAAACTGGAACTTGGGCCCTGCGTGAGTTTTGATATAGTTGGCAATTTTTCCTACATTCGAGTTGTCTAACGCAGCATCAACTTCGTCAAGGACAAAGAATGGAGCTGGTTGATAAGAGTGGATGGCAAAAAGTAACGCGAGCGCTGCCATGGTCTTTTCACCGCCCGAAAGCAAATCCATGTCTCTGAATCTCTTCATCGGTGGCATGGCATGGTACTTTATCCCAGAGTTATAAGGAGAATCTTCATCCTCCAACGTCAAGTATGCCGATCCACCGAGCGGAGATGTAGCTGATTTTGTCAACTCTTTGTAGATCAAATCAATCTTTCCTGAGATATGATCAAATGCCTCCATGAATTTCTGGTGTCTTGTAGCTCTGATATCTTGAAATTTGTCTGCAAGCTTTCTTTCTTTCTGTCTTGCAAGTGTATGATCGCGGTCAAAAGCTTTCAACTTCGAATCAACCTCTTTTAATCTCTCAATTGCTTTTGCATTAGGAGTTAACTTTTCTAAGTTATCGATAGTCTTTTGAAGAAGACTCTCCAACTCAGCTTCAATTTTCGAGTTAAGGGATGATTTATACTTTTCTTCCAACATCAAATAATCCACTTCAATAGAATACGCTTCTTTGACGAGTTTTTCAGTGCTGTCACTAATAGGAACTGTTTCAAGCAACCCATCTTTCAATGGGATATTCACACTATTGATCTTACAGTTCTTGAGGATGTTAACTCTTTCACTATCGATCTTGAGTGATTGTTCTTCCAGTTGTGTCGAGTCCTTGATGAGAGAAGAAAGTTTGCTGTTGATTTCGCTAACGATGGATTCCTGCGTCTTTACCAATTTCATTTTACTTTGCACTTTCTTGTTATAGTCATCTGCTTCTGATTGCATCACTTCTGATTCAGCTTCAAATTTGTCTAGTGCTATTTCTTTCTCCTGTTTTGCAGCCAAAAGCTTAACCATTTCTTGTTCAAACTTATTGATTTGTTCGTTCAAAAGAACCTGTCTCTTTTCAGTATCTTCCACTCCTTCTTTTTCGAATATCAACCTATTGGATAACGTGGAAATCGCCTTCACGAACTGAGCCCGCTCTTTGGCTCTCACTCTCAAAGTAGACCCATGCAAGTTCTCGTAATCATCTATACCATTTTTAAACCCATACTTGGAACAGAACTCACTATATATCTTATCTTGCAAGTTGTTGATATGAGACTGCAATTTGTATATTTCCCCATCAAGCTTATTGATCGCTTTCGTTTTCACTGCAATGGACTCTTCGAACGAAGAAGAGAGTTCTTTTTGGAAAGATATTTCTGATTTTCTGTCTGCAATTGCTCTTTCCACGTTAATCTTTTGATTTCTCAATACAGGGATTCTATCATCGATCAGTCCTATTTCTTCTGCGATCGCATTGATTTCTAACTCCTTTGGTCTCGAATCTTGAAGTGTTGAGAGTTTAGATGTAAGTTCATCTCTCAATTCTTGCAATTTATTCCATTCATTTTTATCCCAACTTAAGCCAGCTGCCAGTTTCTGAGTTTGTTGTCCACCAGTCATCAATCCAGACTTGTGAATAACGGACCCATCCAATGTCACCAATTTATTATCTAATTTGAATTGTGAATCCCATTTCAATCTCCTGGCCACTTCGATATTATCAACAACCATGGCATTGCCTACCACGTAATTTATAGCTTGTTCCAAAGATTTGTCATCGTATTCTAGAATGTCAATACCCGGTTGGGCCAGTTCATGAATAGTTCTTAAATAGTTTAAGTTTAAGGAATCTGAGATCACCGAATCCAACGGGATAAATGTTGCTATACCAGATCTTCTTTCTTTCAATATCTCGACACATTTGTATGCAACAGCTGTGGTTTCTACAATAATGGAATCAAAGTTTCTTCCTAAGATAGTCAGAAGTGCAGCTTCGTATTTGTGTTTGGATGGACGAACCAAGTCATTGACAACACCTTTTATGGCCCCTTTTGGGAAAAGATTCCTCAACATGGAAACATTTTCACGTAACTTCTTCTGCTTGTTGGATTCTCTTTGCTGAGATGATAATTCGTCAAGTCTGACCAAAATGTCTCTTAATTGAGAATTCAATTGTAATTCTTGAGAGTTGAAATCGTCTTTTGCTTTGATTAGAGAGTTCTTTGCATCTATTTTTTCTTGCTTTAACGTCAAGGTATCATTAATCTCTGACATTATGTCAGCGAGCTTGGAGTTCAAGTTGGTATTTATTTCACTCTCTATATCAGCAATTCTTTGAAGGGCATTTGCATTCTGAGATTTAATGTTGGAAATATTTGCATTCAATGACTCTTTGTCATTGAGTAGGACTGTAAGCTCTTCTTCTAATTGAGAACCATTACTTGCCAAAAACTGTGATCTTAAACTTTCATACTCTCTTTGGCCTTCAGATGATACAGAAGAAGATACGGAAGCAGCAATTTTGTCTTGAAATTGATTGAAGAGTCTTTGGGCATCTCTTAATTGTTTTTCAATATCAGCAACCAGTTGCTTTTGTCTGCTGCAATCCACCTTCAAATCGTTGAGTTTAGATTTCATTGACTTAATCTTTGAGGCCAATGACTTTCTATTAGCATCAAAAGGAATTAACTCCCTCTTTGCCATTTCAATGTTGGAAGCGCAGTCTTCAAGCAGCGACTCGTTCTTCTTCATTTGCAATTTCATTTTGGAATAGTCACCCATGGCGGTTTTTAATGCTCTTTCTCCAGCAGAGAGGTTTCTCTCCACTTCTTTAATGTGCTTCTTCTTGTCTTTCAAGTCATCTAACAACTGATTGTGTTTCTTTTCGTTATGATACAACTTGTACAAATTAATTTTTTTGATGATTTCCGACTTTTGCAGTAATTGATCTTCAAACTCTCTTTGTTCAGCCAATTGTTCTTTATATTGTTTTGACTCCGAGTTTAAAGTTCTCTTTCTTGAGAATACGGAGTTTGAATATTCAAGAGCCAACTCGTGTTCTTCTTTTAATTCATCGTACTCTTTTATGTGCTCGGCAGAACCACTAATGTTCTCCATCAACTTTGTTAAATCTGTGGGTGATTGAGATGCGATTTGTTCCACATCTCCTTGAAATACCAAAAAATTTCTTGCCTTGATCAAAATGTTTTCTGCCTTCAAAACCATTGAATAGTTTAGGGAAGTAACTGACAAGTCGTTAATTTTATAGTCACTATTCCCGGACGCGGTTATAGATCTTTTAAGTTTGATTACTTCCCCGTTGTCCTTCTGATAAACAGCCATAACGTGAGCTCTAGTAGGATCTGACTCCAAGCCATCACCACTGCTCTCTGATATTCTTCCTCTATATATCAATTCTTTTACATTATTTGATCTCAAATGAGAGGACTTCACACCAAGTACAAATGAGATGGCATCCATCATATTTGATTTTCCTGCACCATTAGGACCGATGATCGAAGTAAAGTTCGAGGTTCCAAATCCAATATTGGAGGTACCTCTGTAAGACTTGAAGTTATGCAACTCCAATCCAATAAGTCTACCCATAGTACGTCTGGTTCGCTTAGTTGATTTGAGATGTTTTGTTTAATTTTATGTATAGACGCGTTTGAATGTTTTGGTAAGCGGACGACTTTTGTCAATCTACAGATATGCAGCTATCTTTTGCAACCTGCAGGTATGCGCTTAAGTGTCATTCCGTCTCCTTCCCGATATACGGCTCGTGCTAGATATAGAAAATACTTCACTCTAATAATCACTTTCTTAACCATGACGAGGTACTCAGAGAAGGAACCTTTATTGGGTGCAGACAAGTCTAGAATTGCTGCCGATAACGAAATCTCTACCATCACATGTCCTTCGTTTGCAGCTCTTTTAACCAAACCATTCCAGTGTCTACCACAGCTCGCAAAACATGTCAGTTCTAGCGAGGACGAAGACATCGAATATTCAGATGATGATGAAACGTTACCAGATTTACCAGAAAGTACGACAACTCTCCCTATCTCAGACATATCCCAAGCCGATAAGCTCTATGAATTGAGGAAACAAATGAAGAAGCACGGAATCGGAGTATACCTTATTCCGTCTGAAGATGAACATCAATCTGAATACACTGCCTTGCCTGATAAGCGGAGAGATTATATTTCGGGGTTTACCGGCAGTGCTGGTATTGCAGTAGTGACTCTTGACGATCCCGTCACACTCTCTGGGGAAGCAATCTTATCAACCGATGGAAGATACTTTTTGCAGGCAGAAAAGGAATTAGATCCAAAACTATGGAAACTCTTTAAGCAAGGAACTCGCGGATCCGTTCCTTGGAACAGGTTTTCTATGGAAAACGCTGTAAACAACAAGTTTAGTAACGTCATTTCTTGTGACCCTAGAACTATAAGTGTATCTGTTGGAGAAGCGTTTGAATCTGCAAGGATTCTCAGTTATCAGAGTAAATTCGAGTTCAAGCCGTTACTCGAAGTTAATTTAGTTGACGAGGTTTGGGGAAAGGACAAACCCACCAGATCATTGGAACCTATTTATCACCTTCCGTTGAAATACTCGGGAGTTCATACTAATGAGAAATTATCAACTATTCGTACAACATTAAAATCGGAGAAGTATAATGCCACCCACTTGTTGATAACTTCTTTGGATGACATTACGTGGTTGTTCAATTTGAGAGCAGACTCCGATATTCCTTTCAACCCTGTCTTTTTTGCGTATTCCATCTTGACTTTGAATGCTGTCACTTTGTATGTAAACAAGGGGAAGATTGATAATGGTGATGACGAGTTGCGTCTGTACTTGTCGACTATCGGGGGGTTGGTCATCAAGGATTATCAAGAGTTCTACAAAGATGTGGCCAAGTTGAAGGTTACGGTATCTGATCCACTGATCCGTCTTGTACTCCCCTCCAAGTCTGTCACCACATATGCTTTATTAGACTCAGTTCCACAATCAGTTGGAAAACAAGATATCATTTATGACTCGATTATTGCCAACACCAAGATAATCAAGAATTCCACCGAGCTCTTCAATGCCAAAATCGCTCAGTACAAAGATTCTTTGGCATTCATCTTATTTGTGTCGTGGTTGGAACATAACTTGATCACTAAAAGGCGTGTTTTATCAGAGTACGACGCTGCTTGTAAGATATATTCCATTCGTTCCAAACTTCCCAATTTCAAAGGATTATCTTATGGTACCATCTCGTCGTCTGGACCCAATGCTGCCGTCATCCATTATGAGCCTACCAAAGAAGAGAATTCGATTATTGACCCAGACCAGATTTATTTAGTGGACTCGGGTGGTCACTACTTAGAAGGTACCACTGATATCACCAGGACATATATTTTTGGGCGCAAAAACTTGACTGATAGGTATAAAAAGTTCAACACGTTGGTCTTGAAGGGCCATTTATCGGTTGCAATGGCTAAATTTCCTCCAAACAATAAATCTACAGGTACCATTTTAGACGCATATTCAAGACAACCTCTTTGGAATGAAGGTTTGGATTTCAACCATGGAACTGGCCATGGTGTGGGTAGTTTTGGCAATGTCCATGAGGCTCCTCTCTATATTCTGAGCACTACTGGTGGAGCAATGTCTCTTGATCTCTTTAAAAAGGGTGCTATTCTTACTGATGAACCAGGGTACTATGTAGATGGAGAGGTGGGATTCAGAATCGAAAGTGAACTCGAAATCGTGGAGTGTGACGATTCAATAGGTAAAACCAGAGGTGGTGAGAAGTTCTTATCATTCTCGTATTTGACAAAAGTACCTTTCTGTAGGGCTTTGATCGACACCAAATATTTATCGCCTGTTGAGCTCAACTGGATCAATGAGTATCACAGCAGTATTAGAGAAGACTTTGGTAGTAAATTGTTAGAACTTGGTGACAAAAGAGCCTATGCCTGGTTGATCAGAGAAACGGCCTCCCTCTAATTTTCAAATTACCCTACAAAGAGTCGTTATACTTGCTCCTTAAAGGAGGTCTAGTCTGTATTATTGTTTCGTATGCATATATAGAATTGAGTACTATTCGTTAACGTTAGTTCAGCTTGAATGGAGCTGAGTATAAGGGAGTGAATCTTAGACCCTTGGGGTTTCCGGAATCTGGTTTGGAAACTGGTTTTTGAAAACTTCCTGGCTTTCTCAAACCACCAGTGGACGGTTTGGTGATATTGTTGTCTCTCCCAAAACTTACCCTATTTGAAATAAACGGTGATGATTCGGGCAATACGAGGGTTGGATGTTCAGAGTGTATACTGGATTCCTTGGAAACCGATAATCTGGTCGGTAAGATCGTCGATGCCTCTCTCTTTCTGTACTGTGGCATTCTTAATGCGTTGGTGGATCCCCAGATCTGTGAAGTGTTTGTGCTGATAGAGTTTCTGATTTGGTCTAATTCAGATGCAATTTTTGATATGGAATCTACATCATTTGTGTCGTTCTTGGGTCTTTTGGCATCATACTGAAGGTTACTGTCTGCCCTTCTCTTGTCGTGTAGAGTGAGACCGCGTAGGCTCAATAATGAAGACGGCATAGTATTGGAGGAAGTCATACCTTTGACTGTTTCTGAGATTCTGTTGAACAAATTGGACGAAAGAGTTTGCTGAGGTTTAACCAACGAGCTAAGTTCGGAATCGGGAAGCATGGAAGGTAATGAAGCTTGGCCGCTGCTATATGGGGGAGTATTCATTTTGAAAAATGATGTGGCGCCTCTTGAAAGACGAGAAACTCGTTCATGTTGTCCAGCAGAATCCATTAATGACATTAGAATAGAAGATACGGCTGAATTCACCAGCTTGATATCGGCACTGGTGATCTTACTCGCATAAATAGCGGCTGCTGTTGCTGTTGCTGCAGAAGTTGCTGCTAACACAGCTTGTGGGTTCTCCTTATAAACTGATCCGGATAGAAGGTTGAAAATATCAGTAACAGGCTTAACAAGGTTTTGATCCGAAGTCAAAGCTGCCACTGTGTCTGTATCCTTCTCAGTTTTGGTTTCAGAATCAGTAATATCTTCTGATAAGTTTTTGTTGAACTTTTCTTGTTCATCCTTTCTCTGCTTAGCGATTCTTCTATCTCTTCTTCTTGAGAACTCTTCTTCAGTCCATGCCTTTTTCTCTGGTGTTTCTTTTTCTCCAAACATAATAGCAGCTCTCTTTAAAACTCTTGATCTAAGGTCATTGTCCTTATTCCTTTCTGCATTTTCTTCTCTCCAACGTTTCTTACGTTCTCTATTCTCAAACCTAATCTTTTCTTTGTATTCGGGAGAGTCTGTTTTCACTTTTTCCAGAATAAAATTGGTTCTATTATATCTGGAGGTTGGAGAATGGTTGGAAATAGCTGAAATAATAGACTCGCTTATAGATGAAATATGTTCCGTCTTAATCATAGGTAATTCTAAACCTGAAGTGGTAGATGAACCAGGTAAAGACGGATCTAGCATTGTACTAGAATCAAATTGCTGGATCACGTCGTCTATCAATGACGAAGCTTCGGAATTTTCTGCAAATCCAGGTGAAGATGAATCTAAAAATTGTTTTGCTACCATTAAAGATTTGATGATTCCGTTTTTTTCTTCGTTATCGTTGTAACTCAGAATAATTTCTGATACAGATGGAACACCCCTTAACAAAGAACTGGTCAGTAAGTTTGAAGTAGAGCCAGAAGATATAGCGTTAGTCATTTGTCGGATGACGCTAAGCAAATTGGTTTCCGAGTTGCTACCTCCTGTATTCATCCGTGAAGTTAATGAACTGATAACGCTGGATAATTGTGATCTGATTGGATTTACCTTATCTGAGTTCAAAACTTCTTCTAGAGATGCAATAGATGAATAGTCCCTTCTAGGTCCATTCAACATTGAAGCTCTGTGTAATGCAAGAGTTTCTGCGATAGACATACTTTTCTTTGTAGCCTCATTTGCATCCTTATCGGATGAAGAATACGCAGCAGGATTTGTTGACCTTGGCTCAGACATATACGGAGCTTGTGACAGGAATTGTTCAGCGCTACTAAGACCTCTCTCGTTTAACTTTGAAGTGTCCCCTTTAGTTAAATCGATATCATTTGACCGATTCAAGGATTCCAAGAAAGTCGCTGTCGAAGATGATATCGGAACAGACACCTTTGATTGGTATGGTGTACTTGCTTTCGAAAGTTGTCTTTCTGAACCATCAAGCTGGTGGTTGCTGCTCGTATCTCTAGAGTGGTTTAGCTTGCTCGATTGTGATTCATCTTCCATTTCCATATCTGAAAGCAAATCAAGCGGATTTTCCATTGCCATATTAAATGCATTCTGCAAAATATCGTTCATTTGCAATTGCTCCAAATCTGCTTCTCTGTGATCCTGTGATCTTGCTGGTAATTGAGCTCTGTTGTCGGCAAATGAAGTTGCATTTGATTCAATAGCATTTCTAACAACGTTTGCCAATGCAGCCTGCAATCTATTGTTATGCATGTTATCTTCGGTGTGTCTGCTTCTCTCAAGAGATTCCTTGGCTCTCAAAGCAATCTCTTCTCTATGCGCTTCGTTTTGAAAGTGTGCTAACACGTTCTCATCTATCTGGGGCAAGTCCATAACAGTTTTTTGTTTCTTTGTGAAATCATCTTCGGCTTGAACCTGATTGGTAATTTCTAACGCCAATTCTTGCAAAACGTTATCAGAAATCGGCAATTTGTTAGAATTTAGTTCTGCTTGATCTTGTGAGGACATTTGGGATACAAGGTTCTGAACGATTCTAGACAACTCTATAGGGGCGTCGTGGGTCTTCATGCCCTGTGAGTTTTCAGTAGATTCAACTTCAGCAGACTTATTCATAGCAGATTTGAAAGCTTCATTGATAGCATCTTCCATAAATGTGTCTTCATCTCCATCTTTGGCGGCCGTATCCAGATACGGCATTTCATTTGAACTATGTGAACCAGACGGATTTCTTACAATTATGGATGAAGCAATACCAGTATTTTCATGTCCTTTATTGTCTTTCAGGGTTTTGTGTTCTTCCAAGCTTGATTGATAAGTATGCACATCTCTATCTTCAATATGCCTTGAATCAGTTTCACCTTGGACCTGCTGTATTGAGCTGTCCAGTTGAGGCTGGGGTATGATACTTTTAAATGCGTTCCCAATCGCTTCCTCTAGGTCAATTTCATCTGTATCATCGTGAGATTTAGAGGCACCAGTCTGGGTGCCATCTTCTCCTACCATACGGCCGTGTGAAATGTCATTACTTTCACCGGTGCTAGATTGTTCGTTATTTTCATATCCCTTTATATCATGATTGATAGAACTCTCTGGCACATCTTGAGTCTCTTTTGGCCCTTGAAATATGCTACTAAATGCATTACCAATCGCAGCTTCAAGGTCTTCATCATCATCGGCGTCGGCATCAGCGATACTCGAGTTTTTGAATTCGTTGTAAGGAGAGTTATTGACTTCCGGGTCTATTTCTTCACGTTTCTCTTCTCTATTTGAAGAACTTCCTTCTCCTGTTTCAACTCTTTCGTCCTGTTTGTTTGTGGGTTCTGTGTGAGGTTGTGTATCAGGTCGCACTTCAGCTTGGGTTGCTGTATATACTTTTTCAGCTGGCTCTGTGGAAGGAGGCTGCTCTAATTGATCTAAATGATCATCTTCCTTGTTCGTGAGTGATTTTCCCAACACATCCTTAAAAGCATTGCCTATGGCGTCATCGAGATCTAAATCATCCATTTCTGAGTTTCCTTCATTCATAGAAAAGTCCTGTGTTGGCAGATCAGTGTGGTCTTGGTCGTTTATAGACTGTTGTATCGCATTATCGAATTCATTGTCTATCTGATCCACGTTCTCCTCGTCAATGCTAACATTTGTGTGTGAATCTTGATTATATTCTTGTTCTTTGTCGACTTCATCGACAATTTCCTGTTCATTTAGGAGCTTATCGTGGGATTCCGTGTCCATATGGTCTAGCATTGCATCTTCGAATGCTTTATCAATGGCGTTGTCCAAATCCTGATCTTGTTCTGGCTTATCTTGATTGTGATTTATTGTGGTCTCTAAAGCTCTATCCAACGACATATCTTGCTGGTCGTTCGTTTGATCTGACTGTATAGCATTTTCAAATGCCTTACCTATAGCATCGTCTATGTCATCAAATGTGGCATCATTTTTATCTCTCTCTTGCAACTCAGCTGTATTCTGGATCTCACCCTTCTCGGTGTCGTCCTTCTTATCATTAAGACTAGCAAAGTCGAACTGGTCAAATACATTTCCAATTGCATTCTCCAACTCGTCCACATCATTTACGTCACTGTTATCATAGCCTTGCTCTTGCTGTTGGTACTGCTGATCATTTTGCAGCTGTGATTGTTGTTGATTGTTATTGTTTTGATTTGAATCAGTTGGCTCTGGGTTGGTTAAGGACGAGAGCGAGTCTGCAATCACCTGACTCAAGTCTATATCTTCATTTCCTCCTCCTTGAACATCATTAAAAGGACTGGTTGACATATTGCCAGTACAAATTAATGGTTGCAAGTTTTGAAAAGGGAAGTGTGATTGTTGTGACTGCTTTTTCAGATTTGTCCCCTTTTTGGTGAATGCGTTTTTCAGATGAGATGCGGAACCATATTTTGCAGCAAATACGATAAAGAACGGTGGTTATGAGAGGGAGAGATGTTGTGAAGATTAGTTGTAGGTAAGATATGTATTATTATGATGATCTTTAGACCATGGGCCACTTAAAGTCCTTGTTTGCTGGATTTTTAATTTGTATCACGTGACTAGTATGATTACCATCAAGGTGTTAGACTTGTAAGAGCGACCATTTACTCTGGAGGAGAGGAGTCATAGCCATAAGTAGTTTAGTCCTTTGAGGATTTTGTAGTTCTAGATAGGTCTGAGCTTAGATCTGGAGTAATTTTACAGGTACGGATAATTTTATGTTTTCTTTAAGTTGAATGGGCAAAATCAAAGTGTAGACTTATTATAAAGCAGTCGAAAAGCCTTTCAAAAGATTCCTTTAACTAGTTATTGGTATTCCAACTCTCCTTGACATCTTATCACAGCACTTACTATTTCTTAGCTGTATTAAATTCCACGGCCGTAGTTTATTATAAATCCGCAAAATTGGACCCTGCCGCATTCAAAAACGGCTGCAAAATTACTCGACTCGAAACCTCAAACGTGTCATTGGAACTAGACTGAGTGCATGGAAATCATCATTTAAGACAGATCTCTCTTGATAAGTAAATATTACCTTCTTTCTGAGAAATTGTCAAGACCTTATATCGATTTACTTATCAAAACCTTACGCAAAGCATGTTTATGTCATGCTTGAGTCATATTTCAATTACATCATTTACTTCGTTACGAATATAGTGGATTGAACATTATCTCTAATACAATGTTTAACAATAAATAGAAGGAAGTATCATAAGGTATATATCAAAAAGAGTCTATCTAATTCTCTGTTTTCTCATTAAGTAAGGCAAAATTGATTACTAACCCCAATTTTCCTTTACCAACACCATCAATTCCGCCATCTTTGATAGTCCAGTTGAAATTATTCAAATTATCGTTGGCATAACTCGAGACGTCAATGTCAAAGGTCTTGCTGCCATAAGTCGGAATACTAACTGCATATTTAGAATCGGATAACTTGACAAAGTTCGTATCGAATCTGAGCTTATAAGAAGAATCTTCATGAATGACGAATTCTTCACAATGGGAATGGATAGTGAAGAACTTCTTGCGGGCAAACGAATTATCAGGTATTTCAAGCGAATTGTCGGTATTCTCATTCAAATTCTCTTTAAAGTTTGAAGGTTCCTTGGCTGATGGAGGGGCCAAAACCGAACCTGTCGTTTCATCTGAGGCTTTCTGTTCTTCTGCTTTCTGCTCTTGTTCCTTTTGTTTTGCCGGATTGTTGATAGCAATATACGAAAAACTGTTCAATGCTAATCCATACAAGAATGGTTTGTCATTATAAAGGTCACCTTTTATAGTCGGATTTATAAACCACGAAAAGAATTTGAGACCGGTAGCAAGTAAAGATGTAGGCACATAATCTTTGATAGGGAGTTGAAAGTCATTTCCAAACACTAGGTCGTTTCCTTTGATTGGGTTTTTGGGTTTGAAATCGATTTCCAACCGAAGATTGGGTTCAGGGTCCTGTGTAAGTTCGTTATAGGGTTTCACGGAATCTCCAACAGGTTCGCTGTTGAGAAACGCTTTATCTCCAAGGTTATGAAGACTATTTGATAAGTGAGGATTCGATCCATCAAAGTTCTTGATGTTCACAAGAACGCTAAAACTTCCGATATCAGATTCGATATGGATGGGTCTGTTCGTGTTGACTGGAATGATTTTGTAGTCACCGTCGTAAGAGGACGATGCTTTGATTAAAAGACGTTTTGTAGACATTTAGAATGTGAAAGAGTGGTGGTGATGATTCGCAAGTTTTGATGGTAACCTCTGATGGAATAGTCGGAGGCTGTTTCGGCCCGGTGTAGGTGTAGCGATTGCGAAAGATAAACAGGTAGAAATATCAACTAAGCACTCTTAGAATGTATTTCTCTAGAGCTACTCCGAGGTGTCAAATGCAATCGAATTTGCCGTTTTTGTTATACTACTTGGTTGTTTCTTTTTACAATCTATCAAGATATAATTGCTACACTCGACACGACTTAGCAAGCATCCCGTCTCTCGATTAAAAACTCGAAGTTCCGGAACGTTATTCCGCGTTTTGGCTTACAAAAAGTAATTATTCACTTAGATGGTCATTTGGGAGTGACTTCCGCCAGATTTAATTTAAATTATGAGAACGGAGGTCAAAAATGAGCTCCGTCATAGAAATTCAAAACGTTCTACGGAAAAGTTGGGTATGTTGGTACTGTATGCAGTACCCACCCCCACGACCCAAGGGTATATAAGAAACGCGAAATCTCCGAATTAACTCGGCCCGTGAACTAAAGAATCACCTTCAACTCTTCTTATAATTACACAATGTCATCTAACTCTTTAGAACAATTAAAAGCCTCTGGTACTGTTATTGTCACCGACACTGGTGAATTCGAGTCCATCGCCAAGTACACTCCTCAAGATGCTACCACCAACCCATCATTAATCTTAGCCGCTTCCAAGAAGGCTGAATACGCCAAATTAATCGATGTTGCTATTGAATACGCTCAAGACAAGGGTTCTTCTCCTCAAGAAAAGGCTTCCATTGCTTTAGATCGTTTGTTAATCGAATTCGGTAAGGAAATTTTGAAAATTGTCCCCGGAAGAGTGTCCACCGAAGTTGACGCCAGATTATCTTTCGACAAGGAAGCTACCGTCAAGAAGGCCATTGAATTGATTGCTTTGTACAAGTCCGTTGGTATTGAAAAGGAAAGAATCTTGATCAAGATTGCTTCCACCTGGGAAGGTATTCAAGCCGCTAGAGAATTAGAAGCTGAACACGGTATCCACTGTAACTTGACCTTATTATTCTCCTTTGTTCAAGCTGTTGCTTGTGCCGAAGCCAAGGTAACCTTGATCTCTCCTTTCGTTGGTAGAATCATGGATTGGTACAAGGCTTCCACTGGTAAGACTTATGATGCCGAATCTGACCCAGGTGTCATTTCCGTAAGAAGCATTTACAACTACTACAAGAAGTTCGGTTACGACACTATTGTCATGGGTGCTTCTTTCAGAAACACTGGTGAAATCAAGGCCCTTGCTGGTTGTGATTACTTGACCGTTGCTCCAAAATTATTGGAAGAATTAATGAACTCTGATGAAGCCGTTCCAAAGATCTTGGATGCCACTTCTGCTAAGGCCGAAGCCTTGGACAAGGTTTCTTACGTTGATGACGAAGCTACCTTCAGATTCTTATTCAATGAAGATGCCATGGCTACTGAAAAATTGGCCCAAGGTATCAGAGCTTTCGGAGCCGATTGTGTTACCTTGTTGAACCAATTGGAAGCAAGATTCAAGTAGTTGTATCTCTCCTGTTTATATAAAACGACTTATGAATCGAATGATTTTATATAGTTGCGTGCCGACTATAAATTGAAATTCTCGTGTAGCCAAAAGATTTGTAGAGTTTAAATGATACGAGGTTGAAGAGATGCCGTTGTCGCAAGCAGAATGTATTGTCTGTTAGTGGTGTGGAATCAATTTACGCTATCAGTCTAGGCAATCAATCTAGGCTATCAATCACGGTTTTTGTTACCCGGATATCTTTTCCGTCGTTATCAATTTCCACGCTTACTAAACCATGAAATGTTGTAGTTGCCACCAAAATGACTAGACCAGAAACCATTGTTCCCGGGGAAGTAACATCTCCATATCCAATATACTTGGAGTCCAAGATTATAAGTGGATTTGGTCGTGGATCTGCAGAATTGGGGATTCCCACCGCCAATATTCCTATAAACGACAAGCTCTCTAACTTGGAAACAGGAATTTACTACGGGTGGTGTCGCGTGGAGCCAGATTGCAACCGGGACGATACCAAGAATGTCAGGAACGATGGGAACGAGGTTGTTTTCAACCATGGAAATGCCTTGACTGACGAAGAGTTGGCGATCTTCCCCATGGTAATGTCTATAGGATGGAACCCATTTTACCAAAATAAAGAAAAAGCTGCAGAGGTTCATATAATGCACAAATTCAAGAACACTTTCTATGGTGCTACTATCCATTATAATTTATTGGGGTATATCAGACCCGAATTGAACTATACAACAAAAGGTATGTACTTTTACGAGGATCGGACATTACAGAATGTAACAAACAGAAAAATTTGATCAGTGGAATTTATTGATGAAGCGTACGCTGAATAGTTATAGTTAACGGTACAGTGATACAATTACTCAGTGATCATTAGTGGGTGATAAAACTCAATCGAGTGAATTTTATCGATATGGATACCAGTGAATTTAAACTAATCCATTTAATCCAATCAATTTAATCCAATCAATTTAATCCAATCAATTCAAAACAATCAATTCAAACCAGTCTGTTTTAAGTGGACATCACTAGCTTTTTCAATTGGAATCCAAGTGAAGAACTTCGGGCCACTAACACTGTTGTTCAAATTGTACCATACATTACTAACATTTTCTAGAAGCTCTCATTGAAGACATTAATTTAGATATACAAATTGCTCTAGAGATCCTCAACAAAGACTCTTATCTAAAGTATAAAATCCTTTAGTTATCGTTGCTAACAATTATATCAACATAAGTCGTGTACCTTGCGAAATCGATGTACTAATTATCTGAGATCTCCCCACTACAAGGCTATGTGATCCATATTCAATGAGAAATGTGCGAAGTATATTGGTTTGGTGGTGGATGTTCACTTTGGTAGTAGGGTCGGTGAGTCCATCTTTGATGGAAACTTCCTCTGGATCTCCCTTGACTATCTTGTATCCTCAAAATGTATCTGGCGATAGCAACCTCTGCATTTTGCCAAAAGACAATATAGGCAGTTATTGTGAGTTTATAAAGCAAGAATGTAACCCCAAATACTTTATGGTAGCACGGTACTATTACTGTTGGAGCAAAACTCCTCTGTTAGTAGTGAGGTTAGGAATATCAGGGGTAATTCTACTATTCCTAAGTGTGATCCTCCTCTCCCTTAGTATCTTAGTTTCCAACTATCTCTTTATAAATATGCATGAGCTTACCACTTCACTAGGAATCAACGACAACATTCTTAGTTTCATATTCATCCCTCTTACCAACACGTTTCCAGACATGATCAACTATTACGTCATTCTAGATTCAGGGTCTACAGATTTGGTTTTGGGACAATTGTTGGGGTCGATCTTGATCATGTTTACAGTTATCATTGGGCTTATTAGTATTGTTAACGATAATTACCAGGTCCAGAAGCGTCGTGTGTTTATGGTCGATCTTCTCTGGGTTTTTTGTGTGTTGTTGTTGTTTCTGTATATTTTATCAGACTCACAAATCACCTTAGTAGAATGTGCGTTCATGATCGTGGGCTATTTTATCTATATTGGTTTTTTGAACAAGTACAACAAGGCTGAAGTGCCTCCTGATCTTGATATCGTGGTTACTCCTCCAAATGAACCTTTTTTCTTTGAAGATGCAATCAGTATCTTGTCACACGACGAAAGAACATATGGAACTATTTCACCATTTGGGAAGCCAAGCGTCGGAGATAATTCGCTCACCAGGTCGCGTAATACAAGTGTGAGTTCTTTTGAAGAAATCGTCTTAAAAGAGTCGGTCTCGATGTTTCAAGTGCTCATTACTTGCATCGATCTAGTATTCTTTGTCGTGGTGCCGATAAATATGACACCACCCAATCTAGAAGAAAATCAATGGCGCAAACGACTCAACCAACGTCATCTCCTAACATTATGGTTTTCCACAACAACCCCACTCCTTGTTAATTATAAATTTACTCATCTTCCATGGTTGGATATGGTTCCTATAACGTTTATAATCATAGTGGGGGTATTTTTCATCACACCACATCTAACCCACAAAGCTTTATTGATAAATATGTTGGGGATATTCTGTAGTATGATTGTTCTTCAAGAGATTTCCCTTAAAATTCTTCAAATACTCAAAAACTTTGGTCTTGTGTGGAACATGTCTGATTATTTGTTGGGGATGTTGATCTTCTCCGTGAGCAATTCCATAAACGATACCGTCACCAACCTTACAATATCAACAAAGATAAATCCTATTTTAGGTATAAATGCATGTTTGGGAACTCCTATTTTGTTAGTGTTGTTGGGAATTGGTGTTAATGGGTTTGTGGTGATTCTGAAGCATAATGCACCATTGAAATTCAACTTGAATCTGGATTTGATTCTAAACACTGGTGCCCTCTTGATGATTTTGATCTTGTACTCAGTCTATGTACCGGTGAATAATTGGAAATTTGATAAACGACTTGGATCTTTGGGCATTATATGGTATCTTGTTGTCACGGGAGTCAGTTGTTATCTAGGGGGTTGAAAGTGGACAACAAGAATTCATGAACTTTCAAGTATAAAGCAGAAAGGCTGGTCTGTGATCTTCTCTATACTAAAGATATGAATTAAGCTCATCATCAAATTGTTGTTTGTAGTCGTGGCTATTGATGGGTGCATGGATTTGAGTATTTTCACTGGTTGATATTTCCACTTTTCCATTGTGAGGTTCTGTTTCGTCTCCTTGGTCATTTTTGTCTTTATCCACATCAACTTCTTGGACCTCTGCATTGATGCTTTCATGTTTGTCTGCCTTCAAATTTTTCATCTTTCCTTGGGCACTTTTGTAAATTTCTGAATCGATGAATTCCGATTCAAACTCCACGAACAATTTCTGCTTACACTCGTTTGAAATGGAATAATAGAGCAAATGTTCAAAGAACCACGGGTTGCCAGATTCGTTGATAATTTCTCGAAATAGATTCTCGAGATATTCGTCGTCGAAGTTTATCAACCTCTCAATATTGATCAACTTTTCATATATCGGGATGGGGATGGAACTGTTGTATCGTATATATGCAAGAATCAAATCTCTCGCTTTGACGACGTTTTTGAGGAATAAATTTATGTCTACCAACTTTATCAATACCTTGTAGTTGTTGTTTAATGCGTAGGCTCTCGTTAAAGTCTCTATTGCTCTCATATACTTGCCGTGAGATATGTGATAATTGGCGTACTTTATCCATAGATTCGGATAGAGTGCTGTCACCAAGACTCCTCGTTCATACACAAACTCAACATATGCTTGGGGGTACTTTTTCAACTCAAGAAATTCTAGGTAATTGCTCCAAGTTTCCAACTGTTGTTGGGAGATATACTTGAAATCAAAGTAGCTTCGGGTGAGTTTCTTCTCAAAGGTGAAGAGTTCATAAACTTTGAATTGTGTTGTGATATAGACATCAATGAATATTTTCTTCAAATGTGTGGCCGCTGTCTTTGGCTCGAACATCTTCTTTGATATCTCACGTTGTGGGACCAAGTATGCGATAATATCCTTGTTCTGAGTGCTGATACAGGCGATTTCATCAAATAAGATTTTAAAGAAATACTCGTAGTTGTATAGTGGCACCTCTATAATGATTCGAAGAAGGATATAGTACTTTGCTTTGAAGTTATTGGTGTCATCTTGATAGTTTTGGAGGAAAATCAAATATAACTTGTAGAAATCAGAAGCATGGAAATGATAACCAATGCTTTTGCGTGCTATTTCAAAGAGGTCCAAGATTTCAGAAAGATTGTTATTCAAAGTATTGATTCGAAAGTTTAGGTAACTGATCCAGAGTTCGATGGAGTATGATAAGTGACGGAAACTTTGCGAGTATACCTGCTCTGAACGATGTGTATCCCCAAGTTTGAACTCCCATTCTGCATATCTAATCCAGTAGTTTACCAATAGTGGATATTTGTCTAGTAATTTTTGATATGACACTCGTAACACGCTCACCTCTTCTTCTGGAGTTGTTTTGTTGATGCCTCTTTTTGAATTCGCCTCTGCAGTTTTTATAAGCTTCTCCCAAAGTTGAAAATCCTCGGAGTTCTCGAGTAGTTCTCGTGATACTGTCGACCACTCTTGATTCAAACCTGTCTGTTCCATTGTTTGGTGGTTATAAGTGTATCTCCATATTCTGCCAGATTGATTTTATGCGATGTTGCATCCTGCAGATAATACTGAAATATTAATACCAATCTACTCATTAAAAGAAACACCTCTTTGGAATGAGATGGTGTAAGAGGTGAAGAGGTCCCGGAAAAGATCTGTAATCCTTCGCTAGTCATATAATTGTGAAAACGAAACGTCTGGATTTGAAGCCATCTGAACTATACTCCTTTGTACTGGAAAACACTTCCAATGAGATAAGAGAACTCCCAAAGCGACATGTGGCAAACATGTTAATTAGAGCACTCTATATACTTTTATTATCTACAATTTTAGAGTGAACTCTTATATAACTATTATCTTGGATATCAACTTTGGGTGCAAATTTTTAGAATCGCACAAATCATTGGTAAGCATATCTAGCATGTATCTAGGAATAACACTCAAATAGTCTAGTAATGTTGGTCCATTGACATAGCTGGTAGTTGGCTGATTGAAAACTGTGACTTCTATGAATCGCTTGTTTTTCGTGTCAATTTGTGTCTTGATAGGAGTCTGTTTCTAGTCTATTTGAGCCTTTAATTGGAGGAGTCTGTTTGTGCCTTTGATTGTCTATTTTGGACCGTGTGATCTGTGTGAGAGTAGTCTCCAAATTTATTCCAACAAATACTTATATTTAAAGACACCTCTGACCTTACTCTCGAAAAACGATCGATGTCCCCATTGACTGCTGGGTTCACGTTGTATCTGTCACCATCGCTAGCGATAAACCTCACGGATACGTGAGAAAAATTAAAAACTTTTCAATTCAATTGCAAAATAGTTCACAAACATCACCATGTCAGACGACGAATTTTCTTTTGAAGGAGGACTCTTTGAAGAGCCTGAAGACTTTGCACCTCCTCCAACTCCAGCCCACTTTGCAAAATATGATCGTAAACATTCGCCACAAGATGGTACACCCTCACAGATTACGTTAAGATTGGTAGGTAATTCACCATTATGGGGACATTTATTATGGAACGCTGGGGTCTGGACTGCCGATTACTTGGAGAAGAATGCTCAAGAATTAGTGCATGGAAAGAGAGTGTTGGAATTAGGTGCTGCCGCTGCCTTGCCCTCGTTAGTCTCGACTATCAATAAGGCATCGCTCGTGGTGTGTACTGACTACCCCGACCCAGACTTGATTTCCAACATTGAATGGAATTTTGATAACTTAGCAAAGGAATCGAAATCTACATTAAAGTACCAAGTAAAAGGATACATTTGGGGTAACAACGTTATTCCTTTAGCATATCAAGATTATGATGATGTCAGAGATATAAATCGTAACATCAACGAGGAAGATAAATTCGACTTGATAATCTTGTCCGATGTTGTATTTAACCATACTGAACATCATAAGTTGTTGAAAACATGTCGTGAAGCGTTGAAGAAGAATGGGAAATGTTTGGTAGTGTTTTCTCCTCATAGAGCACATTTGTTGGATGACGATTTACAGTTTTTCACCACTTGTGAAGAGTATCAGTTGAAAGCTGAAAAGATTGACATGGTAATCTGGAAACCAATGTTTGAGGAGGACGATGAGACGGCAGCTATTAGATCAAGAGTCTATTCGTACTTTTTGATCCCACAATGGACTGAATGAAGAGATAACTGAGGGACAGGGAGAAACTGTTGAGAAAAGCACTGCAAAATGACATATCTACATATTATTAACTCAACAATAGAGTGATTTTAGTAGCCATGCGAATACTTGTCTAGTAAACCACAATCAGGGCACAGAAGTGACGGATTGTGATGATAATTTATTTCCAGAGCGAGTCTTGATTTACGGAATTAAGTCCCAGTAGCTTGAACCTTCTGGTTACTAAAGCTCTTTTACTGTGATCGAGAAGCTCGGGTATCTACGTCTCTTGATAGTTGACTTTCGAAACATGTACATTTATAGTCTTTGCTAAACTCCCAGCATACGTCTACGAGAGGGCACATTAAAAATTGAAACACTAATTTTATAGCATAAGAATATCATGAGGTGAATTGAATGGATTACTAGAAACTGATTCTCGTAGATAGTCACTAATCCCCACTAATATTCACAACATTCACTATTTAAAACTCTTCTGATTAACCGTGGCTACCCTTCGCTCAATTTTTGCAGCTTTTCACTATTGTTTTGCTAAAGCACGCATGATTTCAAATCTTTACAGATGCCTCTAATAATTCACTCTACAGTTTAAAGCCACTGACTCTAGTTTATAATAAACTTGATATTAACTAATGTAACAGGAGATATATTCTTGACTATAGCATGATCGATATAAAATGTTATATGTTATATCGAAACCACATCATTAACAGCACGCTTATTGGGAAGCTGGGGATGGGTTCATCTTTCTCTTACCGTTAGTCAAAGTAACGTTGATGAATCTTCTGGTGTATAACAAACGCTTGTAAGCTCTACCCTTTGGTTGCTTTGGCTTTTCGGTCTTTTCAACCTTTGGAGTTTGAGATTTAACTTTACCAGCACGAGCTAAGGATCCGTGAACTTTACCCTATAATAGTTAGTATAATGATTTAAAAATAAGGATGAAGAGACTTCCAGACCCAAGTCGTAGCCTTTTGAACCTAGGTTATAGCTATTAAATCTGCATTGATCATTCTCTTTAATATTGGCGTAGAGTCTGGTGACTATGATTATGTGGTGATTTGCTTTGTTGGTTCATATTCTCCTCTGTGATATGGATCTACAGTTTGAGGTCTTGACCACTTCATTTCTCTGCCATTTTGATTCTATGCTTGAACTATAACATCCTTAGGTCATCTAGTCTCTTCTAACCCTCTCATATAGTATCTCCACATACCATTTTGTATTATCTGTGTTTAATTTAAAGGTAGTAAGGAGGCAATTCAGAAGAAGTATGAAAATTTTTTTAAACCTATTTGGTGGCTCCGTTCGTGAGACTCGAAAAAAAATTGAAAACTGGGAAAAGTGCATGTTACGCGGACAGAAAGAGGTCAACCTGCAAATATTTTGCATTTACAGGTTTAGTGTTTACATGTTACGATAAAGGTCACAGAAAAATCTAGTGCACGTGAAAGAATATTTTTAGGTCATCAGCCCTATTATCTGTATTTAGCCTATTCAAGTTGAGTAAGCTAGTAGGATATGGATGTGGGAGGAGAACTGGTGGGTAGTTGTAGAGTTTAAAGCCAGAAGATATACGTAGAGGCTTTATGGTACGCATTTGTGTTCTTACAATTAGGGCTCAAGGCTAGGATAAATGCAGATGGCATCTATGAAGATTCTAGTACCGTTCTATTGGTACACCATTTAATTAAACAATTTAAGACGTCCAATTCTTTATCAGCGGTTAAGAACGGATTAATTGGTTTTGTAGAATTCATTACAGTTATTGAAACGTTGGTGTAATAATTAAATTGGTTATGCTTTAATTGTAATAAAATGGGTGCAAATGTTGAAGTAGGGTCTTAAATATCATCATTTGAGGCTATAAGGAGATGTCTAGATAATACCACGTATATGTTACCTCTATAGCCACTTAATTGACACATCTTAGACAATTTTACTCTAACATTCAGAGCCACAAATATTTTGCTCGATTATTGAAACTGCAAGTACCTTTACTTCCATATAGACTAATAGGACAATTCTGGGGAGTTTCGGTTGACAACATCTAACCCATCAACGAAATCAGAATTGATACTAATTATTATTACTAATTATTAATGTGTTCTCTTGAAGATTTAGCACTAATGACTAATTCTTCCATAGAGCAGTAATCGAGTATATATATTAAGGTATCTGGCCTAACGACGAATTGAAGTTTTTAAAACAACTACCAATGTGATGAGGATTATAATAAGAACAGTTGCAATTAGAAGAACTAGAGCAAGTCTTGTTGCTGGGTAGTAGTTTCTCGTCAACATACGCTGGACTTTGAAAAATCGGACGCTACCAAACACAAGGGTGATAATTCCCAAAATGACAAACACGGAACCTAAAGGTTTACCAAAACGCTTGAGAGCATGAGAATCGTTATTTGATTTCGAGTTGGCATCTTTATCCTGAAGACGGAATAACTGAGTCACACCAATACCGATAGTTATGAAGGACAACGAAGTACGCATCCAAGCAAGGAACGTCCGCTCATTGGCCATATGATCTCTTGCCACCGATCCTTTGTTTTCCAAGGCGATAGTCTTGAACTCTAGAATATTGAATTGTTCCCAAAAGGAGATCTCATGGTCTTGGGGCGAAAGCGTGGAGTGGAGTGAACTCTGGGGTGTAGTCTGCGGAGAGACCTGCGATGGCTGCCGTCTTCCTTTATCACGCACTGATGGTCTTCTTTGTGACGACGACGACTCCATTGATGGTCTAGGGACAGAAGCCATAGCTTCACGGATCGTAAGCTGTAATAAAGTTTACATGGATCCACAGTTTTAAATGCGACATGTCACGCCGCGACATTATAGATTTCCATCCACAATAGATAAGATAATTATATTAAATCACAGGCAGACTTCCTACAATATCGACTTGGTACGTACACTGATGTATTAAACTTATTGTTATAATAGTAGCTTTCATGTAGTCACCGCCTCTTGTCCAATAAGGAACCACTCTTGTCGCAAATGATGGCTTTCATGTCGCAAATGTTAGCTTCCATGGTAGTGCCGGCCCTACAACATACACTTATTATTCTTATGTTGCCATGTGATATATCTGATCCTTAGTTAGAACCTACGTAACTATTAGAATAATTTGTCAGATTGTATGAAATTAAAGTATTTTAATATTTTTGCAGCTATTTCAGAAAAATTTAATAACTCTAACTTAAACAATTTATGTGAATAATAAGAACTTCCCTTATAACATACCTTGAAATCATTTATGAGTAAATTCTATTCTTCAATGATGGTCAAAAATATATTGTGAATATATCAATCTCATAGGGACAATAATATATAATTAGTGATAGAATTTCGCTTCACAAAAGGTTATAATTGAAATATATTGTTTTGTAAACGTAGAGTCTAATCTAGAGGAGAGGAAAGATACTAAGTCTCTCTTCACTGCCACTAACTATACTTTAAATACCTCGTAATTAATACACATCATCCCTGAATAAGGACACATCGCCAAATAACATTCTAAGTGTTGAAATTGTTGTTCCAAGCTTTGAATTTTGCACCCAAAAAATGGCAAGAATAGTGTGATTGGAATATATAATATTGGGATTCTAGACATGAAAGTCTTTAGATAGACAGAACAAAGAACATTTTAGAAGTTGTATTCATGAAAAGATAGACAAGAGAACATTTTAGAGAAGATCAAATGGAGTCAATTGGTCTTTGACGAGAAATGTTAGGGATGGGTAATTAATATTACAATAACAGAGCAGACTAAGAAATTGCTATGACATGTGATTTGGCAAATCATTAGTAGTGGAGCAATCAAGGTCGCATTTTCGGATGCAAACTCACATGTTCGATAATCCCCTCGAGACAATACTCATCGTAGTATTAGTCTATAGGCTATGCGAAAGAAATTTGGAAACAAGTAGAAGGTTTCAGCAACCTGATTCATAATAATTGGACTGAACAAATATTCCCGGCTACATATATCAAACGCATTCCTTTGTTCCCCCTCCTTCGCTTCTCCAATAGTGTCCCTCAATTTGCTTATATGCAATCCCAAGCATGTCGGTTATTCCCATACTACAATCCCTGTGCACGAATCACAACCACAACATTGTCCGTATTTCAATACAAACAAACAACCTATATATATCTTAGTAGGCTGGTAGCAACTACAAAAATAATAGGAACGGTGACAAATGCGTAGTATTGCGAGAAGGTCGCAACTACTCATAACCTATGAATATTTGACATCGTTCCAGTATCTAATCAATCGGTTTCCAAACCGTTTTGGAATCAGAATTATCATAAACAAATCATATCCATATTCGTGGTAGAATGGCCGAAGATTTGACGGAGCAGACAGCGACGCTGTTGTTTGCAAACACGAGCTTCGCCCGAATTTCGATGGACATCGAAATTTCGCAGCCCTGATTTTCCGGCACACAAAGCCATCATCAAGTACCGTGCCAACGTCAAAGGGGTGCTTATTAGTAATAATATGTATTGATGAGTAATTCTATGGGACATACGTAAGCCACATCGTGCTCCAAAGTCACTGCGAGATGTCTATAGAGACTGTGAAGAGAGTTTCCAGAGATTATTGTCCGAGATCATTGCCCGAGATCATCTTACTAGAACATTTTAGATAGTCCGAGAGATGATCTGGATCTCAAATATCCGACGATGTAGGTTGATGGGCGTAGCCAGGTTTCTATAAATTAAATGAGGATCAAGTACAATCCACTGACAGTGAACATACTCAAAAGTAAAGAGGTCAACCCGGAAATTCCAGATTGACGATGCAATGAAGTTAATCCAGGAGTGAGAGAAAGGGCACCTCCTTCACTTACAGTAACTTGAGTGTAAGTCCTTATATCACCAACAGTTCCCGATAACGTTCCCAAGCCGATACCTCCCGACTTGGCGTCATCGGTAGCAGAAAACATCTTTGCAAACTTCTGTGTGTATGGTGACTGGGTGACTGTGACAATTCCATTTGTCGTTCCTGTAACCCAAACCAAGGTTGGTTCAGTGGATGATTTGGATGATGTAGTTGAAGTGGACGAGGTGGACACCGAGACCGTGGCTCCCATTACCACCTGCAAAAACACCAATATATAGAAAAGACTCAACTTCATGACTCCAATACCGATGGAAAGAATAAAAATTCGAGATTCGCCAGGTTTAAGTACACTAAAATTGTTAAAAATAGTGCGATGAAATTAAAAACACAAAAAAAGAAAAGTGAGATTCCTTAGGTGAATTGCAACTCCTAGACTCGGAGATACTTGGCTACCTAGATTCAGGTGCGAGAGGCCAAGTAGGGACGAAATTTACTGAGAACGTATGGCCCCAGTATACTGGTCTCAACACAATCCAAACGAAATTACAATATATGTGTCAATTGAGCAAACTCGAGGAAGACAAGGATGCGATATAATATTTTTCAGAGAATATTCTAGCTCTAGTCAAAGTCTAGGAATTTAATAGAGGGTCGTTCCAAACTGCGTAATTCCGATACGCAATGGGATTAGGAGTATGAGCCTTGTCCATTTACTGCGTTGTGGTTTTAGCGTATCCTGAGTTGACTTCTGCGATTTCCACATCAACAGTTGCTGAACTTCCACAACAGGAATTGAGTGTAGTAGAGTAGGTAGAGAATAAGACCAAGATGTAATACAATTGAGTAAATTGAGTAAACTAAGTAAATGGAGCAATATCAGATTATATAGAGTAATATGCATGAAACCAAAAAAACTGTAAAATAAAAATGCGTAATAGCGTAATGAACACCGAAACACACACAACCGCAATTTAGAGTATATATGAGACCGCTAAAATATCATCACCGCGGACCTCAATTATGACTCTTCTAATCATGACTCTACTAATCTTACTGTGTAGGTCTTACTCTGATAAATGAACTCAGATATATCAACTCTGTTATCTTTCAACCTCTTATATCAAGACTCTTTGAAATTAGCTTTACAATGTCGATTTTTCAGTTTGTAGGTATATTGATATGCCCTAAAACTATATACAGGAAATAATATAAACTATGTTATAGTATTTATAGGTGGCCACCCGACGAGATCTTGAGATTTCGGGGTTGTGAATGTCGAATTCACCATAATTTCATTCGCGTCATTGTATACCTATGTTAAGCCTGTCCTCATATCAAAGTTTAATAGCACTGTTGGTATAATAGTAGCGTGACGTAGGGAGCTGTATGATTGAGTGCAGGAAAGCAAGTTTATGTAAAGAAAGAAGGGCCAATGGATTCACATGATGAGCCACTAGATTACCACGAACCCCAAGCAGTTTGCACGTCCACTGTAACTATTAAATCGAGTACATATCCTTCTTTACTTCTCTAAGATGCATCATCTGATACTTCGACACCTAAGCAATTATAAATCTTTCGGCTCGACTTTTCGCAGCCAACCATTTTCGTTTTGCTCGGTTTAGTTAGTGTAAGCCACGTCAAACGAATCTTTGATTGGTACAACGTGTCTAAGGTATGAGGTTCTGAATGATACCTTCAGACTTAAATTATTATGTATCGAATATTTTCAACTAAATTTCGGAGTCCAACAATACAGGATTGAATATACATTCGTTATATAATACATCAAAAATACACCACTACTTGATGGAGCTAAAAGAAGTGATATTAAAGACCTCTCTAAGTGTTATTTGTGTTGAGGTTCTCTTGTGGAAGACTCTGTCTCTAAAAGATTTGTGTTTAAAAGATTCTGTCTCTAAAAGACTATGTCGTCTCTAGAAGACAACATATTCTTTTGTTACTGTAACTTCGTAGTTTCTATTGAATCTCTTTATAATAGACATGGCACATCTCACATAATATATGGTTATTGCTGTGTCACGACTCATAATACACTTCTTCAACCTCATCCCTTGCATTCCATCCTAAAAAGATTCTCATAGCCGTTTGAAAAGTTCCTCTAACATCCTCATATAAAATAGTCAACCACTGGTTTCTTCGATGCTATATTAGTCATATCCTGCGGAGCTGCCTCAAACACTTTATAATCACGGTTCAAATCGTCGTCCACGGCCAATACACTCGCGATGTTCCCACATCGATAACAATAGTTGGGTGCAGACCATACCGTGACCAACCCCTGGTTGAACATTTCCTTATATCCCTCCATCACCAACTGATGGGCTCGTGCTATCAACAGAATGTCGTTTGTGTGTAGAAACTTGTTCACTTCATTTTCTCCAAACAAGAAGCCTGCTCCTCGAGGACTAATGGCCCATCCTGATACATCTTCTGGATCGGACCATAGTAAATCACACATCCCACCTTCATGTGGCACTTCCTGTTTACGGTCTAGTGTTCGGATTTGGTCGACACTGTCGATATCTGGACTAAGTCCGCCATGTATGCAAAACACTCCTCCTTTTCCTCCTACTATCGCTCCGAGCGAGAGATAGTCAAAAACCTCACAGCAGTACCGCCATACATTGACAGACCCATATTTTCGTACGCATTCATCATAAAACCCATATACCGTTGTGATCTGTCGAGATTCGTGGTTCCCTCGTATTAAGGTTATACGGTCTGGATATCGCACCTTCAACGCCATCAACAACAAAAAGCTCTCGAGAGAATAATATCCTCGATCAACAAAGTCGCCCAAGAATAGATACTGTGTTCCTGGACATTCTCCTCCCGTAGCAAAGAGTGCTAGTAAGTCATGGAGTTGTCCATGAATGTCTCCACAAATTGTTACTGGCGTATCCACGTGCTGAATGTTTGCTTCTTGTACCAAAAGTTCGATCACCTTGCTACATAGTTCCTCGACATCTCCCTCGGGTATATGCTTGCACGCTTTGATGTTCTCTATAGTCCTAATCGTTAGTAAGTCTTCTCTGTCTTCAGTCCGAGACGTATGCAACTAATGATAATTTATAAGTTCGTCGAGCAGCCATGAGTAACCACGCTAAATATTATACGAGCTCTAATCCTCTAACTTACTCGTCCAAGTTCAACATGCCTAGTGATGGACCCCACTGTTCTAAGCTGCGGTTGACTTTAACAAGTCTATGTTTTATATACAGGTTAACGCGTAAAATATACATTTCTATGGTACAGGAATATACAAAAGCAGCCACTGGAGAATCATCTCTAGATATCGTTAGATATAATTAGAGAAAGTTAGAGATCCGAGGTTCTCCCAGAGATCTCCCTAGACATCACCAATACTGGATAACTATGTCTAATTTCCAAAATCTATTGTGAACTTACCCTGACTGGATCAGGCATTCTGCCTTGTAGGTAAGGTGTACTTCTGGAAAGAACGTTGTAACTGTTTACGAACAGTAACCTTTTGGGCACCAACGAAACTATCCACACTAACCTTGATGGAACGGTTCAAGTCATTCTGACTCACAAAATCACTCAAACGCATCTTGGCAAATGCTTCTGCAATTCTTAAAATACTTTCCAAGTGACGGACGGTAATAGGAAACGAACCTGTACTGATCGACTCACGTCTTAAATCGGCATATACACGTGAAACCTTATCCATGTCCATGGTGTGCAACTTGGGCAGGACTTTGACTCTAGCATAGTTGATGTATTTGGTCAACAACTCTTGAGAGATGGGCGAGATTTCACTTTCTTTCTCCTTATTCATTTGTTCTATTTTCTGGTCCCTGGTCTTTCTTCTATTCTTGGGCGTGGTGGGCTCGTCGGCACTTTTGTCTTCTTGCATATCGTCTTCAATGTCTTCGGTGTTTGTAGGGTGAGATCTCATGTGTGAGTCAATAACGAAACGGGCCAAACGCTCATCTTGTTCGGGGTTCACCAAGTCTCTGACGACGCATAGAATATCAAATCTCGACAAAATAGGTTCGGTCAAATCGACGTTTTGCGATAATGGTAATGTCGAATTATAACGACCTCCGTTCGGGTTGGCGGCGGCAATAATCGCACACCGTGCCTGTAAAGTGGTGACAATTCCTGCCTTGGAGATGGAAATCGATTGTTGTTCCATGGCTTCGTGAATAGACGTACGATCCTGGTCGTTCATCTTATCAAATTCATCAATCAAACACGTCCCCTTATCTGCTAATACCAAAGCACCACCTTCCAAGGTCCATTCACGAGTGATTGGATCTTTTCTCACCGAGGCTGTCAAACCTACTGCAGAAGCACCCTGACCTGTAGCAAACACGGCACGATTAGCAGTCTTTTCAGCATACTTTAAAATTTGGGACTTTGCAGTACCTGGATCACCAAGCAATAATACATTGATATCACCTCTAATGGAATGCTTACCATTTACATCTTTATGAACACCACCAAACAACGAGCAAGCCAATGCAGTTTTGATATCCTTGTGACCATAAATAGATGGAGCCATCGAAGAAATGATTTTATCAATAATTCCTCTTTGACGTGCCAACGCTCTGATTTCACGTTCTTCTTCCTCTGTCCATGAACTAAGCCCATTTTCGCCTGTGAGCGAATTGCTTTCCTTCCTTCTTATAGAGTTGGCCTCTACAATGGTAGCAAATACCGGAAACCCGTTCTTAGCATTCAACTGGCCATCATAGTTGTTCTTGTATACACCAGTAACTTCAATCTCTTCTCCAGGCTTTGCACGATCCACCAAATCTGAAAGGAGAATTATTTCTCTATGTCTAGGCAATCTCCCTGCAGGTACTGTACCGGGAGCTTCTTGCAAAGTTATTCTCTGGTAGTTACGGTACAACGTCTTCTCGGAATTGATCTTGAATGGTCCCTTGGATTGACAGTTTGTACAGAAGGAAATCCTCACCTCTGTATTAGAATCTTGAATAAATGGACCCAAGACCACCCCACACTTAAGACAATCAAATTTGACATACTTCAATTGTGGAAACACTCCTGTTCTTCTGGTGACCACTCCTCCAATCTTAACCAACTGGTTCAAATTGTTTTCACGCAAATCACGTAAATTCAACTTATTTGGAAAGTTGATAACTCTCACATGAATTTCTTGATGAATTTGGGCATAGTTGGGATAATTTAATTCGACGACTTCCATGGCAACAATATCAAATAGTTTTAACATTTCGGTTGGGGAAGTAGCCAAGAACAAGGCTAAAATCGCCTTGGAATCGGCCAATTGGTCATATGAAACATCCAAAGATTCAGAATTAACTTCACCCAAAGTTCTGATTCTTGCTCCATACACAGATCTCCCTTTGTCGTCGGTATATTCTAATAAAAATGACTTCAATTCTCTAGAAATGGATCTTGAAACGGCAGGCTGCAAGATCCACTCTGTGATACTGGGAGCCTTGATATCGGTCAAACTTTCCAATGAAAGTTCTTCATTAAAGGGATCAATATCTACATCGTCTAGCATATCGTCACCAACATCTTCATATTGTCTTCTTCTTCTTCTCTGGACTGGGAGGCCGTATTGATCCATATCGTCACGTTCCATATCGTCATCGCCTTCATCATCTAAAAACGCTTGACTTCTTGATCTGTTGTTTGTTCCTCCCAAAATAGCATCACGTCTATTTAATTGTTGATCAATTCTTCTTCTAGTGGCCGCGTCCATTTCCTCGTAGGCACCGTCATCGATATTCCCATCACCAAGATCATAATGATCTTGTTCTTCTCGCAAACGATAATCTTGTTCCATATTATCCATAAGATCTTCTCCGTCTTCTTCGTCTGAAGGATTCAAATCTCCTACATCGTTATGAATTTCTTCCTCTTCATCATCTTCAAACGGAATAGCAGGTGATGATGGTAAATGTGGACTTGAAGGCATTAATGGGGATGAAGGTTGGTGTATGGAGCTTCTTCCATCTGCGTCATCATCCTCTCTTGATTGTCTCTTCCGAGATCCGTTAATGGGACTTGACATTTCTTGATTGTTTGTAGAAAAGAATCACTGAGTTGATGAATTTTGATTTTTAGTTCTGGTTGACGCGTCTAATTTACCGAAAGTGGAAATGGAATTGTGAGGTGCACGACATATGGAAGACTGCAAAAAGAATGCTAGTTATATCTCTGTGCTGTGATACTAAGAAGAGGCGGTAAGTAGTAAATTACGAGCTTTGATAGGGTTATTGTATTTAAATACCTGTGAAGTCTTAAAGCCATTGTTCTAGTGCTGGAAAAGTGGCTTCGAGGGAGCGTAGGAGGATCCGCAAATAGTGAATAGTCTATCAGGACATTTTAGGAATGGTAAATTATGAGACAACACATAAGAAGGTTTAAGTTGCAGAGTTTAAGAAATTAGTACTTTGGTCAGCTCTGAGAAGCTTTCGGTATGTTTAGAGTACTTTCAGAAGGAACTTTAAAGACGAAATGACCAATGTCGGAGAAAAATTTAAGTGTCTAGCTGGGTAAGTAGGACGAGGATAATGTAACCCTTTATTTCAACAATGGAAGATACCATGGTTTAGATTGATATTTTGGACTTTTTTGTTTTCATTATATTTGGTGATAATTTATTAAAAATTGTTCAAATTAATATTTATAATTATCAATTTCTACAAAATTTTTATAACTGGAAAAGAAATTATTAGAAGAACCTACGAGGATACTATTGAGGAAAAGACCTAAATTTTTAGAACTTATACCCAGGGCAAATAGGAAAGTATCCTAACTTTTTGAGCTCATTCTCTTTTTGAGTTCTTCTCTTTTGAGCTCACTTTTTTGCACCCATTATCCCAAAAACCTGCCAAGAGTAACTCTAATTAAAATGGAGATATAATTAATATCACGAAGTTAACGACATAGGTTAACACCGAAACAGAGATTATTATATCATCGAAACAGAGATTATTGCATCATCGAAATTCGTTTCTTGGTTGGCTGCGAAAATGGTCCACGTTTATCGATTCGAAGGCTAAATAGATCATTTAAATTCACACCAGCTAAAAGGTATTCATAGTATTTAAGATAGATATTTATCACTTCATCTTGTTATATCAGGTGGACTAACACACCATATATCTCGTAAAAATAGAGAGGCGGTTGATTGACGTTTTAAGAGTAAAAAACCCAGCTAGTAGAAGTACACAGAAGGATCTAAGATGAAGTGGATCTTGACACATTGAGAGACATATGTGCTATTATTAGGCAATGAGATCCTTAGCGGATTTATACTTTGTTGGTCAATAAGCCAATTGAACAGATTCTAGTGTCTAGGCTGTTTAGATCTACAGAGATGTTTCGTAAAAAGTTCATTCAAGGTCGTTACACGATAGTATCTAAATTAGTCTAGAAGAGAAGTTTTCTGGAATTATTGGCTCATCAAGAATTTGTGTATGGAATTAGATAGTAAATGATCTGGCCAAGTAGTATTTTTAATTGGTGTGCCGAGTTAGTGTATCATTATATCCTAATTTAGATATTCTCATCTCAATTTATCATATCATTAATTAATCTGGTCCCCTTAGTAAAGGTACATTCGATAATCCTACTGCATTCATATCATGAGATTGTGCTTCGCCTGGTCCATGCAAATGCCCACATGGACAACCGGACGCTTCTATATCCATCATATCATCAGGATGGACATCTATGTGATGAATCGGAGTATGTGGTATAGCCGGAGTATGTTGTCTGGCCGGGGCATTCACAGGGGTGACTGTACCGTTTGAGTTATCCACTAGTGTCCCGTTCTTGGTGATAAAGTTCGGTTTTCTAGCTAGATCTGTGGACCTCTCCATACTGGTACTCATCGGAAATGAGTGCAAATTTGTGTATGTGGTAGATGGGTCAGTGGACATGTACCCCTCTGTAGTGGATGGCATCGAGGATATATACGATTCTGTATATCCCCCACGTGGCACAGGATGGACAGGTACGGGATGATAGACTTTTCTTCGTTTATGTGATGGTTCGGACATGGCAATATGGATCGGAGTTTCGAAACTACGATGGGAAGATAATATGCGTGGTCGAGAACTTCCGTGACGTGGATGTATTTACAAAAGGAATAGTCTAATAACACAACACGTATTGATCAGTTTAGGCTGACTGACTTTGGACGAACTTCATTCCGTTGCTTTTGCTTTGGAACGAAATTTTCACTTCCACGACAAAAATGGGGAAGAGATGGTTACTTCCTATTTAGGATACTGCAGGATTATTGAGTCTAGGAGATCAATAGTTGAAGAGTGCCGTGCGGACACCAATTGTACTTCGAGGACCATGAATATTATTTGGACTAACAGTGCTAGTCTTACGGGGACGAACTGGGACGATATTGAGATGAAGAACGATTAAAGTCAGGATTCAACAGATGACGATTAGAGATATTTTTCACCAAGTTATGAAATCTCGAGATACATGACTGATGATCTGAACTAGAATTGAAGTAGCAACTGCACTAGCAACCACTAAGATATCTCTAGTCGCTAGTAGTAAAAGATTATCACCACTAGTAATGTGAAAAGATTCTAGTGTTTTCGCACTATAAATATGACGTCAGAGATTTGCTTTCTTTGGAAGATCCTACCTTGTATTGACCTACGACAATAAATCATCTAGTTATGTAGAGACACGAGATCAAGAGATCGGGTCATCTACGTCATAGCACCCAATGGGAACTTCAGAGAATATTCAGGAACTTCAGTGTATGTTTAGGAGTCTTCAAGTGGATAATGAATATTTAAGCAACGTAGCAACTATATCAACTATATCATCAATATCATCAATATCATCAATATCAACATTCCGCTATTTGTTGCTCATCGGGTTGTGGACTCTATCAGTATTTCAGATGTTGATTTCTTTATAGTCTCTATTTCCTGTCTAGTTAATCAGAGTCCAATCTTGAATATTTATTAAGACGCAGGAACCCAAGTCGCATTTATAGACCGCGACTTTTGCTCCTTACTCCTTACTCCACTACTCCTTAGCAAACCTCCTCCATTTATCACCATGGAGTCACATCCTAATCAACATCACAATGTGCAAATCAAAGAGAGTGTCCTTGTAGGACGCGCTTTGTTATATTTCACCTCTATTTTCGTTTCGCTAGGTGTGTTTCTCTTTGGCTTCGAACAGGGGTTGATGTCCTCTCTTTTAACTAACAAGTACTTCAAGAAGTACTACAATGAACCTACTCCCGTTGAAATCGGGACCATGATTGCAATTCTAGAGATTGGAGCGCTTTTCTCTTCGTTCGTCGCCGGAAGAGTTGGTGATGTCGTGGGAAGAAGACGTACTATACGATACGGATCCTTTATCTTCGTGGTGGGAGGACTTATCCAATCAACATCAGTGAATATTATAAACTTGAGTTTCGGAAGACTCATCAGTGGTATCGCCATTGGCTTCTTAACAACCATCATCCCCTGCTATCAGTCTGAGATCAGTCCTCCCGACGATCGTGGGTTCTACGCGTGCTTAGAATTTACGGGTAATATCGTGGGTTATTCCACTAGTATTTGGATCGATTATGGCTTTTCATACATAGAAAATGACTGGAGTTGGAGATCTCCTTTGTTTGTTCAATGTGCCGTGGGTTTTGCTCTCTTCGTTGGATCGTTTGTGATTGTCGAGACTCCAAGATGGTTGTTAGACCACAACCACGACTTTGAAGGCATGATCGTCATTGCTGATCTTTATGCTGACGGTGACGTTGAAGACGAGGAAGCTAAAAATGAATATCGTAATATTAAAGAGAGTGTTTTGATTGCCCGTGTCGAAGGCGGTGAAAGATCTTATCAGTATTTATTTCAAAAGTACCCAAAGAGATTGTCTGTCGCTTGCTTTTCGCAAATGTTTGCCCAAATGAATGGGATCAATATTATATCTTACTATGCCCCCATGATTTTCGAGAGTGCCGGATGGGTTGGAAGAAGTGCCATTTTAATGACTGGTATCAACTCGATTGTGTACATCTTTAGTACTATCCCTCCATGGTATCTCGTTGACCGTTGGGGTAGGAAACCATTGTTATTGTCTGGTCTGATCTTTATGGGTGTTCCATTGTTGATTATTGCTTATTCTCTTTTATTAAACAATGATCGCACTCCTCTGGTTGTGGTTATATGTGTTATTGTGACCAATGCAGCTTTTGGATATAGTTGGGGGCCTATTCCTTGGCTCATGAGTGAAGTATTCCCAAATTCGGTGAGATCAAAAGGTGCTGCCATGTCTACCGCAACAAACTGGTTATTCAATTTCATTGTGGGTGAAATGACGCCAATTCTTTTGGATGCGATCAAATGGAAGACTTATTTAATTCCAGCGACGTCATGTTTCATTTCGTTTCTTGCTGTGGAGTTCTTGTTTCCCGAGACAAAAGGTTTAAATTTGGAGGATATGGGATCCGTATTTGATGACAATTCTTCCATATTTTCATTCCATTCAAGTGGTAATGTTAATGGCGGGTCTAGTATCTTCAACTTTGGCGGTCCAACTCCTTCGACAGGCTCTGGAAATGACGGTATCGAAATACGTCGCACTTCGATCTCTGTAGATGCTCCCAATCATGCCAGTACAATCAACGATGTGTTCCGTCAACCGAATGCTGCAGCAATTGCTCGTAACCCAGAAAGAGTTGTGCCAGTTGCTCCCTCACCCACACCACAAGTTTCTTCTCCAGCACCCCACCAAGCACCTCTCAAGCCAGTCAAGTCAGATATCTCATCGCAAGATGGAATTTCGCCGTTTGATTCATCACAAATCCCACAAGAAATCGAACCGCCTACTTTCAAAGAGATTATTGATTACAAAATAGCCGAGATGAACAAACCCAATTTCGTTACGGCCTGGGTCAACAAGGTGTTCAACAAAACGCCCAAAAACGTCATCGACGAAGAGAGCCTTTTATTGCCTCACAATTAGCCTTAGATTAACAGCAAGAAGGTAAAACCTGAGACGATAAATCAATTTTTAGGAATGTAGTCATTCGCTTTACTTTTTCAAGTGAATATCCATTTCAATTTTCGGTGTGACAGGTTGATGGGTTCCACTTTGGAGTGCCTTCTTTTCGGTAAACAATTTAGAAAGTTCTCGTTCTATCTCTGTGATGAGTTCCTCGTAGCCACAGGATTTGCTACGAACTCTCGATTCACGTAATAGACGTTCTGCTCGGTCATAATGCAGAAGATGAAGGTTGATTACCCCCAAGCCATACGTGGCAAGTGCGACAGTCTGACTTATGGGACTTTGTACGGTATCTTGAGGATGATCAATTGATTTTGCGAGTTCAAGCACGGATTCATACGACTTGATGGATAAGTCGATACAACGTTCCTTATTGGAAATAGCAGCTGCGTATGCTGTTTTATCAGCATCAGAAACGGTTGCGACAAGATTCTCCCTTTTCTCAGCGTCCAAGGCATTATAACGATCTGGGGAAGAAACGAGTGCAGGGTCTATACCGGCTGCTGTGGCAAACTTACGACGAAATGCAATTTCCTCGGCTTCAAATTCCTCAGCTTGGAGATAAAGAATTGAGCCCAAATTGCACTGTGAAAGTAGGAATTTATTAGGTTCTGCATCGGCAAGAAGCATGCTTTCAGTCATTGATATTTTAACACGAGCAGCTGTTGCCAAGTCACCTGTAGAAACACACAATGCACCAAAAAGATCGAGAGCGTTGAAGAATTCATCAGCAAAAGGTTCCCAAACTTCAGGGGTTTTAATAACAGATGCAGTTACTGCTACATCTGGTTTTGAAGGGTCCGGCAAATAAGAAATAGTTGTTCCCTGTCCTTGCTGTGTAGTCAAAGCAAATCCTCTTCCTCCCATAGCACGATTCACTTCATCCTGGGCGATCAACAAGTGAGTCATGAGTATAGCCTTGGACAATACGGTGTCTGGAGTAAGTTCCACCAATTTGATGGCGATTCTCAAATCCTTCTGGATCAAATGACGTCTGTGATGATTATCAATAACTCTGCGACCCATCTCACTGTCTGCTGGAGCCGTAAGTACCGATAAATATAGCGTAGCAATCTCATTATATACAAAAGAAGCATCCTCCAGCATATTCATCCTTTCAAACATTTCAGCAACCTTCAATTGAATCCCAGTGAATTCATCACTTAAAGTATCGCCACCAATTTCCAAGTAGTGATCCAAGGCTTCCAAGTAATATTTAAGAGCTAGCTGGAAGTCTTGATCACCTTTGTCACTTTCTGCCCAAAGACCCTTCCGTAAGATTTTCGCCACCAGCGGTGGAAATGTATGCTTTGGCCAGTACATATAGTAGCCATATGCTAGCACGACCCCGAGTCCTCCCAAAAGATACATCCCAGTCATCAAACGTGATCTTTTCCTAATTGGTTGTGGTCCACCATTGTACTGGTAGTAACGATAACCAATCTTATTTCTTGTTAAACTTGCAACCAAGCTACTAGGCCCTGGACGACTAAAACGTCCCGGCCTAGTTACTTGTCCAATACGTAAGTTCCTACTAATATGAAGCATGGTTGGAGAAAAGGTATGAGAAGTGAGGATTTAATTATGATTGGGTGAGTTTTTGTGAGAATTACCAGCGAAGCTGGATTTGCAACACCACTAAATACGCCATTATATACATCGAGGTAGTAAGTGGGACTAGCCATAGATTGAAAATGCAGAATTAGATCAACTGAGGTTTAAGCTATCGATTTAGCAAACTATTGGGAGAGTTTGCGTTCTAGGGCTCGCTAAGTATTAGGGCACTTCGCTTGGCAATTTTACATTGCTTTACATTGTGGCTACCGATCTACACAGTTTCTATTTGAGTATAAGGTTGTCAACAGTTCCTACGCAGATAAGAAGCATGTAATATCCAAGGGGATACATATCATTTTCTTCAGTAGATCAGAATCATCAACTTTACCAGGTGACCAGTGGAAAAAAACGACCCCAGTTGAGAATCAAACCAGGTTTGCCACACTATTGACTTCAACAACTAAGATGTCTAATATTCTTTCAGTATTTAATCCCCCACCAGGGAGAGATCTCAGTGACGAAGAGGTAGGAAAAGGTTGTATTGGATGTACTGCGATCCAAGGAGGAACAGCCATAGCCTTAGGAGCATACATGGCCCTGGGAGCCATATTAAAGCCACTGGTTCAGTCATTGGCGAAACAATCGGGGACGCCCGTAGTACATCCTACCTGGTGGAAGGCAACTATTAGATCCGGAGGTGCTTTCTTGGTAGTTTTTGGAGCTGTGAGAGTAGCAGAGGCATGGAGTTTATATAGAGACTCCGAAGATGAAAATAAATCATTGTCATAGAAAGGTTAAGATATTGAGCAAAAGAATCTTTATAGTGACTAAAGTTATTAGAGTGACTAGAGTGTTTTCCAGTCGTCACCATTATTATTGCCTTAACTAGTTAGCCTTTTGGGGCAACACTAGCATATTATTGCGGGTACTCAGATTACTCACTCAGATTAGTTAATCCGACTAGTTACTCTGTTACTTGAGTCTGCTGTTTCATCCTCAAGATACCTAACAACCTAATTAAGGTCTTGATATTCATCTACAGTGTAAATAGTAATGAGTAGAAATATCAGAGCCATAATAAAAAGAGATATACGGATTGTATCAACTTCTAGGTAAGTTTCATGTAAAATTCTTAGAATCATAAGGAGTTTGTTGAAAATATGAGGAATCTTTTAAATCCAGATTTTACTAGAAAATACAAATCTCTAAGGGTGAAGATTGATTCAAGAGTATGATAATAAGATGAAGATATAACTCAATCTAGTGATTTGAACTCACTAATTAACTTCACATTAGGTTAGATATTATTGCATCCAGTTAGATATTGTGACAACTTCACTAAATATGTATCAACTTCACTAAATATGTATCAACTTCACTAAATAAGTATCAACTTCACTAAATTTGTCTCAACTTCACTAATTATGTAACAACTTCATTATTACTCTAGTACCACAACTCTTCAACTTCTTAAAAGTTGTGACTCCTTACTTTTACTAGTTAATCCTCAACTACTCTAGTATCACAGCTTACTAACATTGTCCTCTAACTCTATCTAATTGATCCCTAATTTCTCTATCATAATATATTTATATAATTTTTCATCATTCTTAACAGATTTGATAATTAATATAGACTTGATTCCCGTAGATTACTTATCACCAAATAATCAACTTGATTATGAAACTCTGAGTTAGATAATAGAAGACAAATTTGCGGCACTTATCCTTCCATACTAGTAGCTCTTCATCATGTCAGAAATACTAGTAGTCCTGGTGCGATCTAGGGGGACAAGTGCGAACCATGAGGTGTCAAAGTCGCATTAGCAGAGTAGGTACTACTCAGAAGATTATGCGATTATGGGAATACTGAAACTGTCACTACAACTAATCAATACTAACTAACTAGTCTGTTTAATATATGGATAATATTTGGATAATTATTGAATGGCATTATGGGGGAAATAATGAAGAAACCATCGAGATTCGAATTTTCACGTGCTAGACTATATCACAACTAAGATAATATTGGTTAGGTACTCGGTTATGTATGCCATCAATAGATGTCTGCCGTTGAACAGGGTCTATGAAATGTGGGCGTAAACTGTACGATGATTGGACTACGGAAAGACCGGGTATCAAACCGCCTCGGGAAAGTAGTGCGTTTACCGTCGATGGAGGAACCATGGTAAGACTGACTCTTTTGTGCGTCATCACGTTACATGTGGGATATCTACTCCAATTAAGCCCACACAGGTGGATCAAATGGAAGCTTGTCTAGAAATATATGTGGAGATCGATTATGGTTGGTTTCACTGGTGGCGCAGTGACGAAATCCGATCCAATCCGATTAAATACCTAAATTATCGAGACTTTTAACCATATACTAAAATGTCCAAAATGCCTAAATATCAGAAAAAATGCGACGGCTCATACATATATTGGCAAACCGTTGGGCCATTAGTATAGCTCCCTAGTATTGGCCAAACTACCGAGCGGACAATTTTTCCACTAGCGCTCCGTGTACCTGATGAAATTACAAACCACGACGAGTTCGTAACACAACAGCATGAAGCGTAGCCGTTTTTGTCCAGCTGCATCGCATATATTTTTCATGTCCTGTAGCTAGCTTCAGACTCCTATAACCCCTCGCTTTGACGGGAAACTGGACAAAGTTTGTAAGAGGTTTCGGAACAACCCCACGGTCAGTAGCAGGATGATATATACCGTGTATCTGTACTGTACGTGACGTTAATTAAGCTACTTTAGGATCCATATTAGTCATCATTTCCGAGCTTCGCGTTGCGTTCAAAAAGATGCCTATTTCAGGCTCTGAGAGTGACATCACAATTACACAAAAGGTTCGGAGCAACGTTAGTTGCTCCAACTTTTTATAGTTTGTGTCGACGTAGTCGTTGGACCCTAGACTACGGGATATAGACATATTAGAACCAGGCTACCATAAGTACCGTAACCCTGCAAATATCAAAAACTTCGACGGTGCTATAGTTAAAGCAACCGAGTCGCCAATCTCTTGCCCTCGAAACTCGCAAGTTGTGCCTCGCAGCAACCAAAAAAAAAAAAAAACATATAAAGACCTCGAAAGATTTTGAGATTAAGTTTTGGGATAAAAAGCGGAGAATGGAACCGTTTATTGAAAATGAACTGATGCAGCAACAGTATATGATGAGTCAAGAACAGGCTCAGGCTCAAGCTCAGGCTCAGGCTCATGCACAAGCTGGACAATTGCAGTCGCAGGCGCAACGACAAAGAGATTCCGTAGGGGGCCAGGGCCAAGGACAAACTCATGGACAGGGCCCAATAGGTCAACATGGAAGACAAGGCTCAATGGGGATGGGCCAGGGTTCACTAGGAATCTCACAGGGCCAAATAGCCCAGATGCCCATGAGCCAGATGGTCCAGGGACCCCACCAGACCCACCAGAACCCTTTACATCACCATGGCCTGATAAGTCAAAACATAGGCCAGTCACATCCCTCCATGTCGTCGAATATGGCTCCTCCACTTCCTCTTCACGCTCCATACAAAAAAGACTTTGATCTTCTGAACCCTTCCAACCCATCCATAGCAACAGCACAAGCACTTTTAGCTCACGACCAGGCATCACAACAACGATATTTATTGCACCCCCAGTATCCCCACATGCAACAAGTGGGTCAATACTTGCCTCCACCATTTCCAATGGAAGTAAGATACGATGAAATGATGCATAACCAACAACAGCATCAACAGCATCAACAACAACAACAACAGCATCAACAACAACAGCATAATCAACAACAGTCTCATCAGGCCGCTCTGCAACGCCACCACCTGGCCCTGCAGGCCCTGCAACCACCAGGACTTGTCGCTCCAATTCCTCCTCTTCACATCCAACAACAAATAGTAAATTCAGAAACTTCTGTAAAACCAGAACCCACTCCTACTCCAGCAGACAGCCATCATGTTCCTGACCAAATGCTTCGGTCTGCATGTCTGCGTTGTAAGAAAGAGTTTGACCAGCCGATTATCATCCCCCAGAGCACCGACTCCGACGGTGGCCCAACAAAATACCTTGCCGAACCAAAGATCTTCAAGCTTTGTCAGCATTGCCGTGATCTCCAACGTCAACGTTCGCGCCGCTGGCAAAAGAAAACAAAAGACAAGCAGGGTGCTTGTCGTCGTTGTGGTTCCGATATCCCTCCAGAAGAGCAAAAGTTTGTTCTCTGTCCATCGTGTCGTCAGAACTTGCGAAAAAGAAAAGCCAACAGAGCAGCGCAAGGGAAATGTGTCCATTGCCTGGGTCCTTTGGATGCTCTGATTATCACCGGTGATGACAAGAAAGATTCCTCGGAAGAGAAGCGCGATAAATCGAAGTTAGGTAATTACAAGGTCTGCGAGCGATGTCGAGAAAACGACAAGATTCGAAGAACAAACTTGGAAAAGATGGGTAACTGCAACCGTTGTGCCAAGGCATTGGATCCTATGGATATTGGTAAGCATAAGGTGTGTGCCAACTGTCGTTCTCGTAAGAAGAAGTTGAACCAAAATATAAACAACACGTCTAACCCGGGGGTCAAAGTCCCCGAAATCGTGTCTCACCACCCAGGCTATGCAGTTTTACCCCCACAACCAGTTGGACAACCCGTGGGTCTTATGCACGACCAACAGGCGGCCATGGCCATGATGACACCTGTGTCTGCCAACTACACACCACAGCAATACGCACAAGTTCAATACAACCAGGCCGTTATGCAACAACAGGCCTTTAACCAGGCACTCGCGCAACATCCTCAGATGCAGCAGCAACAACAATATTCTTCTGTTGGTCAGAATAAAGGTGCTGACGAGTATCAGAACGCGTATGCGGTCAACCAATAATGGCCAGGAAGGTCTAAAATGGCCCGAAGGTCTGAATCTGTTGGTGACTACTTCTTTATAAGAAGTTAAAATAATTGTCATTTCTTCCTGTTTATTTCTTGCAGGTCTTGATATCGCCATATTTCGTATAATGATCTTGATATCGTCATATTCGGATCATTTGTTGATATCCGAACGCTCTCTAAATTTCTTCTGGGACGATCGGACCATCGCTTTACATTATTACTTCTACTGGATGGACCACCACTGGCGTCCATTAACATATTTCTTCTAATCGGTTATTCTGTCTACATGTATATTCTTGTATATTAGTGTACTATACATTTATTTTATTGGAGTCTTGAACTCGAGAGTTGCCCGTAATCTTGTCCAGAACATAATAAGACATGGCACTTAAAATTATGGACGTATAATACATGTATTAGATTGAATGGGGCCCCCTTTCCTGACCGACTTCAATCCTATTAGTACGAGCGGGTTTTCGCACAGCCGTTTGTGTGCATTCTCACACTAATTAGGGGAAAAAGTCGCAATCTCATTTTGTTAGTGGAGATTTCCCGTTTTGTTCGCGAGATTTTCTCGCTAACTAAGGAAATCTGTGAGATCTGACTTCGCAGGATGGGAAAAACTGAAATCTCATAAATCGAAGGGTCAACATTATAGGAGGCCGTTTGTATCACTTACTGAGGAAGTTCTTGTTACCCCTTTATCACGCCTAGGAGCCTACTGGAAGCAGAGTATCTATAATTCTCAAGGGAATTTGCAAACTGAAAGATGATGCACCTAAGCAATGACTCGGTGTCTTCTTTGGGATCAAACAAGGATAAACAGCTTCCACCGACTCCACGACCAGACATAGGGAAAAGTAACGAAGACAACATCAAAGTCAATAAAGGCACACCCGGCGACGAAATCCTCGAGGTAAAAAGTTTACGACGTAAGAACTTCAAGAAATTGTCTTTGGCGGGAGAATTTGGATATGTCGAGGAAACACTTCCCCAGTTCGAAAGTTTGTCGTTAACAGAAAAGAGAAAGAATATAAGACCAGCACCAGCCCTCTCTGTTGCAGGCATAACGCCCCGAATATCACTAGAACCCGCGAACCCCACTTCAGCAACCATAGCCACCACTATATTGACTACCCCGACATCAACAGTAAAACCTAGCATACACCTCAGCAATCGGAACGTAGACCCCAATCTCCAATCGTCAAACGATATTATAATATCCGAACTTTCCAACATGGCGTCGAACCAACTCCAACGAAAGCGCCAAACCGTCATATCCTCGATCTCCCCCACCAAATCTACAGCACTGTCGCCGTTAGAACTACACCCACAGCAAATCTCATTGGAATCGTTTGGCGACTCGCTGTCTCCAATTTCAACCACGTCATCGTTCAGGCTCAACAACAGCGATTTGGTGACACTCAAAGTATTGGGCCTGGGAAACTCAGGAACCGTCTCCAAAATTCTTCACATACCCACACAGAAAACAATGGCGAAAAAGATTATACACATGGATCTGAAAACAGTCATCAAGACGCAGATCATCAGAGAACTCCGCATTCTTCACGAATGCCAGTCTCCCTTCATCATTGAATTCTATGGAGCCTTTGTGAACAATAACAACACGATTGTAATTTGCATGGAATACTGTAACTGCGGATCTCTAGACAAGATTCTTCCTCTCTGTTCTCCGCGCAGATTCCCCATCTATGTTCTTAAGAAACTAGCGTTTGCCATCCTTTCGGGGTTAACATACTTGTATACGGCCCACAGAATCATTCATCGTGATATCAAGCCCAGCAATGTCCTCATGACTCATAAGGGAGAGTTCAAGCTTTGCGACTTTGGAGTCTCGCGAGAACTCACCAACTCGCTCGCCATGGCCGACACTTTTGTGGGTACCTCGACATATATGTCTCCCGAACGTATTCAAGGTTTGAACTACGGAGTCAAATCAGATGTGTGGTCTATGGGATTAATGTTGATTGAGCTTGCAAGTGGATCGCCAGTATGGAGCGATGAAACCAATGATACCCCAACCAGTTTCATGGGCGGAGGCCCAGAAGGTATTTTAGATTTGTTGCAACGTATTGTTAACGAGACTCCACCTTCATTATCAGACAAGCAACCGCCTTCTGCCTCAGAACCATACGACCCCGAACTCTGTACCTTCATCGACAGCTGTTTGATTAAAAACGATGCAGTAAGGAAATCGCCATGGGATTTGTTGCTGAGTAAGCTGGGGTTCTTGATTGGTGTAGACAAGGGAGTCTACGATAAAGACGTCAAGAATTGGGCAAAGAAGATTAGAAAGTTACATAAGGAAAAATCGGAATCAGAAAAAGATAATTAGCATATTGATAATACATACAGAATTATATTAAATAGTGGATAAAGTCAGAAGTCAGAAGACAGAAAATATAAGAAAAGTCAGATATTTGTCTGAGATTAATCAGACAAAATCAGTGGTTAATCAGACGAATATCAGAGATTTAGACAAAATCAGACAAAATCAGCCATAATAAAGGACAGCAAAGAGAGCTTGAAAAGGTCAACCGCTAAAAATCCTTATTTCTACCTTATCAGCCGCAAGTCAGCCATAGTCTCCATAATTCAGCCATAATTCAACCAAATGTCAACTTTTTGCACCCATTTTTCACTATTTGCATCCAGCACCTAAATTACATAAACTCTTCATATCTAGCTTAATATAGTAGCTCTCTCTCTTTATGTTATTTGTGTCATTGTAATATATCTTTATGTAATCATTTTATTTAATGTCCATCCAGTAGCTTATATTATTTTTGTGATCAGCACTTAAAGAGTCCCGATTATTAAACTACTTCATATTTGTGTAAGTCTTTGAATAAAGACGCATCATGAGCCTGTGTAATTATTTAAGGAAAGCACCGTTTGTCAACTCCAATTCCAACTCGTAATCTGGTTGGAATTCAGAATACATAGTGGCAGAGTCTCCAGACATGTCGCAAGTATACTTTGCGGTTTCGTCTTCAATGATCACAGGCTTCTTACCAACACAAGCATCTACCAATAACTGGGCATGACATGAGTTTTCCAATAAAGTGAAAAAATATGCAGCTTCATCAACAGTCGTTCCGACAGTCAATAAACCATGGTTTTGTAAAATAGCAGCGACTCCGGTTTCTCCCAACGACTCGGCGATTTCTTCACCTTCTCTTTCGTCCAAAGCAATTCCTCCAAAGTTACTGAAAACAACGTGTCTGTTGTGGAAGAGACACGCATCTTGGTTAATCATATCCAACGGCTTACCAAAGGCTGAGTATGCCTTACCATACATGGAGTGGGTGTGACAGGCAGCCACAATGTCAGGACGGGCCTTGTGGATGGCAGCGTGGATGGAAAACCCAGCAGCGTTAACAGCAGCCTGGTTTCCGTCTGGCAAGACATTGCATTCCCAGTCAATATGGACCATATCGCTCTTCTTCATCAATGAGAAGTGCTTGTTCAAGGGGTTGATCCAGAAAGTTCCTGGTGTGACTGGGTCCTTGATACTCACATGACCAGCAGACCCTTCGGCGTATCCCTTACGACCAAAGATTCTGAAAGCACCAGCCATATGTTCCAACATCCATTGTCTTTTGGCATACATGTCGGTGAACTGGGGGACTTTGTGGGGGTTTTCACCACCTTTGGCTAAGTTGTATTCACCAGCTACGACTTCGTAGCCTTTACTGGTGATAGTGTGTGCGTCTTTTGATACAGGTGTCATTGTTCTTTGTCTATATAGTAATAATTATCAATCCAAGGACTGGCATTCGATGGTTTATATAGAAAAAGGAAAAATGTCGTGGCCCGCGTAATGTCGCGAGAGCGGGATGACGTCCTAAGATGATGAATGTATCTGAAAGATAACCATCTTAAATTGTTGAAATATTCCACCTTTCGTTTTCCATTATACCCCTCCACGCTCACTTAACTTAATGTAAAGTTGTTCCGTCTTATCGGCTCCGTTTTTGAATCTTTAAATCTTTTTGCGAAATCAACTATCTGTCCCAATTAGGAAATACCCGACACACATATTGGGACATCTTTTGCACATTTTAACTCATCCCAAGTCTCGACCACAACAAAGACAGAACTCTTATGAATAATCGCAGTAGAGAGCTAGTGATTCTGTAGAATTCTCTGTTGTTACAGAGAGTCTTTTGATTAAGAATATCACTAGTTTCCATGTAGATATATCACCCTGTTTTAGATTAACCTTTAATGAAATATTACCTTCTGAGCATCCCTATCGCAGCATTTCTCATCTATATCTATGAAAGGTTACCGTTGACAGATTTGGAGATATCTACTCCCGATATCTTTTGATTATAAGAAGCTGTGGGTTGGAGTTTACGAGTCAGTCTGATTTCATCCATGGCGTATCCCGGAATTCTGATATTCCAGTTACGCTCCAAGTGTAGTTGTACGTCCTTGGTATCGATGGTGTCGACCTTACGATGCTTGGCAAGACGGCATGCGAAACTAGTGACACTGTTGATGAACTCATCGGCCAAGTCAAGTAACAATTCCTCAACATTACCGTCAATTGAGGTTTTCCCATCTCCTTCGTCAACCCCAGCCGTACTTACCAACTCAGATAATTTGCGCTTTGTAAGAATCCGGCTACCATTCTCTGGTAGTGCGCTTGCACTACTTGTGGCCAAATCTAACATTGGCATCTTAGTGATAGCAGGACTATTGAGAAGTGCACCCAAACTGCTGGCGGCACCACCTGTTAACGTGGCCCTAGAGTCGCCCATGAGCTGGAGAGTCACCGCGGTGGGAGGCTTCACATTAATACTGGTAGAAATAGGGATCAGCGGCACACTAGGCTTGGTGATTCCAGAAAGATTCAATGGTGGAGGTTCGTTTGAACGTAATAATTGTGACAGACCTGTTTTCAGCGGCGAGTCAGTTTTGCCTGAGTCCTCTACCATAGGCGTGGCAGACTTTCCACCAACTGAGCCCGCTTTTACGGATGATGGAGCTGCACTGGGTTGAGCAGCAGCTGCTGCCGTAGCGGCTGCAACTGACGGAGGACTAATACTCGAAGTGGCTCCAGTAATTCCAGCAGATGACTGAGGAAGTTGTGGAACAACCGATGTCGGACGGCTCATAGAGACACCTTGTTGTATTCCTTGTTGTAATTGTTGCTGAACTTGTTGTTGAAGCTGCTCCGTCGGTTGCGTAAGCACAGGTTGTTGACGTTTCTGTTGCATTTGTTGCTGTTGAGCCTGTTGCTGGCGAGCTTGCTGTTGAGCTTGCTGTTGAGCTTGTTGCGACTTTTGTTGTTGTGCCTGCTGCTGCATCTGTTGCTGTTGATGTTGTTGCATTTGTTGCTGTTGAAGTTGTTGCTGAAGACGTTGTGCCTGTTGAGCTTGCGCCATTGGTTGTGTATTCGGACGTTGTTGGACGGCAGGCGATCCGACGTTGGTGGGTTGTGCCAAAAATTGCTGGTTCTGGGAAGGAGTGCCTAATCCACCACCAGTATTGCCAGTAGCTACATTGACATTATTAGCCTCTGCTTGTTGCATTAACTGGTTCTTCATAATAAGCCCCACCTTCTGGTATTGCTGGAATTTGGTTCTCCATTGCGCTATCTCCTTATCCAAGAGCTGGAGTTTGTCCGCAGGTACATTTCCGGAGTTTTTGGTTTGTTCAAGCATTTGTATTTTCCTTTGAACGTCCACTAAACGTTGTTTGACCTGATTGAACCGGTCAACCGTCACTGCGTTTGCAGGTATCGAGGGCGTACCTCCAATATTCGATACTGAGGCTGCTGGATTCGCCGATTGTGGCCGCATTTGTCCTGGTTGTTGTTGCTGTTGTAGCACAGGTGACTGGCGAAGTTGATTTGTGCCGAAACTGGGCGACTGCATAACTGGTGTGGCATGGTTTGACGGTTGTCGACTACGCTGTTGTCCAAGATTCTGTGGCATCGGCGAATGAGCATTTGAAGACATTTGTGGATATGATTGTTGCATAGACTGAGGTGTCGGCTGCTGTGAAAGGGCAGCGTTCGAGAGGTTTGGTGTGGTATTGTTCATGGTTCCTCCATTTGAATTAGTTAGGTGTCCTTGTGCTTGTGACTGCACTGCATGAATTTGTTGTTGCTGTTGTTGCTGTTGTTGTTGTTGCTGCTGTTGGATTCGTTTTTGTTGTGCTTGATAGTTCAAGAGAATGTGTTTGATACTTTCTGCTTTCTTATAATGTTGTTCTTGTTTAGCAGGATCATCACCTGAAGCCTTTGCCAAAGCAACTTCATTCTTAAGTGCTTGTACCAATTGTGCAACCTGACTATGGTGAATGTTGATCTGACGCTGTCCTTGACCTTGTCCTTGTTGACCCTGGCCTTGACCCTGACCCTGACCTAGACCTTGATTTTGGCCCTGACCTTGTTGACCTTGACGTCCTCCAGTATTTCCGAGATTATTCATATTATTCCCATTGGCCAGCCCACTCATTTGGTTTGCTTGAAGTTAGAGATAATCACAATCAGTTTGTATACAAAAGTTATAGTGAAAAATGAAAATGAGAATTGTCGTTGTCGCGACATCCTACTACATTGTATGTGTCGCGACATTATACGTCCTTATTTATGCGTAACTAAGCAGTTTATTAATTATGTGAATATTAGGAATTAAGTTGGGTATATATGTAAGGGGCCAATTAAACCTTATTGGCGGCAACTTCCTCATTTTCAAATTCTTCAGTGGCTTCAGCTGAGACAGATGCTCCGGAACTAGGGGAGGCATCGGTTGTGTCGTGTTTTTCAGCGACAGGAGATGCGTTGGATCCGGCAGCAGCTTCCTTTGCAGCTTTATCTTCGGCGAGTTTCTTGAAGTAGGCATGGTAACCGAACTTCGATCTTGCTCTGAATCCAGGGCCGTAGATCTCAAACACCCATGGCACAGGGACCATGGCAAGGGCAATGAAACCGAAAAGAGACGACGCCCAGCCAATATGTAATTTCTCATACATTTGAATGGTGAACAAAGGAAAAGCAGCAGCGAGAATATAACGCAACAAGTTGTTGGCGGCCATTGCTGACGCCACAGACATTGGTGGGAAGGCCATGGCGAAGTAGTTGACAACGGCAAGGAAAACCAATACTAAGCCGAAACCGAATGGAACACCTGCTAATGTAGGAGCGATCCAATGGACAGATCTTTTACCAGTCCAACCCAACCAGAACAAAGAGATTGGCAAGCAGACAGCACCAACCTTACCCAAAAACAATTTCCTTTCTGGGGCATCCCAGACAAAGTTTCCGTTCTCATCACGCTTGCCTCTAGTTCCATCAGCATTCTTAGGGAAGTACACCAATTTGTCCATCACAATGTAGAAGAGCACAGCGAGAATCAAACCAATACCTACAGCAATAAATGGTAATCCGGAGACACCAGCGTCCATGTGGTAGACACCTCTGAAAATAATAGGGAAGGCTTCAAAGAAACCGAAAAGAACGGCAAAAATGAAAGCAATGTAGATGGACATAATAGCGACGATTGGTTCGACAATTAACATCTCAATTGGACGGAATAAGATAAACTTAAGAGTGGTTTTAACGAATTCTTTGGTTACAGGAGGTCTCACAACATGGATGCCTCTAGCCTTAGCACGTCTTGCCAAAATAATTGGCTTGTAAGTTTCTGGAACGAGGAGCAAAAGTGGCAAGACAGCACCCGAGAACATAAGAGACACCCAGGCAGCAGACCATTGCCAGTTTTTGTATTCAGCAGCAAATCCACCCACAACAGGACCAATAACTGGACCAAGGAAAGGAGCCAAACAAAAGAGAGCGACGGAAAATGACATGTCAACTGGGTCTCTTGCCCAGACATCGGAAATAGTTCCAGCCGCGATGGAAAGAGCTGGCGAAGCAAATGTACCGGTCAAGAATCTGAGAATCAAAAGAGTTTCAACATTCTTTGACAACCCAACACCCATCGTGAACAACATGGAAATGGGGAAAGATGTGATATAGATCCATCTACGTCCGATTGTTTCTGACAAAGGAGCAGTTAGCATTGGACCAAATGCCAAACCAAGCAAATAGAAGGATAAACCGGAAAGACAGAGTTCTTGGGAAATTCCGAAATGAATTATCATATCAGGGACTCCACTCACGAAAAGTGAAGAACCCAACGAACAACACAAACACACAATGGCCACGGTTGCAGTGATGAACCACTTCTTCCAAGGAGCCCAGTTGGCAGGGTTGGCCGGATCGGAGGGAGACTCCCAATCCAAATCAGCCACCGCGATTTCTCTAGGATGTTGAGTTTGTGATGTTTTATGCACCAAATCACTGTTGGAGTGTTCGGTAGCTTCAGAGTCAGCTGTGCGAGAAACGCTTCTTCTCAATTCAAAAGCGACTGCTTCTTCAATAGAACGGCCGGATTGGATCCTTTCCAAGGTGTATCTTCTGTTCAAAGCATTTTCGTCTTCTGCATCGTCTCTGTGAAAAGGTATAGGATCGTCTTCACTATCAGATTGGTATTTTGGGTGGTCCAAAGAGTCCCCATTGACGACGGCTGCATGTACCGAAGGCTCGGGGTGAGGCGATTCTGGTTGGTCTGAATTGTGAGCTGGAGTCGCTGGTTGTGCAAAGGACTCGTGGACATGATCAAATACATTTTGCTTTACTGTAGCATCATCGGAGAAACTCGCGACTTCTCTGCTAGCCAAATCTTCCTCGGCAGTTTCGTATGCAGACAAGTCAGTGTTGGAGGCAGATGCCGACGAGTGGGAGTTGTGACGTTGTGCAAGTCTCAACTCTTCTTCTTCAGCGCTTGAAGCGCCAAATATTCCCATTGTTTATGTTAATTTGGCTTTGGAATTTAATAATTCCGGATATTCAGTTTTTATATAAAATTTCCGTTCAATAATATTCATCTAATCGGCCTCAAATTGATTATTTAGCCGATCTTGGCATTTTTCGGTTGCAGCTGTATTTTTTGAACAGCCCTGTGCTAATTTCAATTATTGTCACAACCAATTGTAAAGACCCCACCCCATCACTGTCCTCTGATTGTCATATTTAGACAACAACTCCATCGTGGAGTAGCCAGGCTCGAGGAGATATTGCGAGATTTTAATGCATAAATCAAATGTTGCGTGCGGCTTGGAGATGTTCTTAGCCGCAAGAAACTCATTTACAAGTTTCTATAATCAGTCTGTGTCTGTCTGCGAACTCCTCCACTCCAGATTCCTCCTATTAGATTACTCACCAGTTTCCTTACCAATTTCCTTACCAGATCCCCCTCTTCCCTAAGAATTCTCACTTGTTTAAGGCACCTTGCGATTTATTGTTCTAGCCACTTCGCGAAAAGTTTCCCAAAAACAGTTGGACCGAGGTCCAGGTCAAAATCTACCCACTAAACACCGAATTTCATGTTTCGCAACTCAGCAGTACGGATTGATTGGTTCCCGATATAGGCATCTACGGAACAATTGTCAGATGCATTATATGGATTTGTCTACAGTTTTGATTAGACTTTGATGATTATGGCCTGTCTGTCCGCACCAAGAAAATTGGAATGAAACTAACGTCCAACGTTCGCAGAAATCACAACGGCTGCCACTAAGCCGACTAAACCCTTGTAGGTGAGAAAAGACTTGGTGATATATCTCATCGAAAATTAAACTTATGAGGTCTCAGGTATGACTTGTATGCGTCAAAATATGGTCGATTCAATGTGGAAGTAAGTTATGGATTGACCGTGTATAGAAAACCGACATCTAAGGCTAGAACTTGTCCATAAATTGTCCATTCCTTCCATATCTTATTGCTCAAATCTTGACATCGTGTCGCGACATTCATTTCACAACAATCCACGACAATCTGTCAAATTTTTGAATTGACTTCATTAAACTATTTCAACTCTCGAAAGTATACGAGGCCCTTCAAGGAGGATCTACATGAAAGTTCTCATTGTACCTTTATGCTGTTGTTTCTTAGACAATCCTAATCTTTCTCGTATAAGTTACTGTGAAGAGTTATCGGACGGATTTAAAAAGATATTTTTTGTCCGTGGGGAGGTATTCCGGAGCAACTCATAACCTTTTTCAACCTCAATTTTACGAAATTGTCTAGACTACAATCAGATGGATGAAGATATGATGATATCATTAGGGGAAATATAAGACCAAATTAGAACTACAGCATAACAGTATGAGTACAATAAGTCCTGAATTCTTTTAAATATATATTAGGTCTATAAACAGGATACCTATGGGCCCAAATGATGGTTCAGTATTGAATCAAGAATCTAGAAATAATAGTCTTGTCCGGATGTATTGTATAAATTCCAACTACTAGACTAATCAGAAGCATGAGTCAATCAAAACTCAAACCTTAAGTTAAATCTTTCTATTCTCACAGAATTACACCATGAGTGCAAATTCAAACTACTTCTCACCGGTTCATGGTATTTCCATTGCCATAATAAAACTTTGCTCTGATGTAACCAAATGAAAAGTTCGTTACATACAAAACAATAATTGTAGTTAAGAAATAGGCAAAGAATTTCACTCCCAAGGGTTCGACCAAGTTATTGATTATTGTACCAATTATCTTGGCTGTAATAATGGAGATGTTGCCATCAATAGGCTGATTCATGCACTTCTCCCAGTACAGACATTGTTTTTCGAGAACAGGAACGATTTTAGAAGGATGACAGTTGTTGCTATTGTATGCTCTCCGACACTCTTGTATGTCTATCATCATGTTGGACTGGTGGATTTGGTTATGCAATTGAATATCATGATGAATAGACTGCACTATTGTGTAGACGGTGTAAATCATATATGCAGTGATGACGGTATTACTAAGTAGTTGGATATACGACCAAATCATGTATGGAAGCTTTTGGACAGGAGTGATGTTAGATTGCCATGGTGGTGGAAGAATGGGTCCCTGTAAGGAGTTGCCATGTTGAATAGAATCATGTAAAGATGCTGGTTGAAAGGAATGTTTTAAAGATTTATCGTGTGGAATAGAAACCATTTGCGAATTTTGACCAGATTCCTGGGGAAATACCACTTCATTGGAGGTTTTGGTTAAAGATACGTCGTTAGGGGTAGACTTGCCCAGCAAGTCTATATGTTCATTATTGTGAGAAGCTCTACCAATAGACATTTCGTTGCTCGGAATGTTGTTGGGAGGGTTGTTGTTGTGCATGCTGAAAGTGTAAGACATCCCGTTCGGCGGAGTGTGTGACATTCTAAACGGAAAGACGTTGTGGTTATAGCTGTGAAATGCATTTGCATTGTATGACATATCCATTGGTTGAAATGTGCTATTCATGGGCATTTCCCTTGTTTCGCCCCCCAGGTTTGATAAAAATTGATTTAGATCTCGTGTTTCGTACAGACTAGTATTTCTTTGACGCAATTGGCTGGGTTGGTATTGCTGAGTATCAAACTCATAATCGAAATCTGAACTGCTGTGTGTTTGCAGAAAATGTTGTGGTGTATTCTGTGTTGGTGTATTATGTGTCGGTGTGTTCTCTGGAGACGGTGGTGGCATCAACAATTTTGGTCTTTTGACTGCAAGTGTTGCACCCAAAAGTGTAGGGGACAAGATAGATACCATTCTGGAATTTTCAGAGACTTCAGAAGGCGGCTGCTCATGATGAAACTGGTCTTCATGGGTATCTGGATCTACGATGTCAAGTTTGGTGAGATCTTGATATTCCTGAGAATCGTCCAAAAATTCGATTTCCATCAAATCATCCTCATACCCGTGCTCGTCAGTATCCTGATCGTCCAATGTCAAGGACTTCAAGAAACTTCCATCAAATTCCGATGCAAACGCCATTGTTGACAGTTGCGTTGGTGTATTCTGGATCGCACTACCATTTTGAAATTTGATTTTCAACCTCATCGCACTACGGATTCTAAGATCTAAAGAGACTCTTCTCATAGTTATCAACACATCGCAAACCATGGGTTCTAAAAGGAAAAAGGCTGAGAAACAGAAGGATTTCACCAAAGCCAAATTAAAGGTCGGTAAGACTGCGGCCAAGGCAGACAACCACACTGATACCTCGTTTACTGCGAAAACCATCTCGTTACCTAACCAATCACTTAATAAGAAACAAGCCACCTCTGCATTATCGACTTCCAAGAGAGAAGAGGTTGATTTGACACATCAGTTATCTCTCACCAAGCATCATTCCTCTGATACTAGAAAAGAAATCTTGAACCAAATCCAACAACATTTACCGTCCAATCCATCCCTCTACAAACAGATTTTGACCTCGATAATACCGCTTATATTGGACCAGTCTCAGAAAGTTAGAAATGCATTGATGGCTCTCTTTTCTGCATGTGCTAAGAAACAGCCTGGACTTCTTGATCTTCACCTGCGTTCGATAATTCTCTTTATCCACTCGGCCATGACCCATCTCCAGCCTGCCATCAGAAATGACTCGTCAAAGTTTCTCCAAATCTTATGTGACCATGCTCCCCAATCACTTGTCAAGTCGTACTATATCAAAACTTTGAAGAATTACTTTACTTTGCTTGCGTGGACGATCAATGATGACAAAAAGCAGGCTTCGTTGGCCATCACTACGTCTGTAGCCATCGGAGGACCCTCTAAAAAGGCCAGAATCGACCATCTCCACACTCTCAAGAAGTTCTTGGACATTTCATTATTTGCACCATCACTTGATACTGCCTTTGACTTTTCTGCAGTTGTCGCTATCCACCCACAATCGTTGAAATATATTTTCCCAACCACCCCACAGCCATTTTCCCCGTTAAATCTCTTCAATCCAAATGTTGTTAAACAGTCTCATGGTCTTCAGCAATCCGGTGTTAAAGACATCGACGACGGTTCCTTCTCCTTCCGTGATTTAGATACTATTTCAGCCGAAGACTTGGAAACAAGAAGAAAAATCATGTTTGATGTTTTTGAGAAACCGATTATCAAGAACTTGAGATCGTTGGTGAAGGAAGGAGGAGAAGTTGGAAGAGAAGCAAACTCGTGTATGGTATTATTGACCAAGTTACAGAAAATTGAAAAAGAGGTTTAGATAAAGAATATTATAGAGGTGAAGATATATGAAAATCTTAGATAAGGTTTGTTGAAGAATTACTATGGACTATTAAACAAAGATTTAAAGCAAAGACCATCGTCACCAGACCATGAGTACCACTAAATACTAAAAAATACTGGACCTAATTGTGTAATTATGAATATTAGTGTATATTTCGGTAGAGAATATGACAAGTGAACTTTTAAGAAAATATGACCAATGAATTTCTAGGAAAGTATGAAAAGTGAACTTCTAGGAGAATTGTAAATAGAGTTGTTCCTGGCGAGCTAAGCTCCATCTGTAGTGTGTGGAACTATATGTATATATATATATACCGATCACTAATATCGTCTCGTAGGTAACACCTCAATTTCTTGGAGGGATTAGTAAAGGCTAAACTGGATTAGCTAAAACCAGCAGGGGCTATTACTTGCAGCTATTTACTCTAGTCAATACTAACAACTTTAGCACATTTCACAGCAATTACTTAAGTGGAGTCTCTATGAGTTCTGGATTTATAGTGTGATTGCAAATTTTTCAATTCTCAAGATTCTCAGAACCCCATACTACACATTTACAACCATATCTACAATGTTAAGGACAATTCTCTCGCAATGTGTTAGGTCTAGGGGCGCTATGTCTCCCATAACTTTGCTTAGCCGTAATACTGTTGCAACACGTTCTTTCTACCAGTCTCCAATTGCATTTGCCAAAGCTAAAAAACAAAAGACCTCCAAGAAAGTAGAACCCGAACCCGAAGTCGAAGAAGAGGGCCCGTTGATAGATTTCGACGAGGCTACGAAGTCATTTGACCTGGTAGTTGAGAAATTCACCAAGCTTGCTAACGAAGCTAAGTTGGGAAAGACCAATCCAAAGGTATTTGACAAATTGATGGTCACCATCAACGACGAGGAGACACCTTTCACGTCAGTGGCTCAGACAAGTATCAAGGGACGTAACTTTATCATTACGCTCTTTGATCCTTCATATTCAAAACATGTGATCAATTCCATTTTGGGTTCTACGCTTAACATGAATGCCCAGGCAGACCCTGCAAACAAGTATACCTTGAAAGCTCCGTTACCTCCTGTAACTACAGAAACAAAACAAGAATCAGCAAAGCATTTGAAGGAACTTTTTGAAAAGTTCAAGAACGGTTCGAACCGTGGATCTCTTGCAGCCATTAGATCCGATGTCAAGCATAAGTTCAGCAAACACGTCAAGAAACAAAAGAGTGACACCGAGTCGAAGGCTTTACAAGACTTTGAAAAGTTACATAAACAATATACTGAAAAGTTGGCCCTGATCTTCAAGGCAGCAGAAACTGCGGTACTTAAGTAGTATCTAACATCTTACATGAATTATATAAGATCTACAGAAATATATAAGATCTAGAGAAATATATGAAATCTGACATGAAATATAAATGCATCTATTTGGGATCTAACGATCTAAAATAACGTTCCGTTTCCGATAAAGAGTCTCTTGTGATTCTTCTCACACCACCTAATTATCCTCAAACTATGGACTATCAAGTCTCTGGAGTTTACCTGGTCATTACATAGACAATAAAACTCAAACTGATGGTCAGAGAGCATGAATCCTGTGATATTTCTCCATCTTGTATATGTAAGCTTCTTGTTAGGACTGTCAGTAAGCTTTGTTGCCTTTGTGTTGTGTAGCATGGTGTAGAAATACACCAATTGTAGATATGTGTTATTGCTTCGTTCGCTATTGAAGTAGACAGAGTCACTCATGATGAACTGATTACTTTTCTTGACTTTGTAGATGAAATGCTTGATGACAGGAACCTTTATATCTTTGAGAATCGACAATTTGCTGGTCAGGGCCAATTCACGATGCAACGTTTGTCGAAATGCTTCCTTGGATGTGAGCTTTTGAATGATATACTGTGAAAGTTGTTGCATTTCAAAGAAGGAGTTTTTGCTGGTGCTCATCAATATTATCAGCAACGGTTGTTTTATGCCTCCATTATTCTCAACATAATCAGACAAGTCAAACTTCTTCATGAAAACGTAGAGGAATCCGTTGGGGTTGAAATGCGGCATGCAAAGAGGAACCCAAACATCTTCAGTAGACTCTCTCCCATCCACCTTTGAATCTATAGAACTCAACATAGATATGAGAACTTTTAAATCTTCATTGCACAATGTGTGATTTCTAGGCTTCATAAAGCTCAAGAGCTTACTGGAGGATGTGGTGAGTAATGCAAATAATAAATCCTCTCCCAATAACTTATCTTGAGACGAGCCTTCGCTTAAGCTGAAATAAGACGTCAAATTGTCTGATTTAGACACCTGGCCATCGACTGAAATCTTCACTTTCTTACAATCCTGCAATGTCGTGTTCAATTTGGTTCGGGTAGTATTAGAAATCTTGATATTCTGTAGCGAAGATTCTAGAAGTTCGCTGATAAAGAAGTCGAAACTAGAACTGTTGTATTCTTCGTTTACAGGTAGACCGTAGGTAAGTTGCATGCATGTTGAATCCAAATTGTGAAAGTCAAGAGGAGTAAGAATCTTGCGCAAATCATAATTCATGCGGTTGTGGAAGTTTTTATCAATTACTGGCTTTGATAGTATAGAAAGCAAGTAGTCGTAGAGTGAATGCAACTGTTTTAATAGAACAAAGTCTTCCTTGTCGACGTCGTTGTCGGTCGCCTCGTCTTCTATATTATGCGACGTCATTAGTTCGTAGCCAATCTTAGAAATAGCGACCAAGATAAGCGGCTCACGATTTAAGGCTACTATCTTAACTTTGCTTCCAATAGTTACCGATTTTAATTCCTCATGGACGTTTTCTTGAAACGTCGACACTATGGTGGTGATTATACCCATATAACCCATGATAATATCATCAGAACCGTTCAAGGAGTAGATTGGTTTTCCTGCTGATGAAAGGATAAAGAAATGCTTGAGCTTCAGATGGAACCGGTCCTCGTCGTCGCTCTTGTCCACATTGATATACGTTTCAAAGAAGTCATCTTCTCCAAGATGTTCTTCGTTGTCAAAAATGTTATAGTCAAGATAGGATTGCTTATTCTCCTTGAACGAAGTGAATTGTTTATGGTGGATCAAATCGTTTAAGATATTCTGCAAATCTTCTTCTTCTTCCTCCTCATGGTGTGTTTCTCCCAAAGTACTGTCGTTATTCTCGTCGCTGCTAAAGGTATTCACGCTCCTTATGGAGTTTTTCAGTCTGATAGGATGTAGGCTTAGTTCATCGTCTTGATTTGAAGTCTGAGCATTCTCTAAATTAATGGCGGTAGTAGCCTCACTAGATAATGCACCAAAGTCATGAACGTTAATTATCGATGGTTTTCGTGATGAGGAAAGCAGCGGAGGAGTCAAGGCAGGCGTGGCCATTCTGATAGGCAGTGCCTTGGACAGCGTAACCAGATTACGTTCGGTGCCTGGACCATTGGAACTCATCGCCGTGTTAGATACTCGTATCAGGTAATCACATTCGTTTATCAGTTTTATCGCGCGCCTGATTTGGAGGAAATGTCAAAATAAAGCAATTAACTATTGAATCACTATACAAGAACTTATGAGGTGTGTACACTATGGAATGACTACATATCTCAATAAGTACTATCTTCTACCCTTAACTGTAATAACTAGAAGTATTTCCTGAAATCATTGTAGCCACAATTTCAGTTTATTGAAAGCTACGCAAAAACTAAGATACTTCATACAAATATCATTCAAAGAAATGTCACGATAGAATAGAGTAAATCAATTGTAGATATCCCCGACAAATATTAAGATTCTCTCATTAATTCTCAGATTAACGAAGGAACATGTACCAAATCAAAAACACAAAGATCAACCCTGCACCAACCACCGGTATATATTGTCTTATCAAGGCTTCCAAATTAATCCTTTGAGCTCTTTTTCTATATTTGAGAGAGTCACTCTTTAAACTAGAAGACAAATCACTCATTTTGTCCAAGGAATCACCTCTGTAGAGCAAGTCCTCTATATTCTTAGTCATAACCTTTTTGACATCGGCCAAATCATCGTTTAGCTTATCCAAATTCGATTGGGCTCTTTGGTCCTGATAGATTTTCTTTGTTTTACTTAAGAAAGTATCGAACGAACTGAATCCGTAGGGTCTTGCAGTGCTGCTCAACGCATCGTGGCCATGCGAGTGTTGGAATTCCTTGGAAATCTCCGTCAAGTAGGAGAAGGCCAATTTTCGAGCATATGACTTCTCACATATACATATGTACACAATTGAATCAGAAATTAGATAATCGATATTATAAGCACCAGACTCAAGAGTCGCCTGAGGCTCGGAGTTGGGTGTGATTCTGCTGATAAGAATCTTGGCTTTCTTCTTCTGTTCCAAAAGGGCAGGATCATTGCTGTCGTCTACTGATCCACATAAGGGAAGGGCTGAGGTTAGTAGAGTTAATTAAATAGATTAGAAACAATATTTTAATGGAAATGACAGTCCACATTTATCACACATCTTTCGTTACTGCTACCTGAACAACCACTAATGCTTCTCGTGCCAATATACAAAAGACCACCTGTCCTATTTTGGCAGTCATTTCACTAAAAATCTTCATCTCTTCAAAAAACTTATAGGCTCCAACATCTCGAATTCATACATACCATCATACCTATATATCAACGTTGATTGTACCATTCTACCAGGACTCTATACTCGTGTTATGTTTCATCTACACTGCGATTTTGATATCTTGAGGTCGTGTGTGTGACGATCCTCGGTAAAAATTTGAAGTAATGTGCTCAATAACGTCTGTAACCACTAAACAACAGTGACAACCACAACTTATAAAGCGACAAAACTTACGACGTTGCTACCACTAAATTGATAACGATCTGAAAATACCGAAAGTCTCTTCATGGATTTATCGAAACTTTCCTCAGATCTCCCGCCAGCAAGTGCTGTAAACCAGGCTTCTGTGGATGACCTCAATAGAGAATTAACCAGTGAGTTCAAAAATGCTGCCAAGTCAGTAGCGACATTATACAATTCTTCCGGTAATCCATCAGTACAGAAGGCGGAATTTGCCAACGCTGCTCGTTCGGTAACTTCTTTATATCGGTTGACGACAGGAGCCACATCATTAATGCATCATAGTGGATATTTGAGCTGTTTGGACGACTTGTTGGAAGTCATCACCAACGATGGAGATATAGAGAATTGGGCCTTGACTAGAAGAGCAGAGATTACGAACAATACCGATGGAGAAGGAACTTCAACCACAGAAAGATCTGAAAGAGCAGAGAAAGAAACCGACGCAAAAGGATCCAAGAACTACAAAGACAAAACAATTTCATTACAAGAAGGACTTCCTCAGGATTTCAAATTTTCATTTGCTCTGGAATTACAAGCTCCCCACACTTTCAACCCCAGTTTCCCACCCTTATCCGTAGAAAGAACAGCAAGGTATGGTCGCGACAGAGTTAAAGATAAAGAGATCAATGCTGCGAAAGGAATAGTCGAGGAGAACGAAGAACCAATCGTGAAGAAACCAAAATTGATGAAAGAGGAGAGAAAGGGATGGAAAAGGAGAGTCACAAGTGACGAAAGCGATTAATCCGCAAAATTATAAAAGGATTAACCACTACAATTTTCAAAGGATTATCCAATCAATTATTGGTTCACTTTGATTTCATTCACACATGTTCTACTCATTATTCATCTGGCATTACGGCATCATCTCACTTAGCATTTTATTTCTACGGCATGGCTTCTCTGGTATTTTTTATATATAACGTATTCTTTAATAGACACTTCAGAAAACTCAATGTAGAAGATCTAATAAGCGAACAATCCATCGTCGTTGTCTGCATACTCATCCTCGTAATCTTCTTCCGAACCACTGTCAGATTCGTCATCAGATTCGGATTCCAGGTCCATGACAGACTCACCTTCCACCAAACCTTCCAAACTGAAGCACAACAATGTGTCACCCTTAGATTGGGTACCCTTGGCAACTTCATTAGTAGATTCGACATTACAGTTGGTCAATTTCACCTTACTGCGTATAAGAACTCCATTACCTATTATGCAATTTTCCAATTGAGCATCGTCTTCGATCGTGACGTTGTTCAATACAAGAGTTCCAGTAAGCTTGACCCTCTTACCTATGGTACAATTCGATCCCACTACACTTCTCTTGACATTGGTCTTTTCACCCAACTGAGTACCCTCGCCAATCAACGAGTCTATACCGACATGGGCAAGCAACTTGTCCTTGGAATTGTTTGGCTGTTGTGCCTTTGTCATGGCTTGTTTCTTCATTAAGTAACGGTTGGCCTCCATCAACACTGGAGTATTGTTAATTCTGAAAAAGGTAGCTTGGTGAGGTAATATCAAGAGACCCACGGTTTCCTTTGTCTTTGAATGTTTCCATGATCTTCTTGCTAAGTCACGAATCACTTTGGTTATGGATCTATGTTGGAAATATGTCTCGTTAAACTTGGCTTCATTTTCCTCAAAGATTTTGAACATCAGAGTTGAACCAAAGAAAATCGATGCATTCAACAATTTGGTGCTGATGGTGGTGTTGGGATATCTCCAGGTCATTTGTGATCTGATTTGTAGAGCCTTGTGGAAATCTACATCTTCGGCAGAGGCATAGTCCAACAATTGAGTCTTTCCGTCTGGTAACTCAGTGTAGAGAGTATAGTTTTTTGGAAAGATCTTGAACTTCTTGTCTTCTATCTCCAACTGGTTTCTATAATTGACCAACAATCCCAAGTCGACGTCTTCTCTATTTCTGTATGCTTCAATCAATACCTGAGGAGGTAAGTTGGTGATAAAATCACAGGGCAACAACACGAAGTTATTGTATGGCTTAAATGCTGACATCTTATTCATCAAGTACAATACTTGTCCGCTGTTCTCACCATCAATTCCGAGAACATTGATTGCGTTAATGAACTCAAGAACTTCACGTTCGGAACCTTCGTTTTCGTCGGATTCTTCTTGGTTCTTCTTGAACTTCCTTGTCTTGTAAAGTTCAATTGCTGAATCAATCTCTTCTTTGGAACTGGAGTCAGTCACAACCGTTACTTTAGGAAAGAAAGCACGGTCGCACCAGTCCAATACATATTCAATCATTGGACGGTTAGCAATGGGCAATAAAGCCTTTGGCATACCAGAAGATCTACTTCTAGAGAACGGACTTAACGCGTGTCCCGTCCCACATAATATCACCGCATGAAACTCCATCCTTGTATGTCTTAGTCAAAGATCTATGTCTGGATCTAATTTTTTTTCAAGACATCGAGGTCGTGTGAATGGGACAAAACTATGTGGGTAGTAATGTTAGAGACCAAACGAGTTAGTTAGAGTAGAAAGAGCGTATGTGAGGTTAATGTGGTTCAATAGAGATGGAATCCCAGTAAATGTTGCAAGAATTGTCCTTTTTTTGGGATTGTGTTGTCTTGGAATTTCCAGGGAGATCTTGACAGTGGTTGAGAAAGAGGTTAGATAATAAGAATTATTCTACAGCTAAAAGTACTAAAGTAATCTTGTTGGGGCAGACGATACTTGTGGTAGTTTGAAATGGGATTAAAACATCCAGCTTTCTCTACAATTGAGGTTTGTCAGTTAACATATCTTTAAACTATTTCACTCTAGCCGTAAACTATACCTATTTTGTATACAGGATGAGTTCATTATATAACCAAATAGTGTTACTTTCTTTCAATCATCATTGTCGTTTGTATATCTTCAGAATACACGGTATGGCTCTTGTTCTCTTGTCGCCCACCGACTTTCAAGGAATTCACGTGATCAAATATATCGTGCTCGTACCAGTAGTGCACAAGCGAAAACCACTGCGATTTTGCCACTGCTAAAAGTCGAGATCTGGCAACACAACATATAAGTTGCAATAGGAATTACATCACATACCAACATAGAGATGAGTGCCGAAGAATCAGACCCTCTCTTAGCCGCATTGAACGGAGAAGAGTCTCAAAATGAGACCCCACAAACAGTTGGTGATCCAGAAAGAGACCGGGCGTTATCCAAGTTCAAAGACAAGTTACTTGAACATAGAAAATGGGATTCTCGATTGAAAGAACTTAGACTCAGCATACGAGAATTGGACAAGGATTACGACAATACTGAAAACGATATCAAGGCATTACAATCTGTTGGACAAATTGTTGGGGAAGTGTTGAAACAATTGGACGAGGAGAGATTTATTGTAAAGGCATCCAGTGGACCACGTTATATTGTAGGATGTCGTAACACTATTAAGAAGGAAAGTTTAAAGAATGGGATTAGAGTCTCGTTAGATATGACTACGTTGACTATAATGAGAATCTTGCCTAGAGAAGTAGACCCCTTGGTTTACAACATGACAACCTTCGAACCTGGTGAAATATCCTTTAACGGAATTGGTGGTTTAAACGAGCAAATCAGAGAATTGAGAGAGGTAATTGAATTACCATTGAAGAACCCGGAATTGTTCATCAGAGTCGGCATAAAACCACCAAAGGGTGTATTATTATATGGTCCTCCAGGGACAGGTAAGACATTACTTGCCAAAGCAGTTGCTGCCACAATTGGAGCCAATTTCATTTTCTCTCCTGCATCCGCCATTGTCGATAAGTACATTGGTGAATCAGCAAGATTGATTAGAGAAATGTTTTCATATGCTAGAGAACATCCACCATGCATTATCTTTATGGATGAAATCGATGCTATAGGAGGACGTAGATTCAGTGAAGGTACCTCGGCAGATAGAGAAATTCAAAGAACTTTGATGGAACTTTTGAATCAAATGGATGGTTTCGATACTTTAGGTCAAACAAAGGTTATTATGGCTACCAACAGACCAGATACTTTGGATCCTGCGTTATTAAGAGCTGGTAGATTAGATAGAAAGATCGAGATCTCCTTACCCAACGAAGCTGGAAGATTGGAAATCTTTAAAATTCATACAACCAAGGTTGCAAAGCAAGGTGAGTTCGATTTCGAAGCTGCCGTCAAGATGAGTGATGGATTCAATGGTGCTGATATCAGAAATGTCATTACCGAAGCTGGTTTCTTCGCCATTAGGGAAGAAAGAGACTATATTCTTCAAAATGATATAATGAAAGCAGTAAGAAAGGTAGCTGACGTCAAGAAGTTGGAGGGTAAGTTGGACTACGAAAAGTTATAATCCTAAACAATACTATATTACAAGTATCTAATGCTGTAGATTGTAGATTTTGGTAGCTACACGGAAGTTTAAGTACTTTTACATCAAGAAATCCAGTGGATCGTCTCCTCAAATAGAGTCTTTAACTTGTACTCAGTAGAGTCTTTGTTAGTTAAATATATACATGTAAGGGTTGCTTAGATATCTATTTCTGTTCTGTCTCTTCAATAGACTTGATGGTCTTTTCAAAGTCAGGAATCGTAGACTTGGATAAAGCATCCAAATGGGTAAGTAATGCAGGGTTATCAATCTTACTGATATGTTCGGCCATCTTACCACCAATGAAATCTTGAATTTCGTCGGATAATCTGGTGTAAGTTTTCTTTGGCTCTTGGGCCTTCTTGGCCAAATAAATCTTTTGCTCGGCAGACAATGGCATTTCCGGAGCCTTGAGTCTTCTTGCTTGTAACTCAGAGAGAGTACGCTTCTTGAACTTGGAGTATGGGTTCCTCAATTGGCCCAAGGCTTCTTGAGGGAAAGGAGCCTTGGCTATACTTTGTAGTTCGTAGGTCTTTTCAAAGACAACGGGTTCTATGGTTGACAATTCACCGTCCTCTACGGTAACAGGGTTTGGCCAAGGGATTTCGATCGAGTTGTGATGTTTCACGAACCTTTTTGGTAGCCATCTTCTGTATCTTTCGTCATAGTATGAACCCTTGAACTCGACTTCGTCGGCCACAAGATAGTTGATTTTTCCATTCTCGTCTCTTTCTTTACCAGCAAGCTTTATATGTTCCCTAGGAACAAATTTCGGATAGTCGATGAAGTGAGAAGCTTGGTTCTCCACCCATTGTGTTTGAGGAATCAACCGTTTTTCACTAACGTCTGCCAACAACACGGAATCGTTGGAGGCTGAATATTGAAAGACCGTGGTTATAGTTCCTTTCTTTTCTCCTGTGGTTATATAGACCAGATCTCCGCTGGTGATTCCAACTTGGAAGTCGGTTTTTCTTTCCCGCTTCGTGATGTTTGGTGGTGGGACTGTTTTATCAAATGTAGGCAATGAGAATTTTTCAGTCAAGGACTTGGATAACTGGTCACGAAGACGTGCTGGTAACACATCAAGGTCCCTCTGGAATTTTCTTTTTACGACGTTCCAAGACATGGCTATGGTGGTTTATTGATTTCTTGATTTACTGAAATTGAAAAATTACGCTTTGTGAAAAATTTGTTTTTGGAGTGGACACGACCGATTATCAACTCAACATACACTTATACATGTTTAGTCGATTAGAATGGTAAAACAATAAGATTACTATATAATACATAAGCTGATCTAGAGGGCTGAGATCTATCGCGATATTCTCAGCCGTAGGATAGTACTGGGGTTTTTGACGGTATCGAACCGTCTGGGACAATAATAGAATAATGGATAATGGTTTATAGATCATAAAACAGATCATAAATTAGATCATAAATTAGATCATGGATTATTCTGTGCAAATATTGATAAACTCCTGTTCATTTACTAAACGTTAGTAGTGCCTCTTGAAACAAAATAAAATTACTTACTCTCTCCATCGTCGTCTAAATCGAATTCATCTATCATCGCTCTGAGCTCGTCATCGGTTAAGTTTTCTCCTAATTCTTTGGCTACTCTTCTTAAATTCCTTAAACTGATCTTGCCTGTTCCATCGTCATCGAATAATTTGAATGCACGACGGATTTCATCCAACGGATCACGGTTCACAATCTTTTCACCGACTAAAGGTTAGTAGAGACTTGTAGAATATTGGTGCTAGTAAGTTCTCCAAGATATCGTTAAATATGAGTAGCAAGAACTAAAGAATATCAAGAAAATGAAGAATTTGAACAATATCAAGTGTATCAAGAACTACATGATGTAAGAAAGTTCTTGAGCACTTTCTCAAATTCATACTCCTAAATCGCACCACACCAATTGGTTTCCCATCTAATAATACTTACCTGCTTGGAAGAAACTTTCGTAACTTATCAAGTTCCGATCATCGGTATCATATTCATGTATTATATCCAAAACCTCTCTTTTTGACAAGTCGAACCCCAACGCTCTGAAAGCCACTTTCAATTCATGGTAGTCCAAACATCCATCGTTATTCATATCAAAAAGAGAAAACGCCTCTCGGATCTCTTGCTTCTGTTCATTCAACAACTCCAACTTTAAGTTCCCCATGGATCTCTTTTGAGTCGAGCCTCCCGCAGAAATCGACGAATTGTTGGCACTAGACGGCCCAGTTTGATATTGATCTAATTGTGACTTCCTTGGTATATAACTGGACATTATTTGACAATAGTACGAAGATGTTTAGATGGTTTATTTTTTGAAACGCGTTTGAATCTTGAAAAGTATAGATTTACACGCAGTTTCTCACTACCAGGTGAACTAGATATCATTAGAGAAGAAATATCCATTGAGCTACGTAGACAGTTTACTCAGACAGTTTACTTAGACAGTTTACCTACTACTTGCTGAATGCATATCTGGGCAGCTAAAGGACTTCCTAAATACGTACTTTTTCTAACGGAGTGGTTAGCTGGGTAGAATTATTGGTAGTTGATAATATATTTTAGCATCATTAGGTCGAGGCTGTATCACAATATAACCGCTAGACTATTGAGTGTATTCAGTGGTTTTGTCTATAATTATCTTGAAGTGTACTTATATATTGGCTACTTCTTGATAGGTGATATATGCTCTATAGATTGTCTTCTCATGATTTTGGCTAGAATGTCTACTTTATAGTTTTCTTTCGTTATACGTCTTCCTTGAAGTTCTCACTATCTCTTCCCTATAGTCCTCGCTATTTCTTCGCTGTAGTGTTCGCTATATCTTTGCGATTTCTACATTTCGTTATTTCTCGCTTGCTTTATTTTAACAAACATCTAGCGCGTCTCAAGCCATTTAGTAGCCATGAGCCTACAAATCAACCAATTGGTGCTGGTAAAAGATGAACCAGGAATAGTCCGATTTATAGGCGAGACTGAATTTGCACCTGGTATTTGGATCGGTATCGAATTGCACAAAGGCGTTGGTAAAAATGATGGTTCTGTCAGTGGAATACGATACTTTGATTGCGAGAAGACAGGCACTTATGGGATATTTGTAAGGAAAGGGATGGTTAAAGAAGAAACTCAGGCTCCACAAGCCAATGATTCAACTCTTCATAAAATTATCGACAAACTTCAATCCAAACTCCGTTATGCCACTGAAGACATCAAACAGTTCAAAGAACACGCAAAGATACTTCAGGATACGTTGACGGAGACTGAATCCAAGATGGAAATGATCGATGTAGATAAACATTTTCTACTAGCATCCAAAGCAGAACTCCAGCAGAAACTTACTGATCTTCAGCTAAAATATGACGAGTTGTCCACCGATTATCAATTGATATTGGAAGAGTCGGAATTGAATAAGCAAATCGAGCTAGAAATAGAAACTCAGTTTTCTTATACTCAATATTCACAATCTGACATCCAGGCAATCCTTCTGAGAAATAAAAAGTTGGAAATTGCATTGGTAAACCTTCAAAAGTTCACTAACGATTCGGAATTGAGTCTTAAGAAAGAGATTGAGTTTCTAAATGCAAAGGTGGCTGAAAACAAGTCTGGAATGGATGGATTTGCAGAAGTTTCAAAGAAGCTTTTGGCCGCAGAAGCTGCCATCGAATCTTTGCAATCACAATTGGAGTCTACTTTGGATCTGGAAAGAATTATAGAACATCTCCATTCTGAAAACAACGAGTTGGTAAATGAGGTTGAAAAACTCAAAAGGGTTGTGGAAGAATTGACTGAATTACATGAACTAGACAAGAGTCTAGAAGAGAGTCAATCGCTAGTGGAAGCAGACTTGAAAAGGAACTTGCAGTCCCTCCAGGATGTAATACGAAAGGATAAGACCAGTATAGAGGAACTCCTGAAGAAAAATAGGTATATGGAATCTAAGCTAAAGGGCTTAACTATGGATAAGAAAGCACCCAAAGTGGAAGCAGAATCGAAGCTTGAATCATTACAGTTACAACTCAGAAAATACAAATCATCCAGTCACGTCAACTCCATTGACTCGATGCTTCTTCAAGGTAAGATCGATTTACTTCAACAAAGACTTGCTCTAGAACGTAACCAAACACATCTAACCACCCAACTTGAAATCGTATTCCTCTTGAAGCTAATCATCTCAAATTCAACTTTAATGACTAACGAGTTTCAGTTAACCACACAGTATGATAATAGATTGCTAACTGACTACTTGAATTGTCTATTGGTACTTTGGGAACACAACTATGATACAGCACACTTCAAATCCATTAGTGAACCATTTTACAATCTTGTATCAAATCTCGATTCTACGTATAATTGCATGATAGATCTGGTCAAAGAGTTCAATAGTATTGATACTTCATTTGTTGAAAGGTTTATTATCGACTCTACAAAGCTAGTTTTGCTGACGAATGGTCTTGTACTTCAAGACAGATGTTATTTCCTCTTCTTTGTACGCTGGGTATACCAAACTTGTCAATCAAGTTCAATGCTCATCAACGAAATCCGTATAAAATGGACAAATAATGATAAGTCGCTGGAGCTTTTCGCAAATCTTTCTCAAGAGTGTATGGAGATCGAGCTCAATACAACAGTACTAAAACTCAGTGAAAACCATGACATTCGTTTCGAAGAGCGTCTCGATATTCCAAAGTTGGTTTTAGAAATCTCCCATCCTGTGAAGCTATTGAAAGAGATTCTCCATAAAATAGACTCTGGTGACAATAATCAAGATGATGATCTTACACAGCTAATAGATGAAATTTCGGACTATTTCAAAAGGTTTCACGTACTCGTCACTTTAGAGTATGAGACTATGCCTATAACCACCAAAACGATTTATGAAGAGGCTCAAACATGTGAAAGTACCGAAACAACAGAAGAACCAAAGGAAGATTCAAATAAATTTGCAGAATTATCGGCCCGTTTACTAGAAAAAGACCGACAACTAGACGATTTTCAGCTCAATGTCCAGATGTTGGAAGATAATATGAAATCGTTCAATGTGATGCATAGTGATCTGATGAACCAGATTAAAAGAGAACTTGATGAAACAAAATTTCAACACGAATTGGTCAAGAAAAACTTCCAGCAAGTTCGAGAAGATAAAGAAGCAATCGAATCTCAAGTTCAAGATCTCATGAAGACGAATAAGATCTTTGCAGACGGTGATCTCTTGGGTAAGTTCGACGACCTTAAATCTGAGAACCAATTCACTGAACGACTTAAATTGATAGAAGAGATATTTATACTCAAGAGATTGGCTCTTCACAACTTTGGCACAAATACCAACTATAGTTCTTACAAATGGTTGGAAAGTTTGCCCATCAAGTCACAGGTAAGTCTGAAATCCCTAAAGTTCCGTCATTGTTCTGAGTCTTTACGAAGGTTAGCCTTGGATACAAAGGCGATTCGTCTCAATCCAAAACCAGAATGGAAGCCCAAGGCATCTTTACCTAAATACATTCAACTCACTTTGTATGAACAAGCAAACAATTATGAAACAGCTCGGGATTCATTACTTCATGATATTTCTATATAACTATTTCTTCAATATGAGGGATTGGACTATCTATGCAATGGAGTAAATTAAATATAGAACGATCTTATTAGTCTAATTTCATTTCTTGGGGAGTTTCGTTGGTGTTCTTAATTTCTTCAATGGGCTTCATCTTTTTCGGCCATTTGGTTGCCTTGTCTATATGTTCAGCAGGATATAACCACTGAAGGATCTGGTATAATATGACATCCACCACAATACACAATGCAAACAACTTTCCAGCAATTATACCACAGCAGTAGTATTTTTTCAACCTCACCAACAATGGTTCATTAAAATTCTCTGGTCGCAATGAATTGTAGACATTTTCTGTTCGTTTAGCCACATCTTGCCAACTGTACATGTTTGCAACTTCTTGATGGAATGTGGAGGTATCAATTTGGCCCGATTTCACCAAATCAATAGCCTTCAATACTTCCAGTACCAATGAATTCTCCTCTGGATCTGCAAAACTTGTCATGCGACTAGGCAATACTTCTGGGATACCTCCAACCTTTGTTGTTACCACAAACAATCCACACGAAGCAGCTTCGACTATAACGGTACCAAATGCTTCAGTTAATGAAGGATGTAAAAAAATATCACCCTGTACCATAATATTTCTCACTTCCTCATGCTTTATAGCTCCGATCAAATTGACTCTTTCTTGAAGAAAGTACTTTTCTCTCATCTGTTCCAAATCTAAAAACTTGGGACCATCGCCAGCGATCAAAAAGTTGACGTCTGGCTTCTCAAGACATATTCGAGGGATGATTGCCGTTAAAAGGTCGGACCCTTTGTTTGGAAATAACCGCGAGATCACCACGATTGTAATGGGAGATTTCTGTGTAGAGTTTGGAGATTTTGATGGTCGTTTTGCTGGTGCAAAATCCTGACTAACAACAGCATTGGGGATTACTGACACACTCAACGGATCAAGAGACGCTCTCAAAACGGTATTTTCCTTGCATGTATGAGAAACACAGATAACGTGGCCCACGTCACTTAGCGAGAACTTCAATAACTTATTTCCTACGATAGACTGTGGATCTGCAAAACCAAACAAAGAATGATCCGTAAATACTGTCTTCAAGCCCATGGTACGTCCATGAATAATTCCTTCGTGACAAATACTGGAATAAGACCCATGGCCATGAACAATCTCGATCTCTTCTCGTATGAAGATATTTCTCAAGATGGAAATTGATGGGAGAACGATTGGTGCTGTACAACTTCTGTAGGCCACCACTATGGGTGCGTAGTAAACTTTCAAGCCGTTTGTAAGCATTCGTATTCCATTTCGTCCTCCGTAACTATGAGTGATGATGATCACTGAGTGACCAAGATCAATTAGCTTTTGTGCCAAATGGTATACATGAAATTCAACTCCCCCCGGCTGTGGAAAGAAGAAATCAGTACACATTGCAATATTGTATCCCATTTTGCTGACGTGGAGTTGAGTTGTAGGTTTGGTGGAGTTGATTATGAAGTAGTTCTCGATGTTGTTATATGCAGGTCGATTTGATACGAAAACGAAAAGTGCTGCAAATATGTCAATATTAACTTATAGAATACTTCGTTCAGTATTCACTATTTGAACCTCTCTATTTAGTTTATTAAATCTGATACAAGCTACAAGAGCTGGCAAACAATATCTTTACAAGCCACCTCATACTAGAACTAATCAGTATAATGTGGTATAAGGCTATAGAATGATATAATGCAGTTTTGTTGAATTAATATCAGGCAACGAACAACTCCGGCAATATTAATAAATGATTCATTAATATGATGGCAGTGGGGAGGAATAATTTGGTTAAGGATGTACCGGTTTACAAAGTGTCTCATAAATATATTCAACGTATGTAAATGACTTACTATATATTTAACTAAGCAGTGTAAGCTTCTCGAGGAAGGGTTGCGACAGAGTTTTTGAAGTTCACAGTACACAGTTGATAATCCCAATTACTTTGTTCACAAAGCATAATGGCATACTGCAAATTTAGCTTTGTTTCCAATATCACCCTAACCAAAAGTTCTTGCTGGATAGGATTAAGATTCGCTTTAACTTCGGGTGGTAAGTCGGCAGCTGTAGGACCGGGTGAGGGTACAGGAACAGGTGTTCCACTTGAAGCAGGAACTATGGTTTGTTGTTTTGGAGTATTCCATGCGTCTATACCAGCAAATGGCCTAATTGATAATAAGTCACTTGCAACAATCATACCACCATTTGGACCAGGAAGTACAACAAACGTTCGGTCAAAATTCTTTTTCGACAATGCAATCTTTTTCGGTTTGTTGTTGAATCTTCTTGGGCCACTCTGACTAGGAGGTTCAATCGTGTCTGGTTGTGCAACTTCGTCAAACGAGCCATGTAAGGTTACCATGATTCCGTTCAATTGAGGAAATCTGTAGCTTTCCATGCTAAACAATTCCGGTTTAGTCATCAAGTCATGGCGGGTCTTTGGTAGTTGTGAGAAAAGTTTGTAAATTTGTTCTTGTCCCGATGCCACACGAGAATTTCTAGATTTGACTGATGATACCCTTGTCAAGTTTCTTGATTGTGGCAAGTAGTATCCAAAGTCGGTGGAATTGTTATTATATGATGAAGATGTTTCTATTAAATATGGGTGTGATGAATCCACTTGCATAGAAAATTGTGACTCGTTTTGATAGAGAATCATCAAATCTGCTCTATTTGAGTCCCAGAGTTTGATGTAGTTGGCAATAAAGTTTGTGGCCATGTTTCGAATTTCTTCATCTTCGAAAAACATTGAAGCTGGAGCATCGAATGGGAACTTCAAGTTATTATTAAGAACCACCTCATTTCTCAAGATCTCTCCATTCAACACAACAAGCCTTGGAAAAGACTTCATCAATTCGGTTTTGATCTTGACTACTTCGTTAGGTGGCTGGTTGTTCACTATAGGGTTCCCCACCAAGATCAATTCTCTGAGGAAATTCAATTTGTGTCTCCAGGTTTCAAACACTTTTATCCTGTTGAACTTATTGTTCAGTAATGAGAGGTTTTGAAGTAATGGATAAGTATGAGCAAGTGCAGAGATCGTGCTTAAGTCACTAAGCTCGTTTCCGGATAAGTCCACACTCAAGACATCCCATTTCAATTCCTTGGCTACCTTCATTAATGCTGGGAAAAACTTGGACGTGGTCGAAATACTGCTAAAGAAACCTTGAGCTCCCAAAGTAGGATCTTGTTGTACAGAAGCCAAATTAAGCATCTTGATTTCTGGTTGGTATCTTGATTTTAAAAACTGTGTGATGGTCTCCATTGTGGAGTTTGTAGGTCCTTTGATTTGTACACCCATTTTGCTGGAAAATGAGTCTGGGCTTATTGATTTGGTGATTCTTAAAGGTTGGCCAGCAAATTTTACCCCAGACCATTCTAAAAGCTGGTTTGCTTGTGCTGGAGATTTCACATATCCTTTGAGAATACCAGTATGAGGATCAACCGAATGGTCGCTGACAACAATCTTACATTTACGGGAAATGAAACTTATACATTCCTCCAGGCTGGCACCGTTCCATCCTAAAATTTCGACAGGCACAGCATTTGAATTTGCAAATTGTTGAACGTTTTGTTGATTGAAGTTCGCGCCGTTATCTCGATTGTTGTATTGGTTATTGTAACCTCCTCTACCTCTCCCACGATAACTCATCGTTCTTGTTCTTGGGAAAGTTGAGTTGAAGCTTTTTACGTTTTTTTTACTATGGTGGTGGTATTGTGTTGCGCACGACCTGGTTATGCCCTAGGCTGGTTAGTCTAGTTAAACCACCAAACATCTACAGAATTCATAGAAATAGCTACAAAAGAAAGGTATTACGAAATACTATAACTATATTCATAAATTTTCGAGTTTCCTATATATTTAAGTAAATTTTTCACCAGTTGACAGAACAAAAACATAACGCAAGAGTATGGCTGGCAGAATATCTATGACAAGTTTCATACAATGGCTTCAAAATAGGAGCCTAAACTTTAGCAATATAAGTTCATAGATTTTCAAAGTGTCTTCTTCCAGCCTCGACCATTAGTGTCCATTATTACTTGATCTCATAGCAAGTGCTGACAATTCCGTTGTTAACTAATACAAGTGCTGCTCATAACTCCGTTGATACAAGTGCAGCTGACAATTCCATTATTGCTGTTCTTTCGTTATCTCTGGTAATTTTCCCTATTCTTCCTTATTCAGAAGCCTTAGATTTTGCTTCTTCCTCCACAAGTGTTCCCACCACTTTATACTTATTCTCAAAATGTTCTTCCCAACTGTCCAAAGATTCCAATTGATCCTTTGTCAAGTCCTTCAAGTCATCAATTGGATCATCAAGACTCGTTAATAAATCTTTTTCAAAGGAATTGAACGCCAAACCTCTTGAAGCATCTCTTCCAGCGAAATTCTCATAAGGGCCACCAGGACCATAAAAGGTTGCGCCTTGGGAAACATCAAAGACGCGGTTCCTCACCGAAATGAAGATCTTGGGATCATCTGTCCCATTGAACTTCTGTAACGAGTGAGGAGTGAATTTGCCGGCCACTATCGGTTCTTCCTGTGAGGACGACGACAAAGGATTAGAAACGATCAAATCTTGAAGCAAGTTTCTGAAGAGAAATATTATTACAATGATTAGCAAGATTGAGGTTAACATGGTGAGCTTGGTCGGTTGTGGTTGACTCTGATGAGTAACCAACAAATGGGGATTCGCTAGGTATAAATAGTTGGGTGAGAATCACGTGAATATTTAGTTTCGGAGTTCGTCATGCTATGTAGCAGAGTAGGCCGACATACAAACAATACACGACCGTATAATCATTAACTGCAAAAACTATACCGATGAGAGCCTCTAGTTGGTGTCTACGACAAGTAATATATTGAGTCCTCTAAGCATATTGTAATGTAGAAGATTGTCACTAGATGGACACTACATTGTACTAGATCATAGTTGTCACTGGCTCGTATCACTTAACCTTGTACGACGAAGGAAATTCCTCTGGTAACAAGAAGTGGATGGTTAACAATATCTTTGCATGAAGTTATCACCAACTATTATAGAATTATGCAAATTATGAGTTACAACTACAACTGTTTAATTATCATATGACTCAGAAATGCATTACAAATTATCTTAAACAATACAATTCTGTAACCTAAAACTTCTGTAACTCTCTTTGTTTCTAACAGATGTACCTTCTCTTGTTTTCTAAGTCTCTAAGTCTCTAGGAAAAGTCTCTAGTACCCTAGTTTACTGTAACTATCAACCGGAAATCATACTATTTCTATTTCTATAACTTCTATTCCTACTAATTCCTTCTAATTCCTACTAATTCCTTCTAATTCCTACTAATTCCTACTACTACCTATTACTTCCATTTCTACTATTAATGATATGCTAGATTGTATTAATTATCACTTTTTCATCGTTGTGGCTATTGGTTCCCATAAAACATCACTCGGAGTTCTACTACTCATATTTTGCAGCAATTAAATATCAATCAAGAGAGAAACGTGAAAAAATTCTCGGGAGTGGAGTTTACTGGTAAACCTGCTTCACTTAACGCTTATGGGTAAATTTTACAGGAATAAACTCCGCTAACCACCGTCTGCTCTAAGATACTTTCATATGCAAATGTAAAATCCGTTCTTGATTTCAATTCCGGGGTCGAGAGATGGTCGCAACTCCAAAACTATTGTCCCCATAGAATTAGATCAATATCCCTGATTATAGTTTAATGGAACCGGTATGACAAAGCTTTGAATTGTCTATGTAGCTACTATATGAATTGTTTATGTTGTTAATATATGGATTGTTTATATAGCTAATATTTAGATTGTTTGGTAGCTAGTATGCAAGCATACACAGATAATCCTAGCCTAAATACACCAAAGATCCACAATTCTTTAGGTTTCTTCTATCTTCCAAATCCCAATAATGTACATATTCTTGAGCTTGTATAAATATCCGTTGGATAGTTTAGATATCTTCTAATCCTCGGGATTTCAACTTCTATACCCATTTACCAACTTTGTTCCTCACCAGTTGATTCGCAGCCGTTCTGATAAGTCGTGTTTCTCCCAATATAATGCCCCAAAAGTTTTCACCAACCAACCTCACTACTTACACAACCAACCATGGGTAGAGATATAATTAACCTAGACGATTTGACCGTCAACAATCTCGGGGTGTTTAAGAAAATTAATGCCGTATCATTACCAACCACTTATCCTGAACAATGGTACAAGGACTCCTTAAATTCCGACCAAATAGTGAAACTCGCCTTCTACTCAGAATTGCCAGTCGGTGCCATCAAAGCCAAGGCAATTAACACTGCAAACAAGCCTGGCTCGTACGAATCTATGCAACAATTACAGTTGAACTCCCAAATTCCAAATGCTGCATATATTGAAGTTTTCGCTGTATTGGAAGCCTACAGAAACTTGGGCATAGGATCTAAGTTGTTAAGTTACTTGGTGGAAGAGACCAAGCAAAAGTTTATACATGAGGTTTTGGCCCACGTGCATGTAGATAATAAGGACGCTCTTGACTGGTACTTGAAGAAGGGTTTTGTGAAGAGTGACGAAGTGGTCAAGGACTACTATAAGGAACAAGGATTGGAGAATCCAGATGCTTGGGTGATTAGTTTGAAAGTCTAGAGAAGAAATCAGTGATGAAAACAAATTAACCATTGCTACTTCTTAACTCAGTGTCACAACAGATAGTGACCATTCCTCATACCTGTTCTCCAACTCATCCTCTCCGTACATTTTCTTGATCTGCACAAGAGAATTCATCTAGCCTGGCAGCTACAAATCTATAGATAATAAATATATTTTGAAACGACTCAATTATAGACAATACAAAATAGATTTACAGTTTTGTGGGATATGGTACACGAATGGAAATCTAATCCTCTGCTTCATCTTCTGTATCGGTGTTGATATCGGTGAAAATGCTTTCATTATCACTTTCTTCGCCATCGTCTTCCTTTTTGGCGCTAGCATCACCTCTTAAACTTGCCAATGCTGCGGCCAAAGAATCTTCTTCGGGGTCTGAAATGTCACTTTCGTCATCGTCCGAGTAGTCTTCTTGCTTTATGTTCATGATAGGTTTTTGTGGTGGATCTTCGACCAATAATTCAACGGGTAAGTCGACATCACAGCCAAAGTAGGCGTTGTTTTTCAAAATAACTCTGAAATGGAACGAACCAGCCATTGGAGGAGTAGGTGCTTCCAACTTAATGTTGAAGGTACCAATCATCACATCTTCCTTGCCATCCTTCCATTTTTCTTGAGTCAACTCCAAGTTGCTCAAGTCAACGTTTTGAACAAGGTATGAAGAGGTGCCTTCTGATAATCTGTTATCTTTTTGAGAAATCAAGTATCCAGTCCATGCGTTACGAATACTACCTGGGAAGTAAGGAGCATAGGCAAATGGTAAAGGAGGTTGTTCTTCGTTTGATTTGAAAGGATCTCTCAAATATTCCATGGTTTCTTCTACCTTCAATCTTTCTTCGTCAATTTCAGGACTAGACTTAAGTCTTGCACCTTTAATCAAAAATTTAAGAGCCAAATGGGCTTGCGATGATGGAGGAACGACTTCTTCGCCAGGTACAACAAAATCAGATTCAATCACACGGAGGGATGGAATATGGGCAGCAACCTCTAAAGCTTTTTTCAACTTGGCACTATCCTTGATTCCCAAGGCTTTCTTTTGTTCCTCTTCATTCAAGGTAAATAACTTACCCAATTTCTTGACAGAACTCTTTTCAACTACTTGTGGATCAACGTAAGGCAATTGCAAGATTTCTTGATGTTTTCCGCTTGATTTCACACCTTGGACGATAGATTTCTGTAATTCTCCAGCAGAAATAACAACTTCGGTCTGTCTAAAGACAACAGCAATGTCAATAAGGCCATTGATCAACTTTGGCAACATCGAAATAAGCTTGACCTTGTCGGCTTCCAATGAAGGGTTTGAAGTCACATAGCCAAAATCACGGTTCATATGTTTAGAAATCAAGTCCTTTACTTGGTTGTAATTCAAATGTTTGAAAGTAGTTTTGATTTCGTGAGATAAACAGACCCAATCCAAAATCATTAACGGAGTGATTAAAACTGCAGGGTTTCTGTCTGTCAATTTACGAGCGTATAATGCAGCGGTGTCAACATGTAAACCCATTCTAGTGTGAGACTTAACGTCGCTCCACCACGAGCCGACAATAAATGGCAACAATACCCCGATCAACAAGAAGTAGACTAAAATCATCACTGGAGAATATTTGCCTTCCACCAAAAACTTTGGAATGGCAATACCATGTGTAATATCCTGAGGACCGTCTGGGTTCCCGTAAGTCAAAAAGTTGTTTCTTGTGACTTCGTCGGTTAACGACTTATATGCCAAAGTGATTCTAATGAAAGCGGCTTCCATTTCATCTCTTGCCTTCTCGGTAAGGTCCTTTGGAAGCTTATCAGGATGGAACCTCAAACTCAATCTCTTGTACTTACTCTTGATTTCCTTCTCGCTGGCAAAAGCAGAGATATCCAAAATCGTATATGGATCAAATGCTCCTGACAAATCTGCATCCTTAGTCACGTATAACGCTACGTAAATTACAAGAGCCCAGCCGATAATCAACACCAACAATGTCTTGTTGAAAATCTTTGAAGACTTTTGCTTTGCTTGATGGGCCTTGATCTGTTGGACGTTTTCAACCCCAATTGACGAAGCAGTTTCAATAATAGAACCTTTGATTCCAGAATTGTAGTAAGCCAAGTCTCTTGAGTGTATAACTCGATGTACCCATCTAAAAGTCAACGGAACAAGGATGAAACTAAGAATAGCTAATATGAAAAATGGCCAAGACTCTCCATCTTCGTCGTAAACATACTCTGAAGCCATTGTGATTAAAGCGTGTTGTTGTAAGAATGAATGTTGAAGTTTTGGTGAATTTTCATGTTTGGTCGACGTGTCCGGGATTGAAAATTTAGCGCGCACCACAACAGCAAATACCTCATGGCCATGGTTCATAGATAAATACTTCTAGTAGTCATTGACGATAGTCGTGTGTAAGCCTACCAAGGTGAGATAGGAAGTAGATATTCTAAGCTATGATTTTGTGATTGTTAACATACCAATTTCCGGTCTTAAATTGTAGATTTGACGGATTTGGCGGATTCGGCAAATTTGGCAGCCACTCATTTGCAACTTCAGTTTTACTACTACTTTTCCCAATATAACAGTCCCAATAAATATTTCGTCATCCCAGTGGCTAACATTTGGCCAGTACAATACTTCAAGAGTAACTGCAATTTCATACCGGTGTTGTAGCACTTGTCGTCAATAAGTGTACAGATCCAAGGCTGAATAAGTTGTGATTATTCCCTAGTAATTTTTACACGGCCACTTTACAGATGTTAGTGGTGGAATTCGCCACCTTGTTTCGCTAAGATACGTTTAATACTTAGGATGACGCAGATCTACTCCCTACACTTTCCGACTTAAAACTATGTAACACGTTTTACAGTGGGATTGCTACAACGATTCATTATAATTAACATGTGAGGTTAAGTAGGCAAAGGGACTGCAGACACAGCGTAGAACTAAATATACAAGGGAGTATGAAAATCTATTCTTAATGGTGGAATAAACGAATAGGGTTTTCAACATAAACCATATCGTTGGCATCGGCAGCAGCAAAGACAGCCTTGTCCATAACGGAACCTGAAGGGGCGGCAACAAACTTGACACCAGATCTAGCGGCTCTGTAAACGTTGTCTGGGAATGGGAAGAAGGCATCTGAAGATAAGGCGACGTTGTTCAACTTGGCCATCCATTCTTCTCTTTCCTTGGCTGTTAATGGTTCAGGTAAATCAGCGAATTTGGATTCGTACTCAGTCTTTTCTGGTTCGGTGGTTGGGATTTGGCCGGTGACAAACAAATCGATGGCGTTGGACTTTTCTGGTCTCTTGACACCCTTGGCCCACTTGAATCCTAAAACCTTAGGATGCTGTCTGAACCACCAGTTGTCAGCCTTGTCACCAGCTAATCTGGTACAGTGGATACGGGATTGTTGTCCAGCACCCAAACCAATGACCATACCGTTCTTGGCGTAACACACCGAGTTGGATTGGGTGTATTTTAAGGCAATGGTAGCGACAGTTAAGTCAATAACACCTTGTTCGGTCAATTCCTTGTTGGCGGAGACAATTTCCTTGAATGAAGATCCCTTAACAATGGCGTCGTTACGCTTTTGTTGCAAGGTAATACCGTAAACTTGTCTGGATTCAGTTTGTTCTGGAGTGAAGTTAGGGTCGATTTGCAAGATACAATACTTACCACCCTTCTTTTTCTTCAAGATAGCCAAGGCTTCTTCGGAGTAGCCTGGGGCAATAACACCGTCACTTACTTCCTTAGAAATAATCTGGGCAGTAGGAAGATCTACGATATTGGATAAAGCGATGAAGTCACCGAAAGAAGACATTCTGTCGGCACCTCTGGCTCTGGCATAGGCATTGGCCAATGGAGATAAGTTTTCAATGTCTTCGACAAAGTAAATCTTCTTTTCAACGTCAGTTAATGGTAAACCAACGGCAACACCAGCTGGAGAAACGTGTTTGAAGGAGGCAGCAGCAGGCAAGTTCAAGGAAGCAGACAATTCCTTAACCAAAGGCCAAGAGTTCAAAGCATCCAACAAGTTGATGTAACCTGGGGAACCAGACAAAACTTTGAATGGTAACTCTCCTTGGGAAACAAAAGCCTGGGCAGGCTTTTGGTGAGGGTTGGCACCGTATCTCAAAGGTAATTGAGAAACGTTTTCAGAATATTGCTTTCTGAAGAAATCAGAAATAGCAACATCATAATCGGCAGTGTGTTCGAAGGCCTTTAAAGCGTAGTTGTTTCTTGCTTCAGCGGAGATTTGACCGGTTTTCAATTCTTGTAAAAATCCGGCGTAGTCACTAGGGTCAGACAAAATAGTGACTCTTGCATGGTTCTTAGCGGCAGCTCTCAATAAGGTAACACCACCAATATCAATTTCTTCAACGGCTTCGTCAACAGTGACGGCGATCTTGGAAACGGTTTCCTTGAAAGGATACAAGTTACAGACAACGTAGTCAACCTTTTGGATACCTTGAGCAGCCAAGTCAGCTTCATCGCTCTTCAAGTTTCTGGCCAAAATACCACCGTGGACAGCAGGATGTAAAGTCTTGACTCTACCACCCAACATTTCTGGAGCGTGGGTAATCGAAGAAACATCTTCGACTGGGAATCCAGCTTCACGGACTAACTTAGCAGTACCACCGGATGCTAAAATACGGACATTGGCAGCAACCAAGCCTTTGGCCAAGTCTAATAATCCAGTTTTATCGTAAACCGATAAAATGGCTGTACCAGAGTAAGAAGACATATTGTTCAGGGATATAGGGATACTAGTCAACAAGCAATGATTGAAAATTCAAAATGATACTTATAAAATCAATCACAAATTAACAAGAGCAGGAAGTCTTTATAAATATGCTCAACTTTGACAAACTAATTGATGTTCAACAAGAGAAGATGTACAGGATTTATAGTTGACCAATTTATGAACTATGAAAAAATTGATCATTTTTGTGGTGAGAAATTAGTGGAGGAGTCAGATTTGACTCGGTAGGGAACTACCTTTCTGCAACTTGATGTGAGGAATGTCTGAAATGCGAAATGCTTGACTGGTTTTATTGAATGGGTGTTGCTAGGGTACTTTGGAACTAATCAGAATATCCTTGTCTCAAATCTTAGAGTTTGTAAAGTAGTAGAAAGGATCAGTCTACTAGTCACAAAGATGCTTGAGGGGTTGATATCCTAGATACCCTACGAGAAAATCATCATTGGTCGGTAAATGTCAGATTCATTCACATTACAATCGTCTCATCTCTTTGAAAGATATGCATACTACAATCCCAGGTTCCTTATGCATATTTCTTCGTAGGGTTAATTACCGGGCCCTGAAATTAGCCCTGTTTTTTGCAACCGCTCTATGCGGAGCAGTTCCGACACTCTCCACTAAAACCATAGAACTTAGGCGGAATAGTGTCGATAGAGTCTTGATATCGAGTTGAGTCTGACTAGTTTTTGCAATTTTGGCGCCTTTATTCAAAAGCTAAATTGTAAATGAGATTTTTAAATATGCTAAATGAGAAGATTGTGGATACTACATCTAGAAGGTGACAAAAATGCTATGTGGCTTGATACAGTTCATGACATGTCTTTGAATCGTCGCGTCATTTTAACCTCTCTGGTTAGGTTCACCAGCTTTTGTCACCTATTCTCCTTTCTCCGAAAATTGAAGAATAGAACACGTGAAAAGTGGTGCTAGAGGAAATATAGTCAAACAACTCATCCAATTCCTACGAACATAACTCTAGAGTGATAGTGTGCGTAAAAAAACTTATATGTATAAGGATACAGAATCTTTTCATAGTGCACCAAATTATATCCGAACACTCTTAAATCGACTCGTTTTTATCCTCTACGAAAACTTAGTGCTCGATAGTATCGAGACTACTTATTATGCAGAGCGAATGTCCATTAACACAACAATATAAAAATGATATTTAACTACCAAAAAAAACTTACTGGCCAACAAACAAGCGATTTAAACATGACTGTAAAGTCTGGCCAAGCCAGGAACTCACAACTACGTTTAAGATCTGTATCTCCATAAAGACAAAGTGTTTTGTCTCTTCCAAGTGTGACGACGACCGGCCTTGGTGTTGTTGAACAAATGACCCTTGTTGATACCTCTGGACTTCTTTCCGGTGGAAGTAAGACCTCTGGCTTCTCTGTGCTTGTGGACAGGGTTACAGATCCAGTTGTATCTGGCGTCTCTTCTGATGGCCTTGTGGGATGGGTCGATCAAAATGACTTCGAAGTACTTGTAGGTAGAATCTTGGTTAACCCAGTAAGAGTTAAGGACTCTCATGTTAGAAGCACGACGACCAACTCTTTCTTCAGCAGTAGATCTTAAAGATCTTTGGTATTTCAATTGGTTAACACCTTGGTTCACTGGCTTACCGTAAGTAGCACCCTTTGGAACAGGTCTCTTTCTACCACCTCTTCTAACTCTAACTCTGAAGATAGCAAAACCTTGCTTGGCCTTGTAACCTAATCTTCTAGCCTTGTCAGGTCTAGATGGTCTAGAAGCTCTGTGGATAACAGTCTTTTGTCTGTATTCCCAACATCTGACACGATATAAGAAACGCATAACATCAGATTGCTTCTTTCTTTGCAATTCTTCCAAATATTTGTAGGCACCCATTTTAATTAGTATGTACTTTTAGTAACGAACAAGGAAAAGAAACTAATGTAATGATTCGGAAAATTTTTTTCTTATATGTTAGCATCGTGAAAAATTTGAAAATTCCGGGTAACCCCTAGAAAAATTCCTGTGGTCTGAAAATTACTGGCCATGCTGAAAGTTGTGGTCGTGTGTGGATATATTGATCTGAGTTAATGTTAGTGCTACCAAAGGAAGATCAATACTGAGCGTAGCGAAGTGTTGTTTAATTACAAGGACTTATTAGTGGAGACACAAGTATCTAGTGGAGATTAGTGGAGATTCAAGAGTTTAAGAAAGTAAACTATCAAGAGTTTTGTAAAAAATTATTAAATAAGATGTTGTTTAGTAAGTGCGGGACCAACCAAATGAAATGGGCATAATTTTATATAACCTCTCACATTTAAGAGCTTCGATTCTCATGCCATGAATTTTGCAACCCTTTAAGTAAATGTTGCTGGCATGGGATAGTGAGTTTACCCGGAAGGTGTAGGGGGTCAGTCTAGAAAGAATAGAAATTCATATAAGGGATATACCTAGGTTGTACTGATAGATAGACTTTCTTTCCGTTCACATAATATAAGAATATTGTACGATTTATGGAGGTAGATTATTCTCGAAAACTGTACCTTATTCCACTGTTGAATACTTGCGGTAAATTTAGGTTATTTGAAATTCCATCACGAGCAAGTGGCTGGTTGATTGAGACCTTCGTTCTATTAGCGTTCAGTAATTTGCATTCCTGGCATTCTTCGAGTAATCTTTAATATTCCGGCATTCTTCTTCTTCCTCTCCCAAGTTCCACAATGATGTAGTCTCGTTATTTGCCTGATCTTTGGACTATCCATAAGGTCTATCATAATTTGATTTGCACCCATATAATGTGCAGGACGCTTTAATATGTGGAGCTGTTGTAGTAATGAAGATTCCCCAATTCTTATTTGGCATGGAATTGATGGACTTGATGGACTTTCAAGCACAGATTAGTGGACTCAATTCTTATATCTGAGGTCTTGTTTGATGTTCTGAGGCAAACTACTTTTTGGTGCCCTGATTAACCGATGATCATCACCAAAAAAATGAAATTTCAGTTTAATAATAAAGCTAGGTCTCATCAAGGACGTGATGGATACAATCAAAAACGTCGCAAATGACGTAGCAATAGACAGTAGTGCGACTGAAAAGTCTGTGGAAGACATATCCTCTACTGAAAGTTTAACTGCTTCTACTCAAGGAGCCGAAATCGTGGACTCATCATCTCGACCAGAAGAGATATCTTCCCCAAAGAACGAAACTGCATCGAACATAGACAATATCACCGCCGAAGGCACAACTGTATGTGAATACAGTCAATCTGTTGTTCAGGATACAAACGAACCGAAAGAAGTTCAAGAAACTTCCGTCTCCACCTCTATTCAAGCAGTCAAATCTGAAGAAGAGAACGCCCAAATTCCAGAGGTTCAGGACCAACAACATTCAGAGCAATCATCTGAACCAAAAGAATCTGAATCAGTAGAATCTAAATCAAAAGAATCTGAACCAGTAGAATCTGAACCAGTAGAATCTGAATCAAAAGAATCTGAACCAAAAGAATCTGAACCAAAAGAATCTGAACCAAAAGTATCTGAACCAAACGTATCTGAAGCACCTATTGAAAACCTAGTCGGATCTCACTTAAATGAATCAATCACACAAACCAAAGACCAACCAGAAATATCTGAACCTGTTTCTGAACATATCCAAATACTCACAAAGCCTGATACTGACGATATACAACCACTCTCAGATGATGATATTATTATTGATGGGGTTCTATCTTCAGACTCAGACTCAGCGTCAGAATCAGAATCAGACTCAGATTCGGATTCAGATTCAGATTCAAGCTCAGACTCGGACACTGAGAAACAAAGCAAAGACTTAGACTATGACGTCGATGATGATGAAGGTGAGACTGTTACAGGACCAATTGTTTCCAAAAATGAAGTAGCCAACGAAGTTGCTCCAGGGTTACCAGAAGGTTACGTGATTCCTGAGAATTCGCCCATAGAACTTATTGGGGAAGTGATCGGATTGGTAGAACAAAGTATGATCATCAAAGCCAATATTTCGGGAGAGTTTAGAGTCTTGAAGGACCAATCAGTTATCTGCTTCGAGGATCGTACCGTTGTTGGGCCACTTTTCGAAACATTTGGCCGTTTGCAACAACCAATCTATCGAGTAAAATTCAACTCAGTTGAAGATTTCGAAAAGTTTAAGGATTGTAAAGGTAAGCAAGCCTATTATGTTGTTCCAGACTCTCAATTCGTTTATACTGACAGCATCAAACATATGAGGGGAACCGACGCAAGTAATTGTCACGATGAAGAGTTACCAGAAGAAGAACAGGAGTTTTCTGACGACGAACGTGAGTTAGAGGCAAGACAGGCAAAGAAGAAAAAGAATAAAAACAAAAATAAAGACTCAAAACAGATTGGAGAAGGGGCCGACCAGAAGAAAGACGTCAGGAATAATCGCAAAAGGCAAAATTATGATAAAAGCGAAATTGAACAACCAAAGAAGTTCCAACCTTACGGATATGCCCAACCTCAAATTCCAGCAGTACCAAACTTCCCAAGTAGAAATCCACCTGTTACCTCATACACTCCGATTAGCAAGAAAACGGAGAGACCTGGCGTATATCAATATACTCCAATTCACAACTCTTCCCAACCCGGTCAACCGCAACTTCCACCACAACCCCAGCAACCACCACAACTCCAGCAACCTCAAAATCATCATCAACATCACCAACTTAATCAATTTATACCTCAACATGTTCAACCTCAAATGCCTCAAAATGTCCAGCAACCTCTCTCATCTGCATATGGAGTTCCTTTCAGCCAAGTCCAACAATCATTTTCCACTACTGGCCATCAGACCTACAATCAATATGGTCAACCAGCTTATGGAAATAATTACAACCAGCCTCAGTTCCAGCAACAAGGTGCTTATCAAGGAAATCAGAACTTTCCGCCTAATCAACAAGGAAGCGAAAGATTTCCGCCTAACCAACAATGGATCCAACCTCCTCCTCACCAGCAACCCCCACAAGGTTTCCAACAACCTCCTCAGGGTTTCCAACAACCACAGCAAAACCAACTTCAGCCTTCGCAATTGGAACAATTACAACAGTTAATTGTTAACCAGTTACATCAGCAACAGCAAGGGCAGCAGAACTTCCCCCCTCAACCCTAAATAGCCAATACCAATAGAAATAAATGTTGCAAAACTTTAATTTTTCTCATTTGTAGATTTGTATTTTTTGTAGATTTTTGTAAAATGGCTGCAAAATTATAAATTCTCAGAAATTAACTAATAATTTCTCAAAAGTACTATTTAAACTACTGAGGTTAACTAATAAAACTACTAAACTTATCTATTACACTTTGTATTACAATATACATATCTATTAAATTATGCTCTCCAATGCTGCTTTGGCGTTTTTCAATGCCTGTTTCGGAAATCCCGCCATTTGTGCCACCTCCAACGCATAAGAACGTTCACTTATGCCAGGCTCCAATTTATGATCTATGATTAGATTGAGATTTTTACTGTTAGATGGGTCATTTGATTGTTGCCCATTATCCAGACGTATTACGCGGGTTCTATAATACCTGATTTTATGTTGGTCGATTGAATTGGAAGTCAACATAGCGTTCAATTCCTTACCAAAATGAGTTGCAAAAAGCGTTCGACATTTGTTAACCTTTAGCAAGTTTAGTAACGTGGCATATGCTATGGCCAACCCTTCCTTGCCACTCGTACCCCTTCCTATTTCATCCACAATTGCAAGCGATCTTGGGGTGGCATTCTTTAAAATATTGCTTGTTTCTACCATTTCAACCATGAACGTACTCAAGTCACTAAACAAATCGTCAGACGCACCGATTCTGGTGAATATTTTATCCACTACACCAAGTTTTGCTTTTACTGCAGGGACAAACGATCCAATCTGGGCCAAGATTACAATGAGGGCATTTTGACGTAGAAAGGTACTTTTACCTCCCATGTTTGGTCCAGAAATAACCCAAAGTGATGATGCAGAATTGAGTGCAGTATCATTAGGAACAAACATCGAGCTCACTGATTTAAGTCCCGACTCAACAACCAAATGACGCCCTTCTTCAATAGTTAAAGATGGAGATTTAAGGAACCTGGGACAAACCAAATTGTTTTCTTCAGCCAATACTGCAAACGACGTCGTAACATCCAAGAAATCCACCATTCTTCCACCATGTCTAATGGCAGAAATCTCCTCAAGAACGTTCAAACGCAAATCCTCAATTATCTCCCTTTCAAATACCTTGATTTGTTCGGTCTTCTCATCGATGAACGCTTGGAGTTTGCTCCATTCTTGGGGCTTATACACCAACGACGCCTTACGTTTTTCGCGAACTTCGTTTCCTAATAGTTCGTATGCTTCATCGACCAGTTTCTGTTTCCCAGAGATGTACAACACATTGAGATATCTTCCATGTTGTGCTTTTTTGATGACATTCAATTTGGGGTCTATTTTATGTAAATCATCCTTGGTCTCTTGGAGCAACTTGATTTCTTGAGACTTTAAAACATCAAGAGAATCATGATGCTCTGCTAACAATTCATTGTAATCCCTTTTGATTGAGAATGAAAATGCCTGTTCAGAGGTTGCTCTGGGCAAGCTCTTGTACTTATCAAGAGATTTATTGCTGTACGAGCCAGAGTTGGTGAGTTTTTCCAACTCCATTTCCTGTTCCTCCTGTACCTCCTCCACTTGCACATCCTCTGTTTCGTGGACTTCATTATATTCTACATGAAGTGTGTTCAGAATTTTAGTTGATAGGCTGATAGGAACGTAAAAGTCCGGTAAAATCAGTCCAAGGACTTGACACTCATCAGGATCGCTCTCGTATTCATTGTTTAAGAATGATTTCAAGTCATTCAATTTTGCCAATCCCTCAGCTACCGCCAACAAGTTTGTGACAGTATCTCCCGAATTGAATGAGAGTTTTTGAACTGATCTAACAAAGTCTCCCAAACTCAGAAGTTGTGAGATTAAGGTGAGTTTGAGGAATTTGTTCTTCATGAATAGGGTAACAAAATCTTGCCGACGACGTATTTCCACAACATCTAAAGATGGAGATTTTATCCATTGAGTAAGTAATCTTGTACCAGACGGAGTTACTGTACGTCTTATAGTCGACAACAAGGAACCAACAGCCGAATTCCGTCCATGGGTGGATCTCTCCGTGAGTTCCAAGGCTTCTCGAGTTCTCGAGTCCATCTGTAAACAATTCTGATTCCAAAATTGAGTAGGAACTTCCAACGACGGATTACTATCTGGAAGATTGACTTGAATGTAAGAAAGAATCATATTCATGGCTGCCTCCTCTCGAACACTAAAGTTTTCAAGGGCTTTCCTGGTGACTTGTAAGTTGTTTTTGAAGTTGATTTTTAGATTCGTATATGCTGTTTTGTGATATCTCAAGAAGAACTTTCTCAAGTCTTGGAGAGGAGGATACCATGAACCCGAGGCCAAGTTGATTTCCTGGAATTCTTTTCCGATAATGACTTCACTAGGGTTGATTCTGGTTATATCGGCGATGAGATCGCCCAAGGTGGTTTGCTGGACATAGAATTCACCCACGGACAAGTCGATCCACGATAAACCTACTACACTATCTTCATCAGCAGGAACATTGGTACAATTTGGAAGAAACGAAATCGAAAGAAGATAATTATTCTGACTGAAATTTAGAAACGACTCATCCACCAACGTTCCTGGAGAAACAATACGCGAAATACGTCTGTGAATAATGTTATCCAACGACTTTCCTCGACCTGGAAATTGGTCTATAATCGCAACATTGACCTCCAAATCATGCACCAAGATCTTGACAAATTTCTGCAACTGATAGACGGGAAAACCGGCCATGGGGATGACAAAATTATTCGTCTTTCTGGATGCTACCTTCAAGCCAAGTTTGGGAGCATATGTAGTCGCTTGCTCGAAGTAGAGCTCATAAAACGATCCAACCTGGATCAAACATACGTTTCCTTGGTTGGAGTCAATAAGTTTTTTCATAGATGCATATAATGGAGTCAATCCCTCCTTAATAGTACGACCTCCTCTATCCCAATCAAGTGTGGGCAATGTGAGCGCAGGCTCAGAAGTTCCTGTTGGGTGCAATATGTCTGGCGTTTGAGCAGACCTTTTTGAGTGTGAGATGCTTCGTATTCCATTTCGTAGATAGAAACATGCCGCTTGATGATAGACTCTAGAACCGAAGCAATATCGGTTCAAGCTAAACATTCTTGAGAGGACAGTTAGCGGTGGCTGCTTTGGAGTAGTTGTCTGATAATTAGACAATTGAATTTTCAACGCGTACAATGGTAAATATTGCGGTGTTGATCTTATTATACAGTTATCTATGTTACATACTATTACGCAAGGCTACTTTTTTCTAGTACTTCTCCTTATAGGAGCTGCTGGCTTAGAAGGAGCGTTTGATCTAGTGGCTCTTCTAGTTTTTGGTTTTTGTTGTGGCTCTTCTGGATCCGAATCTACATCTGTTTTCGGTACAGAACCTTCGCGTTCAGACACGTTAGCGACGCCATCCTCTTCTTTCTTCGAATCTTCGTCTTTAGGTTCATCGTCATCAACATGGCTTTCTGACCGAGTTCTTCGTCTCTCTCTAGCACTGTTTGCTTTCGTTGATTTACGTTTGGGTGGTGGCACATCTGTCGAGTCCAACGAATCCAAGCGCGCTGTTGACCTAGTACGTTTCTTTTGAACAGAGGTTCGCTCTGGGAGAGATTGCTTTCGTTTTCCTCTGGTTCTTCTTGAAGAAGCTTCTTCGTCGTCTTCGTCTTCCTCATCGTCATCTTTCTCGTTCTCAGCTTCGTTCTCAGCTTCATTCTCAGCTTTTTCAACTTCATTCTCATCGTCCTCTGCACTCTTTTTCACATCCACATCCTCCTTTTCTTCTTCAGACTCATTTTCAGAATCTTCTCTCACTGATTCTTTAATTTCGACATCATTTGTATCTTTTACTTGCTCGTTATCTTCCTCATCCTTTTCACTTTCCATATTTTCTACATCACTCAAATCCGACGATTCTCCATCTTTCATATTGTTACGTCTTGGTTTTCTTTCTTTTGTTTTTGTATTGTTTTCTCTCAGACTTTCGTCCTCTTTCAGACTTTCATCCTCTTCTTCTCCTTCATCTTCGTCCTCATCCTCATCCTCATCCTCTTCATCCTCTCCTTCCTTATTCTCACCGCTTTCGTTTTCTCTATAATCCTCGAGCGCATCCAATTTCGGTAAATCATAAAGTGCTCCGAGCTTTTCCCATACTTGGTCAGAAGTGAATGGCTCTTTGTACTTTCCTTCTTCGTTCATCCTCTGTATTATCATTTCCATGTGTTTCAGTTTATTCTGTCCTGCAGGCTTGAAATCACAAACTAGACTAAACAACATGATTTCATCCTCAAGTTGCCAGACCCTTGTAGCCATTCCAGCCATGTTATTAGTAGATATTTATGGTATCAACGCAGTCTACTAGATTTGTATGGGACTTTATCAGAACGATTTACCCAAAGTACACGACCACGAAAAAATCCAAACCACACGACTGGTATAGTAAAAAATTTCAACAACTCGAAAGGGCACTTTGAGAGACATACTACGCCGCAAAGATGCCTAGAAGGACACAGAATATCAACTCTTTAAGTAGAGGTCGTGTTCGTGCGTCTATGAACAAGTATAACTTGTTCAATTTATACAAAAAAGGACCAGTATCATATCTTAATAAGTCTTTGTTCCAACAGAAGTGGTTAGCCAAATCAGAGACAAGAGCATATCATGGAGAGCATTTGACGGAATCGCGTTGGAAAACGTTGTTCAACCCGTCTCTTGAAACCGTTGCACAATTAGACGCTTCTTTGAAGGGTTCAAAGGTTGATCCAACCCCCATGGCCTTACAGACATTTGCATCTTTAGAGAAGAGATTGGAGTTGGCGTTGTTCAGATCCATGTTTGCTTCTTCGGTTAGACAAGCAAGAGAGTTTATCTTGGGTGGCCATGTGAAAGTTAATGGAGTTGTGATAAAACATCCATCTTTCCCCTTACAAGCTGGAGATATCTTTAGCGTTAAGCCAGAAAAGGTATTATTGGCCATGGGAAGAGTCAAACCTAGTTTAGAACAATCCATAAAGGTTGACTCCAAGCAAATCACTGCATGGAACAAATACGTACAGGCAGCCAAATCTAACCCGAGAGACGTGTGGCAGTTGAAGCAGGCCAAGCCAGAGTCTTTGGACACCATAAACGCAACCAGCGTTACCAGAAAGAACTCCGTAAAGTCTTACAACGAACTGCTCGACCAAAAAATGATCAAAAAGCAAAACGATACCACGAGAGAAGCCATTTTAACCAGAATATTGTCTATTTCTCAACAAAAGGGCGAAGAACTTGTAGCAAAGGACTTTGCTGAATTTGGTGAATCTGAAACTCACAAGTGTTTGTCGATCCATGAACAATTATCAAAGGAAAAGCATGCTTTACTTAGCAAGTTTTCGTTGGAAGATTCCAAGACATTCATCTCTAAAAAGAAACCCGAGTTTGAAACTCAGGCTGAAAGACATTTAGCTGTTAGCGTCAAGCAATTGTTGAGCGAAATCCAAAAGTCCAAGCTCGAGGCCATTCGTATCTCTTCCCAGGAGAGCAAGCTTCCAGAAAGCTCCAAGACTGCTCCGTTCACTACCGAGTTTGCTTCCAAATTGAAGGGCCATGCCAAATTAAACAAGGACGTCATTCTCGAAGATGAATCCAAGGCCCACGTCAACTTGCCATGGCAAAGAGGCTTATTTGGCCGTCAAACTCCTTCAAAACCATACTTTTCCCCATGGACACCAAGACCTTTTATTGGTTGTTTCGCCATCTTACCTGCTCACATCGAAATCTCCTTCAATACTTGCCATGCTGTTTATTTAAGAGACCCTATTGCAAGACCAGGCCAATCTGAAGTTATCACTCCACTTCCTGACCACGTACACGAGAGAGCATATATGTACTACGCCAGAAAGGGTATGTAATCTAAATAGTTCTAATAAACTTGTAAATATAGCTACAACACAATAGTCAGAAGAAGATCGAGTAAGAATATTACTGTCAGATAAATACTAGTTGAACTGGTAGGAATTAACTAGCCAGATGAATACTAGGAATACTTGAATCTTAAACTCTGTTCTTTTGAATTCTCACTCGGTCTAGAAGTATCAATCTTTTCGTGAATATGATCTGAAAATATCGCGATGACATAACCACCAACATGCCTCGAATATCGCTGGCTCTAGTAAGGAGGGCGCTAAAGATCTCTCCGTTACTTCCACCACTACTCCGGGCCGATCCAAATATCGAGCTGGCTCGACGGGAATTGAAGTGGATCCAGAATGAGTTGCCCCAGGAAGAATGGAGAAATGCCATCTGGCGAAGATCTAGGCTCGAGCCTCTTCAGTATATTTTAAAATCTCAGCCTTTTGGGCCCATTGATATAAAGTGTCGGAAAGGAGTGTTGATTCCTCGGTGGGAAACAGAAGAATGGTGTTCTAGACTTTCAGCAACGTTAGAGACAACGTACCACGATCAGGATCTTAATATCATAGATGCATGTACTGGTTCAGGATGTATACCGTTATTAATGAGCCATCAGCTTCTGGAGACGGTCAACGTTTCTATTACGGGGTTTGATGTTTCTGAAGAGGCGTACTCGTTAGCCCAGGAGAATAAGAAATCATATTCTGAGACATTCAAACCTCCTGCCATTACTTTTAAACAAGCAGATTTGTTTGATAAAAATATCCACAAGACGCTTGGTGTAGACGTGGTCGATCTCATCACAAGCAACCCTCCCTACATTCCTCAAGCGGACTATGAGTCCTCTTTGTTTCTGAATGGAGTGGAGAAATCAGTGAGAATATACGAACCATCGTTAGCACTCATAGGCGAGAATGAGTTCTACGAGGAATTGATACAAAATCTCGTAATTCCATCACAAGCTAGCGGGTTTGTCTTTGAGTTAGGGTCCGAAGAACAAGCACTATGCGTACGGAATCTATTGCAAAACTCCACTGCGCAAATATGGCAGATAGGAACCATGAAAGATACCAATGGAAAACTCCGCTGTGTAATCGGATGGCAGGAAAAGTCTCCCATGTCTACGTTGAGTGAACTTTGTGATGATATTTATGAAACTCTATAGAACAATGATAAATTATGGATAGAATTATTGATAGAGTTATTGATAGAATTATGCGATTTGAGACGAGAAGTCCCGAGACTCTTTCATGTGTGTCGTGAAGTGTTCTCTGTCGATCAGAGTCTCCTTTAAGAGCCACTCCCCCCACTGGAGTCCCCATTAAGAGAACTTTCCCTATTCTACCGGAGTCTCCTCCTTCTTTTTCTTCACTACACCTCTTCCCACTGCAGTGACACCATTTTCCTTAGGCAAGACCCTCGTCCCCCACAAAACATATCCACCAAATCCTCTCATTGTCATTACCGGATGCATTCTACCAGGAATAGTCTGGTGAGGCCTGACTCTTGTTTCAAAGATGGAAGGTGCCAAAACTCTCTTATCTTTCATCAACATATGTTGAGTCTCAAGCAACAACTCTTTATACTGACTGTAGACGACGACGGGCCGCGAGCCTCCAATAACAGGAAGTATTTGTGGCAATAATGTGGGCGTGTGGAGGGTACTTACTGAAATAAGTCCGTCAAAATTGCCCTTTTGCACCATTTCAATCACAGAATTGATTTCTTCTGTACGAGAAACTCTACGTAAGTATTGTGCTTTCTTTGATGGTTTCAATTGTTCGACCTCTTCTTCAGACAAGATCTCAAAGTCGATCTTTTCATTCTCCGGCTCCAAGAATTGAAGCCAGTTGATTGGTTTAATCATTCGAGATTGCAATTCTTCAGAATAGTCTGAGTATCTGAGAGCAATATGATTTGGATGTTCATTTTCGTGAGCAACAACGATTGTCCCGCTTCCGTTCATCCTTTCCATCATGGCATATAACATAACTCCACCAGTTTCATCGATAAGAAGGTATCTTCCACCAGGTCTGACGTTGGCATAGTTCAATATCAAGCCCATGGTCTCCTCACTCAAATCAAGAACCCTTGGAAGATCCTTTTCTATGTAGAACTGTAATAATTGCGACGACCCAAGGTATTCCACGGTGAAACGTCTCATGAACTTCTGTTGTTTTCTCTTTAAATACTTTTGCTGAGAGAAGATTGTCTTCTTATCAAAACCTTCATGTCCAGCAATCATCTTGTCTATAATCTGTTGGCCAATGGAAGAAGTGGCACCCGATTCCTTCAATGCATCGATTTCGTCTTTACTCAAGGTTTGGATACTGGAACCAATATCGATGATGTTCTGATTGTTTTCCGAGTTTCCTGTGAATAGCGTGGTGAGTTCGTCTTTGCTTAGTTCGGTTTCGTCTGTTGTGATCACATCGTCAGAAATACTCTTGATGGGTCTTACTTTGTGATTGTCGAGAATTTCAAAAGACTGACCGAAACAATATCCGAGCACCTCATCTGCTTCGAAAGATCCGAATTTCCCCAAACTAACAACTCCACCTGGTCTCAACTCTACGATCTTTAAACCTTCGGAAGGTAAACGAATCAAGACGTTTTGGTTGGAGATTATTGTGAGGTTTTTTTGAGGTTTTTCAACATCCTCCATATGAACTTCCTCGGTAGTTTCCATCTTGCACTGATCTAGATTCACGTGTGATGTATAATCTTGTGAAGTATATCGATACTCATCTTTACTTTCCATGATGGGTCGTGTATGTGCGAAAGTGAAAAATTCCAGCGACCTCATCGCACTGAGATTTATCACCTAGAGAAGACTAGTTATAGAAAGAAATCAAGGAGACAATGGGTAGAAGAGCAAAGAATAAGCAAGGAGTTCCACCAAGCTTCGACGAGTTTCAAGCAAAGAAGGAAAAGAAAGACGCAAAGAGAAAGAGAACGGAAGATGAATCGTCAAGACCTGCTAAGGTAACTAAGAAAGAGTTCAAAAAGGACGGAAAGTCCAAGAACAGCAAGAAAGATGACAAGAAGTCCAAGAAGACTATTGAGGGAGATGAAGAGAAATACGAAGATCCAGTTGATTTACCAGTAGTTGACTATGAAGAATTATCTAATGCCAAAAAAGCATTATTCGATGATTCCGATGAAGAAGTTGACGTCCAAGAAGGACTTGAAGGTTTGGAAGACGATGAGTTTGTAAGTGGAGATGATAACGATTCTGATGATGACCATGCTAAGCCTATGTTTTCTGACGATGAAGACGATATGGAAAACTTGAACGCTGCTAACATGGAAGCCTTATCCAGAAAATTGGATGAAGAAGAAGAGTTAGAAGCCGAAGAAGCACAACAAGAATTGTTGGAAGGAGAAACCAAACAGCCTAGAGCTCAGATCTTACCTACTGCCGAAGAAGAAGAAGAGATGGCTCAAGGTCCACAAGATGTTACCATGGTTAGAACCAGAATGATCGAAGTTGTTAAGGTATTGGAAAACTTCAAGGAATTAGCCGAAGAAGGAAAATCCAGAGCTGAATACGTCAGCAGATTACTTCAAGATATCTGTGAATACTTTGGTTACTCTGAGTTTTTGGCCGACAAGTTATTCAACTTATTCTCGCCCTCTGAAGCTATGGAATTCTTCGAAGCCAACGAAATCGCAAGACCTATCACTATTAGAACAAACACCCTCAAGACCAGACGTCGTGACTTGGCTCAGACCTTGGTTAACCGTGGTGTTAACTTGCAACCTATTGGTTCTTGGACCAAGGTTGGTTTACAAATCTTTGATTCCCAAGTTCCTATTGGTGCTACCCCTGAATACTTGGCTGGTCAATACATTTTACAAGCTGCATCTTCTTTCTTACCTGTCATGGCCTTAGACCCTCAAGAAAACGAGCGTGTTTTGGATATGGCCGCTGCTCCAGGTGGTAAGACTACCTACATTTCGGCATTAATGAAAAACACCGGCTGTATCTTCGCCAACGATGCCAACAAAGCCCGTACCAAGTCATTAATCGCCAACATTCATAGATTGGGTTGCAAGAACACCATTGTTTGTAACTACGATGCCAGAGAATTTCCAAAGGTGATAGGTGGGTTCGACAGAGTCTTGCTTGATGCTCCATGTTCAGGTACTGGTGTTATCGCCAAGGACGAGTCCGTAAAGGTCAGTCGTACTGAAAAGGATTTTATTCAAATCCCCCACTTGCAAAAACAATTGTTGTTGTCTGCTATTGATTCCGTAGACGCAAACTCTGCTACTGGAGGTGTCATTGTATATTCTACTTGTTCTGTTGCTGTTGATGAGAACGAGGCTGTCGTTGACTATGCCTTGAGAAAGCGTCCTAACGTCAAGTTGGTTGACACTGGCCTTCAAATCGGTAAGGAAGGTTTCACTTCGTTCCGTGGTAAGCATTTCAACCCAAAGATCTCTTTAACCAGACGTTACTATCCACACACTTATAACGTCGATGGTTTCTACGTTGCCAAATTCAAAAAGATTGCTCCATCTGCTCACGATATCTCCAAGGCAGGTGCCAGTGAAAAGGAATCCTTGGCCAGAGCCGAAGCCGAAGAAGAAGGTATCATCAACGACGACTTTGCCGAATTCGACAACGAAGCCGATAAGGATCTTCTTGACCTTGCTAAGAAGAGAAACTTGAGAAAGAAGGGTATCAACCCAAATGCCTTCAAAAAATAAATAACGAACTCCGTTACTAGTCCGAAATGACTGGATAACACCGTTCCGTTGCATTGTTAAGGTTTTATGATCTTTTTGTATACTATATACTTTCATTAATATTACATTCGATAAAATAGCTGGGTAGAACTATAGAGCTTTGAATTTCTATAATAAATATATCAATTCTATAATTATCATATACTTCTTTATCGCAAACATACGTTACCTAGACCGTGCTCCTTTATATATTCTGGACCATATTCTTCGTAGTCAGCCTTGGATACATAGCATTCAGCAGAGTCTTCACTGTTGGCCCATTTATGCATACCTCTCCAAGCATCCAATATTGGATCTTGTGCTGCTCTAACTTTCAATGGTGAACCAACTGGCAAGAAACTTGTGAATTCATTTTGTAAACGAGCACTGAAGTTTGGCAAGTGTGCCAACCCTCCAGTGATAAATACATCTTGAAGAAGACTATAAGATTGTCCGCCTGGAGCAAAATTACCATCCAACCTTCTATGGAGCAAGTCGCTCAGCAATTCGCTGAGCCCAGCCTGGTCAAGACCAGCTATATGTGGTTGGAAAAGAACCTCTGGTACACGGATCCTCTCGATATTGATATGCATTTGGTGGTTTTTCTTGATGATTTCGGGATGGTTAGCAATCTCATCGGAATCAATGCCCTCTGCCTGCATTGCAATTGTGATATTTTGACGGGGACCATGGATGAATTTGTGTAGCACCAGGTTCCTCCAGTCAAATGTTTGGGAGACTGCAAGGGTGTCTTCGTGGTGGAAGTTGGGGTCAAACTTCAACAATTCTTCTTCTACGGCCAAGATCTGGTTGTTGACTCCGTCTTGTTCTTCTTCCAAACTGGCGTTTGAAATATCTCTATACACCGCCCAATCGTCGTCATTTGCACCAAACGTATCGTTCGGGTCGTTATCGATGGTGGAATTGGCATTACGTCTCTTCTTTCTAGAAGCTGCAGATGTCGACCCTGTCTCGTCATTGGCTAAATCAGCAATATTCTTCATACGTTTTTGTGCAGCCATGGATTTTCTATCCTTAAAAGACTCCAACATCTTGCCAATCTCCTTATACTTATTGATAAGCTCAGCAAGCTTTAATCTCTTTACAGAGCACCAATCATCCAAATCTCGGTCACGCCATTCCTTTTGTTCTTTTTCGAATAACGCCTTTGCTTCTTCTTCTTGTTTCTTAAGTTCCTTCGTACGCTCACGCGCATCATTGTTTGCTTTGTGAAGTCGTTGCTTTCTCTTTTCTTTGATTTGTTCGTCATTCAATTGATCATCTGGGATATCCACTAACGGCCATGCACTTGTTGGGTTTTCTTCTTCGTCTTCTTCACCTTCGCCATGAGTTTTCTTTAAAGCCTTCTCTAAAGTCACCATGTATTTATTAAAATCTTCGATATCTTCGAATCCCTCGGTCTCGAGAGTCTGTTGGATTTGTGATTTATTTTGGTTGGTGAACTCTTCTTTAATTTCGAGATAATAGTCATATTCCTTTTGCTTTTGTGCAAGCTTTTCTTTCCTCTTCTGTTGTGCTTGTTCTTGTAACCTTTTCCCTTGTTCTCTTCTTTTCTGAGTTTGTTTTGCCAACTCTTCCTCAGATTTTTTCTTTTCGTTTGTTGCAACTATTTCTACGGGTGCTTGCACCACAACATCTTTCACTTCCAAAACATCCTTATCAAGGTAGTGTTTTATTTCTTCTTGATAATCTTCCAGTACATAGCAGAAATCTTTGAAAACATTCGTTGTATGATTAGAGTTCAACTTTGCTGGGAAGTATGGATACTTCAAAGTCAAGACCTTAGATAAATACTGTTGCGATTGATTTCCACCCCAGTCTATCCTTTTTGTTTGTGAAAGTATTCCTTTTCCCTCCAAGACTGGAATCACATGTGTCAGTTCATGCCCTGTTCCAATTACCAAACCGTTTGAGCGTCCTGACGAATTGGCATAATAAGAAAACAACGAATCAATACCAAATGCAACTTTTGGAGCTTGGTACGCTTCAAATAATAACTCATACATATTTTTACGTTGACTGAGAGGACAACCAACAGGTTCTGTCATAATCACAGGGTTGTTTAATCTACCATTGTCACTAGTAACTCCCAAATGTTCGAATGAATAGTCAAAAAGACTTTCAATATAATCCCAGTTTGTTACAAGAGGTCCATCATAAGGAGACTTGACCGATGATCTGGTGGATGGGTCTCGGTAACAATCATTTCCCACGATTGTCATGGTAGTCAAGGCTTTACGATGTCTAAATCGTGATACCAAGGCAGGGAACACATTATTTGGAGTGGAACTGTTGGTCAACCCGATTTTGAATGAAGAAGTTCCTACATCAAGGGCAATAGGTACTCCATATTGGTAATTTTGATAGAAAGGTTCTGCCTCTAAGGGAGCTGTGGCTTCCTTTAAATAATTGATTTTTTGGGGGGGAAGCTCCTCCTCTTCGACTTTGACTTTCGAAGGCGCCATGTGTTGTATAGTATGTATGGGGGTTCGTGCTGGTTGGATATCTGTGCCAGTAAACTTTTCGTTTTGTTTCGTTAAAGTGAACATACTAGGTCGTGCACGAACAACAAAATCAGGACGAGCGTAAATATGACGGGGTTAAAAATCAACAGATTTCAAGAGGCATAGCGTGAAACACTCAATCATACGAATATGTCAGTAGAAGAGAGTCAATTCAATGTACAAGGATACAACATTGTTACTATTCTTAAAAGATTAGAAGCAGCGACAAGTAGATTGGAGGATATTACGATTTTTCAAGAGGAAGCACATAAGGCGAAACAGCATGAAAAGGACGGTGGACTTGCAAGGGATGTGGGCGGATCTTCAGGAATTGAATCATCTTATGGTGTTACTCCAACGCCTGCACCTGTGGCCAAAGAAGAAAAGCCCAAGTTTTTGACTTCTTTCGAGGACATTATCAAGAATGTGGTCACTCCTTTTGTTGCTAGTTCCAAGGTGCTTGATCCTTTAGTGGGAGAAGTTGCCGAAAATTTGGAGTCTGCTTTCCATTCTGAAGCGGAATTTTTATTGATTGCCAGTAAAAGTTTAAAGCCTGAGTTAACTGATAGCAGTTTTGCCGAAATATTAGCTCCTATCAACCAGAAAATTGGCAAGATCATTGAAATCAAGGACGCTAACCGTAGGTCTAATTTTTTCAATCATTTGAATACTGTGGCCGAAGGAGCTCCTGTTTTGGGGTGGATTGTGACTGAAACTCCCGTGTCATTTATCCCAGATTTCAAGGATAGCGCCAGTTTCTGGTCGAACCGGATCATGAAGGAATTCAAAGATACTGAACCTAAACATGTGGAGTGGGTTAAGTTGTTTTTGAATATTTTCGAAGAATTGAAGACTTATGTCAAGGAATATCATTCTACTGGGCCTTCATGGAACAAAAACGGTAAGCCATTGGCCGACATTATCGCAGAGAGAGCATCTGCTACCAGTGTGCCTGCCCTAGCCATAGGCGGTGGTGCACCTCCACCTCCACCTCCACCCCCTCCACCTGCATCAATTTTTGAAGACAAAAAAGAAGCGCCAGCTGGTAGTATGAATGCCGTATTTGCCGACTTAAACAAGGGTGAAAATATAACTTCAGGTCTCAAGAAGGTCGACAAATCGGAAATGACCCACAAGAATCCAGAATTGAGATCAAAAGATACACCAGTCTCATCCAAGAAACCAGCTCCACCTAAAAAACCAACTAGTTTATCTCAGAGAAAGAAACCTGCCAAAAAGGAATTGGTTGATGGAACAAAGTGGATCATTGAACATTTCACTGAAGACGATGTGTCGGAACCAATTGTTATTGACGTGGAAATGCACCAATCTGTATTCATTGGAAACTGTAGCGGAATTACTGTCCAACTTAAGGGTAAGGCAAACGCTGTATCCATCTCCGAAACCAAAAACACAGGTGTGGTTGTGGATTCCTTAATCTCTGGCATTGATATTATTAAATCTTACAAGTTTGGCTTACAAATTACAGGAGTCGTTGCAATTGTCAGTGTCGACAAGTCAGACGAAGGAAGCATCTACCTTTCAAAGGAGAGTGTCGCAGCTGATGCCCAAGTTTTCACCTCGTGTACAACTTCATTAAATGTCAATGTTCCTCAAGATGACGATTTTGCTGAACTTGCAATTCCTGAACAGTTTAAACATACAATCAAGAACGGTAAGTTAGTTAGTGAAGTCGTTGAACATGCTGGTTAACCTGTTTCGTGAACGACTTTTCTCAAATAAACAAGTCGACGTAGACGTTGAATATAAAATTAGATATATATAGTAGAACTATTATATGAGTTGATTCCATCAAAGTGAATAGTACTGGACGTAGAGAAGTATTATTTGATATAAGGAATAGTGAATTTTAGCTGTGATTTAGTGAATAGTGTACAGATTTCAGCAGGATATTCGTATCGACTAGGATTATACAAGCAAACGTTGCAATTTAGACTATTTACGAGTTTATGCTAGTATCTAATGCATATAAACCAAGCTTCGAACTTCTTTATTTTCTTGATCTAATGCACTTTCACTACGATTCACTAAATCTCACCAAAACTATCGCAAGGTTTAGTACTCAATAATTGCTTATATTGGTATCCCGGTTTTATCTGTAAGTTTGTATCTGTATTCCTCATCAGCCACACAAAAATCTCTTCGTTTTTACTTGTTCCTTTTTACTTAAAAGTATTATAGGTTTGTTCCTCTCTCTCGCCCCCAGTTCCTTATAGAATGGCTGCAAAATGTTTTCGAAAAACCGAATCTAAGGTTTATTGCCTTGAGAAAACGACCACTAGGTACATAATACACAAAAAATACGCACTAAGATGTGTTTTCTTGATTATACACACCAAAATCTTTCAGATCACCACTATTAAATCTACAGTTCTATGGTGGCGTTGCGCACAATTAGAATTGCCAACATTTTCATGCGACCCAAATATCAAGATAACGAGAATGTCGTAGAATGTCGCAATCGACCCTCGGTCGGGCATCGAGCACTCTAGATAGCATTCAGGGCCAGATATACGGTGTTCATGATGAAGAATCTAGAGGCATAGAAGAGCAGGTTAACTATCAATCAAAACCTGACTTTTCAAATTGAGTAAAAATATAGAAGTTGCATGGATGATATGGAGACCCTTTATGTAATACCTCTCTGTTGTGAGGGCCCATCGCCCATATGATTTGTAGAAAAGTCGCAACGAAACTGGGACGACATTGTTAGTTGCAAATTACAAAGCATCTGACGAACAGATATAACAACTCGCCGTTGGTTCCGAAGCCACACCGAAGTCACACCGAAGTCACACTGAACTCACTTAACTTCCTATAGTGTGTTAGAGTAACTGCACGATTTCATATTATTGAGGTGCCAATCTTTCAAATTAAGACCACTTCACAGATAGATAGTCTCCTCCTATTTAAAGAGTACATAGAGTTCCCTCGAAAAATATTTCTACTTCTATATTTGTAAGAGTCTAATGTTAATACTTCAGGTCTCTAAGTCTTCATTTTCTAAGTCTATACGTCTGATATTTCTTCCCGCAATCACAATAACCAACTTCTCAGTAATGTTTGATGAAATTGTACGGACAATCATTTGAAATTGTAGACAGTCGCTTGAATTTGACCATTTCTACAATTCAAACCAACACAGATTCGTCCCGTGTCTAGATATCTAAAATCTTCTGTAGTGTTCGATCTGTTCCTCTTATGTATCAGGAACGCCCCCAATGTCGCAAGATGACATTTGCGCGACATTCGACATGTCGCCGAATGCTTTAGAATTTTCCAAGCACATATGAAAAAAATTTATATACTTCAGCTCCATCTTGATCTACTTACAACAGTAATCAACGAATATAGAATCTAAACATGGTCAAAGAAACCAAATTTTACGACATTTTGGGAGTATCGCCCTCAGCAGGAGATAATGAATTAAAAAAAGCTTATAGAAAATCGGCGTTAAAATACCATCCTGATAAGAACCCATCTCCAGAAGCAGCAGAAAAATTTAAGGAGATTTCTCATGCTTACGAGATCTTGTCCGACGAACAAAAGAGAGAAGTCTATGATTCATATGGTGAAGAGGGATTAAGTGGCCAAGGTGGTATGGGAGGTGGAATGGGAGCCGACGATATCTTTTCTCAATTTTTCGGTGGAGGATTTGGTGGTATGGGAGGTGGCGGTGGACCACAACGTCCTTCCAGAGGTAAGGACATCAAGCATTCCATTTCTTGTACCTTGGAAGAATTGTATAAGGGTAGAGTTGCCAAATTAGCCCTCAACAAGACCATTTTATGTAAACCTTGTAAAGGTTTGGGTGGAAAAGAAGGTAAAGTCAAGACATGTTCCCCATGTAATGGTTCTGGTATGAGATTCGTCACCAGACAAATGGGACCAATGATCCAAAGATTCCAAACTGTTTGTGACTCTTGTCAAGGTACCGGTGATATCTGTGACCCTGCCGATCGTTGTACCACTTGTAAAGGTAAGAAGACCCAAACTGAAAGAAAAATCTTACAAGTTCACATTGATCCAGGTATGAAGGATGGACAAAGAATTGTTTTCAGTGGTGAAGGTGACCAAGAACCTGGTATTACCCCAGGTGATGTTGTTTTCGTAGTTGACGAAAAGCAACACGAAAAATTCACAAGAAAGGCAAACGATTTGTACTATGAAGCCGAAATCGATTTGTTGACCGCTTTGGCTGGTGGCGAATTTGCTTTCAAGCACGTTTCTGGTGATTACATTAAAGTCTCCATTATTCCTGGTGAAGTCATTTCTCCTGGTGCTGTAAAGGTTGTTGAAGGCCAAGGTATGCCTGTTTATAGACAAGGTGGCAGAGGTAATTTGCTTGTCAAATTCACTGTCAAATTCCCAGAAACCAACTTTGCTAGTGAAGAAAAGTTGAAGTTGTTGGAAGACATTTTACCTGCAAGAGCCAAGGTCACCATTCCAAAGGGAGCTGAGGTTGATGAAGTAGAATTGGTTGAACTTGATCCATACAAGCATCAAGGTAACTCCAGACGTGATGGTTACGAATCGGACGAAGAAGAAGGAGGAGCTGGACCTGGTGTACAATGTGCTTCCCAATAGATGAATTTTCATTGAATGAAGTTATAATCAATTCCAATCTTATGAAACACAAGTAGGGGCCTTTAGGGCCGTTATTGTTTCAATAGTCTGAATCCAGTGGTGAATAATCGCTCCAGGTCACCACTGCTGATGTTGCTGCTATTGCTGAATCTAGCGACTATCTCTTTCAGTCAATTATCCCAGCAGATCATTTTCGAGTATATATAAACTCCGTTCTATGCTTATCCATTTCACGAATTACTAGTGATTTTAAATTCGTCAGTGTATGCCAGATTCTTATGAGTCTACCAATACCTGATTGAACATACATGGTGAATTCTAGATATCAATCGTGGTATATAATTTTGTAATTTTATTTATTCTTTATTTGTTCTAATAAAGTATATAGAGGCTAATCCATTTGCAAATTGAAATGACTAAGTGAGTCCAACATATTCGGACTCGTCAAGAAGAAAACGTAACAAATTGTAATCCACATGTAGAGCTAGAGATTACGATACACGACGCTAACGAAAGAAACGAAGTTAAAGAAACGATGGAGCCTAGGGATGGGAATTATAAGACCAAATCTATGAGACGGAGAATTTTCAGGCTAGGGAGAACTATTAGGCTAAGGTGACTTTTAGACTCCGTATGATCACTTTAATCTCGAAGAAAAAACATTACTAGGATTCTCTGAACTGGCGTTGCCAGGCCTCGCGGATGTTCATAGGCCCCCATATACCGAGGGAAGTCCCAATCACCAATCAATTTGTGCAATAAAATGTTGTTTTGGATTGTGTCTTTATAGATCTAGGTGCCTATCCTTCTTAAGGGTGTTTGTGGTGCTTGTTGTCAGAACCCTGAAACCATTTCTTACAGAATATAAGGGCCATTAGTATCGTCCCACAATCGTAGCGAGGTATAATCGCAACAAGCTACAGAAGTCCTATTACAAATCTCTGAAATGAGAATCGAAACTATTACTCTAAGAATCTGAATCTCTAAATGTAAACGCTGGTGATATCCACCAATATTGAGTACTGAGCCCAGCGAAATATTTAACGTTCATTATTCAAAACTCTTCTAATTGTCAAATTCGTTCATTAGTTATGGTGACTACTCGATCACTTCCTAAGTCCTACTATGTAAAGAAGTGTTGTAGAACCACATATAAAACCAGCCATCAAAGTATATGTACCTCCTTCACCTATACTATCCACCATACTCTGTAAAGCCCCAACACCAGCTGCAGCCAAAAGACATCTCACGAGATTCATACAGCTCGTTGCACCCGAACCTTGCGAGGGAAACATGTCTACCAACAAGGTGTTAACACAGGCCATGAATGAGACACAACAAAGTGAAATGAAAAATGTCGAGATTAATATTGGAACAATACTTACTCTCTTTTGGAAGCACCACCCGAATACGATGAAAAATGCCATGGCTATTGTACCGGGTACGAGAGCCAAATGCATTCTAGTCTCTAGAATATTGAACTTCGGACGGTTTTCCACCGGTAAAGCACCATATTCTTCATCATAGGCCAATTTCTTGCGTTTGTACACATAGTCTATAATTCTGCCCGTGGCTATAGATCCTACCAACGTTCCCATTCCTGGAGCTAGGTAACACAATCCAATATGCCCAATACTATATCCATAGTATTTCTCTAACGTAGTCGAGAGCGTTGTAAGTGACATTGTCCATCCAGCAAATAAAAATCCTCCAGGTAGTAATGCTATTATGACTTCTTTTTGTATAAGGATTTTTAAGGGTGCAAAAAAGTCTAGCTTCGAGGCTTGTCTTAGCGTGGACTGGTCATTGGTTAGTCTTTTCTTGAAAAACGGCATCAGTACAATAGGCAGTTTATTCCATGCCCTAGTGGGTGGGATAGAGAGATTTCCCACTATCGAGCGATTGGTTTCTGGTAACACTACGCTTGCAAGGATTAACCCAAGTCCACTACCGATTGCCAAAAACACAAATACACCTCTCCACCCCCATCTGTCAATTATTCCAGATCCTACCAAGGCCCCGAAACCTTGCCCTATCAATTGTATACCACTGAGAATACCCACAAACGAACCTCTTGTTGCTAGAGTAGTAATATCTGAGAGAACACCCTGTGATACTGAGATTACTGGAGCTATCGCTCCGGCCTGTAAACATCTTAAAAATGCCAATAACCAAAACACATTTACCTGTGATATACCTATGCAGACACTACAGTATCCTAATAAACACACCAAGATACATGGGCGTCGCCCAAAGTTATCAGCAACAAAGGCTATGCACATTGGTGTTATACCTTGGAAAAACAAATATGCAACCACAGACAAATTAGTCACGCCTGGGGACACATGGAATTTGGCCGAAATTGTTGGTAATGCTGGAAAATATATGGTACCGGACATTGTGGACCAAATTCCGGCCATACTCAAAATGCAAACGACCAAGTACTTTTCACCCTCTGATAGTTTTGAGTGTGGAGGGGCCATCTCCTTGGACTGGATCTCAAGATCCAGATGATCTGTGGTTGCATCGCAATCTTCCGAATCTCCAGTTTGTTCAGATTTCATGTTGAAGTGATGCGTACCTTACATCAATATGTTGCAATGTCCATATGTTATATACTTATAAATGTCGGAGATAATATGGCTTCCGATACATCGGAAAGTCGGCTCGCGCGCATAGCCTCGGAGTTTCTCGAATTGGACTCAACTCCGAAACTAAAAACGTCGCATCACAAGACCTTAACAGATAAAACGCGACAAAACCTATAACGTAAGAATTATTAGAATTAAATTAATTAAGTGTATAAGAGATCTATAAATGCGCGTGAACTAAATAAATAATGGTTGCAAAACTTGTATTCTAAAGAATTTTCAACCGTTTGGAATAATCGTGAATCATGAAGGAGAGTGGGATGTAAGAGAGTGCGCAGAGTCCAGTCACAAGAGTGTATGCTCCTCCGAGTTTTAAGGAATTAATCATGTTGTCCAAAATTCCAGTAAACAATGCGGCCAAGAGACAACGTACCAAGTTCAAACAACTAGTTGCTGCATTGCTTCTTCCAGGAAACATGTCCACCATCAAAGTTGTAGAGATTGACATAAAGCAAGTAGCTGCAGTCGAAACCAAGACAGATGAAATTATAATTGCAGCAACACTCTTATGGAAATGCAAGCACCATCCGAATATGAGCATTCCCACAATATTTAAAACTGCTGGGAAGATGCACAAATCCAATCTAGCCCTGACCATATTGAACTTTGGTTTCATTTCTGCATTCTTGTATTTCTCATCATGGAGACCTTTGCGATACAAGTAGTATCTATTGAGAATAGTTCCTGTAACAATTGAGGACAAGAGACACAGGACACCTTGAGGTAAGTAGACCAACCCAACATGCATTACCGAGTAGTTGTATGGTGCAGACTCTAACTCAGTAGAAATTGATGTCAAAACTATAGTCCACGAGGCAAAGCAAAGTCCGGCAGGCAAAAGAGTACACCAACAAATAGGTTGGATCAAAATTTTTAATGGTGCAAGCAAGTCGAATTTAGTTTTTTGCTGAAGTGTACTTGTATCATTAGTTAACTTTCTTTTGAAGTGGGGCAAGTACATCATTACCAGTTTGTGTAAAAATGAAGTGGGAGCAATAGAACCATTGCCAACAATCAGTCTCGATGTTTCTGGTAAAAGTAAAGATGCGAAGACCAAGGTTGCACCACCACCAATTGCAAGGAAATAGAAAATCGATCTCCATGAATTGAACAGACTAATGAGGGCTGCACCTACAAGTCCACCAAAACCGTTTCCAACTAATTGAAATCCTGATACAAAACTCACAAAACCACCACGATTGCTTGCAGTACAGACATGACCGGAGACTCCAGAACTAATCGAAAAGACTGGGGCTATTCCGGCAGCTTGAACGCATCTCAAGACTGCCAACAACCAGAAAACTCTGGTTTGTGAGATTGCAATACAAGAAATAACGTAAATCACAAGCGATACCAACAAGACTGGCCTGGTACCCACGTAATCAGCAATATTGGATGAAACAGCAGGAGCTATACCTTGGAAAACCAAATATGCAACCACAGATAAATTCATTTTTGACTCGTTGGTGTTAAAGTAGACGGTAAGTGTAGGTAATGCTGGAAAATAAATAGGACTAGAAATAGTACTCCAGAATCCAACCAAAGATAAAATCATCATCAAGACATATTTCTCATGAGGGTTAAAAATGGTATATGGAGGTTCAGATTCTTTCGTATCTTGGTCGATTGACAGAGAGTCTGAATCCAGCTGATATGAATCATTTTGCAAAGCGGACTCTTCTTTCTTGTTGAGCTTAGTATCGATAGTTGAAAGTTCGGCTGATTTGCGGTCGTTATTCACAGGCTTCGCAAACTCCGAGTCTGTAAAGTCTTGTTCGGAAAAAACTTGTCTTTCAACATGTCTTTGATTGTGTATAGTCCTTGATGTTGTACTATCATCACACTCTTTGGAAGTATCTTCCGTTTGGTTATGTGTCATTGTTAATTATTGGATATGTTGAATAGAAATCTCAATAATATTTGTTTGAATCTTTCGTGTCTCAACAACCCTTTTAGTATAATACAGGGAAATCGGTATGTATTTGTACTGTTATCGGTTAGTCACCAGACTTGATTCCTGGCTTTATTTATGCATTTTTGTCACCTGGTGAAAATGGCTAGCCGTTTGAGGGAATCGCGCGCAGTAAAAAAAAGGGTTGCGTGAAAGTTTATCCGACTTGCATGAACAAGATCCTGCAAGATGAAGACATGAAAGGGCGGAAGGAGTCTTTTCATGGATATATACACGTAGCAATGGCTACACAAGTGGAAGGGTGGGGTGTAGAAAGCTATCTTGGAGAGCGTTCGATGTGAATAAGAAAAGGAATCTGATGCCGGGAAATCTATTGACTCATAATAAATCCGGTGACTGAAAAATATTACACAATCGAAGGAGATTTGTTCATCTGAATAAAACTTCGAATTAAAGCACGGTTTTGTGTAGATAAAAGCTAGGCTAGTAGTAGCTACCTACAACAATCAATTCTTAGTCATCTCAATAGTTGGCTTGTTCTTATAATACTATGGTAGCCAGGGTTTAGAAAATCTAGCTTACTGATGGCTGCGAAAATCTAGCAAATCACTGTTTTGAGCGTGGTGAATTTGTTTCCGATATCTTCCGAAGATAAATTATAATTTTCAACTAATTTCTTGTATAGTGACTTCCTCCCATACCTACAAACCTCACCAACCTTCCAGATCAAGTGGGGCTTACTCGAAGGATGCATCTTGCACACCCCACGAGATTAGCAGTTTCTGGGACACCATCTACGATTCCCAAGCTGTTTGTAAATGATTTCTCAAATTATCAGCAACAAATATTGAATGATTTGGTTTTTATCACATTATTAGGATGCTCTTAGATAACCCTTCTAATATTAAAAATATATGGTGACTAATTTACAAATATGCGATCTGTATGAGTATCGCAATTTCGAACATTGCGACTAATCAACCACTAATGAACTGACTTGAAAGCATTTCGGCTTATTAGTTTACGATCTGGTAACTACAAGTATTTGAGTTAAAATTGCTTCTATTATAGGTATCCTTATATCTATACGTAAAAGGGATTAATTTACAAGGAAGAAATGAAGGTGAAAGTGCACAAGTAGTTGCAACTACTTTTCCTTGTGAGGATTGTTGTACTTTCTAGCCGGGGGGTTCTTTGGGGTCGTGATCATAAAATTGATACTGTTGGATTTGGTGCTTGACTTATGCTTCTTATTTGGGGTGTGATCATCATGAGGATCTGCCACTTTGAAGACAGTTGACTTTCCAGAACCCAGTTCTGGGGATTTTTGGAACTGGTGCGAAGGGACATGTTGATGCTGTTGGGATGGTACATGGTTGGAAGGAAGATTCATTCTCGCAGGAGATGCCTGCATCATATAATGCGGAAGGCTGGTAGGAGATGTTCCGTAGTATTGATATTGTGGTAACTGTTGTGGAGGGTATCCTTGACCTTGGTAAGGTGGGATTGGAGGAGGTCCGGGGGCAGAAGCAGGTTGTGGCGCGTTGTTGGTAGATTGATACTTTGGGGGGTATGGGGATCCCAATGCCTTGTTAGGCTGATCTGTCTTTTGTGGTGGTAGTGGTATCTGATAGTGAGCTGGTGGCGAAGGGCCACTGTGCAACGGATAGTACACCGGATACATATTCTGAGCTATAGCCTGTGTTGGAATTTGAGGCAGGCTCTGTTGCAGTCTATGCTGGGGAGCATAATTTGGTAAAGGTAAGGGTGCCTGTTGATTCGGAGGCGATGACGTATTACTGGCCCTGTTTGTAACCTCGCTGCCATCAGAAACGATCCTTCTATGCACTATTACTGGCAGAGTATTATGGGAACGCAAAGGTGACACAATAGCGCTATGTGTTCGAATACTCTCAGCCGTTTCAGAAAACGAAGGAAGGTGGGTATCAGAGTGTTTCCTCTTAGTTGAGGCGGGTGCCTTGAGATCGGATATGGATGAGCAGGATGAACTGGAAGAGCCTTTACGAAAAAAGTCATCCTTGTTGCACTTTTTGGAAATTGAGTTGATAATTTCATCAGGATCAGTTTTAAGTTTCTGGATCTGAATCTTCAAACTGTCCAACGAAACCAAATTGGTGATGAACAAAAAAGGGATCAACTCACTATTTATTCCCATAGACTTGGCCAACTTCAACAATTCCACTGCAGTGGAGCCAAAGTCGCATTTGATTGTTTCCTGGCGAGTCTTTTCTTGCTCGACTTTATAGCGAATTATTTCGTTTAGGGTTTCGATATTGTATGGCCAGACAGCTTCTTCATCTAACACCTGTGGAGGAATATCAAGAATTTGGGAGATCTTTTCATCTATAATGAGTTTATTTGAAAGAGGAGAAACCAATGTTTCATCGAACGATTTGCGGGTACCCGTATCCACTTCTATATTATTCTTGTGGACCTCGTTCATCATCGTTTCTAACGACTGGCTGGTCATCAGTGATTGGTGGCCATAATGTTTATATTTGGACCGATCAATATTAAAGCTCTTCAAAGTGGACAATAAACTTGATGGAGAAGGCTTTTTTGGCTGCAAACTCTTATCAATTTCGGTAGGTGGAGATGGAGTCTTTTTCGGTGAAGCTTTGGGCAGGGAAAATTGTTTTAGGTTAAATGCTTTTGGTTCAATAGGTAGATTTTTCGGCGACGAAGCCTCAATTACTGGAGCTTGTTGAGCATTCATTAGTTTAACTAAGGAGATCAACTTGAAGTATTATTTATGAGCATTGGTGGTTGAACGAAACAAGGTTCTTGAAACAAAGGAAGGAGAATTTGAGCTAGATAATATGATGTAATCGTAGCACTCTAGGGTGACTGTATTTAAGACCTTCGGTGGGTGCAAAATATAGAGTTTCTTCTCTACAAGCAATCAGAATTACTAAAACGAAATCAAGAGGAATCACAAAATGAGTAGATTAGTCAGGATCAATAAGAATCAGTCAGTAGTTACACACTTGTAGTCGGTAGTAACAATCTTTTAGTCAATAGTAACACACTCACAATCAATAGTAATACACTCTTAATCAGATGTTTGATGAACGAATGGCAAGATGACCTTTTAAACAAACAGGTATAGGGTCAAATACTGGTGAATTGCCAGGGGCGACGGCGAAGTTTTATATATATACGACACACATAGTCAAACCTTCGAGCTGATTTTGGGTGTACTCTACCATTTAGATATAGCCGAGAAATCTCCTAATTAGGAAATGTAATGAAAAACTCACGACCAATCCCAAATTCTATATCCATAAAAGGATAGAGTTTGGTGCCTGGATTTGGCAATTAAGTACAATGAAGGGTGCCTTTTCTTTAGTGGTGATGGGGTGTCTTTGGTGGCATGATGGAGAGGGAGGTCCAACCTGGTGCCTTAATAGTGGACTTTGGAACGTTCTCGCAATCTCTTGAGCAGCAAACTACATCAAATTACTTCTATTGGAATAGTTTAATCAATAGGTCACACGGGAGATTGAGAGTCTAGTGTTCAAGGAGTAGTTGGTAAACAAACGTTAGTAAATACTTTGTGCTATTGTGGGTTGTCAAAATTAATTAGTAATTGATATATCCGTGTAATATTAAACCTCGTCTGCTTAGATAATCCCATCCAAAGTCATAGAATGTCGTATAATGTAATATCAATTTCATTTCATTAGCTACATTGGCAATATCAGCGACCATTTCTGGTCTCTTCATGTGCCTTCATGTATGTTCGAGATTTCAGATGTCAGCCTATTCGACTGTTGAAGTGGCTGCGCAGGTGATCTCCCAATACGTGCATCGCCTAAGTAACTTCTTAACTCGTACATTGTCTCAAATCAACAATAGAATGAATTCCAGCACACATAGAATAGGCGGAATCCAACACTAACTTGCACATTTAACCTCCTGAAAAGAATCGACCCTAAAACCGAGTTGATGCAAAATATATCTTTTATTTCCAACTTAGGAAAGTATCAGCTAAGTCCGAAATACACTTGAAACTGGCACAAAGCCCACCATCGAATGCACTTTTCTTTCCCAAATATCTATTGTTGAATCATTCAATACATGGCCTCCCCTCAGTGTTGTTTTACGGTCTCCTCCTTTCAAAAATAGAAAATCTGAAATATCCTTACTAGTATAAATATACATACATAAAAAATAATAGCACTTTGGTGCTTTGTGACATCTCTCATTATCTATATTGATTCGCCACTTGAAACGATCAAGGTATGCAACACGAATGGAGAAATCTCTCGTAAGCCTCCCCTCTCACATGACAAATCGTCCTGCAGACACGATATCTTGATTATGTTATCTGCAAACCACAAGAAAGAAGTAGCAAATCGGGCACCCAACAAGTTAACGGTTATGACGCACAAAAAACCTCTCTTGGTGGCCCTTGGAGGACCGTCGTCGTCTGGGAAAACTACCGTAGCCAAAACGCTACATGCTCTTATCGAAGATTCCTTCCTCCTCCACTTGGACGATTTTTATCTTCCTGATAAACAAATTCCACTAGATCCTGCCACGGGAGTCCAAAACTGGGACTGTGTTGAAGCCATAGACTTTGATAGATTTAAGAAATACATCCACCAAATCAAGATTGGTGAAGAGTTGCCTAAGAAAATAGAGTCTCTCGAAGGAGATGTTTCGTTGACCCTCTCGACATCAGAAATGAGTCAAGTCAAAGCTTCTATAGTTGATTCGAATTTGGATGACTTCCAGTTGGTATTTATCGATGGTTTTATGTTGTTCCATGACCCAAGCTTATTCAGTCTCTTTGATATTAACTTGTTTTACTATGCATCGTTCGAAACCTTGAAGGTTCGAAGAGAATCTCGTGCTGGTTATAATACTGTTGATGGTTTCTGGGTAGATCCTCCTCACTATTTTGAACAAATAGTCTGGCCTGCTTATGAAGAGAGTCATAAATATTTATTTGAGGGACATGATATCAACGCTGGCCTTGATAGTGAAGTGACAGAGAGTTTGGGAATTCAAGCTATAAAGAATGAAAGTGGACTCGGACTTTATGATTTGGTAAGCTCTTCTCTTAAAGTAATAATTGATAGAGTTATGTGAAGTGACCAAAAGAAGAGTCCTGATAGAATCCTGACAGAACTTTGCTTACAACCACTAGAATCATCACCATAATTATCTCTAGAATCGTATAATATAACAGAATAATTTACACGTGATAGTCTTATTTCTTACTCACTCAAGATTATATCTTTATTAATATCTATTTACAGCAACGAAGTGACTCTTACTTTTCCTTGTAGCTCAACTAACTATTCTTGATCTTCAAATAAGAATTCTTTCCTTAGACTGTCTATTTCTTGGTCTTTTTTGACTTTTTGTTGGCAGACTTCATTTCCAGATCAAAGATTTCGGAGGCATTTTCAGCTGGCTTTCTCTTTGAATTTTTGTTCTTTACACTGACTACACTGTTGCTCTTGATGGCTTTGTTAACAGAAGCACTGGCTTTGTCCCAGTCGGCATCGTCGGCGATGGTGTACTTGTCCAAGTTGATGGCATTAATGAGTTCACGTTGTTTTTCACGCAATTCCTTAACAGCTTCGTCACCAGCTTCTTGTAAATCGTCTTGTAATTGTTGTTCGACAGCATCGTAATCAACATGTTCAGCATGGCCATCCATTTCCTTGACGGCTTCATCTTCAAACACTGGCATGGTATCTTCAATCAGCTTGCTCAAGACCTCACGGAAATAGGTGGAGAACTTTCTAACAATCTTAGCAAACATGGCCATGGATTGGTTAGATGGCAAGTTCAATTCTTTAGATATCACATCCATATCCTTGTGCTGTAAACCAATAGCCAACAAGATGGCAGATTGTACTGACGACAAATTGACGTCATTGCCAGTCTTCTTGGAAAAGTATAACTGAGCAATCAATGGAAGCATATCGACAATCACATGGTAATCCAACAAGTTGTTGGCGTAGGAGTCCAATCTTTTCAAGTCAAATGGAGACAACATGGCGTCAAGTTCGTTTCTGGTTAATTTCTTGACGGCTGCAGAACTCTCACCGGCTTCGGTGGCTTCAATGATATTTAATGCTTGAACGGCAGGGAATTTCTTGAACTCGTAAGACATCAATTGCAAGAATCTCTTGTGGAAATCTTTGGAGAATTCTTGTAACCATCTTCCTTCACGTTCAGGTAACACATTCAACATAACAGAAGTGTGTTCACCAGTAAGCTCGTTGGCAGTTTGTCTCAAATAAACAGGCACAAACCCACTACGCTTCCAGAACTTATGCAATTGGGGAGTCAATCCGTAGGATACTCCTAAATAATGTAAATAATATGGTGCTTTTTCCGACAACTTCAACAACAATGGAGGCAAGCTCTTAGCATCACGTAATTTGATTTCATCCTTCAATGAAGCGTTTTCCAACTCCTTGTCAGTGACTCTGGTGATTGTATGATCGTTCAACTCGGAAGATTCACTGATATCAGTGAATTTTCCTTGATAGTAGTCTTGTAATAATTCAACGGCTCTAGAACCATATCCCATTCCAGAGTATTCTGGGTTTGTGGCAATACGCACAATTCTTGCACCAGATAAGGATGCAAACTCTTCATCTTGAAATTGTTGCGAGATCAACCATGGAATCAAATCTCCACCGGCTCTTTGACCACGGGACAATGATTTACGTACACTTTCTTTGGAAATTTCACCTTCCAAGGCAATTTGTACCACACATAATGGGTCTGGAATACGGTTGTCACCTTCTTCGATAGGAGGCAACAAAACAAACAACTGATGGGCAGGAGCATCACTCATTAACTGTAAATCATTTGGAGAGTTTTTATAATGGGATGCAACGTATAAGGCCATCATCTTTTGTAAGAAAGCCTCAGAGACCGGATGGTAAGAGAATAAAGTATCTCTGTTGACATAGAACAAGTTACACTGAGATGGATGTGGAGTTCCTTTGGTAGCGAATTTAGTGTTCTTGGTTAAATTCACATCTAAGCACAAAAGCTTATTCAACCACTTTTCAACAGGATCGCCAGGGGCATATCTGATAGGTTCATCCAACACAACTTCACGCAAGTTTCGGCTGCGGACTTCAGGCTCGTTATTTGATTTGTTGTCTCTGGAGATCACGGTTGTTTGACTGTTACTGTCACCAATATTGTTTGATTGGTTACGTAACTGTTGAATCAATTTCAATGACAAAGATCTTCCTGTCCCTTCATAACCATTGATGGTGGACGACATGAAGATCAAGTATGGACCCATTAATTTCTTAACCACTGGTAATGGAATGGCAGCTGCTTCATCTATAATGACCAATTCAGCTTGACCCAAAACATGGTTATCGTTTGGAGAAATATATTGGATAGTTTGACGATGTCCTCTTTTTATATCAACTCTCACAATTGCTTTATTGAATGCTGGGTTTGTGGATTGGACGATATCATAGTCCATATGTTCAGTATATCCTAAAGCATCGAACCCTTTGAAGACAAATTCAAATAGAGTCTTCAAGTTTTCTGGCGATGGGGACGTAACAAATATATTTGAGTAGCCATGTGACACAGCAGCGGCCATGGAAATACCCAAGGCTGCGGACTTACCACGACCTCTACCGGCAGTCAACGTAACGGTACTTCTCAAAGTCTTTTCGGAAATGACGTCGATGAATGTTAAGATAGCTTGAGCTTGGTTTACTGTTTTAGACAATGCTACCAATGAACCTGCTGGTTGCACATCAGCCAAACTTTCCTTCAAATCCTTCAATTCTTGAGCTTTAGGTGACAAATCCTCGTCATATTTTGGTGGCAATGGCTTGACATGTTTACCGCCTGAGATAGGTAAAACATTCAACTCGTCATCGACTACCAAACAATTAGCACATGATCCCAAAGATAATAAAAATCTTTCGTTAAATCTAGCGACAACGTCGTCATGAGCTTCAGTTCTATAACGAGCATGGATATCCATGGACATGGTATATAATTGTTTCAAGGAAGTCATGGATTTCAACAAGACTACGACAAGACCACCACCCTCAACGGTTTCGATAGTTCTGGCCAACAAGTTAGGAGTCAACCCTTCAAAATCTTGCAAGATACACATACCGTAAGTGTTACCCAAGATCTTTTCTGTCTCCTTGTAATATACGTATCTAATCTGTTGATTAGAGATGAAAGCTTCAAAAGGATCTTGGTCGTTAACTTCTCTAATACCTCTTTTGATATCCTTCTTGATCTTGGCTTCTCTCTTTTGTCTATGGGAAGTAAATCCCAATAATTTCTTCTTGTATGCCCACAAGACGGACTTGTTCATCTTTAAGTCGGCAGACATCATCAAGTAGTGCAAGTTTGGTAATTGATTACGAGCTTTATCACCAACAATAAAGAAAAAACTTCTCTCCTTCTCCTGAACACCATTTCTGATGAGTGAAGGGATACGAGCATCAATAGCTTTCTTTCCCATGTTGTCAATAATGTGAAGGGTTCTCTATAAAAAATTTATACAAACATCTTTTAGATGAGGTTGATGAGTCGTGTGTGGGCAAATAGTTGACTATGGAGGAAATCGAAAGATAGCCATCCACTAGATAGAGACATGTGTTTCAAAGTATTGGGGTAGTTGACGATATCTTGATACTTTAGGCTGCTCGGGCGGTGGTGGATCAGGTAAAAATGCAATTAGCTCAAGAATTTGAAAGTTGGGATGCGCTCTCGCCCGATCTGGAATCTGTGCAACCTTTTTGTGGAGAGCGGCAAGTTGCAAAATTTGCAACTATCAGGACGTTCTGGCATTACCATCAGAACTCAGGATATAAAAGACTGGAAGGGACATATCCTTAGGCCTGCAGAGATATTTTATAGGAGCAGCAGACTTTCTTGTGCATATTCACTCTCGTAATGAATGAATTGGATAAGAAAAAGGGAATCATTGCTCCTAGATCGGGAATGCAATTCAAAATAGGTCCCACTTTTGAAAAGACTATACTGACATTGCCCATATTTGCAAGTTCCAATAATAAATTGGTTTTCCCCAAAATTCTGGCAAGAATTGATCGAGGTTTTGATTTGGACAAAGATACTTGGATAGGCTATAAACGAAACTACTTTACAGTGGTAGCGGCTTTTGGGTTTGAATCACAACAACATGATTATGTGAGCCGAGAAAAGTTTTATACTGTTGACAAGAAAGACCAGCCAATTAATATCAATCATTTTGCCATCAAAATCGCAGCTATATGTTGTGACTCCATGGTTGATATTTCCTTGATTCAGCATACTGCAAAGCGCGACCGAGGACCCCAGTCTGCCCCTCCATTAGTTACGATGGTTCCAGGGGATCTACCGGGACATGAAGTGATCAAGAAATCCTCCAACATCAGAAACAAGAACAAAATTGATCTGGTTGAGAAACTATTTCTAAAACATTTGTCAGAATATAAAAGAATTAAACCTGATTCCATTTTGCATACATACCCCACCATTACTCCCAGCAAAGTGGCCAGATATGAACGAGTCCAGTTTACCTCAAACATGAAGTATCAGAAAGTTCCCATTCTCGTCAACTGTGAAAGGTATTATCGCTTAGAGGTTCACCTTGTTGGAGTAAATGGTCTGAATAACCATGTACTCGCAAAAGTGCAATCACTACCTGTCATAATACGAGGAAGGTCTCCGTCCAACTATTCTAGGGTTAGTGAAAGTCCAGTTTACAAACCTGAGCCTCTAATTACTATAGGTAATCGTAAAGTGGAGAATATTACGAATACCCACCACAAGACTTCAAAGGTAATGAGACTAAAGTTGACGCCTACTTATACAAAACCCATTCCACCCACAGAACAGCCGTCATCAAGTGGCCAAACAGACACAATCGAAGAGTCCGATATTTTTGATACTAATAACTTTAATCTTGTAGACTCAGAGAGTTACAATGACGAAAACTCCAGCATGGTCCGCCCACCGAGCTTCGATCCGTTTCAAAGTGGGCCGGAAATCTCCCAATCTTTCGACGTCGATCTCTTTAATTGCAATCAGATGTTTCCTCTACAAACAGAGTATTTATTGGATAGGTTTGAGGAGCAGATTGATAGACCAGTTCCACAATTCGAAAAATTGGCTGCGAAAAAGTTGAAAGTTGAAAAGAAAAATCGAAATTTGTACCAAATCGACGAATCTGTAAGCAGTTTTCAGAAGGTATTAGAAAGAATAGGCAAAGAACTATTAAGGTAATATTGTAGTTTGAAACAAGAAAACTTTGAGTATCTGATAACCTTTTGTAGGAGATTCACGAAATGTGCATTTGGAATGATGCCAATTATGTAGATTATGTAGATTAAAAGAGTCACAGCCAGACTTCTTTCCGAAGACATGGTATAATTAGTGTATCTTTTGCAAGCACAGTACCATACAATATTGATTAGTTCTCCATTTGTGACATTTTTACATCTTAGAACTCTTTCAAACTTGCAACAAGTCAAGCATTAACATCATATAATATAACTTAGATGTTCTTGATATATCCTGGAACATTTAGTATTGTATGAAAAAAAAGGTATTATAGAGAAGTAAAAAGATATATTTCTTCACAGACAGTCCATAAAACATTCTACTTTAGAAACTGATTATACTATTCAAGTCTACTCTTGAAGAATAAACATAAAGTACTTCCACCATAAACTACTAGCCATGTTAAGTCGCGCCGTTACCAATGTTAAGGCGTGCACAGGGTTCAAAAAAATTCATACCAACATAAAATTTCAACAGTGAGAGGTCTAGTATTTCATAACCAACACCTCCGTCACTGTACAATGTTATTTTTCAGTTTCTTCAAGACTCTTGTTGACCAAGAGGTAACAGTTGAGTTAAAAAACGACATAGAAATTAAAGGAACATTAAAATCCGTTGATCAATATTTAAATTTAAAATTGGATAACATATCTTGTGTCAATGCTAGCAAGTATCCTCACCTACAATCCGTGAAAAATCTCTTTATAAGAGGATCTACAGTTAGATATGTTCATATGAGTCCAAACTCGGTCGATTGTACTTTGTTACAAGATGCTTCGAGAAGAGAGGCGATGGCTCAAACCTCGAAATAGTGTATATTAGCGATGAGTTTCTAGTTTCCAAATTGCGGAGCTAGAGACAAGGAAGGTAATAAAATTAATGACTTTATTGTGCTTCTGGCCCTACGCTTAGCGAAGGAACCAGGCAGTTATGTAGGTATAGTACGGATTGAAGTACTATAATGTAGAAATGCAGTACAACAAGTAGATGATTACTGTTGTAGAAGAATTAAAACAACTGAGTGATGAATGTCCCTTTATGCCCTTTTTAGGTAATTATGTTTGAAAGAGGATCTCGAAGGAGGTTCTTAAAAGGAGGATCTCGAAGTTGTTAAAATTGACTATTTTTTGGAATGTGCTAAGAAGTTCTGAACAAAGACTGCTCAGTAATATTGATATTCATCAGTATAAGCTCCCAGAATGGACAAATTCCAAACATGATTATGATGTGCTCTAAGTAGTACAACTCTCAGGCTCTCACGAGCCATCGCTTGAAGGAGTGCTTAACCTTGTCAAGCACTTCGCCCTAGAATGTCCTGCTTTCTTACAATAGGAGCATGTTTTTTTCGATTTTGAATAGTGATGATTTCGAGTAAGCTTCTCTGAGTCTGTTGAGCTCGACAACGTCAATTTTTCCACGTTTGGAATCTTCACATCAGGTTTCATTTGTTTAGGGATGATATTCTTCAACTTAGATTTGGGAACGAGGATGAATTTCGAGTCCAGGGTGTTTCCATATACTTCCGTATTACACTTGGTACATCGTATAGGTTCGGTAATTTGTGAAATGAAATGGTTGTCTTCGATTTCGTCCTCGTCTTGAAGAAGAATGGACTCTTGCACATTCAGTATGTAGGCATTTATCGTTTCTAATTTTTCTTCATAGACTTTCTTTAAGTCTTCTAATTCTTTTGTTTTATCTGCAATAGCACGAGCAAGAATGTCGACAGATTTCAGTAGTTCTACTATTGACATGCTGTTGATGTAAATGTGGAGTGAAAATTTATAATTGCAATTTTTGATATTTAATACTGCGAGACTGCGAACGAGTGAGCGAGAGCTTGTGGGAGCTAGAGTAAGATTATGCTGGTTTGGAAATTCTAAGGAGAACTATCATGACTATCGAAGTATAACGTTACTGATATCCTTCTACATAAATTTGCTGAACTTTATATCCAACATTTAAAGCTGTCATTATCAGTATGACGAAGGAAATAATATTTCCTGGGTCTCCTAGAATACTTTTCTAATGGTAAAGTTATCTCAACTGTGATTTCAGTCACTCTAAGTGAGATATTATTAGTTTCTCTCATGTTTGTTTTACTATCAATTCATTTAAGACTAGCAGCTTAACATTTCTATATTGTTTTGAGTATATATTAAAAACAATTCAAATTTTCGGCTGTGATGGCTTTTGGCAGAAGAAATTTGACATCTAATTTGTTGTGTCTGCTCGGTGTCCGGTTCGATCCCCACGGTACGAGACTTGGTAGTTTGAGTAATCAACTTTCCAATCTTAAGCAATGAGTAACAGTATCTCTGGAGGGAAGCAATTCAGCACAGTTTGTTACCCGTGGTGGAGGCGAAGCGGTTGGCAACCACAGATTATCGCATATAAGTTAGAGATTCAATCAGCGACGCCAAGTGTTTTTTTAATTTGATTAACTCACATACTGTTTATATAGAGAAGATTCTTGATGCAAATTTCAACTATATTGAGATTTAATAGAGCTCATTGTATAATGATTTATTAGTATCTTTTCTATATAATGTGGGGAATTGATCTCTGTAGATCTGAAGATATTCATCTATTCATGTTTTCTTTTGAGTAGGCGGTTTGTTAAAGAAATTACAGGAGTCTTTAACCTGTTTCTTTCTAAAATGAGCAAACCTACGGCACACACAACACAGACTATAAAACTCTTGAGGAATTGGGTGAATGTTGTAGTGAAGACGGTTTGATTATGGAAAATGAATTTGTAGTGAATAAGTTCGAAAACTGACACCACGAAAATGCTGGATTTGAGATAGTTGAAGACTCCGGTGAAAGTTAACATGATTTTGAAGCGTGCAAAGTAGTTTTTGATGACAATTGCACAGTAGGCAATTCTGAGGAGCATGTTGATGGAATTCGAAAGGATAAGACCACTCAAGCCTAGCTTCAAGCTGTGGATAAAGACATACAGCGAAGCCAAAACCACGACACTCAGGAATGTCATAAAATACGAGAACCTTTTGATATCAGAACTGGTAGCAATGCTGCTAAAAAACGCTTCGAAAATCCCATTGAATGCCAAGAGAGGAATGTAGGCCACGTATTGAGGAAATACTTGAAAGATATCGGTAGTTTCCCATTTTGACACTGATCCTCCCAACATGATTCTCAACAAAAACGATGCATTAGTATACCCTGCTAATAGAATCAACGTCACCAAGTTCCAGTAGAAGACCGACAAGTTCTGTAAGTAGTAATAGGCATTGGAGATATTATCGTCAGAATCCAGGACCAAGAGTCTGGTGAAGAGTAATCTAGTGTATTCTTCAATTGGTTGGAATAATAAGCGTGCTACCATGGAGCCATAGTTTGCAACTACCGAGTACACACCTTGTTCTTCGACAGTACATAAATAGTTGATTAACAACTTGTCTCCCTCAGTAAGAAACTGTTTGAATATCATCTGAATAAAAAGACTTTTCCACACCACCAATACTTTAGGATCAAAGTAGTAAGGAGACAGACCATGAATTAGACTGGGAAATAATGATACTTTATCAAAATTGGAGTAAAAGCTCCAGAAATAAAACACGCAGATCGTGAATGAATAAGAAAACTGACCCACGGCAAACGCCAAAACTGCCAACCCATCGGACTCCAAGAATAATTCTGTATACTTTGCACCCATAATGACTCCAAAAGTAGCCACGCATCTGTTAAAGATCGCCAAGCTCTCGAATTTGGATCTTAATTTGAAATTCAACTGATACTGATAGATGGCGTATATTGGTTCTGTTATCCATTCCAACACAATCAGTATGGCCAACAACAGCATTGTAAGTTTATAGTATGACAAGTTGAGAATTGTTTGCTGGAATAATACCGTCTGATACTGCCAATAGAATATTGCAAAGGCTAGCGGCGTACCGACGATCATTGGCAACCAGCCAAAGTTGACGATACTCTGTAGTGTCTCTTCCTTTCCATTCTTAGATTCTGTTCTTTGGATGGATAATCTTACGCCCTCACGACTGAAAAATAACACTGTAGACAACAAGAACTCCAAGTACGTTGAGATACCAAAGATTGTGGGGGAAATGAATCGAATAAGCATCTGGTTTAAAGTGAAAGTGAGAAGTTTGGTCAAGAATTGAACCATGATAAGGAAACTGGCACCTGAAGCATTGGGAGAAGACTTATGGGATGACTCATCAGGTCTTTTAGAAAGACCTTTGTCAATCGGACTTTTTTCCTCTAATTTTGACATAGTCTCATTTAGTAGATCTGATTAGTTTGGCTATTTTGGTTAATTTGGTTCGCATCTATGTTTGTTTATATGCAGGTATTAAAGATGTGATAGTGGAGGACAAAGTTTCCATTGGACAAGTTTCCATCGGACAAGTCTCCATCGGAATTGTTACCTTAGCCATTGATATACAACGATTCCGCCCTCCTAAGAGATTCATCTCAGGATTTGTGGTACTTTTCAACTAATTTTTCATCTGCTGAAAGCACTGACGGAAATCTTGAGGTAATTCATAGTGTTTGTACTAGACTCTTATCGACTAGTACTATTTACATATTCTGGATGCTGTTCATATCATAGATCCTCAATCTGACCACACCAACAATACTAATAATCTCTAGCTAGTCATAATCACTAGCTAGTCATATACCCTAATCAATCTATATACAGTACCTCCAAATTTTCATGGAAGTCACCACAAAAACTCACCAAATAAATAACCAACGATCATCCAGACAAAGGTAATCAGAGTTGAGATATATACAGAGAGAAATTCATTTCTACACAAAGAAAAGAGCATAAAATTTTTATTCAAACAACTTTGAAATATTTTGGAGACGATAAAGATACGTACTGGCAAAATTAAGATTCCAAACGATATACGATCAAGAAGTTCTACACCGAGGTCTACACGATTCTAGAAGTGTGAAATACCCATAAAGACAAACAAAATTCCACGTAAAGTTCCTTACAAAGTTCCATACAAAACTTCCATATACAAGAACTTTCACCATATCCCACAGGAACTTAAATCTCCTGCCTAATAGAAAATACCTATCCACAGTCAGCAAACAAGGTTGCAATAAAATATAAGCAAAATGGATCCTAATATAAACCCCCAAGATGTCGAATTACGAGAACAGGACCGTTGGTTACCTATTGCAAATGTAGCACGGTTGATGAAAAATACCTTACCTACCACTGCAAAAGTGTCTAAAGATGCCAAAGAATGTATGCAAGAGTGTGTGTCAGAGTTTATTTCGTTCATAACCAGTGAGGCCAGCGACAAGTGTCTTCGAGAGAAACGTAAGACTATCAATGGTGAAGATATCTTGTACTCCATGCATGATTTAGGGTTCGAAAATTATGCTGAGGTGTTGAAGATTTATTTAGCCAAATATAGAGAACAACAGGCATTGAGGCAAGAAAGAGGAGAAACGAGAGCTTCGAAAAGACTGGCCAAGGTTGCTGCAAGTGTGAGCAACGATATTGAGTCTGAAATAACTGCTTCTGCCACCCTGGTTGTTGATTTCAAAGATGAATCGGAAGAAACCGAGTTTAGTGAGGCCATTCCGTTTCATCAAGAACATGATCTTGATTCGAACTCCGTGACAAATGTAAATAGTGCAATTGCATCCACATCATCCACCAGCTCAATAGCGTCCCCCGAACCTTATTTCGATTCACAATTCAACGCTAATGCGTCTAACGGTTCGCATAGTGCTCACGATGATCCCGTGAAAGTCAAAGAGGAAGACGAACCCGAACACGAACACGAACATGAACAAGACCCTGCTAGTCACAATGTCGAAGATTACAGATATGAAGAGTTTATTCATGAAGAAGAACACAATACAAGTGGCCAACATCATATCGAAGAGTTTTCCAAAATCTCTCATGATGAGCCAGATATTGATACTTTGACCGCAGGAATCACAAACACTGCTGCCAACGGAGGTTACTTTTAGAAATGTAAAAGCTCTCATACAACTATCACTTGTCTCAAACGTGCTATGAATTACAAGGCTATCCGGTCTACTATTATATCAGCCTAAGTCTATTATGAATCTAAAAGATTTGACAGGTTCTTCCTAGTTCGATCAAATCTCAAGACGTAGATTCACTAACAAACGTTTTCTCCAAAGCAAAAACAGTCAACTGCGCTTGACCACGCTGACTCTCTCTTCACTTCTCAATTTGTGTTATAATGGATATTTTATTTGGATTCTGTGTAGTTTAATGTTTCGAGGCGAAGTCCTACGGACCTACTGGATGTAGCTGGTTGAACTAGTTAGTCGAAGAGAAAGTATGAACTACTAACAAGAGAAAGCATGAACTACTAACAAGACTACAATTTAGATGATAGTCAGCAATCTGACCTACAATAAATCAAAAACCATAATTAAAGATGTAGGGTAAGCAATAGAGAGAAATAAACCAGCCATTCTTTCTAATAATAAATAATTCAAATGGCTTGCCTACAGATAGGACAAGCATTTGAATAGTTGACCCAAACTTTGAGACAACTATAATGAAAGTGGTGAGAACAATTGTTCAACTTTCGGGTATTTTGTTGATCCAAAATGTCAAAGCATATTATACACTTTTCTTCGGATGAGGTGACAGGGATCTCCAACTTCAGGAGAAGTAGCTGCTTCTTCTTATAATTCACAAGGGATCTTGTTTTATCGACCAATACTCGCAAACTTCCATATGACGAGGGTAAGATATGCAACGGAAACGTATAAAAGTATAAGAATATGATTGAAAACGAACACACCAGCAAGAAGCGGACAAAGTTGACCAAGAATTCTGCCACATATATCACTTGAAGTCTTGACTCGTTCCATTTTGAGTGGTTTTCTTCAATCTCTTCGTCAAAGGTTAGAGTATGCAATTGACTGTGGTGGAAAGAACTTTGCTTTCCATTTTCTTCATCAAACTCTTCACACTGTTCGAATTTGAGATATTCATAATAACATAACCCATACTTTAAACTGGTCAACAAAATCAAAGGAAATATATGTAAGATTTCAAATCCAAATATTGCCACGAGGATATTCTCTTTGAACGAAACCTGCGAAGGAATACTATAATAATACTTGTATACTTCATAAAAGAACTTTGCGATCAACATTCCATCTATAAGATTCAACAATACCAACCCAATCAAAAATCGTAACCCGACGAACTTGATTAGTTTTGAGTTTGCTCGATAATGTCCGTCTGTTGTCGAGAATATAGAGTGGAATCTCTCAGCCGCTAGGTAGTGGAAGCTTTTCAAGAGTAAAACACAAAGAAACAACCCTGCAAATTTGATTAGTTCTTGTTGGATAATCAAGTATCCCATGGAAGGAGACTCATAAAAGAATATCATGAATCCAAAGAAAAACTCCCAAATCGTGTAGTTAATCTTATCACGAACAATGCGTATTTCTTTCTCCGTAAGCCTGCCAAACATGGCCCATTTGGTGAAGTTCATTGCGAGTAATGCTATGAACACCAAAATGGGGAGTATCTTGAAGTTTTGTGGTGAGGACGATGAAATGGATGTATAATAATGATTGAGTATGGTGTTGAAACTCGTGGACGTCGATCTGATATAGTTGCATTCTTCAAACTCCATTCTATAAGCAGATATGCCTAGAAGAGCCGTAACCTGGTTGTTAGTATTGATATTCATAGCCACATATAATGAGAACTTCACCGTGTGATCGTGAAGTTACCGCTAGTTGACTTACTGCACTAAATCTGAGTTTCCTATTTGGCGACATGTCGCCAGTAACAAAAAGCCCTCTTGTATGTATAGATATTTGGTAGCGTTGTCAAATCCAGACTTCTTCGGTTTTGATTTTTGATATTCGCGCACAGGATGGTTTACCAAAAAGGGCTGTCATATGTTAATATAGTGAGAGCCGGGGAGATTCTTACGAAGACGGAATAATTGGAAACGAGATATAGTAGTACAGACTGGTAGACCAGTTGTAGATGCTCCAAAAAAGAAGTTTAATATGGTAACTTTAGAGTGATAGCTTGGAGATTCAATTCACAGATCGTAACCTGTAAATTCGGGAATCATAATCTAGAAGTATAATTAAGCAGATTACGAAGATCTTAGACTAATTCTGGGTATTGTCTACGCCTATCTACAGCAATACCAACCGTATCTTTAATCTACTACTCCCTAAAATTATTCCGCTACTTGTTTAGTCTATTCATTTGGATTGAAAAATCTAACCTGCAAAACCTCCATTGAAAAAATTCGAGATGGGATAAACTAAAGAGTTTATGGCTAGTATCAAGACACTGCTAAACACACTATTTACTATGGGTAAGAGAAACTTTAGAAAAAACAAAGGTGGTGATAAGAAGAATTTCGGTAAAAGAGCCGGCCCTGTTCACGACAGAGATGCCTCTTGGAACGACGCCGTCAGAGAAAGTGAAAAATGGGAACAATACTACAAGGCCATGAACATCATTCCTGATGATGAATGGGACACTTTTAAGCAACATTGTCAAGACAACTTGCCGTTGACATTTAGAATCACTGGCTCAAGAGCACACGCCACCGAAATTAAGGAAAACTTCATCAACAACCATGTTGCCAAGTTGCAAGATGTTGAGTTTGAAGGTGTTAAGTTGACCCCAAAGAATTTGGCTTATTATCCAGAGCAGTTGGGATGGCAAATTGATGTCTCCAAGGGAGTCATTAGAAAGAACAAGGAGTTTGCTAAGACTCAACGTTTCTTAGTTATTGAAACTGAGGTTGGAAACATCTCAAGACAGGAAGCAGTTTCGATGATCCCTCCTTTATTAATGGATATCGAACCTCACCATGCTGTTTTTGACATGTGTGCTGCCCCTGGTTCCAAGACAGCCCAATTAGTTGAAGCATTACATGCCAACGACGACAAGGAAATGCCTACTGGATTCGTATTGGCTAACGATTCTGACTACAAGAGATCTCACATGTTGGTGCATCAAGTCAAGAGATTAAACTCTCCAAACTTCATGGTTGTAAACCATGATGCCCAATTGTTTCCAAAGATCAAATTGAACGATTCTGGTGAGTTCATGAAGTTCGACAGAATTTTATGTGACGTTCCTTGTTCTGGTGACGGAACTATGAGAAAGAACGTTAATGTCTGGAAGGACTTTACCGTTGGTAACGCTTTAGGTTTACATCCATTGCAAATCAACATCTTGAACAGAGGGTTGCAATTGTTAAAAAGAGGCGGTAAATTGGTATACTCAACTTGCTCGTTATCTCCTGTCGAAAATGAAGCTGTTGTTGCTGCAGCATTAAGAAAATGGGGCAAACAAATTAGAGTTGTCAACTGTGACAATGAAATTCCAGGTTTGGTCAGACGTAAGGGTATCAGTGACTGGAAAGTGTTTGGTAAGGACATGGTCATCAGGGAAAGGGGATCTGAAGAATTCCCAGAATCTGTGTTCCCACCTACTGACGAAGAAGCTAAGGAATTCAACTTGGAAAACTGTATCAGAGTTTACCCTCACTTACAAAACACCGGTGGTTTCTTTATCACTGTTTTTGAAAAGGTTGATCCAGAATCTAATGGTAAGAGACAAGCGGAAGAAGCCGAGGAAGATGCCAGCAAGAAACAAAAGACCTCTACATCTGAAGAGATCAAGCCACACCCTCAAAGAAAAGAAAAGTTACCAAGAGATGCCAATGAAGAACCATTTATTTTCTTGGATCCAAACCACGAACAATTGAGCAAATGTTGGCCATTCTACGACTTCTCCGAAGAATTCCCTCGTGAATCTACTTTGGTCAGAAATGCTACTGGTGAACCAATCAGAACCATATACTACGTCTCCCCAATCTTGAGACAGATCTTGTCCATTGAGGAACAGAAACTCAAGATTATTCATGCAGGTACCAAGTTGTTTGTTTCGCAAAGAAACGATACCGGAAACTGTCCATGGAGAGTTCAAAATGAAACCTTGCACACCATTAGACCGTTCTTGGGACAAAAGAGACAATTGACCTGTAACTTAAAGTTATTGGAAATCTTGTTCCAAGAAGCTTTCCCTAAGGTCAACGATATTAGAGCCAGTGGTATTGATCCAGAATTCTCAGCCAAGTTAGACACTATGTCCGAAGGTTGTGTGTTTTTGACTGTTTCCAGAGAAGGTGACAACTTAGAAGACTTATTCTTGCCTTTGTGGAAGGGTAAGTCCAACGTCAACTTGATGGTCAACAAGAAGGACACTCATGAATTACTCTACAGAGTCTTTGGTATTGAGACCACTGCCAAGGACCAGGGTAAGGAGGCCATCTACCAAAACAGACTTGACCATGTGAAGGCAGCCCGTCAAGAAGATAGCCCCGCTGCATCAGAAGCTACGGAAGAAACTACATCTGTTGAGCCAGAAACCGAAGCATCTGCTGAACCTCAACAATAAGCTAATAATTCTTTCACTTTCGCATAGCCTTGTATAGTACTCAGTTATAGAATATATCTATTATCATTCATTACTCGTTATGGTAGGACCTCTAGGTATGTAATATTAGCGAGCCTCTGGGGATTTATTAGCGAACATACAGGGATTGTTGTATTGGCGGATCCAGGTCTTGTTAATTCGACCTGATATCTTCCACTTGAATTCAGCCTCGCTTGTTAAGTTATAGTCATATTTTATTACTCACTATCACTTCCAGATGAATCTTCTTCACTATCTTCCTCTATATCATCCCCTAAATCTTTTCCTTCATCTTCCTCTTCATTCTCTTCATTTTCCTTGCCATCCTTTTCATTATCCTTATCACAATGAGTAAGAAACAATCTTGCTGTATCTTCATCGATCAAATCATCGACCCACGACTCTACCAACAAGCCAAATGCAAGCAACGCTGTTTCATCCATAGATCTCATGAGAGCATTTCGTCTCGGAGGAGTAAACTTGCGACTCGTATAGTAATGAAGGACTTCCAATAACTCTGATGAAGGTAATTGATGAGCAAAGTCTTCTCGAAACTTTACAGGAATAGTGATGTTATTTTCTTTTCTAGAGTCGAGAATCTCGTCTGGTGGAATTGCTCTTCCCTTGGACCGGAATAGATCATCGATATCTGCATCAGTATCGATTATTAGATTGGCTTTTCCATCAGACTCAACGATCTTGAGATGTGGTGATTTCATGGTCTTCTCCATTCTCAAACTCATCCGTTTGACCTGGCTGCCTGCGGCTGTATTATACACATTTGTGATGGTGGGTATGTAGGCAGAGTTTTTACGGACGATTCTAGACTCCATAGTCGCTAGAACTATCAGTATGATGAGTATTGGTGGTATAAATGTTGATCAGCGATGGTGCGCGGAATTTCCAAACATCAACAGAGATTATATTCCACTTACTTAGTGGTGATAGATATCTCGAGACTTGTTTAAAAGTCATTCATCTACTTCGACTAGATACTTAGTGGAACGTCGCTAGTATTAGACTTTCATTTAAGTACCTCATTGTCCTTTTCCTGACTTTGTCACGTCTACTCTCATGAATAACATAGTGAATCAATACCAAATCCTGGAGGAACTATCATCCATACTTGCAGAGGATGTACGAAGGAAGAATCTCATAATGCTCGCCACGTTGAGAGTACTCATTGTATCTCAAACTAAGAAATCACCTCGGAAAGGTAATGAAAATGTAGAGGAGTTGAAGATGAAAATCAATGAATACGAATTGAACAACAACAAGTTGAAACAAGACCACTCGACAACTTTAAAGTTACAATATGCAAAACTTGAAGCTGCTAAACAAGAGATTATCAAATTGAAGGAACAACTCAAAACCAAACAAGTACCAGGGTTGACTCTACCAAACTCTTCACTTTTCCGATCCAAGGAACCATTTAAGGTCTCTACTTCTAGAAGTTTAGTATCGCCCAGACGAATTACAGAACTTTCTAATAGCATTCTTACGCCTATTCAAAAAGGAAAAACGATGAAACCGTCGTACATTACTTCTAAAAGTTTTGGCAATTTGTTAAGCAAAGCCAATGCAGAATCAAAATTAAGTACACTTAGAGAAGATAAGTCCGACCCAAAATCTACAGAGTCAAAACTGTTGGAACCTGCAAAATCAACAGAACTGAAACTTCTAGAGTCTACACCCTCTTCAAGACATTCATTTATGGAAAATTTCGACAAGTCTTCTGGTTCAAATTCTCCTTCTCCTGACTTCACGCCTACTAGAACAGAAGCTCGTAATATACTACCATTTTCACTTGATAACAAGGAAAGTGTTGAAAGCAAACTTCATAATGTCTCACAAACAGATGACGATACATTTGCTAGTGCTAATTCTTCTCTTCAACCAGATGAAAAGGACAAGAAGAAAAAGAAGAAAAAGCTACAATTATGGAAATCTGAAGCTTCCAAGCTTGATCTAGCTCCTGAAAAAAGAGCCACCAGCTTTGGACTCGACGATGAAAATATAAACCCTCTAAACTATTACCAGGACGAAAACTTTAATGAAGATGGTGATAGTCCACCAAAATCATCAAGGAAAAGAAAACTTGATGAACTCTCTCCAGCTCCAGAAACTTTTAAGAGAAAGAAGAAGAACATATTTACAATTGACTGATTATGTAAAGACATTCACGACTCATATACGACAATACATTCTCAGGTAACCCGATTTCGCAACTCATGATTTTTGTAGAAAGATTTATTAAAAATCTCTGAAGTATTTACTAGAAATCCCTTGAAGTAAAATGGAAATATAGCGACATAGCCATAGCTATCTATATATATCCAAGAATGAACTTGATAGATTTAGAATACAGAGTGTTTCAGACGTATCGGAGACTCCTCTCCAAATCTAGACACGTGATCACGTACACATGACTGTATTAGGTGAGCGAAATCTGAATCGTTGGAAATACGTACGATCCATATTAGTGGCAAACAACCTCGAAGCCAGAGTCTAAAATCAGTAATAACAACCGTTCATACATTTGCTGAATTAATGATGATCAGGTCTCGGGTGCATTTAAATAATATAGCAAGACGATGTGCTGGAGCGTCTCGAGGAGGCTCACTCTTGAGTGTTCGATTCGCTACTTCTGTGGGGAGTTCAAGACCCCTGTTTTCTATGGCCCAAATAAACTTGAAGAAACCTTCATATGAAAAGTACGCTAAAATAGTGTTTTCCGATAAATCAGACGGAAAACCAGAAGAATCAAATCCAGAAAAGACGAACGATCCAACAGACACTGAAAATGAAGTTCCTGAAAAAACTCCAGAAGAAACTCCAGAAACAGACAAGGACATAGAAACGGAGATCGATAAGGAAACCTCAACCGAAGTCATTGCAAAATCCAGTGAAGGATTGGATTCTAACGCATCTTCCGCAGCTCCACCAAGTGACAACAATAATAACGATGATGATGATCATTCAAACAAACCACAAACTCCAGTAAATCCTAACACTGGATTATATCCACCTTTGTTAGCAATCTATATGAAGGATCGTCCACCTCTCCCTGGTAGAGGCTTTGTTATCAATGTCACTGATCCAGACGTTATCGAATCGGTTTACACAATTATAGACAAGAGAGAACCATACTTTGTTTTGTTCCATGCCAAAGATCAGGATGCTGAAAACACAGATATCATCAAGAGCAAGGACTCAGTTTATGACATTGGTGTTCACTGTCAAATCATTAGACATACTACTCCATCCCCTGGACTGTTTAGTGTATTTGCATATCCACTTGAGAGATGTCAACTTGAGGATTTAAGTACGCCGGGAGAGAAGAAGGAAGGCGACGAAGCAGGTCAACCTAGAAATGAAAGCACTGACTTCCCTACATCTTATTTGAAGGACTTCAATGTTTCTTATGCCACTGTCAAACCAGTAAAAGACGAACCTTTTGACAATAATTCTACTGAAATCACTGCCCTTGTGGAATCTATTAAAGTTTACTTGGGTAAATTAGGGAATAACAGTCCCTTGCAAAAGCTTAAGGTTAAAGACAGCTCAGAGTTGTTGAATGATCCTTCTCGTTTCGCAGATTTCATTGGTTCTACCACTCATGGAGATCCTAAACAAATCCAAGAAATTTTAGGAAGCTTGGATGTTCAAGCCAGATTGGCCAAAGCTTTGGAGTTGTTAAAGGTCGAAGTTAACGCAAGTTTAGTGAAGGAAAGTACAATTCACAAATTAACGGCCAAAGTCGATGAAAACCAAACACGTCAATTCCTCAAAGAATTCATCAAAGAACTTCAAAAGCGTGCTGGGCTCGACTCGGAAGACAAGAGAAAGAATAGATTTGAAGAAAGAGTCAAGCATTTGAAAATGACTGCTGAAGCAAAAGAAGCTTACGAAACTGAATTAGCCAAATTTATCACTCAGAGTGATAATTCTAGCGAAACTGGTATTAGTGAAAAGTATTTGGACTGGTTGACTTCTATTCCGTGGGGTATTTACAGTAAAGATCGTTTCAATGTCAAATTAGCAAGAGAAGTATTGGACCGTGACCATTATGGATTGAAGGAAGTTAAAGAGAGAATTTTGGAATTCATTTCTATGGGAAGAATTTCAGGAAAGGTTGATGGTAAAATTATATGTTTAGCTGGTCCACCAGGGACTGGTAAGACATCTATTGCCAAGTCTATCGCAGAAGCATTAGATCGTAAGTACGTCAGAATCGCCATGGGAGGTGTTCAAGATGTGCATGAAGTTAAGGGACACAGAAGAACCTATGTTGGCTCTGTTCCTGGACGTATTGTTTACGCATTAAAGCAAGCCAAAACTTCCAATCCATTGATGTTGATTGATGAAATCGACAAATTGGATTTGAGCCGTAGTGGAGGTGCTGCATCTGCGTTTTTAGAAATCTTAGATCCCGAACAAAACAATGCATTCGTGGATAACTACATTGATGTGAAGGTAGATTTATCAAAGGTATTATTTGTTTGTACTGCTAACTACTTGGGCAACATTCCCCCACCATTGAGAGACCGTATGGAAATTATTGATGTTTCAGGATATACCAACAAAGAAAAGATTGAAATTGCTAAGAAGCACTTGATTCCAAATGCTTCGAAGAAAGCAGGATTATCTGAAGGTACTGTTGTGATTGCTACTGAAACTATTTCCAGATTAATAGACAAATATTGTCGTGAAAGTGGGTTAAGAAACATCAAGAAGTTGATTAATAGAATCTTTAGTAAGGCATCTTTGAAGATCGTGGAACAAATTGACGAGCTTGAGTTGCAAAAGGAAAAAGAAGCCGAATCTAAAAAGGTTGTTGCATCATCTGAAGCTGCTATTGAATCTACTGTAGCGGAGCCTACTAGTGAAGCAAAACTCACTACTGAATCGGAAGTTGCAAGTGTAGAATCTGCCGTGAAGAAAGATTCGGAGACTACAAAGGAAACAACAGAAAAGCAAGAAGAATCAGAAAATCAAGAAACTGAGGTAGAAACGTACTTTGGAGAACTGGCCAAGTTAGAAATTCCAAGCGATATCAAAATTGAAATCACCTCTGCTAATTTGAAGGAATATGTTGGTCCTGAAATCTACACGAGAGACCGTGTTTACGACATTTTACCTCCTGGTGTAGCCACCGGGCTTGCATACAGTTCGTCTGGTAATGGGGATGCTTTATATATTGAGTCGATTCTTACACATTCAATTGGATCTGGTTCGGGTCATGCTAGTATGCATGTCACTGGTAGTTTGAAGGACGTTATGAAAGAGTCTGCATCTATTGCATACTCTTTTGCCAAACTGTTTATGGTCAAGAACTATGCAGCCAACCGTTTCTTTGAGTCTGCCGAAATCCACGTCAATTGTCCAGATGGTGCTGTTCCTAAAGATGGTCCATCTGCGGGTATCTGTTTCACCACTTCGCTTATGTCGTTGGCGTTGAATCAATCCGTTCCACCCACTTTTGCCATGACCGGTGAGATCACAGTTACTGGAAGAGTTCTTGCAGTTGGTGGTTTAAGAGAAAAGGTGCTTGGAGCCAAACGTTACGGCTGCGATACTATCATTTTCCCTAAGGATATTGAAAACGAACTTGAAGACATTCCAGAAGAAGTCAAGGAAGGAGTTAAGTTCATTCCGGTTGAATGGTACCATGAGGTCTTTGACGTTGTATTTCCAGATATGACTCCCGAGACAGCCAGTGAAGTCTGGAAGGATGAATTTACCAGATTGGACCAAAGAAACAAGGGTAAGAAGAAATGAGTTCTGTAACATGGTATAAGTTATAGATCATTTTGAAGCTACTCGTCATGTGTAAATATTTCATACAATAATAGTAAATAAGACTGCTCGTAGACTAGAGTTAGTGTGATATGTGTTTCTCACTGGGTAACACAATGATCGCCATTGGTAACTAACCTCACTTTTAGTGCTTCTTGTGCAAAGCTCGCTATTTTTTGCTTTAACTTTCTACCCACTATTTCTTATTTCTCCTTCTTTATGGAGCCAAAAAAGTCTCTAACTTCTTCCTCTGTGACCACCTTGCCCTGTTCGGCAAAGGGTTTAAAGAAATCTCGTAGTTTCGTGCGGATTTTATCGTATGCTTGTAGTCCTTCTATTGCTTTCTCGCGAGGTAACGACAGAAGGGCACCAGCTCCCAAATCTAGAAGCGAGCCTGTTGCTGAGGAATCGTCGTCTTCTTCTTCAGGAGGCTCAAATACTGGATCATCCTTGTAAAGATATTGATGGTTGTGCAAGAACTGGCCGAGTTTAGAAGTTTCTGGTAACAGTTTACTTAGACTGTTTAATCTGTCACGAAAGTTCGGTTGAAGAAATACAGAATACGGAATTTCTTCGGGGGTTTCTTTGTGAGTTTTAAGAGTTTCGACTTTCAAACGTTTACGAGAAGGTTCGGAGTCTTGGTTTGGTTGTGATTCGCGATATTCACGATACTTCTCTGTCCACTCAGTGGGAGAAGTGATATTTTCGAAATGTGGAAGAAGCTTAAAAGTGATCAAGTTATCGTTGCGAATCTCTTCGAACACTGTCGAGAAGTCCAGAACACATTTCCAACATATGAACAGATCAAAGTCGTCGAGATTGGGGAAGTCTGGGACCTTTTTCATGGTGGGTATGATTTCCAGATGAGACTTCGAATTTTCAGTAGCTTCTGATTTGATTTCCGTAGCTTCTGCTCTAATTTCTTTAGCTTCTGATTTATTTTCCGAACTTGCATCCTCGCCAGGAGGTGGTAATTCGTCCAACTTATTATGGGACACTTTGGGTTGGACGCTGAAAGATCCAGACTGGTACCCCAAAATACAATCCTCATGGAACCAATCTTCTCCACACGAAAATCCAAAATAACACTGGATCATATTTCCATCTTCTTCCAACGGGTTGTAGGGTTTCTTACATGAGCAAAATAAACCCTGGTAATTGTGGTTGTAGGAGTTTGTCAGGCTAGGAATATCCTCAGCATCAAATTCGAGTTTTGTCTGTGACGATGTAGAAGCAGTCGAGCCGGTCCTGGGTCTCTGAAGGGGCTCCTGGTGGTTCGTATCTCTCACGCGTAATTTGCAGGCATTATTTGGGATTCTGCTTACCTTAGTGGTTCCACAATCGCAAGCAAACTCTCGTTTACTGAACAATTCGACGATCTCGTGTGTAGAGTGACACTGGATCGAACATGAGTAGCAAACGCCAATAGGTTCGTTATCGTTGGCTCGGGAACACGTCAAACACGCAAACACCGGCTGTCTTAGTGCGCCCTTTTCATAGGTACAATCTTTAGGATCATAGGGCATGAGTTCTCTAGCCTCGCGCTCAAGTTGCAATTGGTTGGCTATGTAGTCGACCGCCGTTATAGACGATCCAGTCATGTCTGTTTGTGAAGACATGCTAAGGAGTCTGTGAGATGTAAGATTATAAGGACGCATTTTTCAATTTTTACGCGGTAGAGAAGTGGATTAGTTAGTGATAGTGGATGGTACAGTGACGATAGGAATGTTGTTGTAACTAGAGATGTTTAGTGATAATGATTTAGTGGCGAAGATTAGTGACGATGATTTACGACATTTCTTGATAAAATCCGTAAATTAAATATATTCAACGACCACTTAAGGACATAAAGTTTCCCATATTTGGCGAATATAATTCATTCTAGAGTCTATAACATCAAGAGACATCCCTCTACAGACTTGTCTACTAATACTAAAATATGATTCGTTACATTTATAACTAATGAGTAGAGTACATAAGAAAGGTAATAAAAAGAGAATGGGCCGTGGCTAATATTGGTAGGCAGAACTTTGTAGCCATTGTAAGTACTGGACTTTGTCACAGCGTATTTCGTATATGCAAGGATTACTGGGGATTAATTATGCGTCCAAAGAAGTGATTTCCTTGACGATTTCATCGAAACCTTCTCTGTATTCATCGGTTTTGTCAGCGTTTTTCTTTGATTTTCCTCCACCTGGTACGATCATGACACAGGAAGTAGGTCTCTTGGTAGCACCGGCAGAACCCAAGTCTTCTTTGGATGGAATGAACACAAATGGAACTGCAGAGTCTTCACACAAAACAGGAATATGGGAAATGACATCTGGTGGAGAAATATCACCAGCAACAATAACCAAACCCTTTTCACCCTTTCTTAATGCTTTGACTACTTCTTTGACACCTCTCTTGACGTGCTTGGCCTTGGAAGCCTTCTTGACAACCTTCAACACTTTTTTGTTTAATTTCTTTGGAGCCAATGGCTTAGCAAATGGTAACACGGCAGACATTCTAGTCTCGTAGTTATCTTCTGACTCTTCAGTCTTACTAACCTTTTCCTTCTTTGCCATTTCTTCGTTAACTATGTATATCTGGTCGTTGTAGGTATTTTTTTGTTTCTGAAAAATTTCAGCGATGGATCCAGAGAGATGGATGGTTTTGAACTATGTGCACGACCCAGTATGATACATACATAACAAATAAATATAAGAGACAAGGAAACGCAAGGCCACTAAACATGGTGGAAAGTAGATTGGGGAACAGGCCAGGTGCCTCTAGATATATCAAGAGAAAACAACATAGCTCGGGTTCTGACGGATACTCGGACCATTCAGAGGCTCTTTTAAAATTAGAAAACCCATCAAGACTCACCGACGAAAATGAACTTGAAGATGTTAAAGTATTGAATTATTTAAAGAAGTTGACGTTCAAAGGCAATTATGGGCCAGCAAAGAGTCTGCATGGGAAACTTGTGATATCAGACTCAGAAGCAGGATATTTTGAGCTGATTGAAGAGAGTTTTGTGACGAAGCTTAAGGACAATTTTGACATAAATGACTTTACAATATCTCCTAGTGGGTCGGGGACGGTAGAGCGGTACATTTCTATCTTTGGACCGGTGGAATCTGTTTCCAAATCAATGGTTTTCACTATTTTTGTGTTGAATGTGAAATTAAACAACTTCCTCCATAATATATTCACCTTGAGATCCACAGAATATTCCGCTACTTTGTTAGTACAACTGGGACAGAACCCGTTCCAGGGATTCCATCTATCTGAATTGAAAATCGCAGATACTTCTTATCCTACAGCCTACAATGGAAACCCAGGTGTCTACACAGTATATATCCAGGGAGACTTCAATTCCTTATTCCAATTCATAACATATTCCGCCGGAAAAGTCAAGGAAAGTTCATTTATTGAAGATTCTAGTATATCCCAGCAGAGATTGTTTGGAAATCATACTGACCCTGCACTCGTGCAAAGGTCTGAGCCTCAAGAACTGGTGTTATCTAAGAATAAGAAGAAAGTGTTAGATTATGTATACTCTTAATCATTTCTAATCATTTCTAATCATTATTTGAATCATACTTCTATTCATTCCTGTATCTTAGTTCTATTGCTGTATCATACTTCTACAAATAGTATCGTAGTTGTGTATTTATAAAAACGAAAGTTGTTCTACTCAAACATTGGTGAGAGCAGTCTTTTTAGATTTGCGCGAAATAGCAGCGACCCTGTCTCCCAAGGACAATGCCAAACCTTGGCCCTTGGATCTGATTCTAACATGTCCAATAATAGGACCATCGCTTTGTTTCTCAATACATAAGTTGGCCAAAGCGTCTTCTCCAAAGGATGAACGAGAGTACAAGTTAGCAGAGAGGAATTGACATTCTTCACCAATAGCAGCACCCGGAGTCAAACACGTCATGTTGGTGCCCTTCATTAATTCATCCAAGTATTCCTTCAAAGTATTTATTTGAGACTTGATGGTGATTTTGTTTTCCCATTCGAATTCGTTCCACATCTTACGGAATTGGCTCTCGGAACATGTAGCTGGTTTGATGTAGTCCATAATATCAACGTGGATATCGTTCAAGATTACAATAGTAGAGTCGTCGGAATGTTGTCCATCATAGACAACGTTACCAAATATAACACCGGTATCCGCAGAGCTGACCTTGATTGTGGCTTGGATTTTGTAGAAACCGTGTGGACCAATGTTAGCAGTAGCAGGCTTGTCAACAACCTTCAAATCACCAAGAGTTGCAAATTCAACAGATAAGTTACGCAAGGTGGTGGTGGTTTGATTGACCAACAAGACATCCAAAACAACATCGTATTGGTGAACTTTGACAAATGCTTCAGCATATATAGGGTCTGAAAAACCAGTCAATTGTAAGATCTTGCTCAATCTAGACGACAAATCTTCCTTCTTCAAATCAGTGCCCGAAGCCAAAACAACATCGTCAACGGTAGGTCCAGAAGACGATTTGTCCTTGTTGAATTGTCTAAACAAAATAGACCCGTCAATTTGATCGGCATTTTCATGGAAGTTTTTGGCTTCAATCTCAACTCTCTTTAGTTCAGCACTCTCTATTTGAGCTTTGAAGGCGTCCTTGGTATCATCCAAGAAACCTGTTTGAATTAATTCAGCATCCTCCTCGTCGTTCAATATCTTAATGTAGGTAAGAATTCTGTCAGCAGAGTCTTCATCAATTTTCTTTGAAACGTAGGAAGTTTCACCTACTCTCAAAATAGATACCATAATTAATAAAGCTTCGGCCTTGGATGCGTTCAAGATTCTTTGATGCGTCTTAAGACGTTGCAATCTTAAAACTAACTTAACCAAAGTAGATGCCAACACCGAACCCAAGTAGAAGTCTCCCAATAAAATTAATTTACGAATAGGAGGTTCATCTTCATCAGAGCCCTTGGTGACTTCAGCAGTAAATGCATTTTCGGTGGCATATGTACCATCAGGTAATACGACTGGGCCCTTTTTGCCGGACTTCTCTGAAGAGCCGTTTGTTTGTTCTTCGGAGTGGTCTGACTCTAACAGTTTCTTCTCACTGGCCAAAATTGGAACTTCACCAATACTTGATCTAATGTACTTCCAAGCTTCTTGGACTAACTTTTCTTCAAGAGTGTATTCACCAATGATCCACAAAGAACCACGGAATACCTTTGCACTCTTGACCGCTGGCAATGCCTGGATTAACCTGGTTATTATAGATTCTCTCAAATCCGGGAACTTTTCAACTACTTCCTTAACAAAGGTAATGACCTCGTACGCAGCTGTGGTATTCAAATCACCAATTGACTCCAATAATAAGTCGACCACGTTAGCAGCAACTTCCACGAATTTGATTGCCAATTGATGAATAGCGTTAATCAACAACTGTCTGTATTCAGAAGTTTTATCTTCATCAGCGGAAGAAGTTCTTTGTAATTCCTTCTTCAACAATTTGACAACGTCTTCTACGTTTCTGCTGGAGATAAATTGTAAAGTGACTTCAAGAGCCTTCTTACGAACATCAATATCTTGGGAAGACAAGACTCTCAAGATGTCCAAAGATAAATCTTGTAAAACACCAGGGTGAGATTTGTGAAGTTCATTGATTCTTTCCAAAGTGATGATCTTGACATTGTTGTCAGACTCCTTTGTTGCCAATTCAATGAATTTTCCACCAGCCAACAAGATCGATTGTGGGTTGCTTGTCAATACAGTCAACGTATTGGCAGCTTCGTATACAACAACATTCGACGAACTGTTGAGGATTTCGGTTACCAATTGGGCATATTGTGACTTCAAGGAAGGGTTTTCCGAGGAATCCTTCTTGATGAATTCAATAAAGGCCAACTGCAAGAGTGGGTCCAAAGTATCAATGATGGCAATGTTGTCCTGAACATATTGTAAAGCAGCATTTCTATTCAAGTCACCCAAACACACAAATGCATTTCTTTTGCACACGGAGTCAGCCTCTTCATATAAGAATCTATATATTAATTCGTCGGCATCTGGACACAAATGGTCAGAAACTTTGTGAATCGAATACAAGGCAAAGACTGCATTCTTTCTAACGTAAGCATGACGATGTTCAAGACATTGACGTACGTTTGGTACAAGAGTTTCTAATAATTCCGGTTCCTTCAACTTGGTCAAATATCTCAAAGTATTACCCCTAATATATTCGTTAGGATGTTGTAAATCACGTTGGATGGCATTACAAACGAGAATCATCTCATGTCTCATCTTTCCGCTTTCATCTAACTTAGGACAAACTTCCCAGTAAAAGTATAACAACTTCTTCAATTCCTTGTTCTTCGAGGGCATGATGAATCTGATGATATGCATCAATAAATCCGGCATAGGATCGCCATTAAGAATCGTGATCAAGATATTCTTCATGGCTTCCACCTTTACGGAATCCTTGCCCTTTTCCAATAATGTTTTGAACTCATTGACTGAGGTTTTATTCGCCGTATTAGGGTCGTAAACCAATGTGTATCCAATCTCTCCCATTGAAAAGTTACTTCTAAATTGGTTAGTTCCGGGTCGTGAGTATATTTCCTTCTCTCTGTACTTACTTATACTACACGAGTTGAAATTGAATGATTGACGGTTGTTTGGTGACGACTATGATTCGTTTTAACCAATTGTTTTTAGTGGACGTGTTGATTTTGGATCTACATTTTCGGTGCACACACGCACGAGCATGAATGCACGACTAATTTAATCATAGTGTTATATATTGAATAGAATATGTGGAGAGCTTGGCTTTTATCTGGAATATATCTAATCACTGTCACTATCCATATCTGGGTTGGCCAAAACCAACCTGGGTCTTTCGTCATATTCGTCCATGTCATTTTCAATAGGAATGCTTTGCCTATTTGAATAATCGAGTGCAGAAGCGTCGTCTTCATTTCCAGTGTCACTTCCTTGATCGTCTTCGTATTTGTAGCCAGGATGTTGGTAGTAGCCGCCGATTTTTACATTTGAATCGGAAATGCTTCCTGATGACGAGGAAGATATCGATTTTCTAGACCCACTGTTGGTAGATTCGGTAACCACACTTTGGAGGTCTGTACCCAATGTAGAACCCTCGGTAGTAGTCCTTGCTAATGAGTTGTTTCTTGATATGTTGATGGTGGACGCTGCAGTAATGCTAGAAGACGAAGACTTGATATCTGAAAGGTTAGTTTTGGTTGATGGGGCAGCACTTATTTTTGGAGTAATACCCAAAGAACTCGATTCTCCATCGTCAATCTCTGCAGCCAACAATCTTGGTTGCAAGTGTCCATGCTTCAATTCGACACCACTTGTCTTTTTTGCTCTTGTCAACCCGCCAGCAAGTCTTGTATACCTTCCGTTAGATTTAGCATAGGTAGCAGAAGTATCTACTGGCAAAATTCCAGTGGGCAATTTCCACTTACCGGGTCCCGACTCATTAAAAGCAGTTCCTGCACTTCTACGTATGGTTATGACATAGTTTGAGCTTTCTCCTTCTCCTGGTTTCAAATGTAAGTTCTTCTTGATAGTAGCCAAATTGACGTTTCTGTATGAATTTGAACTCCAAATAGAACTTATAGAGCTAGAATGTCGATGGTTAGCCACCATACCAGATGAAGTTGATGGAATTGTGCTTGAAGTTTTGGTCCTAACAATTGGATCAATTACATTCTCTCCGGTGGAGTTTCTATTGCTTTGATTTACAAATGGTGATTGGTTTTTTGTGTACAACGACGAGGAAGATAGTTTGGAAAGCGGAACATTTGCGTTGAAGGTTTGGTTCTCGGGTATAATGATCGGCAGGGTTAAAGTAGATCTTCGGGTTGGCGTGACAGATCCGTATGTATCTGAGCTTCTTCGCGAGGAATTCATATTATTAATCTCTGTTGCTGACGAGGACGAGCTTAATGGTCCTACTGAATCTTTGCGACTGGCTGGGTAATCGTTTGAATAGCTACCGAACTCAGAGGTGTTCCTAAATATTGGACTGACGGGTGAATTGTCCATCGAAGAGTCGCCAAATGGATCCACGGGATAAGGGGGTACGGAGTTGTTGATTTCCAGGACTGGCAGTCCCATTGACTGTGATGAGTCGGAATAATCTGAGTTATAATCTGCAAGTGTCGTGATTGGCTTCGATCTAGGCATGGGTAAATTGGGAGTATTGAGTGCAGATGTATTATATTCTTCATGTTCATACATGGAGTTGTGTTCTGAGTCTCCTATACCCATGTATCCGATTTCGCTTTCAATAGTTCCTATGATATCATCCATATTTTGAACAGCACCTGGGGGTCCTGGGCTCCGCCTTGGAGATGGAGCATTGAAATAAAGATTATCAGAAGAGCAGTCACTGGAATCGTCGACCTCGGGAGGAGGTTTCCTTCTCATGTGTGATGCACTGGTTACTGGACTCAATGAGGGACTGGTACTTTTTCTAGCTAATTCTGAAGGCAATGATGTTTGTTTAGTATGTCTGACTATTTCTGGAGATGCCGATTTTGTGATAGTCCTAGAAGTATTCGCAGGAGTTGATCTATGATCATTTTTCAACTCAGGTACATTATGTTCTTCTTGGTTTCGTTTCAATGACACATTAGAAGCTTTATTAATTAATGCTGGTTTGTACAACTTCATCAGAGAAGCACCGGAACTGGATTGAGAATAAACTTTTAACGGCTCAGCATGACTAATATGTGGATGGGTGTTGAATATGGAAGATATTCTTGATCCAAAGGTCGATCTTCTATCTTTCTCTGAAGACATATCACTTTCTAACACTTCAGTTTATTGTTCGATTTCTTTGCTTGCTCGAGCAGCGTTTCTTTAAGATTTGACGAATTTGGTTTAGATTGGTATACGTTGCACTCCCATTCACTATTGTTCTCAGACAGGTAAGTAAAGTCCCGGTGTGACTGTGTCGAGGTCGTTCTGGACCTATTTAAGTCAAGCTTCTCATTTTGCCTGGAATAGCGTTTATATGCAGGATTTTATATATGCAGACGATCCTGAGATCTCTCCAAACAACTATGGAAAGTGCAAATCAGTACGTTTATTAAAACAGGTGTGCTGATGGGAAATAAGATACGATGAGTGCTATAGATGAATGCAGAAGTAGGTACCTCAAATCGATATCCTTGCGAAATCTTTATCTCCCCGATGGTACAGGGAAAGAAATTAGGGATAATATCGAGGTGACGTCTCCATTAGATAGACTGGTACAGGGGTCAAGGCGGTACAGTTTGACACAGCTCATGCCGAAATTTGAAGTCCCGGGATCTTATTTGGAATTGGTGGAGCTTAATAATCGAAAGTTAGTGGACTCGTTTTTCACTATCCACGTAGCTTTTGAAAAGTCTAGAGAGAAATTGATGTATGTTAGTGAAGTGGTAAGATCCAACATGGATCCAACGTTCTGTGATGTTGAATTTCCATGTATGGTGAAGCATTTGGATATAAAGACATTAATTGTTCGAATATGGTGCAGAACGAGATTAGATAAATGTTGGAATTTCTTATCCGAAGAAAGGGTCAACTTAAGGAAATTGGTGTTTTTGGGCAGTTCAATTGATTATTTGGAAGATCAGTTTCGTTCCAACACAGTTTTGTTTAACTTCAAAGGGAATTTCTATGCTTTGGCGACTTCGTTGAGGTTCTTGGTTGATCAACCACATGCCACGCCAAAATTGATAGACAAACCAAACGCAATATCGTATACATTCGATACCTTACGGTCTCTTAGGTACTTGACCAACTCACTCATGGAAATAAATGGCACCAAAACCAAGCTTTCAGGACAGATTTCCGAATATATTGATGCATTATACGACACATCCAACATCAACAACATAGATATCACAACACAAAAACTTCTCTCGCAAAACAACAGTTTGGAGAAGGCGATTTCACGACAAAGATCTTTGAATGATAACCTCTACTCCGAAATAATCAATACGAAAATCACCATAAACGACACCAAAGAAGTCACCGCAAATAAACTTGATACCATACAGGATATGGTCAATACGCAGTCAGAGTTGGCCGCTGCACAAATAGATCCCATTGATGAGTCGTTGCATACTTCGATATATCCTGCAATAATCCATGAATTGCAACAAATCACCACGGCCATCCAGGAGATCATTACAATTGAAAATATTAATAACACCGTTCAATTCAGCATTATGGGACTACAGTTTCCCTCCAGCATAAAGGAATTACTTGACATTTGTTATTACAATAGACAAAAGCTAAAGAACGCCAATAACTTGCCGGTGTTCGAGAGTGAGGCCGAGCTACAAAACTTTCATATCGAACAAATCAACGCCGGGCTTGGTTACATTATCCAACTCATCAATATCTTGGCCGATGTCACCAACACAAACTTGAAGTATAAGATGGTGGTGAATGGAAATAGTTGCGTAGTGATTGATTCCGTCACATCCAATGTTTCCTTTGAAGGAAAACCTTTGACGAAAGAACAAGGACAACTTGCCATGACGTATCCCTTATATTACGATTCAAAAATGACAGAAAAGGTTTCTGTTGATTATAACATTGATCCTTCAACGCCACAAAACCGAAAGTTTATTCTACAGAATCCCCGTTTGGAGCAGGGACTCAACTTCTTGAATAAAAACTTGGTACTTTTAATCAACAACGTGACAGATATCTACAAAGTGCTTTATCATGATAATATGGAGCACCACAAGGTTTCCAACAATATTCCAGTCGACTGTTTAGACAATTTACTTTGGAATTTGCAGTATCTTATTTTGTTCATGACAGCCCCAATAGATAAGAAATAGAGAATTCCGAACTAGAATGTTTTTTGAACTAAACTAGTGAAAACTAAACTAGTGAAAACTAGTGAAAACTAAAACTAGTCTCGTTTGCTGTTTTACAACGTTTCGTACTATAGCTGCCATGTCCAAGTTAACTTACATGGCTACATTTCATCAAGATAAATTTGTATTAATAATGTACAGACTGACATAGTCAGATATTGGGGATATGCTAGTACAATAGCAGACCATATGCTGCATATTGCACTCATTGGAGGATAGGAGTACTGCCTACATCAAGGCAACAGCAATTGCACCAAATACGACACCGGCAGGAGCGTAGAATGGAGCAGCGCCTGCAGAAGAGCTTGAGCTTGCTTTGGTGGAAGATGCAGACTTGGCTGTGGAACTGGCCTTAGAACTAGCCTCAGAACTGGCAGCTTCGGTGGAAGGACCATCAGTCATATCAGAACCACCAGCAGAGCCACCAGCAGCAGCTTGGATTCTCGAGTACCATGGCAAATTCGTTGCGTAGTCTTGTAAACTATTGAAATCTAACCCAGATTGATCCAACAAGGTCGTATATGAATCGTCAGTATAAGTTGAAATTTCCTGGGCCAACTTCGTGACAACAGATGGAACATCTTTTGCAGTGGCAAGGAAACCAATATAAGACTTCTTGTTTTCGTTGAAGTCAGAAACAAACGCAGTCAAGAAAGCAGCTTCGGAAGCGTCAGCAGCTTTGGCGGTGGCTGCCAATAATGCACCAGCAAGAGTAATAGTATATAATTGCATAATAAAGTAGTGGTGTCCAAACTTTAATGGGCCAGGATGCGCCTGGTATTTATACCCATTCCATCGAATATGGACGTGTGCTCAGATACTGTTTTGGAAATTCCTAGGCAACTTGATGTCCAATATTGGGGAAGATTTCTTTGGTTATCCTATTTAGGAAATTATAGTATAAAGGACTGATCGGGAACAATAATGCGGGGCAGACATTTGCAAAGATTGTATTTCGCCACTAAGCGGACATTTAGCGATATGTTTTGGATTCATGATGTAATAAGTAGAAATAGCGCAATAGTGAGTTGGTGAGAATCAGTGATACTTATTTGGGAAATGTGTCATTTAAATGCATATGAAAGAAGAAGACTAACTATGAACCAATTAACGATGAATCACTTAACTATGAAGACTAAACTATCACCAGAATATATAGAATAAATTGAAATATCCAATAACTGAATTGTGAAGGCCTGATTGCTGTATTGTAAATGTCTGAATGACTAGATAGTGTCTGAATTTATGCTTTAGAGTGAGCTATTCTACAGTGAATATCTTGAGTAAATGTCGCACCTCCGTGAACTGTAGAAATATTCACCTAAAAATACTAACCTAAAATATTCACTCAATTCGCAATAATTAGCCTGAAAGAATTCATAGCTTATTAAATGGTACACTTTTTAAATAATATTAAAACAGGCAAATCGATAACAGTATGTCACAACCTCAACAAATGAAATGGCATCGTATTAGTATGGAAATACCGCACGAATAGACAACCCAATTAGGCTGGTATAAGACAACCAGCTTCAAAATATCACAATTGTGCGCACTCCGAACATATAAAGTACGCCGAGCCAACTGTTGCAAAGGCACAGAGCAAACCATTCTTGTCCGTTCACTAAACTATTTAGGTTAAATCTGATTCTTTGATGCAAATTGGATCAAAACCGTTATTCTACTCAATTTGTTAGGTAAGTTGAAGTTTCTGAAAACTTCTGCTAATTTCTATCTAAATTCTAAAAATTTGTTAGTGAATAAATTGAATTAGTTCAAGTTGAGGTTAGATTTCAATGATTCATAACAATAGGCAGATTATCACTTATAAAAGTCAGTATAGTTCACATTTTCCAGATTTATCTAAATTCCTAAATGTACATTTATTATTGGCCCCACGTCAATGGTTCAAAATCATTCCGCAAAAATACGGCGAGTTAGAAAAAATCGATAGATCGATACCATACGCAATTGAGCCACGGGTAACATACAAAGTCCTTTGATAACTTTTCTGGGGAATCATCTACTGGAGATAGCCTTTATAATATTTTGACTACCCTTCTCTAGAACCATATTTAATAAGTTTGGATATAGTCCTCGGAGTCACTGAACGGGACTCGTTAACTATATAAATACGAGAATTGACCAAATTACGAGAATTGACAAAAACTTATAATGATGAAATTGCGAATTGACGTGAATTGATGGAATTGTTTTATATAGATGGAATTGTTTTATATAGATGGAATTGTTTTATATAGATGGAATTGTCTTATATTGTCTTATATTGACGATTGAACACTTCCAAACCCCACCTTACAGATATTTAATACTCATTGAAAACTAATGTAATACAGTTATGATTTCAAATAAAATAATTTCTATTAATTTTATAAGGACTAAATAATTGAAATTACTTATAACAAAGCAACGGCAGCCAAGGCAACGACACCACCAACACCGTAGGTAAGAGAGTTACCTTCGCCCTTGGAAGAAGATGCCTTAGCGGAAGAAGATGCCTTAGCACTGGAAGAAGCCTTGGTGGAAGAAGAGGCCTTGGTGGAGGAGGCCTTGGCGGACGCGGAAGTCTTTGTGTCAGCCTTAGTAGAAGATTCTTTAGCAGAAGAAGTTTCCTTAACGGAGGTAGAATCCTTGGCAGAAGATTCAGAACTTGCAGCAATTGCAGAAGAAGCGACAGCTAAGATAGCTAAAGAAGTGATAAATTGCATTATATGAAGGATATGAAGTAACTAAGATAGTAGACAAATTCTAAGTTAACGATAATAGTAAGAAATGCACAGTTATTTATACCTTGAAAATGGTGGTTCCTAAAATCGGGGCTTGCGAGTTGAAAAGTTAAAAAGTATCAAAATCACTCAAACTCCAAGTTCATTCGACTACTATTAATAGACACGAACCAGGCTGAATAGGATTTCCGGGCCACCGTATTCTCTGGTACCATCATTTACGACTTTGGATACCGAAGAGCTGGTTTGTAGTCTCTCGTAAACTATGGATATTCTTCCACCAAAGTACTACAGTACTGCTAGACACTATGAAGAAACATCGTGCCGTCGCTAGTAGATTCGACTTCGAAACTTGGTCCTGATTAGTCCAGTATCCACGGAGCGGGGCTTGTTAATCCTTACACAATCACGATTATAGACAAATATGGATATAATAAAAAGTGCGACACTGTGTCTACACCGCAGCAGCTACGCCCCAGTTAGACAAGGGAACATTCGAGGATCCATAGCCACAACTGCTATATATTGCCACAATCAACTTTGTGAGTGACATAATGCCGCATTTACAGAAATTTACGAATCTTGTATTGTCTTGCACAAAACGTTGACACATCTACCGCGTGGTTGGATTGTATTTTTAGAGTAATATCTATTTTTGACTTACGTTCAGCCCATGAAGGCGCCGCCTGCTAGACAGAGATTTCGTCTTGTAAAACGGACGTTGTAAATAGGCGTCTTCTTGGTGAAGTATGCTGTCATATGGTCGCTGGACGCAATGATTTCTTTCTTGTTCACTTTATCCATTTTGTTGCGTCCGTCGTTGGCTCCACTGCCATTACTGACGGTGCCAGAATCCGCGGAAGAAAATGCCTCAGGTTCTGGGCCTGCATCATTGGTGTGTCTTTTGACGTCCCACACTCTGACAGTGTTATCTGCACCACCGCTCACCAAAACTCCGCCATCTCTGGAAAATGCCAATGAATATATTGACGACCTTCCATGTCCCTTCATTGTTTTTAAACGTCTTCCTGATCCTGCATCCCAGATGTTGACCACACTGTCTTCCCCAGCACTCGCCAACCACCGACCATCGGGCGAGACTGCCATACAGTTGATAGGGCCTGTATGGCCCATGAAAATACGAACACAGTTCCCTGTTTGTACGTCCCACATTCTACAGGTTTTGTCCGATGAACCTGTAAAGACATAGTTGGAATTGGGATGAAACTCGACACAGTCAACATCGTTGATATGTCCTGCAAAGATTCGGAGTGGATAGATATGATCAGTAGCCCACAAACGAGCAGTTTGGTCATGAGAAGCCGTAGCGAAATAGTGTCCCAATGGAGAAAACTTTACATCCCAAACCGGTTGGTTGTGTCCCTTGTACGATACCAATGCCGTGTAGGAATCGAGCGACCATAACCTTACCGTTTTATCCTCGGAACCAGAAATCAAGTACTTGTTGTCCGGAGAAAATGACACGCCGTAGACGGGCCCACTGTGTCCTATTAACTTACGACTATTGCTGGTGTTATTACGATCTCTCTTGAAGACCGACTTCAACGGCTTACCGTCTAAACTCCACAATTTCACATAACTATCTTGAAACCCGGCTGCAACCATGTTGGAATCCTCATTGAACTCAATACATGTCATATCATTGTTAGTGTTGTGGAACGTGTACATACAGACCGAAGGGGCACTTGCTTGAATAGCACCCAACTTGATCTTGGATCTTGAGTCCTCAACCTCCAATATAGTTCTCTTGATATCGGAATAGTCTTTTAACGGTAATGGCAACATCTCTCTTACTGGAGAGTCTGTTTCAAGCTTGGTCATTTCTTGAAATTCCTCAACCAATGTTTTCCCATTAACTGGAGATGATTTCTCATCCTTCACTTTCAATTCGGCTTCTATCTCCTTTTGAACTTCCGTTTCTAACGGAAGCTTTCCTAATTTCACAGCTTGTTCATTGAATTTGTCAATTTCATTCGTCTTAGTCACATATTCTGGAATCCCTTCTTCAGGATTTGCTTCCCCTTCTTGGTCGATCTTGTCGGGCTTTGTGGTGGCAATTATTGGGTTCAAGTATTGATTGATAATACGAATCAATATGGCACCTCCAACTGCTTCATTCTCATGTAAGAAGTACAACAACAAGTTGATGGAGGTTTTAGATACAATGATTCTATACTTGTTATTTCTGTAAGCCAACGCCAACTCGTTTTCTTTCAAGTGATCTGGTAAGGAAATCCCGGCCAACTTACTAATTTCAACCCCATGAAGTATGATATGATCACTCTTGAATTTGTCGTAGAACAGCTTGGCCTGTTGAACAAAGTTTTTGGAGATCAATTCCAAGAAACAATGAATAAATATAGGATACAATAATCTCGAAAGTTCAGGCTTGTACAAATCCAAAGAAGTATCAACCCATCTCCGTAACATTGAGTATGCTGTATGATATACATCGGGATCATTTTCCCGTTTCTTCTTCTCTTCCAAATCCTTCAACTCCCGCAATTCTTTTTCCTTTACTAACCTTATTTCACGGTCTCGCGTGTCTCTCAATTCTTGTTCAACTCTATTTTGTTTATCTCTTAATTCACGTAATTCTCGTTCATTCTTGGTGACTTTATCTTTCAAATCTTTCTCGCGTTTAGCATTGGCAGCAGGCCCAATTTCATTGGGCCCTGTAAGCATATTTGTAGATGGATTCACTGCTGGCACGGCGGGGGTGGGGGTATTCGAGCTTTCCAAGCGCAACATCGATTCGGTTCGATGATACCCTTTCTTACTAAGATATTCCAAGACAATTTTGTTCAAGTCTGCTTGTGATTTTTGTGCAGTTTGTCCTCTTGTCTGAGGTGGTTGTGCTCTGGTATTGGAGGGCGGTTGTCTCACCTGCTGTGGGTTTGACAAAGCTTCCTCCGCAGGTAAGGAAGCCTGATTATTGTTGTCTTCTGATGCCATTTATTCAAGAGATCTTCTTGTCAACACTCACAACTCGTGTAGTATAATCTATGATACAAGGAGGTTCGTATTGGCTCGAAGTTTGATCTCGAGTGTTGTTAGAAGAAGATTTTGTTATGAGATTTCGGAGCAACGCGACATTAAGTGAGACATTGCGCGACATTTTAACAACTTCTATTAGTACTTTGAATATACATATTACGTGCTATTAATTATAGGCTTTGCTATATCCCATGGACCTTGGAGTTCGTTCTTGTATCGTTGAAGAAACAAAAAATAAGCAGGCATCCCGATTATAATACCAAAGGCACAAAATATCCAAAACATCACGAACTTAAGCCCCACCAACATATAGACCAAGCAGGTGACTGTTTGGAAAAGGGCGAAAAAGACGATTTGATGAACGGTGACCAAGTTGAACCGTCGAATGCACACGTCAAAATATGGAAGTAGTATATTTGCTTGGATGGAGAATAGAAGGAAGAAAAACACCTGTGAATTGGATGTAAGTCGAGATGCAAGGACAATGGCGTTGGACATGGAGACGTTTGTTGATAGGATAGGCTTGTAGCGAAGGTCACTGGAAGTTATGGATATGTTCATCGCATAATCATGAAAAACGGTACTAGACAAACATAATAGAAACGACAAGGCCCAGATCGAATCGGAGGATGTGGACTTGGTCAAGGATTTAAGAACTGGAGAAAGTACCAACAAGACGAATATGATTAGCACAAACGACTTTATGTTTGAGGTTTCTTCTGCGATAAAGACATCGCTCTTAACTTTCGGTTGGATTTTCACCTTTGAATATTCCTCTATTTGCTGCACCACAATGTACCCAAATACCGAGAGAATGCTGATGATAAGCGTCGGTACCATGAGATTCCATCCATGTAGATATATACCTGCAAACATAAGAACCACAAGCAAAAGACTCGAAATATGAAACAAAATTAAACTGAAGTCTTCAACTAACTTTCTCGGAGAGTACTTGGCCACGGTCGAGTTTCTCTTTAATTGTGATAGAAACGATTGATCGGTATAATTATCGGGATACGGTTGTTTTAAATATAAGAGCTTTTTCCAACGAGGTCTTGGTGCCTCGAGACCACTTCGATCAGACATTATATAGAGCTGTTCTTGAGACAATGATTCCACGAAGTTCGCTGATTTACAGATGCTTACACTAGTAATCTGATATCACGTTATTTCAACACACAGTGACTCTGTTCTCCTTTAAAGACACACGCTTTGGACCTCTTTTGCACAGCCTGTAGTTGCAACCTGTCTTCAGACCCATATTTAATATGAGAATTGGGTATAATTGAACCTTGCACGACTTACGATTGATCAGAATAGTACCAACGATTTCAAGCCTACGACTTAGAAGATATTAGTTAGACATAATTAACCAGGATTCTTGAGATCTTGGAGATATAAATTTGTATATATATATAATATTCGTACATAAATCTATATAGGATTTAAACCCCATGATCCATGATTCACTCGAATTGTATTCATTACGAATATTGAAATATGGCCTTGATATACTTAATAAGAATGAATCAAGTACTCATAGACTTCCGACTTATTTCTGATCATTTCTGATCATTTCTGATCATTTCGGGTCTCTTCTAAAGGATATCTCTGCAAAATCACATCCTGCATACTACACCGGCTAGATTGAGAATTGACCTCTACTCACAATCCGTAAATGAAGCACTACCCTTAAAGCCACTAAGAGTATGAGTTCAAATCTATATCCAACGACGTCGGATCATTCGACGAGCAACCGACTACACGTACCCCGTCATTCTTACAATCCTTCAATATCTTCGATCCCTTCGAGTGCGGGCCCACAGTACCTCAATACCAGAACTAAGTCTGGAACGACAGTGCCCAAACTTTCTAGAACAAGCACGGAGGCGACAGATGGAAATGTTAGCCAAGCTATAGATACACAGAGTATGTATACTATTGATCGAATACAAAGTACAAAACCTTCAGTCTCGTACCTGGACAAGCTTTGGACTCAGATTGATGTTTTGGATGATGTTAAAAACATGTCTAATGAAGTGAGGTTACGAGGGTCGTTTTTCAACGATAAATTTAATCTGGAGTTAGCCAAATTGAAGCTGCTGCATAACAAGTTACTTGAAACTATGGCTACGCAACATTTCACAGCCACATCTCATAAGAAACAGCTATCGAAACTCGATAGCATTAACACAAACGAAACTTCGGTTGCTGGAAGCTCCCCCGTTACCGAGGAAGATGAGCAGGCTCATAAATTACAAGAAAAGGCCCACGATTTCTTTCAATCTAAACAAGGTCAGGATATTCTTCACAGGAAACAGAATTTTGAGGAAATAAATCATTATGTGAACGAAATTAATCAAAATTTACAAGCAGTTGCGGCATCCATGAATAGATTTGATGAGACAACCAAAGAAATGTGGTAGAAGAAACTAGAATAGTTTAAGTAGTCTATATGTAAGATCCAATTAAGGCCTCGTAAAAAAAAACATTCCCCAGGTACCGGAAAAACGCATCAAGAAATAGCGTATTTTTGTCTAATTTGCGATCCGCTCCGGCCACTGGTTCACACTCGAGTAACGATGTGCCATGGTCAGCATCCGTTTATCTACTCGTATATGGACACACAAAGACTGATGATTCTACTCAAAGTCACTCCACTGGGGAAAACCGGGGAATAACCACCCGAATCTGTGCTCGGAAAAATAGCGCAGCGCGGAAAAATTGCGGAGGGCGCAAAAACTAGGGAGCAGTCTGGTGACGTCCGGAGAATCAGGTCAGATCTTTAGTCAGATGGTCCCTAAATACAAATAAACACGAGATTTTTTGGTTATTCCGTCTAACAACCATGACTCCACATACTAAGTTACCCCTCCTTTCTCGGAGGGGACTGAAAAAGGAGATGGAGTCGACGGGGCGGTTGAGATTTTTGTAAGAAAAAATCCTCGATCACTCCGACGAAAAATGTCGAAAAAATGATCGTGAAGTATTTAAAGGACACAATTTGCTGAAGTTTTGTGGAGCAAACTAATCTATAATCCAAATTAATAAATAATATACAATGGTTCGTTTAGGTCCTAAACCCCCACAACAAAGAAAAGGTACATTTACCGATGTGTCTGAAAGCATGATGAAAGAGTTAACAGAACTCGAACAATTATTGACCATTACTCCTGAAATGCTTAAGAAGATCACCACTCATTTCGTCAGTGAATTGGAAAAGGGTTTGTCTAAAACTGGTGGTAACATTCCTATGATTCCTGGTTGGGTCTTAGATTTCCCTACTGGTAAGGAAACTGGTGACTACTTGGCTATTGATTTAGGTGGAACCAACTTAAGAGTTGTTTTGGTGAAATTAGGTGGTAACAGAGATTTCGATACTACCCAATCCAAGTTCCCATTGCCACTTACTATTCGTGATGCTAATGCCGATGTTTTATGGAATTTCGTTGCTGAATGTTTGAAGACATTCGTAGACGAAGAATTCCCTAATGGTGTCGATGCTCCATTACCTTTAGGATTTACCTTCTCTTTCCCAGCCTCCCAAAACTCTATCAACGAAGGTGTTTTACAAAGATGGACCAAGGGTTTCAATATTGAAGGTGTAGAAGGTAAAGATGTTGTTCCTATGTTACAAGCTGCCATTGAAAAACTCAGTGTTCCAATTGAAGTTGTTGCTTTGATTAACGATACCACCGGTACCTTAGTTGCTTCTATGTACACCGATCCAGAAGCCAAGATGGGTTTGATTTACGGTACTGGTTGTAACGGTGCTTACTACGAAGTTGTCAAAAACATTCCAAAGTTGGAAGGTAAGATTGCCGATGATGTCTCCCCAGACTCTCCAATGGCCATCAACTGTGAATACGGTGCATTCGATAACGAACATGCCGTGTTACCAAGAACCAAATACGATATCCAAATCGATGCCGAATCTCCAAGACCTGGTCAACAATCTTTTGAAAAGATGATTTCCGGTTACTACTTGGGAGAACTCTTAAGATTAATTTTATTGGACTTAGTTTCCAGAGGTTTATTCTTCAAGAACCAAGATATCTCCAAGTTGAAGGAAGTTTTCATCATGGATGCCTCGCATCCTTCCAGAATCGCTCAAGATCCGTTTGAAAACTTGTCTGAAGTTCAAGACTTGTTCCAAACTGAATTGGGTATTCAAACCACCTCTCCAGAAAGAAAGGTCATCCGTCGTTTGGCTGAATTACTTGGTAACAGATCCGCCAGATTATCCATCTGTGGTATCGCTGCCATCTGTACCAAGAGAGGTTACAAGACTGGCCATTGTGCTGCCGATGGATCTGTCTACAACTTGTATCCATACTTTAAGGAAAATGCTGCCAGAGGTTTAAGAGACGTTTTTGGCTGGGAAACTGAAGAAGACCCAATTGTCATTGTTCCAGCCGAAGATGGTTCCGGTGCTGGTGCTGCCATCATTGCTGCCTTGACTCAAGCTAGATTGAAGAAGGGTTTGTCTGTTGGTGTCAAGAAAAACTAGGCATACTTATGTTTTAATGTTGCAAAAGAATGAATAAAAATCAAAATTATAGACCAGTAGTCTTCGTAGAGAATAGTCGTCGGATTTTAGAGTACACCTACCATAAAATACTCGGTTTAGTGAGGTATTTGTGATTATTCAATATGTGAATATGTTCCGTAATCTCGCCAGATACTGGTCATCTGACGTGTATCACGTGCTTCGATATTGCACCCTCGGAATTGAATTATTGCTGGGGCAAATAATCGTTAAGTGAAGGCAGAATAATATCCAGCGCCACCATCAATAATGTCAGCAATCTCACAGGGTCAACCTAAGCAACTTGATTCACAGATTGAGGCCAACGAAATCAATAGGGACGATCTCATAGCCGACTCAATTGAAGCCACCATCATATCGTCGGAGGTGAATGAAATAATCAATGACATAATATCCGAACGGTCCAGCTCTTCGTCAGAAGTAAGCGAAGGTGATATTCGCAAGACTGAGCAACTCATCGAGCAGAGCAGACTCGAAGACGAATATGAAATGGGTAAACCTGAAAATCAGGATCTCGATCAAAAAGCCGTTATCACTTCAAAGGATACCGTCACTTTCTCCATCAACATATGGAGCATTATACAGAAAAGTGCCATCAACTTGATCTTACCTTTTATAAATGGAATGATGTTGGGATTTGGAGAGATATTGGCCCATGAAGTTGGGTTCCGTTATAACTGGGTTGGTGCAAAAGTACAGCCTCCTAGAAGGCTTCAAAAGAAGCAAAATGAATCAAAATTCTTATAAGTTGTGAATTGAAGCTAATTAAGAAATAAGGTTAATATTAAGAAATAAGGCTAATATTAAGAAATAAGGCTAATATTAGAAAAGTATTAAGAAACATGATTCAAGCATAAAAATACTGGAAATGGCTTCATTTCAAGAACTAACTCAATGAGTCAAATTACAAATTCTGGGCTGAATTTACACCTGGCTGAGCGTACTTGATCCAACTATTCTCTACCACTATTCTATCACCGAAATCCAAACTGTACGTTGAAAAGGATAAATTTCAAAACCGATTTCTCCATCCACCACGTAATAATTCTCTACATAACTAAAATCTACGACCATACTTTAGACTATTGTAGAGCGAAGAATAGTGACATTGAAATTAGTAGTAACATGCAAATTGCTAGTGAAGGCATAGTTGAAATGTCCATCCTTGAGCTATTTACTCTTCATATTCTCTTCATATCGGAGTTCTCACCCGGAACTTATTTCGGTTTGAAGCGAATTTCTCCGGGCAGATAATTCATAAAGTTGAAAAATTAGAAGGATATTTAACCTCGAATTTTCACTAAATCTGACTTAGATTAACAAACACTAAAATGTCTAGTCAAGTTAGAATCGAATCTGATGCTTTTGGTGAAATCGAAGTAGCCTCCGACAGATATTGGGGTGCCCAATCGCAAAGATCCTTAGGGAACTTTGATATTGGTGATATCAAGATGCCCGTGCCTATCATTAAGGCGTTCGGAATCTTGAAGAAAGCTGCAGCCATCGTTAATGAAGACATGGGCACTTTGGATTCAAAGATCTCCACTGCTATCCAAGAAGCTGCCTCTGAAGTAGCTGCTGGTAAGTTGAACGACCATTTCCCATTGGTGATCTACCAAACCGGGTCGGGAACACAATCCAATATGAACGCCAACGAAGTTATTTCCAACAGGGCCATTGAGATCTTGGGTGGTGTCAAGGGATCCAAGAAACCCGTCCATCCTAACGACCATTGTAACATGTCGCAATCTTCCAACGACACTTTCCCTACAGTTATGCACATCGCTGCTGTTACAGAAATAACCAACGAGTTGTTACCAAAGTTGAAGGATTTGCGTGATGCTATGGATGCAAAGGCGCAGGAATTTAGCGAGATTATCAAGATCGGAAGAACCCATTTGCAAGACGCTACTCCGTTAACTTTGGGCCAGGAATTCTCTGGCTACGTCCAACAATTGACTTTTGGTATTGCCAGAATTGAACAGACTTTACCTAGAATGTCTCTCTTGGCTCAAGGTGGTACTGCTGTTGGTACTGGGTTAAACACCAGAAAAGGGTTCGACGTCAAGATCGCCAACGAGATCTCCAACTTGACAGGTTTGAAGTTTCAAACTGCTCCTAACAAGTTTGAGGCTTTAGCAGCTCATGATGCATTTATTGAAGCATCCGGGGCTTTGAATACTTTGGCCGTGTCGTTGTTCAAGATTGCCAACGATATCAGATACTTGGGTTCGGGTCCAAGATGTGGGTACGGAGAATTGTCGTTGCCTGAAAACGAACCAGGTTCGTCAATTATGCCTGGTAAGGTTAACCCTACTCAATGTGAAGCCATGACCATGGTTTGTGCTCAAGTAATGGGAAACCACACTACCATCACCTTCTCCGGTGCTCTGGGACAATTTGAATTGAACGTTTTCAAGCCTGTCATCGCATACAACTTATTAAGTTCAGTTAGATTATTGGGAGACGCTTGTAAATCATTCAGAATCAACTGTGCAGAAGGTATTATTGCCAACAAGCAAAAGATCGAAAAGACCTTACACGAATCATTGATGTTGGTTACCGCATTGAACCCAAAGATCGGTTACGACAATGCTTCCAAGGTCGCCAAAAATGCCCATAAGAAGGGCCTTACTTTGAAGGAATCATGTTTGGAACTTAACATGTTGACTAGTGAAGAGTTTGACGAATGGGTTAGACCAGAAAATATGATTGGTCCAAAGGATTAGTTTAGTTGATAAAGCCATACAGTATTAAATACAGTCCACAGTATTAAATACAGTCTATACTTACAACGTCGTCGATATTCTCGTAATTCGTTTCGTCTATTAAATATATACATCATTTGCAGGTATTCATAAATAAGTAGTTTATGTCAATGGGTCGTGAGTCAGTTAGTCAGCGTGCCACCCAGTTACTATCTCTATTCTGCTGGAAGCTCGACGCCTTCTCTTTCACTAAATAAATCATAATGTCGGTTCTTTCCCACAGGAAACCTTCTCTTCTCTCCACACTCTATACATGTATGTACTAAGACATCGTTGTGGTGGGATTCTGCCTTCGATTCGTTCTCTACTTTCATTGTCATTGTAAGTCCAGGAATCAAAAGCATATTACACTTTTTGCATAATGTTCTTTTAAGTGCTGGACTCAACTTCAACACTGTTTTCTTTGCCACCAAGTCTAAATTCCTGCCATAACCTCTGGAAAGAATCTGGTACTTTGGCTGGAGACAGAATTTATTGCTTGCTTGATATAAAAATGATATTCGGGCATAATGATCTTTGTGAGGAATTACTTTGGGAGCCCTTGTGGGTGCCGACTTCTTTGCCATGTTAGTGTCAGCCTGTGAATTACCTAAAGGTCTATCTGTAAGGTAAGTCTTCTCGATATGTGTGCGACATTTCGTCATATTTTCCTGCGACATTATGCGACATCGCCAATTCAGAGGGCGAATCGATCACCAACAACTTTCAACACTATCACTTCGTCTAGGATTACTTACCAATTGACATTTTTTATTACATAAACAGACAATAATGAGTGGATACGATAGTGCCTTGTCGATTTTCTCGTAAGTACACGTTTGAAGATATTTCATGAACATTTGAAGGAATTGAAACCTGGTTGGTTCGCCACCGTAAATTCAATTCACAAGATAAATTACTTTAAAGAGTGGCCAGTACTACTCTAATGAGTATGCTGGGGATTTCACGTCGTTTCAGCGACGTTTTTTAACTGACACTAAGTCACTTTGCTCCTTAATGGCTAATATATCACAGTAACTCGAAAGAACTCGAGGAACCATCACTAAATGACTTCGTTCTCAATTCACATAACACAAATACTAACAAAACCAGGCCAGATGGACATGTTTTCCGTATGTAAACACATTTTCCAATGATAATTCGAATACTAACAATTATAGAGGTTGAATACGCTTCCGAAGCCGTCAAGAGAGGGACCAGTGCCGTCGGAGTAAAGGGTAAAGATGTTGTAGTGTTGGGATGTGAAAAGAGAACCACATTAAAGTTACAAGATCCAAGAATCACTCCTTCCAAGATATGTAAGATCGACAACCATATCTTGTTAGCCTTTGCTGGGTTGAATGCAGATGCCAGAATCTTGGTGGATAAAGCAAGAGTTGAGGCCCAGTCTCATAGATTAACCTTAGAGGATGCCGTTTCCATTGAATACTTGACTAAATACGTTGCCGGAGTACAACAAAAGTATACACAATCTGGTGGGGTAAGACCATTTGGTATTGCCACAATTATTGCTGGTTTCGATAGTAATGACACCGTACCAAAGTTATACCAAACCGAACCTTCAGGAGTCTACAACGCCTGGAAAGCACATGCCATTGGCAGATCTTCTAAGACCGTAAAGGAGTTTTTAGAAAAGCATTTTGAAGACAACTTGGGCGACGAGGAAACCATCAAGTTAACGATAAAGTCGTTGTTGGAAGTTGTGCAGACCGGTGCAAAGAATATCGAAGTTTCGGTGTTGAGATCAGGAAATAGAATCCTGCAATTGACTGTTGAAGAAATTAAGAAGTATGTTGACGAAATCGAAGCCGAAAAAGAAGCGGAGGCCGAGAAGAAGAAGCCTAAGTCTAAGGATTAGATAGCATAGCTAATACAAGTTACGAAGTTATATATTGTAGAGTCTTTTCTAGTGAAGCGAGAAGAAACGAAGAGAAGGCTTGCAAACTCGGAAAAGTCTAAGATATCTTGAACTCGGAGAAGTCTAAAATCTCGAACTCGGAAAAAGCCTTGCTAACTCGGAAAAAGTCTTGACCTATTCCCAATTCTAATTATTCCGAGAGTCACTATTTCAAGACCTTTATATATCTATGACTATTTCTCAGCCTTTTGATTTGCTCGGAGAAGTCTCTTATAATATCAGCCAGAAGTTGTCTTGCAACTCCGAAAGTTTTGTCCGAAGTCTTGTCCGAATTGTTACTCCGAAAATCACATACTTACAAAGAAAGTCCTTTGACTCACTCGAAACTTTCCCGTAGCCCTCAGAAATGGTCTATTTCTTAGCCTTTTTGGCCTTGCCCTTACTTTTTGGTTCAGCCTTTCTCTTATCTGTGGCCTTCGGCACCACCAGGAAGAATCCGTCCAATCTACCTTGGACACCGGTCTTCAAGCCTTTCTTCAACTTCTCAGCACCACTTCTTATTCTGTCCTCACTGAATCCTTTTCCTTTCACCATATACTCAATTAATCCGTCGACGTTTGGCTCCGTCCACTTCAATGTCACATCGCTTGCCTTGGTGACTTCTGGATGTAAGAACAATTGTCTGGCCTCGTCGTAGGGCCAGTTTTCAGGCACCTTAAACTTAGTTTTATCTGGGTTGTTGGTGATGAATTCAACGATTTTATCCAAAGAACCGTGTTCTTTGATCAACTTATACGCCGTGACCGGCCCCACACCCTTGATGGTTTCACAATAGTCACATCCCAACAAAATACACAAATCTATAAATGCTTCTTTGGATAAGTCGAGTCCGGCAATTGCCTCAGAGTACGTAATCTGATCAATGGGCATTTTTCTGGCTTCAGCAAACGTCAAGTGTCTCAAGAGCTGTGGAGGCTCGTAACATAACGTATCCATATCTTCAGAGGCTGCACCAAACACCTTTCCACCACGTGCCAACTCAGCACATTGAGCTTCGGCTTCACATGGAGCATTGACAAACGGAATCCCCATCAATTCCAATAACTTTTTGGCCTCGTCGTTCTGTTCCCTCGACACACGAACCAATCTCTTTTCGAATTTCATTACCTCAGCTACAGTCCCTGTATCCTTGATAGAGTCTACTTGTCTCTGTGCCTCCTCTCGCCTCAACAATCTCTTTTCCAATTCTCCTCCTTTCATCACTGGCGGCTTCCCGTCAAACACATATACAGGCTTGATATTGTTCTCCACTAACCTAATAGTTCTGTAGAATAATCCAGACAAGTGGGAAGTGGTTTCTCCGTTCTCATTGGTCAATTGTTGTCCGTCCGACTGTCTGACGGCGATCAAGAACTGATACAAGCACATCGAAGCATCGATCGCTACTTTCCTTCCAAAGAGGTTTTTTAACTGGAATTCTTTGAAAGCATTAGGAGAATGCTCCTTGATAAGCTGATTAAGTCCTGTTGGTTAGTTTGGTCTGGTTTACGTCTTTTATGGTACTTACCTTTTACACCCATTACTGATTAGTGGTGATAATTTTTGATTTTCAGACGCGACGCGAATATAGCGAAGACTAGGTTACAAGAGTTCTAGAAGGCTCGTAGAACCTCTATAGATAATTGTGTAGATCCATAGTTAGCTTGACTACGATTTAGAGAGACCAAGGCTCCAGAAAATACGGTATTTGGCTACAACTTCGAGACCTAAAGAAATCTGTGTTTCATTGATTTATATATAGCAATATACACCATTACGCACGTTGGTAGATGTTTGAGTTAGAAGCTTGAGATTTGAGATCTTGATGAGTAGATTGAGAAGCTTGGGGAATAGGAACAGACTGTCTGTTTGGGTTTGACGCGTTTTCCTTTAAAGCAATCAATTGTTTTGATCTAAAAGTCTCGTAATGAACCAAAGCAGTGGTTTCAATCAAGTCTTGCAAGTGGGTTCTCGTCAAAAAGTCTCTCAAAAAGACAAACTCACATTGGCTGACGTCTTCGATGTTGATGGCACCCCATTTTGTCTTTCTTCCTCTAACAGTTTCACCGTTTATTTGGATTTCACGTTCACTTCCAGCAATTGCAAATGGAATAAGAGACTTGATATCTTCATTCAATTGACGTTCATCGTCATACAAATCTTCACTGTCATAAGGATAAATGTTGAAGTTGTACTTTATAAATTCATTCTGTAAAATCTTCTTGTAATCAGTTCTTTCGTCAATAGTAAGCGAATCGGACTTAGCAATTATAGGCACAACGTTGGCGATTTCAGACAACTTCTTCATGGCCTGGACGTCCAATTGCTTCAACTTTTGTCCACATGGAGATAGAAAGTATAAAATACAGTGCACACGCGTGTCTGGGATATGTCTTTCTCTCTGAGCGGTTAATTCCTTTCTTAAGTACTGACTGTGTTGCTCCTTGATGTACTTGGCCAAAGGTTCCCAGCACTTTTCGTTATTTATCTGGTCTCCAAAACCAGGAGTGTCAATAACATTGATATTCAATCTGACGTTATTCTCCACCAACGAGTGCGAGCTAACTTTGATTTCGGTGGTCTTTTCAATTGGTTCTTCGGCCAGCTTTCTTCCATTAGAGCTAGCCAACTTCGAGCTGAATAACGTGTTTACCAATGTACTTTTACCCAACCCTGATCTTCCAACAACCATAACGTTGAACTGGAACCCTCTTTTCAACAACCGGTTTTCGATCTGGGTGGTGATGGTGTCAAACCCGACATACTTATGTGGCTGATTATGGTGAGATTCTTCAAATGACATGATTGTGATATATAAAGTACCGTTGGTTGACTATGGTAAATTAAGAAGTCTGTTGTTCTTTTCTGGCGGTAATCGTCAAAACATTCAGGTATGATTTGGACACTCGCACACGACCTTGTTCTGTATTTCTGACCATTTCGCACGACATTCTCTCTTCACTGATGAAAAATTTCGAGACTCAGTAGTTGCATACAATCGAACATCCACAACCACCTAAAGATGTCATTATCATACCGATTCGGGGCTGTCCCCATGTTGGCCCAGGCTTTATCGGGACTTTTACCTCGTTTACCCGCAATAACTATTAGAATAGGACACATACATGGAGAACACAAATGTGATGGACGGTTGGAAGAATTACGTGAACAAATAGAGACTAATGGCGGAGAGTCACCATTCATGATCGACAACGGAACCATATTAAAGGCGGCCCCTAAAAAGAGGATGTCCCACAGAAGACACAGAACAAAGTTGTATGCCCCGGGAGACAAACAGATCAAGCAATTAAATAACTTGGTGAGATGTCCAGCCTGTGGAAGCTTCAAGAGATCCCATTTCATGTGTATGCACTGCTTCGCTGAAATCAAAGCATTCTTGAAGGGCATGAAAAGAGATAACGGCTTGATCAAAGATACCCCTAACCCTCAGACTGACTTGGATCCTGTAGACGAAAGATTATTGTATCCTGGAAAGTTTGTGCTGCAAGATGAAAGAAAGTTGAAGGAGAAGGACTGGGTCAAGAAGAGAGAAGAACCATTGATGTTTAATCCGCTCCAAAAGACTCACTCAAAGAGATAGACCAAAATCCATCAAAAACTCCATCAAAAGATATTGTCAAAGAGTCGGATAATGCTGTAAATATGGTAAATCAATGTATATAATACACTTTAGTAGTCCAAGACTACTTTAAACTAAATATCAAATCAAATTGAATGTGTATCTGTAAGAGTAGATCGGATTATTCAAAGTATATCGAATTAACCAGTATAAATCGATAAGACATCCAGAGTAGATCAGTCAAGAGTAGATCAGTCGAGAGTATCTCAACCTTTCAGACTATAATTACACTGCAAGTTATTTTCTTCCATAAATTAGTTATTTGACTCTTCATTTCTCTAACAATTCTATACAAGGTTTGATTACCCGAAATATACATAATAATCATTTGAACTATGGGGCCAAACGGACAACGTTCCACTGAGAATCATCAACAGTTTCTCTTCTGTAAGTGATTCTATCGTGTAATCTACTGGCTCCACCTTGCCAGAATTCGATTTCCAAAGGAACTATACGAAGTCCACCCCATCTTTCAGGACAAGGAATCTCATCATCGGACAAATCCTTGAACTTCTTTTCATAATCAGCATTTAACTCAGATAACTCGTCTCTTGATTGAATTACCTCCGATTGTGGGGATGCCCATGCTCCTATCTTTGAACCTCTTGGGCGGGTGTTGAAATATCTAGTGGAAACGTCACGGCCAACTTCCTCCATCAACCCTTCTACTCTCACTTGTCGTTCGATATGGGGCCAAAAGTATGTCAACGACGCATATTTGTTAGTCTGGTAGTCTTTGAACTTCTTTGAGTTGTCCAAGTTGGTGTATACGACAAAACCAGTTTTGTCTAACTCCTTCATTAACACCACTCTGGAAGAAACCCTTCCTTCAGGTAATCTCGCTGTGGAGAAGGTAGTGCATTCGGGGATTATTGATGAGCCCGGTGGTTTTTCTTCTTGAGCATGTCTAAACCATTGGTGGAACTGGAGAAGTGGGTTGCTGTCAACCTCAGACTCGTCCAAATGGCCCTTGGTGTACTGGTACGTCTCAGGAGCAAATATAATGGACTCAGCAGGCGTAGTAGTGGAAAGTGTCATCTTGCACAAAGTATCTTTCAAAAAGAATTTAGTTGTTCTTCTGAACATCAGTTGGTTCAAAGGAATTTTGTAGATAATTCGCATCCACCAATTAGTCACACACCTCAAATTACAAATATCCGAAACACCGTCATTTACCGAGAGACTTCTCCAACATGGAGATTTCTGCAACATGGAGAAGGTAATGGCGAAGTCAGACTGCAATCGGAGTCAAAAACACCATAGCTTCGTAACTACTCTTGACGTCACGATTTGTTTGCCCTGGATTACTGTAGGCTAAGGTTATGGAGCACACCTCATATTATGAAGAGGTCTGCAGACAAACATATCTACTACTCCGTACAGCCGTAGCGATATTTACACACCTTAAACTCAGTAGATCACGGGTTAATCTTTTTACGAGTCTTGTGGAGTGATGTTTTGGTTGAAAAAAATTGTGCATATTGCAATGAGCCATGATCTTTCACATCCAAATCGATAAAGATGATAGAAGTTAAAAGCCTGAAGCATACCGAACTCGACTGTGGTTCAAAGCATGTTGTTAATGGCGAATCTAGAGTTAATAGCTTTGAAACCCCCAACAAAAAACATAGAACTGATGAGAAATATCCTGACTCAGTTAGAACGGTTTCCTTATACCTGAAGAGCATCAAACATCCCTTAAATGTAAAGCCAAGTGGGAACTCTTATCTTCCTGTATCTCGAAAAGAAGGAAGCTTGTCGAAATTGCAACAAATGGGGTTTTTAGGACATTTTCCAGACGAGTTGATTTTCACATTATTGGGATACGTGGATGATAAATTGACCTTAAAAAACTTGTCACATACCTCAAGAGTAATGTATGCGTACTTGCAAGAAGATGATCTCTGGAAGAAGATATATATCAAATCCTTGAAAGACGGACAAGAAGAATTTAAGTGGTTGGGATCTTGGAAAAATACTGTGCTTGGGATTCCTCGAGAATTTGAAGCAAATTTGCAACTTCCAGACAATTTGGTTTGTGCTGATGTGTTGTATAGACCCTTTCAATGCTCCCAGATTGACTATGAACAAGTTTTCCAGAGAATTATAAAGGAAGAAGAACAATATCATCATGATGCATTAAATAATTGCATGAAGACTTTACCTCAGGGAAGAATTTCGAGAGTTCCAGAGTCGCTGATGTCACTAGAAAGTTTCAATTCACAACACCATGGAACGCCCTTCATACTAACAAACCGGGATGAATCAAGGTGGCCGCGTTGGGACTTTCAAACACTATTAAAACGGTTTCCTCAAGTGAAATTCAGACAAGAAGCAGTTGAATGGAACTTGTCACTTTATGATGAATACTTAAAAAACAATCACGACGAAAGCCCGTTGTATTTATTTGATTGTGCAAGCACTGCTATGAAAACATTGAGGAAAGAGTATGTTGCACCAAAGATCTTTCAAGAGGATTTGTTCAAGACGTTCAATATCAACGAGGAAGCCAACGTGAATTGTCGTCCTGATCACGCATGGTTGATTGTGGGACCAAAGCGTTCAGGATCGACTTTCCACAAGGATCCAAACTATACATCTGCGTGGAATACGGCGTTAACTGGTAGGAAGTTGTGGATAATGTTGCCCCCAGATATCACACCTCCTGGAGTTGGTACGGATGACGAGGAGAGTGAAGTAACTTCTCCAGTAGGTATTGCCGAATGGGTAATATCGGGATTTTTCAACGATGCATTAAAGATCTCAGAGTGTCTTGTTGGAATCACTTTCCCTGGTGAGTGTATGTATGTACCATCTGGTTGGTGGCATTCGGTGATAAATCTCGATGACTCAGTAGCATTAACACAAAATTTTGTCCCTGTGTCAAAGTTGGCCAATGCGTTGAACTTCTTCAAGAACAAAAGACAGCAGTTGTCCGGATTCCGTCCTAGCCAAGTCAAGACATCACTCGACTATGTATTGGAACATGTATTGGGAAGAAGGGAAGAGAACGAAGAGATTAGAAAATTGAAAGAATATAGGGACAAGTTTAACTTATTAGACTTGGGAAAGAAATTGGAAAACGAAGACTGTGGTGAGATTATGACGTCGCAATTGCCTCCAATGCCGATTTTCGAGCTATTCAAGGAAATGATGGTTGCTTGTGGGAAAGAAACTCAATTGAATGAAGGTTTGGTCAAGCTAGCCAAAATAGAACGTCAAAATTACGAAGCAAAAGTTGGTAAAAGCAGGGCATGGGAGAAGTTGACGGAAGAAACAAAGGATGGAAGTTTCTCTTTTGGATTTGCTTTCGATGAAAGTGATGGAAGCAGTGACGAAACCAACTAGAATTATGTAAATAGAACTTTCAATCTTCAGATTTATAGTATGTCTTCATAGTGATTCTCTCATTTATTCTTAGGAGACGATAATATAGAACTTATAATAGAATCAGAAGATTGATATGGTAACGTGGGTTTTTCTTCGTATGTATATATTCTATGTCTGGCATCGATATGGAAACGTAGGCGTACACTGGTTGTAAAAATGTGACTGCAAAATCGGCAAAGCTTGAATTCGGTTAGTACAAATTTACTTCTCTGAGCTTCTTGTATAGATTTTACGGAAGTACATTTATGACTCAAGTGTGTGCGTAAATCTTTATAATTAATGACTGGCACAGGGGCTGTAATTTCTTGGTTCTTGATATGTTTGGAGTAGCCCTGTAATGACGGGGCCCTCTGATTACATAAAGACTTCGGATGAGTTGATTTTTCATATACCGGTAACTTGTCATATTTCTGATAAAAATCTTGACACCGATAAACCAGAAATGATACTTCTGAGTCAGACTCGTTCTCATCGCAAAGAAGAGATTGATTTGTGTGTTGAATAGAATTGTAGCTCAAATTACTTTCGTTATGAAAACCTGAAGAATCTTGAACTCTTGTAGAATATTGAACTCTCCTAGAATTTTGAAACACTATACGTGTTAGCTATTGTAAGGTATCACTATATCACTATCCTCATTCTTTTAGCATTACGCGTATTTATCACATACAAGGGTTATACATTGGAGAATAGAGGTGTAGAAGTTGTTGCAATATGGGGTTTTGAGATTTGGCTGTAAAAGTATTTTGCGACACATACTGCACAAAATGCGACAAGACAGAACAGATCTATGGTAGTTAATATTCTATCCGTATTATTAATTATGGATACGTTGGTTTGATACTAGTAAGAAGTTTATGAAAGATGCACAGTAATCTGTGTATTTGTGGTTATAATAAGTGTTCTTCAAAGGACACCTACTTTACGATCAATGGGAAACAAGATGATTGGTAATGTGAAGAAGTGATATAAAGAGATAAAGAGAGTGGGATGTAAGCAACCCCAGTTTATGGAACTAACTCCTTCAGCAATAGACTTTGTACAAAATTCTATTATTTAAACAATACATCAACTAGTTTTAGGATTAGTCAGAAATCAAGAATAAGTTAATAGTAGGTTCAACATCTAATCACCAACACTACGACTTCTACGTGATTGTTTGATCTAATTTTGTATCATATCTATATTACTGTTATACAAACACGTCTTTCTTGACGACGTGACTTAAAACTTCTGGATGGTTTCGTAGAAAGTGGTACCTTGGATGGTGGTGATTTCCAATTCCAAAGCAGAAGGTTGTCTAGAACCATCAGCACCGGCGAAAGCACCAGCACCCCATGGAGAACCACCATGGACTTCGTTCAAGTTAGTCAATTGTCCAAAAGCCTTAGCGTAACCTAATGGAACAAAGATCATACCGTGATGGACCAAGACGGAAAGAGCATTGATAACAGTGGTTTCTTGACCACCACCTAAAGATCCGGTAGAGACAAATACACCGGCTGGCTTACCGTGTAAAATACCAGCACCCCACAAACCACCAGTGGCATCCCAGAAAGCCTTGAATTGGGCTGGGTAGTTACCGAATCTGGTTGGAATACCAAACAAGAAAGCGTCGTATTCAGTCAAAGTAGCGTTGGTAGCAATTGGGTAGTCTGGCTTAGGAGGAGCATGCATGGCAGTCAAGACTTGTTCTGGTAAGGTTTCTGGAACTTGGAAAATAGTGGCTTCACCACCGGCAGCTTCGACACCCTTCTTAGCAGCTTCTGCTAATGTGGCGACGTGGTGGTAGAGAGAATAGATGATAATTGCAACTTTAGGAGCCATTGTGATTATGAGAAGATTATGAAAGATTATCAAAGTGATAGATTATCTGATTGATGATAAAAAAATCCTTCCATTATGTCTTGGGTTCTCCATCTTATATACGGCCTTGTCGTTATGCGCGTACTCGATTCCTACTGAAAATTACTAAGACTGACAAATTTCATCACCAATCGCTCAGCCAATGAAATTAGTAATTTCACATAAATCTCACTAAGTTGATGCATTCCATGCGTCAAAGGTCGTCCAAAACCGCCCCGCGCATCACTAAGCATTAGTAAAATGGTTGACAGAAAAATCAAAGATTTATAATGGCCGCGAATATAATTAGGCAATATCTGTGGAAAATGGACAAACAATTTTTGGTATAGCTCTACTCCATAATGAAGATCGCTATTATTCAATATTCCACCTATGGACACATAACGGTGTTGTCCGAGACTCTCAAGAAATCCATCGATGCTACAGGATTGGTGACCCAAGTTGATATCTTACAAGTTCCAGAAACCTTACCACAAGATGTATTGGAAAAGATGCACGCTGCACCCAAGCCAGGCTTTCCAATTGCTACTCCAGAGTGTTTGATAGAATACGATGCGTTTTTGTTTGGATATCCTACAAGATTTGGGAACTTGCCAGCTCAGTTTATTGATTTCTGGGGTGCCACCGGTGGCTTGTGGGCCAAGGGTGAATTGTATGGAAAAACTGCAGGTGTGTTTGTTTCCACTGGAACTCAGGGTGGTGGCCAGGAGATGACTATCAGAAATAGTTTGTCGCTTTTAGCGCATCATGGTATTGTATACATTCCGTTGGGTTACGCTCCTGTATTTGGTGAATTGACCGACGTGACCGAACCCCACGGTGGTTCTCCTTATGGTGCCGGAACTTTTGCTGGTGCAGACGGTTCTAGACAGCCTTCTGCTTTGGAATTGAAGATCGCCGCCGCCCAAGGTGCCGATTTCGTGAAATCCGCTTTAAAGTTCTACAAACCAAAGACTGTGCCGGAGTCCAAGAACGATTCCACACAAGAACTCGTCTCTGAAAAAAAGGTTTCAACCCCCACTCCACAGAGAACCCAAGCTCCTACCAAGGAAGTTGAGGAAAAGAGTGGATGTGCAAAGTGTATTATTATGTAAGTGTGGTGAAATATAGGAAACCGCTTATAGATTTCTGGGATCCATTACTAGCACTTGATATGGAATTCTTATTGCCAGCCACTTGGTGTAAAGCTGGTAGTCATAAGTAACGTTCTCTAATTGTTTATTCCTTAATATATCGTTAATCTGTAAGAACTTGCGACAATTGAGTAGTAATATCATTATGATTAGGTACTTAGTAATACCTATTTTCTTTCTTTCTCTTTTAATGATTTGATAGATCTGCTTATAAGTTTGGGGTTGTTCCAATTGTTAACTTGCTCCAATGGTCAACTTGTTCGGTTAACTTTACATACGAGGTACTCCAAACGATTTACAATTCACCTAATCCCACTAGTTTCGCCGTAAGATGTTGAATAATTAAAAAAGATCTCGATTATTGTGTCAAGCCAAGCGTAACTTATCGTTTTCATAATACTATCCTCATATACGAGTGACGCTGTGTCACCAAGCATCATAAATTATCTTATGTTAGTATCTGTATCTTCTGAATTCAAATAAAAGTACTTACGAGGAGAAGTCCAAATCCAGTCTATCTTGATTGCAGTCGGCATCACTCTGATCCTGGGTCTTCTAACACTGGTTTGCTATTCTGTATAGATATACATAGACATCGAGCTGTCAATCACCTTTGTATTTCCGGTTTATCCCTCGCAAAAAGTCACCATCAGACTTCCAACTATTGCCCTAGCTATACCCAGTCTCTAACACGCATAAAATCAGTTTCCACACGTTGGATCAATCCTCTTTTTTTAATTAGGATAGCCTAGAACTGGGATTATAAAAAATCTCTGATAACTAATTTGCACTGGCTCAGAATCAGCACCTCCCTTGTGATGGGTTCCAAATAGAAAATACAACACTTTGTCATTAAAGGGAGTGCTCTTTCGAAGATATTCACTTATAGCTGCTCACACCCATAAATACCAATCTCTATCCACCTTATGTTGAGGTCGTTATAACGAGTTCCTATCATATATCACCTTGATTCATCCCACTTTCAAATTATTGAATCCAACATGAATGATTTCTTGGAACTTTTACTCCAAAGCACACAAGTGTTGAGTGAAAAGCAGCCACCAACGAAATGGTTAATAATAAGAAATCGTCAATTGAGAACCAAATATTAATTAAAGACAAAGTCTGTACCATTGAGGAGACTAGCGTAGCAAGACCCATGGTTCAGACATTTGCCATATACTTAGCCCCTTTTCTTTGGTTGTTGGTGGTTACTAATCCACTTGTGTGCCACAGATTGGAGAAAAAGTGTCCGTTTTATTTTAAAGAAAACAATGAAATCACTGAAAGCAAAAAATGAGGTTTACTCTCCTACACCAAGAGACTTGTCGTATGGAAGTATTGGAGAGGTTGCACTAGAGCAATTGTGGTGCTTCACTTTCTTGGACCAGCATAGTTGGAACGGGTTGAATGGGACTTTTCTGGACCTCAAATGCTGTGGATCTTCTGGTGGATAACGACATACGAGTTCTCTTTGGTCTAGTTGACTTTGGGGCAGTAGCTCGTTCCTGGATTATGAAAAAGAAGTAGCCTCCTCAACGAAATCGACAGTATAGTAACACCCTGCACTCAACTCCGGAATAATCGTGGTCTGCAATTGCATCGATTTCTCAATGCGACCAGTTCCACACTACTTTAATTAGGTTCCTATGACAATAGGAACTTAAATAGTGTGGATTGCTCCATTTGTATGCCAATCCACGTATTCTGTAAGTACAAGAACTTGCTCCCTGATGGAAACAAACATACCTTCTCATTAATCCAGTTGGGTCCTCCTTCTTATAATTCTGAACTTCCAGCCCAAATCAACGAGACATTCGTCTCCTAAACCACAACAAATTACCCCAGAATGATCCCACCTGATCCACGATGGTACTCAAGAAAGAGAGAATAAAGAGACTCGTCTCTTTTTCTTTCTACGGCGGTGATGATCTTTTACTATTGAGATCTTGTCGGCCAAATCAATAATCGTAAGCAGATGTTTGTGATATACGTATGCCCGGAGGCAACGAGGAAGTTATCGATACCCATTAGTGCGAGGAAAGAGAGAGCATTCACAAGTGAATACTGAACATTATAAGTGATAATCCAAGAACGAGGCTATTTAGATAAGTGTAGTTCAATGCCTGGGACGTCTAATACGTACTTCTATCAACAGATTTTAACAGCCAGTAGGAGAATTGAGTTCTAAAAAAGACTCGGTAACCCTGAGATCGTTGAGATAATATAGCCGAAGCTGAAATACAAGCATGTCCCCTTGAAGGACAACGGCTGGATAAATGAACCCCTGATAGAGTGTAGTAAAATATAGCGTGAAAGATGTTTGTTTAAATAGGACTGTTATATACAGGTCGGATATTTACCAACCGCGCTGAATGTTTATATCTAGGATTTTAACGTAGCTGAATAGAGTGTTGTATTAAAGTCATCCTCCTGCTTAAGCTTCAAATACACTCATTGGATTCTGACATATGTTGGCTGTGTGTGCCAGACCCAGAATTCTACTTAATTTCACAACAGAGTTTGAATTTTAAAAACAATAAACTAAATGAGTCTTTACGGCGACAGTATTAACCTTCTTAGCGGGCTCGGAAGACCACGATCCAGGAACTTCCATGGTAGCAAAGAGGTAAGTTCGTTGTTTGATAAAAAAGAGAATGGAAAACGCAAAAGACCAAAAACTTTCCATGTCTATACGGCGCTGGAGAGTAATGGATCTCTTGCGGAAGAACACCGAATACCGTTAATGGAAAAGAATATCAATACACCCATATCTAAAGTATCAGAACCCTACAAGGAGTCATATGATAACAATGATCAAAATGGCGACTTGATGGGTCTATCAGCTCCAAATTTTGATACAGTCGACACAATCCAATCCCAGATGTCTCTTGTGAGGATATCCAATGAAGATGACCACTATCCTGAGAGTGAACAACACAATATTCAACACACTTCATCTCCCAATATGATGCAAACCAACCAAAATAACCAACCAACTTCACAAGATAGAATACCCATGGAGGAATGTAATATAAATTCATCTCAAAAGTCTGATCTGAAAAGTATACCCCAAGTAATACTAGGTAAGAACTTTCCTGAAGTAGCAATTGATTATAACTATCATGAAGGAAATCTGAATTATAACTCTCAAGTAATATACCACGAAACGATAGTCCCGTCGAAAGATGTGGATGACGACGTGATTTTGGTGGAAAGCCAACCTCAAGCAAATATAAGTATATCAAGTTTCTACGATACGGTTGCTGATAGTGAAGAAGAATTGGAACCCCTAAGTAGCAGTTCTCAATACTTGGATCCTTCATCAAACCTAACTACCATTCCCAGCGATATTCGAACCATTGAACCATCGCAATATTATGAAGAAAATGTCGAAGATTATGGAACCCAGTACAGCAATGCAAATTTCCAAGGAGAAGATATGAGTGCCAATTGTAACTCAACACATTCTCTAGGTGAGCAAGCATACTCCCAAACATTTCAAGACGGAAATGAAATATCTCGGGAATTCGGAGAATACATAATCAATCACAACTCAGAGGAGACTGACGACATAAATGTTGATGATATCAAAGACAATCTCAACTGCCTTTCACTTCCGACTAAATCGAGATTATCTCAGGAGGCCAACCATCCTTCTGTGACTAGAGAGTTACTTCCAGACAACCCACAGAACATTTCCAAAATCACAAAAATAGCGACAAATTCTAAAGTTACTTCAGATGAAACTCTCGATGATATCGAGCCTGACATTCAACCAATCATTGCTAACTCAATACCTTCTGTAATTCCGCCATCAAACCAGACAACCGAGCGTAGCAATGTTAAACAATCTTTCCTGAAGCCTATTTGCAAGAAACGCACATCAACTTTAGCAGATATTTGTTCTAAAACCAATGGAGTCAAGTTGTCCACACGAGTAGGACTCTCAAAAAGGGCCAAAATTGACTCGTTGCATAGTTACTTAACTCGATCATAGCATTTTCACTTCTCAAAATACGTCATAATTAAGCAAGGTTACTTTATCTTTATATAAAAAAATGTAAGTCATGTATTCAAAGTAATTTCAGCCTCCTCTACCTTTGGCCGCCCTTATACATTTCATATCGTCACCGACAACCTGACACACGTCTACTAAATCCGATCACTTTGCTTTCAACTATTCGACATCCTATTGAAAACTGATATTGCCTAAAGCTTACGTAAGAAAATAAATGGCTGCAAAAAATGTCTAAAAATATCTAAAATAGTCTAACGAGTAGGATCCAACAAAATCTTGAAATGTTTGTTTTTGTTGTGGATAAGTTCAAGGAATCCTCCTTTTATACCGTCGCTTAGTGGTGTAATTGATGATATCAATTTTCTGACTTCGTTGGGATCTATATGTCCGTCCTTAAAAGCACCGATGACCTGCTCAAAATCGATCTTGGTGTAGCACATGGAACCTGCGAGCTTCCGTTCCATTAAAGTAATATCCATAGGGAAGAAGTCTAATGGTTTGTTAGGCCAAATTGCAATATTTGTTGCAGTACCGTTGGAAGTAAGACACTTAATGGATGCATTGAAGGTGTTTGGGATTCCTGTACAGTCGTAAATGTGGTGGAACCCGAATTTGTTGGGAGTTAGTTGACGCAACGATTCTGCTAAGGAATCAATATCGTTACCGTAAGGCATGGGATCGAATACATTCGATTCACCCACGAATTCCGCAGCGAGTTTACGTCTTCCAAGTGCTGGTTCACTTACGTAAATGTTTTCAACTCTGTGACCCTTGAGAGCAAATATCGTGGCTAATCCAATAGGACCTGCTCCTAAGATAAGAGCAGAATCGGTGGGATCGATTTTGGATTTGCGTACCGCATGCCAAGTTACTGCCAAAGGTTCGATCAATGCCGCAACATCATCCGGGATGATATCTGATGGGTAGGGAACTATATGGTCTTTTCCAACAACACAATATTCCGAAAAACCACCGTCTCCAAATGCAAGCCCGTTAAAAGTTATATGGGTACAAGTATTGTAAAACCCCTGCGAGCAACTAGGGCATTTGCTGGTTTCTTCGGGAGAAAACATTGGTTTGTCCAAGCAAGTTCCCGTGGGCTCTACGACAACTTTAAGGCCCGGCAAAAGATTTGGATGCGAGGCACCAACACCACGTCCAATCTCAACAATCTCGCCACACATTTCATGACCCATACACTGGACATGATGGCGCTTAGATATGGAGTTTTGCTCGTTTGAAAAGAATATAGGACCGTCTAAATATTCATGAAGATCGCTGCCGCAAATCCCACAATAAGTAACCTTGATCTTTACTTCATCATCATGGGTGATTTGGGGTTCAGGGTATGAAGGATCATAGCGAATATCATGATTTCCGTGGTACACTAGAGCTCTCATTGCAAACAAATACAAGAATTGTAAGAAAAGGTGAATATTTATATATTTTTACGCCAATGAGATCCAAGACTTAGCGGGTTTACACATATATATTCCCGATTTGTGGGCATAACGTGACAAAATCGGAATTCGTAAATTATTTGGCGGGAAAACATGGCAAAATTAGAATTCGTAAAATATAGCGCGGTACTGGTTTTAAAACGGAAAATCCGGTAATTGAGGGCCGGTTTGGGGAATCCGAACTAAAGTATTGCAGTTAAGATATTCTCATATTTACGGATGATGTGTAGGAGGGGTCCAATGACAGGAACCCAACGTCTACACACTCTTGGCAATATGCGACTTCGAATGTGTAATTCTGGAATCCCCGTATCTTTACAAGTGTTAGTGAGTCATCTCAGCTACAGTATAGTCATGAAAGCTCCACAATATGAAGCCACGAGAGCTGCACAATATGAGGTCATGAAAGCTCCACAATGAAATCATGAGATTTTCACAATTTTGAGAATGTTGAAATCTACCTCGTAATTCATCTTTAGAATATCTACAGGTTATCTACATTAGAAAATCTGCTTCTTGTCTAATCAGACCCATAAACGAATTAGAATAAATCCGTTTCACACTATTGAGAATATCTTTGCTTAGCAATAGGGTCGTCTCTAATAGTTCGCCAGCAAACTCTCGCTAGCTCGCTCTCTACATTAATTATTCCTCTCCGCACTAATGGTACACTGCGCTGTACTTAAATCCTAGACGATATGTAAGTACAACGCCATTAAAGAATGCATGTTCATTAATACAAAGCCAGCAGACTATACAATATTCACCTGAATATTACCCAAGAAGTTTTATTACAATTTTCGTAGACGGGAACACTCCACAATCCCACAGATTCTCGAGTCGAGACTCAATCTTATGGATTTGCTCCATGTTCGTAACATAATCGCCTCGAGTTCGATATGTTCGCGTTGGTCGCGCCATCTATATTTGAGCCGTCTCAAATATTAACGTGTGCCCCAGTGCAACGTTGGTAGTTGTAGATCGAGTATCTCTTCGAGATTATCAAAATACTTTAGTGGTGTAAAACAATACCTTGAAGATATTTGAAATACGTAGTGTGTATGTCCCAGGACATACACATTGTAGACCATAATGAGAATCATTATGGAATACGGGTCGTAACATGTATACAAAGTATACGTCATAGCAATTCACGAAAGGATGGACCTAACGATATTGGTTCTGAAAGATATTCTATCTATCAGGATTGAATAAACAATCATAGATGTGAGATCTAAGGAAAACGGTTGAGTAACCAAAAAAATGACACATCACTTCCTCAAACAAAACGAGACTGATACTGGATGTTTCTCTCCGGAGACCTTCTTCAAAGAACATCTCTTGACATAGTCCTTCTTCTCGTCAAATTTAGTGAACCCTTTTCCCGTATTTGCAGTACTTGTGGTGTAATTTGATGAACTCGAAGAAACACTGGAGTTGGAAGATCTTCGAGAAGGAGTCACTGAAGAAGACGACCATTTCTTAGATAGTATAGACATCAAAGAACTCGAGAAAAAAATCACCAACTTCTTCGATAATTTTTTTGATTTTACGTCTTCATATATATATGAAAAACACTAACCACATAAACTAACCTGCAAAATTTTACAATAAAATTCAAATAAAAAATATCAATTAAATTTCCCCTTACAAAAAATTTCCTAAAAATCCTAACAAATGTCGCTGATGAGAATTTCCCCTTACGATCCACCTATCAAATCTGTTAGGTATCTAAGTTACTATGTCGTATAATGACACAAATGAGTTGAGGGATTTTTGGGAATTCACCAATTGAGTAATTTGCTGGGTAATTCAGGGCACACTTTGTATATTCAGGAATGCGGGATTTACGAAACTGGCAAATCTAACGAACCGCCAGTCAGATGTTAAGATGCTAAAATATTGGGGTGGCCAGGTCTCTCTGGTTTGTACGTGGATTGCGTGACAATATTGTGTGAATAGTGTTAGTAATAATGTAGAGGGACGAGTTTTAGTTCCAACAGATTTTGACAGTAGGGGAAATTTCTTGGGCACCTAATGAGGGCGCGCAAAAATCCCAGCTCAACCACTTACCCTTCTAAGTAAAGTAGTAAGCTTTCATAAGAAGTAGGCTATGATCTTCTTCTATATCTCGCTAATCTAGCTCTCAGGCTACTTTGTTTAGATAACTCATGTATACATCTTACCATAGCCTGAGTCGGCAACTCATTCTCGCCGTGATATGCCCTTGAACATGCGCCCCCAATTAGGACGTAAAGCATCCGTTTCAGAAAGCACTCTTTGATCGTGATGAGCATTTGCTTATGTAATTATGACGTAGTGATCATATCACTGAGAACAAACTATTGCCGATGTTGTTATTGTTGTGATAAAGGATAAGACGAGACATCGTTCGAGTTGGATGGCACTTGCATAACCTGTAACTTGGGAAATGACGACGTTGCTATATTTAGGTACTTCCTCGAGCGTACTGGCTGGTTTTATGGTCATACATTCATAGCCTGGGAGTTATGCCTTAGACTGGTAGTTATGCCTTAGTCACGGGGTTAGAAGGGCTTAGGGGGTGCAGAATTCAGCTCCTTATTCGTTTCGGATCCTCTAAGTATTTTTAGATCATCTACGTATATTTCAGGAACTTCGTATGGTTAGGATTGTTATCCTCCTCGTGTTGGTAATTATTTAGAAGCTGTCAGGTGGTCAATTCAACTTATCACGGAGTTGTTTAAGTTGTCAAGCTGTGAGATAGTAATTCATCAATTAATCACCAATCAATTCCTTATCATGGTTAGGCGCTTTTTGGGTCTCTATGTCAATGTGCAACATAAATCCTTGGTATAATTAGAGGGAACAAAGTCAAATCAGATTCTCAAATGAAGTTTTTGTGGACAGTTTTAGATAGCTGCCCCTAGAAAATTATATGCAGATATTAATTTTAGAATAGGATATATTGATCTCTTAATCAACCACTGAGCTTTCTATAATTTTTGTAGAGTTTAAGCCATTTCAAAGTTCTTTGTAAGTGCTTGATTCAAATAGGCATTATATGTTTGCTGAAGAGTATTTCACTCATAAATAATTCTTTCAGGGTGATGATGGCTCAAGTAATGAGAATATCTTCTCAAAGATGAATTCTAACTCTTGATAATAGTGGAAAGTCAAAACTTCTCTGTAGCCTGCATCAAGAATAGTGAGACATAGACGTAGTCTCAATATATTTCATTTTCAATTGAATTAATTTTATTCTGAAAAGATTATTAATCCTATAAATCAATACAGAAGTGTCTGGCAAATTCTATATTGGATTTTCCTGATAACTCTCTAGACCACAATGAAATCCCCAATTTGTACCTCTAATAATCACCATATTCTGTACGTTATCTAATATCCAGCTTCCTCTCAAACTTAATTATACCAATATATTCTCGAACTTGTCCATATCTATGAATCTTTACCTGTTACTTAAGAATCCACCAATTCGACGTATATGCAGTACCACGAATCTTCCCTCTAGTTTACTTTGTGAAGCTATTATCGGGACATATTAGTAATTATGAGAACATATTAGTTATTATCAGGATATTAGTTTTACTATCGTCTATTGTTGGTTCGTGTCTAATGAAACATATACATTATTCTAAAGTGTCTGCTGTCAGGTGTAGGAATTTAAGATGGGCCGTAATTTCTCTGCACAACATTGCACGGTCCACATCTTTATAAATTTCGAGTTCGATCTTCATATCACACAATAATTCAAACATGTTGGTCCATTGTACTGTTTCAAAGTCATATCCAGTACGTTTTTTCATTCCCGTTCCGTACAACCTGATTCTCTCTGCCTTCTCGTTCATGTTCTTACCAGTAACCTTCAATTGCCATGGGTTTAACTTGGGGAAGTTCGCATGGACAAAGAAGATTTGTGGTTCTCGGTCTTTGACATTTACACCATCTTTATTACGGTTCTTGTTATACTCAAAGTCCTCGACAGGATCGTACTGGCCCATGCCTGTTCCTTCAAACTCGCCCCTTATGCTGAAATGGCCAAAGGCATTGAGAAACTTCGACACCTGGTAGTATGGTTTGCCACACGCTATAGTTGCAGCCAAAAATGTTTCCTTGTCACCTTCTCCATCAGAACCTTGCGAGAATAATGGGTAAAAGTGACTTGGTCCATATAAATTGTAGTATAATGCCATCAATAATGCCTTGGTATGAGTTTTTTTGGATATCATCAATTGGCCAGACTCGGATGTAGGGTCGGAAATACTTCCCTTTCGTAAATGTAACGGAACATTGTCCAAATTTTCGACTTGAATGTCATTTGCTGTTTCATAAAGTCCCTTGACTTCGTTATAACGAGGCAATAATTCCAGCGTGCTTAGACTCAATCCAGCTATCTTATAATAGTGTGGAGAAGTTGCACGCTTCCAGAAATCTGGCCACACGATGAATCCCTTGTCCAAAAACGGGTTTTTCGTGAACAACTTATCAGGACGATGGACAGGGATGTTATCACTATCCAACAATAAAACGTTTTCAAAGCTCGAGAGAAGAATCGCAAGGGCTTTATATTGATAACCCTTGAACTCAAAGTTATCGTAGATTGAATTATCCTTGTGAGCCTCTCCACTATTCAATTCGTTCGGCAAATATATACACTTAGCTCCAAGATCTGGGAATACTTTCTTACACAAGTGTGGTTCAAACTCGTCTATGTGAGGAATAAGCACTTCGATAGCCACCTTACTACCCATTGCCCGTAACGATTTGATGGACAACAATGTCAACCAGTTAAATTTTCCTCCACCCACGTACACAATCCCATTTCCTTTGTATAGTCCTGGAGGTGCTTTTTCTGGTAGATTATCAATTACGTATTTATGCTTCTCTGTCATGGATTCGAGTTCAAGCGGCGTCAACTGGAGAAATTTCGAGAGATACGATTCACTAAACACCAAATCGTCCTTTTCAAGCGAGTCGTAACGAGCATGATAAATCCGCTCTTTCGATGGATACAGTCGTAACTCAGGAATCAGTGGTTCTCCTCTATCCAAAACTTGAAATATCTGTTCGTAGAATTGATATGCAAGTCGTTTGCGTTTCTTATCGTATTTTGAACCATCTGTAATTAATTGTGAGTCTTTTGTAGCTTTTTCTGTGGGTTTAACTTTGGTTTCTTCAACATCTGCAACTTTGGCCTTGCTATCGTCGTTACCCTTTTCTATAGGTTTGATTACTGCTTTGGGGGTGTCGGTTTCTTTGACTTCTTTGACCACTTCAACATCTTCATCTTCATCTTCTTTTTCTTTCTCTTCTTTCACATCTTTGTAATCTGGTTTGATCGGGTCTTCTTCGATTTCCAGTTTCTCAGGTTTGATTTCCAGATTACCAGGTTTGATTTCTTGCTTACCAGGTTTGGTTTCCAGTTTCCCCGGTTTGATTTCCTGCTTGCCAGGTCTAAATCTCTCTAACTTTGGTACCTGTGATATTTCATTATGAGCTTCTGTATGTTTATATGGAACTGTTTTCTTGTTTGGAAATATGGCAGATACAGAATTTGCCAAAGCTTTGAATGGATTGAACGATCCTTGGTCTGTCGGCACGTTAATTACTGGATTATCGTTATTCTCTGAATCGTGAATAAATTGGATGTGTTGGAAGATGAAGTATATTATGATTAATAGTCCAATGGATACATATATCATGGACTTATGCCGACGACGATATATTCGTGTCTTCATCAAGAATCTAGATATTGGACTATGCATTTTAAGGTCAGTTATTGAATGATATGGTTGTTTTATAAGAATTGATGTTTATGATCACTGAGATAGCAATTCTATTAATTATAAGTCTGGTGATACTTGTATTGTTGATGGATTAATAATACGTATTAAGTACTTGCTGGTCTGTATTGATGAATGACTATACCCAAGGTGAACTTTATTGTAATTGAGGTTGCAATGATTAATTCTGCTGGCTGAGATATTTCTCAATTTGACTCTGCCAAAGAACACGTAGAACTTTAAAAACGTAACCACACAAAAACAGTGTAGATTTCAGAGGTTGATCAATTAGATCTGGCGAGATATAAAGAGTTTTGGAGAGTTCGCCGTGGAGTGAATATTTGTGGGATTTTTGATTCTGGGCTGTTGGCGGTTGGTTTTGAGGAACAGAGAACGCGAAGGTGAAAATGCAGGTGGGCTTAATCACAACCAACGCGGGTTGTTCCTGCAGTTCACGCGTCTGCCAATAGCCCAAAGTAATGGAAGAGAGTACGCTAAATGTCTTGATATGGACCATCCTTTGTGACTAGTTCATTTGTTATTAGTTCTTTGTGGGCTACAATTTAGTGGGGCTGTTTAGTACCGATATCAATAAGTTAGGGTTCTGCCTATAAATAACCACTAACTCACTAAAATAACGCAGTGTCTCAAAAGAGCTGGTGAGAATTAGGGTTTGTCGTATTTCAGACTTCGGTGGTCGGGAGTTGTTGCTGCTCCAGAACTCTATTCTATTGGGTGAACATATGGATAAGTATTAGGATCAAAATACAGGGCTTTCAAAATGTTCTTTGTATAAATCTATATTCGTAAATACGGTTTGTTCAAAGGATATAGTAGATCTACTCCAGAAATTATAATTCCGTGTCATAAAGGCCCTGGTGTAATTAGATGTAGGAATTATTGTACTCGCTGGATTATTCTTTTAATGGTTATTGTGCCTGTCCAACTAATTCATGAAATGCCGGTTTTTATAATTTAAAGATATTTAATGTCTGAATGAGCCAAAATATAATCTAAAGAGTCGGAAATAATTGATTTGGGATGTATAGATGTGGACCAGTGTAATGAGATCCTTCTCGTCTATTCTGTGTATTAATTTAGTATTTATCGTGAAAAAAACCGGTGCTTTGACTGGTCTCTTGCTTGTTCTTTTCAGGGCCCTCTGAGTTTTGCACCCTCTATCTTTCTCTTTTATTAGTATGCCGTTTTGTAGCTTTGTTTGGACCTCCTAGTCCAACTTTAGGCTTTACTCTATTTGTTTAAGTCTATTTGTTATAGATAGTCTTCTTTGGAACTTACTTGTCTATCTTTTTCTCCTAACTTTCCGTCTTTTTCTAGTAACTTCTCCGTCTTTTTCTAGCAACCTCTCCATCTTTCTTTCCTAACTTCTCTTCCTTCTTCTCGTATCTTTCTCCATCTTTTTCTAGAACTCCCTCTCTATCTCTTCTTTAACCCGAGTCTTTGTCTTCATTAATGACTTTTAAAAAATGGGACGTACAACTAAGTAAATTGAAGGAAAAATCGACGTCCGGATCACAGGTACATTTATTGTCCACGTAAAGTTGAGTTTCTTGAGGACATTGGGAGTACGGTTGATGGCTATATCCTAAATCGTTGACCCAATGTATTTGTGATTTGTTAAGGAACAATGCCACCGCCATGGAGTGGATCGGAGCATCGCCCCAGCGTTCGTAGAAGAACCCTCCCAAATTATCCAAATATGTGAAGAAATCATTGTATTGATCGTTGTCAAAGACTGAGAGGTCAGCGAGTTCGAAGTTGGTCCAGAAATGACAGAGATTGTATGATTCGTAAATGTCATCGTTTTGTAATAACGGAAGCAATTGCAACGAAAAGTTATCGAGCGTATGGATATTGTCATTCACGTACTTCTTGAACGATTTCCATAATGTAGGAATGGAAGCCAGATACTCAAAGAGCGAAATTGCAAAGGCATACTTTTTGTCGTGAGTCTTCATATACTTAAACAAGTCGTAGCTCAAGTCACAGTGAAAGGTAACACCAGGCTCGATACGCCAGTAATATTGATACTGGCGTACCATGGGATGTTTATAGAAGAAGCCCGAGTAGTACCTACACATATGACGGTAGCTGTCTGAGTTGCCATAGGGAATGTCGTCCATTTGTAGCCGTGCCTGCATTGCTCTTTCTTGGTCGATATGATCTGGATAAGACCAGTGTTCTGGTGGGATAGAACCAAAATTGAGTCTTCCTCGAGGAATAAATGTAGAGATCAAAAAGATGAAATCTTTAGTGAAAGGAACATCGTTCAATAAGGTAAAGTCGTAGTTGTAGTGGTGGTTGAATCTATCTTGTAATAATCTGAGTGTCTGTAGCAAATCAAAGACGTCATCATTTCGACAAAGAATCAAGAAAGTTGCGTTCTCTCGTTGTCCATTATAACTATCGCTAGGTTCATATTTGTCGACGATGATCTGTTGGATTTCTGAACTCATCTCTTGAAGTTGTTCTTGCTCAATAAGAAATGTCTTGAGTTCAGGAACATTATCACGGATTTCCCAATCCCAGTGAAAGGTGGGTATATCGGCTGTTCCAACATCTCCATTCTCTATCTCATAGGTACCATTATTCTCCCCTGGCGTACCATACTGTTGAAAGTTGAGTATTTCAGAAGAATTGTCAAGTGTGGGATTTCTCGACCCAACCAGGGCTCCCTGAGGCGTTGCTAGAATGTGGCCAACAATGAACAGAACTAGCGCCATGCATGCTACAATACGGTGTATACCAATATCTATACCACCCATGACACCTATCCCATAAGACTAAAGTTCATAACTAGTTGATACATAAGAATTTTACGTAGCCAACCACAAGGATTTGTTGCACGGTACAGGAAGGGGTGAAATTTAACAATTCAGGACTGCACGATAAATTCCACCAACCACCTCTATATTTGGGTCCCTTTCGGAGATCCACCAAAGCATCGATCAGGGCCAGGTTGGAGCGGCTTAAGTTCTTCCCCATGATTCATTTTTCGTCTATTTTGGAACCATTTTATTTCGGACATTATCGTGCTCATATTAAAAAAGGTTAATTATAGACTCTAAAATTGTAAATATAAAAGCTTGAAGATTGAAAAAGGTCAAGATAAAATGTGTAAAAATTATTCAGTTTCCCACCCATGATCGACTATGAATATTCAGTATCGAGAACCACTAGAGAACTCAGAATTCAAGACTAATTAGAGCTGGCCAGATCCTTGGAGTCGATATCGATGCGTGTCCAAATGGAAAGAGTATATGATTATGTAGTTTTAGATATGGATACAGTTTTAGATATGGTTATAGTTTTAGATATGGCTATATAGCTCCAGATTTGACTATATAGGTCTAGATTTGACTATATATCAGACTTATAGACTAGCAAGTCATTGTTTTATCTTAGAATATTTCACTATGTTAGCAAAGTTAACAGACTTCAAGTATACCCTGGAATACTATGGTGACGAATAGTACTAGACACACATACTTAAGAAACTGATAGAACCATCACTTAATGAGCCCAATATCCCTCCTCATTAACAAATCTTCAAGTTACTTGTCATACATCCACTTTTATGACATTCTCATCTCTTCAGTGATCACTATGTAGTTGATTTCACCACTAGTACCTCTCAATCTTAGTGGGTAATTGTACGAAATATAAACAGATTAATGCCTTTTTCTATTTCTCGATAATCTAAATAGTCTTCCTCATAATGATCTCGTATTGACGTCTAATGGGGTCGTGTCATTAAACCACCACGTTTATGGCACAGCCAAAATCGTAAATCCTAACAAGACACCAACGTTTATTTCTAACCCACATCGATTACACTTGTTCTTAACTACTATTCTACATTTCCTCCTTCGTGGTGTTCGTTATCTCTTCTCAAGCATCACCAGTATAGAAAAAAGTGAAGTACTGGAAAAACACAAACGAATCTTTTTCTCAAAATTAACACTACTCCCAGAGAATCCTACAGATATACCGCAAGATTATCACAGGGATCATCTACAGATATAGAACTGATTATCAATACTCGCCACGAATAGCTTTACCGTATACATCTTTTTATAGTTTGGGTGTTTGGATTTTTATATGAATTATATACGGCGCCGAATTTAGCGGCATCTTATTAAGTTATGGTAAATAATACACCAGAATCTCACAAGGCAAAGCCACCCATGTCGGCATCCCTTGGTGGTTCTTCCAATCACATGTTAGCGTCTTCCAGTCCAATCTCCAACCCATCACGAACTCAGGTCCATTTCAACGAATTTAAAATTAAAACTCCTCAAATGAACGAATCGAGTGATACGACAACTACAAACGAATTACATGATGTTTCTCCTCATTGCAACGAATCCACTAACACAACATACTCGTCAGAACCAGTAGATGAATTTTCCAATACAACACTGCTTGCATCTCATCACATTTCGAACCCATCGCAATCCATCAATATTCATCCTTTGGATTCAATTAATGATCTTGTTTTATCAGATAGTATGGCACCGGCACCTAGTTCCAGAAAACCATCATTATCAAACCACTCATCATCAAACGACTTATCCATTCCAAGCAACTCTTTGACAGGAAGGAAAGCAGCACGCTCATTGCGTATCTTCAGGGGTGTATCTAATCAACAAGCCAGTGACTCCATTGATGAAACCGACCTTGAAGAAAATCAAAACAAACTCCCTGTGTCTAAATCTACTACATCTACTACAATGACACAGAAGAATAAAGCTGTTGACTATTCATCTCTAATCTCTTCTGTGAGGAACAAGAAAAGAAACAGTGTACTCATAATTCCAGACAAACCTGCTTATGCTCCATCGAATGCTGAAATGTCCATTGAATCAAATATCTTGGACTTGGAACCTGTGTCATCAGCTACATATTTCCCCCACACTCCTGCTGATCAAAAACTATCCATTTTGTCAATACCCAACACACCGCGTTCAACGTCCCCGATTTCTGACATACCTCAAGCACAACATCTTACCGCAGACGTGGAGTTTGACCACACAACAAATGGGGATATCACCAAAATTAAATTACAATCAACTCCTCCCCACGAAGGTTTTATCGAAGTCGAAGATAATGAAAGGTTGGGAACTATAGCTTCCAGTAGCACGGTCTTACCGGATCCAGGTCCATCGTATGAAACAAAAGAGGTTTCCAATGATATAGTGTCTGGTACCTCACATATTAATCAGGACTACTCACACAATACCAATGGCAATACTCATGACCGTGTACATTATCCTCAATCAATGACATCGCAGGAACTCTTTCCACTCGCAGTTGAATTGCGACCATTCAAGAATAAAGTAGGGGGACATACTGCCATTTTCAGTTTCTCAAAACGTGCAGTCTGCAAAGCATTAGTTAATCGTGAAAACTTGTTTTATGAAACGGTAGAATTAAGACACCCTGAACTCCTTAGATTCATGCCAAAATATATTGGTGTGCTCAATGTTCGGTATTCGAGTCTCATTCATGAAGAGTCCACAAACGAAATCAACCCTCCCAGTCTAAACAATAGCCCACAAGTGTCAGCGGATCCAAAGGGTATAAACATTTTTCAAGGATCAACAAATAAAGACGAACAGTTGCCTCCAGAGGTTGTTTTGGATGATAACAAGCATATTATCCCAGACTCATTGTGGAAGCAATATTCGAATTCTATTCCTTCTCCTTTAGCAGACTCATTTATGGAGACAAATAAAAACAGTTTCCATAACAGTTTGCATGAAAGTCTTCAGCAAGGGGGTAGTGATTCGGTGAGTTCGTCCTTGAATTCTGCTAATCCACATATCTCGCGACATTCCAATAATATTGGGTCTACGTTGGTAAACACTGATTTCCAAGCTCAGATTTTACAAGAAGTATTTCATCCTTCGTTAAAGTTGCAATCAAATACCATATCTAATCAGGCTACAAATACCTTATCTAACCACTCTACAACCAATGACCAGGAATGTGCCAACGATATTTTTACAATGGATGATGACCTAACGCAATCCAAGCCCAATGAGATATCAGCACCACAATCTCCCGAGATGCAAAAGGTATCAATAAGACCGCCTATGACTTTGGAATCAGGAGAGAGCCATGCAATGTCACCAATGTTGGTCCCCATTTTACGAAAACATACTCGATTTGAAAGATATATACTCTTGGAAGATTTGACATCCAGTATGAAGAAACCTTGTGTACTTGACTTGAAGATGGGTACGAGACAGTATGGTATTGAAGCCAACCCTAACAAGCAGAAATCTCAAAGACGTAAATGCTTGAGTACCACTTCGAGGAAATTGGGTGTGAGGATCTGTGGATTGCAAATTTTCAAGCTTTTAGAAGTCGAAGGCAAAGAAGACGAGGAAGAACATTTTTTGATCAAGGACAAATACTTTGGACGTCGGGTACAAATAGGGTTACAGTTCTGCAAGATCTTGGCCAAATTTTTGTACAACGGGCGCAATAATTACTCGATTTTGGTGAAGATTCCAGATTTGATAAAACAATTTCAAGAATTATACTGTGTATTTGGAAATTTACCAGGGTACAGAATGTATGGGTCATCGATTTTATTGATGTACGATGGAGCTGTCAACAGCCGTGAGGAACACGTCAAGGTCAAGATCATTGACTTTGCACAATCGGTAATTTCGCAGGACGACGAGGGTGTTGATGGTACTCACAACTACAAGGAAGCCACGATTCCTCCGTTCCATCCGAATTTTGCGGACTTGGGATACTTGCGTGGTCTCCAGTCACTCATTCTTTATTTCAAACTCATTTTCAAAATCATCACAGGAGTAGAGTTTCTGAACCAAGCTGCTGAATATATTGCGGCCAACAAGGACAAATATATGAACAAAAATACCTGGTTGGATACGTATGCCGAATCTGACGATACAGCCATCACAGATTCTGTGAATGAAAATGACCCTTTCAATATTCACTTCCCGGAATACTCTTTGTCTGACGACGAAGGAGTCTCGGAGTAGTTTTTGAAGTAGCGGCCCGCGGCCAGTTGAGACTGGAACAAGTCTGTATTTAGACACAGCCGCTTTAATTCACTGGTACTGTATATATTTAAATATTCAGGCTGTATCCCTGACACATTAACTAAAGCCACAACATCTGAATATAATTAGTAATAGAAGACAAGTATTATTTTGGTATACTTTATGACACTGTAACTGGTGTGAAATGATCAGTATTTGGTTTTATAGAATAGACGAAATCTTCAGACAGAGCTAATTGGAAATCTTCTAGAAACAGCTAATTCCTCATCCTCAGCCTTAACTAATCCTATCCTGAGCTCTCCTATATGACTGGCTGCAAATTTTCCAAATGTCGCGGAGCCCAAAATACTTGGTCGTGCACAGGGTCCTGTTGCCATACAAGGCTGCTGTGGGTGTGGGGACCCTCGCAGGAGACGCGACATATTTCCCGGCACAACAGTACTCGTTGGAGCAGGATAGCCGAACCCAAACTTGCTAAAAACTTTCCCTTGCGGATCATATTTTTAGCCACAAAGTCTCTTGATGCCAGCAATCAGTAAAGTTTGATGCCTGGGCTTGATCGGTAAAAGAATGAAGGCTGTGAGGGGTGAGGTGAGGGTGAGGTGAGGGTTCCGAGCAACAATTTGACATACCGTACTTGTATTGTTCGACCAATCGTTGATCTCATCAATATTTTTTGTAGTGCTCCCCCGAGTGTTTCCCCATACTGAAATTTTCATAGCAAACGGATGTCTAAAATTGAGAATTTGTTTAGATTCTTAAATTTATAGCCACCACTTTTTCTTTACTTTTCCTCTTAACTAATAGAACGTCTCAATCTGGGCCATTAACTGAATCTTACTAATTACCACACCGTCAGCAACAAGTTAGCACTAATTATCACCACGAATATGGCACGCCGTAATAGTAAAGCACCCACTACCGCGGTAGTTGCCACTATCGATATTGGTACTACGTCGGCAAGAGCTATTATATTTACTGATGATGGACAGGAAATCGCCAAGCATCAGATCGAATACTCGACCACGGCTTCCGAAGCACCCTCCGAATCTCTGAATACCGATCAATTTAGAAGAAGATCTTCTTTGATGAGACAAAACGAACCCATCTTCACTGCCGAGGGTATTGCTATTTCAATTACTGACCATATATATATTGAAAATAATGCAGCCTCTGTCGGTCCTACTTTGAGGTTTCCTCAGCCAGGCTGGGTCGAATGTATGCCTGTGCATATTTTGGCTAACGCCGTTCAATGTTTGGTAGCATGTCTTATCACTTTGAGAAAGATCAATCAAAATCCAGAACTCACCACCAAATTCAAAATCAAGGCCATTGGGATCGCTAATATGCGTGAGACCACCATTGTGTGGTCTCGCAAAACCGGTAAGCCTTTATCTGGTGGTATTACTTGGACTGATACGAGAACTTCGGAGATTGTTCAACATTTAGAGAAAATGATCGACGAAGATCGTAAGGAGGAATTGAAGCAGAAAACTGGCTTGCCTTTATCAACTTACTTCTCTGCAGCAAAATTACGTTGGCTCTTGGATAATGACGATAATATTCGTGAGGAGTACGAGAAGGGAGATGGAAATTTGATGTTTGGTACTGTGGATACCTGGTTGATTTACCATTTGACTAAGGAAAAGACTTTTGTTTCGGACGTCACCAATGCCTCCAGAACATACTTCATGGACTTGGAAACTCAGGACTACGATGACGATTTATTGGACTTTTGGGGTATTGACCCTTCCAAGATCAGATTACCAAAAATTGTATCAAGTTCTGAATTCTATGGATCATTTGCAGCTCCCAACTTGGCTAGCTTGGGTTTCCACAACAAAATCACTCCGGAAGCGTACGAGATTTTGAAGACAATAAATGGAACTCCTATTTGTGGTTGTCTTGGAGATCAGTCTGCTTCTCTTGTTGGACAATTGGCTTTCAAATCTGGTTCTGCAAAGTGTACTTATGGTACGGGTTGTTTCCTTTTGTACAATACCGGGACTCGTAAATTGATTTCTGAACATGGAACTTTGACTACTATTGGTTATTGGTTCCCTAACTTAAAGGGTGACGATGGTAAACCCCATTATTCCCTTGAAGGTTCCATTGCGGTTGCAGGGTCTATTATCCAATGGTTAAGAGATAACTTGAAGATGATTGAAAACGCAAAGGATATTGGCCCATTGGCTTCGCAGGTTAGCGACTCTGGAGGTGTTGTTTTCATCCCAGCTTTCTCTGGTTTATATGCACCATATTGGGATGGTGGGGCCAGAGGGTCTATTTTTGGTATGACTCAATACACTTCGGCCAGTCATATTGCTAGAGCAGCGTTAGAAGGTGTTTGTTTCCAAGTTCGAGCCATTTTGAGAGCCATGGCCAAAGATGCTGGCGCATCTGAAGACTTTTTGGAAGAAGCACTTTCGAGCCAAAACGAAAAGAAACCTTTATCTGCATTATCTGTAGATGGGGGTATGTCCAAGGCCGATGAGGTGTTACAAATCCAAGCAGATATCTTGGGACCATGTGTTACTGTCAAGAGAGCAGCCATTGCTGAATGTACTGCGTTGGGAGCAGCGATCGCCGCTGGACTCTCGTTCAAAGACGAAGAAGATAGAATATGGAAAGATTTCGACGATGTAATTACAAAGATAGCCGGTTCAAGTGCCGATGCAGAAAACTCATTTGTCGCTCAATTGCCTGACAAAGAGAGAAGAAAGAACTGGAAGAGATGGGAGAACGCTGTAGAAAGGGCCAAGGGTTGGTTGGATGAAGTGGATTAGATACAAACCCAGTACATCTATCCCCCCTCGGATATAATAGACGCATAGATGTTATAATTATTATAAATTCAATATTACACACCATTATTTCAATACACTAGAGCACAATTAATACAAGATTTAGTTATCAAAACTGCTGTCATAATCATCAATATCGACGACATCTGAAGTATCTTCCGCCTGCTCGTATATCACATTCATGTTGGTATCAGAATCGTCAATGAAACTACTTTGACCCTCGAACATGTGAGGATTTTCGAGTCCCTGTTTTGAGGAAAGATAATCGAAATTGAACGAATTGTTGGCAGGATCTTCCTTGGACTCGTTGGTGTTGAGTTTCTTGATATTGGATGCTAAATTGTTGAACACTTCGTCGGTGGTTTGGGAGATTTTCTTTGGTGACAAGTTTGTCATGACGTCGGTGAAGAATCTGGAAGTCTTCTTGGAAAGAACGTCGAATCTTTCATTCGATTGAGTTATAAATTCACTTATTTCGTTGTTTTCGTTTCTGGAGAGAATCGTAGAAGGTTTGGAGAAGTCGTTTGTGAATATACTGGACGCCTTCTTTTTCAAGTTCTGGAACTCTCGCTCTACATTGGCATCATTTGTGAATATTTTGGAGGCACGGGTCTTTAGAGTGTTGATAGATGGAAGAAGATCGTCGCTAGGTTTTTCTGTAGACTTGGTGAGTTTTTCAAGGTCTTGGTTAGTCTGATGATGGATTTGTTTAAATACGTCATGCAGCACAGGTTCGTTTGAAGACAATTTCAACGATTCGAGTTTCTCAAGACGTTTCGAGCTCTCCAATGAAGTGGAGATTTCCAAGAGCTCGAATTTGAGACGTTCCACCTCTTTCTCGTGGACTATGAGTTCTGCATGTTTGGCAGCATATTTTCCAAGAAGCTCAGATTGAAGATCTAGCGATGAGACTTGGTTGTGAGGATTCTGATTCTGAGTATCTTGATTGTGAGTGTTTTGGGGATGGATGTGGGCGTTTCTCGTTTGAGAATCATCAGATTTGGGCTTATTCTGGTGATTACTATTGGGTTCTGGGTATTGGATTGGGATATAGACCGGTAAGCCACGTGCTTCCGTCCTAGGTCTAACTATAGTATCGTTGTGGGGCTTTGAATCTCTCGGAATACTAGTTGGAGTCCGTTGGCCGCCTGAATATAACGATGTCGGAGTTTGCAACTGACGTCTTGGAGATAACGAGAACTTTGCAAGACCAGTGGATTCACTGATTTTCCGATCCTTCGAGGGAGATCCTATGTTGCTAGAAATAGGACTCAAGATCGAGTAAGACTTCCGAGTTGCAAGTCTGGGAGTGGTGGGAGCATTTTCCTTATCCATTATTGGTACGCTTGTTCAGTTCAGTATAAAATAGTTTTCGGTGACAATGTAACCTTGAAATTAACTTCGCTGATAAACAATAAGTATCCCAACAATTTCCAGACATTAATTAATGCCGGAACTCATCTCTCCCGAGCATAGGTGGGATCGGAATGGAGATGGAGAACCCAGTTTTTGCATCCAATTATTCCTAATTGAGCCAATTTCAAAATAGACATCCAGAACTAAAAAATAGTTGAGGTCGTGTCCGGCGCTAATCAACAGAGTACTGGGAGATCACAGGCAAAATCCCAACCATTGGTAGTGGCAAGAATTTCGAGTAGTAATAATTTTCACATATTCTTCTTGAAATCAGAATTTTCCGACACTCTTCTTCTTTCGAATTTCCAGTAACCGCTACCATGTCTACTTTTGCTAAAGTTAAATGTTTCATTAGCTCCTTCCTTGTTATCTATGCAATCTACTTGTATAGTTACAAATGTTCCACCATTGAAGCAAACTCGCTCAACCCATTATTCAACGCCCACAGTGAATTATGTCATGTTCTCACCAAAGGTGAATCGTATGTTCAACCATACGTGGCTAAGGTCACCCAATTTTTGGACACTAACGTCCACTCCCACCCAACCTTCAAGCAATACAAGGTTGAAGAGAAGTTGTCCCTTGCAAAGTCCTCCTACAACAAGTACGTCAACCCATATGTTGTCGAAGTCTACAAGTTGATTGAAATCTTGGAATTAAAGGTCTACCAATACTACGTTCTTGTTTTGGAACAGTTGAAATTGGTTTACACCGAGAAGGTTGCTCCTTTGGTTGGAAAGGCCTAGTATATATGTTATTTATGAATAAATGAGTTTCTACATATAGTCAGTGTAGATATGAAGGAATTGAGAGATAACAGGTGTTAGGACGATAATGGTGAACATTTATCGTAATAACTAGAAATCTCGTGATAGAAAAGATAACGTTTGTTGATAAATACTGGAGTTACTGTTATGATTGGCCAGTTTTCGTCGTAAATACTAATCGTGGATGATAACTTTCTAATCGTATAGTTGTAGATCAGTTGGTCTTGTTATGATCAGCTTCTCTAAATTACATTCTGAAGTGGATACTCTACCGTGTAATCTTGAGGCTACGATAGTCAATAATGGATGGTGCTCTGAACCATCCAGCTCTGAACCAGGCCCTCCAACCGTCACATTTCTCTAGAATTATACATCTAAAGTCTAGAGATTACCCATATTATTATCTGTATGACGTCCCTCCACCATTATTCGGCCCAATATCTATGCCGTATTTCAAAGAAAAACTGGGGATATATTTGACGTCTGTATGAGTTCTTCCTGCACACCCTTATTAGGTGGACATATACAAAAGAATGGAGATAGCATAACATCCGGATCGCCAGTTGGTGAGACTGGTATAGGTGATACTGGTGACGCTGTTGACACTGGTGATCTTGGTGATACTAATGATATCGGTGATCTTCGTATACATGAAGGAAAGTTGCATAGTCATACAAAACGTTTACTCAAATCCCGTCATATATCCATGATTTCTATTGGAGGGATCATTGGTACTGGACTCTTTATTGGTATCAGGAATACCTTGACCATCGGCCCCATCGTTGCCCTCCTTTCTTATGTATATATCGCCGTGATGTGTTATACTGTGGTGCAGTCGGTGGGAGAGATGTCGTGTTTTATGCCGTGCAACGGGTCACTCTGTCAGTTTCAATTCAAGTTTCTATCAAATAGTGTTGGGCTCTCCATCAACTTGATCTACTGGATGAGCTGGTCCATCACGTTGGCGTTGGAGTTGTCATTAATGTACTCAATCTTGTCGTACTGGAAAACGTATTTTCCCTGGATAGAAAACCACCAGCTTTCTGTCATATTGTTCTTCTGGCTAGTGTTGACCTTGTTCAATCTATTCCCTGTCAATTATTATGGCGAGATCGAGTTTAGTGTCACTATTATTAAGGTGTTATTTCTCTTAACATGGATTTTGGTTGCCTCTTGCTTGGTCTGGTATAAGGACGTGGGGTTTAAATATTGGAATCCTGATCTCAGGTGGGGGGTCGATACTATCCACGTCATTTCCAATCATGTGGGATCGAAATTACTTAATATCGGCTCGTCGCTCGTCGCTGCATGTTTTACATTTCAGTCTATTGAATCCATTGCAATCTGCTCGGGTGAAATTGAAAACGTACACGTGAACTTACCGAAATCTATTCGATACGTCTTGGTACGGATCGTCGTATTCTACATTCTCACGCTTTCCTTGTTGACTTTGCTAATTCCTTGTAACGATCCACGCTTGTTGGACTCGGACGATGATATATTTTCATCGCCATTCATTCTTGCCTTGGAAACAACCTCTCCTTTTCTACTTGGTTGTTTCAATCTCGTCATTTTGATCTCCATGATCTCTGCAGCAAACTCCAATATCTACTTTGGATCTCGTTGTTTGATTTCCATCTCGGAATCTGGATACTTACCTCTGTGGATTCGCCAGACTTCTTCACAAGGTGTGCCTTACAATGCTGTAATTATAACGTCATCGTTGGGACTCTTATCTCTCATGCTCAAGTTCAGATCTCTAAATGTTGTCTTCAATCTTCTCATCAATATCTGTGCTACATCTGGACTTATCATGTGGTTGTTCATCCTGATTTCGTATATACGATTTTTGGCATCATTGAAATTCAATGGGTTATCATATACTAAATTGGCCTTCAGATCTTTGCACCCTTCATTTCTCATGGCCCTCAACTACTTCAATATTGGCAGTATCATTACAATAATAGTCATAAACGGTGCTATTAATATTTGGTCATTTTCATGGGATAATTTTATCAGCGCCTATTTGACACTGTTTACTCTCGTCGTATCTTCCCTTTTACTCTCATATTACTGGAATGAACCTCTATTGAAACCACTAAGTTCCATAGATATATTTACTGATCAATCTCCTAGGGCGTTCTGCAAGAACAAACGAAGTGAGGACTTCCGTGACTGAATTCGACCAGGAATAAGTGAGACTTGTGACTGCTATCAAGAACATATGAAGCGAGCTTTACGTCTGAGATGGTAGTAACCACGCACAAAGAATACTAAGATACTCCGAGATACTCGAAGAAAACTCCGAGAAATGCTCATAACTACCCAGTCTGCTTGGATACCTTCATCTTTCAAGAGAAAACCTATGAACATTTCATCTATAGATTAACTAGAACTATTACTCATATACAACATGTGAACAATATCTGCCACATAGAAACTGTCATCATATACAAGTCTTCATCTATATGGTAACAACTTCTTATTATTTTCGCCTATATACAGGACAATATCAATTCTCAAAACAAAAACAAAAAATGATCACACAAATCCTTACCAGAACCACATTGAAGAGTAAAAGATTTAAACAATGACCGGCATCAATATGAAATTGGTGGTTGTGGCAATTGTCACGTACTTTGTGTACGTGATATCGTTTGTTTGTCCTTTGAACGAATCGGCTGGGGTGTTCGATCTTCGCGAATCATCCCCATTGTCATACCACACATGTATGGTCAGTAACAGGCATTTGAAGCCATTATATCAAGAAGTTGTATATCCAAGATATCTCACATATGTGCAACCTACAGTGGTTAGCTTGGACCATACATTTTCCATCACTTCTAAGTTTGTTGCAACAAAACAATTTATTTCTGATTTGGATAAGGACTCCAAGATTTCCAACTTTGTAGAATCTTGTGTTCAGCAGGTTGAGAAGAAGTTGGCCCATCTCAATCATTACTTATCTACAGAAATATATCCTACTTTAGAAATGAAGTGGTCGATTTTTGTATTGAACGTCAAGTATTGGTTGCAGTTAACATCGATCCGTATTGAATCGTGGTGGAAGGTTGTCAAAGCGCAAGTGGCCCAGGTATGGGTGGTTTTCGATCCCTACTGGAAGCATTTGATGGCCAATGAAACTATTGGTAGAATATGTGCCTTTTTCGCCGAGATCAAGGAAAAGCTTTTGGTCCATACCAACCACATCAAAATGGAGGGTAAACGTAATTTTATTAAGAAGGAGTTCAAAAATCTTATCAAGTTCAATGAGTTCGGTTCAGAAAGGATTAGTGGCGAGCGGTTCCGTGGAGCTGTGAATGAAAAGAGACTTCGCATCACTGAATTGGTCAGAGACCTCTTGGGTATGACTGGAGTCAAAGACATTGACAGCAGTGATGAGTACGACTATGATGACGAACCTTTGACAATCCTAATTACCTCGACTATCACTGTTAGTGCCACTGCTACCGACGATGTAAGTGTGACCGCACCTGCGGACCCACGCGTTGTCAAATTAGATGAAGAGTTGAGCTACTGGGACTTCAAGGTCAACAAGACCTTACTGTTGGCTGCAAACAATTTAGAATCTGAAATGGAACCTCTTGTTGAACTGATTATTGAAAGCACCAAGGGTAACATTAGTGAACTTTTCCAGACATTACAGAAGGATAATTACCACAATTATCAGACCTTGAATAACAAAATCGTCCTTATTAACAAAGATTTTGAGACCATAAGGCTGAACAACAAGACAGACCTTGAAACTGTGACAAGAGAAGAGTTTCGTGATTTGATCAGCGCAGCACGTCAATTGCCAGAGATTGTTTCAGAACAGGTTCAGGAAATATTGATTGAAAAGCATGAAATTATTGTGGGTCGTTACTTTAAGGTTATTCAAGATACCATTGACATTTTGGAAACATTTGCTGATACTACGATTCAAGAATTCTCCAAGAAATTGGCAACGGTTTTGGAGGAAATGGGCTTGGAGGACGACGAACTCTCATGGAGTGCTTGGAAACGTTTCCATAAGGTCAAAGAGCAGATCTTTGAATTTAGAGACTTTATTTTCGACACTGCTCATGAATACAAGAAAAATAATGCCAACAATAAAGAGTTGGGAGTTCTTGGATTGAGCGAATGGAACATCTATTTGAAAAATGTCGAGACCCACATAAACTTCTTGATCCGTGATAACCATGACTACTTGGACTTGGTTAGAGCTAAGGGAAATGTCGCCTTCCAATTGAGAGAAGGTTTGGTGAGAGACATACTAGCTTCTCCTGTCACGGCTGAAGAATCGGAGAAGAAAGCTGAGCCTATAGAGAGTAGTAAAGAGAATGATATTTCTGAGGAACCTATAGAGAAAGATTCAGAAGACGAAGTCTTGAAAGAATTAGAAGCTGAGGATGAGATAAAGAATTCAGAAGAGAAAGATGAAGTTGAAGAGGTTGAAGAAGAAGAATCTGAGGAACCTGAAGAAGTTGAAGAAGAAGAATCTGAGGAACCTGAAGAAGTTGAAGAAGAAGAATCTGAGGAACCTGAAGAATTGGAAGAGTTGGAAGAAGGACCTGAAGAATTAGAAGAACCTGAAGCTATACTGGAAGGCGAATCTGAAACTGAAGAGATTTCAGAGGAAGGTGAATCTGAAACTGAAGAGATTTCAGAGGAAGGTGAATCTGAAACCGAAGAAATTTCAGAGGAAGGTGAATCTGAAACCGAAGAAATATCAGAGGAGGAAGATGGCGAATCTTCTAGATAGCATACTAATTTCGTATATGTTTGCCCATTCTGTTTATAGAGTATATATAATAATATCAAGAATAAAGGTAACGAAGACCTGTGAACCTCAAGTTGAACAATTGCGACTAAAAATTACTGTATAATACGTCAAAGAAGAATTAAATCGCATCACATTGTTGACGTCAATTGCTTTCTTCAAGATTACTCACAAGATAACTCACAAGAGTTATCGGTAACGTCAAATTCAAATTTTGCAGCCAAACATAAATAAATATCCAGACTAAATAACTCTCGACGATTAATGTTCCAATAGCCACTAATATGAAACGATGTTAACTTTCAACTAAAAGAGCACTCATTATTGGTGAAGAGGTACAATAAGCTCGTAGAAAGTTTCGGCTTCGTACTTAAGGGTATGCTCCTATTTAGCGAGGGGGTAGATTTACGATCCAACCCAATTATGAGTGTGCAATCGACTGCTTCCACTGCGTTTATCTCCCGTACCCCTATAAGTTCTCAACCTCCAATGCCCGGTGCTAGGAGCTGAGGGCTAACTCCGAAACTGATAAGACTAACTACCCCTCCTTTCCAAATATTGAAATTAACGATAAGACTCAGTTAATTAAAAATAGTAGCGTGTTTTTTTGGCACAATTAAGAGGCAGCAAATGTTCGGGTGAGGGTCCCATACGATCCCATGGAGTCCTGATATACGTCGTGTTTAGGTAGTGGACGATTTCACGTCACTTGGCGCCCTCTGTTCCATCTGGAAAGAAGCAGAGTCAATTAATCTCCCATGATTACCAACAAACATCGTTAATTGGCTATGGAAATAAATTGATCCAAAACGGTAATATTCCCCTTTGTGGAAATTGCCTTTGAGGTAGTTTCTTTTTTAGGTGACACACGCACCGGGTGTGTTAAATCCTGGACTAACGGAACTAGAACCTGGACTGATTAGAGGAAGAAGAAGTTGGTTTTTGCGTGAGTCACGAAAAAGAGGACGAAAATTAGTTTTGATGAACATATTGCTATGGCATGCCTTCTGTAGAATGTACTGGGTGGGAGCGATTCCATAACTTGAGCGGGTAGAATGGTACGAAATGGCTTTCATCACCCGTTGTAGACCAATAGTCCTTCTTATCAAAAGTTGGTAAGAGAGGTTTTGGGGCTCTGCGAATTATGGACAACCCCTCTCTTATCGGAATATCTTGCTGTAATTGGCTGTGATAAACTTCATCAATGGACACCCTTCCTATGTGCACCACCCCAAATTTCTTCCCGCCCACCCTGGAAATAAATACTGTCTTAATCGGAAAAAGAAATTTCATCTACCACTGTGCAACTCAATCATATATAAGGAGAGAATTGCAGCCCGTTCCACAACTTTTTAAAATCTTCAACACTCGTACTACTCATTTGTACTGTTCGTACTTCATATATATATCACATAACTAATAATGGTTTCAATTACTGAACAAACTGCTATTTTAGCAAAATATCTTGATTTAAATCAAAACGGTAAGGTTCTTGCCGAATACGTCTGGATTGACGCCGAAGGTAACACCAGATCAAAGTGTAAGACTTTGGACAAAAGACCTGCAAGTATTGATGACTTGCCTGAATGGAACTTTGACGGTTCTTCAACTGGACAAGCTCCAGGTCATGACTCTGATGTCTACTTAAGACCAGTTGCTTTCTACAACGATCCATTTAGAAAGGGTGACAACATCATTGTCTTGACCGAATGTTGGAACAACGATGGTACTCCAAACAAATTTAACCACAGACACGAATGTGCCAAGTTGATGAACGCTCATTCTGACGAAGACGTTTGGTTCGGTTTAGAACAAGAATACACTTTGTTTGACCAATTTGACCAAGTGTATGCCTGGCCAAAGGGTGGTTTCCCAGCTCCACAAGGTCCATACTACTGTGGTGTCGGTACCGGTAAGGTCTATGCTAGAGATGTCATTGAAGCTCATTACAGAGCTTGTTTGCATGCTGGTGTTTACATTTCTGGTATTAACGCTGAAGTTATGCCTTCTCAATGGGAATTCCAAGTCGGTCCTTGTTTAGGAATTAACATGGGTGATGAATTATGGATAGCTCGTTATTTATTACAAAGAGTTGCTGAAGAATTTGGTGTTAAGATTTCTTTCCACCCTAAGCCATTAAAGGGTGATTGGAACGGTGCTGGTTGCCACACTAATGTCTCTACCAAGTCTATGAGAGTCCCAGGTGGTATGAAAGTTATTGAAGCTGCCTTAGGTAAGTTGGCCAAGAGACACAAGGAACATATGTTGTTGTATGGTGCCGATAACGATCAAAGATTGACCGGTCGTCATGAAACTGCTTCTATCGATGCCTTCACTTCTGGTGTCGCTAACAGAGGTGCTTCCGTCAGAATCCCAAGATCTGTTGCTAAGGAAGGTTTCGGATACTTTGAGGACAGAAGACCTGCTTCTAACATCGACCCTTACTTGGTTACCGGTATTATGGTTGAAACCATTTGTGGTTCAATCCCCGACGCTGACATGTCCAAGGAATACGCCAGAGAATCCTCCGATTAATCGATTTGTTTGGTTATTCTCTATAAAAGTTACGACCTTTCCGTTTTGCTTTCTCTTTAGTTCATGCTACACAGTGTTTATGTTATACTTCATTAATACAATTACAATAAGATTTAATAATTAGATGTTTTTCGTTCAGCAGAATCGTTTAGTAGAACTAACAATTATGACAGCTAACCGCGTAATATGTCAAATCATCAGCCTCGTCCACTACATCATCGAATTTGAAGAATGCACCATCATCATATCCGAAAAATCAGTCGAGAAGCTTCGCCCCAATAGTTTCTTCACTGGTACGAAACGTCACTTAGAGAAGATGATCCGCGAATTTTTGAGTTTGGTTCAGCCGTGACTTGTACCGAGGAAATCAAAGCAGTATCATTTGATCCGGTTATCCTCGGGGAAGGCTGAAGTTTAAGTCATTTGGATTGCTTTGACTGATTCCTGAATATAGAGGTGGATCGTCTGGAACGGTTTATACATTTTCTTGAGTATTCTACCAATTCTGTGTCTCGGAAATCTAGTGAACTTGGACCCCTCCTTTGCATAAACTGGGATCCATCTGTTGATGCCCTTGCGGAATCGCTAGCCGTTCTTGATGGCCGGTGTCGGCGGAATCCAGATTCCTTTTTTCGAGGTTGCGCGGAAACTGCTCGCCACACATTACTAGAAATATGAGAAAAGGGTTTATACTTCCGCGTAGATGCACTACTCCGACCCCGAAGTTAGTGTAAAGAAATAGAAGGCATGGTGTAGTGTAGCTCGAAGATATTACTATACCTTCTTAAATAACACGACGACGACGTTATAACCAATTTGGTTTTCGTTATAATCTTTAATAGTGGATGTACTTATCTTATCATTATCTGTGTCTGTGTATATATCTATCAATTTTAAGAGCTCAGAAAAAGCCGGTCTAGTATAGTGGTCAGTACACATCGTTGTGGCCGATGAAACCCAAGTTCGATTCCTGGGACCGGCAGATTTCTTTTTTTTAATGTTTCAAATATGCCGTTGTCTTCGTATAGTCAATAAAGTTGCTTAATCTATTTGTTTACTATTACTCTCAATGGACGAAACATCAGTGGACGAGAAACCAATCGACGGGCTGCCGATACAAAATAAAATGTATAAGCCAATAAGTATCGTAGTCTCGCATTGACTAGTCCTCTTCGTCGTCCCCACAAGCAACTTCGCCACTCAGTTACTTGCTTAACACGTTCGTTGACAGACTAACTCTCTAGATAAGGTCGTGCGCGTGCTACCGATTTCCAATCTCAATATCTGAAAATCTTTGACCCTCAATAAATTGGATAACGAAGGGTCAGGATCTTATCATTTGTTCGGAATCACAACCAATTCAAACTGACGATAGCTATGGAATACGTATGTATACAAAGATTTAGTATAGATCTTGGCTCCTCGAGTTTGATATACTAACATTGAAGTCTCCTTTAATTATTGACAGCAGTTTCTTAACAGACTCCAAGAAACTTGTTAGGGAAAGAATTATTCCTTGGGAAGGTTTGGCGCGTTCAGGTGTCATATCTGAGGATGATGCTAACCATATCAAGATCTTGGAAAAGCAATCTTTAGAAAACAAAAAAACGACCATTCTGTCACAGGTTGATTTGTACACCAATACTATCTTGAACTTATTGAATAAGTTAGAAGTCAACGGCAAGGATGATGTTTTGAAAAATATCTTGACCTTGATAAATGATACATTGTTGGATACTCCTAAGCACGAATTCTTGGATTCTTTGTTGAAATTGGCTGATGTCGATGCGTCCTTGCCATACGACCCATTCTTGAAACATTTAGAAAACAAAGATGTCTTGATTAAAACATTGAGTGCATACAGTTTGGTGATTTTATTAGTAAAGGCTTCCAAAACTGCTTCCATTGCTAGCAAAATAGATAAGGAAGTCTTGATTAAAATCTACGCCTTGTTGTCATCAGCTTCATTTATTGGTAATACTCAGGATCCTAACTATCAATTCATTGGGATTCAATTACTTCAAGAACTTCTCATTGTTAAAAAGTTCAAACAAGTTTATCAAGACTTCGGCTTTGTTTCCAACTACAAGGCTATCAGTCAATTGATCTCCAACCTGGCCAGACATCCAAACTCCTCTGGGCTCCAATTGTCCTACAATACCTTATTGACCACATGGATCTTATCTTTTGATGCTAACATCAACAAGATTTTGGTGCACAACTTCCCTGAATTGGTTGGAAATCTTTTGATCATTGCAAAGGATTCAATTAAACTCAAAATCGTTAGAGTTTCCGTAGGTGTCTTGAAAAACTTCATTGCGATCAACACTTCCAACGGTGAACAATTCAAAACAATCAAGGTTGTTTTGTTTCATGATGGTTTATCCACCATTAATACGTTAAAGGAAAGAAAATTCGCTTCCAACGGTAGCGATGAAGAATTGTCGAACGATTTGTCATTCTTATCTGACAGTTTGAACGAAATTGTATCCAAAAAGTTGACGTCTCTTGACGAATACTTGACCGAATTAGAAAACCCAAATTTACTCAGTTGGTCTTCTCCTACTCATAAGTCGTCGGAATTTTGGTTAGAAAACTGCGGCAAGTTCAAGGACTCCCAATTCAAACTTGTCAAAAGAATCTTTGAGATCTTGGCTTCAACTGAATATGAATTATCCACCACAAAGGTGATCTTATTAAGTGACTTGCAATTTTTAATCAAAAACTTGGACCAAGACCTCATCAACTTTATCAACTCCGAAAAAGACGGACAATATAAATTATTAATCATGAACTACCTAGACAACAACAAGGGTGACAACGAATTGAAGTACCAAGCATTAAAGACTATTCAATTGTTAGTTGGTCACAACTTCTAACTTTAGATACCTGTGTTACCGATGGTCATACAGTTTTAGCTAGTCACTATATCTTTAGATGTTTCTTTAAATACTCATCTTTAGATATTTCACCTGTGTTGCCGATGGCTGCACAGTATTAGCTGGTCAGTTTTAGTCTTTATTTCTGTTTTGCTTCTGTTTAATTCTCTATCTAGGAACCTCTACACTCCAAGATCCGTTACCTATTTAGCCTACTTAGCTTATCTCTTATATACACGCATTTGCTTCATATAATACCATCATAATTTAAGATCGAGTCGCGAAAAACATCACCAAAAAATATATCAACTAGAAATCGTCTAGATCACAGAAACCACCGAACATCTAAAGCTTAACTAAGCACAGCTTGTATTTATTGTGTATTAAATTGTATTGTTACCATCTCTCCCTCCAAAGACATTATCTCAACTCCTCACTCTCCAACACGTCTTTAAATTGATATCTCAAAACACGTCTCAATTATCACAACACATCCCCAGCAATTACCATTTCACGTTTCAATTGTCTAATTTCCTTAACAAATATTATGATCTTCATATAAACTACACTATACATATTCTATGCCACCTAAAAACGAATTAATGCTATACAAGGAGCATAGGTTGAAGACCTTTCACCAATCGCATAATTTGACTCGCAATAAAGTTATCACTTGGAGTGAAATCAATGACGAGAAATATATAGACCCACTAGTGGAGTCCGGATTTTATTTTGCTCCTCGGAAGTCAAATCATACGAGAATACAGTGTTCATATTGTAATAAGCCAGAGGTGTTTTCAAGAGAAACCGAAATAAGTACCCTACCCACAAAACATTATCTGAAAAACAAGACATGTTTACTGTCGTTAGTGATGTTGTCAGGAGTAGTCAGAGATCAGTATAGCGACAAGCTAGAAAATATGAAGTACTGGAAGAATCACGAATCAAAGATGTTACGAAACCCTCTAGATTCCAAGTCGATCCGTTTTCGTCTTCAATTTTATGGTAAAAAGTTTCCTTTGGATGGATTAGAAGGATGGGGACCCAATTCAGATTCCTTAAGTAAAGCTGGGTTTATTTATTCTCCTTTGCATCAAGATGATGATAGAGTCATTTGCATATATTGTGGATGCTCGCTAGAAGGCTGGGAAAAGGAAGATATTCCGATCGATGAACACGAAACAAATTCTCTGGGATATTGCTATTTTCTTGAAGAAATTAAGCAAGCAGAAAGTGTGGCTACGGAACTGAGTATTGAAGAAATTGAAGAAATTGAAGAGATTGAAGAGATTGAAGAAATTGAACATGAAAGGTCTGGAAAGAGTCTTCAATTTGAAACAGAAGGATCCAAAGATCTTGGTTTAGAGGTTTCTAAACCTATAGATGAATCTATATTATCCAATACTAAAAAGGAGGATTATTTTGGAATTCTCTCTAGTGATGATGATTTTCAACTAGAGAAGACTCAGTCTGAGGCTTCAGATGCTGAAATTCCCATAAATTCAAATTCAAATTATTCCCCTCGCGAGGTGACAGCAAGCCCAAAGCCTTTAGAGGACACAAAAATCGCAGACCGCAACCAAAGTAGCATATATGTATCCAAAGGCTTCAACAAATCACAAACATTTGCAGATGCACAATCCAAAAGTAAATCAAGAAAACTAAAGAAATTTCAAGCAGAAAATGATCCTAATGATGTCTACTGGAATAAGTTGCCGGATACGGAGTTATTTGATGAATTGATGGGAGTAACTCTAAAATCATCGAAGAAAGAAAAAGGGACAGCACCATTCCCTCAAAATGCTGCAAAAGATACTGCAAAAGACATTGCAAAAGATAGTCCTAGAGAAGAATATGAACCAAGTGTTTCAGAAGATGGTTTAGATAACAAATCTACAAAAATTCTTAATCAGTTTACTAATACCCCAAAGAAAGCTGCGTCCGAATACCCTCCACAGGACCTTTTACAAGAGCTGTCATCATCTGAAGAGCAGGAATTTGAAGATGATGACAAAAGTGATATTGAAACTGCTCAAGAAACTGGGCAGATTAGTGAGGAAAGTATGAAGGAACTGGGAGACAATGAAGAAATCGATGACGTTGAAGAGTCGGATGAGAGCGTTGCAGAAGAAGGTTCGTCATTCAGAGAAGAAAATGATTCGGATGAATCGTTTGATACCACGAACAAGCCTGTCTTAAGACGATCTACCAGGACAAGATCCAGATTGGAGTCTGTCTCGGTCGAGCCGAGGGATCTCAGCACACAGCCTTCTCCAATAGGTGAAACAAGGACTGTGAAGGGACTCAGTGACTCCTATGATTCAGACGACGAATTCTCATTTTCTGCACCTTCTAAGAAACGTAAAACTCAAACAAAGACTGATCAGACAGAGTCAATCTCTCTGATTAAGAAACAGGGACTATCTACAAACCAAAAGATAACAAAACTTCCTTCCCCAATACACTTTGAGGAAAATGCACAGAGAATGTCTGAAATTTATTCACCTAATAGAAAAAAATCAAGAAAACTAAAAGTTGTAATAAACCATTCTCCTCAACAGAACGATCTCGACAATTCAAATCAATTAGATGATTACGGGGAGGATAATGTTGAATTTCTTGAGAAGCAAATAATCATTAACCCCGTGGAAGATCCCTCTTTTAAGAAGGCTGAAAACACTACAGCCAAAAAAATCCCAGAACTATCACCGATAAAACTTGGAAAATTACTTCCAGTTGTGGATAATAAGCTGAGAAAACGAAATATTGAACTGTTTGATCTCAGGCCTTCAAAGAAGAAGCCTAATATTTTCGACATGTCCTTTGAGAATGACATTTTCAACATGAAAGCAACTCCTTCCAATATAAAACGAAAAAAACTGCTTGAAAAGCTGCCTTCGCCATTTTTGCTGGAAAATGGAGATCTGTTTAGCAAACTTCAACAATTCAAGCACAGTGCAGAACCAGTTGAATCCGATTTACCCCCAGACATCTCCGTTTCAACTGATATTGAAGATATGATGACGCAATCCCAAACCACTAATATCGTGAAAAACTCAGAGATTGGAAAGGAAGAGTCTTATACGCGAGCAGAATTGAAAGATCCTGATGCTATTGCCAATGGCTTAAATGATGATTCTCATGGGGAAAAGTCTCCAGTTTCGAAAGCTCCAACAATGCCAAGTGAACCTTCCATTCAGGGACAAGTTACGGTGGAAATTAAAGATGATCTCGCATCTGTACCTTCAAAAGACAATCCGCTAGAAGAGAATACAAAAGATATTCCCTTTTCGGAAGTCAATATAGATGTACTGAATGGTAATGATGAAGCTTCTGATAACCTTGGGCTGCCAGGTAGAGACAATAATGACATAAACGTTCTGTCTGACCAACCTAATGAATCGGACATTTCAGAAAGTATTTATGCGAATTATATCAAGGATATCAAGGATATAAATGACGAATTACTGAGATCTTTCGATGCCAATTCTAGTGAAGACGAGTATGTATCGTTGGAAGACGTCGTCAAAAGTCTGGAGTTACATTCTCCAAAGAACTCTGGGGAGGGAGAAGTACAAAGTGCAAAAGTTATCCACGATCACTCAAGCTTTCAACGTTCTTCTTCGAAAAGTGAAAGTGATTCACATTTCGTATCTTTGATTAGTGAGAGCGTCAAATCTCCCAGTGGCGCGGGCTCACCTTCAAACTTGTCAGAGCATGACGATATTTCTGGTTCTACTGAAGCAGAGAAATCTCGCCACGAACTTGAATTAGATAGTAGTCCAATCAGTTCAGCAGAAGATACTGTTAACGAAACAAGTGAAAAGGATACTTCAGCACAAAGACTTTCTCATAACGAGAAGGAAATGGTCCCTAATCGCGAATCCGAAGGCAGAACTGATTTAGAGGGCCAAGAAATCAGTGATAGTCTAATTTCAGTAAATGAGTATGAGAAGCCTTTAAACATTCGTTTAAGTGACGTGAAAAAGACATCTAATGAACTGGAGAAAAGCATCAATGGAGAAGAGAAAAGTATCAATCGAGAAGAGAAAACCGTCCACGGAGAAGAGGCCCATAATATCAATATTAAGAACGATACTTCAGAAGCAAATGATAGCGAACATCAAGCTTCTCTGGAAGAACCTGATATACCGAAATCATCACCAAATCGAAAGTCAAACCAAAACTCATTACCCTTAAATTCAGAAAGTGAACACCCAGCTGAAGAGTTGTCCCAAGAATACGGATATGAATCGGTTATATATTCGCCCATCACTTCCAAAGGCAACCTACCCAAAGTGTCTCCTGAATTAAATGATTTCTCAATGGATAAGTCAAATGTCAGGTCAACTGGTAAATTTTCTGGAAATTTCAGCGGACTTTTGGAGGCAAGTACTCCTAACAAACGATCTAACCAGACAGTCCGCAGTAGCTGGGCTCCGCAACCGTTCGAACATTTGTTGGAGACTCTTACAAATATGGAGGAGACTTCGAATGATCTAAAGGAACTCACCAAATCAACCAATGACCTTCATGACGACTACGATAGTCAATTAACTAACTTCATATCTGCAATGCCAGAAAACGAAGAGAACATGACAATTCAAGAGTGGATCCGCCATAGTGCAGCGACTAGTCGAAACATCGTCAAGGAATACTCCAACGAGGTTATTGCATTTTATCAAAAGGAATACAAGCGAGCTTTGGAAATCCTTGAATCACTTCCTACTGAGTAACATTTGGGGATGGTAATATACAAGTGAGGATTGGCAATATACAAGTGAGGATTGGCAATATACAAGTGAGGATTGGCGATAATCACTTCTTAGAGTTGGCCAGAATCACTTGTTATTTAGTGAGAACTCCCAGAATTACTTCCTACTGAATAACAACTATCAGGATATGATAAAAATACAGTTATGGATCACTCTACGCCTTCCATCTATTGCAATTCCATCATTTCTTGTTTGCATTGTAAATTTAATAGATAAGATTGCACGCTTCGTGCTTCCTCAGTGGGACTAATAATACCTCAATAATTTATCCGTGAATGCAAGAAATACTTTCTGTTACCTCTAAATCACCATAATAGAACTATATATCCCCATCTTAAGAACCTCTTCTAATCATAGTAGTATAAATTGATTGAGCTTTGAAATCAATGGTTTCACGTGACTATGGATTCTGCGAATTGAGCCAAATCCCATGCAGTTGGTGATCTTATCAAATTTAGCGAACAAACCACTAAGTTTGAATCGACACCAGCCAAGAATTGGTAGTGCTACACTATATAGGTAGACTTGAAGAAATTTGAATTGGGCTAGAATTTGATTTTCTTTCCATCGTTTTGAAGTTGCTACAGAGATCACTCGTTGTATCAAAGTGTCCAGACTAACCAGTGTTTAGTACGCAACCATCATGTCGTTTTGGCCATTCTCAAACTCTTTGAGTAGCAACAGTCAACTACAGAAGTTCATGGACTCTATTCAGGACTTTTCTGCAGTAACAGTGGATGACTTATTGGATGATGCAACGTTACTGCGAGAGTTATTGAATGAGTTACAAATAATTAAGGGGAACTACAACAACAATTCCACAAGCTTCCAGTTACCACAGCAGAACCAAAATAATGAGACAGTGGGAGCGACTGCTGACGTTGTGTCGATGACATCGTCCAATAATGAGAATAGCAATTCCAATGGCAAAGATGGGAGAGGTGTGAAGTTGTTGGAATTGCTACTACAACCACATATACTTAACGGATTTCTCGACTATATTGTGGATAGTGTAGATTTTTTTTATAACCAAAATTTGAAGGAGCAAGAAGCGTTGGAGAAGTTGATTGAACAAAAGCAAGATGAAATAGAAGATAACGATAATGAGATTGAAAACGCCGACGATCAAAAGGATAAATCTGAAGATGAAGAAGTGGAATCTCCCGATGATAAATTCCGTCGTTGCATACAAGCATCAATGGATATTTTGTCCATTGAATTGTGGGTGATTCTGAATCGGATCATTGAGACTCCGGTAATAATGTCAAAATTATGGCTGATACTTTCACTACCCAAATTGCAAGAGAGCTCGCCTTCCACTGCATACTTGGTTCATATTTTAGACCAATTGATGGATACAAATAGCATAGAACTATTGAATTTCGTCAGACGCCAACCAAATTTGGTTGATACTTTTCTTGATAAAATTCAAATGCCTTTGTTGACGGATTTTTTTCTTCGTATCATCCAAACAGACAAAGCAGATTCTCCAACAGGGATATTGGAAGCCTTATCTCTGCAGAATCTAATCATAAAACTCATAGATATCTTAAAACCTGATCCTTCCCAGTTTGTGGAGGATTCCAAAATACCAAACCATGAATTATTCTTCAAGCAAACTGCAGCCACCGAATTCCTCAAAGCATTGGTTACGATCTCGTCGAATACTGCCTTGGCTGTGGTTCTTGAAACAAACATAGGTCCAAATCAATTGACTAGAGAATTGGTTTCTCCTAAGATCATCAATATTATGATTGACGAAATCATGCTCTACCAAGTCCCATCTTCTGTTTCGAAAACACAACAGACAAACAAGCATGGTATCAACAATTGTGTGGGTATTATCATTGAACTCATCAGAAAGAACAACTCAGATTATGATTTAAACTGTGGAACATACAGTTCCTTATTGCAAAATGGCGAAAATGGAACCGGGGAAATCAATTCTTATGTCATGTTTCAATGGTTAAAGGATTTTGACCAAAATCCTCCAGGAACCAGAGATCCGATCTTCTTGGGAGATATGCTTTCCATATTCTCCAGTAAACTACACCTCTTCTCAGATCTCATTGATTTACCTCCAGTACCTCCAGCATATACTGAAAATAAGATTCTTGGCTTCACAAAATTCAAAATTTCCGAACTAGTGGCCGAGTTGTTGCATTGCTCCAACATGATTTTACTTAACTCGAAGAAGATTCAAAAGATAATTTCTATTCGTGACAATGTTAGACTGCAACAAAATCACAGATTACGAAATGCTCTAAATGAAAAAATTGAATTTGAAAATGTCTCTGAGGGCATTAGAGACGTAACCACAGGCTTAGATGACGTCTCCTTGGATGATATACATTTCGACAGCCAATCTAAGGATCCACACAATGCTTCAATAGAAGATAACCATTATATCAAGTCGATTGAAGCTCTTGAAGGAGATGACGATTCTGACGATGACGAACCAACTATCTCACCAGAAAATCCTTTCGTGTGCACTGAAAGAGATGAGAGCATACGACTGAACCCATGCATTGGAGACCTTTTCAAAATCAAGTTAATTGACCTGGGAATTTTGCTCAACATTATTTTCAAGTTCACTGAGTTTCCATGGCACAACTTTTTCCACAACGTGGTTTTTGATCTTATTCAACAAATTTTTAATGGTAAGTTGAACTCATATAATTCTTTTCTTATTGTTGAATTGTTCAAATCTGAAAAATGCAATTTAGCCAATCTCATTGTGAAATCTTATAAGATTGATACTGAACCTAGACCAGGATACATGGGACATTTGATATTGATCAGTGAAGAGGTAGTTAAATTCACTTCTCTCTATAAGCCAGATCTCATCTCTCCTATAATTGTCGACGCCATTCTGTCAGAAGACTGGGATTGGTTCGTCACTGAAGTATTACTCAAAACTAGAGAGATATATAATGTTGTGTTGGGAGCGGAAGGAGAGGGCACCGACAGATCAGTGGATCAGGATTGTGGCTTTGACTCGTCAACGGTTGGATACCTCGACTTAGACTCATACGATAGTGGATATTCCAATCAGAAGAACTTGATTTTATTGGGCGACAAATCTAATCACAATTTATTTATCAACGATAAACTGATGACTGAAGATGATGATGATAATATGGAAGAATTGCATATGCCCGACGTTCGGGTTCAAAATATGAGTCCTAGTGGAAATCTCAACCAAGAAATCGACGACGAAGAAGACCAGGAAGAATATGAGGATAGTTATCAAGAAAATGATTTCTTAGATGATCTCTCTGGATCCAGCTCGTCGGATGATGAAGAAAGTAGTAACGAATTATGCAGAGTACCTAAACATAATAAGTAAAATATTTAACTAATAAAAGTACAAATTTTCGATATACGGAATTCTAAACATATTTCATCAATTAATTTCTTAATTCTTTATTATAAAGTTGTATGCTTATATTGTTCTAGTCCAGTACAATGTGTTGTTACACCTAGTCACGATTCGTGGTTTCTAAGATCATCTAGTCACGATTCATGGGCTATAAGATATCTCACTCGCGACACAATTCGGGCTTCGGTAACTATTCACATTACTAGGTTTGTAGTATTCTATAAAAGTAATTACTTTCTACCTCTAGCACCACCCGGTCTTCCGTAAACGACTTTTCCGTTTGGCAATTCAATCTTGTTACCTCTAACCTTCTTTTTGATTGGCTTCTTTTTTTCTTCCTCTGGCTGAGGTTTCGTGTTGACATACTCCACAGTAGTGTTGATGGTTTTACCAGTCAACTTCCCTACAGTCAAGTTCCAAAACTTGCAAGGGCCCTTATAGAAGAGGGTGTCCTTGAATCCCGGATCGGTGTTAATATCGTTTTCATCCAAAGATATCAATTCGTCGGACTTAGTATCAACCAAAAAAACACCTCCATCAGCCTTGACCACAAATGTCTTACCGGTAGCATCGTTTGTAAGTTTTCTGTCAGACCCGTCAGCAGGAGGGATCATTGAGCCACCCCAGGCTTGTGCTTTTACTTGACTAATCAAAGTTGCCATACGTTTGAAATCTTGACGTCTGTTGATCTTCAAGGCAACGAAATGGAACACACTGACCAACACATATATTATAAAAAGCGTAAAGAAGAACCCTGGACGGAACTTGGAATAGTAATATCCAGTACCTTTCCACTTAGGAAACCCCTTAGCATAGAAGTAATCGTATCTTCTACGTAAAGACTGGTCTCTAAGAATGTTACCCACGGCAGACAACCGTTGAAATCTTTCTTCAGCCTGTTTCTTTTCCTTCTTAGAGGATCCAGAGTATTTATCTGGATGCAAGCTTCTCGAAATCTTTCTGTAGGCCTTGGTAATTTCCTTCACTGTTGATTTGGGACCACTTTCCAATCCTAACCACGCATAAAAATCAACCTCATCTCCTAAATCTTGTTGGATTTTGTCGTTCAAGTTGAAAATTTCATAATCTTCAGGAGACCATTGCGATGCTTGGACAAGACATACAAAAAAGGTTAATATAAACCCAATGTACTGTAATCTCATTGGTGTAGTCGACGTCAGATATAAGCTTGAACTGAAAATTTCAAACTTTACAAATTTCGGAGGTTGCGACAGAAAATCAAATCGACACGACATTATTGAAGACAACACCAAATTCACTCAACTTCAAAAAAGAGGCTGTGAAGACGTATTAATCGTACGCTGATCCTGATTCATATTAGGCACTAAGCTCGGTACATTCTTATAAAGATCAGACGTGAAATCTCGCTAATCCTGTTTGCCCATCGCCTACCAGACGCGACTTCTTGATTGCAACACTCATTTGATGATGGCACTCTATCCGCTTCCAGCCAATCTCAAATTTGTCTTTTTCTATAATGCAGTGGCAGCCACTATGTGGTTCTGCTGTTTGACGAGACTTCTCCTACTTTTGCCACTAGTTGGTCGTCATTTCTTGCCTGGAGGCATTGCTGATTTTTTTCATGTTGTCTCACTTATCCCCATAGTCAGCTTCTTCCTTGTGAAAACATTGCTCAAAAATGGATTTAAAAAGACTGACTTGTGGAATTTAGGTAATGGCATCAAAATGGCGTGGATTTGTTATGGAGTCATCTTCCTTCATCCAAAAATCGCCAAACATACATCATATTCTATTCTCATATTTGCATGGTGTTGGGTAAATTTGATCCATTTTGCCTATCACGCTTTCAGAATTAAAACTAGAGGTTCGCCTCGTTTTCTCTTCTGGTTGCAGTATCATAACTTCTACGTCACCTTTCCATTATCTCTTGTGGCGGAAATGATTTTGATCTTCCTCAGTCTTGGTTTTGTTGATGATTCTTCTGCTTATGATTTGTTTATTAAAGTTGTTTTGTTGAGTTATGTTCCTGTGGCGTACTTCAATTGGGGTTACTTGAACGAAAGAAAGGCCAGGAAGTACGATGCATTTCTTAAAAAGAGAGGACGCAGTAGTCTCTCTTCAACTACAGTTTCTGTTACAGAAGGAACTGCGTCAGCTACAACTATTAATGTGGAAAATGTGGAATTAAGAGACATGAAATCCACCAGTTAAGGCTGTTAAGAATTCTAGTAAAGAATTCGTAGTAGTTTTACTAACACTAGAACATCAAGAGAACTATTAGCCAGATTTGAATATTTATGTGATTTCAACAAGAACGAAATCATTAAATTGAAGAATTGAACGCGTTCATCTCAATCTAGGAAACTTATTTAGACTTTCACATTGAGTTTAAATCCAACTAACGCAAATCTACTCAAGTACCAAAAGAATGTACCAAACACCGATAAAATACCGACAAATACGACAAACATATTGTAGTTGTGAACAGATCCATTGCCAATCACTACACTTGCAATTGGAATACCAAACAAGTTCGCAAAACTCAAGCAAGCATTGAGTAAACCGTACTTTGCACCAAATTCATTGACTGGGGTGATTTGCGCCAAACAGGCAGGAAGAAGACTAAGGATAGATCCCAGAGAAAACCCACCAATCACAGAAAACGCAAATAAGACACTGAGATTGCTTCCAAACGGTAACCATAACACAAATATTGCTAAATTGTACACCAATAACATGAGAACGTTGATGTTGAACCTACCATAATGGTCAGATACATACCCAGGGATCCATCTACCAAAGATTCCTGTACCACTCCATACGGCCAACAAAATATACGATGTAGCTTCCGATACCCCTTGAGCCATTGCATAGGTAGCAAAGTATGTAAGAAGTAGTACCAAAGACAATTCAGCAAAAAAGGCTCCCAAAATTACATAGATATACTTTGGATCATTTAGCTTAATTGATCTAAGAGAATCAAATGTCATTGTCAATGCCCTAAACTTGTGTCCCCTTTCGCTGACATCTTCGTTGTCTTTAGTACTGAACCGAGGTCTCACAATAACTGTGGCCAATATCATACATCCCAAACATGTAAAAGCCAAAATTCTAATAGCCCATTCGTAGCCATACACAGCATAAGTATGTCTTAACATTAATGGAAATATGAGACCTCCAACAGAACCTCCGCTGGTAGCTATTCCCGTACAATTTCCTCTTTTCTTCAAGAACCAGTGACTGATGACTCCGATCAAAGGAGTCATTCCTAAGCCATTGCCTATTCCCAAACTAATAAAACTGAGCACAAACTGCCATACTTCAACACTGTTTGCTGAACCCATAAGTCCTAGAAATATCAACACCGTTGAACAAACAAGAAGCCCCAAGGGACCATTTCTATCGAAAATAGGTCCAGTGAATATGGCAATGAAATACGCCAAAGCTAAGTAGATGGAGAAGATCCACGAAATTGTCGTGGCTTTCACATCAGCCAACTGATGGTTGGAAACATAGACTTGGATAGCACCAATTGAGTTGATGATTCCCAAGTTGACTATCAACCCGAGGAAAGATCCTGCAACTATCAAATATGAATGGAAGCCTCCATCGGGATACTCCTTTTCATCTTGAACTTCACCAATAACTGCAATTGGTTCGTTTGAATATATTGACGCCACAGAATGGTGTCTCTGCGTAACTTGCAACTCTATAACGTCGTCCTGGGTTTCAATTGTCATTACTTGAAGAAGAGTAATAATGAACTTATATGACTCAACCAAAACTCAATTCTTTGATCCAGAGGGAACAATGTATGCAGGATGAGGCTAAAACAACGGTTTTATAATTCCGACAGCTTACCTAATACAATCAACGTAAATCTTCTCTAACTCTCTACATTGTAGCTATATCTGAAAAGATAACATTCTTCTTTAGTGTGAAGTATTGGGAGACATAGTAACTCTATAAGATACATTTATATTATGTCGTGTGCGTATTGGATTTTCTATAGAGATAAGGAAATTGATAAATTGATAAATTGATTTGAGGACCCTTTCACAATTGATGAGGATTCTATTGGCTGAAACACGACGATACTCTAGATCGGAAATGACGAAATAATTTACCTTTCTAATTAAATTCAACGTGAAACTTTTCAATTTCAAGTATATATTTTTCTTCAGGTTCTAGTTTTCGATCAATGAGTTAGGAAACCAGAGATAATATCTAGGAATATCAGTGACAGAGCGAGAACAATGGACTCTTAATCTATTCTTAATTTTTCGAGGTTTATTTTCTCACAAACCTGTATCGTTCATAAAACTCCTAAAAGAGAAGCTATTTAGCCGCAGATCTTTAAGAATTCCAGCGAATTTATGGAGATAGGTTCATAATATCAAATCAAATAGTCGAAGACTTGAAAATTATATTAAGAGGAAAAAATACTTAAAAATACTCAAACAAACTGAACTAAAGTTGGAAAAGATAGCTCTAGACAAAACCACAGCCAAAACATGAAAAACTAGAAATGCAAGATTTCAAAGTTTGACAAGTCTACTCTTGCAAAACATACGAACAAGAAAAAATGTCATAAAAATACAGGTCACATATTAGAATTAAAGGAAACAGTGTTTGGCCACCAGAAATTGAGTAACACTTTACAAACTGCTCTCCTACTGTCCAAGATACAATAAAACGAAACTTTCCATATGCCTCCGAAGCTTATGATTCTCCTCCAAATTTTCAATAGAATCTAGTATTCAATTTTGCGCTTGCTTGTTAAGCATCTATAAAAGACGAAGTGAAAAGTGAGACCTGGATATGATGTAGGTATTTTACAGGTCCCCCAGTCTTCTATCAACAATAGAATTTGAGTAGCGTGCTAGTATTGGGAAATCAATCACTTAATAACGGAACTTAAAAACGGAACAATAGGAATTCCCAAGTTGGTTTAAGTTGCTAATCTAGTGTTCTGCGTTATCTTGATATAAAATAGTAATTAGAACATAGTCTTTACTATCTGCAATACATGCAATATATGAGACCCTTGCGTGAAGCCTTCTATCTTTAACGGAAAGAATTTGCTAATGATATTAACCTTGCACCCAGATTTACGAGGTTAACTTCAAAGTGAAAAATGCGACTATACTATTACCTCACAACATGAACACAAAGTTGTGTTAGTATTAAATCCGTCGATAGGGTTTATTTCACATCACTATAAAACAATTACGCTATACTAAAATTTACGATAATAACGCTAAAAAAAACTCTTTCTTGACGGCAATACTGAATTTTTGACAATAGAATTTATTTTTGCAGCCTTGCCAAAAAATATAATTGTTTGGGTTCTATTAGACGCGTCAAATTATATGCAGATTATAAACTCTCGGTTTTATAGAGCCCCCATTACCCCCTCCTACTGTCACTGTTCTTATTTATGTCCATTGGAAGTAAGGATAGAGGTAAAGGCAATTTCCAAAATCTTGTTCTAATAAGTTATAAAATAAATGAATGAATTTAATTAGCGGAATATGTTGATAAACTGTGCAAAGTCATAAAAAATACCGTATTGAAATTTCAGGTATCGGTCAACATACCCCAAATTGAATCTAGTTTAAAGTTATGAACATCTGCATCCTCTACTGAAAAGTATGAATTCTTTTACGAAAACTACTTACATGAATCTCCTCAAAACTGCATTGGTTGGAATTACTTCGCAGACTATTGTTCAGCTATTGTCTACTTGTGTTCCAGATATGACCTAATGGTGAGCACGTATTCTCATTTCCAATATTTCCGACAATACAATACTTCTTGCTTTATTGATTAATTTCCTCCATTTCGTATTCTTTCAACTATTCGAGACCTTTGTATCCTAGTGAATGTACTGGAAAGCTCAACAAAATTGTAGTTTGTAGGGAAATCAATTTGATGAAATCCCTTCACTTTTACGCTTAATTTTCCGGGTAAGAATGTGTTACGATACAGCTTGATACATGTAGACGTTCAATATCACTCTTAGGAGTACACGGTCTGAGCGTATGAAGTACTAGGATTTTTAGACTGCGAGTCTGTACAACTTACCGAAACGTAATCGCAACTAACAGAGCTTGAAATGTAAGATCTCAGGCTGACTACTAGACAACATATAGTAGCTTTGAGTTATGAAGCGATCTTGCAAGAGCATCAAAAGTTGTAAAAAGTAAATTAGACTGAAATCTTGTATAGTGATCCACTTGGTTTAAGAATAGAGACAAGTTTTGCAAGTAAATATGAAAAGTTGCAAATTATTCCAAAATATCTTCAAATATCTTCAAATTTGGTACAATCATAAGTAAGGTGTTAATTATTTCCTTTTCCATTTTAAAACAGAGAAGATGTCTTAACAGTATAGAAACACTCGAGTATTAGGAGTTATAATTATATAATAACTTGTTTCCTTTATTTTTTGGCCATCTCGTTCATATTACTATTCACTAACCTAATTTCTCTGATAAAATTCAATTTAGAAAAGGTTGTTAGTTTAAGAGCTTGAGGGCCATGTGTATACCATACCATTACTCCTAATCCCCCGGCTAAGACACTCGGATCAAAACATCCGTGCCGCAGAGGTATTCAAATGGTGTAATTATGAGAACCGATCTCACTACAAAAAACATCTTTAGTTAGTACCAGAAATTACACAGTTGTGCGACCAATATGAAGTTCGAAAATTTTCACCAATTCTACACTGTAAACTCAACTTCAACCAACAAACAAGATGATTACTAAATACTTTGCTAATGTAACGGTTAAGTTCGACCCTTTTGTGGCTAGCGGAAGGTCTGCCAGATTATTCCTCTCAAGAGTACCATCCACATCCAAAATTAACTGTAAAGTGTTAACTAAGAGCGCGACAGATGTTCCTCTGATCGAAGTTACTTTCAAAGATAAGCATGTTATGAAGGCTGACCCAGCAACCATGAACATATCTGACTTAGCAAACTACTTCAACACCCATTCAAGAAAGTTGGCTATTCAAGATGCCATCAAAGATTAAACTATCAATTTCTGCATAAACTCTTCGAGTTCACCACTAGCAAATATCGCTGTTCATTATCATGTCTATAGTACTTATCTATATATCATTCCTGTTTATAATTTTAGTTCATTCAATACATTTAGTAACGATCAAATCGATGTCTGTAGTTACAATACCTTATTTGAAGTAGTCCTGGAACCATCGTGGAATAGTTCGATCTATAATCATTGCACCTTGCTTCTCATCCACTGCGTGAAAACTTAAACCCGAGTCCTTCTTAATATCTTTAATATTATACTTGAGCGTGCAAACGTTGGATTCTCCCGGATTGTATTTACCGATGACAGAGATTGCTAATTTGTACCATTTAAATATCTTTGTGGTATTTAATTGACATCCGTCGTATACTTCAACAGGGGCACTGTTCAATAACTTCGCCATTTCAGTTGCCTCGAACTTTTGAATGCTGGATAAAGTGAAGGAAGACGATCTGAATCCAATTGCAGTATTGGTACAGTCGACCAATTTGTTCTGGCACCAGGTTCTCAACAATTTCTTTTGGAAGTTGTAATTGAAGTGAGTTCTAGGATTAGACTTCAATTGCGTATGAGTTTTTAGTTCAATATAGTTTGAGAGCCCGTATTTTCCGGACGTCTTTGTAGCATCGATCTCCGCGGTGAAATGAATAGGTATTTCATTAACAGCATGGCTTACAAAAGTATAGAAGCTTGTAGTGTCATCAGTTGCATCAGTTATTATTCTTTCGAATTGAAACCCCGAGTATTGAAGTTTATTAGTGAGTTCGTCTTCTTTCACTTGAGGCTCCAGCTGCCAATTATAATCAAAAATAATCAACCCTCGCCAGTAGATCACATTGAATGACAATTCCTTATTTGATAATGGACATGTCATCAATAGAAGTAAATTTCGACGAAGTGATATGATGTTGAAGTCTGTTTTCAACGCATGTTCGTGTTCTATAGCATACTTAATTGAAGAAAACAAATCATTCAATTGGAAAATGGTTTCAAGACTAGGTTTGGTAAAATCTTCAAACCCATGCACTAAATCTGATCCGATTATACTAGCCACAGGCTTTTTCTTCTTTTTCCCCGTTTTCTTCTTGGGGTCTATGGGGATAAGTATTTTTTTCAAACCAGACAATTCATTAAACTCGATACTGTCACCAGTTTTCGTGTAGTATAATGTTTCAGTGGGAGGAACCGTGAATTGTTCACTGTTTTCGACCAAAGATTCATAGACAAATACGTCTTTTGGGTCAGATTCTTTGCTGGAGGGAGAAAGATCCTCGAGGATTGAGAGAGGGAGAGAATCCATTCTACAATGAAAGATTATGTCAACTCAACTAAACTCAAAATGACCACTATTGATACTATAGATATATTCTCAAATGCCCTGAAGATTTACAACACGATTCGTTGCAATATCGACGGGATGAGGTTGATGATCAGATCTTACGCTAATAAAATACAACCCAATAGTACAATATTAGATATCCTATTTTTATCACGAGTGTCAATATTCTTATGAGATATGAGGTTGTTGCCACACTATCTAAAGATACAACCTTTTTGCTCTTGGGGTCTTAGAAACGCCCACCAGTTGTTTTCATCACATCTACAGATTTATAGATTCTACAGATTTTGGTTTTTCATGGGTGCGAAAACTTCAACATAACAATCATAAATAATTTTAAATGCAGAGGACACAAAGCGTGTACGATCTGCCTGTTAGGATCTTAAGTAAAATACTTGACATATCTTAAAGATCTCCTTAGTTGGTATTTTTCCAACAGAATTGAATCGGAAACTATCTAGCCAATCTAAGGCTTGATATCCTTTCTTTGTCCATATGCTTTGGTCGCATAATCTCCATTGATAACGATAACATCCTGTGGTCTATAATCATGTTTACCGGAAAAGTACGATTCCAAAATATTCTTTACACCCTGGGCATATCTTGCTTGTGCATCAAGAGAAGTACCGGAAACATGTGGGGTCATTGCGTTACCTCCACCGTATTTGTTTCTCATTGATCTCCAAGGATGGTCAGCTGGAGCTGGTTGAGGGAACCAGACATCACCACCGTAACCAGCCAAATGTCCCGATTCCAAAGCTGCAGCAACATCTTCCTTGACACAAATAGCACCTCTGGCAGTATTGACCAAGTAGGAGTTCTTCTTCATCTTGGAAATTAATTCCTTATTGAAAAGACCCAAAGATTTCTCATGCAAAGGACAATTGATAGTCACCACATCAGCGCGTGAAACCATGTCTTCCAAAACCTCAACTCTTTCGAGGATTTCGTCATCTCTGCCATTCAAAATCTTGTTCACATCGTTCAATTTCTTGACTGCATCCTTTGGCAAATCTTGGTAATCATAGTAGTACAATTTTTTAGGGTTGAAAGCAATTAATCTTTCCAAGACTCTGAATCCAATTCTTCCTGCACCAACGGTAGCAATGATCTTGTCTTCCAAGTCGTATTCGTGTTTTGCAGCCCCTGCAATGTCCCACTTATCGGAGATGGCTTGTTCGTGAGCAGGAACAAAGTTTCTGACCAAAACCAAGATTGTCATAAGAACATGTTCAGCCACAGAAACTACGTTCGAGCCAGTCACTTCGGTGACTGTAATACTCTTCTCGTTGGCGGCATTCAAATCCACATGGTCGGATCCAACACCTGCGGTGATTGCCATTTTCAATTTTGCAGCCTTTTCAATTCTGCTACGCGTGATGTATGCTGGGAAAAAGGGGGTGGTAATAACGATCTCGGCCTCTGCCAATTCCTTGTCGACTTTAGACAGAGGTTCTGGATCTTTATCAGAGGTGCTGACCAACTCGTAGCCCTTCGACTCGACATATTCACGGATGCCCAATTCATTTTCTAAACATCCCAATAACTTTCGTTCTTCTCTAGCGTGTGAACCACCTTCGTAGAGAACGAGCAAGATTTTACCTTTAGACATTTAAGTTTGAGTTTAGTTGATTAATTGATGGGTCTCGATATCTGAGACTAAATAGATACCGATTTCAACTATTCTATCAAACTTTTTCGCCTACTTTATATAGTTCTTGTTAGCCGAACCGAGATATTTTTGTGGAGGGGATGATGTGGAGAGGGTTATGTTGCCACATTTGGAGGTGGTTATATGATAATAATTCCGAGTTAATTAGTGACGTTTGAATATTTCGCTCTATTTCGCAATTGCCCCACGTTACAAACTATTCTTCAATAAGGAGGTATGTCCAATTGAGAACCCGATCAGGTATAGAGACCCCAAAGTCGGCTCTTGTGGATCTCATTGGCTATATTGGAACCCCTATTGAAATCCGGAACAAATGGCTATTCATCGGAACCATTTACTTGATTGGGTTATTAATGTGGGGTTGGACAATAGAGGCTGGAACCGCGATTTCCCCAGCGAAGAAGTTGACGGAGTCACGAGTGAGTGAAAAATGGTGATCCAAAGTTGCAAATGTGTTCACCATGGCTTTTAGCAACCTATGGCCATTCCAAGTGATGAACCAACCACTTTGATGACAATTAGGTCTGCTCATGAATTCTGGAACCAGCAATATGCAGGAAAACATAATTTTAGAGAGTTATTCACCACATAATGATACTAAGAGCAACTCAAATAACCTATACGGTATATGAGAGTTCAAGAGAATTGCAACCAATAGTTACTACCACGCGGTCTATACACAATCCAAATGACCTATAGTGATTACAACTTAATGTGAAAAGTACTGCACATATAAAAAGTATGGGGTAATGCCACATTGTATGAAATGGTAGATAATAAGCAGAAGTGTACCGATATGAGATCCATATTATGAGTACATATTCTGAAGCTAGGTCATAGTAGCTATTGTAAGATTTGGTCAAACCTGTATATATAGTCCTCAATTATAGACTTCTCGGTCAGTCTGAGTTATAAAGAGTTTATTGGTACTATGCTAGTCTTAGATATTGACTAAGGGTGTTGAATGAACCAGCATGACCTGCACTTTAACGTAGTCTCAGTAGCAGAATTAGCAGAGATATAGTTTACATTGGAGGTCTATATTTTAGTTTACTTTGGTGGTTTGAATAAATACCTCACTTCAAAAGTATCACTTTCCAGAAGAAACACCGGAGATTATCCAATACTACAGAATTCTTAAAGTTCTTATGCAAGTTGTCAATAATAATAAATAATAAGTATGTAAGTGTCACCTATACAATCACACATTAATGGGAGATGCAAATCAATATAGAAAGTTCCACTATATGTGCAGTTGCTTAGAAGTGAATGGGGAATTTATCTTTCATTAATCAAAGGCTAATTGTTTCTTGATTTCAGCAATGGCTAAACCAGGGTTTAAACCCTTTGGACAAGTTTTAGAACAGTTCATAATGGTGTGACATCTGTATAAAGACATGGAGTTTTGTAACATTTCCTTTCTGATCTTGGTAGCTTCATCTCTTGAATCAATCAACCATCTGTAGGCTTGCATCAATACAGCAGGACCCAAGTATTCTTGTTGATTCCACCAGTAGGAAGGACAAGAAGTGGAACAACATGCACACAAAATACATTCGTATAATCCGTCCAACTTGGCTCTGTCTTCAATACTCTGTAAATTTTCACGACCGTCAGCAGGTGGAGTATCTCTTTGTAAGTATGGTTGGATGGATTTGTATTGTTTGTAAAAGTGGGTTAAATCAGGAACTAAATCTCTGACAATAAACATGTGTGGTAATGGGTAGATTTTAGTGTCTTTGGAAGTGTCGTTGTCAATTCTACATAAACAGGCCAAAGTGTTTGTACCACCAATATTCATGGCACAGGAACCACAGATTCCTTCACGACATGATCTTCTAAAGGTCAAAGTAGCATCTTGTTCGTTTTTGATCTTTAAAATTGCATCTAAGATCATAGGACCACATTTGTTTAAGTCAACTTCGTATGATTGCATTTTTGGTGCAACTTCAGGGGTGTCAGGGTTCCATCTATAGATTTGAAACTTCTTGAGTCTTTGTGCTGGTGCAGCAGCGTTGGTAGCCAAGCTTCTGCTAAATGCTCCGAATTGTTTTGGACGAACGATAGATCTAAACATGGTTGGTTGAGGAAGAAAGTGTTATTCAAGATTTACAAGTTAGCTTTTTTCTCTGTACAAATTTTGCTACCCGGGGAAAAGTAGAGTTTTTTTTACAAATTCGAGAAATCTCATTGGTCGAGAAACCGAGGGTTTGGAGTACGCAATATTACGTTCTGACACCCAAGTTTACGATATTGATGGTTGATATTGATATATAACAACGACAGCTATTTACATATAGAATATCTTCAGGTTTCAAGTTGTCCTGGTTCATTTAGAGATATTTCATAGTGTTTGCTTATTATCGGTAAACACACGCAATGAGCGAGATTCCACTTTTTGCCGGGATCTGGGGTATTTGCTAACTATGCGATTAAACAAAGTAAGCCGGCCCGAGTGAATTCCTGCCAATGGAAGAAATAGCCATACTGAGGATCCATTGAATAGTTCGCTACTTAGAGGCTTCATTCACAATCGCTCTAGAGTAGTTATTCGTACATATCCTCGGATGCGAGAATTGTTATGCGTTTAAGTCTCAGCGACAGGTGATGTATTGGTTGAGTACAAAAATGATACCTAATCTGGAAAGAATATCAGTCAGATAGAATACCAGTGAGGTATAATATTAGCCAATATAATATCAGGGAATAGAATATTAGTCAATAGAATATTAGTGACGATACTCTTCCCAACCTTCCCGGTCCAAATCGGTTGTGCGTACTAACATTTGGTGAGATTTCCGAGGTCATGGTATACCAAACAACGAAACTCCGATTCTGCCGCAAAAAATGTACGCGAAATGAAGTCAGATCTTTTGAATAGCGATGAAGTAGAGTAGCTTTAATTACATTTACATTTACAAGCTACAAACTCGAAAATGTTAGAATAAGCTACTATTAATTAGATATTGAGCCGAGATCATCACCGCCGTAGAAATTAAAGAAGATTTTCGAATAGTAGATATTTAACAATAGTTTTAGCATGTATTGATCGATGAGGACCAGAGTGATACATGACAGAAATAGTGTGCTAGTACTAGTCGAAGATACTTTATGTGAACCAGAAGAAGTCTCTCGGAGAAGTACTAAAAGGATTACATGGGCCATTCATAGAATCATATTAGCAATCCAGTGAGCATTTGCTGTACAGATTACTGAGCAAATCACTCAACAGATCACTCAACAGACTTCTCACCTCACAAATACATTGCTCAACCTATGCTAAGTTCATTGAGTCACCTAAGTAAACATACGTTAGGTATTAATTCTCCGTAGTGCATTGTGCAGTCCGTAGTACCGGAAAAATTTTGCAGCCGATAAATTTTAAACTCCGTTGTTCTTCAATAATGGTGAATGAACAAACCTCTTATAAAGACGGGTTTTATAAGTCAGTGTTGAGTACTCATGAGTGTGAATAAATTGAGAATTCAGTTCCGTGTTTGATTCCATACCTTAAACCCAATATAATCCTCGTGGGTTGATTGAACGATGGAAAGTCTGGGCCAATTATAAAGAATGTTGGCTAGCTAGTCTCCTTGGAGAAATTATATACGAAGATCTGGGAAAGCATAATAATCTAAACTTTTATTTAATATATTCATATTGATATTTGCACCTTGCTTTAGTAAGGTGTAAACTCCTGACATAGAGACAAGTGTCCGACATCTACAATCATTATTCATACTGAAAGACTCAACTCACACATTTTTAACCGATAGCCTGAATTGTATGATTCGACTTCTCTTTCATATCCACCATGTTAATAAACGACCTCGAGTCCAGAGCGTCACTGTCGAACTTATCAAGATTTGATTTGGGTCCTTGGTAGACTTTATAGCCATGCACGTAGTAGTAGATCAACGACAAGGCCCAAATAGAAACATTGATCACGCAAGTGTAGTTCATAGTGTCCTTGTCTACAATTTTGCTGTTTGGGAACATAGAGACTATGATTTGAAAGAGTAGCCACAAAATAGAAATACAATGAACAATAGTATTTCCAGTATCTCCCAATGTGAATGGACCCGGAACAAACCTTGATTTCCCAAGCGGTAATGTAACCAAAACTATTGGAGTAGCCCAAGATAACATGTTGGAAGCAATGGGTAATGAAAACAAAGCCCCTGAACCTGCAGTTCCTTTGATTAAAATGAGTAATCCCATAAGTATGGACAATATTCCTGCAAAAACAGTCGCTCTTACAGGAACTTTCACAGTAGGGTTGACTACCTTTACGTAGTTGTATACCACTGGTAATCCATCATCTCTAGCAAAAGCCCAGATCTGTCTTGAAGCTGCTATGAAGATGGACACACTCATCAAATATTGCCCAATACTAATCAAGGCGAAAAAGGCTACTGTCCATTGTTTCCCCAAGGCATCATAAATAATCTGAGCCACTCCATTGCCGGCTGCGCTATTCAACACTGCCAAAACATCTCCATTTTTAATGGAGATGGCACACACAATACAAATAACCCATCCAATAACCCAGCAAACAGAGATAGAGCCGAGAATACCCCATGGAACTGCTCTTTGAGCATCTTTTGCTTCTTCTGAACAATGAATTACCGAATCAAATGCTGCAATTGTCCATACGGCCGGTAACCACGATAACACAAACGACCAACCCTGGTTCCAATCACGGAAATTTTCCAACCCTCCGAAGACAAAACTGGCGTCGTTGAAGGACCCATTCTTGTGGACACCTACTGGGATTGCAATAATAAAGAGCATAATAAGAAACACATTCACAACAATGGACGCAGTTTGCAATGTAGCGGCGTGTTTAGCAGCCAAGCACGTCACAATAACATCTGAAATGATACAGGCAACAAACACCCCATACAACTTATTATTGTTGATTGTAAAATCACCATCCATACTGATGTATACAGCCGACAACACTTCCGAAGCGAAACCATATGAAATCGAACCTATTGACCCAATTAATCCCATAGAGTTAGAAACTCCAATTAAAAAGCTCAATGGGACCCGAATCGAATCTGGTGCATAGTAATTGGTGTAATAGTACAAACCACCACTGGTAGGAATGGAAGATCCAAGAATAGTCATGGAGACACCTGCACAAAAGATGAAAAATCCACTGAGAAACCAACCCCACACAAATCCACTTGCCCCCGATTCTAAACCAGTACCTATAGTGGACGTGATACTAGGGACTAAACCCATGATACTGAAAGCAATACCAAAAACTTGTAACGTAGAGTAATGTCTGTCCAACTCTTGTTTATACCCAATCTGGGCCAATAATTCAACATCATTAGCAGCACCGCTTCGATCAATAGATCTGATGTCTGATCTCCTCGAAGCCCTCGAAGCTCTCGAAGCTCTCGATCCTACTACTTTCAACATTGTTTATCTTGATAAAACATTCCCAAGCGACAGATTGTCCCCCTTATATATGTTTCATGGAGTTGGATCTTAATCTAGATGAAGATATTGATCCCAGTTTGGTTATTTCAACCGAAAGCTACTGGCCTTCATTTCATGATTTTGCAGCTGTAACTTGGCGCCTAATACGTAGCGGGATGGTCACTCCGTTCGTAAAACCGTTCTGGCTACGAGCGATGTAACGATAAACTAATTTCCATGCCCAGGGTCACATAACCGGTCTCCATTTGCGCTTTGATGAAATTCCCCATAAATTTATATACACTCCAAGTTAGAGCATATCATAAACAGTTTAAAGGGTTGAAGTTGGTAGTATCATATTGCGGGAAAACATGGAAGGTGCAATTTACTTGCGTATCTATTGATCCACAAATTTTAAGTATTAACTCCTCAACTAATCGGACCAATAACACTCCTTCTCACAAATTCTAGAGCGGAATTTTTTCGGAGTTCAAAGATATTTTTCCGCAAACAATACCAAAAAAATAGATTGTTAGCTTAGTGTGACCTTTGCTTGATTATATCATTAAATACTCAACCTAGCCAATTCCTCTACCACACAATCATTCAATCCTTGAATGAATTTATAGTCACTTCCCAATTCATTAAAATATTCCCATACTCTAATTTTTTCAAACTTTCTTAAACTCCCTTCATTACGATTGAACTGGGATCTAAATGTATCCAATTTGTTGCTAGTAGGTGAACTTTTAGGGTTGTCGTTAAATAAATCGTCATCGATCATGAAATCCTTGTCAGATTCAGGATTGGTATCATTTCCAAATAAGCTTGAGAAATGATAATTTGCCGACAACGAAAACACATTTTCTTCATATGAACACTCAGGTTTGGTCCCAATGGACGGTTTTGTTGAAAACTTTTCGTACCAGTAAACTTTTTCATCATTTGAGTTTGTAGAATTTAGAATCATCAAATAAATTAACAAGTTACTCAAAATTTTATCTTCATGAACAGCTTCATTCAACAAGTATTGTACCAACTTCGAAGGATTCGTCTCAAGAAAGTTGAGCAAAAAGGAGGAACAGTTGAGAGGAGAAACTGATAACGATTTCAATTGATCAAGATTCGAGGATGGTTTATCTATGGTACCACCATGTACGGTTTTAGTAACGATTTCATTAATTTCTTTAACTGTTTCATTTCCACCCATCTTTCTTAAAGTATGCAGAAGATCTCTTCCACAAATATTTAACACGATCTTGAAAATCAAAGATACCTCATTCTGTTCGTTTATATTTGATTTTATGATTTCATGGAGAACATTAATTAGAAACTGGGAAGGTTTCGATGTCTCACTTTCTTTCTCATTTCCATTCTCTTCATTTCTTATTTCCTTCAATAACCAGTTTATAATACTTAAACTGCAAGGTATTAAAAACAATTGCGACAAATAATCAATACCATTTATAAGTATTGGAAAGTCTATAACCCCCAATTTCCCTGCTATAATAGATTGCTTATAAACTATCGGAATTAATTTATAAATCTGTTTGATATTGATAGATTTTATCAAGTCATCCGACAACCCATCGTTTGCATCATCGAATAACGAATTTATCCAATCATTTAACAAGTTAGTGATCGGAATATTTGACTTTTCTTCGTTCTCGTTATCACTCACGAAGTTATCACATAATCGATAGTAAAAGTCGTTGATGTATCCTAAAGCGAACGAGTCCTTGATCATCAAATTCTTCAAGTCAATTTGAAATACCTCTAAGATCATTAATATTCCCAACAAGATCACCCCGAAATACGAGTAGAAATCAGAGAATATCTCGTCGTCGTCATCCAAATCGAAAGATTCTCTATCAATAAAATCAATCAATTTATAAAGAATGTCATATGGACCGTTGTTGAATACAAGAAACTTTAAAATATCTCCATTATTCAAAACGGTAAGTAACAATCGATTCAATTTTTCGAAATCTTTACCGCTTATAAGTTCATCCAATACCTTGTTGAATATCGCACTAAGCTCGACTTGTTTATGGTTCAGAAATTCGATACTGGATGATAAGGATGACATGAACTCAATGAAGCCTGATTCCTCTAACGAGATGAATTCAGAATTGACTGTTAGTAACTTTTCATTGAATTTCTGCATAACATCCTGATGAAATGAATCATGACTAAAAGCAACTTCATTAATTGTTGGATACAACTTTTGAAACATTGGTATCTTATGTTGGATACATGATTTAACGAATAGCTGATGTATAGTAGATTCATTTTCAGATATTATAGCATGAATCAACTTCTCGTATTCTTGATCGTTGAATTTCATGTCTGATATTATCAATGGTAGTTTGGTTAGTATGTAATTTTTCCAATTGAATATAACATAAAAGTCTTCTTTATTGTGTAAAGCATTTTCGTAACCACTCAATAGCGACGAAATAAACTCTTGTGCTATAATAAATGGGTTTTTACATCTTGAATTGCCTTCTTCGTCATTTCCGGAAATGAAATTGTTGACGAAGTTTGTTAATAATTTGTCATGAAAGTTCCATTCCTTCATCATTTTGTTTAACCATAGATATTTTTTGATAACTGTTAACGAATCCATTTTATCTTTGGAAAGTGTGAGTTTTTTGAAAGCATGATATTCTTTTTGAACAACCTTATTATCAAAATGATTCAAAGTTAGGTCTCTAGACTTTTCCTGTAATAATTGTTCTAAATTGTCGTACTTTTTCAAGGATTTGAGAAGATGAAATATGAGTTCTTGGATGTCAGGAATATGTTGATCTATCAAATTTATACAGAAAAGGACGACATGATTGCATAGCTTCAAAGAAGAGTTTTCTATCACATTCAAAGCATATTCTCGGAAGAGTATCACCAAAGCTTTGAGAATTTCATTCTCTAGTTTATCATTGACCAATTTATTCATTTTCGTTAGATACAAAATTTCATATTCTTCGCTAACCTTTGTAAGATTCTGGAAAAACCATTTTAAATGATTTGGCGACGAAAGTGCATGGTTCAACACTATATTAATTTGATATTCATTGGTTTTATATTGATTCAACAGCCTAGGATCGGCGAGCGTAAGAAGGTTGGTAACGTATTCATTTTCTTCTATTGGAAACGATTTCTCCAACTGGCTATAGTAGAGGTTGAAGGTTTTGCATGGTAGTTTATGCTTGATCGACCTCTTGACTAGTTTGTGGAGAGTAATGGGTTCTGTCATGATGAAGAAGTGCTTGAAAGATTTCATTTTGAATATGAATTTGACGCGAAATATTTGGGTGCGAAAGATGGCGCAGAGCCACTAGCCACGCTGATAGCAAAAGACTATCAACGCGCTAGTAAAATCTAGTGCTATCTTCAGCTATATATAAAGTAAGCTGACTATTCATATTTGTTTATTGTACTTATTTTCTCGTTGTTGTCTTTACGAGATATGGTTAGCTTCCGAGAATAATCACAATTCTAATTGGTGATTTATTGTAAGCTATTAAATTGTTGGTTTTGATAAGGCAATTATATAAACAATTTCTAGTAATCTTGGACATATATTTATATATTATCAACCAGAATTCAAGTAGCTTTCAGATATTTCAAGCAAAATAATTTCACTTCTTCTAGTTCCTTGTTACTCCAATAAAAATGTATATTAAACCAGAAGGAAAGGACATAATAAATTAAAATTAAAGAATCATCAACGTGATTCTTAGACTAACATCTTTGGCAAAGTTTGTAAGAAACAGCCAAGCAACAAACAAAAATGCATCAAAGGAAAACAAGCAAGTCAACCAAATTATCCAAGATATGAAACAAACAGTAATAAATAAAAGAGCAGAAATTAATTTTGATAACCTCCAATTAGGGACAAGAAATGTTTGCCAAAAAGTATACATGTGATTGGTTACCAAACACCCGAACTACCAAAGCCCGTCAAAACATGATTATTACCTGAGTTGGATCCAAAATTGTTAATGGTACTATTATTGGACAAGGATGAGTTGTGCCCCCAAATGGAGCTGGTAGGAGTCGAATTTCCCGAAGTGCTCCAATTGGCAGTATTTGAACCTGACAAAACATTATTCAATAACGATTGGTTGGTTGAAAGGGGTTTCGAGTTGAGCGATTGGTTCAAAGTAGAGTTTCCAGTAGATGGTCCAGACAACGAATTTGAACCGGAGGTAGATAAGAATAGATTGGGAGGAGAACTTTTGTTGGAGTTGTTGCTATTTGGTGGAAGAAGAATAGGCGAGTTCATGAGGTTTGTGTCATGAATAGAATCAAACAACTTCGAATGAAGTGGGGTTGACTGTTTCAGTGCAGGTTGCAGCAACTGTTGTTGTACAGACAGACTTTGAGTATGGCCAGACGACGAAGGTGGACCACTTAAGTTTGGCGACGTAAGCGAATGAGAACTACCATCACACATCATGAAGTTATTACTAAAATCGATAGCCTGAGGCATAGATAACGTCGAAGTCGCCGAAGAAGCAGATCCCCTCGGACCTGACGAAAGTGGTGGATATTGACTTGGTGTTTCAGACAATACCGATGAACTAGAGGATAAGTCTTGACTTCCATATGCTTGATTCTGATGTGCAAGGGACGACAGTGGAACCTGTTGTTGCACACCTTGAACAGGACGATTTCCATGTTGAGGTGATTGTTGCATCAACTGGGTACCAGATTGAGATTGCAGATGCAGTATAGGCTGGTACTGAGGCAGGTAATTCAGATATTGTTGATTCAGGTATTGTTGATTCAGATTTTGTTGGTTCAGATTCTGTTGAAGTTGTTGATTATGTTGACTTCGTTGATTTTGATTATTCTGTTGATTCTGTTGATTCTGTTGATTCTGTTGACTCTGTTGATTTTGTTGATTCTGTTGATTTTGTTGATATTGGTATTGTTGCAGCTGTTGTTGCTGTTGCAGTATTTGCTGTTGGAGCAAGAATGTCTGCTGTTGCTGGTGTTGAACGGCTGCAGCTGCCGCTACGGCAGCCAACGCATACTTATTTTGCTGATTATGGTTCTGGTTATATTGATAATAACCTTGTTGATAATTAGTATTATTATACCTCTTTTGAGCCATGGTCTTTGAAACCGTCGATAAGGCAGTTTCAATAACTTCAAGTTGGAAGTTGAAAGGGACCAAATCCAATTTTCTTTTAGGATATTCAGAAATAGTTGGCGAAGACATGATTCATTTATAAGAGAAAACAAAGGAAGAAGAACAGTTAAGAATTAAAATGCAAAAACAAGAAACCAAACGATAATTACAGAACCACTGATAACTAAGATCCACCAAACACGAAGAGTATTAACAAATAGATTCACAAAAACTTAAAGACCACGATTAACCACTCTACTCCAGGAAACAGTTAATCCTCTATTTATACCAGTATGGTTCTAAAGGAAAGTCAAAACTAGAGAGAAGGACTGATGAAGAAATAAATTCGTCGAATCTGGAGGGCGCGAAAACTCGGTAGAAAATGATTTGAAGTCGGTTTTTCGCGCACGAACTAACTTCTTATAGACAGTTTAAGGAACGAGTCTAAGGATCTATTGTCTAGTTGGGCTAGTTCGAGTGTAATTGTTTTACTCGGTTGTGTACAAGGGCTACAATTACCTACAGAGTAAAACAAATAACTTTTTTCTCGCCAGACTCAATATTTTATACTACTTTTATTGCTTAACTGACACAAAAGTTATTAGACACCTAGCTAATACTTTTGTAATCTTAACAATGTGGACCAATAACTTGAATGGTTAAGTACTTATCAACGGCCGAGTCAATATTCTTAGCTCATTTTCAAATTCGAAATCTGCATATTCATAAAAGGGTCCACATAGCTGAAAACTAAGTAGACGAAACTGTAAGAGTTGATGAAGTTATTGATCCAGATCTGTATAGTCAAGTTTTTTGCGACATCTGTCACGTGACTATATTACAGTCATTATAAGTGTAGATGAAGTACCGAGCTCCACGAATAACCAGCAGTCAACTGCAAAATTCTCTAGTCATAGGTTCCATGAATTAGAATTAACACAGAAAATCTAGATATTACAAAAACTCATCAGTTTGTAGTTCAATTATCCTCGTTGGACTCTCTATCTTTCTTTTTGTGTCTAAATATGGAGCTTACTATGAGTGTTTCTCAATACTGAAACAAACACTACAATTAGTCTGCTGTAATTAAATATTGTTAAGATTAGTTGTACATATTTACATAAACATATTTACACAAAAATTAACTGGTTTGAGAGTTCAATTGCCATGAAGGAATTTCAGGCTTGGTTTCAACATCTTTGGCAGGGTTGTTTAATTGCCACGAAGGGACACCCACTTTGGAGATATTCTGTTGAACAGTAAGTTCATCTTCAGTCATAGACTTCTGCTCATCTTCCTTATGTTTCAATTGCCATGCTGGAATGCCTGCGGCAGTAACACCTTCAAAAGTTGTGGATGGTGCTGGTGGAGAAAATTGCTTAGGGGTAGCAGTTTCCGTGGAAGACGCCGAGATCACCGTTTCTTTAATTGCAGAAGGTGCCTCTGGAGTAGGCGATTTAGGGGGTGATGACACTGGAGGTACAGAGGAAGCAGCAGCAGACTTCGCCTTTGCTCTTCTTAAAATCTCGGAAGCCGAAGGAATCGAAGAAACTGGTGCAATCTTTCTTGTCTCGGTATTGCCATCATTGTTTCCACCAGTGGAAGATCTTGTTTTGATAAGCTGTTTCAAAGATTGCAACTCTGAGTTTATTTCATGCAACTCATCGTTAATGTTCTCCTTGGTCAGGGCCATGTTCTTTTCAATACTGTTGCTCAAGTTGTCTATTTCTAGTTTCATCAACCTCAAATCGTCGTCGAACTTCAACTTATCCTTGTTATACTTGCTCAAGTAATCATTGACGTTATCAATCACCACGTCGATCTCCTTCAACTTGGAGTCGTTATCTTCTTTGATTTTGGCTTGGTCTTCGCTCAACTGTTCCAAAATCTTGTCGATTTTGATGAATTCCTCATCAATCTTTTGTTTATCCTTTTCAATTGATGATTGCGATGGAGGAATGATACTTGGGATCAAATATTTGTTAACTACTTGATACAACCCATAAGTCACCCCGACAGTTGCAGTGGCCATGATGAAGTAGTCTTTCCATGATCTGTCAGGTAATGCTGGCGGAGAGTTGTAGTAGTCGATTGGAGGAACGTAGTTATTGGTCGGAGCTGGATTAGTAGATTGTACTGATTGGTTTGAACTGGTTGTTTTTGAGACCGGCTCATTGACTCTTCTTAATGATTCTTCTATTTCTTGTTGGTTAAGACCCTTAGATTCCAAAAACTCAACCTTTTTAGTTAAAGGTGACCCAGAAACATTCGGATCCTTCAAGAATGCAATGGCACTCACAATAAGCTCTTCATTCATTGTAAGGGCGACTTTAGCTACTGTAGCGACTTCAGATTAGTGGATTTCTACTTTTCGTGGAGAATATATTTACCGAGCGTGCGAAAACCAACAATTTGGCCGAGGTTGAAAGTTTGGGGTACCGGAGTTGAAGATAGTTATAGATATACTATGTACATGAGAGTTCACACCTGGAGGAAGTGAACATGCTAAACTAAGAAGATATCGAGTTGTTTTGATCACAAGGAGACTAAAAAGGCACATTTAGTGCTATGAGTCGCTATAGTGAATTCTCGAGGACTTTGGCCTCGGTGGTCACCAGTGTACTCTCGTGAGGACTTTAGCCTTAATAGTCACCAAGGTACTCTCTCGAGGAGGCTTTTATCCTAAAAAGAGGATTATTTTTTTCTCCATTTCAATCAGTCTTGATGAGATTTTGTTACTCATCAAATCAATTTAGAACTACTTGTGAATAGTCCGGAGAGAGCATTTTCTTTGATCAATTCTTCGTAGATACACCAACTGATACCAGCACTTAAACCTTTTCTACCAAACCTTAACGATAATCCTCGGAATAAGTTTTTAACTCCTCCTTCTTCTGCAAGGAGTATTTTTGTAGTTTTAACGATGGACGTTTGATTCGTTAATTGTAATCTTGTCTTGATAGCATCAAAAGGTGCAGTGATTGTAGTTGAAACTGACGCGGCTAACACAGCTGCTGTTGTGTTTATTATACCCGACCGATAATCTTGTGAGTAGTTGGGCAAAATAAGTGGGAAAAGCGGTGGCAAAACGTCGTTTTTGAAGCTTTCATAGAATAACACATACAACCCTGCGTACGGACAGTCTCTGGCCAAGGTGGCTATGGAACCTTTGAAAAAGTTACGCAAAGAACCTTTGTTCAAACCAGTTTCACTGCCCGAGGCTGACTTGTCGAGATAGATTCCTTGAATTCCTTCATACATGGAGTTGTAATTGTAAATGTTTGATTCAAATCTAGTCTTGACGATAGTGATTGGCATGGTAATGAATCCGACCAAGGCACGAACAACAAAGCCCGTGGCCAAATTCTCGAGATGGGACAATTTGGGTAAAACCGATGTGGACGATATGATATCTGCATTTCCAATATCAATCTTCCTCTGGGCTATAAATGTACGAGTGTTGGATAAAAATGCAAAGTATAAGCCGGCACCAACCGATGTTCTCAATGTGGAAGGAATTACTCCTCGCCATAAGTCCTTTATCTGCGTTAGCTTCTGTAACTCTTTGATGATATTGGTTCTGATGTGGACATTGTTGGATTGTTGTTGTTGAAGTCGGGTTTTGAGTAAGTCAAACGGTTGCAATGTTATGGCCGATATCAAACCCGCCGAAGCTCCTGATAGTAAGTGAATTGAGATCCCTGGAGAAGACCTTGGAGCAGAGATGTCTGGTATTTGGTCCAGAGCGGAGGTGCTGGCGATTGCGGCATCCTGGGGTTGAGGCCGATGCATGAAATAATGTGAGTAATTGAATATTTGCCCTCCAATTACATATGTTATAAACAAACACTTAACAAACTAAGTGCAATCTATATACCTATGATGTAATTGGCTTTTTCCAGTTGATCAATTCTAAATTAGTCGCATTTTTACGACAATTGCTAAGACAATTTTCAATCGAAGTTCACATGTTCGCTTAGAAAAAGACTCAGGCGCTGACTAATAACCATAGTGGGGTCTATAGAGTCCAAGTCTACTCTGTCTTCCTCAGCATGATGCTTGTTCCATAATGAGAAGCATGCAATGGCCAAATAAGAATGCAATGGATCGGGAGTGGAGTCGGGATCTTTTCCAAAACCTCCCATTAAAGCACTTTGAGTGCGCTGAAGCAAGTACTTTTGAGCTGATTTCAAGTCCAACAATTTCAAATTCTCCAGGTCCAACATTTCAAGACTCCCGGTGCACCACCAAGAGTAACATGTGTCACTGAATTTGTTCTCACGACCGTTAAACCCTCCGATATCTTCTTCTACGTAATAGGTATATTCTTGAGTATAGAGACTAGGAGGATAGTCAACATGTCTATGAACGAGCCAATTGGTGGTTTTCTGAAATATTGGTTGGGTCAAGTCGTAATTTAGTAATCTGAGACATGCAATACCTACGAAGGTCAACCCCAAATGACTTTCATCCTTACTTCTAGAACTCATTCCTCCGTTGTAATTGATCCGTGAAAGAACAAACTCTATCAATTCTTGTTCATCAATATCATTAACAGGGTCACACGTATCGTATTTTAAGAGTTTTCGGATACAAACAGCAATGTAGCATAATCTAAGATCAGTTTCTCCAAATTGACCTTCGAATTGGTTAGTTTCATCATTCTTGCCATCTTCATTTGTTAATGTTGGCACAAAAGAACCCTTATTGGGACCTGATTTGACCTGGCATAGCGAGACGAATCTCATTACCTTGTGGCGATCCAATTTCTTTGAATAATCATCCTCAAGTGCTAGTAAACTAGCAAGGGCGAAGAAGGTCGCTGAAAGGTTGGGAAAATCAAATTCTGGGACATTTTTGAACCACCAAGTAGCACGAAAAGCTGTGAACTCGTCCTTCTCTATAATAAAGTCATTATATATATTATTGACAAAGAAATCTCGTTCAGAAGTTGATAACTGGAGTCGTTTAAGTAAGCCCAATCCATGTAAACAAAAGTAAATAATGGCCAATTTGTTCGAGTCTTCTGATTGGACACTAGATGGTAATGCCGTCAAACATCGATTGAAGAACTTTTCATGTTTATCTATGAGTAATGAAGTCATTTATGCGACCTGGTGCTTGTTAATCTGTGGTAGGTATGTTAATTATTTGGATCGGATATTACATGCAGTATCAAATAAGGAAATATGTTTCTTTAAATGCAGTCTCAAATCATTGATGCAAAAAGTTACAAGGCTACAGTAAAAGTATATATACATCCATAATAACATTAAGAAATGATTTGAAAGTAGAAATATATAAAGAATCTGAATAAAAGTATATTGTAAACGTTATTGTTTTTGAATATAAACCTTCTGACAATGATGGTAAGAATACAAAGCTGAGGATCCTTTAAATTATTCCTTTATTTGATTGAAATTAAAGAACGAAAGTTGTTGAACTTAAAGTTATTATACTATTTATTGATAATGGCTTAATTTCAGATTGTCTAATTGTGAAAAAGTTAGTATTTTTATTCGTCAATTTTGTAATCAGAAGGAATGGGGCTCGAATTCTCAACATAACATATTAATAATTTAGGTACAGGATGGTGCCAAAGAAATAATCTTAGTATATGAGAATCTTAGTTGATCAGGGTATATGAAAATTGTCGTTGATCTGTTCGTTAGTTGACTTTAGCATTGTAATTATATGTGATACGTTGTGACGTAATTGTTAGGATATATGGTCGGAAAACATCCATACCGCAATAACTAATAAAAGCCCAAAGCCCATTTTACTCAGATGTAGAGTTACTCCAACTCGCGAATATAGGAGTCCTACCATATATCCGTCCCCTGTGGCGATTCAACTCTTCCTATTTCTACTTCCCTAATAAAGCAACAACATTCCAAAGATGAGAAACATTCTCTAACAGGGCATAGCCGAACGAGCATTAGTAGATCTATGAGAATCAGACGAAGAAGTGTCCTCGAGGGAGATATTGAATTCTCTAGAGAACTATCAGAATTAGGATAGAATATATCAGTAAGAATAGAATTTCTCTAGTAATAGTAGAATATATCTAGTAAGAATTCTGGGGAAAACTCGCTCGTAGATTTTAGTGCAAAGTCCGAGAACTTTCATTCTCAGCTGATTCCAGTTCTCTGGTTACAGCCTTCCAAACCACTCTAACATGTTTCGTAGAGCCTGGGGCTGTACACCGAAGCTTCGCCTTCCCTATTCGCGACATTCCTATCATTATGCAAGGTACAGACATATTGACAGAATCATCTTGGCTTCATTTATTCATTTGACGTGGACTTGGCACGAAATGGGTTCAGCCATGCGATAGAGATACGTTGAAGAAAAGCAATTGTTGATAGAAAGGGTTAGTCTCATAACTATATGTACTGCGGAGGAACTGAACCGTCCCTCTAGCACTTCCTAATATCTGTAACAACCCTATTAACTACTGCTACATTTTCTAGATTCCTATATATAACATTACCCCAGGGCTTCGAACGCCTTTCAGATTTGAGCTTTGGCCACGATGATTCACAACATATGCTCAGATACTGCCACCTTAAAGCGTGAACAGTCCACATATGTGATTTATGTAGAGCTTGTTTACACCCTCCTTCCCGAACAGCCATACGTAGGCTAACCAGCAGATCGTGGCGATGTAGTTCAGAAGAACGCGTAACGATCTGCCAGGGATGAGTTATAAATAATACACTTTTTCCACATCGTAGTTTTTATCTGAGAATATCAACAGAAATTGTATATTTTTCCCACTTGAACTTCTTCACAACGAAAACATGAAATTCTCTAGTTTAGCAGTATTATTGTCAGTCTCTGCTGCAGTCAACTCACAAGTCGTTAATGATGTTAACAAAAGAGCAGATGGGCTTTCCCCAGACTCAGGATCTGGTGCTGGTGCTGGTGCGGGCGCAGGTACGGGTGCTGCTGCACCAGTCCCAGTACCAGCCGCTGCATCAGTTCCATTGCCACCTGCTGCACCTGTTGGAGGGGCTACTACTGGAGGAGTTACTGCTGTAACAGGAGCTGCCAACACTCCAGCAGGGGCTGCCACCACTCCAGCAGGAGCTGTGACTGGAGCTGCGACAGGAGTCTCTGAACCAACAAGAGCCGCCAACACTCAAACACCAAGCACTGCACCAATAGGAGCAGCCCCAGCGGGACTGTCACCTCTGTCATCACCAGACCCAGCCGGGACTGCTCCTGGAACTTCTCCAATTTCTGCGGTTTCTCCCGGCGAAGGTTCCTCCACCACTGTCCCCTCCGCTCAAACTAAAACTTCTTCTGGAGTATTTGGAGAACCAGCTGGAGCTGGGTTTCACTCACAATCAGAATCTTCTCTTTCAGTTCTCGATATCGAAACTTCTGCCGCACCAAGCTTGATCACTGGTGCTATAGGTCCCAATCAAGCTACCGGCTCTATACAGGGTTCCGCTAAACCAGGTGTTGCATTTGGTGACTCTGATTCCTCAGGTTCATCATCCTCCGCCAACGCTGCCCAGCAAGGATCTCGCGCGGGTGTAGGGTTCATCATGGCAGCAGTTGCAATGGGTTCCCTTTTGCTTTAGATGGCTACTTTCTCTTATTGGCGATTCTGTTTGAAACAGAAAGGTAAAATTTTATATAGGTTCAATATAAATTCTAACAATTTATAATCCTAATACATTCTTGAATCTATAGATCTGACAATTTAACATTAAGTGAATCTGTTAACTACTCAAGTCCATCAAGAACCACACATAAGACTAGTTAATTAAGGTGTAAAAGCTCGACAAAATCGATGTCAAAAATGTCGATATTTGGGTTCGGATTTTGGTTAATAAACGATATTATGACTGGCAACTCCTCCCTAAGGATATTTCCTTCGAATAGCACTGATGAGTGGCAGTATATATTGCCAGGGCTATCGATGGTCTCCAAAAAGGGATTCTTGTGGGCCTGGAGCTTTGATATATCGATGTCGATGTCTACATACCAGTTTAGCGAATATCGCAGTATGCCATCCTTTGTGGACACCATTTGGCGTATGGCATAGTGAGAGATATCCATTGTTTTGGAGCCAAAGACAAAATCGAAATCAGCCAATTCGATATTCAACCCACACCCCAAAAACTTCGTAAATGCTTCCTTTAAAGTCCACAAATGATTGAACAGAGTATAGCGATCCACACAGTCTATCAGGAGTAGTTGTTGGCGCTCTCGTTGAGAAAACATCGGACTAAATTGATCCATAAACTCCGAGGATGAGATGCTAGTTTGTTTTGTATGAGATAGATCGATTCCTATAGGAGTGTTTTGAACCGAGAGCTCGACCATAATGCTGAGAATGCTATTGGAACTACTTGAGTTGAATTGTAGCGACATGGGTCCTTGGCTGGTGATTACAGAGAGCAATGGTTTTCCATACTCGTTAAATGAGAACTGAAGAGGTTTCCATGGATCAAATGGCAGATCCGAGGAAAGGTCTGACGTCAGATCAGTCAACTTATAAATCACCAAATTTAGGACTATACGAGAAAACAACATATTGATGAGAGCTTTACATTTTTGTTCATGGTTGGAGGTAGATTGGAGCTTGACATTTTGGTTCAAATCATTCAAAAGACGGAGACACGTCTCAAAATTATAATCGTCGCCAAGTAACGTCACGAGTCGTGGATTGACGTATGTCGTGAATATATAGACATTGGCTGAAGGACTCTGTTTTAGGTCAATGTCAAGAATAGACATCTGTAAAGAATAGACATTAATAAAGAAGACATGATGGTTTTGTGCAGGAGATATTGAGATTGGTTCTTATAAAAGTTCTAGAATTAATACAGAGTAAGCTTTACGTATATGTAAACTACAGTAAGAGCAATTCTCTACCTATTCTCCTTTAAGAGGGTGTAGTATATATACTTTAATCTTTAGGTTACTTCCAACTAAACAGCAGTGTAATTAGATGTTCTAAGAAACTCTGTAGTGGTCTTATCATCTTATCTTTAACTACAGTGGTGAGTCTAATAAGCTCAATAATGATCTGATGAAGATCCTGTTGTATTCTATATCTAACGTAATATCCTATTGATTTCCAACATTATAGAACTTGACAATATCATCACCATCGTATGGATTCTTTAATGCTTCCTGGTAGGTTTCCAACACCACTTTCTTGACATTTTCAATGCTTTCTTGTGAAAGTTGATAATGGAAAGCGATTCTTCCAGAAGTAGCCTTAACATTATACTTGTGGGCCAAGTCAGCCATCACCGACAAGTTCATTCTGTTTCTCTTGAGATCAATGAAGACAAAGTTCGTGTCAACAGGATGTTCCAAGTGGATACTGTTCTCTTTACACAACTCTTCCAACTCCTTGGCCCATTTGTGAGTTTGTTGCAACTTTGGCAAGTTCTCATCGATAGCAACAATGGCCATACACGCAAGCAACCCACTTTGTCTAATTCCTCCACCGTTTTGCTTCTTGAAATGGTTGGCCTTATTGATGAACTTACGAGTACCAACCAACACAGATCCCACAGGAGCTCCCAAATTCTTGGAAAGGCACAAAGAAACACTATCAAAGTACGAGCAGTACTCTTTTATGGAAATTCCTGTAGCCACAGAAGCATTCCATAAACGAGCTCCATCCAAGTGAAGCTTGACGTCATTTTCCTTACAGAATTTAGAGATCTTTTTGATCTCTTCCAAGGGAAAGATCATGCCATGAAGAGTATTTTCCAAAGAAATCACTTTGGTGGGAGCTCCATGGATCTCACCATCTTCAGGAATGAAATTTGGCAAGATATCGTCCACCAATGTCAAATGACATCCATTCTTTGGATGGATAGTCTGGACCATGGCTTGCGACAAAGTAGCCAAACCACCGGCCTCGTGCACGTATACGTGAGCTCTATAATCACACATAACACTGTGTGGTGGCTGGGTCAAATTAGTACGAAGTGCTATTTGATTGGAAAGTGTTCCACTAACACAGAACAATCCTGCTTCTTTACCTGCAAGAGCGGCGACTTTTTGTTCTAATTCAATGGTGGAACCATCCTCATTGTATACTGCATCTCCCAAAGTCGTTTTAGCCAACGAATGGACCATTGACAAGGTGGGGGTGGTAAAAGTGTCACTACGGAACTCATTATGAGCGGGACTTTCAGCGGAGAAGACGTCAAACATAGAAGAATTCTTTAATTTAATACGATCAGTGGAATACGAGAAATTGTCACACTAGAAGAACAATGTGGTTTATATATTATTGTAAAAAGAAAGAATCGATGTAATAGTATGTGATTATGAATCATAGATCTGGGGATCACGACATTCGCGACGTTCGACATTTACACGACATCTACACGACATCTACACGACATCTACACGACATCTACACGACATTAGCAGTATTACCAATATTTACGACATTCACGACATCACGAATATATAATTACGACAACTACATCCTCCTTTAAATGAGCCTTCGAAAAAGAAGTTTTCTACATTGCTACGAATTCACAACGAATAAATGAAGGAATCACCGATGACTAGTGATTAACACATGAAATATTCATGCTTTTTGGGTAATTATACGAGGTATCTATATGGTAATATCTACTTTAATTGATAAGGTTGCAAAATTCGGTGCTAGAGTTGCAGCTGCAGATTAGTAATTCAGTGGGTGAATACCCGCCACCCGCCACACAACCAATTTCCGCTCATTCACAATACCAACTTACAGTACCTAACATTTACGGTACTCAGTATTCACCAATCCAAGCGCATTCTATCCCCTAATTAGGAAGGTCGATGCTAGCGTCCATTTTTGGAGATTGCGCGGTAAACATCTCCCATAAGCGGCGTACCATCTTCACTCTACACCTCATCATAGAGCCAAACCATTCACCAATGTACACTAGACTTCTATAATGCGGTAGACTTGTATAACATACTATTCAAAACGACTAAGTAAGACAGGAGAACATTTCATCCATATCTATTTAATGACGTCACCTTGAAAACCGATGAGTAATTATTACTGAAGCGCGGGTAATGGCATCTTATCAAAACGGCAAAAATCTCCTTGGGTGGGGATAACATTGACACCAATTCTACTATTTAAATAAGAGAAACCCCGGAAATTCAAATAACCAGAAACAAATTAACAACAAATTAATTATTTACGATAAGCACAAATTGAAGATTCATTCGTGTAACTCAATTCAAAGTAGTTAAATTGTTCCCTAGTTCCACTTTTCAAATCATCACATAATGTCAGACATGGAATTCGAAGTTACCTTTCCAGATGGAAACAAATATACCCAACCAATGGGTTTGTTCATCAACAACGAATACGTCAAATCCAAGAGCGGAAAGACCTTGGACTCCATCAGTCCTTCGACTGGAGAACTAATTGGATCAGTCTACGCCGCTGGCGAAGAAGATGTTGATGTTGCTGTAAAGGCAGCCCGTGGTGCATTCAAGCTGTGGAGAAAAGTGCCTGCTCTCGAGAAGGCTGCTTTATTGAACAAGCTCGCTGATCTCATTGCAAAGGAAGTAGACATGTTAGCTTCCATAGAAGCTTGGGATTCTGGTAAGACTAGAGACCAAAACGCCTTAGGTGATGTCGAAGAGACTGTTAACTGTTTCAGATACTTTGCTAGCTGGGCTGATAAAATCACCGGTAAAAACATACAATACGATCCAAAGAAGTTGGCCTATACCATCCATGAACCATATGGAGTTTGTGGACAGATTATTCCTTGGAACTATCCATTATTGATGGCTACTTGGAAATTGGCTCCAGCCTTGGCTGCTGGTAATGTCGTCGTTTTGAAGACATCTGAAATCACTCCATTGTCCGTATTGTACCTTGGTAGGTTATTCAAAGAAGCTGGCTTTCCACCTGGTGTTGTGAATATTCTTTCTGGTTACGGTGCTGACGCAGGTAAGGCATTGGCCAGTCACATGGATGTCGATAAAATTGCATTCACTGGTTCTACCGCAACTGGTAAAATCATTCAACAATTGGCAGCTTCTAACTTGAAGGCTGTTACTTTGGAATGTGGTGGTAAGTCTCCTTTGATAATCAGAGCTGACGCCGACTTGGAGCAAGCTGTTAAATGGGCTGCTGTTGGTATTATGATCAACCAAGGTCAAGTCTGTACCTCCACATCAAGAATCTACGTCCATGCTGACATTTACGAAAAATTCTTGGAAATGTACGTTGCCCACATCAAAGAGAACTACAAACAAGGTGACGTGTTTGATTCCGAAGCAGTTGTTGGTCCTCAAGTTTCAGAAATACAATACAACAAAATATTGTCTTACATTCAGATCGGTAAAGACGAAGGTGCAAGAGTTGTCTTGGGTGGAGAAAAGAATACTGCTGCGGGTAAGGGTTACTTTATCAAGCCTACTGTTTTTGCAGACGTCAAGCAAAACATGAGAATTGTCAAGGAAGAAATCTTTGGTCCAGTTGTGGCTGTTGGTACTTTCACCACCGACGAAGAAGCCATTGAATACGCAAACAGTTCCGAGTATGGTTTGGGAGCTGCTGTTTTCACCAGGGACATAACTATTGCTCACAACATGGCCAGTGATATCCAGGCTGGTATGGTTTGGATCAACTCGTCCAACGACTCCGATTCGCATGTACCATTTGGAGGTGTCAAGATGAGTGGTGTTGGTAGAGAATTGGGAGAATACGGTGTCACAACTTACACCCAAGCCAAGGCTGTTCACGTTAACTTGGGATTCAAATTATAGATTAATATATGAATGGTCGAGATACGATACGAAAGAAATATAACCATTATCTGAGTAAAATATAAGAAGGAACTCACCATTAATCGTAAACAATCTCACCTAGTGGGTACCTATTACTAAACCTCATATAATCCTATCGTCCAGTCTTTCCTCTCTCCTGCAGATAATATTCGCAACTACTTTGCAACTTTGGAGGGGTCTGAATACCATAACCCCGGGCCACCTCACTACTTAGTAAGCTTATTAGAAATCAAAATTCAGAAGAGCGTCGTTTCCACATTGATTGAAGGAGCAGTACTAATTCTCGCGATAACATTACAGTTATCCCAATTTACCCCTATTTCCGTAAATATAGGAACATGTCCTAATCTGCATGGCTTTCTCATTATTAATCATGGAGTAATTACGAATTTATGGAGTCGTGTGCGCGCCAAACCGAATTTCGCCTGTCACCACCTCCAGGTGGAAGCAATCTGATCCAGTTCCTACTGGCTGTTGTTTCTGTTATTAAACAAGTAGAAGGATTCAATTTCTAAATAATACGACCTCAGACTCATCAGCTTTGTAAATGAAACTTACGCAAACTTCGGGTATGAAAATATGATAGCTTCTGGAGAATCCGATATCGAAGTAGTCTCGCCTGAAACTCATGTGCTAGGTACTACGTTGTCCTCATTCGTTAGCTCGCGAAGTTTGAGAAACGTCACTACAAATACTGACTCTGGAACCAATGAATTGCCTTGGACCCTTGCAGATCTAGACAGCTCCAATCCATATAACAATCCCATTCTATCAACGTCGCCTTCTGTATGCTCAGTCTTGTCATCAGAAGAAGAGCTTTCAATTTCATCTTCTCCCTCAAGCCTTGCCTCGTCATTTATAGCGTACAAGAAGAAAATCATCCAACCTCGCAAGTCCATTCTCAAAAAACTACCCCTTTGCATTCTCAATCACATTTTGCAATATGTGGATCAATTTGATTTGGTAAACCTTCTGTTAACCAGTTCAACCCTTTATAATATAGCAATGGATCGGTTGTATAAACGTGTCACTGTGATGCTTAATGCTGAATTTCCGCTCAACTGCAAGAAAAGCAGCAAAAGATACATTCTGGAAAACGGCATGAAGTATATGGATACGGCCATGATTTTGACGGTGTCAAATCTCTTCAAGTTCTTTATAACTTTGCAGACAAATGCGAAACATATTCAGAGAGTCAAGTTCTTTGTATTTGACAAGTGTTATACTCATGATGCTGTGGATATCAGTCTTGTCCAATGCAAAATTATCGACTTTTTTGGAGCCTACTCCAACGAAATGAACTTTCTTCATATCACATTTATTGATTTCTTGACGGGGATCACGAAGCTTACCAACTTCTTACGGAACGATAATATTCGTAATAAAATCTTCAAGTTGTTTGTTACTTCTACAGAGGATTTATACAAGCCAAATGTGCCGCAGAGCTTGACAAATTTGTTTCTTATGTTGAGAGAGGCGGAACTATATAATATTGAGGATTGGATTGGTCTTGATCTGGTCATTGATTCTAAGACCGTTCTTGACTTAATATCGCAACAACAACTGAACCCCATCTTTGACATGTCGACGTATCCATACAATGTGTTCAACTCGCTATTTACCCTTACGTGCAGCACAAATAACCAGATCGGACTTGAAATCTTAAAGAATATCAAATTGTTCAGCGAGGACGTCAAATTGAAGTTGAAAGGATTGACAGTTTTTCACTGTCATAAAGAAACATTTTCAGACGAAGATAACGATCTATTTAATGACCATAACGACAAATTTAATAATGAATTATATCACCGGTTTATGGAGGCACTTGAGAAACGACTCAGCTTCCAGGTGATTGAATCCAAGGTGGATATCATGCACTTGTCCCACCTTTACCTCAAGATCGACTGCATTGAGCATCGCAATCACGACTGTAACTGCTTTGATCAGTTCTACCGTGATTTCAGCGAGTATCTGACCCAGCATGATGGTTTGCCGAACCTCGTAAACTTTGAAGCCGAATCGTTCCCTAATTTGGAATGGCTCAGACCACACCAAATCTTGGAGAATATCTTGACACCTTTGGGTGTTTTTATCAAGACTTTGTCGAACTTGGCGCAGTTGACTATCGATCTTCTGACACCTGGATTTAAAATGTTTGACATTAATATTCGAATGCCCACCGCACTCCTAAACAAGTTGAACGAGCGGTTGATGGAGGCATTCTTCTTGTGTTTTTTTGCCCTGAGCGACCACCAAACGGTTAACAATCTCCGCACCTTGCAATTGCCGGACTTCTTGACCTCGTTTGTATACTACAAGCCCGATTTCTACGAGTCTTTACTTCATACTTGTCAATGCTGGGGTTGTAATTTAGTATTGGAGAAATTGAAGGAACAATTCCATCCAATCAAACTTGACAATGAGGACGAAAGTGACATAGAATCAACATACTACAACCTCTTTGGATACATCCTCAGTAAACTTCAAATGGATAGAGAAGTATGCATCCCTATCAAAGAAAAAACTTTCAAATACAGTCAATATCCTATTTATAAGGGACAACCTCACACTTTACACAATGTTTTCCATGAAAAGGAGAACCACACTGCTTGCAAATGTAATATTGCCCAAGACCCACTTTGTGAAGACGAAAAGGCAATTGAAAACTTGGCTGTTACTTATATTATCCATCAATTACTGCCGATTGTCAAATACTTGTCAATGATTTTCTATAAACTAGATACCATAATGATCCATGGAATCTATTATGAATTCAACAAAAAACAACAGAAAATGGTGCCAATATTTGACGACCCGGAGTATCCCGTCCAATTCCTTGAAGAACGCAAGGCCGAGATCGAACGAGGTGATATTCCCTCGGTTCCATTCGGCTACTTCAAAACCTGAAAAGTGCTCAGCAAGATTTCATAGAATACAGGTACTCGATACAATTGTATAAAAAATCTTTGGCAGGTCCATAAGATCTTCTATATAATATCTGGGAACATCTGGGAGTCACTACGTCTAAATAGGAATAATTTCATTTCCCTTGCGTTCAGTAATCGTAGTATTATCTAATCGTTATTTAATCCTGAATATGAGTAATTGACAAGAATAGTAGAGACAAGGAAGTTCAATATTCAGTATTTCAACTGCTTAGTATTAACAATATTTCCTGTACCTGATGTTTGTTCGCTAATTATATTTTACTGTATACAGTTCATGAAAATGCACGTCATCTTCACGTTTGATATTGTTCAATTAGAGCCGTTCGTTCACACAATCTGATATTGTGCTTGTAGACAGGATTGAGATTGTACGACATCGACCCAGACATTGGCCTAGTAATAGTAGCTCCAACACTGCTAGACACTATACTAGTTCGTATAGTCTTCTATTTGTATAATTTTGTATACTAATCGTATAGATCCGTTCCCTCTATAACTATAACTGGCCACTATCTAGCTCACTCATCTCTGGGCTGGCCCTGCGCTGGGGAAAAGCTTAGAAAAACAAAGTTGACCGAGCGTCAACTCAATTCACCGTCTGTTAACCCCAACTATCCCCATTACCACGACTGCTATATAAACAGAGATAAAGAAGAAACAAAGCCTTTGAATTTTTACTACTATCGATAATCGCTATTCATTGATATATTATTTGGCATAAACAAACAGCGCAGTGTTGATTTGATCATCGCATTCATCGCATTCCCTGAACCTGAACTACTTCACGCTGTGGAACACCCCGAATAAAAGACGTCTACAGTATAGTTAGAAATTAGATTGATACAGAGTTACAGTATACTCAGAACTAGATCTAGCAATAATTAACAGGATACTCGATTAATTTCTTGCACAACAAACTTAACCAAACTTGATAACCAACCATCAACAAACATATCCAGACTCAAGGTACTAGTAAGAACTTTATGAGCTTTGGTGAAAGAATTATAACTTCCATATAATTTAAACACAGTTTTTTCTAAGGTTCGAGGATTGATGTATCTGTCCACAAAGTCTTCGGGTACAGACCCCATCACGTTACCTCCTAATGTAGTTAGTGACTTGCTTGCTGAGGATTCACAGCAGTTATTGCATGCACATCTCTACAATTATTTGAAAGAAAACGGCCATCACGAATCAGCAAAAGCTTTGCTTGCAGAATCTCAATATATTCCAAACAATTCGACGTCACAGTATGCAAAGAATTCAAACGTTGAGGCTAAAATGTTTATTTCGAATCCTTCAGAGTCAGAATCATTTTTTGTGGAATGGTGGAGTATGTTGTGGTCGCTCCAGAGCAGTATAAACCCATCGTTGAACCAAATCATGAATGTACCCCAATTTCAACAACAGATGGTCCCACAAAATCAAATGAACGCCCGTTTGCAACAACAGGGTCAGATTTTACAACATCAACAACGCGTACCAATGCAACAGCAACATCAACTTCTTCAGCAGCAGCAACAGCAGCTTCTTCAACCACAACATCAGCAACAACTTCTACAACAACAACAGCTTCAACAACAACAGCTTCAACAACAACAGCTTCAACAACAACAACAACAACAACAACAACAACAACAACAACAACAACAACTTCAGAGTCCAAATCCAAACAAACCGGGATCCAATTTCGTGGTGCCGGTATCTACAAATATGCAACCCCCACAAATGGGAACGAACCAGCCGAAAGGAAATAATGCCAATCAAAGTCAGCAACAATTACGCTTGCAGCAAATGAAATTACAGTTTCAACAAACTCAATTTTTGCAGCTGCAACAACTGCCCTCAGATAACCAACCCTCTTTGTCTATGGCTAAAAAGGAAACTGAACTACAATCACCATTACTTGCTGACCCTCTGCAACAAAACGATAAACTCAAGCTCAAAAACGAGTCTATCAGTGATTACCAAATGAACTTGTTAAGAATGGAGAACCAAAACAACCTTCAGAGGAAACAGTATTTAATGAAACACCAACAACAACCGCAAAACAAACAACTCTCACAAGGATCCCCTATAGCAAAGAGTCCTCATATTAACCATGGGTCTCCTGATAATATGCAGCAACAGCAGCAACAGCAACAGCAACAGCAACAGCAGCAACAGCAACAGCAACAGCAGCAACAGCAACAGCAACAGCAGCAGCAACTTCAGCAACAGCAACAGCAACAGCAACAGCAACAACATCAGCAAATGTTAATGCAAATGGCTATATCTCAACAACAACAACAACAACAACAACAGTCCATGATGATGCAAAATCAACAACAACAGCAGTTGGGTCTTGAAAACGGAGTACCTACCCCTATGATGAGTAATATGAACGACCCCATGTCCAGTTCGGCTGTTGATAACGCTAACAACCTTAATACATTTCCAAATGGAGGGAACAAAATAGGAGAAGACGGTAATAATGCCGGGACGAATCCTGGTAAAGACGGAATGGCACCCAACGGAGATGTATCTAATCTAAATCCTCAGCAGCAGCAACAACAATATCAGTTACATTTGCAATGGCAACAAAAACGATTAAAGTTCATGCAACAGCAGCAGGCCCAGCAGGCCCAGCAGGCCCAGCAGGCCCAGCAGGCTCAACAGGCCCAACAAGCGCAGCCATTTATGGGGATGAATGGAAATCTGACGCCGGATATTTCAGAAATGCTCGTTACCAACGGTGGTGGTGGTAACTTTATAAATCCAAATGCAGGAATACAGCCCATGAAGTTGAACGTTCCGAATGGTACTGCCAACGGCAACATGGATATCATGAAGAACTCCGCACTCAATGGAAACAACAGATTTGGAATTATTGAAACAGACTGGCTCAGTCTGATGGGATCAGGCCCCGGTTTCGGATAGATACTTACCATTACTAACTAATGGTAGATTCTCCAAGGCCTTCACTTTCTTACTAATTTGAAACATGCACTTTGCATAAACAGCTAATAAGGACGTATGGGACGAACAAGTGCTTGATCTCGCTACCCATAGTCACTTTTAATTTCGAAAATTTCGGTAATTCGATACTTTATGATCTACTATAAAAACAAACAATACTCTCGAACACGTCTCGCCACGATAGACGCTGTTTGTGGAGTTCTACTTATTGTCTAGAACATATATAGAGATTTAGGTACTCTAGAAGATTTTAATGAAAGATATTAAATCTGTGGCCTCAGCTTTCACTTTATATACATGTATATATAGAAATATGGCTCGAGGAAGTGGTATATTACACTTTACGCCATGATAGCCCTAAATAATACAAGACTTGAAATACAAAAGAAGGAAGATAAAGGGAAATAGCTTCTTTACTTTAGAGAGAGAGTCCGGAAATATCAATGTCTCCGGAAGTATCTATATCACTGGAAATATAAATGTCTATTGGAAATATCTATAACACTGGCTAGCTCCCTAAATGCTGACTTTGATCTCTAACCACAGTTCACATCTCCTCCCTGTTGTTAACTCACATTTCACCTCCTCATTGTTTAACACCTTACTCGGTTATTTTCAAATGCACTATCTTTTTTGCGACATTCAAAATAGTACTAGATCAAAACAACATTGAACGTTGATCAACAGACTAACCATTGCAAGTCAAGAGTCTGTAGCATACTGCTATAAAAACAAATCCGGAGTCTTGCTGGTGTAATCTTTATTACCTGCCACACATTAATGGTTTTGTTCTAGTAGTCTGGTAACTCGTCGGCTAATTGCATAGACCTAACTATACTTGATCAAGTGTGATTATCTGAAATATATCAGAGTACACTGCGTCCATATCCTTTAAATATTGGTGGATTAAGAGACTTTTACAGTGGAAAGACTCTCCACTCTTTACCGGCACATTAATTCTTGTCCAGTCGTGATCTGCAAATATTTATAAGTATGAATTTTGGGTTTAATCCGGTTTCCAACTATTTATCTAAGAATGGTATGGAAATAAGCGATTGGGGGATCGAAGAGAATGCCTCGACACCAACATTATCTACTCATAGCAATTTTCCACCTCAACGAAACTTTCCAGATCATGAAGAAGACTTTCAGTATTACTATCAAAAGAATGATAATCAGATAATTGGGTCCACGGAAAACTTCTCCAAATACATCAAGAAGTATTTATCAATGGAGAGTTTGAATGAAGTATTTTGGGAGAAGTTCAAGTACAATTTGATTGTTTCTGATTTGCTTGATGATTCCATGGTACTATCGAAAAATGAACAGGCCTTATCTACACTTTTGAGCAATTTGAAGCAGCAGAAACTGTCCTACAAAACCCATCACCTCCCAACATACATTAACAGTCTAAACTTCGATGGAACCCAATTGAAAATAGTGGATAAGAAATATGAGTTGAGATACTCCACCATATTCAACAAGTCCAACTACCTCTTACTAGTGATAAATTTGATAATTTTCTTGCTAAAACAATGCCAGCTATCAAAGATCCACCATCACAAAATCATATACCTCAAACAATTAAAGATGTTTAAAGTGTTATTGATAATATCAACAAAACTAGTCAAATTTCGAAAATTCAAACTTTTGATCTATACCAATCGAACAAAAAACTACTTGGATGACTTCTTAGTATCAAATTATCAATTGAACAAGAAACTAATCTCCAATTTGATATTGGTAAAGGAATTGGAAATGTTCAACTTTTTAGATAAATCCCAACATGATGCTTTCAAACAGGAATTGAAAGACAACGTTTTAAATGCGTTGAGTTTTATAACATTTGACTTGAAAACTGCAATTACAAAATTGATTCCATTTATGAATGGTGATTTGCTAGAACAATATTGCACCATCAACAATATCAATTTAAATATCTTGAATCAATCATTTGAGAATCATTTAAACGGTACAATCGTATCTACCGACCCCGAAGACCAACACAACCAGGAACTTGAAGAGATTACATTCAATATCAACAAATTTAATCAATTACGAAAGTTTTTGATTTGCCAATTTTTGACTATAAATGACGCCCCGATAAAGAAAACATACTTTATATACAAGTTAACCGATATTTTTCATATCGAAGAGAACTTCAATCATGATAACCGTACCCTAACCAGTATTCAAAAGTTGAGTCTCTTGGAAAAGACACTTTCTGCTCACAATCAAGTGTTGCATAACTTTATTACGTTTTTTGACAATTATGATAAATCATCCAGTAAAAAGTTGGACAAAACCCAAGATTTATCAGTCATAAACAATGTTGAGGAGATGAAAGATGATAATTTGATAACATTGATCCACAAACTTGATAAACTCACTACAAATTTGAAGTTTTTTCATAAATATAACCAGTCAACAAAATCTCTCAACAACATTGACGAGATGCAAGAAAAATTGGAAATCTTCAACCAATTCAATGACGAGTTGAATGCTGTGAAAGAATTGTACCAAGTCAACATGAACGATTTGAATAATGAAATGTGCCAACGGAATCGGTTGAATCTGAGTTTAACCTCTCCGAGGTCTACATTTTCCGATTCTGGTTGTTACTCCCCAAGTAGCGAACCATTTGGATTGAAATCGTTTCAAAATTCTTCCATAAAAAAACGATACTCTCTCCCTTCAAGCATTAAATCCAACAGTCCTCACCTTGACGAGAAACTCGAGACTGAACGAAACGTGGCTTCTTCTGGCAAGAAATATAAACACCTCTCTACCGGACTTCAGTTGGGGTTGTTGACGGTTTTTGAGGATCCTACAAAGAAAGGTAAAACAACACGAAACCCACCCACCCAAAACACATCTTCTTCGTCTGCAAGACCAGGCGCTAATTACTCGCCAGTATCGTATGATGACAATTATATCAATATGCTTCCGCCAACTGGTTACGAATCATATAACCAATCGACTCTTGATCAATTGTCAAACTCACAGGCCAAAAAACTCTCCTTTGGAAACTTAAGAAATTCAAACAGGTTTTCATTAAACTCTGTGAACTCGACTGTGAGTGGATTGACGGATTTTATTAGTTCTACACATCTAACATGTTATGACGACGACGACGATGGACTAGTAAAAGACAGTTTTGGCTCCGAGAAAAACTCGCTCCATATATCGAAAGAAGAATTGAAATTGAAGCTAGAAGAAAGTTTCAATCGGATCTACAATTTGGAAAGTGAAAATAATCTTCTCAAACTGAATGAAAATAGTCTTCTCAAACTGAATGAACGAGTGAAACCAATACATCCAGTACCTGAAGACAACACTATAAATCATTCCTCCAAAGATAACAAAATTATAAACCATTCCAAAAATAACAAAATCGATCTAACAACGAATTCCTCGAATAGTGAAGACTCCCACAACACTTTTTTAAGTGAATTAGAATCCAAACTCCACAAAAAGGTTGGATCTTTCGATTAATTATTCTGAATAGTTATTCCGATTAATTAGTCCGATTAATCATCAATTGCATACGTCTGACCCAATTCATCTCTATACCCGCAACCTATGCTCCTTATTTATTACAGAACAATCACGATTGTTCAATTAATTGTATATTAACATTGAAATATCTATAAATACGTAGAATTTCCAAAATCACATTCTCTCAACTTTCCCTTGATATCATGGAGCAGGGGTCACATTACCAGAGAACTTTCCCTCGCCTTCATGGTACATTTCCTCTAATCTCTTAGAACTCAAGGCACTTTCACTCACACCCTTCTTTCCCTCAGCAGAAGGCGTTCCAGAGGCTGAACTGTCCACCAGCTTGTCACTATCACCTCCATTTCCTAGCAACAAGAATGCAACATCTTTCTTCTTATTGGTGGCTTCCTCCTTTTTATTAATCATGGCTTTACCTTCCATGACGACTTGTTGAACTTGTTCCTTTTGCTTTGCACGATCTCTCATTCTTTCTTCAATAGTATCTTTGGTAAGCATTCTATACACAGTCACTTGACGAGTTTGACCCAATCTATGGGCTCTATCCATAGCTTGTGAATCGATGGTTGGATTCCAATCCGAATCGTAGAAAATTACCGTATCAGCAGCAGTCAAATTGATCCCCAACCCACCGGCTCTTGTGGAAAGTAAGAAGATGAAAATCTCTGGTTTCGATTGCCAGTCATGAACCAAATCACGACGATCGTCCAACTTGGAAGAACCATCCAATCTGATATAAATATGTTGTCTGTAGGTCAAATACTCTTCCATCAAGTCCATCATTTTAGTCATCTGAAAGTAAATCAAGACTCTGTGGTCATTCTGCTTCAATTCCACCAACAACTTGTCCAACATAGCCAATTTCCCTGAGTCTGTGATAAAACGATTCATTGAAGGCATTCGTATGTTTGAATAATCAATGAGTTTGTTTACAGGTTCTGGTAACATGTTTGACTTTGGATATTCTGTGACGGGAACCCGATTCGTCAAGAGTTCGTACTCTGTGGAGAGGGACAACGGCAAGAGACTTGATCTGATCTTGGGATCAAACAACGCATCGTTCCATTTATGAACAAACGATTTAGTGTTGCATATGACTTGGACTATTGGGGCGCAAGCAATTGGTTCAGCTGCTGGTTTCAACGAGTTGATGCACAAATCTTCATACACCTTGTCCTTGACAGAATAAAGATGTTTGAGGTGGGTTGAGTTTGAAATCTGTGCATGGCTGTTGTCGAGTTCAGTGATCAACAACTTCTTATTGGTTGGTGCATCTGTCTCGTACAAATATTTGAACCTGTTGATTCTTTCATAGTTGATGTCTGAATATTCCTGAAGGTTTATACTCCGCTCAATAATATTCTCCTTCGTGAGGCGATAGTATTCCTGTGGAGAAGTATTTACAAACTTCAACCAAGAAAATTCCTCATTTTCTCGGACATTTTGGGGATGATGAATGTTGAACATTTCATAAATTTTGTTAGTAGTACCTAACTTATTTTTATATGAGGGAGTCAATAATTCATCGTATAACAATCTTGGAAGGTTGTAATTTATCAAGTTTTCAGATGTGTAGGAAACATCCAAGTCGGTCTCTCTCAAGAACGAACTTGTTTCTGCAAATTTAGCAAACGAAAAACTCGACTTAACATCTGCTCTTTCAAACAAATCTGGATGGTTACAGACTTTTCTAAACTGCATTACCAAGTTAATCAACGAGGTTGAGTCTTCGCTGGTGTTCTCCAATAAATCCATGATGGAAATTTGTGATTTCAACATTTGATAGTACTTCTTTTGACGGTTGGTTAAGTCACAGAAGAGGTCGATTTCCACCTTGTCACCCAATTCACTCTGAACATTCTTCTTGATACGTCTCAACATGAATGGTTTCAAAATAACATGCAATCTTCTTAATTGTTGTTCGTCCAAATTCGTATTTGATTGGGCATGACTTTCGATATCCTTGGAAAACCAGTCACTAAATTCATCATGTGAATCAAACAACGAAGGCATAATAAAATGTAACAATGCCCAAAGTTCTTGCATAGAGTTTTGAATAGGAGTACCAGTCAACAATAATCTGTTTCTACATGAAAAAGAAAGCAATGATTTCCATCTGGATGATTGTGACGATTTGATAGCTTGAGCTTCGTCAAGAATCATGTATTGCCATTTCATTTTTTGAAAATATGCTGCATCTGCAACTACCAATTGGTATGAAGTAACCAAGACGTGGAATGGAGAGTCCTTGTTGTATCTAACATTCTTTCTATCCCAAAACTTTCTCAAAACTTTACGGTCCTTGGCTGTACCCCAGTATGGCAACACTTTAAAATCAGGCACGAATTTACTGAATTCTTGCTGCCAATTGTGTAAAGTCGAGGCCGGTGTAACAACCAAAAATGGCCCCCAGATATTATGAGTTTCTGCTAGGTATGATAACACAGAAATACTCTGGACGGTTTTACCCAATCCCATCTCATCGGCCAAGATACCATTAATACCTTGTTCGTACAAATTGGCCAACCAATTCAATCCCTTAATTTGATATTCCTTCAAAGTACATTTCAATAATTTGGGTTGTGAAATAGTAAGATCTCCCAAAAGCGTGGGGTTTTGGAAGTTCATTTCATCGTTGTCAGGGTTCTTGTCCAAATCATTCCTGTGTTGATTATCAAACTGCTTAGCCTTGTTTTGTGCTGCTTCAAGGGCATTTTGAGCATTTGCAGCGGCGGCTTTGTTTAATGTTTCATCGTCTTCATTATCAAAATCAAGGGTATTAATATCATGAACTTTACTACCATCAATACCAGTGTATTTGTCATAAGAGTTTTCGGATTTGAGGTTCACGTTTGGATCGGCGTCTGTTCCTTCAAATTCATCGGTTTTAATCTTCTTACCAATAAAATGGGAATACAATTCAGTTTGAGTAATCAAGAAGTTCAATTTTCTCGATTGTCTCTTTGCTTCTCTTTCTTCTTCTTCTCGCTTGGCTTTATCGATTAATTCCTTTTCGTGTCTCTTACGTAATTCTCGTTCGATTCTTTCGTTACGCTTCCAGAAATTGAACATTTCTCTCATGGCTCTTCTGGCTTTGGTTGTTAAGTCCTTTTGAGCCTTGTTATTTCTCAACTGCCATCTCTTGGCTTCTCTGGCTGCCAATATGGAAGTTTTCTTTAAATTGATGAATTTTGCTTGGGTGGATTGCTGCATTAACCTACTCACCTTTGGCCCATCTTTTCTGGATAAATCTTTCCAAATTGCAACATACGTATTATCATATTGTTTAATCATTGCTTTCTGTTCTTTAGTAGTAGCTTTCTTTTGATCTGGTGTAAGCAGTTCTTCTTCATTATTTATGTTGATCTTGAGTTTTCCATCCTCGTCATCTTCTAAGTTTGAAGGTTTCCTTCTTGCTCTCTTTGTATTGGTTAAATCAGGTTCTTCAACAGGAGAAGTTTTTCTCTTTGGTTTAGCTTTTATTCCCTTGATTGGAGAAGTTTCAGATATTGAATTGCCTCTTGAATTAGGTTTGATAGGCGAAGTCTCTGGAGAAGCGATATTGGTCACTTGCTTTTTGCGTCTTGCTTTGGGTTCGATTTTATTGACTTCCCTCGTAGATCCCCATTTAAATTCTCTGCCTCTAGTCGTATTGTGATGTAATGGCTTGGATGTATCTAATTGGACCAAATCTTTATTTTTATTAGTATCAGAGATTTTGTTATTTCTTGAGGAGATATCTTCTGCAATAACACGATCAATATAGTTGGAGGAGAATTCGTGTGTATTTACAAGAGTGCTGTTCAATCTGGACTCGTCAAACTTGAGCAATTTCAAATCGTTAGCAAGAGCCAAGTTTCTGTCAAGATTGTTGTAGATTGAAACATTGGACTCAAATGTCCGTTTATACTCTTCATCGATAGATATGCCTTCGGTATCATCGCTGGCAACTATGGATCCTACGATCGATTTCCGATCCAGTTCTAGTATTGACAGATAATTGACGGAATAGTTGTGAGTGTCTTGTCCATTCTCTGGTACGTGATCCATCGAATTTCCATTACGAACTCCTCCGTTTGAGTTTGGAATAGTAGGAGGAGGCGGGGTCATGTTATCGTTAGATAACATTGAAGAAATATTCATCTTACAAACGGTTTTCACTTGCACAGTGTTGTGTCCTAAGTCGGTCTAGCAGTTGGGTGTCAATATCGATTTCCAAAGTTTTCAAAAATGTGTTGTGATGGGGTTAGCCTGTGAAATCGACAAATATTGATACGTGTCGCTTGAAATCCCTTGATATTGTTGGGTGGGATACTTTGACTAGGGATATTCAAAAAAAATTTGTTCTTCAACGATTTCTCACCGTCCAGTGGTGAAAAAACGAAGTACCCGCTTCGCTAGCCGCTCGATTATTTTAATTATGCTACGGTGAATAGGCTTCATTAGTTACGTAGAAGGGCTATTTAAAGAGGGGTATGAGAGTGGGCATTACAGGCCAATGATCTTGAATATATATCGCTTGCAAGCGAGAGATCTCCATTAAAGTTGAATCCTTTGATCTGGCAAACATCAACGGCTATGCGTGGTAGCGCGAAGTTGTCGTTAGTTCGTAAACTTTATATTAGACAGTAATCAAAGCATTTGACCTGAGTATTTTATCAGTGAGGGATATTGCTTACCCCCGGGTTGACCGCCAGTGGATCAACAAATGAATTCCTTTGAGACAATTCGAAATATAGGAATATGTCGTAAAAATGCGACACACGATCCACTTGGTTGTGATGAAAAGGGTTCAAATGTCACTATATGCAATATATGACATATGGCCAAATGAGCCTATGCTATTGATCATATTGATCGTAGTGATTTATATAATCTAGTCTGGTTCTTCTCTTGTGGGGCTCATTGGCCCAACACTGATGGAAAAGTGTTTGTCCTAATTTTGCGATACTACGCGCAATAACTAAGGGTACCCCATTTCCACTCTTTAATTCCGTAATTGGTAATTGCCACACTATGTATTAACTGAATATGCGGTGGTAAATCCCAATTTTCACATTTTCGGGTAATCTTGTAGCGTTTCATATCTCTAGACTTCGTGACTCCTAGCCCCCCCCAGTAATATCAGCAGGGAATTGAGTTGACTATATTTGGTTCAATTCGCGAGAATTTCATGTCGCGACACGGTTTCTGCGATGCACCAGTTACGACGCTAGAACACATGACGAGTACAAGAATATTCATCATGCTGAATATGAAGAATATAAAGAAAATGATGAATATAATAAATCTGAGTTCTGCACGAGTTGACACAATGCTCACTTCTTCCTTCTCCAGGCTCTTCTATGTCTATTTACTGTCGTTTACTCATACCTATGGGTTTATATCTCTAATTATTTCTTATTCTTCTTAGAAAGGTAGATCAGTATTTAAGCAATATTTCACTCAAGTGACTAATTGCCACATCTCTTTTGTATCCATACATTTCTTTCATGTGTGTGCATCCAGTTTCGTGTAAATTAATCTGACTACCTAATCACATGACCATGCTTATAAACGATTTTTGAAAATGATATTTTCGAACCACCAATAAAACACTCTTTACAAAATGGAACATCCAGCTTTTACATTATCAGGTCTTTGTGCCGTTGGTGGCGTTATGGGATATGCCCGTAAAGGCTCCTTCCCTTCATTGGTAGCTGGCCTTACAATTTCTGCTCTTTACGGTGGCGCAGGTTACTTGTTGAAACAAAACGCCGACTACGGTTTGGAAATCGCATTGGGTACTTCAGCTACTTTATTGGTAGCCGGTATTGGAAGAGCAATTCCAACCCAGTTTAAGAAACCAATCCCTAACTTATTGGTAGTTTTGGGTGGTTTGAGTACATTCTATTATGCAAAGAAATATAATGAGTTCTACTAGAGAGTTCGACTAGTTCCGCTAGAGAACAGTCCCTGTTAGATAGGAAATTGATAGCTAGTTGCGGTCAGTATACTCAATTTCAAGGATATCTGATTTATAGTTCAGATTTGTTTATTCATTATAGTTTATACTTCATTTATTCATATCTGATTATAGTTTATATATACTATTCCTACGGCCCGCGAAATTATTTCTACTCCGAAACGCGGAGTTAACATTCAGAAATAGTAATTCTATAATGAATACCAAAACTTATCAATACTATTCGGGTTCCTTTGTTGTGATCCGTGTACAATGTCCTGTATACTTATAAGAACGTAAGAAAATGTAAATTAAGGTTGATGGAAAACAGAAATTCTCTTATATGGCTGCATTTTCTTAGACCCATTTTCCATCCTACCATTCTTCTCCCCATGGTCCCAGGCTGACCATTAATACGTTTTCTCTATAGAGTATACAGAGGCGATGCGCTGCGCAAGAGTTTTATTTCAGCACGAGTTCGTAATATTGACTGATTGTTCACTCAATTGCTTGCCAATTAGTTTTCGGGTTGTACGGTTCCAAAAGACTGAAACAAGTCAAATCCGAGGACATAAACAGTTTGTACTAACTATCCACATTACTAATAGCGTTTCAGGAACAATGCTTCGGATATAAGAAGATTATGACGTCAATCTTAACTCTAAGATCTCACATAGCCTTGGTGCCTTCAAGAATTCCGAAGTATTTATTATCCTCAGACAGAATTTCGCAATTTCGCAGTTCCGCGCACTATCAAGTACACTGTACTAAGTACTTACTAAGTAGCATTGATAGAGCACTGCCTAGACATTGCTAAATCTTCACTCCTCTCTACAACAGATTAATAAGACTTTAAAATTTATTGAATGAAAATATAATATAGAAGAATTAAAACGTAACCCATAACCGATGCATAACAATTTCTGATAACTAGTATCAGTTCAATTCAATGATTGACATTGATCTTGTGTTTCTACCAGCTTCAACTGTGAAGTTTTCTAATGCATTAACTGTTGGTTCACCTGAGATTCCAATTAAGAATGGGGATGAGGTTGGAGAAACATTTGGGATGACGAATGGTTCGCAAGTTTCTGAAGATAAGGTTAAGAAGGTGTGAGGAGCAGACATTGTATAAGATATTTGTTGATGGTAAATAAAATGTTAAGATGGGAAATCTGGATGGTCTTATATACTTCGAAGTTGATTGAAAAATTGCAATTTGTCATCGCAGTATAGGGGATGGATTTTAATCTCCGACGATGATGATTCACTGAGAATTAAGTCATGAATTAAAATATCACACAAAAGCGCCAATTTTTCGGAGTTTTTTGCGAAGACTCATTTTCTTGAATTCTGGGGATTGGATGATAAATCTCAGGTATGTTGTTGTTGCGGTTTCATTTATGAATTAATGGTACTCTAGACCTCTCTTTACCATTGTAGGCCATTTTCCAAGTCAAAAAATGTCCATTCTTTACAAAACAGTCGATTTTGCCTCCATTCTTCCATGACCCAAATAGGCCGTTACCACGTCGGAGTTTTTAGTCCGAGCCTTTTATCCACATGTCACCATTATTTTTTTTTTGCTCTCGGTTGAGTGGGGAAAAATTAATGCAATCTCTCATTAATAATTTCCTCGGCTGTTGTTATTTTGTAATCTACACCAATGGGAGGATTATATGATTTTAATGAGGTTGAAAATGGAAAATGGAAAATGTGAAGTAATGGGCTGTAATTCGTCAAGTCGAGGTCTAAGATTTCGTAGTTTAGTATTAGTCTTTGCTTTACATTTCATTAACCTTGTTTGAAAAATCTTCGTGTATTAGATATTATATGGGTGGTAGATAATTTAATGCTTTCAAACCTTAATTATTGTATATATGCAGGTTTGGATATAAGACTGCAAAAGTCGGCCGAGTTTAAACTGTGCCTATGTGCCTGGATGGTTAGTAAACGATGGTTAGATACTACAGAAATAGGCCCAGGAATATACTGAGAGTCAAAGTAGGTCTGACATTGTTAGTAATTCTGACGTTGAAAGCATTTTCTTCTTATACGTTGTGGCCCTTGCCGGATGAGGTTTACTGTACATTTTTCAGGCTGTTCAGAGGTAATACTTCCCAATTAAACACCAATAGCACAGTTTAACATCAACTGAGCTTGATATCATGCAACCATTCCCATCCCCTTTTATCCATGATTAATCCGTAGAAGGCATTGTTATTCTGTGTCAGTACTAATTATACGAAGGTGAAAAATATTCATGATGTGTGGAAAAAACGTCCTCCGCATATCGAGATAATATGATATCTGGATACTCCGATTCTGGATCTCTCTAGAAGATCTCGGCATCACATTTGTTATTACTACATCGGCGCAAACATGCTACCATTATTATGTAAAATATGACAACTATTTTGCTAACAATTGTTATGTAGAATACTCATACTAAGATAATATTCAGATCACAAACTGTGGTGGCAAACAACATGGCATGGAGCCATCCATCGGTCCGAAGTTCTTGACTCACACTTCGTAACTGATACATTGCCGTATTATATTTATGCTACATCAGTTGTTTACTTCAACTATTCTTTATGCACCATCAGTTGTCGTGAAAAATGGAGATTCTCACGTGACGAGTTTGGCCTCGCGAGACAATAGTAGTGAATGAAGATTAAGTATTATATTGATTATATATATATCAAAACGCTTAAGCAGAAGCTTCGGCTTCAACTGGAGCTTCTTCCTTGACCTTGTAGGACTTGACAGTTGGAGCTGGGACAGCTTCATCTTCATCCTTGGCTTCGGAGATCTTAACAGCATCTGGTAAGGACTTTGGACCAGTCTTGTTGGTGGCTGGGTCCTTCATGATCTTGACCTTAATACCTAAAACACCTTGTCTCATCAAGACGTGTCTGATAGCAATGTCAATAAAGTCGTTGGCTGGTTGACCAGAGTGGATCATGAAACCATCGGCGTACTTTTGAGACTTGGCTCTAGCAGCTCTCAATTTACCAGAGATAACAACTTCAACACCCTTAGCACCGGCACCCATGGCGAATCTCAAGACACCGTAAGCGGCTCTTCTGATTGGTAAACCACTCAACAACTTGGTCTTTAAAGCTTCGGCTTGAACGGCAGCGGATAAACCTCTTTCTTCAACACGTTCAGCGTAGATAACAATACCTTCTGGAGACAACTTGAATCTCTTGACGATCAAAGAAGTCAATTCGTGGATTCTTCTACCTTGTTCACCTAAAACACCTTGAGTGTTAGAAGCCTTAACAATGACTTCCAACTTGGTTGGGGTCTTTCTGACTTCAACACCGGCATACCCTTGTTCGGCTAATTCTCTGGTGAAGAATTCGTTTAATTCGGCGAAGAAGACACCGTCAGCTACCAACTTTCTTTTCTTAGATAAAATAGCGTTAACCATTGTGATTGTATGTTAGATATAGAAAGAAAACCAAACTGAGTATAGAAAAGTGAAAAATTTTCTATAGTTGGTATGGTTGAGAAAAAAATTTTCGTTTCTTGATGTGGTGCACGACCTGAGAATTTTCAGCAAAAATCGGCTTATGTAATTGGTTATGTAAGTGATTGTCTATATATAGGAATGAGACCTATTGCAAATATTGGTACAGCTAGTCTTAATTCTCCACCATATATAATCATGAGAATGCTACCACTCCAATACTATGGGTTCATTTTATACCAATGTAGCTGTATTTCATTTATAGCGGTGTTTAGCTGTATTTTCTCTAATTAACGTTATATAGGTTTTATCAATTACTGAAGCGTTATTAAGTTATGTAATTTAGTAGTTTTCCCCTACCCATTCTCTGGCAGATCTGAATAATTGGATCCATGGACCATATCCACCCCAGTTCTTGGCTTGTTCGGCATCGTACCATGAGTTGGACTCACATCTGGTGACTCTCTCTGGATGAGGCATCATGGCTAAGACTCTACCGTTGGCAGAACTAATACCAGCAATACCTTGAGGAGATCCGTTAGGGTTGTAAGGATATTGTTCAGTGGTGTTACCGTAGTTATCGACATAACGAATAACAGTAGCATCAAAAGCTTTTTGTTGAGCAGCATCCTTGAAGTTGGCTCTACCTTCACCATGGGCTACGGCAATTGGTAACTTGGAACCCTTCATGTTTTGCAAGAAGATGGATTGCTTCTTAGCATCAGCTTCAACTTCAACCATCACAAATCTGGCTTCGTATTGTTCAGACAAGTTTCTTTCGAATGTAGGCCAGTTTTCAGTGCCAGGGATCAACTCAGCAATTCTGCTGAAAAATTGACAACCGTTACAGGCACCAAATGCAAAGGTATCGGTTCTGTCTTGGAAAAATCTTGTGAATTCTGCACGGGCTCTTTCGTTGAACAAAACAGACTTGGCCCATCCAGCACCAGCTCCTAATACATCACCGTATGAGAACCCACCACAAGCAGCCAAACCCACAAAGTTGTCTAAAGAAACTCTTCCGGATAAAATGTCTGACATGTGAACATCGTAGACTTCAAAACCAGCTTGTTGGAACGACCACGCCATTTCTTGTTGAGAATTAACACCCTGCTCTCTCAAGATTGCTACTCTTGGTTTTTTGTCACCAGTGTAGGTCTTGCTGGAAGTTGGGTCAAAGGTTAATTGATAACTTAAACCAGGATCCTTGTCGTCCCTAAGAGCGTCGTATTCTTGCTTAGAGGTAACTGGATTGTCTCTGGTCTTTTGGATATGGTATGAAGTGTTACTCCAGATTTGTTGTAATTCACCACGAGTGTTGGTGTACTTGGTCTCTCCGTTGTAGGAAATAGTAATGTTTTGAGATGCAAAGTCTGGTTTACCAATAATCTTGATAAAATCACTGGAAATATTGTTGGTGTTGAAAACTTCGACAAATTTGTTGTAGTCAGCGGCCTTGATTTGGAAAACTGCACCCAATTCTTCGTTGTACAATTCAGTCAACAAGTCTTCGTTGCTTTCAAGTGCTATTTCAACACCAGTTCTGGCAGCAAAGGCCATTTCCAAAACAGTGGTAATCAAACCACCCTCAGATCTGTCATGGTATGCCAAAACATCAAACTGTTTATGTAACACAATCAAAGTTTGCAAGAATGACTTCAAGATTTGGTTAGAATGAACAGTAGGTGCACTATCCCCAACTTGCTTGTAGACTTGAGCTAAGGCGGAACCACCCAAAGACTTCTTAACTTGGCTAGCTAAGTCAACCAAGACCAAGACGGTATCTTCATTTGACTTGACCAATTGTGGATTCCAAGTGTTGGAAGTGTTGTCGACCGGAGCGAAAGCGGTAACAGTTAAAGCCAATGGGGCAGTAACTTCCTTATCGTCCCACTTCATCTTCATGGACATAGAGTCCTTACCAACAGGAATAGAGATATCCAAAGCTGGACACAAATCCATACCAATGGCTTGCACGGCTTCGTACAACTTTGCTCCTTCACCATCGTGGGAAGCTGCAGACATCCAGTTAGCAGATAACTTGACGTGCTTCAATGAAGGAATGTCAGCGGCAAAAACGTTTAACAAAGATTCTGCAACACACATCTTCGCAGATGCAGCAGCAGAAATCAAAGCTAAAGTTGGTTTTTCACCCATTGCCAAAGCTTCACCAGTTGATAAGACGGATTCACCTAACGAAGTAGCTGTGACACCGACATCGGCAACTGGTACTTGCCATGGACCGACCATTTGGTCACGGTCAACTAACCCAGTAATAAATCTGTCACCAATGGTAATCAAAAAGTTCTTGGAACCAACAGATGGCAATTGCAAAACTCTTTGAATAGAATCGCTCAAGACAATAGAGTCAGTAACAAATGGCTTCAAGTTCAATTCTTGAGTTGCAGCAGCCTTTGACATTTTTGGAGGCTTACCGAATAAAATTGACATATCCAAGTCAATTGGAGTTGTGTTCAACAAAGAGTCGGTCAAGACCAATCTTTGCTCTTGGGTAGCTTCACCAACAACTGCAAAAGGAGCTCTTTCACGTTCACAAATCTTTGCGAATTTATCCAAGTTTTCTGGAGCAACTCCCAAAACATATCTTTCTTGGGATTCGTTACACCAAATTTCCATTGGAGACATACCTGGTTCTAATGATAAGATGGATCTTAACTCGAATCTGGCACCTAAGTCGTTGTCGTGGACTAATTCTGGTAAAGCGTTCGATAAACCACCTGCACCAACATCGTGAATAGATTGGATTGGTGTGTCAACAGCACCTAAGGAAACACAAACATCGATAACTTGTTGAGCTCTTCTTTGGATTTCAGGGTTACCTCTTTGAACAGAAGCAAAGTCTAAATCTGCAGAACCTTCTCCAGAGGAGATGGAAGAGGCAGCACCACCACCCAAACCAATCAACATGGATTGACCACCAAGTACGATCAACTTAGCACCAGGAGTGATTTTTGTGTCTTTCAAGGCCAATTCTGGTCTGATAGCACCCATACCACCAGCCAACATGATTGGTTTATGGAAACCTCTTATTTCAGGTTCTCCCTTGTGGTTCTCGACTTCGGTAGTCAAAGTTCTGAAGTAACCGTTAATGGCAGGTCTACCAAATTCGTTGTTGAAGGCAGCCGAACCAATTGGAGCTTCCAACATAATATCGAAAGAGGATGCAATATGGTTTGGTTTACCAACATCTCTTTCCCAAGGTTGAGGTAATCCTGGAATATTCAAATCGGAGACTGAGAAACCAGACAAACCGGCCTTGGATTTGGAACCTCTACCAACAGCACCTTCATCTCTGATTTCACCACCAGAACCGGTGGCAGCACCGGCAAATGGAGAGACAGCGGTAGGGTGGTTATGAGTTTCGACCTTAACTAAAGTGTGAACTCTTTCCTTGATAGATTTCCATTCTTTAGTCTCGAAATCTGGGGTAAATACATAACCTTCTGGACCTTCGAAAACGGCGGCATTATCAGAATAGGCAGAAACAGTAAATTGGGGATTTTTACTATGAGTGTTTCTGATCATCTTGAATAATGACATGTCCTTTTTAACACCATCTATAGTCCAATCAGCGTTGAAAATTTTGTGACGACAATGTTCAGAGTTTACTTGGGCAAACATGAATAATTCAACATCAGTTGGGTTACGGCCGATTATATCCTTGAAGGCGTGGATCAAGTAATCGATTTCACCCTTGTCCAAAGCCAAACCTAATTCCTTGTTAGCTTTTAATAAGTTTTCGGAGTTGGAGATAATATCAACATGAACTAACGGTTTAGGACTGTGATGAGCAAACAAATCGTTGTACTTTGGAGCATTTTCGTTCAAGTATAAGGTCTGGGTCATTCTGTCGAAAACAGAAGTCAAAATTTCACCAGGAGCCAAATGTTCGAACAAAGAGAAACCAGGTTTGACTGAGATTATCAAGGAAATCCCTCTTTCGATTCTTTCGACTTGATCTTTCAAACCACAAATCTGGGCAATATCAGTAGCCTTGGAAGACCAAGGAGAAATAGTACCAGGTCTTGGTAAGACTCTGACCAAATACGAATCGGCGTCTAATTGGATAACCGAAGTGTCGGCATCACCGCTAACAGTGGAGAACTTAACCAACTTGGAAACAGTTTCGTTGGTAGAGTCGACTGGGGTGTCATACTGTAACAATATTTTCACCAATTCAAGTTGCTTAGCAGATATTTCTGAACGTAACGAAACATAATGTGTGTAAGAAGTCACCACGTCTTGAACAATGGATTCATGACCTACTTTCTTTTCAATTTCTTGAATAAGATTGTTAACTCTAAATTGAGATAATGCCTTGGGACCAGGCAAGATAAGAAAATTGGAACTACTCATAGTTGGAGTAAGCAAAGATACTACTACACTATTCAGGGAACGTTGTGAGACATTTCGATTTGATTTTATAAGCTGCGAGAATTTGAGAATTTGAGAATTTTTCGGAGTCATTATGAATTGGAAAATGGAAGATTGACTCGAGCTTTTTTGCGATGAGGAACCATTTCTGGGAGTGCATACAGCCTTAAAAGTGAGAACAAAGTGAGGAGTTTATTGATCTTAGGGGTTAGAAGTCATCTAGATAACAGGGAAATCATGGCACAAGGAAAGCTCAAATTAAAGGCAAAAGCTCCAGCTAGAGTAACTAAAAAGAATTCTAATCCAAAAAGGTGTACTCCTTTAAATTTTAAGGCCAAGAAAGCACAACCCAAACACGCCGAAAAGTTATCAAAAATACATCAAGGACAGTTGATGAATTCAACTGAAAAGTTGATTGCTAGTAGAGTTGGACATTTAGAACTTATCAAGGGTTCTAGAAGACAAATAGAAAAGGCTGAAAAGTTGAAGGAAAAGAAGAAGGCATGAGTTTAGCAGAATTACTTACGGATTTTCCAACCAGGGACGATAAAGAAAACGACGCCAAAGGAGTTCAAATTGTTAAGAAGGAAGTGGCTGAATCTCAAGAGACGTCAACTAAGCTGGAAAATGATTCACAGCTTGGTCTACTCCAAGAATTTGTTTCTGACGATGTTGAGAGACACGAGTTTAAGGGCGAAGTCACTAGTGTAGTTCCAGAATTAATAGCTTTGGAGCCTGATTTGGTTCGAGAACAGGATAAAAAGAATAGAAAACTTCGGAGAACACTCCAGTAATAACGGGGTCAGTATTACTTATTACTTAGAATACGATACTGAAGTATTGAGAAGTCTTGAAAATTCTTGAGAAGTCTTTACTTAATGAAATATGACACTATAAGGTATAAACAAAGTCCTTTTCACTTAGATTACGATACCAGAAGTAAAGAGGAAGTCTGTATAGATATGTGATACAGCACTGCAGTAATAACTTCGAGCAAATTTCTATTCTTAAGTCTCTATACTTAAGTCTCTGTTTTCTTTGGAGTCTGCATTAATATGAGCATTTCAATAGTTGTATAAACGTTTATGGGTCTATAATATTATAACAATAACAAATTAAGGTGATACTTTTAGTAAGGAATCGGTCTATTGGTTGCTTCTTGGGCCTCGATTTCCAACGATTTACGCTTCATTTCCAACTCCTTGGATCTGACAAAAACTATCAATGCAACACCAAACACTGCAGTCAACCCGGTTAGCAAAGCATTGATAGGAATGGGGTTAAGGTTAAACCATTCGTGGGTGGCCTTGTCCATGACTTGCTGCAAAATGTTACAAATCCCAGAGAAAGCAATAATGGTTCCGTAAATAGTTCCGAAATTCTCGTATCCAAAGACTTTGGCACAGAAATCACTAACTGCGGTGTAGTAGAAGGGTCTATAGACGACAAGAAGTAAAATTCCGAAGTAAGTGCCCGGTAACCACGATAAGACACCCATAATACCAATAAGCAACGAAATGGTGGTGAGGATTATCAATACCGATAACGTGGTGAAGTTGTCCAAGATTAATCCAATGAATGGAATAGAGGCTAAACCACCTAAAGGTAAAGCTAAATCGAAGAACTGGTTAATTATAGTAGCCAATTCTTCGTTGCCTTTGTACAAGTATAGTTCCTGAGATTTAATGGTAGCAACAAAGTAATTGATTCTTAACATCTGAATCGTAGTGAAAAGAGCCATCAAAATGAACCAGTTTGATTTTAATTGATCCATAATGTCGTAGCCGTGCATAACACCAAAGACTCCGCCAGTAGCGGTGGCTAACTTAGCTTCAGCATCTTGTTCGTAGACTGACTTGACTGAGTTTCTGGAAGCAAAGGATGCTCTCAGGGCAGTAGATTCACGGCGCACAAAAGAAGCACGTCTCATTAATAATGACGTTGTTTCTGATATCGTGGGTTGAGCAGTATCTATGACTGCCTCATTGTTACGATCTTCCGGCAACAACAAGTCCTGGTTAAGAGGAAGTCCAGACTCATCAATACCAGTCTCAGCAATCTTTGCCAAAGTTCCCACTGTCTTGTAAGAATCTCTAGGCATAATAAACAGTTGGCATAAAAAGATGAAAACTGGGACAATCAAATAATAGGAAAAGAAGGTATTCAAAGAAACATGACTAACGTTGGCATAGATTAAACGGTACACCAAGAATAAAGCCGAAGATGAATCAAATGCTCCTGTCAAAAGAGCCAAAATCAAGCCTGAATTTTTGGGGAAAGAGTTCGCCAACTGGAAACAAGAAATGAAGACAAAAGGACCTGCAAGGGCCAACAAAGTATACCCAACCAAATATCCATCAAATATTGATATAGAACTTGCATACTTCATAGATAAAGTACCAAGCATCAAAATAACAGACCCGAGGATTCCAGTAACCTTTGGACCATAAGAATCCAAAATCGACCCCACAGGCAAGGCAGAGATATTGGTCACCATACAAGCAATTGTGAACAAGAAGTTAAGCGACAAGTCCTGCTCGACACAGGTCTTTGGTTCCTTCTTATTGATCCCAACGTCACACTTTTGTGAGTAAACATGTTCACTGATTAAGATTGGTTTCAAGGCAGCAAAACCAAAGACTGGTCCGGCGGCCAACAAACACCATACTATAGCGCAAAACACCTGCAACGCTCTCTTGGAAAGAGGTATAGAATCAATGACTGCCATTTGAATATGCAAAAGAATCTACGCTGGATTTATTTTAGGGATTCTTGGAAGCAACATTGGCTTTATAGATTTCTCGCACCCATGGCTGGGGAAAATTTTCGTTTCTTATCGGTGGATTCCGAGACTCAGAACCATAAGAATTAGTACTAGATACTTGTGGAATAGCGTATAGGTATTGAATGGAGGCATATTAGTTTATAGAGTCTTTATGGACAACTTCAGAACCAACTAGTGAGACCTCATCTCCAAAATATTGAGGCATTGCAGTATTACTCCTAATTATTGAGTGTCACTAACTCTCGATTTCTAAGACCACTACTTTAAACTACATTTAGCTAGCAATTTTCCTAATATGTACTAAATTCATAACTGATCTTGATGTTTATTAACTAAAATGGTGAAATTTCATGTTGGATGGTTCTATAAGATTTCTCATTACTGGTTAATTTTTGATAGACATGATGTATGCAAATGGCAATCATATTCAAGAAGACAAACCCGAACAAAACCAACACTACCCTGATAGCAGTCGAGTCGAAGATCTTTTGAACTTGTGACTTTGGTTTGCTTTTGCTTGTTTCACTTGGTGAACTATCATCATCTCTTTGATAAACTCTGTCGGGAAAGTCCATGGTAGAAGATGCAGACATATCAAATTTAGCATCTGCTATATCAATAAGCACTTCTTGGTTTGTGTAGTCTTGATGGACGTAAGCATCTTCCTTTATGAAAATGTTAAATGGCGAGATTCCGGTTGATTCTGGATAGAACGAATAAATCACTAATCCCAAAGTAGTAAATATGCAAATGAGCCAACCTAGAGTGGCTTTATGGTCTGAATGTTGGACTTCGTGTACTTTCTCTGATCTCATATTGGCTTAAGGATCCTATGAATATCTTAGTAAATGTGAATAGTCCTTTTTTCCTGTTTACGTTTGATCCCAAAATAATAAAGTAGATGTTATATGTAGGATTTTGATTCTACTTTGATCCATACACTACCAGCTGCAAATAATCAGGCGAAGCAACAATTATCAGTAGCTATAAAGTAGTGATAAAGTAGTGATAATTCCAGTATGCAATAAACCAACGGTGTTCATTATAGCTTGGGATTATTTTTAGAAGCTGAAGTGATGAAAATTTGTACCAAATCCACTAAAATTAGGATAACTTGTTCCAGAGAAGGTATTCGGTTGTATTAGATGATACTAGATAATCTTGGTTTAGAAGGGTTACAAGTAATGGGTGAGATTGACTATTTCAAATAACGTGAGTGTCTATTAATTCAAACATACGACAGATCATTCCTCATTTCTGTTAACATAAGAATTGTGATAGAAAACTTGATCTGTGATTATTGAGATTTGTTCTTTTAGGTGCAAAATTTATTGAAAGGTGATTTATACTCAATTTAAGAAAGGTGGGGTATACTAAAGCTAAGTGGGGTAGTGTCTACTAATGTGACTTCGAGTACCCTCCGTCTCATGGATCACGTTCGATATGTTAGTCCATGAAATTATAGACCATAATGAGTCGCAGACATATTAAACGTCACTTAAAACATTTCAAGAGATTAATTTATCTTGCACATATATAAGAGAGAGCAAATATTATATATAATAACATTCATAGTCAGTACCATGGTAACCATCACTCCAAGCACCACGTCTATTAGTTTTTATAGGTGTTAAATCAGTGCCTTCCTCCATCAATGGTCGTGCGCACTTACAATTAACATCTCATCCATAAAACGGTGAAAATTTGTACTACACTGAATACAACGTCAACTATAGCGATACATAATGTCAGGAATCTTATTTGAAGATATGTTTATCGTCGAGTCGACTGACTCGGCTAGATACAACAAGGTTTCTCGTATAACAGGACACTCCTCCACTTCACAGGACATCAAACTTACCTTGGATATAAATAAAGAATTATTTCCAGTCAAGTCCAACGACTCGTTAACTGTCGTATTGGCATCATCTTTAGGTAATGAAAGTTCAATGTTGACTTCAAATGGTTCTTGGAGACCTCCTAAGCCAGAAGATAGATCTTTGGCTGATGACTATGACTACGTTATGTACGGTACCGTCTACAAGTTCGAAGAAAATGAAGGCAACGATAAGATGTCCGTTTATATTTCATTTGGAGGTTTATTGATGTGTTTGGAAGGTGGATACCGTTCATTATCCAACTTGAAGCAGGAAAACGCATATATATTGATTCGTCACTTCAAAGATAATTAGAAAACTAATGAAACGTTTAGTAAGTGAACTTTTCTAATACTTCCTTGCTGTCTCAACATCTCATCATCAAACAATTGCCTAAAAAGTCATGTGAAGCGTACCGTTTCATGTTTGTGTACTATATATTAATCTAATACATTATTAGACTACTCGAAACTGAAGCTCATTAAGGAAGAGTTCATTAGGTAGTTGAAACACTCTTTGTTGGATATATTTCCTGGCCCACCAAGATCTGGTAATATTATATCCTCTCTAGACCTGTTCCCCGTAGATAAATGTAGCCTTAATCGTCAACCCTTTAATCACAACCTTTTAATCACAACCTTTTGATCACTCGCTCTATGTTTCAGCGCACATCGAAAAATGTATCAAATGTAAAGTACCAAATTATCGTCTAAACACAATGGACGATACAGAATCAGGTATGTATAATAATGTATACTAACTATACTCAAACAAGTCTTATCAGAGAGTTGTATCTGAACAATAACTACCAATATATGTCTCTTCGTCACGTACTAACTAGAAGCTGATCCGCTTTTAAAACAAGTCCCACTAATTAAGAATCCTTCTTATCAGCCACCCAAACCAATCACACTCAACACTAACTATAGTAAATTGATCCCTTCGCTATCTAGCACATCCATACCACCAAAAATTAATCTCTCAGAGGCCGAATTGCAACAATGGTCACAGGAGATATCTGACTTGAAGAATACAGTCAAGACGAAGGACGGAGACGTTGACGAATTTGAAAACTGGATCAAATCCCAGCAGAATAAGGTCGCCCCAGGATTCAATTCCTTTGAGGGTGTCATGAAACCTAGTAAGGTAGCAAGCCCTAAAAACGTTGAAGTCCAACCAGTTCTCAATGAGTTGGACAAAGCATTTGGCAATACGTCCATATAATAATTAGGAGATTTTATGCTATCTACTGTACACTATTTACATATTCATTTAATTAATTTCTTTGACAGGCTCAAATAAGGCGATGACTAAGATCCCAAGTAACTGGGTGAAGCGAAGTTGCTTGCGTGATATGTACCAGTTCCCTGTGCTTGGTGTTTTTTCAGATTCTATACTATCTAAATTTGTAGTGAGCTTCTAGGAGGTGATGGTCTTTTACTAGCAGATTATCCACGTACATTGAAGACTTTCCCGAGGAATATGAACTGTAATCTAACCCCCAAAAAGAAAATGATTCCCAATTATATCACCAAATAATGATTCTGCCAAATAACCCAACTTACAAACGGGTGTATATCTCAAACGTCACATATTCATTAATTCAGTCCCGATGTAAACTTTCCTTTTAATCCTCCGTCCATATTCAACTTCCTTAACATCTCCTTTTTAATCTCGTCATTGAATGCTTTCTTTGTATCGTATTTTGTAATTTTATTCTTCGTTTCGATTCCAGAGTTTTTCAACTTTTCCTGATGTAATTGCATCAACGACAGTTTCGAGGGTATTTCGTCATTCTGTAATGTTTTGTTTCCTGGTAAAGATGGTCCCATGAATTCGTCGTCACTGTCGGATGAGCTATCGCTACTGTTAATTCCATCAGGTGCATCTTCACTCTTTGTCTCTTGTTCTTTAGTTGTTATCGGAAGTTTTCCATCGCTGGACTTAATATCGGCCCTTTCTTGCCTAGAAATACTCTCTTTGTCTCGCTTCTCACGTAGTTCCTTTGGTATTTGTGGACCTATCATCTACCGTCTTGCAAGTTATGTTAATTATTTTGTTGTCCGGCATATGGAAATCAGTACCTCGTTTCATCCTGTATATAATAACATGCTGCTGGCGAAGGACCCCATACACAACATCACAACAAGTATTAGATCCATGAAGGGAGTAAATGACGCTATCGAGAAAGTTATACGGTTTGTTGCGAAGTAGGGTGGTAGTCTTACTGGTGATAGGAATACTTTTCTTGTATGTTTTCTTAGCTAGAGCCCTGCCGGATCCTCAAAGTCAGTTTTATAGGCACAAAAGTACAAAGGTGAATAAAATTAATATAAGTGAAGAAAGAGAGAAGTTTTCGAATCCTATATATGACAAGTTGAAGGATACGTTTGAAAGTGATGTTCAGGCAAATTGTGCTAAATATTTTAATCGGTTCAAGAACGTTCCAGTCATGGCTTTGGAGACCATGTTCGAAATGAAGTACGACAGTAACGTATTCAAGGAGAAAAAATGGCTACATGAACGTGAAATTGAGTTGAGGAGACAGTTGAGGGAGCAAAAGATCAAGTTTGCCGATATACATCACCAACAGATGGCGGAGGAGTTTAAAAATTTGCAAAATACCGTTTCTAAATACGAGAAACAGCTTTCTCAGGATATCGCTCATGCGAGAATCTTTGGCAAGTGTTTTGTTTCTGAAGAACAAGAAATAGCAAAAGGAGCAGACAGCTCTTGTGAAGCTATCGAGAAGAAACTCTACCCGTGGATGTCAAGAGAATACCCTCAAATCTTTGCTATGGATAAAGTCTTACCACCAGGCGAATTCCCCAACTTCGATAGTGCTCGATATTCAAAGTATGAGTCCGTGTCTGAGCCATGTTTCCTTCGTAATTTGAAGCTTAAAAGTAATGGAAAAGGAATAGTGATACCTGTATCATTTGGTTTGAATGTTCCTAGAGAGGTTATGGATGTCATTGGGTTAATCCGCGTTCTACGAGTCTTGAAAAACGAGTTGCCGATCGAAATCACCTATTTCTCGAATTACATTAATGAGTACTACAGAGGCTTGATCATTCATGAAGCCACGACTCTGGATGTGAAAATACAAGAAGCCCGGTTGCAATACTTGAAAATCACCGGAAAACCCTTGCCCAATTCGCAATCCTTTGATGTCAAAGATTATCCTCCTCAAAAATTATGGTTTATTGACTTGACGATGACATTAAATTACAAGGATCATATGCTTCTGATGCATAATGAAAATGTTCAGACTCCTAATTTCCTTCATGGTCTTAGCACATTATTTAATACTTTCGAAGAAGCGATTATCATATCACCGCACGCTATACCATTGGTGGAAGATTTGAGTGCCCACTTATTCCAACTCGATTCTTATAAACAAAGTGGCCATTTGTTTTTCAAGCTACCGTCCAAACTTTCCTATAGGCTCTCTCGTTTTCCAAGTGGATATCATGAGGTTAACAGTTTTATTATGAAACACTTAATGCCCTCTGAGATGGATGAGAAGAATTTCAAATTGGCACGAAGGCAATCCAATGCACCTACAACGAAACGTGTGTTTGACGATTATTATCAGAGATTGTTGGACCCATCATTGGTTGTAATCAACAAGTCGAAAGTTATGAGTGGTATTCTCATTGCCCAGAATCTCCTCTTGCACGACGAGATTAGAACTCGTTTCGACTTCATAAATATTGAAATTGCCCCAGAAATGTTATGGTTGGGACAAGAAATCGCTGGCACTTCGGATCACATAAATTTCAACTTCAATTATGGAGTATCAGTAGGGATGCTAACTCCCGAATTTAACAAGAAACTGTCAGAAATGCAATTGTCGCAAGAATTATGCTCGTCGTCATGGGGTCAAATATCAGATAAAGATGACATCCTGTTGTTGTTTGTTACTAGTTATCAAATTGAGAACTGGCGTGATGTGGGCTATAAGTTTCAAAGTGCTCTTGAGGAGAAGTTTATTGTTATGGAACTGAAAGTGGTCGAAAACATGTTGGATAAATCAGCAGATAAAATCACCATTAAAACTCCAAACAAGAAATTATTTGAAATTCTTCAGCATCAACCTTTATACATTGACACAATTATGAGACCTCCTATGATACACCAGGGGGTGTATGTAAATGGTGCAAGAGAGCCTAATTTTGCTTGGAAAGAGTCTGAGCATGATATAGGTACAGGATACAAGTACTGGTGCACTTATGATGTTATTGGAAGCCACAACAGCGGAGTCCGTGGCGTAGTAGTGTCTCTAAACGAGAAAAAGGTGATTGAGTACAAGTCTTTGTTAGACATGTGGTATCATCATGAGCATGAAAAGTCCAACGAAGCTAATGAACTGAAAAGTGTTGAGACCTCGCTGGCAGTTTTGCATCAAACTATATAAAATTTAAGCTTCATACACAGAAGAGCCGTCTGACTAGGGTCTGTCATCCATAAGATAATACGTATATACATACGTATATACATATATATACATACATATACATATACGTACGCTTCATAGATGTGTTATAGGTCTGGATTATCCTTCCTATTGAGAAGGTCTATAAATAATCAGTTGATATTGAAAATGGATGCAAAAAAAATGACGTCACAGACAGGATTCGAACCTGCGAAGGAAAATCCCAACACCTAAACCGCTTGATAGCAGGGTGTCGCCTTAACCACTCGGCCACAGTGACGTATTTTGTGAAAGAAAATTTTAGAAGCACTAGGTAAACGAAACATTGATAAGTTTTAATGTATCTGTCACTATACTTTATTTTTAGATAGGTGATTGGATCTTGAAATTTTTATATTATTTCGTCAAATACTTCAAAATTCGTTTTAGCGGTCTTGATGTTTCGAGTATTAAGTGGCGATACAATGGAAGAATACTACTTGAAAGAGAATATACGAAGAACAACCGAATGATCAGTTCAATGCTAGAAATCGCTAGATAGCATCAATCACGTCTTTATTGCGTATTTATTGCGTCTTTTGCTTCGTCCACTATTCTTCTCGACCCCACGAATATCGATAATATGCAGTACCAATTTGCAGCTATCTTCTAGGCAAAGGTAATTAATGGGAGAAGTCTTAAGTACTAGGTCAGAATAAACTATGAGAACACCGAATGGCAATTCCCGTGCCGAAATAGAAGTATACAAACTAAGTAGATGAAAATTGTTTCATTTTTAGAGGTTGGTTGAGGCACATCAATAATACCAATTAATTACAAACTCACTGCAGCAAAAGTAAAACAAACACGGAACTGGTGGGGCTACTCATCCGTAGCATTTACTCCGCCATAACCTGATTGGCTGTGGCCTAATATAATATTTCTTATTCTTCCTGAGTCTTTCATATCTTTCCTTCATGGTGCAATCGAACATCAACTGATGATGCCCGCTCAATTCTATAAATTCCTGCACATTACATTATGTGGGGGAATATCTGGTTCACCAGAGCTACAATTGAAGGAGAAGCTAATGGAAAATAGGTAGCAATGGACACGAACCGATGCACAGCAACTTCACGATCGACCCAACAATGAATACTGGCCACATTACACCAAGAACCTCGTAAATCACTACTCATTCTCTTCAAATCAACCCTCAACTCCGTACTGCGAAAAATTGAAATTAAAAGGAGGGGAACTATTCTTTAATCCGACCCCCCTTTTCTTCTATGTTTCATGACCAGACCCTTTAACTATCCAACATAAAACTGCAACCTGGTTGAGGAGATGAAGATTCGAGGATCGAGCCCGTTATCCGCCTATTCTGATCATGAGATGCTCTGGAAACATTCTAGACTCGTCTTGGAGATCTAATGTAGCGCCATAGAAACCCAGGGGCCACGCAGCGGAACGTAGCAAATGTTCTGTCAATTTGCTTGCAGATTTACCGCCCCATAATTTTCAGTATTAATTGAGCAACGCACTACCACATATTGCCCACAATGTCTCTGAGATAAATATAAACACAGAAGGATCCCGCCAAATTTTTCAATTGTCGTTACTAGACTTCTTTTAAGAATTGATTAATACACTTTTATCATGGCATCTGTTGCAACACCAAAGAAGCATACCAAGTCTCAATCAACTTATGTAAGTATAATAGAGTGGATGATGTGAATTACGGCTAAATGTATCGACCAGGAATAAAATTTGGCCATTTCAACTTTTATTGCTAGCAAACACCAATGCCTTATTGATTCTACCAGCGCTGTTGGCGGGTAAAATTTTTCGTATTTGGCGACTGATTATAAATTCATTACTAACATTTAGGCTTTTGACAATACTGCAACCACCGTTGCTGCATCTCAAATGCGTAATGCATTGAACAACTTGGCAGACACTGTTACTGATTCCGAAAAGCAGACGAGGTTTGAAAATGAAATGGATTCATTCTTTGCTCTTTTCAGAAGATATTTAACCGACAAGGCTGCTGGTAACACTTTGGATTGGGATAAAATTAAGTCTCCTTCACCAAACGAAGTTGTTCAATACGATTCTTTATCAGCATCCAAGGACTCATCATTGTCCAAATTGGCTGTCTTGAAATTGAATGGTGGTTTAGGAACTTCCATGGGATGTGTTGGTCCAAAATCTGTTATCGAAGTTAGAGACGGTAATACCTTTTTGGATTTGTCTGTAAGACAAATTGAACATTTGAACCGTAAATACGATGCCGATGTTCCTCTTCTCTTGATGAACTCTTTCAACACTGACGCCGATACTGCCAAAATCATTAAGAAGTATCAAGGTCACAGAATTAGAGTCAAGACTTTCAACCAGTCCAGATTCCCTCGTATTTATAAGGACTCTTTATTGCCAGTTCCTCAATCTTTTGATGACGATTTAGAATCTTGGTACCCTCCTGGTCATGGTGATTTGTTTGAAGCTCTTGTTCAATCTGGTGAATTGGACGCCCTTTTGGCCCAAGGAAGAGAAGTCCTTTTTGTCTCCAATGGTGACAACTTGGGTGCTACTGTTGACACTAAAATCTTGGAACACATGCTCGAAACTGGTGCCGAGTATATTATGGAATTGACTGACAAGACCAGAGCCGATGTTAAAGGTGGTACTTTGATCAACTACGAAGGTGAAGTTAGATTATTAGAAATCGCTCAAGTTCCTAAGGAGCACGTTGAAGAATTCAAGTCCATTAAGAAATTCAAATACTTCAATACCAATAACTTGTGGATCAACTTGAGAGCCATCAAGGACTTGGTCGAATCCAATGCCATTGAAGCAGAAATCATTCCAAACCAAAAGACCATCTCCAAGGGTTCTTCTGATATCAACGTATTACAATTAGAAACCGCCGTTGGTGCTGCCATCAGACATTTCAAGGGTGCCCATGGTGTCGTTGTCCCAAGATCAAGATTCTTGCCAGTCAAGACCTGTTCCGATTTGGTATTGGTCAAGTCAGATTTGTTCTACTTGGAACACGGTGCCTTGAAGTTAGACCCTACCAGAGATGGATTCTCTAACCCATTGATCAAATTGGGTTCCCACTTTAAAAAGGTGTCTGGATTCACTCAAAGAATACCCCACATGCCAAAGATATTGGAATTGGACCACTTGACCATTACTGGTAATGTAAACTTGGGTAGAGGGGTAACCCTCAAGGGTACTGTCATTATTGTCTGTAATGATGGTCAAAGAATTGATATTCCAAATGGTTCCATTTTGGAAAACGTTGTTGTCACCGGTAACTTGACTATCTTAGAGCATTAGGCTAACATTAGGCTAACTCCATAATATACTCACTTCAGCGTTCTGATGAACTATAGCTGTCGTTAGTTAAATATATATAAACCAATCTACTAGCAACTAGCATCATTACAAAATACAATATAAGTACATGACTTCGACGAATTCTACGCTTAGTCTTATTGGACACGATTATCATCGAAATTGAAACTCCATAACCACTCTATGGAATTGTGGGGCGCGTCTTTGGTGCACACACGACATTAAATACCATCGTGTAATGAAATGGTCTCCTCTTCACAAATGAATAGCACCTCTAAAGTATCTGAGGCGTCCTACGCGTCATACTATAATATAACACTGAACTAGTCATGTATACCCTTATGAACTAATCTACATTTCCATCTAATCAAATCAAATCTAATCATATATTGAACTTCATATATACCTAAGCCACCAATTCTTTAGCGGCAGAAGTATCTTCGTCACCCTTGAAACTATCCAAGAAAGCTTTCAAGGCTTCCTTATGTTGGGAAATCTTCGTGGTAATCTCTGGGACCATTCTTTGTGATTCTTGCAAAACCTCGATCTGCTTCTTGATTTCGTATTCGTCGGCATTTTTCAGTTGCATTGATTTTACATATTGTTCCTGTTCAGTAACTTCTTGTTGATATAACTTTTCTTCTTTTATTAATCTCTTCAACGCATTGACCTTGACTTGTAATTGGGATGGAGGCATATTGATTTGGCTTTATATTACACGTTACTATTTCAATATTTATCTTGTCTTGGTTTTTCCGCCAGATCACTTTTTTTAGGGTGGTTGATGCAGGATAGATTACGTTGATGCAGGATAGACTTCAAAATTGTATATTAAGTTCATGGCAGAATAAAACAAAACGCCAGTAACATATAAGAGTGACAAAGAGAATAATTTCTCAAATAGAAAAAGGATTTGGATAGAATAGAAGTGAGAACAAAACTTGATGGCAGTCGATAATACTAGTGCTAAAAACCAAATCTCCTAGTTGCAAATAAATTCAAAATAACTCTTGAATGAATTCCAACCGCCGGTCCCCTTTCCTTCCAGAATACTTTTCTTGATACTTCCTGACTTAGTAACATAGAACAGTTTTTTTTCATTGATTTTGACAATCGAATTGTGCCATGGAGTTGGAATATGTAATACGTCATCAAGTCTTGGGGTCTGGTAATCATCAATACTATTGATTACAAAACAATCTTCTGAAGCCAACAATTGGATCCCGAATTTTGGTCCACAGTTCTTATGAGCATGGATTGATAAACGTAAATGGAATGGAAACATAAGTTCAACCAAGTTGGAGTAAGCATCGTTTCTCTAATGGTTAGTAAGGATATAAGAAGATAAACAAAAATAACGTACCTTTATCATTTCAAATGCAACTTTGCTAACAATTTTCTTGAATTGCTTTCTGGACCCTTTTGAAATTGGATGGAAAGCTAAATCTTCTGTCATAAATCTTGAAAACCCACGATATAAAAATAATCTTGGATGATTTGAGGTTTTGATATCCTTTGCAAGTTGACCGCAGTCAGTGTCACAGCTGGTTTCCAAAATTTTACGGCATAATTCAGCTTCGTCATCAAGTTTCGTATCCAAATAATGTTTCAATTCAACATCGACAAGTGTCTTGTCAAACTTGTTCTTTAGTGAAAAAATATCAACTAAAGAACTGAATCGAATCGGATCCAAATCATCTGTCTTAAGAGTCTGATACAATTCTTGAAGCTCTCTGGAATATATGTCAACTTTGTCATCGTCAACGGCGACTATCGGTTAGTATGGGTGAAATGGCTGTGATTTCTTCAAAAATTACTTACTACAATCACTGAAGACATGACCATCGCTGACGATGTGCAAGATTATACCTGGTGGATATATTTCCCTTACAGACTTTGCAAAGGAAATTAAACGAGTCAAGGCTAATTCTTCCCCTTTGTCGGGCAGAAGACCTGATACCTTTTCTAAGTTTGAAGATTTGCAAGGAAATGCAGGCAAAACGGCTTCAATTGGGACAAAGCGAGAAGTAAAGAAATCAACAGTATTTCTGAAATTTTCTGAACCTGTTAAGTGCCATTCGTCCCCATCAGTTGTATTTTTCAATTCGTCAGCAAACTTTTCTGCAAACTTTTTGGTATATTCGTCATACTTGTCTATTTTGACTGATGAAAATTCGATACAAGAGGTAGTCAACATCAACTTGACAAACCACCTTTCAAAATCGGTTAATTCAGTATTTTCAACTAGAACTCCATTCCAACCATCAGCTTTTTTAAATTCAAAACCTACAATAGTTGGATTGATATATATCTCGACAACTCCATTATCAAGACGGGTTCTATTATCCTCTTTTGTGATTGTATCCCAAAACTTTTCTGGCAAGATTCTACTAAAGGCTCTTTGTCCATTGATTGTGGTGCCTGTACGATTATATATCAATTTGACTTTCTCATAAATGGTATGTGTCAAAGCGTCCTTACAATCTTGAGTACTTGAACTGGGCGAACTTGAAACTTCTGAAATTGTCATTGTACCAGATTTTCAAAATAACTCAACAGGATTCAAAATTGATAGTGTGATATGTCAATAAACTTCAAGATGAAGGTGCTTGAGTTTTTATATGGTTTTCAGCTTCGAACTAATAAACCTTGTTGAACTCTCTAATTTCCTGATTATAGAGACTTCAACTGATTTTCGGTATCACCAACTCCCACCACATCTTCAAGACAATACCTACCTGCAATTGCATATTTTTTATAATTCGGTAATTACAAGAATATTGATGGAAATGGTTCCCCAATTGGAAATTTGGAACTTTATTTGAAACCAAAAAAAAATTAATTTTTTACTTCAATTATGCATAAAAAACAATTATCGCTTATAGAGGTATACGGGTACTAATGTTTTACAAAAGTTTTGCTTTATTTAAAAACTTTTAATTCCCATTTCATTTTAAAGCAAGTGTTTGTACATTACGATGTTTGATACGATGACAATTTTGCAGGGATTGGCAATAGCCCTACTTAGCTACTTTGTGGTCATAGTAATTGGTATCGTTTTCCCACCAATTAACTTTCCAACTAACTTACCTACAATTCCGTTCTATGTTTCGTTCATAGGTTCATACACCGACATGGACCAACGTGAGATTTATGAGCGGTTCTTACGTGAACCATTGGAGCAATACGGAGCAGCCAAAATTTATTTTGCTTCTAGATGGAATATTGTGGTCTCAAAACCAGAATTATTAGTTGAGGTGTTTAAAAAGGAAGGTATTTACGCCAAAAGCGGAAACCAAAAGAAAATCCCTAAGTCTGTGTTGGCACAATATACGGGAGATAATATAATAAGTGCTCATGGGCAGGATTGGAAATTGTATAGGAGCATTGTTGCGTCAAGCATCCAATTTCCTGAAATTGGTCCGGTTATGAAGAATTCAAAAAAAATGGTTGCCTTGCTAACACAAGAAGTTGAATCTACAAAGGACGGGATAGTATCTGTTACAGATATCTTTCAGAAATATGCACTTGAAAATATCGGTCAATCTGTAATGGGGATTAACTTTGAAACATTGCAGTCTACGAATTCAGCTATGCATTCTCAAATCAAGTATGTCAAGCTGCAAATTTTCAGGCCATTTTTCATGAACTTCCCATACTTTGATAACTTTTCAATTCCAAGCAGGAATAGGGCTAGAGTTGCGGTTTCTCAATTTAGAAAGTTTTATTGCGATATTATCAAGTCTGCATTTCGTTCGAGTTGTCTTGGAGAAAACTTTGCGGCCCAAAAATTAATGCAAGCGTTATTGAATCAAGTCATAACCGAAAAACAATTCGCCGACAATGCAACAATTATGCTCGTTGCTGGCCATGAGAATCCTTTGCTTTTGATTTTGTCTCTCGTTTACACCATTGCCAAGTATTCACATGTTCAAACTAAGTTACGAGAGGAAATTGTTTCTTCAGAAAATAGGCCTATGCCATATTTGGAATCAGTCATTTACGAGACTTTGCGATTATTTCCACCTTTGGGCCAGATTATCAATCGTGAAACCACACAAGGGGTACTTCTTGGCTCAAATATCAGTATTCCTAAAGGAACCTATGTTGGGTATAACAATTTTGCTACAGGGAGAGATAGAACAGTTTGGGGGGTCGATGCAGATACGTTCAGTCCTGAGCGATGGGGAACGACTATGGATGAGATTTCAAAGCGCTACTCTGTAAGCAAGAGGAACTGTACACTCCCTGCATTTCATGGTGGAAAGCGAGCTTGTTTAGGAGAGAAATTTGCGCTCTTGGAAGTTAGAGCATTGTTGGTGCAACTACTCTCGAATTTTAAAATTAGTTTGGACCCCAATTGGAAAGAACAGCTTACTCCTGCCGGGCCCATTTGTCCAAAAATGTTACGAATCAAATTTGAATCCACACACGGAGTTGTTGAATCCCAAGAATAGTGTTGTACCAATTAGCCCTCATCTAAATGATAAACCTCCTTAACTCGGATCTTTTTGAGCATTTTTTGCAGCCATTTGCGCGCATGCATAAAAAATCTTCACAAAATGAGCAAGTTTTGCAACCTAAATGAAACTTTAGCGCTAACACAAATAACCCTTATACTTGTCATTAATTGAACAGTTTTCTTGTAAGATTATAGTTGTAGGATGGGTACTTTTATTTAAATCATAAATTTTATGGAAAAAAATTCTAAAACTCATGACTGTTATATCTCAAGAATCAATTGACAGCGAATCCATTCATAAGGAGACTATGGTGGTTGCTGAAATGAAAAAGTGTCTGGTTGACAATATCTCCGAAGAACCTACCTTGCAGGAAGTGAAGGATCCGACCCCCCCTTATTCAGCGTTCTCGTCAAGAAGACGAAGTTTAATATTGGCAATCGTTACTTTGGCTGGCTTTTTAGGCCCTGTGTCTGGAAACATTTATATTCCTATTTTACCCCAAATGCAAGAGGTATTTAACGTCTCTGCTACTACTATCAACGGAACTGTCTCTGTATTCATGGTAGTGTTTGCATTTGCACCCTTACTATGGGCCCCTTATGCTGATCTAGGAGGAAGAAAGACTCTCTACTTAGTTTCATTGGTATTTTTCATTTTAGCAAATATACTACTAGCATCAGTTCCTGCTAATATTGGTGCATTGTACGTATTAAGGATACTTCAAGCTTTTGGTGCATCGAGTGTTATTTCAGTGGGAGCAGGTACGGTAGCGGACACGGTTGAACCCAAACATAGAGGAAAAGCGATTTCTTATTTCATGTTGGGACCACAGCTTGGACCCATTCTTGGGCCCATCCTAAGTTCTATAGCGGTGGATGGACACTGGAGATGGATTTTCGGATTCTTGGCTATATTTGCAACCGTGGTTTATTCGGTAATCTTGTTTTTCCTACCCGAAACCCTTCGCTACTTGGTTGGAAATGGAGATTATCTTGATGGAAAATCATGGATAGTCAAGCCAAAATTGCTTCAAAAGAGGATAGTTGAAGATACCACTCGATTTCCTAAACCTCCGAAACCTAGTCTTTTAGGGTATTGGAAGATTTTCAAATACAAGCCAGTACTTTTATGCTCTATAAATGGAGCATTGTTATTTGCAACCTTTTATGCTATGACTGTGAGCTTTTCTAGCGTCCTCACCAAAGACTATGGATTTACTCAGATTGAAACTAGTGTTTCCTACATTTGCCCTGGGATTTCCCTAATCGCTGGTTCAATATCAGGTGGAAGAATCTCTGATGCATGGAGAGCCAGAATTATTCACAAGAATCCTGACAAGTATGTTCCTGAGCACAGATTTTCCTTGCAAATTTTTGGATTGATTCTTTCGATGTGTGGAATCATAGGGTATGGATGGTGCGTGGATAAACACGTTCATGTGGCGTCTCTCTTTGTTTTTACGTTCTTAGGAGGGTTCGGAATGACTTGGGTCTTTATTACCAGTACCACGTACTTGACCGAATGTTCATCTGGCCAACCCGCTACTTTGGTTGCAATTGGGAACTTTTTCAGAAATATCGCGGCTGCAGTATCGGCTGCACTTGTTGATAAATTGATTCAAAAAATGGGGTTTGGATGGTGTATGACAGGCTTAGGCTTCGTCAATCTTATTGGCGTAGGTTTAGTATTAATTTTAGTGAAATATGGTCCCACATGGAGGCATGAAAGAAAATAATTGAATAGGCTTTATAACATTTCATAATATTTCTCATAATAATTGTGTAGTAGCATCGAAAATCGGAATAGGTGCCTATTGGCCCATGAACGGCTAATGTGTTGAAATTGGTTATTGAGGCAAGTCCTTACATGACAATGGGGAAAGACGAGCAATTTGTGAATCTAATTTGAGTTTCAAAGTAGAGTATTTAAGTACCCTCAAAATTCTCTCTAAATAGGATTTATTTTTCTCCAATGAAAATGTCTATTGCAAAGGGTTCTGAAGAGAATCAAAAGACTCTTAAAAGTTCCAGCGAGATCCAGATCGATGCTGAGATCTCTCAAGAGAATCAGGACCTTCATACTAAGGCTGAAGAGTCGATTTGGACTAAAAAATCGATTTATAGGGCATGGTTATTACTCTGTTTTTCAACAGGTCCCGTTGCATCCATGTCCAGAACTTATGTTCCAGCGTCGATTCAATCTATTGCAAGAGCTGTGGGTAAAACAAAGGCAGGCAAGAGATGTGATTTCAAAGGAAATGACTGTTTTGTGAAATTTGGTGCTGGAACCGTCCATTATACGTCTTACGTTTTGTATTTGAGAGCGATTTCTACGGCCTTGGAAGGGGTTGTGGCGATCTTTTTGATGGGAATTGCAGATTATTCCAATTATAGAAAGACTTTTTTGGTTGCTTCTATTTTTCTTTATGGAGTGTTTGCATTACCATATGCTGGGTTGACTGGGAAGAATTATCCTACTTTGAAAGCGTCCTCGGCACTCTATGCGCTAATTACAATTACAAATGCAATTTATCAGATCTTAGAAGGTTCCTACATTCCTCTTTTCATGCGTGCTTCTGCACCAAAAGGTTCAGTGCCAGAAGAGGTCAGACGTGAAACGGTTTTAAAAAGGGGTTCGGTTGTGAGTGTAATGGGAATCTTTTTGGGTAACTGCGGAGGCATTGTTGCTTTATTGATTGGGATCATCATTTCGTATGGTAGAGGGCGTCCTATTGCAAACGGCTATTTCAACTTCTTGTTGGCAATTACAATCGCTGGTGCAATCACATGTGTGTTTGCAGTTGGGTCTTACTTCTTTATCCCTAATGTTCTAGGAAAGCCCAGGCCTAAGGGAGAATTTCTCTTGTTTTTGACTGCAAAAAGATTCATCATCTTGATGAAGGATATTCAAAGGTATCCCCATGCATTCTTGTACTGTATTTCGTGGGTAATTTGGAATGTTAGTAATTCCAACTTCCTTAGTCTTTTTGTATTGCTCTTCAGATCAACCTTGGGCTTGGGGTCTTCTGATGCAGAATATACTGTGTATACATTTATGTCATATGTTGTCGCATCTATGGGATCTTTGACGTGGATGTATTTGTATCCAAGAAGCAGACTCCATATCAAGACATGGGGTTATGGGTTCTTGGCCTTTTCGTTATTCACCAACTTCTGGGGATGTTTAGGAATTAGTGAAAACACTCTGGTTGGATTTAAGCATAGATGGGAATTTTGGGTATTTGAGGTTTTGTATTCTGCCACAAGCTCCTCGATGAGATCTTTAAACAGAGTGGTTTATAGTAGTCTCTTACCTGAAGGTGAAGAAGCACAATATTTTGGTTTGGAAATCATGTTGGGAGTAGCTACAGGATGGATTGGTTCTTTGGTAAATGCAACTATGCAAGACAGAACAAACAATGACAGATATCCCTTCTTACCCAATCTTTTCTTAGTAGCTATTTCAATTGTGTTGTATTACTTTGTTGATACTGAAAAGGGAATGAGGGATGCAGAAAAGTTGGTTAGCGACACAACGACTTCTGAAACCTCAATCTCGACTCACAGCGATAGCCAAAACTACCAAAGTACAAATGAAGACCAAAAGCGAATTTTTTAATGGTTGAATACTTTAGAGTTTTTATTAAATTTGTCAATAATTTGAAAGTATTTGAATAAATCTTTTTATATTTATTTGGTTGTTAATTCAATTAACAAATAACCTAAAAATACTAAAAATGCTGAATTTAGCATAACATTTTACCAGATCAATTAGTAATGGTGTTCCTACATTTGCAAATGAGTAGGCTTCAATCCCAAATAAATGAATTTAATTAATCAAAGTGAAACTAGTAAAAATCAAAGTCAAAAATTATATAAATTGCAGCTAACTTTAAGAAAAGATCAGGACTGCAAACGTTTATCTTTGAATATAGGAATTGTAGTTTTAAACCACTACAAGCTTCGTTCCTCATGGCCCAATGGTCAAGGCGTCTGGCTACGATTACGTAACCACTTCTAGGTTGGAACCAGAAGATTCCAGGTTCGACTCCTGGTGGGGAAGCATTTTTTTGGACTTTTTGATGACGACTAATTCATGGTAACTTACTATAGATTTAATAGAGAGGTACCTCTCTTGGTTAAAACATGTGATTTTCATTTCGTTCCATTACTTTTCCATTCTTTTACACATCATCCCACTAGAACTTCCTAGATTTTGCAGATCGGATCTTTTCGATCTGGGCCGTTAAATTTGAATCTCGCAGTGGGATGATCAGAACATTTTAAACGAATTCGGATTTTAATTACAACTAGACCAAACGACATGCTTCCTGAACCAATTAATATTAAAAAGTGGATAGAAGAGAACGGTGATCTCTTACAACCTCCCGTGAACAATTACTGCCTTCACCGTGAAGGGTTTACGGTGATGATCGTGGGAGGGCCAAACGCAAGAACCGATTTCCATATCAACCAGACTCCAGAGTATTTCCATCAATTAAAGGGTTTTATGACTTTAAGGGTCGTAGACGAAGGGAAATTTAGAAACATCAAGATTGACGAAGGCGACTCCTTTTTGTTGCCACCAAACACCCCTCACAATCCAATTAGATACGCTGACACCATTGGATTAGTCGTGGAACAGGACAGACCAGAGGGTGTTAATGACAAGATTAGATGGTACTGTCACAATTGCGAGGAAAAGATCCATGAAATCGAATTCTACTGTTACGACTTGGGTACTCAGGTCAAGGACGCAATAGTTTCTTTCGATGGGGACATGGATGCCAGGACATGTAAGGGATGTGGTACATTGAACTACTCAAAACCTCAGTAGAAATATTTAGTGTACTTAATATAAGACGATTGATGATTCTACAACATAAATGAATATAAGAGATCAAGGGGAGCTGATACCAAAGGACTATAGAACACGAGGAGATACCAAAGAACTATAAAAACAAAAGGCGAATAATAAGGACCAAGAACAAATGGTCAATAATAAAGGACTAGCCACAAAAGGACTACTACTTAGTAGTACTAATAGCTAATAGTTTTTACTAATATGAATCAGGCCAACTTTTGTTTATAAAGATCTTCACCCTTATCAAACAACCAATCAATAGCGTGTTCTACAGGCTCATCAAAGATATAAGGCAACAAAGGAACAATTCCCAACCCTACACCTACCGGACCATAAGTCTTCAATGCTTTGATTTTCGAATTCTTGAACAAGATGGAAGAGTATCTCACAGAACTATGGATGGTGAAAGCAGGCAACCCCATGGATGCAAGACTCTGGAAAATCCCTCTCTTGACAGCAACCAATCTATAATCCGTGTCAACCAACTTATCTGAAGAGGCATGGAACGCTTCTGCAGCAACAGCATTAGGAGCTGGGATTTCGGACCATGGTTTTAAGCCGGGCGTATATCTTCCTTCAGATTTCATCTTGACGATCCAAGATGCATACAGAACGTCTCCCAAGATATATAACCAAGAGACACCATAACCAAATTTGACCATCACAGGATGCGCTACTGGACGGAAAGACTCTCCAATATCGGAAGTATAGGCAACATACCTATGGGAAGCTTGTAGAATAGTTCTGAGTCTGTTGGCATAAGCGGCATATCTCAAGTTGGATTCCTGAAGATCATCGTCAGAGGCTGGAAAAGTCTCTTTAATCTCACTAGCTTTACTCATTGTTGTTATGGTGGAAGAGAAGGTGTCGGTGATTATGTCGATAATTAGGTCGGCTTTGCCATCGGCAAGTAGTCTCCAACGGCGCTCCCCGGCACCGCAGCACTGTTGTAAAATTAGGTGGGACACGATTTATGTAAATATATTGCTGTAGGAAAAATACATAACCCTGAAGGCAAAGAAGAACAACATGAAGTATTCGTTCGTAATACGTTTCACAAACACTCAGTCAGGAACTGAGCAGATCCAAGATCTAAAGATTCCTCTTGGAACAAATTTCGAGCGGGATGATACAAATAAGTTGGTAAATGTAGTGTGGATAAAGAACGTGATCCGTGGACAGGTTGATCAATGTCGTCTGAGACGATTGAGATTGATTTATAACGGTAGGGTTTTGAACGAGAATACCAACTTTAAGCGGGAGATATTTGATGCCAGAACAAAACAGGCTGGTGTGGGTGTTGATGGGGATACTATAGATATCTATATCCACTGTGTCGTGGGAGATGAAATGACGCGTGAACAATTGGCACAAGAGAACCAGCTTGATAACCGTCCACAAGAGGTAACCACAGCACCCGAAGTAATTGGGTTTGATAGACTCTTGCTGCAGGGGGTTCCACCTGAGGATGTCATGGACTTGAGGAGACAATTCTTACTGATATACGGACCTGAGACTTTGAGCGGAGGCGAGATTCGTGATTTAGAGGAGATAGAAAACCACCAACGTACAGTCAGGGCACTAGAAGAGCGCTGGATTGAACTGGCCGTTAATGTCGACAGTGTCCAGCCCCCTCGAGCTACAGGAGAAACCAACACCACGACAGGAGATACAGACGGACAAACACAACTAGGAATGCCTCTGGTCGACTTAGATGACGCTACTGGCAACGAAGACTTGCTTCTAGGTATACTAATAGGAACATTCTTAGGAGTACTCAGTTTCATATTTATTTTTGCTGATGATACAATTTTGAATAAGAAACAGCAATGGGCCGTGACGATTGGTGCTTTTATAAATATTGCATGGGCTCTCATGCGTGGGCAATGGATATAGCACATATAATAATACAGCTAGCATTTAAGGAGGTATTAAATGAGATAATAATTGGTGGAGATCAGAATATTCAGTTGAACGATGCGATGGAGTGTAGTCGATGTGATAAGAGGCCTATGTAAGAGATACAAGAAGATGCTTTAAAGTAAAGATGGCGCTTAAAGAAAAGATGGTGCTTAAAGAAAAGGTCTTTGAAATACATCGCGTTAAGTATCTACTAACGTTGAGATATCTCACTAGTCCATGAACAGAATTCTTAACTAATAGTGCTGATACAACAGTACTAAAAGCATAATTCTTGCTGCAATATTTCAGGCACTTTGCCGGTAACTTTTCAGCGATGATCGAAATATCAATCAATCCCACTTACTTTGAAAACACTAGCTCATTAAAGATCTACATCGAGGCCAACTGCCGAATACTAATAATTACAAGGTATTCCTCCATATTTAGCTACCAATCCAACTCCACTAGTGGGTTAATCACTAGTCGGTTGAATGGTAGTCTGTTTGATCTACCGGCCCGCACAAATCAAAAGACTTATGAAAGGGCACTAAGATGATCTCTTTCCAAACCTCGAAAAGTTCGGATATTATTCTCGCCGAGAACTTGACGCTCGCCAACTCGTTGGGATATCTGAAAAAGACAAGCAACACGGTAATAGTTCTGGCTGCCGCACAAAGAAGAGATATGTATATTTTGTTTGTGGAGCATCGGTTAATTTATAGTCTGAAAAATTTGACGTTCGAAAACGGTTACCCGGACACAACAAAAATGTCGAGGGCTTTAAAAGTCCTAGATAGATCGAAGCGATACCGGCCACAAGGAACCACGTCTGAAGATAATAGATAAGAAGTTTTAACACAACCAGTATAATCTCCCCTACATGTAATGAGCCTAAGTATGCGAACGAATTCTCGATAAAACCGGAAGTCCAGCTTCCACGCGAGTGCCCCACCTCGTCTGGCGACATTCCCGCCAAAGACTCACCCTCGCGCACTAACTACACCAAATCTCCGGTGACAAACGGGAACAGCCGATGTGGGGATTTGATGATGATTTTTTTGCGTTGTAATTATTGAACCCAACTTTTCTTTACCACCAAGATATCAAGAACCATGGCTGATCCTAAATCTTTACCATTTATGTATCAGTTTGCCGCTGGAGCGGTTGCTGGTGTCTCTGAGATCTTAGTGATGTATCCGTTAGATGTTGTTAAAACCAGACAACAATTGGATTCCACTAACGCCTACAACGGAACTATCAATTGTATCAAGAAAATTGTTCGTGAAGAAGGATTTTCAAGATTGTACAAGGGGATCTCTGCTCCGATTCTTATGGAAGCACCTAAGAGAGCCACCAAGTTTGCAGCTAACGACGAATGGGGAAAATTCTACCGTAATTTGTTTGGAGTTAAGACCATGTCCCAATCTCTTGCAGTATTGACCGGAGCCACCGCTGGGGCCACCGAATCGTTCATCGTGGTTCCTTTTGAATTGGTTAAGATCAAGTTACAAGACAGAACTTCCAAGTTTAACGGTATGGGAGAAGTTGTCAAACATATAGTAAAAACTGACGGTGCTTTGGGACTTTACAAGGGTTTAGAATCTACTCTTTGGAGACATATTACTTGGAATGCTGGCTATTTTGGATTGATCCACCAGGTTCGTTCTCTTATGCCCAAGCCAAAGTCTTCTTCCGAGAAGACCTTAATTGATCTTACTTGTGGTTCCATCGGAGGAACCTTTGGTACAATTCTTAACACTCCATTTGACGTTGTCAAGTCCAGAATCCAGGCAGGTTCCACCAGATACATTTGGACTCTTCCTTCGTTGGTCACGGTCGCTAAGGAAGAAGGTTTCGCGGCACTTTACAAAGGGTTCATCCCTAAGGTGTTGAGATTAGGTCCTGGTGGTGGTATTTTGTTGGTAGTTTTTACTGCCTGTATGGATTTCTTTAGAACTATTCATGAAGCAAAGTAATTTGTTATCCTAGATCTGTTTATTTTAATGAATAAATATCTATATATATAGACTGAGAGTATTCTATGTGAAGTAGTGAGAATATTTTATGTGAAGGGGAATATTTTATGTGAAGTAATGGGAATATCTTATACTGACAAGTAATACTTCATCGAAGCTCATGTGATCGTTCTGGCTCTAATTCTCGAATCCAGTTCTAAGGCTAGTTCACACTGCGACAAGTAATACTTCATTGAATATCTTGATCATCTCTAAGTTCGGTATACTCTCAGCATCAATATTCTGGTTGGAATACTTGAATGTTTCTTCAAACTTGAACTTCTTGTCTTGCAAGTTTATATCGTCAATGCTCTCTGGAACCTTATATGCGTTCAATTCTTGAATCAATACTGGTGAGTCGAAATCGTGATCAAACAAGTTTAAATTGTCTGCCTTTTCCTCTTTCGATTCCTCGTTGAGATGAAATTTATCTTCAAAGTATTGTATGCAATGGCGTAAGTTACCCAAATGTTCTGAATTTCCAAGTTCGAATTGTTCGAGCAATTGTCCCACGATTTCGTGATTTATCAAAATATTGTAAATCAAGTCGTAGTTTATCGATTTGTATAAATGAGTTCCTGCAACAACTGTTACTCCAGATGCAGCATATGCCCCTGCGTCATCATCCCCTAAGCCAACAAAGTCGTCGGAAACTTGTATAATATCGGTAAACTTTTTGCTCAACATGATATCAAAGAGAACAAGTATCTCCTCCACCATAGATTTGACGTCCTCGGTTTGTTTCAAGGACTGGAAATACTTACTATTGGACAAATTCTGTCTTTTAATAAACTTTAACAAGTTAAACAACGTAACGTATAGTTCGACCCATGTATAATTACCCAAATCCTTTGTTTCGCCGTATTTGAACTCGTTTAAGATCTGAAACACTACGCTCAATGCCATTTTAAAGTTAGGAACACTCAATCGGTTTGTCAAGTTGAATCGAAGCAAGTTTTGAACAACGTCCAAAATGTACAATAAACCTGACTTGAATCCATGTTTACCGACGTTGACAGGAATTGTTGGAAGCTTCTGGTGACAGAGTTTCCATTTGAATTCGTTAATCTGGTAATTCTTTATGTTTTCGATTAGTGATTCTGACTTATCATTAAGCTTCACCACAGATGTGGGGGATGTAATCGCAAGTAAGGTCAGCAACGAAATTTTAGTGATCAACTGCAATTGAATCGACTTGTACTGATTTTGGAAAACGTATGACAAAACACAAATCCAAATTTCAAAAAGTTCAATTTCCATATCTTCACTAGAAACAACATCCTCAATATCACGTTGTTTATGCAATTCACTTATCTGCTTGGTGAAACACACTAAAAACGACGCATTTTTACAAAGAGCACTTATCAATAACGTAATTGGTAAAAGTTCCGGAACTTCCAAAGCGTCGTCTTCGTCTTTCTGGTTTAGTTTCTTAATCTTAATATCGTAGATGGAATTGATATCTGCAAGATATGGATCACGGGGATCAGCAAGAATGCTAAGGTTCTCAAAGTTGTTGGAAAATGATGTGATTTGTTCATTTGTATTGTAGGAAATGTAGAGATTATCCGCAAATCTATTGCCAGTAATCCAGTTGAAGAATGAGCTATTTTGGATTTGGCTCACTAACATATCTTCACGAAAATGATAACAGTAACGAAATTCCATAGCCAAGAATGGAATCAACCTCAGGCTTACCTCTTGTTTGAATAGTTTGGCGTCATAATTCTTCAGAGAAACAAGAACTTGCTCGTATACATTGGGTGATTCATTCTGCAAGTTGGTAATATCCGATGAGAGAGAAACCGGTGTCACGGGTAACAACGACGTTGGAATACTCGTGAGTGTCCCAATAATCGAGTACACAAGCAACAATGTCTCTGCCGAAAGAACGATTTTCGGTGGTTCAAAGGAATAATGCGTACCCTCTTCATCATCTGGTTCATAGTGTTTGTCATTCAATACAGCTCTGGCAAGAGTAACGGAAAGAAGTTTATCGAGAGTACAAGAAAAGTCGACTTTGTAAATGGAGTACAAAAGACTTTTAACGATCACGAACTCATTACTCTCTTCATTCTGGTAGTATGCAGATGAAAAGAGCGTCTGAATCATATCAGCCAATAAAATAAGAATTTCTTTGATGATTTTCAAGTTCTTAAAATCTGGTTTGGGTGTGTTTTCGATTTCCTTGATATACGAATCGAAGTATTGCTTCGTGATTTGAAGCAAACTCTGCAAGTGTGTATCGTTCAATAATTGGTTTGTACCAGGCAACTTAAAGATTTTGGTCACGATATCCACCAACGACCTTCTTTTAGATTTACGAAGGATTTGATTTGTCTTGAACAAACTTTTGAACCACGTTTGAAAGATGGCTAAGATGTTACAGATCAATTCCAAGCGTAATTCTTCATCGATTCTGGTAAATTCTATTTGTCTAGGCGAGAAACTTGAAGTTGAGGAGTAGGGGTTCTGTGGATTTAAGCTGACACTGCTTGTACGTCTCTTATTTGAAATACTGGAAGTACTATTGATACTTGTGGAGCTTTCAAGAGACTTGGATTTTAATGTGGATACTTTTCCTTTCAATTTAGATATTTCGTCTTCAGGCTGCTCCGTCACGCTTGAAGCTCCATCAATACTGGAATTATCAGGCTTCCCACTTAATGTAGTTATATCATCACCGTCATCATCGAAAATCAGCGACCTCCGAATATTACCATTCAATGAAGTTAAGTCATCACCGCCATCATCCAATTCCCGTATCGGTGTTGCATGTTTGATGCTGGCACCTGAATCGTTATTTCGTACAGTTGTTCCAATCAGTTCGCTGTCGTTCTCTATTTGCATGGCATCTCCTAGAAATATCACTCCGTTAATGAAAATCTCCTGCACTATCTCAATATTCCTATTACTAGACTCATTGGTGGATGCTTCTTCACAATTGGCTACCAACACAGATTCTAGAGCGTGCGTATGAACAGGTGTCGTGAACAACGTTTTGTAGAATTCATAGTCCTTCTGATAATTTGGATTGAATATATGTGAATACATGTTGATAGATTGACTGCTCATTTCACCGGTATACATACAATACTCACGGATATCCTGCTCCGTAGTACTTATCCGTAGTACTTATCCGTAGTATTCTCTGTAATGTTGCAGTTTATTGTCTGCGATTCCGCTCGGTTTAAGATTTGGATATAAGACATCAATACCGCAATACATATGGCGCAGTATGTGTGAAGATCGTTTTTTCGATCTATTGTTTCACAACTCACCCTTTGAAGTCTAAAAACAGTAATAATTGAAACTTCAAGTAGGTTATTTTGTGGGCAATATAAGACGAATTCTTGTGGTATAAAGAGGCTACAACTTGGAGCAACACGAAGTTCCCAAGGTACTAGTTCCAGCACAAAATGTTTGGGAAAGCGGTTCCCATAGAAGAATATGAAATGGTAAGTCAGTCCAGAGATGATCTAGAGGGTCAATTGACGAATATAGAGGGTCAATTAGACCTGGTAGATAACCGAGGAGGCTTACTACATGAGATCGACGACGTGGTGCTGAATTCCTCAAGGAGATCGTCACAATCTGAGAGTTCTGTAGTGTTTGAAGATATAGATGATTTTGCAAAGAATAATCACGAAACTGATGATGACTTTAATACGAACCCCATATTTCAATCAGTGTATTTCCACTACAAAAATTCAGGGACACTTGGAAGGAAGGCATTGGCTATAGCGGGTACTTTAATTGGGGTGATATGGGTTATAGGTGTTCTTTTCTACTCCAACAGTTCAGGATTCAATATCGTTTCAAGTATGACTTGGAAAACAAATGTACAAGTCACTGGCAAGAATGTCACTTTAAATGCGTACAATCCTCTGTTCCAAAACGTGTCAATGGCTGGGCTAAGGAAAGGTACTTACTATGCATACCATGAGGAGGTTAGATGGTTGAACCCAAAACAGTACCCCAAATCTCAAGGATCAGGAGGGTACTATTTATCTATTAATAGAAACACCATAACGATAAACCAGATCGACTCCAAGTATTCAGCAACATTGATAGATAATGTTCAATTCAGTTTCAAGAACAATTTCTTCTACATTCAAGATATGAAACTTAACCCAGCAAAGTCAGTCGAGGATAGGAATGACAATTACCATATAGTAGTGACTGATAAGTTAGAACAATGGAGACACCTGAGCTTTGCTATATACTGGATATATAACGTGGCCACAGCCCAGTACATTCCTATTCAACCACCTAAGAATATGGAAAAATTGAAGTCGACTGAATCTAAACCCCAAATACTCGACAAATTACACTTTGCAGATTTTTCACCTAAAGGGGATCATTTAATATTTGGTTTCAACCACGATTTATACATACAAAACTTGAAAACAAATGCAGTCAATCAAATAACCACTGATGGGTCCAAACACATTTTGAATGGTAAACCTGACTGGATATACGAAGAGGAGGTTACGGCGGACTACAAGTTGTTTTGGTGGTCTCCAGACCAAGCCAACTTGATCTTTGCCAAACTCAACGATACCAAGGTTCAAGAATACGAATTGGACTACTATATCAAAGACCGTACAGAAATCGGTACTCAATATGAAGAATCCGACGAGTTGAAGGTTGAAAATGTCAATCAATATCCCATCAAGACAGCTATAAAATATCCTAAACCCGGAACTTCGAATCCTTTGGTTACCCTTCACAACTATCAACTCTCAGATAATTCTATAACCTTGCTACAAGACGATACCTCAAAAGTAGGCGAAGATTTCATTTTATATGATGGTGCATGGATAGACAACTACAGTTTCTTGATCAAGATAACAGATCGAACAAGCAGAATATTATCGAAGCGATTGTTTCAGATGCAGAAAACTCCAAATATTGTTGAAGTTAGTACTATTGATGTTAGGAAAGAATACAATGGGTATGTTGGAAAACTTCAACCCATAACTGTAATTCCTGGGGACGGCGACAACGCACAGTATATTGATAGAATTATTATCAATGGGAAATCACATTTGGCGCTTTTTGAAAATGCTGAGGCAACTACATACTCGAAGTTATTGACCGAGTCAAATGATTGGCAAGTCGTCACAAATGCTCCTGTTGTGTATGACAAACTTGAGCATTCTGTTTATACCCTAACCACCATGAGAAGTTCAATGGATGCACATTTAATATCAATTGATCTATCGAAAGATAAAGACAACATCCAAGTGATAACTGATACCGAGAAGGACGGACTCTACGATATATCCTTTAGTGGAGACGGTCAATATTTGAACCTATTCTATCGTGGACCTTTGCAACCGTGGCAAAGGCTTATTAATATGGCAGACTTGCATACTTACTTCGAGACCGAGATAGAAAATGATATAAGTCATGCAGATATATTCATAGCAAGTCACAAGGTCATAAACCATTTCGAAGTCACCAAGGCAAACCTTAAAGACACCAATATTCCTACAAAACTATACAAAACAATAACGGTAGGCACTACCAAGGACAAGAAACCTATAAATTTGAACGTAATAGAAATCCTACCACCAAACTTCAACCCCGAAAAGAAACATCCATTGTTGGTGCACGCTTATGGTGGACCTGGATCACAGACTGTTGATAAGAGTTTCAGTATTGACTTCCAGGATGTGGTTAGTTCTCTTGGTGTAGTTGTTTTGATCATTGATCCCCGTGGAACTGGAGGTCAAGGGTGGGAATTTAAATCATATGCAAACGACAAAATAGGCTACTGGGAACCCCGAGATCTTACTACTGTTGTGTCAGAGTACATTTCGGCTAATAAGAAATTCATCGATAAAGAGAAAACTGCTATTTGGGGATGGTCTTACGGAGGATTCACGACTTTGAAGACTCTCGAATACGATGTTGGTAAAACATTTAAATTCGGAATGGCTGTGGCCCCTGTGACGAACTGGTTGTTCTACGATTCTATTTACACCGAAAGATACATGGGTTCACCAAGCACCAACCCAAACTACGAGAAGTATGCAAGAATTAATGATTACGACAATTTCCTGTCGCTGAATCGGTTCCTTATAATGCACGGAACTTCCGACGACAACGTTCATCTACAAAACCTGCTTTGGCTCTTGGATAAATTCAACTTGAACAATGTCAAGAACTACGATGTCTACTTCTTTCCTGACAGCGACCATGCTATAAATTACCACAACGCTCATTCAATAGTATACGATAAATTGATTAACTGGTTACAGGATGCATTCATAGGAAGGTTCGATGCGCTATATAGACTTTAGTACTAAATTTTGCAACCATTGCAGATTCTGGATAACTATATCTAATATTTGTAGATGAGGGTATTTTTGATTGCTCCTCCACCAAACCCAACACCACTACTGCGAATTATGCTCTACTAATATCCCACTACAGTATCTCTGAGATCTATGGTGGATTGTTGGTAGCTCATCGCATACAACACAGTATCTACCGACGTGCGCGGTACAAAAAATTATACTCATCGCAAATTGAAAAGTTCATTTTAACTCTACTATCAACTTCAAAGCAACGACAATGGGTAAAACATCCAAGACCACCAAGAAGTTTCAGAACAAGCACTTGAAGCATACTTTGGATCACCGTAGGGAGGTTCAGAAACACAACAAGAAGTATGCTTCTCGTAAAAAGGGAAAGACATCGGGAGTAGATGAAGAATCCAACGAGGTTAAGCCAAAGGCTGCCGCCAAAGAAGTGTTCAATGATATGTCAGTTGACGAGTTCTTTGCTGGTGGGTTTGAAGTGCCAAAAGAAAAGAAGAGCAAGAAGAGCAAAAAGGTAGAATCAGAGGACGAGTCCTCTGAAGAAGAAGAAGACGAAGAAGCCATGAAGGAAAACTTGGACCAATTAGCAGAAAAAGATCCTGAATTCTACAAGTACTTGAAAGAAAACGATAATGATTTGTTAGAATTTGAAGGTGTCAATCCATTAGACGCCATCAGTGACGATGAAGAAGAAGTAGAAGATAAAGAAGAAGATGTAGAAAAAGAATCTTCTAGCAAGAGAGCTTCAAAGGATGAAAAACCAGTTACAAAAATTGAGATTTCCTTGGATTTGGTTAAGAAATGGGACGGACAATTGAACAAGCCAACGACTAAGATAATAAGAAATGTCGTGATTGCTTTTAAGGCCGCCGTGAATATCAACTCGTCAGCCAACGAGGATTACAAATATGCCATTACTGATCCAAACGCCTTTTCTGCATTAATGTTGTTAGTATTGAAGAAGGTCCCAACTTCTATCCAATTGTTGGTCAAATACAAGACCAATGCACAAGGTGTGAGAACCATTCCGCAAAAGAATCAAAACGTCAGTCAGATTTCAGCCATCTTGAAGTCCCATGCTGGATCATTGATCACTTTATTGAAGGACATCACCAACACAGAAACTGCTGCGTTGGTATTGACGTCGATTTTGGAAATCATTCCATACTACTTGTCCTACAGAAGATTGTTGAAAGAAATATTGTCGTCCGTAGTTGATGTTTGGTCCTCTACCACTGAGGTTGAAACCCAAATTGCTACTTTTGCATTCTTGAACAGTGCTGCCAAAGAATATCCAAAGTCCGTCTTGGAAACGGTCTTGAAATTAACATACTCTTCATTCTTACAAAACTGTCGTAAGACCAACGTCCACACTATGCCTATGATCAACTTCTGTAAGAATTCTGCTGCTGAATTGTTTGGAATCGACGAAACCACTGCTTACCAAGTAGGGTTCGAATACGTCAGACAATTGGCCATCCACTTAAGAAACAGTATCAACGCCACTTCTAACGCTAAGGAAGGGTTCAAGACCATCTATAACTGGCAATACTGTCACTCTTTAGACTTTTGGTCAAGAGTGTTGTCTCAACGTTGTAACCCAGAGGTTGAATTGAGAAACCACAAATCCAAGGAATCTCCTTTGAGACAATTAATCTATCCTTTGGTCCAGGTCACCTTGGGTGCTATCAGATTGATTCCTACTGCTCAGTTCTTCCCATTGAGATTCTATTTAATCAGATCTTTAATGAGATTAGCTCAATCCACCGGAGTTTTCATCCCTATTTTCCCATTGATTTCAGAGATCTTAACTTCTACTGCCTTCACCAAATCTCCAAAGCCTTCCAATTTACAGGCCGTCGACTTTGACCACAACATCAAGGTAACCGCAGCATACTTGGGTACCAGAACGTACCAGGATGGTTTGTGCGAACAGTTTATAGAATTGACCAGTGAGTTCTTTGGTTCGTATGCAAAGAACATCGCCTTCCCAGAATTGGCCACCCCAGCAGTGTTGTCGTTGAGAAGATTCACCAAGAAGTCCAAGAATACCAGATTCAACAAGCAGTTACAACAATTGGTTGAAAAATTGAACTCCAACGCCGTGTTTGTCGCCGGCAAGAGAACCAACGTCGAATATGGTCCTTCCAACAAGACCGAAGTCCAACTCTTTTTGAAGGATTTCGACTGGGAAAAGACTCCATTAGGTCAATATATTGTTGTCCAAAGACAGGCCAAGGAAGAGAAGTTGAGAATCTTGAGAGAATCATTAGCTGACGAAGAACTTGCTCGTGCTGAAAAGAAGAAGGCTGAAGAAGAAGAAGGCGCTTCTGATATGGAACTCGAAGCCCTCGAAGACGATGCATCTGAATCCGAAGAAGAACAATAAATAGTAGAAGAATAAATGGTAGAAGAAGAATAGCTATAGTTATAAGAATAAAAAGTTATAAGAATAAAGTCATGGGAAGAATATCATGAAGAATATCATGAAGAATATCATGAAGAATAGATAGTTATAATAAGAATATCATAAAGAACTAACAGTTTTAAGAATATAATCATTCATTAAATATAATCTTGAATCAAAAGAATATATTCATTCATTAAATATATATTATAGTACAGAAAGGCATCGAAGAATTCCTTAATCAAGGCTCTATAGGTATAAAATTCCCAACAATGCAACTTGGAATATTATATCTATCTCTTCTTATTGTAAAACTAAAACAACAACTTTTTCGTTTTATCCCATCCTTTGTTCTGAGATTGCAACTGGTAAGGACAGCCTTTTGTCCCTTATCAAAGGCAATGGCACCGTACTTTTCCCAGAAGTTGACAGCGCTTTCTTCACTCATCAATTCATAGATGGCCAACTTTCCGTCCTTGAGATCGTCTGTCATTACCCCCACCAACGAGGCAAACTCCTTATTTCCTCTATAAATTTCACCAGTACGACGCCAGAGACACGCCGGTATGGCCATGGATGTAAAGACTCTATCGTAATCCAACAACATTCTTTCAAAGCTTTCCTCCACCAATACTAAATCCACGTCCTTCAATGTTCTAGCAATTGCCCGGAATGCTGGACGGAAAATCGACAATGGCTTCAAAATACGTTGTCTGCTTGAAACATTCATGTAATTTTCCATGAATCCCTGCAATCTTGCGTATCCCTTGGCATAATTATATGGTTGCAATAAACCTGCTTCCAATTTGGCCTTGATTACTTGTTTTAATCTCTCTTCTGGAGATATTTCTGTGGTTGGATCTGCTGCGGTCAAGAAGAACTTATCTCTAGCCGAGTCTGAAATCACTGGCTGGTGTGCTTTTTGCAGAGATTGTGGTTTATTTTGTAGTTTATTTTGTGGTTGAGCTATTGGAGCACCTACTGGTTTGACAAATTGAGGATGTGCTTGATTTTGTGATTGTGGTACTGGTTCATTTTCGTTTTGGAAATTGGCATTGAAGTTGGGTCCTGGGGAGAAGGAGAGTATATTGGTAACACTGAGTGAATTTTGATTCTGAGGAACACTTTCTCCCTGAACGTCGTTGAAATTGTTGGTGTTTTCGTTGTTTACGTTGGCAGTATTCATTCCAAAGTTCATCATCGAATAGTTCCCACTAGGATCTTCGTTCAAGGCACCATTTACTAATTCAGGATCATCAATCATAGAAAGGAAATCATTTAAAGAGCTGAATTCACTCCCGGCGTGTTCTGAGTAGAAGAGCGGTTCTTGATTATAGGGCAATGTCTGAGCCAAGACGGAGTTGCTTATGTTCTTGGGTTGTTGTTGATTCAAAGAGGAAACCAGAGGTTGCGGTAAAGGCTGTGGTTTTATATCTTTTCCAACAATAACGGGTGAATTATAAGATCCCGGGGTCAATAGCGGAGCCTGCAGCGTTTGCGGAACCGCCACCTGAACGGTGGAACCAGGACTCTCAACACTAGGCTGCCTCAAATTAGCAGCCTTCTTCCTTTGTCTCGGATTAGATGGCTCATCATAACATAAGTGTCCTATGCCTCTTTTTATGCATCTCTGACAAGGCCGGGAGTCATCGCAAATCATATGAGATCTCCGACAGTATACACAAGCGATTTCTACCTTCTTTTTGCGTTTCCTTTGCGCTTTACCGTTCTTTGAATTGTCTTCGCCATTGCTCTCATGCTTAATATCAGAATTCCCACTGGTACTCGGCGTTAACTCTTCAGATTTGAGAAAAGTATCGTTGCTTGCTTGAATTGAATCAGACGAATCCATTTTTTTCTACTATTTTGGGGAGAAACGAGGTCCAATATTGAACATTCCAATCTTGTTATTGAAAAGAGCGTAAAGCGTGGCTATACGATGTTAGCAAGATGTTGTTTGTGTTATAATTTTCCTACAATATGGGAACGAAAAGTTGATTTTCGTGCATGGTCACGTGAGCAATTTTCAAATTTGTGGGGTCCGTCAATCGCCGGGAAGCATCGGTGGGCTTAACGTAGGCTATGATGAAATTGGTTTGAAAACCCAGAAAGCAAATCTACACAAAACCAGAAGCAACTCGTGGCTAGTTTGCAACTGGTGTCACAAAAGAAGAGATATGAATAAATAATTATGAGAAATACAAATAGAATGAAGACGAATTTAGAGTAGTTAGAAGTTGAAGTTGGAAAGACGATTTTCTTGCATCATATAAAGCGTATTAGACTATCGTGGATGAAAAATATTCAAACTTGAGTTTTCAGAACTCTCCTGGGGTACTTCGTCTGTCAAATTGATGGTGGAATCACTATCATGGGGGTGTTGGGATAACCTTGTCGTATCAGCCAGAGATATTGAAGGTGAGTTTTGTGGAGTGATGAAATCCCCTGAATCTATGCTAACACTCAATGCATTTTCAGACTGAGGTTGATTTATAGAAAATTGACTAAGAATTTGCAGTGGTCTGGAATAGTAGTAGTTTCGTGGTGTAGTGGGCTTGACAGGGGTTTCAGGCAATTCACTCGATGCCGAGAAAAACGACGTGGAGTCTGATACTTGTGAATTCTCGGTGCCTACAGAATGTCCAGCATCCTGGTGAGAATAATAATGATTTGCCGAGTCTGTGTCTAATGGCACTGCCTGAGTAGAGTCTAATGGGACGGAAGAGTCGGCGCCCACATGTAGAATGTCTGAATATTCTTGTGGAGTTGGTTCTGACACTTGATTATCATGGTAATAGTCCGCATCAGATTCGTCAGATTCGAGTAAAAAAGGGTCTTCAACCAAGTTTTGGGATTGTGCCTCGAGATCTGTGTCGTTAATACTTCCATAATCCGAGTTGATACCGTCTAGAAGTGAGGTTCCCCCACGATGTGAAATCGAAGTGTTGCACAACGGGCAACTTCTCTTGAAATTGATCAACCAATTGGATAGACATTTTTCGTGGTAAAAGTGCTTGCAGTCTAAGACCAAGACTCTTGACTTCAATGCAGTATACTTATCCAAACAGATAGAACATTTGTAAGCGGGATAGAAGTCCTGTGGAGCAACCAAAGCATGTAATCTATTAGCGGATTTTCTAATGTCAACACCGTTGATGATGATTTTATTCAAGGAGCTCGACGATGTGGTGTTACTTTTGGGAGAAGACTTCAAAGAATCTACTTCGTCTTCTTCTCGAGGAACCAATAGCGTCTGGTTTGTCGCCTTCAAATATTCACTAAAGTACTTTGAGTAGATCATATGGTCGTTATTGAAAATGTACACTGGAAGTTTTCGTACCAACTTTGAGTTGCGAAGGTTCACCTGCCTTTTTCTTAGTTTCTGCCCACATATAATGACCAAGTAAAAGAAAAGGATCAACAAAGGAGGCGAGAGCACCATGGAAATAATGACATTGAACCACGTACCTAAGGAAGCGGTCTCGACTTCCAAAGTTAGATACTTCTTTTCCAACAGCTTCAAGGTTTTGTAATCTTCGTTCGTAATAAACATTATGGGAACATGTAGTGAACCGTCTTGGTTGAAGTTTGTAGAGTACATTGTTATCAAACCCCGATAAGGCTCATCATTGGCTATGACGACAGCGGAAGGATCAATATCTGAATTGAGTACATTAGACACTTTATCAACGAAGGTACATCCCCCTCTCAAAATAATCAAGATCTTGTTGTCGTATTCCTTCTTCATATCGCCACCAATAGGGTGGCAAGCATCTGTGGGGAAGATCCTATACTTACTGGATAACTTTTGGTTCAAAATCGGACTGAACGATGCATACCGACCAACTATCTCGTACGTAGTGTAGTTTCCTTCTTCTTGTCCTTTTTCCGTAAGATTATAACTAAAGATCGAATCAATAGGAAAAAACGAGTTGACAGCCGAGTTTAGAGGATAATCAAGATCTAGACGGAATGCCTCAGTACTGGTGACATTTTTTCCTCCACCGAGTCCCCCCTTTATCCAAATCAGATCTTTAAGCTCCTTGAACGAATTCCTGGTTAAAAACATAGCATCTTCTAGGTTCAATTGGGTGTTGCTGTTACTACTGAACCCTAAAAGCACAATGAAAATTATGGTACAGATAAATATTAGCTTGGGTTGAAGTATGCTCCTAGTAGGAGGCGTCCGAGAATAATGTGGATTCATATCTGCTATTCACTAACCGTTGGGCCGGGTTCACATATGTAACCTAAGAGTCGTATGCTGTTTTCAAGATCAAAATTTGGTGATGACGCGCATCCCTTAAAAAAATGTGGGTGCAAAATATACTGCAGGGCCAGATCTCCAGTAAAGAACCAGTAAAGAGTGATTGAATTAGTAGAGAGGGCACAGAACTTTCTATGAATCATCGCCTTATGAAATGAGTATCTTATTCCTGCAAAGATGTGAAGAATGTGCTTTTTATAACTTCTAGATCACAATAGATTATAGATACATGGATAAGTACCAGTAGATATTGAAATAGTCGTTCAAGTACGTGATTTGATATCGAATGGATATAAATATACTACTAGAGTATGGTACTTTTCGGTGGTGGCACCCAAAACCTTGGATCAAAGAGATATTATAATAAAGTATGCAATTGAAGGTACAAATTGTTAAATCTAAGAAGTACACCGACATAGATTAGATATTTTGGATCATTAGGTATAAAGATTCTTTCACTACAAGATCGCCAATTTCCTACATGTCAGCCAATTATGATCTATGTAAAATGAAATGCATCTAATTAATCCCGTGATGCTAGTACTCAAGCTTTACAGATCAGATTGGCCTACTAATACTTATATCTCAGAGTGACAGATTACATAAAACATCCGTGCCGCAATAACAACTTTTCCGGCAGCTAATCAATAATTAAGTTCTCATCACAACTTCTGCCACACTCTACACAACAAAGATCGAACATTGTTCAATAATGGGTTGGTTCGGAAGTAGCGCACCCTCAAAGGTATCTACGGTGTCCGAATTCAAGCAAGAAAAACCTATGCAATATCTTGAGGATTTACCTCCTAAATTTGAGGACGTCGAACCATCAACTAAAACAGAGGCTACATTAGTTGATGCTGCCAAACAGGTCAAATTATCCGACTTCAGCATAGAAAGATACGTAGGGATGCCATGTTTTAGAGAGGCTATGATCACGGGTTTCCAGGCAATGGGGGTTTTGGGTTCTGTCACATTTTTCATTCACAAGAATCCAAGTAAATCAATTAACTGGGCCGTATGTGGATTCTTTCTTGGGAATGTTGTGGGCTGGGAACAGTGTAGATCTATTAGAAGAAAGCAATTCCAAATGATGGACAAGGCCAGAATCGCAAAGGAAGATCGAAACAAAGAAAGGTGGCAAGAGAAGGCCCTGGATTCCGACGAACTGCTCAAGAAGTTCCAAGAATTTAATGAAAAGTAGTTCGATGAATGGAATTCTTCAGTATTTATATCTTCCTATACTTGTATATATTTAATGACTAGATTACGAAGTGATTTCCAGTAGCCATCATTAAAGTACTATGACACACAATGGATAATGCAGTTGGATTAGTGACCTTCCGTTTTCCAATTCGAATACGATTCCGTATGCTGCTAGGTCTTTATTAATGATTGGTAGCAGTAATAGTTACCTGGCAGCAGTAGTAGTTACCTGAAAACAGTAATAGTTACCTGGTAATTTCATAAGTATTCATAAATTTCACTAGTTTCATAGCTAGTCCTCCTGTTCTGGGGGCAGATCAAGAGGGGCACACCAATACCATCTTAACTACAATAACTTCATTGTAGGTACACAATATTCATCTGCTTAACCGAGCGGTATCCTAACTCGATGGCTACCCCAGTTTTAGAACTGTTTCGGTCTCAGTCTTGAAGAAGAGATCAGCCTCGGCCTGTGATTTTCAGAGTGAGCGCACCCGCAAATCTGAACTGAAAACTGGAGTAACTTGGTACATATAAAAAGCGAAGTTCCAGACAAGAAACTACGAGAAGACTTCAGGAAAACTACAACAAGAAATGGAGGGTCATAAAGCGATAGTGAAGTATTCTCAAATTAAGTCGAATTTGGTGAATTTACCATCCAATTTAACCAACCTTCTTTTTAATGCCAACATCAACCCTCAAGATGTGATAGTCGAAATAGTGATACAGAAGTCCAAATTGAAGTACTATGCTGGTTGGACAGCTCTGTCTTCTGGCCATGTCCAAAACATTGAGGTTGATCCAGTATTTGCACAAGCACTTTCCATCCCAGATTCAGAAGCTGTGACAATCAACTTGAAGATACAGTACTATGAAACGACGCAGATTATGTTGGAACCAGAGACCACCGCCGATTGGGAATTGGTAGAGTTACATGCACAGACAATAGAAGACAAGTTATTGAGCCAGACTAGATGTGTTTCCTTGAGTCAGCCAATGATTGTATATCCTTCCAAAACCACCTCTGCTAAATTGATTGTAACCGATATAGGCAGCAAAGACCATCAGTTTGCAAAGATTTCTCCGTATTGTGAAATTCAAATTGCTCCCAAGGTTAAGCAAAAAAAGGCTCCAGCAAATGTTTCGAAGCCTACCGCCAAAGTTCGTCCTACTGAGGACTATTCCAATCTTCCACCAGTACTCAAACGAGGAATCTCTTTACCTCACAGCTTGTTTAGAAATTCCAACACATTGCAGAGTTATGAGATATATATTAATTTCAAAGATTTGCCAGCTGCGATGATTTCGGACTATATAGCTGTTTCGATCGTACCTGGTCCCAATGAGAAATCAAAGACCTCACCAGTCAATGAAGAACCCCAAGAAAATGACAAAAGCAAGATTCAATCACTTAAGGAAACCAAGCGAGTTGTTGCTCGCTTGGTTGACTACTCGAAGGGTCCTCAAAATACGGTTGGTCTCTCTGAAAGTTTGGCTATTGCATTAAACGTGGAGCACCAAGTTGGATGTATAGTGGTTTTGAAAACAGCGGTGAAACTGAGCCCAAAGCGTCCCTCTGCATTTACAATCCATCCGTACATCACGCAAACAAAGAGAAACTCCCAAATGAATTTAAACTCAACCACAAAGAAAGACCAAGATTCAAAAATACTTGAAATATTGACAGGAAAACTTTATGATGCTAATTGTCCAATTTCAAAGACCCCAATCACAAATGGGTTGAAATTGCCTATTATTCCAGACATTCTCCCAAACGGAGGATTATTGAAGTTCAAGAAAAGCACCGATTCCAACGCCTGGGTCAAGCCTTACAATACTAGTTCTAAGAAGCCCATCAAAATTGAATTGGGAGAGGAATTGTTGAGAAATGCCTCTTTTGTCCAACAAGTTGAAGTCAAAGACGCATCCAAAGCCGAAGCTATCGGATTGGATGCAACAGTTGATGATATTGTGGACTCCTTGGTTACTTCGAGAAATACAGGAACTTTAGTATACGGTAATTCTGGAAGCGGCAAGTCATTAATATTGAAGTTAGTAGCAGACAAAATCTCTTCTGACTATGGATATCATACGAAATTTGTTTCATGTGAGTCATTGATGAATGAAAACTTCAACTCATTATCAAAAAATCATGTTTTCAAGTGGTTACAAAACTGTTCATGGCACAAGCCTTCGATACTTATCTTGGATAACTTGGACAAGTTATTGAGTGCGGAGGTCGAACACGGAGATTCCTCGAAATCAATTCAGTTAACAGAGTATTTGATCTCTCAATTGGAAAAGATTCAAAACCAGCATAACTCCAACCTTTCACTTTTGATGTCTGCTGCATCCAAAGAAGCCTTGAATAAATTATTATTCCAGTGTCACTTAATTGAACACTTTCATCATTTGAGTCCTCCAGACAAAGGAGCAAGAGCAGAGATTTTGGAAGTTTATTTGACTCAAAAGTTGGGATGCGGTGTTGATTTCGATATTATGGATATGGTGACGGAGACAGAGGGTTACTTACCAAACGATTTGAAAATCTTGAGTGACAGACTTTATCATGATGCTCTTTTCAATAAAGCCAGCGACGAGTCGGAGAAATTGGTGGCCACCAAGCAGAATCTAGAAAAGGCTTTAGAAGGTTATACACCTTCGAATTTGCGAGGTGTCAAGTTACAAAAATCATCCATCAATTGGTCTGATATTGGAGGTTTAAAAGATGCAAAGAATATTCTCTTAGAAACTTTGGAGTGGCCGACGAAATATGCTCCGATTTTTGCGAGTTGTCCATTGAGATTAAGATCTGGTATTTTACTATATGGATATCCCGGTTGTGGAAAAACATTACTAGCAAGTGCTGTTGCTGGACAGTGTGGGTTGAATTTCATCTCAATCAAGGGTCCTGAAATCTTGAACAAATATATTGGTGCTTCAGAGCAGTCGGTGAGAGAATTATTTGAGAGAGCACAAGCAGCAAAGCCATGTATCTTGTTTTTCGATGAGTTTGACTCTATTGCTCCCAAAAGAGGACACGACTCTACAGGTGTTACAGACAGAGTTGTCAATCAAATGTTGACACAAATGGATGGTGCTGAAGGGTTAGATGGAGTTTATGTATTGGCAGCTACAAGTAGACCCGACTTAATCGATTCTGCCTTGTTGAGACCGGGAAGATTGGATAAGAGTGTGATTTGTGACATGCCTAGCTTTGAAGACAGGTTGGATATTTTAAGAAGCATTACGGCCAAAATGTATTTGGAAGCCGATGTCGACTTGAACGCGATCGCCGAGGCAACAGTCGGATTCAGTGGTGCGGATATGCAAGGGCTAGGCTACAATGCGTACTTGAAGGCAGTCCATATCAAGTTGGCAGAACAGGAAGAAAAAGCATCGCACCACACTTCTACCAAAGACGACAAAGATGTGGTTGAATTCTTCCAAATCAACTCTGAAAAGATAAAGAACAAGAAGTTGAGATCTGCCGATAGAATCAAGATTGTCCAACAGATTCAACAAATGTTTGAGAAGAACGAAACCAATGAGGAAGAAGAGGACCTGGACAAGATCAAAGATGATAACGCACTGAAAGTTTATATCACTCAGGACAACTTCAACGAGTCGTTGAAGGAAACGAAGCCTTCGATTTCCATGTCAGAAAAGAGAAAACTCGAGAAAGTTTACAGTCAGTTCGTATCGAGCAGAGACGGAAACATGCCAGATGGAAGTACAAGCAACGAGATTGGCGGAAGAACTACATTAATGTGATTGAACAATAGATGTTAATAAAAGCATACAATAAACACACAGAATAAGTGAATAGTCCCAGACTCACAGAGAAATGAATGTTGCTAGACTCAGAGAGAATTGTAAAGAGATGTGTATTTTTAATTCCTAGACTCACAGAAGTGAAAATTCCTAGATTCCTAGTATATAATTCATTGAATCAGAATTCTATGACTTTAAACCTCAGCGTCGATTCTATTATAAGTGACTTCTTCCATTTCGTCATGTTCCTCGTTATTTACAAGGATTGGATTATAACTCTTAGCATGAGAGATCTCTGGAAACAATCTAAAGTAGGATATGTAGCCAATGGTGATTCCAATGATACTCCCAATCAAAATATCCACAAAGTGGTGTCTGTAATCTTCGGTTCTACTCAAGGCAATAAGAGCTGCTCCAAGAGAGGGCAAGAAACTAACCACACTTCTCCAAGATCCGACGTATTCATTGGTAATCACTAATTGTCCCGCTAACCACAACGAGAGATAGTACAAACCCGCAAAGCTCAAGGACGAATGTCCAGAGGGTGTAGTTCTAAACCCGTCTCTTAACCTTTCTAAATTCTTTGTAGTACAAACATCCTTTGCAAATACAAGCACATTTTCAGGCGTACCCTCTTTTGGAATACATCTGCTGAGAAAGTCTGGCCTATGTCTGCCAATAAAGTTCTTCAAAACATCAGTCAAAACGCTAGTGGACAAGACTGAAATTCCCAACCCAAGCAAGGCAATATATGTGTTGTAAACCTTATTCTTTGGCTTGGTGAATATAAGACTGAGCACAGAAATAAGCATCCCAGGCACCCACACTGCATAAAGGAACAAGTATGTATTGCTGACTCGCTCAACCTCGGCAAAAGGATGTGAGATCGTCAAGTCATTGATATAAAATTGTCTTTCAAACGGTTGAATATAATATGTAGCAGAATAAGCAACGATAAGAATCAACACAAGCACCACATCAGTAAATCTCCAGCGAAGAATAAGTGAAGACTTACTGGATAAACCAAGAGTGACTCTGTTGAATCTACCATCCTTATGGAAATAGTTCAAGACCGTATAGATCCATTCTTGTACCGCCATTTTCGATAGTTAAGTATATAGATGATTGAGAATTCAACCATGGTGGTTTTATCATATAGTATAATATGCAGGATAACTATAGAGTCGATAACCATAAAGGATAGTTGGAGTGAAGAGAGAGTAATGAAGAGGTAGTAATGAAGAGGTAGTAATAAAGAGCGAGATGATATCACAAGATTTAGTTTCCTGTCTAAACTTGTTACTTCTTGAAGCACGAGTTTAGTGAGAACTGCTAGCAAAACTAGAAGAGTAGACTCAGTTTAGAACAGGCAGCATAAACTTAGAACATATTTTATAAGCGTAGAATGCAGTAAAATCTACAGATATAGGATTCATGATAGTTTCATCACTAGTTTATTATATAGTTTCATCAATAGTTTCTTCCATAGTTTCTTTATATTCTTTATGGATTGCCGGAATATCGGGGTTAAGAAGTGGTGGAAAAACACTAAGGATCATAAATAACTCGTGCCAAGGATCTCTATATATATATATATAAATAACACATCCAAAACTCTTAACCTCCAATAACTCTCTACCAGCTCTAATTGCAGGATATTTAGTCTATTGGCCGAATATTTTGTGATTGGTTATCCTTGCTCATTCCAAAACTTTAAGTCGCAAACTGAAGTGACAAAAGTCTAACATTCGGGGTCTTATCTTATCTTGACAAACGTTGCTTAAATTGAAAAGGGTACTAATATTTCAACAGTATTGGTTTATATATTAGCACTATTAGAGTGTTAGTGTATTGAGAGTTCAACCTTGAATCCCTAGCTTCTTTGTGAAAATGACAACTACTGCTCCCCCAGCGATTCCTGTTTCTTTAACAGAAACAGGGGCACATATGGAACTGTCGCAGTCAAACTTGTCTCAAATGTCCACTACAACCACTTCAACATCGGCCTCTTCCACCAAGTCGAAGGGTGGGCCAAATAAGTCTTCTCCTCCTACGCAGGTTAGGATCTCCCTTCCGGGAGGATCTTCCCGATCGTCCAAGCGGTCTTCATCGTCGTCCAACGATTTATTACACGAAAGAGATCGGTTCAGAGCAAGATTACACAGCTTAAACACAACAGACCCGCCGGATTTGGGCTTGTCCGTTGACGTACCTCGAAGGTCGACGTCGAATTCTAGCATGCTCGATACATTATGTGATGTTTGTGATGGAATAGGCTCCAAAACAACAAAGTTGAATATGAGTAATGAACACGACAATGGCCCTTTTCTGCGTATCCCACACGATACTGACCATGTCTACACAGACGCCAAATCACCTTTAGATACCTCATCGCAATATTTTGTGGAAAACATCAACGATTCCTTCGTTGCGACCCAAAGCACAAATGCGATCCATTTATCCATCAAATCACTCTCCTTAAAACAGTTACGCTTGGTCTTCCACTGGTATTTTAACAAACCCCTTCCTCCTACAAACAAGATGTTTCCTTGGCTCCATGGATTGAACAAGGACAATTTTGCTCAGAAATCCTTCTTCCTTCACCAGCAGCAACAGCTCGCGAAGGGAAACAACAATACTGATTTATTGAATGATTTTAATCTCCAGAGACCTCGTGATATTCGATTCTTGATTTGTATAAATATCGACGAGGACCATAAGAAGGATGACACGTCCCACCCCATGTCAAATGTGTTTGCACCAGCCTCCAACCTGCGCTGCAACACCTCAAATCTACCACACGTACATAGTGCTCTCAAGAATACCGTCAATTTGAACGAGATCCTTCTGAAAATCGATGTATCTCGGGAAGAAATGAAAGACACATTGATAGATATATTCAAAAAAGTGTTTGATGGATCAGTCGATCAGTCCATAATAGAGTTGTTTACGGCAGACTGTATTAAACTCAACCATCTTCCATTCTTTTTGAACTTGGATCCAGATAGAGGTGTGAGTTTACGAAATTTCCACATTCAGGTATCGAAACTATCTTCTTGCTCCGACTTTCTTGTTTATGCAACATCATCTTCACCATCATCACCACGTATAGCTAGCTGTGCTAGAATTTTGTGGCTAGCACAACGTTACCAAGCACATATAGAGAATTTAAAGGATTCTCAATTCAATGTGTTCATTCTCAATGAATCTGTTGGCGACCTACTTATAGAGAAACAATCAGAGGTGATGTTGAACTTATCAATCGTTAACGAAAATGAATCCAACTCGCGTCCCCCTCAACAAGGCTTTTTTGACTCAATTGTACCTACAAGTAAGGAAACCTTAAAGGAGGAACTTGTTTGGGAAAATGATTACAGGATCAAAGAAAAGGTTGAAAGTACTCGTATGTCCTCAGCAACAAAGATCAATCGTAATGTGTGGATTGGAAACTATTGGGATTACCAGATTATGATGACATATTTGATTGACCACAACACTTCGTATCTTGAACACTACGGTAATCAGAAGGATAACTTGACAGGAAATTTGGAATTGAAAAACTTATACTGTGACCCTAAAAATTCTATCGTCACAAATAAGGATATCAAACGAAGAAGCGGTGGCTCGGGATCACTTTTCGACTATTTGTCGCTTCCAAAAGCAAACTGGAGGTTGTTCATATATTGTCATAATGGAGCATCTTTTCCAAACTTGGAAACCTTATCATCGTTGTTATTCAAGGTCTCTATTTCGTCCCACAGTTATAATAGTGACGAAAGGGCAGACGGCTCAGAACAGGACTACACTCTTTTAGATTTTCCGCCATCCGGGTCCATTGGAATTGGTGATTGCAAAAAGGACAATTTGATGTCAATTGTGAATACTTGCAAATTGATATACTCATTCTCATCAACTTCCAGCAAGAAAAGTGACGAGGTTCTCAGTTCGTTGATCTACTGTTCTGACGGCTATACGGAACTGTCATTGTTGGTATTGTCATATGTAATTTACTCTCAGAATATTTGTCTCAAGGAGGCAATGCTTCAGCTACATGTGGATTATGGTAGACCGTTTTACATATTCCAAAGCGATGTGGTAATCCTTAAGGACATCGAGACACTATTAAGAAAATTCAGTCCAGTTACGCCAGGAAAGGAGCTCAGGAACATTGATTGGACTCGTTTGGAAACCTTGACCAATTTGGAATTGAACGATTTATTATTGAATCGGTACTTTTCGAAATTCAATTCTGTCGAGGGGAATAGTGCCTTGATTGGTGAAAGAAAGGATATTAATACCGTATATGGAGGGTTTGCCAACGATGACGACTCGCTTACCTCTTCGTCATCGTCTTCTGATGAGGATGATTCTGATTCAGAGTATCAGTCTAGTACTTACGATTGGGTTAAGGATGTAGAAGGATCCCTCCCATCCCGGGTGCTACCATATTTATATCTCGGGTCGCTTGTACACGCGAATTGCTTGCCGTTGTTGAATAAACTTGGAATTAAGAAGATCATATCAGTGGGAGAACATTTGGACTGGTTGAATGGCTACAAATTCCAAAGGAAGAATGATGTTATCGTAGAAGAAATTCTCGACGGCAATATCGAATTATTCTCGATCACTCCGTCTGCAAAGTGCAAACAAGCAACTCCGAACTCTATAGACACCGTCATGAAGGTCAATAACTTACAGGATGACGGAATTGACGAATTGTCCAAGTCTTTACCTAGTATATTGAAGTATATCAATGATGAGTATGACAAGTCAAATGGGAAAACAAAGATATTGGTCCATTGCCGTGTTGGTGTGAGCAGATCTGCAACTGTGGTTATTGCCGAAGTAATGAGGAGGTTGAACGTTTCGTTGCCCGATGCTTACCTCTATGTGAGAGTGCGCAGGTTGAATATTATCATTCAACCAAACTTACGGTTTATGTATGAATTGTTCAAATGGGAAGAACAAGAGAAGTTGAAGCTGGCCTACGCTGAGAACCATTCTCTTTGGCATACACACAAGAGTGAAAACTTGCGTGAAATGGATTGGTTCATCATGTGTCGGGAGATAATGAAGCTCAACATTCCATATTTGCGTAATTGATGTTCTTTTCATAGCCAATTTAACTATTTCGAGATATTGTATTATTATTCCGCTATAATGTATGAATTTATAACGTTTGGATCTAAAACGTAGGGAATAAAGATAAAAGAGTTAACTTTTTAAGATTAAATATAAATCTTAAAGGTCTTTTAATCCATTTTCAAGTAGCCGATAATTTGGTAAAGTTAGCACGGAATCTAAACAGTTGTTCCTTTAACTAATCTTTAAAACTGACTGCAAAAAAGATCCATGCCGCAATAATATAGGTATCACCTTTATAGCCCCACGGTTCACAGGGACACGAGAATTCTTAGAAATATTCATTACCTAAAGGACATCATATATATATAGCAAACTTTATTACTAGACCCCTACAGCCACTAATGGATCAATAGATTCAAGTTGTCTCTGGGTCCAATAGAAAAATTTTCCACACACTACTTTTGAAAGTGAACGCCGAATTTTTACAGCCCTTTACACTTTCTCCCTAATAATATAGATCTAGTAACAGAAAACAAGCGATTATCAGGGATATCTCTAGGCTAAACCATCAATTGTGATTAGCTCTAATACTTAAATAGTTATTCCGTGTATACCAACTAGCCACCATTGTTTGTCCACCCCAGTTCTCATCTCGATCAGTCACGAACAGTAGCTCCAATCCTACAAAATTTATACAGCAAGTTTACTGATCTCTTTTAGATGTCGTTGAATCAATCAAAGGATTTGCTTAATGATCCATCCATAATTCAAATTAATGGTCTAGGAAGTCAAAAATCCGAAGGCGAAGTTCCCCCTTCCAACCATAATTTGGAACCAGGAAGTGCATTATCGAAATTATTGGATTCTGCCATCGCAAAAGCCGCCAAGGAGACCACGCCAGACTTGGAACCAAAATCAAGCATGGAATTTATCGCTGTCGAGACCTCAATAAGTCCAAGAATCCCCATAAATCCTGATTGTATATACTCAATTGAGTGTTTGTTAAATCTTCGTAACTCTCCTTATGTCGAGGACTTTAAGGATTCCGACAGATTACCTGAGAAGTCGTTTTGGAGACACAAGGCCAAAGGAAACGAGTTTGGAAATGCAAGCAAGCAGAAAAAGTCTACCACCTTCAATAAAAGACATCAGAATGAATCATGGGAAAGAAAACCAGTCGGCTTCAATAAGAATAACGATTTGGATACGTTGTCTCAAGACAAGATCTCGCAATTATTGGGAGAAAACATCGATGAAATGGAGCCGGAATGGGATTCTGCAGACATTGCCAATAGCAATGAATTGGGCATTGACATGGGCCAAACCGTTGAGGACTTTGAAAAATGGAAGTACCAAATGAAATTAGAAGAACGTCGTAAGAATGGTGAATCCATCGATGATACGTTGGAAAGGGAAAACAGGGCTGCAGAAAGGGCCGGGAACGAGGTTGATAACTTCTTCTCCTTTGTCAAACCAAAGAATGATACTGAAGTAACCACTAATACGAGCGTCGACTCACATTCAAATCAACTTACACCTAAACTTGCACAATCAGAGGCTTCAAACAAGAGTTCGAGGTTTTCTTCTTTCTTCGGTGCTCCTTCCAAGGAAGTGCCACCACAAAATCCAAGACCAGAGCAACAAGAGCTGCCAAAGGAACAGGCTTCTGGTGGGTTCTCAAGATTCTTCTCAGCACCCCCAATGGGAGATAGTCCAACTGGGCCGCTTCCTCCTCAACCTGCCCAAGTTCCTATCCAACAACCGCAACAACCTCCAAATTTGCCATTGCAACGTCAAGGTAGTAGTATCTCATCCCAAGGCTCTGGAAAACTGCATGGAGCTGCCCCATCAAAAGAAGTGCCGGCTACAAATGATTCATTCTTCATGAATTTGTTGAATAGGAAGGAACCAGGCACCAACTCTGATTCAGAAACAGGTACTGGCTCTCCAAATCTTGCCGGATTGTTGAGTGCAAGCAGTGGAAATCAGGGTGGACAGCCTTCAATTCCAAAGCAACGCGATTCCAGGAGAGGTTCAGATAAGCCTAGTAACCAGTACTCACCTGTTCAAGCTCAAAAGCAACAACAAAAGCAACAGCAACAACAGCAACAACAGCAACAGCAAAAACCACCACCACAACAACAGCAACAACAACAACAACTTCAACAGCAACAACTTCAACAACTTCAACAACAACAACTTAAACAGCAACAACTTCAACAACAGCAGCATCACCTTGAACAATTACAACAGCAACAACAACAGCAACGTCAACAATATCCTCCTATGAACCATACCCTGCCACAAACACAATCACAGACAGGAACGCCCCATCTGCAATCTCAACCTCAGCAAGGACAAAATCGTCAACCTCAAGGACAGCGCCAACAAGTGTTCCCACCCCACCTTCAACAGAACGGACAACAAGTTCAACAAGACCCTCAACAAATGCCTCCTTGGATGAAACAATTCCAAAATGGAATGCCACCCCCACCTCCACACATGCAATTTCCTCCAAATTTACATATGGGACCTGGTGGACCACCACCGCCTGGTATGTTTCCAAACGGATATATGCCACCACCGCCTGGAGTTCAAGTTCCACCTCAATTTAACAATAATTCAAATGGAATAAACAGACCAAACGGACCAAATGGGCAATTCATGCATCCTCAATATATGGGATTCCCTCCTGGAATGGTTCCACCCCATTTACAACAGCAAAACTCTCAGCAGCAGAATCCTCAGCAACAGAATCCTCAACAGCAACAAAACCCCTCTCAACCACGGAGATAGATAGTTACATACTGAGGTAGTTACGTACTAAGTTGACGTGAATTAGTTACGTGAATTAGTTGACTTGAATTAGTTCGTGAATTAGTTACGTTGTGAATTTTAACAACCTTCGAAGGTTGCTAATTTTCTACTAATATGATGTTTGATGAATATATCAATTGTATACAATGCATGGCAGACAAAACGACGCTTTATTGTACCATGCTTCATGGTTGTTTATGAAGGTACTTGATACAGTCAGAATCAAAGTATGAAGGTTAAGCCAACAACCGGTATATAGATACACTGTATAACAACTATTCTTGCAAATAAAACGACTCATGATCACTTAAGTGTAGAAATGGTCAGCACAAGTTTCAGTAAATGTTGTAGTCATTTTATCACAATTCAAGAATTTGTTCTGTCAAATTATCACAAATTCAAGTAATTCAACCATTCTTTCTCTGACAATATACACCAATTCTCTTCAATTATAAACAATATTGAGTTTGGTTGTAGGGAATATTTGTCTAGACTCGGGTAGCGATATCAGTCTCTCTCTTTCTTGACATTATTAGATAATTTGTATCAGTCTCTTTCTTTCTTGAACATCGCACAATTTCGCTTCGATCAGTTACTTATAACGAACAATTCAATAATTACTTAGTACAATTAATATATTATCTTCCAAATGAACAGAAACCCGAGAGAACTATGAGCGAAGTTATATAATTGATTTCTCTTGAATTATATATTTTCAGCTCCGCCTAATTGAATATGTAAAAACTATAATTTTTCAATTATTTTATTTAAATCTACTTTATCTTCACTTTTATCAGATAAAATAGAACCTTTCATTTTATTCAATTCCAACAATAAAGAATCATTAAAGTTCAATTATTATCTATCCAAATAGATAAAGCTAAAGATGTTAAAAATCTAAATTAGTATAAGAATCATATAGCTTAATAATATAACTTGTTCTTTATAATCAAATATATTATTAAAATGATCCGGATTATTTAATAATTGAATTATAATAATTTATCCGTCTCTAAAAGGGTTTTGAAATTATAATAATTCCCCAGGTCTCTCTTCTTGTATAATTTGCATGGTATATAGCGATTAATGTCTTTATATTTTAATATAAAATATTAGATATTAAGATATTAAGATATTATTACATTCTTTTATATGTTCTCCGTCATTTACTTAAATTAGTTCTCCTTTTCACCAATTATAAGGCATCAGAGATCTGTAAGCACAAATTCAAGAGTTGTATATGTTCATCAGTTCCGTTATTCAAACGTTTATCGATTTCAAATAATATCATTGCGATTTTGTTCTTGGTCAATGAGTTTATCGTATCGTTCAATATGAACTTATCGTGTAATTGGTCGATCAATTGTTGAGCACTCCAGCCCTGTAAAATGGTTTCATTGATTTGGTCGATGATTTTCTTTTGGTTTCTAGACGTAATTACTTGTACGATATTATTCAACAAGTCTTCAGGAACGACACCAGCAATTTCTCGAATGGAAGAAATGGTGATTGCAGATTCGCGATTCCCGTTTTCATCCACCATCTCCACGTCATCGGTAGAGGAGTTTCCTAAAGAGTTATTCAAAGAGTTGTTCAATTTCGTAGCAGACTGTAAAAACGTGATAGCCTTTCTTAAATCACCGTTTGCGATTTTCAACACTTCTTCCAACACCGGTTCTGTCGTGCTGAGATTGATCTTCTCCTCATGTGCAACATACTGCAATCTTTTGACGGCATTTTCGTTATTCAACAATCTGAATCTAAACTTAGAACATCTGGACGCCAACGGATCGATGATTCTCGTGATATAATTACAGATAAGACAGAATCTCGTCACGCCCGCATACGTCTCCATTGTTCTTCTCAACGCCGACTGGGCGTCGTTAGTCATGGAATCGGCTTCGTCTAAAATGATGATTTTATATGGAGGACACGGGTAGTTGGCCAAATCCTCTTTTGTAGCGTTGGACACGGTTAACCTGGCAAAGTTCTTGATCTTTTGTCTTACTATCGATATACCTCTCTCGTCAGAAGCGTTCAATTCCAACACTCTAGTTTTATACAAAGTCGGTCCGTACAACTGTTTCGCCAACGCTAAGATTGTGGATGTTTTCCCGGTACCTGGAGGTCCATAGAATAACATGTGTGGTAAATTGGCAGACGCTATAGTCTTTTTCAATACTTTTACGGCATGGTCTTGAGACGCCACATCGTCCAAATTCTTGGGCCTATACTTTTCCACCCATGGAGTATGGTCCAAACGTTCTTGTTCGTATTGTTCGAGTCTCTGACTCTTTCCTAGCATTGAAGTCATGGTATAGATGGAGGTTGGATGGATAAGAGTGGTGATAATTTTCTACACGCGTTTTGATTTTGAGAAAAGGCTCAAATTCTGAGAAAGAATTTATAGTAGAGAGAATAGTAGAGATACCAGTTCAGAGGTAGTAGGGAAATAGAGAAACAAGAGGTACCAGGGATATTAGAGATAGTAGTTCTTGCTCTGTTCTAGTTCTAGGCTATTTCTAGTTCTAGCTCTATTCTAATTCTAGACTATTTCTAGTTCTAGGTCTATTTCTTTTCTAGACTATTCTTCTGTTCATATATGTTGTGATGCTATTATTGCTTCTGTAGAGTATATAGATTAATTAAGAAAGCAAAAGAATTATTGTACTCCAATGACAGATAATTCCAAAGTCCAGACTCTTCTAAGATGAACTTTGACTGTCATTTTCTTTTCAGGAATGGTTGGAAACATATCACGTTGGGCAATATCCACTTCAACTGATTCGTTGGACCACCAACATTTTCTGGCAGGTTTCCTCCAGAATAACAACAATTTTGTTTGGTTGGTGTCGACCTTTCTAGATTTGGATAAAGACCTCGACGCTGCTCTGGAGGCACTGTTTGCTAAGCTGGCTATACGAGATCTAGATCTTGATCTGGAGGAGGTTGAAGCGTTGGAAGCCACTGGGGCCAAGGCCGGCGATTCGGGTGGCGTTGGAGGAGGTTCTGTTCTAAGACGAACCAACAGCAATGACAGAATCACACACTTGGATGGTTCTAACGATCTGCTTCCCCATCTTCCAGTAGAATCGAAACCTGAAGAACATAACATATCAAACAAATGTTGTTCTGCAGGACCCAAAGTTTGAACCACGGTAGGTGGAAGCTCGGGGTTATATCCCAAGCCACTGAATATTAATTTATTGTTGATCAAATGTTCCGACACTGCCAATTTCAAATATCTCATTTGGTCAATGTTCAACCCAGCAACAGGCAGGATGACATAGTAATCCAAATCTTCCCTCAACACTATAATTGCAGGTTTGCTCCGTAAAACGTTTTCCTGGGAGTTGCGAGACCCGCCAAAACTCTGTTGCGGCGCAAGAGCAGGCATTTCAACTAAATCTCTCAGTGCTTCACTAAATACATCAATGATATATTGGAAACACGAGGGTTCGAAATTAACATGCACAATATCGTCTTCGGTTAAATTGGTTATCACTTGTCCATTGACGTCCAAAAACACTCCATTTGGGAACAAACACAATAATATACTCTCCGGCAAATTCATCAACTCATCTCTGGTGATTGTAAATTCAGTTCCTCTAATATTTAAGTGGATTTTGGAGTTATAATCAATGTTGTTATTATCCTCATATCCTCCACTTACCCCTGACACTGGGGAGTATGTCTCGGGGGTAACCTGGGTAATGAGATTCTCAGTCATTGTATGTATCCACTAAAGGTTGCCAGCACCTAAGTTATGCGGATTTTCGTATTATTAAGATCTTTCCGCCGATCTAATATGTATCAGAGAAGAAGAAGTCACTAAACTCTATATTTCTGTGGGGGTAATTTGTGGATAGAGCCGCTTGTTGGTAGAAATGAAGGATTTTGTTGCGCTTGCGATACGACACATCGGAGATTTCACGACATCCATTGTATTCGCGACATACCTACTATTAATTTACGACATATTTGACTATCTAACTTCATCCCTAGAATGGCTTGTAACGGCAAATGTGGATCTAAGAGGTTAAAAGTGGAAACAAATGTCGTCCAGAAATCTGATGACGATTCGGGGTTTGATGATATTTGGGGCGAAGATGATGAAATGTTGACTACAAATGCTGATATCAAGAGAAGCCATGAGAAACAAGGGTACTTGGAAGGACTTTCAAATGCCAAAGAATCGAGTTTACAAGGAGGATTTGACGAAGCATTTCCACAAGGTGCACAGCTAGGAATAGCGGTAGGAAAAATCCTTGCTATTGTGAAATCGTCCGGCGATGAAGAATTATTCAAGCAAGCAAAACTGGAATTGAATATTACTAAGGTACTTGATAGAAAGTTTTTTGATGACAGTTTGGAGCTCCACAACGACCATGAAATCTTGCTGAAATGGACCGAAGTGAGTAAAAGGTTATTGAATAGTGGAGGGAGTCTGAAGTGATAAACTTTATGAATATTAATGAATATTAATGAATATTAATGAATACTAGTGACTATTAGTGATGTTCATTATGTGATTTTCACAGCCACTTTTGGATAGGCGACTAGCCTGAGTGATATTAGCAATTTGTGAGACCAAATTGCTGTATGAACATATACCCTACGATATATTGGCCTTGGATCTATTGATGTATACGATATTATATTATAACTACACCAAACAAGTTGGTATCGAGTGTTTATTGAAAATAGGGACTCTCTAACCAAAAATATTATGAAACAATGACTATAATGGATATTGACTATCTTGATAATGGCATATCATTATCCACTTCTCCATTCAATGTTGCTTGCAAAGTGGTCAACTTTTCTTGACATCTCAATCTTCCCTTGGACCAGTCTATCCATAACTCACTAATTAAAAACTGAGTTTCTTGGAACAACAAATATTCCTCAAAACAGCAGTTTTTAATCAACCAGTCCTTATTAAGCTGCTGGAAGATTTCTTGCTTGTCATTGATAATTACTTGACGCAACTTTGCCAAATCTGCTCCTTTAGCTTCTGCGTCTTCAGTACTAAGTTTATTATATCTGGCTTCGTTGTCTTGGATCTTCTTTTCTAGCTGACCAATCGAGTTTATTGACAACCTCTTGGTTCTTTCAAAAAGTTCCTGTAAAGAGTACAAGTAATCAAGATAGTTCTTAAACTTCTCCAATATCAATGTATTGACGGAATAACTTTCGTCGATCAATACTTGGCTTGATTTATTAAAAAATTCGCTTATAGATCCCAATGAATCATTGATAGCATTAGAATCATCTTTATTATTACGACCAATTATCGTAGTCTCGTCAACAGGGTATATGCTGTCGTTAGCGGTTTTGAATATTGTTAACATTTCCACGAACTTCCCATTGTCGTAGCTTATTTGCTGTTGTCTTTTTTCATATCTTTCAACCAATAATACGATTTTGGTCCACGATTCAATCAACTTAGTGATTGAGTTTTCGGCTTTAGCCCAATTCTTTAAAAATTCCTTGCCTATAGTGGGCCAAATGGAATTGATGAAATGAGTCAGAATCTTTTGACCCTTGAATTCCAACGAGTAGTCGATTTTTGCTTGTTTCTTCCAAGTAGTAATATCTGTAGGAACACTTAAAAATGTGATGACAACAGGTTCTTGCTTCAAGCTGGGATGTTTGATCAATTGATTCAAAAATCTATGTAAACCACGACGACGTCTTTGTAAAAACTGTGAATCGGGGGAGGATCCTACTACAAGTATATTAGTATTTGTTCAATCAATTTGGAAAGAAAAGTAACGTACCAGAGAATTTTTTGGGTGGTAAACCTGGAATAATTCTGAAGGGATATTTCTGTAACAAGAATTCCAAAAGCCTGGATGTTAGTATGAGTCAAGAATATGGGGAGGGAAGGCGAGCGCAGGCTACTGCTTTAATACTTACCAAACGAAATCAGAATATCTTCTGATAACTTTTTTGGTTCCAGCATGTCCATTCATGCCTAGTTTGAGATCATGAGTGATAATGTAGTTGATATGCTTGAAAAGAAGACCTTCTTTCTCTGGAACTTCTTTTATTTTGATTTGGTCATTTGAACCAATCAATGGTTTGAAACCGTCTCTAATTTCGTTAATATGCTGAGCTATCAAGTTATCATCAATTGGTTGTTGTTCTACAGGACGACGTTGATGGATAGTATCTTGATTCTCATCCAAAGCAGATACTAAAACACTTGTAGCTAAAGTTGCTGAATTGTCTCGCAAGATTGGGTCAACAAGAGCTTTATGGGGATCGTTCCAATCTTGGTCTTTATTTGTCAACGAAGTATTTGCTAATTGAGCATTGAGAGGATCCACGAAATCATCGTTTCTTGAGTTTTCCGAATTTGTTCTTGAGTTCACTATTTGATCAACTAATGTGGATGGCAACTCCGGTAAACTATTGAGACGGAACTGCAATGTAACGTAGTCACCACTTCCAGGAGTATCAATTTCCAATGCAATCAATCCTAGAATTTGATAGAGATTATTCTCTACTGACGGAGGTAACAAATTATGGTCATACATGATATCCAAGATCTTTGATTTCTGGTAGTTGGAGAAATAATCATGGTCAATCAACTTGGAAAACAATACCGTTTCAATATCGTTAACAGTCGAAAGTGAGTTGGCGAGAACAGAATGAAGTTTCCTATATGATTCTGGGATTTGAGTTATGTTCAAACTTCCTCCACTCACTTGTTCTGCTTGGTTCAATAATTGTGATGAAGTCAAGAATCCACTGCCTGCGCCATACGTTGGTACGGCCGGTGGAACGATTGGATCTTGATCGTTGGATGCCCATCCATTTTCCCAAAGATCGTTGGACCCAAAAATATTTTTGCTCATCTTGGTTCTGTGAGATAAAGGTCACTCAGGCTGGTCGTTTATTTGTTTAATGTGAATTTTGATTTTGATTTTGTTTTTCGAATGATAAGCAATTTGAGGTTTGCTTGAGAATCATAAATTTCAGATATCGTATTGATACAGACTAATTATATAGATATGTAGTTATATAGGGAAAAATAATTGTCATTTAGGGGTAAATTGATATATATACTAAAATTGGCTATAATAGTTTTTTAAAGCTATAATAGTTTTTTAAAGTCAGAAAATTGGCTATAGTAATTGAAAAGACGAGAAAATTTAGGCAAGAATGTCTTTAAGACTAGCGAAGTAAGCCATTTTTCATATTCGAAGGCATATTTCAACCAAATTTGGGTGGTGAAATTAACTTCTCTTCACTCAAATTCAATCCATTTTGTCGTCGACCATGAAAAGAAGGAGATTTCACAAGCCTCCTAGTTTTTGGAGGGTCTTCGTAAACCAAATTCCTTTGATATGGTGTCTAACTTCACTAGCAGGATTCATCATGTTTCCTTAGAAATCATTACGGCATCAAGTGCATCTTTTTTGGCTAGGATGTCTTGAAAGACTAGCGTCTTTCAAGACTATCATGTAATATTACTATTGTTTAAGATGTATACTTGGCCAACAATTTCTTAGCTTCTTCCTTTAAATCTTCTTGGTCACTTTCTGTCAATTGTTGCAAAATGTTTAAACAGACTTGTTTGACAGGAGGACGATACATGATCAAAAATTGTAATGAAAGAAAACCAATTTTGGTTCTTACAGGGTCAAAACATAATGATTTGATTCTACTGACCAAGTCTTCGTTGAGATAAGGCAAGTCACTTAACAAACGAATGAAGATTTTACGATCATTCGGCTCTAAGAATGGAATCATAGCATCCAATACCTTGCCTGCCCATTTGTTGTAAATGGGAGTTTCTATAATGTCCGAAGTTGTGGTTTCTGGATCAATTTTGTTTTCCTTTTGTTGTTTTATGAGAACTTCTTCGTTGTATACTCGTTCACTATACCACTCTTCGTTTAACCATTCGATTATCATATCTATTCTACCATGAATATTGTCCAAGAAATAGTCAAAAATAGCCGTTCTAATCAAATCACTCATACCGTCGTTATTTTGGGCATCGGGTGTCTTTTCTACATCACTTCTACTCCTCATACCTCTAGTGGCGAGTCTAGTCAACAAAACCAACCAACTGTCCTTTTTCCAGGAATGAATGGCAATCTTGGTCAATTCATTATTGACCGTGTTCGACTCGTCTGCCTTTACGTTTTCTTCAACATTCACGCCATTGGGGTTATTGGCTAATTTGAAAAAGTTCTTGATAATTATGCTAATGTTGTCTTTCTTTTCATGGAAAGACAATTCCTTTGGTGGGGGTAACGTGTACACAGTTTCTGGGTTGAAATCTTGTCCTACTCTATCATCGTCTTCATCATCATCGTCTTCGTTATTTTTAGGTTGGTTGTAGTCGTTGGTGTTGTTCTGTTGTTGGACTGGGGTAGGAGCTCCCAAAGAACCTTGAGGAGCAGATTCTATCACATTGATATAACGTTCACTGATAATTTCCAATGCTTTAGACAATTTAGACACACTTGCTCTTTGCAATGCTGTAAGCACCATTTGAATCAATATGTTCTGGGGAACACTGGATAAATCGAAATTGTTCAATTCATTATCTACCTCGTTCAAACAATACAAGTTCTTGTAGTCCATGGTCTTCATTTTCTTTGATGGGTTCAAGAAACCATCAAACTTTCTCTTTTTGATGTTGGGTTCTTCAATGGCAAAGATGTTTTTCTTTCTGATATCATTACCTCTATCTATCAATAATGTGAGTTTTTTATTCAAAGAATTTTGATAGTTGGTAGGGACCAAGATGTTTCTCAAACTGTGCTGGATGAAAATCTTGAAGACTCTGTCGGTATATTTCTTTGCCAATTTAAATTGTTCAATGGTTTGAAAGTTAGATTGTAATTTGGTGTTTGTATCGTAGGAGTCAACGATGCTCAATACCTTGGTTACATATTGTGGCTTTCTTTTCATGATAATAATCAAATGGTTCAAGATCGCTGAAACCAACGGAGGTATTATAATATCAGTGTTCAATGTCTTCAAAAGCAAGTCCAATAAATTGACTGCTTCATATTCCATATTGGTATATTTGATCAAGGTGTGATTCGTACTCACATTACTCAAAGAAAATGTATTTAACGGAGGGGTGCCATTATTGGAGTTGATAACTGTAGTCTTTGATTGATAATCTATAACAATCATGATAAATTTGGTCAATTCCAATTTGGTGTCGATATTTCGAAGCAAATCGTGTTCTTCGTTATTGGAAGTTTCCAATGGGAAGTTTGATTGGAATTTATTGACTAATGAGTTTTTTAATTCTGTTAATTGACTCCAAATGGCATTACACCCGTCGTTATCTGCCACGTACTTGAATACTAGTCTATAAATGACACTGGCGATATTAATCACATGTTTGAACGATTTCATGTCCGTTGTATTTGAAAGTGTCACCAATGCAGGGAGAGAGTCTATGGCAAGGTCAACCTTGTCACTATGCTTCAATTTATCTTGATTGACAAACGAATCACGTAAGAACTCAATGCACCAATTTTCAATCAACTTTTCTTGATTCGGGATGAACTTCAATACATGCTTAAGTACTTGAGGATAGGTTTCTGCATTAGAAAATGCCAAATTACGGGCCTGATCTAATTGTTCTAGAATTTGCTCGGGTTTAAATGCTGCCGTTGACATGGTGTCTGCTATTATTGTTAATCACTATCTAGTGCAACTAGAGGCAAAGAACCTACTGTTGAATTGTCGAAATGAATGCCTTTGAACACCGATGGATCGTTCTAATCTACGTATCTCGTACTTAGATGAATGTCTTTTTACTGTTGTACTAATAGGTCGTAAATGAGTGTATTCTGTTGTTCTTGTTGATGTGCTAGTGATGGTTTTTTCTGGTGAATCTTGACGTAGCCACTACCTCCCCAAGTTACCCGGATATCAAGAGATTATGGCAAGTAGCGTCTCTAGCAACAGCTAATGAGAGACCATCTACGTAAGGATTCGTAAGTGAAAGTCATTGAAAACTATCTGAAATGTGGGCTTCTGTTATGTTGTTCTAAATATATGTGACTAATTTATTTGCCGATACGAGACCACCGCTCGCAATCTCCGTAATCCATCAAAAAGATCTAAAATACCGAACACTGCCAGGAGAGCTTCATAAACCATTCATATACCTAACTCAGCACTACATAGGTGGTACGAACACTCTAATCTCCACATATCATACAAATCCAAAAAATCCTGGTCTGGCCCTCAGATATCTCAAACAAATCTGAAACAAAGAAATGTGGATATACTGAGACTTTTGTATTTGATATACCGAGACTTTTGTATTTTTTGAAGATTAGAGAATTTCAAGTTATTATAAACTTTTGAGTTGATAGTTAAGGATAGATTCTGGGATCAAAGAGCAGCGATACAGCCAGAGGAAGTATAAGGTAAATTTCAGTCCGAGAAGCCAGCAGTTTGAAGTGCATCAGGTCGAGGATTTACAGCCAGAAATCGCAGCTTCTACTCCATAATAGAGACAGCACTATTCATCTAAACTACCAGCAAGATGGAAGGTGGGTATTTCAATGCCCAGGATCAAATCAACAAGTACAGTTTAGATCAGTCTACTTTTGACTTGGTGGATGTGGATCGGTTTCACAACACCAAGGCAGGCACCGTCTTTTCATATATTTTCATGTGGTTCTTGATGATACTTTCTTGGGTATGGTTAGGTACCGATATATATACGTGTTTGAGTATCTTGGTATTTCATCATTGGTCTTCTGAAGAGTACCAACCGTACAAATATTCGATCGCCAAATGGATTTTTACCGGGTGTATCATCTTCCAATTCTGTCTTTTGATTTATCATTGGATTTGGGCCATTTATACCTACAGGACGCGTAATATTGCATTGGCATATGTCAACAAGATAGCAAAGCTTTTATATTCCGTGAGGTCGTATAATTATTTCTGCTTGTTCAACAAAATCGAACAGGACACTTATTTTGACTGGTATTGTTTCTACTGTTACGAAGAACTTGATAATGCTCTACAAATTCTTATTGCCGACACTCCAAGACAAGTTATCAATATTCTTACCATCGGACATTATGCCACTGAGGGAGACAATTCCAGTAATGTGTTGGAGAATATCAAGAGAATTGCAACCACTAATTTAAATCTTGCAATTATCCTTTCATTTATGTGCTTATCCATTGTGCTTTGGAGTATTTTCTTTATCAAGTTTGTGTGGGGTGTGCTTCTCTACTTATACGTCAAGCCCAAGCTTCTCAAACTGAAAAAGTATAGGACTTTGAAAAGATACTGTTGCAAAGTCGTCAATGAGAAGGTTAGAATGCTAGTATTGAAGAATCACAAGTCAAAGAAAGAATTATTGGACAATGGTATATTAGAGAAGAGAGATATAAAGATGAACCCACTTTTGAACTCTTCTACGACCACGTTTAATATTTCTTCCATTAATCAGACCGATGACTCAGGAGGATATGGGTACAATTCGGTGTATGATTCCAAGTCGGTGTATGATTACAGGTCGGGGTATGATTCCAAATCACGCATTCAAAAACCAAATCCTATCCACCAAGCCAACTCATTCTCTCCAAAGGTAAACTCCACATTTTCATACAATGACAACTCGAAACTTTATGATCTTGTTAACCAAGGAAATCAATCATTTGAGTCTATACCGCTAATTAATCTCAACAAAGTCAATCCCTTCTCTGATTCCGCCAAATTGGAGTCTTCTCAAGACTTGCTATTAGGAGGTGACAATGTCGATACAGGTATCAAAAACTCAGCTCCTCAGAGAAAAGAACCTTCCCCGTTGATGGATCCATTTACGAATGCTGCTGCAACTGTGGGAAAACCAAACTATCGCCCGTCACCACAGCTGAGAAGCAATTCACAAGGAACATCATATTCTTACGCTCCTCCACGCTATTCCAGTAATGAAAGTAGTCCACATCTCAATAAGAAAAGGTCACATTCATCATTTGAGTACCAACAACCGGAATATGTTCCTCCTGTCGCACTTCGCAAAGAATCGTCATCTTCACTTACATATGGCGATCCCTCGAGAGCATTTTCATCACATGTCTCACAACTTCATGGTGATGGCCACGAAGCAACATATGATACGATGACTCATAGTTCTCCTAATCAACATACTGAATATGACCATTTCACACCACAACAACTAAATACGCAGCAAGATCTTGGCTATGGCACAAATCTTCAAAAGCCTCACCAAGATAATGACTTTGATTATGGTTCATCGTCGAATTTGATTGAACAAGAATTTGAATCCGTTGAACCTCTAAATTATCCTTTAAGGGGAGATCTGTTAAGTATTCAAAACCCTTCGTCAGATTATTCAGAGGACGATCATTTGGGAGAATTATCTTATCCAGGCGCTACTAAAACTCCATATCCAATTAGAGGATTATCCGTTTACGGCTCGCACCACAACGATGACACTCATACTAAGACTAAATGATCCTTAGCTACTTTATATAGATCTTAAATTTCACAGACCTATAGAATTAAAAGACTCAAGTGGTGGAGGTTTTACAAAGAATCAAATATAAAATATCATCTTAAATGCTATGTACAAGTTTAAACTAGTAGAGAAAAACAGCGTTGACGATATAAATGACTGGCGAAGTGACTCTGGCTCAATCAAGTATATCGAACTATACACCCTCAGACCGTCTAAACGCCTTGAGTTTGATTTTCCCAACTAGCCATCTGGCTGGATAACAAGCCAACTGGTTGGATTCTACGCCAAGGGTTCTTGCCGAAACCTGCGCTTATTTGGCTGAATTGCTTGCATATTCTTTCTTCAACTTCGCTAACTCATCATCCGATACAGGAGGAATAGGAATATCAGCAAACTCATCATGACTCAAAGTTGTAAAGGTATAGTAGTAGACACCAAGAGGAAGAGCACTAAATACCAACAATCCCAACATGTTTCTCTTGAAGTATGGAGCTCTAACTCTGTACAACGCTGGAGTCATCTGGTGAGTTCTTGGATCACGATAACGGTCATGTCCCTTACTAAAATAGTCAGTATATGGATCAAGAATCATTATATCTTGAAGATACATACGGGGCACCAATCACTTTACCCATGTTTGATTTTTATAAAGTGTTTGTTGATAGTTGTAGTTCTTCACTTCTTAGTGGTTGATGATCAGTTCACTTAAAAACTATTTGAGGCGCGCGCACGACTTCATTCGTTTTGCAGCACTAATAAATCTACAGCCAGGAATATACAACTATGGTGAAATGCCGAGGTGTCTATTAATATATATATACATGTATATAAGGAGGCTAATAGTGGTTCAATCTCCATAACGTGACTTTACCTCCTTCGTTCCCGATAGCAAGCATTTCATTATTTGGAGAAAATGAAGCGGTAGTAACCTTACCCAATGGAGTTCCACTGGTAGGCCAGTTAGAATAGACAGAGCCAGTGGCTAAGTGGACCAATTTCAAGGCGTCTCTCTTTGCTCTAGATGCAATACACAACACTTGTCCGTCCGGAGTGAAAGACAATGTGGAGATGGAGGTTGTCAAATTTTCGATAGTCTTGACTGGCTTAGGGTTGTCGTTTGAAATATTAGAACGGTCATAGATGTTTACTATACCATTGTTAGTCCCTATTGCCAACCAACGGTTTTTAGGGCCTCCCAACTTCAACTTGGTGATTCCAACCCCTCCGTCGTCTTGCCATCTTCTTATGATCTTATTGAAGTTCTTCTTCAGTTTGGTGGTGTCATTTAATTCATATTCCCATACTTCCCCAGCAGCATTAATGATGATTATAAATGATTCATCTCTGGCGAATTCGAAATCAACTATGGTACCTTCGACTTTGAAACCTCTGATCCATTGCCCGGTTATACCGTTCAAAAGACTACACCAGCCACTGCTACCCAATAAACCGATGAAAATTCCTGAGGGTGAAATTTTAAAGTATTCAAATGACTTTTGTGTTTGTTCATGACCATACATTCTTGATATCTTTTCAATTTCTCCACTATTTAAATCCCACTTGCTCATGTAACGTCTTCTACCAGCAGCAAAAATCAAATTTTGCTCGTTCCCTTGCTTGGAATGTCCTGCTGGTGAGAACTGACAAGTGTAGATGGGTGAGTTACGTAAATGCAATGAAGTGACAAGATTGTTGATCTTGCCATCAATATGATATATTCTCAATGTTCTGTCAAAACCACCAGTCATCAATAATGGATGACTATCGTGGAAAGACAAAGATTGAATACCAGACTTGGAAAGCTTTTGGTGGTTGGCATCTTTCAATCTAGTTATGGAGATCTTGCTAGGAGATATTAATTTCAACTGTTTCGTTATGAGAAATTGTTGAGTTGTTTCCAAGATTTTCAATACAGCATTGGTATCATTATCTCTGACGTTGGAAACTTCGTCGTCATCCATTTCTTTATCGGACCCAGACAAATCTTCTTCATCCAATTTGTCGATCCATTCTGGTCTTGGATATATCTTTTCGAATTGTGATCTTAATCTTGTTATGTACGACCTTCCTGATACCTGTGAATCGTTTTCAAACTTTCTCAATTTCTTTAACTTGTCTGAAGATGTCAAGGATATGTTTAATCTTTCGTCGTCGCTATCTTCCCATGCATTGAATTCTTCATCTTCTTCACTTTCTTCGTCAATCTCCATGGCATCACCGACTTCGGCTGTTTCTCCTTCGTCGATAAAAAACAAATCGTCGTCATCCACATGGTTCATTCCATCTTCTTCATCAGATCCAATATCAGATCCACCAAACTCGTTTCCTTCTTGTTCGTCTGAAGAGTAATCATACAAGTTGTCGATTTTCTTCAAGTTATTCTCGAACCCTGCTGTGTCCCCGAATACTAATTTTTCTAAAAGAAGTTCTTCTTCATCTTTAGAAGGTATCACAACCTCTTCACCGTCTTGATTCTTCGGCATCTTAGTCAATTATCAGTTTACGTTGAAGTAGTTTAAGCCTGAACTTTTCATCTCATCTCATCTAACAAAAAATTTTGAGTGCGGAAGCGTACTGCAGGTAGACCACATCGAGTTAACTAGGAGGCCCTACGATATGACTACGATATGACTACAATATGACTACAATACGAAGCTGGCTGTCACTGACGAATTCCAGACTTAAAGTTGTGACTACAGAGCGTTTAATGAGACGATTTAAGAAGTGGAATTCTTTTGCTTGAGGTGTAGAAATCTTGGAATGCGTGAACCAGATTTTCAAGATTTCAAAAAGAACCACCGTATCTATCTTAAAAGAAGGAGTTACCTTAAGAATCCAATGATTCAGTGATCCTTTGGTACATGAATCAAAAAAAGTGTTATATTGCTTTGGTTATCTGTGAATAAGTGTAAATTTCGGAGTGAGAATTTCGAATCATACTAAAGAACTTTTGCACTATAATGGAAGTTTCATGTCTACAGGTGTACTTAAAGAGACCCAACATATACGCTACAGTATGTTGGCATTTTGAGAAGCAAACGTTCACCTATAAAATTTTTCTGGTGGTCAGAAATATTGGTAGGAATCTTTTGGCTGCAAAAAGGTTATTATCTAGTTAATCTTTTATTAAAGAGAGATTAAATATTTATGCAGAAAATGACTGTGCTGGTCTAATGAGGAAAGATTGAAATCGACTCTCTAACAGAGACTTACGGTGACGTTACTTTCCTTAGATGATTCAATTATTTGTTTCCCTTGAGTTGGGTAACAAATGTAATGAAATACTTTTTGAATGCTCTCGAATCCAATTTCACTAGATTGGTTCCGAAATCGTTCATCAATTCTTGGGATAAACCCATATTGGTCAAGTATGAAGATAAATAACTCAAGTATGGGTCCCCTTTTCTTAACTGATAAGATTTCAATAACATTGAAATCTCTTGCCCGATCAATCTATATTGGGCGTCCTTCAAATCGAACTCCAGGTTTTGGAATGGTAACTCAAATGATAATTGGGTTACTTTATTCATCAAAAATTCTTCCACTCCTTCCACTGGTGTTAAGCTGTCGCTATATTTATCTTCAGGGTCAAAAATTCTACCTCCATCTCCAAATATATTCACTATATTAGTCAATTGGGTGACTGCTAACTTTGACACGGTGGTATCCGACAAATCATACGCATACTCGAAGAGACTAGTTAAGATTTCGGGGAATTTTTGCTTGTTGGTCTCTGTCACCAACAAACTGGAGCTGTGATTGATAATAATGGCACTTATGAAATTCATGTATGATTTTTTTAACAGGTTCTTGTCTCTCAACAAATCAGGGATCAACTGCTCATCGACGGAATTTGTTTTCAACATTTCGAAAACCTTGTTTATCAAAGGTGTGAACAAGTTGTTGAGTAATTGATAAATGTTGTCGTCGGTTTTGTAGGTGTGGACGATTTGACCCAAGAAACTTAAGAAATCACCAAGTTCCGTAACTTTCAAGTTGTTTGCAGCCAAAATTAGCGTCACAAATTTGGTCAAATGGATATTGATTTGCGTTTTCAAGATGGGGATGAACCTTGCAAATGCAAATCTGGCAGCATCCCTAACCTTTTCATGTTTGGGGAAGTTTTCTAATGTAATCAAGACTACTTGAGCAGCATTATTAATCTTTCCGATTATCTCTTGGGAGTATTTGTTCTGGTAATCGTGATCGTATCCTCTGGAAAATGTACCGATTGCCATAAGAGAGTGGTGCGCTTGCAATGCAACTAAAGGTTGTTCAACTTTAGCTTGTTGGGAACTTCCAATACATTTTTCCAAGTCGTTAAATAACGGTTGGAAGGTTAAATCAATTAATTTTAATTTCATTTGAACTGATGCATCATTCATGAGAGAAATCAATAAACCTGAACTTTCGAAGAGATATAGTTGATTGTTAAAGTTACCATTTTCAACTATATCATCATCTTCGTCCTTGGTTGGTAATTCGGCCTTGATAGTTAAGAGCGGTTGTAATTTTACTACCAAAGTCTCAACAAAAACAGTATTACTTAATGCTGGTTTGGTCAATTTCATAAATCTAAAGAAGAGGTACCAGCTTCTTAATCTCACTTTTTCGATTTCGTTGAAGAGACCAAAAGGACTAGTGAAGATTTCCAATATTCTGTGCACCAATAATTGTTGGTTGGATTGACTATTGAGAAAGTTATAATGTTTCACGATGATTTCAAAAAACCCAATTTGAATTTTAGGATGGTTAATATTGATGATGAAATCAGAGTTGATGAGTTTAACAAGAAATTCTTGAAAGATTGAGTATGGTTTACTTTGACTGATTTCATTCTTAGGTAAGTTAATTAAGTTGTTTCTCAAGGTGTCCGCAAACGTATGCAATTCAAATAAACCCAATTCAAATTTCCTCCAGTCTTCCTTATTTCCACTATTAAATATGGATTCATTAATAACAATAGGAATTGCTTCCAAATATAATTCTGGTTTCAAAACTGCAATTGTATCCTGGAAATTCTTTAATTTTGATCTTATTTCTAAAAATTGTTCATCCTCGTCATCAATTCCATCATCGTCGTCATCATATTTCATTTTAAGAACAACTTTGTTCAATAACGTTGATAACAATTCTATGGAACTTAATTCGGGATATTTCTTGCATAGCAAGAGATATTGTTGGATGAAAGGAAAAACTTGTTGGGAAACATCATCATACTCGTGACTTAAAAAGCTAAAGATTAAGGGCCACAATTTAAATAGTTGTTCATTGACTTGATTGATCAAATCTGGTTGGTTTTCTAATACAATAAGGACTTCCTGGCCGATTTGATTTAATAATTTGGCAATATTTTCCATGAATTCAACCTCGTCGTCAGAATTCAAATCAATGGAGTTGATAATGTTAGTTAAGTTCAATAACGAAATCAATTCCAATTTGTTGCTTGGTTTCATTTTCTTGGAAATAATTTCAATCAAAGTCAAACAAGTTTCATTCTTTTGTTCATTCTTTGTGAGGTATAATAAGATGGAGTTGATAAAGTCATTGGAAACAAATAGACCAATTTCCATCCAGTTGATATATTGACCCACAATTTTGAGAGTATTATTCAAAATTTCTGAAGAGTTGTTGGGGTTTTGTAAGATCTTGTACCATGTATCAACCAAGGAATCCATGTCGTTGACTCTGATAGCATCTTTCAATAAATTGTTTCTCTCTTGAACCTCTCTGGATCTGGAAATGAATTTGTCACCAATATCGTAATGGATGGAAATGACAATTCTTGTATAATAATCTATAGCCAATTGATTGTTGGTGGCCAAGACGTTGTTGATCAAATCTTTGAAGAAGTTTGGATAGATATTTAAGTATACGAAACAGTAGATCTTGCCAAAAAGCTGAGCAAATTTATTCCTCAAATAAATTGGATCAGTTACAGCATTACTAATATACTCCGAGAGAATCTTGAACAATTGTGCGTTAAGTTTGAAGAGCTGTTCGTTGGATAATTTCTCAATGTTTTCATCAATCACTTGAAAGATGAAAAACTTCAAACCTTCATTGATTGGTTGTGATGTGGAATCTAATAGAATATCGATACATGACTTGTAACCTTCTTCTGTTGATTTGATTTGATTGATAAACTCGAATGCTTGGTTTTTAAGATTAGGATCTGCCGTTCCACTAAGTGCAATTTCCACAGCTTGATGAATTTGTTGCTTCATTGACCTCTAGATGTGGTGGCGAAATGATTTTTTGGAAAGCTTGGTAGATTATTTTGATCGATAGATTAGACAGCTAGTGAATGATTGATCCTCTCTATATATTCTTGGGTGTTATAGGTTTATCTGTAGGGATCCCGTGATTCTGTGTTTGTGGTTATGACTTTTGCTAGTTCTCGTGAATATGGGCGGGATTAAATTACAGGACCACAAAGAACTAAGAAAAGTAGTGAGACTATGGGAGAATCAAATGGATGGGAATGGTTTATATATTACAGGATATGATGCTGCCCTTGGTGTGAATCCTCTGAAGTATGACAGCTTTCAAATTCAATTTTGATTTAGTACAACATTTTCAGATCGGTAAAATTTTCGTTTTGGGCTCTGGACACGACATTTAGTCTGCAAAATTTTCGATTTAAGAATATGTTAAACAAGAATACATTAAACAATGCTAACTACGTAGTTTGCATAGATTATATATTGACAAAGGAGGAATATTGATCAATAATTTGATTTTAATTATGTATTAGATAAAACCATGAATCGGTACTAGTCTAAGGTAGCATATTTTTTCAAGTGCTCAGGAATAGCATCATACAAATCCTTTGACTTGAGCCATTTCTTGGAAAAGATACGGTCGCTATACTTGTGAGCAGAATCTGCCAATATTGTGACTACATTAGATCCCTTAGGCAAAGTTTCTGCAACTTGAATAGCGGCCACAACGTTAAGAGCTCCTGTTCCTCCAACATAGATTCCTTCTTCGTCCAACAATCTATACAACATAGCAATTGAGTCTTCGTCCTTAATCTTTATAGCATCGTCGATCAATTCCAAATCTGGTTTCAAGTTGTCGGTGACTCTACCTTGACCAATACCTTCAGTGAACGAAGAACCACCTCTGACGATATCTTTCCCATTGGATTTTATATAAGAGTACAAAACACTTCCAGGAGGATCTGCCAACACACACTTGGTAGATCCATTTGAGATGGTTTTCAAATATCTTGTAGTACCAGCGAAAGTTCCTCCTGTTCCTGTCGAACAAGTAAATCCATGGACCTTCCCGTTCAATTGTGCCCATATTTCAGGTCCTGTTGTTTCAATATGTGCTTGTCTGTTGGCAACATTATCAAATTGGTTAGTCCAAGCTGCATTATCTAAAGATTCTGCATGTCTTTTGGCTTGATGGTTGTAATTCTGGGGGTCGGAGAATGCAACAGCAGGAACTGGGTAAACTTCAGCGCCTAACAATCTCAAGGTTTCGATTTTATTCTGTGATTGAGTATTGGGCATGTAAATGACACATTTGTATCCCTTTGCTCTACAAACATGGGCCAAACCGATTCCTGTATTTCCAGCAGTTCCTTCAACTATAGTTCCGCCTGGCTTGATAAGACCACGGTCTTCGGCATCCTTGATGACATAGAGAGCAGCACGGTCTTTGATGGACCCTCCAGGATTCATAAACTCTGCTTTGGCATAAATGTTTCTCCCCACTGATGCCGAAATTCGTGGGAGTCGCAAGAGTGGAGTGTTACCAATGGCGTTTGGAAACCCATTCTCCGACACAAAAGGAATAAATGGAGGCACAAACTGCTTGTTTGCGGTAATTGAGATACATCTCTTTGCAACTTTACCCCAGCTCATTGTTGTTATTGAATATAAAGATTCAAGATTTGAAGTTTATTGAAATTTCAATTCTTGATAGTTTATCATCTCACGTGACCTCGGACAATTCTGGAGGTCTGTCATTTGCTCTTTATACAGTACAACTATTATAACATGATTATATCAATTTCAGTAATTGCAAACATTAAACTATTCTTACATATCTTAAGAATAATTGCTTTTCACGATTAATTGGTACCATTTGATGGTTGGGCAGTTTCCGATCTATGTGCAGTCTCCCCGCTTTTCACGGGGCCAATTTCGTGAGTCCAGAGGTTTTATTCCATAGCACCATATAAGGTCACCAAAAAGGAAAGAGGGGCAAATTTCATTTATCCCGTCAAAGATAAGGGGTCACCATCTCCTCAAAACGGAGATTTACATACTCCGCACTTTACCCCATAATTAAACCATGCCCAATGCTTATACTGACTTCATATTTTCTGCCAATACCCAGCCTGGAATCCTTAACAAAATCCTGACTAGTATTTGCGGATTTATTCCTATATATTTGTAATGTAATTGCAGTTCAAGATGTAGTCCTAGTTCAAGATATAGTTGAAAAGAAGTTTCTGTTGTTGTTCAGCTTTGGGCTGTGTCTGTTTAGCCCCGTTCTGTTGATAAGACTGATCGTAGTCTAGTACTGTGGTATTTCTTTTTACCCCACGATTGGAGATTCAACAGTTCCAGTATGTCTCACGTTTTTTGTCTAAAATTTCTGCGTGTGTCTGCCCTACTTTGGCTCGGAGCTTGCTATCTCTAAGGTGAAAAATTCACTTCACTAACGGTTTCTCCTCCTTCATAGCCGAGCTCAAAACCTGTTTTAACCACATCTTGGACGATAGCACTTCCTCTTTGATACAATTTTCCATCGCTTACTGCCAAAAATACTAGACCACCCTCATCCAGTAACCTACACACACTGATGCTTCGCTCCTGACCTTCTTCAGTAGTTTTGTGATATATTTCGGAGTAGCTCACCTGCGTTTACGACAAAAGATTAACTGAGATTGATCTCTCTGTATAGATGAGATTTCAAATTGCTCACTCTAGTTTAAATTTTACTTCAAACCAATCATCTAGGCCCGAGTTTCCAGTACGAACGAACAAATTCATTTGCAACCAGAACTTCGATGCTTTGTGGAACACAAGTTTGACATCATGCTCCTTGTCGCCTCTACGAGCTGCACGTAAAGTGATAACATTGTGTCGTTTTATGTTATTGTAGAGTCACGTTCCTCAGATTTCATTCATGTCCGAGCGGTTCTGGGCACAAACCAGAAACGCTAATTCCGCACTCGAGCCTAGGTGATGAAATCCAAGCCGAAATATTGTAGTGGTGCTTTTAAATTGTTGCAGAAAAAGAGGCTAGAGAGTTGGACGAAATGCAATTCAAAATATTTTTATATCTAAAGGAAAGAGGCGAGGCTTTGGAAGAAATCACAAATAACCGCTTCCATCTGTACGGAGTTACAATTATGTTTGTATCATTTCTTGATTGTTGAAGAACGGAATAAATTCCGCATGGCTGGGTAGTGAACATTTATATATAAAATGATGAATTTCCTGACATTAGTCAGTATAGGCACTAGAAACACGACACCGATTTCATGGGACTAGAATCATAACTAACCAGATCGCCCCATAAATACGACAGCACCGCCATGTGCTTCGGACATTTACACATAAAAACTCCTAGTATGGCAGATACTTTCTAAGCCTGGCATTCTCATAATCACTATTCTACGCCTCTTAACCCTTATCTAGCCTACGTTTGTTACCTAAAACAGCTTGGTTTTGTGGAATGGATTCTTGCAGAAATGCAGAATTTCCATTCCCAGACCCTTAGTAGAAATCTCAAACGTGAACTGCACATATATGTATGAAATTCTGCCAGCTCATAATATGGTGCATGGGTATGGTTTTTAGTAAATGTGCACGACTCATGATTTGTTCCCTCAACGGGTAGAGAAAGAAAAACAAAGATCAACGGCTAATTAGCCACAAATCAAGGGTTAGGTTACTCCACCTATACTTTTATTTCGAATCCTTTTAAGATAAAGTTCGACTCTAAACAACTTGCTGATCTCTAAACGTAAAGATTCAACACATATTTTCCACTATCATTCAAATATACAACTATTTGATGTAGTTTCTCGATATTGTGTACTCTGCACGTTTCTTCACAAAGCCATTTAAATAACAAGAAAAAACACAAGAGCCAAAAAAACACAAAACAAAATGTTTTTCATGCATTTACGGAAAATAAAATGTAAAAACAATATTTTTTAGAGAAATAAAATATTTTCATATTTTATACAACCCTTAGTTCCAACTATAAATGCTTATTACTAATTTTAATTATTGATTCTCCATTTCAAATCTTCATGTGGTGAAGATTGTGTCACTTTTTTGAATTGTTTTTTTAAGTAGAATAATTTAGGTACTTTTTTGTATAGTTCCCCTGGTAGTATTTAAACAAGATCGCTTCCCCCTTTGTCGAACATTTTTTGTGCCTGTCGGATTTATTCCATCATTAGTCGTTTAATTCGTGATAGCTTAAATCCCTAAAAGTCACAACCTATGTTTTGTTCTCCAAGTCCAACAGGTAGCATGATAAATGATATCAAATTGCCATCCTTTACGGAATTGGTAACTTCTATTGAAGAATGTAGTAATTGTTCAAGTCCAATATCTGGTGGTGCTTCTTCATTAGGCTCTCCTCACAGCTACTCGTCTGAACGAGAAATAAGAACGGAGCAAAGCATAGTGGAACCATCTTTCTTTCACACGATGTTGCCTAGAATAATACGGAACGATGTCAATATACCTGCTCCACAATTCCCTTCAATGGCACCTTTAATGGTATCTACTACACAACTTCCAGCGATCACGCCGACGTTGCAATCAATATCACCGAACTCAAAATGCTCCTCGGCGTCCTCACCATCGTCTACATCATCAATGTCTATGACCACGAACCATCCACATCCTTCCTATCCTCATTATGCATCACCTTCTAGGCTTCCCACTCCACCTGCCTCAGCAACAATAAAGGAACTGCGCGATCCTAAACGCAAGCATGTTTGCAAAGTATGCTCTAGGTGTTTTACGACATCTGGCCATTTAGCTAGACACAACCGAATTCACACAGGTGAACGTAAACACCAATGTCCTTGGCCAACTTGCAGTGCTCGTTTTGCTAGACAAGACAATTGCATGCAGCATTATAAAACCCATACAAATACCAAAAACAAGGAGTCCAAATTGAACTTTAAGGAAGATTCTTTTAGTTCCAAATACTATCAAAGCACTCCCAGTCGGATACTAGCAGAAAGTGTTAGTTAATAGAAAACTGGATTGGTTGGGAGAGGGAAGCGGTATAGAACTTCAATTCAATTCTCCAAGGGATATTTTAAGGCAGATATTGTACAAGTCTACAAGTTTTTAGTTATTGCCCTTGAAATTTACCTCATCTACTACCAATAGGCTTTAGGATTAGCTTACATAGCCTATCCCAGCACTATATTCTTAGAAATGTATTTATGAACACCTTATGACGCAGAAAAAATGTATCGGGACATATCCATGGACGCCATAAATTGTTGAAAGGCTTTCCCAGACGAATGCACGATTCGTGAGTAGTCATCTTTCGATTAGTTTAAAAAAACCTTGGTCGTCGAAACAGGAATGAGTTGCGGGCTTCGGGAGGCCATTTCGGAGTATATAATTGGTAACAACACACTTTGGCACGGCAACCCCTTTTTTCCCTCATACAACAAGCATTCTATCTAAACAATAGGGCATATGCACGCCAAGATGCTTCCGGAGCCAGATAGCGTAAACTGGGCCGAAAAAATGGCCCGCCGAAATTGTGACAGCTAGTATTGGCTCAAAGTTTGAAGTTGAAACAATCTACACAGCAGAGACAACTATGTAATCGCCCAGACACCAGTAAATCTAAAATACCAGTCTAATTTTTGGGTATATTGTTGTATTAATTACTCAATGCGACGTAAATGTGCCTCGCTTTATTTTTCGCAATAGTTACTGCTATGAACGTTTACGTAAAAAAGCTTCAAAATACTCCTCAAAACCATCATATTTTAGGAGATGCCATATTTCCTAGTAGCAGCCCTTGGTCCCAACGTTTTTTCTTCGCTACTGTGGGAAGAGCTCGTGACAGAATTGAGCTCAACTATTCGACATCTACACACCCTTCCTAGTAGCCAAATGAACCAAGAGAATTTGAAGTTCAAATCTAACATCACAAGGAACTAAAACACGCTATACATGTAGTAGAGATGCTGTCATCTTTGGACTTGCGTACCTCGTGTCAAGTTGCCTTCTATCGGCCATTCAATCATAACTCATATCTGACATATACGGGACCAGTCAGAATAGTAGAACTGCAAAAGTTTTCGTAGCTTGTAGGTCGGTATTGAATCATAATTCAATACAATCATCAATTTTTGGCTCATTAACTACTCGTTGCTACTGAAATTCTGAGATTGATAAACAGCAAATAACTGGAAATCCGTTTTTGAGTGCTTATTTGGGTGATATGGGATGATTTCCAAAACTCAATTTTCTTTATTAGCATCACTGGACACCCATGTCGCTCAGATAGGAATATAGCTGTGGATACCCGCTGTGATGCGAAGTACAAATAAATCTAGACCAATCATAGCCAGCTTTCATTAACAAGACTTCTAGGTTACCATGAATTCTTAATCGTTGCTGTGGTGTCACTTCTATATCAACATGCTGGCACTTGTTTCAACCTGTCAGTACTAGCCTAAGAAACGCTAGATCTTTAAAAAAATAATTTATGTTATAATTTTCGATTTGCATTGGGCGCATAAAAGTCTGCCTGATGCCAACATGCAAAAAAAAGAAATTTGAGAGAAGACCTTTTCTGGTTGGGCTTACGAGGTAGATGTATTTGATCTATATTTCCTCTTCTAGTTAGTATTCGAAGGGATTTGCTTATCCCGCACTCAAAGTCTACCCTTACTCACTTGGTTGGACGAAGTGGTATATTTAAAAGCACATCCTCTCTCCTTGATATGTCGCTTCAAGAACTACTGATGTATGAGAGGAAGATTAGCCCACCGATGGCTCTGCAGGTTGAAATTATTACATCTGAGTTGCAGCCACACGCCAAAGTGCCGTTTATTCTTACCATAGTTGTGTTTCGATTTGTCGTGTTTTTAGAAGTTTGCTTTGTAACTCAACCTTCAGCCTTGGCAAGATCGTCGTCTTTGCAACTTTCGGACTTTTCAAAAATAAAGTAAGATATTTTTCGACCGTCAGGAGCTGATTCAACTCTACAGGTGGGGGAACAAAGTACCATACACCTAAGAACAAAGAGTGGCTAAAACCTAATAGCTAAGCTTTCCATGCATTTTAAGAAAACCATGAACCAATCAACACCAATACAGATGTTTGAGGGAGAAATGACGCTCAAACAGGCGATTTTGAGAAAAACTCACGTTATTATTTAAGAAAAAAACAGATTCTTCACCTACTTTAAATTGGTTCGAAACTATTCGTAACAAGCCACAATAGAGGAAATAATATAATTAAGGTAAACATTTTTAGAAAATTGCAAGTGTCGAACCTCAAATATTTTCCTGGGAATTGGTGGCCTTATTATCTCCTCCGGATTTGTTTGTGCATAAAACTATCAGTGCCGAATGCCCATACTAATAATAATTGTCGTGTATTGTTACGTAGGATCATCTGCAACAATTGCTATTCATGATCATTGAGACTATTTTTGGGTAAACTTTTCCAATACCTTGGCTATACATGATCATATACGTTTTCAAAGAAGTTTGTTCCGTTCAATTCCTTATCAAGGTCATAATTGACTCCATTTACAATCATTTTCGTGATATTTAGTTGTAATTCTTCCGTGTCTCCTCCGTCCTTGAAATTCAGGCCCAAGTCGAAAGCTTCGGCATCTCCTCGATTCAAATTTATGATTTTCATGATTAACTCATCAAGATAATGGCTCATGCTAATAGGGATTCCATTATTATAGATACTATTATTGAATTTACACGGTTGTGTGGTTTCATGAGTATCGAAGTATTCGTGCTCTTCTTCACCATCGAATTCCCCCTGATCTATCATTTGAATGTCATAACATCTAAAAGGAACCCGTACAAGACTATCATGGAAGTTCCATAAACGATTAGTTAAGGGGAACGCCAAGTGGTACAAGTGTGTCATTAGTTCATGGTGAACCATGCGTTGTGACAATTGGCTGGCAATTGTCGTAAACAAGACACTTGAGTTCAAATCCCGAAACGTTTGTAGTTTGGAGTCGTAGTACTTGTGATACATTAGATATTCATCCAAGTAGCCAAGGTATTCTTGACAATGCTTGCATTTGCAACCGTTCCACAACATGTTATTCATTGGCTGGTCATAGCATGCCACGGTTTGGAAGAAGTTGGGCAAGATTATATTCACTTTGGATTGCTTGCCACCATCAAGTGGACTCATCAAGATTTTGGGAAGCACATCTGAATATAGTTTCATGCGCCTTAAGTAGTTGCCCTCAAGCCCGTCATCGAAGTTTCCTTGAAGGGGTACTTTGTGGATCAACGAAAAGTATTTGAGTGCCGATTTTGATTCTTGTTGTGCCTGAACGCTCACAATACTTTGAACAAAGTTAAAAATATTAATGTCGAACTCTTCATTCAAAACGTGGGTATCATAAGTAAATGACTGAACCACAGAAAGCTTCTCCACATTGTACAAGTCATCGACGGGGATCAAATTCAAACAGTCAATAACGAAATCTTGAGTATCGTCGAGGTCATACACTTTATGCGGATCACATCCCACCAAAATCTCTAAGTTACGGATTTTTGCCCAGTTGATGCTATTTACAAGTTCAACATTTTGACTGAAGTGTTTTATTTCTGAGTTGAAAACCAACTTGAACGTGTTAAGGTTGCTCAAGTCATCTGGACGTAAGACGTGGTTTACAAATTGCCAGTACTTGGTTTCATCACTAGTCAATATCAAAGAAGTCAACGATTTGAACGAAAATCGTTTCGGCACTCTCAAAGAGTTCGTAGAAAGACTCACTAGCAATTCATGACATTGCTGAGTGTTGATAGCATCTAGCGTGTCCAAATCGTCAACTACAATCGAATTCAAGATGATGTTTTTCAAATCTAAATGGCTCCTTAATTGATAATCATCAACAAAGAATCTCGTCATGGAGTGACCCTTCAAATTTGCAATCAATATGTGCAAATTGTCCATAATTGGCTTGCATTGTTTAAACTGATCGTTATGACTGGTGTTGTCTCCCAACATGATATTTATATCTTCAATGTATGTGACCAACTCCGGATTGATTTTAAGAGATTCATTTAAAACGGTTAATCTGGCAGCTACCAATCTCAAATGCGTTTCCAAGCTGAATACTTTAGGACCGTGATCCATCCCGTATACAACAGTATGGGATGAGTCTAGAAAATCATTTTTACGATGGTTGGGATCATTCTTCAATATGGGATCGTATTGTATGATTATCCTCTTGTAAAGTTTCTTCAAGCATGGCTTATATAGTTGAAAGTTGGTTAATGCAAGGTTGATGAGTGAATCCTGGGGTAGGAAGTAGATTATATTGCTTTGTATAGACAATGGCAAGTCAAGAAACAGAAGAACCATGAGCGATTGATATTCCTTGTGTCAGGTATTGATAGATTATAGTCTTTTTAGATGTTTTACTTGGTCAGTATATTATGGTCCAAGACGATCTGACGGCATACGTTTAGTTCATCACCCTATTCTCCCAACAAAACGTATTCTGTATGCAGTATGTCGAAATGAGTAGTTGTGACAACATCTGCGACAACATCCGCGACAACATTTGCTTCTATGTACGTGACTAGATGCGACTTATTGGAAAATAGGTATTTGAAATTCCCTTCCTAAATATGATGTAAGCCAAATGTAATGGTTAAAAGCAAGAATTTGTTATTGTAGGTATATCAAAAAGGCGCTAAAAATACATTTTATTTGTATCCAAACCGCATCTGTTGAGAAACAACTCCGACGACGTCAATTTTAAAATTGGCAAGAAGAAACGACAAGTTTCAAATTCCAATTTGTAAAGGTGGCACAGATTCTGTCTCGAAGGGAAGTCCGACTCGAAGTCGTACGCTGAGAAACTACAAGAAGTCCAAAAACGGATTTGTCTTCTTCGAAAAAAATATACAATGGGGAGAATAATTTGACGATTCGAACAGACACTCTCAGTATGTGGTGTGAAAGTGGTAAGATTTAGATTCGCTAAGCCCAGTACATGGATCCAATGCAACTAGGGTACTCATAATTTATGCAACAATAGTGAATGTAAGATTTTACTATTCCCTTCGATATTCTTTGCTCGTAATACGCCACGTAGGTATTGGTATGTCCGAACGTCCCCGAAACGGGCGTCCAGACCACAAAGCCGGTTAAAAATTCATTTTTCGCTTTTGTCTTCGTCGCGGTTCGCTTCACAGCCTGCAAATAATGCATGAATATGTACATATAGCGGAGTTGTCATAAAGTGTAAGCGATTTTCATGCAGCAAATGGATATTTTATAATAATTGTTTAAGGTCCAAATTCCCCACATCTTTTGTGACTTAAATATTCACTCAACTATTTTGCTCTAAATTAATTTCTTGTAAACCCGGGGTCGCCGTCTTTTGACCCATGGTAACGAAACCAAAATATTAATATTAATATTAATTGCGTCTTTGTCCCTAAAAGATGAACGAATATTCAAGTAGCTGCATTTTGTACCCTTTTGGAGTATTTATGTAGCCTGACTTACGCACCAGGGGGGCGTACAGGTGTTAAACGGTTGTCTAGATCCAAGAATTCTCAGCCGTCAAAACAAAATACACAGACTCCTCTTTTGTCACGAACAAAGCCGACGAATATACAAATCAAAGATCAATAAGAGAAACGTTCATAACAATTTCAGGTTATTTCCAACCCAAAGATATGCATTTCAAAACCCTTTAAAATTGTACGAGTGACAACAGGTTTCGAACAATCGAGAAGGCGGAGAATGATATGATGGCACAACAGGGTTTAATGTACGTATTTGACGCATAAGATAACCAAAGGGGGAACACAGCAACTCAACTGTTTGTGACTCAAACTCAGTCATGTTCGCACAATAGAGGGTGGGAGCCCAAAAGAAGGTGGTATATAACCCCCACCTACCAAAGCGTAGGTGGAATTATTAGTAATTATTATTAATTGTTATCACCTGAAATAGCAAGGTGAAGAGATATTCATCTCTCGTGTACTGAATATCTCTCTTAAATATCTCTCTTATACTAAAAACTCTTTATAATATTTATATCCTATTGAAATAATCAATAACTTAAATGATATCTCCTTCCTTTCTTCAGTATAATATAGGTTAATTTCTGTCTTCTCAAAACTCTAGAAATATAAAATTTAGTAGAATTTTTGTGATAGTTGACAGCTTTTTTTAACAAATTCGTATATTGTTATCTGTGAGGATCTCCTCGCTTTGTTATTGGTTTATAATGATATTGAAAATAGAAATATTCTGATTTTGTATCGGATTCTGAAGAAACAGTTGATCTTGAATCATATGTTATACCAGAAGATAAGTTAGAAGAAGGTCAATTAAGATTATCAGACACTGATACATTTATTGTTGTTCCTACATATACTCATATTAAATTTATTGTTACTGCTAATGATGTTATACATCATTATTTTACAAGAGACATGGGTCTTGAGAAATGCCATCGTCGGAGTGAAATCAGTAGAAAATTTCAAACTTGTGACAGATCGTTCAGATTAGACTTCTTTTCTTATGTTTTAACACGGTCAAATTGCAATTTCCGAATTTTAGGTAGCAGATCCGCTCGGTTCTAAAAAATCGGCCTTATCAGATTGCCAACTAATTGAACTCAAAGGATATTTTAAATAGAGTTTGGGTTATTATAAGTAACCCTCAAATTCTGATTCAAGTTTTCGTCAATTCTCCAAAGCTGTGATAGATTTGCGATATATCTTTTGATGGGATTTGTAATGAAAATAAAGGGTTGGGTTGAGTTTGAAGATTTCACAGCCGAAATAGAAGAGATCGGCTAGTAAAAAAAATGTCCCCAATTAATTCTCGGCAAAGCAGCGGCTGTGGCCCTAATTTGCGGCCGACTCTAGATTTTGGTGCAAATAAACGAGAAAATATTTACATTTTATCCCGCACACGCCCATCTAGGTCACAATTTTCAGAGTTAGCACCGCTTCGACTCCGTTCCATTTCTCGTTAACTCCGTCATATATAGTGTAAGTATTTGCGAAACACCATTAATAAGCTGAAATTTAGTCTCTTCGCCATTGAGTATCCAAATTCACTATAGTCGGTTACTAGATCCCTTTTCTAGATCTCCTCTACTAGATTCCTTCGTTATATAAGTTATTTGTATAATTTAGTATTTTAAAATTGCATTCCTGTCCGCACATTCGAGGGTGAATCAGATATCGTAGACCCTCGGATAACACAAATTTTGTATTTGAGAAAGGCGTGACATTTCGGTTTTTTCAAAATCTGCAACCTCGGATTTTGCGAATCTCTTTCTCCGGAAAATTAGTGATCCGGCCGACTATTGTTTTGTTTCTTTTTATTACAATTTGTTCTCGTTAAGGACTTTTACATATTTTTTACATGTGAACGGCCCGACTATAAAACCGAACCAAATCCCTTTGCAACGGCTTATTCGATTCTGAAGCATCCAAAATGTATACATTACAAGACGGTGAAAAGCTCCAAGAGCCTGCAGTTTCGGCACCTTTAGAACGCTATCCTTCAGAGTCTTCCTCTACTTCATATAATGCAAACCAGACTAAAGAGTACTCTAATGATGAATCAGAGCCCCAGGCTTTTACAGGGGGTGATTTGGAAAACAACCTTGAAGGTCGTATACCTGAAGGAGGAGACGAATTATCACGTTATGAATCCAACACTATTACTCAAAGAACTTTATCCAGAAGATTAAGTGGTGCTGACAAGTTATTGGAAGAAGCTAACAACACGGATGAACCATTACCAGTAATGGGTGGTGGACGTCCTTATCCTGACGCAATGCCAGATAGAGAACCTTATGCTGTCTCGTTCGATGGTCCTGATGATCCATTGCATCCACATAACTGGGCTCTCTCCACTAAAATTTTATATTGTGGATCAGTCGCTCTTTCAGCTCTTTCTTTAACTATGGGTTCTGCTATGTTTGCTCAAGGTACCCGTGATGTAATGGAAATTTTTCACGTTGGTGCAACTACAGCCACTTTGGGTACTTCGTTGTACGTATTAGGGTTTGCTTCTGGTCCTGTAATTTACGGTCCTTTGTCTGAACTTTTTGGAAGAAAGAATATTCTTGTTATTTCAGGTCTTGGTTATGTTTGTTTCACATTTGCTGTTGCTACTGCAAAGGATTTGCAGACCATTATGATTTGTCGGTTCTTTTCTGGTTTTGTCGGTGCCGCTCCACTTGTAGTTGCACCTGCTGTTATGGCGGATTTGTTTTCCACGAAAGCTAGAGGTAAGGCTATTGCTGTCTTTGCCATGGTTTTATTTGGTGGCCCAATGTTGGCTCCAATTTTAGGTGGTTTCACTACCAAGAACCCTCATTTAGGTTGGAGATGGAATTCTTACTTTTGTGGTATTATTGGTGGTATTGCTTTGATTATGAATGTATTCCTTTTGCAAGAAACTCATCATCAATTGATCTTGGTCGCGAAGGCTGAAACTTTGAGAAGAAGAACTGGTAACTGGGGAATCTTTGCTCCTCATGAAGAAGTTAAGTTGAGTTTGAAGGAAATTGTTGAAAAGAATATTTCAAGACCAATTATCATGTTAGTAACCGAACCAATTCTTTTGTTGATTACTATCTATAATGCCTTCATTTACGGTATGCTTTATCTTTTCTTGACTGCCATTCCAATGATCTTTGCTGGTGAATATGGTTTCTCTGGTGGTGTTGCCGAATTGCCATATCTTTCTATGTTGATCGGTATCATCATTGGTGGTGTACTTATCATCTTCTTCGAAAAGAGATATGCTAGAGCTATGGACGCTAACGGAGGAAAGCCTGTTCCAGAAGAAAGATTACCCCCTATGATGGTGGGTGGTATTTTCTTTGCCATTGGTTTGTTCTGGTTAGGTTGGTCTGGTAACTTCCCAGACAAGGTCCACTGGATGGTTCCTACCGTTTCTGCATCTTTCATCGGCTTTGGTTTGATTTTGGTGTTCTTGCCTTGTTTAAACTACATCATCGATTGTTATCTTTTCTTTGCTGCCTCTGCTTTAGCTGGGAACACCTTGTTAAGATCTGCCTTTGGTGCCATCTTCCCATTGTTTGCCAGACAAATGTTCAATAGTATGAAGATTAGATGGGCCGCGACTTTGCTTGGATGTGTTGCTCTTCTCTTGATTCCAGTTCCATTCTTGTTTTACAAATACGGTAAATCCTTTAGAGAAAGGTCGAAATTTGCTTTCACCTTGTAATCAAAAAGGTCAGCATTGGTCTTTTACCCAACTTCACCTGCATCGAATGGGAACTATCGCATTCAATTTCAATTGCATAGTAATACTGTTCGTATTTTAATTTCTGATGAACTTTCCTAATATCATTTCTATCATTATTTATACCTAATATATTGACGTCTACTATAGAAGAGATAACAAGTACAAGTGTATACAAATATGGGCTGCAAAAATTAGTTTTAGAAGTTAGTACAATTTCGGTTTTCGCCCGCGCACTACTTGAAAAATCATCTAGAAATGATTTGCACTCCAACCTCATGATAATTTAGACTTCGGTAATGAATGCTGTCAGACGATTTTCAACAGCTTGTATACGATTAGCTAAAAAAGGCGATGTTGAGGAGATTCGGCTGTATTTCGGAAGACCTAGTAATAATCTTTCCCTGGGACTTGTAGGACTTGCAAATGTTGGAAAATCCACGCTTTTCCAAGCCTTTACCAGGTCGAAGTTGGGAAACCCAGCGAACTATCCATTTGCAACAATTGAACCCGAAAAGTCTATGATTTTGGTACCTCTGGAAAAATTGGAACATTATCAATCACTCTTTGGTTCTGAAAAACAAGTGCCTTCTACACTTATTGTCTACGATATTGCGGGTCTTACAAGAAATGCAAGCAGTGGCCAGGGTTTGGGAAATAAGTTTTTGTCCGACATCCGTCAGGTGGACGGGATTTTCCAAGTGGTTCGAGGATTCCGTGACGACGATATCATTCACATCGAAAATAATGTTGTTGATCCTATACGAGACCTTGTAATTGTCAACGATGAGCTTATTTTGAAGGATTTGGAATATATCGAGACTGGATTGGAGTTGGTAAATAAAATGTATAAAAAGCCCCAGGCCAATAAAGCTGTTCTAGATTTTGAAAAGGATCTCTTGGAGAGAATTCAGGACCTCTTGTATGAGGGTAAAAAGATCGCTAGTGTTGAAACATGGACAGCTGAGGAAATCGAAACTATCAACACATACAACTTCCTCACTGCGAAGCCAACAGTGTTTTTGCTCAATGTAAGCGAGAGTGATTATCTCCTGCAAACCAATGAATTTGTCGAAAAAGTGGAGGAATGGATTGGAGCGAATTGTGGGGGAGACAAGTTGGTTATGGTATCAGCTGAATATGAGACCAAGATTGCTGAATCTCTCGAAGTGGAAGATTTACAAAATGCTCCTCAAAATGAGTTAAAAGAAAATAACATTGAGACTCTGAGTGAAACCGTTGGCCAGTCTGCCCTTCCATCTATTGTTACGCAAATGCGCAATGCTCTACACTTAATCTCCTTCTTCACATGTGGACCAAAAGAAGCTCACCAATGGACAATCCGCCAGGGCAGCACTGCTCCTCATGCAGCTGGTGTCATACACACCGACTTGCAAAAAACCTTTGTCAGTGCCCTAGTCTACAAATGGGCCGACCTCAAGCAAGAGAGTTGTCCATTAAACGAGGCGCACATCAAATCTACAGGCAAACAATATAGACACGGTAAGAAGTATATAGTAGAAGATGGAGACGTTCTTATCATTAAGGCAGCTGGAGGAAAATCTCGTTAACCTGTATATATTCACGATCATCTCGATTTCTGTGGGGATCTGATTTCCATAATAGGAATAAAGTCCTGTGGGGGGAATTTCAGAGCAAACCCCAAATTCCACTAACGTCTGACGACGTCTGACGAGGACACGCTCAATATAGTAGTGGTACCAAACCTTGTACATACAAAAATCACAGAAATCAAGTATTTTATTTATGTTCCAGTTTCCTACTGAGGAAAAAAGTTGCTATAGAATAAATTTACTATATTACACTCCAATTATACCACCATATAATATCAAGCCACAGCCGAGATTATACCACCATTCATTACCTTTCTTCGATAACTGATTAACGCCACTATCCCAAGCATTGGTTGAATTATATCCACTAATCATACACGGTCGTGCGCACACCCAAACCCAGTTCATTTTAAACGTCAATAAAAAGAAAAATTCTTATCACTGACTATTCGTTGTTAAAGCAGTTGAAGGTGTCAAATATCACCAAGATTTGAAGTACCAGTTATTAGAAGTGTTCCTAGAGAGCTAGACATAGAATATCTACAAATATCAACTAAAAAAGAAGAAAAACCAAAATTTACAGTATCTGAAGGTTTTGTATTCGTGTTTTAATATTGTTGATGTTACATATAACCCAGGGATTACAGAATAACTTGAGAATCCCTCGACACAGAATGCTTCTGTCTATATACAACTATATTTTCTCTCGAAATGCAAAGCACGAAGAAATTGGCCATAGGGGATATTCTACAAATAATCCGCCTTTGAGTGCAGAGATTGCCGACACGTTCCATCCAAAGTTGACGACGATCTTCCAACAGTTGGACGCCATCGCTCCAAGATTCGTTTTGAAACAAGGCGACATCACCATATTATCAGCCCCTGATGAATTTTATACAACCTTGAAGGATAAGATCAGTCAAGCCAACAAACGGATTTTCTTGAGCTCTCTATATATCGGAAAAACTCAAAAGGAGCTTATAGCATGTTTGGATTCTGCTCTTTCAAAAAATAAGGATTTGCAAGTCTACATTTTGACTGACGCTTTGAGAGGAACAAGAGAAGCACCGGAGAATATTTGTTCTGCATCATTGATTGTTCCCTTGGTTGAGAAGTTTGGCAAACATCGTATCGATGTCAGAATGTACCATACTCCTCACTTGGCCGGATTTTCCAAGTCGATCGCTCCAAAACGATTCAACGAGGCATATGGCCTCCAGCATATGAAACTTTACGGGTTTGACGATGAAATCATTTTGAGTGGTGCTAATTTATCAAATGACTATTTTACCGACAGACAAGATCGTTACTATAAATTTACAAGCAAACTGTTGACCAATTACTACTATGATATCCATGATGCAATCGCGTCTATTTCTTACCAGGTCCTTCCTTCCACCCAACTTAAACAAGGGTTCCGTTTGAGTTGGCCAACCTCCAACAAATCATGTGAGCCACACATGAACTTGCAACGTTTCATTAGTGACACTTCGTTCTTGCTTGATCCCTTGCTTAAGCAACACAAATTATCTTCATTTGAAGAATTTAATGACACCAACGATTTCGATACCATAGTTTACCCAGTGTCTCAGTTCACCCCACTTTTCCCCCTGCAAAATGACAACTCCACTGAAAAACCTGCCCTTTTGCGCTTGCTTTCATTCTTGGACTCCCCTTCCATCAGATGGTGGTTTACTGCTGGATATTTCAACATGTTACCCCAGATCCAAGACCGTTTGATCAATGGGAAGGCCCTGGGATCGGTCATCACAGCCTCGCCCAAGGCAAACTCTTTTTACAAGTCTCCAGGTGTCTCTTACTACCTTCCTGAAGCATATCTTCTCTTTGCAAAGAGGTTTTTAGAAGAAGTGTATCGTGTTGGCAAATCCAAGTTGATCACCGTCTATGAATGGCAGAACGGTATAGTGAATACAAAGGGGGGCTGGTCCTACCATGCCAAGGGACTTTGGGTCACTGTTCCAGACGAAGAAGAACCTTCCATCACCGTCATTGGTTCCTCGAACTATACCAAGAGAGCATATTCGCACGACTTGGAAAGTAACGCTATAATCATTACCAAGGATAAACGTCTTAAAGCACAAATGAAACAGGAAATTAACAACTTGATGAAGTACGCTCTGAAGTTGGAGCTTTCAGACTTTCAACCTAAGGCAAAATCGGAGCCAGTTGACGCTAGCAAGGCCGGTGCCTCATTGAAACCACACGTGAACATATCAGAAAATGCCATGGATGCTGTGGAAGCAGTAGTAACGATGGACGACAATTCTGACCACGAGCGTTCCGATGTTAAGGACAATATCACCAAATACGAAGTCGACGAAGACAGAAAAATCAGTTATGTGGTTCACTTAGCAGTGAAGTTATTAGGAGGAAAGCTTTAGATTCTCCAATCTTTATAGCAAGAATCTTTAGAATCCCCAATCCGCAAAAGACTGTAAGACGTTTTCCTTCAGGAGTTATTTGCAGCTCTGTTTTCTGTCTAAACATACATACATACATAACAAATGCAAACTTTCCAATCAAAAGATGCCCCATTCAAACTATATCAATATCACAACCTTTGTTTCGAAATGGCAAGGTCGCCACATTACCCTTGTACATAAATCTTTGCACTGTCAACACTGACAACCATAACACTGAGCAGATTATATATGGCCATGGTGGAACATTGATCGGAACATCGTGCCACAGAATTTCCCATGGCATACGATACTTTCCCACCACCAAGAGAGTCCATGCAAGCCACTGGAAAGATAACCATTGATCTCCGTATCCCACCAGGCAGTCTCCACTCCAGTTAATAATGCACTGGGGAACGAAACGCACCGCGGCTGCAAACTTACTAACGAACCAAATACTATCGATAAGATCGAGCAAGAAATTCAGTTCTTGCTCCACCACGATCAAGAGGATTCCCATGGCCACTAGAATACTCCGGCAAAGTCCGCTGAACCCCTGGAAAATGTGCATCGTCTGGCGATATGTAACGAAAATCTGCCAGAGCACTCCACAATATGCCACCCACATCAACACCTCCAAAAGGAAGATGCCAGAGGAGATCTGAACTGTCGGATACCGCGGATACCGGCCCGAATATTCTAGCCATATTCTCGGACTCATTTGGTAGTAGAGCGTACTAACAATAGATGCCAAACCTGCCACCACGCTTAGTATCAGAAAGTCACATGAAATGCCATAAACAGACTTTTTGGATTTATTGTATTGGATCTGAATCAATGTTGCTCCGAACTCCGAGACTCCCGAGATCACTATCAATCGTTCTGATAGGTACATATTGGCCAGCAAAATAGTGGTCGAGTAGTGTCTAGTGATCTATGGTTAAGGGGTTTAGGATCTAGAAGAAATTAGTCTACAAGAATTTGGAAGGGTGGCTTCAAATGTGATAACAATTCCTAAAACACGTGATACACACTACCACCGTTTAGCCAGAATTCAAAATGGTTCTTCGATTGTATAGGAACCCTTAATCTACGTTGGTCGTGTGAAGTCATATTTTGCAACTTCTGATGAGATCTGAACGAGTTCCAGTAAGTCCGAGATATTTTTGGTGATGAGGATAGTGACGACCGTTATGGGATCAAATACGGATTCTGGTAGTGTGTAGTTATATTTAGTGATCTATATCTAGTTCAAAGCTTAGGTTCAGGCCTCTAGTTGTTGATATATTATTACTCGTATTATACGGTCGTGCGTTTGCCAATTTTCTCGGTTATCAGATTTGACGCAACAACAACCACCAAGTCCGAAAGAAGCAGCACAACATGGTGACCCAAGAGATTGAAGGCAATTGGGATATGGTGATTACGTCACTACAGGATATCTGTAATGCCAACGAATCGCTAACTTTTGACAACATCCACCTGAAATATGTCAACGACGTCTCCATCGAAGATATACTGGAAGAAGAACTCAACAAGTTGAAAGAAGAAGTCACCGACCACAAATCAAACATAGGAACGGTCAAAAGATTAATCGACACATTCCAAGAGAATTTGCAGGCATTAATTACATATTTGCAAAAGAAAGAAGAATCCACGGTCTCCAGCAAGAAAAGTGAAAAGACCGGTGCCATCAACAAACCACCACAAAAGAAAGCTCCGCTGAAAGGAAAAGGTCCCGTTTCAGGCAAAGGAGCATATTCTAACAAGAAAGGAAACATTCGCAAGTCAGGAAGACTGTTCTATACATCCAAATATAACGCACTGGAGCCGATTTATATTGGCAGCGAAGTGGCATACAAGTTGAAAAACCGCCATTTCGAAGAATGGATCCAATGTGAGGTGATGAAGGTACTTGGAGACGGAAACAAATTTGAAATCAGAGATCCTGAACCCGATGAAAATAACAATCCGGGCCAAACGTTCAAAGCTAACTATAAAGAGGTTTTGTTGATCCCTCCGATCCCCGAGGTTAAAGACTTGCCCAATTATGCATACGGCACCAAGGTTATTGCCAGATATCCCGAAACAACCACGTTTTACCCTGCACTAGTAATTGGCAACAGAAAAGACGGAAACGTAAAGTTGAAATTCGATGGTGAAGAAGAAGTCAACAAGGAAACCGAGGTTGAAAGAAGATTGGTTCTCCCATTCCCCGAAAAATAAAACAAATAAGACACCACTCCACTATCCAAAACTAATGATTCATGAAACTCGTCCCAAGAATAATGCTTAGTTAAGACGACTTGACAATTCCCGTTTAACAATTCCAAAACATTCTATTCAAAATTTACTAGATCTAAAATTCTATATGTATAATAAAACCCAAATTCTGTAAATTGTATTAAGTAGAATGTAGCAAGTACTGAGCCAAATACTGAGCGTAGCGAAGTATTTGTCATTATTTAATAGTGAATATTTGTAGAAATTCGTGAATGTTAGTGGGTATTAGTGGAGCTTAAACAGCTGAATTGTTAATATTAGTGAACATTAGTGAGCACTAGTGAATATTACTGGATATTTCTGAATACTAAGAGTTGATTTGTGAATATTTGTACCTAAGCACCCTCAGATCTTTAATTAATGAACTTCTTAGAAGCTCTAAAAGTCGACTCTTTTGTATTATATTATTTTTGCATAGTAATTTATGGAGTAGTATTCTCTATCGGACTCATTTACTTGGAATTATTCATGCTTATATTGCAAACCTCGAGTTTCATTAAAATAACTTATCCAATTATAAATGATCCTTCGACCAAAATCATATTGACGTCTTCTCCACACCGTCTATTCCCTCTCTACTCTCGTTTCGTCTTGTTCTCTACGTTGATTTGCATCCATGATCAATAGTCGTGCGCCGTTCAATTTGTCGAGATTTTCAGCACAATTTCAACTAGAGTTGATTAAGGAAGCTCAAGTAGCCTACACATTTCTACGGCGCTTCTTGCAGTTTGTCGTAAGGTTAGACACTACAAGAATATACAGGCTAAACTAGGTCAAGATGGAAGATATGGATATTGATGATTACTCAAGAGTATGTTAGTTTTTTTTGGGACCACAACCAGGAGCCTAGGTTGCTGGCATGCAACTCAGACTATTAGTTTTCTGGCGGTCTGTAACTCAGGCTGTTGGTAACTAGTAGTGCGATGGTTGCTTTGTTATTTAACTTCTAATATTCGGCAACAAATGGTTGTAAATGTTGGGTTGAGGTTAGCGGTGGTTCGATGGTTCTACTAGGTTATGGGCAAGGTGATTTTGATCAGTACTGGTGGTGTTGGGATATAATTGCTGAGGCGGTCTTCCGATAAGTGGCCTGACGTTTCTGTTACCATCGATGGTGCTACCGCTGATGACCGACTCGTGCCTACATCTTATGAATCTAGTTGCTGAAAGTTTTGTGACAATTTGTTTGTTTTTGTGCTAATAATTACAGGATCGTTCTCGTTCTCCAGTGAGAGAAAGATCTCGCTCACCCGTGGAAGCTAAATCCTCGCGTGACAGAGATTCTTATTCCAGAAGAGATTATGGTTATTCCCGTAATTCCTCTCTGAGATCAGATGGAAGAGATAATAGAAATGAGGGAAGAAGAGATTATGACAGTGGTAGAGGTGATAGTAGAGGTGACAGTGGTAGAGGTTCTAGAAGGGGAGGAAGAGGACGTGGAGGAAGAGACTTTTCTTCTAGACGAGACTATAATTCAGGATACGCCTCCAACTCTGCTCCAGCTTCCACTGAAGATACCTACAGAAAATCTGACAGAAACTACGACAATTCCATTTTCATTGGAAATATTCCTTTTGAGTCCACTTCAAGAGATGTTGAAGACTTGTTTCAAGGAAAATATAAGATAGTCAGAGCCGATATTGTCACCAACAGAGGAAGATCTAGAGGGATGGCAACTGTTGAATTTTCAAATAAGGATGACGTACGTGAAGCCATAACTGAATTTGATCACATGGACTATCAAGGTAGACAAATATTCGTCAGACAAGACTATCCACCTCCTGAAAAGAAGGAAGAACGTGATTCCTTTAGAAAGAGAGAGACTTATGACAGAAGAAGTGACTATCCGGAGAAGAGAAGAGAAGAGTACTCAGAAACCAAGACAGAAACCAAGCCAGGTTGCGAAATATTCGTCGGAAATCTCCCATTCTCCGTCAACTGGCAAGCATTAAAAGACTTGATGAGAAAAGCCGGTACGGTCACAAGGGCTGATGTCAGAACTGACGATTGGGGAAAATCAAGAGGGTTTGGTACTGTGGTATTCAGCTCTGAAGAAGAGGCTGCTGCTGCTGTTGAAATGTTTCAAGGTTACGAAATAGAGGGAAGAAGACTCGACACTCGTCCTGGACGTGGCTCTGCCGTAGCAAAAGGAAGAGACGCTTTTGATTCCAGAACAAGAGAAAGACCCACTGGCCCTGATGAAAGAGGATCTAAGAATTCCGAATTCACTGAAGGTGTCACTGGTGACGGAGAAAAGTCTGATACCGTTCATGTTGCCAACTTACCATTTGTTACGAATAATGATGATTTATATGAGTTGTTTGAAACTATTGGAAGAACAACCAAAGCAGAAATTCAGTACAACAGCACCGGCAAACCTTTGGGCGATGCAGTTGTTCAATTCGAGTTGCCTGAACTCGCCGAGAGTGCCATTGCCAGCTTGGACAACTATTTGTATGGTGGACGGAACCTCAAAATCACTTATGCCAAAAGACCATGATCTTTAAAAGTTTGTAGAATTAAAAAATACAAGTTAGTATTAAATAATGAAGTGTAATATACATGGTAGTATGATAAATGAAGTATGATATATTATAAATACATGATCTCACTAAAATCAATACTGAGCGTAGCGAAGATTGATCCACTAATAAATAGTTGATCTCCACTGATATTACTTTGCAAACTCTTGAGTCTCCACTAAATACTTGTAACAAATCAATACTTCGCTACGCTCATTTGATCGTATTGATCATATAGATTGCTTTATATCTCTAAATTTCAGAAACTCACGTGACCAGAAATGGATAGCGCGGTAAGGGATTTCACTAAACTGGTCATACTTCATAGTCTGGAGCCAACTAAACATGTCGTCCACTAATTATGAGACATCGTCTAATGATGAAACTGACACCAAAAAAACATGGTCCTACTACTACCACTATAGTAATGGAGAAAGTATTGTGAAATCGCACCATGTTCTCGGAGTATTGGTGATTCTAGGGCTCGTTTTACTATTCCATTTCAGACACAAGATAGCAGAGGCACATGATCGGTACAGAATGAGAAGAAGACTAGGTAGATATAGTACGGTAGGTGGATTTGACGAGGATCTCGAAAACGGATTCAACAGTAACAATTTCAACATCGAATCCAATATACATAATAACGATCCTAGAGGGTTGCTGGAAGAAGCCAAGGTCGAAATCAAAAGACTCATGACTACGCAACGATTATCGTTTGACGAAGCAAGACTACAATACACACAGTCGCAACTAAATCGACATGGAATTAATAAGGATGGGATGCCTGCCGATCCCAAGTTAGTGACATTTTGATGAAAGATTGAGCAAATAGTGAGCAAGTATGAGCGCGGCGAAGTATACGAATTGCAAGAGTTTGAATAGTGAGAAAATACTGGGGGTAGTTACAAGAGTTTTAATATCAAGTTGATACTGAGCGAAGGCAGATACTTCGCTTCGCTCAATATTTAATATTAGTGGAGATTTTGGGAGTATAAGTGACTTTGGGATGCAATTAATGACAATTCTAGTGAAATTTAGTGACAACCCTTGAAATTTTCCATCATTATATCTAGAAGCAACCTACCAATACTCTATCATCATTACTATCATTATTGTGGCCCATACTCACTTCTGCTTATCTATGGAGAGACTCATGTCTACTTAACTATGAGACTCGTCCCATTTTCGCTCTCTACACGACCATCCGGATTAGGAAAGTTTCTGCGTTTTGTTTATTTACCTTTAAAAAGAATGGCCTCCAATTGTTTATCTTGACCTTCTTACTGTACCTTCGAATATCTTACTTGTGCAAGTCTATACATATTAGCCCATATGAGTATTTATCATCGGTACGCATCGCGCGAGCATGACGAGGCGTTTTTTAAACGTTTACAGAAGACACGAAAGGTCAAGGGTGTAAAACACGCCAAACAGAGAGTGGGTAGTTCAGGCTCGCTTAAGTCATTGAATTCGATCTCGATCAGTCCGCTTTGCTATAAGTATGAAGAGTCGGATGAGGAAGCCCCAGAGATGTCTATTGCCCAATGGACGTCCATATTTCCAAACGCTGCATTCTTTACTGCATATGATGATCCGATATTTGGATACATGTTGACTCTAGTGTACCAGAGTTTGGAAACAGGCAAGATCAGTACAACGTCATTGTCACAGATTGGAGTTTCGTCATATTCAGATCTCCTTCTTGACCCCAAGTCGAGATTCTGGCCAAGTTGTGAAAACTTGTTGCCTCAATATCAGAAATCAAATGTCAGAAAATCTCTCGCAATCACATACTTGAAGAACTTCAACTCCTTATCCAATAATCCAAACTTCAACGGTATCAAACGATGGGATGAAACAAACGCTGGAAGTTTGGCCAACAGTACACTCTTATTGACGGAAAAGACTCCTCAACAATTCGGGCTGAAATTGTTACAACTCGGACTTTTACAAAATCATTCTATACTGTCCGTCATTCTAGACACAGTCTACGACAACTTTTCTGAACAGGCTACCGAAAAAATCGTCGAAGAAAACAATAAGTTGGTCTACTTATTAGGGGAACAATTGGACCAATTGTTTGATCCTTTGTTGGAATACTCTCCAGAAGCAATGAACATTACTTATACTGTCCCCGAGCCACATGCATATACACCTCCCATGTTCAAAACAGAATTGATCAACTCTATAGTTGATGAATTGCTTACTGTCCAAACAAACTTCACCATGAGCTTGGTCAATCTTTTACAAAACTTCATAATCCCACTTCGGATCCATGTCTTGGGCGCATCTGCCAACCTGGGCATTGCTAAAATAAACCACGTATTTCCTCCGACCATTGACGAAATCACAAGAATCAACTGTATTTTGCACGATTCTCTAAACAAGGCTAGCAAATATGGATATGTTGAGGTGTTTAAGGTTATGGGCATGATATTACCATACTTTTACAAAGCATTTATTCGTCACGAAGCAAATTTGAAGCGGTTCACCTCAAGAATCAACAAGTTCAATCATAAAAACCAAAAGAAGATTTTCCATAACAAAAACATCAACAAGGGTGACTATTCCATTAATGAAATTGATTCAATTGTATCTGGATCATTATTGGAGTTACCAAAATTGAAATTGATTTTAAGAAGATTGTACGACTCCTACAAAAGCGAGAAGATGAAGATCGTTAATTTTGAACACAACGTTGAAGATCGGGAATCATATGTGATTGAAATCTACTACAACTCTGCAATCGACGTCATAGATGCATTCGGTGCTCCGTCCGATGAGCATGTCTCGAAAATAAATACTCGTGAAAGATTCTTTACTCCTACTGGTAGGATATTGACGGAACTAGCATCCAATTGGCCCCCTGAATTACAGTACAATTGGTTATCTCGTAAAGTTGTGGGAATTTATGAACTCAAGAACGTCAAACCTGAGAAGGGGACCTTGCACGATAATGATATCTTGATTATCTTTTCCGATTACTTATTATTCATGACAATCGATGACGACGCATATTACTTGAAAAAAGACGAAGATCCACTTAAAACCATATCAGTTTCAGATATCTTGATGCATTCTTTGATCAACGAAAAGCCGCTTCCTCATCTCAAGAATTTTCCTTCGATGAAGGTGAGTTGTTGGTGTGGAATTAATGAAGTTATTACTACATGCTATAAATCAGTCTCTTCAGAGTATGAGGACGAAACAGAAGTTGACTTTTTAAGATTCCTCAGTATTTCGCCAACGGGTTTCTTCAACAATTCAGACGACAAAGTTTGGTCCAAAAACTTTGAAATTTTACACAGCACCAAATTGGGATTAGTGGATGGACATAAGATCATGGAATTGATAACCAAATCAAAGGTGTTGCATAAAAACCAAACTTTTCATTTATTCAAATCGATCGATTCCAATTTGAATATATACTCCACTGCCCATAATATTGATGCATATGAAGTTGAGACCTGCAAATCACCATTCGCTTTGTTCTTAAATATCACTTTTGACGAGCCTTATCAATATTTGGATTCGCATCCAGGTTTATACTTGATTATAGGGGCATCTTTCATCAGTGATGAAAGAGTTCAACTATTTGCATACAACAAGAGTCGCAATTATCATTTGGATGATGTGGTTGTAGCACAAGACTTGCAGTATAAATTGAAGGAAATATTGAACGCAAACTTACAGTTATTATTCAAGTCATTTGAATCTGTCACCACACCACTCACGAGTGCATACCAACATGACTTGGAGTACTACTTGGGAGTGTTCACCTCGTACAATACCCGCAAGCTAAAGCATGAAATGATTGAAAAAGCTTCCAAGCAAGCAAAAGAAGAAGAATCGAAAAAGCGGGTTGCAGAGCAACACGCCGAAAAGGAGAAGAAGCAAAAAATTAGTGAAACGAGAAAAGTTGCTGAGCCTTCCGTTACTAATTTGCAGAAACCTAAAAAACGCTCATTTTTACAAAGACTTTTCAAACCCTTTAAAAGAAGCAATGGAGCAAAGACAATTCCAAAGACAGTTCCAACGACAGCACCAAAAACAACACCAAAAACAGCACCAAATACAACACCAAATACAGCACCATTTATTGATACACCAAGGCAAAATAATCAAACGAGGAATATTTCCCAAACGTTTGTTCCTCGAGGTCAAAAGAAGGAATACAAGGGTCTTTATAAACCCATTCCAGATTTGCAGAGCCGAGAATCGTCGATTTCACTCCGCAAGGAATCCATAGTACTGGAAGTACCTAGAAGAGATCCTTCATTAGTTGTGAACAACCAATTCAATTTCCCTGCAATCTCCAAAATACATCTGAAGGTAGAACCAGAGGTTTCACATAACATTTCATCTGGCCAAACTATTCATGATACTGATGTTATGGAAAGAACCAAATTGGCAGCTTCCGCAAGCTGCGTTCCAAGATCAATGTCAGAAGAAAACGTTCTTGTTTTAGATTCTGTTACAAGAAGAAAAGTCAAGTCGCAACCTCGAGTAGCACCATACGTAGATCTCGAGAAATTGCCAGTCGAAGAATTCTACACTGACGGCGAATCAAACTGGATGACCATTAGCAGAGACAACTCTTCTTTGTATGATGAAGTCAGTAAGTTAACACTTGAACCAGTCATCGAACACGAGGAAAACGAGAACACTCATAGCACGATTTTGGTGAGTCGTCACATTAGCAATTCCAGTCAAGACACGTTTGATTTGGTTGGAAAGTTTGCTACTACTTTTGATGATGAGGACAAGTTTTTCTCGCCTTATAACGAACAACTGTCTGCGTTTGAAGTACCAGCCAATTACTTTGTAGCCGAAAACAAGGAAGAATCCATGCAATCGTTGGACTCTTCTCAAATTATCGATGCTTTCAAGAAAACCCTTGACATGGAATTCAAGATCGACTCTGAAGACACAGACACCATCCAAGAAAATCAAAGAGAACATAAAATCCAAAATAATCAAAGACAACGTAAAAACCAAGATCTTCAAAGACAACATAAAAACCCAAGCATCCTTACATTGACCAGCTCTGAAGAAGAATACTTTTCACCGAACGAATTTGAATTTGGAAAACTGCCTAACCACAGACCACGCGAGGATGACAACGATGAATCTCCGCACACCTACGAGTCTGTCTCTAGCGAGGCTACTGTCATTAACGAATTTTTCGAAGAACGTCCGCGGATTAATTTCCAACAGAAAGCATTACCATCATTGCCCCTTGAGCAGGACCTATCCTTCCAGAGTTTCAGTCTCCGTGTCGATTCGGTAGCGTATCTCAGCGAACTATTTGATGGAAATATGGACTTGGATCAAGAATCAATACTGAGCTTAGCAAAGTAATCAATATTGAGCATAGCGAAGTATTGATTCGTTAAGATTTGTGGAATTAGAACAATTTTTCGAAGTGTTTAGTGGAGACAAATTCATATGGCGGTGATGATTTTGATAGTATAAGATCATCACTGTAGTAAAAGCATACAAGAGTCTTGTAAGTAAAATATCACATTATTTTTATTATATGTATGTAGATCCAATAGAATTATAAAAGAATGAACCCCCATTTCACCCATTTCATTCTCTTCTATATTAATTTAATGCCATAAACCGTCAAAACCCCGATTTTAGTTGATAGGTTTTAATGTACTTGCAAGATATATTTTATCATGCCTTGAAAGACCTTTATTATTCCTTTAGATTCACTAAATCTACTCTCCTAGCAAATAGTTCGCTACGTTAAGTATTTGTTCGGTATTCGCTCAGCATTCACTATTTGTAACTCTTCTAATTCACAAATACTGAGCGTAGTTCACTATTCACTATTCAATTCTTCTAATCACACCCAACTTCTACGCTCAGTATTCAGTATTTACTTGAGAAGATCTTTTAGATAACGATTTTTCAATAATTTTAGTTCCACTTTCATGATTAATTCAGGATATAATTCACCATTTTCGAACATTCGATCTACATTATTACATATCTTCTGTAAAATGTCTATAAGATGATTCTTTACCATTATTGATTGATAGTTTCTCAAACAATTTAGGATCCAACGCAATTCAGTACAATTCAATCTTCTAAAATCAAAGAATTACAAGATGTAAATTTAGAAAATTATGATAAAAACATAGATCCTTGAGTTCATGATCATTAGCGAAGATTAGTGCTATTTGTGAAGTTTAGTGATGATTGGTGTAGTGAGGATTAATGAGCATTCGTGCTATTAGTAACATTAGGCTAGTAGCAACACAACACGGTTGCTATACTTAACGATAGTCTCTAGTTTTTGGACAAGATTTTTGCAACAGCAGCAGCTACGGCATCACCAACTTCCTTAGTAGAGCTTGAGCCTCTTAAATCTGCAGTTCTAATTCCAGAATCCAAAACTTGATTTACAGCAGCCTCTAAAGCCTCGGCTTCCTTGACGGAATCTAAAGATAATCTCAACATCATAGCGACAGACAAAATCGTGGCAATTGGGTTGACCTTGTTTGCAGGTAAGTCCGGAGCAGACCCGTGACATGGCTCGTATAAACCAAACGCAGAGTTGGTGTCTGGTAACGAAGCCAACGATGCTGATGGTAAAAGACCCAACGAACCTGGAATCACCGAGGCCTCGTCGGAAATGATATCACCAAACATGTTGGAGGTGATGATAATCCCATTCAATTTGGAAGGAGACTGGACCAAGATCATTGCCGCAGAATCGATCAATTGATGTTGGACGGTCAACAGTGGGAACTCGGTGGAAATCACTTTATCGACGGTTCTTCTCCATAATCTAGACGACGCCAAAACATTGGCCTTGTCCAAGGACCAGATGGGTAATGGAGGGTTATGTTGCAAGGCCATGAACGCGGCCATTCTGGTGATTCTGGTGACTTCGGCCACAGAGTACTTCTCGGTGTCCCAGGCGGATTCTTGGTCCTCGGACTCTTCTTGTTCTTGTCTCTCACCAAAGTAAATACCACCCACCAACTCACGGACAACGGTGAAGTTCGTTCCGCGGACAACTTCCGCCTTTAACGGCGACAATTCCAACAACGACTCCGAGGCAAAGTTGCAGGGTCTCAAGTTGGCGTATAAGTTCAACTCTTTTCTGATTTTCAATAATCCCTGTTCCGGTCTGACAGAGCCTGTGCCCCATTTAGGACCTCCGACGGCTCCCAACAAAACGGCATCGGAATTCTTGGATGCTTCCAACGAGTCGTCGGGTAATGGTACACCGCAAGCATCAATGGCGGCTCCTCCAATCAAATGGTGTTTGAACTCAAACTTGATATTTTGGTGGGGAGTGTTTTCTTCGATGGCCTTCAAGACCTTGATGGCCTCTTCGCAAATCTCGCTACCTACGTGGTCTCCTGGTAAGACTGTGATAGTTTTAGTGACGGTTTTTTGTGACATGGTTGTTGATTGTGGTGATGAATTAGTTGACTTGAGTCACCAGATCTTTTTATATATATATTAAATTTTTCAACGAGTCCGGAGTCGGGCAAAATTGGCCGGAATCGGCGTCCCCACAAAAAATAAATAAATTATTACTATAAACAATACATAAACATATTTAAACATATTTAAACATCTGAGGAAGAGCTGAGCTAAGGAGTAAGTGTAGTAAGTGTTAAGTAATGAGAAATTGCCGAGAAATGTGGCGATGGCTGTAGTTTCTATGATAAACTATCTCTGGATAGAGCTGATAAACCATGACTAGGGCTACCATCACGAGAACTTTCACACCTTCTTTATAACTATTACACTAGAACTTTCACACCTTCTCTAGAACTATTTCCCTTCTTATTGTCAAATATCACTGGTAGTAATCTCTAGATAGTTCATCCATTTCCTCACTAACTTTCCCTAATGACCACTCCATTCAATAGAATCCAAATCAATACCGTCTTGGACCATCTCCCACAAAGGAGACATTTTTCTCAAGAAATCAACCCTCTCGTTAATTGCTTTGATAACATAGTCGATTTCTTCCTCGGTAGTAAATCTTCCAATACCGAATCTAATAGATGAATGTGCCAACGCATCGTCCGCACCCAAGGCATGTAAGACATACGATGGTTCCAACGAAGCAGAAGTACAGGCAGAGCCAGAAGACAACGCAATGTCCTTCAAGGCCATCAATAATGATTCTCCTTCAATGTAGGCAAACGAAATGTTGACACATCCTGGGTACTGAGATACTTCATTAGCACTCCCGTTAAGTTGAGTTGATGGGATGGATAACAAACCCGCCTTCAACTTTTCAGAAAGTCTATGAATGTACTTTTGATCATACTAGATTGTTAGTAAATGCTATAATAGATATTTCTCTTAATAATAATGAGACAAGTCTTCGTCTAAAGGAGCAATTCAGATCCTTGCATAAATTGTTCGACATGATCGAAAGTACCAAGATTATTAGTCTCAGGTACTGAGATTATTCCTCTCAAAATAAGAGATTATTCCTCTCAAGTACTGAGACTATTCCTCTCGATAATCTGTTATAGTGATTCCTCATAATTGCGTTAAAATATACTTACTTCCATTTCTTCCTTCATGAGTCTGGCAGCCTCTCCGAAACCTGCCACTAAAGGTGGTGCTAAGGTACCAGATCTCAACCCACGTTCTTGACCTCCACCAGTGATGATAGGGTCCAATCTGACTCTAGGACGTCTTCTGACGTAGGCGGCACCAATTCCCTTAGGACCGTAAATCTTGTGCGAAGAAATAGACATCAAGTCGATATTCATTTCGTCCACGTCGATTTCGATCTTACCATATGCCTGGGCAGCATCGGTATGGAAAAAAATCTTGTTTTCTCTACAAATCTTACCAATTTCTTTCAAAGGTTGAATAACTCCAATTTCATTGTTGACGGCCATTACTGACACCAAAATGGTATCTTTACGAATAGCCTTTTTCAAATCTTCCAAGTTGATCAAACCTTCTTCGGTGACAGGTAAGTATGTGACTTCAAACCCTTCATCTTGCATGTGTCTAGCAGAATCCAAAACACATTTATGTTCGGTCTGTGTGGTGATGATATGTTTCTTTGTCTTTTTGTAGAATCTTGGAACACCCTTGATGGCCATGTTGTTAGATTCGGTGGCTCCCGAAGTGAAAATGATTTCCTTGGGGTCGGCCTTGATGACATCGGCCACATACTTTCTAGCCTTTTCAACCTCCTTATCGGTTTCCCAACCATAAGAATGCGTAGACGAATGTGGATTCCCGTATAATCCCGTCAAGAATTCCAACATTTTGTCGAGAACTCGTGGATCCGTAGGTGTAGTTGCCTGGACATCTAAATAGATAGGTCTGGTTCCAAATTTAGATTCATCTCTTGAAGCATTACTTAAGGAAATACTCAGCCCTTCTGGTGGCACAATTGTAGATTCTTCCACGACTGTAGAAATGTGGAGCTTTTCCGGGTTGCTCGTGGTAGCCAAAGTTCTGGTTGTTTTGCCGCTCAATGATCTTATGGTTTCCGTGCGTGCTGAACGCCTCAAACCTAAACCGCTAGCCACAGAGCGTCTTCCACTCCTTAATGCTAGGTTTCTAAGCTGATTATATATCATTTTACCTGGTAGTGATTGCTCTAGGAATAATTTATCGTCCTTGATGGATCGTTCTTCTCCTCGATTACCCATCAGGAAAAAATGGTGGATGGGTATATGCAGGATGAAAACGGCCGAAGGCATAGTAGCCAATAGAGAGTAGTGATAGGTATGATATAGGGGGGAAATCAGATATGTAGTTACAAGAGTGTTATGAAATGTATACATATAGAGTTATTCAACAATGGCATTAGAAATTTTCGAAGTTTTTGGTGTTTTCTTGTTGAATTTATGTATTCCGATCTAGATCTATCAGTCTATCTATGTATGAAGTTAAGATAACTTATAATAACTTATGATAACTTGGACGATGCGCTTGTGGATACCCTTGAGGATAAGTTTGTATGTACGAGTTCGTAACAACCAAGGAAAATGGCGCCTCCTGCACTTATCCAACAGGTTCTAGGGCCAATTCCTTTGAGAAAGGTCAGATATCCTTCTTCTTGAATCATTGTTTTCACCAAAGTAGCGATTCCAATACGATTTGTGTTGAGCATAATACGTGTTTTGATCACGTCCAATGGCGTGGTGCAAGCAGCAGCAATTCCTCCAGCTATAGAGCCACAGAAGGCACCTTTTACCAAAGACAAGTCCTTTCCGCCCGTCGTTTCAACCCATTTCTTCTTCAAATATTCATACAACGGGAACTGGATTATAGTGAAAGGTATTTCTCTCATGATTGTAGTATTCCAGCCTCTATATAACCCCTTGAACAATCCTTCACCAGATTTATTCTGAATCACATACAAAAAGTTGGACCATGAAGTCGACGTTCCTCCAACCCCTATGATTCCAGCTTGCGTACGTTGTTTGATGATCTCGGCAGGCACTCGGACCAAGCATGCCGCTATTTCACCACATGAAGCAGAAAGCATATGACTTTTGGTTGCCAGCATACGGTCCTTTGTATACATCTTCATCGAGTCGTATGTCACGAAAAACAACGCTGCCGAAGGAGCAGACGCTACCACACAAGATCCCAATCCTTTATAGATCCCATTCCAACCTCCGTTCTTGAAGAATCCTCCCTTGGCCTGCAATCTCGTCTTCAAGGTATCGATAGGGAAGAATGCCAAATCAGTAGATGTTCCAGCACATCCTCCACTCTGTTAAGTTAGTTATATTCAAATTAGGGCTCTATGTCTGTAGAGACCTGGAGTTCTGGGGCTCTCGAGCCATATCTGTACATACTATCAACGATATTATAAACGTCAGATTATCCATTATGGTGAGAAGACGTCTGGTCAAACAGTGAGAATCTTGAAAAAGCTCGGTGCCGAAATGTGAGAGTTTTTCCGATGATTCTGAATCATAGAGTAATGCGAAGCGGAGATTTAGAGTGGGAGATATTAGTGAGAGTACTGGTTCTATAGAGATAATGAGATTACTGGCTCTATAGAGATAGTGAGATTACTGGCTCTATAGATATTTCTGGCTCTCTCTAAAATTTCTGGATCTCTTTAGAAATTACTGGTTCTCTCTTTAGAGATTCTGTAAATTAATATTTTGGGTTTGGCCCTAGTGTAGATTCTCTAGTCTAGATTTTCCTAGCATTGTTCTAGGTTAATACTTACCTTTCTCTACATTGTCTTATATAAATAGTCTTCAACTTCGATGTCTAGCTATAAGCTCTGATATACTTTATATTAAACCTCTCCTACTAAAATCTCTTCTGAACCTTATATCAAACTTCTCCAGCTATAATCTCTCTATAATCTCCAATATACATCAAACTTCTATCACCTTGGACAGACTACGTACTTTCCTTTTCCTTGTGCTTTTTTCTTACCGTGTTTTAATATAATAGAATCCACCTTCTTTCCTGGTGGAACAAACTCAGATATGAATGGCACAAAGTCTTCCAACACCCACAGTTTATCAAGCAGAAATAATTGTGCAAATCTCATGGATAAGTTCTGAGACAAGTCAGACTTGTTGATGTATTGTATCTTTCCTTCCATAGGACTGCAATAAGTTCCTCTAAGATCATGTAAGTCCAAGGAAACGTTATAGAAGTCGGGTAAACATGCCTTCCAGTTCAAAAGAAAGTCTTTGGAACTGACCAAGGTTCGGTTGGTGTTTGCTAGTTCTTGTGTGCCGAACCATTTGGCGATCTTTGAATTGTCGAGCTTGAATGAATTCTCGTTGACGTCGGAAAACTTATGCAAAATCGTTGACACGATGGAAGAATTGAGTTTTGGATCTTGTTGAAGAGCCATTTTGCACACATCGTCTATTTGGCCGTGGTCGTCGTTGTAATTGAATTCATTACTGATCAATATAGTAATCAAAGTATACAATGTTTGGGTGATGAAATTCTGGGACAATATATGTACAAACCCGTTAATCTCACACCCTGCAAGTTCGTACCAGTTTCTGTAGAATTGTTGGTTGGAAATAGGCGAGTCTTGCAACAATTGGTCCAAAGTCGTCAAGGTTGAATTCTGATTTAATGTGTCGTCGCTAATGGAGTCTCCAGAATATACAGGCAATCGTGAGACGTCTATAAATCCATCAGTAGCGTTGAGTTCATACTCGTACGAACATTTGGCAAACCCCACGAGATTGTTGTGGGGACTTACTTCGTACGTCGGTATCACACTCAGAACAGATTTTCCAAGTTTATTCACATTCATGTTGTCGAGCAATAGAACTGTGTTGGAATGGTTCATTTGTCTGAGTCTCCACGTCTTGTTCTCGGTACATAAGACGAGACTCTTCTCGTTCTTGTCTGTGTCTGGAGGGGTGGATTTTATCACGAGTTCGCCATTTTCTTGATCTTTAATATATGAGAATAGCTCAGCTGGAAGTTGTAAGAGCTTGTAGGTATGATCTTTGGAGTATGACAATTGTTGATATACTGAATACGACATTCCTAGTGGTGGTTGAAGTTAAAGGTGAGTTTGCAATACAATAATCATAACGCGTATGTTTTTGTGTATGGCACGCCTTTTGGAGATGGCCTAGATTAAGAAGAGTATTATGAGTCTAGATAAAGGTGCTACATTGATTGTAGTGCTTATGGTGAAATATGATACTGGGAATTGCAAGATCGAATAAGCATTAAGTAACTCCAATCTGATCTTTGGATACTTAATTTTTCGCTGAGCAGTGATATCTGCTATCTGATATCTGATATCGCTTCGCTAGTAACGTGCCTAGGATGTATAAATCACCCATTAATTCGATTCTCTAATAATATTCTCTACATCTATAATAATTCAAGGCATGTATTGTACAAATGGCAGGATATCTAATCAATTTTGTTGATCAATGATGTTATCAATATCTTCGACTTCAGATAATTTGAAATCACGACTTAAACTGATGGTAGTTTTGTTTTCTGATGCATAGATTAATTTAGCTAACTTAGCTTGAGGACCCCAGCCATGGACAGGAGGGTTCAACTTGAATGGTAACAACCATGAGGTGATAGAAGTGAAGTTTGGAGATAAAGAGACGATTTCGTGGATAAGATCTTCAATACAGATCAAGCCCAAGTCGTTACCGAATTTGTCTTCAACAACTTGGTTGTTATCTAACTTGACGATTCTTTCTTCGTCATCACCTTCTTCCAATTGCTCAGTAGATATTATACGTGCTCTCTTTTGGAACAATTTACGGATAGAGCTTAAGGATGGTTTACCAACCATAATGTATGGAGCAACCAAGCTCAACAAGTCCATGGAAAGAGGACTGGCCTTGACAAACACACCGGTGTCTTTTTCAGTCAATTTTAAAACATCTAAAACTTGACGGGCTTTGGCGGGGATCTTCAAACCTTTAGTGTGATTCTGGATTCTGATGACGAATAATAATTTATATTCCTTGAGTTCTTCTTCGGAGTATTTGAGTTCACCCTCTTCGGAGCTTTTACTTATGTTTCTGATTCTCTTTCTTTCTAATTCATTGGACTTGTAGTTACTGACTAAAGTTTCGGCTCTGATAAACTTATTCTTCAATTGTTTTTTTTTCAAATTCTTTTGTTGTAAGGCCTTTTCTCTGGCTTGTTCTTGCTTTTCTAATCTTTTTCTATCAGTGTTCTTTCTCTTACGCAAGAGGATTTCTGGGTTAGAGTTTAAGACAGCCATTATGTTCGTTAGTCTAGAATATACTAAAGAACGGTATAATTTTTTTTTCAAGATGAGGATGAGATGCTCTATTTTTGGTACTGCAGATAATCTTTTTTTGCAACTTTCACAAAGGCTCCAGATAGAATGGAGATAGGGAGCTGGGAGATACCTGGAAGTATTCAAAGAGAGGTCAGTATCAGAGAGAGATCTGTGATGGCTAAATAATTGAGGCTCAGACTTGAATATTGAATATGTTTCACTAGACTCATCAAATATGTGTTACATAAGCACTCAGCCAGGGCAGTTTAGGTTTGCCTATAGAGGAATCATGACCGCATGAGTTATTTGGATGATGTTTGTGTAATAGTGGCCCCGGTGGCCTCCGTAGCCTCCAGTTGCAATCATTAATATCAAAACGTCCACATCTGTTTGTTCGGTCATCTTATGTATTTCTCTGGTCATTTTAGAGATATTCTTCTATGTTGTCGTTGAAACTGGGGAATTCGTACCATAATTCAACATACCCATTTAAGATTTAATGCTGATGTGTCCCTCCACACAAGACGCGTCGCATTGACGAAATACTCTTTCGTGATGGTACTTTGATAATTCACACATTTCTTACACTAGAAGTTATACCCAGGCGAGTTTCTTTAGTCAAGTGAATCTCTTCAGTGTCTGTAATGTAACAAACTTAAGCGTGTATCTGAGTATGCCATTGCACGTCTCCCATTTACCCCTTAAACAACAAAAATCTTGTATTGTTTGGCTCCGCCATAGTTGTTGCTCGTTACTTCAAATATAGATTGTTTGTGGGCTATCGTATTGCAGGTTAAAGATGATAGATTTACAGATTACACATACAGACTTCAGGTTGAGACATTCTTCCATAAACAACTGTAGACCACACATTTCCCATATTCCCCATATTTCCTATATATTCCCCGTATTATACAAGAATTTGAACTCTCTCAAAGTTGTCCTAGTGATTCTTTCTTCGTAACATATTTTTCTCTCCATTATTGCTTACATTTTCAACTTCTTGTTTCTTCTTCGTTTGCAGGTTACTCTTTACATGTTACGTCCCCTTGGCAGATCCACACAGGCCACAAGATCATAAACTTTAACCAGATCAAAACTAAACTCCTCCTTGAGTTAAGTTTTATAGGAATATTCGTATACTACAGAGATTGACATATACTTCTTCAGGACTCCTCCCAAACCATTCAAGAAAGTTTCAAGCCAATATCTTGAAAATTGAGTGTAGCAGGTGTGATTTTCAATTTACAACCCAATATTGACGCCCTCCCCAAAGTCAACTCAAACCGCCACTAACAGTGACCTGGACTAACTAACTACTTGCGCTATCTACTCCACGGATATTTAATAGGTCTGGAACAAATTATCGTTGGTGAGTCTCAACCTTTAAATTCTACACAAAAAGCATTCAGTAACCCTAACCCAAATTTTTTTTGCCTGGATAGCCCTCGATCTGCTCATCTCCATATTTTTATTTGATTTGCTAACCTAGCATCAGAAAACCAACGCTTCGACCAGTCCATATCAAACATTCACAACTAGTGAGATTTTCTAGTATCCAAGGACTTAATTTCCCATTCGACTGTCCTCACACTCCAATTTGCATTCTCAATCTATTTTTGCATTTCATCCTCATCAAGCAACTCCTGCGAACCTCACAAATCAACTTGAGAATCGCTAATTAGTATTGAATACCGATCTTCAACCCATCAATTGACATATATCTATCCACCTTCGGACTATTGTTCTAATTTGATCAATTTCGATATTCCAGTGCTTGGATTGTTCTCCCCATACATTTGCACTATATGTTCCACTCATAGCCTCAAACAAGAATTTCAATCATCTTTTCTTCACTACACTATTAATATCTTCCATTACTGATATCATCTCAATTCGGTGTTAGTAACTTATATTAGGTATATCCTACAGCATTTTTTCTATTCTTGTCGATTCGTATCGTTATAGACATTTTTTGCTATTCATTGCAAACTTCTTATGGACCAACTGCAACAACCAGACCATCGGAAAATAGATGACCAGTACGTATTACAGAGATCAGGCCCTCGAATTATCCCCATACAACCTGGAAATCATGGCCCCATTCAGTCTGCCCAAGCACATATCAATCATGAAAGAGCTCAACTACATGACAATTTGCAACCACACCACCAACAAGTATTTGTGAAGTCGGAAAACCAGGAGATTCTCATGGAAAATCAATATGGACAATACAAACCACTAGTGTCCCAGAATGTGTCGTCCCCAGTCGCCTCATCATCTCAAACCCCTGGGGTTCAGTATCAATACTCGCCTTCTCATGCTGGCCAACCTTTGTTTCTCCAATCCATCCAAGAACACTCACAACCACAACCCACTTATCAATATGACTATTCTAATCAGCGCAAGAATCCAATTCAACAGGCTCCTCCACAACAACCATTTTTCCTGAGTTTTGGCGCACAACAGTCACCATATATAAATCGTGGTGCAGTGAGTGCATCATCTCCTAGCGCTATTCCAGTCCCCATAGAAAGCTCTCTACCCCAAGTACATAGTGCTACTACTATTCCTGCTTCTTTCCAAACACACAAACGGAAAAAGTCTAGAAAAGGTGACCACGCCTTACCTGGTGACTTGGGAGATAACGAGTTAAAACAGCTTGCTTTCAAGACTTTCAACGTCCCCTTGACACAACTAGCATTGAACATAAAACGACTTGAAAACGAGGACGTTCAAACTGTTGAAGATAGCTCGCCCTCAATCGACTCACACTCTCTCAAAGAGACCAAGGAGAGACAAAGACAATTGTTTGGCATGGTATGGTTACTTAATTCATGCGAGTCTTCGCCCACGGCAGTCGTACCCCGTAATCGTATATATGCAAGATACGTTCAAGTATGTGCTGACAACAATTTGACCCCATTATCTCCTGCTAGTTTTGGGAAACTAGTGAGAATCTTATTTCCAAACCTTACCACGAGAAGATTGGGTATGAGGGGACAGTCAAAGTACCACTACTGTGGAATGAAATTGAATGGCGATCAAAACGTGCAACTGCAAGCTCATCTACAGCAACATTTGTATCAACCTCAACCACAAAGTGGATTGGGAATCACGGGATTACAAAGTCATCTGCAAGTTCAATCACCAATATCATCAAGCAATTCTTCGGTGTCATTCGATGACTCTCCTCTTGCTTCGCATACGCCATCATATACCCCCATTAATTCGCCTTCTATAGGGAACTCAAACTCAATATCCGACCAATTGCCTCTGGTTTCACACTTGAAGTATGTTCCCAATTTATTTGCATTATTGAGCATCAACGCTGGTGCTACGTCCAATCCGAGCCTTACAATCCAGTTACCTTCAATCTACCCTTATTTGCCGCGAGACACTGACTATGATATCGCAGATACTTTGTATTCTCTTTATAAGGTCCACGTCAATTCACTCTTTGAATTTTTAAGATTCATGCAGGTTGACAAACTCTTCTCGAGCTTCAGTAATTACAACAGTATATTGACAGCTCCTGTTTTCAAACTTTACACCCACGAAAATATCACTGAATGGGTAAGAAATTGTGACGTGATCATGTACAAGCGGATGATTCGCATGTTGAGTAAGTTACAATTACAGTTCTTGATTCCTCAAGAAGTATTAGCTCAATTGAAGGAAATCGCAGCTGGTTTCGTCAAGAATGTGTCGAATAATTTGTTGAACAACAAAGTGTCGAAGAATTTTGTTTTAATGAAGTTAAGATTAGCCAAGAACTTTGTTAATCTTTTGAACAGATTGATCAAGGTCATTGAAACCGGACAATCGGCATCACGGATACTTGGTGACCATTCAGAAAAGCAAGCCATGCTCAAAGACTGGATAAAGTTGGATATGCGAGAGATTGTTTCCAGAGAAATACCTTGCGGCGAGAAGAATATCGAGGTTTTGTTGCATGCCTTGGATGTGGATCTTCAGCACTTATTAAATATAGGACAAGATCTGGCCAACGCAGCTTCTGATATAATGTTCAATATCAGTTCTTATATTGCAGAGTTACCAGGGAAGTTTAACAGCATTAATCCTCGACTTTTCATTTTGTTGACCAGTAATCTCTTGACTACTTGCTTGAGAGAAATCAGTTTGACAAGTGGCCAGGGTTTTGGTGCATGGTGGATAGTTCGATGTTGGATAGATGAATATCTCTCGTGGTGTTTTGAAATCGGAGGCTTTTTGCAAGAAGATTTGGCTCCTTCCACAATGGATACCGTGCTCGCCAGCGGACAAAACTCGGGAAGCAGGAACTCGGGAATAGAATCTTCCAACTCAAATGAAGGTCGTGCTCCAAAAGGACCTGACCACGGAAATGACGATCCAAATATATCTGGATTGTCGGCATCGAACTTGCTGGTTAACGAAAACACCAGCCACGTCCAAAATTCAAACTTATCTTTTGGATTAGTAGATTTATTGGACGGAAGCTATGGAGCGGAAGTGTCAGTAAACTCAAGTATCTTGGGAGGAAATAATTTCTCCTCAGGTATGATCGCTTCATCTACGGGAGAGCTTTTATTAAATTATGACCATAGTACAGAAAGTTATTGATGAGAGTATCGGAGGATTCAGCAGGATTCGGAGTATGTTGGGACAATACCCTTCAATGGAATATTCAATATTCTTATAGTGTTGTTGATCTGCATAAGAGAGTCATTTTGTATCTTTCTTCACTCAGCTACTTCAGAACTACAAGCTATGACGATCCTACACAACTTATCACGATTCTTCAGGGCCATATAAATTACAACAAACATTCTTACTCTTCATGAGAGCTACTATGAAGCTAACATGTTCCTCTACGAATATCATTACTTTATTTACGCTAGTTATAGCAAATTTGCATAGATTCATAATCAATTGAATTCATTTTATAACGGTAGGGGTAGACGAGAGCGTAGAAATTGCTAACAGCCTAGAAAATGCCAGAGTAGAAATCACTGAGAGCCTAAACAATGCCAGAGGTTCTAGAAATCACTGAGAGCTTAAAAATCTTAATTGGTTCTAAATCTTCACTCGTTCTAGACACCTTCAGAGACCACACGTTAATTATATAATTTAGATAATAATTTAACCACTAAATACACTAAATAATGATAAGGTTTTACTGATGAAGAAGGTCAAATATGGCCCTTAACAAACTTAGAATTCTTTATAATACTGCTAGCGAATATCCAAGTTTAACATTTAGAAGGTTCTACTCTTTTAGAATCTAAAGAAGTTGTAGAAAAGATCAAAATCCACAAACAATACTATCTCCTTTTATAACCATACCATATAAAATGAATATAAAAGTTAATTTATCATATCATATTATTGTTTTACAACTTCTATATTGTCAAATAGTAATCATGAGTTTAAATCAAGATATGTTAACTCAAAATATTTAGCTATTAAATAATTTGATAGGGTGAGGGAGGAAGTTATACTCTTTTAACAAATAGATTATAATAAATCTAATAATTATCATGAGGTGCAGTATCGAAACATTGAAGTACTTCATACTTAAAGATTATACTTTATACAGAAGTAATTTAATAATTTAGAATAACCATTTTTCAATTAATATGAACCTTGAATATGTATGATATTTTAAACTCTCAATAGGTTCATTTTATACTTTCTTATATTATAATGGTTTAATTTGAGACAGTTAGTTGGTTCTAGCCATCGCTAAGAAGCCTAGAAATCTTGAGCTCTTCTAGAGATCTTTACTGGTTCTAGACACCTTCGCTGGTTCTAGACACCTTCAGTTCTTCTAGAGATCTCTAGACATCATTCAACGCAACGCAGACGGCTCCCTTATGGTGTCCATTATATTGTCTCACCGTCTCACTATTAGACAAGTCCCATAACCTCACATAATGATCGGAACATGCCGTCACCAAGTAGGCACTGTCGGCACTAAAAGCACAGTCCCAGACCCATCGTTGATGGCCCTGTAGCGTAGTTTCCAAGTTGAAATTCTGTTCAGTAGACCATATTCTGGCAGTGTGGTCGGCCGAACATGTGGCTAAATGTTTCATATCTGTCAGGAGCAAGACTCTGGTGATATATTTCAGATGGGACCGGAACTTTGTCACCGGGGTCAACGAGGTGACGTCTCGTTGGTTCTGCATTTTCCACACATAACAATTCCCCTTGTTATTTCCAGCAACCAACATGGATCCATCGCTAGCCACAGATAGCGAGTTTATTGGGACGTCGTCCTCAGGGATCAAATGATGGGTACACTGGTTCTCGCCCAAGTCCCAGATCCTGATATTTCCGTCCTGGTCACAACTGATGAGTTCTCCCTGGTTCGGATGTATCACCACCTCATTTACCGGACAGTGGTGCTTGTAATTACGCTGGACCGACGGCGATCTCACATCCCAGACCTTGACCATCCCGTCCTCCAGGGACGTGACCATCCATTTGTTCTCGACTTGAAATGCTAGAGATGTCACGTTGTTGGTGTGGCCCTCGAACGTCATGACGGCGTTATTGTTATTGTTGGTGGACGTCAGGCTTCCATTGGCGTTCCCGTTGTTTGTAGCTGATGCGTTGGCGGTGTTATTTCCTGAGCTTCCTGTCTGTCTGATATCATAGAGACGGACGTATAAATTGCCGGCGGCGGCAAGAAATCGTTTATCGGAGGTGATTTCTAACCGGTTGACCTGAGATTCTGTGTGCTGGATGGTACGAGAACATACACCAGTCAACGCATCCCAGAATCGGATCGTATGGTCGTAGCCAGCAGAGGCTAATATGACAGACATTTATAGATTTTGAGCTAAATTGATGTTGTCACGATAAGTAGGGTCCAGAAAATAGTTGGTGGGCACTTTTGATAATTAGAGCTGGTCTAGATGGTGTAATTAGGAGGTGAAGGATGTCGTGATGATTAGATTTGAATTAGATTGTGCGGAAGATTAGAGAGAGTAATTTGTCGCTAGAAAAAATGAGAGTTGGAGAACAACAAGGACGAGCGTAGCGAGGAATTGTTGGTGAATACTGAGATAACAGTGACCCTGGGAGACGGTAGATGTGTAGTAGGGAGACACATCGGTAAGATTTGTGGAAAACTAAAGTAAGTTTGAGATATTAGTGGAAACTACACATATCACTGAGAATCAATGTGAAAAATTACTGGTAAAACCGCCCCAACTATAAAAAATTACTCGTAAAACCAGCAATTATAGTACTGCTATAACCATTGTTAGACAAAGAAGTCATTTGTGAACACCTGCAACACATCGTGAACATCTTTTTGAGCGTGGCTAGGGAAGTGAGGTTATTACTTCGCTGGGCTCACTATTTGTCATGATTTAATAGGAAAAAAGCCTAATAATAACAGTGTGAACTATTGGATAAGTTACTAAGTACCAGTAATTCATAATCTCTCTAATATACAAACTATGACCGAAGAACGAAGCTATTAGTCGTCTCAGTATTAATAGCTGCAAATAATTATCTTTTTAGTGTATTATATGCAGGACAGTTACATCAGTAGATTCAGCTAGTGGAATATTGACCAAAATTGTATCTCCTTACTAAGTTAACTTATAGACTAGTCTGATATTTTACCCGCTATGTTATATACGAATTCCTAGTAATTTTAATCAGCTATTACCCACAATATTAACCATGAAGTTTTGATTACATAATCTTTACAGTTGATACTGCACCGAGCAAGTACTCTAAATTAATGAAGATTAAGTGAATCGTAGTGAATACTAGTGACATTAGTAACATTAGTGACATTAGTGACATTAGTTAAATATTCAATTCAGAATTCTTATAATTCGCTAATCTCCCGTAATATTAAGTATTCAGTATTCATAATTCGTAAATACCTCGCTTCGCCAGTATTTACTCTATTTACAATATACATATATATTACTGTACATCTATAAATACTGCATTATAAATTCATTCATTAAAAGTTTTCGAGGATGATTTGTTTCTGGGTTGGAGTCAACGAAATTGGATAGTCGATCTTATAATCGATAATAAGATCGCCTCTGGTGCCTGGGGCTTTACTGATAGGCATACCCAATCCTGGGTAGAGGTTTGTTGTGCTTGGTTGGACAGGAGAAGATCTGTTCAAGGAGATTCTTCTGCCGTCGATGGTTGTGACATCTTTATCGAATCCACACAACGATTCTTTGAACGAAAGAGGAACGGTGAGTTTTAAGTTGTTTCCGTCTCTCTTGAATAATGGATGTGGTTTTTCTTCAATTACAAACTGAATTGTTTGTCTGGCTTGACATTCGGGTTGGTAGTCACCTTCGTTGGTAAAGTTGACTTTGGTGCCTGCCTTCCAGCCGGGGTTGATTTTGATTTCGAGCACTTTACTACCCTTGGCTCCGCTAGGATCTTTTCTATTGATTTTTAATTTCTTGGTGGTACCACTGTATAAGTCTTCTAAGGAGATTGGTAAAGGCATTGTCACTGTTTCTGGTTCAGGACGACGTGCGGAACGTCCGCCGAATCCGCCGGGCATTCCTCCGGCCCCACCGAATCCTCCTTGTCCACCTCCGAATCCGTGGCCGCCGCCAAATCCACCGTCTCCTCCACCTCCTCCCATTCCAAATCCACCCATTTGCGAGAATATGTTAAATGCATCTGCTTGAGAGAATCCACCTCCAGAACTGAATCCTCCTCCGCCAGCACCAAATGGACTGGCTCCACCATTGCCAGCAAATGGATTTCCGCCCGCAGGTGCATTTCCTCTCGCTGCCTCCATACCATAGTCGTCGTAAACCTGTCTTTTGTCGGCATCCGATAAAATATCAAAAGCTTCTGAGATCTCCTTGAACTTTTCAGTATCTCCAGTAGGCTTATCTGGATGGTATTTGAGAGCGGTTTTTCTGTATGCTTTTTTGAGCTCGGTCTCCGATGCTGATGGAGACACTCCTAATAAGTCATAGAGCTTAGTTTCTTTAACCATTGTGTATAGTGTTGTCTAGTATGGAAAAACCAGGTGGATGAAGTTGCGATTATCATCAGTTTTATGTTTTCAAGATCGCAGGGGAAAAATTCGAGGTTTTTCTAGAATATTCGGGCACGTGACGAACATTGAGCGTAGCGGTGAATTAGAAGCTTCGTGAATGAGGATTATTAGCGAAGATTTAGTGACTTTTTGAATACTTCGCTGAGCTGGGTATTCAGAATAGTGAGTTTTAGTGAATTGTAGTTAATTGTAGTGAGATTTAGTGAAGTATTTTTGTGAGTTTCTGAAAATTCGCTCGCTCAGTATTTATTTAGTGAGAAATTAACATTTACTGAGAAGAATACAAGAATAGCGATGGACACTATTCAATAATTAGAGAACTATTCGCTTCCCTTACAGTTCTCTCAGTATTCAAGCTTCAGATAATCAACCTTTAAATGGTTTACATGAATTTTTAAGAAAGCGTTATATGCAGTACATTAACATCGATAGATTCAGCTATATGAGTAATGACTGAATTGCCTCTACCAATCAATTTTATATCTATAACTGCTTTAAGTAGCTTCCCCTACATAAAATACGAATTCCAAGTCATACTTTACTCTAACTACCCACAATATTCAATATGGAGTGTATAATATATAATCTTATGAGTGCAGCGAAATATTTAGAATAAATCGAAATTTCTGGATCATAGCGAATATTAGTGAGGTTTAGTGAAAGTATTTACTAAACCTGGAGATTTTTGAATAGACTACACATTTCAGCGAGATATTCGTACTGAATAATTGTACCAGCCAAAGTTTGTTCATTAAAGAACTTTGAATAGTAGATATTAGCGGAGATTTAGTGGAAATATCAAGAATCTAATAAATCCCATATGCAAGTTTAGATCTCTAATTGAAACGAATAAACTGATTGATACCATTACAATACAATTTAATGCTCGGTTTATATATTTCTTCGTGTCTAGGTGTGATCAAAATTGGTGAATTTCGCAGCCATATATAATCCTGTAGTAGTGTGAACTCAACAATAAGAGCAAGAGGATTGTAAAGAGTCTAGACCAGTGTGGCCAGGCCAGTAATTGTGATCAGGGAAGATTCTATTGATCATTTGTAGATTTCACTAAGTGTCACAGATCTGTAAAAAAAGAAGCCATTTACTATTTTACTATGAACCATCTACCATATAAACTTCCTGATAAAGGATACACAATATAGTGAAAAATAAATTCTTCAAAGGCATTCACATACAAATTTAATGAATTTTATGAATAGTTACCAACTAAAGGGGAAGATTTATGTCCAGATAGGTTTGATAATCATTAATCTCCTCTTCCTACAACATTAATCGCCTCTGTCTGAACATCAACCTGTTTTTCTTGCAGCTTCTTTAATCTGCTTTTCTTGCAGCTTTCTTTAATGCTCTTACTCTGATAGACTTGTGCATACTGTAATTCAAAGTGTTGGCAACTTTGGAATAGACACCCACGGAATTTTCAATGAAAAAGTGCATAAAGGCATGTGCCCAGTAAGGTGTGCTGGTAGCGAATCTTTCCTGAGCACCACAACGACGGCCGGCACTTCTCAACACCGATTTGACAAATGTCTTTGGGTTTGGAATGCTGGCAGATGTACGTCTAATCTTGGACATGGCTGATGTGACCAAGTACGAGATCACAAGTTCAACATCAATACCTTGAGGTTTCAATTCACCAGCCAAAGCAACAGACCATGCTTGTAAGAATGATTTGGATCCAGAGTATGTGGCCAAGTATGGAGTTGGCAACAATCCACCAAAAGAACCCATAGTCAAAATCAATCCACGGACCTTCTTATCCTTAGAAACAGTGGCGGCAATAACAGGAGCAACGGCTTGGGTAATCTTTAAAGTGGCAGTAGTATTAATCGTGATAATATCTCTCAATTCCTTGTCTTCGGTCTCCAAGAATGGGACTGGGATAGAGTGTGATTGGCCAACATTGTTCACCAAAACAGTCACTGGCAACCCAGAAATCGCATCGGAAATTGCTCCATAGTTACTTGCTTCATCAGTAGAAGCATCAAACGCAACAACCTTGGTTTCTACCTTATACTTCGCCTCGATCTCGCTGGCAATTGCTTCCAATTTCGATTGAGTTCTAGAAACCAAAACAACGTTTAAGCCCTTTCCTGCCAATTGAAAAGCATACTCCTTACCAATCCCGTCAGATGCACCGGTAACAACGGCCCATTTGCCGTCCTTTGCTCCGTATTTCTTGAAGTTCACTGGAGGCAATACAAACAAGTCGAAAACTAACGCACCAAAACTCAAACTAATCGTGGTTAATTTGTATACACCAACCAACAATGCTCCATAGAGGATATACTGGGTAAGTTTGCACTCACTAATGTTAGCTATGAAATCAAAACCGGCCATATTGAATAAATTGTTGTGTTAATGATTAAGTATTCATTATTTCTTGAAATTTATCTGGAGGTGAGTGTGTACTGTATATAAGACACATTTTAACATTACTATACAAGGTATTATACATGGAGAAGTGAGACAAGTAACAAGGAGGTGGGGATAATTAGCGGAGAAATTTTTGGTGCAACATCCTTCAATAAGTATCTGAATTAATTTCCGAAGTGAACTAGTTATACGACTGATGGTGCTCTGATTAGTGGTGCAGATAGTGGTATGTGGATCCATATTGCTAGCTAATCAGTAATAGCTGTGCGGTAGTACTGCTTAACCATTTCTCAATTCCCTTCTCCTCTATATTTCATTCAAACCTCATTATTAACCAGTTCACATTCTCACAAATAGGTAAACTCTTCCAACTTTTCATTTGCAAGTTGGACGTGAATGCCTTCCTTCGTAGCTAAGTTTTCCAAAGTAACATAGGCATTTTGTAACTTCAACTTTGATCTCTGCAAGTCGAGCAATTCCTTGTTAGACTTTTCTAGATCCTTGTATCGGGATTCCAACGTTTCTTTCACAGATTCACCTGATATTCCAAGAGTTTCGATCCATGGATTGGTGTATTTTGATGTGGATACTTTCTTTGACAAGTTTTCTCTACTAACAGAGTGTCTTGGTGATGTTGATGGTGCAGCGGCACTTTTGTCTTGATAATATCCGTTATCGTATGAACTGTTGTAGTTGTTTCCTTGATAGTTCAGGTTGTAGTAGTTGCCTCTGCCGCGATAATTTCCACGATAGTTATTTCCTCTATATGAGCTTCCTCTGTAAGAGCTCGTGGAGTCTTCGTGGTATTCTTCTTCTTGTGGGGCGTCTCCGCTGTAAGGCTCTCTCTCGTAAGTGCTGCTGTACCCACCTCTGCCGCCTCCGCTGCTGTAGTATGAACTGTTATTAAAACGGCCCTGGTATCCTCCCCTTCCGGAGTAATAGTCTCCTTGGTAACCGCCACGACCACGGTATGTACTACCTCTCGAACCTCGTCCACGATAATTACTGCCTCTGTAGTTACTTTGGTAATAGCCATCGTCATAGTGCTTAGAGCCTTGAGATCCATAATGCTGACCGCTCCCATGTTCAGCTCCCTCTGCAGGGTTGTGGGAGTGTTCATCGTTACCATAATCAGATCCCGAACCTTCTGCACTCATTGTTTTGTAGTCTTACTGGGGTTGCCTTCAAATGTAAAACAAATTTTGAGACTTGAACTCAACCTGTAATACATAACATGCAAACTTCTGTTTGAGTCGGTTACAACCTGTAAATTACAAACTGCAACATTTTCAAATTCCGACTTGCACTTTAAACCCTGAAATATACGAGGTCCAATTACTATTCCTATATAGGAAATGTCATTGCAAAATAGAAATAGTCGTGCGCGCCTCTAAATGACAACATCAGTGCCACCAGAAAATGATGATCCCCCAACATTCACACTAAAGAACACATCCACGAGTCATACATCAGCAATCGGTAATCCATCATCAAAACGGCAACTCATTACCAAAATGACAGAGTCGGTTCCGACAAGAGACCTATCAATCTTCGAAAGAGCATGGAATCAACTAGACCCCCAACGGGCAAATAGGATACCTTTAAACATGACACCTAACTTGATCCAACTTATAGAAAACGAACTTATGGGCACAGAAAATGACTCTGGTTTCTTATATAAGGACGAATTGATTCAAATCGATACCGACAGAATAATAAAGGATTTGGAAATAGAACTCCACCATCCAAAGGACAAGATCCACGTCCCCAAACAGTACATGTACCATATAGTCTCCGAAGTGTTGAGCAATCTCAAGATCTTCGACTACGACTCCATTCAATGGTATGGAAATAAGGAGTTTGACCATATGGCGTATCAGGATAACTTCAACCACCTCTTAACCAAGAAACAGTCTATCGATTCGTTCATAATGATAGATTCTAGTGATGACGAATTTGATTTCGATGAAACGTCTTCACTTATGGAAACGGGAGCTGCTAGTTTTGAATCTCCCTCTAGTCACATAAATTTCCATTCTCCTTCTGGCAAAACAGAGGATACTTCTGATTCCATGAGCAAACCTATCCACAAAGAGCGAGTCCAGATCTTCCAGCTTAAAAAGTCCTTGGAAGACTTACAAAAGTTCCATTCCACCTTGGATGATAAATTTCAAGTTTGTGAAATGGAAATCCAACAATTACAGGACCAAAACAATCACGATTTCAAGAACTTAATGAACTTAAACAAACAACATTCGAAAATGTCGTCACGGATCGGAACGATCCGTTCTCAACTTATGACTTGTTCTATTCAACTTCATGAAATTGATCCTAATGTCACACCTTCAACGTTTGATCACTCCTATACTACATCCCACCCACCAGATCTCACCGAAACCATATTTCTGGACATAGATATACAACTCATCAACAAACTAGCATTGAAAACACCGCAGAATAAAGGACAATACGATCAGATTGATTCTCTTGATGAAATTGAATTGAAAGATCCTCATTTTATTATACCCATTATTGATCAAGAGATGATTAAGAAAAAAAAGGATAAAGACATACAGGTACCGCATAGCGATCACAAAAGAGAAATAGATGAAGAAACCACTCATAGACTAGAAATTGCTGGTACGCTAGCTTTAAACGTCCTCACAGAAATTATAGATAAGGAAAGTCATACACAAGGTCTAATATTCAATAAGGACAATCAGACTGAGTCTTCAACCATAATATCGACTCATTCCGATCAAGACTCGGACGTTCTGAATATTGTACTGGTAAGGATACCGTTAAAAGAAACCTTCGAACCGATTGGTGAGTATGGAACGCATATGGATAACGAACCCTCGCTGATTATAAATGGAACACATATTGATAATGATCCCTTTCTAATCATTAATGGATCCTCAGATAAGACCCTCAAAGACTCTACAGAATATGATGATTCGCAACATAACTCACTAATCAAAGACTCATTGTTTAAGCAAGAACTGCAGGACAATTCAATAAACCTGAGTACCGCAATATTTGTTATACTTGCGATCTTTGTCGTGCTTATAGCATTTCTTCTTCAATAAGATAATAAACTTCTTCAAATAAAACGTAGACACGAAAGACATATATGGAATTAAATAAGCCTATAATTTGAGGTACGATCTTAAATCACCAATAATCTGGTGAAGAATTCCTTAGCAGTTGATCTATTAACAGAGGGTCTAGAATGTTTCGTTCACGCCTATAATATGGCAGACCCTTGACCCGCTTCATAGAAACAATTTGGCATGAAAATCAAGCAAATCCAACTCGATGATCAACTCAAAAGTTACTATTGATCGACTAGCCCATATTAACTGATCTTGGATAACTATCGTAATTATCTGTTTCTTCTTCTTCTTGGAAATATGGGTGTACTATGGCCCTCTTTGCACTGATTCTTCCACTAGGGTCATAAACCAACATTTGTTCCAAGAGATCAACACCGTCAGCATCCAAGCTAGGTACAAACTCAGCCAAATTCTTCTTGGACCACTTTGGGAATGTGGGTTTAAAGTCAGGCAAGTACGAAACATCAGGCCAGGTCTCCTCGGTAGGCGTTCCAAGGATTCTGAAGATTCTAAAGATCTCGTCAATTTCAGAATCTCCGGGGAATAGCGGTTTCCTATTGCACATTTCGGCAAAAATACATCCCACAGACCACATATCCACACCAGTTGAATATTGTTTACCTCCCAATAAGATTTCAGGAGCTCTGTACCACAAAGTAACCACTTCATGGGTGTAGGCTCTCAAAGGAACTCCAAAGGCCCTTGCCAAACCAAAATCGGCCAATTTCAAATTTCCCTCCTTGTTAATCAATAAGTTCTGTGGCTTCAAGTCTCGATGCAATACACGATGACTGTGACAATGTTTTATTCCCTTGACCAATTGGTCCATAAACCTCTTGACCATATTGGCACCCAAACCAGCGCCCAGGGGTATAGATTCCATATATTTCTTCAAGTCCAAGTCCAAAAACTCAAACACAAGGTAAAGTTTATGAGAGTCGGAGTGTATTATATCATAGAGCCTGACGATATTTTCGTCTCTCATCTCCTTCAAGAGCGAGATCTCTCGAATGGCTGTGGAGGGAACACCTTCGTCCTCGGATTCCAAACGAATCTTCTTCAAAGCAACCACTCGGTTGTTGTGTCTGGTGTCTAATGCTTTGTAAACCACCCCATAAGTCCCTTCACCCACTTTTTCTTGACGCTGATAGTCTGATAATTCAACCATTACAGACTCGTCTTAGATTTTTCGGTGTTTCTTGTTTCTGATTTGATCACGGTATCGAGAGCTCGGTTTCTTAGAACAATATGATTCTACAATATGATTCTAGTCTCGTCCTGGATTACAGATGAACTCACAAAGTTTGTCCAGCAATGTATACGAAGTTCTTTACGCTTTGGTCAAAGTCAACAAACAAAACCTGAATTGTGTACTGCATATAGGTCACGAAAAGTTGACGACTGTCGCATACTTGAAAGATATTATTAGGGCTAATGAGAACAAGAGAATAGAATGGGACAAGAGGAGATAGAGGAGGAATGTGAGATAGAGATTATGTGTGGTTTCTGAGTTATAGTTAGCTGGCCAGTTTAATTGGGGAGATTTGTTGAGTGGCTCTAGAATGGTTTATTTTCAGAGACGCGTCAACGATTATTTCCGGTCGCGAGCCCTGCTCCTCCATCGAGAAAGGGAAAAGAAGTGGAGTGGTAGAGGAGTGGGAGAGGACGTGTAAGAGCTAAAGCTAAAGAGCTAAAACTAAAGAGTTACAGTGAAGAGTTCTAGAGTTACAATCTATAGTACCCAATCAGTACTAATTACACACCTCAATGTGTATTCTAATATATAAATAATTCGTAAGAGCGTAAGGTCGTGGGATGAAAATGGTCAGATCATTCGTGGAAATGGATTTCATAATTAAAGATTTGATAACTATTAGATTTAATCATTAAATCTAATAATTACTGGACTGCTGGTAGACCGCGGCCTTCGCCTGCGTCACACACTTTGATTTCTCGTCCCCATTCACTATTCAAAATCTGTTTCCCATTGATTCTTCTTTCTGGTTTTGGATCCAAGATCGAGTAGATTACATTACGACATCTGGCTCTCTTGAGGCTTTCAATAGGCTCGTATCCCGACGTGTCTTTTCTCTTGTGAAGGTATTCTTCAAAGAATTCGTCTTTCAGAGGATCGGCCAATTTCCAAAGTTGACGTCCGGTTCTCATAGCCATATAGATTACACCACATGCCCAGATATCTACTCCTCTTGGATCAAAGGTGGTTTGTATGAATTCTTCAGGTGCAATGTAAGGAGAAGACCCACAAATTCCTTCACTTAGTTGGATATCTTCTTCCCAGGCCATACGGAAACATTCACCGTTTCCGAAATCGGTGATCTTTACGACCCCATTCTGGGTCAAAAGAACGTTTTCCGGCTTCAAATCACGATGACTAACTCCCATATCGTGCATGTAGTTGACCCCGCGAATAATCTGTTTGAAAATGCAGTCTGCTTCGGCGTACTCCAATTTTCCCGAAGCAATAATTAATGTATACAAATCACCTCCTGAACAAAACTCCATTACCTCACAGTAGTCACCTTTAGCATCCTTCAAAAGGTCAAGGGTATCGATGATATTCATATGTTTCAAGGAAGACGAAATGCAGAATTCTGACGTCAACCGTCTGTTGTATTTTTTGTCAGACTCCGTGGGTTTCCTCTTAAACTCCTTGACAGCGTATAAAACTTCGTCACATTGACCTGGATTGGCTGAAGTCGTTGGAATAACCTTTTTGTGACAAATTCTAACTACTCCAAATGCACCACGGCCAATAACCTCTTGACAACGACCATATTTCTGGACAAAAGACCGAGAATCTTGTTGTGATAAGTTTGAGGAGTTCGGCAACGTGTTTACAGTGTTTGCAGTACTGATATCAGTACCACTCATCAATGTTTCTCCTATTGGCGCCACGGCTGGATGTACATTGCTGCCTCCATGGTATGGGGAGGTATTGTTTTTGATGTGATTGACTAAGCCGGCGAAAAGGGTGGGTGGTTTGTTTTGTTGTCCGTTGGGTTGAGCAGTAGCTCCTAATAAGATCTTCGGCACTTCCGACTTGGCTTCGTCTCTTAATTTTTTGGCTCCAAGTAAGTCCTTCAACATATTGGATAATTTTTCTTGTCGTTTTGCAGAACGCAAATTGTGTTCGTGGAGGCCGTTTTCCAACATTTTGAACCTTGGCTTGTTCTGGTTGTTAGGTAAGTTGGAAGTGCTCGCAGAAGAAGGAATCGAAGCAGTGCTCATTGGAGCCGGTGTCATGTTTGTAATTGATGGTTGTTTTGCCTTTGTTGACGAGGATCTTGACACTGGATTAGAAGATGTGAGTTTGCGAGGGGCCGTGGTAGACGACGTTCTCGACACTGTGGGAGACTTACTCTTTAAATTGTTGAGTGACGAGTTGATTTTGTCAAGATTGGATTCTGTGATTGTCTGTGGTTGTGGATGGACGATTTTGGATGTCTTGGGATTGATTGAAAAGTAGCTGTCGTCGTTTAGTGACGACGATACCAGCGTTGGCGAGGTTGTAGTGCTGGAGCCAACTAGTTTGTTTGTAGGAGTATTAGACCGCGATGTTTTTGGAGACGCCATGGATTTAAGTGGCAAAGGAGATAAGTAGTCATTCTCCTGTTGTGATATTATGACTGAATTAGAGGTCGAGGTACGAGGAGGCTCCTCGGGAGAGAGAGCAGGAGAAAGCGCCTGGCCCTTGACGGGGCCATTAGTCTGGCTTGAACCCGTCTTAAACATCCCCTCAGAAACCCCTTTCACGTCTTCTTCGTCACTGTGTTTTTCTACCTGGTTGAGATTTGTTGACAGCATTCCAAAGAACTTTCCCAACTTCGATATTGTCCTCTTCGGCTTAGAATCCCCCATGTTCACGTTCTCTTATTTAGTTCCTAAGACTTTTTGAGGTGAAGATTTTATTTCACAGCCAATTTATAATCCCACTAGTTTGCCTTCGTTACCAAAACAATTCTAGTACAATGCGAAAATTTTTTTATGACGGTTTCCTGTGTGTAAGGGTGAGGCTGTAACAGTCATTAGTAAAAGTTCATCACCACAGGCAAAAAAGTCATCGTGGATTAGTAGGGAATCACGCCATCTACAGACTCGGCACACCATGGCTTATGGCTGGAATACGCCTAGCCCTAGCCCAATCGATGGCCCCTGGCTATTTCCAACTATACTAAAGTGTCTCCATTATGGCTATTTAAAACCTCAGTTGCTCGCTTTACGAGCAGGACGGAATCATTGGGTTACAACTGCCTCTTTGGGCAAGAGGGTCCGCTGGCTTCTAAGATGACCACAGTCCAAAATTTGTCACAGACACAGAAAAAGTCACTCAAAACAAGAATATCAAAAATCACAGAGTCTCAGAGACATTCCCTCCTAGTCTAGAATATCTTGGAGGGCAACTGTTATGAATAGGCACGGCAATTGGTTCCTCGTTGCTAGTAAACTAAGAAGATTTACTAAGCCTTTTCAAATTCTTGGAAGTGTGCGAAATCTCAATTTGAACGGGATTTTCCCACATTTGAGTATTAAGTTTGCAGCCATAATTGAATCCTGCAGGTAGTAAAGCTTGGTATGTTCTTAGTTGCCGACGACGGACCCCAGGTGGGTTTAAACTAGATGGCCCCACCTGGAATAATGTTTTTGCGGTTGGTAGATCCTACTGAGATAATCATGAGAGAATATGGAGAGAATATTGAGAATAATGAGAGTATACTTAGAGAATATAAACAAGTGGAGTTGAGGCAGAATGTAGACTGATAAAGTACGTTTGGAGTACGCATATGATTAAGGAGCAGCACGTATATCTCTCTACATATATATTAGGAAGCTGTATATATTGACTTGTGTGAGACTCTCCAGAAAGTCCTAACTTGCAGCAATGGGTCTACTGATCCCTGGTTGTTGCCTACAACCATGGAATTATATACTTTCTAGTCTGTTAGCCATCGAGATGTCTGGAGTATAAATAGAGAGCTGGTATCGGGGTTCTGCCTTCTTTCGATATCATGATTTCAAAATTTGCAGCCAATTTGTTTTTGCTGTGCTAACTCTTCAATCCAATTAGGAGAGCAGGAACGTCGTGAAAACCCTGGAGATTATGTGGATACGTACTATGATACTCAATGAGGCGGCGATGTGTTTTCAGATCCATCCAGACCCTCTGGTATGGCAAAATTGGGGATCAACGGTATACGTGATGCGTACTCGGGTTAAAGTTGGGGTGAAAAATGTATGGGCTACACACCCATACTTTAAAGATTCCAAAGCTTGAGCTTGCAAACCTCTACAACGTACAACCGGTACATCAAGAGCTCTGCAAGCTGGAATAATATCTGACTCCCGATTCAAAGACTAAAGCAACGAAGGTTTTGTCTAGCCTCGAAATGAGACGGTTTCTTCAACACTAACTACGACCCGTTTCTTGTTGAGAATGCTATTGGGGTAATTTCTAGGGAGAATGAAGGCCGGTGGAATATGTATTATTTTGATATTGGGGGATTGAAATCGCTTATTGGTGGAGATTAGACATTTATCCAGAGATTGGACTATATGTATGGACTCCACAGAAAAGACCTGGTAAATGTCGGCAACGAGCCTAGTTTTCTCGGGCCGTACTTGTATATCTATGTAGGACGTAACTACAAATCGGTCCAGACTGTTCACTATATCATCGACATCCATATTTTCAGGAAAGTTCTGGAGTTCCAGAAAATTCTGACGGGGAGCCATGCAAGCGTGGTTTTTGTTTGGAATAACGGGTTCGTATCCTGTGGCTGGAACCACTACCTACTTGTTCCCGACACCTTACTATATTCTCATAGATCCAACTCAAGATCGTTGATATAGCATTTCAACCCTACCAACTTCAAAAGAGTTTTGATCTTTTGTTTCATAATTCCTAACCGAGGACTGGTCTGTGGATGTTTTTGCATCACCAACACGTCGGACAAGAACGTCATCAAAAGTTCCTTTGAAACAAACAAGCCCGGTGCAACCAGCTTACGTTTGAATTGGTAGGTGAGTTCCAATCCTATGGTGAACGTTTCATTCTTATACATTACCGTGAACTCAAGGTCACAGTAGTATCTTCGAGCATTGGTGACCGGAACCACTTCCAAGGGCGTGCCAGGAGTGAGTAGTGTCGAGTCGGTGAGTCCAACCTCGTTCAAATACTTTGTGAAATTTCTTCCTAGCTCCAGTAGTTTGTTGGTCTCTTCAAACGTGTGCAATCCTATCCTTTGGTGGAGTTTTGGCCAAACGATATTGGTCTTTTTATGGAAACAAAAGTCTTCAAAACTGATTTCCTTAGTGAAAGTTTCTCTTGGGGTTCTCAGAGTGGCACTGGCAGGTGGAGAAATCAATTGATGCGGAACTGTCCTTCTAATTATTGGATAGACCTTCGTTGAACGTCTGTGAATGATCCTTGTTTTAGCTCTGGCCCTGGGTGCGTGTCTGGTCCCCACCGAGTGGGTCAATTTTGGGCTAGGAGCTCTCAATAATCTCCTACACCGATATAAATTCTGGCCAACGGGATGATGTAACATTGTAGATCCAGAGTAACTGCTACGCAACAATCTGGAGAGCTCCTTAAATACACACACGGAGTTATTGATTTGATTTGGGTGCAATTTTTCTAACTCCGAGAGAAAAAACAATAGATAAAACTAAGATAAAGAGAGGGATGTGGCAGAATTTACATCGAAACTCACTATGTGTGGATAAAATGTTTCAGATTGGTATTAGTCCAGGGAGATTACTGGTTCAAGAATTTATTAATGATCGATTTCTGCTAATTATTTAACATCTCCGCTAATTCCTAAACATTACCACAAATATTTCACTGTAGTTCTCTAATGATCACAATATTCAAGTTTAGGTGTCACAGAATTGTTCAAAAATCCCAAATTTGCGACCTAGTTAGCTACACTGGTGGCCAAGGTTTCGTTTTCTCCCAGACGTCGTGAAAATACCGAATCGTACTTCTTATTTCCTTGCTTGCTTGGAGACGGACTGCCTTCTGGAGATTCTTGAGAAGATTCTTGTGGAGAGTCTTCAGATTCTTCAGGAATAGTAGAATCGGGAGAACTGAATGAACCTGGATTCATAGGACTCAGCGGGCCGGCCGCATACTCTTCTCCTACGGTGTAGTTATATCCATCGTCATCTTCATACAAGTTTAGCCTGTCTTGGACCAAGATCTTCTTATTCTTGAGACGTTCTCGTAAGAGCTGGTTTTCTCGGAGCATCGACGAAGTTCCCGTGCTTGTAGTTTTTAAAGGAGTCAGTAAATCCTCGGTATGAGGCAAATGTGTCTTCTTCAATGGATCTGCAACTGTCACACTGTTAATAAACTCGTTCAAAAATGGGGTAGTCTGGACCGATTTTTCATTCGTCTTTTCACTCTTGATTTTAAAAGCAAAACTATTCTTTGGTTTTTCCTTGGGCTTTGACAGCAAGATCAACTTGACTACTCTCATCCAATTTCCAGTTATGTAGCCCACAAGCAAACCAATCAAGATGTTAGCAATCACGAAATGGAGAGCAGTAGTGGTAAACAACAATACCTGATCCTTCATCCACGAAAGGTCCTGGATATTCTCGACATCTTCCAATTCCAACAAATACTTGAGAGGTATGATAATTGGGATTTTGATAAATGTCGTATACACCATCAAATCAAACGCAACAAACAACGGAACAATCACCGTATGCTGGATGATCCATACTAAAAAGAGGACTGCTGCTTGTATGAGTTTGAAACTAGCAATTGCTGGGAATAACACAACGCTTATAATAGAATCCATGGCAGACGTGGTAAACTGATGGATGTGTAGACTTTGTAGAGTAATGTTGTTTTAAATCATTTGTGTGAAAAATGCACGTGCAAAAAACGATCTCAGTGAAGCGATGTTAGTGAAGCGATAGCTGTATAATTTGTTACTACTCTTCGCTCAGTTACAAATCTCTCGGTGAAATAATCATCCTCCAGTGGATATACTCAGTCTTTACTGAAATAACTTACAAGAAGTTCAACTCTAGTTGTATTACAAATTTTCTGAATTTAGTCACGTGTTTGGTTAATACGATACTACGATAATACGATTCTACGATACTAAGATAAACGGTATTATGGTACTACAACATTTTAACACTTCAACAACTATTGAAGTTTCAACAACGTCACTTCTCACGGTTGCGTCACTACCTGGACTACTGGGCTTATCTTACAGTAACTTTGCTTTGCTCCGTTACTCTTCGTCGATTAAAAACTCCTGTATTGTTATAAATTGTGGGTGGTAACATTATTTCATTATTGTATAAGTGGCATTATACTAGATAAGGAAGAAACGGCAAGTATAATTTGCTATAATAAATCAAATAAGTAGGTGATGGAAATAAAACCTTCCTCCCGAGAAATAATAGTGTACAAATGTGTACATAAATGATGAGGAAACATTAATGCCTGTGATGAAATTGATGAAATTGATGATAATTTCATATATGTGAAAAGAATTTCAATGGTTAAGTAAGAATTTATTGTATTGTTGACAAAAAATGAAACATAATATAACCATCTGGATGCTGTCGTTTAGAAAAAAAGGTGAGGTGTGTTATATTTGTTAATGTCGTGTGAATTTGAATTTGTAATCAGGATCATGAATGAATCAGGATCATGAAAATGAATCAGGATCAAGTATGATAGTTATGGAACTTTCATCTATTATCTGATCATTAATGGGTCTCTCATATAGTTAAGATGGTGGCTGGGTTCAGACCGTCGCTACCGTTTTGGTTCTTATTCTTGTTGTCTTCTTCGTTGGTTCTGGAGAGAGTCGAGCTACCAATCAATTTCTTTTTGTTGTTATTGATGATGATGTTTCTCTTGCTTATTTTGTCCTGTTGGATTTTATGATGTTGCAATTTGATGTAGTCAATGTAATAGTTGCCAAACACGTTCCAGTGGAATTTCACAAGGGTAGCGATTCTAGTAGCGATGTTTCTCAATTCAGAGTTAGAATCGTCTTTCTTGACACTGGTTGGTGGTGTGGTGGTGGTGGTTGAACTGGGGAATGTGGAAGAAGCTGGAGTGTTGTTGAGAGTTGAAGTGGATGATGCGGCTGCAAGGCTGGGCTCGTCGTTTGCGGTGCTCATGGTTTCGGTTAACAAATCTTTGAAGATCTTGGCTTCCATCAATCCATACACCTCAGAAGATGGCTGAATGTGTTTGATTAACCAATTGTAACTAAAGTCAACCATGTCAGAAGGCAAGTTGCTGGCAGAGCCGCAGACATTTTTAACCAATTGAAGTGAAATGGCGGAAATGTTCTTGGTCCACTTAATGTTTCCATTGTCATCTGTAACAATAGCCAAAATTTCCTGTTGAACTTTGAGGATGCTAGCTGCACTTAACAAGGCTGGTTTAGGGTTGGCCTTATTTGAGCTAAACAAAAGTTGTTTATACAAAACAATGCAGAGCTGGACACATACCAATTGTCTAACATCTGCACGAAGCAAGACAAGACGTGTATGGTCAAATGCCAAGGTTGATGGGAATTCGGTAGCCATTTGACGACATGACAAGAGATCGATGATGGATGATATGATGATGGGTTTTAAGTTGGAATCATTGATGATGAAGTCTTCATTTTCCACTTCAGTCAAAACATTAGACTTGGTACTGAATTTCTTGTAGAACCAATTGAGAGAATCGTTGATGTTTATCTTCTGGTGGTTGATCAAAGTCTGGAAGTAGTCTCTTTCAAAGTCCACTGCAGTTTCGATCAAAACTGGACGCAAGAGTCTGATTTGATGGTTAGCAACGTCGAGTTTCATTGCTTCCAAGATCTGGAAAATCATACGGAGTCCTCCTACAAGATATTCAACCGAATTCAAATTGTAGGCATCAACAAACTTTTGGTGCATTTCAATGACCCATTGATCACGCATTGGTGCACAATGCGATTTGAAAACTTCACCCAACCATTTAGACATTTCGACAAAGTCAAAGGAGCCGTGGTTGAGTTGTTGAATAAGAAGATCAATATCCATAATTTCATTGACTTGCTGACGATCCTTGGTTGGCAAGAGAGAAAGAAGTATGTCTCTGACGGTGGTGAATAAAATGGGCAATCTATTGATTTTGACTGTGGGAGTAGAAGAAGGGTTGAAAAATTGGAGACACTCTTTTTGTACTTCAAGCCAGTATTTATCGATAATAGACTTCTTTCTTTTTCCACGCTCGCCATCAAGGTTTGGTCTGAATTGGAGTTGTGGGTCGAAAAGGATATCGTGTCTGAGTTGAGGGTTTTTTAAGATTTCATGAAGATCTATTTCTTTGAGACTTTGAAGGTTGATTGGTGGCAAAGGCGGGATTGCTGATGAGTTTGTAGAAGTATTTGAAGTTTTTTGTAAATGATGTAAGGGGTGATGGTGGTGGTGGAAATGTGATCTTTGGGAGTTGTAGTTGATTATTGGTAAAGATCTCGATCTGAACCTTCTGATAAACTTTGGTGGTTTTGACTTGGTGGATGGAGCTGTAGCTGACGATGGTGATATGGGGCCCATTTTGTTCATGTCATTGGTGTAAGATTTGGGCAGTGGCATGTTGTCAAAGGGGGGCGCCGTGTTTGAGTTTAAAGTGGTCGACGATGATAGGTGTAATGTAAGGGAAGGATCGAGTTTTGCTCTTTTTGCATGATCTGAGCAAGATGGAACCGACGATCCAGCAGACGATGAATTTCGTTTATAAGGGGTTGAACTGACAGGAGCCTCCAACGAGAGAGGGACTTGTGAAACATGGGTGGCGACGTCTGAAGTTGCAGTGGCAGCTGCAGCAGCTGCTGCAGCTGCTGCTGCGTTGGCTTCAGCACCAGTTGTGCCTGCTCCCGAACTCCTATTACTTTGGCCCTGGCTATTGTTGCTCCCTGGAGGACCCGAATTTGGTGACGACGATTTGTCAAAACATACCGGTCTGAATGAATCTTCTTGAAACACCTGTTCTTGATTGTCTGAAGTATTGTTCATCTGGGAGTTCATCATACCAATAACTTGATGATGAGTAATAGTTAGAAAGGGTGAAGTTTATTGAGAAAATTTGAATTCTCAGAAAAATTTGGTGGTCAATTTTAAAAGCAAAAAAAGAAATCCAAATTTGAGAAGCAGAAGACCGACTAGTAGATTAGAAGGAGTAAGATATTACTGGAAAGGAGAAGGTGGACCATGAAACGACGACGTGGAATTTACTCATCGTCACTCCCACAACGTCACTCCCGCAACGTCACTTGCAAATTCTACAATGACCCACGCTCACGATGGACCCGGTGGCAAATTTGACGAGTCCAAAGTGTTGCACCTAATCATGAAAATATCACCAATTTCATGTCTCTGATAAGTTGACGATTGCACATGAGTTGGTCACTATCCTTTTTTTCGCCCCGTTGAAATTGGTGATAAATTTGTGCCTGTATATTAGAATGTGAACGGTGGAAAGTCATCCACGGCGACATCCAATGATTTCCGTCTTCTGACTCTTGCTATGGCAAGAGTACGTTTGCATAAGCGCTGCATGTCTACGTAGTGAAACGATCTTGAAGGGCTGCCTAGTGCATATTGTAGTATGATTTACGGACAGGTTTGTATTTCGTCACTGTTGTTAGCAGCCATGTTGAATAAGGAAAAGGAAAAAGAAAATAGGAAAATATGGAAAATATTTGGTTAGGTTGGATGGTGAGGGTGTGGTGGTGAGGGAGAAACTCTGAACTCTGAAACTCTGAAACTCTGTGATTCCAAGACTTTGAAACTCTCGCTGCCTTTCATTGCTGTTGCCACCACTGAGAATTCACTCATCGCCACTTCTCCTCCACCTCACCTCCACTTTCACCCTCTTTCACTTCACCACTTCACCACTTCTCGTATTCCTGACTACCAACGGCCAATCAGTCATCTGTTAATAATGTGATAATTTCTTTTTCACGCAGTCACCAATTCATCTCTATATACATTCAAATTAGCACTGTTATGTGAACTGTGCGCGCACACCAGTTCTCACGCATGAAATATCCCTGCAAGTTGCGGCAACTCTTGCTAAATCTCCGATGCATTGTCGGGCGCAGTTGGATTCAATATCTTTTGCAGTTGGTGGGGTTTATGTGATGGATTGTTCCCGACAAGGTCGCCAAGATCCAATGAACGGTCGTGGGGCTCGTCGTATATGGATGTAAGCTCCTCAGATTAGCAACGGCTGGGTTCCATTCTTCGCTAAGCAATCTAGATCCTAGAATCTGTCATGGATCAAGCAAAACTAATAGGAAAAACAGATTAGATATTGTAGACTACTTAATATGAACTTCCGAATATGGCAAGAAACCTAGGGAACTTGTAGATTCTCTATATTCTCTAAATTCTCAAATTCCTTAATTCCCTGAAACCTTCAAATTGTGGGTATTATTTGCTATTATTTTTGAAAGTGCACCCTCTTGTTTAGTTCCGTTTATGGGGGTGCCACTTTGATGGTTCCTGACATGGCCAGGGTTATTGTGCGCAGTTGCTAGCGCTTTGCAAGTTACATGACTGAACCCTAGGAACACCCAGGAACATCCAACACTGATGCTTGGTATTCTTGCCTGGCTTATGTTCTGTTGCTTCATCTCTTTCGATTCATTAGATATATGCGGTTTGTTTCCCGTTTCGCACAAAATTCCTTTTTTTGTCACTGTTTGTGCGGCCCTGGAGGCACGGATTGCACAAAGACTTACGTAGAATTGGGCAAATAAGGAAGTTCTAAATCATAATGTCTGTGATTGTTCCTGAACTAAGACAGTTTCCTAATACTCCGAGCTATCGCAAATCTGCCGTATAGGTGTGCTATCATGGCAAAATCCTGCTCAATACCAGTTATTCTGGGTCGTGTCGGATCGTGCTTCCTCCATGTGAATATTTTGTAGGCTGTCCGGAATATTTTGTCCGAAACGATTGTCTGAATGCAACAATATTCAAGTGCCGAGTTCTCGGAAGCACTTGCCAATACTCGGCGGGAACATGCGTAAGAGGTTTGTAGTCGGTTTTACTCTACATTATTTCTGGCAAAATGTGCTGAAACGATTATTGTGGTATGAAATTCTCGTATAATCGTGCCAGTACTAATCTCCTGCTAATCGCACCCCATTCCGTTCTAGTCATACATTGTCTTATCCCCTTATAGTACTTGAAAGTATCGGAGGGCTCCTACACCTACTGATATTTATATCGTGCGACTGGCATATCACCACTAGTCTATTCTTCTTTCCTACTTAAATATTACCATCTGTGTGAAAGGCAGACCTACTGTAGAAATATCTGATTTTTAATTTTGTCTGTTTTTGTCCCATCATTTTGTCTGTTTTTGTCCTCCAGAATTTTTGAAAGCTTTTTACCACCAGTTTTCGCTCCACGCTTCCTTACTAACTCTTTGAACTGTGCCTGGCTGCTACTTACCATGCATATCTTGATCACATAGCACCTTCCATATATTCGTTCCATCTCCAATATCCCTCTTCTCCCATGTCGGTCGCCAATAAACTGTCGGTTATCGACAAACACTCCAATACTCCAACACCTGCTCCTTCTCGAAACACTTCAACATCTATGACATCCGGTGCCCCTGGTTCAAAGACCCAAACTGTGTTTATCCATAAGCTCTACGATATGCTTCATGACCCTTCTATTTCCCATCTCATTTGGTGGTCCCCGTCAAGTGATTCATTTTGTCTCCTCCCTGGCGAAGACTTTTCTAAGGTATTGGCTCAATACTTCAAACACACCAATATTGCTTCGTTCATTCGTCAACTTAATATGTACGGGTTCCACAAGGTTAATGAGACCTTTCAAGATTCGCCTAATCCTTCAGGAGGCGCTGCCCCAGACTCCAAGAACGCCCTCTCAGGTGGCACTTCCACAACTTCGGCAAACAAATGGGAGTTCCGTCACTCAACGAATCAATTTAGAAAGGGCGATACAGACTCTCTTAAAAACATCAAACGTAGGTCTTCAAAGAATACCAATTCCCACAAAGAAGTTGTCAATTTGAAATCTCTTCCTCCAACATCAAATCCAGCCATCCCAGACCACGACTATTATGACAACGCTCACTCTAATCCACAAATGGCCGTCCCTCAACCCATGTACCAATTGGGACCCTCGTTCCGTCTGTACTCGGATGATGAGTCTTCCATCCGCTCAAGACATGGCTCGTCTGACTCTCTCCATCAACAATTCCATGAAAATATTCATTTTCAACAGAATCTTATTCAAAACAGCGCAAACTCGCCTGCACCGCCAGACTCCCCCGTCAGTATCAAGACTCCTCAATTGGACCATCCGCAACACTTACAAGGAAAGCTCCCACACCCTCATTCGTACCCCCCGCCACCACCTCTTGTAACCAACCCATCATTTGAAAATTCGATCAACTTCAAATTCATTGAGCTCAATAACCAAGTCAATTTCCTACGAAGTGAACTTCAGGTAATGCACAACAAATACGACACCGTTGCCAATGATCTCAAGCGAAATCAAGCAGACTGCCTCCATATCTTGGAAATGTTTGAGAAATTCGTCAACCCTGTGAAGTCTGGAAAGCCAGATGTGCCAAACATCAACACTAATATCTTCAACTCAAAACCTGCACATCCTGATCGTAAACATAACAAAACTCCCATAAACAATACCATTCTCGAAAACGACGATTCAAACACCTCACCCATGTCCAGAAGTAACTCTTCCCATCAAAGTAACCAGGCTGCCCCACATGTTCCAATCCAGTCCCAAATCTCCAAATTGAAAGCATCTCTCCTTCAAACCATAAATGTTCCTCAAATTCCTTCGCAACTGCAACAACATAACGTCCCCCATCCTCCGTCCAACTATCATTTGAATGACTCACCACACAACGTTACAAATTCAAGAAACCCTTCAAATTCAAACATAAACATCGTCCCTCAGCATTACCCATTGAATCACCATTATGCCCTCTATAACTCCCACAAGTTAAACCAAGCTAATCCCGCGGGCGCAGACGAGCATGGACGACATTTGTCAGTTATGGACCCATTGCAACCCGTTCCTTCGAGACAAGGGTCGCGGTCGTCGGTAGAAGATTCCAATGTTGCTGCTAATAGCTTTCATATGCGGGCAAAGTCAAAGAGTTATAGTCCATTGACTATTGGCGGAATAAACCAGACACAACAGAATCCAAACCAACCTCCACAAACATCCAACCTCCAAAATTTTTCTTCTCCAAACCGGCCATCTTCAACTCGGTCGTCTTTTACCGACACCAAGGGACCTCCAGAAGTCAAGCAATCTCCTCAATATCCTTTTCCTATTATGGGTCCTCCTTCCACTGAGCAAAGCCAGCCACTTCTTGCCATACAGCATAATCGGCTCAATTGTCAGGGCGTGCGTACCAACTCCCTCCCCAACCCCATGCTTGATCACTCTCAGGCTACAGATGCTGTGAATCCACCACCTGCTCCTTACAACATTCCAACCTCTAGTTACTATTTCAACCAGCGGAATTCGTTTTCTTCCTTGTATGACCAGAACCAACAAGCGCAAAGTTATAACCAGCAATCCACTCCAACCTCTGCTCCATCTTTCCGTCATCCTTCGGCTCCTTACCCTCCATATGGAACGCAACCTCCTCCACCACCATCAGCGTCATCTACTCTAGTTAACTCAAACACGGGATTTATTCCACCTATCAACCCACTTAGAACAGATTCTCCAAATGTCGCCTCCAACGGTCCACCTAATAAATCGGACCAGACATCTGAAGAGGGACAGAAGAAACAACTACCATCCGTCAGTGAATTGGATATTTCCATCAAAGGAAGCTCTGAAAACAAGATGTTTTCTCTTTTGAACAAGGACACAGAAGGCAAGTCCAAAGATGATGGTTTTACATTCAAAAAGCGCAGGTTATAGTTGTCTAGGGAAGGTAGCAAAAAGTACTTGCTAAAACTGGCTAAAAACTGGCTAAAAAGTACTGTCTAAAATTACTGTCTAAAAGTACTGGCTAAATCATATTGTGTTATACTAACTTTCTACCGGGTTAATCATATTGTGCTATACTAACTTTCAACTGGCTTAATAATATTGTGCTATACTAACTTTCTACTGGCTAATGGGCTCGATTTTCTAAACATAGATATTAAACACTATACTAAGTCTACGTTATCATATCTCATTGTGTTTCAGATTGCCTATTTATTCTACTCGTTATTTATTCTCTTCTGTTATACTTCTTCGCTCTGTATGTTTAATCTTGTATCACTATTTTCTTATATTCTTCGATTCTTCTTGTACTTTTTATTAATGACATTTGAACTATAAGTACAGTAAAGTAATCTGACAAGTAACTGAGCAGAGCGAGTAGCTTGTGCTGGTGTGAGAGTTCCTGAGAACTTAGACCACCATAATCATAATGCTAAATTAATAGTAAATATAAAAATTATATATTTAGTTATGAAATATTAGATAGAATTGAATTTGATATATCTTTAACTTATTTAAATGTATAACTTCCTCAACTTAGATCACGATAATCCTAATCAACTTAGATCTCACGATTCTGATTATTCTGCATCAGTTTCAATCATTCTGGTTCTAATTATTCTCCGTTCTAATTATTCAAAACTCTTTTTAATGGCTCGACATACTCCTTCTCCAACTCGTCCTTGACATAAACGATATAGTAAGGCGTGGCTGTATTTCCTTCGTTGAAATTGAAGACCTCCAGCATCGGGACCTCGGTGATAATCTCGTCGTTATACTTTCTAAACACATTTCTATGAGGATCCTTGATGTACACCCAATAATGGCCGTAACTTGCTTCTCCTCTATGGATGAATATGGCAAAGATGGAGTATCCCACTTTGGTGTAGGTAACAAACTGTTGCGAGACTTTTTCATGTAAGGTGGATAATGTGGATTCTATGGTGCTGAGTTCGTACTTCAACAGGTCAATCTGGTCTTGGATGGCTACGATTGTGGAGGGATTGATGCTCAACGTGTCGTGGCTGGCGATTTTCGATTCAAGGAATTTCTTGGTGTAAGTTAACGAGTCGATAATCGACAAACTGGTTTGTTCATCGATCAGCAAGATTTCCTTCTTCTTGTCGACCAACTCTTGAATCTGAGACTTCCACTTGAAAACCTCGCTTCTTTTGCTCAAAATGTCCTCGTCTTCGGTATCTAGATATCTGTCGAGATAAATCTTCTCACTATAAGGAATGGGTTCCAAAGATTTATAAGGTACTAATCTTTCTCTGTCAAACATGACTCTTTGCACGTGGAACTGGAGGACTTCAGGTAATTCGCAGATGGTGATGGATTTTTTGACGTATCCATCATCTAATTTGACCAAATCTTCGCTGAAATAGTTGTCCAAGGAATCGTAGATATTTTTGGGATGATCGCTGACGTTGATGATCAAACTGAAAAAACGCTCAATCGAGATTCTTGGCGTATCTTTAGTCAAGTCTAACGGGACGATGGTCTGCTTGGTCTTTCCATAAAAGAGTTTCTTGATGAGATCATATTGCTCGCCGTCGTCGTCCAATCTTTCTGGGATTAATGCAGATTCAATTTGGTAGGTGACGTTCTCAATACATTCTGTGACATCTTGCTGTCTTCCGACTTCAATGGTGCTTTCCATCTGATCAGTACTGATTGGTAGAAATTTAGGGTCTGTAGCTGCTTCTTCTGTAGGGACGATTTGTACCTCGGTTCCAGTATCTACCGGTTCTTCACTCATTCTATTTGTTGTTTCTTCGAGATCCGCTTGCTCCTCGCTCGTTCCAGCAGTCTCGGACTCCAACATCACCACATCTTCAGATTCAGGAGGTGGTGATTGTGATGAAACAACAATTACCTCTTTTTCTAAATCCTCGTCAACACTCTCTTCTTTGAAAGAAACTGGCTGTGATGATGGCAAGAACGACAAATATGCCAATTCCTTCGATGGCTGCACACATCTCTTATTTGTGGTGATCATTTCATGGAACAAACGTTGCAAATGGTATATAAACTGATTGGATCTTTGGATCTCGAAAACCTCGACCTTTCTTCCACCGATTTTACGATTGTCAATCAAGTTGATATCTTGGTTCTCCGAAAAAGATAATACCATATCCCTAAGAGGCTTGATACAGAAGTAATATTGCAATAAGGAATTCAAATAGCACGTATTTCCAATATTGTCAAGACCAGCGGGCCAGTTTTCTGCCGGGAGCAATGATGGATCTACTTTACCGTTCTTTAAGAAACTGAATAATATTTCCGACTTCTTGTTTTCAGCAATCATTTTGACACAGTATCTCAAAATTCGAATATCACTTTCAATATCATTAACATCGTTCAAAGTTAACTTGCTTTGGAAATTGGTAATAACCTCAAAGTCAGATGTTACATTTTCACATCCAAGGATTTCAAGAGCTTTGGAGTACGTTATGTTTCCTGCTGGTAGCTTGATGATTTCAGCGAGGTTGGTCTCAATGTAGTTCAACAAAAGATAACTCTTTCTGTTCACAGCTACTGACAATAAAGCCTTATGTAAAAACACAACCTCGCTGGCTTGAGGATTCAAACCGTTTGCTTGCAACACTTCATTTAATTTATATTCGTAAGCAGTAATTACCACGTCATCCTCGGTGATTTCCTCTATGTTCAATTCATCCAACGCAATCTTCAATGGTATTATTTCATTTTCCAAATATTCTTTAAGTGTTTGGGATCCTCTTGCTTTTGTAATCTTCTGTAATTGACGATTGAAATATGAATAGTTCTTCGGGTCACTCTTGAATGAAGATTTGTACATTGCAACAATCACCTCGTCGTCAATATTGTTGATTTCATTGTTGTCACGGACAGCAAGTCCAAGTACTTTCATCGCTTCGATATATTCCAGGAATCCGACCATATCCCCTTGAGCAGACATATTCTTCATATAATTTTTTAGCTTGTTGTTTGCAGAAGACCCATTTCTAAAATCAATTGTGTTCACCATGGAATCAACGTAGTAGAGTTTATTCTTGACATCCGACTTGATAGTATTCTCAAAGCATTTAATAATTAATTCATCCGGGAAATAAGAACAAATGCTAAGGTTTATCAAAAATGGATATTTGTTGGAGTTGTGAGATTTGAAATGAACAAGGTTTAAATGTTTATCGTATTCGGGAATTTTTGTGAATACCACCGATAAGTTGTCAGAATATGAATAGTTGACATCAAACTCGTTATTTGTAACGGATTTACCAAACATTTTGCCCAAGTAAATAAGTTCTTGAACTTTCCTTATGTATGACTCCCTTACTTCTGGCAAAAGGCTCAAATTGGGAGGAATCAATTCTGTCTTCTCTTGGTTGAGTCTGAACAATAGCTTCTCCAAAAGATACAGCACGTCGATCTGTGTATCCAATACTGTCAGATTAAGACTGATTGTTTTTATATTGTCGTTAGGCTTCATAGAAATGGGACCACGTAATACTTTTATCAATGTCTTGAAGCAATGAACCACATTTGGAACTGTTTCTGGGGATAAATTCGGATGCTTTTCAATACCTGCCAAATACCTGGCCTTTATGCTTTCCTCGTCAGTTAAGGGAAACAATTCTTCCTTGGAAAACTCAGCTTTGAAAAGTGATACTCTCAATATATGGTTGTTTGGACTGTTAGAACTCATGAAAAACGCATCATCAATCAAATAAGGCTCATCTTCCTCATTGCACCTCAATGCATCACAATCATCACCGGATATAATGGATTTAGGTATAACATGATATTCCTGAATATCGATAGAACTATTTTGAAAGGGGTTCGACACTTTCTCCAACGCCAATAATCGGAAATGATAGACTTCTTCTCTATTCACTACCAATCCCCTTATAACCACTAGGGTTTGGGCGCGATCCTCAAGCACCAATTCTTCGGATGAAGGTGAATACGTGACACTGTTGTTAAGTGTTAATAGATCATAACTGGCAACCTTGGAACACACCAAATGAGTTAAGCCTTGCGAATAATCAATTGGCACAGAATTCAATAAGCTCTCGTTATATTGACTCTTGAAAGGTATTGTCCACTTCAAATCATCCAATATTCTATTCAAAGTCTTGAACGGATACTTCTTGAGTTCCTCGGGTGTAATCAACGTTTTCTGGTACACTTTGACATTGACGGAGGATTCGGAACTCAAAAACGGATTGTTGCTTTTGAGAGACTTGTCACTGCTGTGGGTACTTATTCTAGCCTGTGTTGCCGTGACACCGCCTTCGGCTACTTCTTGTGTCTGTGAAATGTTGCTTTCAGTAGAAGTGCCTGATGACGATGAAATTGTTTCATTTTCCATAATCATGATTCTATATAATCTATGCAATTGGATATATTGTTTATACCACTATGTCTATAGTAGGAGTGGTGTCTGAAGTAGTTGGTGTAACGTATGGGACTCGCCTCTAGAGCTTCGTGATCAATATGATTTTAAATTAAGATCCTGTATATAGTGTGTGAAATTGGTATAGTGAAAGTCAAAAAATCTTCAAGAAGCTATTCCCAGGTCGGACAAGTAAGGTTAGAAGTCATAAATAGCAGCGTGGATATGTCAGTACCATCGGTGCAAGCCATAGATTATGAAAAAATCAAACAGAACTCCGATGGAACGTATTTCGGATTGATAAAACTGGGGTTTAGCGAGGTGATGGTGAACAATCCATATTTTGCAGCAGGTGGTGGATTAATGGTGTTGGGAACTTCTTTGGCTTTGGCAAGACAGGGAATCATTAAGAGTTCGGGCTTCATTTACCGACAGATGTTGGTAGACTTGGAGATTCCGTCTAAGGACAAGTCGTACCTTTGGTTTCTTGAATGGATGTCTCAATATAAGCATAGAAGCTCTAGACATTTATCTGTGGAAACAAACTTCGTACAGCATGATAACGGGGCTGTCACTACCAAATTCTCGTTGGTACCAGGTCCAGGTAAACATTTAATCAGATACAAAGGTGCCTACATGTTGGTGAATAGAGAGCGTTCTGGAAGATTGTTGGATATGACCAGTGGCACGCCATTTGAAACAGTTACATTAACCACGCTTTATCGAGATCGTTACTTATTCAGTGAATTATTAGGAGAAGCAAAGAAAATGGCATTGAAGGCACGAGAGGGTAAAACTGTATTATACACATCTTGGGGGCCGGAATGGAGACCATTTGGTCAGCCTAGGAAAAAGAGAATGCTCGGGTCGGTTATTTTGGATCAGGGCCTCACAGAATCTATTGTTGCAGATGTCAAGGACTTTTTGAATAGTGGCGATTGGTATCACAATAGAGGGATTCCATACAGAAGAGGTTACTTGTTATATGGACCTCCTGGAAGTGGTAAGACGTCCTTTATCCAGGCATTGGCAGGAGAGTTGGACTACAATATCTGTATCTTGAACTTGTCGGAAAATAACTTAACAGATGACCGTTTGAACCATTTAATGAATCATATACCAGAGAGATCTATTTTGCTCTTGGAAGATATTGATGCTGCTTTCAACAAGAGAGATCAAGTCGAAGAGAAGGGCTATACCTCTGGAGTCACATTTTCTGGATTATTAAATGCCCTTGACGGTGTGGCAAGTGCAGAAGAATGTATCACATTCATGACCACCAACCATCCAGAAAAGCTCGACCCTGCATTGATGAGACCAGGCAGAATAGATTTCAAGATCTTGGTCGATAATGCCACCAAGCACCAAGTCAGAGAGATGTTCATGAGGTTTTACGAAAATGAAATTGAATTGTGTGAGGAGTTTATGGAAAAGTACACTTCTTTAGATATGAAGAGTATCAGTACTGCTCAATTGCAAGGATTATTTGTATATAATAAAAGGGATCCAAAGTCGGCTATAAAGATGATTGATACTTTGAAGAATCCAAACACCGTGTTTTAACTGTATATATTATAGATTATTGTACATATTAAGTCCTAGTATACATTATAGTGAAAATTAGTGAAGCCGTGGGATAATAACTTTAATGGAACTCTGAAGTTTCATATCTATTCTAAGTGAATTCTCTCTATTAGTGAATTCTCTGTATCCCCTTTAAATTCTCTCTGTTCTCGGTAGATTCTCTCTATTCTCTGTAAATTCTCCCTTTTTCAGTGATTTCTCTCGATTTTCAGTAAATTCTCTCTGTTCTCGATAGATTCTCTCTGTTCTCGATAGATTCTCTCTATTCTCTATAAGATATCCCTCTATTATCATTGCAATCTCTCTATCTCATTGAATTCTCTCTATCCCTTTAATCTTTTATCATCCTCGATATCTCTTCAACAACTTTTCATGTGTCTTTTCTACACGACTCTCTGTCAACTCACCTTCTGCTCCTGCTCCTCCAGCAGTCGTGCTTCCAGCCTCACTGACCAAATCATTCAAGTAATTAACATATATCAAGTATATCAACAAATCACAATTGTCCTTCTTGAACGAAACAGTTTTGGGTTTATCGATTTTGGAGCCGGTTTTTTCTATACCCGAGTCATTTGCATTTGCCTTGGAGTTTAGTATCCTCCGAAACGTCGTCTGGTTGTAAGTCTGCCTATTCTGTTTAGTTCCAGACATGCTACCCCAGAGTATGTTTACAGATGAGATCTGAAATTGAAGCGCGGCCTAACTAGGAAGGTGCTCAAAGTAGAAATAATTATCCGTTTATGGAATCCAGGGCACGTGAGCAACCGTGGTCTAATCGGACTCTAGAATCTGAGACGCTTGATGGATTGCCACCTCAGAATTCTAACAACTATACGAACCATAATAGACACAACCATTACTATTGAGAGCCCAGTACGAACATGAAGGTTTCGTTTACATTCTCAGTAGCATTGGCTCTAGTTATACCTAGTGTCCTCTCGTTAAAGGTTGAAACTGAGCAAGATTTGAGCAATGTCTTTCAAAGGATAAAGAGAGGAGCATCGTTCCGAGATGTGTTTGAGATCAAGCAAGAAGTGTTTGCCAATGTCGATGATGATGAATGTCCTCCGTGTTTCAATTGTAACTTGCCCAATTTCGAGTGTGCCCAGTTTTCCACTTGTAACAACTTCACAGGTATGTGTGAATGCCGTCAAGGGTTTGGAGGAATGGATTGTTCGGAGCCACTCTGTGGAGCATTATCTGATGGTAACAGTAATAGAAAAATCAGAGAGGAAGACACTTGTGACTGTAAAAAAGGATGGGAAGGAATCAATTGTAACTTATGTAAGTCAGATGAATCGTGTGATATTTTCATGCCAGAAGGTTTGAAGGGGACTTGTTACAAGACCGGGATTGTGGTCAACAAGGTCCACCAAATGTGTGACGTTACCAATAAGAAAATCATTGCTATCTTGGATGGAAAGATACCCCAGGCTACGTTTAGTTGCAATAGAACTGCTGAGAATTGTGACTTTCAGTTCTGGATTGATCAGAAAGAATCGTTTTTTTGTTCTTTAGATCAATGTAAACTCGACTACAATCTCAAAACTAATACAACTCACTACAATTGTGAGAAGGTGTCCTGTGAATGTCTTCCGGATAGAATGTTATGTGGAGAAGCAGGTTCCATTGATATTTCAGAGTTCTTGACTGAAACTATTAGAGGTCCAGGTGACTTTACCTGTGATGTCAACGAGAAATCGTGTCGGTTCTCTGAGCCAAGTATGAACGACTTAATTTCGAGTGTTTTTGGAGATCCCTTCATTACGTTACAATGTGCTTCGGGTGAATGTGTTCACAAAAGTGAAATTCCAGGATACGACTTACCAGACCATAGCAAGCTAACATGGGGTAACTTGCTCTTAATTTTGAGTGTTGGGTTGGTATGTAGTATGGTTGTTGTAACTTCTATCTACAACATCAACAAATCGCCCTTGTTCAAATCTAGTGATATGGACTATGACTCTTTCGATGTTGATTCAAGTGCTTTGAATCAAAACTTTGTTCCAACTGTTCTCTCTTTTGAAAATGTCAGTTTCACAGTGAAAAGCGGACAACGTGTTTTGAACGACGTATTTGGCTTAGTCAAGCCTAGCGAATGTCTAGCCATAATGGGTGGATCTGGTGCTGGTAAAACTACTTTATTGGATATTTTGGCTGGAAAAAACAAGGGAGGAAAAGTCACCGGAAACATTTATGTTAATGGAAATGTATTGAGTCCGTCAGATTATAAGAAAATCGTCGGCTTTGTGGATCAAGAGGACCTTCTAATCTCAACTTTAACTGTCTACGAAACCGTTTTGAATAGTGCGTTGCTTAGATTGCCTAGAGAAATGAGTGTAAGGCAAAAGGAGGCAAGAGTTGTAGAAGTGTTGAGTGAATTGAGGATTTTTGGAATCAAGGACAGGGTTATCGGTTCTGACTTTAAAAGAGGAATCTCCGGAGGTGAAAAGAGAAGAGTTTCTATTGCCTGTGAGTTGGTTACATCACCTTCAATATTATTCTTAGATGAACCAACTTCAGGTTTGGATTCCTACAATGCTAGAAATGTTGTTGAATGTTTGGTTAAATTATCCAGAGATTTCAACAGAACTATTGTATTCACAATCCATCAACCTAGAAGTAACATTGTTTCTTTATTCGATAAATTGTTGTTGTTGAGTGAAGGGGACTTGATTTACTCTGGAGATATGATTAAATGTAACGACTTCTTTGGAAAAAACGGTTATCAATGTCCTTTGGGATATAACATTGCTGACTACTTGATTGATATTACTGCGGACCATAACAAGATCATCAAAGTCAATAGCACAGATGAACGTGTGACTAGTGCTAACCCCGAGGATTTGACCGAGTTTTCTCCTTCCACCGAGGATCCTCATCAAGAATTTGTCCAGAACGTCACAGTTTCTGAAACTGATATTACTAGAGAATGGGCACATCTTGCTACTCACAGAGACGAATACAACTACAATCCACTTGGACTGCGCAAAGATGGTGCTGGCGAGGACGAAACCTACTTCCAGGTCAAGAACAAGTTACCTCAACTCTATATTGAGTCGCCTATTGCTATTGAATTGAAACAAGAGATATCTGGCACTAAAGAAAACTCGGTTCCGATTGATTTGGGACATCAATACTTGAAGAAGGCCAATATTCTCAACCAGATTTTGATCTTATCCTCTAGAACGTTCAAGAATTTGTACAGAAACCCAAAGTTACTCTTGGCTAATTACATTTTGTCGTTAATTGTTGGATTGTTCTGTGGATACTTGTATTACGGAGTCAGTAACGATATCAGTGGTTTCCAGAATAGATTAGGATTGTTCTTTTTCATTTTGGCGTTTTTTGGTTTCTGTTCGTTGAGTGGTTTGTTCTCGTTCTCAGATGAAAGAATCATCTTTATTAGAGAAAGAGCCAACAATTACTACCATCCATTTAGTTACTATGTGAGCAAGATCATTTGTGACGTTCTTCCATTGAGAGTGATTCCACCAGTGATTTTCATCAGTATCGCATATCCAATGATAGGTTTGACCATGGAAAACAACGGTTTCTTGAAGACGGTATTGATTATGATATTATTCAACTTTGCAGTATCTGTTGAAATGTTGATTGTTGGGATTTTGGTGAAGGATCCTGGTACCTCGACAATGATGGCAGTGTTGGTATTATTGCTTTCATTGTTGTTTGCCGGATTGTTCATCAACAGCAAAGAGCTTCAGGTTCAAATCAAGTGGTTGGAATGGATCTCTGTTTTCCACTATGCCTACGAAGCATTATCCATTAATGAGGTAAAGGACTTGATTTTAAAGGAAAAGAAGTACGGATTATCGATTGAAGTGCCAGGCGCAGTTATCTTAAGTTCCTTTGGATTCGACGTATCTGCATTCTGGAAAGATGTCAACTTGTTGGCAGTGCTTGCTTCGTTATTCTTAGTTGTAGGATACGTTTTCTTGCATTACTTCACGATCGAAAGAAGATAGTATAAAGATATATAGACAAAACCACTAGTTATAAAAGGCCCTAGTTAAAGACACTAGTTATAAAAGACCCTAGTTATAAAAGACCTAGTTATAAAAAGCTCTAGTTATAATTCTAGTTATAAAATCCTTTAACTATTGTTTTAAATACATAATTTGGTTATACATTGTCTTTTTCAACTCTAAGGTGTCCAATTGACCCTTTGGCACATCGAAGAAAAAGTCGTCTTCGGACATTGGATTCGTTTCTGGCTCATCTTCGGGATCGTGATAATTCAGGAGATACGGATGGCTGAGGGCTTCGCTGGCGGATATTCTTTGTTCGGGATCAAACACAAGCAACTTCTCGAGCAAATCGATGCCCTCTGGATTTATGGGGACGTTTCCCATTTTCTTTATCCTCAGTGGATGATTGTTCAAGAGATTTGTCAAGTCTAGTTTTTCTTTGAATGGTAATGACTGGATATATTTCTGGGCCCTGGTGGATTTTATGGTCTTGAGATCTTCTCCCACCGGAGTTCCCAAGACGCCAAATATCATATTCAATTGGCTGCAGTAATCACTACCAGGAAATAATGGAACATAAGTGAAAAGTTCTGCGATTATGCAACCCACGGCCCAAATATCAACTGCCACCGAATACTGAGATGCTGAGAGCATTATTTCGGGGGCTCGGTACCATCTCGTAGCGACATACTCTGTGAGCAGCGAGATATTTCCACCTTCTTGATGAGACGAGCCAAGTCTGGACAAGCCAAAGTCACAGATTTTCAAGTCACAATTGTCATTTACGAGAATATTAGACGGTTTGAGGTCTCGATGGATAACATTGGCACTATGGATATATTTCAATGCCCGTAAGATCTGGTAGGTGAAGTATTGGCAGTGCTCATCGGTGAGAACATGACTCCCAATGACTCGGAATAAATCCGTAGGCATGAATTCCTGGATGAGATATACTTCATCGAAATGGTAGAAATCCTGAGGTTTCTGAACATCATAGAGTGTGATGATATTCTCGTGGTGCTTGAACTTCTCTAGAAGCTTAATTTCTCGTAAAGTCCGAAGACAAAAAAGTGGTTTATCGAAAGGCTCGATTCGTTTTATAGCCACCTGGATTCCAGTTGCATCATGAGTAGCTAACCCGACTATTCCATAAGCACCTTCTCCTAAAATCTTTTGGACTTTGAAACTTCGTGACACATTAAACACCACACGTCCTGGTTTAGGAACAATTCTATACTTTGCAAATTCTATTTGAGACATACTGACGATCGTAGAATTGATCGTAGAATTATGCTTCAGTAAATCCTTACTTATATATACTTAGTTCCTGGTCTGAAACAATGGAATATATAAGGAACTGGAAACCATGTTACAGATTTGAAATTTTGCAGCTGTTTTCTTAATTACGTGTGTCAAGATTTACGAAAGATTTGAAATGTGTGATATTGACACTTGTGACAAATCTGAAACAGCCACAACTAGAGAACAAATACTGGGTGTAGCGAAGACTATGTGAGTGCAGCGAAGAATATGTGGCTATTTAATAAGGAGATCTTAGTGGAGAAATTAGTTCTCGGAAGGAATAGCTTTTCGGACTTATATAAGAAGTATGAGAGTATTGTTGCGGCACGGATGTTTTATTGACGGATCTCTAACATATTGAAAAACTCACCAATTGGCCTAGATAAGATTCAGTAATTTTCCGTGGTATTTTAATCAGCCATTGGCATTTCTACTTTAATTTGTTATTAGCACAATGGAAGGAATATGTTTGAATATAAGTTGCGGCATGGATGTTTTGTATTTAATTGACTAATCAGCCACACGTAGGTTTCAATGATTCTCCGGGTATCACTTATTAAAGAGAGGTTTCAGTCATTCTGCATTCTCCGTTCTCCATTAGCCCTTCGCTATTCGCTATTCGCTGTTCTCGTTGAACTTTGGGATTCTTTTGGGCTTCTTTAAAATCCACTAGGGCCAACGTTCGTGAAAGTGCACCAAATTCTTCATTGGCTCAAAGAAAACTATAGTATTATATGATGAGATTTACGTAGAAGTCTAATTGGGCCAGTAAGGCTAGCAAAATTTATGTTATTATATGCTTCTTTAAATAGAAGTTAAGAGTCTACGGATAGGATAATGTTAGATAAAATGTCGTGATAATATTTTGCAACCATTTCTATAAATTTTCAACAAAAGTAACAAAATATTGATGGTAGAGAAATTAGAGACGTAAGAGAGATTAAAAGAATAGAGAGATTAGAGATGCAAGACCAGACGGGTCAGATAAACTATGGAAATCACAGAACGACAGAATGACAGAATGTGACATCTCATTCCATTACAACTATTATACGTCTTCGACAATAAAGTGAGTCTAATACTGCGCGCAACGAAGTATTTAAATTGCAAATATTTAATAGCTGGTTTTTAATAGAAGTATATTTAATAGAATAGTGAATGTTAATGAAATTTAGTGGATCATATGAATACTATGAACTACATTAGCAGTGATGAGTCTAAAAGTATAGGACTACAAAAACCTCACAAAAAGGCAACTTGTCCGAGTGGTTAAGGAGAAAGATTAGAAATCTTTTGGGCTTTGCCCGCGCAGGTTCGAATCCTGCAGTTGTCGTCATACTTTTTTTTGAACTTTATACAGTGGGGTAGTAACGCGGGGACAACCAGGGGCGGCTCGGTTTCTTGCTCACTTTCACTTACATTCAGGCAAGCAATCTAACCAAGTGATGAAAGGTTAAAAAGACTGGCCAAATGATGAAAAGTATCGTAAACTGGAAGTGAGACCAAAGCGACATGAGAAATCAAGAGATACGACACCCCAGATCTAGAATCAGTTCTCGTAGTAACTTCCTATTACCGTGTCGTAACTGCTTTGTTTTGAATTCGATTTCTTATGGAGTGCATAGTAATTTACGGGTCGGATGGTGTATCGCCCAGTCATCCATAGATGTCCTGGATAGAATCATTGCGATTTCCTTTGATCAGGCAATACGCTAGTCTGTAGCCACGTCGAATATTCTCGCCCGTTTTCCATTTCATACGGCTCATCTCTTGATTCTTCCGTTACCAGGACGCTCCCTCGCTTTGTGGAGAAACTAATTTCAGCAATCGCTCAAGAAAGCTCCAAGAAAAGCTTGAACCGATTAAACACACGTTCTCAAACCTACCGACCTCAATCCATCCATTACTAAGGCTTAGGTAGTCCGAGACTCACGTTGTAGATATCTTAATCTCATAACTTTATATCGCACCCCCGAATTTCTCACATTCATTAGTGAATCTCACTTGAAAAAACAAACCACATTCTAAGGAGACTCTGATAAACTTCAACACCTGACAAGAAAATGTCTGACAAAGAGAAGTCTAATCCTATAGACAATGGTAAGCTAGCGTCTCCAAATAAGTCCAATATGGGAAATTCTAAACTGGAAAATCTGGACATAGAGAATCCCTCTGGAAATGGAGTGCTTTCTGTAGGTGACATTAGAAATTTAATAGAGGAAGATGCAAACTCTTATTTAAAGGGTGTAAGAAATACAGATGTTGATTGGTTCCTCCGTGACTCTGGTATTAGTACCTCAACCCCACCATCTACCGAAATTGGGAACGTTCAGAGTAGTGGGCCTGGAGACAGATCCAAGGATGGGAACTCTCCAATTTCCCAAGTGTCGTCACATTTGAATACTGATATCTCAAATACCAATGATTTTAATTCAACAAAGACCAAGGCTTCAATTGCTCCGATACAGGAGGAAAATGTGGCCTCGTCACCTCCCTTGGCTCCTCACCAACCAACTGATTCGTACATTTCCCCACTAGCAAGACGCAGAAGAGCAAGCAGTGTGTCGAGTATGGGGTCAGCAGGTAGTTCCGCCAGCGTTGGCTCTTCTGGAGGCTTCCTCTCAAAATTGAAAGGTAAGATCCATAAAATCGCCGAACCTGTCGTCCCCGTTTCCCCTTCTTCTCCTACAGTAAAGCCTGTTGCTACACCATCTTCGCCAGAACCAATATTCAAAGCAAATTACGACTTAAAATCGAGCCAACGCGCCTCTTCAAAATCGGTAAGCAATCTAAGTTCGTCGCCTCAGGATTTCCAGACTCGGATATCCAGATCCATGTCAACTCCAAATGCTAATGAATCACTAGACCCCAGATTAGACGAGTACATCAAATTCTACCAACAAAAGAACGCACGTCGTGGTTCACAATCCCTTTCGCGCTCTTCATCAACCGATAGAAAGAATTCCATACCCAGCCATCCTGCTGTGTCGCCTTTGCCTAGCGCGTTAGTAAATGGATTTGAAAATGTAACATATAAAAAACCTGCCCAACCCAAACCTGCCCCACCACCGGAGGTCCAGTCCACCACTGGCAAGCTCTCATCATTCTTGAGAAGAAGAAGTATCTCCAGCGCTCCTGTTCCTGTTCCAACAAGCGAGAAAAACAGGTACTCATCGGAATCGACATTATCACTCGCATCTTCCCCCACGCTTGTCCCACTTCCTATATCCCATTGCGATATACATCCAAGTTTCAAAGAATTGAAGCCATTGAGACAAGTTGCATTCCATCTGTCCACTTTCTTGATTGATCCTCCACAACAAATTCCTTCAAGAACTCCAAGGAAGGGAAATGTTGAAGTGTTACCAAATGGGGTAGTGAGGATAAATCCTCTCACTGAAGAAGATAAATTGGCAATTGAGAAATCGCAAATGGGACAAGGTGGAGGTATTGTAGTTGGGGGTACTGGTGCCCTAGGTTTAATTCCAAAATCCGAACAAGAATCTGACGAAATTGTTACCGAGCCATCAGAACATTTATCTGATAAGGATGGAGAAGAGGATACTGCAGTTGATAAACATGCAAAGCTGTTGGCAATTGACAAACCTATGTTTGTCCACAAACCAGTAGTTTCATCCCCTGCACCAATAAAGAAGATGGCATTGGATCTTATGTATACTAGATGTTGTCATCTTCGTGAAATCTTACCAATTCCAGCAATTTTGAAACAAATTCCAAAGGGCTCTATGGCTCCGTTGCCAATGTTGCAACTTCGAAACCCAACCCCTACCCTTGTTGAGATTCAAACATTCGCTGATTTCGTTAGAATCTCTCCAGTGATTTGTGTCTCTTTAGATGGGGTAAGCTTATCTCTTGAACAGTTTAAGATCTTGCTTTCAGCAATGAGTGCTAAAAAGCAGCTTGAAAAATTTAGTTTGAGAAATACTCCTATTGACCACGACGGTTGGTCGTTGTTATGTTGGTTCTTGTCGAGAAATACCGTGCTCAATCGTTTGGATATAACACAGTGTCCTTCATTATCTGTAAATGTATTGAAGAAGAAAAAGAAGAAGTCTTCTGACTCCAAGAAGGATGAAACTGAAATCCAAAGAATGACATGTAACAGAGAAAACAGATCCGATATGGATTGGTCTCTTTTCGTCGCAACTTTGGTAGCCAGAGGAGGCATTGAGGATTTGATTTTGACTGGTTGTTGTATTATGGATCTCGACATCTTTGAAAAGCTCATCATTTTAGCTGTTCTGAAAAAGACTTTCAGATTGGGATTAGCTTATAACCAGCTTACCCCTAAACATTTTAAAATACTTGCTGACAATTGGATGTTTCAGGATTTTGCTAGAGGCCTTGATTTAGGCTACAATGATTTCCTGTCAGTTAAAATGATAAATGTGTTATTGGAGGAGAAGAAAAAACCCAACTTCAATAAAACCTTATCCAAATGTATGTTGACTTTCCTCAGTTTAAACTCAACCAACATATTATTTACAGAAGCATTTAAAGACACCTTTGAAAACATCTTGATGAAGCTTCCAAATTTGAAGTATCTTGACTTTTCAAATAATCCGAGATTATTTGGAACCAATATCAAAAGTCCTCCTCCTGTACTTCAACCATCTGCAGAATTATCAGACTCATCCAAGGACTCTACGAGTAGTTCCACAACGTTAGAGCATTCTGATAGCACAAGTGAGTTGCGTTTAGATGAAGCGACTATTTGTGCATATTTTACTTCCAAACTCCCATTATTTCCAAAGTTGGTGAGATTGCATTTGGAGAATATCAACTTCAGTCAAGAGTCTTTGATTTCCATAGCCAACGTTCTCCCATTCTGCAAGTACCTCGGATATTTTTCGTTATTGGGAAATAAAATGGAGTTAAATGCCGGATCCGCCATGATCCAGGGTTTAAAGAATTCCAAATCTTTGATTACTTTGGATTGTGATTACGATAATTTCCCTGATTTCTTCAAGGAAAAAATTGGTTTGTACACCATGAGAAACATGGAGAGATTGTTGAACGATTCCAAGAAGAATAATACTGCATACGCTAATTCACAGAAAGAGAAACCTGCTGAAGTTGAAGAGGAATCATCAGAATCTCTCACTGAACAACTTTGTAATATCTTGGAGTTAAAGTCAAAGCAAGTTTTGGACATGAACTCTAGTATTGTTACCAAGTTTATAGACAAGGCTCGCAAGATCCGATTAGAATTGAAGGAAACTATCGATGAATTGTTGAAATTGCAATTAAAGAATGAGCTCAATCTTGATGGGAAAGAAACTTTGATCAGGTTTCTATTTATTGATTCTTCTGTTGAAAAGGGATTGCTGTTGATCGACAATTCCATAGTCGACAAAGGCTCGCATCACCCAAGTATGTTGCTTCAAGGAGCAGAAGACGAGAAGAACAAGTATTCTTTATACAAGAGCGATTCGCATCTTAGTGACGATGGAAAGCTCCAAACTCCGCGACAACACAACATTCCACCTAATGCTTCACCGCTTGCAATATCGAGATCTACTTCCAGAACCAACCTTAACTCATTAGATAGACAGGAAGGGTCAGTATTGAAATTACTGAAATTACATGACTTCGATATCGACAATTCAGACCTGACAGATGGATTCTTGAACAAGTGGGGAGGAATGTCTGGAGACGATATCCGGAAAAGGTTGATGGGAGTAGATTTCTCGGACTTGGATAAGATAATTGACTACTTGGGAAAATTGAAGGACAGAGGGATTTCATTAGAGAAGGTGTTCAACAGTTCGACGAACGAAAGCCAAGAGAACAAGCTGATGAAACAGAGCGATGCTCTACGTATCATTGAGATAAAAAACCAGCTAAGAAAACTTGCAGACAAGCAATCTGATGATACCAAGGAAGAAGACCCTTCGACCGACGAAACAAAAGGCGTTTCCGACGGAGACATGGCCAAGGATGTCAGCAATGGTGAAATCCGAGAAGCTTACGATAAAGTCTTGAGAAGTATGACTCTGCAAGAGTAGCTGAGAAGTTGATCAAAAGATGATTTAGATACTGACAATTTTAGACACTTTTCAGACACTTTACAGACAACTTTCAGACAACTTTCAGACAATTTCCAGACAATTTACAAGTGTACCCCAATAATTTGCGTTAAAACCCACCAGAACTCAAATTTAACATATTATTTAATTCTTTAATAACCATAGATACTTTTCTATTAATATTTCATTACACACCATATTGTTACGTAATTCGGTTATATAGTACATTGGATATACGTAAGATATACGAAGATATACGGAGATACACGTAAGATATACGTAAGATATACGTAAGATACACTATCCAGTAGAAGATCTTACGATCGTTGCGATAAGATTGAATGAATTTTGGTTGTATGAATTTTGGTTGTATGAATTTTGGTTGTATGATTTTGGAGGGATAATTTGGAGGGATAATTTGGAGGAATGAATTTGGAGGAATGAATTTGGAGGAATGAATTTGGAGGACTATAATCTGGAGGTTTATCTCGAAAATGAAGATCCCGAAATATGAGGCATGTAAATACTTCGCTGGCTCAGTATTCAAAAGTCGTCTTCAGAATCTACCGTACGCTTCTTCGGATTATCAAACTCATCATCACTATAATCTTCCTGATCATTACGATCTCCGCCGTTTTTGTCAGCTTCTTCGGCCAAATCCTCACAGGCATCGATCCAATCTGAATAAATGTCAACTGGCTGTGATAACGAATGTATAGCGGTTTGGAAACTTTGGCCACAGATCTTACAATGGAGTTCTCCCAACAAGTTCTTCTTGTCCAAGGTGCAAATCACGGATTTCTCGTGATTACAAAACAAACACGTAAACGTGACATCCAAAGTTTGCTTGATTTTCTTCTGTGGCTTCGCCGATGACTTTCTTTTTCCCATGGTGGTGTGTAGTGGAGTCTGAGTTTAGATGTTTAGTCTGAGTTTTAGATGTTAGTTTGAAAAATTTAGTCAAAATGTTTTTTGGGATGTGCACGAATAATTTGCAACTTTCTTCAATGTATAGCTACGCCAGTATATTTCTATGCAGATTAGTAGATAAACGTATAAAGTATTTCTATATAGTAAGATGGGTCATTTGTTCATTAATTGTTGAGCTTTTTTCTTTAATCTCATTTCGAGTCTTAGTTTTTCGAATTTCAATTTCTCAGACTTATCAGGAGTCGGCGATGGCGAGTGGTCCATGGAGCTCGTGGAGTCTTTACTATTTCTGACGCTTCCTGTATATGTCATGGTAATCTTTAGCTTGGGGTTGTATTTGTTGTTCAATTTGATGCCGTATTCGTATAGTTTTAAGTCGTTGTCCTTGCGTTCGTAGAGTTTCAATGCATCCTTGTATAGATCTGAAATGTATTCACTTCTAAACGTAGGATTGGAGATCTTTGCTGGCAAAGGATAATGCAAGAGTAATGACAAGCTTTCACTAAAGTCACAAGTAATCAATTCAGTCTTTTGTTGAATCAAAAGTTGAATAGTCATGAAAATTATTATATCGGGAATCGCCAGCAATGCACTGGCCTTACCGGACAATTGTGTGGCCACCAATTTGTCCCAGAGTAAGGAGACGGCGCTGAGATCATTTCCCAACTCCCGCGAGAGCATTAGACGTAGGTATCGAATAATCCATATTTGCGACTCCAACTTCAACTTGCTGATCAAGTTGTAATGGATCAACTGGTCGACTTTCATCAAATATGCATTGAAACTTTCGATGTTTTTCCATAAAATCTTTTCGTCCTCGTAAAAGCGGGCAATTATCCCACTCTGCACCATGAACTGATTGAATAGAGTGAACAGGTCGTGGGCAATGTACTTGATATCGTACAAATTAAGGATTCGTAAATCGTCTCCAGAAAATGTGTTTGTGGTTGGAATCTCAATGGATTCCGTATGAATGTTGAGGTACAATAGTCCCAATATCTCATGAATCCCCTGTTTATAACCAACTTGGGGGTTACACTTTGACCAAACAAACAAGATTTCAATCATCTGTTTCTTGGACGCAAATGAGTTGGGGTTTGTCGCCAGAAAGAAACTGTCTCCCGGGAACAACCGGTCTATATCTAAAATTATCGTCTGTAACAATTCCAAATCATCTTCTGTTGTCACGTATGGTTGAGGTTTCCTGCTCGGCGAGATGCCAGGACTTCGTAACGGATCGTCGACATTGCCTACCCTTATAAGGTTCTGCTTTATTCTCATTGTCCTTTGTCTTCCAATGCGTGTCTTGTGTTTCGAGGTCTCTTTGGTTAGATAAAACTCACTATCCACATCCAATTTCCACCACGGAATAGCCAAATCCTCTCGCTTAACCAATTCATGATAAACCACTCTCGAATCTGTCAACTTCGACTCCCAGCCTTGTATTTTCAACGTATGTGTCATTAAACATACTTTCCACACCAAAGTCCTCGTAAAGTGTGAACACCCACTTGGAGTATATTCGTTGTCGGTGATAGAAGTCTTGAACGTCGCAAGGTTTCCTTTACATTGTTTGATACTAAGAAGCACCTTGGAGATTATATCGTTCTCCTTTAGCATGCCGAGTTCTAACAAGCAAGACTACTCGTTTTGGTGGAGTTTGTGGTATAAGTAAATCAAGTTTGGATTTGATTTCCGCACTAACTTGAAATTCTGGCATTCTTAGTCCTAACAAAACTCAAGATACTCCCCCTAACAAAGCTGACTCAAAGTTACTTATACCATAATGTCAGAACAAGAATTACAGGAGTCTCTGCAGTTGCAGAGAAGTTTAGATAAGTTGGCCGAATGTGAGCGAGAAATGAGCGTCGCTGATCGTGACGTGGAGATTTTCCGTCTCAAGAGGACCCACAAGGTCTTTGAGGTTCGTAAGGAAATCTTGAAGAACATCTCCAACTTTTGGTATATAGTGTTGGCAGAGAATGATGATTTTGCAGAGTACGTCAGTGTTGAGGACTTAAAATACTTAGAAGCCATTGAAAATATGTATGTTGAGTACAAAATCTCCAGCATCGAAGAGCCTAGCGAGGAAGATCTTAAGCATTTTAAGGACTTTTCCGTGACAATTTCTTTCACAGGTGGATCAGGCGATGGTTCAGTACCGAAACAAAGTGTCACCAAGCATTTTCAAACGATAATAGAAGATGGTGAAGAGAAGATCATCTCAAAACCAGTTAATGTCCAATGGCCACAAGAATTGGAAAATATCAACCCGCAGGCGATCAAGCTCCAGAACAAGGGTAAGGTATTGACCAAGGAACACAGGGCCAATTATAGATTAGGGATGAAGTCGTTTTTTTCGTGGTTTTCATGGACTGGAGAAAAGCCTGGAAAAGAGTTCAGAAATGGTGAGGATTTGACTAGATTGATTATTGATGACTTGTATTTGAATGCTTTAAAGTACTATGTATTGGCCTTACCAAACAACGATGAAAGTGAAGAAAGTGATGAGGAAGATAGTTCCGAAGGAGAAGAATTAGATTTAGATGATGAGGATATAAACGATAGAAAAAGGGGACTCGAGGACGATGAATCTGAAAACAAGAGACAGAAGTGAAGATAAAGTGCAAGTGAAGCAGAAAAGACAGAAGAGAAAGGACAAAAAGACAGAAGTGCCGACAAATCACTGCACAAAAAGCCAGAATAGCTACAATACTGACAAAAACAAGTGTCGAAACGACACTTCTACCTCTAAATTTACACTGAATATATTATCGCATCTTTTCGCTTATGATATTTGACATGGTTGAATAGAATATGTCTGATGAAAACTGGATCTCGGTTGATCCGTTCCCAATTGACCTGGATGTCTTCCAAAAGAACCGAGTTCTCTATGGGGTTTTTGTTGATACTGGTCATGACCCATTGTAGTATTAATGACAGGCACGCGTTCTCTCTGAACACGAATTTGTAGACTTTCAGCAAGTTGTCCAACTCGATGAGGAACTTGCACACATTCGTAAGATTGATCGAGAGCTCTTGTTCTTGTTTCAATAGATAGAATGCATTTATGCACTCTCGGAAGTGGTGTTTCAACCGTTCCAAGTTTTGGTTACATGTGAATTCGCGAGATATTAACCACGAGTACTTTGAATTGGTGGTTGCAAAGATCCATTCGTTAACAAGTGCTGTGGCGCCGGGGTCCCTGAGACAAAATGTTTCTGCCTCAGACACCAAAGCCTCATACTCTTCCGTAGTATCTTCAATGGGTATATGTTCCAACACGACGTACGGTGAATACCTTTGGTTTCTATATATATTTGAACATAAACTGGCGTACCAATTAATGTAACTTATTTCGTCTTTCACCTCAACAGATGTTTGAAACTCGTCTTCTCCACGATGAAAGAAGTCGTCCTTGTCATAATTTAAAACCTTTTTATGATGTACGCTTGGTATGCCAACGTATGGGATATTGGCTCGAACCCCAAGGCAATCGGCGCCCCTGTACTCTAGTAAATTTAGCATCTTTACGCAGAGTTAGGAAATTTCGAGCCGATGTTTTAGTGATATTTTCCAGTCTACTGTTAAGTTATTTGAGAATAATGACTATACTGACTGGCCAGACTGGATAGTTTTAGAAATGATCGAGATTTTAGAAGTCTACTTAAAAGTATAGTTATATGTATCTTTATAAGGATCTTTATAAGTATAGTTATGAGTTCTCTTGGATCCAGGGCATCTAACTGGAATATTATAACTGGAGTCTCATGACAGGAGTCTCATGACCGAGAGTCTCTTAAGAGTCCCGTGACTGAGAGTTTAAAGAGTATTATTCTGAAGAGAATACCAACTTGGGTCCTACTGCAGAATAACTACTGACAGCAGCCCATAATACCCAAAATCATGAACTCACCAAATCACCACACGCGGGTTCATATCATGCTTTGCTTCGCAGATCCGTAGATAATAGACCATCTCCAAGTTCTTAATTGTATTTATTTCTTATTAGAATAGGAATTCTTTACAAGAAGATTTGGAATATGAAATTGTGGAAGCATATACTAATCCTCAATGCTAACGTTTACTGAATGGCACCACGACACAGCTACTTCGATTCATACTACTTCGATTCATGCTACTTCGATTCATTCGAACTACTTTCTAAAATTTCACGGTTCTTATGCATCTCTCACTACAGTGATTATCTCTCACAATCATCTCGCTACGATTACTTAACTCTCCATCTCTATAACTACTTCGAACTTATCGCATGCACTCTTTCTTCCCCACATATTTATCCGCGAATAGGAATTTTCCGGAATCATGAGATTCTCAACGTTTTCGAAATCCTTAATTATTCTCATCTCTTGTTCTTCCTACAGATCAATCCTCAAGATGTCAGACCCTGCTCAAAGAATTATTGGGCATATGAATGCTGACCACCACTTGTCATTGATTGACTACGTGATCTATTATGGCAAAGTTGATGAATCTATTTTGGTCGAAAATAGCGTTGGAATCAGTAGCATTGATAGTGAACGCGTTGTCATTGACTACAAAACTACAAACTCCGATACCTTCAACCACTTTACTCTTAAATGGACCGATGCTGTGGAAAATCAGGATATACCTGTTAAGAATTTGACTGATCTTAGACCCAAGTTGGTCGCGATGGCTGAATATGCTGCTGCTAAACGTGGGTACTCTCATCAACAGATCAAGAAGGTGGTTCTTCCAGGCCCCAAGCAGTTTTTGATGTACGTGGCTTTTGCGATTTTGATGATTAATAGTTACGATCCTCTTCTTTTGTCGAGATTATTGGCTAATGATTGGTTGTTCAATACCGTGGTCGCTTTTATTCCACAGGGTGTGAAGAATTTTTACTTGCTTACGGCCAAGCATGCTGCCAGGATTGCTGTTGCCACTTATATTATTCATATTATAGAAATTCTGATCTTCACACTTCCTTTCTTGAAGAAATATAGAGTCCCTTTGAAACAGAGATTGGCTTGGATATTCATGCATTTCTTTGAAGGATATTTAGTGATTTCGAGGTTGAAGGAGTTGGCGAAGTCTTCCCATTAGACAATGTTAGAAAATCAGCCATTAGCCATTCGTCATCATTGCCCAAGAACTGAGGGCCATATATCCACAATTCTTGCGTTTTTAACTCTAGCTAGCTATGGATTGTGACACTTCCATTTATATGAATTGATATGACTTTGTACCGTGAGGTAAATACTATAAACCAGCTTATCAGAGAGCTATGCTAGGCTACACTAAGTGATGTAATCTCTTATAGTATTCAAAATAAAAACTTCCACAAAAGAGGCAACTTGTCCGAGTGGTTAAGGAGAAAGATTAGAAATCTTTTGGGCTTTGCCCGCGCAGGTTCGAATCCTGCAGTTGTCGTTATTTTTTTTCTAAACTTTCCTGAAAAGAGTTTTTTTGCAACCGTTCCAGAAGTGCTACAAATATCACGGAAACGCCGAATCGTTGGAAGTATACTCACTAAATATGTATTGGCTACCCTTTTTTGTACTAGAATGTTTTCTTCTCGTTGTGGTTGTGATCAATTTCAAGAAAAACCCTGCGCTTTCTATCATTCTATGGATATCTGCTTTATCTCTTTGTATATTTGCAGTTTGCTACTGTTGTACACAGCGCAGGACGAAACTTATCGAACAGGATGTAAATATGGGGCCTGGGAACCAAGAGGTTGGTCTAGTCATGCATGTACCTCCTATCTGGCCGAATATCCAAATTCCTCCCAATGCTCATCTCAGAGATGTCGTCCCGCTAATTGGTGCTTACCCATTGCCCATAAATCCCCCTAAATATTATTAAACTTGAATAAAGTATTAGTAACTTCAGCATTTTCAAATTACCAAATTATTCTCTAGCACGCAAGGCAATTGTGGAGCTTTGTTAGAGTTCCTTTCAATATACATCCTTCTAAACTAAGTTAAGCAAGTTTAACAAAAATTGTGGATATGTTATAGACTAAGTATCCTCTGTAACAGGGGTTTGCTCTGCTAGTCTATTCTAAACATATTTCTACATGATTTGTGTAGAAAAAAAACAAAAAAGAAAATGATTTTGCCCAGGATCGAACTGGGGACGTTCTGCGTGTTAAGCAGATGCCATAACCAACTAGACCACAAAACCCTTTCTTGTTTAGACTAATAGTCTGAGCAGATAGGTGACGCAAGTGTATTTTAGGTTAAGCGGATACTCAACCTTTAATAGGAGGTCTTTATCAGATATATATCCTCATTAGGTGGTTCATATCTCCTGAAGCATTTGGAATATCTGTACTGTTCCTCGGTAGGAGGTGACTAGTACCAATGCGACATCCGCTACATTTACTTACTAATAAGGAGATCTATTTTTGATAGATACGTAGTAAGACAGAACACCAAACTCGCAATAAATGTATTTATATTTGTAGTATGTAGACGAAGTTTGGTAAATGAAGAGTTGATTAAGAATTTTGTATCTGGAGTTCTCCTTCCTTATGACAGGAACTCTTTATTTAGTCTTGACTTATTTAAATAATATAAAGGTATTGGTCTCGAGTTGATTAGAAAGAGAGTGGGTAGAATAATTCTCTTCAAGGACCACAAAAAGAAGATATTGGGTTCATATCGAAAAAGCTATCATATAGATCAAAACATTAGCTGGATATTCAGTAAACGACTTCTTACAGTTTCTATTCCTTGGAATCATCTTCAAGCGTCGGTTCTGTTCGAGTCACATCGTCTCCAGTCCTGAAGGGTCCTAAATAACAAAGAATAGAAATCACCTTGGAGCGAACTGTGCTCTGATTCGAGATACCACCATGTTTATGAGCTAACTCCTTGCTCTGATCCATTCTACCAATGATTCACAGTTTGGCAGGTAAATATGGCCTTGAAGCAGAAACCTGAATTTTGAATAACTAACAATTGATCTCTTGAGTGACAAAGCTGTGCTTATGGTGGAGCTCATTCTTAATAATAATGACAATGATATGCTTCTTTATCGTCTATACTAGAATTGTAGTATCGAAATTATAATATTCAAAAAACCAAGAATGAACGATTACACAATTAATCCTCGATTAAAAAAGTTCTTGATTTAGAAGAGCAGTTCTTCGCTAGTTCTTAATATTGAAAAGACTCCTCCTTTTTAGCGATTGTGGTTGTGATTGATGGCATAAATCGGAAGTAAACACTTATTTCTGGCTACACCAAATCCCTAAATATATTTCTGGTTGACTTCAAAAATCGAACAAGTTCTTGATGTGTATTGAACTCCTGTTGCAAGAGTTGGGTGGTTTCAGGATTCAACTCAGGGTTTGATTTGCCTACTTGATAAGTATCAGTTCCCACGCTCAATTCAATCCAAAACTCTCTGTTAGAATTGATGGGGTCGATGTTGGAGAATACAAACCGTATGAGATCGGTGGCTATGGCTTCGATTTTCAACCCCAAGTAGATTTCATACTTTACGAGTTCAGGATAGTCTCGTTTGATTTGGTTTTCTAGACTGATTTGCGATCTGGTCAAGTCGTCTGTAGTGGACTCGACTATTTTGTTCAATTCTGCTATTTGCAGTTGTAGTTCATTCTTTTGTTCTATTAATTCTTCCTCCCTTCTGACCAACTCGTCCACTTTAAACCTTTGTGCTTGTAGTGCTTCGATCGACAGGTTCAAATTCTCTTTTGTTTTTGATTCCTTTGTCTGAAGATTCGAAATATCGTTATGTAGTTTCATTTCCTGACCTCTCAACTCATTGACTTTGATATAGTGATCTTGCTTGTCCTTAATAAGTTGGGCACGTTTCTCCGTAAGTTTTCGTTCTATTTCCACCGAAAACTCTCCCATCTTCAACTGGAGATCCTCGAATTCTTCTATTGATGATCGAATACTCATTAGATCGGTTAAGAGTTGTATAGTTATTAAGAGTCCTAAAAAGTAGCGTGACGAGAGTGTAGTTTTGTATATGAATTATTCAGTTATATAGACGCAGTTATTGAACTTCTGTCTTGTTAGCTTGCTGGGGTCGTTTATGGATTCGTTTGTTTGTAGATTCGGTTGTTGTAGATTCGTTTGTTTACATCTTCTCACGCGCTCAATTTTCAAATCTTGATTTCAAGAACCTCAGAAACGTAGCGAGTTCTTTCTGGTGCCCCATAATAAGGTAGTTCTACAATATACTAAGAGATCATAACAGTAATAACCAATAACTCAATGGGTAAAAGTTCTAGTAGTCATAGCGAATCAAGAAAATCCGTCAAGTTACTAACGTTTAATACGTGGGGGTTGAAATTTGTGTCCAAGCATCGGACAGAACGTCTTCAAGCTATTGCTGATCGTTTGGCGCAATATGACAATTATGACATAGTGGCTTTACAAGAGGTTTGGTGTGAAGGAGATTGGAAGTACATTGATGACATTTGTGAAAAGCAGTTTCCCTACAGAAGAATCTTCAAATCGGGGATTGTGTCAGGCCCTGGTTTGGCAGTTTTATCGAAGATTCCTATTAGTGAAACCTTCTTGTATAGATTTCCAATCAATGGAAGACCGAGTGCTGTGTTGCGTGGCGATTGGTTTGTTGGCAAAAGTATTGCAGTTACATTATTGGATCCACACGAAGAGAATGCCGTGCCCATTGCTCTTTTAAACTCTCATATGCATGCTCCATATGCACAGTCAGGGGACAACAGCTATTCGTGTCATAGGGCATGTCAAGCGTGGGACTTTGCAAAGATGGTGAGGATGTTGAAAAAAGCAGGCTACGCTGTGATTCAAGTGGGCGATTTGAACTCGAAACCGGGATCTTTACCGCATAAGCTTTTTACAGTTGAGGGTGGGTTGACTGATTCTTGGGATAATCTTCATGGCAATGCTGTGTTTTCTCCACAGCAAATTGCTAGCATGAGTCCGGCTGATCAAATCGAATTGGCGGGGATCACTTGCGATTCTCAATTGAACACCTGGAGAGCTCACAGACAAATATGGGAGGCATGCAGATTAGACTATGTCCTTGTTGATGTGAACAACGTACAGGCTATCAAAGGTTCAGTGGAATTTACAGAAAGACTTCCACCTCCGCTAGATTGTTCATATTCCGATCATTTTGCGTACTGTGCTGAGTTCCTCATCAATTCAAGAGATGATTACGTACCACCTAAACAGGATCAATTCTGTACCGAACGCATGGGTGTTTACAGAGACCTTTTGATGGAAATTGGTGAGTATCGCAAGTATACCATTCCATACCAAGCTACGTGGAGAAAATATCATTTTTTTGCATCGATTTTTGCTCTTATATTTCTCCACATGGCAATATCGCTTGTTTCGACTCCTTGGATTTTAGTCATCATCATGTTGTTAGGAACCGTGATCGGAATAACAGGGGCCATCAATGGTTTATTGTGGTACTGTGGAGTTAGATCGGAACTGCGGGCGTTGCAGGAAGTCCAAATGGAAGTCGAAGATTCTTTTGAATATTTGAAAAGAAAGTAATTAATATTAATGGTAGATTTTAATAAAATATAGATAAAGGGGATAGAGCGTAGTGTATTATCGCAGGCATATTAAAAATGTAACATATTCTACAAAACTGTAGAGGATATGTAAGAAAAATGTAATAAGGGCGTGTGGTCTAGTGGTATGATTCTCGCTTTGGGTGATTGTTTCGGCAATACAAATCTGCGAGAGGCCCTGGGTTCAATTCCCAGTATGCCCCAATTATTTTTTTTATTTACATAGACTCGAGAGGGTCGTAAAGCTCTTAGCACTGAACTATCTAGAACCCACTTATGAGGTTCTCTATGAATCTCTCTATGAAGTTCTCTAATTTGTTTCTGTAAATAAATGTAATAAAGAGTAAAAAGATAAAAATCAAGTAAATTTCGCACCCAGTTTTCTTCCGTTTATTCACCAACACTTTAGTCATACTAACTGATCCAATATAAAAGAACCACCTAATGTCAAACATCAACCATAAGTCTGAAGAAATGGATTTTTCATTGTGTGAAAGTGAAGATGATACTTTTTGCAGCCAAAATCAGATAAGCGCCGAGCCCACCACAATACCTCCAGAATATACAGAGACCAAGTTTCCTGGTAGTTATGTGGCTTATAATGGCGATGCTACTGAGAACCGAGAAACTCCATTCTGGTTGAAGTTGCAACTTGCCAGCACCTCTTGCAAAGAAGAATCGAATCCTGTGGTTGACAGCTTGCACAACATCATGCTTTATTTAAGTATCATCATTCTACTCATGCTAGTTCATATGAACTTTTTCAGTAGTCCTACGTAAGTCAATCCACCAGAAACATTATTATTCGTACTAACATTTTTGTCCAATGGATAGTCAAGAGTATATCGCCGTTTCAATAGTCAAAGGGTTTCATTATTTGACATCTGAAAACCAAAAAATAGTTTTGAGACATATCATGAAGAATGCAATCTCCCCATAGAATCATTTATGTTATGGAGGATTGCTAGGATGTTTGGATATTGGGTTGATGTTGACTTATCCCGTCGCTAAATCAAGATAGTCAGATTAGTAAGATCTAAGAAGGATTATACCCACTTACTGATATCTACCTCATGATGGCTCATTAATGATCATTAAAACTCCCTAACACTTCTCTGCCTGAATATGTCTATAAATGAGTATTGTTGCAAATCATAAATTTGCTAATAATAAAATTACCCGGCCATTCGCGATCAATTGAAAATTGAAAATCATTATACGTGTACAGAGTGACATCAAACCCCAAATGTTTTCTGTGTTGTTAGCTCTATTTATATCGTTATCAGTCGTTTCCGCCAACTTCTTCGACTTCTTTAACAATAACTTCGGTGGACAGGAAAAACAAGAAGGAGTTGTCAAATCTCCCCTTGATTATGAAAACGCCATGTTGAATGCTAGATGTGACAAGTATTTATGTACGGATACAGGATTATGTGTGGATGCACCTAAATTCTGTCCATGTCCATATCCTTCTTCGCAACTTAGATGTTTCTTACCAGATGGAAAGTATTTGTGTATTTCCAAACCAGCTGGAGAAATATCCTCTAAATACAACGATCCAGCCACAAATTGGAAAGTAGATGCCAAAGATGATGACGTAAGAGACTGTGGATGGGTCGCTAGAGCATGGAGGGGTACTGTATAATACAGACTAAGTATACTGAATAAAGATCCTAGCGATTCTCAAAATATAACTCATGTTTATACATATATCAATATAACTCATGAGGGTATGAAACAAAAAACCACGCGATTACCATTCATCTAGAAGACAATTGTCTACTTATCTTATTAACTCAAACTTGACCTTTACAATATGTAAAGATTTATAGATTAAGTAATGAAGTTTATAAGATAGGTGATGAATATTGGGTCTATAGAAGGTCGAAATTAATGTTTTGAATTTGAACCATACGAGAAAACTCTCGACACGGGAGTTCGTTGTTTATGCTCTTCCATCCTAACGAATTTACATATCATTCTGACGAAAGTGTCAAACAACTCAACTAAGAAGAGATTAAGGCTATGGAAATGAGAAGTAATTGATTAATCATTACTTTATCCCAATTGATCCAGTAGTTTTCCAATGGATATTCAAAATATTCAATACATGTTCATTTGACGGATGATAGCTTATATGCGGTTACCATCTGGATGTCTAACAAGATTTATGGACTTGATAAATTGACCATCAAATATTTTGGGTTACTATTTTGACCGGAGTTGAACAGTATTAGTTGAGGATTAGAGCTGTAACTAATAAAACACAAAATTACCACTAATATACATAATATTTTATCATTCGTTCACATAACTTACCAGTAATATATCAGTAATGAGTTTCTGTCAACTTCGTCCAGTGGTATGCCTTTAGAGCGGAGAATTGATAGTATTGAATAGCTCGGAGTGTCAACATAAAGTTCGGACTCCTCCGCAATATAAATTTTGCAGCCATTCCGAAAACTACTCAGCAATTCTAGCTATTCCGACAATTCTAGTCCTTCCTTAATCCAGTCTATAGAGTCAATGAGTGGTAGCTAAAATACATTAATTGCAACTGACATACATTAGTTTTTACTTTCTTTTTGACAGTAATTTAGTAATATTAATTCGCCAATATCAGTTTTTCATTACTTTACATAGTCATTTTTACTTATATCCTAGTGATCATTACTGTGATACATCCGCAGAGCAATCATAATTCTCTGGTATATTCTCCAACATTAGTCTCCTACTAAAATTCTCTTTCTATTCCCCATAGATCTCTATATATCTACTCATCACAGAACGATTACATAAGCAAGATAAGTTACGGCAATCTCTCACTCTGAGTCATATCGCACCCCATAATCAAATCTGCTCGCTATATTATTGGCTGGATCACAGTTTTTTTAGTGACTCAAACGCTAGAAATGAAGTAGTGTGCGCTAAACTTTCAACGGACCTGTACCGGTTGAAATTAAGTTCAAAAGGTGAAAACTTTTACAGCACAATAGAATCACTAGATATTTATCCCATATGTTGAGTGTAAGAGCTAGAGTCGGGACTAGAGCCAGTGCTAGAGCTGCTAGATCTGCTGCTATATCAGTGAGGTCTTTGGCCACAAATTCTATTGAAGTTCCCCAAGAATATCAATCAAGAACTCCTCCTTACTCCAAGTTGATTGAAAAGTTGTCGATAGTTAACAAGATTATCAACAAGCCGTTAACGTTGGCAGAAAAGATTTTATACTCACATTTAGTGAATCCTGAAGAGAGTCTTGCATCATGTCAAGGCCAGTTATCGAACATCAGAGGTGAAGTCTACTTGAAGTTGAATCCTGATCGTGTTGCTATGCAAGATGCTTCTGCACAAATGGCTCTTTTGCAATTTATGACGTGTGGGATGGCTTCTACCGAAGTTCCAGCCTCGATTCATTGTGACCATTTGATCGTTGGTAAGGATGGGGCTGACGATGATTTGACCAGATCTATAGCCACCAACAAGGAAGTGTTTGATTTCTTGCAGAGTTGTGGTGAGAAATACGGGATCCAATTCTGGGGTCCTGGTTCTGGGATTATCCATCAAATCGTGTTGGAAAACTTCTCTGTGCCTGGTTTGATGATGTTGGGAACTGACTCGCACACTCCAAATGCAGGTGGTTTGGGTGCTATTGCTATTGGTGTTGGTGGTGCCGATGCCGTCGACGCTTTGACTGGTACTCCATGGGAATTGAAAGCTCCTAAGGTTATGGGAGTCAAGTTGACTGGCCATTTATCTGGCTGGTCGTCTCCAAAAGATGTCATCACCAAATTGGCTGGGATGTTGACGGTCAGAGGTGGGACTGGTTATGTTGTGGAATACTTTGGTGAGGGTGTAAAATCTTTATCTTGTACAGGTATGGCTACCATCTGTAATATGGGTGCCGAAATTGGTGCAACCACTTCTACCTTCCCATACCAAGAGGCTCATCGTAGATACTTGGTTCAAACTGATAGAGAACCAATTGCTCGTGCTGCTGATGCCGTGAACGAACAATTCCAATTCTTGAGAGCTGACGAAGGTGCTCAATACGACAAAGTGGTGGAAATCAATCTTTCCGAATTAGAACCCCACGTCAATGGACCCTTCACTCCAGATTTATCCACTCCAATCTCGCTCTTTGGCCAAACTGCAAAGACCGAAGGCTGGCCAGAATCCGTTTCTGCTGGGTTGATTGGTTCTTGTACCAACTCATCGTACCAAGATATGTCTCGTGCCGTCTCTATCATCAAGCAAGCCGAGGCCGTGGGATTGAAACCAAAGATTCCATTTTTCGTTACTCCAGGTTCCGAACAAATCAGAGCCACCATCGAGAGAGATGGCTTGATTGAGACTTTTGAGAATAATGGTGCCATTGTGTTGGCCAACGCCTGTGGTCCATGTATTGGACAATGGGACAGAACCGACGTTGCTAAGACATCTACCGACTTCAACGCCATCTTCACCTCCTTCAACAGAAACTTTAGAGCCAGAAATGACGGAAACAGAAACACCATGAACTTCTTAACTTCTCCAGATATGGTCACAGCCATGATATATTCCGGTGACATGAACTACAACCCAATCACTGACTCCATCAAATTAGCAAACGGCGAAGATTTCACTTTCCAACCTCCTACCGGTGAAGAATTACCTAGCCGTGGTTTTACCAAGGGCCGTGCCGAATTCTACCCCGTCGCCGAACCACAACCAAAAGCAGATGTATCTGTGAATGTGTCCCCAGACTCTGACAGATTACAATTGTTAGAACCTTTTGAAGCCTGGTCTGGCGAAGAGTTGTCCACCAACGTCTTATTAAAGGTTGAAGGTAAATGTACCACTGATCACATTTCTGCTGCCGGTGCTTGGTTGAAGTACAAGGGTCACTTGGAAAACATCTCCAACAATACTTTGATTGGTGCTGTCAACAAAGAGACCGGTGAAGTCAACAAAGCCTACGACTTGAACGGTGACCAGTACGGAATCCCCGAATTGATGATCAAGTGGAAGAAAGACAAAAGACCCTGGATCGTCGTGGCCGAACACAACTACGGTGAAGGATCTGCCAGAGAACACGCTGCATTATCACCAAGATTCTTGGGTGGTTCCACCATTTTGGTCAAGTCGTTTGCCAGAATCCACGAAACCAACTTGAAGAAACAAGGTATGTTACCATTGACGTTTGCTGATGAGAACGATTACGACAGAATCTCTGCTGGGGATTTGTTAACCACCGTCAACTTGAGAGATATGATCGCTAAGAACGGGGATAACGGAGGTACCGTGGATGTCACTGTCACCAAGAAAGATGGTTCTACCTTTGACATTGTCTGTAAGCACACCATGTCCAAGGACCAAGTCGATTTCTTCAAGGCTGGTTCTGCAATTAATCACATTGGTAACGTCAAGAGACAGCAAGGTAATTAGATAGTGAGAGTTATATCTAATAGCTCAACTAATTAGTGACCTTGACTATTCGAATATCCGATCCCATTCATTTCTTGAATTAAATAAAACTAGTAAAAACTAGCAAAAACTACCAGTTTATAGCATAATACATTTCGTTAATCAGACTACGCTGCTTATGGATCTAAGATTATATTATTTATAAATGTATGATGATTTGGACTGACTAATTATCAATAGATCAAGAAATAAAGACAAGAAAAACTAAACAATAAATGTCTTGAATGATTTTATTTTGCATCAGAAGCGGTTGATGGAGTCAGATAATCAGATGTTAGCTGGTCACGAGATGATCTATAGTAGTCACTAGCACTAGAGCTTACTAGAACTGATTTCACTAGAACTTTCACTGTACTAGAGTCAAGACTCTAGACAGAACTGACCACTGACTTGACCAGATCGCTAGATGGATGAAATGAATTACAACTTCAGTATCTAAGAATTTAAGCATCGATCAAATCATGGGACTTATCAGCATCCTCTTCATCATCATCTTCTTGTTCTCTTTCTCTTTCGTAAAACTCAGCCAAAATCTTTGGACTGATTCTGTTCAACAATTCTTTTGGATAGATTCTCAACAAGGACCAAGCTTGGTCCAAAGATTCAAAAATGGTTCTGTTTTCGTAGGCACCTTGCGAGATAAAGTTCTTTTCAAACTTTTCCAAGAATTCCAATGACAATTTATCTTCGGTGGATAAAGCTTCTTCACCAACAACGGCCTTCATGGCAGCAGCATCTCTACCAATGGCATATTTGGCATACAATTGATTGGAAACGTCACCGTGATCCTTTCTGGTCATACCTTCACCGATGGCAGACTTCATCAAACGAGATAACGATGGCAAGACATTAATTGGTGGGTAGATACCTCTATTGTACAATTGTCTGTCAATAGAGATTTGACCTTCCGTAATATAACCGGTCAAATCAGGAATTGGATGGGTGATATCATCGTTAGGCATGGTCAAAATAGGAATTTGAGTGATGGAACCGTTTCTACCTTCAACTCTACCAGCTCTTTCATAAATGGTGGACAAATCAGTGTACATATAACCCGGGTAACCTCTTCTACCTGGAACTTCTTCTCTGGCAGCAGAAACTTCTCTCAAAGCATCAGCATAAGACGACATATCGGTCAAGATAGTCAAAACATGTCTTTCGGTTTGGTAAGCCAAGTATTCGGCGGTTGTCAAGGCTAAACGTGGAGTAATAATTCTTTCAATAGTAGGATCGTTGGCCAAGTTCAAGAACAAAGTCGTTCTTTCCAAGGATCCATTTTCTTCGAAATCCTGCTTGAAGAATCTGGAGGTTTCCAAGTTTACACCCATAGCAGCGAACACAATGGAGAAATTCTCTTCATGACCATCATGAACATCCTTGGTTGGTCTAACCAACCCGGCTTGTCTACAAATCTGGGCAGCAATTTCATTATGGGGCAAACCAGAAGCAGAGAAAATAGGAATCTTTTGACCTCTGGCAATAGAGTTCATGGTGTCAATGGCTGAGACACCGGTGGAAATCATTTCTTCAGGATAAATACGAGCATAAGGATTAATTGGAGAACCATTAATATCCAAATAGTCTTCGGCAAAAATCTTAGGACCTTTATCAATTGGTCTACCAGAACCATCGAAAATTCTACCCAACATGTCTTCAGAGACGGCGATCTTCAAGTTTTCTCCGGTAAACTCGACTCTGGTCTTCTTTACATCAATACCGGTAGTACCTTCGAAAACTTGAACAATGGCCTTGGTACCTCTGACTTCTAAAACTTGCCCTTGTCTAGTCGATCCATCTGGCAATGTTAAGTTAACAATTTCATTATAACGAGGAAACTTGACATTGTCCAAGATAACCAACGGACCGTTAACACCACCAACTGTGTTATAGTTGACTCTAGGCTTGATTTTAAAACCTTCAGTAACGGCCTTCTTATTCAATTCAAATAATTCTTTATCAGAGAGAGACATGATTGATGTTCTAAATGAAAGTTGAAATAGATTTTCACTAGGGGTCGTTGAAGGATCAGTTAAATTAGCGGTCGATAAGATTGAGGGAGGGTGAATTTTCATTGGGATCAAAATTACCGTGACCAAAAGTACGCCTAAAAATTACAAGTATTGAATTACTGGGACGAGTTAGCTAAGTTTAGATAATATAGATTTGACGAGATAGTTAGGTCTAGATATTGTAGATTAGACTGTGCCTATTACTTTACAGGTCTGTGAGAATATCTGGTCCATATTGGCATCAATTGGTTGAATGTTAATTTAGCGAGACTACACGTGAGTACGAATACTGAGCGGAGCGAAGTATTCAATGTTAGTGAATGTTAGTGAATATTAGTGAATTACTAAAGAGCTTTAAATACTGAGCGTAGTATTAGTGAATATTTATGAATCTAAGTGAATATTAGTGATAATTATTAAGTAATAAAAGAGCTCGGAATACTTCGCTACGCTTAGTATCAAATATTGGATTCCAATCTCTATTCAATTTGACTAATAACATCCCACTCATCTTTGAAATGTAACTTTGTTTGATTTGCAATCAAATCACTTAGGTTGAGATCTTGAAGTATCGTAGGAATACGCATGGAAGAATCGTTTCCCTTTACGATATTCTTATATACATTGGTCATTAGGGCGTGGAGGTTCAACTTATCAATCGGTTCTGCAAAAAGCTCCTGGATCGTTTCAATGGACGACGATATCAAGTTAGATTCAACTTTCGAAGGTGCAAGTTTGGATATGAATAGTTGGTCTAGGGTTGTGACTCTTCCCAAAATGTTCTCGAATTCAAGCATGAATTCATCGGTTTCGGCATATTCTGTGCCAATGGTGAGCATAAACATAACCTGGAAATTAGCAATGATCTTGACTATGACAAGTATGAACTTTAGAAATTCTTTGATTGAGAGTTTGCTGAATGGTTTATTAAGTATTTTGTGAGGAATGATGACTATTCGCCGATTAGGGTTTGATTCTGGAACCAAGACCGGTGGCCTTGGTGTGGTTGATTGGGTTAATTTTTCATATCCACGACTAGGAGAACCCAGAGAGCCTCTAGATGATGATGCTGTAATTAATGATGCTCTTCTTTGGTTATTCAACGTTTTGGAGGAAAGTGGGAGTTTTATGGCGTCCCCCAATTTAATGATCCGTCCAACACTTGTAGGTGGACTGGGAGAAACCAGATCTTGATTGTTGATATGATTAATGATCTCCTCATCATCCTCGTCGTCTTCTGTTTTCCCTAACATCCGCATATTCTTCTCCTTAACCAAATTAAAGAATTCGGCGTCTGGAAGGAACCCTAGCAACTCGGCCAAGTATGGCAACTCAATCTTGAAAAGACGTGTTAAAAGGTATTGTAAATTGATTAGATTCTCGAGAAACTGGTTAATAGATATAATACTTTGTGTTAGAAAGGTGGAGATCTTCAAGATTGGTTGGTGGTAGAATAAAAGATTATTGTCTTTCGATCTGGAGAAAATGGCTTCCTTTAATATTTCAAAGTCCTTGAGTTGAATTCGAATGGATTGCTTTTCAATGTGGTTAATTCGTTTGATCCTGTATTCTTCTATTCCGTCGTCCAATTGCTTCGCCATGCGTTTGTAATTCTCAAGCAACTCTTGATGCTGTTTAGTCACAGTAGACTTTTGTAATTCAAGGACATTCTTATCGCCAGCGATGTTGTCTCGTATTCTTTCATTTTTCTTTTCTAAATGGTGGATTGTCCTGTTTAGTGAGTTGACACGGATGTTTAGGTTTAGGATTTCAAGCTTATTCAACTGTATGGCAAGGAGACTGATAGCATTCAAGCTCGGAATTTTCGACAAAGGATCTACCGTGAGAGCATTATAGTGTCGTATAACACTCGTGGTATGGATTCCCTTTTGAAGTTGGCTGGATACTTCAAATATGCCATTGATTTGCCGCCTGTTTTCCACGTTAGCATCATCGTTTATTCGAGCTTTTGCCTGTGTGGAAAGCAATTCCTCGATATCAGATGTTGCTGACGGTAGCACAAACAACTCGGGATTCTCAAGTTCGGCTAATGAAGATATCATCCTGATAAGAAAGATTGCATTTGGTAAGACGATTGTAGTATCATCTGATTTCGTGGGGTCCCATGATAAGAGTGAGTAATGTTTTGCCACAAGTACACGACCGAATATAGTACAAACACTCGTCAAATATATTCACAAAAACTCGTCACTAAAACTTTAACAATTAGACACTTACAAAGCTTCAGAGAGATTTCTACACGATCTAAGTTATCCAACGTCGCCTTTAGCTAAAGAGAGTGATATACTGGTTTGGTCGATCAACTTGTATTTAATCAATGAATAGTCATCAGTAGCGTTTCTATAGTATTCACAGAGACTAAATTTCTGTACCTAAATACGAAGAACCTCTTTGAATTGAGTCTAAGGGTCCCACAAAGTCTAGTGGCCCTACTTATATTGTCCGGCGTTTCTAGCCAAACATTTGCGGCCCAGCCGCGGAGCTCTGCACAGTAAGTACCCAAACTGGAAAATAATGTCGCACTCATATAATTCTATGAAATGGAATTTCAAAATGTTGCGATTGTCTAAACTTCTAACAAGATTGGTTCTTCTACATGACATCTTTATTGAAAAAACCACTGGTGCTATATAAAGAAGATGTTCATTCTCCGATCCATGAAAATCCCCTTCGAATTGCGTTTTTAGGAGGTCCCAAATCGGGCAAGTCCTCAACGATTGCTAAATTAACAATGGGTACTTTTACTGAAACACATTATCCAACCCACCAGATCCAACCTATATTGCATAATTTTGCACCTACTTCATTCAGCGCACGGTGTATTCTTGATGAAGTCGAAATCGAGAGTTCTCTCGGATACTTATCTAAACAACCAAATATTGTCTTGAGTCCGGTCATTTACCAGTCTTATGCTAAGCCAAAGGTACCCAAGAAACCGGTAAATGGTGGTAGTTCGTCCCAAGAGTTGATTGTCAATTCGAAAAACCCATACTACATTTCGTACTTTGAAAATAATGACAACAACATAGGAAATAGTGGGTATGTCCCTCCTCAAGTATCGCCAATATTGATAGATTTGATAGATACGCCTAGTTTTGATCCCAAGAGAGTCGTTCCGTTTCTCGAAGCGTCGATGTACGTGAAATTGAGTAAAGAAATTCTACATAATTTGGCAAACGAACCTCGGAAAGCAGTTTCTACGAATCCTTTGCTTGTCGCAAGTGGTGCAAGTGAAATGAACGGTAATATCGATGGATATTTCTTTGTATACAGTGCTGTGCCATCATACCATCCACCATCATACGAAGAAAAAGAACTTGTGCCTGTACCTTCTCCCCCAAATAATGATCCGAATATTCCTACGTTGGAACAACTTCCTGGCGATGATACCTTCAACCTACTCTCGATAATGAAAGGTGCCTTGGACGAAGCATGGAAAGAATATACTTCTTTCAAAATCAGATGGAGTCAAGGCCAGGAACACGACATATTTTCATTCAAACGTGCGTTGAAGACTTTATGGAAGGAAAAGAATTTGCTGGAAAATGACAATATGAAAGATGAGTTAAAAAAGCGACTCAAGTTAGAAAGTAACTCTCTGGACCCTTCGGACCCAGATTGCCCCCCTCCAATTTGGATTATATGTACCCATTCCGACAACCAATTAGCGTCTCCTAAACTCATCGAAAATGGAATCAAAGTAGCCAAGTTCTGGAAATGTGGATTTGTTGCTATTGATAATATGGACGACGACGTCGACGATGTTTTGGCATTGTTAATGAGAGAAATAGTGGAAAGAAAGAAGTTACAGAAGGGAAAGAAGAAGATTTCGTAATTTTTTACTTAACAATAAACTATAGGTTTACGGAATCAAATTCTAGAAGTATATTTTAAAAAAGCTAATAGGGCCAATTGAAGTGGTTTTTCATAGAAAACTAATAGGGTCAATTGAAGTGCTGTGGCAGATTTTCTAGGCAGGAGCAATGGCCACACCTAATTCCGAGTCTCCTTGACCATAATATAAGAACCATTTGCCCTTGAATTGAACGATTCCTTCACAGAAGACTACTTTATTGACCTGGCCTGTAATTTCGTTCCTATTCTCCGGTTTCAAAATGGGTTTTTCTAATCTAGCAAGGGGCCCATTTCTAATCTCGTCATAATCAATGAGCATTTCGTTGATGGTATATGTGTCTTTTGGAAAATCTTTCCCTCCAGTGGTACTTGAATTATAAAAGAAGACCCATTGATTCTTACCGTTGTCTAATTTGATAGGAGCAGGACCTGATTCAATCAACTTATTCTCAAAGTTGAAAATGGGCTGGGTGAATTTGTTTTGATTGAAATCGCCGCTAACCACATTCCAGTTGACCATATCTTTGGATTCAGCCAAGTGTAAATGGCAATCTCCCCAGATCATGTAATACTTGTCATCCTTGTTCTTTTCGGTGAAAATAGCACCGGATTTCAGCCATTCGTTTCTAATGAGTTCAGTTCCGTTTGACGTGATGGCGATGTCCTGCCAGTAGTGCGGAACAAAAGACGGGTACTTTGTCCAATTGAACAAATCCTCAGATGTAGCCACACACAATCTAGCCGTACGTAAGTCGTAGGCAGTATAGGTGACAATGAATAATTTTGATTTGGGGTCTCTTGCAATTCTAGGGTCCTCTACCCCGCCACCTTGTTCCCATGGTTCAGTGGCAGTAATAATTGGTTTATGATACTTTACAAACGTAACGCCATCGTCAGACCATGCCAAACCAACAGATGAAACTTTGTGTTTGTTCTGTGCTCTATACAACATAAAAACCTTGTCATCAATCACAATGGCTGTAGCATTGTATAAATAGCCACTCTCAAATTCAATTTCGGGGTTGGGCCTCAAGATCGGATTGTGTTCGTATTTGCGAAACGGACCAATAGGAAAAGCCTTCGGAGCTTTGTAATTGGAGTCGCCATCTTTAGAGTTTTTGTTTATTACAGGAATCATCATTTTTGTATGGTTTTGGGGCCTGTGGAATAGTTAGCAATACATTTTATGGGGTAGATATTTAAGTCATGATATAGGAACAATGTCGTGACGTCGCGTCGCGACTGCATATATTATTAGTCTAGCGATGTCGTCCATGTGACACAATGTCGCTCAACTAGCGCATTTGTTTCCCAACAATATTTTGGCCTTGTACTATGATTGTCTTACACAACTTATCATCACAAACAATTCGATTGGAATCTAGAATAAAAAAGTTTCGTTGTTGCAGTTGTAGTCACAATTCGTCATATTCTTAGTTTGAAATGGGACAATTATTATCACATCCCATAGAGGATAAAACGTTGGAGTATCAAAGCCATAATACGTTAACATATTGTATTGGCTCAATGCAAGGATACAGGATGACTATGGAAGATGCCCATGATGTCAAAATCAACGAATCTGAAAAACTAGCGGTTTTTGGAGTTTTCGACGGCCATGGTGGAAAGACGTGCTCGGACTATCTTGCAATACATTTACCCAAACTTATATTCCGGGGTTTGAACGGGAAAAATGATGCTATGGTATCATTAGAGCTCAAGGATTATTTGCGGATTATCAAGGATTGTTTCTTTCAAGTCGACCATGATTTATCGAACCAACCCAACTTGATCAATTGTGGATCTACCGGAATTGTTACTACGATAGTCAAAAACAAATACATCATAGTGGCGAATACTGGAGATTCGCGATGTATATTGTCTGTGAATGGCCAGGCCAAAACAATGTCGTATGACCATAAACCCATTATCATGAATGAACGGATCAGAGTCGAAAATAGCAATGGTTATGTTTTGAATAACAGAATTAATGAAGTACTAGCATTATCTCGAGCATTCGGGGACTTTAAGTTCAAAGTTCCCTACATCGACACCACTAGAAACAAATACATTTTGAAGAACAGAAAGTATTTCAAGAACGATTTGATCCACCTTCCACCCGAACTATTCCAAGTCAGTGTAGAGCCGGATTTTATCGTTTATGACTTATCAGATCCAAAATCAATCCCTGAGTTCGTGATAATTGCATGTGATGGGATCTGGGACTGTTACAAGAATAGTAGGTTGATTCAAATCATTCGAGATAAGTTGGCCTTGGGATGGAAATTGAATAAAATCATCGAATTTATATTGCATGACTGTTTACAAATGGCCAATAACTACACTGGTATTGGTTTTGATAACATGACTTTGATTATAGTTGCAGTCCATACCAACAACAGCATTGAAGACTGGTACGAACATATAAAAAACAAGATTTTGAAAGAAAAGGGATTATGATGAGAAGTTAATTCAGAATACTAACGAGATTTTATTACAGAAGACTTTGAAATTCCAAAAACTTGATGTTTTTCATGATCCACTTAATACCGAAGACTCTCAATCTTGAACGATTCTAGATTCAATACACTTGAAATAGGACTAGTGTTGGCCCGGCGTGTCCATCATTCAATGGGAATAGAAACTTGAAATTAGGGGAATTTTCACTACCTGTTTCTTCTAGAGTGTTCTCTACCTATTATCTCTAGAGTGTTTTCTACCTAGAGTTATGATTCTCTACCTTCCCTTCTAGAGCTCTTTCTACAACATACTACTATTACTTCCAACGTTTGGTACATTTCAGTTCTTTGCTCCAATCGATGCACATAGCTGGCAAATATTGCTTGCTTATTTTTATTTATTACAGGGTCACTTACACCTTAATACTAATTTATATACTTATGGGACGTGTTGACTATCCTGCATATTACAGGGCAAACAAATCGTCAAATGAGCAGCAAGTTGGTTCAAACAAAAAAACAGCCGATTTGAACTAGTGGAGACACACCCTCGGACCACTCTATTCATAGCTTATAATTAGACATTGAGATCTTTCATAAAGAACCAAATACACCACCATTTCTAACATAGACTTTCATCGAATTTTTCACCAAAATTAAAACAAGGGGAAGAATTGCACTTAACTCCATCGTCATACCCTCCTGAATCATTAGAGACAAAGTTTATGAATTTTCACATACGTTAGCATTCACGCTTAGTTACAACTACAATCTGCATTAGCATTTCATACAATCTCATTATACTATATATTCAACTATAGACCTGTATGACTGAGGTAGAACTGTACGAAGACCCTATAATAAGGCTCATCCAAGATCCCAATCTCAACAAGGATAGGGCCAAGACCACCGAGCTTCTTCGTATTATAAATGGGTTTCCCCTTACCGAACGAAAAGTTAGTAAGTTGTGTCAGTCATGCTTCAGTATTTTACAGACCCTTGAAAAATTGAGTCTTTCATTCAAAAGTTGGGAGTTTCTCTCTCTAGATTTCAATAGTGACAACCATTTTAGCAGCTCAGATGATAAAATCAAAAGTTTCAACAACAATATTGCTGATAAAGTTATAGTGGTGTGTAAGGAGTTGAACAGGAAATTGAACAAAATCACTGCTGATCTCGACCACATAACAAAAGCATCGCGCACATTAACTCCTATTGAGTTTATATCAGACAGCGGTACTCTCTTGACGTCTTTAGTATTGAGGAATATCAAATTGAAGAATGAATCCGCCGAAAACTTGACTATCTCGTACCTGAAAGCCAAGTTGATTATAATAGGAAAAGAATTGGAGCTTATGCTCATCCAGACAGACGACAGACTGACAATATTGACATACAAGAACTTTATTGTGAGTTTGTTGCGACAATTGAACGATGCAATCGAATTGGACGATACAGAGTCAAAGTACGAATGTTTGGCCGTAGTAAACGATATGGAGAAGATGTTTGACGCGTTCAAGTTGGAAAAGGCAAGGGAAGTGGCCGTATATAAACAAAAGGAAAATGAAGAGAACGAACGACAACGACAATTGGAAAGAGAGCAAGAACAAAAAAGAGCTCAGGCTAGAGAAAGACAGATTGAAGAAGAAAGAGCCAAGCACAGACAACTTGAGGAAGAAAGAGCCAAACACAGAGAACTTGACCGAGAAAGAACTAAATTGGAGGAAGAAAAAATTAAACTTCAAAAGCTTCAACGTGACGACGAATTCGTCAATCTCGTCGAGGAGTTCAAACCTCCAAACCCAATACCCATTCCAACGTCTTCACGCCAAAATCATCACTCAATACATTCTTCTCGTCGCGAAAGTCCAAATATCAGTACTCCCAGATCAGATATGGACGATGTAGACGATTACGACTATTCAGACTCTGAAGTCGGCTACAACTCCTTATATTCATCAACCTTGACGCAACCACCGCTAATCCATTCCATCACGAAGACCAACGACTCCCATTCATCGAGCTTACAAAGAAGAGACTCTATATCTTCGCTTTCAACTTCCACATTACTTCACAAGACAACCATTTCCGATGAGTTGCCATACTTGATGACAGCATTTAGCTCTGCTAAGAACTTTGAAGAAGACGTAAGTCACTTTAAAGAAGAAGAAGAAAAACGAACTCCCCAGTTAAAATCACAAAATAAAATCCAGAGCAAACTCTCACAGTCGGTCATAGTGGAAGGGCCCAGGGCCAACAAAATCGCCAATGAAAAACATTTCTATAATCACAAGTCACATCTACCAGATACGTCTCTCTATTCCGAGAGCGTTCTTCTCAACCGTAGTGGTGGAAACTCTTCTCCAGGAACATCTCCAGCCTCGTCATACCTCTTTTCAAACAATTCCCTTTTATCGAAATTGGGTATAAAGCCCCAAGTCATCACCACAGAATTTCCCGCACGAGAAATGGCTCTACTGGGAAGAACCAATCAACAACTGAAGCAATTACCTCAGCCAGCCTTACCCCCAGCCACCGAGAGGTTATTTATCAAGAACGAGAAATCTTCACCAGAAGATGATAGTAACAAAGAGAACCAAACCCGTCTCTTGACACCATTAACAAAGGCCAATTTGGAGTGCCATACGTTTTCAAAGTTGGCTGTAGATCAGCAATTCAATGATTTTGTTGAATGAATCCCAGAGTCATCATTTATATTTATTCAAATGGTATTCAAAATACCCGGATTTTTTAGTTTATATATTTAAGAGGTAATTTAAACTGTAATAATTGTAATAACTGAAGAATTGTTTATCCTAGTAACTATAATTATTTATCCTAGTAATTGTAATTATTTATCCTAGTAATTGTAATTATTTATCCTTGTAACTGAATAATTACTTGTATAATCACTGGGCTAATCGATCTAAACTACTAAGTATGCTTTTCTCCACATTTAGATAACTCTTTTACGAAACTTTCACCCCAGAAACCAGAAGTATACTTGGAAATATAATCAAATAACTTGTTGAAGTTGAGCGTTTTCTTCTCCTCTGGTAAAGTTAAACTTTCCTTGATTGCATCACTCAACTCTTCGGTGTTCCAAGGGTTCACAATAATTGCTCCGTTCAACGATTGAGCAGCACCAGCGAATTCAGACAAAATAAGTGCACCCTTCTTTTCTTCTTGACATGCGATATATTCGTAACTGACCAAGTTCATTCCATCTCTGGTCGAACTAACCAAACACACATCTGAAATATGATATAAACTGATCAATTCGTCAAATGGAATCGACTTGTGCAAATAATGAATAGGAACAAACTCAACTGTTCCGAAACGACCATTGATTCTTCCGATCAATTCGTTCACAGTGGATCTAAGACTTTGGTACTCTTCAACATCGCCTCTTGAAGGAACTGCTACCTGGACTAACTTGACTTTTCCAATCCATTCAGGGTTTTCAGTCAAGAAAATCTCAAAAGCATGAAGTTTTTGAGGAACCCCCTTTATATAATCCAATCTGTCTACTCCGACAATCACCTTGGTGTCTCCAAACTTCTCTTTCAACTGTTTTACCCTGGCAATCACACTATCTTTGGTAAGACCATCCACAAACTTGTCCACATCAATACCAATAGGGAACGCACCAATGTTTATGGATCTTCCTTGGAATTCTATTCCGTTTGGTAACGTCGTCACGTCGGGAACAATCCTCGAAACCGAAGACAAGAAATGTCTAGCGTAGTCATAGGTATGGAAACCAATCAAATCACAACTCAACACTCCGACTAAGATCTCCTTTCTGACAGGGAGAATTCTATAGATCTCGGACGATGGGAAAGGGGTATGTAAGAAGAACCCAATTCTAACATTCTTTCTTGAGTTTCCAAGTTCTTCTCTCAACATTTGCGGTAACAACATCAAATGGTAATCGTGGACCCACACCATGTCGTTGTCGTTCACCTGACTAGCGATCTTAATGGCAAATTCTCTGTTCGCTTCAATGTAGGCAGCCCAGGCATTCTCGTCGAAATTCATTTCACCGGGATGGTAATGGAATAACGGCCAGAGAATACTATTGGAAAATCCATTGTAGTGTAAATCAGCAATGTTATCGCTAAGGAAAATTGCTGTACATTTGAACTTTTCCATCAAGTCCTTGTTAACCCGTTCTTGCTCGTCTTCCGGGAGTTCCATTCCCGGCCATCCTAGCCATTGAAACTCGGTGGACTTCTTTAACCCTTGTAATGCGGTGACCAAGCCACCTGATGACATCGAATAATCATAGGACCCGTCTGATTCCCTATTGATAGTAACAGGAAGTCTATTAGAGACTACCAATACTTTTCCTTCGGACATTGTTGTTAAGGATGAAGAAAACAACTGGTAGCAAATTTAGTTGGGCAAGTTATGGGTGGGTGGTGTCTGGAGATTGCGCATACACAACCGCGCAAGCATAGAACATTCTCTGGCTACTTATTGATAAGGTGCGTACATTTGTTACTACTTTAGGAAGTCTATATTTTCGTTTATAGAGAGAGTAGAGTTTGCTTCTTGCCTATTCAGGTAGTCTACGTTTTTCATTGCCAGACGTCAAAAATTATAGCCTAGCTAGAACCTAGTGGCAAGGTAATTAACTGGGCATGTATACACCTTACGGAAACACAGGAAATTTCCAGCAGCCGCCGCCGCAGCAGCAGCAGCAGCAGGCCATACCAATCCAACAGAACTTGCACAATATGCAACACAACGTGCAACCAAACATGCAACAAAACTTGCAACACCCTCAACCACAACATCCTTTGTATCAAGGACAATATGGGAATCCTCCTCCACAGCAACAACCTCAGCAAGTAAAAGGATATCCGAGCTTCTTGCAAGATCCAGCAACATCTCTTGCCTCTCAATTTGCAATGAATGGACTTGAATCATCCAACCAATATTTCCAACAAAGCTTTGGTTCGTTTTTGCCTGGAACAAGCGATTTAAAGTATTACTTCAGAGTCAGTAACTCTTACGTGTTGAAAAAGATTCTCCTTGTCTTGTTCCCATATCATAACAAGAATTGGACCAGAGTTACTACAGCCGAAGCAACAGGAGATCCTTCGACAAATGCTCAATCACAATTTGCCCCTCCTATATATGACATCAATGCGCCGGACTTATACATTCCTTTGATGTCGTTTATTACATACATCTTATTATGGGCCTCGTTTCAAGGATTGAAAGGTGATTTCCATCCGCAATTGTTTGGATACTTGGCGTCACAAACTTTAGCATTCTCTTTCTTGGATATTGCAATCTTCAAAATCGGTTTATATTTGTTGAACTGTTCTACCCAGAGCTCTTTGTGGGACTTGGTCAGTTTTTCGGGCTACAAATACGTATCAGTGATTGTATTATTGTGCTGGAAGCATGCTTTTGGGAACGGTTGGGTTACATACTTCCCAGTTGTAATCTTTCTTATTATCAACTTGGCAGTATTTTTAATGAGATCTTTGAAGTTCTTGGTTTTGCCAAACAGTGTCACTGGAACTTCTAACAGTATCACTACCAAGCAAAGAAAAATCAGAATTCAATTCTTATTCATCTACTCGGTTGTTGTCCAGGGTCTTATCATTTTATTTATGAGTTTGTAAATAGTAATTCACGAAGAATCTCTATTTGAAGGATAGTTATGACATAAGCTTGGATATATAATGACATAAGCTTCCATCTCCAATAATTGTAATACCTTTTTATCGATACATATCCATCACCATGCCCTAATATATTTAAGTCATGTGATTTTTATCACATGTTTTAAATACGCGTCATATGCAGGATAAACGACGCGTTAGATCTGAAAATCCATCGTTAGAAACCAGCCAGTTCTATCAACGTATTAGTAAAGGTTGAGCAGCGGTTTAAGGTGAAAGAATCTGGTCACTATCCCTTCATTTTTCTATATAATTTATATACAGCATTAGTTCCAGATCATCCTGAGACCAGCAATAATGTCAAGTCGACCAAATCAACCATTCAAAGGTTCTTCATCAGCCAGATATGTAAAAAATAAAGTGAATACGGAGTTCAAAAATCGACCACCTAGAAATGCAGAACCCATCGACCCGTACATTGCCAATAATCCAATGTTGTCAAACTCTTCGACCAAGAGAGAATTAGTGGAGAAAATTGACAGACTTGATTCTGTGATGGGGTTTGACAGAATCGAACATGGAGAACATGACGGTGAAAGACCAAGGAAAGGTTGGTTAGTAAATATGCATCATACAACGATCCCAAGTGAAGAACATTTATCAGGGTACTCTGGAGTGGACTACTACTTTTTGGATCAAGAGGGTGGTTCCTTCAAGGCCACATTGAAATTCGACCCCTACTTCTTAATTGATATTGCAAAGGGACGAGAGTCTGAAGTAGAAGAATGGTTACGAAAATTCTTGGAAACAGCTTATATTAAAAGTATTACTAGAATATCAAAGGAAGATTTAGCGTTGCCAAACCATTTGGTGGGATTGAGGAACAATTTGATCAAATTGAGTTTTCATAATATCCAAGATTTATTGGTAGCAAGAAGATTGTTGGCACCAATAATTACAGAGAACAAGAAAAAGAGTGACACTAGGGATATATACCTGGCGATGAACTTCGATATTAACAATATTAATGGTACCGATATGTATATGAAAAATGGTTCGAAACCCGAGATCATCGCTGATCCCTCGACATTGATAAACGATGTTAGGGAATATGACGTTCCTTATCATGTGAGAGTTTCCATAGATGCTGATGTCAGAGTGGGTAAATGGTACGACGTCTACGTCAAGCACTCCGAAGTCACGTTGGTTGAAGATAAGGAGAAGATTGCCTTCGCTGATCCTGTGGTATTGGCATTTGATATTGAGACCACTAAGGCTCCTTTGAAATTTCCTGAGGCTTCAATTGATCAAATTATGATGATTTCGTATATGATTGACGGTGAAGGATTTTTGATCACCAATAGAGAAATCATTTCAGAAGATATTGATGACTTTGAGTACACCCCCAAACCTGAGTATCCTGGTTTGTTCACTATATTCAACGAAGAGGACGAGAAACACTTGATATTGAGATTTTTCGAGCATATAAGAGAAGCAAGGCCCACGGTTATTGCTACGTTTAACGGTGATTTCTTTGATTGGCCGTTTGTGGAAAATAGAAGTCGATTTCATGACATAGATATGTTTGAAGAAATTGGATTTGCTAAGGACTCAGAGGATGAATACAAATCAAAGTACTGTGTACATATGGATTGTTTTAGGTGGGTACAAAGAGATTCCTATTTACCACAAGGTTCTCAGGGTTTAAAGGCTGTAACTACTGCAAAGTTGGGATATAACCCAACAGAATTAGACCCTGAACTAATGACCCCATATGCCTATTCCAAACCACAACTATTGTCAGAGTATTCGGTGTCCGATGCCGTGGCAACTTATTACTTGTACTTCAAGTATGTGCATCCATTTATTTTCTCGTTATGTACGATTATTCCTTTGAACCCGGACGAGGTCTTAAGAAAAGGTACTGGTACCTTGTGTGAAATGTTATTGTCAGTACAAGCATATGAAAAGAATATCTTGTTGCCCAACAAACATTCTGATCCCATTGAAAGATTCTATGATGGACATTTGCTTGAATCAGAAACCTATGTTGGAGGACATGTGGAATCTCTTGAGGCTGGTGTGTTTCGTAGTGATTTGGAAAACGATTTCAATATTGACCCTACAGCGGTTGAAGAACTTCTTGGAAATTTGCATAACTCCATCAAATTTTGTATTGAAGTTGAAAATGGAAAGAAACTAGAAGACGTTGAGAACTATGACGAAGTGTACAATGACATTAAAAGCAAGTTGATGGGATTGAGGGACAACCCAGTCAGAAAGGAGAAGCCATTGATTTACCATGTGGATGTTGCTTCGATGTATCCTAATATTATGACAACCAATAGATTGCAGCCCGATTCCATGAAGAGCGAAGAAGATTGTGCTGCTTGTGATTTTAATAGGCCAGGTAAAAATTGTGATAGAAGACTACCTTGGTCTTGGAGAGGTGAATACTACCCTGCAGAAATGAACGAATATGGAATGATCAAAAGAACTTTGCAAAACGATGTCTTTCCCAACCCAAAACATTGGTTACCTCCATTAAAATTTGATGAGCTTTCTTACACGAAGCAAGCTGAGTTGATTAAAAAGAGATTGACTGAGTATTCTAGAAAAGTATACAGCAGAGTTAAACAATCTAAGGTCGTGACAAGAGAATCCATTATTTGCCAACGTGAAAATCCTTTCTATGTTGACACAGTCAGAAGTTTCAGAGATCGTCGTTATGAATTTAAAGGTTTAGCAAAGGTTTGGAAAGGTAAAGCTGCAAAGTTTGGCAGTGACGATACTATTAATAGGGAAGAAGCCAAGAAAATGGTGGTGTTGTATGATTCTTTGCAATTGGCACATAAAGTTATTTTAAATTCATTCTATGGATATGTCATGAGAAAGGGGTCTCGTTGGTACTCGATGGAAATGGCAGGTGTGACATGTCTTACCGGTTCAACGATTATTCAAATGGCTAGAACTTTGGTTGAAAGATTGGGTAGACCGTTGGAATTGGACACAGATGGTATTTGGTGTATTTTGCCCTCATCATTCCCAGAGAATTATGACTTAAAATGCAAGGATGGAAAGAAATTGTTTTTGGAATATCCTTGTTCAATGTTGAACTACTTGGTTCATGAGCAATTTACCAATCATCAATACCAAGATTTGGTCGACTCAGATAAGCTCAAGTACAAGACAAAGTCTGATAACTCTATTTTCTTTGAGTTAGATGGTCCATACAAGGCCATGTTCTTGCCAACTTCTTTGAAAGAAGGGAAGGGGTTGAAAAAGAGGTATGCCGTATTTAATCATGATGGGACCTTGGCCGAATTGAAAGGTTTTGAATTAAAGAGAAGAGGTGAACTTGGTTTGATTAAGAGTTTCCAATCTGATATTTTCAAATTATTCTTGGAGGGTAAAACCCTTGAAGAATGTTACCTGGCAGTTGCGTCTGTTGCTAATAATTGGTTAGACGTGATAGATACTAAGGGTGGGATGTTACAGGATGAAGATTTGATCGAACTTATTTGTGAAAATAAGAGTATGTCAAAGAGTTTGTCGGAATATGCTGGACAAAAGTCTACCTCAATTACTACTGCAAAAAGATTAGGAGAGTTCTTGGGAGAAGAGATGGTGAAAGGTGCCGGGTTGGCTACGAAGTATATTATCAGTGCGAAGCCTACATTGGCTCCCGTCACCGAAAGAGCTATTCCCGTGTCGATCTTTTCTTCAGATCAAAAAGAAGTATACTTGAAGAAGTGGCTCAAGGATCCAAGCATGGAGAATTTTGGTCCTAGAGATATTATTGATTGGAATTACTACTATGAACGTCTTGCCCTGGTCATCCAAAAGATTATTACAATTCCAGCAGCATTGCAAAACATCAAGAATCCCGTCCCAAGAGTTCCTCATCCAGACTGGCTTCAAAACAATATCAAAAGAAAGGAAGATTCTAAGCAACAATCTTCAATCGGTGCATTCTTCAAGGCTTCCAATAAAGTGGAAGCAGTCGAAGCACAGGTAAAGGATATTGAAGACTATGGTGACATTGATTCTGACCTTCCTAAAGCGAAGCTCGGTACCGTTACATCTCGTAAGAGACGGATCGCCAGGGCAAACCACATTGCTGAAACCGAAGAGATTGAAAGAAGTCACGCCATTTTAAATGGTGAGTGTCCATCGATGACTGAGGACTATGTTGGATTCTTAAACTACCAAAAAGCTAAATGGAAACTACAATCACAAAATAGAGAAAGACGTAAAAAGTTGTTTGGATCCAATGCGGAATCTTCTCATAGATCTACTGTTGGGGGTATGTTCCGTAGACAGGCTGAAAGCGTGGCCGGAACCAACTGGGACATTTTGGAGTACAAGGTTGATCCTTCTAACCCTGGACATGTCAAAGTTTGTGTTCTGGCTAACAAAAAGATCCATTCATTCACATTTCACATTCAAAAGAAATTCTATGCTTCTTTCAAAACAGATTCTTCCATTAAAAACACTATTAGAGACTGCATTATAGAGAAGTCTTCGGCTATATTGCCCAATGGTCACGATGGGTCTAATTTATATAAGTTCACGATGTCGGAGGAGGATTTCAACGAAGAAATTAACAACTTTGACAGTTTACTTCAAGGTGCCAATGTCTCCGGTCTTTATGAAACCCAAATCAATTCAATTGAAAGAGCAATCATTGATCTAGGAAACACTGTGAGATTTGATGATACTAAGGTGGGTGCCTTGGGTAGAGGCTTAAAGAACGGGTTCAATAGCAAGGAATTGATACATGTCGGTACAAGTGACTATTTGAAGAGGTTTGAAATGGATATTGTATACTTGCTCCATATTGCTACAAACAGTTATGAATTCTTTTGTATTTTCAAATCGTGGGAGAATTCTACAAAAATGTTTGTATTAAAGCCGTCTTCTGGTGCTAACGAATTACCTGCTAACATGGATAAGATTTATAAGGAAATGTTTGAAGTGAAGAAAGACAAATTGGGTAAGATGTACTCAATTATCGAGTATCCTCAAGAAATGGAGTTTGAAACGCACTACTACCATGAAAGTTCTAAGCTTTACAAGAAATTGAACCAGTCCATTGCAAAGATTAACGAAGGAAGAAGTGGGAAGTCTCTTCTTGCAGTTCAGTCTCCATTTGCAGCACGTATAATGAATGTTCTCAGTGCAACTGCAGATATGCCCACCATTAAGATGAATGTTCGTGAACTCACATTGCCTGCAGTGGGTTGGCAATCCTTGATATCTAAACGAGTCATTAACCATTATTTCACATTGGCTTCATGGATCAAGAATTTGATATCTCTCGCAAACTATGGGAAAGTGCCACTTTGTAACTTGCAGATTGAGAATGTTGGCTATTTGATTGATATTGACTATGCTAGAAGACTTTCGAATAACAACATTGTCCTCTGGTGGTCCTCGAATCCACTTCCTGATCATGGAGGATTTGAATTGGATAACTCTACTGATTTTGGTAGTCTTGATTTCCCTTCCATCAATAATCCGGAGATTTACGAAACTGCATGTTTGGAAGTTGAGATTGGTACCTTAACAATCAATACTATTCTTTCAAGTGCTTTAATTAATGAAGCAGAAGGTACAGATTTGGCAGAAGACACTGTAAATTTCGACAAGAATAATGGTGCTTCCGTTATCGCAGAAGATTCGTTTTCGTCCCCTGCCTTGTCCATATTGAGAGGTATGGTGAAAGAGTGGTTGACGGACGCGTTAAAGAATAATTTGAATGCTGAATCCATGATGAATAATTTGGTTACTTGGGTACAAAGAAAGGATTCGTTCTTGTATGATTATTCATTGCACTACCATATCCATAATTTAACAACCAAATCATTGTTGCAGTTGATTGGTGAATTCAAACGTATGAATGCACAGGTAATCTTTGCCAATAGAAACAAAATCTTGGTACAAACAAGTAAAGTGTCTGTGGAAAATTCGTATGCATACGGTCAATATATTCTCAAAGCTGCTAGATCGACAGAATTGTTTAAATTCTTGGACCTTAAGGTGGTCAGATATTGGGACATGCTCATTTGGATGGATGAATTTAATTACGGTGGAAGATGTTGTACCGAGATTACTAGCGATGAGATCCAAAACTTGGTGCCGGTTAACAATTGGCAAATAAAGAAGTTCTTGCCTGTCATCTTTCAAAACGAATTTGAAGATTGGTTGGTTATATTCTTAGATGCACTTACCAAGTTCAAGAGTGAAAATATCACTGGAACACAAGCTGGCACTCCAAGAGTTACTCAAATCACGCAAATTCTCAAGGGCCAAAAGAAGGTTGATTCTGGAGAGGTTTTGGAAGAGGATATTTTCAATGGAGCAATTGAACTTTTCAGAAAGCCTTTACAAAAGCGGATTGAAAAATTATTTCAACGTCAAAACGATGCTATCCTCAACCCAGAATTCAAGTTGGAATATGAGTTTCCCAAACTTGCAGGTTCACATTTGAACTTGAGAAACCCAGCTTTGGAATTGGTGAAGTTTTTGTGTGCCGTCTTTTGTTTATCGAAACGGAGGACTATTGAAGTTCGTTTGTTAAGAAAAGAGTTGTTGAATATCTTCGATGTCAAAGAATTCAGTCAAGAAGCCACCTTTAACAACCCGAGCACATCTCTCAAGATTCCTCACGTTATTTGTGACTACTGCAACCATATCAGAGACATCGATTTATGTCGTGATGAGGAAACAACAATTTGGAATTGTACGAGTTGTTTGAAACCATACAATAGAATTGCCATTGAAGAAGAACTCATTGCACAATTCCAAAAGCTTCTCACAAAATTCCTATCCCAAGACTACAAATGTTCCAAATGCAACCAAATAAGAGGAAGCAATTTACGCCAATTCTGCAAATGTTCTGGAAAATGGACAGAAACCCTCCCACATTCATTTGTGGAGAAGAGACTACACATATTCTCCAACTCTGCTAATATTTACAACTTTCAACTTCTCAAAGGTTTACTAGAAGAGATGTTGTAGATCAAATTTATGAATATACCTACTAGATCAAATTTAATTATAATTTAGAACTCATTAATAGAATAACATAATCTTGAGTATTTACTTGTGGCCGTTTATATTAATCTCGTCTATCGATAATCAGATTAATAATTCGCTTCAGCCAATTATTCATCATGGTTTGCTTGGACCTCGCTTATTGCTCTTTGTATGCTTTACCTGATTTTGTTGATTTGCAGATAGACTCGGATACAGGACAATTGTTAAGCCTTTACAAGCTTTTACAAGCCATCTTGAAATTCCAAATGGTATATTCCAAGCATGTAATGATGATATTATCAATTTAATCTTTAAGATGTCAATTGAATCCTCACCGGTTTGGTTCAAGACTATCGTGAGTCTTTAGTTGAGTGCCACTACCAACTTGTCGCTGCCACCGAGAAGCTATGTGCAATTGAAGAATATGGATTTTCAGCGACTACATCAGATGTTGATCCGAATCCATATACTCAAGGTTAAAGGTCGAAAGATTGCCTGAAATCAACGAGAGTCCTATAATTGCATCAACCAGTTGAAGATTTGGCTAAAGTTGGTTGTAGAAGCCAGTAAACCATTTCTTGAGAATTTTAGCTTTAACGAGATCTACTTATTGGAATTAAACTAAGCCATCCTGAAGAAATCCATGATTTGGACTTCTTAATGGACTTCTTTAGGATATATTCCTCACTTATAATGCCCACTACGCGACTTTTCGCATCCAAAAACATGAAAAATATGAGAATCAACAGAACCAACTCGTGAACAGAACCAACTCTTGAACAGAACCAACTCTTGAATAGAACCAACTCTCCAACATGTCATTGAGTGAGAAAGAGTTGGATAGTTTGAAATCCACGGTAAGATGTCGAGATTCTGAGATCGATCTATTAAACTCATTTGTGTCTAAAGATGTTGATGCACTGATAACCTCGCTAATCATCCATGGTTTCAAGTCTGTAGGAAAGACTTTCACTGTCCAGCAGTATTTGAATAAATTGGGGGTCAACAAAACCATCATACGCTGTGATGAGTGTATAACCAAGAAGATTCTCTTGCAGAGATGCTTTTACAATATTCGTAAAGATAGTGGAAAGAAGTTTCTGAACAAGGATCAACGTTTCATAACACTTGGAGAGAACTTTTCAAGTTTCGTCACGGCATTGGAAATGTTTATTGCAGAGACCAACTATGAGGAGCCACATGTGTTGGTTCTTGATAGGTTCGAGCAATGTGTGGAGTCTACCAATGAGTTATTTCCTGCGTTCTGTAGGCTCCAGGAACAGTCCAGAATCAAGAACTTGATCATACTATTCGTCATATCTTCTGAAGAACCCAAAGAAGTACTCACGTCGTCCATACCACATATATATTTTCGAAACTATTCTGAAAATGAAGCTTTGGAGATTCTACAACAAAATCAACTATGTAAATTTGGGGTGGACGCTCTAGATAATAGCGGTGCTGGTCACAAGTTTTGGAACCAATATACAAAGGTGATTGTGGATTTGTTTTTTGCATATACAGGCTCGGATATGAACTTGTTGATAGATATATGCATCAAATCGTGGGACAAGTTCATTGAGCCCGTTCTCATGAATACATATTCAATTTCTGAATTTATCAAGGTGTACAGGGCCAATTCGTACTTGTTTGAAAATGAAAACATCATAAACAATTCATCAGTACGAGAATTCAAGACTTTGGAAGAAGAAAAACCTGTGGAGAATGGAAATGTCGAGGATTTGCCCATCCACTCCAAATTTATCTTGATTGCATCGTATTTGGCATCTTTCAATGAGACCAGAAACGATCTCCACTACTTTTCTAAACTAAAGGCTGTGAAATACAAACGAAGAAACCCTTCGGCTGCAGTAAAGCTGAAAAAGGGCCATTTGTCCAAGGAGGATATTGACAATCGTTTGCTTTCACCAAATTATTTCGATCTTGAAAGGTTGCTAGCGATATTGTCAGTGATCTACCGAAGCAATGCATCATCTTTAAACTTTTCCGAGAGTGACGAACTCATTAATATGTACAATAGTGTCGAAAAGAATGAAGAAAGGAAGGAATTGGAACGGTCCAAGTTCACTTTGAGCAGAAACATCGATCTCAACAGTCAAATAGCCACCTTATTTTCTTTGGGCTTGATTAGTAAGTCGGCAACTTCCGATATTCTTGGAGCAAGAGTGAGATGGAAATGTAATATCGATTGGCCAACGGTAGAAACTCTCGCGGACGATGTGGAGTTCTCTATCACCGAGTTCCTTTCAAATAAAGATAATTAGATATAATATAATATTAAGCAAATCCTCTATATTGGGAGTTCTTGATCTCGAGCGAGGCATCTAATCTATATATATTACACATCGTCAAAATCTTGACTGTCTATATGTTGAAACGTTTCGTTTACTTTACGTACCTCAACCTTACTTTCAAAGTAAGTATCCTTCCAGTGTTTCATCTCGTAGGTGGAATATGGTCCATGAATTATTTCATCGCCTATCCATCGAAACTCCCATATTTTCTTTTCGTCTGGCAGAGTCTCGTCATTATCACTCTCACTATCACTGTGGCTCCGCTTTCTGTTGTTTTGATAATAATCCTCGCCAGTTTCTGTCTTGTACAACCTAATAAATTCCTCTTTACTCAAATCGTATGCATCGACAATAGACTTGTCATTGATCAAATTGTCGCAGAGCTCTGTGATGTTTAGTACTCTCTGTTTTCTGTCTTTATCGTCTATAACTTGTTTCTTGGCTCGTTTAGGTGGTGCCAACTTGGCTAGAGCCTCGAGCGGTGTTTCTGCGGGTTCCAATATATCTATAATTTGTGCAACAAGGTCTTTGGTCGCCCTCATATCTTTGTTGCTGTTGTTTCTTTTCTCCTCTAGTTTCTTTATCCTTTCTTCTTGTGCCAACTTTGCTTTGGATACTTGAGATTTCTTGAAGTCGTCGATCCAAGAATCTTCCAACGATTCTATTTCATCCTTTGAATTTCGAATGAAGTTTCCATCTATATCAAACTGACCTTCTTCTGCATCGTCACGAAGATTGAAAGCTTCCAACTTGGGCTCCTTTTTTGTTCTCTTGTCGTGTGGATTATCAGCCAAGTTCTCTATATTATTATAGTAATCATCGTCTCCTTCGTTGTCACCTTCTGATTCTTGAGCCTGGTATTGTTTCTCATTATCAAACTCTCCAATTCCTTCTTCCCTCTCGAATTCCTCTAGATTCAACATCTTGGTCTCAGGCTTCTTCACCTTCTTCACTTCCTCCTTTTCTTCTTCACTTGCAAACATATCATCTTCATCATCTTGATCGTTATCAGGCTGAGGTTTTTCAACAGACTTGTCGTAATCTTCTACAGATGAGTCAGAATCGTAGTTTAGTCGGACTTCTTTCCTTTGTTTCTGCTTAATCCTCTTTGAATTTCCAAGTCCATCATCGATGATAAAGTGGTCTTCGCTCATTTTATCAAGAATTTGGGGGTGCCACCTAAATATGTACCGGATAAAAGGATGATCCGTAGATATATCTAATTAATATCGTAATCTCAGAGTGTACTTCTAGCGATAGTTAAACCTGGGGAAGATTTTCGATGCGATATGAATTTCGAATTTTTCACATACTACAACAACGAGATCATGGCAGATATAGAACTTGATATCGATGAGGTGCTAAACCTTGAAGAAGAGTACTATCAGAAAGGGTTTCTCGAAGGACAAGAACATTCAACTAGAGAACAGTATATTGAAGGAAAAGAATACGGGTACCAGACAGGGTTCCAGAGGGCATTGATCGTAGGATATATTCAAGGATTAATGGAATACTGGAAAGAAAATAAGGATTTAAACAATGTTGATGGACACATGACACAATTGAGAGAGATTGTTGAGGGAATCCCAGTTACCAACGGAGAATCTGAAGTGGCGGAATTCGAAAAACGTATTAATAAGGCAAGAAATAAGATCCGGGTGATCGCCACTATACTAAAGGAATCTTCGAAAGTGAGTAAGTTAGACGAATTAATGAAGGAAATGGGTGGAACTCTACAGGTGAGCGAAAACGTCGACGAAATGTGGTAAAACATATAATATAATAACATATAATTTAACATTCAGTGTAATTAGAATTGGAAATCAAAATCTAATGATTTGGACTTACTTTCCAATTTGTAACTTAATATCCCTCCTAATGGACAGTCATTGACTCCAATAACTAATTGCTCGCCGAATCCGTTCTCTATGGGTGCAAAGTTCAATCCCGTACATTTCCCAATGAAATCGATGGACTGGGCCCAGGTTTGGAGGGCGGAATCGGGCTGGAGATCTTCAAGCTTGATAAGCCCTACATGGTCTAAACTTTCAGCCCATGATACAAATTCGGAATTGTAACTGAATTTGCAGTTTCTTATAGGCGCACCGGTGTTGGCAGACGATCTCGAGCCTAGGGCTCCACTCCAACAGTACAAACTGGAGCTTGGTTTTCGTTTATCCCATAATCGCACACAGCTATCTTGGTTACCAGTAACCAATAAGTTATCGTTCGAGGTGGACCAATCACAGCTGAATCCGAAATCTTGGTGTCCTTGAAATGCAATGCTTGACTTGAAATCTTGGTTTCGCTTGTCTATAATAAATGCATTGACATGGTCTCCAGCTATGAAAACTTCGTTGACGTTTTGTTTGTTGATGGCAGCACAATTGATGGCGAAAGGGAGTTCTATTAAATGCAGGGTTGAGTTGGTAGCCATGTCAATAGACCGGAATGTCCGATCATTTGACGATATGAGGAGTGCCTTCTGTGCTTCGTTGATTATTATGTGGTTTGTGATTCCGTCACCATTTCTCGTAATATGAAACTCACCAAGAAGTTTGGAGTCGTTGGGGTCGGCAACATCAGATAGAATATAACCACCTTCGAAGGTTCCGCATGCAAGATAATTGTTAGTACAAGCAAGTGTTGAGATTCTATTGTTGGAGTTTTTCAATAAAGTTCTAGAATCAATCAAGCACTCCAATTTCATGGCCTCGGATTCTTGGGGAAGATTATCATTGGGCATAAATCTATTAATTTTGAAGAAAGTATAGTAATCCTCGTCGTTCAGACCGGTAGAATTATTGATGATTGTATTGTTGTGGACTGTCTGCAAGTTGTGATCATGGAAATAACTCAGTTGGTAGTAGATACCGTTAGAAATATTTGACCCACAGCATACCAAATTCCTGAGCTGGAAATGGGTTATATGAAGCTTGAGCTTGCTATAAAATTTGTGAAACCTAAAGAATTCCGTGGTGGTTTTGAAATTCGCTATGGATACACTCTGGTCGATTTGTTAGTACAAATTAGTATGGTGCAAATTGACTCAACTTACTTTTAATGCTTTTTCCCGTGAATTGGGGATGTTGTGGAACCAGTTATTGGCACCCATTCGTATTCTGTCCATATAAAACTTTCTCCTCAACTCTGGCGACCACATGACGCCCTGAGAGTCTGTTTTGTTCAAATCTTCTATTGCAAAGGGTAAGTTGTCTTCGCGATACTTTAAAGAATTCAACACACCAAGAATATCGGCTTTGGAGAGTTGGGAATCATCATCGTAGAGTAAATTGTAGAGAAATGTGAGAGATTCTGATTGGTTAAGTTCATATTCATGATATGATTGGATAGATGTCCCATCTGTCCAAGTTCTCGTAGTCGTACCACTGGTACCGTTCGAAGATAACAGTCGAGTTCTAGTGGTTATTTCCACCTGTTCTTGGGTTAGTTGCGTAGCCATACCTAAGCCCGTATTATAGTAAAAGAAGCCAGTACTTTATAGGCGCTCTCGCTGGCAAAACCTTAAACAAATAGTCAGATATCTATAGTTATTTATCAAGTTCCTGGAATATGGAGTTAATGATGATGCTAAACAAAATAATTTCACAACTTGAGATTTCTGATTTTCGTGTTTTCTGAGAATTATTAGTGTGATAGCCACAAAGAATATACTGATAGCGACTACAGTCCTGGCGATTTACCATGTTAGAAATATGAATCCAGATAATTTTGGATCAGTTCAATAGTCAACTTTAGAATTCCAGTAAGCTTATTGAAGACGATCAACTGGATATATCAGAAAATCCAAAATTTGTCTACGTGATAGCATGTGGGTACAAGAATTCTTAAGCAATACAAAGGTTGGACAGCTACCAACCTTTGCTTATTTACGTAAAGCTCATTTATCTAATTTTGCATCTTTGCTGCAATTATTAGAGCAAAATAATGGAATAGATCCGTCTAATATCCCTTGTAACAGGAGATTCAATACTCTATATTCGTCTAGTTTACTACTTATTCCTCATTGTATCCTTCTATGTAATAAAATGTCTCCAGAAGAGTCATATATAAGAAATTGGGGTATGCTTCGAAATGCAATTAAATTTTGAAATGCAATCAAATCGTGTGAGGTTTTGAGTTCTGAGTCGTGAGTAACAAGGCACGAAGGAACGAAATTGGTGGTTTTGAGCGAGTCCTGAGTTCTGAAAGAGTCTTGAGAGAGGTCTTGAGATGTTTGGCTCTACTAATGTTAGCTACAGGCATCATGTATTACATCCTCAACATCGAAGGAATTACTATTGTAGAAAATGAGTTCGACCCTGAATTGAGAATGATCGAGAGCCTCAGTATTGAGAAACTACTTTACCATTGAAGGACGTCATCTACTTATTTTACCTCGTGGGTTTCTTGGATGTTGTGCTTATGCAAAATTAGACTCTAATTTTTGAACCTAAGACAGAACCATCTTTGTCATTGGAGATTATTAGCCTCCGGAGTTCTCTTTACATTGCATACTAGTAAAATAATGGACATCTAAATGTCGTGTTTTTGGATCTTTCATTCTTTTAATTTTGCATTTTATCAAACTATAAACAAATCTGAGTGAGCCCTAAGTGAACTACAATTATTATGTAACCGAATATCGATCACGTATGGCACCTTGAGTCGTTCATTCCATAAGATTCAATTCATTTCTTTCCTCACGTTTTGGGACTTTGTAACCTCTTAAGGGTTTGGGTATGTTTTATATGCAGTACTGTTAGTGTAGCGAAAACGTCAAACCATTCCTTAAAAATACAATACAGAACCAGATGGCTAAGAAGCGACACTCCACTAAAAGGCTTACTAAGAGTCAAGAAGTCACTCCAGTACCCTTGCGAAGAAGTGTTCGGCAGCCTACAGCAATTGAGACAAACCACAAAGAAGAGAAAATTCTGAGAAAGGATCTGGACGAGGATTCGCTTAAAAAAAATATTAGCGATCTAAAAGCACAGCTTTCAGAGCAGGACTTTGAAAAGTTTTCCAGACAGATTATCAAGCGGATAGAAGATGTTGACAAAAATTTGCAAAGAAAATTCAAGCTAATTGATAATTTAATTAAGAACCAGACACATGATAATTAAAACTACCCTGGCAATTCATAGACAAAACCTTATCTAGAGCTAATTATAGAGGCGAACACGCAATAAACTTATAATTATTGCATATTCAGGATACAAAGAAATTATTTGATAATAGCGTAAAATTGTAGAACGTAGAAGTGTTTTAAGGTTTGAATGATTATTATGAATTAAATTTAATTTAGCTCCTAAAAGTACTCTAGCAAGTATTCTAGGAAAGTACTCTATGAAAGTAATCTAGGAAATGATTTCTAGTATTCTTGTCTCCATCAAAGGATCTCTGTATATATTATTCACCAATTTCACTCTTTAGTTGCTAAATTTTACTATATTTCAACTCGTACCACACGACAATTGTGATACTTCGGGTGTTTATCTAGTTAATGAAAGGCTCGATTAATCACATCGCAATATTTCCCTGATTACTCTCGTGTGGCTTAAGATCATGTATCGAGAATCGTACTAGTCTAAACATTCGTCGTACTGCGCACACTTCATTTCCCCTTTGTACATAAATTCGATTCACGCACCCAAACCCTTAATTCTGAAAATACGTTTAAATACCTTCATAGCCGCACCAGCTCTTAGACATGCTGAATGTTTGGTATTTACTCAACACCGTAGGTGAACCATCGACGGTATATTCTGATCATGGTCTTCGGCATGTCCAAGACTTAACTCAGCCGATTCAAGTTCCATTTCAACAAAATGGTCCATACATACATAAACAGATATCAAATCCAAATGTCCAAGTTCCAATAGAAGCTATACAACGTCCCAGGTTCTCTTCTCGTGGCTCCTTTGAGTTTCCACAGGTTACGCGAGACCTTTCAATCGCTTACAAGGTCCCTCCCAATTCATCCCAAGCTCCGCAACATTTTCCCTTTCCCATGCAAGTCTCACTGGTTCCGATGCCAAAAGTACAGTTTCCTCCCGTAAACCCTGAATATTCGGCCAAATATTCACCAGTGGATACACAACCATACGATGCAAACGATGTCCCCTCGTTACGTCAGCTGCAAACTTCGGATGCTCTGCAAATAAGATCGCATTCGGTTGGCTCATCTCAAACTCCACGTAAACGCTTAATGTATTCTCCAAAATCTTTACTAAAACCAAAAACTTTTGAAACCCCTCGAATCACTGCATCCCCATCAAGAGCCTTCTCTTCTCGATCAAAAGAAGAAATTGGCAAACTCAAACAGGACGTATTGAATAGATTCACCTCGGAAGTTGTTCGAAGTACTTCAGAGCCTGATTTTTTGGTAAATGAAATTAGTGAATATTACGTGCTTTATATAGAGTATTGTGTTGAAAGGGGTTTAGTTTCTTACGAAGTAACTGAAGAGTTGGCTAAGGATTATGTGATGGATCGTATAATTGTTCTCAAGCAAAGTTTGACTCAAACGCGTACAATGTACGCTGCATTTAGGCGATCAATCAAAAGGGCATGTATGATGATAAATGCGTCACGTAATGAGTCTAGCAAATTCACTATGTTACCGCTGTTAAATTCCAACTCTGATTTCAGGATATGGTATAAAAACATCTCTGGAGTTCCATTCAACAGAAATCCAATGTATCCTGAGAATATCGCAACTCCTGGATCCCATTCTAAAATAGAAAAGCTATCGGGCCACGAAGACCATCTGGAAACTGAAATTCAGAATTCAAAACCCATGGAAAAGACGACTCCAATATTAAATCAGAAAGATCGAGATGAAACTCCAACATTGACTCACAAAGACCTGGATGTGATTCCAGCCTCTCTTGGAAAACAAAAATCCAAAAGGGAAGTTGTTTCCAAGAGAAGCTCAATCACAAAGTCACCTAATAACAAACCTTCACCAATTGACCACAAGAAAATCAAGAAAGGTACTGCCGAAAAAGTACGGTCTCCTTCAAGCGAAACAAACACTCCCTCTAAAAAATCTAGCACAAATATGAGACAAAAGGAACAAAAGGCAAATCCGATGAGAGAAGAAATAACACACAGTGCAGTCAAAGAACGATTGGTTTTCCGGAGTTGTATTTCGAGTGCCGATAGAAAATCCTTGTCAGCACCCGAGATTTTCTTGCTTGAAAAATTTGATGAAATAGATTTTACAGGCAAGTTCCCAACGGGATTCCACCAAATTAATCATATAAAAGCGTACATATGCTGTTGTGGTAGGAATGGTGCGACTACTTTCATGATGAATAACGACATACTAAAGTTGTTCTATGAGGAGATTATAGAGAAATTAAATGGAAATGTGACGGAGGACGAAATACTAGAAGTCAATGACTCCATAGAACACTTTTCCAAGTTGAAAATGAGCCCCCTTCAAGACACTCCCAATACCAACCTTTTTACTATTCTCGTGTCGAAATATCGAGAACAACATAATGTGCAAATACAATCCCTAAAGTCAGAAAGTCCTAGTAAAGATTTGAATAGTTACTTCGAAAGCATCCAAAAAGATACTCTCTCGATATCTCGCAAAAACAAAGATACAATGAAATCTGTTTTTGACCGAATACAACAATTGAATGACAAATTTTCGAGAGAGCTAGACGATTTGATTGGGGTCTTAAGTAGCACGAATTCAACGGGGTCTTCACATAAGAAGCGCAAACTCGCTCCCAGCGAAGCACTCGAGGGCACACACATTCAAGATATCACGAAACGTTACCGCAATTTGGTGTTCATAGAGCCAGATACTTTGGGGTATTTGAATGACACAATTACCCTTGAGGATTTGGTGTTGAAACATAAAGATCTCAACAAACTTGATATGGGCGATCTTTCTGCTGACAAAGTGGATTCGTTGATCAAGTTTTTGAGTGAATTTGTTGATCCTTCAATCAATATTTTCAAAATCTCAGAGCTCTGTGATGATTACAGGCGTCTCAAGGTACTAAGTGTATCTGATTTTTCAAGAAAACTTGAGACTTCGCCTGACAGGCTCAAATCGAAGTTGAACAAGTACATTAGGCGAAGAAAATCGAAATATATGTTCTAAGTGTTTAGGATTTTGGATTATCGCTTGGTTGGTTGCTCTTGGAATATATACCGTTTGCTACTTCTTATGAATACTTACATCTGACGACTTGAACCTTTGTTCCGATCTGAATACCTCACTCTAACTTGGGTGCAAATTTGTAGTGCGAATATCAATAACCTCGATGGTACCAAAATGATAGTGGTTATGGGTGTAAATGTCCAACCTGGACATATTTAAGAAGTTCATATATACCTAAGCTCGTCCTAGCATAAGCTGTTTGTTTTTGTAACTTCAAGGTTTAACGAATTTATTTACTGTCATGATTAGTAGAGCAACATCAAAGAGATTTGAAGAATTCTCAGAAGATCCCAACACTTCTTTCAAATCCAAGAGAGTCAGGTACAACACACCTAAAGTTTGTGATTCCACTATAGAGAGTATCAAGAAATTCTCCAATGTGATACTTAGCAAGCCAATGCAATTTCGTGAGAATCGGATAACAGATCCACGTTCCACACCGTCGGCCTCTAAATATGACAAACGAACAGAGGAGGAGGTTAAATTGTTGACGAAATTCGATACTGAAGTTTTGACATCATCTGAAGCTATGAATACACTAAGTAGTCTTAGAGTAGAGACTCAAGAAAAGTATCTTTACCAAATAAGACGGTATATTAGGCGGTGTGCTAACAAGGGATTAGAAAATTTCTACGTCACCAAAGAAATGGCCAAGGAATTGATACAGCATGAGCTTTCTATTCGAGGAAAGATCAGTGAAAATACCATAAAGAGCATTCGGTCACCTTTGAACAAACTATACCTTATGAATAGAATAGTATATCGTGATTCACAAGTCAAAGATCCTTTGTGCGATCTAATGGAAGATTTGGCAGGCAATAATCACCTTAACGGAGTAAATGAATGCTGTGAAAGAGGTTATGGTATTGAGATACTGCCTTTCGACACTACTAATGGAGTCATCAAGTTTTCAGATCCTACCAAGAAGACGTTGACAGAAAGCGAAGCTGCCTTGCTAAAAAAATACGACCGAGAAATCCTCAACTCAGAAAAAACCACCAGTTTGCTACAAAATCTTGCCGGAAGCACGTTCAAGGCATACTCAGTTGATATCAAGAGGTTTGTCAAATTCTGTGGTAGAAAGTGTCTCAACAACTTCCTCTTGAACCAGGACATTTTACAAGAATTCCTCAGGTCGGAACTCGAAAATAAGACAAATGCGCTCACCAAATTCAAGAGTCTTCGTCGTAGTTTGTTGAAACTTAATCAACTCAATTGTTTGGCGTACGATTTATCGTATTCAGATGAGGAATTGATCAACCTTCTCAATACAATCTTGAGCCAAGTCAAAGATACTGCCAAAGAAGAATGGGATTCTGAAAAATGTGACATTTCAGAGAATTGTGATATATCAGGAAAATGTGATGTACCAGGAAAGTGTGATATTATAACCACAGAAATTGTCCATGAAGCAGAGAGTATCATCCCTAGCGAATTTCTAGTTGATACGTTTAACCGAGTTTTCAAGTCTTCGTCCTCCCTAGACCACTTATCTAACCGCAGTAAGAGGTTACATTATGCTGAAATGCGAAGATTTGTGATATTTTGCAGCCATGAACAAAGGACCAATTTTACTCTTGAAGGCAATTTTCTCAAGACTTACCTCACCACCAGTATTCTTCCCAAGTTCCCTGAAATATCAAGAACGAAGATTAGAGAGATTGTGTCTAGATTAGTGAAATTGCACGAGATGTCTGGAAAGTCTGAGATACCCAATTTTGACATTGTGGATACATTTATATCACAGTACCAGCCAAGAAGCAAAATGATTATGAATTTGAAAGGAAAAGACAGGAATAGCCCGCCACAAAGAGATGTACAAATGAAAAAGGAACCTTCACTGGAAGATTGTTGCTTGAATATCACTTTCAAAGAAGAAAGTCTTCTGAAAAATTGTTCATTGACTAAAGCTCACGATACTGAACACTGCCTCCAACTTAAGACAGTCTCGCAACTTGTTAAATGTTTCATATCAGTTCAAGAAGAATTGAAAGCTCCACCAAAGAATACAAACTATAACGATCTCAAAAGTGTGATTCTTTTGGTAGAAGAACTCATCTATGAAGGTTTTACAATCAATGGAAACTCTCCACGAGAAGAAATCTGTCAGATTCTCGATGATTATATTAGTCAAAATAAATTGACTCTTCAAGATTTGGCCATCAAAGCACATAAATTTCCTACTTATACCAGAAGGGAGTTCCAAAGAATAATGACCAGAAGAAAGATCTTTGATTGAGAGACTCAAAAGGTTCAATGCAAACTGAATCTAGTTTAAATAGAGTAAATAGGAGTTTCAGTATACATCTTATTGATTTATTGGTTAGTTTCATGTAATCTGGGTCTCTTCTTCACAATTATGAGCAAATTAATCTCTTCATAATAGTGAAAATATCAACTTTATAAGTCTTGAAGATCTAGATCTAGTTGGTCCATTAGATTATTTAAAAATATGGACCATTGAAATAAGATATCATAAAATGATCAATTTTCACAAATACACATTTAAAACCTCTTGGAGGGTCAAATACCCTAATATATAAAAACACCAATAATAACACCATTCAAAGTATTACATTTAATTATTTCTTTGTATACAGCACCAGCATATATTTATATAGTCAAGACTATATTCTTGACTATATTCTAATTTATGCTGGTGCTAGCTATATTATTTGTATTAAGATAATTAAAAGTAGATTATAGCCATCATGGTAATATATCTCCTCTAATAACAACTAGCTAACAGTAAATCTTAGATGTTCTAATTTTTCCTCTTACAAATTGGTGCACTTACGCCACTGTGACACAAAATCCTCACAACCAAGTGAAAGAAGTGACAAATAAATTAATCTTTTCCATCTACCAAACATACCAAAATGTCAGGACATAAATATCATTTCGATGTTGCTATGAGTTGCTCGGGGTGTTCCGGAGCCGTGAACAGAGTGCTCAATAAATTAGAAGGAGTTTCTTCTGTTGATATTTCTTTGGAATCGCAAACTGTGGACGTAACCACTATTGATGCTCTTGATTACGATACTGTCTACAACACAATTGCAAAGACTGGAAAGAAGATCAATGATGGTAAGATCATTCAATAATTAGATGCTTATATGACAATATATAATGACTTTACAAGTTTTTAAATTGATTCCAAATCGTCTGATATTTGGAACACTACAAGATGAAGAGTGATTGTAGAGTATGGAACTGTGTTAATTGTAACTCTGTTAACTCTTTTAATTGTATCTCTGCTGGAACTCTGTTAATTGTAACTCTACTTTTCTTCAATTTAAAAGGATACTATTTTAATATATACGATATATATTTCAAATATCGAATTAATCGTTTCTATATTTTATGTGTATTTGCTATATTTATGTATTATTATACTTGAATTTTAATTTTAGTATCTCTTCATTCATTAATAAAGCTAAATTCAAAGAAATCCATATTCTTCTATTAAATCAGCTATACCATCTGTAGCGTAGTAAACATCAATCTCTTCTGGAATCAGTCTGACATCTTTAATCCGATCATTCAATCATCCATTGTTCTAAATTCATAGATTTGAGAAATTGCATCGCTTCTGACATCACTTTCAGCAAATACACTCTTGATAATATCCAAGAGTTCTTGGGTTTCAATATCATACAATTCTCCCTCGTAAAAACTTTCCATGATTTCTTTCAAATGATTATTGAGCAAGAATTGTACATTCTTTAGCTTACTATATGACTTCAAGTCGTCCTTTTTCTGACCCAATTGAACGATAAATGGAATGGTGACGTTGTTCAATGAGTTGATGATCTCTGTGATTTTCTTGGATTGGAATTCAGTGATTTCGGAAATACTCAAGATGCTCTTGACTATCCAGCCGTTCAGGAATTCAATCAAATCGATTATCAAGTTGTCAAATCTCTGGGAATTGGTGGACCTCAAGCTTGTATCTTGAAATAATCTGTTGAGTATCTTATAAATTGAGCTTAACTGGTTTAAGTTGTAGTCGTCTAATTCAAAATATTCATCATCTAGCTCCACGTCATCAATCGACTGGAGGTTCAATGATGTCAAGATTATTCGTAACTGTTGATAGTATGTAACAAGACATTGGTTCCAGTTTGTTTTGGCTGCATTTTCAAATTCGACGATGTTTAGTTTCTCACTTAGGTATTCAAGATCATTGTATAACAAAAACGATTCGCGAAGTGGAGGGTATTTGCTTAAATATAATGCTTTGATAATACTTACCATGTCCGAAACGTCTTCGGAGACATCTCGAAACTCGTTGATAATGTTGCATAATTGGAGAGGTACCTGTGATATGGTTATTACTGCTGTTTTGTTTGGTTGTGTGTTTTCTTTCTTGGGACTGGCAGGTATATTTTCATCATTCCATCCATCATCCCAATTATCGTCCCATCCATCTTCATCATCCTTGGGCTCCTCTTCCTTAGACACTTCTTCCGTAGACACTTCTTCTTTAGGCACTTCTTTTTCCCAAGTATCTGTTGCATTTATCAAATCAGAATTGAATACTTTCCTCACTTTATCAATATAGTTATCCGTCATCCAATCCATGTATAATTTGCTCAAGTTATCCTGAATGGAGTTACTATTTGAATTGTCAAATCCACTTAATATGTTCCAGTTAGTTAGTCTGCACAATTCAATCAATTGCTTCAAACTCTTGATATTTGTATCGTCATGTATAATTTCCTTGATCAGAATTGAGATCTTTTCAATAAGCAACTGCGATAATTTGGAATTAAGATATTGTCTAACCGAATTCATTCCCAAATAGTTGACAAACTCAATGAAGTTGCACGTTGATTTCAAAAAGTTCTGTTGAGTCGTTCGAACCATATTTATGGAGATAGAATCGTAGTCCGCCAACTTGTCATCAACCAACAAGATATCGTACTTCGAACTCGACAACATCTTGGTGATTGCTTTCTCCAACGAAACTTTCAATTTCGTATAACTTGCTAAAGAGATTCCATTCTTAACCACCAACAGGTTGAATTCATTGAGGATATGGATGTTTTCGATGCTAAACTCATTAGGAATCAAGAGTTGCGAATAATCATTCAATTGGGTTATAAGCTGGTCATAGTTGGTATCAATGGTTTTTGAAATGTGTTTGTGAATTAATAGTGACGAATCATTAGGGGTCTGGCTTTTTAACGTCTTGAACAAGTTGAAGAGTTGTTGGAAGTCAAGTAAATCTGACATTGCTTTCTTCTTAGATAATAAGATTTCAAGTTCCTTCAAGTTGTCGTTGATTATTGCCAATTTCCCGACTTCTCTTATATCTTCGTCCAACGTTTCATACTTTGTATTAAGCTGTGCTAAGTTTAACTTGGTTAGTTCTTCAGACTCTTCCACGAGCTCTTGTTGAAAATGTCCCAAAAATTGTTGGTCATTCACGAGAAAAGTTTCGTTGATCTTACTGATATCATTATTTAGACTTGTATCTAGAGTTTCTAGGTGTGACTCGTATTTTAAAAGCAAAGTTTCTATCGTCATGGTCTGTGGTGGAGGTGGTTAGTTTTGATTCGCAATTTATTGCGCGTAGAAATAGCAGTGAAACAAGGTCGAGCAAAGGAGATAACGAAGCAATACTTACAGATTACAAACTGAGATGACAAACTGAGATCACTCAAATGAGATGAATAAACTAAACTGAGATGTTTAACTACACTAACTTCATTTAGCATCTTCATTCCTGAATAATAAATAATATGTATACACTCTCGATAGAAATGTCGTAGACAACTATATCCTTCTAACTATATCAAGTCTCCGGTAATGTCATCATCAACATATTCATCATCCTTGTTCATTCTGTAAATGGTCATAAACATACTGGCGACATTCAATCCACCCATGAACCAATCAGCCACAGGTATTCCATAGAGCTCAATGATATTGAAGGACAAATCCAAGAAATTACCCACCAATTCAATATAAAGCATCAATTTGTCAAACTTCAAGTCCTTGAGGATCTTGGCATACTTTTTATTGATATCGTTATTGATTTGTGACGAGTTGTTCTTGGTGGAATTTAATATGTCAAGCTCCACGTTGACCTTTCGTTCTTTCCTCATAACATTCAATAGCTGAGAAATGGTCTTTCTTATCAAGAACACTAATATCAACACCCATAGCTTGTTTGTCTGCTTTAAGAATCGTAAAAGGTTTTTGGGAAACATGGGCAATTTGGAAAATAAATGTAAGTTGTCAAGAATATTTGCAGTAGTTTCTAAGACTTCTACTACCACTGCCTCTAGTTTTTTAAAAGATATCTTTTTGTAACCTCCAGTTTTAGGAACTCGTCCTCGTTTTTGAATGGTCTGGGGTGTGGCCTCGGGTAACTCGAACTTATCAAATAAGGGAGAAAACTTTGGTTTAGGGATCCTTGGAAGTTCGTTGAACTTGGTGGCTTTTAAATTCTTTTGATTGTACTCTTTTGCAATTCGATTTTGGGCTTGTGTATCCAAATACTGTTTGAGCTTTGCTAGTTTATCTGGAGTAACGGACTTGTTGCCTCGTTCTTGTTCTTGCGTAGCTAATTGTATAAGACTATCGATAATTTGATTCTTATCCGTATCGGTACTGTTTTCAATTGTATTATTGGAGGAAATGTTGGCTACCATCTCCCGTTGTTGTCTTAATGTCTTAATTTCCCGTTGCACTTATCGGTTGACTGTGACTTGCGGAATCGTTTTGATTTTTTAGTATGCGCGCGGCTCCTCGGTCCTTTCCTATCTGGGTAAATCTGAGGAGTCTTAGAATTTGCATCCACTGAGTTTCTACTATTAAAAGACGTGATATCGATAATTCACTATATAGACGGTGTCTTTAAAGATGACGTTATGAACTTTACTACTTTTTGAATAAATATTTCTTCGGAAATTGGCAGTTTGTCAAAAAGGGTGACAAGTTCTTGACTAGCTCCGTCCACCTTCAATACTTCAAAGTTCTTATTGAATACTAAAGACACAGTTGGTCCATGGGATATCACACTCAACTGAAAGTCGTTCTTATGATCAAGTTTCAACTGTATATCTTGTAGATCTGTGAACTTTAATATTATTTCATTCATTTCCTTACACCACTTTCCGAATATCTGAATCTCGTCACCTTGATCAGTGTCGACACTTTTAAAACCAGCAAGCACTAAATTCAACTCAGAGATTTTCGTTTCTAGATTCTCTATGAGTTGACGTTGACTTTGGTCCAACTTTCTCTTCTCATTAGATTCTTCCACCAACTTGTTCAAATAAGTATATTGGACACTTAATTCTTGTTCGTTTTTTGCTAGCAATTCGTCAAAGTTGTTTTTTTCTCTGCTTTCGGTTTCCAACATGCATTTCATCAATTGGTTATGGTCATCTGAAGCCGCCTCTTCGCCTATGATTGCGTCGATTTCCTTTTCCAAGCCGGATATTTCGTCGATCACTTTATCAGTCAGTTGTAATTTGGTTTCCAACTCTTGATATAACGAAACCACTTCATTCGTAAGCTGCTCGACTCTGTCAACCTCGCCATATAGCTCCCCTTTCAACTTCTTGAACGTTGCTTTTCTCTCCATAGACTCCTGCTCTATGTTTTTGATATCATTTTTATCAATACTATCAACAGTCAATTCCGAAATCTTTCTTAGAAACTTATCCCTTGTCTCCTGTTCAAGGTATATAAACTTCAACTTGGAGAATATATCTTTCTGGTATACCACTTCATCGTTTATACGTAATGGGTTCACGAGCCGTATATTGGAGTTTTCGAATTCCTGTTGTGCTATGGATATAGAGAACTCGGAGTTGTTTTGGCTTATCTCATCAAGTCTTCTTTTTAAACTCACTGACTTGTTTGTATCAGACATTGTATTCTGTAGCGTAGTGATTATTTATTGTTTACGAAACGCGCATTAAATGAAATACCAAAATATAAAACATATCAAAATATACCAAAATATACCCTCACAAAATATATACCTCACAGAATATATTTCTCATAGAATATATCCATCACAAAATGTGCTACGAGCTATCTAATTTGTCATATAATACCATAACGTTCTAATAAATATATAATTACATAATATTTGATCAAATTGTCTTAGAATAGTTGATTCTCGTATCTCTCTGATAACTTCTCAGATGGCCTAAATCTTCTTAATTAGCTTCTCTGGGTTGAACCATACAACTCAACTTCCAAGCTCTATCCTCTTCAGTTTTATTGAGCTGGTTGACCTTCCATAATTCTAATAAAATAAGCTCTTGGAGTGATTGGACGGGAATGATGTTGTAATGTTCAGGCTCGTTCGATTTGGTATTTAAAAAGCTTAAACTGCTTCTCTTTGTATCCCTTGGAGTGGTTAAAGTGTTGGTGTAAGGGATTTGCAAGCTTTCAATGTCGGCGATGATTCGTGTAGTCTTTAAATACTTGTCAATATTGATCAACTTTTGATTCAAAAACGTATTTGCGTTTCTGTAGCTGGGGTTCCCATCAGTGACAAAAGTGATGTCTTGCAAGAACAAAGAACAGTAGGGAACAATTGGAATATTATAATCGTTGGAAACCAAAAACTTTCTTAATTTTTTTCGGTAAACGTTGTAGTTCTTATCAGGATGAATGATTCCTGACAAGTAATCATACAAGTCTTTGTACTTTTCTGACAACTCAGCCCAGACTCTTGTCAATCTCGTGATCAAATGAGACTGCAATGATGTGATGATCGATGCCAATGAATTGAAATTCCTCAAATACAAACATGAAATTGCAATCTTCAACCAAGTCTTGAAAATATTAATTCTCAACTTTTGATTGATTTTTGGCTGCAACACAGATTCTAAAACGTATCCAGACAAACAGTTTGTAAATAATAAAGACTGTCTGATGTTGGGAGCTAGTCTCAAATGGGCTCTTTTTGCTGTATAGTTTTCATTTAACAATTCTTCGGGTTTAAATGAACAGAAAATATGTGACTCCATCAAAGTCAACTGTTTGGCGATTTCCAATCCATTGAAATCCAATAAATTTGGTCTATAATTCGACAAAACCCAGTTTTGCTCACAAATATTGTACCAGTTCGGTAACAAAGCAACCAAATCTAATGGAATATACGATCCTGCGGTAATATATTGACTTGGACACCAGCTTCTATCCAAAATTGCTCTGTAAGATAAATTGACTTTCTCAATGTTTGATAATTGGTTCTTTGATAGCAAGGAACTAGAAGAAGAAGTTTGGTTGCCGATTCCCAAGGGCATTGGTAACGACATGGATTTCAAAGAGCTAGTCGAGCTGTTGGTGTTGATTTTTGACAATTCATATCCATCTACCATGGAATATCGCGATGTAATATCCCCAGAGACGATGGAATTCTTCCTGTTTGATCTAGTAATAGTGATACTTCTATTGATCAACTGCTTTTTGTTCACATCTGGGACTTTTGCTTCTTTCTGCTTTTCAATCAATGGTTTAGTAAATAACTTGGCAGCAATTTCAATTATTTTCAGAGCATCAAAAGGTAAATACTGTGAAATGCCTTCATTGGCGAAATTGATCAACGTCGTCAATAACTTAAAGTCCTGCTCATGATTCCAATATGATTCCATCCACAATTGGAACATCTTGACAATGAGCCTTCTTCTGTTTTTCAATTTAATTCCAAACGAAATGTCTTGCTTTGTCTGAGATTCCAATGACTTATTGGTGATATCAAAACGGGTGATCATTTCTTCTATAAAATCAAACCCATTTGCAAAGCTTCTAAAGCAAAGGAAGAATGTAGACACAAAGAAGTACTCGGGTGGAGAGTTTTCATTGGTTAAAGTGTATACTAATCCTTTAAATGAAGCACCCAATAAATTACCATTTGAATCTACCAACAATTCATCTTTTATATCAGAAGTGGTGTTCTCGCTATTGTTTGTGTATGGCTCAAACTCTGCAGAATTCAAGAAAGGAGAAGACCCATCAACATCTCCACAAAGTAAATCATGAAGCATTGTAGCACCTCCAGTAGTCAAGCTCAAACTACCAGTTTTGCCTGATCTCATCATAGAATATCTATTAGATGATTGAGCCTTGTTGGATTTCATTGATTTCAAGTCCTTGTGTTGCATTCCTTGAGCCTTAGCTATTCCCAAGGAACACTTTCTAATGAAATCTTCCGGATCTATCTTCATTCTAGAGTAATCTGGGTATGATCTCTCTGCATTTAATTTGAAATCTCCAGTATTTTCAAGTAAATCTCTAATGGAGGAAATTGTAATTCCAATTGCCTTGATCATTTTCGCCGCTACCTGTATCAACTCGCCCCCTTCGCGTGTATAGTAGTAATCGCTCGGATTAGCACCTTTTTCTGGCTTTGGTAAGTTAATTGAATTTATCTTTTCCTCCTCCGATTCATTAAATGTTGACATCACTAAGTTCTTGACTCCGGAGACTAAATCACTAACTAATGATAGCAAAGTATCTAAACTGCTATCAAGATCGGACGGCTTTCGTGAAGAAAAGTCTGACCCAGTCTTTGAAATGAATAATAGTTCTCGAAGAAGCAAAATGATTTGATGTGTCAAAGACTCCAATATATCACATCCAACTGGATTGTGCTCAATCAAGTCCAATCTACCAATAATCATACCCAAATAAGAGTACAAAAGACCACTAATTTCCAATATTCTATGTTTGGCAAGTGGTGGGTTGGACAAAAGAGGATAATTGTTCATATCAGTTTGCAACTTCTTTTCGTTTTCTCTTTTAATGATTTGCTTGCTTTCGATGGACCAAACTTGCAAGAATGTGGTGGCCTTTCTAGTCACCTGGTAAATCATCAATATTAAAACTTCAATCTTACTGAAATTAGACGTTCCCTTGAATTCATTTGCTTTTACCATTAAATTATACCAATCTGCAAGCAATGATTTACGAGACTTTCTCACGATTGGTCTTTTTGTCACTATCTCATTAGACCTTGATAAACAATCGGTTTGTTGAAGCAATAATCTGACACCATCTCTAATTGAGTTGACGAGTCTAATCGAAAAAGTATACTTTCCACGACGATTTTTATGACTCAATGGGTTCATTAGAAATCTACCACATGCATGAAATAGAGGTTTCAAATAATGGCTATTAGGTATCTTGCCATTGTTCTCGTCATCCTCTAATGCTTCGTCAAGTTCGTTGATGTTTTCGCTTTCATCGGCCACTGCGATTCCGAAATAATTCATAGGAATCCATCCTCTTTGCAACGACTCCATCAATGTGACTTCACCCCAGCCTGAATCGTCAATGGTATGTACGAAGGCCAAGTCGTCCTTTTCAAAAGATAAGCAAATAGATGCGTCTGATTCTGATTGTAGCGTAGACGAATCAAATGGGTGTAAAGCTCGAATGAACAAGGAGGACAAATCCTCGTCATCTGACATAGTCTGGTTAGATATATCAGATTGCCGACTATTATAATCAAAAGACAGATCGTTCTTTGGGTCAAGTGCTGATTCCGTCATGGAAACATTCAACCCATTGGGGTATTTCAAAGACATATTATATTTGTTAGTGTCAAGGGTATGGCCAGTGGTGTCTGATATATCGCTGTAACCATACTTGTAGACTAAGTCCTTTCTTGCAGGCACGTCGTTGTCATTAGGTATTGAAGATTTTTTGTTGACCTTTAGCGGAGTTATCTTTGTTCCAGGATAATTGCTTGACGAAGGGTTATAAGGTTGACTCAACGAAGAAGTCTCATTTGGAACCACAATTTTGAGACCATTTAATTTGTCTTCTAGTGTAAAAGCCTTAATGTCACTACTTTGACTGATAATACTTGATCGATTACTTATTGTACTTATTTCAGAAACGGCGTCATGGTTCAATACTGAAATCTCATCGTCTTCGTGTGCTTTCTCCGGGAAGAATTGTTGTCTTTCATCATCAGTATCTGATGATTGTACTCCTGAATAATCATCCCCGTCAGGGCCGTGTGGTTGGTGTATTTTCTTATAGTAAAGACTTGTGCGAGGGTTTTTGGAAGTTGACAGTCTTTTACCATTGGTATCGTTATTCACCTTTTCCACATTCTGTTGAAAAGTAGACATGAAATGATACGAGTCGCCGGAAGCTCTTGATTGTTGTAAAGTCATTGATAACCTTTTGAATTTGGAGCTCAATTCTTGCTGAGGGAACTTCGAAGATTTCGTAGTAGCTTCATGGGTAGTGGGGTTGGAGACTTCATGATTTATGGGATTATCAAATGAATCAACTCCCATGATTGGCGTTTTGTCATCCATAGCATCATTGTGGTAGAATGGAGCACCTGTAATTATAGGGGTTGCATCATTATCGAAACTAGGTTGGTTTTGGCCCACACCAGCACTTAAATTATATTCTTCAAGGTTGGGATTGGAAGGATTTCTCAAGATTGATTCATTAATTGATGTAAAACTTGGATTACTTCCACTTCTGCCGAACTCAGGAAAGCTCGCTGCGGTTCTATAGCTGTCGAAGGTTTGTATTGATTGGTCTGGTTCCAAATGCTTGTGTGCATCGTTCCCCTCTTCCTCCTCTTCGTCAACCTCCTCAATCATTTCATGAGAAGCATTCTTATTATCAAAGCCAAACTCAGATTCCAAAGGTGAGTAGACGCTGGACGATGTACTGAAATGTGCTCCAGGATTGGGAGCTCTATTAGGACCCGAAGGTGCTTGATACATTATATAATACCACGAACACTACTCAGCGTGTAAAATATCTCAATTGTTTCCACTATTCGTGTAATTTGGAGTAGATTCTGTTGCAAGTTCTCGTCAAGATGTCTATATTTTGAGATTTAACGGATACAAAATACGAGATCTCGTTGAATTGATATGGAGTATTACCTTGATACTTGAATATGTATTCTAGACTCCGTAGGTTATCGTTTAAATCACTAATTCGTTTTTCTATCCCATCCTAAAAAAAGTTAACAATAGGTTCTCATTACGCGTCCATTTGAAAAATCGCGTTCTTCAGTGAAACCCACAGAATTGAGATATCTATCGCGATCGTACAACAGTCAGATCTCTAGAGTCGATAGAGTTCGGTCGAGTGTCCTCAGATCATGGAATTCTGAACTGTTCTAGGTTCAATTTGTTGTCTGGATTGTCTCAGTAGCCAGTAGGGTATTCCTATACCATTCCTATAATTAAGAAGTTGCCAGCGAGGTGCTTTCGATCAAATCAGCGCGACTTCCTTATCTTGAGCCCCTCGGTATTCTATATGTGAAATCCAATGAGGCAGGAGATTTATCAAAACACGTTGTTGGGTCTTGACAACAGTGTCTACGTGGCTTCCAAAAAGTTGGTTAATCAAAGTTCAAAAAATAATGAAGGATGCGAGGTTCGAACTCGCGCGGACAACGTCCAGCAGATCTTAAGTCTGCCGCCTTAGACCACTCGGCCAACCCTCCAATTATTGGAAGTTATGAAACCCAGAAAATATATTGCTTGCAAATAGATTAAATATCAATGTGATATTCTATTCTATTACTATGAATTGAATTCCTAATTTTTATCTCTCTTAATCTCTCTAGATTTTGATGAATTTCCTTGTAAGAAAGACTTCACATTGTCTTCCTATATCAAAAAGGTTTAAGAAAACTCTATTTTGTTCAATATCAGTAACTAAATTCTCAGAGGTTAGATATATATTTTCCTCAAAAGTTGGTTGCGGTTCTGATCTTTTTTAGTAATAATGTTAGGAACTATTTGAAATATACAATTAGAATATGTTTATGTCAATTTTGCAGCTATAATTAAGGTATTTAACTAATATCAACGATACTAGTTCATATTTAACGAGTTTACGTTTAAAGAACTGAAAATTTCACTTTTCGGAAAGATCTGTCAAAATTCGTAGAACACTTTTATTTATTTCTATATATTACAACAATTCTGAAGAATTCTTGAAATATTACTTTGTTAGGAATAAGTTGTATTCGTTCAGTCTACAACTACCCAAGATGAATACCACCACTAATAATTATTAACTACTTGAGCAGAAATGTAAATGATGCAAAAATTGCAGCCATTTTGGTCTGAATAGGACTAATATTTTGCAGATTTAATCTTAGAGATATATCAGTACTATAAACTCTTAAACCTTCCACTTGTATGATGTATATACCAACCATAACCAAAAGAGCATGAATGCACCAAATGATATGGAAATATTCAAAATCACCCATAAATCAGGGAATCTAGATGGAGGAGAGACGAAACAATCAAGTACATGGTATATCAACATCAACACGTAAGACCCTTTTATAACAATATTCCACAAACCCTTATTGTTTAATAAGAGTTTGTTTCCAATAAGAAAGTTGATCAACAAATTACTGACAATGTACTGGAGCACCAAGCCATCCTTCTTAAGCAAAGGATACAAACTGAAACATCCGACGTTATTGATCCATTGGACAATATCTATCAATGTGGGATCAACCAAGAGAAGTAACACCGTGGGTAACAATGGAATCAATATACTCTTTTCATGGACTTGGAAGGAAAATAGATAAAATGCAAATGAATTGCCAGCAAACCCATAGACTAGGCCAGGGATAACATTTTTCGTTTTCCTCAATTTCATGAACAAAATGACATTTATAGGTATAATTGATAATACAGTTGTGAGTAAGGACAATTTTGATAAGTTTTGAGGATCGATGATTTGTCTGTATTTGATAAATGTATTAGTAGCACACCAAAAGTTAGCAACTTTGTCTTCAAAAAGACCGCGGTTGAATGGAAAGACTCTGGTAACTATTTGTAAAATGTTGGTTGGCTCTCTCAAAAAAGGTAACAAGATCACAAAGTTGGTGAAGACCACAGTAAATCCCACGAGAATGAGTTTTTGAATACTCTTCAACTGACTCAAGATAAATACAAATATGAAGGTAGAATAGTATAACCCCATTTGCTTGAAATTTATCGAACACATAAACCAGACACTAGCAAAAACATAATTTTCTTTTATCAAGTCGATAATAGAGTACAAGAAGAACCCCAACATAACGGAATTAAATTGAAAATGCCCGTGGTCAATCAAAACCAAGTGTGCTTGGTTAATTATTATCAAAGAAATTATGATTTGATCCATTCTGCTCAAGTTAAACCTTTTGCCCATCAAATTTGCAATAGTCAACACTCCGGGCATGTACAATATGAATTCACTGAGTAAACTCATAAATCTCATAAAGAACTTGATTTCGTTATTTTCAATTCCTCGGGAGGCATTCAATGCAAACCACTCGGGATTGATGAAACTTCCAATTTTACCAATCAAGAACAGATGGTATGCCGTCAATGGCGGATAATCCAATCCCCAATATTGCAAGTCAAAGAAGTACCATTCTGACACTGGCAAATGTATAGTCAATTCCATCCAATGTCTTTGGGCTTCGAAGTCCCCATGCATTGGAGAAACCCCCTGTCCCAGGTATCCCCCCAAACCAATTGCAGTTCTTAATATTATGGCTGTCAATATTAAAACATATCTGGCAGCCCATTGATCAGGAGCTCTCTCAAAGTTGTGTAAAAGATCATAAACTGGTGATCCTTGAAATATACTAGGCGGCGATACCTTGTTTGAATATTCTATACTCTTGTTTTCTTGTTTGGTCTTCTTTTTAGACTTGGCCATTTTGTTGGATGCGTTGTTGTAGTATTCTGGTTTCGGTGTTTTGAAAAATTGTTCTCGCGTAGAAATCACCAAACTGCAAAATGTAGTACACTATAAAATTTAGAGTATACCACAACTATGGGGATAAAACTGTAGAGACTGGTAAAAAGATGAAGTATATGCCTTAAGTAGTGAAAATTCTATAGAGTTGTAGACATAGATACTTAGCAGCTTCTATCATTTATAAACTGGCAACTTGTCCGAGTGGTTAAGGAGAAAGATTAGAAATCTTTTGGGCTTTGCCCGCGCAGGTTCGAATCCTGCAGTTGTCGTCATTTTTTTAGATTTTTTACATAGCTAACAGATCTAAGGTGTATCAATGCCATTTCTCTCCCTATAAGTTAAGTGGGTAAAATATCTATTAGTTAAGTGTGAAGTATCTATTCATCTATATCTATTAATCTATTTCTAATATTTGAATTCATCTACAATATGAATCCAGTTCTTTTCTTGCAAGTATTTTACATATTCATTCCATAACGGATCTTTTGAACTCAAACAGTTGGCATCACCAATGATAATAAGACCATACTTAGCTCTTGTCAATGCAACGTTAAGTCTTCTCTCATCCTTCAAGAAACCAATCACCCCATTTTCATTAGATCTTACACAGGACATGACGAGGAAATCCTTTTCACGTCCTTGGAAGGCATCGATTGACGCAATCATGATCTCGGAAACCATGTGGATAGTGACGGGCTTAGAATCATTATGTATATCATCAATATCCATTTCGATCTTGACCTGTCCGTGTTCAGGGTTAATCAAGTCATCCTTGACAAGAGTAGACGAAATTAAATCACGCTGCCCACTATATGGAGTGATGACACCGATATTTGCTTTCTTGATGTTCTTGTCATAAATCAAGGTCTTCAACACCTGTGCAACATAGTCGATCTCTGGCCTATTAATGTATGTGTAACCATGATCCTCACGTAACCTATTACGAACAGATTGTTCTCTTGCTTTCCCACATGTATCCCAGAAATATACGGGATCTTGAGGAATCTGTTCCAACGCTCTATCGTTGTCAGTGATCCCGTCCTTTAATAAGCCATCGTAAAATCTGTTACGTGGGAATTCACTGATCTTAGGATGCATACGGTACTGAGTATCCAACATATGTGGATTCTTATAAGTACCATTCAAAAGTACTCTTTCGAATAATGACAACGACAAGTTTGGAACTAATGAGAAACAACTCAATTGACGCTGGTCTCCAACAAACACAAACTTTTCCACTCCTTTCATAGCCAACGGAATTAATGTAGTAGGTTCTGACGATTGAGTGGATTCATCCATAATAACAACGGGACACCTTGGAATAGACTTCATCTGACTACCCCCAGCCACGACTGTTGTGGTGAAAATGACTCTTGCTTGTGCAACAAAGCTTCGAGTGACGGTGAATAGTTCGGACATATAATTCTTATAGGCGGTAGGACTAATTTTAGGTGCTCCTCTTTTCATTTCGTCTGCCAACATTTGGTATTTCAATGGCAAAGCATTGTATATTTTGTGATGTAAGCAAATAGAGGCCAAGGGGTGGTTCCTGTCATATTCTCTCTCCTTCTCCGACGCTGTTATTCTTAATATGTTCTTGCCATGTGTTGGAAGTAACTTTTCTGCAATATTATCGATGGCAATATTGGAAGCTGCAACGACCAAGATGGGATACGTATTCAATGAGTCTAATAATTGCAAGACAATTTCATGAATCGTGGACGTCTTACCCGTACCAGGAGGACCCTGCAATACTGTGATTGCGTTGTTCATAACAGATTGCACAGCAACTTTTTGAGACTCATTGAAAGTGTCCTTAGTGAATCGTAAGTAATTTCTAAAAACAATCTGCTTGATGGGTTCTTTGCCTAACAACATCTTAACAAAACTCGGGTTGGACAATCTTGACATGGCCAGGAAGACTCGACTCACTGGAATAGATGCTGGCAAGATTTTCAAATGTTGTACATTCACTGTTTTTGGCAAAGGCTTGTTATTCCAGGAGTACAACTGAATAATCATTTCCGTAAACTCGGTTCCGCTACCTTTTCTTCCATTTCTAACTTGGTCTAACGTCGCAATTTCTCCATACCATGGAATCTCATCATTAAAAATTAAGAACATAGAATGACCCATTGCAAATGGATTCTTCTTGACTGCCTTCATCTTCTGCGAGAGTAGACGATCCATTGCTTCACCTTTCAGAGGGAGTGATACTTTATACTGGGTGTTCTTTTTATCATTATCTTGGTACCATTCTAGCAATACGTCATTCGAATCCAAAACATAGTTATCATTTGTCAACTGTTCTTCCAAGAACATATTGAAAGACATCTCCCTATAATAGCTATCAAGAGAATCGTACTGAAGTTTGGGTTTCATCGAAGCCTCATATTTCGCAAATCCAAGGATATCAGAGTTATTCAAAGTCTCAGAGTCTTTGCTAGAATTAGTCTGCGGTTTTATAGGTTGAGGTAAGTTCTTTTTGGAGTCCTTTGGATTCGCTGCTTTTCCTTTCTTATCTAACTTGATGTTTGATTTGTCGTTCTGATTCAACTTGCCTTTCGCAGAACCATTGGAAACCCTTTCTACTTCAACTTTAGCCTTATTAGCATTCTTAGTGGTAGATGCTGGCTTTGGGGTCCTTGTGCCCAGCTCCCGCTTTGGAAATTTATCCCCTTTGCTTTCGTTAGACTTAGGTCCCAGACCCTTTTTGAAAGTCTTGATTGGAGTCTCAGTAGTGGCTTTTTGTGGCTTACTAGCATCGGATCGCATCGCACTCACTGGTCTGGTACTTGGTTTCTCAGTCGGATTGGGTGTTTCCAATCCAGTGCTGAATTTACCAATCGGCTTAGGGTTGACTGGCGAATGAGATCTTGGTGTTGAAGTTTTTGAGTTGTTTAAAGATGATCTTGGTGTAGAAGCTTTTGAATTGTTTAAAGATGATCTTGGAGTACTACTTTTAGAATTTCCATTTGAAGGTTTTGGAGTTGATTGCCTCGAAGGTCCTGTCTTTGGTGTAGGAGTTCTTGAAGATTTAGGTGTTCCCAGTTTCAGAGAAGGTCCGTTTTTTGAGAATTTGTTATCTTTCTTTCCAACAGAGATTGATGTTCCAATTGCCTTAACAGTTGACCCCGACTTAATTGCAGCAGAGTTTTGCTTGGTGGCCATGTAATGAGCTTTCCTTGCTTCTGCTTCAGGGTCAAATTTCTTTGGACCCTTGCTGTACTTTGAACTCTTTCCACCCTTAAGACCCACCTTTCTTCCTCTTCCAGTTGTTTTTTTGGACATGTCGGCATCTTTTATACCCAACAACTCGTAGAGAAACTTATCGTCCTTCTCACTAGTAAATGCAATGGACTTGGGGAACTTTGGCAAACATTTGTAGCACACTATTATCTTTTCAGTTTTGGACTTGTTTCCAACATATAGGTGTGAATCGGATTTACATTCACAACATTCGATATCTCTGAACTTGAAATATTGGTTGATTTTGGAAAAAAATGCCCCGTTTGATAATGAGTACTGCGTTGTAGGCTTATCATCACTACTATCCTTATCAAAACAGGGTTTACAGAGTAGCGACAACTCCGAAAGCCCATAACGAGAAATAGCAAGCTGATGAATATTGGAATCTTCACATTCTTCACATTCTATGATTTCATCGTTCATCACAGATTTGACACTCTTATGCCTGGTAGAAGTCAAGTGCTTTGAGATGTCCAGGCCATTAAAGTCCCCGGAACATGTCACACATATAAATTTATCCAGGTCCGCCATTATTGTAGACTTCTTGTAGGATTTGCAATGTCGTTATCTGATGAGTTCCAAATATTTCGCATCAAATTTTTGGTCGTGCAAAGAGGTGAAATTTTGCAATCATTAATATAAGAAGTCTCTAATGAAACTTATCCCATTATAACTATAAAGGGTAAGGTGGAGAATGGAGTTTTCTGTGATATCACAGGCAAATGAAATAATAATCAAAATACACAGGAAGGTGTATTTGACCGATTTGCCATCACACTTTACAGATACTCACCAAATATTCTAATTCTCTCAAGAATTTGGTTCAAAATGCCCTGGAACCTTTTTTTCTAACAAATATTTATATCATTGCTAAATATTACTATCTGTTGATATAGACTGTTGCAAAGTATAGATACACACGATTTTATCGATTATAAAATTTCCTACAACACCTTAGAGAAGTCGTTATCCACAGATACCCACACCAAATGTACAGACCCAGGGCCCTGCTCGATCGCAGGATGATCTAACTTATAACCAGAGTGTGACAGACTCAAGGAGACCACTAAAGACTACTAGAGTCTGCACAGTAAAAGAAGCCTGAGACCCCCCCTGCTTGAAATGAGGCGGCTCCAGACAACTCAGGCTCTTCCACGCTTCTCTTAGTTTCTAACACCTTACAAATACAAACACTGATCGCTTTATCGATCTTTGCAGCCTTATTCCTAAGACCAGATCTAGATCTTATAAGCCTCATATTATCTAAGATACTGTAATTCCATTCCAATAATTGGAGGGTTGGCCGAGTGGTCTAAGGCGGCAGACTTAAGATCTGCTGGACGTTGTCCGCGCGAGTTCGAACCTCGCATCCTTCATTATTTTTTTGCAAATTTAACTAATTAGCTTTGATGACCATTGTGAATAGTCCATAAATTATATTAATACTATACTCTATCTAGTGAACATCCACACTGCCCAAGGTGATCCAGTCATCCACATCTCCCTCACACAACACAAGCTTGAGAACTCCACCATCCCACCTCAAAGAGTTATCGGCAAAGTCATCAGATTCAAGGTCTAAATAGTCTTGAATTCTAGTTTTGATTGTTCTCCATAATGCATTGTCAATTGGGTACATTTCACTGTATACGAGCGAGAGATGGGGATCGTATTCCGACGACGACCATTCTGCTGCCTTCAATGTCGCCTCTTGACGGATAAGCAGGGTATCGAATAGTTTGGTGGAGCTAGCGGCCTCGGCGAGGGCAGATTTCAGTTTCTTCAGAACTTTCCGCTTGATGGTGTTGCCATTATTATCTTTAGTATACAAGTGTGGGTTTTGTTTTATGTTCTCTTGTTCAATATCGTACGGTACAATCACAAACAATTCCCGAATTATCCTGGAAAACGACATCAAGTTAGGATCTCGTCTGACTTCGAAATATAGCTTCTTGAAAAACTTTCTCTGGCTTTCTATCTTGCCTAGCGTAACAAGCTTAGTGTGGTTCTTGGGTAATGAGTTGAGTGCCACTGCACTGGCTGACAAGATTTTATCAACATCGTCTCTGGTCTTTGCAGGATCATCCAAATCCACAACAATGTTACTTGTGATAGTTATATGTGGTTCAAATGTAGGAGGTTGTCCTGGGAACAACGTATTCAACGAACTCATGAGCGTGGTGAGCTTGTCATGAAGCTCAGTATTCTTTTTGGGACAGAGCCATAATGAAACACCTAATGCTACGAGAGCCTTGTTAGTAGTGTGCTAGAACATATCCGAACATCAATTGACTGTACATACCCATATTATATTGAGTCTCTATAGTGTTTGTAAACTGGATTAATTTTCTGTTCGCACCAGTCTATATTTAATACAGACTGATAAACCACCAGCCACACACCGAGACAAAGCCGAGCGCACGCTACAATTGAAAAGTTCCAGAGCCAGAGATACTAACGAGAAGAAACTAAGTAGTAATATATCTAAGATGGAGCAGTAATAGATCTAAGATATATCTACGCAATAATATATCGAGATGTAACAAATCATGTGTAATGAATATATAACTAGTATTTGGAAGAAATAACATCTACACCTTCGATAGCCGAGTGATCAACAAACCAGTTAACCTTGACACCAGTGGTGATATCATTCACAAGCTTTGATGGCAATTTGCTTTCCTTGTCAGTAAAGATTTCTTTCAAGATTGGAGCTTTACCAGCACCCTCAGCAACGAAAGCAATTGTGTTTGCGTTTTCTAAGACTGGGAAAGTAAATGTGATTCTTCTAGGAGGTGGTTTTGGCGAGTTGCTTATCAAGGAGATCAATTCCTTTCTCTCTTTCAACAACTTATGGCCAGGGAAAAGAGAACAAGTATGACCGTCTGGACCGCAACCCAAAAGAATTAAGTCGAGCTTGCCATCCTTTGGCAACTTTTCTTGATAGTCCTTGGCGATGGCAAGATCCTTTTCCAAGTCGGCACCAGCCACTTGTCCGTCGCTTCCAGTCAATAAGCTTTCATCGATGGTGTAGACCTTTGGTTTTGGGGTGCCAGCAGGCAATTCTGCTAATACCAATTCATTGAACAAGCCAAAGTTAGAATCTGGATGATTTAAAGGAACTAACCTCTCGTCACTAAAGTATACTTCCCATTTGTCCCACTGAACTTGAGAAGCAATTTCTTGATTGTCAATCAACGATTTCTTCAACACCTTCCCTAAAGAGCCTCCAGACAAGGCAATTTTGAAGGTTGAAGAGGATTGGAGAGCTTGTTTTTGAAGCGCAACAACAAGCCTACCAACAGAGTTCGCGACTTCAATGGACTCAGCAGATGAAAAGACCTTAGCAGACATGTTTGGTTAATTGGGAGCGATCTAGTGGAAATATGTTCTTGTTGGGATTGTTATATCGGAAATATTGGCCCTTACACGACTTATAGAATCTAGTATACATCAATATAATACATATCGTAGGAGTCGAAGCATCAAGATACTAAGCACCCAAGAATGAGAGTTCTCAACTAAGAACCCAAAGAGAAGAGCTCTTAAACTAAGTATCAAGAAAATGGGAGTACTCAGCACTATCTTTGATCTTGTTGTTCAAGAATTTTTCCAATTTGTTAGCATTCTTGAAGTAGGTAGTGGTTTCACCATTATAGGACCTACAATTCTTGAAAATGAGTTTGGTGTCATAGAGGAATTGATCAAAGGAATCATATTTGTCATTCTCGAGCTTCAGTTCCATTGTTGAAAGGTCCATTGGCTCTTTGATAACCTCATAATAGTCTGCAACTTCTTCTTTGTTTACTGGAACCGCAAATGGCCATGCTGAAGGATGGTTAGTCAACTCTGAAAACAACGAAACCATAAAGTTATAATGAGGACCTCTCTTTGGTTTTTGTGCGAGTTTATCCATTTCTTCCAGCCAACCACTTTCCAATAGTCCTGGAATGTCTTTGGGATCGAGTGTGACATTTTTGTTAGTCTTGAAAATCTGCAATCCCGGTCTTACGACATGCGATTTTGATCTCATCTTGATCTTCTTCTCAATAGACGCTTTTTGCAAGAGGAGAATCTTACCCAGATCTAAGTATCTCAAGATCGAAGGCAACATCGAACACTGCATTAGAGTACCACCTTCATAATCCTTGATATAACCCATCCACACCGACTTATCCAAGGTGATTTCTTTGGTAAAGCCTTGTTTCTTAAAATATCCAATAGCATAGTTATCAGCATATGTCAAGAAATATTTGATAGGAGAAGTGGCCCTCACATAATCTTTCAAATGGTTCATTAAATGTGCACCATAACCACGAACTTGTTCGGTAGAGGAGATGGCACAAAATACAATCTCTGCAAATTGACGATTGTTGAACGGACGATACGTTATACCCCCCACAACTGTCATTGGTTTCCGCACAACTGCCATAGACAAATGTGAACGATCATAGACTAACCTCGATATGTAATGTCTAGGCATTTCGGGCAATTGTTTCTGGAAAATGTTTTTTAAACCGGTTAAAACTATCAAATTTTCTCTTGTGTTATCGTTATTGACCACCCTAAACTCAATCTTTCCCTCTTTTTCCTCTATGACTGAGGGTCTCTCTTTGAACGAGTATGATATCCCATCGAAATTAAATGTGGTGATTCGTTTTCTTTCTTCTTCTGCTTCATCTTCATCTTCGTCTTCATCTTCAGCTTGTGCATCTGCTTCCTCTTCTGCTTCATCGTCCTCGCCTTTTACTTTACTATCACCATTGATTTCTTCATGAAAATCGTCGGTGTTCTCTTCTTCCTTTGGTTCTAATTTTACCTTTTTGTTCAATGGAACATCGTCATCGTCATCTTCGGACTTTATTGACGCGCTTCTCTTGCGATCAACCATGGTAGTTCTATTAGTTGATCAACGCAGTAGGCGTAGGCCGTAGTCGGTTGTTCGATTTTCAATGTGACTTTTGTTCAGATACACGAAACAAACAAAAATTTGGATATCGTCGGCTCAATTCCCGTGTGCGCCCAGGACCTGATTTCTCATCTATGTCACGCATCCATATAAACGTGACTCTAAATCAAGCATTTGAAAATTCCGATGAGTTATCATTTTTTTTTGCCCTTAAAGACTAGGACTCTTCTTAATAAACTATGTCGAATTATACCCAGTTAGAGCATAACCATGGAGATGGGGATCAAGAGGTTGCAACCGTTTTGTGTTGCAACTGTGGTGTCCCTATGGATGGTAGACAAGGTTTAGTTATGTGTTACGATTGTATAAAGCTTACCGTTGATATTACTGCAGGGATTCCAAGAGAAGCCAATGTCTCCTTTTGTAGAAATTGTGAGCGTTTCTTACAACCTCCACAACAATGGATTAAAGCAGAATTAGAATCCAGAGAATTATTGGCCTTGTGTTTGAGAAGATTGAAGGGGTTGAATAAAGTAAGATTGATAGATGCATCTTTCATTTGGACAGAGCCGCATTCGCGTCGTATCAGAATCAAGTTAACAGTTCAAGGTGAAGCAATGGCCAACACTATTGTCCAACAAACTTTTGAAGTTGAATATGTCGTAATTGCCATGCAATGTGCTGACTGTGCCAAATCTTATACTACCAACACTTGGAGAGCCACCGTACAAATCAGACAAAAAGTTCCTCATAAGAGAACTTTCTTGTATTTGGAACAATTGATCTTGAGACATAACGCTCATGTTGATACTATTTCTATTCAAGAATCGAAGGATGGTTTGGATTTCTTTTATGCACAAAAGAACCATGCAGCCAAGATGTTGGACTTTTTGTCAGCAGTAGCACCAGTCAAGTCCAAGAAATCCGAGGAATTAGTTAGTACTGATACTCAGTCTGGTAACTCATCATATAAATTCTCCTTCTCTGTTGAGATTGCTCCTATATGTCGTGATGATTTAGTCGTGTTGCCTAAAAAATTGGCAAACTCTATGGGTAACATTTCCCGTTTGGTGTTGTGTTCCAAGATCTCTAACATGATTCAATTCATAGATACAAACACTTTACAAATAGCTGATCTTGCTGCATCCATGTACTGGAGAGCTCCATATCCAGCTTTGCTTGATGCCACTCAACTTGTGGAATTTATTGTCTTGGATGTTGAACCAACTGGAGATGTGAGGGGCAAACACGTATTGGCAGACATTGAGGTCGGTAGAGCTAGTGATTTGGGTGTTAATGACAATACTTATTACGTCAGAACCCACTTGGGTGGTATTTTGCACCCTGGTGATTCTTGTATGGGATACTTTTTGGCAAACACAAACTTCAATTCTGATTTATGGGATACCTTGGACACTAGAAATACACCTGAAGTGATTATAGTGAAGAAGCATTACGCAAGAAAGTCACGTAAGTCCAAGAACAGAAAGTGGAAGTTGAAGAGAATGGCCAAGGAACACAACGATATCGTGGCCAACGACGACTCCAGACAAGCAAAACAAGAACAAGAACGTGCAGAAAGAGATTACGAATTATTCTTGCAAGAATTGGAAGAAGATGAAGAATTAAGACAAACTATTAACTTGTATAAAGCTGGTGAAGAACCACCTGCTTCTATCGAAGAAGAGGACGAAGACGAAGAAGCTCCAGAAATCGGAATCGACGAGTTATTGGATGAATTGGACGACATGACCTTAGATGACCAACCAATGGACGAATAGGATGTCTAGCTATATCTATATGTATATTAGTTATTTCAATGCATAAATGGTACTGCAGATAAACTTCGATCATATCTTATCGAGAACTTAGAAATGTAACTTACAAAAGAGCTTACACCTCAATTGTGCCATTGTAAATTAACCACAATGTCAGCAAATAGTAACCCCATTAAATTTACACCAATACAGTCGATATTTGAATCTGCATTTTTCGCTAAACTCTCAGAATTGAAACTCAATGAGTTCAAGCTAGACGCCACCACAAGACCAATCACGGCATTCTCCACCAACCCCAATAAACTAAACAAATTCAACGATACCCCCGTGTTGAACTTTGACTTTGAAAGCTTCGAAAACAAGTCAGAGAACGATCAGTCCAATATTATATATGCCGGTCAAATATACAACGTCAATACGATCGAGGAGTTTAAAGAACTAGACAAACAAGGCCTCTTGAACTCTTGGGGAAAGGAAATTCATGACAACTTGACAAATGATTCCAAGCTAACATATAAGGACTTTAACAAGTTCTTTATTATAAGCTTTTCTGATATCAAGAAGTATAAGTTCTACTATTGGGTAGCATATCCAAATCTCCACACCTCATGGACAATTGAGGAAACTGCAAGTAATCCAGAGGTCAACAATGCCAAAATAATCGAGTCCATTTTCAACCCACTACAGTTTGAACAGTTTTTCCAACTTGAAAATGACAACCTTCTCGACGTGAATGGGATCATTTCTTCTCAGACCGGTTCATTTGTATTCATCGACCCTTGCTTGAGCAAGGATGGAAATCCTTCGCTGCAATTGAAGAACTACCTCTTCTTTCTTGCACATAAAGGATTCGAAGAAATCAATTTAAGTATCTTCAGGGCTGGCCATGTGACTACTACTTTAAAACTAAAATTAGATAAAGAGACCTACGATCCAAAGTGTATTCCGAAAGTCATAGGATGGGAGAGAACTAGCAGAGGAAAGCTTGGGCCCAAACTAGCTGATTTGGGATTATTGATTAATCCTAACCAATTAGCAGAACAAGCAGTAGACCTCAACTTAAAGCTTATGAAGTGGAGAATAGCACCTGAGTTAGATCTTGATATAATCAAAAAGCAGAAAGTATTATTGCTTGGAGCAGGCACTCTAGGAAGTTACGTTTCTAGGGCTCTAATGGGATGGGGAGTCCGAGATATAACGTTTGTTGATAACGGAAGGATATCGTACTCCAACCCGGTGAGACAGCCTTTATTCAACTTCAAAGACTGTTTTAGTGACAACGGACAAGGACAATTCAAAGCAACAAAAGCTGCTGAAAGCTTGAAGGAAATATTCCCGGGAGTTAATGCAAAAGGTTACAATTTAGAAGTGCCCATGATCGGACACAGCGTAACAGATGAAGAGAAGCACAAATCAAACTTTGATCTCCTTTGCAAGTTATTTGATGAGAATGACGTTATATTTTTACTAATGGATTCTCGAGAGTCAAGATGGCTACCAACAGTTCTTGGATATGCTAAGGGCAAGATTGTAATGAATGCTGCTTTGGGATTTGACAGTTATTTGGTGATGAGACATGGAAGTCTAGACCAAAATCCATCCACCCGTGTTGGATGCTACTATTGCAACGACGTAGTTGCACCGAATGATAGTTTGTCAGATAGAACTTTGGATCAAATGTGTACAGTGACACGGCCAGGGGGTGCTTTAATGGCGTCTTCATTAGCTGTCGAGTTGTTGGTATCAATTTTGCAACATCCTGACCACCAGTTAGCTGCAAATACTTCAACTACGAAATTTGGCGATATTCCTCATCAGATACGGGGATTCTTACACAATTTCCAACAGAGCAAACTTTTTGTCCCTAATTACAACTGTTGTTCTGCATGTTCTGATCCTGTGATTAATAAGTACAAAGAAGAAGGATGGGAGTTTGTAAAGAAATGCTTGAACAGCACAAAGTACCTTGAAGAGGTGTGTGGATTGAAGAAGGTACAGGAAGAAGCAGAAAAGGCATCCGAGGATCTTCTTAATGACTTTGAATTCAATGATGATGATGAGGATGCAGAATGGTTAGAGTAAATTGAAGAATGGTAGAGTAAACTCGGAGAATGGTTCGGTTAAACTCGCAGATCTATGACAATTTCTTTGTCTTTTACTAGACTGTAATAAAAATTTCAGCTTTAGTTCGATCTATTCTGCAGGTAGACTACCTACAGCGATTCAAATCAGCCTCAGGCATCACTAATTTAGATAAGTAGCTTGTAACATCTCCGAAATAATAACAATTTTGGGCGCGCACGCGTCAATATATAAAATCAAACATCAACAAACATTCAGCAAGCGATATCGAGGTTTCAAACACACAGGACTAACATTCAATGGAACCAATGGCGTCTTCACATATCAGAGAATATGAGGGCGAATTTGCGGTTCTAGTGGACGAGCCGAGAAATATGCAATCGTGTCTAAAAAGCACATTAAAAAGACCTACTCATGTGAGATCATATCCTTTGAGTGACCTACAAGACTTGAATGTTCAGCAGGGACTTATAATAAAGGACTTGTTATTCTCGTTGTTGGGATTCGAAGGTTTCTACATCCGATATAGTGAAAAATATGACGAAACAAATGTGGATTGTAAGATCCGAGGACCAGATTTCAAGATCGCTAAGCACTTAGATATAAGTTTAAAGAGTATTACCAAGAAGTTAATTAAATTTGGGAAGTTCTACTCAGGATTGGATGGCTTTTTACAGCTCTATGATGACCAAAAATATGGAAGAATAGTTCAGAGTTTATGTTTTAGCATAAGTGAGTTTCTTATCGAATATAAAGCTACGGTGATCAAGATCGAACATGACTTCAAGTTTAATGGGTATTTCAATTTGAACGTGTTTGAAAGCATCTTAAATCAGGAATTGTCCAACAAACTCAATCATTTATACGAGATAATTATAAGCATTCACGAGTTGAATACAGAGAGACAGAACATGTCAGATAAATCCAAGGGAATTGAGTTTCAGGATTTCATATCCAGCATAAGAAACACAATACAGGAACGAGGAATAATAGATACATCTGTAAACAGTGGGAATTTTGAATATTGCAAAGGGGGCCTCGTGCTTCAAATAATCCAGAACCGAATCAATTCCTACAAGGGAGACACAGTTTCATTAGAATTTCTAACTTCATTATTTGATTCTGTCAGTAAGGATTATGTGTCCATGCTTAATAGCTGGCTTATTGATGGTGTAATCGATGACCCTTCCGACGAATTCTTGATTCGCAAGAAGCAAATACCTTCAAATTTCATGGACATTCTCAATACTAATAGTGAACATTACTGGAATGAACTATTTGTTATAAGATCCGATGGGTTAATCGATCAATTTTCAAGCATGGAGACACAGCGCAAGATCTTGAACACAGGGAAGTTCCTCAACATATTCAAGATATGCACAGGACTCAACAATTTCCAGAGCCTCAACGAAGTCATAGAACCTATAACTAATATCTTTTCCCAAGAGCTAGAGTTGCGAATTAACCAGTTTCACGAAAGAGCAAACAAATTGTTGATGAAACTTCTCTTTGAAGGGTTCAACTTCAAAACATTAATGCGAGACATTCAGTCGATTTTCCTCTTCAATAACGCATTCAACATCGATAACTTTCTAGAAGGATCCTTTTATGAGTTGAAAAGAAACAGGTATGCCATCTCGATATCGAGGCTACAAAAGAAGTATAGTACTAATTTCGATTCCACGCAGAAATTCGAGTTGGCAAGTGCCACATATGAGCCGAGAACGTCGATATCCGAGGTTTTGAAGCAAAACCAGATATTTTCCATAACATCATCTAATTTCTACGACGCTGCAAAGGAAATTATGAATGTCCAAGCCTTTGATGCAGAAAAAGTGCTACAGAACGACCCTTCATTGCAAAACTTTCTCAACAAATCGTTTGAAAAGAATCTGATTGATTTCAATCAACTTAACTCTGGCTCCATTTACGACCCCAACCACTCTGACGAATATGCCGTGGCCAGCGTTGACCTTTCGATCGATTTACCTTTCCCCATAAACTTGGTTATTAATCGGGAGTTGTCATACCAATATGAGCTAATGTTTAAACTTCAAATCATGGTCAAATTCATCTCCAAATTCAACGAAATCACATGGAAAGACATCAACAATTCCACAGTATGGAGATACACTAGATTCGACAGAAGAATTAGGAAAGCAGTGTTACGGAGTCGACTTTTGCATAAGCGGATGCGAGATTTCATGAACGAGCTCCAAATATACTTCAATTTTGACGTCATTGAGTCCAACTACTCCAAATTGAACGACGTTCTCGAAAACATCGAATCTGGTTTGAGCGACAAGGAATTGGGCTCCGATGTCAGCAGGGAAGGCACTCCACAACTTCTGAGCGTCAGTTCTTTGAACAACTATAATAGCAAGAGCAATAACTTATTTGATAGCAAGATTATGAAGAGTCAAGCGAGATCTAAATCGTCTGCTAACGCACACCACCAGCGAAAGGATATTTTCAACGTCGACAACCTAGTGGGACGCTTGAACGAATATTTGAATACCCTCATCAACGATTCCCTCATCACCAAGCCAGATTTGTTGAATGTGTTGAAGAATATGTTCGACATTGTCATTCTGTTCAACCACTATATGAACAAGGTAAAGAAATTATTGATATTATGTGACGAGGATCTTTTTCTCAAGTTTTCTCAAGACTATCCAGACAAGTTTAATGATATGTCCATGGACGACGAACTGATAAATAAGCGGATAGAGAGCTTGGACGAATCATTGAGAGAACACCGTGCGATATTTGGAGGTGCTTTGACAGACTTTATCAATACCTTGAGGAACTACGGGGAATTGGAGAACAAACAAACCTTGGTCCTATGCGAGAGATTGGAAAGCTGCTTTCCTGAAAACTGACAAGTAACTGAGCAAAGTGAAGTTGCTTGTACGTGTTCTGTGATAGTTACTAATGAGCCTAGGCTTACACTGACTAATGATGACGAATTTTAATATGCTGAATACTGAGCATAGCGCAGTATTTAATACTTGTAGAATCTATTCTCCACGTTGAATATTGTAAGTAATTACTCGTTAATGCTACTGTGAGCTGGTGGATGAAATAATGGGGACGATATCAGGCTAGTCCAGATCCTAAATCATTTGGTTTAGGTAATTCTGATCAATATCCCACTAGCTGAATCTGATGTTAATATACTGCATATAACAGTAGTATATAAAATATTTATAAGTAGATTATTTTGCAGCTTAAATGCTGAGAGAGCGAAGCGAATACTTCTCTCTGGGGAGATATTATATTAAAGAGATAATAAATGATTAGTACTCAGTATTGTATAGAATATTTCACTACAGGGCCACTCTTAGTTATTCTTCTTAGTAATAATTGTCACTAAATTAAATACTGAGTAAAGTGAGGTGTTAGTTTACAAGTATCCAATTAAATTTCACTAATATTCACTAGGACTCACTACGATTCGCTAAATCTGACTAACATTCTCTTTTTACTATTCTAAGCCCTTCAAATTCACAAATACTGCGTAGCTCAGTATTTGCTCAGAATTTGATCAGTATTCACTATTATCTAAATCTCCACAAATCTTGAGTACTTCAATGGCTCAGAATTCAAACTCTCAAGATTATGTAATCCACACACTATGTTGATTATTGTGGGTAATCACTAGTTGAAATTACTGATAATTCGTGTATGATATAACGAGGGATATATTAGATGGCACAGATCTTAAATTATTTGCTAGAGCCAATTTTGGTCTATCTTCCTGTTGCTGAATCTACTGATGTTTATGTACTGCATACAACAAATTGATATTTATTAGATTATTTGCAGCTTTAATACTAAAAGAACTATTCGTAGGATTAGGAAGTCATCTTGCCATCATCATACCTGGTCTGAGGACTATTTCCGAGAATTTTAGATAAACCGTGAGGTAAAAATATTTATAATAGTTGAGATATTTCTGATGATTCTACAATCGATGCGCTTGCCCATCACACTTATTATACTTCGTTGACACATTATATTGAAATATCCAGACAATAAGGTCAAAAATCTAAGACGAATAAGGTCACAAAGTTTTGATTCACTCTCTGATGACACCCCTGCATTTATTTATCCTATGAGGCTCATCGCAGCTTAATCTAATAATTATAGATACCGATATCCATTGATTCACTCTGGTGAACTCTAAAGCTAAACTAGTATGATATTCAGCTCACCACTCAGAACTCAATTGACTTCATCAACCTGTTGTTCATTCAACAATTTAATGATCTCCTCCGTCTTTTCATCACTATATATTTGGAACCCTCCGTCTTCTGTGACACTGGCCAATTGGGCATTCTTGCAATCCAATTTCTCTTCCATAACCTGCTTCAAAGTCTTCAAAGCCAAAATCTCAGCCTCCTTCAACGTCAAGGATTTGTGATATTCGTTTTGTAATTCTGCTTGTGCACCCTCTGAACCTGAACCAATGGCCTTTGCATCATACCTATAAAATGTTCCAGAAGGTTCGGCATGATATAATTGAGGACCCTTGTCCTTGTCAATGCCTGCAATCAACAATGCTACCCCAAAAGGTCTCGACATCAATCTCTTTTCCCCACCGGCACCCTCACCGAATCTCAACGCCAAATCACATACAGACTGGGTCAAACTTTCAACCTGGATTTCTTCATCGTAGTATAAGTTGTGTGTTAAGGATGAGACTCTGGCGTGGTCAATCATCGATCTGGCATCTGCAGTCAACCCAGACATTGCACATCCAATATGTTTATCTATCTCCACGATTTTTTCAATGGACGAGTGTTCTAATAATGACGAGGTGACTCTCTTTTCAACCCCAAGGATCACTCCTTCACTAGTAGCGATCCCAATGGCAGTAGAGCCCAATTTAATTGCTTCTAACGAGTATTCAACTTGAAATAATCTTCCTTCTGGAGAGAAGGTACTGACTCCACGATCATATTCACTTCTAGTTAAAAACATGACCAGTACCGCGATGTATGTGCTTAGTATGTGTATAAGTGGTGGTCAATGGTTGGATGTTAACTGTATAAGTTATCAATATCAATTGTTAACCTGTACGATTGTTAGTGGTGGTGATTCTTGGTCTGCTCATAGTTAACTATTTGTCGGTGGCAAGTGGCGGATTTCGGGCCGCGCACGACCCAATACAAATCGACTAGAGCATCTTTCAAACATCTATGCTACGGAAGTTGATATATAATATGTGTATAAGAGGTAGTTTTGTATAAGAATAGATGTAACTACTAGTAGCAATGATACTGCAGTGAAGTTAAGTAGGCTCACTAGATTTACTTAGTCCATTTAAGCCTTTGGAGGACATAATTGAACAATCTTTTCAGCAGCAGGGTCCAAGTCTTCGAAAGCAAACAACTTCAATCCAGAGTTGTCGATCAATTCCTTAGCCTTGGCCATGTTGGTACCTTGCAATCTGACGACGACAGGGATTTCCAAGTTGAAGTTCTTGGTGGCGGCGATCAAACCTTCGGCAACGTAGTCACATCTGACAATACCACCAAAAATGTTGACGAAAATACCGTTAACCTTCTTGTCGGAAAGAATCAATTCGAAAGCCTTTTCGATGGTTTGAGGAGTGGCAGTACCACCACAATCCAAGAAGTTGGCTGGTTCACCTCCATATAATTTGATGATATCCATGGTGGCCATAGCTAAACCGGCACCGTTGACAATGTTGGCGATGTTACCGTCCAATTTGATAAAGTTCAAACCGTATTCGGCAGCTTCGACCTCTTGAGGGTCTTCTTGGGTAGTGTCTCTCCATGAGAAGACTTCTTCTTGACGGAAAGAAGCGTTGTCGTCAAATCCCAACTTGGCGTCCATGGCTAAAACCTTGTGGTCTGGGGTTTCTGACAATGGGTTGATTTCAACTTGAGTACAGTCACGTTCCATGAACACCTTGTACAACTTTTGGATGGTGGTGGCAGCTTCTGGAATGGCTTCTTGAGTGTATCCCAAGACGTTGGCGATTTCAGTGGCCAAGGAATCGGTGACACCATCAGTTAAAGAGATCGAGAAAGTCTTGATAGCTTCTGGAGTGGCAGCAGCTACACCTTCGATATCCATACCACCTTGGGAGGAGGCAACGATGATTGGCAATTGGGTGGTTCTGTCCAACAAAATGGCCAAGTAAGCTTCGGTTCTAGCGTCTCTTCTTTCGACAACGTAGACAGCAGTGGTTTCTTTACCAGCAGCACCGGTTTGCTTGGTGAACAACTTGTAGCCCAACATTTGCTTGGCCAAGTCTCTAGCTTCTTCTGGGGAGGAAATCAACTTGACACCACCTTGTAAACCAGATTCGAAGTGACCTTTACCACGACCACCGGTTAAAGCTTGTGCCTTAATAACCAATTCGTTGGTGTTAAGGGCCTTTGCAACGTCGTAGGCACCTTCTGGGGTGGTAGCAGCGTTACCGTTTGGAACACCAATACCGTAGGACTTTAATAAAGCGGCTGAACGGTATTCATGAAGGGATAAAAATCTCTTTTGAGTGACGGACTAATTGTTAGTAACTGAAATGATGATTTTTGAAACGATTCAAAAGATCCAAGGCGCCTGTGACTATCAGCCTGTTCCTAGATCAGAGACCTTACACTGATATGTGTGAATGATCCAGGTATCAAAATCAGGATCGCTAGAACCAACTTTTCAGACTTCTTCATGATTTTGAGGTACTTCGCCCAGGGACTGACTTGATCTATATTGAATCGCTGAAAACTATTATTTCGCCAAATTGGCTAGCGATGGTTTAAACCGCTGCTTCGGCTCTAATACTTACTCTCGAGGCACGAGCAATAGATCTAGATAACATTGTCGATATATTGTTAAGAAAAGAAAATCCGGTAAACATTGTGTTTTCGTTTTTATAATTTTTTTGTCCTCGGACAGTGGTGAACCGCTCCCCTCAACAAACTAGCGAAGAGTGCTCTGAAGCGTGCGACAATAGTTAGCCTGCGATTACTAAGAAGAATGGAGAAGTGAATAGTGATTAGTGATTACGGCTACAATCTGACGTTATATTGTCACGGTGCTTCTATGGCTACAGGTCACCACCTCTAGTGCTTCTACATCGTTCCTGTGAAGAACTTCAACGGCACCCGGGGATTTACGTGTACACGACAAATGCGAACCCGGCCATCGCATGGCGATCGCGTTCTGTACGGGGATATAAGGAAGCGAATACTAAAAATCAAGGAAATGTGGAGATATAGAGGGCTGGGTAAGAGAACGAGAATTTGAGCTTAGCAGAGTAGAGTCGCAAGTGTAATTTTTGACTTATATACTGAGCGTGTATACTGAAATAATGTCTTTTTATTAATGTCTTTTTATCTCATATGCTGTGCGATGCTCGATTATGTATTCTCTGGAATGAATATTGAACTAAACATATAGAGATAGGAGAGCCCATAAACGAGCCTATACAGAAATATCGTCTAACAAAACTAAGCGAGCCTATACAAGACTATCATTCAACAAACTGCTCTCATTTATCCACCCAAGCTCACCGTTTGGTAATCTATTTAAGTTCGCATTCTCTAGGATTTTGCACCCACTCAAGAATTAGACCCTATTATCATGGTAAGTACAACGGGCCAAACTTATGATTATTTAAGAACCTCCTAGACCCGTTCTATGTCCCAATCATATAATCTCTCTATATATACCCTATGAGAGAAAATCGATAGAATAAGTAGTAACTCATCTCATCTACATGATTTTCCCCTTCACACGACCTCATATGATTTTTGGACTTTTTTCACGATGGGAAACTAATCTATCTTACTACTTTAAACAAGATGGCAAGAGCAAGACCTGTTAGACCAGCTTATAATGAAGAATCTGAAGATGAATTAGTGAATATTGATGGAAAAGAGTCCGATGACGAACTTACATCGATTTCCTTTGAAACGTTGAACTCTGCACAGAAAGAAATGGAGAAGGCGAAAGGACGGAAGAGCAAAAAGAAGAAGGCAAAGAGCAAAAATTCAGACTCAGATTCAGACTCAGACTCAGACTCTGCCTCGGAATCAGAATTTGATGCCCCACCCGTGGCAGAAACCATTCGTCCAACCAAGCATAAAAACCCCAAACTCAGACATGGCCACACAACCAAAAAGAATAAACATGCTCCTTCAGAAGCGTCGTCAAAACGTCCGGTATCAAAGGTAAGAGATATACAAGGTCTTAATACGCGTAACGAGAGTACTCTTTACACCGATATACGTTTCGATCCCGCTTATGGTGTGGCAGATTTGTCTCGTACCAGAAAAGACTATGCATTTTTGGATGATTATCGTCAGCAAGAGATCAAATCAATGCAGTCGATGTTGAAAGATCGTAAATCGGCACAAATGATGCTGCACTATGAGCGCGAGGACATAGAACAACGTGTCCAATCCCTCAAGTCTCGTTTGGATACTATGAAGAACAAAGATTTGCAAAACAAGATCTTGGCTGACCACAAACACCAACAAGTCAAAAATTTCAACGACGGAAAATCATCGACTCCTTATTTCTTGAAGAAATCGGAACAGCGTAAGTTGCTCCAGAAGGCGAAATTCGACTCCATGAAAGCATCACAGCGTGAAAAGGTTATGGAAAGAAAGAGGAAAAAGAGATTGGGTAAGGAGTTCAGACAATTGGAGTTCAATGGCCAGTCGTGAGCGAGTTTGCATTTTATTTAACGGTGTCAAAAGAGGAGTTATAGTAATGAGTCTCATTTCCACAGTTTGGTAATATGATTCTTGCAGAGACGACATTTTTAGTCTAGGCTATTAGATCCCTTATTTCATCATACATACTACAGATATGTGGTTCTTAGTTTCGTCTCTTAATTCTATCTCTACAAGTTATTACACTGTAGAGCTCTATAAGTAGCTCGTAATCTATACAATTAATATATTAGACAGTCAAGTCAAGGAATAACTATCAGATTGAACTATGTGCAAGGGCATAAAAGTCAGGGAAATATTCCAATTACCCAGTAGTATGCCAGTCGACTGGGTTTGGTATTACTTGTGATGTTAGGCAAAGTTGGGATGGAAGTGTAACCTTCTTTCGAGGAGTGATATAATTCGACCATTTAAAATCGACCTCTGAAGTGAATCTAACCTTCAAATTATGAGATATTCATCCCACGTTCTATTGAGCTCAGTGATTTGAAATGATCTAAGATGCTTAATTGAATAGATTCAAATCATCGCTATAAATGAAGTTGAATGCACCGCATGTGGCGAAAGATTATACTACTAAATTTCTTCAATAGTACTAGGGGCGAATTGATTTCTTGATGACTTCTTCATCTAATTTCCACCCAGCAAGTTTTCCTTTTCCACCCAATCCTCAAAAGAACCCACGTAGTTACCTCTCTTATTGTAACCGAAAGTGTTGGCCAATTCCTCAGCAGCAGTTGATCTGACACCACCCAAACAGTAAAACACCAACTCTTTGTCATGAGAAGGTTTATCAACACCAAAGTGTTCTTGGAATTCTTCAGGAGACAAGTCTAAAGCACCTGGAGATGATTTGAAAGGAATGTTGATAGCCCCTGGAATATGGCCGTCGTTAAATTCGACTGGTTCTCTAACATCAATTAATAAAGTATCTGGTTTTGGAGCAACAGCAAGCTTCTTAATATCTTCATACTTATACAACTTAGCTTCTGGTGCTGCAGATAATACACTGTATCTAGCAGTTTGGATAGGTCTACCGACTTGGGCAAGTCTAACAGTACTAGGTCTAAAAACTTGGCCAAGACTTACTCTTCCAATACTAATCATTTTCGATTGGTTGAAAACTGAAAGATTTCTTGTAAAGACACTTCTGATAATAGGTGCCCCATTTGATCTCAATGATCTAATTGCATTAGACATGATGAATAAGTTTCGATGTTTTAGAGTAATGACTTATATCAATAAAAATTGATTTTCACCCTCAACAGTTGAAGGGGGGACTGTATACAGAAAAATTAGTTTAGATTTAGTGACTAACTGGTTTCGGTGATTCTATACAGTAAGTTGACAATTGGGGAACAATGTCACGTCTTAGTTGATATATATCCATTAGTTGATATCTCTCTCTATTAGTTGATATATCTCTATAAAGATATGATTTAACGACCTGTGATCTGATTTACGAATTTACAATTTAATGTCATCTCCCAGTGATCTCGTCTAAAATTACTTAGGAAACACTGTAACGGAGAAGGTAAAGTTAAATAAGGACTAGCTCTATATAAAACCAGTTCTCTCTAAATATATCTAAGGACTAGTTCAAAAATCTTATCTTCTGAACTTTATATAGATATGCTAAACAGATCGCCACCAATAATCTCATAAATTTTATCCCCTCTAAAACTCCTGCGAAAAACAACCCGAGATCCGCCATTGTTAGATCGTTTTGATAGAACATGATGTATATCGAAAGATATTAGTATTGAAAGGTCTCGGAGCCACCGAGAATTATCCTGGAGTAAACTGGAATTGTCTCAGTCGTAAAGATAAGATACATATAAATTGGTGAAGCGGTTTTCACTGGGGGTGATTTGATTATTTTAGTTTTTGCAGCACAATAGTTCTACAACATTGTGGCGATCTAGGCATAACTCAAAGTAATAAGTATCAATTTAGAGACTATGAAATAAGTGAATGTTCACGGTAGTAGGAGAGCACATTATTAATTGAGTGGCCTCCAAATCACCATCAACAGAATCATCCTCCAGTATTAACCATCATTAGTTGAAAATTAAGTCGCTGAAGGTAATAAACCACCGAATTCACCTAATACCACTGAATTTACTTTAAACGGAGACTATTGTCCCACATATTGGAGCCTGATATCTATTAATTGTGTTGAGACCATGGTCCTGTAACCATATATAAAGAAGTAAATAACTAACGTAACATCATAAAGTGTTGAACTTCATAAAACAACAGTCATAGTCAACTAAAACAAACCATCGATTTCTCCATCTTCGTTGACTTCGACGTTCATGAATCCACAATGGGTTGGTAACCCAGGGATGGTTTGGATCTCAGCAGCTAATGCATACAAATAACCAGCACCAATGGATGCTCTGACATCACGAATAGGGAACTTGAAACCGGTTGGTACCCCCTTCAACGCAGCGTCATGAGACAACGAATATTGGGTCTTGGCAATACAGATTGGCAAGTTACCGAACCCTTGCTTGGTGTAGGTATCAATCTTCTTTTGGGCCTCTGGAGAGAACTCAACTTCGGAAGCACCATACATTTCACGAGCGATGGTGGAAATCTTGTCTTCAACAGAAGGAGCAGTGTCGTAAAGGAACTTGAAGTTTCTCTCTGGAGAGTTGGATGCCTTGATGACACCATGGGCCAACTCAACAGCACCTTGTCCACCTTCTTCCCAATGGTTCGAGACGATAGCATCATCGGCACCAGCCTTCAATGCTTCTTCACGAATGATTTCATGTTCCCTGTCAGTGTCAGAAGACATCTTGTTGATGGCAACTACAACAGGCAAACCGTAGCTCTTGGCGTTGGCAATATGCTTACCCAAGTTAGAACATCCGACTCTGAGGAGCTCGGTGTTTTCTTGAGTATAGGCAGCAGCCAAAGCAGCACCGGCCTTGACTTCTGGTCCACCACCGTGAACCTTCAAGGCACGAACAGTAGCAACAATAACGATAACGTCAGGAATCAAGCCGGAAGCACGACACTTGATATTGATGAATCTTTCACCACCCATAGTGAAGTCGAAACCAGCTTCGGTAACAACATAACCTTCTTGCTCTTGTCTTTCTTGGGGAGTCAAGTCCTTAGAAGTACCGGCCAATTTCAATGCCATCTTATCAGCTAAAATAGACGAAGCACCAATGGAAATGTTGGCGAAAGGTCCAGCGTGGACAAAGACTGGAGTACCTTCCAAAGTTTGCATAATGTTTGGCTTGATGGCATCCTTTAATAATGCGGTCAAAGCACCAGCACATCCAATGTCTTCAGCAGTAATTGGAACACCAGCTCTGGAAGAACCAATAACCATGTTACCTAATCTTTCACGCATGTCTGGCAATGAAGTGGCTAAAGCCAAGATAGCCATACATTCACTGGCGACGGTGATATCAAAACCAGTTTCTCTAGTGAATCCCTTTTCGGTGGCAGCTTGACCAACAGTAATTCCTCTCAAGAATCTATCGTTACAATCAACGACTCTTCTCCAGGTGATGGTTTCTGGGTCAATATCTAATCTAGCGAAGTTGGTGATTTCTTCTGGAGTTAAAGAGTCTGGGTCGGCCTTGTCGATTTTCAACTTGGCCAATCTTCTCAACATGGAAGAAGTGAACTTTCTAACTCCTTTCTTAGCAGGCACCAATCTTTTGTATAATGGTCCATCCTTTTGAGTAGATTCATGGAACATTCTAGTGTCGATAGCGGCAGCCAACAAATTGTTGGCCATGGTAATAGCATGAATATCACCAGTGACGTGCATGTTGAATTCATCCATAGGAATGACTTGGGAGTAACCACCACCAGCAGCACCACCCTTGATACCGAAAGTAGGACCCATAGATGGTTGTCTGACGTTGGCAAAAACGTTTTTATTAAGATGGGCACCCAATGCTTGGGCCAAACCTACTGTGGTAGTAGATTTACCTTCACCCAATGGGGTTGGGGTGATACCAGTTACCAAAACATACTTACCGTTGACCTTGTTTTCAAGACGGTTAAGTAAGTTCAAAGAGACCTTAGCCTTGTAGGCACCAAATGGTTCCAATTCACTGTCTAAAATACCAGCTTCTTCGGCAACTTGGTTGATCTTCTTTGGCTGTTGAGCACGAGAGATTTCAAAGTCTGAAGGGACGGGGGTTTGTAAGTCGAGCTTTAAAGGGTTTGTGAATTTTGGGGTTTGGTTATTCTTTGCGTAATGGTTCTTTGCAGCAATGACGACGTTGTCAAGCAAACATGCGACAGTCATTGGACCAACTCCACCTGGAACTGGGGTCAACTTGGAGGCGACAACAGAGGCAGATTCAAAATCAACATCACCAACCATACGTGATCCAGACTTCTTAGTGTCATCTGGGATGAAGTTGGTACCAACATCAATGACAACGGCACCGGACTTTAACCAGGAACCATTGACAAAGCCTGCTTGTCCGATGGCGGCGACGACGATGTCAGCTTGGCCTAAGAATACTTTCAATTGGTCAAGAGGGGTTCTAGAGTGCAAAGTAGTGACAGTGGCATTGGCCTTGGTCAACAAATTAGCTATTGGCTTACCCACGATATCAGATCTACCTAAAACAACAGCATTGACACCTTCGAGAGGAACCTGGTACTGTTGGAGTAAATATATGATCCCTTTTGGAGTGCAAGGCAAGAAAAGAGGAGCGCCGCCTTTCTTGGACAACTCACCGACATTAAAAGGTCCAAACCCGTCAACGTCCTTGGAAGCCAAAACAGCAGAGGTAACTTTAGCTTCATCAATATGGGCTGGAAGAGGCAATTGAACCAAAATACCGTCGACATCCATTGAGTCATTCAAGGTCTTGATATGAGTCAACACCTCGAATTCAGTGGAGGATTCTGGTAAGTGAATGATTTGACATTCAATTGCAGCTTCTTGAGCAGCCTTCAACTTCATTCTAACATAAGTGGAGGAATCTTCTCTACCACCGACTTGAATAATCGACAAGTTTGGTTTAAAGTCCGAGTGTTTAGATTGAATTTGAGTAATATCGGCATGAATCAGAGCACGAAGTTGTGCAGCAACGGCCTTACCGTCAATTAACTGGGCAACCATCTTTAGTATGAAAAGAAAAGATGTATGTGGTTATGCCAAAATTGATAAACGTGAAAAAATCGACTTATTGGAGAAAAAATCGTCAGAGAATTAAGTTGACTCTGTTGACCCAGGGTCACGAACCGAGTCAAATTTCGGAGTTGCAAATGTTAAAGGTTCTTAAGATATACATGCTATCTAATATGCTAAGGCAATTTGATTCCACTTATTATGCTGGGAAAGTCGTCTGGTGTTTGTAACAGTATGGAAGAAACTGCTTTTTTGTTTAGAGAATGCATCACGGAACCAGGGCCCAAGGAGATAACCGATACATCTTGATCATTTAGTGTTTTCAAAGATTCAACCCATTGAACGGGTGCAGACGTCGCGGAGACAGTATTGGAGAGTATTTCGTTCTTTGTGGAAGAAACAGATCCCGAATAATTCGAGATTATGGGGACTTTCGGTTCCGCTAAAGTTTGTGACATCAAAAACTCGCGAAGCTCAGGTTCGATCGATGTAAGGATTTGGTTATGAAAAGGTATAGATACAGGCAATTTGACAGCTCGCATGATTAGTTTAGAGGAGGAGCTTCGGAACTCGCTGATTTGTGCTTCGGTTCCAGAGATCACAACTTGCAGAGTAGAATTGATGTTGGCCAAAATAGATTCCGATCGGGCAAGATCAACGACGCTCTGCCAGTTTTGAGGTTTTACAAGGAGAGCATACATAACGTAAGTGGCAGGATATTTGAGAACCACTTCTTTCATCAAGTTTGCTCGTTTCCTAACGGTCTTCACGGCACAAGATAAGTCAAGAATACCAGCCAAAGTGAGTGCTGTAAATTCCCCGAGAGAGTGGCCCAAGATATAGGAAGCGCTTGAGGCCAAGTCAATATTGTGCTGACGACGAAACACCTCAAGACTCAAGAATGTAGAGGCAAGAATTGCGGGTTGAGCATTGGCAGTATCACTTAACCAATGACTATTAAATGTCAGATCGGTATTGAAGAGGTGGTTGCTAAACTTTTCACCAAGTGCTTCATCTATCTGATCTAATTGACAAGATATTGAGGGACGGAACTTGCTAAATGGCGCAAGACATCCCAGGGGTATAATTCCTTGTCCAGGACAAGCAAGCGCATATCTTTTCATGTCAACCACAAGCGATAACTATATTTATTTGGTGACGATGATTTTGTTACAATAATGCGTTGCGGCATGGATGTTGACTTGATCTAGAAACAACGCGACTCCACTGTACCAGCCAAAATGTACCAAGGCTAACTTAAAGAGGCTCAAGCTGTGTGGGGATGTAAGAGGATCACTTGGGTAAACCAGAGCTAAAGGATGAAAACTGTGTGCAGCTTACGCATTAACTACTATACAGAGTGTCTAAGAGCTCGAAGTCAACCCTGTACTTTAGAAGTTGTCCTAGCCCACTTACTGGGTAGACAACCTCAAGCATTCTGCCGAAAATACCGTGGTGGTGAGTTGATCAAAGTGCTCTTATTGGAAATCTTCTATGATCTTGTTACTTACTACGCAAGTATATTTATCATACCCGTTCCTCATATTACAGCTGCTGATTAGGCTGATTAGACGCTAAGCACGATATAGGAAAGTGGCGAGAGTTACAAGTGCACGGGTTTGACGGTCTGGAGCACCTTAGCATGGCCCAGACGGTTGCGTGGAGGAATATGAATCTGCGGCTAATAACCATTAGACGTGTACTACCCACTAATTTTCTGGCGAGAATTCACAATTTTCGGCATCCCCCCTGGAGACAGCGACAATTCCAAATCCTCTTTGGTTTTCTCCCTATTTGTTTTTTTCCACCCCTACCACCATTATATCGCTAGAAAGTCAACTCTACTGAACAATAACTTACAAAATGTCTGACTTGAAATCTGCAAAGGATGCCCTTGTTGCATCACTCTTTGAATTATCTCGTGCTGCCCAAGATGCCGCCACTGCCACTGTCAACTTCTACAAAGTTGCTGCTGAAGATACAAACGCTGCCGAGTCGTTAAGAAATTTGGGTGATACCTTGAGAAACATTGCCAGGGCTACCGAAGGAAATGTTGAAGAAATAATCGCAAACGACCTTGGTAATGTTTCATTGCCATCTACCGATGTTGCCACTACCGCAGCTGCTAAGAAGAAGGCAGCCGGTGAAGAAAAGCCAAAAAAGAAGAAGGTTGAAAGAGATCCAAACGCACCAAAGAAACCATTAACTATTTTCTTTGCCTACTCTTTCCACACAAGGGAAAAGATTAGAGAAGACAGAAAGGAACGTGACTTGCCTCCATTGTCAGCCCTCGAAATGAAGGATGTTGTAATGGACCGTTGGGCCAAAATAACTCCTGAAGAAAAATCAGAATGGCAAAAAAAGTATGCCAACGAATTGAAGAGTTACCAAAAAGAAAAGGAAGACTACAAGGCCACCTTGCCTGTAGCAACCGCTGCTGCTGATGCCGAAGATGCTTCGTCAATTGCAAAGCTCGCCATTTCTGAACCTCTCTCCAACGTAGACCCAGATATCGAATCTAAGACCGAAAAAAAGAAGGAAAAGAAGAGAAAGTCCGAAAAGACTGAAAAATCAGAAAAAAAGGCCGAAAAGAAGGTCAAAAAATGATGATTTTCCCCGTTTAATTCTTGATAGGTTGCAACAAGGAACTCCTGACATCCCCAATGTACTACAACACTTTGTGGTGGCATGTCTCCTTGTTGTACAACTTGTGATTGTTTCTTCCTTCTTTTATGATAGTACTTTTGTTAGCAAAAGTGTAATTATTTTCAAGTTCTATTGACCTTTGATTGTTCGCTTTCTTCTTGTTCATATTACTAGTCCCTGAGCAAGCAGTTTTGCTGTCTATATTTAGTGTATTATTATGTCTAATTACTGGTAAATTCCAACCTTATCCTAACACCTCCGATTATATCGATCTCTAATTATATATTCTTACCTTGGTGTTAATTCTCTTACGGCAAACTAAATAAATTTGATCTCGAATATATCTATGCAATTTCAGTAACCCGGTTAATGACCTTGCTTCTTTTGCTTATCAATATGAGCTCTCAAGACCTTTTGTCTATCTCTTAAAGATAACTTTTGTTTTCCTTGGACCGATTTTTTATGAATCATCATGACGAAATTCTTCTTTCTGGCCTTTTCTCTGTTTGTAGTTGAATGTGGTTGGTCTCTCTTACCTCTTCTAGAACCGAACTTCTCACGATCGTCCTTACCTTCTCTGGCAGCAGCAATTCTCTCTTCACGCAATTGCTTGTACTTCATCTTACCTACCAAAGTAGTAGAATCAACCTTTTCTTCGTTAGTAAGAGTACCTCCCATGAGTTTATCAACACCTGCAGCAACTCTCAACTCTTCTAACTTGGCAAAATCAGCAGGAGTCAAAATTCTACTGGATAACATTTCATTCATAATCTTTTCGGCTTCAAGTTCTTCTTGTTTACGGTCTTCTTCCTTAATAGCCTTCTTAGACTTCTTCTTAGGTCTGTTTTCATCATCTCCATCTACATCTTCCTCATCACTGGATAATTCCAAGTCAGAAATGTCCTTCTTAGATCTCTTTCCAACCCTCTTCTTTACTTTTTCAACCTTAGTTTCATCCTTAGTTTCAACATTAGATTCATCCTTCGTTTCATCCTTCTTTTCATCCTTTTCGTCTTCAGAGTCAGAGAAATCATATTCCTTGTCAGACTCAACAGTGACCCAATCACCTTCGATATCACTAGCATCATCCTCAGAGTCAACTTCCCAGTTGTCAGCATCTTCGGCATCTGCAGCTAAACCTTGGTCCTTTCTCCATTTAGCTAATAATGCAATACCTGGAACAGAGGTCACAGTGGAACCTTCAATACCAAACTGTGGTAATCTGTTACCAGAACCTTCTTGGAGACCCATACTTGCAGTCTTACCTCTGTCCTTTCTTAACAACATTTCAGGAGCAACTTCTCTATATAAAGAAATCAATGAACGTGCTGCCATCATAACAGCCTTTGATTTGGATTTGTTATATTGGGTTAAATCTTGTAATAAAGGAACCTCGATCGCCAATGGTGCTCTCGAACAGATTTCTCTAATTGTATTTATACCAGCACTGGCTACTTCAGCAGCAACACCATCACTCACAAACTCATCTGCGATTTTACGTACAACAATCAGAATCGATTCTGGAGGCACTAAATCATGAGATGCTTGTGCACTTGCAGCCATGACCTGGGTGACATCCTTCTGCTTAGGAGTCAAGTATTTCAAGAAAAATGTATAGATTCCCAACACGGTCAACTTGTGAGTACCGATCAATCTGGAAATCAAGTTCATCAACATGATTTTCTGTTCCAAATCAAACTTGCTCGAGTTCTTTCCACTTAAATGTTTGGAAAACAACTCATCGGCAAAACCCTGAGGATCTCTCAATAAATGGATGGCGGAGAAATTCAAGTAGGTTGCAGAGTGTTTGGCACCACTCTTCTTCTTGACTTGTTTTGCTGCCTGCTCCAACTTTCTGCCAACCTTTCTCGACTTTTTGTTGATTTGCATCTTATGTTTCAATGCATTCATATCAAACCCTTCGTCATCTGAAGAATCATCATCGAAGTTATCATCTCTTTCCTTATCAGCACCCAAGAAGAACTTGGTACCCGCAATAGCGACCTTGACATCAGGATGTACTGCAGCTTGAGTCATGATTTCGACAGTTCTCGAGTCATCCCAAATACCTCTTCTCCATAATTCTCTGGTTAATTTGGTGGCCCACAACCCTTGAGAATCTCTTTGTTCCAACAAGTTGAACAATAATGCTTGTGTAGATCTGTTTAATCTTTGGTTCTTTGCTCCGGTATTGACGGACTTCAAAAGTGCAATCAAAGTACTATAAACTTGATGTCTTAATGCTTTTACGTGTTGTCCGCTAGTAGAGTTGGAACTGTTGTAAGCAGTCAAGAGCGGAAAGATGGTTTGAATCAAAGACTCAGCACTGATTATTCCTTTGTTTCTTATCATGGTCAAACATTGTATAATCTTCTCTCTCAACTCTGGTGATAAATCACGATGGTTATTTAATAAAATGCTCTTCAATTCATCTGGGAATTTGGCTGTCTCTTTAGGATAACAGTTGCATACTGCTGATACAAAGCCAATCAACTCACCAAACTCGGTACCTTTATCAGCTCCAGGGTTCATCAAAAAAATGTCTCTTAATGATTCATAATGGGATAACTGTTGTAAAAACTCTTCGTGGTATGATTCAGGATCACGACGCACAACATTCTGTAACAATATAATATTGGTCGGCAAGATGGCCGCTCTTCTGTTCTTACCCATAGTTGAAGTAGTGAATAGTGATGTATAGAAATTTTAGAATTAATTTTCATCTCATCGCGAAAAGTACCGACCAGATGCGGAGCAGATGCGACTATGATGAGGATGGATTATGAGACTATTAGAGTGACGAAATATATCTGGTAATAGTTTGAAGCATACAACAATAATCTACTACGGATTTTATATATTTTCTATATATACTTATTCTAAAAGGTGAGTAAATGTGAGAGCTAATGACACCATAAATTGTTAGTTAGTCCTGTTATGTAGACTTGAAAACTATGAGTTGAAGACATAGCTGAGGATATAAGTATGCAAGGAAATTAGCCACGAGGTAAAAAATTATCCACAAGGTAGTAAATCAGCCTAAAACATAGTAAATTAACATATTCGTAGTAAATTAGCCTACAAGGTGAATTATTTACTTCTAGAGGACAATAAGTCGTACATTTTTCATGAATAAGACATTTTGTCACATTTTAAGCTGAATTAACATATAGACTACCTAAACAGTTGGACCTTGTAAAATAGCCATGATATTCAGTACCTCTTCCTTATAATTGTATCTGTCCATTATATATATCGATTATCGGGTACTCACGTGCCATCTCTCAATAAGTCTTCCATAGACCTTCAATAAATTTCTCTCTCCAACATCAGATCTGCCCAATAATTTCCCTTTAGTATCATTCCAATCAACAAAGTGGATCTTTTCCCATTCATTCAACTTGTCCTCTTTTGAATAACCCAAGCTTGCCAATTTTTCCGACTTCAACAATTCTGGGTCCAACTCGCAGCCATTGTTGGGATTACAGAAATAAATCACCACCAACCTCTTGAACCCTACTTGGTCTGCTGGAGGTTCAATCACTCTATGCAAACAAGCACGGAAATAACCCCCCGAAATGAATTCAAGAGCATCTCCAATGTTGACAATTAATGAATTTGGACGATGGTTGACGTATCTCCAATCTCCAGTGTAGACATCTTTGATTTGAAGAGAGAGCATAGGTTGGGACGTGATGAACGTGAGAGCACTGATATCTGAGTGTCCACGTAAATAAGTGTTTTCGGATTTGGAAGAGTCTTGTGAGTTTTCGTATGGATTATATAACATCAACCTTCCATGACTTCCAGAATCATCTTCATTTGTTGCATAATTTTCGAAGTATTTTTCAAGAATTGTACCTTCAGGAACCCTCAATATCAAGTCACATAATCTAAGTAGCTTTGGTAAGACATTCCGATGTATAAAGTTGAAATACTCAGAGATATCCTCAAGATAGTATTGCAAAACGTCGGGATGTCTTTCTGGATGTTGCAAAAACTCATCGTGATAAGTACTGCGAACATTATATAGATCAATAGAGTCGCGGACACCATCTTTGATTGCCCAATACCCTCTAGGTTTAAACCCCTGACCACGTTCACCACCGATAGTGTCAGATGTTTCTTGCTCTTTTGTTGCTGCGCTAGCCAAGTACTTTAATTTTACCTCTTCGGGGAGGGTGAGAACAGCCTGACTGATAGAACGAATATGTTCCACAGTTTCTGGTGAGACTCCAAAGTTAATCAAGTTGAAGAAACCATAAGTTGTGATTGAACTTTCTAAAACCTTTGCGAGCTCTAAGCGTTGGGCAAGGTTTTCTTCACCTTCTTTGAATAACGAGAGATCAATAGCTAAAAGATTTAGGGGATCGAGATCGAGCTTTGTGGGATGTACATCAACGAATGGTTTTAGTTTATAGTCAGACATCTTGAAAAACAGTCAAGAAAGAATAATTTTGAGAAGTTCAATTAGTGATAGTCTCCCAATTAATACTAAATGTTGAGTTTAATACCTACCAAGATCTTAGAATGGCACAATAGTCTGAACTGATTTCTAATCAATCTAAGAAATCACGGTAAATAGTATTTAGATCGATAGCGGAATTTCCGAAAAACTGTGGAGATCATGTAACATTAATAATCATTGTGGCAACAATATCAAGATTGTACGTTTTGTGACTTCTTACTTTTAATTAACGTCCCTGCATTGATACCTAAGCCAAGTTATGCATATCTAACTACTAATTCAATCGGAGTAGTTTGTGTAAAAGTAGCACAAGGCTAACGTTTTTCTTAGTTCAAATATCATGTTTTAACTAGTTCATAGTGACCTAGTTAATACGCAGACAATCTATATGCTCAAGTCGTTTAGATATGCAATGGGCCCATTTTTAAACTAAGTTTAAGACTTACTAATCACATTTTGTACACCCCCACTTCCTTTTCCTAAAGCTCCCAAATGTGTTCTTTTACAATTGTGGCTGCAAATTGTATTTTTCCAACGGTTTATTTGCAACCAAAACAATACCGAAAAAATCTGAAAATAAATGTATAATAAGCGATTAGTTTGGTTGGTTTAAATATGCTTAGTAGCAATTATCAATATGGTTAGCCTTCCTTGGTTTATTCCCCAATATAGGGATGTTGAAGATGAAGCTGTGAAGGATGATGCAATTTTCAAAATTCCAAAGAGTCAGGTGATTAGCGAAGTAAACTCTGTTAACAATCTTTCAGACTCAGAAAGAGACGATCAAAAGTTGGCGATATCTGAACAAGGATCGCTGGAAATATCTACCAACTCAGATACTATCCTAATCACCGAGTTTAGAGATGAGGCCAATAGACCGTGGTGGAAGTTTTTTGATGAATATGAATATAGAAAGCCTCAAGCAAATATTGGCCATCAAGCATGGTGGAGATTTAGATGGTTTGATAAAAACTATTCGCCTGCAGAAAAGAAGTTGTTGATAAAATTGGACTTAACTATTGGCGTCTATGCCTTGTTAGGTTACTGGGTCAAGTTCTTGGACTCAGCTAATCTTAATAATGCCTATGTTTCTGGGTTAAAGGAAGATATTGGCATGGAAGGTAATGATTTGATCAATACTCAAGTTATTTTCTTGTTGGGTAATATCATTTTTGAATTGCCGTGGATGTTTTTATTACCAAGAGTTCCCATTCCTTATGTATTGTTTGGGTGTGAAGTAGTTTGGTCGATCTTCACCTTGTTCACATATAAGGTAAACAATCCAGGTACTTTGAAAGCATTTAGGTTCATTATTGGAGCTGCTGAAGCAGCTTTCTTTCCCATTTTCCATTATTGGTATGTATAATCATGAAGGATAGACACTTTTGATTGCAATCTAAAATTTAGTCTCCCACCATTCAATATTTATCTGGATACTGAAATACTAACAAAATAGTGCCCTGCAGTGGTATAAACCTCACGAGATTGGATCAATTGGAGCCATATTCTATTGTGGACAATTTATCGGGGTTTTGACTTCAGGTTTGCTACAAGGAGCTGCATCCACTATCCAAAATGCAAGATTAAGTGGATGGCAGTGGATGTTTCTTATCGATGGAGTGATTTCACTTGCAGTCGCTTTCTTAAGTGTATTCCTTCAGCCAGGTACTCCCAGCAGATGTTACTCAATTTGGTTGACAGACGATGAAATCAGGCTCGGCAGGAAACGTATGATTGCCAACGGCACCGATATGAGCCACACACCGAAGTCTTTCTTTAACAAAAAGACTTGGAAGAATATAATTACTTCATGGCATTTCTGGATCTTGGGGTTCATGCAGATGTTTGGGTTCAACACCAACAGTGCCTCATCTGGTTCATTCCCATTGTGGTTGAAAAGTCTCAACCGATATTCTACTCAACATTTGAATAATCTCACCACCATCCCTCCTGGTTTAGGTATAATCTGGATTTTTATTGTTTGTGTTGGTGCTGATGTTACTGGAAAGAGATTTGGCTTTATATTTTTATCATTTGTGATGAATTTTATTTCCAACATCATTCTCGCCATCTGGGACGTACCAGAATCTGCAAAATGGGCTGGTTATTTCCTTGCCTATTGGTCTTGGTCACAAAGTTCAGTATTCAACCCATTGATTAATGATATTTTAAGACACGACAGTAATCAAAAGGCCATTGAATGGATGATCTTGTACATCTTGGGATTGCAATCAAGTGCTTGGATTGGTAGACTAGTATTCCCAACTACTGCCGCTCCAAGATTCTTTGCAGGGTTCCTCACCTGTGCGGTTTTTAGTTTAGCTTTCAACACTTTACTCGTAGCTGCATATTTCTTTTACAAGAGGGATGAAAGAAAAAGTGCGTTGGGGAACGGTATATTTCTTTACAATTCGAAATCTGGAATTATTCCGGAAGAGGTCAGAAGGCTTGAAGAAGCTGGAAAGATAAGTTCAAAAGGGAGTCTTGACAAGAAAAGCGTCGAGAATGTCTCGGTTAAAAGTGTTGATTGATAATTAGAGAGGACAGAATATTTTTCTGCGAAGTGGATATTTTGCAACCAAATTTATGTGCGCATTAATTAATTTGCAGCCAAATAGTGAAGTATAATAATCGACAGCCAAATAGTGTAGTGTATTGATCCTACCGCCAAACAGTGTAGTATAATCATTCTAGCCATATAATAGCATATGTTGCAGTACAATTTGCTAAATACCTTGTACTTCCTATAACGCTACACATTGGTACATTCTGAACCTACATCATGTTGCAATCTCTTTTGATCTCCTCACAATAAATATTAATGCTATATAAAATAATGAACTGAATGGGATTGTAATATCTAAAAGTATATGGATTCTTGATTAAGGATTCAATCCAGGATGCGTATTATCGAGATGTCATGAGACACTCAAGAGGTTGAAAAATGTGTATATGATGTTATGATAATGAACTTTGACTTTATTATTGTGGGACTTAAAGTCCTTTCTCGAATAAATCGTCCAAAGTGTTGTAATTGATCTTCTTCGAAAACGGTTTCTTGATAAATTCTCTTCTTGCACTCTCTCCCGCACTCAATGGCTCACCTGTTATTGCGTCAACGCCAATGCTATTAAAAGCGTCGTCCATAGCGATGTCATTGACATTGCTAGTGGAATTTCTAGGCTTTCTTTTACGAGCAGAACCAGATGTGTTACCTGCAAGAATATCAGCTTCATGTTTCAAACGCTTCTTTTCCTGAGCAACCAAAAAATCATGGTTTAATCCTGTCCACAATCTCTCCTTAACCTTTCTTTCTTCCTCGGTAAGAGTTGAAGACAAAGTTTCAATATCATCGTCAAGTTCTGTTAATTCAATTTCCGAAGAAATCTTAGACAAGATTTCTTGAGTTTTTGGCAAATTCTTAACTAGGTTCCGGGGTTTGTCCAAGTCAAACTTCTCTGTAAATTCGTCCACCCCTTCGGATGGGTTGACGTACATGGAATTCTTAAGGTCTTTCTGCTTACGATTGAGAATCTTAGACAACTCTTGGTTGATTTCTTCGATGCTGAGGTCACAGTCTACCAACATCAGATTGAGAAGACGTCTCTTTTCTTCTCTTGCTGCCACTGCCCTAGGACGCTGGTTAGAATCTGCTGTGAAACTTTCGGTATCTTCAATTATACTAGGCTCCACATCTTCATCAGCCACGTCTTCACCTCTTTCTACTTCATCAGCATCGTCCCCATCTTCACCTATTTCTGCTTCGTCATCAACGTCAACACGCTCTCGAGTTCTGAGACGTCTCTTCCTAGGAGCTTCTATCGCTTCCTCTTCATTTTGGGAGTCGTTGTCCTCTTCTTCAAGAGTACGTTTCTGTCCTTGTGATGCACTTCTTTTTTCTCTCCCCAACTTGGTTTCATTTAATACTCGCTCGATATCTTCAAAATCAGATTGTTTCTCTTTAAGTTGTTGTTGAATTTTGGTCTCCAAACTACGATTTCTTTGAAATGAAGGAGGATTAGCTTCTTCAGTCCCTTCGGAGTTCCTAAACTGAGCAACAGAAAGCTCCCCTGATTTGGTATTTTTGAATTCGTTTAATCTCCGCTGCAACGTCACTTCTCCAACATGGGCAACGGCCACAATCTCGGAGTGTGTTCTTCTAAAGTTATTCATTCTAGCTGCCAAAAGCACACAAGCTCCCGCAACACCAGCAGGACGTCTACCTTCATGGATCCAATCATTTGACATCCGTTGGGCCAACTTAACTGCATCTCTCACCACTTTAGTACACATTTCTTTAAAATCCAATTTTTCGGCAAAATGCTGAATGAAAATAGACGGATCTGCCAATGGCAAGTTCATGATCGAAAGGGCCTTTACCATTTTCAAAAAAGTGGCCCCCAAAGAATAGACTGATATTTGAAGCCGTGAACTGAAATCAATTAACATGTGATGTGTTTTCTCCTTTCTACATGCCACGTACAAGCACGCTGCCAAAACATTCTGCGATCTTCTCCCTTGAACGAAATTCTGCGTTAATGCTAATTTGAACCATTCTCCAGCAGCGTCCGAAATATACTCTGGAATACGCAAGGCGGCTGCTATTCTCCGAATTTTTCTCTTCCCATTGACCAAAGTCTGTTCTCTACTTTCTAAAGCATTCTGCCTACCATTTCCGTAATTGGCTCTGGCTTGATCTGCTCCAACCATGGCACCTTGAACCATTGCGGCCCCAGAGGATGATTCTCCAAATTGTACTTCACTCACAATAGGGTTTTCTTCAAGAACAACCCCACATCTTGTACAAGAAACTTCTCCAGCAGTACTAAATCTATCCACTGTAGTATGCCCACAATTTTTGCAGGCACTGCCTGTCTTCAAACGAACACTCATGAGTATTAGATGACTAATATAATATGGCGGCTATTTCTGAGATTCTGTCGTCCTAATTCTTCAAAGACTTTTCTTGTTTCGTTCTTGTGTCTCTAATTATTTTACTATACCGTCAATCAGTCTTGTTTGTGGAGCTTGAAATTGCAATGAGTCTGTGTGTTTACGTCCCTGTGTATTAAAAATTGGTACAAATTTTTTAGGCTTTTTCACACGACTGTTACGCAACAGTAACCCTTTTGCACGACCTAATATCTATAAACTGTGGAGTTGATAATACTAGCTAATGAGCTAGCACTAGGTTGGTGAGGATGGCTAACGTAATAGATATAGAGGATCAAGCAGATTTATATACTAGTCCCATGGAATCAAACACTCATCAAAATGAATTAAAAGAGTTGGAGTATGAAGCACCATCAGAACATACAGGTTTATTGAAAGGGTTTCCGTATAGTTTAGTGATGAAAGTCTCATCACTGGAGCCAAGAGACGTACTACAGACAGAAAGAACTTGCTTAACATTTATACGATTTTCGACAACACTTTTCTTCACTTCATTGGGGATTGTGCTCAACTTTCGACTAGAAACCAATGGCAAGGGAAAGAAAACTGCCCAGACAACGTTTTCCAAGGTGGTGGCATATGCATTATTGATTCTCTCGATAGCGACGTTGCTTGTTAGCGGAGTGAATTATTTCTTGGTTGTTAACAGGTATGCAATGCATAAAATAAGCACAACAAATGCTACTTCATTTGCTAGTGTGATGTGCGTAACGGCTGTGATTATAACACTTGTTGGGATAAACGTCGGGTTGATTATCGAGGGATACATCAAGGAAGCATAGTGTAATACTTCAGTTCTAAATCCGTTCTACTAGATGGTAGACATGTCAATTGGTTGAATCGTATTCGAGAGATTGGACTATTTTCCTCCCGATTACACTTTCAAAACCCCCATAGTTGAGTATCTAAACCCTTCTATTTGGTTTTGCTCATTAATCTTTTTTGTCTATTTAACTATGATACAAATATATGGTAATTTATTCTATGATGGTTACTTGTGCTCGTCCTATTAACTCACAACCTTCTTCTTCTTTTTAGGTTTGCTAACTTTCGGTTGGGGAATATTCTTACCGTTCTTTTTATTGTTGATCTTTTTCTTTTCCCCAAAGTTCTCCTTATCCATTTCCATGAGAGATTCACGTTTGGCTATACTAGTTATCGTCAAGGAATCGGCAATTACCGAATCATCATCTATGTCTTCCAAGATTTCCATTTTCTTGTTAATTCTTTCTTCAATAGATTGGATACGATCGATATCATTTTCAGCAACGATGGAAATGGCGTCACCTTTTCTTCCTGCTCTGGCTGTTCTACCCACACGATGAATGAAATCATCAGGATCCGCAGGAATATCGTAGTTGATGACAAGTTCAACAGTTGGGATATCTAAACCTCTCGATGCAACATCAGTGGCAATTAAGATACGAGCAGCTCCGGCTTTGAAACGATGCAACGAGTTTGTTCTTTCAGCCTGGGGCATTTCTGAATGAAGAGATGCAACACGGAAGTCTAGTTTACGAAGAGTTCTTCTCAATACTTCTGCTGTGTTAGTCCTATTAACAAATATGACGGCAGTAGACTTTTCGTACTTTGGCAACTTCAAAATACTATTCAAATATGCTTCTTTCACGTATGATGGAACAAATACGTAATTAACGGTTAATGTTGAAGGAATAGCTACTTTATCAACGGTTTCGACTTCATGAATGAATACCGGGGGCTTTCCTGGAGGGGTTGGTTTATCTTTTAATGCTCTTACAGCATCAGTAACAGTAGCCGTGAATAAACAAGTCTGTCTCTTATCTGATGGCGGCAATACACTAAAACATCTTTCCAAATCCAGGCCAAAACTATTACTGAGAAGACGATCGGCTTCATCTAAAACCAAGTACTTTACTCTTCTTAAACCGCAAATAGTTTCTTCACCACTGTTCAAAATATGATCAGCCAATCTACCTGGAGTTGCAATAACGAAATGGGGGCGTTTTTGTAATTCCAACGCTTGTTTGATGAAGTCTTCTCCACCCACCACGACACTGATTCTGATGTTCATCGAGGCACCCAAAGCAGCAAACTGTTCAGCAATCTGAAGTGCCAACTCACGAGTAGGAGTCAATACTAACCCGAAAATCCCAAAAGGATCTTCAGACCACTGTGTCAACATTGGCAGGGCAAATGCTATAGTTTTACCACTACCAGTTTTTGCACCACCAATACAATCATGTCCAGCAAGAATCTTTGGAATACATTCGGACTGAATAGATGTCGGGCTATGAATTTTCATAGCCGATAAGGCTTCGCTTAACCATTTGGCCACCCCTATATCTTGAAATGACATCTTGATGGAGTTTTTGAAAGTGTTTGTGAGATGCCCATCACTCTATTATGGGGAGAAAATTTCAATATTTTCACGTGACACAGAGTTGAAGATGTCAAATATGCCTTCTTCTGTTCAACCATTACATATACATACACACACATATATATATATATATACGGACTCTTAGTAAAGAGTCTTCTTTTCTCTAGATATCTACTTGTACGAAACAACACTGTCGGCTTCAAGAATGTATGGAGACAAGACATGTCGCAAGCAATGTCGCGAAATTCGATATAGATCGCATTTCAAAGGTTCTACAAATTTGAATATACCTTGATATACTTGACTGATATGATTGGGATACGGAGAGCATTTCGTAGTGGCGTAGTGAATGCTACAGTGACGAGATATCGATGTTTCAGTGGTACATGTATACGAAAACAAATCGAAGAAGAAGGATGGACCCAAGAAACTGAGAAGGAAGAGAGGACGTTGTCCACAACCAACTACTTAATACACACAAACGAAACTCTTGCCCAAGATAAATGGTACTTGGACGGGGAGCAAAGAACTGTTAAGAGTAAAGATAAGGATACCACCATTCAGTATACAGATCTTGGAGTCGATGCGGAAGGGTTTAACCCCAGACTAATGTCACTTACAGACTACTTTTCAGGCAACGACCATCATACCCACCATGTATTTTATAACAATGCGATCCAGGCATTGGCTAAACAAGGAAGGAAGACGGAAAGTCGAACATTTATTGATCTTAAGATCATTAGGGTGAAATCTGGTCGTGGTGGCAATGGATGTGTATCGTTTTTTCGTGACGCCAATAGGCCAGTAGGTCCACCAGATGGTGGAGATGGTGGAGATGGGGGAGATGTGTTTATCAATGTAGTTGAAAGAAATATGAGTTCATTGCACAAGATTAAGAGAACATACGAGGCCAAAGGAGGAACTGGTGGTAAGGGAAGTCAATTGGATGGAAAAATCGGTGAAGATGTGATTATTGAAGTGCCTGTAGGTACAACGATCCGTTGGCTCCCAGATCCTATGGAATTAAAGAAACTTTTGTATAAAAGAGAAGGGAAAGCTTTGGATGATATTAAATTGGAGATTAAATGCGACGAGTTCGACAATATCCAGTTGTTCCGTGGAGGATACGGAATCGGTGAAGGATGGCTGTTTAAGGAGAACGATGAAGAGTATTACATTTCAAGAGAATACTTCCAAGAGTTGAATAAAAAAGTCATGGACTACGATCAAGAAATAAAGGCAGGAGAGATCCAATCAGATAAATTTCCACTTTTGGGAATGGATTTCGATAAACCAACAAATAAACCAATCCGGTTGATTCGCGGGGGACGTGGTGGTATGGGAAATATGCACTTTCTTACGAAGGACATTCGGAATCCCAAATTTAGTAAGAAGGGTCGTGAAGGGTTAGTGAGTTTTTTCCTACTTGAGTTGAAATTGATTGCTGATTTGGGACTTGTGGGGCTCCCTAATGCTGGGAAGTCGACATTGTTACGGGCAATTTCAAAAGCTCGTCCCAGAGTAGGACACTGGGAGTTTACAACGTTGCAACCAACCGTAGGTACGATTTTCACCAGTATAGACAAGGATCCATTCACCGTTGCAGACATTCCTGGAATCATTGCCGGGGCCAGTGAAAACAAGGGAATGGGACTAGACTTTTTAAGGCACATTGAAAGATCAGGTGGTCTTGTATTTGTGGTATCGTTAGAAAGTGTAGATCCGGTTGCAGATCTCCAACTCCTAGAACGTGAAGTTGGAGAGAAGAGAATGAAGGGGAAGCGCGTTTTGGTGGTAGGAACAAAGGCCGATTTAAGCAAGAATGGAGCGAATTTCCAGACCCTAAAGAACCACTTAGATAACGAACACCAAGATTGGAAGATTGTTCCTTTATGTGCCATCAAGGGGGAGAATGTGGAGAGATGTATCAAGTTGATGAGTGAGATTGCAGATTCTGGATTGAAACGTGACAGCTGATAGAAGTTAGAGGTTGGAAATGCGACACATTGAGATCAAATTTCGAGACGCGACAAAAACACCATAAATCAAAAAACGTCTAGAATGAAGAATCCTAGAATGAAGAAAATACATCTAAAACCAGACTGGAAGGTCTGTCAGGTATCCAAGCAAAAGTTGCGTGAGAACTTAAGTGCATCATAAACACAGCTTCGACAATTTCTGATAAAGTGAAACTAATCACAAAACGGAACGAATCGCCGGCTTTAGAATAGTTATCCTTCATAGTGCGTTTGTAAATAGTAATGTTGGGAGCTATCAGTCAATAAATCATAGATTGGAAAATTCACAGTCTCGATGGGAGTCTCCAACACTTGTTTTGAAGAGCGCCCCTCCCCCATCCCCCTCAATCGTTGTAGAACACCTAATAAAGATTTGTGGTACTCTTTTCAGGCAAGAATCGGAACACATCCGAAGCTTCCTACTGGAAAGTGAATTCCTATCGGAAGAGGCTTAATTTTAAAGGTACAATCGGGAAAAGTGCTCACTAAGTGAAAGGTACTCTAAGAGAAGGGTGCTCGCTAATACGAGGATCCCAATACTGTCCTTCCATCCTTCAATCCAGAACAAATCCCACCATCCATATCGTAACCTAACAATGTCCAATTATATTATTCTAGACTACCAGGGCACGTAAGATCTCTTCTCTTTAGAGTAAATTATGGTGTCGTGTACAACGACGAAAAACAAGCAACCGCCTTAAGCGAGATCTGCATAGTGTGAAACCCCTCAAAGAAAATGTTTTATTTGTGCCTACATACTGGAATCAAACAGAATTCCACGACATCTTAACCAAACTATCATAACACCACCAGTTAACAGAAGTTTGTTAGTCGATACTATTGTGAAACCAGCCTGCACACAATCATTCTAGTTCCCAATTATTGTGCGCCTAGATGGTACACTCTGCGCAATAAATAATATTCGCCTCCCCACAGCAATTCAAGGCGTCGCAAACATTCTCAAAAATATTCTTTCGAGACAAATTTATTTTGGTGATCTGATATATATAGAGGGCGGTTTGGCGATGAGTTTCTCAAGGGTCCACACTCAATTATCGAAATGGATTATAACGTTCAACTAAACACGCCGCCAGGAATAACTCTGGACACTGACGACTACTTTACGATGAAGCCAAAGTTATGTTTAGATGTAAATTTGGATCACTACTTGAGCGTGGACTACGGGAAAGAGAATCAAACTAGCAGGGACTACGCTAAGGACTACAGTTCCTACTCACGGAGTCGCAGTCCGTGCTCTCCATCAGAAGTAAATGACGATCCTTCTCAGATATCACGGAGTTTTGCATCTCTTGGTTCGATTGAGAACTTCAATTTTCGGAGAGAAGACCAAAATCTCGAGGGAACATCGGCAAATCTTGAGAATGCTTCGAAAGAACGGAACTCTTACAATTGGTCACCATTCACGCCTCTATCGCCTTCAATACTTTCAAACACTCTTCCGGCATCTCCATTCTCAGTCCAACCATCAAAACCAGACTACACTCCATACAACTTCCTTTTGGTTGATGATAATACAATCAACCTCTTGATTTTAGAAAAGGTCCTTAACAAAATATGTCCCTGCGCACGTACAGTCAAAGTTCTGGATTCAACAAAGGTGGCTACCATCTTGAAACAACAAAAGTTTGATATTGCTTTCTTGGATATCGAAATGCCAAACGTTTCGGGTATTGAATTGGCAAGACATATAAGGAAATATTACCAACAAGGCATTATAGCCGTGACTACAAGAACAAGCGAGCTGGACTTGAAAATTTATCAGGAAGCGGGAATAGATGAGGTTTTTGGCAAACCTTTAAAGGGTGGCTACGACTGGTTGATGGCCAGAATTAAAGATGTGATTCAGAGACAGAGATGATGGACTTTCAGGATAGAACTTGCGGCCATCATCAAGAGACCTTGGTATAAATTGCTGAGGTGCTTTAATAGATACCATGACTAATACTTTGATAGTATTGTCAGAACATAAATGGCCTGTGGCTATTATGACCGAGTTTCCCCAACGGAAGACTACGATTAACGAGAACATTATAGATAATAGAAAATACCCGTTACGCTTAGTAACAACTTACATAATCGGATTATTGTAGAACAAGATAGAAGTAGCAAACATGGGGGTGGTTGCCCACATGATCACCAGATATACGCAAGTTCGCCTGTCATTTAGCTCTTACAACAATAAGCTTAGTGTGAAGGGTTCTATTCTAAGATAAATAGGTGTAGCAGAAGAATTCACCACCTAATAGAAAAGATTTAGATCAACCTTCCACACATTAATAAACCTCGGGTTCATGATTTATTGAAGTGGGGTGTCAACTAGTGGTGTCCAGCAACTTGCTAGTACAATCAAGATAGTCTCAAACTATACGAGCTTTGTACAACACTCCTAGAAAATATAAATGGTATCTGGCACACTCCCACACAGGTCTAGATCGTGCCTACACTTATTTCCCTGAAATTTTAGGCTTGTGTAAGGGCAATCAATGACCCACTCTGTTTTTAATGATAGTTGCCAAATAACACGGCGTCCAGTATCACATACGAGATTTGCAATCACGTCAGATAATGGCACTCAGGGACGAAATAATTTGGTTTAACTTGTGACTCTTCTATATATATAGAACCAACAACTTATGACTCTCTGTATACAGAGGCAACTACTTCATCTCCTGAGAAGATTTAAGGTTTGGCCATTATTCTCATCCATGTGGATAAATAGTGAATCATCACCAAGTGTATCCCCGGACATCAGATTAAGTTTTTGCGAAATTCTCCGTAAATAGTTTAATAACTTGCGCCGTAATCGTGGACTGAAAAATGTGTAGATATATAATATCTTACACCATTCAGGTCTGATTATCTCTAATCCAGGAATATATTGATGAAGTGATATTAGCCATTGGAAGGGACGCCATTTACATGTTGTAGTCGAATTGAATTCAACAAAGCAAACCAATGGAGTTCGAGATTGCATTTCGTTAGTCACTATCGGTACCAGAACCACTGATTTCGTTTCAGAAAAGCTTGTATGGCGCAGTGGTAGCGCAGCAGATTGCAAATCTGTTGGTCCTTAGTTCAATCCTGAGTGCAAGCTTTTTTTTATTTTTTGTTGGCCTTGCGATATCTTGTTGAGTGGTAACATGATTCTTTTGCTCCACACGGCACTATTAGCCCCCTCCTTGAACTCTACATATATATATTCGATACCCCCTATCTACTGACGTTGTACTGCTGTTGCATGTATCTTATACCTCCCTATAATAATGGTAGTAATTAGTATGTAATATATGAACATGTTGCGAAAGCTACTAACCAATCAGAATCTCAGTCTATACTGAATGGATACCACCCATACTCTACTACATACGACCCATATGGTGCACATACTACAGAAGAAGCTACAATATCATCACCAACACTAAACCATCGGCCTCCTTCACCATTGACTCTTAGCATTGGAGAATTTGTGAATAATCACTGGGTTGATGTCTCATTTTACGATACGAAGAATACAGATTTACGAGTGGCAAATGATAACAAGACAACCGAAGCTACCAACTGCAATGAGATCTCATGTGCCTATCTCCCCGACCAACCTTCCAATTACAATTACTCTTCTCCCACATCACTTCCTACATATCTTGAAATCATGCATGATAAATACGAATCATTCATGGATTCGCAGGAATTTCGAGATTTGGATTTTGTTGAAAGAGATGAGATTCTTGAACAGATCACTCAATTCGAAGGTGCTCTTGAAGTTGAAGAGGAGGAAGACGATGAAGAGGAAGAGAGCGACGATATATCTCTATTCTTGAACTTTACGAGATAATGAGTGATTACGATATCTCAAAAGTGGAGGTTGTACAATAAAAGACTAGCAGATTAGCAAACTGGTTAATCTCTAGCAAAGCATACTGACTCATTTGTCCATGGATTAAAATTAGCGGATCTAAATGAAAGACTACTCATTTAATTAGTGGGCAGATAATGGACAAATCAGCATATTTAATCTTCAGTACTTATATCTCTTGACTCATTAAATACTATATCGAAATAGGTGGATCGGAGTCAATTCTCCGAATATACACATTTTCAAATAAGGATTCTTGATGAATATTCATTTAGCAAAATAACGGCCGAGATATCTTATAAATGCCTAACTTTTATGATATGATCAGTCCTGTATACAATCACACATATCTTTTAAACCCGGCTGTAAGTCAGTCCATCTAAGTGCATAATACCGACGATGTGCAGGGCAGAATTCAACAAAATCGATCACGGCGCCATATTACTCATATCCCCGGACCTTATCTTCCTTTCCAAGAAACTTATCTTCCTTTTCACCGTCATACGACTGAGCCACTCACCTGATTTTTATCCAATACGATGACCAACGATATGTCGGATTATATAAATACGTGGAGGCACCAGTAGTGTTTGAATTCATATATAGTAAATATAATAAAAATGATGAAAGCTTTAGTTTTTGATGGCCCCGGCTTGAGGGCTTGGAGAAAGGTTCCTCTCCCCAGGATTTTGCATCCAACAGATGCGATTGTTAAGATTAGTGCAACTACAATTTGCGGAACCGACATTCACATCCTCAAGGGAGACACACCAAGTGTTAAGCCCGGCACTATTTTGGGTCACGAAGGAATTGGGTTTATTGAATCTGTCGGCTCGGCTGTTACCAAATTTTCCAAAGGCCAGAAAGTTATTATTTCGTGTATTACCTCGTGCGGCCGCTGTGTCTACTGTTTGAGAAAGATGCAAGCACATTGTAACGATGGTGGTTGGAGATTGGGTAATGAAATCAACGGTACCCAGGCTGAGTATATCCGTATACCACATGCAACCAATTCCTTGCTTGCTGCACCAGCAGATGTGCCCGATGAAGCATTGTTGATGTTGAGTGATGCACTTCCAACCGGTAATGAAGTAGGATCGATTAGTGGGAAAATCACAAAAGGTGACGTGGTTGCTATTGTAGGTTGTGGCCCCGTAGGAATTGCTTCGTTATTAACTGCAAAAGTGTTCGAACCTGCAGCAGTGGTCATGATTGATACCGACAATGAACGTTTACTGGTAGCAAAAAACGTATTTGGAGCAACTCATACCATCAACCCTTCATCCATCAAGGGCCTGGTGCTCGATGAGATTAACAAGATTACTGACGAGTTTGCAAAAGAAAGAGAGGGTCTTAAACCTGGTGTGGATGTTGCTATAGAATGTGTGGGAATCCCACAAACATTTGCAACCTGTCAAGAAATTATCGCTCCTGGTGGAAGAATCGCTAATGTTGGTGTTCACGGTACAAAGGTTGATTTAGAATTGCAAAACTTGTGGATTAAGAATATTAATATTTCAACTGGATTGGTTTCTGCGTTTTCCACTCCAACATTGTTACAAAATGTCAAGGATGGAGTATTAAACCCCCAAAAGTTGATTACGCATAGATTCAAACTTGACGACATTGAAAAAGCTTATGAGACGTTTGAAAATGCTTCGAAAGAGAAATGTATCAAAACAATTTTAATTGCACAGTAGAAGAGTCATACTCAGATTAGAGAGTTTAGAAATGTTGGCCAGCCAGTCCAGTAGCTTCACGTTGACTTCCTTTAAATATGGCTTGTGCAGGACATCAAAAGCTGTAATGTTAATATATTTATAAATCATATCGTACTGGAGACTCTTCTAAGACATCCAGGATCTGATTAGGAAGATATCGAAAATAAAACGTCCAGCACTTTAATAAATCGCTTTTCTTATATTTTAATAATTTTGCAGCTAATATTAACTAGAATAGTGATTTTGCTCCAAAAATCTTGATTATCCTGTAGTTATTGTAGTATTCGAAGACTTCGGTGAGATACGGACGGTCTCTTCTATTCATTTTCAGTCTAAGCATTCCCTCTTTTTATTCTAGAATCTCTACTATGTTCCCAATTAGGTAGTGTAATTACCTGCAGAATCGTTTTACGCCATCAAACGATTTAACAGAATTCTACAAAGACCCTTAAAGAGAGCACCAAGACGATTCATGATAATAGTTTCAACTATCAATGGCGAGGAGGTGGCTGAGAAGTATGAGCGAACGAAACTTCTTCGGTCACTTCATAAACTAAGCTTTGGCCTCGACGCACAATACTTGCAGTTGGAAGAAGTTGTTAGCCAAATTGAACATGGCCTACCATCGAAGCTCACTAAGTTACAACTCTATGATTTGGTGAGTGAATCACTTGCCAACAAAGTAGTTTACCACCCTGACTATTCTAATTTAGCAGGAAGAGTTGAAGCCATTAAGCTTCAGAAGTATGTTGGAGATAGCTTTAGCAAAAATGTTTCAAGGTTGAAACATTATCGTAGCAAGGGTACTACACGGACACTCACATACCTATCTGATTCTTTCTATACTTTGGTGATGGAGAACCATGAATATTTTGATAATCTTATACGACATAAACGAGATTTCGGCATGTCGTACTTTGGAATCAAGACTCTTCAAAAATCGTATTTAGTGCTGTTGGACGGCGAATGCACGGAGACTCCACAATATCTATTTCTTAGAGTGGCCATTTGTATCAATGGAAATAATCTTGAAGACGTCAAAGAAACGTATGATTTGATGTCTAAACGATATTTTATCCATGCATCACCTACACTCTTTAACGCAGGAACCGATCACAATTATCTATCTTCTTGCTTCTTATTGGCCATGGAGGACGACTCTATAGACGGCATTTACAAAACATTGCATAAGACTGCGTTGATCTCTAAATCTGCTGGTGGGATAGGCTTGCATGTACATAATATAAGGGCAAGTGGAGCCAAAATCTCAAGCACAAACGGTACATCCAGCGGGTTGATTCCTATGTTGAAGGTATTTAATGATACCGCAAGGTACGTAGATCAAGGTGGAAATAAACGTCCGGGTGCCTTTGCCATATATATTGAGCCATGGCATATGGATATCTTTGATGTTTTAGATCTCAAGAAAAACCACGGAAAGGAAGAAAGAAGAGCAAGAGACTTATTTTATGGACTTTGGGTTCCTGACTTATTCATGCAACGTGTGAAACAAGATTCTCATTGGACTTTGTTCTCTCCAGATGAAGCTCCTGGGTTATCAGACTGTCATGGAGATCAATTCAAGGCCTTATATGAAGGTTATGAAGCTGAAGATCGTCCTAAACGAACAATCAAAGCTCAGAAACTTTGGCTAGCTATATTGCAGTCTCAGACCGAAACAGGCGGCCCATTTATGCTTTACAAAGATGCTAGCAACACCAAATCCAATCAAAGTAACCTCGGAACTATCAAATCTTCAAACTTGTGTTGCGAAATCATAGAATACTCGTCGCCAAAAGAGACCGCTGTGTGTAATTTAGGATCTTTGGCCCTAGCAACGTTTGTCAAAGTGAAGGGTGATAATGTCGAATTTGATTTCAAAAAATTGCATCATGTTACAAAAGTTTTGACTAAAAACTTGAACAGGGTAATCGACATCACTAAATACCCGATCCCAGATTCAAAAGTATCAAATCTAAGCCATCGTCCAATAGCTATAGGAGTTCAAGGATTGGCCGATTTGTTTTGTGAGCTAAGAATCCCATTTTCCTCGGTGGCTGCAAAAACTTTGAATATCCAGATTTTTGAAACGATTTATCACTCGGCAGTTGAAACTTCCATAGAACTAGCAATTTCTGAAGGTCCCTATTCAACTTTTGAAGGGTCTCCAGCATCAAAGGGGTTGTTGCAATTTGATTTGTGGAACCACAAACCTTCGGATCTATATGATGACTGGGATAAACTCAAAGCTAGGATGCAAACTTTCGGATTGAGAAACTCACTATTAGTAGCACCAATGCCAACGGCCTCTACTTCACAAATCTTAGGGTACAATGAATGTTTCGAACCATTCACTTCAAACATATATAGTAGAAGAGTTTTGTCCGGAGAATATCAAATTGTCAATCGATATCTTTTGAAAGATTTGACCGATTTGGGACTTTGGAACTCTGCCATGAGAAACAGGTTGATTTTGGAAAATGGTTCGATCCAGAATATTCCGTCCATTCCACAGTACTTGAAGGATTTATACAAAACTGTGTGGGAGATTTCTCAAAAGGTTATTGTCGATATGGCCGCAGATAGAGGCAAATTTATCGACCAACTGCAAAGTATGAACATCCATTTGAAAGATCCTACTTTTGGAAAGTTGACTAGTTTTCACTTCTATGCTTGGGAAAAGGGGTTGAAGACTGGAATGTATTACCTAAGAACCCAAGCAGCATCGAGACCAATTCAATTCACCGTAGATGCGATTGAAGCAAGCAAAGCTGATCTAAGTACTCAGGGAGTTTTGAAAAGCTTACAAAGGAAGAAGTATCATGAAATTGATAAAGTAATAGTGAATGAAACTCACGAAGCATCCACAAAACGATCGTTGAATGCCGAGTCACAAGCAGAAAAGAGGACCAAGTTGAGTTCTTTAAATACTCCTGATTCACTGGAATTATCCCCAGACTCAAGTGACACTAATGAGTTCGATATATATGATACAACTCCAATAGCGTGTGATATCAAGGACCAAGGAAACTGTGAATCTTGTTCAGGTTAGAGAAGACTGTTATTAATGAAGACGGCTCATAGTTCACTCGTTGGATGGTCAAAACAACGCCACTCTCCCTCGCTAAGTTGTACAAATAAGTTGAGTTTCCAACCCTCTACAATTCTTACTACCTATCATTCTTACAATACCTGATCTTCTGAAAGTTGTGTATTTTTGGACTTCGGAGATTTTAATGCCTTATTCTAATGACCCTGTAAATAATCATTTTATACCATGTAATTAATATTTAAGTGAAGTTTCACAGATTTCGTAGAAGCTGTGTATGTATATTTGAAACGATTACGAGAGATCGCCATTGTCCGAGAGATTGCCATCTTCGCAAGAGACAGATCTTCACCAAGTCGCTACGCTCCTTAGCGACTTTACCTATTCCTCTGTAACTTTCTATTTGCAAATTCTGCCACTTGACTTATTCCATCCTTCGTTACAAAGAACTTTTTCTTAGTTTTATCAGACCATATCAATACACCAACCTCAGAAGCATAATTACACAATACTTCGTATTCTTGTTGGTTAGAGAAATCCTTGAATAGATACCCTTCAAACGTCTGAATTCTATCCAATTCTAACTGCCATAATTTGATTTGATCAACCACAGTTGGAGGCAAGATTTCTATCTTATGCTGAGCGACGCTTCCATCTGCCAGTATAGACTGTGATTGTGGTGCACCACCCGCAGTATTAATATTGTGACTTATATCAAACTCAATCTTTTTGTCCAATTTCTCTTTGGCTAGGATTTTCATTTGGGGATGGGCATGAGTTTCTAAGAATTTGATTACTTGGTCTGCAGTTATACCATTGTATAATGCATTTCTTATCGATTCTCTGGTGATCTGTCCACACACCATATTTGCGAATCTAGTTTTGAGTTGAACAAACAAGTTCAAGATAGCGATCTCTAAAGGTGAGTTGGTGTAAGCATATATCTTGAAGTTTGTTTCAATAATGACCGAACCCTGATCGGTAGAAGGAGCTGCGACGGCAGATTGTTCTCCTCCATCGCTCGTATCCAAAGCTTGATCTACTGCCATTGAAGGAGTCTTGAGTGCCGCTGAATCAGATGTTAATGTTGTTGCTAATCTGGTGGGATAGAACCGTCCAGAAGTATCTGAACGTCTATAAACCAAACCAATATCTTTCAAGTCATCCAACATACTCACTTGAGTATCCGATAAACTAGACACTAAATAACTTTTCCCTAATTCCAACGATCCCAAGATAAAGATAAAGTTTAATACATCCACTGGATCCATATGAAGATCTTGCGTCAAGTTCAAATATTGCAAGAGCAACGTCCAGATTTGTGCATTAACATCTTGAAGTAAAAACTGAAATCCAGCATTTGTGATTTTCAAATTGTCGGCTCGAGTACCGGGCCCTTCCATCAATGCTCCTTGTCTCAACAAGGATAAAACAGATTTTGAAGGCGTGGATGTTCCTTCTGTTCCAACCATGAAATGTAAAATATTCTCCCATTTGTGAGATGCAAATGAATCCAAAAACACTACGTCCACCTTATGCTTATCGATTACTGTACACAAGTTACCAAAAGCATTCGATGCCTGCGATCCTGTTAGACAGTCCCTAAAGTTTTGTCTGAAAGTTCCATGCAATCGTATATGGTTTCCTGTACTATCTTCCTCTATCAAATGTAACGATTTCAATCTTTTAAGAGATTCGAATTGTTGTTTCCGTGCCAGAGGTTTACACCACTTGTCCAAATCTCTCAATGCCACAGGTTTTTCATTGAAAATCATCGACATTATGTAGAATTTGGCTAGCGGAGGAACCAATCGATATATTGAGAGACATGTTGCTGGTGCTTCGTAAAGCTTAGATTGAACAGTTTGTGGTAAGCCTTCTAGATACTCATTGACTGTAACTTTGAATAGATTACTAGATGACATGACGAATTAGAGTTGAAAATGCAATATATGATGGAAGTGTGTTGAGGTTACTCAAGAATATGATAATGAAGTGATGGATGAATAGAATGTTGATTGACAGAGTTTATTCTGGTGGCAGTTCGAGCTCAAGTTGACTGGCTAGATCGTTCTATATATACTGTCTCCTGGCCCAAAACAGATGTTTGTAAATGTATTAGTGAGCTTGACGCGTACTTGTATCTGCTTCGTACTGGTTCTTGAATTTGTAGATAGATCTGGATCTGGTTTGAAAGTGATGACATAATCAGTTTTGAAAAGAGAGAAGATGAAGTGTAAGAAATACAAGAAATTGATTAAAGTCTGGATGCACGATATCAGAGGGAGCCATTTTATGAGGCATATATAGTACTATCAGCTCTTCTCTAACTGTTCTTGTCACGTATATCCACTACAATTGTAGATATTTAGTTTCAATTATCTTACGTAAACTTTCACGACTCGCAGACTAAATGATTACGTCAGCAGCGAAGAGGTGAAAATTCGATCTACATAAACACAACCAATTGGTAAGCATATCAGAATATCGGAATACTGGATCACCTAAAACTTGCACAAGATGAGCAAAAGAAAACTGTCTGCATCTGATGAAGCCTTTGAGCAATTACTAGAACCGACATACAAAGGTAAGAAATTAACCGATGAGATCAATACTGCCGAAGATAAATGGAACCTTTTACCTGCATTCCTTAAAGTTAAAGGGTTAGTTAAGCAACATTTGGATTCGTTCAATTATTTCGTTGATATTGATTTAAAGAAGATCATCAGAGCCAACGAGTTGGTACTATCAGATGTTGATCCCGAATTCTATTTGAAATATTTAGACATTAGAGTTGGTCACAAGTCATCGTCAGCACCAGGAACTAAAGAAGTCATATTGCCACCTCACGAATGTCGTTTGCGTGATTTAACATATTCGGCTCCAATCTATGTTGACGTGGAGTACACTCGTGGACGTAAAATTATCATGCACAAGGACTTGGAAATTGGAAGAATGCCAATCATGTTGAGATCCAACAAATGTATTCTCGATGGAATCAACGAGAAACAAATGGCCCTCTTTGATGAGTGTCCTATAGACCCAGGTGGATACTTTGTTGTTAACGGTACTGAGAAAGTTATTCTTGTTCAAGAACAATTGTCAAAGAATAGAATCATTGTTGAAGCCGATGAAAAGAAGGGAATTGTTCAAGCATCGGTCACATCGTCAACCCATGAACGTAAGTCCAAGACTTATGTTATCAAAAAGAACGACAAGATATATCTTAAGCATAACTCTATTGCAGAAGATGTACCTATTGTAATTATATTGAAAGCTGCCGGTATCACCTCTGATTTGGAGATTTTGCAATTAGTTTGTGGATCAGACCCAAATTATCAAGATTTATTTGTTGTCAACTTTGAAGAAGCTGCTAGATTAGAAGTTCACACTCAACAACAAGCTTTAAACTATGTTGGAAAGAGAGTTAAAACTATTAGAAGAGCAGGAGCTCCTAAATTATCGCAATTGCAAGAAGGTATCGAAGCTATCGCAACCACAATCATCGCCCATTTAACCGTTTCTGACTTGCAATTCCGTGAAAAGGCATTGTACATTGCTGTAATGGCCAGAAGAGTTCTTATGACCATGTACAACCCAAAAATGGTAGACGATAGAGATTATGTTGGGAATAAGAGATTGGAATTAGCAGGACAGTTGATGTCGTTGTTGTTTGAAGATTTGTTCAAAAAGTTTAACTCTGATTTCAAGGCTAATATCGATAAAATCTTGAAAAAGCCAAGTAGAACGTCTGAATTTGATGCGTTGCTTTCGATCAATATTCATTCTAATAACATCACCATGGGATTGAACAGAGCTATCTCCACAGGTAATTGGTCTTTAAAACGTTTCAAGATGGAAAGGGCAGGTGTTACTCATGTCTTATCACGTTTGTCCTATATATCTGCGTTGGGTATGATGACTCGTATTTCGTCTCAATTCGAAAAATCTAGAAAGGTGTCTGGTCCAAGAGCTTTGCAGCCTTCTCAGTTTGGTATGTTGTGTACTTCGGATACGCCAGAAGGTGAGGCGTGTGGGTTGGTTAAGAATTTGGCTTTGATGACCCATATTACAACTGATGATGAAGAATTACCAATTCGTAAATTATGTTTCGTTTTGGGATGTGAAAACATCTTGGAAATCGATTCGGCAACTTTGCATATCCAAGGGAACTTCGGAATCTTTTTAAACGGTACTTTGGTTGGTACCACAAGATTCCCAGTCAAGTTCGTCAACGATTTCCGTCAATTGAGACGTACAGGAAAAATGTCGGAATTTGTGTCTCTCTACACCAACACTCACCAAGCAGCAGTACACATTGCAACAGACGGTGGAAGAATTTGTAGACCGTTGATAATTGTTGAGAATAATATTCCGAGAGTGACTGCTGAACACTTACTAAAGTTGAGAAACGGTGAATGGAATTTCGATGATTTCTTGACCCACGGATTGGTTGAATATTTGGATGTTAATGAAGAAAATGATTCGTTGATTGCTTTATATGAAAAAGATTTGGATCCTACACAAAATATTACTCATCTTGAAATTGAACCTTTTACTGTGTTAGGAGCAGTTGCCGGATTAATTCCGTACCCACATCATAACCAATCGCCTAGAAACACGTATCAATGTGCTATGGGTAAGCAAGCAATTGGTGCTATTGCATATAATCAATTTAGAAGAATTGATACCCTCTTGTACTTTATGGTTTATCCTCAACAGCCAATGGTGAAGACCAAAACTATAGAATTGATTGAATACGACAAATTACCGGCTGGACAGAATGCTACAGTGGCGGTTATGTCTTATTCCGGATATGATATTGAAGATGCCTTGGTGTTGAACAAATCTTCTGTTGATAGAGGGTTTGGACGTTGTCAGGTTGTGCGTAAAAATACAATCCAACTTAAAAGATATCCTAACCATACTAAAGATATTGTTTCTGGTATGAGAGTTGATGAGTCTGGTAATGCGATTTTCCCTCATCAAGCTTTGGGTCCTGATGGTTTGGGTGAAATTGGTGCCAAAGTCGAAAATGGGCAGGTTTATGTGAACAAATGTGTACCGACGAATGCTGGAGAATCAGTATTAGGCCACAATGATCAGGTGCAAAGTGCAGAGAGTCATAGAGAAACCCCTGCTTATTATAAGGGTCCTGAACCTTCATATGTTGACCAAGTCATGATGTCTGTAAGTGACAATGATCAAGCTTTGATCAAGGTATTGTTAAGACAGACTAGAAGACCGGAATTAGGAGACAAATTCTCTTCCAGACATGGACAAAAGGGTGTTTGTGGGATAATTGTACAACAAGAAGATTTGCCATTTAATGACGATGGTATATCACCAGATATTATTATGAATCCGCATGGTTTCCCATCTCGTATGACTGTTGGAAAAATGATTGAATTGATCTCAGGAAAAGCTGGTGTTTTGAATGGTTCATTGGAATATGGGACATGTTTCGGAGGGTCGAAATTGGAAGACATGTCCAAGATTTTGATCGACAAGGGATTCAGTTATTCTGGTAAAGATATGTTATATTCCGGTATTACAGGTGAATGTTTACAGGCATACATTTTCTTTGGACCTATTTACTATCAAAAGTTGAAGCATATGGTCTTGGATAAAATGCATGCCAGAGCCAGGGGTCCAAGGGCCGTTTTGACGAGACAACCTACTGAAGGTAGATCTAGAGATGGTGGGTTGAGATTGGGTGAAATGGAAAGAGATTGTGTAATCGCATATGGTGCCTCGCAATTGTTGTTGGAAAGATTGATGATCTCTTCCGATGCCTTTGAGGTCGATATTTGTAACAAGTGTGGGTTGATGGGTTACAATTCTTGGTGTACAACTTGCAAGAGTTCAGAAAATATAATCAAGATGACCATTCCATATGCTGCGAAATTGTTGTTCCAGGAATTGTTATCGATGAATATTGCTCCAAGATTGAAGTTGGGAGATGTCTTTTAGTGGCTTGAAAGATCAATGAGTAAAGACATAAAGTTCCCACGGCAGGACATAAAAACGCCAAAATTTGCACAACTAAGAAGCAAATTTAAATCACATATAATAAATGGAGCAGTGAGTGTTCTAGTGACTGAATATTTCTTCACTAGTCTCTTTAACAACCTAAATGCATAAAGTTAAATCTATTCTAAATTTTTGTAGGCTAGCGAGCGCAAGATTAGTGGGAAAGGATTTCAAGGACCGTATTTTTAAATCACTTACTGTCCATGACACAACTCTTCTCTTATGAGCGAATAATTCTTAGTAATTAGGTTAAACCACTCAGTGGTTATCAAAACTATAGAGTAAATAGGATCCACTGAATTTCGCAGCCAATATTATGCACGTGCACGACCTTACATGGAAACCTCCAGATTCTAAAAGTTCAACCCTCGTCCCAACTATCGTATCCATAGATAATCAAGATGATAACTCCGGATATTGTGTTAGATCCCGCATTGAAGTATTGGGTTCTTCTACCAATATCATTTGCAATGGTATTAGTTGGATTGATCAGATCAAATGCAACGTTCCTTCTCCAGGCACAACCGAAACTCCAAGACTTCAAGACTGTGAGGGAAAAGTAAGTAATACTGATAATTATAATAATACGGTTTATATCATATATCTGTGACATACTAACATTTAGAAACTTCTTGTTGAGAGCAACCAATTTCAAATTCAACAACAATTTGTTGACACCACAAGAATTCGAAACAAGACAACAATATTTCATAGACACGTTGAATACCGACGAATTTTACGCCAAAAAGGTCCAAGCTGATGTGGACCCAATGGCTGCATTGACTGATCCTTCAACTAATGAGGCATTGATGAACATGGTGAAAGGAAACATCATGAACTACATTCCACAGACAATCATTATGGGATGGGTGAATTATTTCTTTGCTGGATTTGTGGTGATGAAACTTCCATTTCCTCTCACCGATGGATTCAAAAGTATGCTTCAGAATGGAATTGCTACGCCTGATTTGAATGTAAGATATGTGTCGTCGATTTCGTGGTATTTCGTTAACTTGTTTGGTTTAAGACCAATCTACTCTCTCTTGATGGGACTGTCAGTAGCCGATGCTATAGTTAGTCAGCAACAACAACAACCGTCCATGCCTAATATTGGAGGACCAGGAGGTGTAAAGGTTGATAAGCTTTTCAAAGGGGAAGCTGAGAATATCCAAATTTTATCTCACAAATCCATATTTGATGGTATCGTGGATAGAGTTGTAGCTAGTCAATAGAGAAAATAGATTAGTAACAGGGAAAATTTAAATATAAGGATAACAGGAGCGAAGCGACTGTTATGGATGTCTGAGTAGTTTCTATAGGTCAGTATTGTAGACCAACTAACAACTGGTGAACCAAGCACTGGTTTTAATGACATGATTAATGAACAAAAGGCTTTTGTTAATTCCAATGTACTTCAGCGTGATCCTTGTCACATATCACGTACCGTAATATTAACCTACGCTAGCTGAGGACTCAGACTCGGGCTCGGACTTCAATTTGTGCACTCTCATACATTAGTAATTCGCGATCTCAAAAAACAATCTCATCTCATCACTATTACATCACCACCACTTCACTATGGCACCTGCAACTATCATATGTATTGGTATGGCTGGGTCTGGAAAGACCACATTCATGCAAAGATTAAACTCACACCTCCACACTAAGAAAACACCGCCATATGTAATCAACTTGGATCCCGCAGTGTTGAAAGTCCCCTTTGGTGCAAACATCGACATCAGAGACTCCGTCAAGTACAAGAAAGTCATGGAAGAATATAACTTAGGACCCAACGGAGCTATTGTGACGTCTCTCAACTTGTTTGCCACAAAAATCGACCAAGTCATCAAGTTGGTTGAGAAGAAATCCGACAAGGTCCAGAACGTAATTATCGACACTCCAGGACAGATTGAATGTTTCATTTGGTCGGCAAGTGGTGCTATTATCACCGAAGCGTTTGCTTCTTCTTTTCCCACCGTGATTGCTTATATCGTGGATACCCCTAGAAACTCCTCACCAACAACCTTTATCTCTAATATGTTGTATGCCTGTTCAATTTTATACAAGACTAAGTTGCCTATGATTATTGTGTTCAACAAGACCGACGTCACCAAGGCAGACACGGTTAAGGAATGGATGTCTGATTTTGAAGTTTTTCAAGCTGCTTTGAGGGACGACCAGGAGTTAAATGGAGAAGATGGAACTTCTTCAGGATACATGAGTTCGTTGATTAACTCAATGTCTTTGATGTTGGAAGAGTTCTACTCTCAGTTGGATGTGGTGGGCGTTAGTGCTTACACCGGAGAAGGATTTGATGAGTTTATGGGTGCAGTAGATAACAAAGTTGACGAGTATAACGAATTTTATAAGGCAGAGAGAGAAAGAATATTGAAGAAGAAGGAAGACGACGAGAAAAAGAGACAAAACAAATCCTTGAATAACTTGATGAAGGATATGGACCTCAAGGATAACACTCCGGGCGATTCAAACGTATTGTCAGACTACGAATCTGGTGATGAAGAGTTACAAGGTGAACTATTGAGAGATGATGAGGAACCAGAAAGGGAATACACTTTCCCAGAAGATAGAAATTCGGAAATTGATGCGAGAACTGAAGATGATTTACAGGCCCGTTATCAAGCTGCTTTCGATTCAACAGCAAAGACTGCTTCTTCCAAGACAGCAGAGAGTATTGCTGAATATATTAAGCGTTAAGTAGTATTTCATATATAGGGTGTCAAGTTGACTGGCTTTTCTTTAGAATACGCTACAATAATGACATATTAGTTCCTTTCGCTACCATAGCGTCTTATTCTCTCAGTACTTTCCTTGTATATATCTTATTGACTTTCACCACTTAAAACTTGATCAATATCATAAGGTGCCGAGTATTCGCCTTTAAAAATCAAATGTGGCTTCGTTTTAGCCAAATGCAAAATCGTCTTTCCAAATTCAGAGTTACACCACGCAAACCAAGACCTTGTAAAGTCTTTACCATGTTTTGAGTTGACCTGAACACTTTCGTGCATCAATCCTAAGCCAGCGGTGTTTTCCATAACCATGTTCAAGGCATTCATAATCTCGTCGTCATCGTCAGTAGTTCTCATTTTCACCAATAATGACATTGGCCAGGCGTGCTGAATCCCAATATGGGGACCGCCAATTCCTTCAAAGTGTAATCCATTGAGGTAGTAAGGATTTCCCTCTTTTTCTAGAATCATTTTCCTTGTATTCTGATAAATTCTGTCATTTTCAGGCGCAAATCCCATGTCTGGGATGGATAATAACGAAGGAATATTGGCATCGTCCATGAAAATGTTACCACCGTACCCGTCAACTTCGTATGCGTAGACCTCGCCATACTTTGGATGTTGAACAATTCCGTATTGTTCGATTCCTCTTGTTATATTATCAATAAATATATCAGTATATTCCACCAACACAGAAATATCTCTATTATGTATAACCTCTGTGTTGAGAAAGCTTGCCCGAGCCTTTTTCAATTCTGTGACTGCATGCATATTTGCTGGAATAAAGAATTGAAGGATGGTGGCATCGTCACTGGGTCTGAAAGCACTTCTGACTAATCCTGTACCAAAGTTGACGGGGTTTCCCACGCCTCCTAATGGCAATGTTTCTGAACCAATATTCGTCTGCCTTTGGAATGAGTAGTAGAAATTGAGGGCCTGGCCATTTTCAGGGTCGAACGACGGTTGAGATTCTCTCTTCATCACCGTCAATACCTTTTCATAAGCCTTCAACCAGATAGAATTAATGAACGACTCGTCACCGGAGTTTTCATAATATTCATTAGATAACGTTAAAAACGATGCCAACGAATCCAACTCATATTTGCATTCAAAAACGCTTCTCCAATCTGGCCGTGGATATACCAGATCCATGGCTGAATGGCCTTTATGGACCCCTGATCCCGCAGGTGGATGGAAAGCATTACAATATGGAGAGTTTAGAATGAAAAGTGCCTGAGTCTGGATTGCTCCTCTTATCATTTCTTTCAAATGTGGATCGTGTTTAATAAGTGGCTGATAGACAGACAATTGTCTTGCAGCATCCCGAAGCCATTCTGCGTGGATATCTCCTGTGACCACGAAACTTTGCGGATGTTCTACCCTCTTCTCTTTCAACGACAGGATGTGCCATAAAATGGTGGTGTCCAAGGTGTTTGGCAAACAATTTTCAATCAAACGAGCCAAATCGACATCCTTCACCTTTTTCTTAAGATCCACTATCAACCTCTCAACAGCATTTGATGTAAAAGTACGACATTTAGGAGCTGGTCTCATGAATGGATACTCAAACTTGCCATTGGATAATGGTAGATGCTTGGATTGTGAATACTCTACATAATCAGGACATTTGTTGGTCTTCTGATCCATTTTCTTGAGGAACTCTGTAGTAATCTCTTCGTTGGTCTTTGTCACCACTGCATCTTCGTAGTTGGGACGATGTTTGTTTGCTACCACATTTGATTGTACTTTAAAATCAATATCATCGACGGATTCTGCTGATTCTGATGGTTTAGATGCAGCATTCTTGATAATTATATAGAGAATGATTATAAATGTGGGAATTGCTATCAATCGTAAGAGCCTGATGGGCCGACCTTGGATGTACATTGAGGGTTGGCTATCAATTGATTATGCTGGGGATTGTAGTCACAACACTGGTGATATTCTGCCCTTGTAAAATAAATAGTGGTCTATGAAGGTTAATGGAGATGATTCGCTGAAAGACAGAGGTCAAGTCTTCTTTAAATGGATTGCGGTTTGGTGGGGACAATAAAAAGTGCACAACTTACTGATTAATTTTACAGGTTTAGTGAGATATATGAAAATTTTACTGAGGAATTGTGAGATTTGGCGGGTTTTAGGAAGAATATTAGGAGACATCTGAAATTTTTAGTGACAATATGATTGTTGGGTGGCCCAGAATAGTTCACGTTTCCTACTATTAGTACTAGCTCAAGAATTATTTTATTAATGCTAATGCTAATATGGTGAATGCAAATTATATAAGGTCGTTTATTAGTAGGATCTTCAATTAGTTGATTTGGTCAGCTCTGGTGAATATCTAGTCCTTTGGTAGCAAATATATACTGGTTTCATCGAGTCCTTGCTCCACAGATACAAGACCAAATCCACCTACTCTTTTCATAATGTCATTAATGTGATCGTCTGGTTTGTTTTGGGCCATTTCCAACATTTGTGAGTAATTCTTGGTTCCAGATTTGGCAGGAAGATCTCTATGAAAGAAATCATTGATATGAGGGTTCAAGAGGGAGAATCGGCCGGCAATTAGTTCGAATTCTGAGTCTTCAATGGCATCAAAGAGTTCGTCATGGTTATTTTGTAGGACATCGTCTTCGATACATAACAAGTAGTAATTTGTAAAGTTAAGATCGTACGGAAATACCTGGTTGATTTCAGATTCACTCAATCTCGAAAGAATGCTACTCAAGGGTTGTTCGTTGGTGTAGTTTATAACTTCTTGCTCGGTTATTTCATCCATGGAAGTATTGGTGAAGGTGATTTCATCTTTCGCATCCAATAATTCTATCAATTTGTCCTTCGTCGGTGGTTGTGTCGGAGTTTCTGGAGTTTTATCCTTTATGGCAAGCTTAACCAAGTCTGTTGTGGTGAGGTTGGTGAAATGGTAGTTACGCACTGCGGTTTCTTCCTTTGCATGTCTGAATGTATTTCCTAGCGTCGCCACTTTCTGCTTGAAATCTGTGTATGGCTTGTCTATCTGTAATAGAAAACTTTCTGAGTATAGTCTATTGTGTTTTCTGAGTACGAAAAATACTGGGGTTTGTTGAAGGAGCTTAGTATACCATTTGTAGGAGTTTTGAATCGATTCCACTCGGGGTACGCTGCGCTTGGGGTTGTAATGAGATCCTAAAGTTTTTATTATATTTGCTTCAAAATCAGTCAGCTGTTTTGCGGTTCGTCTATAGCTTGAAGCGATGGAATCAGGAAAGTCTGTGGATGGTGTTTTGACATTAAAGAGCTCTTGGGTCTTGAGACTCTCCAAGTGACCCAATTTTAGCGGAGTCTCAAATATCAGCCCTATGCTGTCACCCACAATATATGCAAAATCGCCAGTATTAACAGTGTTTGATCTTAATAGCTTATAATTTTGAAAACTGGTATAGCCATCAGACGTCTTGTGGAGAAAGTTTTTGACGGAAGCGTTGGAATATGTTTTCATCATCACATTAGACGCTGTCTCATACACTTTTAGCATGGAGTAGATATGAAGCGGGAGCTTCGCCAATTCCCGTTTCGACATGGGAGTCAGTCTGGTGCATTGATAAGTCGAAATGCGAAATTTTCATTTGAGATGTAAAGAAGTCATTTTTAACACCACCATGTTAGCGAGAGTATTAAAAGTGTCAGCGAGAAGGTTGGTAGCTCCTTCGGCTAGGTTAGCCGGAGGTATTGTCCAAAGACAACTTCAATCCAATTTCGTATCTTCACTCGCGAGATCTACAATCTTGAACACCCATCGGTTCCACTCCACAGATGACTCAAACACTGCTTCCTTCCAAGTAGATAATCCACAGCTCATGATTGCATTCACATGTAAAAAATGTGATACCAGATCTTCACATACCTTTTCTCGTCAGTCATACTATAAGGGGTCCGTTTTAATCCAGTGTCCAGGGTGCAAAAATCGCCATCTAATTGCAGACAACTTAAAAATTTTCAGTGACGATAACTTCAATTTGGAAGAGGTAATGAAGGCCAAAGGAGATTCGGTTGCTACAGACACCCAAGACTTGGCATTTGAAGACATTCCAGATTCATTAAAGTCTACCATAGGACATTATGCAAAGGATGCGCCAGAAGAATATCAGAAAAAGACAGATGAAAGCGTAAAGGGATTACCAGATAGCGAGCCTAGTAGCAAGAACTAAGGAGCAAAAACCAAGGAGCAAAAACTAAGAACTGATCCTATGTTTTCGGTCTGTAAGATAAGACTCTTTAGCACGCTGCTCAAAAAATGAATATAATGACATCATAAATCTACACAAGGCAACTTCTGCTCATCCAGATCTACAATCCAAGAGCTCTTTCGAAATTTGGTATGAGATATCGCAACTCTGTGAAATATTTCCATATCTTCTGGTATAATTGAACTGTATCAATAAGATCTCCGAATGATTCTAGTATCAATTTAGGTGGGAGTTTCAATTGCTTGCATACATCGCTGAAACAATTTATTGTACGGCAGTACGTGTATATTTGAATATTTAAGAAGTAATAGAAAACCTGTAAATACTACAAGTAGTCCATTTAACAGAAGGTTTAATTCAGAAAATCTCTAGACTTATTTTATTCAACCATTATTAAAAATCTCTAAACTTTTATGTTTTATGCAAGAGAATTATCGAAATTTAAATTTGAATATACGAAGCCTCTACTTCTCTTATCTGAGTCAAGTTTTAGACCTTTCATTCTAAGTAAAGTTGATTATCTAAGTAATCTATAGTTGGTCGTGTATTGACAAAACGGCTACAAAAGTTCAGATTTTTCAATCCTCTAAAGCTTCTTCGGTACTGTTCATTAACTAGTCATGTTCCGTCATATCGTACTTAGGAGATCTCCACTCTCTCTCCCTTTTAGGAGATTCAAATCTACTAGTGAACAAATCCTTTCACAATATAAAGCCAAACTAAACCTCAAAGCCAAAGAACTTGGAGTGCAAAACATCGACGAGTTAAAGATCAAGTTAAAAGATGAATTAGAAGAGAAAAAGAAAACCTTTAACCAGATGGATCCTTTAAAGGAACTTGAAGAATACGAAAAACGTCAATCTGCAGAGTTCGAAAATGCCAAATCCAAAGTCATCAAAGTCAGATCTCCAATAGACAAGGAAGCACCAAAAGTTCCATACAAGACTATGAGTTCATATGTGGACGTAGATAAAATGAGGGAACTTCCTAGAAAAGAGATCGAGTTCCTTTGGAAAGCGAGATTTATTTCTAAAGATCGCAATTTGCATGCCGTGGTTCAAGATGTCCAGTTCGCGAACATATACGCCAATGCGTTCAAAAATCCTAGTTTCATCTTGCCGTTACCAAAAAACAACGAGGGCTATGAGATGCATTTTGTCCAATGGTCGTTTGTTGGTCCACATACTACCCATTGCATGTTGACTACTGTAGCTGAGTATAAACTCCACAAGGAATATGCAAAACCGCACACAACGTTGATGTTCCACCAAGAATTGAGAGATCAAGGTGTGGTTTTGATGAATGGACAGGTAGAGACCGAGTCTGCCTTATCTATGGATGAAGCCCTGTTGCTTGTAATGAATGTACAGAGATTTTATGGGGATATCGGAAATCCAGAAAACTCCAGAAGAAAGTATGAGTTGTTGAAGGCCTTTACTGTGGGAGACGACCTGTTTGATATGGATGAGTTGATTAAGGAAGCAACTACTTTTGAGTAAACAACTCGACAATCCAAGCTTTTGAAAGAGATTTATAGATGAATGATTCTTTAACTAGAAGTTTTCTGACCACTTGATGCTGGAGGCTTCTGAGACATATGTACATACAAAAGGATTCGTCGCATTATTATATTCAATTCATAATCTAGGCAGTGTGAAGTCTGTGTATATATGACTGCTAGTAATTTGAATAGATTTGCTCTTAAATTGCCACAATTAATACAAGAGTCTCTGTATATGAGGTATAATGCTTAAACCAATGTCCGTGAGCTTACGGTGCTTCTTCTTTTCGGTCTAAAAGTTCATAATATCATCCTTCAAAGTAGCTTTTTTACCCCTTCCTCCTCTTGTAGAGCTTTTAGTGGCACGAGCTCGGGTACTTCTTGGTTTAGGCTTGCTTATGATATCTTCAGATTCAGAGCCAGAATCGCTCTCAACTTCAATTGTTGAATTTTTCGACTTTGCTTTCATTTTAGATGTTCGTGCTCTGCTATTTGGTTTCGTTGGTTCAAGAATCATTTCCTCGTCGGAATCTGACAAGACCAATTCCTCACTCTTGGCCAGTTTTTTTGATGGTTTTTTGGGTGGCTGGTCAATCTCGACAGATTCCAGTCTTCTAGCTGAATTGTCCCTTTTAACTTGGTTAAGTACCTGCTTGAATACATTCTTAGCATGTGCTTCATCATCTCCATGAAATTCCTCTTCGTCTATATTGATCTTCAAAAGAATTTCGCTTTCTTTCTCAATTTCGGCCTTTATAAATTGATCCAATATATGCTTATCCTCATTATCGACAAATCTCTTCACGGCATGGTTCAACCCAGCTTCAGGGATCAACACTAATTCTGCTTGGTTTAGGAACTCAGTCATGAAATCGGTTAATTGAAGTTCAGTTGTCTTCTTACTTGTTAAACCCTCTTCAAAGAGATCCTTGTCCTCAAATTTGGTTTTCTTTACAATAGTGGCTGTTTCCTTACTTCTCTTCTTGTAGAATTGAATAACATCATTGACGTTGGCGATCTTGCCTACAAATCTGTTGGAAAACCGTCTAGCATTTTCAATCTCATAGCCACCACTGTATTCGACTCTCAAGCGGACTAATGGTAATGGGATATTTTTCTTATCGAATTCAGGATCATCCACATCAGCAAATAGATCTGCATTATTTTCTTTGTACTTTTGATTTGCTGTAATTATTGCCCTCTCCACTTCATCAGCCAAGTATGCTATAACATCTGTACCGGATGCTGCACCAGGTACAAGATCTGATCTCAGTAATTCAATTTCTTTCATTACAAAAGGTCTAACTGACTTTAGTTTTATGGGCTCTATGGAGTAGTTTTGACCCTTCACCTTCAATATAAACGCGTTTTTATCGGCAACCTCGCCCTCTGATAGTGACGTTGCAACGGAAGAGCCTGCTTGAAGCACATCAAATCCCATTTCCGGGTTATGCACAGGGAACGGTATTGATTCATGTTCATGTCCCCATAAAATCAAGTCCAAAAAGTTGGGAAGAAAGCTTTCAGGAATGCTAGATGTGAATGTATGTTGGGCGTGATTTTGGTGGAAGCAAAACAAGTTAAACCATTGATCAGTCTGGATGTTTGGCCTTTGGAATTTAACAAGGCCATCTCTGAATGCACGATGGAGTCGTTCATCTCGTACGTTGGCCATACCGTACAAAGCAAGTTTAGTTGTTCCTTTCTGAAACAACAATGGAGACACAGTTATATTTTCATTGTCAATGACCTTACCAAAATGATTAATTAACCCAGACACTGACAAAACGTCTAAAGGAGAAAGCAAACCGTCTCCTGTGGCATCGTCATGATTTCCACTAATCGCAAACACCGGTATTGAAATATTCAAGTTTGGATCTTCATAATTGACATTATTAAACCCATTGTCCAAGCAAATACTTGGATCACTTAATAGCTCCATCTCGCACGGCCTATCTCCCATACAATACAATCTCAACGACTTGATCACTTGGTACAATGACTTTTTGGTAGGTTTATTGATATGAAACAAGTCACCTCCTTGAACAACCATATCTACATCTCTCTCAGCAGCGATTCTTAAGACTTCATTGAAAGTCTTCCAACCATCATCTCCTCTAATAGGATCATTTTCATTATATCCAACATGATTGTCTGTCGTCAAAAGTATACTGAAGGTGTCGGGGCCCTCCTCTATATTGTCTACCAATCCCATTCTAGCAGTCTTGAGTAAATGCACAGCTAGTATGAGTAAATGCCTAAGCTAGTACGAGGAAAGAAAATAAATGGAGTTAAATTAATGTGATAGTTGATTGGCTAGTCAAAAATGAGGTTTCTTATGAATGGTATATCTCAATGGCTCTCCTTTATTCACGACCCTAGATGCTTGTCTCTCGATGGATCTCACTAGCATTAATCATAGTGACTATTAAATGCTGCAAGAAATTGATCCAAGCACGCATCTTTCAGACAGATCCCATAGTTAAGTGCGATAGCGGTTCATTCGTAGTTCTTGAACCAAGAAATTACAACCATAGAAATACTACGAAAGACAAGGTTGGAATCTCCTCTTACTTTGATAATCTGGAACCATAGTTTGAATCAATTGCATATTATAGAGCACGATTCTCACGCCATCAGTGACCTGCCTTCCCTTTCATTGATTCCCCTACAATAAGAGAATTATATTTGAAAAAGGGACCTGGTATGAAAGAATCTTCAATCTCTCTGGAATTGGACCAGCGACAGCAAGATGAATTGAATTCTGTGATTTCTATTTATGGTGACATCTTTAAAGACATCACACCAAGTGGTTTGGTGTGGAACAAGAAACCATGTCCTCACTTCCAAGTATTTCTAGACTCTTCGGAAAACCTGGATCGACCTAGTATCTCACTTGTTTTAGATATAGAGTTCACGCCAACGTATCCGTTATCAGCACCGATAGTAAAGATAAAAGATCCCAAAAACATTCTTAAATCACGAGTCCAAAAACTAGAGCATAGAATTACCGACCTAATTAAAGAATATCCAGAAGAAGAGATTTCTTTCACTATAATTTCAGAGATTAAATTCATGCTAGACGAGCTTCAGCAGACTACAGAAAAGGTCTTGTCGTTAGAAGAAGAACGAGAGTTGCGGCTTAAGAATGAAAGAATTGAACTTGAAAAGTCGGAAGCAAAACGTCAAAAGGATCTAGATGTTGCGAAACAACGCCAAAATAAAGAACTTAACGAACAGATTCGAAGAATTCAAGGAGAGTATGGAGATAATCTGTCTTCTACATCTACCGGTCATATATCCAACGATGAGGACGATTTAATACCCAAAGATATGCTGTCACACTTCATCTTTGAAAATCCCATAATAGGTGAAATACCCGGGACGCGGTTTAAATTCAAATTCAAAGCTGTGCTGGGGTTTATCAAATACAATAAGAGAGATTTGTTGACTTCAATAGGTTCACAGCATATTGTGAAGCCGTATGTTCCTCCCGAAAACCAGGCGAAGATTGAAAAACTAGGTGTCGAGCTTTCATATTTATTGACTGAAATTGATCTTGATAACCCCTATTGGGACACGGATCGTGGTAAAAGAGAGGTCCAGGATCTTGAGACAGAGTTGCAACTAATCATCAACATAAATCATATAAATATTACAAAACTATTGGGATTCCAAATTGATAAAAAGCAGGAAGAATGTGGGTGGAGAATCCGTTTATTGACGGAATTTTCGTCGGCTTCAGACTCGTTGCAAGATATTCTTCCCACGGCTGAGTTTATAAACTGGGGTTTGGCGAGAAATTGGCTCATTCAGATTTTACCTGCTTTGGAGTATATCCATAACGCTGGTTTCATTCATAAACTTATATGTCCACTCTCTGTCTTTGTCTTTGAAACAGAGATTGATTACTACTATCATAACTCCAACTATGACCATTTGAGGAGTGCACATGAAGAGGAAGAGTCAAAGTCCGACGACATGAACTCAACTAAAATTATCAAATTATGTCACCCATCATATGGTGCTAGACTTTTATCAATGACCGAATTGCACCCAAACCCTGTTACAAATACTTGTATCAATGTCAAAAGCAAACGATTTACCCAAGCATTTATTCCCCCAAACTGGATAGCGCCGGAATTAAAGGCAAATAAAGGGCATCATCAAAAAACAGATATCTGGGACTTGGGGGTTTTATTTCTTCGAGCGATGCTCAACTATAATATCCTTTCTACGACCTACCCGACTCCTGAACTGTTTATTGAAGAGTTTTCGGCCGAAGACTTTGTAGGAGCTGAGGATTATGCTGATTTGGTGTATGATTTGTTAACCAAGATGTTGCAGCCAAAGACAGCCAGACGTCCTACTCCCCTAGAATTGAATGCCGTCAAGTTTTTGAGAGACGGGCCAATCATGAATGAGTTCACAAGCCCCAAGAAAATGATATCCTTAGGAATGAATAGTCTTGACGCAGACTCACAGGACGGGGTTTCTAAAAATGTTCATACTAAGCAAGCAGTTCTCAGAGACCAAAATACACCGGAGGATACTAGAAGAAACACACTTGCTCAACCCATTGTAACAAAGAGAAGGTATTCAAACCAATCGCAGATGCTTGCATCCACTGAATTGCAAGCTTCAAATTCAATGATGGGCAGCCACAGAAATTTAGGCAGATATGAAAGAGATTTTGAAGAAGTGGGTAAGCTAGGGAAAGGTGGATTTGGTGAAGTTGTTAAGGCAAGAAATCGACTCGAAGGTACATTCTATGCAATCAAAAAAATCAAACACAGAGCGAATAAGTTGGATTCTTTATTAAGTGAAGTCCTTTCTTTGGCCAGGCTTAACCATCAATATATTGTCAGATACTATGGAACTTGGGTGGAAGAAGTTGAGTCTACTGCCACTAGTGCCTTCGCGTCAGACGAGGAAGATCTGGAAACTGAGTCGGATGAAAATTTCGAGAGTCCCTTGAACGCTAGATCATCATCCTACGCAACGGGACACGACAATTCGTTTCAAATTGACTACATATCGAATTCATTTGATACTCACATCGAATTTGCAGTTTCATCGGATGAAAGTGACATCGATGATATGATTGAATTTGCCAACTCAACTAATTCAGCTTCTGTTCAAGACTCGTCCGAAGACCAATCTACAGAGGATGGTATATCCAGCAATGCAGAACCAAGCTTTAGAAAGGCTCTTACCAAACAAGCAGCATTGAGAACAATAGACCAACCCAAGTCGATTTTATACATCCAAATGGAATTTTGTGAAAACAACACTTTATTGAACTTGATAGAACAAGGATTACCGGGAAATTCAAGCGAATATTGGAGACTCTTTAGACAACTTCTAGAAGCAGTGTCGTATATTCATCGTGAAGGTTTTATTCATCGAGATTTGAAGCCGATGAACCTTTTTATCGACAAGTCAAATAATGTGAAGGTTGGTGATTTTGGTCTTGCAAAGAATTCGCAATTCTCGTCGGTTGTCCTGACTAATAATCAAGTTTCATCAACTAATAAGGATCTATCTACAATTGTGGGAACTGTCTTCTACACTGCAAATGAAGTCGCAACTGGTGACTACAATGAAAAAGTAGATATGTACTCTCTAGGAATTATTCTATTTGAAATGTGCTATCCCTTGGCCACAGGCATGGAGCGTGCTCAAATCTTGAACAACTTAAGATTGGCAAGTGTTCAGTTTCCTCAAAATTTTGGGGATATGAAGTATAAGACTGAGAAGAAGATCATCAAATTACTCTTGGATCACAATCCAAAAGCCAGACCCAGTGCAACAGAATTACTTCAGAGTGGGTGGTTACCGGTTGAGCACCAAGATGAAGTAATCAAGGAAGCATTGAAGTCTTTGGCAGATCCAGCATCTCCGTGGCAGCAACAGGTTCGTCAGACCTTGTTTAATCAACCATACCTGTTGGCTAAAGATGTGATGTTTGATAATTACAGTAAAAGCTCTCATATGCATCACCTCGACCATTGCATAAATGACTATTTGCTTTTTAGCACCATGATTCAAGAACTTTTTCATATTTTTCAGAAGCATGGTGCAATCGAGGATTTCAACTTGAATATTTTAGTACCAAAGACCCCAGCACAGCAGCGGGAGTTTACTTACGAAGTTTTGGACAAAAACGGGTCCGTTTTAACATTACCATATGATTTAATCTTGCCAACAGCTAGGTTTTTAAGCAGATCAAACATCACAATTTCAAAGACATATCGTCATGAATTTGTTTATCGACCAAATTTACGAGGCACAGGCATTCCAGACAAGTACAGTGCAGTTAACTTTGACATTTCAACCCACGACTCTCTTCTGAAGTTGGCAAATGATGCAGAGTGTCTTAAGGTGGTGGATGAAATAATACAATCATTTGCATGCTTGCAGACGAAGAACTCTCAAGCAATCATCGTAATAAACCATCATGGCATACTTGATGCTATCATTTCATTTGCATTTGGAAATGTTGGAATTGAAGACAAAAAGAGAAACGAAGTGATTGGTGTTCTTTCGCAGCTTGGGATTGACAAAAGCGCCGAAGAGATTAAGAGGTTTTTACGAGAAGAGTTCCATGTTCACCATACAGTTACTAAAGATTTGATCGACGACTTCAATTTCACCTCAGAACCTGAAAAAGCAAGGCAGAAGTTGCAAAGGTTGATGTTGGACTCGCCACATCTCATAAAAGTTGAAAGGGCCTTCCTTTATATCTTGGATGTGATTAGAATTTTACGGAAATTGGGGTTTGAGACTCCAATCTACCTAAACCCTCTCAGTAACTACAATTGCAAATACTACGTTGGTGGAATTATGTTTCAGGCACTTTTCAAGGTCGACAAAACGAGACGTTTTGCAAGAATTGCAACTGGTGGAAGATATGATTCGTTGATAGCTTCATTTGCAAACAAAGATATCGCTAAATACAACACTCCGTATGCAGTTGGTTTCTCGTTAACCTCGACATTTATGTTTTTGCTCATGAAGAATATGTTGAATAGGTCGGGGAAGAAATACGATTTCAACACTCAAAAGTGGAGAGGAGTACGTTGTGATGTTTTGATCACTAGTTTGAATGAAGCATACATAAAACAGAGTGGATATGAGATATTGAGACGCTTGTGGGCCTGTGATATAAGTTGTGATGCATTCACTTCTACTTCCCAGGAAGATATCCTACAGAAAGCAAATATCGATGGGGCCAATTGGGTTGTGATTATCAAGCAGCCCAACAGTTTGGAAAGGAAGTCTAAGAAGGGAAGCAGCAATCTTTTCAAACCGCTAAGAGTGAGGAATATTCTTAACAATAAGGACACTGATATGAATTATGAAGATCTAGTCCCATTTTTGAAGGCAGATATTAAAGAACGTAATGAAGAATGTCACGGACCTGAAACCATTCTCAAAATCGATGAAGAAAAATCCAAAGATTTAGGACGAACCTCAAGTTCTAATTTACAGGATCTTAACCCTCTCTACACGGTTGATATTGATCAAAAGGTCACTATAGTACAAAACGATGCGCCTAGAGGAAGGAAGAACAATAAGAAAGAAAAATGGGAATTGGAAAACGACTCTAAAATAGCGTCTGCAGCGTTTATCAAGAACGTGGCCACGTCTACTGTGATAACAGTAGATGTTTTGAGAGATGAAATTCTAGACATGATCGCCATTTCATCCATCCACCAACCCGACGAATGGTTGAAGAAGGTAATTTCAACCTCGTCTAACCTTCCTCGTAGTTTCGCCACGAACATTCACACTGCACTAATGAAGGAGTATGTTAAGGGCCATCAGTGGGCGATTTTATTTGCTCCAAAATCCCAAAAGACAACGATTGTGGACTTAAGTAGGTGAATGGAAGAAAAGTATCATTAATTTAATATAATTAAATTATCAGTATTAGAATTAAATATCATTAACCACCTAAACTCATTATTTTGGGTTGAACAAACTAAAAGAATCTATTAACGATTAATATGCCCAAAAGAATCAAACGGCCTCTTTAGCTTTAGCCAAGTAGTCAACTTTCCAGTCCCAGTATTCCTGTAATCTCTGTTCCCCATAAGACGAGTAACTAAAATCAATGTTGGATATTTCACTCTGAATTATGGCCCAGATACCCCAGTAGAATCCAGGCAACCCGTAAAAGGTGGAGATTTCTTCAATCAACAGTTCTACTTCGGAAGTGGAAGCGTCATTATTGTTCAAATAGCCCTTGACCCACTTTACCAATGTAGGGTTGTTTATATTTGGGACTGGGATGGCAGAACGGTCACAATCAAAGCCTTGCCATTCGGCCAAATGGTTAGCTATGTCAAACGCTCTTGGTGCAGGAAGCATATATTCGTAATCAATGAATTTGACTGGATTTTCACTCAAATCAGGTAAATCAACTACCGGAGTCGTGGTGTCATAACCTTCGGGGATGATGACGTTACCTGATAACAAGTCGCAATGAGAAGACACTATCGGTGATTTTGAGTTCACCAATACCTTTTTCAACCACTCAAACTCTGCAGTGATAATTTCCTTGAGATTGGACTCGTCTACAGAAACATCTAGGTTGGAGTTGAATGAGGATATCAAGTTTGGATTTACAGGCACGATATTTATCCAGTCCTCGATTAATTCCCAGATATTTGATATAAAGTGTTTTTTGACCTTCTTGTTCTTGGTGGTGGTGGCATGCTTGAAGGAGGAGGATGGTTTTGTTTGTGACTTGAGTTTCTTGGTGAAGTTTCGAAGCTTTTCCACTCCATTTTCAATGAGTTTATAGTCCAAATTATGGTGCCAATTACCCAATTGTTGAGCAATTAGTGGATACAAGCTTTCACTGGATAGATCCTTTGGTTCTAAAGATCGTCCTGGGAGGAAGCCGTAGATTAGACCGTTCTTGAACCTCGAGAAGATGGGTGGAGCTAAGTCTATGGAATTGAGAATTAATTGCAGAATGAATTCTCGATGTCTATCTATGATTAAGTTTGTACCGTGGCCATACACTCTAATCAAGACACAGTCACCAGAGGGGTATTTGCAAGATAATAACATGTTTGTGATACCTCCGGTCAATTTTTGAAACTCAATCTTTGAGGGATCAGTCCAAGAGGGTAATACTTTGGTCAAAAGAGATCTAAGCTCGGAATAGTTGGTCTGGAGGTCTTCAGATAAATTAATGATGAGTTTAGGTAAGTATATGGCATGCGTGGAGTAGTTGTTGATTATAGAATCCATTTTCAAGTCTGCTGCAGACGGACTTGGTGAGCGACTCATTGGCCGTCTACCGTTCCTGGTGTACGGTGAAAGTTTATCTTCATCACATGGTTTATCTTCAGTTCTGCTATAAGCAGGAATATTCGTTACAGATGAAACTTGGGTATGCAAAGGAGTTGAAGAGACAGAGTCAGTTTCCAAATCAGATAATGAAGGATTATTCAAACGATATACTAAGTTCCGGTTCTTCAAGTACAACTTATCAGGAGTAAAGTCGGATTCGTCATTTTGTTTCCCCGTGTTGTCAATTGGAAATGAGTCTGAGCTAAGCGAATCGATGGGTATACAGTGTACAGTTTTCTCAGAAATGAAGCAGTATGCAGATGAAGAAGGTAGTTCGTTCTCAGCTGTCACCATCTTGAACTATTGATACGTGGTTGTAGCCGTTCTATGCGAGACTGGGGACGAAATACTTGAATTTCAGGTAAGGAATGGTTTTGAAACGCGAACTAAAAGGGTTGTGTAATATGGCAGTCTCAAGCTCCACACGAGTGTCTAAATCGGTCTATAAAATCTTGTATAGCAGTCCAAGGCTTGGAGAATTTAGTATTTTGGAGATTTACAGTGGATCCTCAATTTGAGTATTTGGTTCGGGCACGATTTGTTATGGTGTCTTGTGAGATCAAGCATAGAGGTGTTTATTGTTGACTGTTGGATAAATTAGCCGCTTATAAGACTTCTGATGGTTTCCGGTGGCTTCCAGTGGCTCGTTACAATAAATAATGAATTTAGGGGTTCATAATCTCGAAGATTAAAAGAATAACTTTGCTTTAGGGTTTTGCAACCACGATGGTCTTTCAACTTCAAAGAAATCTTCATCGATATTTGACTACAAAGTATAACCAAAAAATGAAGAGAGGATCAACTAAGCTCAACTAAGCTCTCACTCAGCATTGAATTAAGGACCAACAGATTTCAATTAGCTGCGCTACCACTACCCATGCGGGTATTTTTCAGCCGAGGGTTCTGTTATATCGGCCAGGTATAGTTTATTAAATTTATTAAATCATTACAACTCTCTTTAATCAAGTAGTATGAATGTTTAACTATAGGGTGAACGTAATACTATGTCAGCATGATTAGTGTCTATCTTGCACAATAATATAACCGAGGAATACACACCATCACTAAAGACGCGTATTTCAGAACAAAATTACTTCAAATTGATTGTTTTGACTCCAGGCACATGTACGGAGATATAGCGAATAAACTCATTTTGGATGCTAAACGTACGGCGGGGTTGTCTGAAATCCCGTTGTATCAAACAGACTTTGTCAAAGATATAGTCAAGGAAATTATGGAACTCAACAAAGATGCCGAGTACTTGGGAGAAGAGCAGCGAATGGAGCAGGAATTCACCGAAGAACAGCTCAAAATCAACCAATGTCAATTATTCGTAACTCACTTGTGTATGAGGAGGAACAAGCGATGTTTGCTTGCCTATCAGAAGCTTCGGGCTGACAAGGTTGGAGAGTTTACGTGGCTCAATGTTGACCCCACATCCGAAACTAACAAAGCTCATGCTGGAATCAGCAATAATGCCATATATACCAACTACACTACGCAGCTTTCCTTGGACAACTTGAGTCATCCCGAGGTAGACTATTTCAAGAACTACCAGGATTTGGTAATGAACTACAAATCCAACTTTGCCGATATCGACCTTTCCGGAGACTTGGAACCGCCCACTAATATATTCATAGACGTGAGAGTGCTAAAGAACGGTGGAGAGGTTCAAACCGAGTATGGTTCCTTCAACTTGATCAAAGACTCCCAGTTCTACGTTCGAAAGTCCGATGTTGAAAGATTGATACATCAAGGTTATTTGGAAGTGCTTTAAGTCTTTTGATCAAAATATCACGACTGGAAAGTCCTTTAACTTACTATTCTTTTGTATTTCTAGCATATATTACATATTCTCCTCAAATAGGTCATCATCAGCATTATCTCCTTCTTCTTTCAACTCAGTAGCTGGAATATCACCAGAGTCACCAGGTACCTCAACTATTACAGGCTCTGAGACAATATCGTCTTGAGCTTCTTGAGCCTCTTTTATAGTATCGGCGTCAGGAGCCTTCATATCAATATCTTCTTCTTTCTCGCCCTTTAACAACACATTCAACTCTTCCAACTGTTTCTTCAACTTGTCTCTACCCAAAGTAGTATTCTTCTGATCCACCGCGATAGGAAGAATCATCACTCCATCCTTATTTTTATCATACACTCCGATATTGTCGTCCATGACCTTGACCTCTTTTCTCAAGTCTATGGCGACTTTACTTAGTATCCCGTAGATCTTCTCTGTTTGGCCGGAAAATGTCTCCTTCATTTCTCGGTTGTCCTGTTGCTTGGGAGAGGAGAATGTCGAAAATAAAGTGGACATCGAATCTAACAAAGAAACGATTTTACAGTCTACCTCGTATAACGCATCCAACCTATCTTGAATGAAGTTGTCAGCTTTTTCATCCTCAATCGACATCACTATCAGTAGTTAGTTTTGAAAAATGATTCATAATTGATTTTAATCGCACCAAATTCTCCTAAACTACTCTCCTAAATATCACTACTGCACTACAATGCCAATTGACTTGGGACTATCACGGGTGGCAAGACTCTTGGGCCACTTGAACAATCCACATTTGCATGGATTCAAATCCATCCATATAGCTGGAACCAACGGCAAAGGATCTACAATCACATACTTGACCTCGATCTTGACTAGAGCCAACATACGAAATGGAAGGTTCGTTTCGCCACACATGCTATATTATAACGACAGTGTGTGTATAAATAACGAGGTATATCCGTTGAAGAAGTTCAAAAATGTGAGTAAGTTGGTGATGGAACAGAATCAACAGCATAAATTGGGGTGTACGGAGTTTGAGTTGTTGACTGTGACGGCATTCAAGATATTTGAGCTAGAAAATGTGGATGTGGCAGTGATTGAAGTTGGTTTGGGTGGCAGGCTAGATGCGACCAATGTTTTGGAACCTTTCAGAAACGGTGGTGGGGTTCTAGCCACTGGGATTACCAAGATCGGTATGGACCATGAAAGTTTATTGGGAAATACTCTAGGAGAAATCGCTTTTGAAAAGGCAGGAATAATGAAGGCAGGAATCCCCTGTGTAGTGGATAGATCTAACGACAAGGAGGTTTTGGACGTGATCAAGGCAAAGAGTGAAGAAATGGAGGCTCCTTTATGGTTTGCCGATGGTCTTGACTCTTCTACACCACCATTAGTAGACATGGAAGAATTTAACGATATATACAAGTTGTCACCTCTTCATGGTGATTACCAGAAACAAAACCTAAGCATAGCACTTACGATTTTGAGGATATTGAATCGTAAGCATTTCGGAGACAAGCTCACGACCCAAATTATGAGTGAAGGTATCAAGCAAACAAAATGGCACGGAAGATTACAACATCTTGATATTCCAAACTACAATTTATCCATTCTTTTGGATGGTGCCCATAATGAAAGTGCCGCCATTGAATTGGATAAATATCTCACCCAAACGTATAGAGACGATACCAAAGGGATAATCTTCATAATTGCTTTGACTAAAGGAAAGTCTGCGCTGAATTTACTCAAACGTATTACTAGAAAGTCTGACACTATAATCTTCACTACGTTCACTCAGCCAGATCAAATGCCCTGGATATCTAGTACAGATCCAAAAGAATTACAAGGAGTTGGAAAAGAGTATGTCAACGATATCCATTGCATGGAAAACGCAGATATTTCAGAAACACTCAACTATGTAGGGTTGCTCAGGCTGAAAGGTGACTCAAGACCAATAGTTGCCTGTGGAAGTCTCTATCTTTGTAGTGATATACTTAGAACTAATATCTGAGCAATGGTCAGATCTAATATATAATTGGAGGTCGTAAGAAAATGATCACATAGTAGTAGAATGTAATACTGTGTCGCGACACAGAATCATTTTTCATCGCGACTACAAATCTACACGACTTCTATGATATTAATCAAGAGAACCAAAGCAACGACAATGGCACCATTATCCGATTTTGAGAGGCAAAGGCAGGAGAATATAGAGCGCAACAAGGAGCTCTTGAAGAAACTTAACTTGGACACGTTATCGAACTCCATTTCACGCGATGTACAAGATAGCAAACCCAAGAAACGGAAAACCAAGCCGGCGCCAAAGCCAGTGAAAAAGGAATCTTTCGAGCCCTCAAGAAGGTCTCGGCGTATTGCTGGTATTAAGACGGAGACTGATAATCCCGAGGAATTCAATAGATTAAAGGAAGAGGAGGAAGCCAAAGAGGCAAAGAAACGTGAATTGGAAAGACTCAAGAGGACGCGTTTGTATGGGGACTTCAACTTGATTGATTTGGTAACGGACCGTAAGCTGGGCCAATTGAAGTTTGAGGACAAAGTTATCAAACGAGAGGACGAAGTCAAGCAAGAAGGAGTTGAGATCGACGATTTAGCCGCAGATAAGGAAGTCTTGGAGATACTACGGAACTTGGGAGACAAATTTAGTGCTGGAGATTTGTACGAAGTTATTCGGAAAACCCCTATCAAGTACAACGAGAAAGTATTGGAGGCCAAGAGAGAGGAATTTGACAAGCTCAAGATCTTCCCCAAGTTTGATCCGTTGGATATCAAAATAACTCATACTAGAATAACATCGATGAACTTTCATCCTTCGGTCACAGACAGAGTGGTCATGGCTGGAGATACTACTGGTAACGTTGGTATTTGGGCCGTGGACTCGTCTGAAGAAGAACCTACAATCTCCATTTTGCATCCACACGGAAAGGCCATTTCCAAGATCTTGACTCCTTTATATTCTCAGTCGAAAATCTATACCAGTTCATATGATGGTTCGGTGAGAGAGTTGGATTTGAACAAGCTCGAGTCGTCGCAATTGGTTTATTTGAACGATCCTTACGAATCGGGTGACTACGAGTTGGGAGTCTCCGATATCAACTTGTGTCAAGAAGGTGATCCAAGAATCTTGTACATGACAACACTATCCGGTAACTTTTATCAGTACGACACGCGTACCAAGTTCGAGTCTGTTTCCAAGGAAGGCTTGTTAAGACTTCACGATAAAAAAATAGGTTCGTTTGGTGTCAACCCCAACTTATCATATCAGATTGCTACTGCTTCGCTTGATCGGACAATGAAAGTTTGGGACTTGAGAAACGTGTCTCAGGCCAACGCTAAATGGTCAGACTATGAAAACCAACTCTCTCCCCACATGTATGGAGGATACACGTCTCGTCTTTCTATATCAAGTGTTGACTGGAATTCTGAGAATCGGTTGGTGTGCAATGGATATGATGACAATGTGAATATCATTAACTTGAATGAGTTAGATCCTCCCGTCATGGAATGGACTAAAAACCACAAACCAAACATGACTAAGAAACGCAAAGGCGATGACGAAGAGACCATCAACAACATCCAACCCTTCACCAAGATAAGACACAATTGTCAAACAGGACGGTGGGTGTCGATCTTAAAGTCCAAATGGCAGGTAAATCCAGAAGACTCAGTGCAAAAGTTTGTTATTGCCAACATGAAGCGTGGCCTTGATGTATACGATCAAGAGGGCCAGATCTTGGCCCATTTGTCGGATTCTGTCGGGGCAGTTCCCGCAGTAGCCACTTTTCACCCCACGAAAAATTGGGTCGTTGGGGGCAGTGCCAGCGGCAAGGTCTACATGTTTGAATAGTTTATCTTACAGTAAAGGTTTGTAATGTACACGTTAATTATTTTTGTTTATTGCCTATCCTAAAATACTACTGGAGAATTTAAGCGGATGGGGTCATAACTTGCCAGACTCTGATGACGTTATCAGTGTAACCGGCGAACAAGTTTTGACCGTCAGCAGACCAAGCTAAGGAGATAGCTTCTGGGTCCTTGGCCTTGGCACCAATGGCGAATTCTGGCTTCAATTCATCCAATAAGGCTCTTTCTTGCAACTTGAAGATCTTGATTCCGCTAGTGGTGGCAGCGGCTAACCAGTATCTGTTTGGAGAGAAAGCTAAAGCGTGAACTTCAGCGGCGGCGTTCAAGGTGTACAAGGTCTTGTTGGCGTTCAAGTCCCACAAGATGATGACACCGTCCTTACCAGCGGAAGCACATAATGATCCATCTGGAGATAAGGTGATACATGAGATGTAACCGGTGTGACCGATGAAATCGGCGTTGACGGAGTAGTCAGTTAAGTCCCAAGACTAGATTTGTTAGTATTCATTGCAGAAGAAAACGGGTGCAAAAAACGACATTTTTGCAGCCAAAAGGTACGATCCTTGTGTGTCAGAGATCTTGGTGATTATAGTATGTCTCATTCAAGGCTGGCAAGCCCTGTCCGAAGTAGCAAATATAGTATACATCATCCGAGGATCGTATCAAATAGTATCAAGGGCGTCACTATGGATACCCTTGATGTGAAAAATAAAAAAAAACATACCTTAACGGTCTTGTCCCAAGAGGCAGACAAAACAGTGGCGGAGGTGTCAGATGGAGAGATTCTGACGGCAGAGACCCAGTCACCGTGGCCAGTCAAAGTGGACATACATTCACCAATGGTGTTCCAAACCTTGACGGTCTTATCACGAGAAGCAGAGACAATTTGTCTCAAGTTCTTGGCGATAGAGACAGATAAGACATCACCGGTGTGACCGACGAATCTTTGGGTACATTCACCGGATTCCAAGTCCCATAATCTCAAGGTCTTATCCCAAGAAGCAGATAAAGCGTAAGCACCATCAGCAGAGATAGTGACATCTTGGACAATGTGAGAGTGACCCTTGAAAGACTTCTTGGCGGTACCGTATTGCTTGTCTTCACCACCGGTCAATTTCCAGGTGATCAAGGTCTTGTCTCTAGAACCAGACAATAACAAGTCTGGGTGAGCTGGGGTGGTGGCTAAGGAAGTAACCCAACCGTTGTGACCTTCTAAGGTACCTCTTAAAACTAAAACTTCTTGGTCAGACATTTTACAAGTAATTCTTATAAGGAGAAAATTTTGTAACTAGAGCTGTGAAACTTTTCAAATTATCTATATCCATCTAGTGTCTGTGGGCAAAATTTTCAAGTCGTGTATTATGGTCAATATGTTTGGCGATTCACTTTTGTTGTGCTGATATTAACTTCGCGAGCGTGCTCGGAAATACGCATCAACCTTCGTGACTGCTTTTGCCGAATTATATACAGGCTGGTGGAAGGAGGGGATTATATGCACGCGATCTTGGGGTTCGTCTGACGTATGGGGAAATACTCGAGTGACACCACAACACCGGTTAAAGTTATGCTGAATCAATTAACCATCACTGTAATAAGTGGAGGCACGGCTACCAACGAGCTAGTCTCGTTGTTCGAGTCTGTCTCCCCCAATGTGAACTATATTCTTCCTATCCTGGACAATGGAGGGTCAACTTCGGAGCTTATCAGGATCATTGGAGGACCTGCAATAGGTGATATTCGCTCAAGATTAACAAGATTAATACCAGAAAGTCAAGAGGCACTCCGATCTCTTCTCAGCTTCCGTCTTCTGGGTGATCCGAGGACAGCTAAGGTGGAATGGAACGAAATCGTCGAGGGTACACACGAACTTTGGCACCCAATCCAACCCGCCACGAAGGAGATTGTACGAGCATTTTTCATACATGTCAACGTTGAGTTATTGAAACGGTCCAAGCACAATACGAACTCCCATGCAAATAAGCGTCATTTCAGATATGAGTTGGCTAACATTGGTAATCTCTTTTTGACGGGAGTACGTATTTTCATTGGATCCTTGGACTCAGCAATCGAACTCTTCAGTAAGCTCACGGGAATTGATCCTCGGGTAAATGTTATACCATGTATAAACACCAACTTCACATACCACATCAGTGCATTGCTTGAAAATGGCTTGATTATTACGGGACAATCTCAAATCTCTCATCCATCCCAGGTAGATACAACGGTAGACATATATCCACCACCGATTGATACCACGCGCCCATCAACACCATCTTCCAACTTGTACAGAACAAATTACTTTGGTGTTCCCTCGATTGACGGCTTATCGATTGACACTCCACTCAACGATGTTGCTATCGCCAACTTCAATAGAAATGTACCAAGAAACAGCTTTGCCTCGTTTCTTTCAAACGACGATGACTCGGACCAAGAAGAGGCGGGAAGTGTGCCCCAGTACACCCATCCCGAATTGAAAAAGTCACAACTTCACTTCAACAAGACGGAAAATATCGAACCTTTACTCTCTCCGATCAAAAGAATCTTCTACGTGTCGCCATATGGACAAGAGATATGTCCAACCGCGCATACCAGGGTTACATCGACCTTAGCTACTTCTGATATCATTGTCTACTCTATTGGCTCGCTCATGACCAGTATAGTCCCTATTGTAATCCTCAAAGGTGTAGGCAGGTCAATTGCCACGAACTTGAACGACGAATCCAAGTCCAAGAAGAAGATCATGCTTCTAAACGGATGTGCAGACCGTGAAACTTTCGGTATGACCGCTACTGATTTCCTTCGTGTCATTGTTGAACTGGCCACCTACTCTTTAGAACGAGCCATGGCGCTGCCTAATGAGAATATTGATGTTTCCAGCGTCCCATGGAATCGCTACATCACTCACCTCGTATACATGAAGGATCCAAACATCCACGTCGACGTTGAGTATTTGGAAAACATCAAAGGAATCAAATGTGTCGAAGTCACCAAGGTCCATGGCACAGATTACTTTGATTTGGACAATCTCAAATTGAAATTGCATAACATCACTTACGATATAACGAACTAGAGTTCCTCTTTATATAAATATACACAGGTTGTATTGAGTTCCTCGTAATTATTAGAGCCCCTTGTAAAACCCGTGATCCATTCGAGATCTCACATATTACAGATTGTTGTCATCAATGGGCTGTCCAGTTAATATATCGATATCTTCTTATATACTTGGCGTATATTATAACTTTTAACTGGATATCATCTATGATTCAATTCATTCTTAATCATACCAAACCTTGATCAACTCTTCGGATACCGCAGATGGAGTCAAAACACCTAAATCGGTGATCAATGCCGTGATATATTCATGAGGAGTGAAATCAATCAACTGAGCCTGCAACAAATTCTCATCGTCTTCAGAAGAATTGCTTTGCTCAACAATAGCACTAATATCAGTTGGTAAATCATTTGGAGCTAAAGGAAACAATCTGACAAACTTATGAGATTCTGTTACAACGTAGAATGGCTTGTTGTTGGTCTTGGCCAAACATCCGATTTGGTATGATCCAATATGATTGATAATCCCACCACTTTCAGCTACACCTTCGGCACCAACCATGATCTTGTCGACTTTATGTATCACATAACCTACAGCGTTGTCGACAATAAGCTCGACGGGAATATCTGCTTCTCTCAATAATTTCGCCATGTGGTATCCTTTTCCTGAAGGTCTCGACTCAGTGACAATGACTCTGAACCGAATCAATTTCTCCTTTCTAGCCATCAACAAAAGATGGTACACCACACGTGAGTATGAATGGACTAAGATGATGTCATCGTCCTTTATAAATGGTACTCCAAACTCCGCCAGTTTATATCTCGACTCTTTGGCTCTTTGCACAAACAACTCACCGTTCTCAACAAGATTCTTTTTGCACGATTCCCAATCGGAGTATAGGTTGGTGTTTCTCAATACAAATCTCATGAACAAATCACAACCGGCAGAGAGCGAGATGGCGTTACGAATGCTTGATTTCAACGTGTCTATGTTTGATTTCACGAGCTTAATCAATTCCGAAGATGTAGATGGTTCTTCGATTCTTAACATGGTTACTAACGACTCGATGGCCGCAATTGGCATAGTCATATCCAGATCCTCCTCCAAGAACTTGAGGTAGGTCTTTTTTATATCAAATGGTTCCCCAGTCATTCTGTAGTGTAGTTGATCTGTTGTAGGAGTCATCGCTTGTCACCATTTCAATAAACTGTTGATTATGTAATTGCTTATGTAATGTATAGTATGTTAGCTAAAGCTAGTTGGTGATACTTAGACTCATTCTCTCTCATATTCATATAAATATAATAATAACAATGGGTCAGCAAAGTATTAAAATGAGTAGATTAATAAGTCTCACTTTTATAAGTAGTAAAATGAGTAATTGAAAGTCCCACTTCTTATATATTAACCTATTCTCAGCGGTACCTCATAAAGTACAACTTGGTTGAGTTATACTATACCACTTTTATAATTAAGTAGTGTGAGTATATAGTGCTACTAGAAGTTTAATAGAGCTTGCATAGAACCCCTTTATCAAATATTGCTACAGATTTTCTAGACTTTATTGTGCTCTTTAATTGGAAGCCGAGCTTAAATAATTCGCAGCCATACGAAGTGACAAACAGAAAGGAACGCAAATCAAAAGAATTAAGACATCTTAAGTGAAAATTAAATCAATTTCTATCTCCTAAACTTGAACCTTCTATAGTCGACTTGAAGACTCCATTTTTCAAGCATTGGTGTCTTCTAATATGATAAGATTGACACAAAATTGTCCCCCATCTTTGAAATCACCAATTCTTTGAATATTTAAGATTTGTATGGTTTAAATCATCATTTATCTACAATCAAATGTTATTTTCTATCATCTTAATTATATATCTACGTCTATACACTCTGTTTAGTTTCTACCATTCATCTCAGTCTCAAATTCATAAGTCGTGTCTTTCTCAATCATAAATTTTTTATTATACTAAAACATCATAAACCTAATCATCTCCCTAAGTATTCAGTATTAAAATGACGGAAGAAAAGAGTCAACTATTCGTGGAGGAAGATGAAGATATGCAGGACTCTGGATCTGAGCAAAGCGACTCTCAGTTCCATGAAGCATACGAACAACCTGAAGATGATGATCCCATCATCAAATCCATACCGATTGTCATGAACACATTACCATCAAGATCCACACAATCCTTACATATAATACAATATCCGGGAAGACCACATACGCGGACCTTGGACAATGACTCTTTCAAGGCGTCTATCAAGGAGGATTCAAACTACTTGGAAGTCAAGTTACCATTGGATACATCCAAGTTCTTTAACGGACAAAAGTCCGAAGACTGGGGTGACCAAATTACGGAACAGGGATTGCAGGGTGTCCTCAATAAAACCGAGGGAGGTCTCTATATAGCACAGGTGGTAAGAAAGGAGGATGGCGATGTGAAATTGGTGTTGGTACCAATCGACAGTACTGCACAGTTGAGACCGTCGTTCAAGTACTTGGACGATCTTGACAATTTGACTCAAACTCAACGTAGGGCAGAGGCAAACGATGGGACGAAAAACAACCAGATCCAAATCTTACAAACATCATCGAAATCCGGTTCTCAAATCACCAATAGTGAAGGGTTCGGAAATGCATTGGGAGAATCTTTAAGACATATAAAGAAGTTTGACGAGGAGGAATGGTGTAATTTGAATTGGAAGTCAAGCAATGCTACCTCTTCAGAAACCATTAAGTCTCATATTTCCGGAACTGCTGACGACATTACGTTGACAACTACAACAACAATGGATCAGTATATCAATGATTTAACAAATTAGATCACATCACCATTACATAACATCATATAATAATGTATAATAGATTTAGATATTTTCCTGTGTCTGTTTGTAGTATGGAACTTGGCCGTAGACACGTGTACTTAAACACAGTCAATGTAGTCACGGTTAACTACACACAATCAGCTTGTGTCTTAATCGCGACCCGATTTCGCAGCATCCAAAATACTCTATATTAGCTACTACCACAACTAGAAACAACACCAAACCGAATTTCACCCATTGAGTTTCAAATTCCCTTTCCTTTAGTCACACAGATGTTCCTACAAAATTTCCACTCCTTTTCTACATTTCTACGTTGTCTGTGGTGATTCTTCTTATAAATTTTAAGACCTGCATATACCACTCATCTCCATCGCTTTATCAAATTTCTCCAGCTCCATAGTTAGACTCCATAGTTAGACCCATAGTCTAACACAAGCAAGATGGATGAAGATGATGGTATGATGTTGAACTTTGCAGTTCCAGACAACACAGTTAACACTAAAAGAGCAGTTTCGAAAGTTACTGGAGGTAGTTGGAAAGATCGTCGTAAATTACAATTATCATTACAAGGAAGAGGCAGAAATGAGAAGAAGGCAGTTACAGGAGTTAACGATTCCCTTATTACGAATTCTAAAATAGACCAAATAAGAGAAACAAGAATAGACTCGAAGGTTCCAAGGGGGAAGTCGTCTACGCCTTCCCATGGTCCTTCAACCAAACGTATAAAGTTCGATGAGTCTGGTGGACAATTTGGAGGAAAGAACAATTCTTACGTTTCGTCTTTATTCACATCAAACGAAGGTAGTTCACAATTAGCTGAAACTTCGCAGGCTGACCAAAAGACGTATCTTCCTTCCAACGCACCATTGAAGGATGCCACTTCGTTCGATGGTTTAGGTTTGAATGATAAATTGGCCAAACACTTGACAGAAGGCTTAAGATTCTCTAATCCTACAAAGGTCCAAAGAGCAGTTATACCAAACATTCTCATGAATCAAAAAGATTTGTTTGTCAAGGCACAAACCGGTTCTGGTAAGACTTTGGCATTTTTATTGCCGATTTTCCATAAACTCATGATGGAAAACACAAACAAGATTGGTCGTGACTCTGGATTGTTTGCTATTATCTTAACTCCTACTAGAGAATTAGCCACCCAGATTTATGGTGTCATGGAAACATTAACCAGATGCTACCATCATATAGTGCCGGGTATTGTAATTGGTGGAGAAAAGAAGAAATCGGAAAAGGCAAGACTTAGAAAAGGGGTAAACATCTTGGTGGCTACTCCCGGTAGACTTGCGGATCATATTGAAAACACAGAGACTTTAAATATCAGTCAGTTGAGATGGTTGATTTTGGATGAAGGTGATAAGTTAGTGGAGTTGGGTTTCGAAGAGACTATCACCCAAATCACCGAAAAGATCACCAGAAGCTCCCAGATCATGGAGACCATGAGCAAATGGCAAGGTTTACCAAACAAAAGAGTCAATATTTTGTGTTCTGCCACCATTCAAGCAAGTGTCAAGAAATTAGGAAGTATTATCTTGAACAATCCTGAAATGGTGAATGTTGATGAAGTTGAAGGTACCACGTCATTTGATGATGAATCCAAACAAATGTCTGCTCCTGATCAGTTGATTCAAAATATTGTCGTCGTACCACCAAAGTTACGGTTGGTCACTATGAGTGCTATTTTGAGAAAGATATCTAAGGATGTCAACGCAACCGAAGCGATCTCCAGATCTATCGTTTTCTTTTCTTGTTCTGATTCAGTCAATTTCCACTTCGATGTGTTTACCAGAGACGGTAAACGGTTCAAAAAAGTTAAACATCCAGACGGAACCATAGAAGAGAAACTCGTCTACTACAATAAAGATATCGATGAAAATGATGTCAACGATGACTTAGGGTTCTTGACCGCACCTTTGATTGGAGAGAACACTGCTGTCTTCAAATTACATGGTTCGTTGTCCCAACAAACTCGTGCTTCCACTTTACAGTCATTTATCAAGAGTAAGTCAAAGCTTTCTATATTGTTATGTACTGATGTTGCTTCTCGTGGGTTGGATATGCCAGATATTTCCAACGTCATTGAATATGATCCTCCTTTCACCATCGAAGATCACTTGCATAGAATTGGTAGATCTGCCAGAGTCGGTAAACAAGGTAAAGCAACTTTGTTCTTGCTTCCTGGAATCGAAGAAGGATACGTTGATGGAAAAATCAAGGTTGTTCACAACAGCAACTTGAGAGTGGTCAAGTATGAGAATCTACTTAAGGATGGTTTTGCTGAAGACGAATCTAGTGATGCTCCTGTTGCTGATAAAAAGACCAAGGTGGATCCTAAGAAGAAAGATGGTAAATGGGATATCCATGCAACCACCTGGCACTTGGATGTCGAAAGATGGTTGTTAGAGGACTCTTCTATACACTCAAAGGCTGTACAAGCCTTTGTCTCGCATATTAGAGCCTACACCACCCATTTGTCTTCTGAGAGAAGCTTTTTCAACGTAAAGTTATTACATTTGGGTCATTTGGCCAAGAGTTTCGGTTTAAGAGAAACCCCCAAGAAGTTGGGTAAATCTGTCGGGTCCAACAACCCTCATACCCAGGACGGGGGATCCAAGTCTAAGAAGGAAGATCCAAGAAAGAAGTTGTTGAGAATGGCCAAATTGGCTGTCAATGCAAATAGTAGTGAGTTTAATTATTGATGTGTATATTAGGTTAGCATAATTATTATAGTATTAAGTAACATAACTGTAGATCCTAGTCATCATGATTAGTGGTCACTTTTGTAGGTTCTGGTCTTTTAGTCACTATTTCTTGCTGCTTCTCTATAGCCCTCGATATTCCAGAGTCCATGTTTCTCTCCCATCACCAATCCCAAACTTCTCTTGCTATAATAATCACCCATCATCTTGATGTTCTCGATTACGTCATCCAAAAGGATAGCTTTTCCCACTGCAATACCGTCGCCTAATCCTGGGTGTTTGATATTGACTATATGGACATGGAAGTGGTAATATGAAGGATGATAATGGATGAAGATTCGTAACTGGTCCTGCTCGATCGCATATTTTTCACTAGTAACTCTTCGAAGGGTCTTGTTCAAATTGATGAGCCAAGGCAAATGGGATTCGTTCAAATCTCTTACTGATGAAATGTCGGTTCTGTTGACAATTGAACATAGATATAACGATGCAAGGTTGATGGTATCCCATTTCATGTCTGGAAGTAAGACAAATCCATTTTCTGGGTCTTTATCGTGATGGACCACCGTTTCCGCTTCTTTTCCTTCAAATAAAATATTGTATACCCATTTGATTCGATCGCCTTTCATAGAGGCTATGTAGGGAACGACATATTGTTTGTACATCTCTGGGGTCTCGACGACATAATGCGATGCCTGGTGGCCGTACTTCTTGATATGAGTTTCGGTGGCAGGATAAATGATGTTTAGTTTGGCCGCAGGGTTCAGCTCTAGATCCAGACGTAATAATGCGTTGGACCAGTAGTAAATATCATTGTGGTTGATTTGGAGGAGATCATCGACTGTTTCCTGGAGGTCTAACTTATCGGTTACAAAGTGTGATTTTTCAATTGTAATTATAGCATCTTGGGAATTGATTTTTCCCAATAACACAATGGACTTCGTTTGGGGATCCTCCTTTAGAAGCAGGACAAATTTGAATTGTTTAATTAGTTCGTTCATGGAGGGTTGATTTATGAATATATTGTTATTATATACAGGTTGAAAGGTGTATATATTTGTACGTTGTATGCAGGTCATTTGCGTGTTGCAAATCAGACATAGATTTTAGACTAGTAGATTTACAGAGATTGTTTGGTTACCTACAGTAAAATATGGCTGGCCGCCAGCGAGATATTCGAAATCTATTGTGAGATCCTTGAGGTACCTGGAGGGCTACTTAATATGAACCCTGAAAATGAATTATCATCAATGCATTTTGTATCAAGAATTCTAGAAAGACAAAGTAAAGTATATCTAGATTTAAGAGTACTCGATGCCTAGATCCTGCTAACTAATGAGTTGTCCTTCTCTACCCAAATTCATGACCTGCAATTATTCATTAATAATCATCATCCACAGTTACCTTCTATAATGAATTGTACCCATCATAAAGTTTCCGTCACGTTACATTATTCATTTGTTCCCTCCAGATTCACTTCATCCTCCTCATCTTCGTTCATATCGAAACAAATCCAACTTGGCCATGCGACCTCGTCTCTTATAATGCTTCTCAATTGGTCAATTAAGAATTTCTCGACCTTACCTACATTCCTCAATACGTTATTTTCCACTTCGCCGATTTCAGATTCGATTCTGATATTTTTTATAATATCGATTCTTTCACGATTGTTAGGTCCAGTCATGTAGTCCACGAAGTTGCCGCCCGAGTTCAAAGGTGGAGTTCTCGACGGCTCTGGATTGGTGCTAGAAAGCGAGAAGTAATCAGAAGTTGTATCATCTATATCGCATAGAAACGAAAAGAATATCGATCTTTTCAAGTATGCAATTGTTGCAATGGAGTGGATCACCAAGTCTGTGATGTGGAGTTTTATTGGGAGTGAGATGAAATTGGGCGATGGATAATTCACAAGCAAGTTCACAACAACCTCGATGTGCAAGTTTCCACTATACTTGATCTCGGCTATGAGCTGGATATCATTGACATCTTTTTCTTGTGCCTTTTCTCCAGCACGTAAACTAGGTTCATTGGGCTGTTTTACCAGAAACAGATTACTTTTGCGGGAATTGGGATTGAGAATCGCCTTGGGGGTTTCTGTGCCGTTATTGGGGCCAAGTCCTATTATATTGTTCATATTATAGTTATGCATGTAGTTGAGGGTACTGTTACCCAACATTAGAGAAATGGAATCCAGCGACGTCCGAAGACGTTCCAACGGAGGTGGTGACGGTTTGACATGTAACGGATTCTCGTCATATATATGATTGGTGGTCATGTCTTCGGAAATGGATGCATTGGTAGTTGTTTCTCCTTCGTCGTCTTCATTTTCATCATCCTCTTCGTCTTCTTCATCATCATCTTCTTCCTCCCTCACTTCCACCTTCTCCTCACCTTCTTCTTCATAAAAATCATCAAATGGATCTCCAATATGTCTGACAATAACTTCTGGTGGTTGATCTCCTAGACTGAAGTTGGTCACTGATAGATCATTGATATACAGAGGCAACGAGATATTCTGGAATTGGTAGTCTAGAAACTCTTGAATTGAATCATTTATAATATTATCTGATATGAGTTGCTCCCAATTGATTTCAAATGACATGATCTCAACTGGCTGACGACTAGTGGAGTTGATGTTATATTTAGGTGCGTGCGCCAGGAAAAATATATATCAATACTGAGCGCTGTGAAGTATTTAACGAGAGATGATGGAATAAATCACTAAATTTCCCTAATATTAATTGCTGAGCGCAGCGACGTATTAACGAGAGATATATTCAAGATTATTACCGAGAATAGTAGTCACTTTACGGGTCCTCGAGTAGAGATCGAAAGAATACACCCATTGAGTAATGCTAATCAACAACCAGTACCATTATCAGCTTAAATTTCGCTTAATAAGGGGCACGCTCGAGCAGATAGAACATATGCCTGTAAATTGCATTACAATCCTGTTGATGAGGATAAATACGTAGAGTGTGATTTGCATAGTGTGATTGCATAGTGTGATTACATATATTATACAAGCACGCTAACAAATACGATTCAATTCTCGTCAAATCAAGAACTACAATTGGCTCGATGCTCTCAATTTCGGTAAGCATTCTTCTTCCGAGAGGAGTAGTTTCAAATCTGTCACCCCAATTATCGTAGGGTTCAGATTATCCTAAGATAATAGCGAATTTCTTCGGACCAACGGCTGCAAATGTTACATAGTAACTATGATAGAACATAGAAGGATTTCAAACACACATAGCAGTTATATTATTGAGTATGGGATGTTTATAAAGAATGTCTCCTATATGTGTCTCGTTGCCTTCTATTAGCCAAGTGACCCCATTATAACCAGTTGTGTTTACAGTTTCTCCACATTTCGCACAGGCCCGATTTCGGAGAATATTCATTTATTTCTTTTTATGAAAATTAGGACATTATAACGAATTTGTAAACCACACTAATGAAAAATTTTAGCAACAACTTATGAACTTCCCCAGACACTTGGATATTAGGAGGTAGTTACAGTCATTTAATCATTTAGTCATTTCCGATCGTTTTTCCTTGTTGGTACTCATTCTGGTAGTTTCCATTCATTGTTAGTCATTATTTTTGTTAGTCATAATGATTGCACCAAATCCTCTTCAGATCATTATAATTGGTGCTGGATTAATAGGTCCTCGTCATGGAACACACGTGAATCAAAGTCCTTACTGTGAATTGTTTGGAATAGTAGATCCATCTCCAGCTGCTCTACAGGTCGCAAGAGACTTGAATACGGATTACTTTCCCTCGGTCCGTGATTTGATAGCATATTGTCAAGAGAGCAAAATACCGTATCCTGATGGGGCTATAGTATGTACACCAAACCATACCCATATCAAGCTCAGTGCTGAATTGGCTTCCTATGGTATACATTTACTTGTCGAAAAACCACTCAGCTCGAAGCCCGAGGAAGCAAAGGCTTTGAAGGAATTTGCATTGGAGAAAAACGTCAAGCTCTTGGTTGGCCATCATAGAAGATTCAATCCCTACATAGTTGCAGCAAAGAAGAATTTACACAGAGCAGGTGAAATAATTGCCATTCAAGGAACGTGGGCCTTGCGTAAACCTGCCAATTACTTCGCTACTTCACCTTGGAGAACTGATAGCAAAACTGGAGGAGGAGTGCTCTTGATAAATCTAGTTCATGATCTTGACTTGCTCCAATATTTGTTTGGCCCCATAGAACGTATCTATGCAGAGTTATTGAAGAAACAGAGAACACAATATGCAAATGTCGATGAAGGTGCAGCCCTCACTATCAGATTCGCTAATGGAATCACAGGAACTTTCATATGCTCAGATAACGTAACCTCACCATTCAATTTCGAATCAGGAACGGGAGAAAACCCAACAGTTCCCCATCACGATGGCTTGGAGGGCTTCTACAGAATTTTCGGTTCAAAAGGAACGTTGTCTGTTCCAGATATGAATCTTTTCCATCAACCTGAATCATCAGATGATGATGAAAGTTCATGGTTGGCACCAATTGTGAGAGAGGCCTTGGTTAACAGACAAGAATCTTTAAATTCTGTTTTACCATTCGACTTACAATTGGATCATTTTGTTAATGTTATCAGAGGCAAAGTCGAACCCTACTGTACTGCCGACGATGGAATGTCGGCTTTATTATGCATAGATGCGGTTTTGAAGTCGATCGAAACCGGGATCCCTCAAAACGTTCAACATGTCAAGAATATCCTTCCAGATTTCAAATCTTTGGGATTAGACAACTATTAGCCACTCTCATAATTAATCATATAGACTCAAAAGTATTTGTTTTCAGAATTCCTGGAGGTAATATCATTGTAGCATAGGAAAGCTTGTTAGCAAAAATGAATCAAAATGATGCTTATAGAAATATATGGTCGTGTACTTGAACATTTTCTGGCCAGTAAAATTTCAATAATTACCAAAGCATCAACATGAAAAATTCAAGCTCTCAATTACAAACGATAGCCCAGACAAACTATACACATAAAATGTCGAAATACATATTACCAACCACATTAAGAGAATTGAGATTCCATTTATCACAAACTGGAGAAGCTTCAATCCCTTTAAGAAACTTTTTGACCAAGACCTACCCAACTTTGAAAGCTCAATCGCAAAACAAGTTACCCATTTTAATTAGAGAAAGTTACGGTGTGCCACCAAGCTTGACTGCAAGATTTGAAAAGGGGAAGGAAATTAAGAATAATTTGGAAGGTTTGGACGAAAGTGGAATAGAGAAGGCGGTGAAGGAGTTGTTGGCGACAAAGTAGATAGAGTTCTGAAGGTTGTGAAGCAAGTCATGGAGAATAACATAGGAGTCTAAGATATTGTCTAATACTATCAACTACGAACTAATTCCGATAATGTCAAACTAATAAAAGCTTATTGAGAAAGAAAGATCTGACTGATCTTTCGTTAACTATACTGCCTTACAATAGATTCCTTATCTGAGAAATAACTATAGTGGACTATTAGTAAGCTCATTAGCAAGAAATACCAGCTCACCATTGACTGGTCAACTGAATTTCTTCATGACGCAAATCACGAGTTTGGACTTTGTTTCTGACCTAGATCCTAAATTGACTCATACTGGCTTGTTCTACACACACGCATCTCATCATATTTAATTACTAGTACCTTATATAACCTCTTGCATCCATATATATACTTTACACGCATGTAACTAGCCGAACTGGTAAATTCCCCATCCTAAGCTACCATTTTCGTCATTATACAATTCTTGGACTTTTCCACTAGAAACGTTATTAATTCCTGCAGCAACTATTGCTGGGACCAAATGTTCAACGGTAGGATGTGCCAGTCGCAACAATTGACTTTGATTCTGTTGGATGTCTAAGAAATCTTGTAAATTATTCGGGGATGACACCAACGTTTTGGTCAACAAATCATTGAAGGGCTTTGTATAAGGCATAACAGATCCAGGATTACGGAACATAACACCAAGGTCACGAAGATTATGCACTGACATTCCCGAGCAGATCACTAACCCCTTGAGATATTTCTGTTGACCTTCATCCCAGAACATGTTTTCTCTAAAATGGTTCAAAACCTGTCCCAACTTGTAGTGAGTCGAGAAATCATTCTCATTGGAGGTTAGGGATACTTGGATCAATGAAGTTTCAGGCAAATCAAGACCGTTGGGTTGTTTTTCAGAAAATGAATTGTAATCTGTGAATGCAACTTTGAGAGGAACCCATACACCGTGATCAATACCTCTTTTAGTTAATTTGGATTGAAAGCCATTTGATTGCAAGTGTTTAGTGATTTCCCGTGCCATGGGTAGAGAGTTTTTGGTGTGGAACTGTTCGGAGTACATGTGTCGAGGAAATCCATGAAAATCATAGATTAATGGACTCTCCAACTCTTGGTGTCCTTCTCTGAGATCTGGAGCACCCACTTCAATCATGTTCTGTCCTCCGGATTGCCAGTGAGCTGATACAACAATGATATAATCAGGTTTCGATTCATTCTTAATCACACGTCCTAACTCTTTGATGGTCTTCCAGGCACCCAAATTTCCGGTAGAGTCGGAATCATACATAAATGTAGGTCCACCATGACTTACGAAGTAGGTGGGAAAGGGATTTAGATTTGTTTGTAGTCTCATTAGATTTCGATAATTCTTATGTTGTATTTTGTAGATCGATACTCAATTTTATTTGCACCCGTCTGGACCCCGGATTTCTGAATGGCACCATATTACTAATGATATTAATAATATGAATAATCATCAAATGGCAGTGCTGTTACAGGCAAATATTAGTGAACAAACTAGTCATGGGTCATTTAATAAGGTTTCACTGTGTTGATTAAGTGGAGTTGAACTTGTTTCGTAACTAGAATTATTGTCTTCATCACTTTGAACTATGATTATTGTGAATAATGTGGTATATGTTGCGGTATTGATGTTTTGGATATTAGTCTAAATTTGCCTACAACTCCTTGGACCTTCTCATTTTAAAGACTATATACAATCTTGGGATATGAAGCTGTTTTAACACAACTTGTTTGAAGTCATTGTAAATTGGATGAAGTCGTTGTAAGTGTTTGAAAATTAATAATTGGTTGAATTCGGTAAATTATTGCAAAATTTTGAGAATTGTTGGAAATTACAACTTAACAATAACTGGTTAAATATTCTAGATAACTAGCTCGATTACAATTTGTATCCAGCTCCAAGCTTGTTCCATCTAAACTATTAAGCCACTTAACACTACTTCTACTCAGATTTTACAGTTTTGACATATTACTACTTCACTGTTCTTTGCTCTTTGTTCTTTGTTCTCTGGTATCATAACGATTTCATATTTTTCTCTGTTGTCGTGTCATTGCACCGCCAGTCCAACGTTTTCCTGCCAAAGCATCGTAAATTCCAGCGAAATTAATGAAATGAAGTCCGTGCAAATCTTGAAAATCGTATATTTCTAAGAAACTTGATAAAACCAGGATTATAGCAGAGACTTAGATTACGCTCAGTATCTGTAGTAATCACTGGAATCAAGAGTTCCATGTGAAACTTCTCTCGGGTTTGCAACTTAGCAACCGAAAAGATCAAGATTATTCAAGCGAACAATTTATGAATCTTCCACTTAGATCAATATTCTCCTTTATCGTCATTAGCACCAGTAATTCAGTTGCAGAAGAACTTCTCTTGTCATTTGTATCATAAGCATCCTATATACTGGAGTATCAACATCCTGCCACCCTGTCTGGATACTGTAGTTCCCACAAAAGATCGTAACACTCAGGGTAATATGCATGACACCTTAAGATTGAGAAACTTCGCCATACTGACTCTAACAATAGTATTTATAGGGTTGCTACAATCAGTCTATATACAGTACTGACATTCCTCCAGAATTTCAAGTTTCCTAAGTGATTCTCAAATTATATAAATGGCAACAAGACCGTGTGAAAGATTGAGTAGTGATTCAGAAGATACCAAGGAGTATATGTGTTAAATATGGTAAATTTTTTCTCTCGAGTAAGTAATCGGATTTGAAAAATATGGCTTAGGTTCATCTACTAACTAACCAGCGCAAAAGCTCGTATCAGGGGTTCACAAAATACCAAGATGAGATGAATCGATACGAAGGAAACTCCCTGGTGGCTGGTCTTCCAAATAATGGACATTCTCGTAGTCAATCTCTATCAAATGGTGCAGGACAAGCGGCATTGGCAGCTTTAAGAATTCATCAACAACAACCTCAACAGCCCCAATCTCCCCAACAGGCTCCCCAAAAACGAACCCCTATGACTTCAAATATCAAGCGTTCCAACTCTTTACAGACTTATACGTACCACCCAAAAGGCTCCTACATTCCTGGCCAAGCTACCATCAACAATCCAAATGCTCCCAGACATAGTAGTTTGACGAGCAGGAATTCATACCAAGCGCCAAAAAGACTCAATTCGCTTAACTCCCAAAATTCTAACAGAAGAACTTATGTTCCTCAATATACCGAAACGGAGGAATTGGAAGAAGAAGAGACTATAATCACAACGAAGACAACAAAAGTCGTCGACTCTCTTGGTAGAACTCAATCGATAACAACAAAAACAATCAAGACTTTGCCGGACGGGTCTAATATTATTGAAACAACGACAAAAAATATCTCTAGATCCAACTCAAGAACAAATTCTCTAACTAGCGGTCGCGCCTCGTCAATGGTTTCCAATGGAAATGCAAATATAAATTTGACAAGGATTGAAGAAGATTTGCAGGATTTCGATTATAATTACGAATTGGATAATGAACACGTTCGCGATGTAAATCATCACAATTTGAAACTCAATGTTCACGAGGATGGCAATGCGATGGGATCTCCCATAAAGGAATTACGGGTTTTGAAACCTGCCCCCGACCGTGTCAACTCAATCACAAGCCTGGAACATTTCAATCCAATTGCCAGTACTGATTCATCGCCCCAAAAGCCATTGAGATCAATTTTGAAAAATACTCAAAGACCAAAGTTTGAAGATGATGAAACTGCAGAAAAAGATTCTACCGACAGACTCCAACATCCCTATAAAAACTTATCTACCAAGCTGGATAAACCTCCGTCTATAAAACCTCCTACAATTCCGTTGAACGATTCAACGTCTTCACATACACTAAAAAACTCATTAAAGAACCAACTAGTGCCAAACTTGGCCTTACCAAAAAGTATTCACCACGATGATGTATCATCAAATTTCTCAGGTGCTTCTCAAAATTCAATCAAATTCGATGAGAGGGTCGAAACTTTTCCCATTTATTCACACGAGAGAATATCCAGTTCTCTGAGACAGGCTCCGACTCCATTACCTAAAGTTGTGGCAATGAAAGATCCAAAGACAGATCCTGACTTTTATGCAGCTGCTATGAAAGCCGCATACAAGAAGGTATATGGTGATAGAATCCCAGAACAAGTATCTTCCCCTGTACTAGCGTCACCCAAGAAAACCGATATCATCCCATCTAGCGCAGAAGATCCAAAACTGCCTATTTATGAAGACTTAACCGGACTTGTTGAGCACAAAGTTAAACGCGAAAAGAATTCAGAACAACCTCAAGGAATAGAATCTGACTTTAGGTATGAAAACCATCATAGAGATTTCGTCAAACACTCTCTAAGAGACCAAATCCCGAAATCTACTTCTCGTAAAGACAGATCAAAGCAGGAAAGCAAAGCTATCAAAGAAACAGAGAAGAATATAATGAAGGAAGCAAAATTGGAAGAAAAGAGAGCACAGGAGGAGGTGAAGAAAGCTCAAGCTGCCGAAAGAATCTTAAGAAAAGAAGAGAAAAAGGCTTCAAGAAAGAAGTTCGGATTTTTCGGCAAGAGAAGAACTTCCACAGATACACAAGGGTATGACACCACAGAATCTGTTATATCTGAGTTTGAGGATAGAGGTCAACTCGGCAGCCCTGTAAACCATTCAACCAAGCCTATTGATACAATTGAAGAGTCAGATACACAACAAAATTCTCCATTGTTGAATCCAAATAATGCTGATACATATACTGAACAAGACATTCCGAAAGCTAGTTCGAAAACTTCAGATTTGGTGTCAAAGAAAGAAACCATTATTCCTGAGACTAAGTTAGAGGTTATCCCAATTGTTGGAGGAGTAATTGTTCCATCTGAATTTGAAGAGAAAGAATTAATTCCCGAAAGTAGAAACACCACGACGACAAGCACTCCCTACATGTCTGATTCTGCCAATGACCCTTTAACACCAGAATTCAAGAATTTCAAGAACAATTCTGCAATTCCTGTACCGCATTTAAATGAAATCGAGGACCCTGCCTTCACCGACTATGAGAGTTTAATGGATAATGAGTACTTGGAGGCAAGCCCTTCAGTAGAAGAAAAGGATATTACTCAACAAGAGCCTGCTGTCGCCATTTGGCAACCTCACCTGCAACAGGCAGAAATTCACATCGAACCAGAAAGTACTATTGAACCAGAAATTCACATTACCGAGAGCACTATGGAACCAGAGATTCACATCACCGAGAGCACTACGGAACCAGAGATTCATACCCAACCCGAAACTGCCATTAGCCAAGAAGAGGCTCCCCTTTTTAACCAACCAGAGAATCATATACTCTCCAATCAAGCTATTATTGAAGACCAAGATGTTCAACTAGCTGAGCCGGAAATCATTGCTGCAATTCAATTAACACCACAGGGCGAAACTGTTACTTCTACTACTACCGATTCCCCTATCTCCGACAACGAAATGATTGAAATTCCATCGCCAGATTCGTGTTACTCTAAAAAGAATGCAAGCGATGATGTTGAATCAGTACAAGAACAGGGTGGCTTGTCTATTGCAGAAGAAAAATCGACAATTGCTACGCCGCAAAGTAATCCAGAACAATCCAACCCAATTGATAGTGATGTACCAACCACTACAGATGCTATTCACAACTTTGACGCAAACATCACTGTTAATAAGAAAGGAGAAAAGAAGAAACCGAGCAAATTTAGGCAAAAAGTTCTCAAATACTTTATTAACGGATACGATAGATATGACAAGTAGTATTCCTTTACTTTCTCATTGGAGACCTTTTACTCTTTGACTTATTTATCTGCAAAAATAATATTCTCAGAATTCAGAATGAATGAAAATGATCTACTCTTGTATTAAACTCTGACGAACCAAAAAGTTTGAATCGAGAACTTTGCGTACGCCTGATAGTTCGATACTTCTATTAGAACAGAAGTCAACAGGTGGTTCCTTTCTATATTGTCGAATCTGACGAAGTGTTTGATCTCTCTGATGAAGCGTTTGATCTCTTTGACTCTCTGACAGAGAAGTCGGCGAGAAATAGATATTGGATCGAATTCGATAATCTGCAGAGTATAAGTATGAGTCTGGAAAAGAATCGTTGACATGGAGGTCTTCAAGAAATTCCAATTGCCCCTCTGTAGGACCATCAACCTCTTCAAACTTAAAGTCAATTTTGAGTGGAGGTAAACTATTCCGCTCCATGTTATTAAACCTAAGGACCAAGTCCACCAACTCAAATTTTAATAGGCGTAATAGGTTACAATCAATTCTAAGGTTTTCTTCTATTTCTGACGATAAATTGGAATACGAAAAGTCCTGATTTTGACTCAGTGAACTTTCATAACTCTGTAAACTTTCATGACTCAGTAAATTCTCTCTACTGGGCGGCTGTTGTTTAGGTGCAGACCGTAGCGGCAGATTGAACTTTCTGATCTCGGATCCCAGTGGCAGGCTGAACTTACTAAGTTGTAGCTCATACCCCACCAGGATATTGGACACGGATTGGGTGTATATACTGGAAGACCTTCCAAAAAGGAGTGATTTATGTCGTGTCAGACTTTTAAAAGGTCCACCAATCTCCGGCGAAGTCTCACATCTTCTGAAGCTGCACAGAGATATATTTGAACATTGCAGGAGGGCTCTATATATTGAAGTTGGGGAACTAACGTCAATCGCGGGCGCAGATTTAGCCTTGATCAACATTGAAGAGGATAAAAATGGTTGCAAATATATTTTCGATCAAAGTTTGCACAGTCAGATATGAACAAATATTTATATATACCAAGGTTGGAATTATTAGATACTCCTAGTGATTTTGATAGTAGCTACTAGCGTAATACCGATTGTGTGATATTTGCAGATAATTCAGATATTTTCAGATATTTCAGATTAAAGTTGGCAAGCGTCCCAAAAAGGTCGACTCAGATTTAATCAATTACCTCTGCTTACGAAGTCACTTACCGTTCCACGACATAGCGATACTTCAACTTAATCTTATTACTAGCTAGCGATTCTTATACTTCAAAACTTCATATTTTCTAGTAGATCTAACATGATACTGCATAATCCCCCTAAAGCGAGCTCAAATCGCCATATGATTAGAACAACAGTTGATAATGTTGGATGGGATTGCTAGCGAAGGCTATGTAAAAGAGGCGGAGAGAATTGGTCATGATACAGAAAATGGCCCTATGGATAGAGATGGTGGAATCGAGGTCGCAGATGATAAAGTTGGGAACACAGATTTTGCCACCAACATAGAGGTATCACAGGCCAATGATATCTCTATTGAAGTTGACCTGGATCGTGACGATCGGGTAAGATACATCTCTTTGGATCCCAGCGAATTTTCGGATATTCCTCCTGTCAAGCGTCAGAGGAACCAACAAGTTGCAGACGAAGTAGTGTTGGAAGAAGAGTTTACGAAATTGAATGTTGCTTGTCGTATTGGTGATATAAATCTCGTCCAGTCATTGCTTGCAACCCCTGGATTAGATATCAACCAAGTAGACGAATGGGACTATTCACCTCTCATCCTCCTGGCGATCTGTGGGCACAAGAAGATAGTAGAAATGTTACTTTCACGAGGAGCAGTTTGCGAAAGAGATACTTTCCAAGGTGCTCGTTGTATATACGGGGCATTGAACAATGAGATTAGAGATTTGTTGATAAGTTTCGATATGACCAAGGCAGTTGACGAGTCGCAGCCATTTGCTGCACACTTATCATCAATATTGAATCCAAATCAAATTCCAACTAAAGATATTATATTTCATTTCCCCCATGCAGTGAACAAGAGCGTTCAAACTTTCAGATTGAATCGATTCCTATTATCTGCCAGAAGTGCTTACTTTAGCGAGAAATTAAACGGAGACTGGAAGGAGAATATGGTGATTGTTTTTCCAAACACTATCGACGCTGGCGTTTTCAAAATTATCATCAATTACATATATCTTAGGACAGACTTTTTGCCGATAGATGACAAGCAGATTCAACCTCACTTGGAATGGTTAGCAAGACAATTGAACCTTGATGATTTGTATGAGAGTATTCAAAAGATCAAAGAGGTGGAACACAACTTCACAAGTTCCATCGCAAAGGTCAAGCACGAATTTGTCTCGAAATTTATCCTCAACGCTAGGAATCAGCTAAAAGAGTTCTTGAAACATCAAGTCCTTGCTAATAAACATGTGTCTTTATTAGAACTACAAGAAGAAGTTGATTTTGAAGATATAAATATAGAAATATCTCAAGAAACTAGAGAGAGCATGAATGTTGGTTCTGTGGATCTCATTCTTTCATGTTTGGATGCAAAATCCGAGGCTGCAGTATATTATCCGGTGCACAAGTCAGTTGCAATAAGGTCAGAGTATTTTGATACCATGCTCAAGTCTGATATGTTTCAAAGTACCCAACAAGAATTGCCTTTATACAATGGGAAGTTGGGTAATTCAATGGTTATAAGATCAGCACTTTCTCCACAACATTTTCCTGTTATACGAATAGGTACAAGTGTTTCTAGTGCCATCGTTGCAGAGATTGTCCTATCGTTTCTTTATCACGACATGGTGGATATTCCCCTTCTGCAATCCATCGAAGTGATATTTGCAGCTGATGAATTGTTTTTGGATCGGCTCAAGTCGATGAGTGTTATGAAGTTTACATCAGGCTTTAATTTTAGTAAGGAAGATTTCATCTCCTTGGTAGATATTGTAGGCTACGATGCTTATGATTTGATAAGGATATCATGGCAAACAAGAAGTGAGAAATTAGAACATCACGTAACCAAAATGATAGCGTATAACATTTCCAAGATCTTCCACAACCAAGACGAACATCTGAAAATTCTAGCTTTGATCAAAGAGAGTGCTGATAGAATCAATGAAAGACAGGATACCGATACAATTGAACTAGTAGACGATATCAGGTTCAATTTAGGTAAGAAATACGATATGGGGAATAATTATGATGATTACGAAGTACCAGAAGGAATACATAATAGAGGTGAAGAGCACGAAGGAGAAGCTGAGAATGGAAGATACAGCAAAAAGCACACTCCAAAGTATAGATTCTATCACGATATCTCATTAATTGATGAGTTACTTGCTGAGTTACAACTAAATGCCTGATTGATAAGCCAATTGATGTTACAACTCCATGATTGATACATAAATTAAACCAAATTCAATCACAGAGTTGCAAATAGTGTCTCTACCGAAGAACCAATACTTCTCGTTGTAGAATGTGGTCTAATGGGTTCCATAGATCTCGTTAACTACCATAAATGTCTCGCAGCCTAATGCGAAATTTGAAGTTCTCCTAAAAAGATTATTATAGTTTCAATTCAATATCGTGCTTGTTGCTAAGGAAGGGGTAAAACTCTACCTGGGACCCACAATTACTTATCACCAATATATAAATTAATGTAAACATCTCCAGTAGTTAGACCATCAACTATTTTCATTTTCGTGTCTGTACCAGAGTCTCATCGCCATCGCGATTTCTGAAAAATTTAGATCTACTAAGACTGATTTATACAACATACATAGAAGGATATGGCTGATAATAATCCAGAAGGTGGTGTACCTGCCGACTTCTTTGTATTAGAAGACAAGTTGAGAAAAATCAGAACTCAAGTCAATTCCAAACTCGACAACCAAAAACATTTGGCAATCATTTTGTCAGCGGTTGAAGAAAACATCGAAGAACAAAAGAATGAAAAGACTCCAGTTGCATACTTTGTATCGTTCTTATCGTTGTTAGACCAGTCTATTAAAGGGGATGAGGTTGTTGATTCTAAATTAGCTGCTACAACCACATACTTTTTGGACCTTGTGTTCCCATTTACTCCTAAACCATTATTGAAGTCTAAATTTAGTGAGATCCTTACTAAGTTATCTCCTCCACTTACTCTGCCAAGTGCCGAAGCTCCATTAGTTAGAGCCACTGTTGGTGCATTGGAAAGTTTATTGCTTGCCCAAGACCATCAACAATGGGTTTCTACCGGTAATATCTCTCCAAAGAGAGCTTTCATTGGGTTAATGGAATTATCATTTGATCCAAGACCTAAAGTCAGAAGAAGAGCACAGGAAGCTGTTAATAAGGTATTGGACAATCCACCTGCCTCGCCATTTCCAAACCATGTTGCTTCTCCATTGGCCGGAGAGATTTCTTTAAATAAGTTAGCCTCTTTACTCAAACAAGGGAAGAAACACAACAAAAATAAGGAACTTAACTCCCAGGTCATCCATTGTTTACAATTAATCACTTCCATCACTTCTGCTAACGCATGGCCTTCAAATAAGATTGAAGATTTGTGTGATGTTTTGTTGGAAATTTCGAAAACCTCCGACCAATACTTGGTTTCCTCTGCATTTTCGGCCTTTGAAGGGTTATTCAAATCAATGTCAAACATTATTGATGTGGAAAAGTTCAGTACTGTTTTAAACATTATTTTTGACTTGAAGCCTTCCATCAACGACACACATTTATCTGCATCTTGGTTGGCAGTTGTTGCCAAGGCATTAGAAAGCTTTGCAACCTTAGCCCCAGAAACCTGTATCCAGAAAGTGTCTGTAATTGTACCCGTTGTTTCCAACTTTTTATCATCAGAATCAAAGGATATTATTATATCTGCTAGTCAATGTTTGATTGCAATCGTTACTGAGGTATTCCCAGACAATTTCTTGTTGCAACCAACATCTACAAATGGTGTTAGTGGTGAAATCTATGAGTTAATGGATGAGACCGTTACCTTTATTGCAGAACATATTGAAAAGGAATTGTTCTCCATCAAATATCAACATGCTACCAAAGAAGTCTTGGAATTCGTTACAGCTACAATCTTGAAGTTGAGAACTAGATGTAATCCTGACTTTTTGAGCATTCTTGAGATCGTTGGCCAATGGCGTACAAATGAGACTGATTCTTTCCCTCATAACAAAGAAGCTGAAGATTTGATTGCTGCTTCCTTGTCAACTATGGGTCCACAAGTTGTATTGAGTGTTTTACCATTGAACTTAACTGGTGGTGAACACCCAGGGAGAGCATGGTTATTACCGTTATTAAGAGACAACGTCAGATTCTCTGAGTTGAATTTCTACAAAACAGAAATCTTGCCAATGGTTGAATTCTTCCAAGGCAAAATTGCTGACTCCTCAAACAAGGAATCGGTAAACAACAAGATCTTCCAAACCATTATTGATCAAATCTGGTCATTGCTTCCTCATTTCTTTGATTTGCCAAAGGATGTCAGAACTGCATTTGACGATTCTTTTGCTGCCAGCTTATCAGACTTGATGTATTCTAAGGTTGATTTGAGAGGTCCAATTTGTCACGGTTTGAGATTATTGGTAGAATCCAATATCGCATACAGTGAAGGAGCCATGGAAGACGACTTGTTGATTCAAGAAGAATTCCCAATTGAAGAATCAAAGAAGAACTTGGAATATTTAGCCAGCAAGGCCTCGAACGTGTTGTCAGTTTTATTCAACGTCTTCTCATCTACTTTACCTGATGCCAGAAGTTTTGTTTTGGAAACTATCGATACCTACTTGCAAATCATTCCAAAGGATGACTTAGAATCAACCTTCAACAAGGTCTGTGGATTATTGAAACAAGCCATGGATGACGAAGCTGCTCAAGCCGAGGATAAATCCGACTCACCAAAATTAAGTTCAACTATGATGGATTTAGTTGTCGCCATGGCCAAATACGTGCCAGAAACTTCTCACATTGCATTATTCTCTATCTTTTCCACCTCCGTTGCTTTACAAAACAATGCCTTGATGCAAAAGAGATCGTACAGAATTCTTTCGAAATTGGCCGAAACTGATGATGGTAAGGCTTCTATTTGTAAGTTTATGAATGAAATTGAAAACGTCTTCATCCAAACTACCGAAACTACCCACAACTCAGCTAGAGCTTCAAGATTGAATGCCATTTTGTTGGTATTGGAATTGTTGCCGCAATCTGATTTGTATTTCATTCCTTCCATTTTGCAAGAAGTCATCATGTCCACTAAGGATGTTAACGAAAGATCAAGAGAATTGTCGTATCAAATTTTGATCAAGATGGGTCACAAGCTGGCTGAAGGTGGTATCATTGAAAACTCAAAAGTTCCTGGGTTTTCTCCAGATGCCCAACCATCTGAAGCATCATTGACCGAATTCTTCACTATGGTTAGTGCAGGTTTAGCTGCACAAACCCCTCACATGATCTCTGCGGCAATCACTGCTGTATCTTGTTTGGTTTTCGAATTCAAGGATCAATTACCTACTGATGTTTTATTGGAAATTGCTTCTACTGTTGAATTGTTCTTGACCCATAACTCAAGAGAAATCGCAAAGTCTGCTATTGGTTTCGTCAAGGTCGAGGTTTTATCTTTACCTGAAGAGATGGTGAAAGCCAACTTGAAAGAGTTATTAGCCAAGTTGATGAAGTGGTCCCACGAACACAAGGGACATTTTAAATCCAAGGTAAAGCATATTTTGGAAAGATTGATTAGAAAGTTCGGTGTTGAAGAAATCGAACAAGCAATTCCAGAAGATGACAGAAAGTTGGTCGCCAACATCAAGAAGATCAGAAACAGAAACAAGAGAAAGGACGAAGAAGAAGAAAACGCAGACACCACTGCTAACCCAGGTAAGAAATTCACCTCTGCATACGAAGAAGCTTTATATGATTCTGAAGTTTCTGATGATGAAGTTGAAGAAGATGATAATGTCAAGGGCAACAAGAAACAATCCAACCAATTTATCTTGGAAACTGGCGACGAGCCATTGAACTTGTTGGACCGTCAAGCATTATCTAAAATCTCGTCATCCAAACCAAAGAAGTTTACCAAGAAGGATGTATCAGCAAGATCTTCTGAATTCCAAACCAGAAATGGAAAGATTGTTTTCAACGACAACAACAACGAAGACCCATTAGCTGGTAAGGGCTCAGGTGTTGACGCTTACTTGGATGCTGTTAAGCAGGCTCCAGTCAGAGGTCAAAGAAACAAGTTGAAATTCAAGAAGTCAAAGGACGAAGAAAACTGGTCTGACGATGAAGAAGCCAAGCCAAAGCAAGCTCCAAAGGGTAAATTTGCCAACAACTCCAGAGTCTCGAAACCAAAGCAAAAATTCAAGGCCAGAAAGAAGTTCTAGTTTAGTCACGTATTCATTTTCATTGTATATTACCATTTATTAATTTACACTACATTATTGATATATTAAAATGTAGAGAATTTGGGCAGAAATACCCCCCAGAGAGGGTGAGAAGAAAAGTTGATAGTGAAACAATTCTAGGTGAAATAGTCAGAGAGTTATATATATAGACACACCACATCACCATTTTAGAGGGTCACTTCGAACTCATTTCTTATCAAATTATAACTCACAAGATCATTTATTTTAGAAGTTATATTATAAGAAAATATAAGATAGGATCTAAACCTCATCTAAAACGAATCAAAATCAGAGAGTCTGGTTCTCAAACAGCCCTTGACTCTTGAACCTAACAACCTCTGGATTTACTTGAGTAAGTGGTTGTGTTGATGGGTGCAAACAATCTCGACCAAAACACACGACCCTCACGAATTCTACATCAATTTTTTAAGAATTTTTCAAGATTATACTGACACTTGAATACACTCTATAACATGTCCTTACAAACTATAAAAAGTCCTATTAGGATTCGGTTGGCACGTTTTGGAAGAAGACACAGCCCTTTGTATAATATCGTGGTGGCGAAGAAAGGTTCAGCTCGTGATAGTTTACCAATCGAAGTTTTAGGAACATACAACCCAACACCAGTACCTTTAACTCCCGAAGAAAAGGCCAACGGTATCAAACCATTCAAAGACATACAATTAGATTTCAACAGGTCCAAATACTGGATTGGTGTGGGCGCAGATGTTTCTGAACGTGTAACATATTTGTTCAAGAAAGGTGGATTATTACCTGAACAATGGCCAAAACCTCATAAGTTGACCCAGCAAGTTAACAAGGAAGTGGTAAGTGAGATCAAGGTGGTTTACGAAGAACCAAGAGAGTTATTCAGAAGAAGATAAGCGTCATCATCCTTGGGAGAAGATTTATCTTATTAATTCAGGTCAAGACTCACTATCAGGTTTACATGGCTATCTGATACAAAATCTTATACATCACCAACTTAATTGTTGACATTTACTTCTAAAGAATACTTGTATATAATAAATGCATTCATAATTTTACTGGATATTGCCTTTTCCAATGTAACCACCAATGAGATTTCTTTGGAGTTCCAAGCAAAAGACCCAATTTCTGACGAATAAGATCCCTCACCCCAGGCGAATTCTTGAGTGGAATGGAGTCTAAGGATACTTGTGAGGCGGTTTGAACAATTTGGAGAGTTTCGTCAGAGACTTGGATTGGCACTTCATTCTCGTTAGAGGAGATGTTTATATTTGTATCTGACGCAACCTCGCAGCGAGCCAGTTTCAAAGAATTGTTGTCCGATTCTTGATTCTTGAGATTGGTCTCTGATTTCACCAGATTCTCCTCCAACTCAACGATCAGTTCCAAAGACGACTCGACAAACATGTGATTGGCCCATTTTGGAATCTGGTTTTCTAGGTGGAACTTGTAGTTACTAACATCATAAGACATAGGAAGAAACATGGAGTTTTTGATCACGGTGGGCTTTGTCATGCTTTCCTGGAGATTGAATAAACCCACGCCGGCTTCGAGGATCGAGCCACACACTTCTGAATCCACTTCTATCCAGAGACTTTGAATCAACCTCGCCACTTCCAAGAACACTTGTTTCATTCCTTGAATCTCTGCCTCAGAAATGCAGTCATAGACTCTTTCGGTGTTGGTAACAAGTATATCGAGTTCAGGAAGTACATTTATCTTAGCCTTCAAAAGTGCATACATGTACTGATACATGCCTAACCCTGGAGGACAGTGTTTTACTATTGTACAGACAATCTCATCAGTCAACTTGATCTTGTAGTCTAGAATTGAATATTGCGATCCATTGTCTAGATATCCAGCACTGGTAACAACAATTTTGCGGGTCTCATTCAATCGTTGTGAAAGCTTTTTGAACTCGTTGAGTAGTCGAAGGATATTCACAGTTACAGGGATATTGAAAATTAGTGGCGAAAATAACGCCCCAAGAATATTCAACGACTGGAGATAATCACACATTTGGCTATTATTTGGTAGCTTTGACAAGACTACTTCTAGCAACTCAGCAGGCGACGTTTCTAGTGGAATATTGAGATCGATCTTCTTGGTGGTTGGTTCGAGATAGATCACCACAAGTAATTTATCCAAACGATGTCTAAAGAATGCAAGAAAACTTTCTTCAAAAGAGTGACTCTTTTCAACTATTGTCATCAGAGACTCAAGTAGATCACTCAAACAGTTTAACATTTTGAAGTACTCGACATTGGCGTGGGTTAAGTTGTAGGGACTTTCCACAAGTAAAAGTTCGATCTTGGCCAAATTCAATGACAAAGCCTTTTCAGGGAGATCAGGAACTATAGACAAGCTCAACGTAGGTATAGGGGACGTCCTACTAGTGCGATAGGTTGCTTCTTCCGCTACTGAATCCATAATAGTATCTGTGTATGGCTGCAAAATTTGCTTCTGTGCCATGTCGCAAAGTGCCCATGAATCTAAGTCGCAGAAATTTGACATCAAGAATATGACACCGAAAAATTGACATCTAACAATATGAAAAATTTACACTACAGTAGTATTTGAGAAAATGTATGTATGAGATACTATGAACTATAAAGAACAATCAGTTTAATCGAACATACCGAATCCCATGTCTTCATCAGATTCTTCGGCTTCTTCATCGGCTTCTTCTTCAGCTGGAGCATCGGAAGAGGCAGCGGCAGAGGAGGCAGCTGGAGCAGATGCGGCGTAAGCTTCTGGGTTAGCTAATCTGTCCTTGATGGCTTCAGAACCTTCAAAAGTGTAGTCAGTAGCAATGGATAAAGCCAAAACATTCTTGTAATGGTTAACAACAGAGTGACCAACAGATGGTAAGGTTGGGTAACCAATAGCTAAGGAGATGGAAGCGATGGTGCTGATAGCGGAAACAAAGTGACCAACTAATTCATCATCGGTGATATCCAAGATGGAAGATGGGAAGACTTGACCGTTGTCGTAAACTTGAACGACAGTCATACCGTAGGTGAAAGGAGAAATGTTCAACATGTTCAACAAGGTAGCTTCGGATGGACCGACCTTGTGGGCAGCTTCAACAACCTTAATGTCAGAAACAATTTCAATGGTACCTCTGGCAATCTTGGTTGGGACACCTAAAGCTTGGAAGAAAGAGGTCTTACCTGGTTCCATACCAGTGTTACCGGCTGGAATCCAGACATCCAATGGAGCAACGGCACCAGCTCTAGCTGGAGCAGCAACAACGTTGGAGATAATCTTTTCTCTGATATCCTTCAAGTCACCGTTGGTGAAAATGAAACCAACGTTACCTCTAACGAAAGGTAACAATTTTTCAAATTCTGGCAAGTCAGCTAAGAATCCTCTCAAGGCTCTTCTAACCATGGTGTTCTTACCCATCAAAACGGTAGCTTCACCTCTTAAGGCTTTTCTGATTTCGTGCATTTGTTGGGAGGAGACATTGTCAACACCAACAACGAAGATAGACTTGTATTCTTCTAACAATTCTCTCAATTTGAGGAAGTATTTAGCTTTGCTTTCACGAGAACCACCCATTTCGACTTATTTGTAATATATATTGACGATAGGAATATTTAATGGCCCAAAGATATTGATAATATAAGGGAAAAGAAGCACCACTAGCCAACCTCGAAAAATCAACTGGTCGGCACTCGCAGTACAACAAAAATTTTGCAAAATTTTTCAGTTTCGCAGTCGCTGAAAAAGGTTTCAGCCCTAAGTATGCTCACGTGATGACGATTATTTTGCACCCAAACAGATTTAGTATGATGAAGGACTACCCATTGGACGCCACTTCATCTATGCTAAAGACTTAATAAGTTGATTTTTCGTTTATCTTAATAAAACGGTACTACTCCATTCGCTCCTCTATTAGCTTGGAATCCAGTGTCTCTTCAACTCTCACAGATCTGTCTAAAACCATCATATTACATAAACTTCGAAGTATAACCTTTATTTTTATATACTTTTAGCCATATCCCTTATTTTCATAATCAGAGCTTACAAATGCGTTCTTCAAATAATTTTGCCAGATAGCGTCCAACTTTTTCGATTCCTTGGACTTTTTCTTGGACTTTTTAGGGTTCTTTTTAGGTTTCTTTTGCTTGCGGTTGCGTTCATCTTTGAGGGGTTTACCCAATTTTCTAGCGAAAGTGATCCATTCATCAACGACTAACGAGGACATTCCGTATAGTTTATCGTCTGTAGCGTATTCTATTTCGTAGCCGAACTTCTTTTCTCCTGAATTTATCTTTTCCAAATCGGCGTAGAATTGAACATATCTTTCTGGAGTAAATGTCTGTGGTACATAAGCTGGACCAAGAGGTAAGTTTGATGGCATTTTTGGAGGAAGGGTTTTATCCTTCTTTAGCGTTTTAAACCCACTTGTAGAAACTTCTTCGTCTTCGTCATCGTATTTATCAAAGTTAAGCATCAATGTATTCAACCCAACGAAGAAATTATCCCAACTTTCAAACTTATACTTTGCCTGCAGTTTGATATTTTCCTGTAAGTTGGTGATATTGTATTCCCACACACGAAGTCCTGGATTGAATGTAGGAACCACACTCGCAGTCACATGTGCAATGGAATAACGTTGACTCAATTCTCCAGATTTTGCTTTACCCTTAACTTGCGAATACAAATCTTCACGAAGTCCCTCAAAATATTTCACCTTGTTACCTGGAATTCCCCCTTGGATGGTTATTCCCGATTCATCGTAATTCTCATCAAAAACACGATACATATTGGAGTCACCAAGAGGTGAGGTCTCTTCATCATCATCATCATCGTCATCGAAATCCTTTGTGAGCAACGACATTTCTTTCAATAACTTCTTATCGGAAGTCTTTCCTTTCTTAGAATCTCGAATACTCTTATAAGCAGCGACAGAATCCAAAGGAATAAAATGATCCATGTTCATATGTCCATACAAACCACCAATAATAACATCACGATATTCATGGGACCAAACAATATACTTTCTTAAACAAGAAATATCATAATTCTTCTCATTGGGAGGGACATGGCCTGTCAACCAAACTTTCATATTCCTCGCTCTCATTTCCTTTAGCACGTAACCAATCCATTCGAACAATTTGTAGCCAGGTTGCTTTCTAGAGTCACAATTGTCGACAAGAGGATTCGATTGAAAGAGATAAAGAGTGTTGATAGAGAGAATAGCCAACTGGTTAGGAATAACTTCCTGGAAAAAATAAGCTCCTCTATTGAAAATATGAAGTTGTGGTTGGGGAATAAAATTTTGCCATATTTTAAACATCTCTCTAGTCTGCAAGGTTGGGCCTGGTGAGAATAAATTGTGGGGATAAACATCATTGTTACCAAGAGAAGGAATCAATTCAACTTGCATTCTGCGAAGATCCTCGTCATTGTCTTTGTTTCTAAAAGTATCGTACATCAAGTCACTAACGTGCTGGTTCATTTCAAAAATGTTCATTTCTGTACGTGGGTATTGACGATCGTTATCGTGTCTGACATTGTCACCAGTCCATACAATAAAATCGATTTTGTCTTGAAGATTGTCAGATACCCATTTGATGGTATCATTCATAAGAACCATTGGCGAGTCACATCCTAATATAGCATCTCCGTAGGCTCCAGCCGCACCCTCGCCTGCGTGACATTGTTTAGCAGGATCAGATCCTTCCTTGTAGAAAGGATCAGGATGAAAGTCCGTGATGTGAAGAAACCTTCCGTTTATAATCTGCTCTCCGTTTTCTAATGTAATAAGTTTGATTGGGACTTTGGGAGTTAGTCCAAGGTCCTTAATACTTTGGATTTGAGATGAGTTGAGTTGTACACCTTCTATTCCAACAATTGATGGAGGGGACGATGCTTTCAACGTAGCTAACGCTTCATTTATACTTGATGTACCTATTCCATAATACACTCCTCCTAGAATTATTGTACATGCAATAACTACCTTTGAAAATGTCGAAGTTGCATTAGATATCCTGGTAGCCTTGGATACCTTAGATGTCGTGCGACCAACCATTCTTATTCTTGTCGTAATGTGACCCGATAAGTATGCAAGGAACAATTGTAAAAGGTTTTCCAAGGATGTGATGAAGTAAGATGATATCCCAAGGGGGTGCTATTTCCGAAAGATTGAACGTGCTGCTTACATAAGCCTTTAATTTCAAAAATTGACTCAATCAATGAGGTGTGGATTGAACTATTAAAGCTTTGGAAATAGACACTTAGAGAGTCACATAGAAGTGAAGTTCCGCATACCACTCAGATAGCACCCGTGTCCCATCTTAAACGAATACTGAGATAACTCATTAGATATATATGAGATATATTTCCTCGGAACACTCCACTATGGGTTAATACTAAATAGTACCACCATAAATCTACATAATTACAACCATGATGACACCTTGATTTCGTTAATGGCTCCGAGTCCTTATCGTACTATTGAACAATTAGACGAATGTTTCTTGCTATTGTTAGTTTCTTCCATCAGTTGAGTCGGCTAGTACTAAGATTTATTAGTCTTTGAACATCCACGCGCGATTACAAATATTATGACATCTCGTAGATAACCTTGGAACACCTCTAAACGAGTAAGAGGCTCGTAGCGTGACCCGGCCACCAGGGGTTATTTCCTCTGCTAAAACTACTCCTGCATAAATATTTCTTATCCTGTACCTAGTCGCGAGTTGAACCTGCATAATCATCATCATTGAGCTCTTCATCGCGCACGGTTTAATCTGTTACATGGTACTCCAGCATTGTCGCGAGTCTGTTGACGACTGTATACAACCCAGGTGCCCCATCGATTGGGTATACTGCACCCAATTTATTACTATTCTTCATCTGTTAGGAACACTGGCATTTGCGCACTGAGATTTCCATTTACAGACCAATTTCAAAAACATCAACAAACGCGAAAACTGCAATTGAGGAAAACCGGAGGGGTGGTAGGAGATGAAAACAGGTGAAGAATCATACTCTAGAGGTATAGCGACAGCCTCATAAACCCACCACCTTCTAGACAGCATATTAATACCAATACACCCAATAATTACGAATCACTGTCCAAATTTCTCTTCTTCTCGCCTAGAAGACTCCCTCCCTCGTCGCGGTGCATCTTCAGTCGCGACATGTACATAATAAACCAAAAACATAAACAACTCGAAAACTCTTTAAATCTTCTATTCACGCACATATCAATTACTTCCTGATTTGGCTATAGAAGTACTCAAAACACGGATGCTGTATTAATTAATCTTTCAACCTTTCAGTACAATGCAACCCTTAATATTTACATTTCCACGTCCAAGTATATATATATGTACGTAATTACTGAAATATTTGGCATGGAATTGGAACTATACAGTAATTAAACCAACTACCCAATAATACCATAGTATTCCAGAAGTGTACTATATCTACCACTACATATATCAATACTTCTATATCATCATGTATTTGCAAACACCAAAAAGACCATGTCTTCCACCCACTCCTACTAGCTACACCAAACCTAGTCTTCCACCGTTGTCGTCGATCTTCAATGGTTCTGTTCCACTTCAAAAGACTCCGTACCACTCTACCACTTATAAGTTGCCCTCCATGTCAACTCCAAACTCTTACTACACACCAAAAGCTTTTACATTCAGCACTCCAAGTGCAATGGATACGTCCGAGGGTGACATCAGTGTGTTGGAGATGAGAAAACCTGCCAGCAAGAGCACTGCCAACCCGGCACCAGTGATCAAAACCGAAACTCCTAGTGTTGCGGCCGCAAAGACTGCCTATGCCTTTATTTCCCACTCTCCTTCGACATACCCATCCCAAGAACCATCTATAGACAATGCACCTCTCGCAAGAAGAAAGAGAAGAAGAACATCTCCCAACGAACTCCTCATTCTCAACAACGAATTCGATCTCGGCTCCACCCCTAACAAATCAAGAAGAATAGAAATCGCCGGAAAAGTTAACATGACAGAAAAGGCCGTCCAAATATGGTTTCAGAACAAACGTCAATCATTAAGAAAGCACCTGAACCACGAAAAGGAAGTCACAGAGTTGCCTCCAACCACTCCAATTTATGTGATTCCACATCATCCAGTTATTCCTATTTCTGCGAATGTTCCATTGATGTCGTCCACACCAATCAAGCCAATCATGACGAAATCACATTCCTTGGGTCCTCACATGACCTCATCTCCGATCAAGGAAAGCTCTTCAATTCCATTATTTGTCAAGCGTCGTTCTACAACCCAAAATACACCAGTATCGCATATGTACGATGATGGCGATGACGATTCAATAAATACTTCTATGGATGAAGACGTCCTTACACTGACCCCATCTAGTATCACACCCAGCACATCTTCTACCAGTCTCGTGTTGAACAAAACCAAAAAGAAGCAGCCTCTTTTCCTCAATTCATCAGCCTCGTCTACTATGACTTTCAAATTAATGCCAAACTCAAAAGTAACCCAAAAGTTGAACAGTATAGCCCATGAAGAAGACAAAGAAAATGAAACCATTCCAAAGAAATCCGCAACTTCTTTCAGAGAGATCTTGGATGATGTGCTGGTCCGTAAACCATTGGGTCTGTTGACTACAAACCGTCAGAACACTTTGGTCAAGAAGGAAAATGAAGAGTGTGTGGAGAACTTGTTATCTTTAAGAGCTGGTTATTAGAATTAACTTTCCTAAGCGTCGTTTTCAAGATTATTCTACATGAGCGTCGCCATGATCCTAGGAAGCTATTCTACAGAGCAAGAGTTGTATAGTGATCTATTTATATGTGTACTTTTGTACTAATGATTGATGAGAGTTTATTAACTGATATTAGTAAGGTAAATCCATGGCCCGCGGCCCTTCGACGGTAGCCTTTAGACGGTAGCCCATAGACCGTTATTCTCTGCCGAACCCTTTGTAGGATGCTTGCACATATCAGTTCCCAATGCGGTTAAATTAATTCTGAGTCGCGAAAATATATTTGCTCTTGTTTCGTCAATTTTCAGGCACGGATGGTTGCAGGAGATCTGTCGTCAATATAATCGTCAAGACTTTTAGGAGGTGTTTGTGTTGCTCCTTTGAGTTATTTAGTTCATGTACCTAATTTACGTAATTTACGTAATTTTTCTAGCTTACTACTTTTGGAATATATGTTACATCTGGTTTAGTGCCTTGTTCGATAGATGAGATGGAGATCAACATGATTAGTGGTAGAATTGATGGTCGTTCCTCTCCGAAATATATTTCAACATATCATAATAGTTACTATGGTTCTTATAGTTCTTATAGTTCCTATAGTTATAGTATTTATTGCAGTAATTCTTTTAATTGGTTTTTGATATGAATATTCTGAGATATTTTGCAGCCATTTAACAAAATTCTACAAGAAAAGATGAAGTAGTAAAGAAAGCTAATATATTTATATTATGTCTTATTATGTTATTCAACTAAACCCTACAATCAAACAGGAAACAAACCATTGGTAGTGATACTTTTCTAATTGGACTAGGTAGGAGTTTTGGCCCTGGTGAAAGTCTTGAGAATCTTAAGGGACTCTTCATGTTGAACTTGGTATAAATATCTAAATTGCGAGTCTTGACTGAAATGCTTGAGTTATAATGTATAAAACGTCTCTTTAGTATGCTTTTCTTATGCTTTCAATCGTCTATGGAGGAATATGTACACCCATGTTAGTGTTATAAAAGGTGGATACTCTGAAACTCTAAAACGCGCCACAACTGAGACAAATCGAAAACGCGACAAATTTGCGACACAACTTAATACTAGTATATGCTTAAAAACCTCAACACCTATAGGGTGATGTAATATATATTTGACTTAGAATTCGCTGTTATCTTGTGGTCAAAGATTCTACTCCTCAAATTATTGACGGAGACTCATAACTATAATCGAAAAAGATAGACTGTATTTATTAGAAGAATCTCGTATGTCGCAAATGCCTTATCGTCTCAGACAAGACTTGTACAACTGGTGGTAGTTTCTAATACTGCGTAACGATACAGACACAGGGCCTACAATACTTTTCTCAATTTTCATTCTAATGATTTAGACATTCCATTGCTTCATATTCTTACAGTTTACTACATGGAACATTCAGACTTTCAAAATCCAATTGTTCTCAGATTTTAACGTAAGTATAAAATTAAATTACATGAAGATATATAACAAATGACTTGTTGAATTTTAGTTCAATATGTAAACCCCTGTAACTTAAATTTAACGACCACGGGAAGTGGTCTTGGTGTGTTGACCTCTGACCTTTAATCCCCAGAAGTGTCTAATACCACGGTGAGCTCTGATCTTCTTCAATCTTTCCAAGTCATCTCTTAATTTGGATTCCATATTGTTGGCTAAGACGTGGTAGTCCTTACCGTCAACGTGATCCTTTTGTCTGTTCAAGAACCAGGCAGGGATCTTATAGTTGGTTGGGTTTTGCATAATGGTGACAATTCTTTCTAATTCTTCTTGAGTTAATTCACCAGCACGCTTTTGTAAATCAACATCGGCTTTCTTACAAACCAAGTTGGAGTAACGACGACCGACACCTCTGATCTTGGTCAAGGCGTACATGATCTTGATTCTACCATCAATGTTGGTGTTCAATAAACTAGAATGTTAGTAACTAATACAAATAATGAATCCTGAGCTTGTGAATGTGGTAGAGCCCTCAAAGACTTGTTCAGAGGCTACTCCTGTTTATATGGTCATTTTCGACTTTTCATGACTTCGATCTACGCTTGGAGTATTCAAACAGGTTGGATTTGGTGATTGCTGTACATACCGTAAGATGTGTTGGAATGAACCTTCTTCTTGGACGACTAATGGCATCTTGACTTGATTTTCCTTAAGGTATTAGATATCAAAAGAGTGTTTGAGTCTTAAAAATTTTCCACCTATAGGTTTTTTCTCCCTTGCCTATAATTTTTCACGAGAATTTTCCTCGCACTCATTTTTCAGTGTGCGCGAATCAATACTGGGAGGAGAATGAGTCGTGTTATTGTGCGAAAACAAGGGCTGTGCCCTATACTAAGGCACGTGAAGACTTAACCACAGATAAGTATACTCACTACTTGCAAATAGACATACACATCAAGTATTATATGTTAATGGATCTGCCTGAGTTTGTGTGAATAGCCTTCAGATGATTGGAGTGCATTTGTTTCAGATCTAAATACTTATAAGACTTTTTATCATATATAATCTTAGAGTGGGCTTCTCAGAACTATTAAAGTTCGCTTATCAGTATCATATTGCTTTATCATAAGTTGAGTTCCAGATGACTTTTAGACATTGTTGATTCCTGAGCAACGGCCGCAAAAATAAAACGAGAACTCATAAGATCGCGATCAAGTACGGTTATTATCTCTAGTTAAGTTATACAATGTTAGAACATTGATCGTAGATGTCAGTATCATAATTACATGCAGATTTATTCGTCTCCCCAGCCAGTAGAACTAGCCGGTATATTATGTACAGATGATTAAGAGGAATATTTACTGATGAACCATTGCAAAGCGGGCAATTCGATGTAGACTCTGTTAGCCTTCAATATGTCTCTAACTTCCACGGCTTCCTTGATCAATACATCGGCCTTCTTTCCGATATACTCGGTAGAGGCCAATAAGTTATTTCTTTGTTGGTTGGTGATGAATAACAAGTTCAACTTGTTTAATTGGTGAGATTCTACAAACTGCTTGGTGGCTTCTTCGTAGTTGTACTTAAAATCCAAAACGGTGGAATCAAATGGATTCACTTTTTGGTCTTCGGCGCCTCCAATTATGAATAATTTTCCGTTTTTGTATTGTTCTGCCAAAGCAGTTTGGAAAGCTTTGTTGTAGATCTTGCTAGGCAATTCAGTGGACCAATCGTGGCCAGCCTTGATACCATGTGCCTTGATTCCATTATCTCTCATAGGAGAGTTGGCGTCACCAACTCTGGCTCTACCAGTCCCCTTTTGAGGATGTAATTTTCTATTGGAGAATAACTTGTCACCTTTGGTAGGCACATTCCCAGACCCAACTCTGGCTTTGTCTGCTTCGAATACGACAGCACTCCACAAAAAGTCTCGTCTTAATGGGGAATCAAAGAATGGAGCTGGTAATGGAATGAAGGTTTGCGGTTCCAACGATGGGAACGAACGCAAAGATGCTAATGTGTATTTTGGTGGTTGTGCAATTTTGAAGGCTGATGCTTGGGTGGCTTCGGTCGCCAACCTACGTATGGATTGATGAAACATCTTGATTTTATGAGTTTTCGTTGAAATCGCTATTTGATAGTTTAGATCAACTTTTAAGCTCTTCTATTTGGACCCTTTACTCCTGTACTCCCTGAGTTCTGTGTCTTTCTATGTTAACGACTCACAAATTTTTCAGTTGATATTTTTCAAATCGGTAAAGACACGTATTATGCATCAAACTCCTACAAGACCAAACTTAAACGTGAACAATTATATCTAATGTGTGATACATAATCTAAGCTAGCTAATGACGGGTTCTCTGACTGACCACTATGGGTTAGGTTTCAAATGTTTTGACAGTGACTGTTGGTGGGGCACTTGATCTTCTTCTTCTTCACTTTCAATAATAAAGTCTTCCACATTGTGTGTATTATTGTCGACAATGCTGTCACCCATTTCTATGTTTTCGTAGTACTTTTCAGGTGGGGCATAGTTACCGCGTCCATCGTTACCACCTTTGAATTTATTAATTGCTTTAGATAAGAATCCCTGATTCTTTTGTTGTTGCTGTTGCAAGAACTCTTCGTCATCGGATTGGAATCTTCTTAATTGGTCTGCCCATTGCACATTCTTCTTCTTGCCAGACGAGGGCCCGCTTTTGATTATGGATGATGGCCTCGATTTGTACGATGTGTAGAGTGCGTAAATACCCCAGATTAACACCACAACCACCAAGAGCTGGATCAAACGCGTGATCCGACTCGTTGTAGGTGATGTTAATTCTGACGATAAGTCAGATGTGGATGTAGTGGGGGAATCGCCCTCTTTAGTAGTGGTTGGTTTAGAAATCCCGTCATCTCCCATTGAACCTTGGTGATCGGTATTGGTTGCTCCTTCACCGGCATCCACTACATTGGAAGACTCGTCTGGTTTATCTGTAGCTTCTTGGTTCTTGTTCGCCATTCTAACTCCTAATGGGTATGTTACAAACCTCTTTTGATCTATAGGTCCTTCAACGTCTTCAATGTCAAAATTATTAGTGATCAAATCCATCAAGGCTCTGGAGATTTCAGGAACATCATATGGAACCATATGGGATGCATCAAATACATTGACAAACGTCAAGTTTCTTTCAGATTTAATATATCCTGCAACATTATTATCATACACCCAATCGGAAGCAGGCACTCCCTCAGTAAAGCCAACTTTCCCATTCCAATCCATCTTTTTGATCATTGCTTCAGTACCCAAGTAATTACAAATGATATCTCGGTTCCCGTTGAACAAAATCACGGGTATTTCTTCCAAGATACCTGGTAAAAGGTGAATGGCTGGAAGAGAGTTCTCTGCACGGAAATGTCTCCCCACTGTACCAGAACATTCTTTCCACCGGGAGTGCCTGACCAAGTTCAAATTCGATTGAACCTTTTCTTGTCTCAAAAATGGAGTAACATACTTCAATTCCATTGGCCAATTCATCCCACAAGAGGGATATGAATCTTTGATTGTGTAATCATACATGTTAAAGCATTGCTGGTCTTTGGGAGCTAGTATATCCTTGGTGGCATCCAAGATGAGTTGAAGTACTTGTTCACAAGTATCGGAGCTAACTTCATAATCGTGAAGCTGTCCGTCATTGTTGCTATCAATATGGCTAACGACTTTCTGACACCTCTCATGCTGATTCAAAATCAGACTCCATGAAGGATTCTTGGAGTCAATAATTCCTGCTTGGACCGCATATGGCAAGTACGACAAACTTTGTTCGTTGGGGGAGATCCATCCATTACCAATTAATAGCCCTTTCAAATTGTATCGCTTTTCGTCCTTGCGTAACTTCTTGTTCCGCTTCAATATCCCATCAGCTATGTATGGTATATATTGTCCCGCATAACTCTCTCCAGCGAAATAGATTTCGTTCTCAACTTCATCGGGGAACACTTCAAAATACTTATCCATAAATCTCAAAAAATCTACTACGACTTGATCCAAGTCATGATCATAAGTATCCGTGAAACTGAAACCAGTACCTGCTGGTTGGTCAACAAAAACGAGATCTGTTGCCTTATGCCACGATCCACTATTATAAACAACTTCTTCTTTCTCATTCACTCTGAATGGACCGGCTTCTAACAACGCACCATCCATTGATGAACATCCTGGTCCCCCGTTAAGCCAGAATGTGGTTCTTTTTTTGTTTTCAGGGATTCTATTGCTATCAGCATACTTCCAGAAGAAGTAATGCGTATTATTCTCTGGAAAGAGTTCCAACTGGCCTGCAAACATTAAAGGTACTTCGTCCTTGGGAATATTGGAGTGCAAGCCTGGAAGATTGGTCACCAAGTATTTCAGAAAATCGCCTTTTGATGACTTGGGAGGTGCCGCTAATGTGAAAACACACAGCATCAACAAAACAAAACAACGTGCTAACAACATCTTGATTTATGTGGCGTATATAATGCAAAACCAGGGTCTTTCCCTAGATGATCCTCAAAATCCTTGTAGAATTTAGTTGTGGAAATGTCGGGAACTATATTTACGCTTCTAATTCCTATCCAGTTCGTTTGAATATACGCTATTTTACTCAGAGTATACTCCAAAGCACCAAATATATATTGGTAGACAGTACTGGTGCTGATAGTGTGTAATTGTGAAGTGTGCCTTCTACAACAATAAATGATGTTTCGATTTGATTTGGTAATTGTGTTGCGCACGCAGAAAATTGCAAAAAATACAGGTTTATTAATGAAAGCAAAGTTGGATATCTAAAGAAACATATATAATTCTATAAGAATACGTTCAATTACTGACTCAATAATGGTTCAACATCCCAGATGTTTTCAGCGTATTCATCGATACATCTGTCACTACTGAAGAATCCCATGTTGGCGACACTCAAGACTGACTTCTTGACCCATTTATGTAAGTGGTCTTTGTCACTGGCGTCACCACCGTGGTGGCCAAAGACCTTTTCTAACTTAGTGTGAGCTTGTAAGAATAAGTCAAAGTCATCACTGACTAAGTAGTGATCACCATGGTGTCTGATACCATCTATCAATGATCTGTACTCGCCAGGGTTTCCGAAAATACCGGATTCAATGGATTCGAATACTTCTTGCAAGGTTTCCGGAACTTGGACACCTTCAAAGATGTGTTTGTGTCTCAATTCTTCAACTGATTCTGCCAAGTTACCGAACAAGAAGATGTTGTCTTCACCGATTTCACGAGTGATTTCGACGTTGGCACCGTCAACGGTACCAATGATCAAACCACCATTCAAGGCGAACTTCATGTTAGAGGTACCAGAAGCTTCGGTACCTGCAGTAGAAATATGGTTAGATAAATCAGAGGCAGGACAGATAATTTCAGCCTTGGAGACATTATAGTCAGGAACAAAGACAACCTTAAGCAAGTTGCCAATTTCAGGGTCATTGTTAACAACGTCACCGACCTTGTTAATCAAGTGAATGATAGTCTTGGCCATGTAGTAGCCTGGAGCAGCCTTACCACCAAAAATGGAAGCCTTGGAAATGTAGTGCTTCAATTTGATCTCGTCAATAGAGACACCTTGCTTCAATAATTTCTTTATGTTTAAGTAACGATGGATAACGGCAAAAATATTCAATTGTTGTCTCTTGTATTCATGGATTCTCTTGACTTGAACATCAAATAAAACGGTTGGGTCTAAGTCGACACCAGTGGTTTCCTTAACCAAAGTGGCCAACTTGACCTTGTTTTCAAACTTGATGGCGTCCCATTCTTTCAAGAAATCGTCATCATCAACAAATTGTTCCAACTTCTTCAAGTTACCCAAGTTAGTTAAATATTCGAACTTAGGGTCGTTCAACTTTTCAGAAATCAACTTCGACAATCTAGGGTTAGCTTGTCTCAACCATCTTCTTGGGGTAACACCATTAGTGACATTGGTGAATTTATCTTCACCGAAAACCGTGACAAAGTCCTTGAAAATAGTTGTCTTGATCAATTCAGAGTGCAATTCAGCGACACCATTGACCTTGTGAGAACCAATAATGGCCAAGAAGGCCATTCTAACAGACTTGACCTGGCCCTCTTCAATAACAGATACTCTGCCTAAAAGTTCACGGTCGCCAGGGAATCTTTGTTCGACGTCCTTCAAGAAGTAGAAATTGATTTCGTAAATGATTTCCAAATGACGAGGCAATAATTTTCCAACCAAGTCAACTGGCCATTTTTCCAAGGCTTCAGTCATAACTGTATGGTTAGTGTAGGCGAATACTTTGGTAACGATTGACCAGGCACCATCCCATGACAAACCTTCCAAATCAACCAAGATTCTTTGCAATTCAACAATGGCTAAAGTTGGGTGAGTGTCGTTCAATTGAATAGCAACTTGGTCAGCGAATTTGTCCCATTTACCCTTGTGAGACTTTTTGAATCTACGAACAATGTCATGAAGAGAAGCGCAGACCCAGAAATATTGTTGCTTCAATCTCAATTCCTTACCACTGTCAAAGTTGTCGTTAGGATACAACACAGAGGTGATGGATTCTGCTCTTTGTTGAGCAGCAACAGATTGTTGGTAATCACCAGCATTGAATCTGGTGAAATCAAATTCGTTAGTTGGCTTAGCATTCCATAATCTCAAATTATTAGTATTTTCAGTGTTGTAACCAGGAATTGGGAAATCAGCAGCTACTGCGAGAACACGTTCACCACCACTCCAGATCTTCTTTGCTCTGCCGGTAGATTGGTCGTGGTCCTCATAAACATATCCATAGAAGTCAACAGGAATCTGGATTTCCTTTCTTTCGATTTCCCAAGGGTTGGAGTATTTAAGCCAGTAATCAGGAGTTTCAATTTGGTAACCATCAACGATTTGTTGCTTGAAAATACCATATTGGTAGTTTAAACCATAACCCCAACCAGAGTAGTTCTTAGAAGAAAGAGAGTCTACGAAACAAGCAGCTAATCTTCCCAAACCACCATTACCTAAAGCGGCATCAGGTTCTTGTTCTAAAACGTCTTCCAAATTGAAACCTAATTCAGTCAAAGAAGATTTAGTGTTGTCTCTACTATCCAAGTTGATCAAAGCATTGTCCATGGCTCTTCCCATCAAGAATTCCAAAGACAAGTAATAAACTCTCTTACCGTTGTGAACGGTTTGTCTCTGTTGAGTATTAGCCCAATCGATCAATAAAGCATCTCTTACGGTACTTGAAGCAGCTTGGTAAGCAGCCAAATTGTCACAATTGTATAAAGTTCTGGCCAAAGTGGTCTCAACGTGTCTTACAAAAGATTGTTCAAATGCATCCTTATCGTGTGCAACTGATGGAGGAGCATGATATGTACCAGCAGCGCTGTCCAATCTCTTCAATTGGGAATATTTGTACCAAATATGTTTTGCCGACTCCGGAATTGCAGCATCCAAAGCAATAATCTGATTTGGAGTGAACCCGGTGTTGGTTCTTTTCAACTTGGGTTGAGGTAAAGTAGAGGGAGTTAAATAATCACTCATTAGAAAGTAAATTATTCGCAAGTGACAAATTAATTGGTGTTCACGGGGATATCTCCTTATTTATTCATTGCAAGATTTGTCGTGTACAACGAAAAATGGGCTTTTAGGGGGGAGGGGGGGAAAACATGTGAGTGAAGAAATATCCGATTATTCCACAAAAGTTAACTAGCGAATGGGTCCGAGATAGAGTCGCGTTCGGAGTCGTGGGAGAGGAAGGCGTGAATTAGCGACATACTTGCCGAATTGCCCCAGGGTATTTCAATGCTTGCTCCTAAATTACTACAAACTAATAAGGAATTTCTTGACCAGCAATGACACATTTCTGGAACGAGTTGTTTTCAGCAATCGGTAATAATTGTATCGGTGTTATCAAGGGATATTAGTATCAAGATAAGGTCGAGTTGAATGCGATTACGACGACTCTAATCAAAATTCTCCACGGGGGGGCATTATTGATTGCGAAGATGGCCCCACCAAAGGAGTGTGGGGTGCGAAATTAGTGCGAAAAGTATCTGGTGATGGTTTGCATTAATCTAAGCCATCCGAGAATCTACCGTAAACAATGACGGTTTATGATGTAGGATTGGGGAAATCTGCAAGTAGTTATTCCAGGAGCGACAGTTTCGAACCTTCACCAATTAAGTGGTAATTTGTTCCTGGCCATAAAATGTGTGGATGTGGTTGGAATCCACACATGATGGAATCGTCATAAGCCTCTCTGTTGGAGGATTATCTGCAGAATCGTGTCAATTTGCTTAAAACTCAACACTCCCCTATCCAATGGATGTTCCTTCTCCTTGACCTGTAAAATATCGCGTAATTTGGTTGGGCGGTATGGGGCAATTCTTCGAAGAGTCCCGGATTGCATCAGAATTTCCTTCTAGAAACATTCGTCTGTATCCAGAATACCCGGGTCTAGATTTCTAGAGATGAATTTTAGTAAAATAAGGGATAGCCCAAAGACATATTATCGTATAATTATGAAACGGGAGCATACTCCTTCTAAAGGGTCCATATTCGTATTTATCCGATTTCCGACTTGTAAAACATCTGAGCCGCAATAATAGGTTGCACAATAGATCCCGTGACTTTTTTTATGTATGGGTTTGAAAATTAATGATTTTAATATTTTGCAACCAAATCTTGTGAAAATTATAAGAAACAGATCAACCCATGATCAAATTATTGTAGTACTTATTGATTATAAGTAAAAATTCAGTGAAATCTAACCACAATATCTCAGAATATCTACCCAGCATTTACTTTCAAAATTGAAGAAGTGAATATACGGTAAGAAGTACTTAGTGATAACTATATCTTCGACTCTTATAAAATGTACTTCATAACTCTCAAAGTTATTTGTTTTTCAAATTACTCTTTTCTGACTATCATGGTTGTAGAATACTGATAGCAATATAGTTGGCTCTCTTCAATGACATAGATATATAGTATGACATATAGTATGGGTTCCATTCGTTTTTAAATGGAGTATAGATTACTTCAACGATGCAAATTAACAGAAACTTACAGATCTTTCACATCTTTAATGATAATAACAGAGAGACAGAATCATTATACCTTCTCTCAATATCTCTAGCCTTTAGAAACTAAAGTACTAGCCATCGGCCAGTTCCAACCGCGAGTTATGACAGAAAAAATATTGAAATCGAATTTGGAAACATCGAGCCAACTAATATGTGGAACCTAACATACGGTACACATCAATATGAAATATAATCACTTCCAAGCACATCCTAATTCTTCAATAAACTCTTTATGTCTTGTTAAAAATACTAATTTTGTGCTTACTGGTGGTGGGAACGATTGTCTTGTCAAATTCCATAATCTTGATGAAGGGTTATCTGAGCATGAAACCAACTCAATTACGTTTCCGAAATCGCATACCAACTCGATCAATGCGATAAATACGTCCAGTTCTAACGATTTCTTCATTACCGCTTCAAACGACATAATATCCACATTTGACTTGGTAAAACAGACAAAACTCCACGTCAACACTAACGCACCCACAAATGATATAACAGTGCCGCCATCTCAGGTTCGAGATCAAGTATTGGACTGTAAAGTTTTACTGGACAGCATGATCGTAGCATGTGGAGTCAACCACCATCTCAACTTCTTTGACTTGAAACAACCCCAGATGAAAAAACCAGTGTACTCCATAAACTTGGGTGAGGACAATTTGAATTCTCTTGACTTCACTGACCCTCCGACGGAAATATCAGTGGCCAGCTCCAACGGCAAATTGTACTCTGTAGACCTTCGAAACCAAAAGGTGATAACAGACTCGTTTGATTCGAATTGTATAGTGAATGTTTCCAAGTATCAGCCAGATTTGAATCTTTTGCGGTTTTCCAACGGAGTCATGACTCTTTTTGATTCTACAACAAATGAAAAGCTAGCTCTGACTCCTATAACACGGGAAAAAAGCTACAGACTAAATGCCCAGCTAATTCCTGAAATTGGTTGCGTCGTAAATGGAACTGAAGACGGTATAGTTCAAACATGGCAATGGAACCGTGCAAAACATGCTCTAAGTCTTTTCAACGAATTGAAAATAGAGTCCACAAACTCCACGCCAGAGAATATACTAAACAATGTCCAGTACGATTCGTCTAACAACCGGCTTGTTTGTAGTAGTGGTAGTGGTCAGTTACACGTCTGGACGGGAATATTCTAGATCCTGTATACAGCCGTGCACCAACACGAAATATCAATACATGTATTTTTCATAAGAAGGTAGAATTCAGAAACCGAACATGTCGTCAATAGAAGATCCATCGCCCGTAGAAAGATCTCCAGATACTGAAGTTTCCCCAGCAGACTCATCCTTCGTAAAAGACGAGGTGACTGAGGCCATAATGGAAAAGTTTCCTCCCTCAACTGTGGTGTTGGCGAAAGTGAAGGGATATCCAGCATGGCCAGCAATGGTGCTTGACGAGAATATATTACCAATCAACATTCTAAACAAAAAGCCCAAGGGACTCAAACTGAAGGCAAGCATCGGAAAGAAGAAGGCGACTGCACCGGCGGTAATTCTCCCTGTCCGATTTTTCAGCGATGATACATATATCTGGATCAATAGCAATGATATGAGCATATTGACCAACGAAAAGATTCAAGAATACTTTGAAGCAAGTGGATCGAAAAGGAGAAAGGACAATTTGTTAGAGAGAGCTTACCAACTTGCAAATGAACCTCCTGAAATGGAACTCTTTGTCCAGTACGGGTCGAGAGCAGCGCCGCCCGATGAACCAGAAGACATTTTTGAAGATAGACCACAGAAAAAGCCCAAAAAGGCACCAGTGGTGCCAAAGATAAGTGCAACAGCAGAACGTAAATTGGAAAAGGAACGACAAGTGGAAGCTGAGAGAAAGTTATTGGCAGAATACGATTCAGATTGGGGGCTTGAAGAGGGTCTCGAGTACGATGTCGACGCTGGCAACTATATATTTGATTCTGAGAAAGAACAGGAACGAGTATTTTCCAAAGAGGTGCCCTCAGCCCAGGTGCTACAAGAAAATATGGCAAAGATGCAAAACAAGCTTGATAAGATAAGCAAAAAACTCGTTGATGCATTGCTACGTCCATGCGAAGAAATTGTAGAGGCCGATGTTTCAACACAACTCGATTTATTGGATCATCTCCTCTCCACACATTTCCCAAAATCTGTGATAATGAAAAGTAAATTATTGAGGGTATTAATTTTGACAGCAAGGATCCCTATTGAAAACTTTCCTCGTAAAAACATTAAAGAACAGATCAATACTATACTAGAAAAACGTTTGGGGATAAACATAGTAATTAATGATTTGAGTGAGTTACAAAAACTCGAAGATAGTGAAAAGACAGAAGAGAAAGATGAAAAGTCAAGTGGTGAAACAGAAAACGGTGAAGCAAATGGCGAAGAGAATGGAAATCATGAAAATGGTGAACTGAATGACGAAGTTAAACTAACAGAAAATGATCCAGACCAACATGGAGAGGATGTTAAAACTGAACATTAGTTTGGTGGTACCACGAACTGGTCAATTGAACTTCCATAAGAAAAATTGTACTATATATAATATACATATCTAATAATTCATTACAGCATACTATTAGATTTATTCAAGTCACGAGAGTTGAATTATAGTAAGAATATATACAAAAGTACCGTAATCGCTATCATTGTAAAGACAGTAATGTTTAGAAGAAGCGAAAGGTTAATGATATATGATAATTGACACTTTATAACTTTAACTCTAACCTTTTATACACTAAATGATGAGTAAATACGGAATGATCTGACAGAAGGTACTCCAGTGCTTCATTTTTACTCCAATGATACTCAATGATTCTTTCTACTAAACAAAGACGACTTGGATGATATCATGGTGGTATTATCTAGGCTGGATGTGATTTTATATAAATATGTATGTCGAAGGGTTCTATCACTAAGATTCAAGTGAACTATTTCTTATTTCTTTGATATTTTATGCTTTGCGTGTAATTTCCACAATAAATAATCCACAGAACCATTGCATACAATATACATGAACTCTACTCTATCAGTACTAGAAACAGTACAAGAGTAACTGTTGAATAGAAGAAATCTGTAAACTGTAACTATAACCACGACTTTTGTAATCTGAGTTTCAGAATAGATTCGACTGGCGTAACAATGGTTTAGTCTCGAAGAGATGCTCCATGAAGTGGTGGCTCAGTACCACTAAACTAGCCATGCCAACGGTTACCGATACAAAATGGCACGACCATAATTATTACCAAATCCATAAAACATCACCAAATCCAGAAGCCTCACCTATTTCACCTCCCTAATTAAGCCATCCTCACTAAAGCAGACAAAAATTACAAAAACATTCAAAACACAAAAAAATAATAAAAACAATTCTTCTTAATCAAACCAATCCTCATAGGAAGTAAACAAAGACAAGTGAGAAGCATTAAACAACAAAAAGGTATGTACAAAAGACGTTTAGATTAACTAGTATGGAAATTTTGATTGATTGAACGAGAACGTTGGCTTTTACAACTGGTTTGTTGTAGCCCCCTAAAATGGAACACCGTCCAAGGCTTGCCGAATTAGTGAGCTTCCCAATTAGGTTAGGGCAGGTAACCGAACTATTGGATGATGTCTCAGTCATTGAGACTCACTTCATGATAGATTGGAAGACTCCGTCGGATGATTTAGTCATTGATGAATTCGTTGTTGATGGTTTGGTCGTCGATATTTGTGGTCGATATTTGTGTTGATGAATCGAACTTGTGAATTTGATGTGAATGTTTTGCATTGGCCTAGTCTTGGAACATCTTTGTCTCTGGTGATATCAAAGAGCTCGAGGGATATGATATGGAATGATTCAATTGAACTTGAGTACTTAAACATGAGTAATTAAAGATGAGTAATTAAACATGTTCATATCAAAACAAATCAATCTCTGATTCTACATCACACTTGTCGACGGCTCGAAGCAGGACACAACTTATATTCACCTACAGAATGATGGATAAATGAACAGCTGTCGAGCAAATTTCTCGTCGAGGAGGTATCTTCCAATTCGGGCTAGTTTAAGTTCCTTCAACATAACCACTTTTAATTTCTTGAAATAATACTAACATTTAGATGTCTAAAGCTGCAGAAGCAAAGTTGGAGCAAGAACAACAATTTGATGCTGGCAACCCCGGGTCCAGTTTGGGAGGTAACTCTGCTGTTGGCGGAGATGACGATGACGATGATGAACCTTCTGGTGGTAAACAACAAAAGGAAAGAAGAAAGATTGAAATCAAATTCATTCAAGACAAATCAAGACGTCATATCACATTTTCCAAGAGAAAGGCTGGTATCATGAAGAAGGCCTACGAATTGTCAGTTTTAACTGGTACCCAAGTGTTATTATTAGTTGTCAGTGAAACCGGTTTAGTTTATACCTTTACTACTCCTAAATTGCAACCCTTGGTAACCAAATCTGAAGGTAAAAACTTAATTCAAGCTTGCTTGAATGCTCCAGAAGAAGGATTGGGAGACGACGGAGGAGACCAATCGGATGGAAACTCGCAAGAATCTCCAGACCAACTGCCTGCTCCTAACAACGCCAATGTTGCTGCTGCGCAGCAACAAGCACAAGCACAAGCACAGGCACAGGCCCAAGCTCATCACAAGCAACAAGTTCAACACCAACAAGCACAACAAGCGCAACAACAATTACCACCTGGAGCTCACATACCCCACGGTATGCCATACCCTAACGCAGGACACCCTCAACCAGGTATGCCTATTCCTCCAAATGCCTACGGCGACTCGTCCCAGGTGTATCAACAATACTTTTCCAACATGCAAAACGGCAATATACCCAACCAACAACAATATCAGTAGTTTCAAAGTGGGAATCGGATTCTAATATGGTTCGAAACTAGACTTTCTGAACAATAGAACTCTCCATGAACCGATGTCATAGATTACCTATTATGTGTTTTGCGTGTGGATGTGTTTTGCTTGCCCAGATGTGTATATTCCAGTGTACTTTAACTTTTCCTTTTTTATTCCATTTTCATAAATGTTTCTCTTCTATAATTTATTGATGTCTTCAAAAGTGGGTCTTTGTAGGACCCCTGTTTTAATGAAAGATAATGTAAAGTTACGTCAAAGTACTTAACTAATCGATTACGGTCGTGCGTGACACAGAAGGTTCTGGAGAAATCTTTGAGCTAATTGAGAGTTATTCCTGCACGATGGAGAAAACATGCAAGTATAGACTGGAGAACTGTATGAAAAGGTCACGAGAGTGTTGTGCGGATGCAAGCGCAAGAACTAACTTATGCAAGTGGATTTGTGTTTGAATTCTGTGTGGCACGCAAATGGGTATTTAACTTGGAGATACTCACCAGCATGAAGTCTAGAAGCTTAAATGTGTAGAGCAAAGTATATCCGAGATGCCAGCCGTGAAGATTTCATAAGGCATTTTGAAGATTAGCAAACAGAGTGCATACAACGGCGGAGGAAAAGTAGTGCAGCACCGAGGAGTGTATATGGAAGAGAATGATGCGATTGGATTTGGATAGCTAGAGGGTGAAGATGTGTATCAACTCAATACGAGGCCAGCGAAAGGCAATCGAGCCAATATCACTAGTTCCACAACTACGACCTCATCTTACCTCGGCTACAAACCTTGAAAACAAATGAATATCGCAGGTCCCAAACTATCTACCTCTGCATGCACGATGAGATTAACAATCAAAACTTGCATCAATTGCTTAAATATTCAGGAACGGCTCTATATCTCTAAATGGATCTCCTATTTTCAGATCCTATCTAAAAACGGGATTGCATATACGTCTTGCAAGTCATAAATAGGGTTCCAACAGCCAGACTAGAACGTTTTTCGCTTATATTGTCCTATTATCCTGTGGTGAGTGCGAAAATAAATGTCCCGCAATAGTGGCCTTGATAGAAAATGTTACTGGGGGGTCGCGCAGGGACTAAGTAGGGGATTGGGTTCGTAAGAGCAAGAATTTTGTTTTTACGCGCCCTCGCAGCTCCGTAACGTCTCGAAGATCATTAGCTTTAACCCCCTTAACTTCTCCAGTAATACCCCTAACTACTTCACACTACACCCTTTCTCGAAGAGAATCCTGGCGGTCAATATCCCTAGACTACTAACAAAGGCTTAACCCACAAAAACATTCAGTCCTCAGATCTTAAACTCGGGGACCCTTGTGTAAGTCCCACATTAAATATCTTATTCCTGTGTAGATTGATTATTTTCTTTGCGGTTTTTATTTTATATGACAATAATTTTTCAGTCATTTACATACGGACCATTTTTTTGATATATATTCTAACACGTCCCCTGGAACTGGCATGATTTTTAGTATTTCTTTATACACAATTGACTTAGATTTACTCGTATTACTTAATACAATCGGTAAATTTAAATCTCCATCTGACTAATACGTTAAGTGATTCAATCACCAACTAACTATAACAACTATTATCCACATTCTAGTACATTATTCATTTTGATACCCTATTTATCTGATTTCTCGTTTTCTGTTTAATTCTTTCTCATTCCTTACGTTTCACTTCCAATGATGTCAAAAGGTTTTAATGATGGATCGTTGTTGAACGGTTCCCCACAATCTCAAAATTTTGCGATATTCCTGTCAACTCCTAGAAATATTTGGAGCACACCTAGTGGAGCTGGTGAAAATGGCCCAGGGAACAGTGGTAACGGCTCAGGTAGCAGTGGTAATGGTGCTGCAGGCAGTATTGGGTCGGGATTTTCCAACGATTTTGGGAGAAGATCATCCATCGATTTTTGGGCAAACCCGAATTATAATTACAACTTAGACGATGCAAGGGGTTTAGCATCTCCTCCATTCAATATTAGAAGACACTCCTATGATGGATACCCATTAAACCAGAATCCAAATCAGAATCCAAACCAAAATCAAATGGGTGGCAACGGACAAAATATCCACCCTCATCAATTACAACAACAACGCATGGCCAACAGTCCTCGCTCGTCTCTTTCACTTGATTTTGATGAAAACAATTTTCAACTGGTTCATGAATATTTTGAATGTGATCCTCACGAAAGGGTCAAGGTGACTGTCCAACTTTTGCAAGATCGATTCTTTGATGAAGAAAAGTATCTTGGAGACGCTTATCAATTACCCAAGTTCCCAGTGGAAAACAACTCTCTTCGGAACTATCAACTTGTTTTGGTTGCATTTAAAGCTGGTCGTATCGATGTGTTTTATTTGCCTGCATCATCAAACCTTACAAACTTGAATGTTAATGATTTGGTTATTGTGGAAGCTGATCGTGGTCGCGATTTAGGAAAAGTCGTTAAACTTAATATCAGTATTGATGAGGCAAGGCTATTAAAATTGTTGCAATTTCAAGAGCAACAAGCAGCTCTCTCTGAAAATACCCATCATGATACCTTTGGCGTACCTTCTTCTCCTAACGATGATTTATCTGTTAAGCATCTCCAAGAATCTTCCAATACTCCTTCAACACTTAACTTCCCAAAATCGATTTTAGCGTTGGCACAACCAAATGAGGTTATTCAAATTTTGAACAAGAAACAGGACGAAGAAAAGGCGTGTCGCTTGTGCTTGACAAAAATCTCCAATACTATTGGACTTTTAGCGAATGCAGCAAGTTCGCCTTCATCACAATCTTCAAATAACAGCGCAACTTCGAACCCTCATGCTGATTTGTTACAAATGAAGTTGATTGACGCAGAATACCAGTTTGACCGCAAGAAATTAATATTTTACTACTCCACCAATAAGAGAATTGATTTCCGTGACTTGGTTAGAGAATTATTCAGAATTTACAAAACTAGAATCTGGATGTGTGCTGTGGTTGGCTTACCGTATGTACCATGTCAACCATCGCAACAATCTCAAACCCAACCACAGGGTCACAAAGGCAATTCACCAATAAATGCAAACTATTTTGGAGCATCGGAGCCCCAGCCATTTCCAAGCGCATTTCCAAGGAGAGTATCACTCCAAGTGAGTGGTCCTCCATATAATGATATGGGCCAGGGTACCAGACAAGCCCCACAAGGTGGAATGTTTTATAATCAGCCTGCAGGCCAGGACTCAAACTTCCCAACGTACCAAAACAAGTACATGACTACGAATATGCAAAATCTCCACCACCAACAAATGCAACAACAGCAACTTCAACAGCAACTGCAAAACTTACAGCAACAGTTTCAAAGCGACTTTCAAACTGGATTAAAAGATACCCTGAGAAGAAGCAGTGGAGCTTCCAAATCCAGTCACGAGGATCCATACCTTGCTGATATCAATGAAATCGAGCTTGGAACTACTGGCACCGAAAACGGCGAGTCTTTTGTGTTGAAAAGTCTCGTTGATTCAATAAATTATTAATATGGCTGGTCCATATACGACTTTTTATTTTATTCTATACTGTTACTACACTTTCTGACATTGTCTATCAAGACGGGATCCTTTTTGAACACTTCAAACTGGCTTTATATACATAAATACAACGAAATAGACCTTTAGAGAGAAATTGTTTTAGACGGAAATTGACATCTACAATGAAGAAGTCTTTTACAATAAATCAGTGATGCTTCAAGAATCAAGAGAGTTAAAAAATCATATACGTTAACTTAAAAATTCATTTTCATTTCAGTCTTGTTCAATTTTGTCTCTATAAATTCCTCTCATATCTACCTGGAATTTATGTTAAAATGTGGGGAACTTCAAAATTTATCTAATACTAGCAAATTTCCCGAATGTGTACATTTTCAGAAATAAGGGTTTCGCGGCTGGAATGAACGTTTTGAGATATGCTCTACGTAATGCTAGCTGCAGTTTGCAGGGCTCGAACATCGGTTTTCTCATTAGAGAATCCCTCTGCTGCCTGAAGAGGACTCATTTCTATGACTTCGTTAAGAAAGCTACGACCTACAACTCGAGAATATTAGTGGCCGTACTTGCTTGCAATTATCGAACTATCGAGCAGGATAATTATTTGACTTTTGGGTGCAAAATAGACTTTCGCACAGAGAAATGCGTTTACGGCTAATCTCATAAACCAGGTAGTTTAAGGGAAGGGAAGGGAATTCCGTCAAAGCAGTGGATCACCAATGAAGACTCGAAATGGAAAATTCTTACTTGAGACAATACCGTATGTGAACAGGGTGATGTGGCAGTAGAATTATGGGAATGTAGAGTATTTGAAATATGTGTGTTCTTTGAAAGTGGCAAGAATCGCTCTCTCCTATCTTAAATAATATCCATAGATACAATTTGTACAAATTCATGTTAAATAGAGATTATCGAACTAAATCTTTTCTGAAATACAGGGAGCATTTTAAATATATTGACAGCATAAATATATAACGTAGAATTGCCAATATTTTTAATGTATTTATGAATAATATCAACTAAATAATTTTCATTATCCTTCCTTCCTTTGATTTTCTAATTCGTTATAATTATAAATTCTTTATCTGTAATATTCACGCATGCTGTCATATTAATAAATTCATAAATTTCTCATCATGATTAATTGTATAGATTCGATGTAATTTTTCTTAAATATTATCAATTGTATCGTAAGTCATATCCAATTGTTCTCGAAACGGTTTCTAGATTGAAATCCTTGCCTATTCTAACAATGCAAACATTTTTCTTGCTGAATTGAAGACATTTCCATAAAATAGAATTGATTGATAACTGAGAATGTGGTATTTCTTTCTCATTACTGAATTCATGAATTTGTCCAAGTGGCATGAAATAAGTAAAGATGAAGTGTTCTATAGCTGCTAAATATTATCCACTTTTTATAAATGATATATTTATTTAAAATATATATATGTATAGGCTATACTTTGCCGCAAATTCTCATAGATGTTTAATAATATTCTTAGACTGCTTTAAAATTAACCCTACGTAACATCAACTATCGTATCTAGTTGAGGTGGCAAATACCCCTGACGATATCAACTCTCTACCCCTTTAGGCTGGGGTAGAAAAATAATCTCATCATCGAAGATACTAGAGTAAAGTTTAGTTATAATATAATTGTTTTCATGATCAATTCTATATCCACTTTTAAATAATGCAATAATAAAAGTATTTAACCATAGTTTTGCCATAAACATTTTTCTACTTCATACTCTATTGATTCAGCTGTACTTTACCAAAATATCTAACTAATTATATAACAAATTATTTATTCTTGATAAACAAATCCTTAAAAGCAGGTTATTTGTTTTAAAGAACTTAAATAGTCAAAATAATAACAGTTGGAATATATATATTGCTGTTATAATTTAATTATTTACAGTACTTTAGCTATTAATATATCTGAAGAAAAGACTAAAGTAACCTACAGATATTTAATATCTAGGATATTATATTCCATTATATCCAATATATTTGAATTTTCTAGACATAATTCTATAAACTACCCAAATTTCATCAATATTTCTTTGTTGATAATATTATTAATATTATATCTTTTCTACAATGATCTGGATGTTATATAAGAGAATTCCTTCCATGTTTTATATTAAATATATGACGTACATTATGTAATTGAGCTAATCATTTATGTTCTATTTATGTTATATTTAATTGCAAGAATAACATATAATTTACGATCTAATATTATGAGGATTACTTCCAATTCTTCAATTGCTTGAAGTGAAGGTGGAATAGGATATTTACCATGTTCAATTCTTCATAATAATGACTTTATATATCTGGTGATGATTTTATATAATCTAATTCGAACTATACAGGATAAGCTATTCATTCATATCTTTTATAGTTATTTAAAGTTTTCATCCTAGAAGAAGGAATTAAACGAAAACACGAAAAACTCGAAAAGAACTAGCTTTAGTAAATGATCTTGAAATTATGTCAATTTCGGTCGAAACGTATAAAAAGTTAGATAGAATACTACTAATGAATAAATAGCAGTCAAAGGAGTTGAAGCAGTAATTTCTCTTTAATATTTGAATATGTTCATATTAGAGATTTACTTTAGAATTCACAAGTATTAATAAACGAGTTCATAAAAGATTTAAGACATTTTCTATTTTACAAAAACACCGATCTATAATTTTTTAATTATTTATTCATATATCAAGTATCTAATATTTAAACTTTCACAATTTCACTTTCAATCTTCATCTCTTCATCATTTTCTTTGGTTCCAAAATGTCCTTTCCAGCCATTTTCAACCAAATAGTTCTTAAACTTAATATCCTGTTCCAATAAGTCATCAGCTCTCAAATGAGGAACAAAGAAGAACGTCACTAACACACCAGCAACACCACAACATGCTGCAATGATAAAGGTCCACTTGACTCCCAAATTGGTTTGAATAGGCGTGAAAGTCTTGGTACCAACTACGGCACCTACTTTACCAATTGCAGCAGAAATACCATAACAAGTTCCTCTAATTGGGGTTGCAAATGATTCAGAAGCCACAAGTCCCATACCATCTCCAGGACCCAAGTTACCAAATGACATCATTAAACCATATAATATAATGAAAAGTGCAGTGTGTGCTTTGACTCTCTCGTAAGCTAAACCAACAGCGAGTCCAAAAACAATATACCCCGAGAATCCAATCATAATTGTATACTTTCTACCAATCTTATCAGTAAGATAAGCACCAACTATAACACCAGGAATTGCGATTATTCCTAATAACAAATTCCACTCAGCAATCTTTTGCAAGTTATGTGATTCACTCTTTGGAATGATATTTCCAATAATCCCAGCAGAGAAAACACCATTTGGAAACGTTACAAAATCATACAAGAACCAAGAAAGACAGGTCCCAATTAATCTTGGCCAGTAATACTTAAGGGCCAACCAATATGGAGCTCTTTGCTTGATTGCATTTTTCTTGTATAATTCAGAGGTTGCCATTTTCATTCTAAAGTAGAAGATCGAAAGTGGCCAGAAAGCACCAATTGCAAACATAGTTCTCCATAAGGCATCTAAATTTGTCTTTGTAATTTGGATAACGATTAAGAAGATGATCAATGCAAATGGACCACCAAAAGATAAGGGTAAGTTAGTTACCAAAATGAAAGCACCCCCTCTTCTTTTGACAGATTCATTTGCAGCTTCCGATGCAGAAACAGAGGAGGAAGGGTACTCAGCACCAATACCAAAACCAGTAACACCTCTTGAAATGATCAACATCCAAAACATCCCTTCAACAGTCTTACCATGGGAGGCTGCACACATCACTGTACCAACAATGAGGAACACCGAACCCGTAACAATAGACCATTTTCTGCCAATATAATCTGCAGTAAGTCCAATAGTAACTTGTCCGAAAATGGTTGCAATTAAAGATGCATTAGAAACATTGGTTTTCATAGTGGCAGTGTATTCTTTTGGATACAAGATTCCAAACACAGCATTAAGCATGGACATCACATTATTTTGATATCCATCAGAAATAAGGGCAAAACCAGCACAAATTATAACAAAGATATCACGTTTAGAAGGTCCCTTGGCCAATCTTAGTTTTCTTTCTTCTGCGTTGTAAGTGAAAGGCTTGTTGGCATATTCGTCATTGTCATCGGAAGAATTTTCAAGAGAGATTTCCTTGGCTTCTGCTATATTTTTGTCAATTTCAAAGGCTGACATCTTGTGATTTATATCAAGGTTGAGTTATATCAAGACTAAAGAGCTATGCGGAAAACTTTAGAACTATAAGAAAAATTTACGAGTTACACTAGCCTTAATTTGCTACTTTGGTCGAGTATTAAAACCTTGGGATTCTCCTCTTTATATACTCAATATCACCCCGTGCTATAATTATCAGATATTCCTACAATCAGTTAACTCTAGAACGTAACACAATAACACAAAAAATAATTGATGTATTAATGCGGCAGACATATTTGACAGGACAATATTTCTTAGCAAAGTTCGTGTGGGCTGTCAACCGGTTGCTTCAGACCGCTAGGTCCCTGTGACGGGACCAACGTGGGATACAAATACGGAAATATTATAAGTAGCCACACGTGGATGGATAGCGAGATCAATAAAACGTTAAGTTTACCGACATGAATATGCATCGAATATTGGATTGATCTAAGTCAAAGTCATATGCTTGACTGACTTGGTTTTTAGTATAATTCGTGTACTATTGCGGTGCTCCTTCTTGATAAAGCAGGAATGAAACATGAAATTACCCCAGGTTTCTACCCCATAAGTGCAGGACTCAATACGCGAAGTCGAGGGAATTCCAATAAAACCAAGTTTCAGGGTATGAAGATTTAAAAGCCAACAGATGTTGAATTTTAGAGTAATTAACCCAGATCGTACACAATTACATGTCCAACGAGGCTTGTCTCGATTCCCAAGTATTAAAGTATTTTAAATTTCTATAAAGGATAATTGACGTTCAACAACTAAATATTGAGAATGAAGTGGAGGTGGAATCTTGAAAAATATCTTCAAGAAAGAAGACACGAAAATTTAGTACATCAGAAATGGACAATAGAAAGCTGAGAAATTACCAGTTTGGAGATATCTTCGAATGGGAATAAAGTAATTACGGATATCTGGCCCTACAAATTAAGTTGCAAGCACTGGTTTTCGCACGTTTTGACAGATGCCACCCCCGTGTATGACACTGCGCAAAATTCAGTATGGGAGGAGAAATCATTGAATATGTCATATTTGACTGAGAGGTGCTGCGAACTTTCGGAAACTTCGCCAATGGAGCGATTTTTTAGCAATTTGATGACATCTCCCAGTATTCACAATAGAAGTATTCTCAAATCCCCTTTAAGAGAGACAGGTTTGATTAATTCAATCAATCTCACGCAAACCTCAGCCCCAAAACAATATGCAGGAAATGCAAATATTGTGGCTGATAGCGGAACATTTTTTACTGAGCGGAGCAGTTTACAGAGCGGAAATAACGGAGGAAATAATAGACAATAAAAACATGTATGTTATATATGAGAGTTAACTAGGGTTTGGATGAATCAATAAACATGCTCTGCCGTAGAGTCAATAATCGATTAGAATCTCTCCCTAATCTCATTAATTATTGCAAGGCACTTATCGGTGTGCCGTACCTGTATGTTATTAAATTAGTTTACATACAGGAAGCAATGCACTAACATTTTCGGATATAACAGGATTTAATGCAATATGCACAACTTTCAATTGTGAGATATATAAAACAAGGAATTCTTTCATTGAACCCGAGAAACCGCCACACCGCAATACATTATAAACTATAGGTCACCTGGCGGTCCCCTCAACTATTTCTTTTGTTCGATTTTTTTCCGATGCACGACGCTCACACTTCCCCCCAAAAAAACTATGGCAAGTTGAAGGGCGAAATTGTGTAAAATAACCCCGAGCCATAATTCCTTTCGAACCGAAAGAAAAAGAAATTGCGAATCCACGAGATCAAAATATATTAAATTGACCCTTTTTTGACAAATATATTTCAATTACAAATTACTTGCTACTACGTATATACTACGGACATACCTACTACACTTCGATATACTTTCCAATACTTAGCGGAAAGATAACGGCACTACAAAATACCTCGCTACTCAATACTTCTAATGAACCCCTATCATGTTGTTAATCAATAATAGGAAACCAAAATTGGATGTAGGGGAACGGAAACATTTCATGGGGATGTTCAAGAAGCCTACGAAACCAAAGGCTAAGAAAGAGGCAGATGATACCGAAGGTCCGACAAAGCCAGTACTTTCTAGAGAATCACTGTACCACCCAATAATTACTAATGGGAGCTATTCGTCCAACATAATCCGGGCTCCCCCCAACTCCGATAATAACATCCAAAACTCTGGCCCAGACTCGAACAACTCCAATCGCCCATATTCTTCACAAAACATCTCGCGTTCTATTTCATCCAATTATACATCGACAAACCAAGACTCCCCGATTCCAGCTTGCATCTTAGACGACGCTAATCATATTACTATTGTAGAAAGCTATGATGATTCATATTTAGATTCAAACCCACAACCAAATTACACCCACACAAACTATCAAGAAAGATACACTTCCTTCACCTCAGAATGTATATCACTTCAAAACAGTGATATGACGACTCATACAGAAGAATTTGATCGTGATTCAAACCCGGTTTCAGCAACCACTTCTGCTGCTTCTAAATCAGGAAACTTGCTCTCTCCTTCTAAGCCAAAGAAAAATTTGCGTTCTCTTCTCCGTCTTACTTCATATAACACTCATGAACTGAAAGCAATTTCTGATGAAGATGATTTAGATGACGATATAACCACAGTCCTTTCAGATTCTGAGAGTGATCTCAACTTTGATCCTAAAAACGAAGAAAACCAAATTGATTACAAGAGTGGTGGGTATCATCCTGTTCACAAAGGAGAAACATATTATTCAACGAAATATCCTGGTAGAGAATACATTATTCTTCGTAAGCTTGGTTGGGGCCATTTTTCAACCGTGTGGTTAGCCAAATCAAAAAACCCTACCAATTCTGACAAAATTCAATCAAACATTGAAGACAGCTATGTTGCTATTAAATTTGTGAAATCAAACAAAAATTACATGGAAGCAGCAGAAGATGAAATCAAAATCATGCACGCTCTCCAAGATCCAATCAATCACGCCCCATATCTTTCAGAAAAGTACTCATCATACTTTAACAATGATCACACCCAACTTAGTGGTTACAAACACGTTATGAAACTTTTGGACGACTTCGAAATCGTTGGCCCCCACGGAAATCATATTTGTATGGTATTTGAAATATTGGGTGAACATGTATTGAATTTGATCTGCAAGTACAAACAATTCTATTGCAATATTCACAAAGAAATTAGTCGCAAATCGTCAACTCCAATAGATCCAACTTCTTCTATATCTCCAACAGATATTTCAGCGGGGATTTCAGTGCCTAATATGAAATTCAGCAAATGGGATACCAAAATCTTCAAGAAAAATACAAAATCAATGCTCAGTCTTGGTCTTAACCTCAAGGCAACTTCTAAGAGCATCTCACCCAAGAGTTGCAGCTCAGATGATTTTGACCCAATGTCTCTTTCAAACTCTACAATTACTTCCCAATCGCAAATTCAAACTCCCTCAACATCACAGTCATCATGTTCATCAGTGCTTTCACCTCGTGCTGACGAAGAAATTGGTAAAAGAATTAAAACCCTTAATTCCGATTCTCTTTTAAAAATAATACAAAACTCAAAATCTCTTGGTGGTATTCCCACCAACTTGGTTAGACAAATCGTTAAACAGATGTTATTGGCCATGGATTACGTCCACCACTGCGGAGTGATCCATACCGATCTCAAACCGGAAAATATCTTGGTCGAAGTCAAAGATGTCAACAATATCATCAAATCAATTGAGACAAATCATCTTTCCAAGCTGGCTTCGTGTAAGAACAAATTTGGATTCCGCAAGAATACCAAGGGTACTGCGAGTAACTCAATTTCTGCTTCAATGAAGTCGTCAAGGACCACATCTGTTGTTTCCAACAATTCGGTAGGTAGTGGCGCCTATAAGAAATCCAAGAACTCAACATTGTGTAAAACAGATTGTCCTGTCAGAAGCTCGAAACCGTTCATGACATCAATTTCTAACGACGTTTTCTTCAAAGACGTTAACTACGAAGAACCTAAGACCAAAACCTCAAACAAATCAAGCAGATCTGCTACACCTCCAACATCTGCAGCATCTTGTTCATCTATTGCTGAACATGGCCAAACTGAGGACCAAAACAACATCTCCATTAAGATTGCTGACTTGGGTAATGCAACATTTTCTCATACCCATTTCACCAATCAAATCCAAACTCGTCAATATAGATCACCGGAAATTATTCTCAAGTATAAGTCTTGGGGATCGTCAACCGATTTATGGTCAATTGGATGTATCATTTTTGAGCTTATTACTGGCGATTATCTCTTTGATCCATATGATGGTAAATTCTTTGATAAAGACGAAGATCACTTGGCTCAAATCATTGAATTATTAGGAGCTTTTCCATCCGATCAATACCTTGTTGACTGTAAATTGACCTCCAAGTACTTCAAATTGCATCCAACCACTAATAAGGTGATTTTGAAGAACATCGATAACTTGAAATTCTGGTCGTTAACTGACGTATTTGTTGAAAAATACAAGTTCGATAAGGATGATATTCAAGTTCAACTCATTAGTGATTTGATCTTGAGATGTTTAAGATTCAATTTGGATAGTCGGTATGATTGCAGATCATTATTGAACCACCCCTGGTTACGTGATGACTTCGACTTCAACAATTACGACCCAGAAGCTTTGCAAAATGAATTAGATGAAATGCCAAACATCCATGACGATTTACCGGGATATACATCTACTTGGTCCGATGACTATTAACTCTCTACTTCTTCTTTTATTTTCTATTTTATACTATCCAGGTTACGGATCATTAACTTTAATTCTCTCTCAACGCCCTGAACCTCTACAAAAAGGATTTTTATTACACTCATCACTGCATGTGCTTGAAACTGCATTTTTATATATTGTTTGTATACGTTTACATTTGTGTGTTTTGTAAAGAACAAATTACGTTTGTTTATGTTTTATAATTTGGTTTGAAGATCCGAAGCATTGTATTGCATAAATACAACAACAAGCTGCTGAACATTATGAAACTATAAATTTATGATTATGGAGCTTGACTGGATCAAATTCTTCGTCTGAAAAATCCAAGTTTGGATCATAATCTGAATCAAGGGTTGGGTCTCGCGCCACAGGAGATTTTCTGGTAGATGGGATGGCTATAGAAACAGATTGAGTGGTGGATTTCTCAGCAGATGTAACTCCTGTATTAACTTCTTCAGGAGACGAAGAGTTGTTAGAAGTAACCTTTTCAGGAGAGATATCTCTGTCAGTATGTTCAATATTTCGTCTTTCCACTGAATCAGTTTCCAATCTCAGCTCCACTTCAGATTCTATCGCCTTGTTGGCCTTTTCCACGTATAATTTATTTGATAATTTCCGATCATTCAACAATTCATGGGCAGATTTCATAACAAAGTTATCAGCCACCTCCTCTCCGTCATCATAGTTCAATTTCACTTTTCCTTTTCCCTTCTTGGCTTTTTTTAATACTGGTTCTTGAATTTCTTGAGATACTGGTTCTGCTAGATCTTCGAAATATTGTATATTCACCTTGATATTAGTGATCTTTGCAGGATATATGGGTATACCATCCTTGAGTTCTGAATCTCTAATCTTCATAACATTGTAGAAGGAGTCCCCTACCACTTTTCCAAATATTATGTACTTATTGTTGTACTGTGGAATATCAGTCAAAGTGACAAAGAATGATCCAGTAGTGTGATTGTTTTTGAAATCTTCGTTCTCTTTGAGAAAGCCTAGTAAACCCTTCCTATTAAATCGTATCCGACTATGAAATTCATCTTTAAAATGATAATCTGCTCCGTCTATAGGTTCCAGTTGAACAAGGTTTGGTAGTATAGTTGGAAATGTTTGTCCTGTGTATTTTCCATCTAGACAATTCTGTAGAAACGATTTTGTGGTAATTGGAATTTCCTTAGCCCATATTTCCACTTCAATTGATCCTTTTGTGGTTTCAATAGTGATGTTAGCTGTTGTTGGTGGTTCTAAACTGCTCATTCTGGGTCGTGATGAGTAGAATTGCGATTTTCGCAGCGATTAAACTTAAGTGAGTTTGCGACGAGAATTGGTGTAATCTGGGGAAAACTCTTGATGGTACGCATCGACAGTTAAAATAACCATAATAGTGGTGTAGTACAATTGTAACCTTTAGTGGTGTAGTGTAATTGTGAGTTTTGTTGTGTAATTATGACTTTAATTGAGTTTATAAGTGTTAATTTTGGGGAACTTACATGATAGAGAGTACTAATTGGGAACTTAATGTGATAATAATCCATTGGGCAGTTACTACATTCAGCTATAATTCAGCCTGGTTTCAATTCAGCTGAGTTCCTAAGACCAAACAATACTACGGATAATAATCATAGAAATAAGTTTTAAATAACAATTCCAGACTTGGTAGCCATTATCGATAATATACACAGAACAAGCAGTGGAGTACGCAATTCGACTCAGGTAAAAGACACATGTTCTTACCAACTGAAACATCACATGAGATGATTAGTATGTTGTAGATTTGTCAGTTTGACTCATTTTCTAGATCAACCTGATTGCTAAAGAATATGGGTTCAGCATGTAATGGCTACTAAACCTGAATTTTAATAGCCGAATTGTAAAGGTTATGGGTCTCTTTCACGAAGTAGTGGAATAGAAACCTTTCAACCACTCGCTGTTGGGATACAGTGAATCAATAAGAGTATAGATCCACCACCGTCGAATTGCCACGCGCACGACCAAACACTGGACCACGTAAATCGTCAACAAAATCAAATTACAGAGAGACGTCAAGAGAACCACGTCAAATTAATCAATTAAGCTAATATGGCATCGTTAAAGTCATTTATCAAGGCAGTTAGGAAGGCCAAGACTATTGCCGATGAACGTGCCGTTGTTCAGAAGGAATCTGCTTCGATTAGAACGGCCTTTAGGGACGCCGGCTTGGATCAAACCACCAGAAGAATCAACATTTCTAAATTGCTTTACTTGTATATCATGGGAGAAAAGACTCACTTTGGACAAGTAGAATGTCTTAAGTTGTTGGCATCTCCCCGTTTCGCTGACAAACGTTTAGGATATTTGGCAACCATGTTATTCTTGGATGAAAACCAAGAAGTTTTAACCTTGTTAACTAATTCGCTCGACAACGATATGCAACATCCTAATGCATTTATTGTTGGTCTTGCTTTATGTTGTTTGGGTAACATAGCGTCACCCGAATTAGCGAGAGATTTATATACCAATGTTGAAAGGATCATTTCTACAAATAACGTTTACTTGAAGAAGAAGGCTTGTATTGTGGCAGCCAAATTGATTGAAAAGGATCCAGATTTAGCGGAATTCTTTTTGGTCAAAGTCAATGATTTAATTAATGATAAAATGCCTGCTACTTTGTTGGCCACTACCCGTTTGATCCAAGCATTGTATACTGTCAGCAGTGAAAGCAGACCAACCCTATTAAAAACGATACCCAGAATTGTTGGCCACTTGAAGAGAGTAAATACCAGTGGTTACATGCCCGATTACGATGTCTCTGGAACCACCGATCCATTCCTTCAAGTCAATTTATTGTCAACATTGAGAGTCTTAGCCATGGACCCACAATGTCCTGCAGAATATTTGGAACAAATCAACGATATACTAACTCAAGTGGCTTCGAATTTGGATAGTGGTAAAAATGCTGCTCACGCCATTCTTTATGAATGTATCAAGACTGTTTTCGCTATTCAATCTGATCAATCGTTGAAGATTTTGGGTGTTAACTTACTTGGGAAGTTTTTATCAACAAAGGATAACAATACCAGATATGTTGCGCTTGACACTTTATTGACAGTAATACATTTTGAACCTGTGGCAGTACAAAGACACAGATCTACGATCGTCAGTTGTTTATCTGATGGTGACATTTCCATCAGAAGAAGAGCCTTGGAATTGTCGTTTGCAATTTTAAATGATCAAAACATAAGGGTGTTGGCTCGTGAAATTTTACAATTCTTGGAAACTAGCAATGATAGTGAGTTGAAGCCTTACATTACCTCTCAATTGACAATTGCTGCCAACAAGTACTCCCCCAATGACAAATGGCACTTTGATACATTAATCAGAATGTTAAGGTTGTCTGGAAATTACGTCACATCTGATATCATATCCAACATTTTAGCATTATTATTGCAATGTAATGATGCTGGGTTGAAGAAACATGTTGTATCAAAATTGTTATCATCCAGTTTAGAGGACCCCACCCAATATGGGTTGTCCTTAATCACCATCTGGGCAATTGGGGAATATGCTGATTTGATATTGAATGAAACTATAGAAGTAAATCAAAAGCAAACTGTTGTTTCCGAAAAATTGATACTCAAATTGATTGACGACTTGAGTGACAATTCTACATATTCCGAGCACGAAACTGTTCAGATAGTCACCTACATTTTGACATGTATCATCAAGTTGTCTATAAAATTCAACGATTCTCAGTCCATTGAGAAGTTGAGATTAATTTTGAACTCAAAGACTTACGACAACAACATCGAAATCCAAATAAGAGCAGTGGAATATCAGGAAATATTTGCTCAAGACTCGAGATTGAAAAAGGGGTTGTTGTCCAGGATGCCTGCTCCTCCAGTCAAACAAAGAGAGTCTTTGTCATTGAACAATTCGGGTTCAAAAAAGACTGCGGCCATCAAGGCGAACACGCATGGTGTTGCTTCAATCACTGAAGATTTATTACTTGACTTGATGGATGAGGGAAATGATTCTGTTTCCAGCACCAATCAAAATGAGTTGTTGTCGGACATTTTCGGAGGTGGATCACAACCTGCAAAAACTACCAATGGGAACGCAGATATTCTTGATTTATTCAATACCACACCCACCAATAACCAACCAGCTCCCCAATCATCGGAACCAGCCATCACAGCATTTTCGAATTCGAATATTAAAATATCTTTCATCCCCAAATCATTCCCACAAAACGGTCAAGCCTTACTTGAAGCTCTCATAGAATCAAACACTAACACCCAAATCGAACATTTCCAATTACTTATAGCAGTACCCAAGACCCAGAAATTGAGCATTTCCTCCACCTCAGGAGGCGATTCTTTGGCTCCTGGTGGCTCACCTATCAGACAAGTATTGAAAGTAGTTGGTAAAGCAGGTTCAAAGATCAAATTCAGAGTCATGGCAAAATATGTATTGAATGGCCAAGCAGTTGAAGAACAGTTTGATTTTGCTGGAATCAACCTGACATTATAGATTTACATGTGTTTACTTATATCTACGTAAAATACCTTACATGAAATAGTCATTTGCACCTAAATATCGACGGAAATAGTAAATGAATCTTTGCAACCAGAAAAGTAATGCAAGATTACGTAGACTTATAATTCAGCAAACTACTTCTCTTCAATAGGGGATTACGTAAAATGTGGTATAGTTGCGATGGGTTTTGGAGCTTTGGTTGCGGGAAAAGTACGGTTGCGAAATAGCAAGGGAAGAATGACATAATACAAATACTGAAAATCAATATAAATATGAAAATCCCCACTGCTATTAAGGAATGATTTCTCTATTTCCATAACGATGATACCCAGAATCTTAAACATCCAGAAAGCGTTTCCAAAACCCTCCAGATTACTTCAGAAACGTACGCTAGTTAATCCGGGGATCAAAAAACCTACATTTGTAAAAACAGATTTAACCACGAGCCAGAAACCAAAAGGGAATTCGTCAGCTAGTGTAAAGAATGGTACAAGTGATCAAAAGCTTTTCACGAGTATTCCACAAGCATTGAATATATTTAAACTCGAGTCTTCCAAACTCTTTGGATGGTTTATGGCCTTTGGAGCAATTATGCTCTTTGTTCCTGCTATTGTTAAGAAAGGAAGTAATGTTGTGCACGATGTTCCGCGAGAAACAACGGCAGCAGTTAAGTTGGATAATTTTGGACTTATGGGATCAAAACCAGTGGTTGAGCTTCCTAACAAAGAAGTCCACTTGACGAAAAGTCCAGATGACGACGAATGAAGAGTGAAATGCGAATGAGAGATTGAAATGTATCTATACGTTATTTATTAGTAATATACAATGGTATTATATCAACGAGTAGATATCAAAAACCGATTTCAAACGGTTGAATTTGGCGATATTTGAAATCTCTCTGCTTTGAAGGTTTTTTAATGTTTTCAACTCAGAATCCAATAACAATTCTTCTTCATGACCCTTGACATCTTCTCTATTACATTTCTCCAATAAGATTTTATGATCTTCTTTGAAGAGTTGAATGTTTGTCAAGATTTCAGCCATTGCAAAGATAATAGAGTTATTCAAGAAGTTGTAACTGACAACATCCTTATGTCTGAACAAGTAAAAGGTCTTAGATGCAGCTCTATCAGCACTTCTTGGGACTTCTTGGATCTCTACTATATTCAACTTTATCAATTTATAGATTTCATTCCGTACAGTTTTTTCTTTCAATAGCACGGCATTTGCGATGGACTTTTCGTCTCCAAGTTTTAATGACTTCAAACATCTCAATACTCTGAAAGTATTCGTACCCAAAGTAGTTTTGACCAACGTTTCAAAGTTGTATTGTTTTAATTGTTTTACCAAAGAAAGGAATGGAACTGTATAAGTCCCTGGTGTCATTTCAATCAAAAACTGTATGCTAGTACCTGACGTCAATAATTTAAGATGTTGTTGAACCAAGGAAAGAGAATGTGGATCTTGATCATCAGCGATCATATCAACATCCATGAATCCATTGGCTTCACTATGCACGACGTTTGCTTTCTCGAATTCTGCAAGAATATTGTCATCGTCTCCAGACTCAGCTTTGATCTTTTTGGAGGGCACGTCGATTTCGTCCTCCACCATTCTCTTTTTAGGATTTGGTGTCTTTATGAAGTTTTGGTTAAGAATAGAATTTCTCAAATCAAGCTTTGCTGGTAATAACCGAAGAAGATCCCTGACGTTGAATACAATCTTTTTATCATCGACTAATTTGTTTTCAATTGAATTTTGGAAAAGTCTGGCTTCTTCTGGATCGTTAATCAAGCCAGATATCTCAAGGAAATCGTGCCTTAAGTCGGGCGATCCTTGTTCAATCAATTGTAATGCAACTTCATAAATCTTTGCTGTCAAAAGTCCGAGTCTTGACTTTGCCAAATTAACCAAGGAAATTTTTCTTAAATGTTTTTGAAATCTGCCCAAGTTGAATTTGACTACTAAATTTGGCTTCAAACGTTTCATACCATCTTGAGTAAGGTATAAATCCTTGGGACTTTGTCCAGATTCCATAAGATCAGCAAATTTAATTCTGGTTTGTTCTTTTGCTTCAGTTACTCTTTTGATTTCTGAAGTAGTTGCTGATCTAGGTGTGTTTTTTAATGTTTCTTGATACAATTTGTTCCAGATATCATCAATAGGATTGTAGTTGAATTGCTGGACTCTGGTTATCCACCTTTCAGAAAACAATTTGAATAACAATGTTTGTTTTTCAAACTTTTCTTCTTCGTCACTAATGTTTCCCAAGTAATCTTCTATTTTGACATGTCCATTAAGCAAAATGTTTTGAATGATCTCTGCGGAGTCTTCCCCATAAGTTGTTTTGATGTGATGGAGGATATCTCCAGAATGCAAGAAGGTCAACAAGCCTGACTCATTGAATGAATAAAAGACTTGCTTGGAGTTATCTTCTTTCCAGTAGTAAATACAGTTCATTTGAATAAGAGATACCAACGACGATTTTACGATCTTGATAGGAAGTTTGGCCCTGGAACTGATTTCTCGTGTTGTTAATCGTCCATAAGAAATCAAACATGAGACTATCCCGGCAGCCACATCGCCCAAATGAGTTCGAGCAATTGAAGTATACAAATATGATTTCGGAGACTGCTTCTTAGCAGCTTCCTGTGAGGCTTCGTCCATATTGCTAAGGTCTGATCTGGTTGTTTGAAAGTTTAAGATGCCCTTCGAAAAACCGTGAAAAATCAGGACCATATGCAGTACATCATATATATATGTGGAGTTCCTAGACGATTAGACGTGATTATGATATTCCCAGTAAGCTCCAAAGACAGTGTAAGTGAAGGAGGAGGTATTCAGCCAAATATTCCTTTTGAACTATTTTGGTTGGTGATCATACCAAAATTCTGAAAATTGTTAGTCACTTCTAGGTGGTGCACTGAAAATCGAAAAATTCACATCTACGTATCATTTCTCCACCAAGGATGTATACATTAAAGAAATGTTTAAAGGCCGCCAAAAGCGCAATTGAGGACGATTCTCCCGAGGAAGCATTGGAATGCGTAAGCTCGGCCCTAGAATTCGATCCAGATTGTTACTTTGCATATATCTTCCAAGGGAAGGCGCACCAGTTGCTGGGGAACAATACAGAAGCCATCAAATCATTTGAAAAGGCAACACAGATAGAGCCCTCCAATCTCCTAGGCTGGAAAGGATACTACCAAGTTGTGAGCTCAGAAAATAATTATGAGATGTTATGTAAAGTGATAACTTCAGTTATAAAAATAAAAGTTGACCAAACGCTTCCAATAGCCGACGACTTGAAAGATTTGAGAAACTGGCTCAACACAAACAATTACAAGTCCGACCCAACTTTGCATGCCGCATACTTGCGCTCCATTTTACCAGGGACAGAGTTAGCTGATTTGGTTGGAAATTCATTGGGAAATCCAGAAACCATCATAAGGTCTTTAATAGACATAGAAAAGAAACGGCTAGACACAGCTTTACAAAGACACCTTGCAAAGGAAAGAGTAAAATTCGGTAGAGTTTTAAATATAGAAGGTAAAAATCAGTTGAATAGAGTCTCTTGGGCACATTACCAACAAACAGACTTACCTAAGTTGTATGAAATGTTTTTGAATACATCTAACGATGACGAATTGAGAGAGATATATGAAGAGGATTACTTAAAGGTCAAATATGAGCTTTTCAAAGCCAGTCCAGATAAATCGGCATACTACAACGATGTCAAGGAAATGATAGAAGGAATGATTTTCGTCAAGACAAAGAGTCTATTTTGCTGGAATTTATATTTTGACTGGGTTGATGTTAAAAACTTGGGGGATTTGGATCTTGAAAACATTATTTTCTACTTGAAACACTTTCAATCCGAAGGGTTAGGCATGGTGCTCTATGCCTTTGTAATGAGTGATATATCCCCTTTCGACAAGTCAAAAATAGTAAAGAAAATAGCAAGAAAGCCGGTACAAAAAGCGGAAAAAATAAGCGAAACTGAAGAAGAGGCAAAGTTATTAGTTGAAGATGCAGACGATCGTTCGGATTCTAATGAATTAAACATGCTTCCAGGCCAAGTTTTGGCAATATTATTGCAAGGTTATAACAGATCCAGTGATTCTGTTCTTGCCAACCGTATTGTCTGCGAGTATTATATTCATTTGCGAGAATACGCCGAAGCATCTGATAAATGCCGTGAATCAATAAGGGTGTTGGCTGACTTACAGAGATCATTGGGAATTGATTTGGTGAATACAAAGGAAAGTTTCTTGTGTTCACTAGCTATTGTTTACACATACCATGAAGCTCCTAAGAATTTCTCCAAAGCATTGCAGCTCTATGATAAAATTTTAGAAACCAATCCTGAAAATATTAAGGCACAGATTGGTAAGGGCTTGATTTTGGTAGAAAAGGGCAATTTGGACCTGGCTATGCATTTATTAGAGGGAGTCATCAAAAGTCATCCAGATAACACCGATGCCCAGAATGAATATGGGTGGTGTTTGGTACTCCTTGGTGACTATGTTCGTGGTAGAGAAGTATTGTTGAAATGCTTAGAGGCTGTAAAAGGCGTTGATTTGAGTAGAGGAGAAATACGAGCCGTCATTCAATGGCGAATCGCAAAGAGTTTGTTATCAGAAGCATCGGATAATACCGACTTTGTTAATCAAGCATACGGATACTTGGTAGAATCTCTTAAGGAATTCAAAAATTATGCTCCTTCATACACTTTATTAGGTGTATTGTTACAGGATCACTACGGTGATATTGTCAGAGCTCAAAAATGTTTCTACAAAGCGTTTGAATTAGATGCAACCGAAATATTGTCTGCGAAGTATCTTGTGGAGGATTTGACTACTCAAAATGAATGGGATATAGCAGAGGTCCTCTGTAATAGAATTGTATCAACTGAAAATTCTAGAAGAATATTACTTAGTGAGTCGTATAAAGACTCCGATAAGGCGTGGCCATACAGAGTTTTGGGTTGTTCTGCATTAAATAAACAAGACGATGCGAAAGCCATTGAGTGGTTCCAAACTGCATTAAGAATGACCAACATGGATGCAAACTGCTGGATCGGTTTAGGTGAAGCTTACTACAATTGTGGTAGATTAGATGCTTCAGCCAAAGTGTTCCGCCACACTTTAACATTTTCTCCAGACAATTGGGTTGCCAAGTATATGTTAGGACAAGTTCTTTGTCAAATGGAAGAGTTCGAAGAAGGTTTAGAGTTTTTGAATAGTGCCTTCTCTGAAAGACCAAAGGAAGAATGTATTTTGAGTGCATTGTACGACTCATATATTGGAAGTGCAAACAAATTTGTTTCTGGTGGATTTTTTGGAAGAGCAATGGAAGCAAATTTGCAAGCAATCGAGTTTTTGAAGGCAGCAAAGTACGTCAACCGTGAATCCCAAAATCTTTGGAAGTCTTTGGGTGAAAGTTTAAGAATCTTTCTAGTTATTCAAGAACAAATTGGCTTGTTTCCTCTTGCGAGTTTGGAAGAAATATTCAAGGATATAGATTTCGAAGAGAGTTCAACAAACATATATGTGAGAGAATTAAATGACGCAGACAAAACCACCTCTTTGAGCAGTGCATTGAAATCATTTGCAGAAGGTGATTACATTGAGTCTATTTCCCAGCTCATTATTCTCACAAACAAGGCAGGCATATATTATCTTCCAAGCAAGGTGAGTGTTTATTTGCGGTCAGTTGCTTTTTACAATGTAGGGTTGGGTTACTTGGAAGGATTCAACTTCACTGAAAACCAACAATACCGTGAATTGTCAGTCAAATTCTTGAAGAAAGCTATCCAGTTAGAAGGTAACAATCCATTGTTTTGGATTACTTTGGGAAATGCCTATGTTTCCACGAACCCACAAATTTCTCAGCATTGCTTCATAAAGGCGATTTCCTTGAGACCAAAAGATGGTAGTATCTGGACCAACTTGGCAGCATTGTATTTACGTTATGGAGATTCTGAGTTGGCACAAGAATCATTTTTGAGAGCTCAATCGATCGCTCCTCAAGATTGTCAGTCTTGGTTGGGACATGCGTTGGCAGCAGAAGCGGCTGGGGATTCAGAGAAAGCGTCGAGGTTGTTCACTCATGCTTTTATATTATCCAATGGTAGGACTCCCTTGGCACAATTATTGTATGCACTTTCCATCTTGGAAAAGACCGTTGCAAAGGGGGTCGATCCAAGAAGTATAGAACCTGCACAAGAGTTCAGTGTTGCCAATTTTGCAATGGAACAGTACTTAATGTTTGCACCACAGGATGAATTTGGTTTGCAAATAGCATTGGGAATTAGTGAAAGGTGTAAACAGTACAAAAAAACAGCTGAAATCGGAGAGAGATTGTGCAGTGTATTGGAGAAGAAGTACGAACAAAATGAAAGTGAGGTGACTTTAATGAAATATGCCGATGCTAAAACCCAATTAGCAAGAACGTTCCTTGGATTGGCACATTACGAAAAGGCAATTGAAAATGCCCAATTTGCTATCAATTTGATCGACGACGGGGAGTCGTCCGATGGAGCACGAATTATTCTTTCATCCAGAATTGTCATTGGATTGGGCTTGTTCTTCAATAACGAATTTGATGAAGCATTACAACAATTCAAATTGATATTGACTGATTATAGCGACTTCAAGAGATTAGTCACCCTCGTCTCGCAAATTTTGTATGCATATGGAACCGAAGAGACCAAGGTAGCTGCCATGGATCAGTTGTTTGCGTTTATCGAAGAACAGGGCTCTTCATTAATAGTGGTGTTAACTTTGGGTGCAATATCTGTGGTTGATAACTTGGATGATTACCTAGGAGCGATCAAGGACGAATTGGAGGGACTTTCTTTGTCCGATATAGTGGCAGACTCCTTCAAGACGGTGCCGAAACTATTGAGTGAAATCAATGCAAGACTTGGAAACACTGAATCCGACCAAATCTGGCAAAAGAACGCTCTATTATTCCCTTCTGACTATAATGTTTGGAAACGAATCAACAGCGACATGGCCTTGACCGTTGCCTCGTTGAGCGACACCAAAATCACTGCTACGGAATTGGCCAGCGCATATATAGCCAACGGTAGATTTCGGGAAATCCAAAGAAGTATTATACTTCTGCCCGGAAAGGAAGAGGCTGTTAGGGCCCTACAGGGTTGTATGTGAATACGATTTGGCTAATCAATTATTTGAGCACGAGTCACGAGTCACGAGTTACTACTTATTCCTTCGCTCCTCGTTTAGATTGATACACTATAGAAGTACACAATTTCACAGAGAATTTATGATATGTAGTTGCCAGTGAGTTGCCAGTGAGTTGTCAATGAGCTCACCTTGAAGATCGCCTTTATTAGCCATCGTTACGATCTTCAATACGCAACAGTACTATAATCTATTCTATTATTCATTGGCTGCAATATGTCATCCGATAGTACGACTGCCCCCCTTGACTACGGAATCTAAAGACAGCCCAACAACAACCCCACCCGCCAGGGGCGCGCGTAATCAAAACCCTCACAACAATATTTACAACCTGTATCTGAAGATTTCTGTAGAAATTATATAGTTGCCAGTTAACATAAAACCCGATACATATAGGGAGCTTCCAACACAGAGAATTAACATATTCTATAGCTAAGAATTGACGGTTTATCCCACAGTAAAGCTTAGAATTGTTGGATTAGTGAACAATCTCACTCGCATCTTCTAATCAACATCTCACTAATCTTTCTTATCGCAAACCAAATTGCCTAGATACACGTACTACAATTAGGATACACATACTACAGGTTGTGAGATATATGATACAGACTGAATATACCCAACTCAGTCATTTCCCACCAGTTGCCACGTCGTGTAGTCGTTATCGAAGTGCGTTGTTTTCTCAAAAGGGTTTTATCGCGCCTGCCTGTGGCAAATCTTAATAACCAAGAATCATATCCTGAACCACAGTTCCTAATATAAACTAGACTAGTTGAGTACAGACTAAGTATACTCAAACTCATTGCTAGCCTATAGATTGCTAGACATTATTTGATTGTCATTCTTGCGTATTTGCACGACACTTGTCAATCTAGTCATCTACATTTTTGAGTCATCCTGTCTTGTTCTTTACAGTCATTCAGTACCAATTGATTGAGTAGGTGTTAGAATCACTTCGAACAAACTGCCTAGGGTCAATATTTGCACTTTGATTAAAATCATTTTACTCTTAGTGCCTAATACATTCATATTGTGCTTGAATCGTGCGAGCAGTTGATACACTGTCTTATTGATTCATTATACTGAATATCTACAATTACGAGTAGCTAGGCTATCTCGAATCTGATTTTTTGGTTTATCAATAATTCCTTTAGTGTGGCAGTTTTGGTAATTGTCCTGACTGTTCACATATAATCGCATATAATACTCACATCACAATGTATTCAACTTCAGATAAAGTTTCTCACAAATCACATTATATCGACAAAAGCCAACTCGACCCCTACGTTAAAAAGCTCAATGCCAAGTTGATACAAGTCATACAAAACTTCTTCAGCAAGTCTGCTCAGATAGTCTTTCAAGCAAGAACTTTGCATGATAGCTCTTCGTCTCGGGAATTGCCTGTAAATAAATCAGAAGATGCTGCATTAAATAAAGTCAACAAGTGGTTCAATATTCATATGTACAACGCCAATGAAATACCCAAAGAAGATTTGAAACTATGGAAATCATTCCATGACTTATCGGATATACCGCCTATGATCATAGAAACCTATTTAGACTTGCGGCAATTATCATCTAATCAGACCGTGGTGTTGAAGGACGACAATGGGAATCCTTGGACCGTGGCGAAAAGTGGCACTAAAAAGCAAGAAATAGTTCTTGAAAGATGGTTGATTGAGTTTGATTTAGACGAGGTATCTGGGTCTATTGTGGACGAATTGCCTCTCATTTACAAACAAGCAATCATTCTTTTTAGAAGTCTCTATGGCTTTTCTTATTTAATGCCAGCTTACAAATTGAAGAAGAAGTTGGCTGGTAATAGATCTTCGGTGGCTAACAAATTGACCATAGGAAACAAGATATTGGACGGGAAACAACCAATTAGTTCCAGAGGAAGAATTGGACTATCCAAATCCATCATTCCACATCAGATGTTGCCCGAATATCATTTGAGCCAGAAAAACTTTCAACCTATTAGGACCACTTTGGGTACATTAAAAGTATCCATTGCTTATAGAAATCATCATGACTTTTGCATTCATGAAAACGAAGAGGTCTTGTCAACTCAGTTCATAAGTATGGACACACAACCAAGTAAAACTCCAAAGACTAGCGATGCTAATGCAGACGCGATTGACGATTCTGAACTCCATATAAAAGAGCCCAGTATCCAAGAAAAGTCATTAGAAAACGTTAGTACTCCTTCTGAACCTCAGATCTCAGACAGTCATGCCGGACCCTCTCTTGCTTACAAAAGATTTTCCATTGCAAGCAACAACTCAATGTCAGTATCACCATGTTCATCAGGAAACCACATCATGCGTGAACAATCTCCAGGCCACAAGAAATTAACGCCTCCTATCCAAAGATCAACGATTCAACCATTCAAGATTGGATCTATTGGCAATTCGCCGCCACCCCCAGGACCTCACACACCCACAAATGTGTATTCAGGAGGTGGCTCATCTCTAGAAAGGCGAATCAGCATAACAAGTAATAAATCAGCTTCAAATGCCTCGTTGGCTGCTTTGTTACGAAATCCGAGAAGTAGCACATCTTCAACTCATACTACTGCAACAAATATCCCCATTACTAACTCAGGAAGCACTAATACAGGTAATACCTACAACTCATCATTTCCAAGATCGATTTCATCTTCTCATGGATCAAACCTTCAACAAGACGACCACATTTTTTCCAATCCTGATAGCGCTTCCAACACTCCCAGATTCTCATCTTCGTTTGGATCAAGGGCCAGTAGAAGATTCTCAAGCAACAGCACTAGACAAAGCACGCACGCTGTTAGCACAGGTAATGAAGGCTCCATATTGGGAACTAGTGCGGGCCTGGCCATATCTTCAGGAGCACCATTAAGTGGACTTTACATCGATGATGATATCAGTGACTTTGTCCGCATGATTGACAGCAAGACTGATCTTCGCTTTTCTTCACTTAGCGGTACTGCGGATGCCAAATCAGTGTCACCATTTTCCTCAGGAGGTACTGGTGAAGCATTGAATAAATTCCATATGTTGAAGAACCAACATCAAAAATTAGGGGATAGCGTCAGTGCTAGTCTAATCTTGCACCACAACCAAATTGGAAGTGGGTCTGGAAGTGGAATTGTGTCCACAGGATCCAGGCAGTCGAGTCGTAAATCATCGCATTCAATTAATACACCATCACCATCCTTACCATCTGGATCATACGACAATGCTCACTTACCTTCCATTAATTCTAGACTTAAAGAAGGAGCCTCGCTCAGCAGGAGTCTGTCACCGCCACAAGGCAGACGGAATCTGTCTCATCGCAACAGTTTTGAATATTCAAGTCAGCATAGTAATGCTTCGTTCTTGAAGCCTGGTGTTTCCAATAAATTATTGGCTACTCCAATTACGTCTACAAACACGGTACACGCGACGATTCACGGCTCTAATCCTACTAACACTAGTGTTAAAAAGGGCAATAGAGGTAGCGATGGCACGAGTGGAATAAGCGGCATGGCAACTACACCATCCGCCTACCAAAAGAAGGGCAGTATTTCTTACGAGAATGTATTTGATGACGAAGAGGACGACGAAGATTATTACCATCGTACAGAGAGTGCTGCCAGACCACAGGAACCAGAAGCCAGAAACCACGTTCATCGCTTCCATTCGCACCATACCAACCAATCGCATAGTGTTCCTCGTGACGACGAAGATGACGAAGACGATTTATTGTTCACAATGAGTGACATGAACATCACAAAGAATTGATGGGTCTCTTCTGCCTTCAAGAATCATTTAGACGTATTAGTATGTCATAGTCCACTCTCAAAGTCACCAAGAGTAAGTCTACAACTTCTATATATTTTATAATTGATGTCAATGAAATGCCGATTCATGCATGACATGATACCTTAACTAGCATGATAACATTATCACTTGTTGTAACATTAACGCTTGTTGTGTTCTAGGTGTTGAAGTCATAATCCCAACAACACGCTTTTGTATTAAATTACTTAATTAGTTCCGAAGAATATGCGCAGTTTGTAACCTTTAATAAATAGCAGAGTTTATGCAGATAATAATACACAAAGAATAAATACTTTATTAATATGAAAATTTTTTCTAAAAGAACAAAGTTGTATGAGCTCAACTATATTGGATGAATATAACGTTGAGAAAAACCAGCAAACCAAGACAATATAAATTTCTACTTTGTAGGAGAGCAAAGGGAAGGAAAGGGAGAAATGAGAGAGATAAAGGAAAAAATATTATTCTTGAAAAATGGGCACCAAAGGGAGTGTGAGAATCTGGACCGCATCATGTACAACAGATTCAGAATTATGAAACTAGATACTGTTGTCAAGAGCCGTTCTCAAAGGTCCCTGACTTGGTAGTTCATTGTCCAATTCCTTGTAGAACAACCCCATGGGCCGCGGGTACTAGCCAGCCAGCTCCGAGCATTCTATATACAGAACCAAACTGAAAAAGACGACAAGTTTTATTTTACAGTGTTTCCAAAGCAAGACCCCTCTCTTATCTCCGAATTTCGTAGCTTTGTAGTAAATTATGCACATTAGCGAATTGAATCTCTTGGTAGCTAAGAAGGCGTCGAGCTTCCCAATTCGTGACTAACTGGCACCATTAGAGATACGTCCCAAGGTTTGTATTGTTTGTAGCATAGTTCATGGTTTGGGCTAAATATACTTGATATGTTCCCAAAAGAAGTCCTGAGGCAGCGTAATTGCATTGTCCACTCCCAAGACAATTCTACAGTACTACTATGACGTCATAATATAAATATGACTTATTTGAGAATTCTTAACTAATGTAAATTCATTTAGGAAAATTATATTTCTAACAACTTGAATTCGGTAGACTTTCCTATTAATTAGGCGAATTTTTTATGTGCGAATGCGTGGATTATTTTTTGAATTTCTGATACAAGTGGCACATTTATGTGCGAAATACAGTTATGATATGCGCACCTTTGGTTATTATTAAGGAATTAGAACGGCATAAGAAAAATTCATACTCGAAAGGTTGGAGAAAATCTATTGTAGGTTATTATCCTTTCAAATTTTAAGGCTCTAAGGCCAAAATATTAGGATGAAAGAAACTGCTGGTAACAAGCTGGATACAAGACTGTATTAGTCCATCATGACAGTTTGTGAATGTCCACGTTTTCCGGACGAGTACCGCAACCGTTATTCTGGATTTAAGCATCAGAATCTTGGCCAGGATTACAGGTTTCGTAATTCAAGACCTTGAAGATCTTCCAAATACCAAATGCAATACAGGAACCCAAGAAAGGTCCAACCCAGTAAATCCAATGGTAGTTAGGGAAAGATCTTGAAGCAACAGCAGGACCAAAAGATCTAGCAGGGTTAAGACCAGCACCAGTGTAGTAGACACAAACTAAATGTCCAAGGAACAATGAGATACCGATTACGAATGGAGCCATGAAAGTAGCACGACTCTTTTCAACAGCCATCAACAAGACGGTTAAACATAAAATGGTGGTACCAAAAGCTTCAAGGAAGACACCTCTAGCTTTTGAACAACCACCACCTAAGGCATTGGCAAATGCAATTGGGCCTGGGGTCATAGCAGAAGCGGCACCGGCAGCAGCCATACCAGCAAGCATTTGAGCGGCCATCATGACGGCACCTCTCACAGGTGGGATGGCACGGGCAAGAACCAAGGTTAAAGTAACAGCAGGATTCAAATTACCACCGGAAATTCTAAAGAACATGAATACACCCATCATGACCCCGAAACCGAAACCAAAAGAAATCATAATCAATTGAGGTGGGTTAGATCCAATAGTAGGGATGGTAGGATCCTGGTTGGCAATCTGAGCAATCACGAATGCAACCCATAAAAAGATAAAGGTACCAAAGAATTCACCCAAGAATGCAATATGATGGTTCTTCATTGGGGAAGCAACATCGATATCACGCTGAGCGTAAGTTTCCATAGGCAATTGAGATTCATGATCAATTTCAGTAGAAGCAGTCATAGTTACTTATGAAGTTGTACTCCTCGAGTCGAAAAATGGGTGGGAGTCGGCTCAATTTATACTTCATTCCAATCCCTTGGAGCGATGTATGTGATCCAAATTAAAAAATAAAACTTCTGTGCAGTTTCATACGAAAAGTTCTTGCAGTAACTTCTGGACTATTCAAGTTAACTGCTTTGTGTAATTTCAGAAAGTGTGGGCGCTGGCTAAAACTCCCACACAAATGTTACATCTAACAAAACAATATGGGAACTCCACAATGTACTGGACTGTCTGCCAACACCTCACCTTGTATTGCTCAATCAATCAACTCTAGAGTTACTTGTTTAATGTATGTATTTGGTTTTTTTCATCCTAGACTTCAAAAAGAAATTTCTTCCCACGGAAATCTGCATCACACGCATATAATTATGCACCCTTTCTCCTTCGGTGATGTGTAAATTTTAAATTAGCAGGAGTTTTGGGAAATATTTCAAACAGGAGCCGTGTTATCATGCACCATTCGGAAATGATGGAAGAATCCTTGACAATAAGAGTTTGCCTGGTAAAAGTGACTGCCGAGTCATTAAGGGATCTAGCGTACGCATTGTCTTTTTCGAAGTCATCCAACTATTTCATATTCCGCCTTTGGAAATATTCTCCTTTCTTGCTCTGTGTAAATATTATGTCATTCGGGGTTCGAAAATTTGGAGTTCTTGGGAGAGGGTTTCCAATCGAGGGGATACGACAAGGGGTTTTACTCCGTTCATTTACGAGAATATCTTATCCAAGAAAACCCATTTCACAAGAAATAATCTTGAACTTACATGTTTCAATGCTATTTATAACATTATTTAAGTTACCAGAGGTACAACAACATAAACGAATTTCAGCTCAAAACTGTACGATTTTGTGCATTAATGATCAAATTTTATTTATTTGAAGGAATTATCGAGTCGTGCGAAACACAAGACTGCAGATAGATATATGATATTTGTTTATTTGTGTCTTCTCTTAAGACGCCAAACAAGTTTGGCAACCATTGAGATTTAGCGATATGGGGAAATCACAATTCCCGTCACCGTTCAATGTAAAACCCATTGGCATAATAACGAACTCTACCCCTTCCAATACTAAAATTATCGACACCACCCTTGCAACAAACACGTCATTTACCACATCGTTCGTTGACCAAGATCCTGAACAAGTTATAGATTGGATAGATAATATCGATGTACGTCTCAAACGATTACTTCACGAACAAGAAATTGAACTGAAGGGTCTCTCCCAAGTCTCGAGAGTCAATGAGTTACGACAGAAATATGAAAAGAAAATTTATGAAAAACAGTTTGACAAGTTAGAGGGAATATTAAGACAAAATGAAACACAAGTGGAACAAGAATTGCAATATCTGTCAGACAATAATTTAAAACAAGAAAATTCAGAACAAGATGCTTCGGAAGAAGAGGTGAATTCTCAATCGCAAGAAGATAGTGATATAGTAATGATTGAATCAGAGGAGGAAGAAGAAGAAGAGGAAGAGGACGAAGATGAAGAAAATGATGGTGAAATTATCTTTGATGAGGATAAAGTGGACGATGTGGAATTGGAGGATGAACAGGTCGCGGAATTAAACAATTCAATGCTGAATGCTGTACGACCTCAGATACCATACAGATCTGCACCCAAGTTGAGTGATACGCTTTTTCAATCTCATTCAATTCAGAATGGAATTACTATACCAGATGAAGGCGATTTCGAAGCTGATACCTGGTCTCTGGAACACAAATTATCAGACAGCGAACAGGAAGGACAACCTGATTCAAATATCGAAGAAAAGGATGTAGATCAACTGGAACTATTTGGTTCGCATGCCACTACCCAGAATGACTCACAGTTCTTTACTAGCTTGAATGACGTAAATGATGAGGAACAAAGCCCTCAAGAAGATGACGATGTACGAGAACATTCAGAAGAAGAGTCACAGCAGGATTCATATAAAGAATCACTGAGTGAAGAGCAAGCCTACGGGTTGAGTTACCAAAAATCTCCTCCTAATTTTAATATTCCCGAGACACAAGATGATGCCATTGTCATATTGGACACGGACGAAGAAGAAGAGTTGGAGGTACTGAACAACAAGTTATCACAACATCACCTTTTTAGTAGAGACCAAATTGAAAGTAGAGCTGTGAACGAAAATCAAGCCTACCTGAGAGANGAAGAAGAAGAAGAAGAAGAAGAAGAAGAAGAAGAAGAAGAAGAAGAAGAAGAAGAAGAAGAAGAAGAAGAAGAAGAAGAAGAAGAAGANGAAGAAGAAGAAGAAGAAGAAGAAGAAGAAGAAGAAGAAGATAATGATGATGAAGAAATACAAGTAGAAGAAATTGAAATAGAAGAAAAGGTAAGTGATATAGAGGTTCATGAAGAACTGGCTAGCGATGAAGATATTGAGGAAGAAGTTGATGATGTTGAAGAAGGGGAGCTAGGAGAAGTTGAATTTATACAACAAACAACCGAAAATGCTGAGAATTCAAACTTGTTCAATTTCTCCTCGTACAATCCTACAACGGACATGCTTGAGAATAGTCACTTACTTAGTCTTGCTGAAGCTGTTCTCAAACAAGCCGACGAAGAAAATATTCTCAAACACACTGAACCTGAGGATCAATCTCGCAAAACGTTTCCAAAATATCTCAAACATCAGGACTCATTCTCCCACTTAAATCAAGGATACTTAGCAGACGAAGGTACTGACTATTTATCAGGAGAAGCCGCCACTTCAGAGAGAGAAGTAACAAATGGAATACAAAGTATGCCTTCTGCTCCAATTCCAGAACCCTTTTACACCACAGAACTCGAAAGTGGGAGCCATAACGCACTTGAGATAGAAGACAATGATGAAAATAGATCAGAAGCATCGTTGGCCGATGAAGAGACAGAGCACAAAACTCTTAAAAAACAATTAAAACATAAACTTAAAGTCGGTAGTAAAGAGCTAATTGATCACTTCACCGATACTATTTCCGTCATTCCAATTTTTAAAACTATAAAAGAAGAAAGTCCAGAGATCACTTTAATGAAATTAAAGCAAACTGAAGAAAAGTTTCACCTCAAGTTGAGCTCCGTGGCTGATCTAGAAATGGAATTGGGATTGAAATCTTCACCAATTAATTCGAGAAACGTTTCAATTGAACCCTCTAAGGTCGAGGATGAGACCATTTATTTTGAGGCACATACCACCCTGGAGAATCAAAAAAGCGAGCATATAGAAATTGACGATGAATATGAAGATACTGTATTCTATGACGTGGAAGATGGTGAAGAAAAAACTATAAATGAAACAGAAAAAGAAGTATATTCTAATGATAATCAAGAAAGCTTGATTCAAGCTAGTGCTTCCCCTATTTTGGTAGTTGAAAACGAAGATATAGATGAGAGTAAAACTCCTGTTGAGCTGAACACGAATGTCTCTCTCAATGATGACCAAGCGCAAGATTATAAATCTGTCGATTTGCTTGAATCGGAATCTTATGCTCAATCGCAAGAACCTGAGTATGATTTCAAAGGACACGATCAGATGGAGTCAAACGATAAAGCTTCTCAAAACGAAACTATAGTGGAAGTTAGTCGGCAAATTCAACATTCTGAACACATGCCTGTTTCGCTCACAGAGTCAGTTAGTAATATCCAAGTGGATCCAGATGTTGTGGAAACCCAAAATCTTGAAATGTTGGATGATTTAGAGAACCGAATGATGTTGCAAAGCACTGATTTTAACTACTTTAGAAATGACGATAATTTCCCAACTTCAATAGAAACAGGAATAGAACTAACTCAAGATAAAGAAAATGAAAAAACTCAAGTTTACAATGCACTTGATCAAGAGTTCAATGACGTTATTGACGAGGCTGGATCTATTGAAGCAAACCCGTCTATACCAGACAGCGTCGAGATCAAAATCAAGGGTTCAGATTCCCAATTTACACGTTCTGGTTCCAGTGACTATGAATTTGCTTTGGATAGAGAAGGATCGAGATCGTTCGAGAATGTTGCTAATTCTAACGAGAAGTCAGATAAATTACCCACTGTCGCTTCTTCAGACAATGTTGAGGAAGTATATGGCGTAAATGATGAGATTCTTGATGTCGAGTATGCAAAGCGTGAAGAAGATGACGTTGATGCTCAGAGTGGATACCTAGCTTGTGAACTCAGCGATCGTGATGCCCAACAAGATCCTGCCATCAAAAGGTCAGGAGATCATGTGGAGTTGGAAAAACATGAAGTTGAACTACCAGTCATTACAGTACCGGTGTTAGAGCAAATAACTGAAGACTCATCAACTATCACTGACGAAAGTGTCGAGGAAGTGATAGTTCCATCCCCAGTACCTATTAGCGGTAGCAATAGTCCTACACAAAATGTCGATGAGGAAGTTACTAGCCTGAATCCACATGATGAATCTGAACGTTCGAGTTTGCTCTTAGGCGAAGTGAATAACTCACAGACTCTAGACAATAACGACGAGGTACTTGGAATGCATGAAGACGAGCCACTTATTTTAGAGGAAGAATCTTTCGCTAATCAGAAGAGTGACACCACAATACCCGGCGAAGATCTTTATGAAGAGATTCTTCCATCAGAACACAGAACAGAAGTGCATTCTGAAACCGAAAGTGAGCTAGACCAAGAAAATATTCAGCTTGATGGTGATAATGAAGAATTGGTTGGCATAGAAATTGGATTGCACAGTCTGCCAAGTAATGAAATCCTTTTGGAGACGAATCTCAGTGATACCTTTGCAGATTCCTGGGAAGGAATACCAAGCCCAAATGAAGTACCTTCTCTCCGCGAGCCAGAAAAGACCTCTAATGAATTTGTTTCAACTTTCAATGATACCAATATCCCAGCTATTAGTCATGCCGAGGACTCCCTTACTCCGGAAAACCTATCGCTTACAGTAGAACTAGACTTGGCCGAATCGCCGATAGAGGTTGAGATTATTGAAGAAAACGTCTCAGGTTCAATTCAACCTGAAGAATGTGAAATTATTTCACCAAATGATTCCTCGGAAAAAAGTGTTCTGAAAAAGCGCCCTAGGGCTGACACTAAACAGGAGACAAGCTCTTTTAAAAGGTTGAAGTCCCTCGCTTCTACTCTTAATCCAATGCTGTGGTGGAGAAGTTCAAAATATATTCCTTCAGAAAATACGGAGGGAGAATTACCTGTTCCCGAGTTAGAAACTAATGTGGATGATCATGAATCAGAAACTAATGATATCGTACCTAAATCAGAAATTGGGGCGGATTCCATACCAGTACCCGAACTAGAGCTCGTTAACGAGGACCAGGAACCAAACTGTGAACTGGATTCTGATATTGCAGTCCAAACACCCATCGAAACAGATATTTCCCTGGCTGTTTCAGAATTCCGAGCAGATGAGGAAGAAATTCTGCTTTTGAGTAGAAGTGAAGCAGAACAAGATGAACAAATTGATTTGATGTCCTTGGAAGATGATGACGAAAAGCCTCTTTCGGATGATGAACAGTCCAAAAATGCTGATGATATTGATGCTGTTGAAAAGAACTCTAGCATACTTCACATTTCAACAAAGGAGGAAGAGGAAGAAACTACTAAAAATTCAAATGAAATTCTTTCACAGAATGCAGAAAGCTTTGAAAGTTTAGACATACAAAAGTCAGAAGGTTACGAAACGTCGGATTCGGAGGATGTGACACCAAGACGCATGGAAAAGATTTTGGACGATTTGTTGGGCTTAAGTAGCGACCTAAAGAAGGATAACGAATTGGGACTAAAATCTACAGAGTCAACAAGCGAATCCGCAATCGTGATAGAAAGTGACGATTCAGAAAACGAAAACACAGAGAACGAAGCAAACAATGAAATTGATGTGCAAAAAAACTCTGTAGAGGTTTTGGAAAGTAATCCAGAAGTTGCGCAAAGCAATGAAGACGTGGACGTTTCTCAAGGGGTGAAAAAAGTTGTAACAGAGGAAGAGGAATTAGAGGATAGCAAGGGCGAACTGGAAGTAGATTCAGATAAAGAGCAAACTCAAGATAACGATCTTGTTGGAGCAAGTGACGATGAGCGATCAGAGGAAGACGTTGATCCTCAGAGACAAAATAAAGAGATCTCTAGCGAAGTCACACACGAAAAAGAGGAAGACGTTGAAGTTGATACTATTCAACACGAGACCACAGAGGAGAAGGAATCAATTAATAATAACTATGATGAATATTCAGAGACCAATGAGGACACAAATTCAAACCAAGAAGTCAACGATAAAGAGATGATTTTGGACGTTGACGATGTTGACCTCTTAGTTGGTAACCTCTCAGATGCATCCAAAGAGAATGATTTAATGGATCGTGAGAATGAGGAAAGTCACAACAATTCAGACATAGAAGATTCCAGCCAAAATTTAGCAAATGTTGATACGAAGGTTTTGTCGAACGCTGTATCAAGTGATTTACCTAAATCAAAGAAAGTCCTCGGACTCGAGTTGTCGGAGGTTATACTTGAACCAAGAAAATCATTGAGAAGTGGAAAAAGATTTGGAGATATTTCTCCGGTACCCGAACTTCCATCCAAGAAACCTCGTCCTAAAGTCCCCAAATTAGAACTTCCAAAACAGCGAGAATTAACGGCAGAAAATTTAGCAGCATTAGGAGGTAGTTCTCCACTAGAACTTTCTCCTTCTAGGAAATCTTCTGGATCAGGAAAATTGGGATGGAAGTTAGATCATCTGACCGACCACCCAGCCTCAAGAACCAGATCAAAGTCGCCATTGAAGAGAAGCTTACAAGAAATTATATCGTCTGATTTCGACGAGGACATACAAACCCAAAAGAAGTCCAGACATCGCAAAAAGAGTTATGATTCTCACAGCAGCGAAGAACATAAAGAAGACGCAACGAGAGGAAGATCCCGCAGAAGATAGATATAGATATGAACCTCGATGGCTCTGACGATACCTCGGTATACCTCGATATCTCTAAAATGTCTAAATTTATGAATTAATCTATTTACAATAAAATCTATAACGACTCTTAATGAACTCCGATCACACTATGTAAGCCATGGCGACTTCATAAGTACTAAAAAAAAGCATGCTGACAAGAAAAGATCTCGTACAAGAGATTCCTAAACCTCTGTAGAGTCTCTTTTCAATTCTTTGTAGTTTTCTCACTCTCGGAGGGAAAGGTTCCAACCCCTGTTCCTTCCTAAGGATGTTTGTCACAACATCCTTTTGGATCAAGGATTTGGTGGTGTCGACAGGGAAGATTAGAGTCCAACAAATCACACCAGAACACCCACCAGCGAGAAGAATCGATATTTGTGAGGATTTGCTTGGATCGGAATTAATTAGATTGTTCGTGGACCATTTCATGGACTCATAAATCGAATAGAAGACACCTGAATACATGGAATCTCTCAAAACATGGAACTTGAACCCCGAGTAAAGGCCCCTGAACCCTTCGTGCTTGACGATTTGTTTGGCGATCTGGATGGTGGAGTTCTGAATAGCTCCTTCATTGTTGGCTACCATATGTTTTGGCAAATCGGCGACAGATTTGTTATGAACTAAAGTTTCCAACTGGGCATAAATCTTGGTGAACTCGAAGGGACACGCAAATACAGAGACACCAGCGCCAGCAATAGCTCCGGAAAGAAAACATACCGGGATGTTTCGAAGAAACGGGTGTGCTGGGGTTCCGGTGGATGAGCTATATAATAATTCATAGGTATGGGGTTTGACGTGGGTGAATAATGAGACATTGATCGATTTCGAGAACGATGTTGAGATCAAAGGAGCCCAGATTGCTCGGAAAAAGCCCCGAATTCCTTCGTGCAGATATGTCTTCCTCACACAATCGAGGTAGCTTGTAAAATGTTTATGAGTCTGCATTCTGGTCTTGACGGTGTCTAGTGGGAAGCCTACCATAGTGGACATAAAAGATGCACCATATGCCAAAATAGTGCCTTTGAACGGTTTGAGGGGCTCGGGAAACAAATGGAATGCCTTGGAGTGGTCAATATCCCCAGTGATAGCGGGAATTCCTCCCTTGCGCTGGATATGAGTGTTGGATGCCATTGTTGTGCACGTTTTGTGAAACACTTGGATTCGGCTGTACAGGTATGGATGACTTCTTGATGGAGTCTCTTTAGATAAAATAATACTCGAGAGATCCAGAAGTCGCAATTTCCCTGGGTTAGAGTATACGAAGTTGTTTGGTTCTTGCTAACAAATGGTTTGAGCATTTGCAAGATAACGATTCGGACCTGTATATAAACTCCGACTCACTAGATGAGATGCCCATGACTCAAGTTAGTTCTACAAGTACAGTTTAGTTATGATCGTATTGTGTATGGATTATGTATATACAAGGTTAGGTACACGTATAGAAAGAGTGGGAGGATTATACGTTTAAAATTTATGGATGTGTTGAGTAGTGATTGTCGCTTGAGGACAAAACTAGTGAAAAATCAACTAGACGTCTCGAAATAATGATAATTAAGTATACCAAACTCAAGACTGATACTCACGTTGAAAGTTAGGTATACCTAACTCACGTATGATAATAAGTAATTTAGAAAGATCTAACCAAAGATGTCCAAGATCTAAACTTATTATGCACAGAACTGGATTATTACAATATAAAACCTAATAACCTCTTCTTCTAGCATCTTCAACTTGCGACATCAAGTCCTTGAAACCTTCCGAGAACTTCCGTCTCCACCAGTCTCTCTTTTTTTGTTTTGCAAGCTTTGCAGGACGAATAAATCTCCTTTGAACCTTTTTATGGTATGCAAGTCTATTGTTCAGAATTAATCTAGTGACGTTCTTGACTGCTTTGTCCAAACTATTGTAGTGAACGTCCACAGATCTTCCTGCTATTGGGCCGAACATAGGAATGCTTTTGGCGACGTCTCTTGGATTTGGAGCCAAGTTTCCGAGTCCATATTGACTTCCTTTAGTCAAGTATGAAGTGTCTGGGTTTTCCAAAGAGCCATTCAACAAATCATTGATATCGTTGACTGTGTTTAAGTTGTCATTTTTGTTGTTGTTTCCACTCTTGGATTGTTTGACTGCACGGTTCAACTGTTCAAAACTAGAGTTGTAACGGATACAACTTATAGGCTGAAAAGCTGTTTTGTTTATAAGACTCAACCTTGGAAGTACACTCCTAAACATATTGTCAGTTCTATTTGTTGGGTGTCTTAGTTTAGAGTAGTGTTGGAGTTATATGGTTTATGTTCACGAAAAAATTGTATCCATATTTGTCGCCTGGACACGACTTCAAATATAACGACATTACTAGATCGAAAAATGTCGTGGGGGTATCATAGATCTTAGTAAATCTTAGCCGATCCGTATCATCCTGCGGACCCCCTTCAATCCTCTTTCATAAATCATGCTATACAGTCCTGATATAGTGTCTACGGTTCTATTCGAGTCCAACAATGTAAACGTCTTCAAGATCCCTCCCGGAGACGTCAACCTTTCAAAATGGAACCTCAAGAGAGATAACGTAATTTGGACAGGAAATATCAGATTGATTGAACAAGAGCTTATTAATGATCATACGGATGTTTGGGACATTTCCACGCCATTTGGTGAAACCAACGAAATAGATCCCCAGAATATCCCCCAGCCTACACTCATAAAACCGTACAATGGATTACGAGCAAAGTTGGAACTCTACAACAAGGAAGTGATTCCTCCAACTGTAGGAAGTCTAACTACGATCACGAAAGATGTGACATGGGGAGAAGTGTGGTACAACCCGATAGCGGCCGATGCCGAATTTCTGATCTCAAACGACGGCCTGGAAACTTTACAGATGACGAGAGAATCACCAAAGTATTATAAATTCATAGTCCAATTACCGGGGTCCGGTTATCATCCGTTTGTTGATAGAGAAAAATCGGAAGAATCGTCATCTTTACTACAAGTTGCATTGGGAATAAAATTCAACGACTCGTTTCAAGCTATATCCTTTAGTGACAGTCTAAATACTTATAGAAGAAGGTTTCGGAACTTCCAGGAACAATATCAGTACGATCTAAAAGTCCAAGATTTGGAAAAGGCTCTGAAAGAGATGTCCTTGAGCTCTCCTGAGGATGAAGATACCTTGTTTCCAATAGATCAACCAAATTCAAGGTATGTTCTGAAGGAAACTTTGAAAATCAGCCCTAAAGAGATTCCTGAAGAAGATGACAATGATGACTTTGATGACTTTGTGACTGCTTGAACGCTGTTTTATATAATTATAGACAATATTATTAGATGTACTCATGAACCCGAGGTGACAGAGATCAATTGAGATCTCAAGTAGAAGAGATCTAAACACTCTTATCTCTAAGACTCTACTAGAAGATTAGAATAGATGCCTGTTTAATTAATTGTATATTACTGTATTATAAACCGTATTCCCTTGGGCTTCCTATTTTTTTGCTTTATGATAGTACATCTTTTGAATCAATGGATGATGGTCCTTTAATTCCTTCTTGTTCTTGCTATATTCAATGTAAGCCATATCCTCACCACCTGCTAAACCTGCCAACGAACCAGCAGTTCTTGTGGCGTTCGAAGCTTCCATCTTCATTCTTTGTTCTCTGGGAATGAAATTGGTGTCTACATCGTCTCCTAGTTCGATACCTGCAGCATTTTCGTTCTTCAACAATACCTGTTGCAATAACTCTCTTCTTTCTCTTGCAGAAGAGTATGCTAAATCTGGCAACTGTTCCATACCACTCAAATGTGTGATGACTTTGAATGCATAACCTTGATCAACCAAAAACGCTTGTCTTTTAGTCGAGTAAAACATTTCTTGAGTATCTTTGGAAACCAACGAGTAGAAAAATGCATTAAAACCTTCGTCATTTCTTCTCTTTGCTCTCAAAATACGTCCCAACCGTTGTGCCTCTTGTCTTCTGGACCCGTAATGTGACGAGATTTGAATCAAACATGTCGCTTCAGGTAAATCAATAGACGTGTCACCGACCTTTGAAAGGAAAATCGTATTAATCTGGTCATTATGTTGAAAGTTTTGCAAAATCTTCATTCTTTCTTGTTGGGGGGTGGACCCAAAGATAAATGGTTTCCCCAACTTCAATGCATATTCTTGCAAGGCATAAACATTGTCACTAAACACAATGATCTTGTCACCTCTCTTTTCGTGGTAGTGAATCAAAAACTGACAGGCCTGAAACTTTGTAGGATTCATGATATACAACAACATTCTCTTTCTTGCTGATTCACGCAAGTATTCTTGGTAGAACTCGGATGTCATAGGACACCACACTTCGGCACATTGAACATTTGCAATATGTCCTTTCTGGGCCAAATCCATCCAATTTGCTTCATACAATTTGGGTCCAATCAAAAAGTTTAAATCAGAAATTTTGTCATCTTCACGGACTAACGTAGCAGTAAGACCTAACTTGGCATGTGCAGCAATCGTGGTTACGACTCTTCTAAACATAGCAGCCGGAACCACATGGACTTCATCAAGAATGATAAAACCCCATTCTCGAGATTTCAAGAAGTCCATAACCTTCTGAGAATCGTGAGATCTATTACGAGTATTCGCAACCATAGAATATGTAGATACGACCAACCCTGCCTCACTTGTAAACATTTCTTTGTTTTCTGATGTAAAAACAGCAACATTCTCGGGCTGAATGGTACACCATTGTAAAAATTGCTGCCTCCATTGCATCACAGACACCGAAGATGTACACAAAACAATGACGGACTTTCTAATGGTACACGCAGCAGTAATACCAACCAAAGTCTTTCCAGCACCACAGGGTAACACAATAATTCCTGATCTGGCACGTCCATTCCCAAACATTTTAGACAAGGATTTCTCTTGATATGGTCTAATCTGAGTAGATGGTTTCAAATCAATTTCCAAATCAGGATTACGTGTATCGTTACGGAAATCATATTCTTCCAACATAGGATATTCAATCTCTTGACATCTCTTTTTAACAATTTCAACAGAGTCGTTAGAAATTTGAAACGAATGAACAGTGTCCATGTCATCATCATCGTCGTCCACTTTTTTACCTACAACAGAATCAAAAATACTTTCTGCTTCTGTTTTATCTTTCTCAGCAGTACCATCTATCTTCTTGGTACCAGGTATAGTTAAATCTCCTTGGGTGGGGGCCGAAGACTGGACCAATCCATTGCCCGAAATGGTTTCTGACGATTGTTCACGTAGTGGACCAATGACAGGATCCTTCAATAACATCTGAAGAATATCTGCCTGAGTACTTTCCACAAAATACCTATTATGTTTCAAAACAAGCTTGACCTTACCGTAAGACACAGTTGCACTCCTGATAAAATTGATGAAGGAGTCGGCAACAGGGACCTTGGATAATCGATTCAATACTGAGATAATATCATCCGTTTCAAGCCCAACAGAGACCGCTGCATATAACGAGTATACGGTAATCTTATACTCGTGAATATGTGATGGTCTTGAGATTGGTTCTGCAATAGTCACTAAAAAATCTTGAGCCTGCTCCGCCAAAGGAGAAAATGATTCCAATATAATTCTACCATCCACAGGAGAAATCCAGATTGGTCTTGAGAAATGATCAGGCTTCAACTTCAAATAAGTGAAATCAGACTTTCCAAATGCTTTGGAGACGGCATCAGGTACGTAATCTGCGGGAACTTCAGGTGTGAGCTCTATCATTTCATCATCAGTAAATTGGTTATCTTCAAGTTCAACTTTAGCTCTTTCCATAAAATCCTGAGCTTTCCTCTTAGCATCGCCTGATACTTGTGGTCCTGAAGGTTTTGCCCTTTTCTTGGTTCGATTGGATGAGCCATAGGTATCATCCTTGTCCTTAGGCCTTACGGGTTCATCATCGAACGAATCTTCGGAAAAATTCCCTTGATCCAATTCAGCATAGTTCACTTCACCTTGTCTACGACTTGCCATACTAAAATGAAGAAATAGACTGTTTCTTGAAGTTAGAGCTCCAAAGGATGGTATTAGTAACAAGTTTGATCCTCAATTTCTACTTGAATTTTTGTCGCGTACTCTGTCGCACATTGTGTCGCGAATTAAGCTGCAAAATCTAGAGCCAATATTTATATATATATTGATGACAAACACCTAAAGCGATCTAAGAAATAAATAATGAGCATGGATGGATTATGAGAATTGCTATCTAGTGTACATCTAATCTGTGAATTTGTATGAGCCGGATTCCATCGTAATGGATCCACCTTTGTATGCACCTCTTTTCATCTTATTTTTGTTCTTGGTGAAGTCTTTACCTCTAACTTGTGTTAATTTTTCGTTGGCCATTTCTCCCCAGGTTCCTGCGGCACCTTTGTAGGCGTTGTCTTGCAAAGTTTGACTTTCAAACGAGATTTTGTCTCTTTCGATTCTACAGAAATGCTTTCTTTGACCTGGTAACAATTCAGGTTCTGGAGAGGCAGACGAGATAGATTCAGTTTGGGAAGAAGCAATAATCACCTTTTGTTTTTTGTTAGAGCTATCTTCTTCACTTTCAGCACTTCTCTTTTTAGTGACTTCGGTTTCGGAATCTGAAGAATCGGAATCTGAGTCTGAGTCTGAGTCTGAGTCTGAGTCTGAGTCTGATGAAGAGCTGGAATCGGAATCTGATGAGCTGGAGTCAGAAGAGCTTGAATCTGAGTCAGAAGAGCTAGAGTCCGAGTCTGAGTCTGAAGAACTGGAGTCAGAGTCTGAAGAGCTGGAGTCAGAGTCTGAAGAACTGGAGTCAGAGTCTGAAGAACTAGAGTCAGATTCTTCTTTCTTTTCTTCTTTCTTTCCTTCCTTCTTTTCTTCCTTCTTTTCTTCTTTGACTTCTTCTTTCTTGGATTCTTCACTTTCAGATTCAGAATCGCTGTCAGAGTCACTGTCAGAGCTCGAGTCGGAGTCGCTATCACTGGAGTCAGAGTCGCTATCACTGGAGTCAGAGTCGCTATCGCTGGAGTCACTAGAGTCAGAATCACTGTCACTGCTGTCACTCGATTCCTTGTCGTCTTGTTTCTTCTCGATGACTAAAACATCCTCCAATTTACCCTCAATAGTTGGTAAGGAGACTGAGTTTTTTTGAATTTCCTTAGATAAGGCCTTTGAAGCTTTAGCTAAGGTTTCATCTCTGGACAAGAAGTCTGCAATATAAGCCAAAACTATCTCCTTAGAGGCACCCATTTTATCTTGATGATAAGCGTGTTGATTTACTGATAAAGTGTATAAAAATGTGATGAGATGGAAAAATTTGAAATCGATATATGCAGGTTCGGTACCCACCAAAGACAAGCAGTCTAAGATAGTACACTCTAGGATGCTCGAGTATTCTCTATTGGATCAATCGTAGAAGGTTTAAGATGTTCTAATATGACTTATCGACTCTAAATTTGATTTTATTGCTATATATTAGATTTGTGAAGGCTACTAAGGGCCCCCTGTTAATACGATATCTTTCTATAGGCTTGCTTTGCGGATTGTTCTAGCTGACATTGATAGTTTCTTATTTTGTAACAAAACACGTTGTTGAATGATCAATAAAAGTAATTGGGAAGTTAATAGTGGGTCCTCAGAATTAAGGAGATGTCTGGCCCCAGGAACCACTATGTTATGAATCACATCCTTTGTAGCGTCAGCGATTGCCGTTCTAGCGACTTCATTGGCGGTGTCTTTCTCTCCTAAAATTTGATAGAATGGGATCTTGATCTCCTTGTATTTCTCATATGATGCTGTTGTTGATCTATGCATGTTAAAGTAACACGCCATCTGGGCATCTAAAGTAGATTTCAATGCAACATGGGAATTTTGTTTGCGTTCTCTGACAGTCTTTGGTATATCATCCTCCAACATATTCTTCAAAACAACGTCGTTGGCTCTAATATGGAACGACTTTTTCTTGAAGTAAGTTTCGACTTCGTGGTACCAGTTTTCTGGGTCATTGATGGTGAACTCGGTCTTGATGAAGTTATCTCTCCAATAGCGAAAGCGTTCAATGCCTTCTTCCAAAGTATTCCCAGAATACGCCACGGGATTGATGGCAATACATGAATCAAAGAGTTGGGGACCTCCCAAATATGCGGTATACATTGCAATAAATCCACCCAAGGAATGTCCCACAAGTATATTCATAGTTTTGTCCTTGTTTAAGAATACGTGGGATTCATCTTGAGTAACCACCTTAATCACATCGCGTGCACTATCTCTCCAGTCATAGTTGTCACCAAGCCTTCCCTCATTAAGTTCGGCAGAGTCGCCATGATTAAACACGTCTATCGCTATCACTGTATTCAACTGTACTAAAGAATTTATCGTAGACAGTTCCGAGAGCCAGACGTAGAGTTGATCGATATGAGTGTGCCAAACACCTTTATTCATACCGTTCCCATGCGAAAACACCAAATTGAGCTGGATTGTATTGGAGCAAGTCTCTGCGGTCTTGGAATATTTACGATAAGCAAGCTTCAATGGTTCTCCTGTGGTTTCGGAGGCAGCAAGGGTTCCTGGGTCTCGCTCGCCACAGGCAAAGATGGTCTTGGTTTCATAAGTATAGTACGGTGAACGTTCTGGAATCATTAGATGATGGAGTGTATCTTGAAGGTACACCTATTCTTTCAACCAGGACTAAGTACGTTTCGTATTCTTCGGAGTTGACATGTGCAATCGGTATCCGAGGAAAAGATTAGTTGATTCACGAAGTGTGGAGAAAAAAAGTGAACTCCGAGGCGAACAAATAAACTCCGAAGCCATGTTATTTATATCAGCACGCCAGAGTCCTACGCACATATGACATCATCAAATAATTAGAACTACCAGCTAAGTATCCGAGGTAGCATTAAAGATCTTGTAGGCTACAGAGTCTTTGGATTTCTTTCATTCAAATTCATAATTTATCTATATATGTAGAAGTTTAAAGCTTCGAGACAACTTCGATTGCAGGAAATGCTGCTACCTGATCAAATTTTCCGTCTCGGAGAAGATCGTACTGGCTGGATTTAATTTCTTCAGGTTGGTTTCTCAATTTCCATTCGATGAATTGATCTCTCTCATCCAAGAAGGCACCAGCTCTCTTTTGGATGTAATTTGAGATAATATCAATCACTTCGTCGGGTCTTTCGCCCGGAACTAAGTGCTCACCCTCTTCGATATCAACAGTATCGAGTAGCTGGGCAGGAATTGCGTTCCTAATAAATGGAACACTTTCGGGAGCATTCCAGGTGGCTTTTTTCCCAATTACATGTAGAATAGGAACCTTGAGAAGCGGCAAGACCTCCATTCCTAACTTAAGAGAGTAGATTGCACCCAGGTACGTGACAATTTGGTTGTATGCCGCAGTTTTACATCTGTACTTGAGGTCTCCGGTCTCTTCATCATTTTCAATCACCAACTCGTCCTTCAAAACATCATCTCTCACACGAGGATCCCAAGACTTGAACGAGCTCATTTTCTTGAAGTACCTATCGAATTCTTCTTGGGTATCAAAGTCGTCCAATAGAAATGCTGAAAGCTTTCCAAAGAGCTTTTGAAACCGCTCAAAATTCTCCGTTGCTCCATGGATTACCGGCTCAATAGAAATTATACTATCAAAGTAATTGAAATCATGATGGGCAGCCAAAATCACTTGGTACCCTCCGTAAGAGTGGCCAATTGCAATATTTCTAGAGACTAGGTTGTTCTGGAAATCCCCAGAAGTCGCCTGCTCATGTTGAAGCACAGCAATCAAATCCTTACCATGCTCTTCCCACTTACAAATCCATCCCAATTTCTCCTTATTCAACACAGCAGAGTCTCCATGGCCCACGGCATCAATTGAAATAACCGCGTCCAAGTTCCATTTGCCTCCACTCTTTTCTGATATTTCATACAATTTCTTGATATGGTAGTGCCACATACTCTTGTTCATACCTGTTCCGTGTGCAAATACCAAGTTGGTTCTTACGACATCTTTTCCAAACAGTTTCTTTGACTTATATTTATTGTAGACGAGTCCTAATTTCTGGCCTGTTAACAATACACTTCCAGGAGATCTAGGAAAGTATGCATCAGCACTTCTCTTTTCCAAAGTGAATGACATTTTAGTGATGACTGATAAATATAAATCTGCCTCAATCTGATCGTTTTATATGTTTTGGAGCCGCGGAGTTCTTTCGGTCCAAAATCTCGGTTTTTGTGGGGGTTTGCACATGAACGATTTCGCAGTCAATTTCAGGTAATCTAATGAGCATCTGAAACTTGGCATATATCTCATGGCTAGCTGATAACGTGCAGGAAGAAACGACGAAAGACTGTGAAATATGATGGCCAAAATCATGACGAAAATCATTACGAGAATCTACGACTGTTTTCTATTGTCTAATATTTTGTATGGTAATCGAACGGCATGCTAACTAATTTCAATAATTCGAAACCAATTCATTCAAATTGCAGCCATTTTAAAACCATACTGTTGCAGAATTATAAGTGAATTCTTCAATGGTTCGTCACAGATAAGCCCAACAAATAATTGGTCGGAAATATCGTCGCTTATAGCGAGGAATCAACCCAGAAGGTCTTTATACCAAAATCGATTCATTTACCTGAACTCTTTTAATTCACAACCTTCACTATTTAAAACTCTCTTACCTCATTCTTCACTACGCTGAGTATTTGCTTCTCTCAGTATTTGCTTAGAAATTCCAAATACATTTGTTAGTCATATCGAGTCATTCCGTTGGGCACGACCTATTAGTCACAAGCATGATCGACTCAACATTTCTATGTTGCCACCATTCTCGTTCGGACATCTCTGGAGTACTCGCTGTGACGCAAAATTTTCAAAAAGAGTCAACTGAAAAATTGCAAATTCAAACTTCCCCATACTTTATTAGCTGAAGGGTGTGCGTAAAATGACGGTATCGAAGTCTATAAAGATATTTCGGACTGCTCAACAATTAAGACAGTGGCGATTGCAATGTATCCGTAACAACAAGACTATTGGTTTTGTTCCGACCATGGGAGCGTTGCATGATGGACATTGTTCGTTGGTATCCCAGTCTTTGTCCGAGAACGACGGAACAGTGGTATCGATATTTGTCAACCCTTCACAGTTTGCTCCACATGAAGACTTGGACGCTTATCCTAGAACACTAGACGGTGATTTGAAGTTGTTGTCATCGAGGTTTTCGAATGTTGATGCGGTATTCATTCCCAAACTCTCCGAAATGTTTCCTTCGGGAATCACACTTGATGTCAAGGAGCAAAAGGGAGCTTTTGTCTCTGTGTTAGGCTGTTCGGAACAGTTGGAAGGAGTCACTAGACCGCAATTCTTCCGCGGAGTTGCAACTGTCGTTACTAAACTCTTGAATGCAGTGGGCCCAGATCGTGTCTATTTCGGTCAGAAAGACGCTCAACAATGTGTCGTTGTGAAAAACCTTGTCAAGGACTTATTAATTAATACAGAAGTCCGAGTTATGCCTACTTTGAGAGAACAAAATGGTCTTGCAATGTCTTCTAGAAACGCTTACTTGTCTCCACAAACAAGGGAAGAGAGTTCCATAATATACAGAGCCTTAAGTGCTGGAGAAGAATACTATAAAAACCAGTCTCTGGATTCTGTGTCGAGCTCTGAGATCAAGAACATTATAAATCAAGTGTTGAGTCAAAATGATAAGTTTAAGATTGACTATTTGGCCATTAGTCATCCTGAAACTCTACAAGATTTGCAACTGGTTGAACGTGGTGTGGGTGCCATAATTTCAACTGCTCTTAAAGCCCCCAAAGAAAACGGCGATGGAGATGCTAGATTGATAGACAATATTATCCTTCATTAGCCACAAATCCAATTGTAGCACAATTTATAGATGAGCTCTTAATATATACATAATACCTTAAACCATGATATGCATTTTGCATTTAATAGAATTTTTAACACTATTAAAATGCACGTCTCTTTTTAAACTTGTTCACAGTGAGTTTCTCTTTACCTAGAGATTTCTTGTTTTTCAACGAAGCTGATTGCTTTTCTTGATACAAAACACTGTCACGTTCAAGCGAAGCCTGGAGTTGGAACTTATCCATCAACTTGGGGTCAATCTTGCCCTTCAATTTATTTCGGTAATGGTCTGCAATGTCGAAAAACTTGTAGCCGAATTCTAATAACCAGATAGGCTCGACGCTGGTGACGCAGTTCATATACTCTTTGGTAGTCAAGACCAACTCGTGATACACCACATAGTTGCTGTTCAAATTGGTCCCGTTCAAGGCACTGGTAGGGTGCAAATGCATCTTCATATAATTATGTCTCAAATTGACAAACTCTGCACTACCATTTACGTTGATTTTAGTCAACTTTGCCAGTTGTTGGTAAAACGACGCTGCCAAACACTTCCTTACATCTTTGTCACTTTTCGCCCTGATTATTGGTAGGTGACTCTTTTGCATAATCAACATTATTTGGTTTTTAATGTCTTTGGCACGAAGCAATGATTTTAGCTGCAAAAAATTCTTGTTACACCACGTATTGATTTTGCCATAATTGTTTCTGAACTTTTTGAGGTTTAGTTCCCATTGTCCAAAGATGTTGAGTAGTGTCAAATGATCCGACTCTGCAATCAAAAACTTTTCTCTCATTTGATCTGCTTCGTTGGCTCGTTCTTTTGGTCGAAGGTAAACGCTTGGAACTGACAACATGGACACTATAGTGATTATTTCTTCAGAACATTGAAACTCAGGACGGCAAGACATCAAAATTGCTTTCGATAATGTTGGCTCCATAGGAAATTTCGTCATCAATTGTCCTAAATCGGTTAATTCACCTAAATTATCCAACGCATCGATGGCCCATAAATCGTAAAGAGAACAATTTAGTAAATCTTTAGGTGGAGAATCCAAAAATGGGAACATATTGATATTGTCAACCTTCAACGATTTCAACAACAACATGACATTACTCAAGTTTGTTCTTTGAATTTCCGGTATTGGCTGTACATACATTGACTTCTCTTCGCTGGCTCGTTCAGTATACAAGCGGTAACCAATCCCTGGTCCCGTTCTCCCTGCTCTCCCACTACGTTGCTGCGCATTGGCTAACGATATGGGAACAACCTGCAAGGTATCCATCCCTAATTTTGGATTATAAACCTTTAATTTGACCAATCCTGTGTCTATGACATACTTAATCCCATCAACCGTTAACGAAGTCTCTGCGATATTTGTAGCAACAACAACCTTTCTTCTTTGCTTATTCATTTTGCTAAAGATTTTCTTTTGTAAATCAGCCGGTAATGTGGAGTAGATTGGCAAAATGTCCAATGGTGGAGGGTCGTCCAACATTTCTAGCTTTTCCTGTAATAGTTGACATGTCACTTCGATATCTTCCTGACCGGTCATGAACACTAAAATATCACCATCATTCTCTTGTTGTTGACTATTCTGTAGATGTATAGTCAACACTTGTTTCACTGCTGTCTCAACATAGTCTGCACAGCTTCCTTTACTGAAAAATACTTCTACTGGGAAGGTTCTTCCAGGAATTGTAAATTGTGGAGCGTCTCCAAAAAACCTCGTAAACCTATCTGCATTCATCGTTGCACTGGTAACAATCAACTTCAAGTCTTTTCTTCTTGCTATTAACTGCTTGAAGAGCCCTAATAGCACGTCCGTGTTGAGCGAACGTTCATGCGCTTCATCCATTATAATACACCCATAGTGTTCCAATGAAGGATCCACCAATAATTCTCGAAGTAGCACACCTTCAGTCATATACTTGATCATGGTTTTCTTGGGGTCAGTTTTGTCTTCGAATCTAATGGAAAACCCAACCTCCTCTCCAAGCTTGCAATTCATTTCTTCACTAACTCTCTTTGCAACAGACATTGCGGCTACACGACGTGGCTGCGTACATCCTATCACTTTTCTTATTCCATTAGTAGAGTAATTGGAACCAAACCCTTCTTCTAATAGAAACTGAGTCAATTGTGTGGTTTTACCAGAGCCAGTTTCTCCAATTACAATAGTTACTTGGTTTTCACTAATTGTACGTATCAAATTTTCCTTAACAGCAAATGCCGGTAATGATTTTCTCTGTCTCTGGATCTTGGCGAACTCGCCTTCGTTGGTGTCGCTAAAGAAACTATCACTTTGGGGATCCTTTGCCTCCCCATTATTTTCTTCGACTTCCAAAACATTTCCCATAGCTGTTCCTGAGAGACCTGCTCTGTCTTTAGCCTGTTGAGCTCGCTCACGTTTCGATTTTCTGTCTTTTACTACCAAACTACCATTCCTGGCAGCTATAGATAATTCCGATGTGGAGTCTTTAATTGGATTTATTGTGGGGCCTATACTTCTTATATTTCCACCTCCCAACTCCAATTGAAGATATTGTTTTGAATCTTCAAGAAATGGCGGAACAAATGTATGGGCAACTATTGGAACTCTGGAAAAATCGGCATGGCCCTCTTCCGTAATATGATCAAAGTCGATATATTCGCCGGTAACGTCGTCAAACCTGCCGCCAGAACCTTGATCTATATTTTTTCTTCTTGGTTTGACGGCAACGTGTAGTGGGGTGTAGGAATTCTGTTCAAAATCATCATATAACTCGCCAGTCTGATGGCCAAATTCATCCGCCATATACCATTCTCTATCATTCTCAATATTCTCGTCTAGATCATTGTCTATTAGTTTTAGTTCTGTGAAATCATAATCCACAGACTTGGCCTCGGGTACTTTCTGCTTTTCATTTGCGGCGAGTTGTTGTAGACTAGGAGGTTCTATTATGCTTTCAAGTATTTTTGGAATATGTTCTTCTTTTATCGGCGTAGGAGCTACTTCTTGTTTAATTTTCAAAGCATCCTCTTTCTTCATCTTCTTGAAAGAGATCTTTGCCTTAGGCTTGACTTCTTCGTCACTCAAATCTAGAGAATTAGATTCTTTTACATTTTGAGTTAGCTCGTCGTCGTCGAACGATAATGTTAGTTTTGGTCTCTTTGATACTTTCTTGACGGCTTTTTTATCTGTAGCACTCTCTTCTTTGAGGAGCTTCTCAAACCCATTGATATTGTCACTAATCAATGTGTATAACTCCTTTGCAACATCATTGTTTGTGACTCCCAATACTTTCAAATAATTGGAAAATGATGAGAATGAGTTATCTCGGGTATAAAGAGATATCACTGACTTGGAGAGGTTTTCATTAACGGTCTTGTTGAGGTATAAACTTAATTTTGATGTAAGTGTATTTATGATATTCTTAGAATCTGCCATTATAGGAGAAATTGGTAGATGGCTGCGGTTGTTTATATCAGGGTTGTGATTTATTGGATCCTTCACGCGGCCGCTGGTTGGTCTATCAGTGATGTATATGGTTGTTCAGATATGATTAAAGATTCGGAATTCAAATCTTGAGATGAGAGGAGATCGGAGTTGGATCTGGAGAGCGACATATTAAATATATGAAATTGTGAAACCGGCCGAACAGTTGTATCAACTAAATGGAGAAATTTCTGTAGATATATATACATTAGAGACTTTCCCGTATGAATCATTTATATAACGTTTAAAATTGGTGGCTCAATATATAAAATGAGTGGCTTAACATAATACTACCTCAGTTCATGATACTACGTGACACCACAACTCAGACCTCGAGAGAAAACTACAACATTCACGAGATTTCCGGTAACTTTGGATGACATTCAATTTCCAACTCATAAGCTGTTGGTTCTGCCATTATACATCACAACTAAGTGAGTGTGTAAATCTGAACGTAGTGTATTGATCATTGTGCACTCTGAAAATGATGAGCATCTCAAATCTAAACTCCACAGAAGTCACCATGAACATAAAACTGAATATAAGGGATCGGCTATCTTCCTACTTCAAGTACCATGTGTTGGCAAGAATAAAAGTTGGCCCAGCTCCAAGAAACGCTCAAGAAGTTCAACATTTACATGATAGCTTCAAGACTATTGGAAATGTGGAATACTTCCATATAGGATTGGGAAAACCCATCTACAACTTATATTCTCCATATATATATGTGGTATTCAACCCTTCAATGGAAAAATCACAATTAAGACCAATGATCTACGAAGAAATTGCTGAGCCTGTACCAGAATCGGTCGATAATATACTAATGAACCAAGAGAATCTAGTTCAAGATCTCAAGAGTCTAATTGCCATACCCAGATTCTCGTACTTTCATAACGACCAAAAGTACATAAATGGAGAGATTGAAATCCAGTATAAACACCGTCTTGTGGGCAAATCTCTTCAGTACGATGGACGATATTCCATAACTCCAGCCACGGTTCACCTGCCATTTCATAAGATACTGTTACTGGATACCAAGGTGAATCCCATTTCACTTGTTTATGATATGAGATCGAACTTCCAGAAGTTTCATAAGTTTGACCAGGTGAGTGTGTGGACAGGAGTAGAGGCTTTAAACAAATTTATGAAGAAAGAAAGGTTGAACAATGGAATAACGCAGGACGAATTCATTGGTCAATAGTGAAATCGAAACGTCACATCACTCCCACACTATATCACAAAGATTAATACATTAAAATTTTGCTTGTATATATTACAAAATTACTACTTTTTTATAAACGTAGAAGCCTTTTCTTGGTCCTTTTCCAAGACATCATTTAAGTAATTTAAGCCAACCTGTTGTTTCAACAATACCTTGGATAATTTATTAACGATTTCTTCGGTGTTGTCGTCCTTTTGTTCTACCTGGTCTTCTCTATCTTCGCCTAATCCACTCATTTTGTTGATGGAGTTGTCGAACTGATAGTTCAAATCATCGGCTCTTTCTTTCAAAATGGCTAATCTGGCAAATACATCATTCAATTTCGCGACAGGACTGTTTGAATCATTTAACTTGGCATTTAATAAGTCGAATTGTCTTGAGATCTCTTCTTCTTCTGGTAGCAAAGGATATCCTTTCAATTTCAAAATCGCCAAAACTGTAGCTAATCTCAATAATCTTCTGGATAATTTCGTATGTTTTGCTCTAGCCTTCAAAATCCTAGTTGTATTGTCCAAGTCATGTTTAGATGATAATGCTTCGGTTTTTTCGTTAATGCTATTAAGCAAAATTCTTGATTTGGCAACGTAATCTAATTGTGTTTCTATTCTTTGGGCAACCTCGGTGAATGAAGAAATCTTTATTGGATAATGCGAAGCACTTGGTCTCTTGTTCATTGCCTGGTCCCAATCTTCTGGTGTTTCATTGTTGGGTCTTTGTTGGTTTAATAATATGCTAATCTCTTGATCACTGAATTTATTGTAGAAATGCGTTTTCAACACACACTTTGCAGAGTTCGGATCCCACTGCTCTTTGATCTTTATCAATTGATCGTTGATAGCTGGTGTGTATGTAGAGTTGTTATTGACAACAGTAGCAGCTGAGCCAACATTAGGGTTGTTCATGTTATTCATGAGCGGTTGGGCGGACATCACGTTTGGTTTCTGTTGCTGGGAGGAGCTCCAACCAAACGATGGTTGCGAATTGTTTGTTGTATTATTTGAAAATAGACCACCGGAAGGCTGCTGTTGTTGCTGTTGCTGCTGTTGTTGTTGTTGCTGTTGTTGTTGTTGGTTATTACCTCCGAATAGTCCTCCAGTGGTGTTGTTATTGGACGATCCGAATAGTCCTCCAGTATTAGAGTTATTAGTATTCGAAGCACCAAATAATCCTCCTCCAATTGTTGGAGCAGCTGGTTTACTTCCGAACAATCCTCCTGAGGTAGCATTAGAGCTACCAAATAAGCCACCACTAGTATTCGAAGTGTTCGTGTTATTGCTACCGCCAAATAATCCACTTGATGGTTGAGTTGAAGTAGCAGTGTTGGAAGATCCAAATAATCCTCCACTTGAGGGTGGAGCTGCAGGCTTGTTGCCAAACATTCCGCCCGAAGTGTTAGAGTTTGCTCCGAAAAGACCACCAGTGGCTGGTTGTTGTTGCTGTTGTTGACCTTGATTTCCACCAAATAATCCACCGCTGGCTGGTTGTTGTTGCTGCTGTTGGGTTTGATTTGCTCCGAACAATCCTCCGCTGGCTGGTTGTTGTTGTTGATTACCACCAAATAGTCCCCCACTTGCTGGCTGTTGCTGTTGCTGATTTCCACTAAACAACACGCCAGCCTGGGTACCTGGAGGCTTGCTTCCAAATAAACCTCCTGATGCTGTCGAATTATTTGATGATCCAAAAAGTCCACCTGTAGGGTTCGATGATCCAAAAGTATTTCCACCTCCAAATCCACTTGCACCTGCGGTAGGGTTAGCAGGATTTGAAGTTGGGTTAGAGGACCCGAACAAGCCTCCAGAAGGAGCAGTTGGGTTGTTATTCGAAGTGGATCCAAAAGAGAATCCCGTGTTAGCACCAGCAGTTGTGCCAAACCCACTTGTCTGGGTAGGCTTTGCTCCAAACATGTTCGAATTGTTATTGGCTTGAGTGCCACTAGCGCCAAACAATCCACCACCACTAGTGGTTGCGCTATTACCAAACATGCTTAAATAATCTGCTGTGTTTGAAAATTACTTTCAATGGATTGGTGATGATCTTAATAGTCTTCAATATTCAAAATTTTTGTTTACAATTTGTCGAAAAAATCGTAGATGTGTCGCGAACATTTGCGACAACCATGAAAAGTTGCGACAAAGCATGTAAATACAATTGCTTTCGAAGTTGTAGCCATTCTCAGCCACCATTATAGTAAGAACTATGCCAAGTGGAATTCCTTTCGGTGGCTAAATTCAAACTTATTTTAGAATCAGTGCTCTCTGAAATTGCCCAGATCTTAGATAACTTCAAGAACCAGTATTGTCTTACAATGCTATAGGTTGACATATTCACTAGTTTCATTTGTTCCTCAACAGAAACTAGACTGGTTTGTTCTAATTTCCGTGCAAGTCCGGGCTTGGTGAATTTCAATCAAGAAAACCGGATACGGTCAAGAAAGAAAAGATTAAACATCGCATTGGAACCTTGACAAAATAAATCACAGTAGATCACATTATAAACATTTAAAATTGTGAAGATTAATAACACTAGCAGAGCTAACAATGATTCCAGCAAGTAGTTTAACATTTTCCAGCTAACTTTCTACATTAGAAATTGCTACTTACTAAAAATACCTAGCAATCAAATATCACGTTTTATACCGTTTTGTGAACCCACGGTATAAAATTCAAAGTAAGGCTATTATGCACTTATTAAAATAAGACAGTGATTTTCTTACAGATTAGGGTATTCTATTAATGCACGTCTGACACTATAACAATAAACGATCATAGACAAACAACCGATCCGCAGTATATAAAATTAACTTTTCCTCAAATAATATGGTCGTCCTTATGTCCGAGAATTCTGGGGTACTGTTTTTCACACAAAATTTTACGAGGTTTAAAAGGTCCCCGTCATCCGAAAATCCAAATCTTGAAACAATAGATTGTATATATTCAGAGACGAAATCCAAACAGAGACTATTTTGAACGAACCGATTTTATATGAGTCTATGATGTCTAGTGAATCGAAGGATAAGTCGGCATCCAATATGAAATTGATAGCTACAACGTCTGGTATGAGGATATCACAAGCGTGTGACCGTTGTAGAATCAAAAAGATCAAGTGTGATGGCCAAACCCCATGTCACAATTGTCAAAAAATATCATTTGAATGTAAAACAAGTGATAAGCTTACTAGAAGAGCATTTCCCAAAGGTTATACCGAGAATTTAGAAAAAAAATTGAAAGAAATGGAAGAGGAAAACCGTCTATTGAAGTTGAAGTATGGAGACCTCGATGCGCCAAGAAACACTGGCACTACCTCCATGAATATTGGTACTCCACCAATACATACAACCGCACCTGTTCCTAGCGAGCCAAACTCAGGTACTCCAAACAAATCGATCCAGATTAACAACCCAATTGATCAAATATTCAACCTTGATGGTAAAGGAATCATAATTGGAAATGATAATCTCAACTTCGAATCGCAATTCAACCATCTATTAATCAATCTCAATCTCCCCTTTCTAAAAATTACAAATAGTCAAAACTTTCTTCTAAATGATCCGAATAGTTATTTGTATCATCCATCATACACAAGCTACAATCAGTTCCACAACAAAGATTTGGACATGATTTACAACCCGTTGACAGGAAATCAACAGAATTCAATGAACGATATGAACTTGGTCAACAATGCTTTACCTATCGACGTGTATGACTTGTTCATCAAACTTATTAATAATTTCAAGAAGATTTGTAAAACCAAGAAGCAGTTGGATATACAGATTGCTCAATTCTTCTTGAATTATAATATTTTTGTTCCAATCTTTGATCACAAGCAATTCATGGAATCATACGATGCTTTTCATACGATGTATCCATTTATTTTCACCTACGATGACTCGACAATCAACGGGTTTAATCTTTCTAATAATAATGACTACCAGATAGTCAATGAGTATTTGATGATCATTATTCAGATATATGCTATGTTGATGATGAACGATCCTACTGTAAACTTGAATTTGTTGTTGAATCATGCTGATCCAAACTATTCCTATGATAGGAAAGCACATTCCAAGGAGTCCACTTCAATCCCAAATACTGGTACTCCTTTGGCTATAACATCGTTGTATGACTTCTTGCCGTATTTCAACGTGTTTCATATATCAATTGTCAAGCTTCAAACATATCAATTGTTTTTATACTATTCGTTGCTAACGAATAATAAAGAAAAGTCTTTGATTCTATCATCTTTGATCAATTCATTTATTGGGATTTTGGGTATCAATCTCAATTCTAAAAACTTATTCTTCAACGATTTATCATTGAATGTTCAACAAAAGAGAAATCGAGTAAAAGTCTTTTGGGTATTCAAAATCCTATTGAAATGTTTTAATTTAAAGTTTGGATTTAAACCTAGTTTGAATACTACTGTGATTAATCCTGTAACTATCGATAGATACTTCCAACTAACACCGGAGAAATTGAGTTCCTTGCTTGATGATGAGAATTTGGAAGGCTCAGATGATGAATTGTTCAAAACGTTGTTGAAGCCAAGTATTGAATTTTTAAATTTGATGAATATAGTGATTCCTTCTTCCTTCTCTCCAAACTACTATCAGTACTTGAAACAAGGGAAGAAGAAAAACGACCACCGTGATAAAGATCACCCACATCCAAAACATCTCGACTGGATCTTGAATGAAGATGATGGGGATGGTAATGACGGCAACTTGAACTACAACTTCAATCAGTTTTTGACTATCGATAAGAATCTTTCGAATTGGCGGAACTCTTTGAAATCCAAATCCTTAAACTTGATCCCCTTATGCTTGCTGATGAATCTTCCTAATATTCTGAATATCACATCCAATGATTTGTATCATGATTTGAAAGATCATAATAGCAAAATATCTTCAGGAATAACACAGGATGGAATAATCAACTATTATAACTCGGGATTGCCAGATATTCATACTGCATCACAACTAATAAAGATCCAGTTGAATTTCCACTATATTTTAATAAGGTCTATGAACTATCTAAATTTCATCGTCGACAAAGAGTTGAATTTCACATACTATATCGAAATCTCATCCATTTCAAGAGAAGTACTCAACTACTTTTTACTTATATTTGACCATGTCAAACATTCTACGGAAAAGGTGGTGGAGAGTTCTGGACTGTTTGTGAGATCGGCTCCCAACAATATAGTTATGGAAAGTTTGGGATTGGATGTTGATGAAGAAGGATTTGTAATTAATGATTTCTCCGTCAAGAGAAGAAGAACAAGTCATCCGCATGGCAGTGGAGGAGTCGGAGGTGGCAGTCATTCGATAGATCTTGGAAAAAAGAAAACCAATGAAGTCCCTATCTCTCCATTTAATTGTATGTTGAATGGTTTAAGTATGACGATTATTAATTTGAAAAAGTCAATTGTGTTACAAATGGTTTACTTACTCATCTGTCAACTTAAATTTGTTAAACGAAATGCATTTAATTTGATGAACGATTCGATTGAGATTTTGAATAAAAGCATCGATTTGTTCATTAGTCTCTTCATCAACTACAAGACTAGTTTCAATAATAACAAGAATTCTCGTAAGGCAAGAGAGGATTCGTTATTCACCAAATTAATCAGCGACCAGTTGAAGGATGAAATCTTGAAGGATCAAGAGGAAAGTGATGATGATGACGATGATAACGTTACATCAAACTACTTATCAATTGACTGGGATGACGAAGAAATGGACGAAGACTTGAAATACTTGAAGATCTTGAAATTCATTAAGTACAAGTGTAGTAACATTCTTGAACAAATCTCGCAAGGTTCGAATTCCAAAGATAACAAAACTAATGGTAATCCGAATAATCATACCAATGGAAACATTAAAGACGAAAGCAATTCGCAAATCCCTATGCCTTCGCAGGTAACACATCATCATCATTTCCAAGAAGGCGAAAACGGAACCTCCAACACAAGGCTTCCACTTCCTACGTCAACATCACCCATGGGGAACTACTATGGAACCACGCCAGGCTCGGGATCTCCCATGAATCCGTTCCACGCATATCACAAAATGCCTTCGATTGCGAAATTTGACTATTACCTCGGAGACGAGAACTATCAAGATTCCAATAAGACTTTAATTCAAGACGATGATGAGTTGATTAAGAAGGAGAAATTAGCTATAAATGATTTAATTAGTCTTCGTCATGGAAGTCAAGGAAACTTGGCAAAAATGTATCCCACCGTGACTTCTAGTACTACCCAACATAACTGGAACGATGAAGCTAGTGATGGTCAAAATTAAACAGATATAGACTGAGACTGCTTAGATCAGTTTAATACAGTTACTCATACATTTACTCATACAGTATGACTCTGAGCATGGCCTATTCCATGATATGAATCCTTGGCCTTTGTATTTATTTTGTAATATAGATTATTGTAATGGAATAGTTCATAGTTCATTATACAATTTCGTTATAAGAATAGCCCGCGGCCAGCAAATTTGGGGAAGACGTAAATTTCAATGTCGCGTTTGTGGCTCGTCACCCCCTATCGAACTATCTAAAATGTGTGGAGGATAGATGGATGATTGACGCGTGATTTGCATGTGCTAGTGATGTTTTAGTGAGAATCTATTTATATGGGGCGCCATATTTCCACCGTCCCGTTCCATTCTTCTACGAACATTGTACAATATTTGTAATCCTATAGAGTAATCTGAAGGTGTTCGTGACTTTCACCTTGTCCTTATCTATATCTTTGTGGCAGTGTTGACTTTTGTGTCAAAAAATTATCGTTGATGTTTTCCCCAGTATCAATCCCCGCAAAGTTGATCGTAAACTGGGGTATAAAAGCTGCGAAATCTTCCTAAATTTATTTCCCATTTGTTTTCACCAATTATGACTTACCAATTTTTTACTGACCACTTCAGCAACACTCCTATAACTCCATTAAAGGATGTAGAAAAGGACGACTCGTATTTCACTGCTGTTGCCGTTCCAGCAACAGAAACTACCGAGGAATCTAGTACGGTCAACTCTCACATCAGCAACCTTAGGCAAGAAGAAAGATACTATGGATCTTCTGATAACTTACTGGTAGGGTTATAGATGTTCATGGAGCTATGTGATTATGAAGGAAGGTTATAAAAATGTGTGAACTTGCGGGACATGTTCTTAAAAAATGATGAAGCTCGAAATTTACTGTTCTAGTTATATATTCATAAGTCAGTGTGACTAATAAATAAACGAATTAATATATTGTAAATCTATAATTATCTGATGTCATAATCTATTAGTCTAAACAGATTCTCATATGATTATAACTCCTATTAATTATTCTCTATCGCCTTTTCTAGTTGGTGTGAATACTTCCTTAACTCCAAAGGTTTCATATCCCAATCGATATCATCTAGTAACTTGATTATATCAGAGTCGGGATTAGCTTCGTTGATAATTTCAAACAACGCCTCGCTGGCCATTATTCGGATCTTGGACATATTATGGTTGCAACAAAGCCACACAAGTCGGTTTCTAGACTTGATATTTATATCTGGTGGGGTCAACTGGTGAAGTGATAAATGTTCGAAAACCTTGACAACCATACCTATTCGAATAACATTCTTGGTTCCGATGTGGAGGTTGTAACATCGGATGAATAATGCTTCAAAGTTGAATCCATCCGGTAAGCACATGTTAGATTCAAACACTTTAACAAATACATTGAGAACCATGACATAGCTCTTTAAATCTCGTCCACTCGGCTTTGAAGACAGTTTCAAGAGAGTGATCAAGTTTTGATATATGATTTGTTGTTGGTTGGTGGTTAGGGTCAACATGTAAGACACCATCTCCAAAAACGCTGCATTCACAACTTGGCTGTTCGCAGTAAGTGCACCAAGAGTGAATGCGACACCTTTCCAAAATTGTCTAGATAAATCCTTAAAATATTCAGAATGCTCATAGTTCTGAAATATATGATGGTGGTAATACTGGAAGAGACTTTTGAAATAGTCTGATATTCCCATTTGGTTGATTTTGGTCTCATTCCAGTCTAGATTCTCCATGTCCAACATCAACTTGAAAGAAGCAATTCTGATCTTGTCTATTAGTTCGCCTGCTAATCTTATTGTTGTAGGATGGATAAGTTTGTACAAGTTTTTGAACTTGATGAGGTTTTTCTGTATCAACTGGATAGTAGCAAACCGTATCTTGGATCCAACATCTCCTTGGTTCGTGGTGGTATAGTCGTCCATTAACGCTACTAATCTGCACAAAATGTCCATATCAAAAGAGTTGAAATTGACTGCCAAACAATTGATCAAATTGGCACGAGTATCAGCATCAACATTTGTGTTTTCAATAATGGCGAAAAATTTATGTATTTCTTCAATCTCAAATGGATAATAAAACACACTTATTGACAATATCATGTTGCTGTTTTCCAAAAAGTATTGCAATTGGTCGATATTTTCTCTTCCGATTTTGTGTGTGAGGTTTTGAAAGAGATAAATAAACTCTTGGGATAAACTACTCGAATCTTGAACTCTCATAATGCTGAAAAGTGTGCTCCAATACTCATCAATCTCATATTTGTTGTCCACTAAAAAGTTGATCCACTTCATAAAACCTTCTGCCTTATCGATACTATCGTAGTGATAGTCAAACGAGAAGCGTTTTATTTCTTGTGATATTGTTTTGAACTGTGTAGTGTTTTCTGGCTGAGGCTCAATCAGTAATAGTTCACACATGGAATACAATGAGTCTGAAGAGAGTGTCTCGAGAACCGTATCTATGTCATATTGTTTCAATGGGGTGTTTTGAAGCCTGAAATCCATTGGTACTGGAGTCACAGCTTGTAATAAACGTTTTAAAGTAATCGAATTCAATTTGATGATTTCAAAACTATTATATCGATCAAGAATATTGGTTATCAATACGGGAACAAACAAGTTCTTATCAAAACCCAAATTGACCAAGTTTCCAATCAACTCATAAGATTGTATGTTCGAACCAATCGTTGAGTTATTGAAAAGTTCAATGAACCTAATGATAAATTCGCCCAACTTTTCCTTGTCTATGATATGCTGGCTGAATAATAATGTCCCAAATCGTCCAATAAATTCTTGAATCACAGCTATTCCACATCTCCGAATTACCAAATCTGTGTCGGTGATAATCACCAATATTAAATCAAATAATATTGATTCCATCATAAATTTGTTTTTGATCAAGTAGTTTTTAAAATCTTCTTGAGTCAACAGTCGACAAATTGCCCATAAAATAAAACACGACGAGTCTCTTAATTGACTCCCTAGGACTGTATGCAATCTTCTTTGTTCTATGAATAATGTTTTGTTCACGATACTCAATATTGTTGGGACTAAATGTTTGGGAATCGACCTGTTCAAACATGAATATCCTAGAAATAGTAATATTGTATGATATTTGGGAATAGAAATCTCATCAGATTCAATAGTTATTTCCATAAAATTGTTGGTTACCGAATCACTATAGATATAAGGTGAGTACGATATCTTCAAGTCCGGTATTTGAAGGTGGTCGATCAAGTATGTGATCAACTGTTCTTGGTAATTAACTGCATGTAAAGATAAGTCTTGGTTTAGAATACTCAATGCTTTTGCCATGGCATATCTTAATTTTGTATCAAATTTGTTGATCATCAAGTTCATGATATCATTCAATAGTTGATCAATGATCTTGGATATCAAGATGTAGTTTCCTTGCTTCATATATATTGTAGATATTTTGCTCAAGATTTTGATCATGTATAGGATGTTAAGATTGCTCAAGTCGTGCTTGTTGTTTTCTTGTTGGTATCGTAAGTTAATAAGATCGATTTTGATCAAGTCATATATCAAGGACACGTATTTCGTACACTTTTCGATAGGACACCTCTTGAGGATTTTATTTGTCGTCATTAAATGGCCCAATTTGAGAGATCCGTTAACTTTGTCTAGAGCCTTCCATTCATTGTCTAGTTCTATAAAATATCTATCCATGAAATCAGTTTGCAAGATATCTGGACGACTAAGGAATCTAGATAACAAGATCAGAGACGCCAACTGGTTTTTGGAAGCATTTGTATGTTTGGTCAAATTCACTACTCCTACGTCATATAACTGTGAGATTAGACTTGGATCAACGTCTTCAAATCTAAACGGAACCAACACCAAATTGCATAGCCAAATCAAACACAAAAAGACTTCATTATCGTTGGATAAGTGCTGGATCAATTCTATTAGTTTCGGCACTAAGTAAACGTCGCTCGAGAAGTAATTGGTGATGATTTTAAACCCTCTGATTTTCGAAAACTGATAGATCAATTCGCCTATTCCGATACACACAAAAGGGTACGAACCATCTGTATTCAACGAAAGAAAGAGGTTCGATAAGCCATCTATGTATGTACTAAGGTAAATGTCCAATGACAGTGGAGACGATTCAAATTCACATATTATAGATGTCAACTTCAAGAATATCAAATTGGATTTTTCCCGTACATCCTTTGTAGTTTCATCATTTGATTGTGTGACTAGCTGTGTAAGATTGCCAATGTATCTGGATAGGTCAGAATGTAGTTGAAAGCTTTTTTTCACTATATTTTCTTCATATAGATCATCCATAATCTCTTGCCTCTCATTGATAGAAGGTTAGTGTGAATTGATGTTGTAGGGGTCGGGTATTGTAAATATTGATATTGCGACATTAATGGTAATGTCGAGAATGTCGTGAATATGGAACACATCGTCTATTCTTCAATCCTAATCCTCATATATCAACAAGCATGGATGGAGGATTGGGGGTCCTAATTATCTCTATTAAACTGAATCCTACAGTCTACACAACCTGGGATCAACTTGTATACCAATATACTTCAAACTTCAGTATTTGATTATATACAGGATCGAGTACATTTTTCATTGAAATTTTCAACCTCGAAGTCAAATACTACATCTAACAATCACTTTAGTATCTTTACACATACGTGGTCTTGCTATAGCTCCTTTGGAACAAGTTATTCATATTACTCACTATAAATCATACAATGTCGGCCACTAAACAAATGTTTTACAAAATTACACAGACCAGATCTACAATCGGTGTGACACCAATAGTCCGTAAGAACATACAAGCCTTGGGATTAAAGAAGAGACACCATATTGTTTACCAATCTATTTCTCCTTCAACTGCTCACAGAATAGCTGCTGTCAAAGAACTTGTCACTGTTGAATTAGTAGATGAAAGAAAATCCGTACAACAATTGTCAACCGAAAGAAAGTACAAGCCTGGTTTCGAACTTATTAGAGGTGGAATGACCAAGCAAATGTCTGAATAAATGTATTCAATCCATATCCATGTACTATATCCAATGATTCATTTGTATCAACAAATAGTATTCGTTTCACAGAAAGACTGACCAAGCTGAAGATACAGCTCATAATGATTGAGAAAACATAATAATCAGGTATCCTTAATGTTGGTTTAAAATTATTAGCTCATAATTAGCAGATTTATCATACTATAAATATGGTTACGCAAGGTCCATCTTTCAACTTCATCAGAGTAACTGCAGTCCTTGTATATAGCTAGCTCTATCTCACTAATGCATTAAAATTTATGTCAACTACATTTTGAGGCATATTTGTGGTATGCTTCGATGCCAATAGTATGAGTATACTAACTGTAGATTAATATCTGGATCACTGAGTTTATGAAACTTGTTATTCAATTGCAGGTGGGTGTTGTACATAAGTCTAAACCCAGGTAGAATAGATCACATGACTCGCGTGATCGACGCTCCGTGATTGACTCGCCGTGAGCAGTTATGTTGAGCAATTTCACATGGCCATTTCCATCATTGATACCTACTATTTCTAAGAATTCTATCAAAAGACTTCTCTCCATGTTCATACATTAATTATTTCCATATTATACCCTTATACCATTAAATTTGCAATGTTTCCATCGTCTTCGTTGTGATTGGTCACCAAATTAGTTTTCATACAATGCAGGAATGAAAAATCAAAAACACCAGAGTTTTAAACACACCTGTTCTCCTTATTTAACTCACTACTGCAGTATTCTTGGTTCTTGTCCTTTCTGAACCAGATCAACAGTTCTCAATTTAAATCCCACTTGTCAAATTATAATGTTTAGTGCTTTAAAAGCTAGCCAAAGAAACCGGTTGACAAATTCATTATTCAGTTCAACTTTTGCCATATGTTTTATGTTAGTTGGAGCTAACTCATTCTTGCCTTGTCCTATAGATAGTGTCCATGGTAATGACTCTATAATTGATGAAAGACTCAAGAAGCATCAAGAAGCACTTCAAAAAGAGAGCAAAGCATAAATGTATCATATAGCTAATTACAACAAGCTAACTACAGTAAACTAACCACAAGAAGCGAACTACAACAAACTAAATACAACAAACTATTCCCTACGAAATTCAATTCATTCATTCATTCAAATTCACATAAGATCTTCATTATTGGTTGTGTTGTGTTAAAGACATATACACCCTTAGTCTACGAATGGCTAAACATCGACCTCCAGGTCAATTTTCCTGGTTAGAACGATATCCACTATCTTTATCCCACTTAGATACAAATTGCAGTCCATATAGAACCCTTCACCTGTTAAACCAGGTCATTCCTCAAACCCCGGATCTATAATATTTTCCTGTATTACCAGGCAATTTCTCAAACCCCGGACCACACTCAACCATCACGGCCCTAAATTATTACCCACCACGGTGCCTCAAATTGTATATTAGAAATGAATTCAGCCCGTACGAGGTTAAATACATATATTCCCATTTTAAGGCACTAACATGTCAAGTTTGATTAAATTGGCCAGTCATATGGCTTTAAAATAATCTTGCCTCATCGCAAATCGTAGACATCGAGAGAGAATGTCGTATTTGGCTCTTGTGTCGCATTCTTTGTCGCATTTTTTGTCACATTTTTTGTCGCATTTTTTGTCACATTTTTTGTCGTATTTTTTGTCGCATTCTTTGTGCCAACGTTTAAATCAATTACACTTCCTATTTCGGACAAGTATAAACATCAATAATTAACTCTTAAACAGGAAAAGTCCAACTCTATATTATATGCATTGACAATATAAATATCATGTTCCCCTGTTTTTTTAAAATTTTTCCACGTCAGCTCAGATGTTTGCTCAACCTTTTGTCCGTGCATCAATTGCCCATGATTTCAAACCTTCCACCAGAGATGACTTACTCACCAAGCTGTTGAGGATTGAGGACCAGCCTACACCATCACAACCAATTTATTCAAAAACACCAATTTTCAAGACATTTCACTACTCAGATACTCCGTCACCTCTTGAGAGTTTACTCGTGGAAAGTAGACTGTTAATAAACACCTTTCAAATACAATTACCATACACCACCAACTCACAAACTCCGAAAAAGATAAAACCACAGACGAAAATTGTGAAAAACAAATCAACAGGAACAAAAAGAGTCAGACACAATGAAGATTGCAACTTAGAAGGGGACGTTCCCCAATCTTCAATCTATACCACACCGATCCCAATAAAAACCATCTTCTTCTCACCAGCAACAGCTGCGAAAAAGAGGACAACCAAAATCATCCAGTCGACTCCAGTGCCACTCTTGAAGGAACACCACTCAAAAAATGAAAGGTCTCCGAAGAAATTGTTGAAATTGGATAGTTCAAAGACTATAGAAATCATCGCTGACTCAAAGACTGAAGAAAGCATCGCAGACTCTAAACCTAAAGAGTTTCTCGCTGACTCGACTCTAGACTACTCCGATTACGATCATTTGGCTTGCCATGCTGATAATATCATGCGTATGGCCGTGGACTCTACTATGTTGGGCTCGTCTTTCAATTCTACATTTTCAAATACATTTGCAAATGATTCTGTGCTCGGAGGTCAAAAGAACTATCCTGACTTCTTCGACGATGAAGATTATGATAGAAGTGTTCTTGAAAGTCTCAAACCAAAGTGGACCCTTGCAAAACTGAAGGCTACAAGAATAGAAATCAATGCCGAAGATTTGCATGCAGCTGTGAATGCATAATATCATGAATGTATAATGTCATGAAGCTCAATATCATGAATGGTCAATATCTAACAGTATACTGCTGCGAAGACTAGTGAATTTGGTATCTAAATGCATAATATGTGAAGAATGCCGGTCGTATTTCCAATATTTATGTAAATTATCTATTTCCTGAAAATAAATTCCAAATACCCCATGTCCCTGATATCATATTTCTCGTAATATATTCTGTTGAATGTGTTGGGTTTCTCGACCAGTATGGTATCAGCCAGTTTATTTAGTTGGTTTTTTAGCCAGAACTCGTCAACGTCATTTGGCTCGATTATTCCATCGCCTAATTTGTGAAGCATTTTCAAGAGACTTTCAGTTCCTGGATTTAAACCAATTTCTTTCTTTGGTATTTGATCTAGTAATTCAATTACTGATGGATCCACATACTTAAAGTCTTTGAGGTTTTGGTAGATAAAGAATTGTAATCCGTCATGAATATATCCACGCAATTGGGACGAAATAAACCATGAATAATGCTTAGTCGAAACAGAAAACCCATTTTCCTTCATATATGAATAAACAAGTACCGACGACTTTTTTGCAGACGAAGAATTTGCTATTGAGTTGACTAGAATATCATACAGCTCTTGGTTGAGCCAATCGTTCATGAAGTTAGAATTAATTTGATGCAACGTCAGCATGGTACTTACGTTTCCAGAAAAATTTTGGTGTATGTTGAGGTGGTTGAGAAGACAGTTTACGAACAATGTAATTGTTTGAGGATGGTGCTCTTTTTCAGTGGAGTACGAGATGATATCCACCACACAATCATGCAAAACCTCCAAATTTGCCAATATATTTCCATATTTTGAGGATTGGATATTTGCATTGGACAACTTTCGCGGCAAAATGTTGGCTTCAAACTGGTTTTCTGGGGCACTTATGATAAGTTCGGCGATATTGGCTTTTCTCTGATCCGATTTCTCTATATTCAGATCATAGGCACGATAGTTGAATAGCTTTACCGACATTGATGAGGTAATATCTTTATAACTCAAGACTTTCGCGTTATCCGAAAGTGCTTTAGAGACAAATCCATTCAAAACATCGAGAACACGAACAATGCTCTGGTCCTTTTCGGATTTGAGGAACTCGGTTTCATCCCAATCTTCTTGTAAGTTTCCATGATAACAGTATGATTCTATGATTTTGATGCACAACTCTTTTGTCAATGCTTTTTCACCTTTTAGTGATTTATGAAGAAAATGCGATTCGATAAGACTCAAGGTCAGATTCACGTCTCCATTGGTGGATAATGTGTGTAGTATATGAAAGATTGTATCGTCAGTGATTGTGTTGAAAATGCTATTTTTGGAATTGATATCTTGAAGAATCGCTTCTTCGGTAGATATCGATGAATTCTTGAACCCTTTCATTATATAGTGGTCATACACTGTTTTCACGAGTTGGTAGTTATTAGCAAGAAGGCCTGTATGTAAATATCGCAACCAATTTTCTTGTGATATGATTGAGTCTGTGTTTATTCTTGTTTTAAACTCGACAATCTCCATTAACCATTTGCTCAATTTGTCACAATCGTTCGTTTCAGCTAGCTTGTCACAAAACGCAATAATTGGAACTTTCTTTAAGATGTATCTGTATTGACTGGGATTGTCCCGAAAGAGTTCAACCATGTACTGTAAGTATTCACCTGCCTCTATCAACTGATCGGTATTTAGTAAAATCTGGAAGTAGGTTGAATGGAATTCCATTTCAAGCTCAACATCTTCTAAACTACTTAAATGATGTTGCCAAACCATGTTTAATGTCATAAGATCAATAAAGTGATTGCTTCTTTGAAGCATCCCAAATATAACTCTGGCTATTTGAGCCAATTCACTGGGGAGCAAAGGCTGTACCAAATTAACTTCATTCTTGTAGTTTTCCAATAGGCAGTGGAAATATGCTAGAACCACATCTAGCGAAGGATTCAACGCTTTTGAAGCTTCTCCTTGAATAAGTAGTGTGTATGTATGGCTGGAAAGGGTAAGACCCAATTTTGTACACCAAAAGTAGAACTTTTCAAGTTTGACATAGTTTCTAGTATATATATACTGCTTTATTTGGGTTTCTCGTTTATCAGGCGTATCAAAGTTATCTTTGATGTATTTACCAACATCTGAATTGGTTTGGGATAATAACTGATTCAACTTGTTGGCCATGCTGTGGGGTATGGTGGTTTTAGAGGATGATTGTCGTATATGTGAGTATATACCAGAACACTGTAGGAATCCAGTCATATACTGAACCCTACATCCCCTAGTTAATTGGGGGATCAACCGTAACATCTAGTTCTCATGTAGTCACAAAAGTCATCTCAATAATTGATTGAAAAATAGTTTTGATAATCTGGAGTCGCTTCAACTCTATAGTTGCGACATAACATACCAACTATGTACGGTAAATTCATACAGAAGAGGTTTCTTGCAACTTCGGCTGAAAGCACTGCCAGACAGCAACAGTTTAATGTCTTCGATAGGTATGCTAAGCGGATCCAGAGAGCAAGAACTCCAGCTTTGAATCCAGAATTATCCAAAAAGAAGGAATATTTAAGGGACGAGGTGGCCCTAAAGACCATTGAGAGATTGGCGTTTATTACCAGAGACTTCACACGGGTGTTGGATTTCGGATCCCATCTGGGTAATCTATTAAAGAATTTATGTAACGAAACACCGCCACCACCAGGAGCAGACCATGCTGATATGGAGATGACGAAACAACTAAATAATGACAAGAAGCAGATCATGTCCAAGATACAGGAGTTGGTAATGTTGGATTCTAGTAAGGAGCTATTACTCAGAGATTCCAAGGACTCTATCAATGATAAGTTTCCTGGGACAGTTATTCGCAATGTTGGTGATGAAGAAGCATTTGATCATGAATGCTTGAGAGATTCGGACCAATACGACGCTGTAATTTCCAACTTGTCTTTGCACTGGATAAATGATTTGCCGCAAACCTTGGCCAATATCAATAGAGTCTTGAAACCAGATGGTTTATTCATGGGCACAATCTTTGGTGGTGACACCTTATATGAGTTGAGAACATCCTTGCAACTCGCTGAATTGGAAAGAATGGGCGGAATGTCACCAAGAGTGTCTCCATTAGTTCATTTGAACGATATTGGAACTTTATTGAATAGAGCAGGTTTCAGTATGTTAACAATCGATGCTGAGGATATTGTCGTGGGAGGGTTCCCAGACATAGTAGCATTGTGCGAAGATTTACAAGCCATGGGAGAGCAAAACGCAGTATTATCTCGCTCAAATTATTTACCAAGAGATGTATTATTGGCTGCAAATGAGATTTACAAAACATTACATGGAGAAATGGATGACAAGGAGAATTTGACATTGCCAGCGACATTCAACGTTATCTTCATGATTGGATGGAAAAAGAGTGAAAAACAACCTCAGCCATTAGCAAGAGGTTCGGGTACTGTCAATTTGAAAGATGTGTTGTAAGCCAAAGGAACATAAATTAACGGGAATATATTCAGAGAAGTGAAAATTAAGAGAAGTGAAGGAGAAAAATAGTAGGTTAATCCAAGATGGGTATGAGAGAATCTTCAGATCAACCAACTGACTCTTGTTAAGACTTGAAACTAACTCACTTCCCTGAAAAATGAAGAAATGATCTGCAAAACCTTTTGATGGCTCGCTTGATTTTATGAGGTAGCTTGTGTTCTTTGGTATACCGAGCTTCCAATTCTTCCAAGGCATTGTTGGCAGTCTCAACGTCACCAAGTTGGTCTACTAGCATAGTCTTAAATTCTTGTATAAAAGTGTTATTTGTTTCGTTTTCAATGGGTTCTTTGGTAGACACTTCTCGACTAATATTAGGAGTAGAGTCCTCGGAGGAATTGTTTAGGATTCGAACACTAGTTTCTTTTGCAGTTATCAGTTTTGCTCTAAAAATTCGTATTCTTATAGGTTGTTTGTGATCGTTTCTAACTAATATGGGGTATTCAACTGATTTAGTGCATATTATTGGAGGTGTCATTACTGTGATACTCATTTTATAATGTTCTTAGACAAGTGATCCAATTAGACTATTCATTTGTGTTTTATACTAGCCATTGCCAGAGTACTTTTTATGTCTGCTCTGCCTATATAACAACAACATTTTCGTTGTTCATAACATAACGAATGATTCTACGTGAAGAAATACTAAAACCATTCCTAATCTGAAGCAAAACATCGCAAGCTCTAGTAAACAGTATAAAACAGTTGTGTCGCTTGCCATGGATAAGTTTCGGAGTCGTTTTAATTGAGAACAGAGTGAAAAATTCCTCTACAACGAACTGTGCCAATACAAGTTGCTATATAGAGTGATAGATACTATTCTATTAGTCAATATAAGTCTCCTTTGACATCTCATCATTTATAATTATATTGGTACCTATTGGAAGTGTCTCTCGTTGTAGTCTTATCAGAGACTCCCCCATTAAGAGCGAACTTTCCACCCCTTCTCCGAAATTCCGAGGAAGTATCTCTCTATTAACATTTTATGTTTCAAACGCTTGCTTAACTCTTGCATAGTCTTGTTTAACTCTCAGTTTCGATCTCTTGCACAAGCATCTGATAATTACGCAATCTCAATCATGGGGTGACTTCCTCGGCAGTACCCGATTTTGTCGTGCCCCACATAAAATGATAAATCAGTTTCTGGAGTCGAATACGATATCAAACCAAACTGTTCTTTATACGCTACGTCGAATAGTTTGAACTAACGTAAGAAGTTCAAGTTGGTATCTGAATATTGGAACTTGAAACAAGAGTATCTTTTTAACAAAGTCGAACGATCTCTAGATATTTATTCGGTGTCCTTTTAAGTGGCGATAAGGGTTGATTTAGCAGTTTAAAAAATGGCTAGATATAGATCAGGAAAAGCTATGTCAACGTCTGTTTCCAAGCAGCAGCTAGTATTGCCAACTTACGAATTGGACTCAAATTTGGTACTTCTTCCTGGAATAGTTTACAACGTTACTTTCTCCAGATTCAAGGCTGCAGCTTTGCTATACAGGTTCAAGAAGCAAGTATCTCATATTTCAATCATCAAGAATTTACTTAATGAGTACGATTTCAATAATCTGGACTCTGATGATTCGAAATTAAGCGATGATGAAATTGCCCATAACCCAACTATCATTTCGAATGATGCAGTAGATGGTATTGAACAGTTCTTTAAATATGAAAATGGGACTAAAGAAAGTACTGGAAGCGACATCAAGGCCTCGGAATTTGATTGGTTGACCTTGGCTATCAAGCCTAACCTCAGCAAGATTAAGGAGCCTTCCAATAGTCCAGTGGATTTTGATCAATACAACAATGTTTTGACAATTATTCGTGTCGTTGGAATGATAGATGATACTACCAATATCAAATTGACACTCCAAGCTCTTACAAGAGGTGTTGTAGTGCCTAAAAAGAATATGAAAATTAATGAAAAACTAGTTGAGGTTGATTGGAACATAGATGTGGATGACTTGAGAGGAAATTACAAAGCCTTGAGAGAAAACAGTTCAGCGTTGTTTAGCAAAATCGATGAATTCATTGTGGAATACCGCCAGGCATTAAGCAATAACTCAGCGAATTCAAATGCTTCGGTAAATAAGCAGAAATCTTCGAAGAAGACTGGTGATAACTCGGGGGACTTGTTGACTCTCAACCCGCTTGCAAACGCCTTGTACTTGCAATTAGCAGGCTCGAAAGACTTTACGAAAGCATTTAACAGTTTACAAAAGCTTTATAGTCAAACATCCTCCAATGACTCAAAGTATAAGATCGATAGCAAATACTTTTTGAGGTTACTCGACTTGACATGCGGTATTTTGCCATTTCCAAATCATGAAAAGTTGAAATTGTTGAGTAAGTTTGAAGTTGGAGAACGAAATCAAGAAATTAACACTATGATTGTTCAGCTTATCACCATCTTCGATAGTTTGAAACAAAACAATTCTTTTGTTAACCACTGGTTTTATAACGAAGCTTCAAATATCCAAAAGGCTAATGTTGTCGCAAACCAATTGAAATCGATCAGATTGGTATTAGAGGGAATGGCTAACAATAAAGCAAACACTAACAAGCCTATTAGAAATATCGGTGCAAGCTCCAATAGTAAGGCATTAACTCGTCGCAAGCAACCTTCCAAAGAATCCAGCGATGAAGTGTATGATGAGGATGACGATGATGATGAAGATGATGATTTAAAACAAATCACAAACTTCATCAAGAATAAATTACCACGCATTTCAACATTGTCGCCTGATACAAAAAGACTTCTCGTAAAGGATTACAAGAGAATTGAATCATCTAATCAGCCAGGAGGAAGTGGTAATTCTGATTTCCATGTTATTAGGAACTACCTTGAAATCGTTATGGACATTCCTTGGGATAATTATATCACGAAATTCAAATCTAACAGAGAAATTGACTTGAAACTGGCAAAGGAGCAATTGGATAAGGATCACTACGGCTTGGAACACGTAAAGAGAAGACTTATTCAATATTTGGTTGTTTTGAAATTGTTGGGAATCAATGCTGAAAAGCAAATTGCTCTTGCACAAGAAAATGAGATTAATGCTAATGGTGATGCTTCAAATAATCAAAAGTTCAAGAACAAGCAAATTGATTCATCGATTGTAATCGCAAATAATGATGAGACTTCGCATGTTCGCAGACAAGCGCAAAAGAAGGTCAAGACTACAATTGATGAAAGCAACTTGCAAAACCAATCGATAGAATCGATTCAAATTTCAAAAAACAACAAGTCCCCTATTATCATGTTGGCTGGGCCACCTGGTACAGGTAAAACTTCGTTGGCAAAATCCATTGCACAATCTTTGGGTAGAAAATTCCAAAGAATCTCTTTAGGGGGTGTCAAAGATGAAAGTGAAATTAGAGGACACAGAAGAACTTATGTTGGAGCCATGCCCGGTTTGATTGTGCAATCATTAAGAAAATCAGGCTCAATGAATCCTGTGATTTTGTTGGACGAAATCGACAAGGTGGTCGGTGGAAGCTCTAGTGGCAATAAGTTCAACGGGGATCCTTCTGCCGCATTATTGGAAGTCTTGGATCCAGAACAAAATTCTTCTTTTATAGATCATTACTTGGGTTTCCCAATTGATTTGTCTCAAGTTATTTTTATTTGTACCGCCAATGAGCCTCACAATTTGACCAGACCATTGTTGGATCGTTTGGAAATGATTGAAGTCAGTGCTTATGATTACAAGGAAAAATTGGTGATTGGTAAAAAGTACTTATTACCAAGACAAATAAAGAGAAATGGATTTCCAGTTGCTGATGACTTTGACAATTTTATAAGCATTGATGAACATGTTATGAAGAAACTCATTGTGGATTACACTAGGGAGGCAGGAGTTAGAAACTTTGAAAGAAAGTTGGGTACGATTTGTCGTTTCAAGGCTGTGGAATATTGTGAGTCCTTAGTTCCAGATTCGTTAAAGCACTTCAACCCTATAATTGATGAAACTGACTTGCCAAATTACTTGGGGGTGCCATACAGTTCTGGAGATTTGAGCTCTAGTGAAGTCACCATCACCAATAGTTCAAGAGTCGGTATTGTGAATGGATTATCTTATAACTCGGATGGTTCAGGATCTGTGTTGGTGTTTGAAAGTATTGGCTTCGATAAACGTATTGGTAACCCTAACAGCACCAACGCCGGCTGCACTTTGAATATGACGGGTAGATTGGGAGAAGTTTTGATGGAAAGTGCCAAAATAGGATTGATTTTTATCAAATCATTAATTTACAAAAACTTGCTCAGTACCAAGGAGAAGGACGAGAAGTGTTTGATTGACAAATTCAGCAACTTGGAGATCAATATGCATGTCCCAATGGGTTCCATCTCAAAGGATGGACCATCTGCTGGTATCACTATGGCATTGCTGTTCTTGTCTTTGATTTTGGATAAGCCGGTTCCTCATGATATTGCCATGACGGGAGAAATCACCTTGCGTGGGTTGGTCTTGCCAATCGGAGGAATCAAGGAAAAGTTGATGGGTGCGCACTTGAATGGAAATATAAGAAGAATGATTGTTCCTCGTGAAAATAGAAGGGACTTGATTGATGAATATAGCAGGAGTATTGAGGAAGCAGGCTCTGTCACTGACTCTGGTTTGATCAATGAATTGTTGAAGGATAATGAAGATTCCGACTTCAAAATGTCGCAAGTCGAAGACTTTTACATGGCCAAGTATGGTATCCAGCTTTTCTATGCCCGGGAATTCTACGATGTCATGAAGATTGTCTGGGGCGACGAAGAGTTATCATTCAAAGGAGATACCAGGCGAATGCTCGAATACCATTTGTAACTGCTATAAGTTCTGATACAATGCTGGTTCTCCACGTATTATTCTTATTAACGAACCTTGTTACATTTAAAGTATATTACTTATTTATTTATTTAATGAACACTTTGCTCAATAGTGTATTATACACGTCTTTTCTTACCAAAAGCTTGACTGTTACCTTCATTAGATCCCAAGGATCTCTTTTTACCTTCTTTAGCAAAGAATTCCTTCTTTCTTTCCTTTTCCTTTTCTTTTCTGAATTCTGCCTTCTTCGTTATTTCCTTCAATCTGTCCTTGAACTTCTCTTCCTTCTTTGACTTTCTCTTGGAATCCTTTGCCTTCTTGACGGTGGTGATCTTTTGGATCAAGTCTCTGGCTTTCTTTTCGTCACCATCCACTACCACTGCTCTCTTGGCCAAGTAAGTCTTCTTACTTTGAGGTTTCATCTCGTGGATTTGAGACTTGAATGGAAGTGCTGCTTTGACGGATTTTGGTACTCTGAGTGGGTTGAATCTTCTTTCGGCTCTTTCAATCTTCTTGTAGGCACTATCGGGGATCATAGGAGTGGCAATCGCTTGCTCGGCTCTGACTTGACCGGTCAATCTCATTCCCTTCCATTCAGTCTGTTGTCCCGTTAACAAAGAAGTCACGGGGTTGTAAAACTTCTTCACTTGGACGGGATACCATGTCTTCAAGAAAACGGTGTCGGACATCAAGATCTTATCCTCAAAGGTGGCTCTAAAGTGGCCCTCTGGTTTGGATAATGCTCTTTTGATTTCACCTCTGATCCCAGACACAGATCTGATCGATGCACCTTCAAACTTGGCTACTTCCAACGAATTCGAAAACATATCTTTGATAAATGCTGTGTTACGGAAAATCTTGTAAGGATGGCCCACCAATTTCAATTTCTTGACAATCTCAACTGACGAGTTCAAGTCTTCGACTATACCTGTAGCAGCGACTCTGAAGGATCCGGTAGTAGACTTGTTGTCCACGATATTGAATCCCACGAAAGTCGTGTTTGGAGCTACCAACGGACCGTAGAAGGAAGCAAAACAGTATGCATGTTCGGGAGTATATTTCAACATTCTGTTTCTAGTTCTAGAATCGGAGGTTGTATAGATTGGCAAGGTTTGGAATCTTCTCCAACCCAAAGACAAAATTAACGGATCTTGAGACTTCAAGATCTTCTTGTGCCAACGATGTCTTCTGATTCTGACATTCATGATTCCGAATCTCGATTCGGTTGACAACAATCCTCCTAAAACTATAGGATAGCGAGGATCCAAGTTGTCGATAAGTTCACAAGGAATCTTGTCGAAAACAATCTTGACGTATGAACCGGCCTTGTAACCTTCGATTTTGATTCTGGTTGCAGGGTCCATTTCCTCGAATTCCACCCTGTTGATTTCCAATTGTTTGGCCATTTTGTTCTTTTGGAATTCGTACCAAGTGTCTGCTTCTGTGTCACCTTCTGGATCGTCAGCACCAAATTCACGATCTTCTTCTTCTTCGAATTGCATTTTCAATTTAGCTTTTTTGGCAGCGTTGATCTTTCTCTTTTCTTCAACAGTCAAGTTTTCGTCTTCTTCGGATTCTGGAATTTCTTCTTTTTGTTCTTCGCCTTCAAAGTCTGCAAAGTCATCGCCATCTGATTCAGAGTCATCTGAGTCGTCCTTTGTAGGTTGTTGGGTTCCTTGCTCGTTTTGTTCTTCTTCTAAATCTTCAAAGTCACCATATACTTCTTCCTCGTTGTCTTCGCCATTTTCGTTGGCTTTTTCAGGATCATCAGACATCTTCGGTGCAACCAAGAACCTAGACTTCAACTGCTTGTATCCATTTTCGTACTCTTCATCGCTGTTGTCCATATTAGCATCAAATTTAGCTCTAAGAACTTCAACTGAAGGGTATGTTGGAGCAAACTGGTCCAAGTCTTGACTGGATTCCTTAGTTTCCTTCTTCTTGAAGAAATTTTCTTCGTCATCTTCAATATCTTCTTCTTGATCTTCGTTTTTGTTTCTCCATCTCTTGATGACGTCGGCGGGCTCAATATTGTTCAAATACAAGAGTTTATTTATATCCCACCTTCTTTGAGCAGATCCTTGCAATCTTGCAGCGGCTGCTTTGTAGCCATCTTCGTCTGAAGACAAAGATGAGTCTTCAACAAATTCTAATTCATCTTCCCTGTACTTTTTGGAGTTGTTCTTGAAATCGATTTCAACCAATTTTGGTTCGTCATCGTCTGATCCAAACTGATTTTCTTCGCCTTCATCGTCAGAAAGTTCGTTGTCGAATTCATCGTCATCTTTAATGGCCTTTCCGTATATACGAGGGTTTCTTAATGCTCTTCTCCCAGTATTCACAGGTTCTTCTTCTTCTTCTTCATCTTCCAAATCAGACAACAATCCACGTTCATCTTCGCTTGAATCATTTTCGTTGGTTTTATTCAACTCTTTTGAAGAGGAAAACAATTTCAAACCTGGTCCATCTTCGAATCTCTCGGTCATGGTCATTTGGGCATCTTGCAAGTCAGTAACGAACTTTTCACCCTCGCCCATTTCTTCACCAGGCACAAAACTTTCTTTAGCACCCATGTCGATATAAACTGCGTCCTTGTCTACAAGGACCCCACCAACGTCAGACATTGGAGCATAAATGATCTTTTGTCTGTCTTCTAATCTCTTACGTCTTTTGACGGTTTTGGCCACAGTACCTCCAGCTTCGGCAGCAGCCTTAGCTTTCTCTCTTTCTATATCGTCGAGCTTTTGTTCAAAGTAAGGAGTCGGACAAGGATCAGGTAATTTTTCTATGGAGTGAACGGTGTGGTCACCGACACCTGCAATATGCATATGTGCATCTTTAGAGGGTAATGGAGTACCATGCAAATAACCGTAGATGGCCACTTTTCTATCACACTTTGGATTTTCTGCTATATCTTGTGGATGAGTCAAATCGGTGATTCTGTCTGCTAAAAGATATGGATGTTCGTTTCTCCATTTCAAAGGTCTAAACTTCATTACCGAAATAAATCTGCTCAAATTCAAAATTTCTCTGTCTGGATAACGACCATTAATGACCCCTGATAAATAAAATAATTTGGCACCTTGGTAAACTTCTGTCCAGAATCTATGCTTCAATCTTTTCTTTGATGTTCTTAAGGTAGACTGGGATTTGAAAAGATCCAAATGTGTGGACACTCCTAATACTCTGGGCATACCGTGATGTTGGGCAATGTTTAAGAATTCCATGGTTTCCATTTCCAACCCGTAGTTACCATCAATCAATAATAACACCAAGTCAGCGATTTTGGCAGCATCGATCATGGAATTCAAATCATTTCCAACCTCAATAAATGTCAATCTTCTTCTTTTACCACTGACAACGGTAATAGGTCCTTTCACTTCTGTCAAACTGGTTTTGGCCAATCTTCTTATCAATGATTTGATCAAGGTGGTTTTACCGGTACCTGGAGGTCCAACTACAGCCACAATAACTGGTGGAGGATCATCGTCTGGGGTTCTATCCATCATAGGAACATGCAATTTCTTCTCATTTACGTCGTGGGTTCTTCTCGCCATCCTTTCCAACTTCCTGGGAGCGTTTACGGCAAATGCCTTTACATTCTGCCCATTTTGATGCAACTTCTTTTTGGCTACAACCCTAGTAGACCCACTTCGATGAGACTTGTTAGTCTGTTGATTATCCATCTTTCACTCTCTCTATTAATGAACTCTCTGTGCAACAACTGACTACTAACAAGAGATGGAGAACTGTATTGAATTTTTCAGAGCTCATCCCAAAAAAATAAATCCGAGGGTAGCAAAACTACTTCCGGGTATGCACCTATTTCGAGGTGCTCGGAATGGCTGCTAAAATTGTAGAACCCAGCGCCCAAAATAAACGCCCTCAAACAACTCAAGATGCTCTTGTTTATCTTACTATTTTTATGTAATGCGTCTCGTATGGTCGAGTCGACGTGGTATTCAAAAGAAACAAAAGTGTGTGATCCCAGCGAATCAAATTTTATCTCCTTTACTGGGTTCAAGATCAGCCGAATCTACAAGTTGACTGGGCTCCTTAAGCCCCAAAATATGTGTTTCTTATCATTTTCCCATTGCAATCATGGCAAAATAGATTATAGCATAGTAGAGAGGACAGCCAGTAGTTCTGATATTGATTGGAATACTCTGTTCTGTGTTTTGAAACCATATGGAGATTTTGGCGTAAAAAAAACTGAAAGTGAAGGAATGAAGGAAGATGCCACGCTAGCCCAAAAGATCTCCTCGGCTCAAAATGGTATCAAGGAATTGTTAAGAAATGCCGTTGATAAAGGTGCAGAGATATTGTCCGATGGAACTTACTTTGAATACACTGGTAAACGGAAAACTAAACATCTCGAAGATGTGACAAAATCAGATCCTCAGGCGTCTTTGGAGTGGGAATCTCGAAATTTAAAGTGCTTCAAGATGGCCCGTCGCAAAAAGTATGCAAAGCGAAGTGTGTCCTTTTATATGCCCCTAACTTTTGTAGGGGGGTTGTTTGAATGTCATCTTTCAGATTCTCAAAGAAGAGAATTCTTTAAAAAGTTCGCTATTGGAGATTTTGTTAAGCCGTTTAAATTCGATTGTGACAAAGCGCTAGCTGTGCCTATCCTGCCACTAATTGCAGATGATAGTACAAAGAACTGGTTCCAAACTGGAGTAGAGGGCTTTCATCCTTTCATTATACACACAATACCTTACCTATCTACAGCTGGGCCGCTAAATCTTCGATTTTCAAGTAGTGATACTCCTGATATGTTTCGCGATACGTGGGCTTCGAAAATCGATGTCAATGAAGATTATTCGTATACTGAAATTGATTTACATTTGATCTCACAAGCTGCGGCGTTGACTACAGATTATTTGAATAAAATTATCGCACCCTTAGATTTAGACCCCATATTGAAAGCTCTCCACTTCGAAACTCCCAAACATGACCCACTGGAGAGTCCCGTACGGGAATTCGATACGCTCAGTATTGATCAGAGGATCTACATGCTCCTTTCCAGACTCCATGCTTCAATTAGTCGAAAGCATCTACTGAAAATTCAACATATATGGGACAACAACATTGATTGAAAATGATCTGTTAGAATGAAGAAAAACGTATACGAAAGTACAGAATTGAAAAGAAACGACAACAAGAATTGGAAGGTTTAGCAGTGCGTACTGAAACCCGTTATAGTTTTGAGTAGTTTGCAGGGAAATGAAGGAATCGTAACCAAATAAATTAAACCCGTTACAAGACTCCTTGGGCATTTACCGGACCATTATGGATTGAGTTCGTCGATATGGCTGAATTTTCTCTATTGTGTCCTGATAAGCCTTGATTTGCGTTACCAGTTATTGGGGATAATTCGTCAGTATCTTGATAAGGAATTGTGTCGCTAATTCTGGTGATCTTGCCTGATTTAGCTGGTGATACTTTGTTGGAAGATAAATCGACAGCGTCTTCAACATTATGTTTTGATCTTATCGAAAACCCTCTAGTTAAATTTTTCAACTTTGCGCCCAAACTCTGGCTATTGTTTTCTCCTGGAATGCTAGAACTATCGTTATCGCCAATGGAAGAGGTTTCGTCAACAAATTTCTCTTGTTGTCTAATGTTCGGCGTCAAGTGATCGTTCATGCTATTGGATCCGCTTGCAGAGTTCTCATTACTAGACAATTTGTTCAAGTCATACATTTGAGATTCCCAGTTGGTGGAGTGGTCCTGGGCAGCAATACCCAAAGCTGCCAATTCATTGTTGCTTTGAATTTCTTTTCCTTCGACATTATACTGTGGATATTTGATGGAGCTCTTTCTTTGGAAAGATGATCTATCATCCTTGGCTGGGGCAAATCTTGCATCTGGGTTCTTTGAAACAAGAGACATAACGATGAAAACAATGATTAAGATCAACAAAATTAACGAGAATGCAGCATTGAGCACAAAGAATACCCAACCCATAATGGATCCCACGGATGCAGTTTGGCCGAATAAGTCTGAGAAAAAGAGAAATAAGAACGAGTTAATGGTGGTGACAATAGCAATCATGTAGTTCACAACATTGGTTGATTTGTTCAAGTAAGGGGCATGGAAAATCAAGAAAATGGTGTAGGCCAAATCGGCCACAAAGAGAACAACAACAGATGTTTTACCTGAACCTTGACATAATCCAATAAAGATGGACTTGAGAAGATTGTAACCAACCAAGACAATACCAAACCAGTATTTGTTGGCTTGGAACATCGTGTAGCAAAAACCGTACTTGTTCAAGATATTGCTATCACCATAAAGAAGAGCTGCAGGGTTGTTGAATTTTGAAATGGATAATCTTGCGAAATGCACAGTTTTGTAGAAAGACCATCCAATGACAGACAAAGGAAGAATGAGGAACAAGACTGCCAACACTATGACAGCAGGAGAATCTTGCTGAACAAATTCCCAAAGTGACAAAATGATCAACTGAGTGCATCCAATATAGATATATCTAAGGACACTTCCTTTCAATATGATTTTGAATGAGTTTCTGAAACTCTGGAATTTCGACGAGCTTATCTTATTAAATCTAATGAGTAATTCAATCACTGATTTGAGTAAGACAAGGAGAACAACAAGGATGTAACCAATGATGATGAAAAATGTAAATCCAGTAACAACAATGGATGTAGGCTCGATCTTAGAGTTGAAACCGATTCTTTTAATACCTCTCAAAATACTCAAACTTGCATTGGAACTCAAGCCAAAGTCAATAGCACGTTTATGAAGGCCATCCAAATATTTCAAAGCTCTTTGTACTAATATCTGCTTGGTTGTACCGGTGAAGTAAAGGGTTGGAGTTCCACCTGTCAGCTGGATGTACCATCTGAATATATCTTGCATGAATTGGACTCTAATAAGCCCCATTGACCAGGCTAAGTTCTCTGACCATGCACTTGCGATAGGAGGCACTCTCTCTACCAGCTGCATGCACACAACCACCACACTTTGGAAGTAAAGGAAAAGAGACACGGAATTGGCGGAAATATGAGATGCGGCGTTGGAGTTACCGAAAGTCGATAATATGGCAGCGATCAAAAGCCCGAGGCCTGCAATCACAGCAGTGGCCCATTTAGCACCAGTCTGACTAACAGTCTTCCCGTTCGAAAAGGCAGATTGAAGACATGACAATTGCTCGCCGGAATTTGAGTCTCTGACAATAACCCTGACTACGGCATCGATATCAGGCACAAGGTATGCGATTCCGGGAATTTCCTTAACATAACTTTCGCTGATGTATTCAACAGATTCGACTTGCATGGACCCTGGGAAAACAGGACAAAATTGTTTCCATCCCAAAGTACACATGTTGACGGTCTTACGGATAATCACAAATCCATAGGCAAACACTTGGATGTCCGCCACGACATTTCCACTGATTTCCGTGGTCAAATCCAAGGAATATTTCAAGGATCTATCATCGGGGTTAAAAGTAACATTGAAATAACTGGGAGAAATCTGAGAGTTATCCATACATGTAACCAAAGAAGTTGCCAGAAGCGATCTTCTGGCCCAGGTTGGTCTAACAAGGCAGATAAATGCCACCAACTGGAAAATTCGATTTATCACCAACATTTTATCCCTGATTATTTATTGGAACAAACTATTCAGCTTGAGGAGTACCTTATTGTAAGGTTGAAGCGAACGGACAGGCAGATATCAAACAACGACCGTAGATATGAAAAATACTACGTATTGAAGACTCTGTTATAAAAATAGTACTAAACTCACTACGACCAAGTGTTGTGGTTGATTTAGAGAAACTAAAATTTTTTTGATCCTACCCGGTGGTGCCCTCGGATTTGGCCAAGCACTGCGCGTGTCAGGTAATGTCCCCTCGGAAAGTGATGAGATATATTTCTCAGCCACTCTACAGTACAAGCCTGGTCAAACCAGTGACTTACTTCTATAATATGACTACGTTGCTATTACTATTTTCTCATCAACATGTTCGTCACCAGCAGTGCGATTTGAATGACTAAGTCTCGTTTCGCTTTGTTACTCCTTACGTCAGTATTTCCGGTGAGGACTATTCGTGTACTACCAGATGTTCACGGCATTGCTTTTTATAGATTGTAGAATCAACAAACAAGATGTTGTCGGACGAGAAGTCACAACAACCACACGTAGTTCATCGTACCTTTTCTTGCCCCATCTGTGTGGTTTATCTTGATAATCTTGGCCGCGCCTCCGCTCAATTCTGAATTGCGCGTTTCGATTCCTTCGCCTTGTTGATGCAGGTGAAGTTCCGGGTACCGTGACACACACTGGGGAGATGAATCCTGTTGTATCTATTGTTGTTATATCCTCTCGTAGGCGTGTTTATATAGACTAGTTTTAAATTATGAAGTTTGTTCTCTTTTATGGAGTGGCCCCGCGTTATGCTAAAGAAGAATTGAAGAATTAAAGAATTGTAGAGCTGCGAATGTTTGGGACTCCCGGTGAAAATAGGTGCAAGTGATTCGTGTTTTGAGCTATAGTTGATTTTTGTGAGCTCTTTTAGTTGTTAGTATGTTCAAACCTTGTCTGACTAGTTGTGGTTGTCTTCAAGGTAATTATCCGGTCACATATCCATTGGTTTAGTATTTCTGTATTTCCATCAATAAATACTGCATTTTACCAGATCATTTAAACTAGTCATATTCGCAATACCTTTCCAATCACTGCCAGTTATAAGCATATATAACCCCTATCTATATTACTTTATAATCTACTCTAGCGGGATAGACTTACCTTCTATATTACGTGCACCTACCGATTTCTCGGTATACGAAAAGAACTACAAGACACAAACGACATAGATCAAAATATGATATTGATCCACTAGACGACGGGATCGAACTTATAAATACAAACTAAAGATTTTCTGTATCTGCTGATATCATTAGATGACTACGTACACAAAAGATGTGGAAGGCCTTCCTTTGAAACCACCGCAAGAAACTTTTGTGGATGACCCTGACTCGGTTGATGAAATCCATATTGATGAACTAGTATTTGATATTCGCCACGGATTGAAGGACGTCAACAAACTTCACATATACCATGCCCTTGTGATTCTTTCTCAAACTCTCAACGATATTATACGGCTACAACTGGAACCAAAACTCTTTCTCCAATTTAGACAGCAACAATTAGCAAAGTATGGAATTACTATTGAGCCTACCGACGATGAGATGTCAGCGAATTCTTCGAGTGAACTCGTCAATCCTCCTATCCAAGTGTCTCCGTCTCCTGTTCGAGTGTCTCCGTCTCCTCCTCCTCATGAACCACCCATGAAAATTCCTCGACGCAACAATTCTGCAACTCCACCACTTTCACCTCCTATCAATTTTTCGTCAAGAAGTGAGTCTTTTAGTTCCGATTCTTTCACATTCAAGCAATCGACTCCAGACTCTCTCGATATAAACTACCTGATGGATGAGAACTATGGGATGGATAATGTTGAACGAGAAAACCCTCCATATATCACCATCGAAACGTTGCTCAAAGAGACCTCTCTTGATCCAGTACTATCAGCCATCTCCACAGACTCGCGAGATTCGTTTACTAGTGAATACCATTTGAATACCAAAGGCATCCGCAAACACCAAAACAAGCACCTTATCAAGTCGTTCAATCTCCTCAAGAAACCACCGTTGTCTGTGCTTGAGTTCCTTATGCGGATCAAAACCTACTCCAGCTCCATTTCGATTTCTTCCTATATTCACTCCGCCACCGTCATGTTCAAACTCTGTATCTTGTTGGATATCATTCCGTTGACTCAGATGAATGTGTACCGATTTTTATTAGCATCCATTAGATGTTCAACCAAGGCATTGGAAGACGTTTACCAGAAGCAACGTGCGTTTGCAACCGTAGGAGGTGTAAACACTCGTGAACTATTCAAAATCGAATTGGGCTTCTTGTACTTGTGCAACTTCAAGTTAAGCTGCAGTGAGTACCTCCTCAATAATTATTTGAAGACCCAATTTGTCGAGTTAAGTGAATTTTGCAAACTCCATTTTGATAATGATCCCTCACCAAACCAATTGTCCACCTGATGACAATTCCACATTATCTTTACCTATTCTTTTCACCAGAACTATTATGATTGATGTTAGATTTTTATACAAATGCATATTTTTATAGTACAACCGATTAGATCTACCGATTAGATCTAAAAAATAAGAGCTCCTTGTTTCTTCTAGCATAAAGACTTTGCAGCTATTGATTAACACACTCTTTTCTACATGCAAAAAATTATGCAGCTTGTGTGGATCGAACACACGACCTTCAGATTAACTGTGACCGAATCTCTTCAGTCTGACGCTCTCCCAACTGAGCTAAAGCTGCAACAGAACCCACGGCGAGAGTCGAACTCGCAATCTTTT